>JACCDV010253520.1_pt1 | contig 772364 bp, 738 predicted proteins | sample 7446131 | NCBI WGS metagenome assembly JACCDV01 (sample SAMN15323448, study PRJNA562643) | freshwater metagenome | isolation source: river surface water | place: USA:Blue River Watershed | collected 2017-08-17 | reverse complement strand
TCCATTCAACCTCCTCAGTGTGGTAACTAAAGAGATTGATTAGAACTGGCGGATAACTCAACTTATCTCATCCTCTTTCATAGAAAAATCTGTCGCACTGGCAAAGTTGAACTTAGGCAGAAGTTTAAATATAGACTTAGCAAGGAAACATTTGCCGCTACTAAAAAGATATCCACAACTGCTAAGAAAACTTCTACTGACAGCAACAAAACATCTATCGCCGCCAAGAAGACATTAAAAAAAGCCAAGCAAACCTCATTTTGGAAAAAGCAATCCTCTGCGTTTGGTGGAAGCCTCATGACCACACGCCGCGGTCGCACTGGACACAGACCCCTGTCAGTTAAAAACACCATGCATCTTGTCTTGCGCTCATCGCAGGCCGTGGGCGATTACTCGTTTAGAAAACCGCAAACGGCGCAAAAAATTAAAGCCATCATCAAGAAATTCTCTGAGAAGTATTCTGTGAGAGTTGTTTCTCTTGCGAACGTAGGGAATCATCTGCATTTTCATTTAAAACTATCAAACAGAAATACCTACAAACCATTTATCCGCGCCATATCAGCTGCCATTGCCATGGCAGCGAGCAATACAAGTAGATGGACTAAATCGCTTAAAGATAAAGGAATCAAAAAGTTTTGGGACTACAGGCCTTTTACAAGAATCATAGAAGGCTTGAGAGCTTTCGTTGGCTTGGGTGACTACATCAAAATCAATCAACTTGAAGGCCTAGGGCTACCAAAGCATCAGGCCACTTTTTTTATAAAAACTAAAACACTTCACATACAAGAATATGGATAAAATCATCTAGAAGGAGCAATCACACTCCCCCCATTTAGACGTCCGCAAGCTTACACATGCAGTACTCGCAACATTAGACGAGTAAACATCGTTAGATTTAATTTCTGTCACCTTACACGTAACTCACAAACAGACAACCGTGCGCGTAAACCTCAAAAACTACTCCCAAACTCCTACCATTCGAAAACTGACGGAGCAAAAGGGGATTTTTTCCATCAAGCGGCGGCGCTCTAAGACACTGTGAAATTTGTGATGAATGCCCATGAGTTTACTGCGCCACGATTCGGGCGCGCCATCGGCAACAGACCTAAAATGTGTGTGCATTTCTCTTAAGTCCATTTCTAAATAATCGGGAATAAGAGGATCATAGACTTTGCTTTCATGTGTGTGAACTTCACGGGACACTTGATCAAGAATCATTTCCGCGCGCTCTTCTGAAAGCACTCCAGATTTATAAAGCTCCACAGCCAAGTCCGCCGATGTCACATATTTTTTTTGTCCGGGCCCAAGCTTAGAATCAGCCCTTGGCGTGTATAACGTGTGAACAAATGTTTCCGTTTCAATGTGTTTTAGCTCAGCATCTTGGGCAAGAGCTTTAAAAACAGCAACGTCTTTTTCACCGTTATCACCAAGTAAAATAATTTTTGCGTTGGGGTTATCGAGCATAATTTGCTTAATGCGAGCAACCTTGTAATCAAAAGTCGCCATTCCTTTAGGCCGACTAGCCAAACCATCAACAGGAAAATCATGTTTTTTCAAAAAATGCTTAGCCCAAAAATCCACTTTCTCAGGAATGCCGCTCACATAATGCATCACAGCCCCTTCACCATACAAAGACTGGTAAAGCTCTGGCATGGCCGTAAAAGGCGCTTGCTTTAAAATCGTCATAATCGTTTTGAGCAAATTTCCACGTGGCAGAATTCTAGAAGACTTGATGGTGTCATCAATATCGCTAATCACAAGCACAGGCTTGTTTTGTGCATAGGAGAGCGACGAGGCTAGCAACAAAACAAAGGTCAATAAATTACGCAAAATCATCTAAGACCTCACATTATGCCACAGTGAAAAACGCGGCTAAAAACAAAATTTTGTCACTTCAACGTTTTATGTGGAAGACTTTCAATTCGTCCTGCTTGAGTGACATGAACATAGTTGAGTTTTCTTTGTAATTCTCGAATTGTAGCCGATCCACCGTAGGTAAGCCCTGAGCGCAAACCACCAAGGATGTCAGCAACAATGTTTTCCTCATCTTCACGGTACGCTACCGTGGTCTGAACACCTTCAGCGGCTTTCCAATCGCCCATGTTGCCCATGAAATTTTCTTGAGCTTCGCGACTAGCCATACCACGGTACAATTTATATTTGCTTCCCTGAGCATCTGTGTGCACATCACCTGGAGTTGGACGAGTTCCCGCAAACATTCCACCTAACATGACAAAGTCAGCGCCAAAAGCCAGCGCCTTAACAACATCACCTGCGGTGCGAATGCCACCATCGGCAACCAATGAACGATCCACTCGTGAGCACTCTTGAATGGAGGTCAGCATGGGAATGCCGTAACCTGTTTTGATTCGTGTTGTACAAACGGAACCACCACCAATACCAACTTTAATGATGTCCGCACCACAAGAAGCCAGAAAATCAGCTCCGGCATACGTGGCAACATTTCCTGCCATCAAACAAATGTCACTAGGAAGAGAATCACGCAAACGCTTCAATGTGCGACCAACATATCTTGCGTGCCCATGCGCAACATCTACGCAAAACAACCTGGCACCAGCATCACGAAGAGCTTCCACTCTTTCCATGTCTTTTTCATTACAACCCACAGAAACAAACGTGGGATACTCACATTTTTTGTACTCTTCGACATTGGCTTCGATGCTCAAAAAGCGGTGCAAAACACCAATGCCGCCTTTGGATCCCATGAAGTTAGCCATCTTATGTTCTGTGATGGTGTCCATGTTCGAGGTCATCAACGGAACATTGAGTTTGAATTTGCCCGTTTTATCGGTCACAGAAGTATCAACCACTCTGCGCGACTCATAATGGTTGTATGCGGGCACTAAAAGAATGTCATCAAATGTAAAAGCTGTATGGTTCATCATAGCAGCTGGTCTTCTAGCATTGGCCCACTTAGGGTTCTACTAGTTTGTCTTCAAAATAAGCATTCAAAGCCATTGGCCAAGCCCATTTCGACAACGGATTCCCCGAAACACCAGTAATATTGGACCAGCGACTTGAAAACGCAAATCCACCTTCATCGGATTTAAGCTGCTTAAGCGACGAACAAATTCTTGCACACGGTGCATGAACTACTGGAAATTGCGTAGGATTTCTAGGGTCCCAATCCGGCGTCATTTGTGCAGGACTATCAAAGTAACCACTCACTGCAGGCGGCGGTCCCAAAGTTGAGGTGCTTAAGAGTTCTCCCATAGGTTCGGGAATAAATCGAAAGGGATGCATCCAGCGTATTTGGTGCACTCGGCCCCAAACCCAGGCACTGGTCATTGGCCCAAGCTGCGTATCCAGCAGTTTTAACGTTTCCACAAAAGCCAACTCTAGATGCTCAACAAGAGATTTTCCTGTGAGCTTTTTGAGCTGTTTTTCAAGAGCATCCTGCTGCATCAGCTGCTCCATGAACTCTTCGGTCATGCTTGAGCCATTCCAACTTTTATAAAGATCATTGAGATCGCCCTTCTCTTTGATTTTCAAATTTGACGGCCAAAGAGAAAGCTTGGCTTTTGAAAGCCAAAGTGCCGCAACTGTTGGCTCCCATTTATTTTTGTCAGCAACTCCATCCCAGGCATCCAGCGCCGAAATCAGTCTTGTGCATTTTGAAATAGCCTCACCACCACCAACAGCACAGAGCCTATTCACATCAAGGCGAGCGCGTGCGCGTTTTACAAATTGGTGCAAAATTCGCGAATAGTAATTACTTTGTGTCGCCTCAATGGGGCTCATTTTTTTCTCAACACTGGCAAAAGCTGTTTCGGCTCGGCCCGCATGTGTCCAATGATAAGCCAACTTTTCATTGAGTTTTTGGTTTGCAAATACAAACTGATTAGCGCTGACCAAAAACCACGGCTTGTGCTCGTGATAGGCCTCATCCAAATAGGGTCTTTGCGAAGGCAAAGAAAGCTCCCTGAGTTGTGCTTGCAATTCATCCAAAATACCAAAATCATTTTCTCTATTTTCTCGTGAAAAAATAGCACCTGTTAGATGATGCCCATGGCGAATACCGCGTTCTGTGCTTTTTTCTAAAAACACATAATTCACGTTCGGGAAATCCCAGCGATTTGCCCAATCGTCATGCAAATGCTGAGCGGCTTGAGTGTTGCGCCTTAAGAAAAACTCAAGCGGGTGTACAGCTCCCTTGCGGAAACCAATCCAATCCAACGCCAAAGGATTTTGAGTAACCTTTGCCCCAAAAAAAGAAAAGAATTCATCAACACGAGGACCAAACGCTGTCCAAGTTGCTACAAATTCTTGCTCTGCTGTGATGCCTTTTTGGATATCGCGAACTTTAAACCGCTCTTTTTTTGAACGTGCCTGCTTGAGTGTTTGCGCGTTTAACGAAACCAAATCTTGCGCATCGGCAAAATTAGCAATGGTGATTCCCCAAACCAATGAACTTTGTTTTTTTGCTGCCACATCAAAACGATTCACTTGACCAATCACAACAGCAGGCAATCCTGGCATTGCAAATCCTAGCGAAGAAATTTCATGATCAGAATTTTTCACGTGAAAGTTTACAGGATACAGAGCACTTGGCCATGAGGTTCCAAGATGAGGATCAATGCAAAGACTTGGCAACAGCGCCGTCTGCGGATGAGAGACAATCCACGAGTTGGACGCCGACACACTCAAGTCTGGCCATAGTGGCGCCAATGCATGCGATGAATTTGAGGGGCTTTGCAATTGAGCTAAAAAGTCTTCGGGATAATCCACTTGAAAAGTTTTTTTGGTCTTCAAGCCACCAAGAGCATTTTGAGTTTTTAGAAATTTAGATTGTGCATATAAAGGCGTGCCCTGTGAATGTCTGGCTAGAGAAAAAAACTTTGCGTAATCTGTACCAAGATGAGCACGAATGGCTGCCCGTCTACGATCCGTGCCAATGTCATCGGCCAGTGTCCATGCATGAAAACGCGAAATGGCTAAAAGCTCCCAAGGTTGCCACTCTTCCATAGCGGCACGTGTGAGTTGGAAAACTTTATACTCCATAGGCTCAGTCGTTTTGGGGTTTTTAAGGAAGGCTCGTCGACCTTCTAAAAAACCAAGGATGGCCTTGGCCACCAAAGAATCCTTGGGCAAACGATTCCATTCTTCTTTTGCGGCGGGAACAAGAAAGCGCATCAAGCGATCGCGAGGCAGGGCTCGCTCACCAAAAATTTCCGCTAAACGGCCCGTCGCTGAGTAACGAACCAAATCAAGCTGGAATTCCCTATCCCATGTTTGCAAATAACCCATGGCAAACCAAATGGAATCAATCGATTGCGCCTCAATAGTCCATACGCCCTCTTGGTTGCGTTTCGCGGCAAACGATAAATTCTCCTTTTGCTCACTCACCACGGTTGACGAGGCTACGACGTCATCTTTGCCCCAGCGCTTAGAGAAATAAAAACCAATCGCTAAAAATATAGCTATAACGAGTAACGGTAGATAAAGAAAAAGCCAACGCAGACGAAATCGCATAGACGACAGACTCTATTGCGTTTCGCGACGATAATCCACTCTCCAACCACGACTTTGTGTATCCACTAAAAAAGCTAGCTCAATAGGATACAAACCTTCGGAATTTCGCAATTCCTTTGGCGGGTGTTTTGAACGCTGCATAGAATAAATGGAGTTCGCGGCAATCACATCTAATTGGTGAAGCCCAGAGGGCCCTGCAATTTCAACACGAATCACAAGACCCTCGTCATTCAAAAACGTTCGCGTGTTGGTCACAAAAACACCTTTGGGCAGCTCTCCCTTTTGGCTATACTGAGCTTTAAAATACCGCTGAATCATTTCTTCCCAGCGTGGAGCAACCTCGCGCTTGAAGCGATTATAAAAACTAGCGTGAATGTACTCATCAGTATTTAATATTGTATGAGGACCAATAGGAAGAACTCTCCGAACGGAATCATGGGAACCGTGCTTAACGGACTTTTCACTTTCAGTGGACTCTCTTGAATCAACCTGTTCTAGCAAAACAGGCGCTAGTGTTTTAGCTAAGCCAAACTTTGAAAGTTTTTGAACTGAAGCTTCCGCGGCATCTACTTTTTTAACCGTTTCTTTGCTCTCTGATTTCTCACTGTCTTCAGCATTTTTTTTTGCACTGCCAAAATCGGGCATCACGGTTTCATAGTTTGTGCGATTACGAATGTCAGAATGATATTTTGCAGGTTCCGTACTTGGTAATTGTTCTTTGGAGCGCTCTGTTTCAACAATTTGTCTTTTTAAATTTTGAACACTGGGGTCAACTGGCTTGGCTGGTTTTAGCGTGGGCGCTTTCTTTAGCAACTCGCTAAACTCTGAGTCTGTGAGAGTTCGCGTTGTCATTGCCAAAGGTGCTGCCTCACGAGCGTCGTAAATCACAACATGACGTAATAAGACCACGAGTAAAAGCGCATGAAACAAAAGACAAAAGAAAAAAATCAGACTGATTCTTTTGAATTTAATTCGTATTTCAAGTGCGTCTTTCACAACCGCTTATCCTAGCAAACTTTCCATTTACTGTAGATACAACTTAGTGACCCCAAATTCTTTTCTTAATAATTTCAGTAGTTTCCGCGTTCGGCTCATGCCCCTTACGCTCTATATAACCCCTTCGCCAAGACTCAAATACGACTTCTCTACGATCTTTATTGGCCCATTCTTCAAGACGGGTCTCAACCTCTTCTGCCGCACGATCCATGGCACGAAGGGATTGCATGAGCTCAGCTTCAGCCAAAGGCTGCTTCACATCGCGATACTCTCGGTACGACAAGTAAGCATAATAAGCTCCAGCAATGGACATCAAATACAGATGCGCCTGACGAAGCCGGCCGTATACAAAATCGAACTGGGCTTGCTTGCCATAGATTTTCAAAAGCTCAGGTTTAGCTGCATCTAAACCTTCTTTAAAAATAAGTTCCCGAATGTGAGCTGGCATATGCTCAAATTTGAGCAAATTGATGTTGGGCAAATAGGCAGGAATAAAATACTGCGCAGCCAAAGCGTTAAACACTGCCGTATAAGCAAACGCTAGACGGTTCTTAAATCGTTGTTGGAAAATCCACCACATTGGTTTTTTGAGCAATCCCTTTGACTCCAAATGTTTCTCTAAACCCTCTCGCATCAGTTGCTCAGAAACTCTACGGCCAATGAGCTCTTCAGCTATGGATTCATATCCATATTTAAATAAACCCGAAAAACTTTCCACCCTGCCAGCACTTATCAAGTAAGCACGAGAAACAAGTTTATGAATTTGTCGTTGAGTAAGTGGTTCAGTAAAAGAGAACTTTTGAATCAAAGATTCGAACTCTAGAACTTTGGATTCTTCACTAAAAAAATCGCCATCAAAAATGCTTTTTAAGCCCTGAGTTTTTGCCAAATCATTAAGAAAGCCGCCGACAAAAAGAGTGGAGTAGTGCGCCTGGCAAAGCTCAGTGGACATCCCTGAAGATGCCGATGAAGACGACTGGGCATTTACTGAGAAACAAAAATTACTGATACCAACAATGAGCAATAACTGCCTGCAAAATAAACGCATCCCAGTGGCAATCTTAGCAGCGCTTTAAAGGTCAGAAACGTCAAAATTATGGGGTTTCTGTTGGGTCTGGAAATAATGGCCCTGGTGTTACGGGTTTATCGGCAGGTGCTGTTTTGTCATCAGGCTTCGGAGCAGCGTCATCCTTAGGCGCGGTAGGATCCATGGGCTCTTGAATGGGTTCACCAATATCTGGCAGAGTCTCAACCCCATCAGGAGTTGTGGGATTGGTCTTAGGAGGCTTAGGACTGCTCTCAATTTTTTTCACGAGCGCTTTTAACTTGCTTAACTTCACATCGAGCTCGCTTAAAGCAGCCTGTGCTTTATTAATATTTCTGTAGCTTACGTAAGCAACAACAGCACCTGTAGGTAACAACACAGGTGTTGCTACGGTGAACAAGGAGGTGATTGGATTCGTCCAAACATATTTGCCGTAAAACTGGCGAAGACTTTGTGTCACACCTGGACTCGTATTGGGATGTCCAATGGCGCGAAATCCACCAATCATGACCAAAGCGCTAATCGCAGAAACCGTGATCCCCGTGGTTCTCCAAAATTTTGCGCGAGATAAAGTCAACTGCGCAGTTTTGACTTCTTTTTGAACCGTTTCAATTTGAGCCTTAAGTTCTGTGATGCTTTTATCTTCTTCTCCAATTTGTTGCTCTACGTGGCCCAATTCTTCTTGTATGGGATTGGGTGGAGTTGTGGCTGGTTTTTTTGTTGTAGCGCCGCTACCACTACTACGCCCACCGCCACCAGTTGCTGGCTGTGTAGGATCGGGTGGTTGGCGATCAATGACAGGCTGTGTTTGTGCATGAGAAACAGAAACGCTAACCACAAACGAGAATAAAATAAGCGTGGTCAAATTTTTACGTAGAGCCTGATTCATATGGTAACTTCCTTTTTTGTCATAGACTAAGGGTCCATATGTTTAACGCATTGCGACATCTTTGGTCAATAGGATTTCCTGAATCAACAATAAGTACTTGATATTATTGCCTTCTAAAGAGTCTTCCCAGGGGGCTAAGGTAGACCATTTCGACCTCATGAAGGCCTGCTGGCAGGGCAAAAAAGCGCAAATCGGCAGGGCTATCTTTTAAGAATTCAGACGGTTCGCCATTGTTCTTTAGCTGCCAAAAACCATCATTAAACTCAGCCCAAAGCAGTGTGGTTGGCTGATCTAAAAAAACACGGAAATGAATTTTCGATGGCGTGTAGCTGAGCAAAGTCCACGTCACAGGTTTTTTGTTTTGAGCATCCCATAATCTCGAAGGGCCACAGAGCGCCCAACGGTATTCTTCTTTTTGCGAAGTATATTTTACAGAAATCGGATTGATGTACGCATCCCAAGTAAAGCGATGAGGCATGGTTTCTCGCTGATCAAACTCCAATAGTGGCAGCAAAGGACAACCTCTAGGAGAATCCAAAAGCGCTTGCTCTTCTGTGGTGTAGGTCATCTTTGGTCGCAGCAAAACACCATGCAAATCTGGCGGAAGGCGCATGTAACGAACATGAATAGTTCCCGCCATCACCACAACAAAATCTAAGGCAATCAAAACAATCAAAACCACACGCAAACTTTGTTTTTTATGCGATAGCCACTGCTCAAATTTGCCAAGCCCAGCGGCTGACAACAACGCTAAAAACCATAGAGCCACAATGGAGTGCTCTGCTCCTGGGAATCTACCGAACCTGTAGAACGGCAATGCTTCAGCAAGCCATGCCCTTAGCGGAAGTGGAGAATGCCGGCCCAACGCCAATAACGTTGTGAGCAAAAAAACAAAAAATAAAATGCCAAGCATTTTTTTGGAAAGAGTCTTTTTTACGAATCCAAAATAAAACGCCAGTAGCGCAAACCAGGGCGTTAGAAAGAGCAAATGAAATCTGTCCATTGTGGGGTCCACGGACCACGGGGTTTTAGTATCCAAACGGAGTATGGGCACAAAAATATTGAGCCAATTTTGAATGGGCATAGAACCAAACAAAACCTCTTCAACAGACAAACCGTGGATACGAGCTGTTTTGGAAACCTGATTGTAAAACGCCATTAGCGCAGGTACTGCTAAAAGCAAACCAAGCAATGATGCTAAAAATAAAACCGGAAACATTGTTTTAAACTGTCTGAAATTCCGAGCGGCCAAAACAAGTAACCAAAGAAAAATACTTTGTGCACAAAATGAAGCAACCGCCGGGTAACAAGATGTGCCTAGCTGATAAATGGCCCATGCCATCATGATAAACGCCGATTTTTTCTTGCCCATGTAGGCGCGGTAAATTCCCCACACCAACAGCAACACATTGACCGCCGTTGAGAGATACGAAAAATGACTGGCATGCCCGGTGAAATACCCAGAGGCCACAACACAAAGACCAACAAAAAACGCGCACAAGCGACTTAACCCAAGTTCAACAACAAAATAAAAAGCAAACGCAAACAAGCAGAGCTGGAAAAACAAGTACAGCAAGTTGATAGACAAGACAGTGTCCGGAAATAACCAAGCAAAAAACAAATAAAGAATATTATGAGACCCAACCTCTAGACTTGAGCCTATGGGAAATCCTGCGGCGACATTAGGAATCCAATCTGTCCAGAATCCTTCGCGAAGACCGGTTCCAAACCAACGAAAATAATACCACCACATGTCTCTAGCATCCCAAGGAACAGAACTACGTAAGGAGAACGCACGCAAATTGCACAACAAAACAAGGCAAAGCCCCAAGAGCAAAAATCCTTGCTTATCGAATCTGCGTCGAAGCGCTTCCATGGAAATCATATTGCTACGCTTTCTTCAGGATACGTCACCTTTACTAAAAATAAACCTTCTGCTGGTGCGCAAAAACCTGCGTGAATCCTGGGAATAGGGCCAAGACCATGCGGATCACCTAAGAGTTCTTTTAAAGAAGCCACGTCACGTTTAGCCGACGCTATTTCAATTAAAGTTCCAGCCATGTTTCGCACCATGTATTTCAAAAAACCATCGCCCTCAAAACGCAAAATAACAAGTTCTTTTTCTTGTCTATAGGAAGCTTCAAACAACGTTCTTACTGTTGTTTTCGCCGTGTGATCGGCCGCGGCCAGTGCCTTGAAATCGTGAGTGCCCTTTAGTAATGCCAACGACTGCTCTAATTTGTTGAAATCAAAATCAACCCCATCTTTGTAAAAGGTCCACCAATAACACTTGCCCTGCAAAAGAGTTGGTTTTGCTCGACGAAGAAGAATTCTGTATTCATATGTTTTTTTAATGGCAGATTTCTGCGCATGAAACGTCATGGGCACTTCCACGCAGGAAGTGATCACCACCTGCGGTGGCAATAAGCAGTTCAAGCTGTGACGAAAACGTTCAATGTTCTCTGGGAAAAGAGCGAGCTCAATGTCCACATGACAGTAGAAAACTTCCGCGTGAACGCCTGCATCTAAACGAGAACAGCCAACCACCGGGAATCGCTCACCATGACGGCGCAACGATGTGGCCACAGCACGCTCAACACAAGCTTGAATCGAAGGAGGCCCTTGATAATCAGGACCCTCACTTTGTAGCTGCCATCCGGTAAAAGCAGCTCCATCCCATTCTAGCTTGAACAACAATCGACGGCGCTCAATCAAGCTGCCCTCGACGTTTCATTAAAGCTTCCATAATTTGAACGGCGTTTGTAGCCGCACCTTTTCTGATTTGATCGCCAGAAATCAGCAAGTGCACGGCGCGACCGATGGTCGCATCTTTACGAATGCGGCCCACATAAACCAGGTCTTGATTTTGGGATTCTAGCGGCATTGGGAAATGATTATTTTCCCAATCGTCTACAATTTTAATTCCTGAGGCCTGAGAGTACGCCTCTCTTAATTTTTCAAGCGAAACCTCAAGCTTTAAATCCACCGTAATAGATTCCGTATGCGCACGACGAACGGGAACACGCAAGCAAGTCGCAGAAATTGCCAAATGCAAAATTCCAATAATTTTGCGACTCTCCTCAATGACTTTCCATTCTTCTTCATTGTAGCCAGAACCCACAACATCCATGCCGCGAATTTCCGTATTGTGACTCATCACATTGCCGGCAAGCGGAAAACCAAACACTGGACAGTCATTTTTTTTGAGTTGTTCAGGATTGAAGTTGTTTAGCTGCGCATCGAGTTCTTCAAGTCCTTTAACTCCAGCACCACTTGCACTTTGGTATGTCGAAACCACAACTCGTTGCAAACCAAATTCCATTAGCGGCTTCAAAGCTACGCACAATAAAATTGCAGTACAGTTGGGGTTTGCAATCACACTAGGATTGGAATCAATCAGTTCTAAATTCACTTCCGGAACAATTAAAGGAACCTCAGGATCCATTCGATGTGCCGAGGAGTTGTCGATGAGCACTTGATTGGGTTTTAATTTTTCGCGAAGTTCTACAGCCACCTCAGAGCTTGAAGCGTTCAAAATGTAATCGCACTTGGCCAGTTCACCCCAAGAATCAGAAAGGGCTAAAACTTTATCGCCAGGCCTTGCTGAAGAGGCAAATAATTTCACTTGAAGCTGCCCGCTAGAAATTAAGCCTGAGTAACGCTCTTGAAGGATTTTTTGTATTTCTAGACCCACCAAGCCCGTAGCGCCAACCACAGCAATTTGACTTTTAATAGTCGCCATTAAGAGCGCCCCTTCCCAGGAATCCACTTAAAGCGCACGCGCATAAAGCGGACCACCTCAGCAAAGGCACCTGTCACAATGTAGGTCATGAGAATAGGAAACATCAATTGTTCTGGAGCCGAAGAAACGGCAACAAAAAACAAAATAGCCAAAAGCAAAAAACCAAAATGTTTTTGCGATTTAAAATTCAAATCCTTAAAGCTTCGATAGCGAATGGTAGAAATCATGGAAGCTCCTAGTAAAAAAGCAACCAAGAGCATGTAGAGATCTTTCCAGGCATCAAAGCCCATTTCTCTGTAAAATAGAACACCCGACCCTACAGCACACGCAGCTATGGGGCTTGGGCAACCTTGAAAATAGCGCTTTTCCGTAGACTGCTTAAGAGCATTGAACCTGGCCAATCGCAGAGCTGCGCAAGCTGCATACATGAAAGCAGCCAACCAACCCAAACGACCATAGGGCTGCAGAGCCCAAGCGAAAATTAAAATGGATGGCGCAATTCCAAAACTCATCAAATCAGCCATGGAATCATACTGCTCGCCAAAAGCAGATTGAGTATTCGTTAAGCGCGCGATTCGCCCATCCAAACCATCAGCAAAAGCGGCGATTAAAATAGCAATGGCAGCATTTTGCCAATCACCGCGCATTGACGATATGATAGAGAAAAAGCCGCAGAAAAAATTAGCAGTGGTAAATAAGTTCGGAAGCAAAAAGACAAGCATCTCCCGACGTCGACGCTTAAAACGAGGAGCTTGATCTGAATTTTGCTGATAATTAGTGGGTTGTTGGTCCACTGAGCTTACCTGAAGCGTGATCTTCGCCAACAACTTGGCTGTAGCTCACTTCAACCGCATTGCCAGCATCATCAGGAAGACTCTGCAAAGCTGCTTTCAATTCAGCATTGGAAACAATTCCTCGGCTCACGTTGCGCATGACAAGTCTCTTGTCCATCAAGTGAGGTACAACTGGAGATGACTCAGGGAAAGATTCAGATTTGATTTTCTTTAAAGTCTTAAACGCCATAGCAGGACTCCTTTATGCAATTGTAATCTTGGGGTCAAGGTAAACATCTTGAACAGCATTGAGCATAGCCACGCCCTCTTTGAAAGGCCTTTGGAACGCTTTACGGCCCAAAATCAAGCCCATGCCACCGGCACGCTTGTTAATGACCGCTGTTTTTACTGCTTCTGCCAAGTCGGAAGCGCCCTTGGATTCACCACCAGAGTTGATCAAAGGGATACGACCCATGTAGCAGTTTGCCACCTGATAACGACACAAATCAATGGGATGATCGGTGGTCAATTCGGTGTAAACTTTATCGTGAGTTTTTCCGTGTTTCGTTGCTTTGTAACCACCATTGTTGGTGGGTAGTTTTTGCTTAATAATGTCTGCTTGAATTGTGACACCCAAATGATTGGCCTGAGAGGTCAAGTCAGCAGCCGAGTGATAATCAACACCATCCACTTTGAATCCGTTGTTACGAGTATAGCACCAAAGAATAGTGCCCAAACCTAGCTCATGCGCCTTAGCGAAGGCTTCAGCCACTTCTTTAATTTGGCGCGCACTTTCTGCAGAACCAAAATAAATGGTTGCCCCAACAGCAACAGCGCCCATGTCAGCTGCCTGCTTAACAGAGGCAAACATGGTTTGATCAAATTTATTTGGCAAACTTAAGAATTCATTGTGGTTGATTTTTAAAACAAAAGGAATTTTGTGAGCGTACTTGCGAGCAGTCATGCCCAATACGCCAAGAGTTGAAGCAACACCGTTGCAACCACCTTCAATGGCGAGCTCAATAATTTTTTCAGGGTTAAAAAATGCTGGATTTGGAGCAAACGATGCGCCGGCTGAGTGCTCGATGCCTTGATCGACAGGCAAAATGGAAGTGTAACCAGTTTTACCGAGGCGACCGTTATTGAGAAGTGCCTGAAGATTTTTCAAAACAGGAACGGGCCTGTCAGAATTCACCAAAACATCACCAATCCAATTTGGACCAGGAACATAAATGTTCTCCTTGGGAATCCCTTTGCAGGTATGGTTTAAAAGAGTACTTGCTTCGCTTCCTAAAATTTCTGTGAGATTTAAAGACATGGCCTATGAGTTAGTGCAATTTTCCCATTCTTTCAACCAAAGGTGCCTAGCTCCCTTTAGCCAGCAGGTGCGTCATAAACGCCTGCCGGCCCATGGTGAAGATTGCGCCTACACACCCCCCTCCCGCGCCACCACTTCCGGCATAAAACTAGCCTCTTTTGTGAGCTGCAAAGCATAGCCATCAATCCAAGAAATCTCCTGAAGACCGTCCACATGCATGTGCTTGAGTATAAATTCCCGTTTTTTGGTGACCCTATCGCGAGCGGCCTTAAGCGTAGGCGCCACGACAAAGAAATTCACGTGCGATTCAAACAACCCCTCGCAGACCTCTTTGTCATAAAAACCACAATGAGCCAGATATAATTTCATTTTCATGACAACTCCTAACCATCTATCTGGACATTAATATCGCAATGGTTTCGGCGGCCATACACCTCACCTATACGACACACAATTGAATCAACCGATTTTGATGATTGCCCACCCACGTGCAGTTGAATCACACGATATCCCTTATGAGGAATATCGCGACTAGCAGGAATACTCTCCAAAACAGCGTATAAACGAATCGCAACCGGACCACTTAAACGTGCCGTTATGTATGACTGCTGTTGAATCATCTCAACGGAGTCCAAATTACTAATAGGAATGCTCACGCTATATCCCTCAACACTGGACTCTCCATACAAATGATGTTCCTTAGCTGAAATCACCACCCCAGTCGCCGATGGAGGGGGAAGCTTGGCGTAAACTGAAATACCAGAATACGTCCTGCTCATACTCGCATATCGGCTGGTTTTTAGAATCTGGAAGAATTTCAAAGCAAATGTGGCCTGAGGATTCGTATTGCCATAACCATCGTGCGAAATAACTAGATACTTTCCAACAGGATGCTGCTGAATGGAAATGCGATCCCTTGCCTCAGCCCCCAAGCTGGCTAGTAAAGTGAATGTAAAAATTAGTTTCGTTTTCATAAAATCACCTAACCGCTTATCTCTACGTTAATGTCACAATTAGTTTTCAGACCACTTACTTCACTGATACGACATCGAATCGAATCAAATGATTTTTCTCCAACATTCAAACTAAGCACCCGATATCCCTTGCTAGGGATAGAATAACTACCAGGAATACTTTCCAAAATTGCACTTAGTCGAATTGCAATTGGGCCGCTCAAACGCATTGTAGTAGTTCTTTTCGTGTCAAATCTTTCAACAGAATCAAGACTTCCAATAGGGATGCTCACGCTATATTCGGATTCCCCATACAAAGTAAGCTCCTTAGCTGAAATAACCACCCCTGGTGCCGCCGGAGGAGGCAACTTAGCATGCACTGAAGTGACATGGTATGTGCGGCTCACGGTTATATATCGACTTCGTTTTAGAAGTTGGAAAAACCTGAAAGCAAATGTTTGATATGGTTGTGTATTGCCATACCCATTGTGGGAAATAACTAAATACTTTCCAACTGGGTACTGCTGAACAGAGACGACATCATTTGCTTTTGCCCCTAAGCTTAGTATTAATGAAACTGTAAAAAAACTTTGTTTTAAAAATGTGTACATATAAATATCCTTTTTTATTTTTTAATTTTTTGATTGCTAGTTAGCGAAGTAGCTGTGGGACTTCCATTTTGCGATCTCCAACGGCGCAACGGTACCACCCATCCCAGTAGGACTTACTTAGATTATCGATTCGTATTTTAGCAGGCTGACTCAACATCTGAAGTGGTGACAAACGAACAGCAAAATCACCATACGGCGTATTTTGAATCATCACCCGCAACTCATGTCGCATCTGTCCATGCGCTGCCTCAGGCACTCTCTCCATATAGGTTTTGGTCACTAGCTGAGAAACAACATCAATTTGTCCCATCTTTCCCTGCGTGCGTGAGCCGCGGGTGCTAACTGCCCCGTAGAGCCCCGTCGATCTTAAAAATAACGTGTCATAATCATCGCCTAAATAGATTCTCAAAGTCATTGGTGGCAGCGTGTTTGTGGCCCAGCTTGCCGACCCTGGATTTAGTGCTGAGGTTTGGCAGGTCCACAAAATGGCATGTGGCTTAGGTGCCGCTTGCGCCTGTCCTCCCAAACAAAACAGCCCCAGCAAACCTGCAAAGGCTTTATTCCATTGTTGAATTTTCATTTTTGATTCTCCTTCTGTCTAGAAGGTTTTGGAAGAAATTAGTTGTTTAGTAAAATCAAATAATCTAAATGATATTGTTAATTAAATATGAACAACTTGAACGCCGATCGCCTTCTCTACTTTCTTGAACTTTCCAGGACCCTGCATGTCGGACGAACTGCTGTCATTTTGAGTATTTCAAAAGGCGCACTCAGCCAAGCCATGTCACTACTCGAAGAAGAACTTGGAGTGCTGCTCTTTGATCGTGTTGGGCGCAGACTTGTGCTCACTGACAAAGGCGCCTTACTCAAAAGTTTGGCTGAACAACTTAAAGACCAGCTCGACACCATTCACTCTGCCATTGCCAGCTCTTCTCGGCGCGTTCCTCAACGATTCACCATTGGCGTCACCCATGGCCTTGAGCACTTAACTCAGGTGAAGAGCCTTTTGGGGTGGCTGACACAGTTGGCACCAGGTTCACAACTCGAATACCGAGCTCTAAGATCCAGCGAAGTCTTCACTGGCGTCTTAGAACGAGAACTCAATTTCGGAATTTGTTTTGAACCACAATCGCATCCACAAGTTGAAAAAGAAATATACTTTGAAAGCCCGGTTGAAATTTATGTGGCACAGTCGTTAAAAAAACGTTGGCCTAAAGACTCCAAAAAACAAAAAATCTGGCTCAGCACACTCCCTTTTGCCGCTGCTCGTGCTGGGCAAGGCATTGAGAATTGTGAGCGTCCACCCCCCCTCGTCAAAGTGGGCTTGTGCACGCAAGACCCACAACTTGTTTTTGACTCTTATGCTGTAGCCCTTGAGTGGCTCAAACAAGGTCACGGCTGGGCACTTTTACCAAGCCAAGCATTGCAAGGTGCTCTGCTAAAAAGCTTGCACCATCTCAATGCAAGTTGGCTTCCTGAAATTTTCACGCGCGTTTGCCTCATCCATCATCGACGAGAAAAAGTGCCTGCATTTTATTCAGGCAAAATAGGAATTTAAAAAACTAGCGCCTATATATCAAATCGCAGAAATTAAGAAAGGCTCCCTTAACCCACGGGACCTGTTGATGATTCTTGCCTTGACTATTAGCACTTTTAAACTGTTCAACCGCCTCAGCCATCAAATCAATTGCCCTAAGTTCTTGAGCTTTGCTGAGCTCACCTTTGCTCAATTCTTTATTCGTATTTTTTGATTCCAAAACCAACTCCCTAAGCAAACGCCAGTCCTCAGGTGACATCATCAGATGAGAATCTCTTTGAAGATTTTGAATGTTCACCGCATGCCAAGGCCAAACCACAAACTGCCCAATACAAGGGATCGCCAAGGAAGCAGCCAGTCCCTGATGAATATCTCTGCTGTGCGCACGTATCCATCGATCAAAGTCATTATCTATTGGCGTGTCTTGCTTGCCTATACTGGCCAAATGTCCATATAGCGCCAGTCCTCCTGCAACTGTTGCCATACAAGCTTTTGTTAGGAGCAATTTTTTACTGGAATTTGCCTGTAGTTTTTTTACTTTTTCAACTTCAGATTGATAAAGAGCCTCTACCAACTGCCATTTACCCAACTCACCTCTCTCAGAAAGAAAAGTTTTTATAGATTCCTTCAAAGATGCCTGCAAACGCAACATTAGTAATTCCGCTTTCTGCAATTCCCCATTAGCCAGATGTCCACCCATATTTTCACGCACAAGTTTTTGGTCCTCGGGACTTAGCGTTTTATAAAATTTGGTTAACGCCTCATCAAATCGAAAATCTTTTAAGACATCGTGAAGTGAGTGTTCTGCTGGATTTAAATCGCGCTCCAATTTATCAAACGCCATTGAAATCACTCGAGTCGTCTGCCCCTTATCAAGATCGCGCAACAAGGATGTCGACTTCGCCTTCTCGAGCAAATGCTTATCGTATTGAGCTGCCTGTGTGAGTTCAGAAATGTGCTTAAGAAAATCACTCTCCTTGTGCCGAGAAGCAAGTGATTTTAAAAATGAAGAATATTCTTTTCTCGTAACAACCAATTCCGCAGTACAAATAAATCCCAATGTACCCAATGCCATTGAACTAATGCGATCTGAAAGATGAGTAAAACTCTGATCCACTTCGAGATCTTGTGTATAAATAAAACCACTTCGCAGACTATGCAGTGTACTTCTCAAACCAATGTACGTAAGAACCCAAGTCATACATCGCTCAGGAGTCGGCCACTTTAACCCCTTAGAATGAACCTCACTTCGAAGAGTCGCCAGTGACTGCTGTATCCTATGCAACGCATGTGGGTTCTTCTTTATTTTTTGTGAGAGCAATGAAAAATATTTCGCGTAATTCAGCGCATTTGATTCCAGATCTTTCGCCAAATAAGCACTGAGCTGAGAGTCTTGCCCATCAAGCAACGAATCCAACAACAAATCCATTTGTTGAGGGTTGCCTGATTGCACAAGATCATCAAAAAATGCGTGGTCGTTGTCTAGAATTTCTTTAGCCAAGTAAGCACTAGCTTCTTGTTTCTTCCCATTGAAAATTTCAAAATATTTTAGAACATCATCTCGGGTAGAACTTGAAAGCCAAGCTTCTTGGTGCACAACTTCATCAACCTCAGAATGATCTTGTGCACAAACTGGATGTTGAGAAATAAAACAAAAGGCAACGGTTAGGGCTATATAACTAATTTTATCCTTGAAAAGCACGCTTTTAGATTATCGGTACCGAGACAGAAATCCTGAAATGATATGCGCCATAATTTTGCCACAGTAGATAGCTATCGCTTTCGACGCATCAAAATCACTTTGAATTGATTTTCGAATTTCCATACCGCTTCCTCTAACGCAGCTGCTGGCTAAAGTGAGCTAGGCACCTTTTAGGGAGGCGCCAACAAAACCAACAAATAGGGGGTGCGGATGCTCAAGACGGCTCTTGAATTCGGGGTGGAACTGGCAGCCCACAAACCATGGGTGATTCGGAAGCTCCATAATTTCCACTAATTTTGGCTTAGGACACAAACCAGAAAACACCATGCCCTTGCGTTCAAAACGCGCACGATACGGATTCTGGAATTCCAAGCGATGCCTATGGCGTTCAGTGATTTTTGTTTTACCATAAGCACGTTTAACTTTAGAGCCAGCTTTCAGCACACAAGGATACGAGCCCAAGCGCATCGTTCCACCTTTGGCGACATTGGCCTGGCCATCCATATAATCAATAACTAAATCATGCGAGCGACGCTTCTTGAAGTCCACAAACTCAGCGGACTGCGCTTTTTTCAAACCCACAACATGACGAGCAAATTCTACGGCCATCAATTGCATACCCAAACAAATTCCAAAAAATGGAATATTGTTTTCTCGAGCAAACTCAATAGCCTTAATTTTACCTTCCACACCACGAATACCAAATCCACCAGGAACCAAAACGCCTTCATAATTTTTCAGCACGCTTGGGTTGCGGCCCACAACTTCAGAGTCCAAATACTCAACCTTGAGTTCTGCCGCATGAAAAGCAGCAGCATGAACCAAGGATTCATGCAAAGATTTGTAACTATCCTTGGTATCAACATACTTGCCAACAACGGCAATGCGCACTTGGCGAGTAGGATGTGACAAGCGATCAATCAACAATTTCCATGATGTGAGGTCTGGCGCTTTGGCTCGAATATTTAAACGTCTACAAACAGCAGCATCCAACCCTTCAGCGTGCAACGCCAAAGGAAGCTTGTAAATATTATCAACATCTTTTGCTGCCATCACATGATGAGCCGAAATGTTGGCAAATAAACCAATTTTTCGTTTAATGTCGGCATCTAAATTTCTATCACAACGGCAAAGCAAGAAATCGGGCTGAATACCAATACGGCGAAGTTCTTGAACGGAATGCTGTGTAGGTTTCGTTTTTAGCTCACCAGCTCCGCCAATGTAGGGAACCAATGTTAAATGAACATAACAAACATGATTGTCGCCCAAATCAAAACGAAGCTGTCGAATGGCCTCCAAAAATGGAAGCGACTCAATGTCACCAACCGTGCCGCCAATTTCCACCAAAGTGACATCCGAACCTTTGGCAACATCTAAGATGTGCTCTTTAATGGCATTAGTGATGTGAGGAATAACCTGAACTGTTCCGCCGAGATATTCGCCTCTGCGTTCACGCGCAATCACGCGCTCATAAATTTGTCCCGTGGTGATGTTTTGCTTACGAGCAACGTTTTGAGAAGTAAAGCGTTCATAATGGCCCAAATCCAAATCAGTCTCTGCGCCATCTTCTGTAACGAAGACTTCACCATGTTGAAATGGCGACATGGTGCCGGGATCGACATTGATGTAAGGATCCATTTTGAGTTGTTTGACTTTGAGGCCTCTGCGCTGGAGTAGCATGGCGAGAGATGCGCCTGAGAGCCCTTTTCCAAGACTAGAAACGACCCCGCCGGTAATAAAGACGAGTTTCATACTTGGAAGTCCTGCATAGCCCATTTGGCGCAATCAACCAACATAAATATCGACATCCTCATGCCACCTGCCGCGCCACTCTCTTAAATAAGCGTGGGGCCTCGCGTGACTTTTCGTATAATCTACCAAGACATAGCTGTACTTGGTGCTATTACCCAAACTATCCAACTCCAGACTTGTGACCTCAGTCCATGTGCCCGCATTAATGTAATCGCGACCATCTTCAAACTGACGATACTTCGGCGTATGAGTGTGCCCCATGATGACCGTATATACATCAGGGTTATCCTGAAGAATTTTTCGAGAAGCCGCCACCAAGGAAGGGTAGCGAGACAGCTCTTTTAAAATGCGAAATGTCGTCACCAGGTTTGAGGTTCTATAGATGGATTTTGAAAAACGTGTCCCAATAAAATAAATTCCAATTCGAATGATGTTTTTAAAAGCCCAACGAAAATTATTAAAAATCATCCATCTAACAAATCCGCGAATGGGACGCACTTTATCAATAGAAGGTTGCTGAATTTTTACAGGAATCACGTAGTTAATGACGAAGTGAGAACCCCACGGCAAGTTAATGATGGGCTCTTTTAATCCTTTGGTGATAAAAATTTTCTTTGGGTCCAAGCGATTCACGGTTTCATACTGATGACCATGCTCAACATGCACACCATCTGAGACATAAATAAAATCGCGAAACACCACAGGGCTTTCTGCAGCTTCAGCGAAAAGCTTTTTACACTCAGGCCAAATCATGTCGACATCGTGATTGCCAACCACGTACACAATTTTGTGATGTGGCACTTGGGCAAATCGCTTAAGCGCATCAAAGAAAATTTTGTGGCCCTTAATGACCCCTCTTAACTTTTCAGCGCTGATGGACTCCGTGAGAATGGGGCTAAAATAGCCGCGATAATCGACCTGAATAAGGTTTAAAATGTCTCCATTTAAAATCAGCTCTACCTCAGCATCGTAGTATTTTCCTGAGCTGTAGTGATCCAAAAATTCAGCGAAGTGCCTATCCGCCAAGAAATCTTCCAATATATTTACGGAGCCATCTGGCAAAACACGGCCTCGCCCTAAATGCAGGTCAGAGACTACAATTTTGTATTTTGCCACTGAGGGAAAATATACCCTTAAGCAGCCTCTCCGTCACCAGTGTTTTCAATGTGACTTAGTTCAATATTTTGAACAGCTGCTGCAGCGACTTCGGATTGCGCACTTTCCTCAAGCTGTGACTGCACAGCCTTGGCTCGCGACGCTGGAGTGACCTCTTCTTCCATGCCTGACAGAATTCCTTGTGCCAGCTTGAGCGATTGAACTGCGCGCAACAAACGACCTACGCGCTCTTCAGCTTTTGCTGTTTCATCAATTAAACGCTCTTTGAGCGTGTCCAATTCAAATTCTAACCTGTCAATTTCTCGTTTCTGCTGCAACAGACGCTCATCCTTTGCAGAGAGCAAGGCTTCGGCGTCACGCTTTTGAAGCTCCAAACGATTTGCCAATTCACGCTCACGCATGCGAATTTTCAAGATGTCCGCGCGAACCCTATCCCTAAACTCTTCTAGTTTTCGCTGCGCTTTGCTTGCTAAAAATTGCGCATTATCAAAACGCAATTGTAAGGACTGAAATTCCTGACGATGAGTTGCCTCAGAACTACTCAAGTGATGCTGATGTGAATCCAATTTATCTTGGAACGTACGAATGGTCGTTTCTGCTTCGCTGAGCTTAATGCTGAGTCTTCTTCGTTCAGACTCACTGGCGTTTAATCGACTCTGCGAGAGCGCTAGCTGCTTTCTGAGTGCTTCAACTGTGGAGTCGCGCTCACGAACTTCGCGCTCTTTGATGGCAGCATAACGCTTCACCGTGGCCAGCTCGTCGGTCTTCGCCATACTACCCATTTCATGAATGCCGCCAGCTTCGGTTTTCCACGAAGACGCAGGTTCTGAAGAGGCACTCATGTCCATTGCACTTAAAGATTGAGACAAGTCAGCAATGGGCGATTCACCAACTCGCGTTTCCGCATCAGTCAGTGACAAACTCTCGTGCTTAACGCCTTTTTTTCCAGAAGGCAGTTCTTCTGCCTGACGATTCAACTCGCTTGTAGGCATTTCTTCCATGGTTGTGAGCAACTCTGCCATGGAATCTTGCTCAGCAGAATTTTCAAACGATGGCGCCTCCTGGCTAAGGCTGGGACTAGCAGATGATGAGCTTTGATTGCTAAGCCCACCACTTAAGCTTAGGCCGCCAATTTGAATGCCACTGCCTGCACTTGTCGCATCACTCAGAGAAATGGATTCTGCGCCTTCATCAGGTTGCGAATCTAAACTCAAGCTTGAAACAGGTTCAGAACTTTTAAAATTGGTCAGATCACGATCTAAACCACCTTCATGCGTATCCGTAAAACTACTTGTCAGATCGTGAACATCATTGCCGTCATCAACATCGGCAGCTGCAGGAGAATCATTGTTGGAGGAAACATCGAAATCTGACTTAGGAGAGACGGCCTCGGCAACAGTTGCTGAGGCAGCAGACGACATGGCCGACATCCCATCGGGATTTTCAGCAATAATAAAATCAGCCAAGTTGATATGCATGGCTTTATTGTCGTCTGAATCGTGTGACATAATCTCAGGATCTTATCGGCTCAGCGCGGCAATATCTTTAGCCCTCAAGCGAGAAGGCTATAAATCAGAATATAACTATATGATTTTTATGAAGAACTAAGAACGAGGAGTTGCTTCTTTTAGGGCTTTCTTCAAACCATTTTTTGTAATGGTGCGAATGCCTGAAGCAGATACCTTGAGGGTAATCCAACGGCCAGCTTCTTCATCAAAAAAACGCTTTTTGCGCAGATTTGGAAGCTGACGCATTTTCGTCTTGTGATTGGAGTGAGAAACTTTGTGACCTGTTAAAGGTTTTTTGCCGGTGATTTTACAAACTCGAGACATAGTGGGGCATACACTGCACAAATCTTTGCGAATTATCAACCTATTTTTTGAGTTCTTTCATGAGTTTGCGAGTTAGGCTGGTTAGCACTCCTCCATCAAAGCTCTCATTTGCCCATTGCCACCAAGCGTGATTCTTGGGCAACGGCCCTTTCCAAGGCCCTGCCTCAACGCCATGAACAACATATTGATGGTGCGTAATGGAGTGTGAAACTGGCCCAAATACTGGAAAGTGTTGGTTAATTTTTTTTCTTAACTGCTGAGCGCCTTGGGAAGCATCTTCCCCCACAAACTCCCACTGCGGAAGCTCCCACTGAGAATGCAAACGCAAACCTTCAGGAATCTGTCGCAGCAAAATAGCCCCACGCGAATTCCTATAAATAAGCGCCAAGCTCAGCACTTTGGTCGTTTTCTTTCTTTGTTTAGGTCTAGGAATTTGAGCAAGCTGGCTTTTCTTCCTCGCATAACAATTTTTTTCCAGCGGGCAAAGAGAACAATCCACAGCGCCTTTAGGCTTACAAAGCTGCGAACCCAGCTCCATGAGCGCTTGAAAAAAAGTGCCATGACTTCCCTGCGAGATTAAATCAGAAATTTGTTTTGCTCTTGCGCGCACAAGTTGCTGATCGTGGCCATTGTTGAGAGGATTTAAAATACCAAAATATCTTGAAAGAACACGAATCACATTTCCATCAACACCAATCACAGGTTCCGAAAAAGCAATCGATGTTATGGCTGCTGCGGTGTAAGGCCCAATGCCAGGCAAAGCCAACCAGCTTTCATAGGTTCGGGGCCACTGCCGATGTTCACGCCAATAAGACCACAAGAGCTGCGCTGATTTATGCAAATTGCGCGCACGAGAATAATAACCAAGACCTTCCCACTGAGCCAACACATCGGATGCATTAGCTTTCGCGAGTGTCTCCAGAGTTGGGAATCGACGCATCCAGCGCTGAAAATAGGGAATCAGTGCCGCCATCACAGTTTGCTGGGACATCACCTCAGAAATCCAGACTTCATACGGCTCTGGTTTTTCTTTTCTCCACGGCAGAGCGCGTGCATTCAGGGAATACCACGCCAAAAGATCTTGCACAGGAAATCCACTAGACGTAGCGGAGAGATTCTTTTTTTGGGGCACGGGATTTTCTTTAATCAACACTGTAAAATGATTCAAAAGAAAAATATGGCTAAATTTCAACTCATTCCTTTTAAGGTATCTGATTTTTCGACTCAATTTTCAGTGCACGTTGACGTTCGCAATCAGCAAGCAGATTGCCTAGAATTTAGCTACGTTGTGAGCGGACCTTTAAACAAGTTGAAATGGCCCGCATCAACAGGCCACAGCCCTCGTCATGATTTATGGAAATCGACATGCTTTGAATGCTTCATTTCACCTCATCAAAATTCCCCCAAACACCCCTATTACGAATGGAATTTTGCCTGTGATGCCAAAGATTGGGGATTCTTTGCTTTTGAATCGGAACGTAAACAAAAAGACCAAGCCACATTTTCAGCAACACATTTGCAACAAACTGTGCAGAACAAAGACGACAAGCATTTTGCTTTAAAAATTGTACTCAACACCAAAGACTTCGTGACTCCAGGCCCTTTGCATTTGAGTTTTAATACCATTTTAGAGTCGTCAACTGGAGAACTCTCTTACTGGGCGCTGAATCACTCTCACGGAAAAGCAAATCCAGATTTTCACGACTACAGAAATCGCGCCTTTTCGTTCTAACTTTTGACGCAGCTACGCAGCAAAAGGTAGGCCGTACCGTTATAAACCTTTTTTGATGAGGTCTTGGGATTTGGTGTTGGCTCTTTTTTTCTTGGTAGATTTTAATTCCGTCTCAACAGCTAGCTTGGTTTGCGTGGACGCACAATGAACAAATGCTTTAGCAAATTTATCTTGGTCAATGGTCAAGCGAGGATTTTGAACGTCGCCATAAACACTAAATTGCGCAGCCCTGTCGCTTTCATCGAGCTGAAAACAAGAACGTGCAGAACCCCTCCAGCATGAATCTCCAGGCTTTACTGTGGCCTTCAGCTCAACATATTGATCTGCACCAATTTTCCCACTCAGCTTTAATTCGGATTGAGATGCAAACTTTAGCAATGATGTTTGAAATTTATATTCCTGAGACTGATAAGTAACCTCAACATCTCCACTCATTTTTCCAGAAAAACATTCTTTTGCCTTGGCAGGGTCACGCAAATAATCGGGGATTTTGCCAGCGCCAACAAGCGATGAAAACTTCTCATTGATTTGATCAGAAAATGTCTTCCATTCCGCTTGCTCCATACGACCGACATAACGAGCCTCAAGAGACTTTTCGTGATCCACTAAACTTTTTCCTGAACTTTTAAGTTCAATGCTGCCCTTCCATCTTGCCGGAAGCGGTTTTTCTAAATTGACATCTTTAAATTCAAAGCTTGCTTTCATTTGCGAAGGCGACGCTTGCTCATAATAAGGGAGGAAATCCAAAGTGGTTTTGCCTCGAATTAAGCCACCTGATTGCATTTGAACAGGGTCTGCACTGAGCAACTGCCCATTCCACGTCAACTTTGTCATAAAGTCTTTAACACCCAAAGTTCCCCATCGCGCGTGCTTGGATGTCAGTACGAGATTGGCTTTACTTGCGCGCATGTCTTTGTCGATCATGGATCGGTGTATGAAACTATCCAAAGGTAGGCCATCAATGTTCAACTCTGTAAATTTAATTTGCCCGTTGAAATCAAAAGCACCGTGTCCAAAGAACGCCGAGAGCGTTCCTCCATTTTCCTGTCCACGTTTAAGAATGAATGACGCTGACCAAGGATTTTCTCCCCAGCGCCCTCTCAAATCACTCGTTGTAATGTCAGTACTCTGAAACCTTAAATGGCCATTTAAGTCTTGCAACGGCTTTCCTTGCCACTCGCCAATTCCTCGAACGTTTTCAAGGTCGAGTTTTCCATCCAACCCCAACGAACACCAATCAATGGTGCTTCGTTCAGGATCTCCTTTATACAAAACGAATCTGCCGTCCCACTTCACCAGGCCAGAGAGTGGCGTTTTTCCTAAGCTTGGAAAAAAAGTGCGAAACCGTGAAAGTTCAATGGGCCTTGGAATGCTAACCTCCAAGAAATTGCGATCCGATCCCTGTACCAAATCACCGGAGACATCAACATCATACCCGTTAAAATCAAAACGGCTATTCATCACACGCACTCGATTGCGGCTGGCCGTCGCCGATAAATCCAAACGGAACGGAATATCAGCCGGCTTTTTAAATTTGTCCATGTAACGAAAGCTCAATTTGCTTAAATCCAAATGGCCAATCAAATTAGCCTGGTCAAACTTAGAGCCAAGCCCTCTGCCTTGAAACATAAAGTCCAAATCAAAGGGGCCCTTTAATCCCAGAGAGTCTGGAAGACCTAATCGCTGATGAAGGTCAGAATCAAACACGCCAGTAATTTTTGACAACGTTGCCCGGTTAACAACCCACGAAACACGCTCCAAGCTCCAGTCATCCCTTGCGTTAACTGGACCCTCCGCAGCTGCGCTCAACTCAAAAATACCCTCGACAGGCATCGTTTTTATGGAAGGAAAGTAACCAGCCCAATCTGCAAATCGAATGCGATTTGTATTGAAGTTAATTTTTAAATTCGCATCGCCTTCTTTTTCACGATTGAATAAATTGGAAACATTTTCTATAGACCCAATACCTTCGGCCTGAAGGGAATGAATTTTAATCCCAAATTTTTGAATCATCAGCTTGTCATTAGAAACCTCAGCCTTGAACAACAATTCCATGGGGTCATTTAAAGGCTTATGCAAATATCCATCGACCAAATAAAAATCCGACTCCGTAGCATTCACATGCAGCTCAAGTCTTGGCGTACTAATAATTCCAGATTTAAAATTCCCCTCAGAGGCCAATGAAACCAAAACATCCCGCTGACCAGGCCTATCCAAAACGTGAGGTAAAATTTTGGGTTTCACACGAACGTTGTTGAAGAACAATCGCCAAGTTCCTTGCGGTTGTTGACGAGGGAAAAACTGAATATCGGAATTGATTTCTACAATACCAGTCACCGGAGAATGCCTAAGACCTACGACAGGAAGACGAAGCCCCTTTACTTCAGCTCTTGGAATGTTTGTGCGCAGAGATCCAGAACCTGCCTCAAAACTGTACTGCCCACCAATGTCGACATCGAGAGCATCAATTTTCATCGAGGCCTCAATTAGTTCAATGGATTTAGGCACACGATTCTCAATCAACATCAAAAAGGGTAAATGAGCATTGAGCTTGAGTCCTGCTGTTTTCTCAAACAACTTTGATTCCTTGAAGTTCCACTGATCAAAATCCAAATTGAATTTTTCTGCCTGAATCCCCACAGGCTCACCGTTGGCGAGTTTAAAATAGCCCTCAAGCTGAGCCGCTACTGGGCCGTTAGCAACAAAATCGCCCTCTCCCAAATCGGCCATTGCCGTCCCCACTTTTAAATCAAAATCAAAAGATCCGGGAAGACCGGAGAGCCGGAACTCCAAATGACTATTCTCCAAACTAAGTCTTGAATTGATTGCAGAATAACCCAACAACTCAGGAGAGATTTCAATTTGATAATCACTAAAATCGCCAGTGATCCGCAGCTTTTTTAGCCATAGAGCCTCAGGAAAAGCAAACGGCTTATCCGACTTAAGCTTGCCAAAACGAGCCAACCCTTTGCTACAAGATAAGTGCACAGGTATTTTTGCTGTAAGAGCTTTTAGAGGCTGTACTTGCACATCCATTTCTGGGCAAAAATAACTTTCCAAATGAGAATAATTTTTAAGCGTGAGGTTTTCCACTTTCAGCCCCAAACTCAAGCTCAGTGGTTGAAACGACCACGAGAGCCTCGCAATATCAACAACACCGCCATTGTCGATTCTAGAATTCATCCAAGCGACGATGTTTTTAGTTTGCGTGTCGATGGGTCTGACATTGAAGTAAATGATGGTCCCGACAATCAGGATGATCACAACAGAAAAAGAAATGAGGATGGCGTACTTCGTCCAAACGACTGTCCGACCGACTCCGTTAAAAAACTTTCCAAGGAATGGAATTTTGGAACCAAGCTTAGACAAAAGCTCTTCTTGTTTTTTTTGAAGAGTCTCTATGAGCGCGGCTAGTTTAGGGTTCATGAGCTCACTTTAGTTTACAAGAGCTATGAAGAATCCATCCCCTTCCAAGCCGCCAGAAATTTGAGTCGTTTCACTCTGCCGAGCCGTCGGCCCCAACTGCACACAGCCCTTGGCCATGGCTTCAGCCGGAGGACCCAATAGCTGTGCCGCCGGAGTTTGCTGCAAAACTTTCATAAAATCGTCAATTTTCTGCTGCTTAGTGAGCACATTTTTCTGAAAACACTTCGCCAAATCTACCGGATTCAAGTTGGGATAGCGTGCAATGAATTTTTGAATCATTCCCCAGTTCTCATTAGTGCGAACAGTGCATGTCGCATAGACAAGTAATCCACCTGGTTTAACAAAATCCTTTGCCTTCAACAAAAGCTCCGCCTGAATAGTGGCTAGCTGCTGGGCCTCAGGAGCGCTGAATTTCATCAGCCGGTCAGGGCTTCTTCTTAAAGTTCCCAAACCAGAGCAAGGGGCATCCACAAGAACCAAATCAAATTTTCGATCTCGAGGAAGATGCTCAACGGTTCGAATGTTGTTAAATCCAGCTCGGCGCGCCCTCACTCCCAAGTAACCAAGTTTGCGAGCAGCCAAGTCGTACGCAATAATTTCCCCACGGCCTTCCATCAACGTCGCCATATGCAAAGATTTTCCACCAGCCCCAGCGCACAAATCCAAGACACTCCACTCTGAGGTGGGTGCAGCTAACAAGGAAACCAGCTGACTATTCTCATCTTGAATTTCAAAATAGCCTTCTTGAAACCCTGGATCTTGAGTGATTGCCCAACGACTATCAAAATGCACAGCATTGGGAACCCAGTGACTTTGCCTAGGATTTTGCTCTTTGTATTTCAGCAAAAAATCCTTCATAGATATTTTTAGCGGATTCACACGAACCGTGACTGGAGCTTCCACCAACATTTGATGCAAATACCGATGCCAAGCCAGAAGATTCACGCCAAGTTCCTTCATCAAAAAATCCGACAAGCCGTGCACTCTCCTTAGATGCTCAATGGGGTCAGATTCAAATGTGGGTTTGGCCTTAAAATGCCTCTGCAAACTTTGTGCGGCAGCTTGGTGAATATCGGCTCGGACCAAGTCCAATTCTGAACGAAGAACATCATTTAAAAATCTTGAGTGCTCTGGCTTTTGCAAATCCAAAGGTTTTTGAACAAACAATGGCCAGGAACGAACAAGGTTGTAAGCTGTCTGAACAATAATGGCCCTCTGTTGTGATCCTATTTTGTGCTCTTTGATGGTTTCTTGAATCATCAAATCAATTGGTAATCGAGAACCAAGCCACTCCACAAATGTCTGCCGGAGTATTTTTAATTCAAATGCGATGTTGGATTGGTCTTTACTCTTATCCATGTCCGCTCATTAAGACAGGTTCTGCGTCACGTTGATCTTCAGCAGAGGAACCCAATTTTTTTACCGACTCAAAGAATTTAAGCGATTCTTCAATGACATCGGGGAAATTTTCATTGGTAAAAATAAACTTTCTAAACTCTTTAGCTCCTGGATATCCAGCGGCATACCAAGCTAGAAATTTTCGGAAACCGAACATGACTCGTTCCTCGTTGTAGAATTCTCTCAATAATCCAAGATGCTCTTGAATTAATTTGTGTGGATCTCTGTCAGCCCGAATACGAATCCACTGTGCAGTAAAGCTTACTGGCAGTGGCTGAAGTTGTTTCACTTTTTTTGTGTAATAATATTTTCCATCGGGAACATTCCCTGCTGGCGGCAAACGATGATGTTCAAGTACGGCACGCGTCAGCTCCGCACGAGCCTCTGGCTCCAGTTGTTTAGCTGCTTCCCAAGCTTCAACAGCCTCTTTAAAAATCCATGGGTTTTTTAAAGCTCCTCGGCCAATCATCACACCAAAACAACCACTCTCAAACAAACGTGCTGCAGCTAGCGGCCCACTAACAATATCGCCATTGCCAATAATAGGCAGATGATTTTCTTGATTCACTTCTCGTATGTAGTTCCAATCCGCCAACCCTGCATAACCTTGGGCGCGCGTTCGGCCATGAATCGCAACCCATTCGATGCCCTCTTCTTTGGCAATACGCACGACTTCCGTGGAATTGATGCTTTCTGCGTCCCACCCTGTTCGAATTTTAATGGTCAGTGGAACTTTGATAGCGCTTTTAACAACTTTTAACATTTGCCCCAACTCCACCGGCTTACAAAGCCATGCAGAGCCAGCAAGTTTTTTTGTGACCTTAGGCACAGGACAACCAAGATTGATGTCGACAAAATCAACGCCCCGACCTTCAACAATTTTTGCGGCTTCAGCCAAGACGGCTGGATCATCACCAAAAATTTGAATGCCTGCAGGACGCTCGTCTTGATGAAACGCCAAATACTTTTCAGTTGTTTTGCGATTAGCGCGAACAATGGCATGTGCGGAAACAAATTCAGAAATGACACAACCTGCTCCTAATCGCTTCATCAAACGACGAAACGGCATATCGGTAATTCCTGCCATGGGGGCTAAAATAAATGGGTTTGCCAATTCAAGTTTTTGGGTCATGTTTGCCACATCAATAGCCTTCAATGCTTAGCATATAGACCACACAAAGAAATCAAAAAACGGTTCTAAGCAGCGCTCGACCCGAGTATCCCAAGGGCGGATGCCAATCGACTTCAAAGCCGATATCCTGGTTCACGGCCACAGGCAAATCGACACCAAAAGACAGTAAACCATGTACACCATAGGAGTTTTTCACATAACTGACCGGACTCCCTCCTCCACTGGCTTTGCGGCTAGTGGCAACAACATAGTTGAACATTCCGCCAAGCCCCATCCAAAAAACGCCTCCAGAATTTGTCACTCGAAAAGCACCCCAACGATACATGGTACCAAAGGAGGCCAACGTGGCTGCGCTCTCCAATTGATTAGAGGTGTAACTTGATGACAAAGTCCCTGCCGGAATGATGTCCAACTGCAGAACTCCAAACAAGAATCGAAAGCCTTCATCTCGTCTCTCATTAGGCATGGTGACATCCACACTCATACCAATTCCAAACCCTTGCTCTCTTGAATTCGGCACCAGAACCGTATCTGTGGTCACGCGAATCAAGCTTTGCACCATTCCTGAGTTTGTCAGACTAAACCAAAAACCCCAGTACGGCCTGCCCCAACGTGGATCAATTCGTTTTAAGTTAGGATCGTCCTCTGCCGATGAAATTTCCGTTTTTCCCTTACCATCTTTTCTTGGAAAGATGATTTTCGGGAAGTTCACGTTGTTTTGAATCACAATAGGCTCTTTGATAGGCCCATCATCCGCCTTCGCTTTAACGTCTTCAGCAATCGACAAGGCAGAATACGAAAACATGAATATCAACGACAAGACAAAATGCATTAACGACAATTCTATCACTTTTCTGGATTGCCCAAAGGAAGAACATTGATGAGTGAGAAATCTTTGACAGATAATCGCCCAAAAATTTCCTTAGGGTATGAATACATTCCACCAAATGGTGTTCCGAACTCAAAGCGTTCAAATTTCCATTGTTGTGGAACATGAACACCATACCATCTCACCGGAAGTTCAAGCTGCTCCACGTCCATAAGGGAGGGAGCGGACGCCAGTGGCTGCCAAAATTCTGGCGAAACAGCTCCATCAAAAGATTGGCCAAATTGTTCAGTTGCGCCAGTTTTAATAATCTGTAATCGGTCTGCGTATTTTTGCCCCACATCTTCTAGTACAAAATTCACAGCACTATAAGCGCTCACCAAAGACAACAGCGCCGCCAATCCCCATTCATAGATAGACAAGGGTCCTCGACCACTTTTCTTCACAACTGAGAGTGGCCTTCCACTGGTTTTGTGAATTTGTTTACGTTGAATTTGCAAACCTTGCGCTTGACCAAAAGGAGCATCAACCGTCGGATATGCTGCTAGCTTTTGTAATCTGTGACGACGATCAAAGGCCTCAAGCGAAGCAATCGGCCTCCACCCAGTAAATCCCTGTGTCCAGCAATAATCCCAATGACCAATTTCTTTTCGACGAATTTTTTCTTGTAGTTCGTTGGTGGAAAAGGGACCCATTAATTTTGCGCCACGTGCAGCAAACCAAATGCGTTCAGCTTGCGTCGATGCACCATCAGATACAGTGGAACCTTCCTGAGGTGTTTTGAGATTTTTTGCAGCAGCTGAAGTCATTACTTATTTGATATCGTCACGACCTAAAAAGTTCTTAAGTTGTTGCGCGAAAAACAGGCGTCAAAAAAACGGCTGCACCTCTTTATTGATGCTTTTTGTTATTTTCATAGCGACTTGACGACCCCAACAGAAGAAGTAAACTTTCAGTGAATTAGCAAGTAACGACCCAGATTTTAAAAGGAGTCCTGTTATGAAATCTTTACTAAACAAAACAATAGCTTTAGCAACCGTACTTTCTCTATCATCTTGTGAGCAACTATTTGAACCAGTTCATGGTCAGTTAAATCCTGCACAGAGCTTTCAACTCAAGTCAGATCAAAACAAACCCGTTGACTTTGTCGCCAACAACGCCACTCACGCTGTATTTGAATACGACACCTCAAACTCAAGAATCGTCATGAAAATTGGCCAGCAACGCGTTCTTTTCAAAGGTGCAAAAGTTTCTAGCGACAAAACAACCGTCAATTCTGACTTCAGTACCTCTGGCCAAGTCACAGAGACCGGTGCACCAGTCTCCTGCCAAATCTCTAGAAAACTACTCGACACTGATTCGCGTGTTGAGCGCGATTACGTCTCCTGTACTTGGTATGAAAGAGTGCCACGCACTGTTTGCCATACACGTCCTGACGGTTCTGTAGATTGCCACACCTACTACGACAACATTCCTCGCCCCGGAAGACAGTTCATGGAAATTACAACCACAACATCGACCTACGAATACACAGGCACGGTGAATAGCACGCAAGGACTACTAGCCGATCTTGGAGCAACAAGATCTGAAGTTAGTGTTCGCCGTAACCCTCTTGGCGCTTGTTACTAGTTTTTCTTAGCCAATAAAGGTCGCAGCACAGCCAACACGTTGTCTGCGACCTTAGCGTAGCCATCAGAATTTGGATGAATTTGATCTTCCATATTCAACTTCGGATCCAAAGCGACACCTTCCAGCAAAAATGGAACAAACTCAAGCTTCTCTTTCTTAGCCAAATCAACGTACACATTAAAAAATTCATTACGGTACGCTTCTCCTAAGTTTGATGGCATTTTCACGCCAATCAAAACAACCCTTGCGCCATGAGCTTTGAATTTTTTCACAAGGCTTTGAAGATTTTTCTTCATTCCAGAAATGGGCATGCGTCGAAGACCGTCGTTGGCTCCCATGCAAAGCAGAACATACTGATAAGGACCTCCGCGCTTTAAGCTCCAATCCACACGAGACAAAGCCCCATCAGTCGTGTCTCCACTAACCCCTGCATTGATGATTTGAACGTGGAAGCCACCTTCACGTAGTTTTTTTTCTAGTAAAGCTGGGTACGATTTTGCAGAATCAAGTTTGTAACCCGCAGTCAGAGAGTCACCAAACGCTAAAATTTTAATGTTAGCCTCTACGCTCTTTTCTGCCATAGCAAAGTGAGCCACAATAAACAAAATCATGATTGAAGTACGTAATCTCAGCAAAACATATTCCTTTCCACAGCCTATAGAAGTTTTACACAAGCTCAACTTCAGCATTAGCAAAGGCTCGTGGATCTCGCTAGTGGGCCCCTCAGGGAGCGGAAAGACCACACTTTTAAGCATACTCGCCGGACTTGATGTTCCCAGCCAAGGGGAAGTCTTATTTGAGAACCGCGACATAGCCCAACTTGGCGAGGACGATAGGGCACAACTACGCGCAAAAAAAATGGGATTCATTTTTCAGTCTTTTCGATTACTGCCCACGCTAAGCGCCCTTGAAAACGTAGAGCTTCCCTTGCTATTGCTTGGTGAAACACACACACATGAACGCGCTAAAACGCTACTAGAACGAGTTGGGCTATCACAAAGACTACATCACAAACCATCGATGCTTTCTGGTGGAGAGCAACAACGAGTCGCTGTGGCCAGAGCATTCGTAACACGCCCCACCCTGCTGTTGGCCGACGAGCCCACGGGGAACTTAGACACAAAAACAGGTGAGCAAGTCCTTTCTTTGTTACACGAGTTACAGCTTGAAGCTGGCGCAACACTCGTCGTGGTCACTCATGACGCTCAAGTTGCAGCACGCGGAGAGAAAACCATTCGCCTTAAAGATGGGCACATGGAATGAACATTTCCTTTGTATTGTTTAAAAAAATCGCTCTCGAAAAATGGCCTCGATTTATTCTGGCGCTGCTGGCCCTAAGCCTAAGTCTAGCAGCACTTGTGGCACTCAATCGTTTTTCAAGACGAATTCAAGACAGTGTTGAGCAAAAAGGAAAAGATTTTCTTGCTGCCGATTTTGTCATACAAGCCGCGCGAGCGCCTACAGCCTCTGTAAAACAGGCCGCATTGGAGCTAGCGGGCTCCAATGAAAACCTTATTGAACAAGTGGATACTTTGGCTGGTGCTTTGTGGAATCAAGAGAGCTTCACGATAAGACTTCGAGCTATTGGTGGAGAATATCCATTCTATGGGAAGTGGATTAGCGAACCCCAACGAAGCATCTCCGCAGACCATGAAAAAGCACTTATTTTTGCCGATTACTCCATGAAGGCTCGAGGCGCCAAAGTTGGCGACCTCGTAAAAATTGGTGAACAAACTTTTGAGCTCGCAGCTTTTATTGTTGAAGAACCACAGATGGCCATTTCCACATTTGCGCCTGGCCCATTGTTTATCATCCACAAAGATTGGCTCGATAAAACTAAAATCATTGGCAGCGAATCTAGGGCTTTTTATAGATTGCTCATTCGAAACAACATGGACTCAACAAAGTTTCGCGAATTGTTTCGCAAAAAAGAACCTGACCCTCACTGGCGGCTCCTCACACCTGAGCTAGCCAACAGACAAAGCGCCCAGGTCACCAATCGACTGAAAAGTTTTTTATCGCTCGTTAGCTTAACAGGCCTGCTTCTTGGTGCCGTTGGAATTTTCATGGTCTTTCGAGCAAAGCTACTTTCCGACTTGCCTCAATATTTAATACTCAGGTGCCTGGGAGCTAAAAGTCGCGACCTGATTTTAATGAACCTTTATTTGGTGTGCAGCTTGGGGCTCATTAGCTCAACCATTGGTTTAGTTCTAGGAATCGGCATTGAGGAGCTACTGAGCAATCAAATCTCACAATCCATCAAAATTAACCTGACACAAAACTTAGCAATTGGCTGGGAAGCGTTTTTTGGATTTTGCGTTAGCGTCTTTATGCTCATCCCCGCCACTGTATGGCCTCTGCGTGAAATTTTAAAAATCCCGGTGGCTCAAGTCATCGGCCAAGAACATCAACAATCTGCCGCATCCAACAGAAAAGATAATTTATTTAATTTTTCACTTACTGCAGTTTGTTTTCTAGCTTTAATGCTACTTGTTTTGCGAGATGCAAAAGCACTGGGCTACTACATTGTTGGTTTACTTGCCTTCTTTTTGCTCTTCGGGGGTCTTTGTTGGTTATTCATTCGTTTCATAGGGAAAACCAAACTACAGCAGCCCTTAAAGCTGACACTGCCACTCATTCAGTGGGCAAGGAATCAAGCCTCAGCCACAATACTGATGCTCTCCATTGGTAGCGGAATTTTTGTTGTGACTTCCTTGCAAAGTGTTGGTTCAAACATGTCTTCACAATTAAATTTTGCACTTCGCTCGGGAATCCCCAACCTTATATTGCTAAATATTAGCGATGACGAAAAAAACAAAGTTGCCAATTATTTTTCCAATGGCAAAAATCAATCCGTCCAATTCACCGCCATTGCACAGGCAAGAATTTTAAAAATCAATGGGCTTGCTGTTCAAGATGGAGAACAACAAACCAATCAAGATAGCGATGAATTTGCAGGCGGCTTGCGAACCAGGGAATACACCATTAATCGTCGCCCAATTAGCAATCAATCAACTGTGCAAAGCATAAATGACTTTGAAAAAATCACAGAAGGCGATTCTCTTTTTGGTCCTCCCACTAACGATCCCAATTTAATTCGTGTTTCAGTTGAGGAATCGTTTGCCAGGCGTCTCAAAGTCAAGCTCGGGGACCACATACAAATTCAATTAGCAGGAGTTCCGCTAGATGCTGAAATTCGCAGCATTCGTCAGGTCAGTTGGTTTAATTTCAGACCTAATTTTTTTCTGGTTTTTGCTGAAGACGATTTAAAGGACGCGCCCTTCTCTTGGATTGCCACAACACACATCGCCCCACAGGACATGATGACTTATCAAAACGAAATTCTAAGCCAGTTTCCACGCATCACACCCATTGATGGCGTCACAGTTGGTAAACGACTTTCAGAATTAATCAATCAAGTCACGTGGGCCGTGCTAGGAGTGTCTAGTTTTTCACTTCTTTCCTGTTTGCTCGTTTTCCTATCAGTGATGCTTGCCTCTAGGCCGCAGAAGCTTGCCAACTCGGCCCTACTCAGTTGTCTTGGCTTTAAGTCAAATACGATTTCTCAATCAAATTTTTTAGAAAGTTTTGTGGGCAGTTTTCTTTCTACGGCCATGGGATTTTTCCTTGGCCAAGCCTTCGCATACATTTTGTGTTTAAAACTACTTAACATCCCTTTTGCCGCTGCCTCATTTCCCACATCTGTGACTGTTTGTGTAGTTGTCCCTTTGCTATTTGCCACCACAGCCTATGTCTTGTTTGCTAGATCCAAAAAACATTCTGCCCAAGAATTATTTCAAGCCGCCGCTGAGTCAGGAAGCATGTGAGAGCGTGTATGAATCCATTCGTGTAACCTCAACCCTTTTACGACATTAGCCACGCACTTTAGGTTCTTATTTTTCTATATCCTTCCATTTTCTTTGCACCAAGTAGCTGTCTTGCATGCAACTGATTATGTTCAAAGCAAAGCAGCCGCAGGTTTTCTAGCTCATTGTCACCACCCAAAGCCAGCGGATGAATATGATCAATTTGTAAAAAATTCCGACTTTCACAGCAGCGTCTTGTGTGCGGATCTTTAAATGTGCATTTTCCTTTATCTCTTTGCCATACGGCTCGTTTGATGTTGGCAGGAATGCTTGTGCGTTTGGCACGAGTGCCGAGCAGATTCATCTTTGTAGCTGATACCGCTAACTGTTCTGATGTTGCTGTCACTGCCGGCGCCAGCAGTACGGTGCTTTCTGTGTTAACTTTCTTTTCTAACTTAGCAGTGCTTTTTCTTGAAACCTGCCGTTGCGGGTCATGCTTCTTCAGCCCTAAATCCAAAAGCATACGCATAAGCTTGGTTAGTGACATGCTTGGATGTGCATGTGAAAGAATCGCTTTAAGCTTTTCAATGTCGTTAAGCATATCTTCATCTGCCACAAACTTAATTTCTAAATGTGTTGGAGTTATGTGTCTTACCCTTTCTTTTCTATAGACGGTTTGTGGATTAGTGCTTCTTAGCAACAGTTCACGCTCAGCCTCTCTTGTGGATTTATGTTCTAGTTTTAATAGCACTTCTTTTTTTGTTTCTACTGCAATAGGCTTTTCTAGTGATTTGGCTTCATTCCTAAAGAAGCTTTGAGCTTGTGAGAGTACCGATAATGATAACCGTCCTGCTTGAATCTGCTCTTCAACTTCTGGAATTTCACGCAAAAGCCGCATGCTGCTAATTCGCCTTTGCGCAGCCGATTCTGAATACCCTAGTTTTTTAACACAGTACTCAAAAAGACTAGGAAATCCTCTTATGGCGTAAAGCCTTCTGCGCTCAACCTCCATTAGATGATGCAAAATTTCAGTGCTTAATTTTCGTTCCTTTGCCACTAGTTCTTGTGTGCGACCAAGCAGCTCAGAATCACTTAATTTTTTAATATTGTAGGATGGATTTGTATTTTCATTTTCTTGCTTCAACATACAAGAGAAGTCATATCATGGGTTTTAAAATGTGAATTTTTCACTCAAGGATGCCTCACAAGAAGACATTTTTATTAACGGCAACCCAGAAGAATTCCAACGCGCTCAAACGCCATGGCAGCAAGTCTATACACTTGAAATGGCAATTACAAAACAACAACGAACAAAGGAAACACCAATCAAATTTTCACAAAAACCATGTCAAGTAATTTTAGAAATAATTCTATTTTTTTTCATTTAAAAATACTTCGGCAATAACCACACGATCTAGTGGTCAGCGTACATATCGACATAAAGCAACATGAACAGATTTGCTTGATGACCAATTTTTTAAATAACGGTATCTCCAAATTATGCCGTATCTAATTTACGCAATCGATTTTGAAAACATGCATGATTTGAGGGAGTCGCTAAGAGCCGCCCATAGAGATCATCTGAAGTCTGAGGGAAACAAAGTTTTGGCCTCAGGGGCGCTGCTGGGGGAGGAGAAGGAAGTCATTGGAGGCCTTACTCTTCTCGATACAGAAGATCGGCAATACGCACTGTCATTTGCAGAAAATGACCCATATTCTAAGGCTAACATCAGGAAAGAACTTCAGGTCATTTATTGGAGGAAGCGCTGGTGGGATGGACAGTTCCTTTTAGATGATTTGTAGCCCCTCTCAAGCCCACAAATTAACAAATACAATCTAAGGAAATGAACAATATAGAGTAACCAAGCTCTCACGCATGAGTCATCACGTCCATACTACAAAACTAGTTTGTGCTTAGAACTGAAAATTGCCGAAGCTCTTTGATGAGTTGGCCAAACACTGCCGGAGCCCTTTCCTCCACAGCTCGAATGTCCTCACTACGAGCAAGATCAATAAGCTCTTCATAAGCAGGTGGAAAGTGAAACAACAAGCGCGACTCACGCGAACCAATATCTCTTCTCTGAATGGAATTGAAAATTAAATCAAAAATATATTTACGAGACCAGGATTCATAATTGGCCGGCTGAGCCAGATCATCCATGATGACACCCAGCAAATAGGGGAGCACCAAAGCATAGGGTTGTAGTTTTTTTGATTCCAATGAAAAGGCTTCTAGTAAGTCAAAACTTTTCTCGCCACGTAATTGCAATTCACTCCAAGCCGCTTTTTTTAGTCCTGCAATATGTGAAACTAAATCGTGAGTTCCTAAAAAGGCCACCTGCCGATTTTTTAAAAGTTTGGCATAACGACGAGTATCATAGTTAGCAAGCTCCCACATGTTAGTTTCATAATATGGTTTGCTGACATCAAAGCCACCAAAAATAGTGTTAAGCCCCCAGGGTCGCACAAGCACCACCTCGGTGCCTTCTAAAGCGGCAATTTTAGCTACACTCTCAGGAAAAATAACACATTCACGTATGCTGCCGTTGGGATTAAACGAATAGTCAGGATGCAACAAACTTCTAAAGCCCGCAATGCGAATGTCGAGCGCTGAAAACCCCTCAGCCCAAATTTTCACCCCAACCTTGTCACGTAGTTTTACGAGTTCTGCTCGTAAGACTGAACGAGGAACAAGAATTTGCGTGTCCGGGTCAAAAATGTAGTCCGCGAGTTGATCATGAATACTCCCTATCTCTTGCTGAATACCCAAAGAAACAACCAAGCCTGCAAAGGAAGGGTCATTCAATACCGGAATGACCTCCTCCATAGCAGAGAGCCTGCTTTGCAGCTGCATTTTTTCTTGTGAACTCAATTGAAAAGATTGCAAATTAGCTCTCATAAAATCAAACGAGCCTATGAATAGACAAAATATCCTGACTCACAAATTCATTTTCGACTTTGACAGGGTCAAACACGGCGCGGCCAGCTTTGCACTTCGGTGGAACTTTGATGATAGACGCTTCCAATGTTAGCGACAGATCCTTTTCCAAACGGGCAGACTCGTCCGTTCCGGATTTGAGAAAAATTGTTGTTGGAGTGCCAGGGGCTGACTCCAGGCCGAAACCAAATCCAGCTTGAAGGGCGGCACCGACCAAGACTTGCTTTGTGGTAGTGTTCATATGGGATACCTTTCTTAAAGTGGACCAAAGTCATTTTGGTCACCCGCTTTTAAGTACCCAAATCCGTAGAATTTAAAAAGGATCGTTTTTCGAACAAACGTTTCGATTTTCGAAATCTAGAACACTTGTTTAAGCCAGCTCGATTCAATTGGTGCACGTGTAATGAGCTTTATTCTTTGCTCACAGGTGTAGGGGCAACCCTTCACCTTGAGAACCAACATTTCGTCCGTATCTTGAACAATGTAGTCAGGCAAGTAAGCAAGTGCCCTTCCACTCATGACAACTTCTTTGATGAGTTGCAAACTAGAGCTTAAATAATCAATCTGACGAGGGAACTTGTCATCGCGCCAGCCATCAAGAGACTGCTTTTGCCCCACTTGACCAAGAAACGAATTGTTAGGACTCACAAAGCTATAGCGCAAAACTTCGTCAATCGGAATTTCCTTATTAGCTTTGGCACTTTTATAAAGTGGGTGCGTGCGCCCAACGACCGTGACAAAAGAGGTTTTGCCCCAATCGCGACTAACAACTCCAATTGGCGTATCTTGCGTAATAATGGCGAAATGAACATCACCTTCTCGGACTCGCTCAATGGCACTTTTTTCTGAACAACTTTGAAATTCAAAAGTGGAGAGAGGGTGCTTCATTTTGATTTGTTCAGAAAACCTCAATGCAACATTGGAGAGTAAAACTTCAGGCCCTGCAAAAACAACATGCAAAGCACCTTCCTTACCGATTAGTTCAATTCGCGCAGCTTCTTCCAATTGAACAATTTGAGAGCCTTTGATTTTTAAGACACGACCTTGATCGGTCAATTTAATGTTTCGGCCTTGTCTCTCAAAAAGTTTGACCTGCAATTCGTCTTCAATGCGGCTCACGGCTTTACTAAGAGATGCAGGAGATACATTAAGCTCTAGCGAGGCCTTATGAATGTTTTCATGTCTGGCGACACCCAAAAAATATCGCAACTCAAATATTTCCATAATCGAAACACTTATACATAAAGTGTTTCGATATCAACATCTATTATATTGGTGGGCACAAAACCGCCACACCCAAGCCATCAAACCAAATTGTTTTCTTCGCCACGGTCTAAGTAGATTTCCTTGGCGTCGTCATTATAACCGAAGTACTCGGCAAAACGGCCCCATGAAATAAGCACATCAACAACAATGTGTGGATCCTCGTAGGGAATCCACTCGGCAACACGTTCCAAAAGCTCATCAACCTGAATTCGATGTTCAGGCCGTTTCAAAAGCAGGTTCGTGGCCATTTGTACAATGTGCAACTGACCAAACTGTTGGTTCAAAATATATTTTCTTTGGTTAATGTCAGCATCGAAAAACTGTCGACCCTCTTTGGTCAGCAAAATATTGTGCCGAGGCGTATCCACAAAGTACAGCAATTCAGCGGCTTTCGCCAAATAAAGAGTGCTACCAAAATCTCGGCCTGTTTTTTGTGCCATATCAAAAACGTTGGCCGCACCACCAGAATCACCAATGGCTTCCAAAAAACCAATCAGCTCGTTGATTTGCACATTAGGCAACGCTTCAATTAATGCCACACGCGCGGCACCTGGCGCATTTTTATCTCCACCCACACTCACTTGAGGGGCGTCTGGAATAACCGTATCTGCCAACATTTCATGAATTCGCGCCACCATTCTTTGAAAAGTGGTCGTCTGCTCATCGCGTGGATAAGGCAAATCAACCATAATTTCATGGCGAACCGTCGCAGGGTTTCTCCCAAGAATTAAAATTCTTTTTGCCATTTGCACGGCTTCTTGAATGTTGTGAGTGACCAGAACAACCGAACGCGACTCTGTTTTTTTATCGGCCCAAATACCAACCACTTCATTTCGTAGCGCGTCCGCAGTCAAAACATCGAGCGAAGCAAAGGGTTCATCCAAAAGTAAAACAGCTCGATCCATAACCAGTGCTCGCGCAATTCCCACTCGTTGTTTCATCCCACCCGACAACTCGCGAGGATACGCTTCCTCGAAACCTTCAAGACCCACTAAATCGATAACTTTTTTTACACGACGATTCACCTCGTCTCGCGATAAATCCAGCGGCTTTAAGGCAAGAGCAATGTTTGAGTAAACCGTTTCCCAAGGAAAGAGTGCTGAAGATTGAAAAACCAAAGACACCAGTGGATTTGACCCCTGATGCTCTTTTCCACGAACCAAAACTTCACCATGATCTGGCCCCATCAACCCACTGAGAATTCTTAGCGTAGTGGATTTCCCTGCTCCAGTTGGCCCAAGAATAGCGACAAACTCATTATCATAGATGGTTAGGTCCAATTCCTTTAAGACTTGGAGCTCAGAACCAGCAGCCATCGTGAATGATTTGTCTACTTTTTTGAGCTGAATGAGTGAGGGGCCTTTGTTGACTACCATGATTGCTTTACCTTTTATTCATCAAGCCTAAACCGAGTTTCAGCTAAGCGAAAGAGTGGAACCCAAACCAAACGATTAAAAATAACGATGGTCACAATCATGACGGTTAGGCTTGCCGCCAAGAGAGGAAAATCGACATTTTCAGCGGCCCTTGAAAGCGTTGAGCCTAAGCCACGAGCCGTAATAATTTTTCCATCATAAGTCACGTACTCAGCAACAATGGAACAATTCCACGCACCACCTGCAGCAGTCACCCAACCTGTAATGAGATTAGGGAAAATGCTTGGAAAATAAAGTGTCTTCCATTTTTGCCACAAAGACAGTTGCATCATGTCTGCTACAGAATTGAGCTCTGTGGGAATGCGAATGGCTCCTGCAACCACATTGAATAACACGTACCACTGAACACCAGCCATCATCAAAACCATGGCTGAAACATCAAACGACATCCTGGTCCAAAAAAGCACACCCAACAAAAGCGGGAACAGCATTGGCGCAGGAAACGAAGCTAAAATTTGAATCAAAGGCTGCGCCCTTCTTACACGTCTTGCGGAAATTCCAATCCAAATGCCAAGGGGGATGGTCCACAATGAACTTAAAATTGTACTGCCCAACACGCGAAGCAGAGTAATCAAGCAATCCAGTAAAAGTTGACCCCAGGTCGCCACACTCACCACAGACAGTAGCCCAATGAGCTTTGCAACCATGTAAAAAATACCCCAACTACAAAACACCACCACGACAAACCAAAATACGCGACTAATCCATGGAAATTGTAGTGAGACTCTTTCTTGCCTTAAGCGAATCACTTCCACTGGTTTTGTGACAATGGAGCTGTGTTCAATGCTTCGAATGGAGTCTTGCCAATAATCCCTAATTTGCCTTGCCAGTGCCGTAATCCAATCCAAGATTTTTGAATCACGAATGATCATGCTCATCAGTGGCTCAGAACTTCCCACATCAGACGCCTCATTTTCATCACTTCTATAGCGCATGACCCATACAAGTAATGGGCGCCACAAAAGAATATCCAACAGCACAATCATCACAACCATGGCGCCAATTCCTGCAACCATGGCGCCTTTGTTGTCTTGCCGAATGGCCTCAGCCATATAAGAACCAATGCCAGGCAAACGGAATTGCTTGTCGCCCAAAGTGAACGCTTCACAAATTGTGAGAAAAAACCAACCACCAGCAATCGACAACAAACTATTCCAAGCCAAACTTGAAGCTGCATAAGGGAGTTCTAAGCGACGAATAATCTGAAATCGGCTTAATCCCATCATCTTTGATGCGTCTTCAAGCTCGTGCGGCACAGACTTCAAAGAGGTGTACCATGAAAAAACCAGGTTCCATGCCTGACTGGTGAATATCATAATGACGGAAGCCAGCTCCAAACCCAAATTGGAGTTAGGAAAAAGCGAAATAAGGCCTAAAACAATTCCAGGCAAAAAACCCAACACGGGAACACATTGCAAGATGTCCATGAATGGAATGATGATTCTTTCAGCTATTTTTGATTTGGCCGCCCAATACCCCATGACCAAAGCAAAGGCCATAGACAGAAAATAGCTCTGAAAGTTACGCACTAAGGAGAAAAAAACATAAAGAGGCAACGCCTCATAGGAAAGGTCAATTTCAACCGTGGGCTTGTAATCCCCCTGCCAGCGCTGCGCGAGCAAAGACACCCCGTAGACACAGGCTATCAAGAAGAACACAACAACAATATCCACAATCGAAAACTTGTGGCGACCTAACTTTCTTTCCACAGCATAGGTGTGCCCGATCTTTACAGTAGACTCAAGGATTGAGTAGCATGGGTAGAAGAAATATGGACTTTCCTTTCGCTCTGAACAATCCCGATGCTTTCAATGAGGAATTCAAGCGCGAATTAGCAGGTAAAATTTATACAATGCTAAGCCAAAACCCGGAGCGTTTTTTTCAATCTCTCTACAGACTCGATGTCAACGAAGCCAAAGTCCGGGAGTTTTTAAAAGATAAGGCACTCGATGAAGCCTGCTACAATATCGCGGGCCTTATCATGAATCGCGAACTTGAAAAACACCGGTCCAGGCAAGCCCACATCAAACCACTACAAGTCCAGTGGCAAAATGACTCCCCAAAGCATATCAATGCACACTTTTCAGGACTTACAAACGATCTACTTCAAGCTTTAACTCAGCATTGGTCACAAAACTTGGGCTCAGCGCAAGCTCAAACAAACAAAAGCATCCCCATTCGTGTTCATAGCGATAATGGACATGACTTTTTTAAGGCATGGCTTGGCGAATTGATCCATCTATTAGAACAGGACTTGTTGCCGACTTCCGCAGAATTAAGCCCGATTGATCAGTGGACTTATCGCGCCGTCCTGCACTGCGCACAACAAGACAACACGAAACGATGGTGTCTTGAGACCTATCAATATCAATTTGTGGCCAACCAACACGAAATCTCATTTTCTTTAACTCTCAAATGACAGCACTAAAGCAACAGATCATTCAATGCGAGCGCTGCCCTCGCCTCAGAAAGCATTGTGAAAGCGCTATTCACCAAAACCGAAAAGCATACGCTGGGCAAAAGTACTGGCTAAAACCTGTTCCAAACTTTGGATCTGCGCCTTCACCACTTTTAATTGTTGGACTTGCTCCAGCACTTCACGGAGCTAACCGCACAGGACGAATGTTCACCGGCGACAGAAGCGGGGAATGGCTTTACAGGGCTCTTCACAAATTTGGATTTGCAAAAACCAACGGCTACCAAAAAGATGGAGATAATCAACTCATCAACTGCACCATCACTGCCGTTTGTCATTGCGCCCCACCAGAGAACAAACCCAGTCTTGAGGAAATTCAAAACTGCTCTATTTTTTTGCACCAAAGCATTGAGGAATCTCAAGCCAAGGTCTTCTTAGCGTTAGGCCAAATGGCATGGAAAGAGTGCCTGCGCTATGCCCAGGAAAAGCACTGGATTGACGGAAAAGCAAAACCCAAATTCTCACATGGCCAGGAAGTTCATCTCAAAAATGGTTCTTACCTGCTTGGAAGCTATCACCCCAGCCAACAAAATACATTTACTGGTAGACTTACAGAACCCATGTTTGACAAAATTTTTTCAAGGACAAAAGTATTGGTGGAATCATAATGGATAAGATCATCTGTCTTGGTAAAAACTACCTCGATCACGCCAAGGAATTAGGGGACGCCATTCCCGAAAAACCAGTCTTGTTTTTAAAGCCGCCATCATCTCTTGTTGCCCAACAGAATCCAAATCAAAACATCAATGTGCCATGGATTGATTGGGGGTCACAACTTCATCATGAATGCGAAGCTGTCGCCCGCATTTGCAAAGATGGTTTTCGAATGAACCTCACTGAAGCCCAGCAATCCTTTGATGCGTTAACGCTGGGGCTTGATATGACCCTACGAGATGTTCAAAATAATTTAAAGAAAAATGGGCACCCATGGGAAATGTCAAAAGCGTTTCCAAACTCTGCCATCATTGGAACTTGGTTTAGCAAAGAACAGTTCCCCAGCTGGGAAACGGAAGAATTCAGCCTAGAAGTCGCAGGCAACATAAGACAAAAGGCCAAAGCATCACAAATGCGAATGAACATTGCACAAGCCATAGCCTATGCCAGTGAGCATTTTGCCCTAAAGCAAGGCGATCTATTGTTCACAGGAACTCCCGCGGGTGTGGCAGAAATCAAATCTGGCGACCACGCCATTCTTCGCTGGGGCCCCATCCACTACAGCGTGACGTGGAAGTAATCCATAGTTTCTGCAAATAATAACAATTGTTAAAATAAATTATACTTATACATATATCAAAATTAACGTGAACTCATACACAACAAAGGAGTTTACAAATGAATCTTCAAACACGCGCTCTATCACTGGCTTTAATCACTGGAGTCTCTTCTGCAATGGCAGCAAACCCTCCGCACATTCAGGTGAAAGAAAAAATTATCAAAGACGTCGTAACAACCGTACAAATTCCATTAAACCAAAATACGGTTCGTTGCTCCAGCGTTGGCTACGGTCAACAAGAGCTGAAAGTTTCCGTGGCTGACTTGTCATGGTTAACCATATTCAGCCATGCCAACAATGGTGAGGCCTTGCCTTGCGTAACCGCAGGCCCTTGTGCTCCAGGAAGAATGCCCGAAAACTTATTAAACGGAAGTGAGCAATTGATTAGCACCAAAGTTCGAGTCACCCTCAAAGAAACCTACACCATTGATCACGCCAAAAAAACTTGCACTCGAAAACTGCAAGAGTATGTGCAAACGCCCATCAAGCAATTCATGTTCCGACATTTTCGCAGTGGTGAAATTGGAGCATTTCCTTATCAGCTCTGCAATGCGATTTAAGAACTAAAAACCCCACTTAGCCCGATGAGTTTCAAGATGCTTTTTAGCTTTGGCATTGGCCCAAACTTGAAAGTACGCGTCTTGAAACTCAGTCTTTGGGCAATAGTTTATGGCTCGCTCAACGTCTTCAACATCTATAGCTGTGCCACGGTTTAACTTTAAAGCCATATACAAGGATAGTGATGGTCTAAAGATTTTTCCCTTTTGTCCTTTTTGAACACACACCAAGTGTTTCTGCCAACCCTCGCACTCTTCCAAAAAATGCAGCACCGCTGAGTTCACCTGCTCGGGACTAAGAGAAAGAAGCTTAGCCCTCTCAAATAGAATTTTAAGATCCAAGGGACCCACCTGATCTTTAATGGGAACAATATCAATGTCATGAGTTATGCGTTTGGATTCAAACAAGTGCAATGCCAATGCACCACCAAGCAAAAGCCACTCCCCGCCAACATTTTGACAAAGATCATCCAGCAGTAAAGAAACTTTATCCTCGATTCCTCGCACTGCTTTTGATTATACTTTATTTTGTGCAAAGAATTCAAAAGGCAATGGAGATTCTACACTCAAAAGAAGCTGTAGAGAGCAACGTCGACCGTGACATTGTTATGGCCTACTCAACATTGCGCGCTTTTTCAGAGCATTGGCCCAAACAAGCATCATTAGAGATGATTCAAACCCTGCAAAAATGGGACATTGTCTATGAATTAGAATTTGACCGCTTCATTAAGCAACGACGGATTGCTCTAACGTATTTAGCTCAAGAAATCTCACTATAGCTTCGCTGTCTGCTTGTTAGGTATTGAGAAATAAACAACAACAAGACCAACAACCGCGCAGAGAATAGACAAAACTGTATTCGGAGAAAAACCAAACCAACTTAGCTTATGAAAAGCAATGTCGGCTCGAAACATATCGGTAAATAGTCGACCTGCGCCCATGAAGAATAAGAAAACCCCCAAATGAATTGCAGGAGCAAAACGCTCCACTGGAAAAACATTTCTTCGAATCAAGACAAGCAAACAAACCAAAATCAAAAGCCCATGAAACATGGAATACAATTGAACTGGATGCAAAGGAACAAATAGCCAAGGGGTTACGACATCGTCTCTCTTATAAAACGTGGCCCAAGGATAGGCACAAATCTCTCCCCAACAACAACCTCTGAAAAAACAACCCAATCGTAAAATGGCGTACGTCAGGGCTGATAAAAGTGAAAACAAATTCCACGCCAAACGTTTTTGCGTGAGATTCAAACTCCACAATCTGGTGATGACAAAATATGCCACAATAACTTGCGCCAATAGAGCACCAAAATAACTTTGCCCCTGCGGCATTCCAGCTAAAGCTGACATGTATTCAGCCAACCAATGAATGGCCACAACACCAGTAACAAGCGTTATGACTAATGTTAAAACGCCCTTAATACTTCTTTGCAGTGGAAGTGCTTTTTTGTGAAAGAAAAAGAGTCCCAGTAGCCAAAGCAAAGCCACAACTAACTGAAACAACTTATATATTCGCTCTGGTGACAAGCTCTCCAAAATGAAGCCCATGTTGTTTGGACGTAGCAGGTTTCTTAACTCAAGGCACGAGTATATTGACTCTGAGGGTTATGAATCGTAGGCCCTTATCATTAACAACAACCCCTAACTAAGGAGATAAAAATGAAATCCCTATTATCCGTTTCTTTTCTCGCAATTGTTGGCACATCAGCCACTTCCGCAGAAGCTGTGCCTCCACATCACCATCACCGCCGCCCTCCAGTCGTAGTCGTACATCCACCACGTCACCGCCCACGCCCTCCAGTGATCATTGTGCACCCTCGCCCACGCCCACGTCATGACATCGTCGTTCACGGTGATTGCTCACCTGAAGTTCAACAAAAAAACGTTGGCATTCTAGAGAGCACGTTAACTCAACTCTCCAAAAGTGCAGAATTTCAATCTGCGCTTAGCTTCAAAGAAACTGTTGCTCAAATCCAAGCTGAAAAAAGCATGGAACAAAAAATTGCAGCATACTGCGCTTTAATTGGCGTTGATTCTAGCAGTGCAAGTGAAGTAGCCGAGTTCATTGGTTCACGTGACCAATCCGTCTACATTGCGAATGCTCAAAAATCTTTAAATCTCTCCAATGAACAAGCTGACTTGCTTGTTTCCACATTGAAGAAAAATCTTTTGGGCGGCTTAAACAACTAAGCCCTCGAAACAAATTGATAGTCCAAGCAAAGGAGGTCTAAGTATATGCCTAAACACTTTTTTAGAGCAGGCTTAGGCCTTCTGCTTTTAGGAAGCCTCCAGGCCTGTATTTATCCGCAAGCCCCTGGGTCGATGATGGTGCGATCAAAAACCGTATCGCCTTCAGGTGATTACGAGTGGATTCAATTCAAGCCTTACACCAATCCTGACTTTAGAAAACCAAACGTTCTTCGACCAGAAACACGAAAAAACTTATTGTTCATTGTCGCAGACGATGTGGTTCAAAAAAAATTCACCGAACAACTTCAAAACATCTATAAAAACAAAGACATTAGGCTTGAAGACGTTTTGTGGTGGTATTACTCAACAAAAATTCAAAAAAGTTACAAAAATGTTCTGCGCGTATACTGGAATCGCTTCAACACCAAATCGCTAGAAAATGCGCTAATGGAAATGGAAAGCCAAGGAGAAACATACGATGTCATGTTGCTTGCTCACGGCATACCAAACCACTTAATTGCCTCACCAGGGCAAGGAGTGATTTCCTGGGAAAGCATTGGCAAATTTAGTGGCAAACTTCGCTTCGCACGCGCTCTGTATTTGCAGGCCTGCTTTGGCAATACGCTAGCGCCTGATTTTCGAAAAGCAGGCTTTGAATATGTCATGGCGTATGAAAATTTAAATTGGAACTTCTTTTTCCCCGAATATTACCTTGCGGCTTTGAATCAGTACCCAGATGACATTGAAACTGCTTTTGATTCCACAGTAAGGAACTTCAGCAAGTCATTCCGCATGAATACTGTCAGCAAAGAAGTCATGAAACGTTTCTTTAAACAAAACCCGAAAGACTACCTAGAATCCATTCAGCTTCCAGAGCTTTACTAAGTTAACTCGTCATTTGAGCGCGAATTCAGCGTTAGCTAAATTTATTTCTTCACCTTAGACGAAATTTTCTGCAGATCATCTACAACTTCTTGTGCATGTTTTCCCGGATCAACATCGTCGTAGAATTTTACAACTTTTGAGTCAGGCCCAATCAGTAGGCTTTTCCTATAACTCAAACCCAACATGGGAATGCTTCCCACGCCCAATGCCTTAGCAAGGGCGCCGTCTTTATCGACCAGCAAATCAAAGGGTAGACTGTGTTTTTCTGCGAATTTTTTGTGGCTAGCTTCATCTTGTCTGGACACGCCAACAACCACCGCATTCATACTTTGGATTTTAGAATAATGGTCGCGAAACGCTTGTGCCTCAGCTGTGCAGCCGGGCGTTTCATCTTTGGGGTAAAAGTAAAGGAGAAGATATTTGCCCTTGTAATCGCCAAGCTTAACAGGCTTACCATTTTGATTGTTCGCCGTGATTTCTGGAATCATTGTCCCAGGAGAAAGCGCTAGAAGAGCAAGCAGCGCAGGCAACATTAAAAACATCGAAAAACTTTTGTGAATCTTATTCATGGCTTCATTATGAAAGACCCAAGAGTGTGAGACAAGTTCACCAAAATAAAAACCCCGTCAAACTCAAGAGTCTGACGGGGTTGAGACGATCGATCTATTGTATAAGACCAAGTCTTAGCGGCGTGGTTCAACACCAATGACTTCCAACTCAGCTTTTGTCGCGAAGAAGAAAGCCTGTGCTCCTGTAACAAGAACTTTGTCTACAGCGCGAACATCACGGAAACGACCACCTTCAAAATCAACAAAAATGCTTTGATTTTCTGGGATAACGATAGTTCCAAGATTTAATCTCTCACCGTTAAAAAACACAACTGTCATGTTGTCGATTCTGTACGCATCACCCTTAGCTTTTAGCTCGAGACCTTTTAACATCATGCTGCGACGATTAGTTTCGATAACCGATGAACGTGAAGTAAGGCCAGTCAAACCAGTGCTTCCTAACAAAGTAGGAATGCCACGAACTGGAATATTAGAGTAGGTGTCTTCTTGTGGGTTTGGACGTGGATCAGGACGTGGGCCTGGACCAGGACCTGGCGTATCGTCGTCATAACCACCACGGTTACGATCTGCAATCAACTCAACAGACTGAACAAAAACATCACCACGGACTTCAAGTTCAATGCGACGAACTTCTTCACCCAACTCATTGTCGTTTGAAGGAAGACGGAAACTAACTGTTTCACCGTAAGATGAACGAATTCTTTCAGAACCCATTCGGCGGTAGTCAATATTAAGCTGCAATTCAGCCCAACCACGGCGATAACCCGTTGCTCTAGCAACAACGCGGATTTCTTCCATACGAAGACCGCGGCAAGCTGGGCTTAGTTCCAAAACGCGACGAAGATTTAAAATATTGTCACGCGAGAAACGATCATACTGCTTGTTAACAATAACAAGTTTACGACCACCACGCATATAGCATCTGCCATGTTGTGGAGGCACGCCATGTCCAGGCCTGCCGTATTGAGCAACTGCTTCAATGGAAACCATTCCGCCAATTGCTGTGAGTAAGGTCACTGCTCCTAAAATTTGTTTTTTCATAAAGATTCCTTCTTTGGGGTTAGTAGTCATCTGAGCACGCTTATAGATGTGACATTGCGTGGTGTCAAAACTTTTTGGCAATACAAACACCCCATGCAAACTTTTTTTACAGCTGGTTCTAAACTATGGGGCAGAGGTGTTGATGAAAAAAACTGTAAAAACTCATGAGCCAATTAGCCTTATAGCCTTGTTATTGTTCTCCATCTGCCCGTTTGCAGCTGTAGCCGCCGAAGGCCGCACCGAAGACCGCGTTGGCATCATTACATCATTTGGTAGCATGCCAGCCCCCACTCTAGTTGGTTTTGGCTTAGGAGTTAACCTAACTAATTTTGCACGATTTCAAGCGCATGTTGGCCATTATCGCGACAATTTTAGTGATGTTCCCGTGGCACTTTACAACAACACCGCAGGATTGCTGCTTGATTTTATTCTGGGCACTTTTATGCGAATCATCGATCCTAACTTTTCCTTATTAATGCCATATCAAGGATACAATGGCGCCGCCTCTCACAGCTTTGGCGCGAATTTTTTTGTTCCAAATTGGGAACTCTCTCCCATGATTGGCGCTCACTATGGCCGAATGCATATTTCCAGTGGCCAGCCACTAAATCTTAGCAAAAGCATGAACCACATGTATTACACTGTGGGAGTTGATTATCAGGGAAAATCCGGAGCTCAAATGAGCGCTGGGGTCAGCTATGCACCTAAAATTCCTATGGGGAATTTAGCTCCCTTTGTTTCCTTCGGTATTTTTTTCCTATAGATAATAGACATGAAGTTATTTCGCATTGTCGGTTTACTTGAAGGACTTTCTTATCTCATTTTACTTTTTGTGGGCGTCCCCATGAAACATCTCTATGGACAGCCAGAAATTGTAAAGGCCGTAGGCATGCCCCACGGCTTGCTATTTATTGCTTATCTTGTTTTGGCTTACAACATGACCATTGAGCATGACTGGCCCAAAAAACGCTTAGCGCATGCTTTCTTGGCGTCCATCCTCCCCTTTGGAACGTTTCTCTTCGATAAAAAATACCTCTAAGAACGCCAAACCCCACACAAATTAACGCAGTTGCGACACCAAAAGGTAGGCCGTACCTTTTGGTTATTCATTCATATAACGAATAATAAAGTGATGATTATGTATTATATCTTTTGGCAAAGCGTTTGTATAAGCACTCTCGCCGGGAGAAAACAGCCCGGTAAAAACAAAATAATCGCGCTGACAGAAAACCAGCGAAAAGTACGTAAACAGGAGATACTCAAATGACAAAACAATTCTTAATCGCACTCGTAACTGTAATCGCATCTGCTCAAGCACAAGCTTCTGGCTTTGTTTGCAAATCATACCGTGACGGTTTGGCTGTACAAGTTTACAACCACACAACACCAAGCAACGGTACACGCAGCGCTGCTGTTATGATTCTTTCCAACATGAACGTTGCTAACGGCAACAAAACAATCGCTGTATTGCGCGATTTGGACCAAAAATACACCGGCACAGAAGCAATCTTCGACGGTAACGTCGATCTTCGCTACACAGAAAGCAGCCGCAAAGGCGAATGGATCTTGGGAACAAAATTAGGTTATGTTCAATCCATCAAGCTAGCAGTTGCATTCGGTTATGCTCGCCCAACGGCAAAAGGCCAAGAGATGCCAGGAACTTTGATTGTTGTTAAACGCAACGGTGAAAAACTACGCATCGAGAACCTAAGCTGCACACGCTACCTCAAAATCTAATACCCTCCTCGTATTAGGTAGGAATACCCCCAAAAAGCCTCGGAGCCTAAATAGCTCCGGGGCTTTTTATTTTGCCTGCTAAGTTTTTAACTAACACCGTTTGACTTAAACAAAGCACTAAGCCATTTTTGACCTCAGATTTAAGAGGTGAAGAATGGTCTTTAGAAAACTAGTCCTTGATGATGAAGAGCAAAGCGCCCCAACCGATTTTGAGCAAATGCTCAACGAATCCTACGGCAAAAAAGAACGCCCGCTTTCTGTTGGCGATAAAATTAATGCAGAAGTTTTATCCGTTGGCAAAGAACACGTCATTGTCTCCACAGGAACACGACACGATGGCTTTGTTCCCGCAATCCATCTCCAAGATGAGCAAAAAAAATCAAAAGTAAAGTCAGGCGATTTCATTACTCTCTACGTCACCTACGTTAAGGGAGCTCAAATTTATTTATCTCCCAACCCAACCGCACAAAATTTAGCTGAAGACATTCAACAAGCTTATACGCAGAATCTAGCCATGCAGGGACTCGTTGATTCCGTGAACAAGGGCGGATTTCAAGTGAGCATTTCTGGAAAATCCACCTTCTGTCCTATCAGCCAAATGGACATTAAACGCATTGAAAAACCTGAAGAGTACGTTGGTCGTCGTTTTGAATTTAAAATTACACAAATGGGTGAAGGTGGCCGCAATATTGTGGTATCCCGCCGAAAAGTTTTAGAAGAAAATCAAGGAACAGCACTTGCCACATTCCAAGACCAACGCAAAGTTGGAGACATCATCACTGGCAAAGTCACAAAGCTTGAGCCCTTTGGCGCTTTCATTGAAATTGCTCCAGGCCTTGAAGGATTGGCTCACGTTTCTGAATTGAGCTGGACCCGCGTCAGCAGCCCGAAAGATGTGGTTGAGGTGGGCCAAGTGGTGAGCGCAAAAATCATCCGCATGGAAACCGAAGGACGCCGATTAAAAATCTCCTTAACGCTCAAGCAATCAGAGGGCGACCCCTGGCAAAATCTTCCCTCACAAGTACAAACGGGTCGTGTCGTTAGCGGTAAAGTAACAAGATGCATGCCCTTTGGCGCTTTTGTGGAATTGCACGCAGGCATTGAGGGCCTCATTCCACTCTCAGAGCTGAGCGCCACAAAACGAGCTAGCCGCGCAGACGAATTTGTCAAAGAAGGCGAACAAGTCTCGGTCATGATCAAGGAAATCAACCCCCAATCCAAACGAATTTCCTTGTCACTTAAAGACGCATTAACTGAAGCCGCCAGCGCCTCGGAAGCACAAGACATTAAAGAATACGCAGCATCGCAAAAAGTTAGAGAATCTTCTTCAACTTCTATGGGCCTATTGGGCGCTAAAATCCAACAAGCCATGGATAAAAAGAAAAAGAATTAGAGCGCACTGCAAGCTATTAAATATACTGTGTTTTTTTAGTTCAATTTTCTGACACTTGATTTTTACTTGTCCGAAATTACACTTTTCTCGTCAGTAGACTTTTTTAATACGAGAGGAGGTGTGGAATGACAAGCAAAGTACACAATGGCCACCTCAACTTTTGTGTTGAGAGCCGTTCCGATTCACGTCTGATTTTATAAATCCAAAAGCGACATAAGTAATTTTATTTTTTTAGGAGGTAAGCATGTTGTTACTAACTAAACACTATGACCTTTTGATTTGGGTTACTGTTTTTTGCCTATGGGTAGCCACAGCCTGGCACTCGAAAGTTTTATAAAAAAAGGGGGAGAAACAATGAAGAATTTTGATTTTGTTGGTTTTGAACCAAGCACTCAACTTAAAGAACAAGCAGGAATGCAGCTTAGACGCTTATTCAAACACGTTGCAGGTGTCGTTGCTCATGATGCCTATATTGTGAAAACTAAAGCTGGCCTATTTGAGGGTTCCATAAAAATACATACTGCATGGAATACATTTAGTTCCAGCACTGCTTCATCTTCAGCTGAAGCCATCATACACAGCCTTGTAAGCCACATTAAAAAGCAGATTGCCAATTGGCGAAGAAGCCGCATACCCATTCTTCCCTTTCATCGTCTCAAAACAAATCGTTTCGATAAGGAGGAAATCGCATGCTAAATCATTTTCACTATAAAAATTATGATCCTGATTTTGATACGCGAGTCTTGGCTGAAAGCGTTTTGCAGCGTCTAGAAGATGCGGCTCCTTACAGTTCAAGTATTCTAGGCATGGTCGAAAAAACACCGCATGGCTTTTCTGCCTCAATTGATATTCGCTCAGAGCACGGAACATTTTTGGCAACTGCGCAGGGAACCCAAATTGAATCGGTGCTTTATTCTTTAGAATCAAAAATGAAGTCTAAACTCTCTCATTGGGTGAACACGCGATTTGAAAGAATAAAGTCTTCAAATTGGTTCCGGCATGGTGAGAACTTCCAAAAATCAGCACATAGTGCCTGAGAAAAAACAGCAAGACCCCGGTCAACTCCCCTGTTTGACTGGGGTCGCCTTAAGTCTTGACCATAAAAACAATGCTAAATATAGGCGACAATACGCACCAATAAAAAAGTCTTTTAAAACAATAGATTATACCTCAAACACAATTATATATTGCGCAGCATCATTTCTTCTTGTACGTTGCCATTTCTCAACCAACAAAAAGGATTTTCATATGACAATTTCAAAGCCAAGCGTCTCAATTTTTTCTGCTTTTATTTTAGGATTGAGCGTATTTTTTAATGGAAATGCAAATAACCAAAACAGCAAAGTTTTAACAACTGAGTATGAAACGTTAAGCGCGCAAGAAAAACAAGACATCCTTTGGAAAGCCATTAGCGAGTCGCCTTATCCTAAGAACCTCATTCCCGTTTTAAAAGGAAATCTTCTCAAGGTTCTCAATCCTCGCTTTGCAGCTAAGGCGTTTACAAATATGGGCGATGAGTTTCCTGGTGGTCGCGAAAAAGCCATTCACGCCAACGGCATAGCAGGCAAAGTGGAATGGGTCCCAAGCGCAGAACAAAACACGTACACTGGCATTTTAAAAACTGGTGCTATTGGCATTGTGAGATTCTCACTTGCAAATACTCCGGCAAAAGACAAGTTCACACCAGCCTTAGCGGTAAAATTACTGATCGATAATCAGCCATCGACAAACCTTTTTGCGCTAAACTCACTTGAAGGCCAAGGGACTGATCATAATTTCTTTGCGCACACGCTGACCACTTGGCTCCCCAATCCTGAGAGCCTTGTCATTAAAGCTGGGGCGAAAGTGTTTGACTGGGCCAGGTCACTTTTCACCCACGCGCCACAAAGCTCTTTTGTGATTCCTTTGGTGGACATTAGCTCGGTATCACGCGAAGGACTACCCGTTGATGAGCGTGACATTCAAGCGCCTGTGGCACTCATGTTTGTGCCCAACAAGGAATTGCGCAATATGTTTAAAAACACCACCAAAGATTTCCGCGCGAATTTAATGACCATTCCAGCGCAAACCGTTCTTTACAGTATTTACACAACAACACAGGGTGGACACAAACCTAAGGTGCTACTGGGATCGCTAGTTTTAAAAAGCGAGCTTGTGGCATCTGAGTATGAAGACAAAAAACTTTACTTCAAACACCCAAGAAATCTTAGCCGCGCACAATTGTTAGCTGAGTAAACACCCTCTAATTTGACAGCTTTAAAGCATCGAACAATATTCACAAAATGACCAATTTTAGTGAGCTCTATTCTTTGAATAAAACCTGCAATGGCAGTGGGATTAATCACGAAAACCAGAACTTTCGCGGCTCAATTCACATATCGCCTGTTGCTGCTGGCAAAGGACTGAGACTTGAATTCAAAGCTATTGGCAATGATGACACCGTTTTTCACGAAGAAGCGTCTCTCATTGGCCCCTCACATGATGGGAAACCTTGTTTATTTGTATTGAGCAACAACCACCCAGGCGTAACACCTCATCCTCTCAAACGCGAAGACAAGTCCCAGAATAAAACCTCATGGATCTTTGGATTTGGAGATGTGAATAACGCCTCAACGTTCCGCGAAGAAATTGCACTTGAGTTGTGGAATAACGGCTCAGTTGAATACACCTATTTCTGGGGTTTGCCTGGCGGGGAATTCAAGCGCCGCTCTGGCGTAAGAATGAGTCCTCTCGCACCAACCCCTATAGTCCAGAAGTAGATAAAAACAGATCAATTATTATTTAAGTATTTGAATATATTTAACAAATCAAGTATTTGACGCTACGCATTATTTGCGTTATACTCCACAGGCTTGAAAACCAAAAAAACACATTCATTGCAACTTGCTCCGGTTTTCATTCTATTTTTTTCACTCAATTCTTATGCCGGCACCTCGTCAGGCGGTGGGGCTGATGGAGTCGCAAAAAAACTATTTGATTTTGCTGAAGGCGAGAGTCTTGAAAAAATTAATGACGTTACAAAACTGCCAGCCTACATTGATCTAGCTGAGCCTTTACTAAAAAATCTTGATCAACGTATTTTAGGAATCACTGATTTGCTAAAACTTGGGCTCAAGAAAAAGTGGCACTTCTCGTTAACTCCCTTAGACTGCTCACCAAATCAAAGCGCTTTAAAAATGGAACGCAATACGGTTGCCTGCCAAGATGAATTCGATGTTTTTCTTTGGAAGGCTTGGTACATGGAAAATAATGTCAAACAGCAAGCCGGAGCAATCATTCACGAACTTGTGCGCAGTGTTCACATGCATACACAAAAACGCCACAAGCCCATTCGAGATGAAGACATCCGTGGGCTCACTAGAATTATTTTTTCACTAAGCAGCCATAGCTCAGATGAAATTAATGATTTCCTGGTTGAACGTGGATTTGGCGAATTCATGTCTAGAGAAGATATGGAAACGTTTTATAAGCATTTGAGCGGACCATTGTGCTCTGACAACAACAACCCATGGAATGAATCAGAAGCTGAAAAATGGATTTCCACTAAAAAATATTTTCGATATGCCTACCCTACCGTTCACTTGCTAAAAAAAATATCTGAGATACTGCCTATCGCCTATGATTATCCTGACGCAAAACCAGTGATCGAAAGAAAACGAGAGGCTTGTGAAAAATTCAAGAAAAATGCACCAGACCTTAAAGCGTTTATTAATCATTACTCCGTTCCAACTACCGACTACTTAGAACTTCTAGAAAAAGGCTACTCAGACACGCGGCCAATCCTGCTGCTCTCTCCACGCACTAGAAGCGCGTATTAAACCCTTCTACACTTTGTAAAGATCCAATCCAAAATAGAATAACTCCTCTTCTGGCGATGGATTAATAATTTCACGAGACCGCGCAATGGCTTCCAAAAACAACGTCTTCAGTCGTTTATAGTCTTCGGCACTAATGGCAAGCACAACACTGTAACGCAAATCTTCATCGCTGGACCTTAGAGATCTATCAGCTGCAGCTAGACGCCAATTTAAATGATGATAAGGAATTAGTGGCGACGTTTTATCTAAATGAAGGTTGCGCTCCATCACGCTCCACGCTGTCCCTAATTGCTTTACAATGCCAATGGCTTCAAGCTTTGAAAGTGCACGATCCACAAGATCCTTTGGCAATGACAAGCGTGAGGCAATTTTGTCAGATGAATCAAAACCAGGAATACTCAGCAACACATGTATGGCTGAGTAGTACCAAGTTGAGTAGTAAAAAGTAGTGTCCTCTTTTTTTTCAATTTTTTGCCCCTTAACCCTAGCGGAAACATCATCATTCATTGCCGCAAGCACCTTGAGCCGAGTGTTGTAAAATTTTTTTAATTTAGTCGACGCACACTTTTCACGACTCAGGAGAGTTTGGAAGTAATCGTGCGCTTGATCGTCCATTTCAAGATAAGCCGCTATACCTGCGACGTGATCGGACGTTAGATGGATATGACCGCTCATCACCTGTGACAAATAGGCGCTATGGCAACCTGCCGCCCTAGCCAGTTTTGCTTGAAACCCACGTACAACTGTCTTTCCCTTTAAAAGGCCCTTTAAGAAGTCTTTGTAATCTCTGTAGTGGTAAATGGAGGAAGACGTCATTTGTTAATAATACATTAACAAATTAGGTACTTTATTAATAACATAAATCTATTCTAAAATAATGCAATGAGTTATAAATATGCCCGTAAACAACAACCCCAAAGGAGCACCTATGAAACACATCACTCTAAGCCTGCTAGCCCTCAGCGCGCCCATCATGGCATCTGAAATTTCTTGTTACGAGCACGTCGAAACAACAACCATCACCTCCGGAAATTTTGAAGTGAATATGCGCGATTATACAATAGCCAGCATTTGCCAGATCAATCCTGACATGTATTTACTAGAAGAGGAAAAAGAAACCGCCATTCAAGACTGTGAAGAGAAGTTACGCCGTGAGGAAGCAACAAGCGGCATCGCGGATTCCTTGTTTAAAAACCGCACACAAATTATTACACTTAACAACACCGTTCATTCGTCGCTTGGCTCAAAAAACAAATGGGTTCCCACCAAGAACATATTTCATAAGCTTTACTTAAGAGAAGCAAACGAAGAAACACTAAACTTAGTTCTAAATTCCACCCGACCTGAGATGGCGCGCTTTGCCCAAATCCAAGGCAAAAAATACGTATTCGGCCTTTTATCAAAACAGCCTTGGCAGTATCTAGAGTTTTACAAAAGCATGACCAACGATTTAAGCAACCTCAGCTTTTCAGGTTATCATCCAGAAGTCACCAGCATTGCCGCATCAACTGACCCATACCTAGAACAAAAAATTCATTTCCCTACAGTACAGCTCATGATCAATCATTCAGGTAAAACACCGGTTGTGACAGTCAATGAGTATAGTTATTCATCTGAGCTCAGCCCAAAACTCGAAAAACAAATTCAATTTCCAGTGGGAGAAGAACACCAAATCAAAATTGAACGTGAATTTATGGATGGTCGCGTGAAAGTGAACACCGTTTATTCTGTAGGATGCAAAAAGTAGTTGTAGCGCACTATTGCAACACGATTAAAAGAATCCAAACCCAAAGAATCACTCATGCCCCCTCCGGGGCATGAGTGAGATGTGATATAAATTTAAAATGGATTCTCAGTACGGACCGCTATCAGCCCAGTTTTACCAGATCACCAAGCCCATTGATGCCGACTATCCCGACGTTCCTTATTACCTGGAACTTCTGCACGATGTGAAGGGACGAATCCTGGAGATTGGAGCAGGAACGGGCCGACTTGTAGTGCCCTTGCTCGAAGAAGGATTAAATGTTGAAGCCCTGGAGCCATCACCCCACATGCTTGAATGGCTCAATAAAAATTTAAAAGATCGAAAACTCAAATGTCCCATTCACCGCGTGGCTGCTGAAGATTTTCAATCTGCAAATTCTTTTGCAGCAATCCTTATTTCATTCGGAAGCTTTCAGCTGTTTGCACCACGCCAACAAGCACAAGAATGCTTACAACGTTGTTATAAAAACTTGAGCAAAAATGGCAGGCTCTTCATTGACCTTGATGTGATTCGCCCTGAACCACACAAGGCTGGTTTAATGAGTTACGGTACGCGCGTAGACTCTGGCAAAATGGAATCTATTTTATTGCAGGGATCGCGCCGCTGGGATTTTGTTGAGCCAACAGAACTTGTCCATTTGCGCTATGAAAAATGGAAAAGCGCAAAACTCATAAGCACTGAAGTGCAAGACTTCACACTTCGCAGTTATAGCCAGTGGGAACTTTTAGCGATGTTAAAAGATGCCGGCTTTAAAACTGTTGATGTCACCGCCGACTACGGCAACCCAGAACTTCACCCTGACGCTTCAACACTCTGTTTTATTGCGCAGAAGTAAGTTAGGGACAATCCCCAACAAACCAACTAAAACAGCCTGTCTTGGTTTTAAAAATATCAAAGGCGCCAACGTATTCTGTAACACCATTTTCAATTTGAGGGCTAACATTGCCACCAATACAAACATGCTTTTGCTTCTTCATGAACTTCCGCATGCTCCACACATTGTCGCGACAAATCTCCGCTAGGAGAAAAATCGGAATTCGGGGTGAAAAACAGAGCTAAAACACATGATTGAATGATCAGTCTTGTCTGTATATGTTTAAGAAATGCCCCCAAAACAGGGATTTCGTAAAGGTGTTTGTGGAATCTTCATATCAACTGAAGGTCTGGTGTTGCTTGGTGAACGCTTAAACGAAAAAGGCCAGTGGCAATTGCCTCAGGGAGGCATAGAGAAGAATGAAAATTTCATTGAAGCGCTCTGTCGTGAAATGAAAGAAGAAGTTGGAATCTCTGAGGTCAAGGTTATTCGTGATTCTGTAAGTTTCATATCGTACCGATGGCCTACAAATCTTTTCCCCAACAGTGTGTATGAGGGGACAAGAACATGTTTATTTTTTAATTGACGGCTCTCATATTGATGTAAAAAGGCTTGCTGCTACTGAGGAGTTCTCATCATTTGCATGGTTTACAATAGATGATGTTTTAAACAAAATTGTTAAATGGAAAAAAGCGGTCTATCAGGAGGCTTTTCAAATACTGGGACTACTACAATGACCCTACTGCTACGGCCAGATTTCGACAGGGAAGATACAGGCTTTCAATCCAAACACACCAAAAAAAAATGAGGTGTGCCCAACGTGTCTCTAAGCCAAATTTTAGCAAAGAGACGCAAGCCAGACGAGGAAGCTGAAGACGAGTGAGGGAGTGTGCGAAAAGCACATGACCGAAGCGAGGATGAAGATGACGAAGTATGGCGCCGCGTATCTGCGGCTAAATTGGCGGAGGCGGTGAGACTCGAACTCACAAGCCTGTGAGGGCGGCAGATTTCGAATCTGCTGGAATACCAATTATCCTACGCCTCCGCACCGTCTAAACGGACCACAGTTTTTCCCAGACTTTATGCTCTTCGTCAAGACGCCCCAAGACTCGCACAACTATAGCCAGATTATCCAACTGCGACTATATTGTGACGAATGCAACCTGATCCGCAGCGACAATGGTACATCTACCATAAAGAACAAGAACTTGGACCCCTCGCTGAAACCGATGTCCGCACCCAAATTCGCAGCCAGCAATTCAATAAAGAAACCTACGTTTTCACTGAAGGCATGAGCGACTGGGGACTTGTGGGCGATCTCCCGCTATTTCAACCCGATCTCAAAAACGAAGCGGCGTCCGCAGCCCCTCAAGCAACAACACCTGCGCCCGAGGATCGAGCTCCAATCACCGTAAAAACTGAGCAAATTTCTGAACCTGCTCTTACACTCGAATCGACAAGCAACACAGACAAGACGACTGAAGAAAAAATTGAGCTCAAAGCCAAAACTGTGAGCCGTAAAACAACATCAAAATTCAATATCAAAAAAGCTCTTAATGCTGTTGCCGTGTTACTCATCCTTGGCGCTTTTGGTGCATGGTGGGTGCAAAAACGATCACAAAACACCGCAACACCAAACGCAGCAACCGAAGGCATGATGGATTTGCCCAAAACAGCAGCTCAGCAAAATTCCGAGGCAACCACTGCAACGTCCACAACAAATAAAACACCACAACAAAACTCTTCTGCAACCGCACAACTAGACTGGCCGTCTCTTGTGAATCTTCGCAATGTCATGGACCCCTCAGGGCCTCCCTTTGGAATTGCCAAAAAACATTTAGAAAGTGACCGACCCATCTTGGTTGGCTTTGTGTCGCCTTTGCTGAACCCCACAAAATTATCGTTTGCCATTTACCCTGACCCCAGCAAAAACCTTTCTGTAATTCCTCGTGTGTGGTTTGTTGAAGCCACTGTTGTTGATGGATTCTTCACCATCGGTCCATTCACAAACAATGGAGAACCTCTAGCCATTGGAACATACGTCGTCATGGCCAAAGCCGGTGACAAATACCTCGACAAAGTCAGCTTTGATGTTGGCAGCTGGCCATCAACTGCAGATTTGGCCGTGATCCAAAAAAAGGTGGAAAATGAGCGCTCGGCTTTCACCGAAAAAGAACTTGCCGCCCTTGAAGACATTGCCGCTCGCCTCACACAAAACATCAGTGACTTAAAAATACTTGGCAAAAACGCTATGCCATCCAAGGTAAAAGTTTGGAACGCAGGCTCCAAGAACTGGCAAGAAAAAATCGAAAAACTGGATGCCGAAATTTCAGCTCGCGCAGCAAGTGCAAGTTTTTACCCAAGTGTCATTCGTGAATTGCAGAACACCGTTAAAGATGCCAGCCAAACAGCAAGCCGACTTCATTTGCTAGCCACTGGCGGGCCTTCAGGTTTACTGCGCTCAACAAAACTAAAGCCTGCGCAAGTCTGGACAGACATCACAAAACAACAGAATATTTTAACAACGACTTTAAAAGGAGCCAAACAAACAACTCCTTCGCTAAGTCTTGATCCTGAAGAAATTAAAAAAGCGCTTCTCGCTCAAGGGAGATAACATCTTGGCAAAAAAAAGTGAGGAAATAAAAACCACACACCTTGAAACTGTCGTCGTTGGCAGTGGAGTTGCGGGTATTCTTGCCGCAAGAAGAATGCAAGCTGCATTTCCCTCATTGCAAATGATGGTGCTGGAATCTGAAGACAGGCGCGGAGGCCGGCTCCATACAGGCCTGCATCTTTTGGATTCTGACTTAACCAAGAATTCAAATCTTGAATGTGGCCCAACCTTTGAAAAGGCCCTCATTCGCTGGGAAAAAAACTGGCTTAGCCAAGAAGAAATTCCTTGGGATAGTGACGAGTGGATTGCAGAAGTCCCTCAGTGGAAACGTTACACCTCAACTAGACTTTCCATGCTCCTGGGCCTTGAGGAATCAGAAATTTCCGTTGCTGTGAAGACGTCCGCTCCCGTCAACAAACTAGAAAGCCTAAGCGATGGGCCTGAACTTGGCCCTTGGAAACTCACCACTCCTGAAAACATCTACGTTGCAAATAGAGTGATTTGGGCTGCAGGAATTACGGCATTTCAAAATGCCTATGGGAAACATGAGTCTCGCGATTTTCTAGAGGGCAATCCTCTTTACAATCAAGATGCCGCCGATTTTCGTGGTGGCCTTTCCTGGGAGTTCTCCGTTCCTAAAACGACGCAGTTTGAGGAAAAACTAAATCTCACCCATGTCATTGGACTACCTGTTAGATTCAATTCCAAATTGTATTTGATGGTTGGTACGGCTTTATTCACCGATACAGAACTCCAGTTCCGCTTTTTGATTCATCTTCATCGCGACCAGCTATGCGACCCCAAAGAAGTTTCGTCCATCCACAAAGCCATGCGCAGGACTCTCAAGAACATTGCCACTGATGGCGACAACCTTATTTTTTCAAATGAGAAAATGGTCCAGCAAACACGCATTGGAGGACATGCCCTGGGTTCCGCGTATTTATTTGGCAGCGGTCATGGCAATTCCCTAAACTTTGTTGGTGATGAATCACTTGCCGGGGTCAAACATAGCGAGTCTCAAGAGCTCATTGATACGCTAGCGGCATCACAATCTGTCAAAACTTTGACTGAAATTACCATCCATGAGCCTGAATTAATTGAAGAGGAAATTTCGCTTTAATTAGGCTCAAGTCCATTTTGTAAAGATCCGATGAAGTCTCCATATAGAAAAAGGAGACTCTGACGATGTCTGTTGAAGGAAAAGTATTTCAGCTTTCTGATGCTCGCAAAGAAAAACAAGAGAATTTACGCCGTGAATACGAGCGTGTATTATTCAATAAATTACTCGGTTGCTACACCGTTATTGAAAAACTCGGACTCAAATCTGTCGAGCTAGTCGATGTCTCTAAATCAGGGTGCAGTTTCCGTATGCCCACAGCCGATGGCACCTACCGCATGGGTGAAGAAATTGCGCTTAGACTTTATTTCTCAAACAAAACCTACTTGCCCACAAATTTGACCATACGTCGCGTAACGAACGTTGTTGAGAATGGGCTTTCCTATAACCAGTATGGTTGTGAATTCGATTCCACCCTCTCCACGCACCCAGCACTCATGAGCTTTGTTGAGTTCGTGGAAAAGTATTCCCAACACGCCAGTGAAGACAAAGGCGACAAACAAGTCTGGTACCTCTAAGTTTTTAAAATAGTTGTACATTTCAGCTTGCCAGGCGGGAAAACTTTGGCGATAGTCCCCCGTCATGTCATCTTCTGCATTTGCGTTAAATAAAATCCGTAACATCGCCATCATCGCACACGTCGACCATGGCAAAACCACTCTCGTCGATCACTTGCTAAGACAAGCCGGCACTTTCCGCTCCAACGAAACCGTTGGTGATCGAGTGATGGACTCTGGCGATTTGGAACGCGAACGCGGAATCACCATTCAAGCCAAAAACACGGCTGTTCTCTACAAAGATTACAAAATTAACATTGTCGATACGCCAGGCCACTCTGATTTCGGTGGTGAAGTTGAGCGTATTTTATCTATGGTCGATGGCGTTTGTCTTCTTGTCGACGCCGCAGAAGGTCCGCTCCCACAAACACGGTTTGTGCTTCGTAAAGCGCTAGAGCGCGGATTAAAAACCATTGTCGTCATCAACAAAATTGACCGCTCCGATGCACGAGCGCAGGTTGTCTTAAACGAAGTGTTCGATTTGTACATTGAACTTGGCGCCAATGATGAGCAGTGCGATTTCCCAGTTGTGTACGCCATTGCTCGTGAAGGAAAAGCTTTTTACAAGTTAGAAGATCGTGAAACATCCGATTCACTTGAGCCTCTTTACGCCACCATTATTAAACACGTGCCTCATCCCAATGTGAACCCTGAAGCCAAACTTCAGCTAAGCATTGCGAACCTCAGCTACTCTGAATACCTGGGCCGTTTGGCTGTAGGGCGCATTCAATCCGGCAATCTCAAAGTTGGTGCCATGGCTGCCGTTATTAGCCTAGATGATGCGGGCAACCCCAAATTGCGCTCTTTTAAAGTGCAAGGTTTGTTTACCTACCAAGGCCTCAAACAAGTTCCTGCTGATGAAGTTTCCTCAGGCGATATTGCCGTACTATCAGGCATCGAAGACATCACAATCGGTGACTCCATTGTCGCATTTCCAGACTCAAGCGTTTCACAAGCTGACCGCTGGGACCCGCTCACACTAGCTCTTCCTCGAATGAAAATTGACGAGCCCACTTTGCAAGTTGAATGGCGAGTCAACGACTCACCTCTCGCAGGACGCGAAGGTCAGCACGTCACCTCGCGAAAGCTTCGTGAGCGATTGATTAAAGAAACCATGACCAACGTGGCTTTGCGTTTTAAAGAAACCGAAAATGCCGACCGTTTCATTTTGATGGGTCGAGGCGAATTGCAAATGGCCATTCTTGCCGAACAAATGCGTCGTGAAGGATTTGAGTTTGCGTTAGGCCAACCACAAATCCTCTATAAAGAAGAGAACGGTGAAACTCACGAACCAATGGAATTGGCCATTCTCGATATTCCAGAATTCTCGCAAGGAACCATCACCCAAATGTTCCAGCTTCGCAAAGGCATGCTGATGAACATCATCAACCGCGGCTCAGGCCGTGTGCGTTTGGAATTCAAAATCCCATCACGTGGGCTCATTGGTCTGCGCTCTCGGTTCATGACCGAAACCCGTGGAGAGGGTCTATTTAACACGATGAATGCTGGCTACGAGCCATTTAAAGGCGACGTGGGGCACCGCATTAACGGAGCGATGGTTTGTGATCGTTCTGGTGACACAAACTCTTATGGCATGGACGGCTTGCAAGAGCGGGGAGTTCTGTTTGTTCCCGAGCGCGTTGCTGCCTATGAAGGCATGGTCATTGGCGAATGCAACAAAGACCAAGACCTCTGGGTGAACCCAACAAAAGCTAAGCAACTCACGAACTTCCGCACAGTTAATAAAGACGATGCGATTGTTCTAACACCACCAAGACTTGTTACGCTTGAGCGTGGTTTGGAGTGGATTGCCGATGATGAGCTTTTAGAAGTGACACCTAAAAACCTTCGTATTCGCAAGAAAATTTTAGCTAAAAATGGCCAGCCAAAATCGAAAAAAATTGAGTAAATAACCAACATTTTCTGGCCAAAAAGCCCGCGTTGTGTTTTTAAGCTTTGCTTATGAGATACAACAACTTATTTGCTCGTTTTGTTTTTGCACTTGTCTTTGTTTCCACATCTGTTTTTGCGCAAAAAATTGTTTATATGCGCGAGTGGAATGACTCCAAACAAATATACTGGGCGAATGCCGACGGCTCTAATCCTAAAGCATTAACTTCGGGAGCCAATTGGCACCTATATCCAGACATCACTTCGGATGGATGGACTGTGGCCTATGCCTCAGGCCGCGACGAGCGCTCATTAGAAATTTATACCGAAGACTTGGATAACGGTAAAAAAACATTGTGGTCCAAAACAGCTGGAATGAACCTTCATCCTCGATTCTCTGGTGATGGCAACTGTCTAGCCTATAGCGGCCCCACATCCACTCAAGACACCACTCAGAGAATTCACCTCGTCAATCTTAAGACGGGAACACAAGTCGCCATTGAAAGCGCGAAGTCTGCTTATTTCCCCAGCTTAAACTCCGATTGCAGTGTTCTGATTTATCAGAGGAATCTAGCTGATGGATTTAAAGAAATTGTACGCTACGATCTCAAGGAAAAAAAAGAGCAGGCCCTCACCGCTACCGGAACAATCAATATGTCCCCAACGCTGTCATTTGATGATGTTTGGGTGGCGTTCACTTCGAAAGTTAACGGCAATTGGGACGTTTACGCCCTCAACCTCATCACGCAAAAAACAGTGCGAGTAACGAATCACGACGCCAACGATTTTGCGCCAGCATTTTCACCTGCAGGAAAAATTATTTTTGCATCAAACCGCTCCGGCCATTTTGAACTCTATGAAACAACACTTCCACAGGACGAGAAATCCGTCAGCACTGTCGTGCCCTTCATTGCTGGTGAAGGCGACCACTATTCTCCGAATTTCAGTGGCGACAGACTCTATTTAATTGGCACTAAAGAAAGTTTTCCTGCTCCTGAACGAAGCTCCTTTGGTTCCATCAAAGTAGGGAACCGTATTTATATTGTTGGTGGCCATCAAGGACCTGAGCATACCTATCCCAAAGAATCTTTCTTGAATCGCGTAGACTACTACGACACCATTACTCAGCGCTGGTACAACGCCTCACCTCGTTCCGTAGCAGCTCATGGTTTTTCATTGGCCAATTACGGTAAATACATTTACGCTTTTGGTGGATTTACTTTTTCAGAAGACCATCTCCCAAAATGGAAATCTCTCGACATCATTGAGCGCTACGATACCGAAAATGACAAATGGGAAGTTGTCGGCAAATTGCCAAGACCTCGTTCCTCTAATGTTGTTGCTGTTGTTGGACACAAAGCCTACTTGCTAGGTGGCTGGAACAGCACACCCAAGCATCCCAAGGACTTTGAAGGCAAGTTTCACAGTGAAATTGATGTTTATGATTTCAAAACAGGTGAAGTTAGCACGGCAGCTTACTCACTTCCTAATCCGCTCAGACGCGCGCTCACTGGCGTTGTTAAAGATGGAAAAATTATTTTGATCGGTGGTCTTGGTGTTGGAGCTTCGCACTTTGAACTCTTAGACAACGTCACGCAGATTGATCCTGAAACTGGTGCGACAAAAGAATTACCCAAACTTCCTTTTGCGACTTTTGCTCCAGCAGCTGAGTTTATTAAAGACACTCTTTACGTCTTTGGCGGCATGTTTAAGCTTGGTAAAATGGACTACGCGTACGTCAATCACATCTACGCACTTGGAAAAGATTCGCAAACCTGGTTGCACACAGGCCGTCACCTGAGTGAATCTAAAGGATTCTCTCAGGTCGTATCACTAAGCACTTATGTTTTAGCTATTTTAGGCGGACATACGTACAAAGATGAACACGACCACCCCGTGTCCACATTTGAAATATTTATTGAGAATAAATAAATGAGACTCGCGCAGAATTTTTCTTATTTAAAGAAGAGTACTGCAAGCTTTGTCTTATTTTTGTTTTTTTCTGTCCCAGCATTTGCTGAATCAAGATACATCCTTTTGTCAGGTGGCGGGATGCCTGGCAACACCGTGTACTCACAATACGTACAAACCAAGGCGCTTTACGATTTCCTTTACTCAAAACGCACGCCCAACTCGCGCGTAGACGTGTTGTTTGGAGCGGGCAACCAGTCCAAAGACAAAGAAAAAATAAAAATTGCTGATGTCTACCATATGAAATCGTTTAACAACGAGCAAAACCAAATGGTGATGATGATTCCTGGAGTGATTAGCAACAACCTCAGCTCAAAAAAAGAAGCACTTTTAAAAGTTTTTGAGGAAACCCGCAATCGCACCGTCAATGAACATGACCAGCTGTTCTTTTTTGTCAGCGGCTCAGGAATGCTCAACAAGACTAGCGATGGCGCAGATGATAGCACTCACCTCAACAACTGCATTGATATGTGGGGTTTTGAAACAGATGCTTCATTTAGCAAATACTGGTCAAGACCCTTTGGCAAACGCTGTTTGTCAGTAAGCGATCTCGCACACCAATTCCAAGAGCATGTTCCAGAAAAACGAGTCATCTATGCCATGAGCCAATGCTACGCTGGAGGCTTCCACCGATTGGCCGTGCGCACAGGCCCAGATGGATTCCCCACTAAACACGGTAAGGCCTGCGGTTTTAGCGCCACCACGGACGACAGCATTTCAAGTGCTTGCTTAAAGACGGCAAGTGAAGTGTCACATTTGGGATATGAACATTATCTGACTGCTGAAATTATGGGCAAAGATATAGCCACTAGTCAGCCCAAAACCTCCCCAGCAAAAACCATTCTTGAAGCGCATCAAGAAGCCACGGTCGCTTTAATTTCAAGAGACATCCCGTTGTCCTCATCCGAGTTTTTCTTATGGCAATGGGCCAAAGTGATTGAAACAAAAAATTTCAGACCTCGGTATGGATCCTTCTCAGTCTACGAAATTTTTCAACTGTATAGCCGCTATACGGACATCAAGCCCAAAAAACCTTCTTACGAATACGCGACATTTCACAAGTACATGATGAGAAATTACAAGGCTATTGTCCAAATTTATCCCGACCTCGAGGCCACCCTTCAAAAAGGCCTCCTTGCTCATCGAATGAAATTAGCGGCTCTTGTGAAAGAAGAACAAGCCTTGAGGCGTGATCTGCTCGTGCAAGAATCAAAGCTACGCCGACTAAGGCAAGACGTACTACTCCCCGCATGGCGACAAGTTTATGAATCCAATCCTCAAAACCTAGGATTAACTGCTGATGAATTGTGGGCTGAAAAAAACATTTATCAGCCAAACGAAAAACGCCTCAAACAAGAAAAAGATATAACCATAGCCATGGAAGACATGCTGACAAATTACTTGAGCATGATTACTCCAGCAAAGCCTGAGCGGGCCAAGCAAATAGCGGAATATCAAGCTGTTCGTGAAAGCCGTATGATGGATTGGGCAAGCAAGAATAAAGATCCTAGACGCCAACAGCTCGCGTACGATGTCACCCGACATGCAGAAGACAACAGCAAACTCAGACAGCAAATTTTAGAAGTCCAAAAACAATACGGACTTGTTCGACGAATGCTGATTTATAGACAAATACTAGGAGCCATCGTGGCTCTTGAATCAATGCCAGACTACAAGGCCCTAAGGGACCTTAAGGACTTGAGAAACTGCGAATCTGCAAAATTAAACTAGTATAACCTTTTAATTTTATTGATTTTTTAAGCCATATATTGACACAATGCGTTAATATTTGCTATCCTCCTGCAACTTTAGAAAAGAAGGTGCGGAAATGGCAAAAGTTGTACACATACAGGTAGCGAGACAAAAAAGAGATCAGGCACAAAGCTTTAACCAGTGGGTTATGTACTATCAAAAACAAGCACACGAAGAATTGCTCGAAGCCCTAGTTCACGAGCACGATCACAACTTCCCCTTACGCAGCAGTGCTGCGATATCTGACCAAATGAGACACCAAGCGCTACTTTCGGTCATCGATGACAGAGCTCAAACCAGCATGCTCAAAAGTTTCATTCAGGAATTAAGACAGTAAAATACTTTCAAACAATCAGTGACCCGGCACTGGTGCTGAAGCAGCGTTTTTCTGCTCTGGGCAACGGCGATCTTCAACATCAAATGAGTTTTTGCTTGTGTCACCAAGCCACGATTCAACTTCTTTATCATTTAACAAAATCTTCTCGTCTTTTAACAAAGCCGTTTTGTCTTTTGGGTTAGAAGTATCAAAATCAGCAATTTTAGTTTTGCCAGTAGAATCATCAAAAACAACTTTCAGCTTTCCATCCTTAGTTGGCACAAAAAAGCGAAATGTTTTTTCTGCAAATTCTGCACGATCAAAATTATCAACACTTGCGCCACTGCTCCAACGTGAAAAATCTGATGTAGGCTTAGTCTGAGAAACAACAAAACCTTTTGTTGTCTTTACGCCATAATAAACGCGACCGCCCACTTGGGTCACATCCACAATTAGCGATTGATTAGCTTGTTCATCATCACTCCCGACCAAGGCTCTTACCCGCACAGGAGACCAATCAGATCTGCGCGCCCCGCTATCTACGCGCACACCCCTTAAATATTCTGAGTAGTTCCTATTTTTAGGCGCCCAATACAATATACGGTCACGGGTCTGTCCCTTAGAATCCACTTCCTGAATTTTAAAAAGACGAGTCACAATCGAGCGTCTATTGGCTGATGACACATTCCCTAAACCCAGCGAATCCTCGACACCCGCCTCAAAACAACCTTGCTTTGAAATCGTGTGGGAGCGCACCGGGTATTCTTCTGTTGGTGAGTTCAGTAATGAATAGCCAACCTTCAAATCTTGCGCACCTTGCCCCTCTTTTGCACCTTCCTTCTTAGGAAAGACCAGCTCTACAGGGCGACGCCCAACAAGAGCATCAACATCCTCAAGCTTCAGGGTCACTCCGCCATTCGAACTCTGAGCGCTCACACTCAGAGTAAATGCTAGAGCAAGAAGTGTAAAAGATGCCTTGCCGTTAACCACGGTCATAAATCTCTTTCGTGATAATTAGGCGTTGAATCTGACTTGTGCCCTCATAAATTTGGAATATTTTTGAATCTCTGTAAAGTTTTTCAACGGGATACTCTTCACTATATCCATAACCACCAAACACCTGAACCGCGTCTGTGCAAACTTTGTTGCACATATCGGCCGCGAAAGCTTTTGCCATAGCTGCAAATTTTGTATTTCTTCGTCCACTATCAATTTCATGAGCAGCTTTCCATACCAACAAACGAGCTGCCTCAATATTCATTGCCATATCGGCCACCATAAAGCTCACTGCTTGATGTTTATAAATGGGCACACCAAATGTTTTTCTTTCTTTTGAATAGGCAATGGCATGTTGCATGGCCGCTCTTGCCACGCCTATAGCTCCAGCGGCAACTGGAGGCCGCGTGTGGTCAAAAGCTCCCATGGCAATTTTAAATCCTTGCCCTTCTTCACCCAAGCGATTTTCCGCTGGCACCTTCACATCAGTAAACGTCAATCCTCGAGTGTCCGAACAACGCTGCCCTAAGTTTTTTTCTTTTTTACCAACTTCAATACCTGGAGTGCTTCGTGGGACAATAAACCCCGTCATTCCTTGCACGCCTTTTGATGGGTCCGTATAAGCCAAAACAAAATACCAATTCGCTACACTTGCATTGGTAATCCACATTTTTGATCCGTTGATGACGTAATCATTGCCTACTTTTTTTGCGACCGTCTTAATGCCCTGAACATCCGATCCTGCACCTGGCTCCGTCACACCGTAAGCGGCCAACAGTGGTGCCTCAGTCATTGGTCCAAGAAATTTTTTCTTTTGCTCTTGTGAGCCAGCAACAATAAGCGGAGCTTGGGCCAAACTATTTGCTTCAAGCGCTGTGTACATTCCGCTGCAAAAACTGGAGAGTTCTTCAGCAATTAAACATCCTTCAAAAACACTCAACCCCAAACCACCACAGTCTTGTGGAATGTGTGTGTTCATTAAGCCGACCTCATGAGCTTTTTTAATCACATCCATAGGATATTCACCCGTGTGATCATGATGCTCCACTCGAGGAGCCATCTCTTTTTCACCAAATTGTTTTGCTAATGCGATTAGGCCTTTTTGTTCTTCTGTTAAATCAAATGACGACATCTCTCTATTGAAACATGTCTTACAATGTCATCCAACGACGAATTACTGACAGAAATAAGCGATGCTCTTCTTTCCACTGAGCCACCAACCAGGGTTCCGCAAAACTTGCCGCTTGAGCAATGGCTTGTTCATGCAAACGCTTAGCCTCAACGCGCGAACCTGTTTTCAACATCAAAACTGCCATCGTGCGAAGCTTGAATGCAGAAATCAGCCGTTCATATTCATAACAGTCAACATTCTGACTCAGCGTCCGCTTCTTGAGAGCCTGCCACGCCTCCATACCACCGTTGGCATCTGTATGCATCAAGCACTGTCGCTGAATGGCTGCGCTTGCAGGAGCTCGCCCTGCTTTCGAGTGGGCATCAACCACATAATCTTTTAAGCCCAAAACCGCATGTCCAAGCTCGTGAGCTAAAACGTATTCTCCAATGAATCGAACACGCTCTGCCCCCTCAACACGACTTGATGGTTGAAAGGCACGATAACTAGAAATCAAAACAAAGCCTGGATGCCCTAAACCAGAAATCAACTTATCTGCTCCCAGGTGGCGTGTTTCAATATCATGAGCGGCATTAGAGGCGTACAGTGGGTGGTTGGTCATCAATACTCGAAGGGCCTGACCTGGATTCTTATTCCATTTCTGCGAGAACATAGGATAAAAATTATCTTTCCAAACTTTCAGTCCCAACATCGGCCACTCCGATTGAGCATCACCTTTCCAAGAATAATATTCTGACTTTAATTCTTCTGGAACAACACCTTCTTTAACGTTCCATTCGTTGAAGCGAATAGCAAAGTGATCTTCAAACGATTGAATCCCAATGTGAATCGCCTGTGAGGTTTCATGAGGAGTGAGCGCGGGATATTCACTTAAGTTATAAGTATAAACTTCAAGTGGACGAACAAGAACCAAGCGATCAATGGCAAGCTGCTGATTTAATGCTGAGAGAAAAAAACTAAACCCCCAGAATAAAAACACAAAAGAAAAAGCAATTGAAAAAACTTTAAGCTTTATGAAGAACTGCTCTTTTTTAAATTCATGTTCCCCTAATAATGAAAACTCCGTTGTCGGAGGCACACGCAAAAATGGCGCTCCACACGAGTGGCAATAAGTTTGAAACTCGTCAGGAAGGAGACCCGCGCATCGTCCGCAACGCAAAGAAGACCCCGTGCTTAACTCAGAATTTTTTTTGGCGAAAAAATCGGACCAAAGTCCCATGAATTCGTTTCGGTTTATTTGCGAAAAAATGTAAGCGCTGAAATAGCTTGTTATTTTTGCAATTTTCTTCCAAAAAAAGTCTTTAATTTCAGCATGTTAAGCGTCAACATATTCTATTTGACTCTTGCTAATGCGCTGACTAATAAACCAAAGCAATTGTTAGGGTACCAAGGAGGTCCAAATGAAACGATTTTTTAGTCAACCGCTAGTTGCAGCAGCAATCATTGCTAGCTTAACTGGCCAAGCTTTTGCAGGAGCACCTAAAGCTCCTAAGGCAAAAAAAGAAACAGCAACAGCAACCACTGCTCCAGAACCTAAAAAAAGCATCTTCACTTCTGAAGAGCCTACGGAACTTGAGCGCCAGTATAGAGAAGAAGCCAGACGCTACAACGTTAGCTCTGAGCAACAAGATCTAAACTTCTCATCGATATATGAAGGCATTATTACCGACCAAGTCGTTCGCAAAGCACAAGTTGGCGGAACAGGCGTCGTTGACGCTCTACCAAAAGGTTCCAACAGCGTTCTAACCTTGAATGACCTTCAAGGCGCTTTCTTTGGATCTATGGTTCGTTTCATTTCTGAGCATCCAGCACTAGGTGGAAATCCTGATCGCGGATTTGAACCCAAAATCATTGGTTCCATTCTCAATGTTTATTTCCAATATGCAGTGCCTGTGACTCCAGATGGAGTTTTGCTACTGCCACAATCAACATCAATGGCCATTGCTTCTCACCCCAAGCACGCTACACAGCAAGCTTTGGCAAACGGAGATTGGGATGACGTAGCAGTGAAGTTAGTTGACGCAAAGACTGGCGAGATTCTCGACAAATCTTTACGCCCTCGCGGTGAAACAGGTTACGAAACCATTGATGGTCAAATCGTAGTTCCTGGATCGCTCACAAGCGACTTCTTAAGCCTTGCGCAATTATCCTCTGTATTCAACGCTGGCTCACTACAAGTCGCGTCTGTTACAGACAGCTCACCAAGGGCTTACTTCCAACAGTTGGTCGATTATAGCCTGAGCAAGTGCTTTACCTATGTTGCCGGCGGCGATATGGAAAAATCATCAGCATGCTTTTCTGGTCTAGGAAAAGAAGTTTTGGCTGAAGGCGTGAAGCTCAGCAAAAACTTGATCAACACAGGTATCCGTGGCGGCGCCACAGGTGCTGTTGGCGGAACCTTGGTTCCCGGCGTTGGTTCTGCAGGTGGAGCAATTTACGGTGCTTTCACAAACATGATCACCGTGATTTACAACTCTTATTTCCGCAAAGAAAAAGTAACCCCACATGACATTCAAAACGTCATTGACTGGGTTATGAGACAAACTACAGCTCCTACTGAGACTGGCGACTTGCTTCCTATGCATGGCCGTTGGTACCGCGACTCCACAGGTGTCATTCGCCAAGCAATGACCGAAGGTGGCGTTGTGTACAAAGTCGCTCGTAGCGGTGAGCGAGTGAAACGTAAAATCAGCTACAGCTTAAAACCTGGCAGCGGCGTTATGATTTCCGGACAAAACCGAGCCCTCACAACACCTAACAAATAGTTCTGCAGATTTTTCTGCTTCATCTAAAAAGGAGATTTTCCGAAAGGAAAGTCTCCTTTTTCTTTTTTGCCTTTTGTAAACTTTACGACTTAAAAACTTCCTATAGAAAAGAGAATCTGGAAGGGATCTTCCCCAGACTGCGGATTAACATTTTGTGCGTAATCTAAAGCGACTGGTCCAACAGGCGTGTTGTAACGAAGCCCAACACCAATGCCCTGGCGCCAACCCGTACTCTTAGCTCGAATCGCATCTAAGCGGCCTGCCTCAAAAAATATTGCCAAGCCCAAATCATTCAGAATTGGTTGACGATGTTCAAAACGCGTCTCAACGCTTTGCTGATCGGCAATTCCATACTCTGAAAACAATGTTTCACGAATGGCACGAACAGAGTTTCTTCCGCCCATACTTAAACGCCTGGTCGCAGGCACAGACTTCGTTTCCTCAAGAGCCCACAAACGTTTATATGAAAACGCCATGGCAAGAACCGTTCGAGGAATTAAGGACACGTAGGTTGTGACCTCTTGCTTGGCAATGGCGTACTGGGCGTTTTTATTGCTACCCAATAACGAGCTAGACAAATCAACACCCGTATTCAAAACCCAGCCCTTTGTGGGGTTAAATCGATTGTCACGTGAATCGTAAATGAATGTTGTACCAATGGTCGCAATCTGAAAAATTTCTGTTTGTGCGCCACCAACGACATCAAAAATCCTTGGCTTAGAAATGGTGTACAAGTTGTGTACCCAACGCCAATGTCGACTCAGTTCACGATCCAAGCCGAAACCAAACGAAGCCTCTTCACTGCTGTATCCATCAATATGCTGGCTTCCAAAAAATATTCGGCGATCGACCTTTTCATAAGAAGTGCTGATGCGGAATCTATAGGGCAAATCGGCCAAGAAGGGTTCCAAATAAACAATTGAGTAGGTTTGCTCTGGGAAAGAATAATTTTCAAGTTTTCTAGAGACAATCGCCCTAAAAATCACACTTCGGTTCCAACCACCTAAATTGTGGTAATTGGTTTCGACAAAACCAATTAATCCGCGATCCGTACGATATCCAGGACCAAATTCAACAGCCCCGGCATTTCTCTCTGCAATTGTAATTTTCAAATCTCGTTCTTGAGTTTCCAACAAGCCCTTGGCCTCATCACCTCGCTCAAGAACGCGGCCCCCACTTTGATCAACACGAGCCGATCCAAAAATTCCAAGCCCCAACAAGCGTTGTTCCAGCAAGCTTGATCCATCGGGCGTCCAAACCCCTCCGCTGTAAAGTGTGTCCTTGTTCAACTCGCGCAACACCACTTTTTCGTTCGTTCTTCGAAGTCCCTCAATGATGACTTTACCCACCTTTACCTTAGGGCCATATTGAATTTGAAAGTCAACATCAACATAGGTTTCATCTGACTCCGCCATTGACGATTTTGTTTGTTGCACATGAACTTTAGCGTGGATAAATCCCATTTCGCTGTATTGAGACTCAAGAGAGTGCGCAATGTTTTGAATTTTGGCCATGCTCAAAGGCTGCCCTGAATTGATTTCGACTATGGAATCAAGTTCTTTATCGGTTAGCGCCACATTTCCACTAACACTCACAGAACCAACATAAGTTCTAAACCCCAACTGTACTGGGATTAACAATTCCACCCAACGTGAATTGTCGACAAACACTTCCCGCATATCCAAGGCGCGTGCTCCCAAAAACCCTTTTTCCTGAATCAACGAAACCAACTGAGGCAACCTCGCCTTAAATAAGCGTTGGTCATAGTATATATAATGAAGAGGATTTTTTAGAGGAACGAGCCATTCGTCAATGGCTTCATTCACATGAACCATGTCTTCATCAGACACACCCTCAACTTTAACCAAGCTTAAATAATGCTGGCGGCCTTCTATAATTTTAAATGTGATTTTCTTGAGCTCACCATTTTTCTCAATTTCATAACTTATATCAACATCCTTAAAGCCTTTCTCAAGATACTTCCCTTTAATAAATTGCTGGCTTTCGTTAAGGTTCAGAGCAATGCCCAGCTTAATAGTCTTATCAACGACCATGCCGCGTAAATCATGTTCCCAATAAGCCACATTGCCCACGAATTCGACTCGGTACCTGTCACCACGCTTCAAATCAATTTCCAAAGAAACGCCATTTTCCATTTCCATAGATCTGGTCTTTAACTGAAAGTCGTAATATCCACTTTGACGAGATTTTAATCGCCACTTTTCAACAGCTTCATTTAAAACAACCCAATCCAAGGGCACATTGACGTCTAGTTCAGTTTTCTTTTCTGTAGGGCGAATAAAATCTTTAATTTTTCTTAGTCGAGAAAAGGCCGTATCATCAGAAAACGTATCCACAAATTCCACAAAATCCTTTTGTGAGAATCCTGGTAAGAACACTTTTTTCACATACGTCCTAGACCCAAGAGCAATTGAAATCATCAAACGACGCTCTGGAGTTTCGTTGTATTGCTCTAGCGCCAAAACCACTTCGGCCTGACGAAATCCACGATCAACCAAACGCGTTTTTACACGCCCACGAACTTCCTCAAGCCTATCTTGATAAATGTGATCGCCCCGACTCAGCTGAATCACAGTTTCGATGTCGGCCCTTAAAAAATCCAAATTTTCATTACCGGAATCTTGCGCACCAATTTGAATGTCAATATCGGTGAGGTGGTTCAAAAGGCTCAGACGCAGCAATAGCACTTGTTCATTAGGATCGTATTCCGCCTCAACAGACTGATACTGGTTGGAGTCAGACAAGCGCTTTAAACCCTGCTCTAAGAAAAATACAGAATAAGCATCACCCTCTTTAAAGTTCAGTAAGTCGACAACACGAGGAACGTCAATTTCGCCATCTGCTTGTACTTGAATATCTCGAATAAGCGCTTCTTTATTGAGTTGTGCAAATGAGTTCTCTGAGAGAAAAAATGAGATGAACATCAAAATAAAAATTGATTTCAACTTCATTTGATTTCAAACCTAAAGCGGATGTCGGCACCCACAGATGTTTTTTCGACGTTATTGTCCTGTCTGTTTTGCCAGACACCTGTTAAATTCATATTATCTAAAAGCCTGTAATCCACCTGCAAATCCTGTTCAGGTAGCGTGGACTCCAAGCTCTGGCCAAATGTTGCATTGACCCGATCAGAAAGTCTCCGCTCAACTGTAACCTTGGGAATTGTTGTTTCTAAGGTTTGATTGCGACTAGCTTTCACTTTTACAGAAAACCCTGTTGAAGCATCCAATCGGTTGCCAATGGCTTTACCAAAAAGTGCCTGCAAGGCTTCTGCCTGAACAGCTTTATCGGTTGTCTCACTTGTTCCTGATTGCACATCAGATGAGGTGTAGCCAAAGGCCAGAAGATTCACAATGTCCCCAGTCGGTAACGCGGGATCACTCGTAAACTGAATCATCAAATTATTAGCTGGCCCAATAGCTTTGAGTTCAATTTTATAATCTCTTGTGTGCCTGATATGCGTATAGGCTTGAATGTTGATATTGGGCATTGCTTCGCCGCCTGGGAAATCAACAGTTCCTTGTGTAATGACGAATTCGTTTTCATTGGCAAACAAAGATCCTTTTGTGAGATCCAACGTGCCTTTAAATTGCGGATTTTTGTCTATGCCAGATAGCTTCAGTCTTCCTTTGAGTTCGGTTTTTACGGTGGAGTTAACGATTCTAAAGTTATTCGCAACTTCCACTTCCAAATCGTATTTTAAAAGTGGAACCTCAGCATAGCTTCCCCCAGAACGACTTCCAGCAGGCGCTGCTGACGCATTACTCTGCGCAAATTCTCGGCTATACACTCCATCGGAAGCCACCACGCGACCAGACATGACATAGGGGTAATTTTCACCAGCCAAAGATATTTCACCACTGACATCCATTGGTAAATCATCACCAATGACCAAGTGAGCGCGATTCAAATTCATTTTTAAAAGCAGCGATGGACGATACAAACTCAATCTATACAGCCCGCTAAAATCCACATTGCCGCCCCCAAGCTTTCCTTTCCCTGTAACAATGTTGGCTTGCTGCCTTGAGAGTTCAATTTTAGCTTGAGTTTCCGTCATCAACTGACCAATACCTCGGATATCAATCACGCCTTGGTTTAGCTGGCCTTGAACCTGAACTGTACTAATGTCCGGAGGCAATGGCATTTTTCCTTGAATCACCGCCTCTCCATCTAGCAAATCAATATTAGGAATAAATAGACCGACTAAAGGGAGTGGCATTTTCCAATCCAAATCGACCACGTTATCGCCAGAATTTCCCTCAATATAAAAATCTGTTGGCGATTGGTGCTCCCCTAATCGCCTTTGAAAATCATTTTTTATAACTCCTGCTGTACCCCAACGAAACACACGGTCACCAGGAGACCGCCAGAGCACTGCCTGCCTAACATCGGCGCCAACTGGCCCCATAAGCTCTAAATCAGCAATGCGAATAAATCCCTCTGAAGGCTTCCACTCCAATTCCACCTCGCCACGAGTAGAAACAATACTTCGATTTGTCGTCCAGCGTTTTAAATACGCCATCGCGCCATACAACCCTTGATCCTTCACATATCCAGAGACCAAATACGGCTTGAGCCCTTCAACTGTTGAGTAAGCCTCAAATTTTCCTTTTAATTGATTTTCAATATTCAACTGAACCTTGAAAACCTTGTCGTCACCACCCAGTTCAATATTGCCAGAAGACAGCTCTCGTCCTGCAATTTTTAATTGCTGTAAACTTCCTCTGGCCTCCCAACCTTGACTTGGTCGCCAAGCACCCTTCAAAGCAAGCAACCCACTTTGAAACAATTCGAATCGCGGATCAATTCGAATTTCTTGTATGGGAAATGCTTTGGTCTGAAAGCGTAACTCACTTCCACCATGCGGATTCAAATCGCCATCCAAATGAAATTCATGCTGGTTTTTTCTAGCCCTCATGGTGATGATTTTCAGAATGTCATCTGCATAACGAGCCCGAACAGCGCCATATTGAAAAGGAATTCCAAAAGCTTCACTATTCTCAACACTCAAATCCATCGGCCCAGAAAGTGAACTCGACTGCTCGGACGATTCAAAAGCCATTGAGCCAGAGACAAAACCTCGGAACATTTCTCCTTTAGTTTCTTTTGTTCTGGCAATGACCTCAAGACGGCTGAGGCGGGCACCAATGAACATTTTTGATTTTTTATCCACATGTTTTTGAATGTGACCGCGTATGTTGGCAAAGCCGCCACCATTTTTTAGTTTCAGCGTCCCAATATCAAAACGATCATTGTAATATTTTAATGGCCCCGATATTTCCCCGAGTACCTGGTCTTCAATTCCAAAATCAGCAAGGTTTGCCGTGGCATCAACCAACGTACGAGGCTCGCCATTACTGGAAACTTTATCGAACTGAATCACCGCCGATAAGTTTCCTTTCCCCATTGGACGAATGCCTAAAAATGTCTTCACCACTTTATCTATTTGAATGCCAAAAGATTCAGATTCCAAACGAACAACTGACGGCTTATAAATGACCGACCCACGAGTCACAATTCTCGATTCACTATTAGGCCACGATAGAACTAAGTTTTTAAAGTCTATTTTTTTCTCAAAAACCTCTGCAGTTCCAGAACTCAATTCAGCATCGTGCAAATACAAAAGATTGGATTTCGGGGTTCGCAAATGAAAAGAGTCAGACCTCACTTCAGGGTTTTGTAATTTGAGCTGAGGAGTCAGCACCAACGCGAAGGGACTTAACTGCCCTCTTAATTCTAACTTTCCGCTAATCAGCCCATCTTGAAAGCACTCAGTTACAGCAGCTGCGTACACAACGGCACATAGCTGTGCGCGATCGACTTCGATCTGGCCAACAATGGTCGACGAATCAATCACAAGGTTTGTCGAGGTCAGTCTGTTTTTAGCATCAGATGGAGCATCTGGTGTTTTTTGAAGCTCCATCTGAAAATTTTGGACTCGGAACTGAGTCGAATCTCCTGGAACAATTTGAACCGTAGCATCCACCATGTGTGGCCGATACCCGTCCAAAAAGACATCTCGACCCTTCACTTGAATCTGTCCACCTATGAGTTTTTGACGATTGGTTTCAGCTTGACCTTTCAAATGCAAATGTCCTGTCAGAGGAAAATCAACAGCATTTTCCTCAAGAGCAACTGCCTTCTTTACCCACTGATTTAACTTGGGCATGTCTGAGCTCATTTCCAGAGAGAACGTCCCTGGCATGCTGCCAACCAAAGTCAAATCAGTAGAGTGCAGCTCATCTAAACTAGCTGAAAAGCTCTGCACAGCCAGCAAGTACTGGCCTTTGTAATCCCTTAACAAGGCTAGAGAGCCGCGTAATTCGTGCCAACGCCCAATAGAATCTGGCAAATGAAGCTGCCGAACATTTACATCCAAACGCAATTGCGATTGTTTCCCACTCTCTAAAACTAAGTCCAGCTTTTCTATGCTGACTTGCTTTAAATTACTGCTCAAACCAAGAACGCTGAGTTCATCAAATGAAATCTTTTTGTTAGCGAGTCTTTTAAAGAACGCGCTACTTTTTATGCTAATAAATTTAGGCAGGTCTTCCTTGCCCCACGAGAACGTTTCACCAGAATCTTGCAACCACGCACTTGGAATCTTTCCACCAACATAAGGTTTTCTTAGTAGCAATTCATACAAATGCAGTTTTCCTTGAACCGCTGCGAATGGTGAAAGCTGCACAACAATTTCTGGGGCATTAATAAGCAAGCCCTCGTAAACAAGCCTTACATTTTTTACAAGCGCAGAGAACGAAAACGGGTTTACACGCCACGCCTCTGCTTCAATTTTTAAACCAGTTTGAAAACGAACAAAACGTAAAGAGACCTGCAATACCAATGCAGACACCATGGGTGTTTGAAGCACAGCAAGGCTGGCAATGACTGGCATTGCCATAAATAGCAAAATGATGGCAAGCCTTTGCCTGAAGTAATGGTTAATCAACCCTTTTATTTTAAATCTTTAACAAGAGTTCAGCGACGTTTTGGTATGAAGCATTATTTGACTTAACAGCCTCAAATCTTTGGCGGGCTTGCTCTTTCATTCCAAGCGACAAAAAAGCAACGCCTGCGAAGTAATTGATGTGCAACATTTCTGACGCTGACCACGTTTGGTGATCAATAATTGCCAACGACTCTGAATATCGTCTTAGCTCAATGAGGCAACGAAGTTGCCAGAGCTTAATAGTGTTTGTTGTATAGCCACGAGACAATAACTGATGCACGGTACTCAAAGCAAAACTCCAATTACCCAGCACACCTGCCACCAATGAAACATCAAATGCGACTCTGAAAAAAGACTCTCCTGAGCCTTTTGCAAATTCTAAAAACTCAGCGAGCTCAGCACTGCTCTCAAGATCTTCCACGCCATCACCTAACTCCAAATCACGGAGGAGCTGGTTGAGTGTTTTTTCTATGGCGTCAGGACTTTCAGACATTCTTTATGAATTCTGACTTGGAATTAGCTCGTTCTCAATCCATTTTGTGTAAAATTCAGCTTTTTCGAATACAGGATCCTGAAGAATCTTCAAATGAAGAGGAATATTCGTTTTAATCCCCTCGAGTATAAATTCCTTCAATGCTCGAATCATGGTTTGCGTGGCCTGTTGTCGTGTATCACCGTATGTAATGACCTTGGCAATCATTGAATCGTAAAATGGTGGCACTTTGTAACCTTGATAAACAGCAGAGTCCACACGCACGTTGCGACCACCAGGAGCCACATAAGCCGTAATCAGCCCCGGACATGGAATAAATGTCATTGGGTCTTCAGCATTAACTCGGCATTCAATGGAGTGCCCTCTGTATTTCACATCTGATTGCTTGATGTTCAACGAATTTCCCATAGCAACCAAAATTTGTTCGCGAACCAAATCAAGACCGGTGACTCCCTCGGTTACCGGATGCTCGACTTGAATACGAGTGTTCATTTCCATGAAATAAAATTTCATGTCATCATCGACAAGAAACTCCATGGTACCCAAGCCACGATAATTTACGGTTTGAGCCAAATCACAAGCCGCCTTGCCCATCTTCTCTCGAAGGGCAGGAGTCATCACAGGGGACAAAGCTTCTTCAATAATTTTTTGATGACGACGCTGCAAAGAACATTCGCGTTCACCCAAATAAATACAGTTGCCCTTACCATCTGCCAAAATTTGAATTTCAATGTGGCGAGGACGCTCAACAAATTTTTCCATAAACACGTCTGGCGAACCAAACGCAGTTTGAGACTCACTACGAGCTGCAAAAAAAGTTTGTTCCAAATCATCAGGACGTCGAACCACTCGCATGCCTCGACCACCACCACCATTGCTGGCTTTGAGCAAAACAGGATAACCAATTTTTTCTGCTGCTGCTCGAGCTTGGTCCACATTCTCCAAAATGCCTGTTCCAGACAACAAAGGAACTCCAGCTGCAGTAGCAGCCTCACGAGCACTGACCTTGGCGCCCATTTTTCTCATACTCGCGGACGTTGGGCCAATAAACGTCACTCCACACTTCTCAACAATTTCCGCAAACTCAGCGTTCTCACTTAGAAAACCAAAACCGGGATGAACGGCATCTGCACCTGTCAAATCGCAAGCCGACAAAATTGGCATGGGATTCAAATACGAATCCTTTGGGCGATTCCCACCAATGCACACACTTTCATCTGCTAGCTTCACATGTAAGCTGGAAGCATCACATTCACTATGAACTGCAACTGTTTTGATGCCCATCTCTTTGCAGGTCCTAATAATACGAACTGCGATCTCACCACGATTGGCTATCAATATTTTTTTCATAAATTTCCCCTAAGAACTGACGTGTCAGCGAATGGGTTCAAATTCAAACAAGGGCTCACCAAACTCCACAGGCGTTCCAGTTTCAGGAAACACTTTTGTAATTCGGCATTTACAATCCGACTCAATTTCATTCATCAGCTTCATGGCTTCAATAATGCAAAGAGTTTGTCCTTCGTTAACAACTTGGCCAACTTCTACAAAAGGATCTTTGTTAGGACTAGGCGACCTGTAAAAGGTTCCTACAAATGGAGATTTAACAACGGAAGCCTTTTTGTCTGGTGCTGGTGCTGAAGTTTTCGCAGAATCAGAAACCTGAACACCACCAACCGCTTGGTGTTGAGCGACCCCATTCATATGAACCGGAGCCGCAGCAACAACATGTCCTTCATACATGCGCAAATGAAGCTTAGTCTGGCCAATGTCTAAATTTACTTCAGCAAGACCCTGCTCTTTCATGAGCCTGGAGACCACTTCCAGAGTTTTAATCTCTGAATCAAACAATGACTGAGTACTTTTTTCTTTTTTCGAAGAAGCAGCGCTCTTCTTACTTGTTGACTTTTTCAACGTATTCTCCCGTACGAGTATCCACTTTTAAAAGATCCCCTTCCTTCAAATGAAGAGGGACCATGCACTTGTGTCCACCTTGCAACTCAGCAGGCTTCATAGCACCTGTTGCCGTGTCACCTTTAAAGCCTGGCTCACAATAAACAATAGGCAGTTGCACAAAGGTTGGAAGTTCAACGTTAATGGCCTTGCCATTATAAAACAAAACATTCACTTCCATGTTTTCCGTTAAGAACACAACTTGCTCTGCCATAGATTCTTTGGTCAGAGATATTTGTTCGTAATTGCTATTATCCATGAACACATACATGTCACCTTCTGGATAAAGATATTGCATATTGCGAAACTCCAAATCAGGAGTCTCCAAACGTTCACCCGATTTCCATGTTTTTTCTAACGCAGCACCTGTTTGCAAATTTTTAAGTCTGCATCTTGTGAACGCGTTACCCTTACCAGGCTTGACGTGTTGAAAATCAATGACCGTGTACGGATAGTTATCAATTTGAATTTTAGAACCTTTGCGAATTTCATTTGTATCAATAAAAGAAGCCATAGGCGGGCCGTTTTAGCGCAAAGTTGCGTCGCTTCCAAGCCTTCGAAGCCAGGTTTCCAAAATGAGTTTGCGCTTGTGTAGTGAGCGCAAGCGCTTATCCCTGAGCTCATCTGTTAGCGGCGCTCCAGGGCGCGGCATTTCTTCTGTCTTTGATTCTGAAATACTCAATATATTCATATTGTTATGTGATGCCAATGGCTCCAAAAAAGGATGTTCTGGCAACTCAGAACCATGCGCAGGACCACCCGAAGCCAGTTTTTGCAATAATTTTTCAATTTCCCGATCGTGCGTCATAAATGGGGAGACGCTCTTGAGGGTCTCGTATTCCATCTGGGCCCGAGCGTGCTGACCTAAATGAGCCAGAGAACGAATAAAAATTTTTCGGGCTAAAATATTATCCGGATAATACGTCACAACGGACTCAGATTCATGCAGCGATTCTTCATAATCACCCTTATCCAGCATCACCTGAGCAAGGGCCACCTTGCCTCCAGCGTAGTAAGGATGACGTTTAATTCCTTCCCTGCAGATTTCCTCAGCCTCATGCAGGCGCCCCATACGGCGGTACAAATCAGCAAGTGGCGCAAATATTCTTGAGTCTGGATTTTCCTGGAGAAGACGGAGGTATCTCTCCAGCTCTTTAAGATCGACCGTTTCTCGCACGACGCTTGTTTCTCTCAATTTCCACCATCAACTTTACCTGATGGCTCGCCTTGGAGAGGGCCTCTTCCGCTAGGGAGCGTATTTTAGCTTTGTCAGTCTTTATTCTATCCACTGTTTTCAACACATCTCCGGACAGTTTGACGAGCTGAGTTTCAACTTTTGCCCGCGCTTTTTTCAACTCATCCTTTGCCAATGTTTTTGCCGCTTCACGGTCAACCTGAGCAAATTTTGATTTAATTTCTTTTAACTGGTTCTCAGTGGCTTTTGCCTGCTCGCGAAGAGAAGAGACTCGTTTTTCTAATTTTTCGACAACGGATTTGAGTTTTTCTGAGGTGGCCATACCGGAATTTTCGTGCATTTCTGCGCTTTTGTCCAGGAAGTAGTCGCAGTTAATTCGACAAATTATCGCAAACAGGTTCTGTCACTTCTTGGTTGATGATTTCGTAAACTTCACTCTCACCATTGGCGTAGTTCAAGGTCATTCGTGTTTCACCGCACGACCCAGCAAAGCTATAATTAGCGACCGTATCAGGCGCGGAACCGCCTCCACTATCAAAAGTGTATGTCACCTTTTTATCGTCCAAATCGTTTTCATAGTTTGCTTTAAACAATGCCGTTGAGCGCGGCGTGCCGTTATCAACAGGAATCAAACAAGCACGGCTCACTCCGTTACTATAGGCCGGCTGAACAACTAAAATGTCATGATTTAGGGCAATTGTTGCTTGAGAACGGTTGTCCGAATAGCCAGAAATCTTTTTCCACTTCCCAATAACCTGATGTGTATTGATGGAAGCGCCATCTTGAGTTGTGCAATCGCCACTGGCTGTCTTCAAATTCTTATTGCAAGCCGCTAGGCTCACAATAACGACTCCCCATAATACAAATTGCTTTGGCGCAAACATACCTATGTTTATGATAGCGGAATTTGGCGTCGCTAAATGTTAAATCTTGGTTAAGATCGCAATTCAAATCATTGTTAAGAAGCCTAAGTCCCAGTAAAGTCGTCCTCACTGTATGGAACAAAAAAAGAAACCCGTCGCCTACTCCGAATATTTAGGTCTCAACGATTTGCTGAATCTGCAAAAACCAGAAAGCGGTAAAACAGCAGACGGCCTCAATGACCCCACAAAAGCGGCTCACGATGAAACTTTATTCATCATTATTCACCAAGTTTATGAACTTTGGTTCAAACAAATCCTCCATGAGCTCGACTCCGTAAGGCATTTTTTCCAAAAGCCAGAGCTGCGCGATGAAGACTTAGGGAACTGCGTCTCAAGACTAGAAAGAATCACTCGCATCCAAAAAATCATGATCGACCAAGTCGATGTTTTGGAAAGCATGACCCCTCTGGATTTTTTAGATTTTCGTGATGTGCTTTTTCCTGCCTCAGGGTTTCAAAGTGCGCAATTCCGCCTTGTCGAAAACAAACTAGGACTGCGCCCTCAAGACAGACTTGCCTTTGAACACCAATCTTACATGGCAAGACTATCTCCATCAGATTTTAAAATCGTCGACCAATCTGAAAAAGAAGATTCCCTGTTCACACTCGTAGAACGGTGGCTAGAGCGTACGCCATTTTTGCAAATGGACAACTTCTCCTTTTGGAGTGAGTACAAAAAAACCGTGGAATCGATGCTGGGTCGAGATGAAGCTGCCATACAAAACAACCCCATGCTCAACGCAGAAGCAAAAACCAAACAGCTAGAGCAACTGCAAAAAACAAAACTAAGTTTTGAAAGTATTTTGCATGAGGAAAAACTCAAAGAACTCATTAGCAAAAAAGAATGGCGGCTCTCTCAAAAAGCCACGCTTGCCTCACTTTTCATATCTCTGTATCGCGAACAGCCTTTGCTACAATTGCCACACAAGCTGTTATCCTTAATTTGCGATATCGACGAAAATTTTACGCTTTGGCGCTATCGCCATGCTCTTATGGCACTAAGAATGATTGGGACAAAAATTGGAACCGGCGGCTCTTCTGGGGCTGAGTATTTGCAAAAAAGCACTCAGCTTCACCGCGTATTTCATGATTTTACAAAACTTGCGACATTTTTAGTTCCTAGAAAAACACTGCCCGAGCTTCCCAGAGAAATCAGACAACGCCTTGCCTTTAGTTACGCGGTGGAATCGGGGAAAGTTTAACTCAGTTAAAACTGAGGAGCGTCGCTTGGAGGGCCGCCAGGACCTTGCACTTTTTGACGAGCAATAATAAGCCCATGACTTAAATCGTAAGGGGACAATCCAACGGTGACTTTATCGCCGATAATGACTCGAATACGGAATTTTCTCATTTTGCCACAAAGCTTTGCAGTAATGGTCTGCCCGCTGTTGAGCTTAATTTCGTAAATACCACCACTCAAAATATTGGTTACACTGCCTTCTACTTGGGCTAAATCGTCTCGACTCAAAAAATCCTCCTTTGGACTATTTGCCTTAAATAATGCGAGGAGCTAAGCACAGTCAACATGCTAACGCGCCTGAAGTGCCATTGGGGACAATGTTTTTTCGTTTTTATATCCCTTTTCTGCCTAATTACTGTTTTTCGAGCGCCAGTGGGTGGTCATTACATGATTTTCAGTGGAGCAGCACAAGCGTTGTGGTCAGGGATCAACCCTTATGGACAAACCTTTGGGTCCAACGCTGGTTTTTGGCTTTATTCCCCTTCATGCGGGCTATTTTTCTACTCTTTATTCAACCTATTTCCGCCTCAAACGGGCCAATTCCTCTACATGCTTTGCTCTTGGCTTTTGTTAGTTTGGGGGCTCATACGCTTTAGCAAAGTTTTCTACCCACATTTATCACAATGGTTCTGGTTTATAGGCGCATCGGAACTCATAGGAGCCATGCTCAACACCCGCACCGAAGTGGCCATTCTTGGAATTTTATTAGGAGCCGCACCTTGGGTACTAAATGCCGATTGGCGCAAACAAGTCGTGGGACTTTTCTTGTGGGCCATGATCTGCAATTGGAAATTTCAAAGCCTACCGTCCATTGGCCTTGTTTTATTGGGACTATTTTTTGTGAAAAGAAACACGATTGTTAGCGTGCTCGTTTTCCTACTGAGCTTAGCTTTTTGGTATCTGCTACCCTTTTTATTCTTAACCAAGGATCTATTGCTTCAAGCCCATCAAGACTGGGCCAGCAGCATGCACGCTTGGATGATTTCTCCATACCGCGATTTTCAGAACTGGCAGTCGTATCAGCAAATCTACGGTTTTTTGCGCAAAGTGTTTGGTATCGACATTTCTTTAAGCACTGCAAACAGCATCAATCTAGTCATTGGACTTGGACTCGCCCTATGGATGTGGCAGCTTGCAAAAAAAATACATCTTACTCAAAGCGCTACTTCTGAAACTGCAACGCCTGCAACAACCGACCTCAACGTCAAAACTGCGCTTGCCGACCACTACGGCAACTCTACAGCAGTTACACCAACCACCGCTATTGCTTTCCAATACTCGCTCATTATGAAATGGGGCCTAGCCCTAGGGGCTGCGTACTCCAACGCATTCTTGCCCCTAAGCCAAAGCTCAGCTTACATCAGCTATTTGCCATTGCTCGCTCTTGCTTTTGATGTTGGCATCAAACCTGTTGTGTTATTTTTGTCATGGTTTTTTGTTTCACTGGCTTACTCTGACATCACTCCCAAAGCCTTACGCTTAGTTTTAGTCGATGCATCGGTTAAACCTATTGGTATTTTGATTTTGCTTTTTGGACTTCTGCTAGCAGCCACAGCGAAAAACAAAAGAACTGTTTCACTGTAACAGTTTGTCATGAAGTCCTAGAAAATTGTTATATATATGCAGCGCCTTTATCTGTTTTTCGGATTCATTGTAATCAATTGAAGCTATGGTGTGACCATATCGCAATTAACTTTTCGCAGAATAAACTCAGATCAATAACATTGCGATGCTTAAACATTTCCATCACGACCCCGCACCTCAATTGCTTCACTTGCGCTTGAGCGTTTTAAAGTATGCTTCAGCTAATTCATGTGCACTTGAGCACTTTCACACACACCCCAGCCCTTTCGTGCAAACCTCAACTATTTCACCATGCTCTAGTGACCTCAGATTCACTTCAGCTGCCTCAATCACGCCCTAGCGACCTCTCACATACGCCGCAATCGCTTCGTCGCTACCTCAACTATCAGCGCACTCTATTAACCCTTCCTTCACATCAACTACAACTATCCAGTTGCACTCTACTCACCCCACCTTCACTTCAACCAGCCCGCAAAGATAGTCATTTTTTTACTTTTCAATCTCTTTTTTGCTTGCAAAACATAGGCATCGCTACCATAAAAAACATATGCAAACGAATCTTCTACCGGGACTGTGGACCAAAGACAGATTTGCCTTTGGTGGAGCACTCCTAAAAGGCTCACACCCAAAGAAAAAACGGTGCTTTAGACCCAACCTGCCTTTGCATGTCGTTATGCGCTCAAGCCAGGCTGTAGGTCAGCGCTCTCTATTTTTACGCTCTAAACAAGTGGCTAAGATTTTAAACGCGCAAGCTTCAAAACATTTTGTGAAACTGTACGCTGTGGCCAATGCGGGCAATCACATACATCTGCTCATTCAAGCACCATCGCAAGATCATCTATCTAATTTTTTGCGCGCCATTAGCGGGAGAATTGCTCAGCTCATTTTGGAGGGGACGCAAAATTCGTCGAAGAGTACAGATTTAAAGCTGTCCGCTAATCGTGGAGCGGGGATGAACACAGATACCTCACGTGCTGATAGCCATCACAATCTAAAACAGCTGCAAGCCAAGACAAATAAACAGCAAGAACAAACGAACAATCAGGAATCAAAAGATAGTGGCCAGGAATCAAGAAGAAACGAGCAAGAAGCAAAGCCCTCCGGCTTCTGGGATGCACGACCATTTTCAAGAATTGTAAGCTGGGGACGCGACTTTAAACATGTCGCGCGCTACATAGGAATTAACTCCACGGAAATGCTCGGGCTCACAAGACTAGACACAAGAAAAATGTTTGAGAAAATTCAGCACGCTTTGGCACAGGGCCTATTACCTAAAACGCCTGGACTTGTTGCAGCAGGTTTTGTTTAATGAAACCTTTGAATATTACTTCACCTGCTGGCACAACTGAAAAACCCGTCACTCATGAGTGAATCACGAATGACTAAATCAACTTCCTTAGCGAACACTCCCTTATCGAAAGTAAAAAACTTTGGCCCTGTTTGCTTAAATGAATTCGAAGCCATGGGCATTCTTTCTCTGGAACAAATTCAACGCCTAGGCTTTGAGCAAACTTGTAGGAAGTGGGTAGATCATTTCCCTAGTCGCTTGAATGCAAATGCGTTCGTTGGAATTCTTTGCGCACTTGAGGGTGTGGTGTGGACAAAAGCCACACAGAATCAAAGAAAAACAGCTCATGCCTTGGTTAAAAAATTAAAGAGTGAGCTAGGTCTAATAAAAAAAAGTAAATCCAAATGAATTAAACATCAATTTCTACTTTGAGTGACTCAAGGTAGAGCCTCATACAATCAGCTCTACGTCGCCCTTCTTCTATGCCGGACTTGGTTTTAAGGGTTTCAGCCGTCTTAAAGAGCTTTTTATAAAAATGATCTAAGGTGTATTGCTCATCATTAGGAGTTCGGTTCTCACAAAACGGATCACAGTCCGAATAAAACGATCTTTTCAGCAGACCTGCTGTAGCAAAACAGCGTGCAATACCAATAGCACCAAGACCATCAAGCCTATCAGCATCTTGTACAATTTCTGCCTCTAGTGATTTAGTTGCTATATTGGCACTAAAACTATGACATTCAATGGCGTGAGCAATGTCGTTAAAAAATTCTCTTGGGTATTTGATAGAATCTAGAAATTCTATAGCCTTTTGTGCAGACAATTTTGAAGCCTGACTACGCAATGGACTATCTTTGGGAACAATAAAAAAGTCATGCAACCATGCTGCCGGTACCACAACTTCAAAACGCCCGCCCTCTCGCGCACATAATTTTTTTGCCATTTGAACAACTCTTTTAAAATGCAACAAATCATGTGCAGGGTCGTCAGCAGTAGCAATTTCTTTTATGGCCGCTTCAAACTTAACTTCCCATTGTTGAATCACGAAAAACTCCTAAATTAGAATAACGATTTGATTTGCAATGAATTAACGTTTTTTCACAGGCGTTTTGGGATTCGGCATTTTTCCAGTAGTGGCCGTAGCCTTAACCGATGCACCGGCCTTGGCAACGGATGGTTTTCCACTAATTGTGGGAGTTTTTACAGGCACACCCTCTGAAGTCAAAAAAGCTTTTAAAATATTTCTACGAGAAATCACTCCCTGCAATCGACCAGAATTATCCGTCACAATCACACGTCGAACCGGATGAACCAAAAACTTTCTGAAAATTTCCTTGAAGTCATCTTTCTTCAAGACACAAACCACATTTTCTTTTTTACAAAGCCTATCAAAAAAATCTACAATGCGTTTATTCAAACCATCTGTTGCGGCAAATTTCATTAGATCCGCTTCCGTTACAACGCTAATCACAACGTTATTGTGATCTACAATTGGGGCACCAGAAATTTTTTGAGCCACAAACAAATTCATGATTTCAATAATGGTCATCGTTGGTTTAACAATGACAGCAGGATGGGTCATAATTTGATCGGCCAACAACAAAGACACTTTTCGTTTAGACTTTTGCGCAGGAGGAGTTGGCACCTTTGACATAAGACTATTTTAAGCCCATTCGGCCTATCTTGCAGAAATGATTCGTAAAAATTGCATCACCTTCAGTATTGACGCAAGGCACAAAATAGATTACAAGTAGACAGTGAAAAGTCTAAAATTTCAATACCTTGTAGCCCTCTCAACACTTGCACTTCAAGGCTTAGCCGTAAACGCCCAAGACACTCTAAGCTCTGCAGGTAAAGAAATTGAGTTTGAATACAGCACAAGCATACTAACGACCAGCCAGTCTATTGAAACTGCGGCACGCAACCACTTCCGTTATTTGTTTGGAGTCTTTGAAGCCTCAGAGTTCATTCTTGAGCAAGAAGAAAAGTTTGATGTTAGTGGATCAAGACTAAATGCAATGGGCTCACCTCTACTTCCCATAAATGTAGTTATTCAAAGTGTAAGAGCACAAAGCAGCAACTCCATTTTAAAATACACCGCTAGCGGTAAAATGATTATTGCCAAGGAGTTTGCTGAAGCTTGGCTAAAACAAGGCTTCGTTGACATCTTACTTCCCTACGACGTCGACAAAGTGGAAAGCATGGAACAAACCTGCGGTAATAAAGATTTTATGGGAGATTTTTGGGATTCCTACAACCCCTACACTGACAACAAAAACTGCACCGTGCTTGCTACTCCTGAGTATTCACAACTAGTGAGATTTAAAATCACAGCTGATGAAAGCAAAAAAAATCCCAAGCTTCACGATCACCCCTTTAAAAAAGTATTGGGCAACAATGGCAATGGCGAAGACCTCAACATCTATTACATCACCGACTTCATGAAAAAACCCAGCAGAGATGACATTGCCGCTGTGAACTTCTTTGAAATTATTGAGCATCTAAAAAATGAACATGCGTTTTTAGTGGAAACACAAAAAGGTCGTGTTGTGGACGCCAATCACAGACTCACAATGCTTGCGAGAATGAGCTCACCACTAAACAGCAATGAATTTATAAATGTTCGTTTAAAAACCTTGCTGACAAAAGCCAAGCTCACAAACAAGCAATACTTGCGATTTTACAAGGAAGCTCTTGAACAAGGGGATATTATTATCTACGCAGGACACGACGGGTTTGGGACCAGAACAAACCTTAAAAAAATTGCCGATTCTTTAGTTAACAAACCAAAACATCCAGAAAACAAACATCAAATTTTCTGGTTTGATGCTTGTCGAACATATCCCTTTTACATGGACATGTATCAGTCGCTAGCACCTGGATCCAGCGCAAGCATCATTGTTAATGCCACAACCGTCACCAGTGGAGCAACCAGTTATGTGCATAGTTATTTTTTTGATGCCCTATTTAGCGGAGAAGCCGAGCTAACATGGAAGAGTCTACTAGATAACATGGAAGAGCGAATCACTTATGCTGATGATGAGGAATCTGCTCTTGAAGGCGACACAGGCCTGTTTTCTGTTAAGCCATAATTTGCTTACACTACAAACCAATAGCCATTTTCCATTCTGGCGTTGGTGCAATGAGTTTCCTTGACTGCATATCAAATAAACCAAAATTCATGCTCACTTCACTTGCAATAGAGCCGTCGCTTTTGACCATCTGTTGAAACATTTGACCAACCTTAGACTCATAGCTAACAAGCTTGGTTAGAATCCGGATTGTTTCTCTTAGATGAATTTCTTTCATGAATTTCAAATGCAAATCTAAAATCACAGGACCCTTTTGCAGCTTTTGCACTTCTTTAAATCCGTAGCCATTTTGAGTAATCAACTCCCAACGAGCTTCCTCATAGAGCGCTAAATAAGTTGAGTTATTCATGTGACCAAGAGAATCGACATGATGTTCCTTAATGTTCACAACGTACACAAAGTCTTCTGACATGCAAAAAGTATATCAAATGACGTCCAAAACGATACCCATCCTTGACTTTAAGTCTCAGTATGAACATTCTAATTTGGCTTGAAACCCACAATGACCATTGCCATACCCTTTTATTCTGGAAGGGCTTACTTTTTTCGCGCACTACAAAGCGCCATACAGCAAACTCATCGAAATATTGAAATTGTCATTTCCGACAACTGCAGCCCCGAACTTAAACCATCAGATATCGAGCCTTATTTAAAAGATCCACGGATTCGCTACATCAGACATGAAAAAAACCTTGGCATGATTGGCAATTGGAATTTCTGTATTGATTCAGCCACAACAGATTTAGTGAGTATTTTACATGGCGACGACGAGCTTTCTCCTACTTATGCTGAGCACATCTGCGAAACCGCCACCAATTACCCTGACACGACATTGTTTTATTGCCAGGCGGTCATTATTAACAACAAAAGTCAGCCCAGCTTTTCTTTCCCTGATTTCATAAAAAAATGCCTGACACCATCTCGCAGTTCGCTTCATGAAGTTCACGGCGAGACCGGCGCAGCCTCGCTACTTACAGGCTGTTATATTTTCTGCCCAAGCGTTTGCTATAGAAAATCAAAACTAGGGCGAGAGCGTTTTTTGCAGCAGTGGAAGCAGGTGCCCGATCTTGAAATGTGGCTTAGACTTCTTATCAAAAACCACAGCTTCATTGGATTGCCTTATCATGACTACCTTTATAGAAGACACCAAGAGAATGCAACGGCACAAAACACCGTAAACAGCCTTCGCTTTGTCGAAGAACTCAAAATGCATTTTTATTTGGCCGATGAGGCAGAAAAGCTTAGCTGGTCAAAAGCCGCCACTATTGGACGACGCTGCTACATTTTAAGATTCAATATTTTATATTGCGCCATAAAAGATGCGGCCGCATTTAACCTAATGGGCAGCTTACAAAAGTTGCGACTAGTTTTTGCAACTAGCGCATCGTTTGCGAATGAAGCTTAATGTGGGCCGCAGGACGGCCTTCAATTTTTGCTTTTAAATCTGCCACATCGGCATCAACCATCAGCTTCACAAGACCCTTGAAGTCAACCTTAGGCTTCCAACCAAGTTTCTTATGAGCTTTGCTTGAATCACCAATCAAAAGCTCAACTTCAGTAGGACGGAAATACTTAGGATCAATTTCAATGTGTTTTTTCCAATCCAATCCTAAATAACCAAAGGTTTCTTCTACAAACTGTTTTACTGAATATGTTTCACCTGTTGAAATAACATAGTCGTCAGGCTTGTCTTGTTGAAGCATTAACCACATTGCTTCAACGTAATCTTTAGCAAAACCCCAATCGCGTTTTGCATCTAAATTACCCAAGTAAAGTTTGTCTTGAATTCCTAGCTTAATGGCAGCTGCGCCTCGTGTGATTTTTCTTGTGACAAAGGTTTCGCCACGACGAGGAGATTCATGGTTGAACAAAATGCCATTACAAATATACATGTTGTACGCTTCACGATAATTCACAGCAATCCAGTGGGCGTAGACTTTAGCTGCGCCATAGGGAGAACGAGGATAAAACGGCGTTGTTTCCTTTTGAGGAACTTCTTGAACCAAGCCATACATTTCTGATGAGCCCGCCTGGTAAAAACGCGTGTTCTGCAAACCTGTTTCACGAATAGCTTCGAGCAAACGTAAAGTACCAAGCCCTGTGGTGTCTCCTGTGTACTCTGGAATTTCAAAACTCACTTTAACGTGACTTTGAGCTCCCAAATTATAAATTTCGCTAGGCTGAACTTTTTCTAAAATTTTGTTGATTGAAGAAGAGTCCGTTAAATCACCGTAATGCAAAAAAAGCTTGGCATCTGAATTGTGCGGATCCACGTACAAGTCGTCAATTCGTTTCGTATTAAACGAGGATGATCTTCGAATAATGCCGTGAACCTCATAACCTTTTTCCAAAAGGAGCTCCGTTAAATAACTCCCGTCTTGACCTGTAATTCCAGTGAGTAACGCTTTCTTTTTTGCCATGCCTATACCTCTAGCAACGCGCCATGTGAAATGCAATCTTGAAGGCATGCTATAGAGTGGGTTATGTTGCCCATGTGAGAGCTTTTTTTGTAATACCAAGCTATAATGACGCTATTGGTCTAGATCGCGTTCTGCCCCAGTTTCAAGAACACCCGCACTTAAACACTGTTGTCGTTGATGACTGCTCTACAGATTTTACAGCCAAAACCCTAACAAAATATCCCCACATCCATCACATTAGGCACCCCATTAATCTAGGACAAGGCGCGGCTCTAAAAACAGGAATAGAGTTTGCGCTTAGCAGAGGCGCCGATGCCATCGTGACTTTTGATGCCGATGGGCAACATCAGCTAATCGACGCCTTGAGCATGCTGGAATGCCTAAAACAACAGCACTGTGATGTGGTATTAGGCTCTCGTTTTTTAAACTCAAGAAATACAGTCAACATGCCAAACACAAGACGTCTGGTTTTAAAACTGGCCGTTTGGTTTACAAAAATTAGCACAGGGCTTGAGCTATCCGACACCCACAACGGGTTACGTGCCCTAAGCAAAAAAGCAGCTCAAAGCATCAACATCTCCCAAGACCGAATGGCTCATGCCTCTCAAATACTTTCTGAAATTGCCCGCTTGAAGTTGAAATACGTTGAACACCCCGTCACCATTATTTACTCAGAGTATTCACTTCAAAAAGGTCAAAAACTTTCCAACTCCTTCAATATTTTGTGGGAGCTTTTTTCAGAGAAATTTAGAGGGTAAGCAATGATTAGCGCTCAATTTATATTAATTGCCTGTTTGTTTTTATCGTTACTATCTTATTTTTATTTCTTTCAAAGTGATTTTAGAAATCGTGCCATTCTCATTGCTTTAGGGGTCTTTGGCTCTTATCTCATACTTAGACCCGAGGATTTAACCCTTCTTGCTAGAAACATAGGAGTGGGCAGAGGGACCGATTTATTGTTTTATTTTTTCACATTGTTTGTGCTTTTTGCGCTAATGGTTTTCTATGGTCGCCTCAAACGACTCGAACAGCAACGTACTTTACTGGCCAGAGAACTGGCCCTGCTTGAAGAAAAAATTAGAACTTTATCAGCTAAACCCTAAGGCCAAACAACTAGTTTTTGTTGCTGTATCCATTTTTGAATTTCTGTTGAAAAAGGCTTTAAGACTTTTCCATCAGCAGCGTAATATTCATTTAAACCAAGCGCCAAATGCCGCTTACCATTGTACTCACGATTCCCAATACCATTTAAAAAAGATACATAAGTATCAGGCAAAAAAGCGTACACTTGATAAGGAGAAATAGGGTAAACCAGCGCTTCTCTTTCTAAAACAATGCCTGATTTCGTCGGCAAAAGAAGAACCTTTTGCGACTCCAGTCGTTCTTCTTTATACAACTTCAAGTTAGAAACAAATTCAGGCGTTACCCTGTCCCATCCCTCGCCTTTCCAATCGTGACGTTTAGCAAAAAACTTTATATTGGAATACCAGGGCAATGTCAGAACCCACAACACAAACAACCAACGTCGTATGCTAACAAGCCACAGCAATCGTGGTGGTCGAAAAAAAACAACTGCCACCTGCAAAGCGCTCAGCACCATACCCACCCAAACAAACCAATTGATTTGAATTTTAATGTGCGCAGAAAGTAGCGTGCTAACAACGCCGTGGTTGGGCGAAAGAAAACTGGTTAACACGCCACAGACAAGTGCTGGAAAAAAAACCAAACGAATAAAGCGTGTTCGACCCAGAGACAATATCCAAGCTACAACCAAAAATAAAAATGTTGTTTTGGGCTGTACAATGTCGGAATCAAAAAGCTGCTGTGGTAGCTGCTTGATGTACAAGTACAGTTCATTCCAAAAATGAGTGGGGTCCCATAACGCCGTTAAAGACTTTTGCACCCCTACGCCTGCCTCAGTTGCAGAAGCCAAATAAACATCTTTTTCAATAAGCATTTTGTAATAATAGGGATCCGCGTAAATCAAAAGCCCAAGCAAGAGCGCGCCTAGGGAAGATAAGAATACAAAGTTTTTAGGGCTCCAGAATTTTCTATAACTAGGACTAAAAAAAATACGGCACATAAAAATAGAGGCCAGCAATAACGGCTGAGCAGGAGAGAAAAGTCCTAAAATACAGAGAAATAGAAAAACCCATTTGGCCTGAGAAAAATCACGAAACAACTGCAGAAAAACTAAAGGCACTGCTAAAAAAGCAATAGAAGATGCCCTACCCCACGCAGCACCGTCGGGGTTTACAGCGTAAAAATAGGGATAGGCCAAAAAAACTAGTGCTGCGACTACAACCATTGCCCATGTGAGAGCCTCAGAGTTCGATTCGTTCTGGCGCAAAACACCAATCAAAAAAACCAAAACCAGCGTGCACTGTATTCCCAATATTAATGGGAATACTTCAAGCGCACTTAGTCCGCTAAACGCCATCCAAGCAGCACACAAAGCACCAATACCTGCAGGGTAACCAAGAGGCTCTGGGCCCAAAGGCAATTGATGCCAAGGAATGCCTCCTCTTGTAAATATTGTGTGACTAAAATACGCGTAAGATGTGGCATCGCCCGAGCGCATCAGAACCATGGGCCAATCCCAATAAATAAATACTGGCCATAGCAAAAGAGCCAAAAGCAACAAGGCAAAGGCACCCTTAAAATTGTTCACAAAGCCGTTAATAAAAAAGGCAATAAACCCCAGTGAGCATAAAACAAAAGCAATCACCATGACTTCATATTTTGATATGGCTTGTGCCCATCCAAAATGCTGTGCCAAAACGCTTCTGATCATGACGTAAACTAAAGCCACGCACTGACCGATAATTGGGGACAAAAATGTTCCCCACGGTCGCGGTGTAAACGCCAAACCAAGGAACGTGAAAAGTATTAATGCAAACAATAAACGAAACAAAACCTCAGCAGGCGACTGAGCAACAAGTAAAATTTTCTGTAGTTCTTCGAGTGCCGTCAATAAAATAAGATTGAACGTTCGCGCCCATAGTGTCAACTCGCAAAAACGAGAATCATTGTATAGGCTAGCTTAAAGACCGTGATGCACACTCAAGCCTTAATCACTTTTTACATTCCTTTTTACAAAAACAAGGCCTATCTGCTCAAGGCCATCACTAGCGTTTTTGCTCAAACAGATTCTCGATGGTCTCTGATGATATCCAACGACGCCAGTTCAGAGTTGTCTGAAGCTGACATAGAACCATTTCAAAATCGTGGTCACCGAATTGAATACGTCAAACATGCACAGAATATTGGTATGGTTGCCAATTGGAATTTTGGATTGCAAAATTGTCAAACTCCCTACCTTTGCATCCTCCACAATGACGATGAATTAGGGCCAGACTACCTCAAGGACATGCTTCTCAGCGCTGAACACTACCCACAAGCAAGCGCTCTGTATTGCCAAGCCCAGGTGATTGATGGAAATAGTCAAAATGCATTTTCGTTTGCTGACCGCATTAAGAAAATACTCACCCCATCGCCAAATAAAACCATTGTTTTGCAAAGTGAGGCAGCCGTTTGCCAGCTACTAAGAGGCAATTTTATTTTTTGCCCGAGCGTTTGTTTTCGTTTGAGCAAAGTTAAAGAATATAAATTTTCCAAACGCTGGAGTTTTTTACCTGACTTAGAGCTTTGGCTTAACTTACTAGAAGATTCACACCAAATTGTCGGCATCCCAGGACTGCACTACAAATACAGACGACACACAGAAAACACCACAAAACTCCTGACCATCAACAATGAGCGTTTCATTGAAGAGCTAAAATTTTACAAAGAACTTGCACAGAAATATCGTCAAAGACAATGGACAAGCGCAGCTCAACTAGCTGGAAACGCAACAATAGTGAAATTGAATATTATCTATAATGCCGTAATGGAATTACTTAATTTCAATATTCAAGGAGCGCTTAAAAAACTAGGTCTTTTAAGGCGGTTTTGAACTGCAAAATAAACACCAAAAATTGTCACCGAGTAAACCAAATCACCTAGCAATGAATGCTTGAAAAAAGGAATAGCCATTTCAAAACAAAGCAAAAATCCAGACAGATTCATTTCATAAAGTGGTGTGAGCAGCCAAACACCCAAGTTGCTAAATATGAAAAACAAAACTGATGAGCTTAATGCCATGAAAGGAACACAAGCCAGGCGAGATTTTTCTTTTGTCAGCAATCGGCCACTCATGAAAATAGCAAAATAAACAATGTAAATAAAAATCATAGACCTGTGCATTCCCAAAATAATGTCGCTTAAAAATAGGGAAGCAAAAGGAATGAGCCAAAATCCAGGTTTCTTAGAAAACAAAAAACCAGAAAACAAAAACAAACTTAAAACGGGGCTAAAGTTCCAAGGATGAGGCAGAAAGCGAGACACAAAAAGCACTGCAGCGACAATTAGAGCTCTGGCTAAGTCATTGATTTTCATAAGGTGCCGTATCCTACATCACAAAAAATGCAGTTCAAGAGAAATCTTCAAGCCCCTGCTGCCTTCAAAATAACAAGCACTCGCTCAACCTCAGAAACTACGGTTCCCACATCTGTGGAATATCCATCTGCCTGTATTTCTTTAGCAAACTCAGGCGTTACCACAGCTCCACCAATCAAAACCTGGCATGGGATTTTTCGCTCTTTAACAGCATCAATCACCACTTTCATCTGCATCATGGTGGTTGTCATAAGCGCCGATAAACAAACAATCTGCGCCTTTTTCTCAACTGCTGTTTTTAAAATAACTTCAGCATCAACATTTCTGCCCAAATCAATCACATCAAAACCAAAGTTTCTCAGCATTAAAATACAGATATTTTTCCCAATATCATGAATATCGCCCTTCACCGTTGCAAAAACGATTGTGCCCGCATTTTGCTTTCCTGACTTCGCTCTAGCTGCAACTAGAAGGGGTTCCAAAATGGCAACTCCCGCTTTCATGGCGTCAGCTGCGGCAATTAAGTGCGGAATAAATTTCACACGTGCGCCAAACAAATCGCCCAAATGACGTATGGCCGGAGTCATGACTTCAATAAATAAATTCATAGCTTGATCTGGCTTGTCTTGCGCAAACTGTTTAACCAATTTTTCAATTTCGCCCTTTTGCCCATCAACAATGCAACGGAACACACCTCGTTCAATCTCCGGAAGATTCGCGACAAAAGCTGGCTCTTTTGTTTCATTTGCTTTTGCCTGCGACTGAGCTGCCTTTGCCTCCGCCATTTGAGCTGTGGTCATGGCAGAGCCACCAACTTCAAGCTTTTGAGCCCATTCCGTAATGAAGTGGTTGATGCTGTTGGCCTTAACTCCCCACATATCAGCCGATGCTGCCAAAATTTTTCCAACGGGATCAGTAACTGACATAATCGCGCTATCTAAACCATGCGTAACTGCAGATGCTAAAAAAGCTCCATGAACAAACGTTCTATTGGGAAGCCCAAAGCTCACGTTGCTCAGACCAAGCGTAGTTGCTGATTTAGGAAAATACTCTTTCACTAAATCAATTGTTTTTAAAGTATTACGAGAACCCTCTTGCATGGCGGAAACCACCAAGCCCAAACAATCAAAAACCAAATCTTCTTCACAAAAACCATGCTCATCAAAAAGAATTTTTGTGAGAGTTTTTGCATTCTCAAGACGCTCTTCTGCCGTATGAGGAACATTCACGCCTGTAAGCATACAAACCACAGCAGCACCGTGCTTTTTCATTATAGGAAGCGCCTCGTGGAGCTTTTCTTCTTCTATATTTAGAGAATTCATAAGTGGTCTGCCATAATAAACAGATGCGCCTTTATCCAAAGCGAAGCTATTGGCACTATCAATCATCAGAGGAAGCGGGAATCGGTTTTGGACAGCGACCACGGCTTTTCTCATAAGCTCAGGCTCGTCAACTAACGGTACGCCGACGTTAAGATCGAGAGCCCTTGCACCAGCCATCATTTGAACTTCCGCGTCTTGCAAGAGCAAATCGAGCTCATTTTTCTTCAGTGACTCACTAAGTTTTTTTCGTCCCGAGGGATTCATTCGCTCGCCTATGGGCAGGAATGGAGAATTACCACCCAAGGTCACATACTGACTTAGACTTGAAATCAACACACCACGATTGTCATCGCGAACTTTAAAAGGAGTCGTTCGTCGCCCTTCTTCTGCAACATAAGAAATATACTCAGGGGTTGTCCCGCAACAGCCACCAATGATTCTTGCTCCCGCATCAATGAATTTTTTCACAAACGGCTGCATGTCTTTTGCTGACAATGGAAAAACTGTTTTTCCACCTTGGGCTTTAGGCAAACCAGCGTTAGGCTGAACAGAAACTGGAATTTTTGCAATGGCAGACATTCTCTGCACCACTGCCAACATGGCATCTGGACCTGTTGAACAATTCACACCGACGGCATCGGCATGGAACCCTTCAGCAATGGCCACAATATTTTCAGGCGTTGCACCTGTGTCTGTTATCGCATCCGTATTAAATGTGGCGTGTGCCACTAAAGGAATTTTTGATGAGGCCGCACGTACCGCTGAACAAGCCGCTCGGAACTCAAGACTATCAAACATGGTCTCAACAACAATTAAATCAACGCCCTCTTCAATAAGGATCTTGGCTTGTTCATAAAAAATGTCGCAAACTTCTTCAAAACTTTTTTGTCCCGTAGGGAACACGGTCTCACCACTGGGACCAATGTCACCAGCAACAAAACCTCGTCCATTCAAAGCTTTTCTGGCAATTTGAATGGCTTTAGCGTTGATTTCGCGAATTCTAGAGTAAGCATCATATTCAGCCAGACGCCACTTCGAAGCCCCAAATGTATTTGTCAGCAGAATATCTGCACCAGCTTGAGCATATTCTTTATGCGCCCCTAAAATGATGTCTTCATTGTCCATCATCCAAACGTCAGGAGCCATACCGGGGGGAAGACCTCGACCCTGCAAAAGAGCTCCCATGGAGCCATCCAAAACCAATATTCTTTTCCCTAATTCTTCACGAAATCCCATGCGCTAGCTTCTACAACAAAAAGGTGCCTAGCTCCATTTGCCTAGCACATGCGTCAAGATCAAAAATTAAGCGCTTTAACAAAAACATCTTGGAACTCGTCTTCAAGAGCAAGTTCCACTTGCTCGGAATGCGCACGCAAGTTCTTAACCCACAATTTTTGCTGTTCATCAGACATTTGTGAGTACAAAATGCTTCCCCGCAAGGAAGCGTTCCCTATTTGCTTCAGCGGAACACCAGACGGCAAAAGACCCACACCAGCAAGTGCATCAAGACGAATGTTCTCAGCAAACGTACCAGCAAGATAAATGACATCGGGACGAGCCTTTGCTTTGAGCATTAAAGTCTCGGCCGCCGCACAGGTAGCACCTTTGGCTAATTGAAACTCACGAATATCATCGGCCAGCAAAGACAGGCTCTCATTTAAAATAAGCCGGCCACCCGGCACATACCCGTCTCGAGTGATCAGCCCTGATTTTACGGACTCAAACAAAACATCAATCAAACCAGACCCGCACAAACCCTTTAAAACATCTTGGCCTATCGATTCAAAACGCCACTGGCCAGACTCATACCAAGCATGTGCCAACGCTCCGGGCTCAGCTCGCATACCCTGTGAAATATTTCCACCCTCAAAGGCAGGTCCTGCAGGCGCGCTTGTAAACCAATAATGGCCGCTCTTAGTTTTAAAAACAATTTCAGTGTTCGTGCCTATATCCACAAGCATCCAAGATGTCGAGGCGTCTTGAGGGACTCTATTTTTTTCAATATCTAAGATTCCAGCAACTGTATCGGCCCCCACAAAGCCTGCTAACAATGGAAGGCTTGTGTAGGTCCAACCATTAAACGTCGTTGATTCCACGTCAAGTTTTGCTGGCTGAAACGGAGATACCGCCAAATGAGTAATGTCCCAGCCATGCAAAAAACTAGTCATAGCTGAATTGCCTGAGCAATATGCAGGTTTGTTTTTCGCCTCTCGCAATAAATCAGGATACTTTTCCTCCAAAGGCAAAAGTGCCAAATCCAAAGACTCCATAATTGAGTTTTGCAAAATGCCAACACCACGCTCCTGAGCTGCCTGCAACCTAGTCATGACATCTGCGCCAAAACGCACTTGCCTATTGAGCAGATGTGATTCCGCCATTAGCTCACCCTTGGCATTGATTAGTGCCAAAACAATTCCCGTCGACCCTAAATCACAAATCAAGCGATGCGGCGATTGTGCTTTTATGGATTCAAAACATTTTAAACGTGCCTTTGCTTTGAAGCTTTCAACCTCAGGCACCTGTACTTTTAAATTTGTTCGAGGAACACACTGACAGGATAATCGCCAGCCCTTTTGCAATTCTGATTCCTGAAACGCTTTACGGTCCGTTGCCGTCACGGCAGCAAAACCTTCTTGAATTTGAACTCGACACTTATGACAAGTTCCCTTGCCCCCACAAGCTGCGTTGACAGAAATCTCTGCTTCTTGCAGAAAATCTAAAAGTTTTAATCCTGGGTTCACCTCAAGACGTTTTTCCTCGCCTCTTGAGCTGACCTCAATTTTCATGGCCCAACAACCTCAAGAGCAATTTCTATTTTCCCAAGTGGCGCGCTAATGCAATATCCTTCACACTCTTTTTCTAGGGCTTGCATGACTTTTTGAGCAATACCCACACCACGTTTGGCAGACTCGATGGCGTTACCCTCAGATTTGGCCATTTCCTCCAATACCCACTTAGGAACATGAACCCCTGGAATTTCGTTAGCCATAAACTCGGCATTGCGCAGAGAAATCAGCGGCCATATCCCAATCAAATGTGCACGATATGATTTTGAAATTTTTTCTTTCCAACGAAAAAAAGAATCAGCATCAAAAATAGGCTGGGTCACAGCAAAGTCAGCACCCGATGCCACTTTATAATTCCAACGCTGAAGCTCAAGATCCATATTCAGCGCCGTTGGGTTAGACGCCACACCAATGGCAAATTGTGTATTTGAGCCTAATTCATCTCCGTTTGGTGCCACTCCATGGTTGAGGCAATTGGCCAAATAAGACAGTCCAATGGAGTCAATATCATAAACAGCTGTGGCATCTTTGTTGTTGCCAAGCTTGGGAGGATCACCAGTCACCAGTAACAAATCATGAATGCCATTAATAGAAGCGCCCAGCAAATCAGACTGTAAGGCTATTAAATTTCTATCGCGTGTTGTGAAGTGAGGAAGTGCGTGCAAACGGCCAGCAAAATAATTTTTTACTGCAACAGAGGCATGCAAAGAACTCACCCTTGTACTGGCCCTAGCTCCATCTGGAATGTTCACAAAAGAAATGCCACGCTTAACAATAGGCTCAAGTTTTTTTAAAAAAGAGTCAAAGTTTGTGCCCTTCGGCGGCAAGACTTCCAGTGAAATAACTTTTTTTTGAGCTTTCAACAGTTGGCCAATTTGTGAAAGAGGCCTCTGCTCAAAGGACAGCTCTTCCATTTTCTTTCGACCCATTGGCGCACCACGAACTTCAATTTCAGCGTGAGTCACGGAGACGTAGTCAACCCCGCTAGACTGAGCCCTTGCCTGAGCCATACCCAACGCAGATTTCACAGCTCGAATGTGATCGGGCCCTGTTCCACAACAACCACCAACGCCTTGAGCCCCTGACTCAATAAAACGTTTTGCAAACTTTCCAAGATAATCCGGGCTGGTCATGTAAAAGTATCGGCCGTTAATTTGTCTTGGCACACCGGCATTGGGTTGAACGATGATAGGCTTAGTGGTTAGTGGTCGCAGTTTTTGTAACGATGTCAGCAAATCACTTGGGCCCTGTGAGCAGTTAAGTCCAAGCGCCTGGACATCCGCCCTGCCGCCAATGGTTTGTGCAAATTCTAAAAGTATTGAGACCTGTGAGCTATGAATGGCAATGGACGCCAAGATTGGTCGAACACGATCCACCAAACGAATCCCGTCAATAGCAGCATTGAGCTCTGACAAATTGCTAAAAGTCTCTAACGCATAAAAATCAAACTGCCCTGTCCGATTGGCTATATCTGCAGCAATACGAAACTCTTCTTTGGCCTCATCTAAACCAAAAGAACCCAGTGGCTCAACAAGCTCGCCAATGGGCCCCATGGAAAAAGCCACTTTAACATTTTTAGGACGCGCAACCCTTGCTGCGATTTCCAGTGCTGAACTAAGTAAAAGCTCTTGATCACCGTGAATATCAAATTTTCTTAGCTGTGGACGAGTGATGGCAAATGTATTGGTTGTGATGACCTCTGCGCCAGCAGCAATATAAGCTTCATGAACTGCGGCAACATCTTTTTGAGCGTTCCTATTGAGTTCTTCAAAGGGACGATTAATGAAATAGCCGCGCTCATAAAGCTCAGTCCCTACAGCGCCATCAAAAGTCCAAATACGACTTTGACTAAAAAAATTGTCATTTTTTGATGAGTTCAAAACCGCTTAAATACATCACGACTAAGTCATCAAAATCAACCTTTATTCTTAGGCATGTGCAGTTGTTTCTGAGTGCTCAACCTCTTCAAAAGTAGGCAGCTCATCCATAGAGACTTCTCGGCTGCCACTAGCCGACCCCAGAAACGTCACCCTATCGGCACGAAACCATGTTCTCCAAAGCTTTTTTCCACTAGCATCGAGCGCTTCTGTTGGTGCATTGTCAAAATGCCCCTCCACACAAACCTCTCGACCCTTGTTCAAATATTGAAGAGCAAGCTCGGCTTGATGACCAAATACATGAACAGAAAACCAGTTGGTTTTTCGACGAGACTCGTCATTGCCTGCACCCTCATTGATCGCAATACTTAAACGACAAAAAACGCCCCCTTTTTTTGTTTCCATTCTGGTGGGTGTTTGACCCAAACGACCAATCAAAAAAAATTTATTAATACCTGACATCTGTTTTCTCCTTCTTGGATTGTGATTCTTTAACCCTGCCCATGCGAAAACAGTGCCAACATGATAATCTCTGCCTTGCGTGAACATTTGGCAGAAAAAATTTCAAAGCGATTGGCCCATTTACATTCTTTTTGCCCTTTTATTTTGCTTTATTTTTGGCTTTCGAATTATTCCCTTTTGGAACTTTTGGGGCCTAGACATTCAATGCATCCATGCCTTTCATAACTGCGCAGGACACGCCAATTCACCCTATCTCGTTGATGGCAGTGTTTGTGGAGATGCCCTTGGACGTCCTATGGTGTACCCGCCTCTTCATTATTGGTTTTTTGCTTGGACCCGTTTTCTAAACTTTCGCACAACAGCCATTTTTTGGTCTATTTGCATTGGGGTTTTATTGCTAGCAAGCCTGCCACTTTGGACATCAAAGGAAGATCGTTCAAATTGGAAAACTCATGTGTTTTGGATTTTGCTCATAGCCCAATACCCAACTATTTTTCACATGGAACGCGGGTCCAATGAAATGCCCGTGCTCATTTGTTTTGCATTAAGCATGATTTTTTATCTTCGAAAAAATCTTTTTTGGTCGGGGCTGCTAGCTGGCATGTGTGCCATAACCAAGGTTTACCCTATCTTTTTTGTCGCGGTTTTATGCGCAGGCCTTTTGAAAGATCAAAACTTCAAATCTTTTTTAAAAGGAGTTGTCGCAGGTGTTGGCATCCCAACGTTACTCACGTTCAATGATTCTTTGAAAGTATTTTTGGAAGTCATACCTAGACACGCCTCAAGCACCCCTGCCGTTGGTGACGACGCACTTGTTTCTCACTCAGTAATGAGTTTATTTCCCGATAATCCATGGCTTTCTCGTGGCCTGTTCTTTTCCTTACTTGGGTTAAGCTGCTGGCAAGCCAAGAAGCACTTTGAAAAGATGCCCCAGTTTTTCTTTTATTTTGCCATCTTACTGTCGAACTACTTGGCCACTGTCAGTTTTGATTATCAACTCATTTTAGTTTATCCGTTGATGATTTATTTAGCTGCTTTATTTTTACGAACACATTCTGTCGCCGTATTGACTCTGCTCACAGGCGGCATTCTTGTTTACTTTTTTGACCGCACCATTCTCATTGTGAACAAATTCACAACCATTCTGACCTGGGGACAAGTGATTTGGATGCTTGTACTAGTGCTTAGCATGCCGCGGCTTTTAGCCAAAATAACGCAGAACTGCGCAGCAAAAGGTAGCCGTAGCTAAAATTTCAATTTCTTAAAGATGGGCTCAGGGATGGCTTTAATGATCATCATGATGTAACGCCAAAAGCTGGGTGCATAAATCACATTAGATCTGCATTCAACAGCACAAACAACGGACCTTGCAATCCCTGATGGTTGGGCCCAGAGAAAACCTTTTTTCATTTCTGCAGTCATTGGCGTATCCACAAACCCGCACTTTACTGTGAGAACGTGAGTGCGTGAGCGTTGAAACAAATACGCACGCAATCCTGACAAGTATTCATTGAGTGCGGACTTGGCCGAACCATACAAAAAGTTAGAAGCCCTTCCTCGATCGCCAGCAACACTAGAAATCACGGCAATCGTGCCAACCTTATCTTGCTCAGCATAAGGAATAAGCTCATCACACAACGACACATAAGACGTATAATTCACATCTAAAATACTGTGTGCTTTTTTAAAATCAGAAATAGCCTCAGACTGATTCCCCAATTCACCTTGTGCCATGACCACGACATCAAAACGTTGCGCCTCTTGAAATGCTTGAGCCAGCAATGTTTTATGTGATGGAAAATCTACGAGGTCAGCCACTGCTGAATTGACTATTTTTGCACCGTGAGATTTGAGCGATTCTGCATTGGCCTTTAATTTATGCGCGCTTCTAGCCACAAGAAAAAACTCTTCAGCGCCTTTTTTTAAAAACTGCAATGCCACGGCATGGGCAATGGCAGAGCTAGCACCAATGACTAATACTTTTTTCATATTTTCCCCACTCGACGAATAAAACTAGATGAAATGTTTGGGTCGCGAAATTTTTCAAACGCGCTCCATTGCGGATAAAACTGATCAAAAGATTTAGCAGTCATACGAGAATCTTTGGCCGGGTATAAGCGTCCCTTTGCTGCAAGCACGATTTCATCAAGTGAGTTTAATAAAGCAAAGAGTGGCTCATCAATAGGGAAATCCAAAGTCAGCGTCACGCCCTCAGCAGGAAAGGACAGTAAACCAGGCGAGACTTTTGAGCCAAAAATTTTCAAAACTGCCAAAAAGCTGCCCGCTTGGGCCTTCGAAATCCGCCTTAGTATTTCACGCATCAACTCCTTGCCATTCTCAAGAGGAATCACACACTGCCACTGCAAAAAACCACGCGCTCCATAAATTCGATTCCAATCTGAGATGGCATCCAGCGGGAAGAAAAAGGGATTAAAATGAACCGTTGCCTTTTTTATTCGTGAAAACTGCCTGTTGTAATAAAGCTCATTAAACAATTTAATACTTAGAGAATTTAGTGCCCAATTCGGAAAATCAAAAGGAACTGCTTTTTTTGAAAGCGGAAAATCTTTTTTTGGAGTTGGAATGGAAGAATGGTTTCCTCGAATAAAATGTCCTCTACCAAGGCCATCGCCTTGTGCCAGGCAATCAATCCAAGCTACGGTGTATTCAAATTTTTCTGAAGACTCCCTTGAGAGATCAAAAAAATCGTCAAGTCCGTTAAACTTTACTGTTTCTTGATCAATATAAGCACTCTTTATGGGTTTTAGTTCCAGCTCAACCCAAGTGATAAAACCCGTTAACCCCAATCCACCAATTGTGGCACTAAACCATTCCCGATTTTCCTCAAGTGAGCAAACGTAGCGAGTTTGATCGGAGCGCAGCAACTCCAGCCGCTTCACAAAACATCCGAACGTGCCAGCCTTATGATGATTCTTTCCATGAATATCATTGGCAATAGCACCACCAACACTCACAAATTTTGTTCCAGGAACAACAGGCAAGAACCAACCCCGAGGAACTGCAAAAGACAAAATTTCATCAAGCGAAATTCCCGACTCAACTCGGATCAACCCACTTTGGGGGTCAAAATGACGAATGCGATTTAAATATCGGGAAGATAATAGTGTAGCACCATTGTTCAAACAGCTATCACCATAACTGCGACCCATTCCTCTGGGTAAAACTTTTTTAGTGACTCGAGGAAAAGAATCATCAGTCCACTCCTGAAATAAAATTTCTTGCTCGACTTTAGGGTAACGCCCCCAAGATTCATAGACACTCATCACATCGCCCACAAAGCGATGCCTAAAATAAACGCAGCTAAAACATAGGAGCCTACATCTTTTAATGCAAAAATAACGGGATCATCGTGAACCTTCCCACGATTGGCCAATATCCAAAGTCTAGAAATCCAGAAAAGCAGTAAGCCGGGAATCAACCACAAGACCTCAGGCTGCCGGTACAAAACGCTCACTTCTGGACTGTTAATATAAAAAGTAAAAACCAGAGTTGAAAGTAAACCAGAACCAATACCCGCAATCATCACAGGCATATAATCATCAAGAACATATCCTCGCCCTAAACCCAAACCTTTTTGCGCAGACATGTCTCGAATTTCGATGGCCCGTTTGAGTAGGGCTAAACCAAAAAATAAAAACATTGAAAATGACAACAACCATTTTGATACAGGAACATCTGCGGCGGCACCACCAGCCATGATGCGAATGGAGTAAAGGCTCGAGAGGCAAAGCACATCGAGTAAAAGCATGCGCTTAAAGAAAAAAGAATAAAGAGTTGTTAAAAACAAATAGATTGCCAAATAAAATGTGAACTGTTGCTCGAGAAGAAGCGAAACCAGCACAGACACCAAAACCAGTATCGGTACTGCAAAATAGCCAAAACGTGGGGAAAGACGCCCACTTGCAAAGGGGCGATTTTTTTTAATTGGATGAGCTTTATCTGACTGAATATCTACCAAATCATTAATTAAATAAATTGCCGATGCCGCCAATGAGAAAGAAAGAATAGCTAGTAGAGTTTCTTTTAATCGATCTACATTTTGAAATTGATGGGCAGCAATGAGTGGTATGGCAATGAGAAGATTCTTAGACCATTGATGAGGGCGTAAGGATTTAAAATACAATTTGAAGCGCTTTAACATCGGTCCCTAAAATCGATTTAAGTTTTCTTTATACCAAGCAATTGTTTTTTTAACGCCTTCATCAAAACCAAAATCTGCTTTCCAGTTCAGCAATTGGGCAGCCTTAGTGCTATCCAAACACTGCACAGGAATTTCATTTTTTGCTTCATTTAAGATGGTTGGTTTAAGGGTTGAGCCCATGTGTTCAGTAATCTTGGCTACGACATCCAATACCGTCAGACGCAACCCATAGGAAAAGTTAAACGCATGCCCTTGGAATTTGTTCGATTCCAGCATTTTTCGAGCTAGCAAACGATAAGCTGAAGCGCCGTCTGCCACATAAATATAATCACGAATAAATTTTCCATCAGAACGAATCACTGGCGATTCATTTCGCAAAAGCGACAGTATAGCTGAGGGGAAAATCCTAGACTCATTCGTATCACCAGGACCAAAGAAATTTCCGCAACGAGTGACACCAACATTAAGTCCATAAGAATGAGCATAGGTTTGACTAATCAGATCTGTGCAAGATTTGGAAACATCGTACGGGTGTGTCCCAGCCAAAGCAAAACTTTCGTTATATTTCTCACCTTGCAAATTACCGTAGGCCTTATCGCTAGAGGCAATAACAACCGCTTTAACGTGCTTATTGTTAAGACGTGCTGCCTCAAGCAGAGACCATGTCCCACGAATGTTAACGTCCAGAGTTTCTGTGGGTCGGGCGTTGGCCTGGCCCACAAGAGTTTGCGCTGCTAAATGGAAAACAGTTTTAATTTCATATTCGTTCATGATGCGGTCAAGCAGCGATTGGTCTCGTAAATCGCCATGAACAACAATGACCTTGTCTTGGAGTTTTTCTATATAGAAACGAGAGTGAGGAAGCAAATCTCGAACCAAACAAACGACCTTACTTGATTCAGCACTTTTCAATAACTGCGAAACCAATTCCGCACCCAAAAGCCCCGTGCCACCCGTTACAAATGTATTTCCAAATATGGCTTTCATTGCTTAATTCCTATTTTTTAAAAACCCATGGGGCCTTGCCAGAATCCCAGAGTTCAGTCAGGTGTTGTTTATCGCGCAAAGTATCCATCGGACACCAAAAATCTAAATGCTCAAACACCTTTAATTGCCCGTCTTTAGCAATAGACTCCAACGGAGCCCGCTCCATAATGGAGTTTTCTTTATCGCTAAGATATTTGCGGTATTCTTTTTTAAAGAAAAAGAAACCACCATTGATCAATGACTGCGTAGACTCTGGTTTTTCCGCGAAGCCCGTCACACTATTTTTTAGATCAATATCCAAAGCACCAAATCGAGCAGGAGATTTTACCCCAAGAACTGTTCCCACTTTTCCATGCGACAAATGGAAGGCAAGCTCTTTCTCCAAATTGGCATTGGTCAAACCATCCCCGTAGGTAACGGCAAAATTATCAAATGATTGTTGCTTGGAAACCAAATCAAAGGCTCTTGCCACACGAGCACCAGTCATAGCGTTTGTTCCCGTGTCGAGAACGCGTACACGCCAACGCTCTTGGGCACGGCTCTCACCAATTGGACAAGGAGGATTGTGCAGGTTTTCCCTATGATCAATTTCCACATGGTTGTGGCGGAACTCATAACTCAAGAAGAAGTTTTTAATTTCCCAATTTTTATAGCCAGCACAAATAACAAAGTCATTGAAACCATGGCTGTAATAAAGTCGCATAATATGGAGAAGGATTGGCAAATCACCAACCTCAACCATGGGCTTGGGCTTAAGATGCGTCTCTTCAGACAAGCGTGTCCCCAAACCTCCAGCCAAAATGAAAACAGGGACCTTGGATGGATCTACCGTCATAGCTACACTTCTAGTTAGTAATGGCACCCTACGTCAATACTCCACACGCAAGAAGTTCTAGAAAAATCAATATTTGCGCTTTAGTTTTAGCTGAGCTACAACCGTTTTCCTATGTCAACTCCTATAGCTGACTTGCGCACTGAACTGAATTTACTTAGCGAAAAATACGCAAAAGCTGTCAGCTCAAAACCAATAAAAATCGGCATTGATTACATTCCCCCTACTGGAAAGCTAGTTGGCCAGGAAGAGTTTTCTAATCTGCTACAAGCTGCTGCCGACATGTGGCTAACAACAGGACGCTTTGCCGATAAATTTGAAGAGGATTTTCCAAAATATTGGGGGTTAAAAAAATCTCTAATTGTGAACTCTGGCTCAAGTGCCAACCTACTGGCCACAGCATCCCTAACCAGCCCTCGATTAAAGGACAAAGCCCTAAAACCTGGTGATGAATTTATCACTGCTGCCTGTGGATTTCCCACAACCGTAGCTCCTGCCATTCAACAAGGACTCACTCCTGTTTTTGTCGATGTTGATGCCAAAACTCACAACGCAAGTATTGAATCTATTGAGAATGCCATCACTCCCAAAACAAAACTTATCATTTTAGCCCATTCGCTTGGAAATCCGTTTCGAGCTGACCTACTTGCCAAAATTTGTGAGGAAAAAGGAATTTGGCTCATTGAAGATTGCTGCGATGCCTTGGGTGCTAAAGTCAAAGGACAGCACGTCGGTCAATTTGGAGCATATGCGACGTGTTCATTTTATCCTGCACACCACATCACCATGGGTGAGGGCGGAGCCGTATTAACCAACAACGCCAACCTCTATAAGATTGCCTTGAGCTTTCGTGATTGGGGACGAGACTGTTGGTGCCCACCAGGGCAAAGCGACACCTGCGGAATTCGCTTTGATTGGAAACTTGGAGAACTGCCTAAAGGCTATGATCACAAGTACATTTACGCCCATCTTGGCTACAATTTAAAAGCAACAGACTTCCAGGCTGCTGTAGGCCTGGCTCAATTTGCAAAACTCAATTCCTTTGTTGAAGCTCGACAAAAAAACCATGCGCTTTTAACTCAAAAAATTAAAGATCTAAAACTTGATGAACACTTCATTTTGCCTGAAGCGACACCAGAAACAGAACCCTCTTGGTTTGGTTATTTTTTAACTCTTCGTGACGGTGGCCCCGAGAGGCGAGCAAAAATTGTACGCACGCTTGAAGAAAACAAAGTTGGCACAAGACTACTGTTTGCCGGTAACCTGATAAAGCAGCCAGCATTCACTGGACTACAATATAAAGTTTCAGAACCTCTCCACAACACAGACAAAATTATGAACGAAGGCTTTTGGATTGGCGTATGGCCGGGACTTCGTGAAGAGCATTTAGATTACATGGCGGAGACTTTGGCTAAATGTTTGAAATAGAAAAAACCTTATTAGATAATGTTTATAAATTGCATCATCCAGTCTTCCTTGATGAGCGCGGATCGTTTGTAAAAACTTTTCACGAATCAACATTTCAAAAATATAATCTAAGCTGCACATGGAAAGAAAATTTCTATTCTTACTCTAAAAACAATGTCCTAAGAGGCATGCACTATCAAAAAAAGCCACATGAGCAGTACAAAATGATTAGCTGCCTCGACGGTGAAGTTTTGGACGTTTTACTAGATTTAAGAACAGACTCAAAAACATATGGAAAATGTGAAAGCTTCATTCTTAAAAGTGGCATTAGCATTTACATACCCCCTCTTGTTGCTCATGGTTTTCTTGTGACAACAAACTCAGCCTTGCTCCATTACCAAGTCAGTCAAGAGTACTCACCAGATCACGATACCGGTGTTTTATGGAACTCCATTCCGTTTGAGTGGCCAAGTTCCAACCCTGTCATCTCAAAACGAGATCTGAAGTTACCGGCATTTGTAAGTACCAAATGAATTTGCTTCTTGCGTTACTGAGCCTTACTTTTCTTGTTTTTTTTCGTTCAACAACAGCCTTTAGCATTTACACACCCGCTGATGACGCCAACTACATTCGCATTCTTGTTGAGCTTCTCAATTGGGAGATGCCTTACGAACTGTCTCAAAAATTATTCTATTACCCCGGAACGTCTCTCCTGTGGATTCCATCTGCTTTTATTTCGTATTTTGGAGAACTTATTTTTGGAGTTAGTCGGTATACCCTACTGCCGCCAATGGTTGGCCTTAACTCCTTTTTTCTAATTTGCTTTTCTAGTGTACTAATTTTTTTAGCGCTCAAGAGAAGCCTGTCTCAATTTTTTACTCTAAATCAATTACAGTTTCTGAGCTTCATGCTCACACTTGTCTCACCCGTACTGTATTACGGAACGTTCAGGACTTGTATGTCTCATGCCGCAGAACTTTTTAGCTGTGCTTTGTTTTTATGGGCTTTAGTAAGTCAAAAATTGATCCCTACTTTTCTGGCTGCATTACTCGTAGTTCTGGTGCGCCCAAATGGTTTCCCTGTATTCTTGGCCGCAGTAGCGTTAGCCTTTTCCCAGACCTCAAACCTAAAGCCAGAATTACTGCGATTGTTAAAAGTTCTATCGATTGCATTTCTCCTTATTGCCACGATCACGGCAGGATATGTAGCCCTATCAGGTACCTACAATGATGGTAACAGCGATGCTTTTTTTACAGCATTTAAAAATCTAAATCTCAGTGAAGTGCGGCATGTTTTGTTCGGTGGGAACTTTGGGTTGTTTTGGACAGCCCCATGGTGGCTACTGATGCTAATCATGTCATTGTTCTTCTATAGGTCTCTAAATCTGATTTCGAAAGCATGCGCCGTTTGGCTATGGTCTCATTTCGTTTTATGCGTTTATGCCGGACACCATGGTGCCGATTTTGGATATCGATACATTATTGGAACTTACATGGCGGGCATCTATATTTTCACTCAGCTATGGCCGCATATCAGCCCCAAATGGAGACAGGCGCATCAATACATCTTACGAATCAACGTGATTTGGATGCTTTATCTAACCTGGGTTTATAAAGTCGATCCATCAGTCCACATGCAACCCGCAGGAGCAAGAACCTGGGACAATCCATCCATGCAAGTCAATGCCTTAAAATTATTAGCCTCACCTTTTGATTTGGCCACACCACTCATTCAATCTCCCTTGGGAACACTTATGACCAGTCTCTTTCTTCCTAAAGAAAGCTTCTTTTACCGCCAGCACTATGAGCTCCAAGGGCCACCACTATATATTTTGATTGCAACAACACTGTTTTTCCTCTGTGGCTTTATCTATAATGGACGACGCTACTGGCAAAATCGAAAATGAAAATTGATGTCGTCATTCCTATTTATAACGCAGAAAATTTTTTAGAAGAGACTATTTCCTCTGTCGCCAGTCAAACATACCCCGTTAACCAAATCATATTGATCAACGACGGTTCAACGGATTCCTCTCACAACATCATCGAACGACTCAGCAACCGATACACCAACATCAAGACATATGAACAGAAAAACAGTGGGCCTAGCGCAGCGAGGAATAAAGGAATTCTTAACAGCTCGGCGGAATTAATAGCCTTGTTAGATGCCGATGATGTCTGGGAAAAAAACAAATTAGAATTGCAAATCAGCTGTTTTCTTAAAAACAGGAACCTTGGCGTTGCCTATTGCGCCTACAATGTTATTGACGAACAATCCAATCCCTACCGCAATGAAACCCCACTCCCACCTAAACTTCAGGGAAGTATTTACGACAAGCTTATCTTCGGCAATCAAATTAGCGGTTGCGATAGTGCAGTTTTGATTCGTAAAGAGTGCCTCAATCAATGCGGGTTATTTGATGAAAGCCTACCGTATGGTGAAGATTGGGATTTATGGCTACGTATAGCGAGTCAGTTCGAATTCGATTTTATTCCTCAATCACTGGTTAAAATACGCCGCTACCCAAACAGTCATTCTTCACGACTTAAAAATCAAGATCTTAAATTTAATTTGCAGGTCTTAAACAAACAACTAACCTTATTTCCTCAAAAAGAACATCTCATACATCAAAGCCTAGAGAGCATGTTAGTCAACACAACAGACAATTGGGTTAATCAACTATTATTCGGCAGCTCAATACGGCAAATGATTCCTTCATCTTTTGCACGACTACTACTCTTAGCAAAGACATTAAAACGCAGATTTTAAGCGTTTCAACCAGTACCACAATGGAATGTGTGTTTTTTGTATTGCCGCATACTCGGCCTCTAATTGAAGCTGCTTACTTCCATTTGCCGTCAGGCCTTCATTTAGATAATTGACCACAACACGAGGTTCATGAAAAAAGCTTTGCGGCCTTGCCTTCCACAGCTTTAATAACACATCGTAATCTGCCGATAGTTCATAAGTTTCGTCATAGCCGCCCATTTCCCTTAATGCTTTTGTTTTAAAAAAAACAGCTTGATGACATATGGTTTTTTTCAGCCAAAAACGGATTCCAAGTTCAGATGGATACAGCAGGAGACTTTCACTTTTCTCCTTAGCACTTGTGACCAAGCGTACATCACCATATATGAGCTGAAGTCGCTCATTTTCAAACAAAGCATTAAGACGCATCAACGTATTAGTATCTGCAAGCTCGTCTCCTGCATTCAAGAAATAACACCACTTACCAGAAGCCAACGAAAGCCCTTTGTTCATAGCATTGTAAATACCTGTGTCCTTCTCAGAGAGAAAAATAACGTTTGCATCGTTTTTCTCTTGAAGAAAAGCAGTTGATCCATCCGTTGAGCATGAATCACAGACAATCCACTCAAAGTCTGAGTCACTTTGTTTCCACAAACTGAGCGCTGTTTTTTGGAGAAGTGTTCCTGAATTTTTAGAAACAGTAATAATGCTTAACTTTGACACAAGCTTAATTTATCACCTTGATACTCAATTAAACAGGCAGAGCAAAGACTCTCCGCATGAATCTATAAATTCTTGCAAAGGTCCTTCCTTTAGGAGTTAAAATCAATTTTTGCCCTACTTGTTCTACAAAACCGTTTCTACGCATAGCCAACAATCTCGACTCAAAACCTTCAGCTGTAGGAAAATGTTGATTCACACCGGATAGCGCCATTTTGCCCTGTCCTTTGTCAAAGACAGCCACAGCTATCCTTAAGGAGACGGAATTCTGCAGATTGATAAAAAAGATCAAATACAAATTCCACAAACAAACAAAAACAAAACTAATAAATGCAGCCTGCGTAGCTGTGTAACGGTCTACGGATAAAAAATAAGCAGAAAAAAGATACACTCCTTCAAACAATAATCCTCTAAATACAAATTTTTCACTATGCCACACGTGACAAAGTGAGTTGTGAATCCACACAGCCAAAACAAACAAAACACATGTTTCAAAAAACAAACTAGTCATGCTCACGACTCTCTGAAAGCTGATGTAAACCCCAAAGCCTAAGCATTGTTTTTGTCGTGAACGCAAAACAACGACCAAACAAAGTAAGCTCTATCTCGTCATTGGAAATTTTCGCTATACCGAATTTCTGCATTTGAAAAAACCTATCTTGCTTAATGTCTTCAAAGCTAGATCCACCCTGACCTCTTTGAAACTCATCAATATTTGACGAACCATTCGCCTTAGACAGATCAAAAATCATCTGCGCCGATACACTGCGAGTAATCAATGCAAAAACCTGCATAAACATTGCGTAGTGAACTGCAAAATACAAAAACAATGCAATAATGGCATCATAAATAGAAAGTTCGCCAGCGATTTTGACATCAACGAATAACCAAATTGGCACAAAAACAACGGCTAATTTTAAATGCAACTTACAAAGCGAAGTGTTTGGGGTTTTAGAACGGGACGGAATTCTGAAAACAAACAAGGCTAGCAACAAAAAAAGTAAATATGATAGCAGTGACATCCAGAAGTAGATCACTTCTCTTTTGTGTCATTGATTTACAAAATTGGCAAATCTAAAAATTAATTCGTTCTTTTTCAACAACCAAGGGGCGCTTCAAAACCTGTGTATAAATAAAACCCACATATTCACCAATAACGCCAATAAAGAACAACTGAACTGAGCTAAAAAAGAAAATACTGACAATCAGTGGGGCTAATCCAAATTGAAATTTCTCCCAATTTAAAAGCTTCCAAATCAAATAACCTAAAGCCACTAAAAAGCTAAGCGCTGATGTCGCCAAACCAAGCATAGTTGCCAATCGCAAAGGAACTTTGGAATAAGAGGTAATTCCCAACATCGCCATATCATAGAGCGTGTAAAAGTTGTTTTTTGTAATTCCACGCTTTCTAGCTGGCTGAGTAAAATACACTTTTGTTGAAGAGTAGCCTAAGTCTGCAATTAGCCCCCGGAAGTAGGGATAAGGGTCGTCTATTTTTTTAAGTGTCTCAATGACATCTCTGTCATAAAGGCCAGAGCCCGTGTAGTTCTTGACTAACTCAACATCGGAAATTTGTTTAATGAGGTTGTAATAAAATTTACGAATGGCAAACATAGCAGCTGTTTCTTCGCTTTTGTTTTTGACCATCATAACCACTTTATGACCAGCTTCCCAATCTTTCACCAACTGTGGAATAAGCTCTGGGGGATCTTGCAAATCTGAAGCCATCAGAATCACAGCCTCTCCACTTCCTTGTAGCAAACCGTAGTACGGAGATCGGATGTGGCCAAAATTGCGACTGTTCAAAATCACTTTGATTTTTTTATTGTGGGCTGCAATATCTTTTAAACGCTGAGGAGTCGTGTCTCGAGAAGCATTGTCAATAAAGATATGCTCGTAATCATAACCTGCGCCCAATTGCGCCACGGCAGCCTCCACCCTATTGATTAACTCATCAAGGTTATCTTCTTCGTTATAGCAAGGCGTAACTATGGAAATTAGTCGGCTCATATGGCACCTAAAAACTCTTTAAGCCAGAGCTTAAGATTAGAATCTGCCGCTACCTTTTGTTTAAAAAGCATTCCAGACTCTTTAGTTAAAATAAATTGAATATCATTATCAGTATTTTTTTTGTCCAACTTCATAAGAGATATCAATGCATCAACGTCCATTATACGCACTTGAGAACTTGCCTCTTGATATAAAGCAGACCACATTTTTTTTGCATTCTCAAAAAGTGACTTTGGCGCAAGCCCCAAACGACAGGAAACAAAAGTAGCTGCCAACATCCCCAGAACAACCGCTGTGCCGTGCGGAATTTGATACTGACTAACTGATTCAAAAGCGTGACCAAAAGTGTGACCAAAATTGAGTAAATTTCTTCGATTTCTATCAAACTCGTCTTCTTCAATAAAACCTTGTTTGATTTTCAACGAACGAAGAACATGTGAGTGCATGGATTGTGGTGATCGCAACAATCCATCAAAATCCATTTCTGGATAAGTTCCGTTAATATAATCGAGTTTAACAATTTCTCCCATACCAGATAAGAGATCCACTTTTGACAACGTTGTCAAAAACTCTGAACTTAGCCAAACTTCATGAGGCGCATAAAAATTACCTAATAAATTTTTATAGCCTTTATAGTTAATAGAATTTTTGGCACCTATACAGCTATCTGCCTGTGCCAATAGTGTTGTTGGAATCAAAACTAGTCTAATACCCCGATACAGATTGGAGGCTATGAACGCCCCCACATCTTGAGTCACTCCTCCACCAATAACATATAGCGTGGAATTTTTTTTAATTTGATGGCGAATCAAATAATCAAAGTAAGGTGAGAGCGCATCAAACGTCTTATTCTCTTCATGCGCATCAAACAATAATTTTGGTACTTGGCAATTCCACTTAGCAAAGTGAATATCCCACACTTTTTTATCAATAAACAAAAAGGCTGATGCGTCTTGCTCTATGGCCTTTGTGATTGCGTCTATGTGATGGAACGAATAAACGGGGTATTCCCTGAGCGATGACTGAACACGCAACAATTCTGTCATTGACACGTGAATCCACCGTCCACACATAGCGTCTGTCCAGTAACGTATGAGTTTTCTTCTGAGCAAAGAAAAGCAACAACTTTAGCAATTTCTTCAGGCCTAGCTAATCTTCCCAAAGGAATGGTGCTTTCAATTTTTACGATATCTGCTGGGGAATTATTTTGTTTGGTCAATTCTGTATCTGTGTATCCTGGAGCAACGCTGTTCACCAATATGTTGTCAGCCCCCAACTCCACTGCCAGTGCCCTCGTAAGGCCCTCAAGACCAGCCTTCGAGGCGGTATACGCAGCACGTTTGGCACGACTAACACCAGCAAAAATAGAACTAATTTGAACGATTCTTCCCCATTTTTGTTTTTTCATAAAAGGCAAGAGGTGCTTAAGCATCAAAAAAGGTGCCGATAAATTTACCTGAAGGGTCGAAGACCAAGTATCAAAACTGAGCTGATCAACATCTGCAGGAAAGTTAATCCCTGCATTGTTAATCAGAACATCGACAGACAAATTGCCATGTTTAGCAAAGTAAGCACCAATACTCGCGGCATTCGACAAATCCAACTCTTGACGAGTCGGCACTAGAACCTGGTAGCCAAGTTTTTTTAGCTCAACAACAATGGCTGCGCCAATTCCCCTGGACGCACCTGTGACAAGAGCCGTTCTCATTAAAGCACCGTTATTTCGTTAACGATTCAATGGATTTTTTATAACGCTCTTCCATCATCAAAAGACGAGCGTCATCTTCACGATGAATAGCACCATAATAAGCTTTTTTGTTTTTCAACCAGCAAATTTCAAACTCGACTGCTTTTAAAAATGCAGCTTCTTCGTTTTTAATAGCGCCTGGACATTGGAAAACTACTTTTCGTGTTTCAAAGCGATCAATGTGTCCTTGAGGAAAAGCTCTAAAAAACGGAATAGAGTGAACAGATACTGCTCCGCCCACAACAACTTTCAGTCCTTTTGCTTTAGCTTTTGCCGCTGTCTGCAAACACAAATCCAAAACTTGCTGCGAATTGCAGTCTTCTCGAGTCATTCCCATAGAGCCAGTCAAATCAACACGACCGAGCACAATACCGCTTAGTTGCTTGATTTCAGGAAGTTCTAACATGGCATCGAAATTCTTCACTGCCGTAATGGTTTCAACGTTAATTAAGAACTCTGTGTCTTGTCTTTGTTCTTCATTGAACGCCAATCGAACAGCACCTAGATATTTTTTTAAAGCGTAAGGCGTTTCAACCATAGGGCCCACAACATGCTCAGTTCCAAGACTAGCAGCCTCAAACATATCTTTAATGGCTTCGCAGCCACCAATTTTAATTGTGAGTCCAAGACCAGCCTTCATGCTGATTTCCTTGAGACGCATAGCCTCTTCCAAACGTGTGCCTTCTGCCTCAAACTCTGCTTTTACTCCAGTAACGTGATAGCGATCGCGCAATTCTGAGAGCAAAGAAACCATTTTCTTTTCCAATAAATTCATACTTTTCTCCGAGTGGACAACCTAGAATTTGCAGCCGAGATTTGCAACGGAGAACTCTTCAAAAAGGCTTGGGATTAGTCTTCTTTCAAAGGCTCAATGAGCATATTGGATAGAAACTCGTCCCGAGGCAGGAATGGCGCCAGGTCCTCCAGAGGGGAGGAAACCATACGACCATCGGGCAGTTTTTTTGAGCTCAGTTTAGGCGAAAATTGCTGCCCAAGGTCAATGGCTAGCTCACAAATCTGCGCCCCCGACCCATTTAACGTTTTTTCAATGGCCGATTTCAACTCGGAATGATTAGCAGCCCTATGAAAAGGAATGCCATAAGCATAGGCAATTTTTGAGAAATCCGGGAAGCTTAAGCCACTTTCTTCACCACAGCCGACAACATTATCCGGAAAGTAGCTTTGCTGGGTCTGACGAATGGAGTGATAGCCCCGGTTATTTAATACAAAAATCTTAATAGGCATTTGGTGCCGAACAATGGTCTGTAATTCCTGCAAATTCATCTGAATACTGCCATCACCAGCAATACAAACAAGACGCTGAGGACGTTTAGCCAGATAAGCACCAACAGCCGCTGGCAAATCATAGCCCATGGAAGCGCAGCCGGAGTTTGTGTAAAGCCTCTGCCCTTTTTTGAGGTTTGCCGCCTGAAACGTCACCACACAAGCCGTGCCGTCGCCGGTAACAACTAATTCGTCTTCATTGAGCTGTTTAAATAGCTCTTCAGTAAAAACATAAGGATTCACAGAGTTTTGAATAGTTTTATATTCTGGCAAAACTGTTGGGTATTTTTTGACTCGTTCCTGACACCAGCCCAAATATTTTTTGTGAGCAGCCGTTGGCCCGTCATACGTTTCTTTAACCAACAAATCTAAAAAGTCACGCAAGTCGGCGTGCACGGGCTGATCAATGTTCAGCGTTGGCTTTTTCATTTCAGCGGCATCAATGTCGACCATCACTTTATAAGCTGCGCGTGCAAAGTTTTTCCAAGCGTAGCTAACTTGGCGAATATTTAACCGAGATCCTAGCACCAATAAAAAATCGGAATTCTGCACGGAAAAGTTACCACCACGATCGCCAATGGAACCTGGTCGTCCGGCATAAAGCGAGTGTCCATTTGGCAAAACATCATGCGCATTCCAGCCACTAGTCACGGGAATGCCCAGCTTTTCAATAGCTTTGAGGAAAAGATCATGTGAGCCTGAAATTCTCACGCCAGCACCGGCCAAAATAACAGGTCGTTGCGCATTTTTTAATTTCTGCAAAATGAGTTGCACTTCAGCTTTTAAATTTTTTGTTTCGTAATCAAGTTGATCTTCTTTAGGGTCGTAAGCGCGCAATGCACTTGGGTCAATCAACGCACCTTGTATGTTAATCGGCACATCAAGCCAGACCGGCCCAGGACGGCCAGACTTTGCCAAGTACAATGCTTTTTCTAAATGGTAACGAATCGAATCAACTTCAGTTACAAGCACAGCATATTTTGTGATGGGCTTTACCATATCAACAATGTTGACTTCTTGATCGCCAAGCTGGCGCAAGGGAAGTTTTGTACTGACCACAAGTGTTTCAAACTTTACCTGTCCTGACACAACAATCATGCCTAGTGAATCTACATAGGCACCATAAACTCCTGTGATGGCATTGGTGCCTCCAGGTCCCGTGGTCACATTCAATGCAGCAAGTTTGCCCGAACTACGAAAATAACTATCAGCGGCCATGGCACAGGCTTGCTCATGGTGACAGCAAACGTATTTCAAACGTTTTTCACGACCAAAAGCATCGTTGAGGTGCATGGCCCCGCCTCCGGTGACCATAAAAACATGCTCAACACCGTGATCAGCCAACGTTTGCGCAATGTAATCGGCGACTCTTATTTTCGAACTCATGGTTTCTCCATTAGTAGTTTTACAATGTAATTAAGTCCATCATGAATGGAAATTGTTGGCGACCAGCTCAAGGCTTTTTTAATCGTATTTGGATTACCGACCAAATAAAACAATTCTTTTTCGGCATAGGGACGTGCGCCAAATAGAGGCGCTGGCAGAACGAATCCCCTTCTTTGCTCAAAAGCAGTTTTTAACGTCATCACTATCTTCTTGAAACTTGTTTCTTCGCCTGAGCAAAGCACATGCAATCCATTTAATTTTTGCTCAGCTGCCATGACGATGGCTTTGGCGGCATCATTAACGTGCAAGAAATCCCAAATCTGCTCACAAGCTGAAACTTCGGGCGCTTGATTTTGCAAAAAACTAGAAGCGACATATGGAATGAATTTGCGAGAATCATCACCAGGACCATACGCCGTTAAAAGCCTAAGCCAACAAGCCCTCTCGCCCAAAGTCGCGAGCGCATATTCGCCAGCATTTTTTTTTGCTTTTCCATATCCAACAATCGGCTCACAACCTGTATTTGGCTCCAATATCTGATTCACAACGCCATACTCAGCCTGTGAGCCTATGCCAATAAAGGCGGTTTGCGGAAGTTTTTCGTGAATGAGGTTCACCAAATTTTTTGTAGCCGCTAAATTCACATCAAAGTGATAAGGATCATCGCGAAACTGATTCGAAGCTTTACCCCAAGCTAGATGGAGAACCGCGTCTGGTTTAAACTGTATAATTGCCTGCATACAATCAGATTGAGACACTGCCAAATCCTCTAAGCTACAAGGGATGTTAGCGATGTCAGCTAAAGCCTTGCGGCCGCACAAAGACACAACATGCTTTTTAAATTTTGCTTCACGTACAATAGCCTGACCCAAGAAACCAGTTCCGCCTGTGACTAAAAGTTTCATACAGCAAGTCCTACATGCTGTGCGCGAGCTAATAAATGTTTAGCGATAGCAAGGGATGCCGTCGCTCCGGGACTTGGCGCATTCACGACATGCAACAGGCCTTCATCTTCTACAAAATGGAAATCTTGAATAAGTTCACCTTGCTTATTCATGGCTTGTGCACGCACACCTGCGCCACCTTCGACCAAGTCATCTTCTTGGATTTCAGGAACCAAGGCTTGCAGTTTTTTTGTGAATAAGGATTTGCTCAATGACCCTTTAAATTCTTCCCAACACATTTGCTTGTGCTTTAGCAAGAACGACCAAAGGCCTTGATAGCTAAGTGATTCCAAACACTCGCTAGCGTTAAACGCACTCCAAGAATAACCTTCGCGGGCCATGGCAAGCACGGCGTTAGGCCCAGCTTCAATGCCACCTTCAATGCGTCGAGTGAAATGCACACCTAAAAAAGGATACGAAGGGTCTGGGACTGGGTAAATCAAATGTTTTACCAAATGCGCACGATCGCTGCGAAGCTTGTAATACTCTCCACGAAACGGCACAATTTTAGCTTCTGGACTTTTCCCACTTAAAGCAACTAGCTTGTCTGAATATAATCCACCACAACTAATGACAAATTTCGACGCAACTTCCATTGATTCCGATTTGATTAACCATGTTTTGTCACTAGTTTTTTTAAGCTGATTCACTCTACAATCTAGCAAAATCTTCACGCCTATTTTTGTGCAAAGTTCAGCAAGTCGTGAGCAAATTTGCGGATAACTCACAATGCCTTCTTCTGGAACTTCAATGGCCTGCAAGCCACTGACATGAGGTTCTCGTTCTTTGATTTGCGATGCCGACAGCATACGCAAGCCTTTGAGACCATTTTGCTGACCTCGCTCAAAAAGAGTTTGTAAACGAGCAAGTTCTTCTTGATTTGTTGCAACAACCAGTTTTCCGCATTGATCATAGGCAATTTGATTTTGCTCACAAAAAGCAATCATGTCGCGAAGTCCGCTCACGGCAAGCTTCGCCTTGAAGGACCCCGGCTTATAATAAAGCCCTGCATGCAAAACACCGCTATTGTGACCACTTTGATGTAGACCCACTTGCACTTCTTTTTCCAACAAACCAATTTTCAACTGAGGAAATTGCAAACTGGCCTGATACGCAGTCGCTAGCCCCACAATACCACCACCAATAATGACTAAATCAAAAACCTCACTCATAGTTTAGTCCGAAGATTCAAAGCTTTGGCCACAAGTTCTAGTTGTAAAAATCGGCGTCGCAACCAAGAAGGGTTGGCTTGGCCGGTCTTGTGCACATAATAATTTTTCATATAAGCACTTTGGAGGAGATCGGATAAACCGCCATATTTTAAAATCAGCATTGAGGAAACTACAATTGCATTTAGGCTGCTGGCCACACTTTTAGAATCCTTGTGAACTCTGACCAACGCTACAGCAACATCAACATAACGAAGACTGGCTGATTCGGTTCGACGCAAAATCAAATCCAAATCCATACCCAGGTACAAAGAAACATCAACGCGTTCGTTGTGATCGCGCTTTAAAAGCCATGCCGGTTGAGCCAAAGGCCAGTCCTGTAAAAAATCTGCAAATTGGAGCTCCCGCGCAAGCGTGGGCACCATTTCTATAACCTGCCCATTTTCATCAATATAATTTGCCCTGCCAAAAACACCACAAACTGAAGAGTCGGTTGCTGAGAGCGCTTTGACCAACCTTGATAAAGCATCTGTAGAATCAAAAGCGTCATCCGAACAAAGCCAAGTCCAGTATGGACCGCTTATTCGCGACAATCCTTTGTTAATCGCATCTGATTGCCCAGAATCGGACTCACAAAAATATTTAAATCGTGGATCAGCGGAGCAAATTTCTTCACAAAGGGAGCGAGTGTTGTCCGTAGACTGTGCATCTTGAATGATCACCTCGAACTGCGTGTGATTTTGTTTTTGAATTGATTTTAAACAATCTCCAATAAATTGGCCCTGATTCAAGGTAGGCACAATAATGGAAACAAGACTCATGTCAGCGACCTCAACCACTGGACATAATTTTGAAGTCCTTTTTTAAGAGATGTTTTTGGCAAAAAGCCCCACTGCTTGAGTGTAGAAATGTCTGCGAGTGTTTTAGCAGGATCGCCAGAGCGCGATTGCAAATCAAACTGCAAGCGTCCCTTCCATCCAGCAACATCCGCCAGCAATGTCGCCGCCTCTCGAATACTTGTGGTCAATCCTGACCCAACATTGATGGCCTCACCTTCAAATGAAGCGTTTTGAGATATTAAAACTAAAGCGTTCACCAAATCTTCTATATAAATAAAATCTCTACACTCAGAGCCCGTGCCATGCAGATGCACAAGCTCAGAATTGTTTTTTAATTTTTGCGCCAAATCCCAAAACAGCTGTTTTTTCAGCCCTGGCCCATAGGCACTAAAAATGCGTGCGGACACCGTTTTAAGGTTTCCTTGCTGAAAAGCATTCAACAAAAGCTCTTCGGAACTTTTTTTGTGCTCACCGTAAGGAGAAACCGGATTGAGCGCAGCCTTTTCAGACAAAGCTCCATCAATCGAATGACCATAGACCGCCCCACTAGACAAATTCACAAATTTTGTGGACGGACTAGTTTTTTTGACAACATTTAAAACTTTTCTGGGCCATTCCAGGTTGGCGGCCTTGTCCAATTCAGGATTTTGGACTGACAAAAGAACAGAACCAAGGCCTGCAGCATTTATACAAACGTCAGGCTTTAATTTAAACGCGGATTCCAAATCATCTTTACGAAAAAATGATTGCACAGGATAACCTTGATTTTTGAGCTCGCTGACAAGTGCCGAACCTATAAATCCATTGGCACCTAAAATAAGAAAACTTGGCTTTGGAGAAAGCCCCACAACTATTATTTCCTCTGAAAGTGTAGCGTATAAATAGCGCGTGAATGAGCTGCCATATCATCGCCTTTACCTACACCAGTGTGGGGGTTAAATGACTCAGCGGTGTTGCAGTCAACTTGCGAACAAGCAACCCATCCCTGAATCGTATAGCGGAAAAAAGAACGAGTAATTTGGCCGTCATTCTTCAAAACAGATTCTAACTGCTCAATCATCTCGGCGTCGAACTGCTGGAAAAAGCCATGATTTTCAAAACGACCGTAAGGAACTGTAATCAACAACGTTCCACCTGGCTTCAAGCAACGGAAATACTCTGCAATAGCTTTTTTATACTCATAGCTTTTGTCTTGACGAAAAACGGCGGCTTTCCCACCAGTTTCGTAAATGGAATTATCCATATCAATGTGTTCAAGAGTTGACTGAGACACAATGGTATCAAAAAGGCCGTCACGAAACGGGAGATCACGCAAATCAGCGTAGACATAGCTCACACCACGATCATTAAAATTCGGCGACTCCGGATAAAGCGTTACACTTGTTAGCTTTTTATTCTGTAGTGCAGGATGCTTAAGAATGATTTCAAAATTAAATGTTGAGCCAGCATCCAAGACCGCTTGAGGCCCGCTTGGAATTTGTGAAAAAATCCAGGCGTACTCCACCACACGCTCATCAAAACCCTTGCCATAACCTTGTGGAAGCACTTTGTTTTTAAAAGCTTTTAAAATTTCTTCATCCGCAAATGTGTTCTTGATAAACGACCATTTGGCTTCAGTATAGCCATCGCTCCAAGGAATACGTCCACCTTGGTTGTACATTTGAATTAAGGCTTCATGTGAGATGGGCGCATGACGGGACTCTTCATAGCTGCGGATTTTTTTATAACCCCACTTCAAGCAGCTTCTCAAAAGTGTCATTTATTTCTCCAAGCAAATGCGGCAAAAAAAGTAATTATTTGTTAAGCGCGGCAAAATACCAAACGTTAATAGTAAATCATCCAGCCAAACGTTTTTAGCAATGGCCCCTGGTCCCTGCTGCAACGTTTTTTCTTTATCGGCCAGCATGACAATAGTTTGCGCTGTTTCTAAGCCAAAATAAGTCACTGGCTTGGGCGCTTCAGTCATCTTGAGCCCAGCGCCTGTAGCAAGGTCACTCAACTCTTCAACCGTGAAAGGCACTTCTTTAGGACTCAAAAACCAAGCCTTACTGTTGCTCTCTTCAATTAAGTCTTCCGTTTGTTTTTGCAGTATTTGATTAGCAGGCGCACTGACATGAAGACTTCCCCACAATTTGCGACTTAGTTTACGCAACGGCTTATCCAGCCAGGCAAGCAACGGCGATCCTTGATCTAAATACACTGGTTCAATTAAAACCACTTTGCTGCCTTTAGGGAGTTTCGAGAAAAGTCCAAACACTTGATGAAGCTCTTCAGTAGACAAGTGATGAAGAGCACAATGCACAAACACAGCATCACAATCAGAGAAAGAGATTTGCTGATCGGCACTTAAAAAATTACCAACGACGTAATTACAATTGAGCTTATGTTCTTTGGCATTTTGACGAGCCAATGCAATTTGGTTTTCTGAGAAGTCAATTCCCGTAAGCTTTGTCTCCGTAGTTGCCAAATGTCGAGAAGCCCAACCTGCACCACAGCCCAATTCTAATATTTTCAATGGACGTGCAGGCAGTTCGCGCAATAGCTTCTCGAGCGTGGCAAGCAAATAAGGCCCACGAACAGCGTCAGAAAGAGCTTCTGGCAAACCCCAAATTTCATGAATCAACTGCGAGTGTTTCTCCCACCACTGGTTTTCTTGTGCCTCTAACTCAGGCGTCGTGACATGAATTCTTGGCCGCCTAACAAAAGCACCTGGTGTAGAAGAAGAAGATGTATAACTCATGGGGTTTAATAGACAAAACATAGTCGCGCTCTCCTCATCTTTCAAGCACAGGATTCCCCTGTTATACTACTCCAAGCAGGAGAGCTAGCTTTGGAAGTTGTCATTGGTGCGCAAGGAATCTCACAAGCGCTAACTGCTTATGTTAGTTTGAAAAAACTCTACGATCTGCAGCTCACAAAACCACATTTTCTTATATACGATCTGGGCCTAGCTGCCAGTGAAGCTGAGGTTCAGTTCAACGAAATATCACAATTATTGCTTGCCTTATTGCCCAAAGCCACAATTCAACACCTTTACACAGAAAGGCATTGGAACGATTTATTTACTAGCTATTTAAATAAAGCCGGCCAATTTGACCTGCTGCTAACACGGTCCTGGCAACATACTAACTCTAGAATTCACTCCAAAATGGCAGCTAAACATAAAATTTGCTACGGGGACTCAATTGGCGTTCATTGGAGCGCTTGGGATTTCGAAACCAATCCTTGGAAACGACTTCGCCAACATGTCACCCCAAAAGCCAAATTTGACCAAGTAGTAGCCTTTTTTCAGCACGGATTGAATCATTTATCCTACGAAAAACTTTTAGCATTAGAAGCCAAAGACTTTCTTGAAGCTTACGACTTACTCAATGAATCAAGGATTTGGCAAACCGCCCTGACAGCCGCGCAAACCACGGCCGCAATCAACACCTTACTACTCTGCAATTTTTCTGAGGCGGGCCTTATGTCTCCAGAATCAGAACTTCAAGCCGTTCTCAACAGTGTCCAAACAAGCCTCGCCAAAGGATCCACAATTTGGGTCAAATCACATCCTAGAAATTCTATTAACCGCGTTCAGATGTATATCAACGCACTCAACAACGCAGGATTCCCAACCCTATGGGACGCCAAATTGGACAGAATTCCTTTTGAGCTTGTTTTACGTTCGTGGCAAAAATCTGAAAGGGCGCTGGGGAAAGTTGTCGGATTTTCTAGCGCATTGCTTAGTGCAGCTTGTGTTTTGGGCTTAGACACTCGCTTAGGATTTGGCTCGGCTCTTAAAGGCAACTTGATTAGCAAGCCCTATGCATCATGGCGACAACAGCACGAACGACTATTGGTAGAAATAAGTAATGGATATATAACCAGCGTATGAGCAAAGAGAGAATTCGAGTTTTTATTGGTGCTGGAGAAGCTAGTCGTATTGAGAAAAAAACTCTTGTTTATACACTCAAAAAAAACTCTAAATCAGACCTCGATATTTATGCCTTTAACGGCACACACAACAGCATTGAACGTGAAGGCCACGAGCCTGTACTCTGCCCCATGTCTTTACCCGTGAAATACTCCAACACTACAGAGTTTAGCCATTATCGTTTTTACATCCCGCAAATCTGCGGCTTCAAAGGAAAAGCCATATGGATTGACTCGGACACTCTGGCTTTAGACGACATTAAAAATCTATGGGATTTGAATTTAAATGGCTCTGCTTTTATGGCATTAAAAAATTCATACGATTACATTCCCAAACCGAACTGGGGCTTAAGCGTCATGTTGATTGACTGTGAGAAAGCACGCTTTGATATGGAGCTTTATCACAAAGAAATCACTCAAGGACTTTACACCGTGTCAGATTTGCATCAGATGCTGCCAAAATTCCTGAGCCATCATCCATTTGAGATCTCAGAGCTACCTCCAGAATGGAACCATTTTGACAAAGTTGAAACCAACACACGACTCGTTCATTTTACTAACCTACTGACACAGCCTTGGAAATTCTCAGGTCATCCGTTTGAAGAATTCTGGTATCGCCACCTCAACGAAGCCGTAGAAGCAGGCTATGTCGGGGAAAACGATTTTTATCTTAATTTAGTGCGCGCCTATATTCGTCAAGACATCAAAGAAGTAGCTCAATTTTACAAAAATGGTGGAAAACACCAAGCGCCATCAAAAGCAACCTTGCCAATCCGAGCTTTACGTAAATTCAAAAGACTACTGACTCAATAAACCCGAGAATCATCTTTTCAAAAAACTCATCATTTTTTGAGTGAACGTACGTTTTTTCTTTCCACGCAATTCTGCGGCTTCTTTGGATTCATAAATACAGTTAAACAATCGCCTATAGTGATTCGGTGGGCACTTCAATGGCGCTACCGAATGCCACGCTTCACCGCGATTCGCAAAAAGGAAACTCGAGTTATCGACAATCGGCACAGGTATGACTTCAGAAAAATCGCTAATTTCTGGATTCTCTGCTGATTTTTTGCATCCACCAAGAACCAATATTTCACCACCCCAGGAAACATCCCAATCGGGTTTTCTGTTAAAGTAAAAAATATGGGTTCCAACTTTTTCGCGAGCATCAATATGCGGAGAGACATCTGTCGACGTATATCCCATATGCCACGCAAATCGAGGCACAAGTTTATCAGTTCCCAATGACTCATAAATCATCGTCTTATAGTCATTGTTACTACGTATCTCCTCAATGAAGTCCTGCCAAACTGGTGGCAACTCTTTATGACCAATCGTGCCTCGACTCGCATCCTCACGACTAATCTGGGTATAAACAGTCGATTCATACGCTAAATAATACCGGTCATGAGAACGCTGACCGTTATAACGATTTACGCCCATATGTTTTTCAAAAAAGTTCACTGACGGAAATGTTTTGTACAAAGCATCGAAGGCCTCTTCCGTTAACAACTGATCAAATCCATGAAACGGAAATGGTCCTCGATTTTTAAATGTAGTCGAATCAAAAGAGCTCAACACATTGGTCCTAAAAAACTGCATTTCACGAGCCTAAACATCGGAACCAAATACATCAAGACATGACTCAATCTTCTCCAAGTCCGCGCTCCGCGTTAGCGAAATTCTCAATATAGCCCTCCCTCAATGACCACTCATAATGATGGAAAATGCGCCCCATTATCTGCTATGGCGTTACTAATGAATTGGAAGTACGCCTTAGTGTCTACATACGGAAAACTCAAGGCGGCCCTACCCGCGTATCTAGCCAAGGTCGTGGTACTTCTGGGCTTGCACAATAGATTATCGAATCGTTTGGGTTGCCAGCTAGAAAACCTTATCAAGCTTAAGCTTTTTGGCTCATACATGATTAACTGCAAAGTAAGAGACATCAGCGTACGCATTGGTGTCAGTTCTGAACTCGAGCTATCTAGAACCGAGTCATACGAAAGCAAAGAACCCGAGACACTAGACTGGATGAGCACATTTTCAAAAAACGATGTGTTTTTTGATGTGGGAGCAAACATTGGTTTGTACACATGCTTTGCCGGCCTCAAAACAAAATGTAAAGTCTTTGCCTTTGAACCGGAATCTCAAAACTTCGCAAGGCTAAACTACAATATTGCACTAAACAGTTTACAAGATGTTGTTGCATACCCTTTTTGCGTAGGAGATAAAGCTGAGCTTGGAAAGCTTTATGTCACAAGCCTGGAGTCTGGAGACTCACAACACAACTACGGGGAAAAGAATCCCTTCATTAACCGTGAACTTAGTCTTGTACAAGGAACCATGTTACAAACGCTCGATGAGCTATGCTACTCCAGCGGCCTACCCGTTCCGACACACTTAAAAATTGATGTCGATGGACTTGAAGATAAAATTCTAATTGGTGCGCAAAAAATACTTCAAGATCAGAGGCTAAAATCCATTCTCGTGGAAATCAACATTGTCGACGGGCACATCGATCCCCTTCGAAAACAAATTGAAGAAGCTGGATTTTTTCTGGAACGCATGTCGGACAGGGAACATAGAACAGGCAATATCACTGCCAAAAACCATATCTTTGTTCGTCGTTAAAGCACTCTGGCCCTTTACTTTAGCAAGTACGCTTCAAAATCCTTTAAACCATCAGGTGAACCAATTTCATAAAAACGATCATGGATTTCAAAACCCCAAAGTTCGTTTTTAGCGCTAAGCATAGCCGTAAGTTCAGCCAAATCATAAACTGCATTTGAAGGGACATATGAAGAAAAGAGTTGTTTGTTAAAAATTGAGAGCCCGTAATCTATGTACTCCATTTTTGAGTCATGTTCTTTTTTATTGTGTTTTAAAACCATGGGAGATTGAAAATGAACATTACTCTGTCCAAAACAGTTTTCATTCTTGTAGACAGTCATTAAAGCACGACATTGATTCATCCGGTAAAATTCCCACAACTTCCCATAATCAACCTTTAAATAAGAATCGCCGTAGAGAACAAGAAAGTCATCTTCCAAAAGTGATTTATCATAGGCCAAACGAATGGCTCCGCCTGTTCCCAAAAGATTTTTCCCCTCGTCCACATAGCGAACTCGGAGGCTCCAACGAGAACCGTCTCCTACAAAATTTTTAATCAGCTCTCCTAAATAGCCTACAGACAAAACAACATCGGATACTCCGCTAGAAGAAAGCTGAGATAATTGATAGTGCAAAAAAGGTTTTCCGTGAACAGGAATGAGTGCTTTAGGAATTACCGTCGTAAACGACGGCATCCGTGTGCCTTTGCCGCCAGCTAAAATGAGACATTGCATATGGTATCCATTAAATGCTTGAAATCGATTCCCACTTAGTTGCAGTATTCTTAAGTGCTGGGTGACTCACCAATAGATGCCACAGTACAGCACACAGTCCTTCGGTGTGTGGAGTGATTCTTTCTGAAAACAATGGAGGAATCACAACACAGGCATCTGCACACTCTTTGGTATAACCGCCATCTTTTCCGACAATGCCATAAACTTTTGCTTCACGTTTTTTAGCAAGTTGAATAGACTTCACCAGGTTCACAGACACATTTTTAGAGACATTCCCACCACCTACTGAAAAGATCAAAAGAGCATCTTTTTGAGACAACTTGGAGATCACCAATGACTCTGAAAAACTTGTATCCCAACCCTCGTCGTTAATTCGCGCCGTCAGTTCAGAAACATTGTCGGTCGGGGTATAGGCTTCAATATGGCAAATTTTTCTAAAATCGTTTACTGCATGACTTGCGTGACCAGCAGAACCACCAACACCAAGTATAAACAGACGACCACCTGCTTCCCTCAACTTGGCCAAGCCCACAGCCATTTTTTCAATTTCTGTAGTATCAATTTTACTTAGCACTTCAACAGTCTCACGAATGAACAGTTCTGAAAATTTCTGACTCATAATTATCACCCCATTTTTAGTTGACGAATAAAGTCTGACAAATCAGCACACCACAGATTGGGAGTTGATTTAGACTGATCAAAAATCTTACAAGCATCGCATTTTTGCGGTCCTAAGAACGCAGTTTTTAAACCAAAACTAGTTCCTGCTTGAACATCGGTCACACCATCACCAACCATCCAAGATTGATTTTTGTCCATATCGGGAAAACGAGCCGCCGCTTGTTCAAAAAGACCAATCTTCGGTTTCCGGCAATTGCAGCCATCCTCAGCCTTGTGAAAACATATAAAGGATTCTTCAATCTTGGCGCCTTTAGACTGTGCTCGACGAAGAACTTCCTGATGCACATCCATTAGAAGCGACATGGTTGTTTTTTTCTTGGCGGCTGCAGGTTGATTTGTCACTACAGCCAGTTGAAAACCCATTTGATTTAGCTCCAACAACACCTGGGGAACATCGTCATGTACAGTGACCTCTTCGGGCCTAAGAGGACTATCTATCAAACCATGCTCTGGATGAATGACCATAGCATTCAAAACACCGTCACGGTCCAAGAAGATCCACCTGCCCTGCGTTTCTTTCATTTACAAAGTGAATCCCGCACTAGTCGCATCATTGTAAAACATTTTAACCGTTTCCAATGAATACTCCTCTAAATTTTTATTCTTCAACTTTAGCTTAGAAATCAAGTCATTGGTCACCGTAATGATATGGCAACCCACTTGCTCGGCTTGGTATATATTCAACACCTCTCGAGGCGATGCCCACAGAACTTTTGCCAACGGCAAGTCAGCATATACTTTTACAGCATCTCTCATCATTGGAACAGGATCGACACCCGTGTCTGCAATTCGTCCTGCAAATATGGAAACAATAACGTCATCCTTAGGGGTCAAAACCTCTCTCAAAGCATGGATTTGCGATTGAGTAAGAATTGCTGTCACATTGAGCTTTAGACCTTTGGCCAAAAGTCTTGCGATTAGTGGGATCGACGACTCTTTCTTCGTATTTGTAATAGGGATCTTAACATTAACATTCGAACCCCAGCTAGCAATCTTCAAAGCCTGAGCTTCCATATCCTTAAAGTCGTCTGAGAAAACTTCAAAAGAAATGGGAAGATCTTTAATGTCTTGAAGAACAGATTTCGCGAATTCTTGGTAATCCGTAATACCGGCCTTAGCCATCAACGTTGGATTTGTCGTAAAACCGCGAACAAACCCCTCTTTGTAACGAGCAATCATGTCGGCTTTGTTAGCACCATCAGCAAATACAGCTATTTTCATTTTTTTGTCCTTTCGGCGACGTCAATTCCAAAACTACGATCAATTATAAATTTAGGGCGCTGCTTAACTTCGTCATAGATGCGACCAATATATTCACCCAGTATTCCTACGCTGATCAACTGCACACCACCCATAAATAAAACCAAGATTACAATTGTAGGATTGCCTATTGGAAAAGGAAAGCCAGCCAGCTTCATAATCAAATAGGTGATGGCCACAAGAAACGATAAGCCTGCCACAACAAATCCAAGCAAAGTGCTAATGGATAGCGTGAAGTTGGAAAAACAAAAGATGCCGTTAAACCCAATCCGTAATGAGCCCAAAAATCGGTTGTAATTACCTGCTCCAGAAAAACGGGGTAAACGGTCAAACTGTATGGACGTTTGCTTGAATCCAACAATCGCAACTAGACCACGTAAAAAACCGTGACACTCTTTTAATGCCAGAACTTCAGTGACAACACGGCGACTCATGAGCCTGTAATCACCAGTATTGGGTGGAATTTCAATGTCCGCAATTTTGTTAATTATTTTGTAACCAACGTGCGCGACAATTTTTTTTATTAAAGTCTCACCGGTACGAGACCGTCTTTGTGCATAAACAACCTCGTAACCCTCTCTCCACTTTTGCACCATTTCCAAAATCAGCTCGGGAGGATCCTGTAAATCCACATCAATGACAACAACAGCCTCTCCTGTAGAGTAGGTCAAACCGCCGATAACGGACATGGGCTGGCCAAAACGCCTTGAGAAACTGATCAGCTTAATGCGAGGGTCTTTTTTAGCCCACGACACAATCACTTCTTCACTCTTATCTGGCGATGGGTCTAGCGCAAAAACAATCTCAAAGCTGGAATCTACTTTCTCCAGAATTGGCAGTATCTTTGCCAGAAACTCAGGGATGTTTTTTTCTTCTTTGTATACAGGAACAACAACTGAAAGAAGAGGCTTTTGCGAAGCAACGGTCATGATTCAATTACCGTTTTAACCCCTTCAAAATCAAATTTAAACCGAACTTCCTTCATTTTCTTTTCACTAAACGCGCGCCTAAGCCTTGTTTTTTCTTCAGTATAAAACATTAAGAAGCCACCACCACCAGCACCAATCAGCTTTCCACCCAAGGCACCGTTCTTCTTTGCAAATTCATAACACTCATTAATTTCAGCATTGCTGATTGATGAGGAACGAGCCTTCTTATGCTCCCAATGAACATCCATCAACTTGGCAAACTCTTTTAAGTCACCCTTTTCAAGAGCTGTGCAACTGTCTTGCCCTAGCTTCTTAATCCAATGCAAATTATCAATCATCGCAGAATCTTTTTTCTGACTCTTTTGGTCCTGGTCTTTTAATATTTCAGAAGCTGAACGAGTCGTATTGGTATAAAATAAGAGAAGATTATCCTCTAAGTTGTATCTAGCCTCTTCAGGAATTTTCAAAGGCCTGGCATCAACCTTGCCATCTGGATGAAACTGAAAACAGGTTAAACCGCCGATGGCTGCAATATATTGGTCCTGCTTGCCAATAGGTTCCTTTAATTTTTCAAGTTCAATTTGGCAGGCCAATTCGGCAATTTCATGACGATGCGCAAGATTTTTTTTGAAGGCATGAAGGGCTTTAATCAGCGCTACGGTAAAACTGCCCGATGACCCCAATCCAGTACCAGCCGGAATATCGGCCATAGATGTAATCTCTAAATGTGGATGATCAAACTCAAACAACTTTAATGTTTCTCGAACAATGGGGTGTTGCAGGTCCTGGACCCCCTTCACACGCTCCAATTTTGAATATTTTAAAATCAATTCCTGCTCGAAAGTTTGATGCAGAGTAATGTAGACATATTTATCGATCGCACCAGCAATAAGAAAGCCCCCATGGTCTTTATAATAAGAGGGCAAGTCCGTCCCCCCCCCACCAAGAGTAATGCGTAAAGGGGCTCGTGTGATGATCATTTAATTGGTTAGTAACGCAGCATTTTATGCGGGGCAAGTCCGAATGAAAAAAGTGTCATTTTTGGCCTTTTGCAATCCTCTATCAATCAGTTATATGCTTCCCACAGTGGAAACCGACACCTTTTTAACTCGATGGCCCAAAACACCTCCAACCCTGTCCACTGAGCAGCTCCAGGCCCGAGAGCAATTCATGATGGAGTGGCACAAAATGCTGCCTTCCAAGTACGGAATCATTGAAAGGTTCAACCATGGCTGGGTCGCAAAACTACCCATAAAACCAGCATCTCAAACCTTAGAAATTGGGGCCGGCATTGGGGAGCACATCAAATGGGAGAATTTAGACCATCAAACTTATTTTCAACTCGAGCATCGCGAAGATTTTTGTAAACAACTCAGAAAAGACTATGGTACTGAAAAAGTCGTCTGTGCGGACATTCATCAACAAGTAAGTTTTAAAAACGCCTCATTTGACCGCATTATTGCCATTCATGTTTTAGAACATTTAACCAATTTACCTAAAGCCCTAGCAGAAATCAGCAGACTCATGAAACCCGACGGCGTATTTGATGTTGTCATTCCCTGCGAAGGCGGGTTGCTTTACTCATTTGCAAGAAAAATTTCAGCACAGCGTTTTTTTGAAAAAAAATTTAGAATGCCCTACAAACCAATTATACAAAATGAACACGTCAATACTGGGCACGAAGTCTTAGAAGCCTTAAAACATTTTTTTGATGTTCAAAAAACAACATACTTCCCAGCAATGATTCCCATACTAAACAGCAATTTGTGCATAGGTCTTCGACTTGTAAAGAAACGATCCTAAAACACTCCGCTTTCTTTATATAATGTCTCCACAATTTCCAAAGCATGAAGACCTTCTTTGGGACCGGGAACAGGGACTCTGTCGAGACGAATATCATCAATAAAATCTGCCATCTCAACTGCCCATGAAGAATCTAGTTTGGGATACTCATAAGTTAGCGTTTGAGGGGGAACCATTCGCTCATCCATTTGGTAAAAATGTAGTTTTTCAATTCCATAACTTCCCCCCAAACCGTCAATGAGCAGCTTTCCTCTTTTGCCATAGATTTCCATTGAAAACGTATTTTTCCATTCCGTACAACTAGCATGCAGCCATGCCGTAGCACCCGTTGCTGTCTCAAGATGCATAAAAGCGTTATCATCAACTTTCATATCCCAAAAATACGTCTTCACGCTCCCATTAATTTTCGAAAAGGGGCCCAAAAACCATTGTGCAAGATCTATCAAATGAACACCTTGATCCATCAACTCTCCGCCACCAGATAGTTTTTTATCTGCACGCCATTCAGATTCATATCCCTTTCGTCCGCCGTGGCCGTAACGAGCTCGAATCATAAACAGAGGACCGATAGTGCCAGAATCTACAATCTCTCGCGCTTTTAAAATGGCAGGATGATACCGATGATTGTAACCAATCCTAATTTTTCTACCCTGCTTATTTGCGAGGGCACACAAATCTTTCCACTGCTGACTATTCAAGGCTCCTGGTTTTTCTACCAATACATTTTTTTTTGCCTTTAATGCCTGTTCCGCAAGTTCTGACAGACCATTATTCTGTACAGCAACAACAACAATGTTCATCTGGCTTAGAGAAAAAAAAGTATTGAGGTCCTTGGCCGCCAACGATTGCTGGTTTAATTCCTCGGCTAATTTTTGAGACCTATTGCTGTCAATATCATACAATCCACAAATCATGTTGGGGGTTGCGAGCGCTCTTTTTTTACCAATCAAGCCGCAACCAATAATGCCAATTCCAGGAGTACTCATCTCTTTTGAAACACCCATTGATTTTTCTCCAGCCATTTCATTGTTCTACGAACTCCCTGCTCAATAGAGTAAACAGGCTTCCACCCCGTGGAAAGAACTTTAGAGGTATCCAAGAATATAAAGGGATTATCTCCCACCCATCCCCTGTCTGACCCCTCGAAAATAAGCTTAGGGCTCAACCCAAGCTCATCACAAATCCAACCAATAGAATCCGTTACCTGGCAATATTCACTAGTACCCAAGTTGTATATTTCACATTTTCCAATATCTGTACGATTCAAGGCAATGTGCGAAATAGCGCGCACACAATCCTCAATGTCTAGATACGATTTTTTTTGTTTTCCATTTCCCAGAATATTTAGTTCGCGAGGGTTGTCTTTTAATTTTTTAAAAAAATCAAAGACATGTCCATGAGTATAACGAGACCCCAAAATTGAAACAAACCTAAAAATTGTTGCTGTAAAACCAAATCCTTCGCAATATGCCTGTAACAACGACTCACCCGCCAACTTCGAAGCCCCGTATAACGAGGTTTGCTGAGGAAGAGCAACTGCCTCAGGCGTGGGAATTTGTTTGGTGTCACCATAAATTGATCCTGTAGAAGAAAAAACAATGTTTTTAATTTCATTTTTTCTCATTGCCTCTAAAACCTTGAATGTCGCAATCGTATTCTGCTCCAAGTCTCTAAAGGGATGTAGCAAACCAAACCTGACGTCTGCATTGGCGGCAAAATGAAAAACATAGTCACATCCCTTCATGGCCTGTGCTAACGCGGTTTCATCAAGAACGTCACCTTTAACGAACTTAAACTGTGCCGACCCCAGTCCTTGCTCAAGAAACTCCATTTGCCCTGTACTTAAATTGTCATATCCCACAACAGAGTGATTCAACGTCAAACAGTGATCAACAACGTTAGAGCCAATAAAACCGGCAGCTCCAGTAACAAATATTTTTGCCATGAGGGCACCTTAATGGATTCAAAATTCAAAATCGATCATGAAAATCCAAAAATGACTCTGGGCGCAACCCTATAGAACATTCATCTTTACCTCGATATCTGCTATGAAAGGTCCCACAGATGTCTCGCGAACTCACAAATAAACATATTGTCATTTTTGGCTCTAGCCGTGGAATTGGAAAAACAATTGCAGAGTCCTTTGCAGAACACGGGGCCAATCTCACACTCGTTGCTCGTTCTGAAAACAGTCTGCTACAAATCAAGAACGCGCTTTCGCTTCAGTATCCCAAACAGAAAATTGAATACCTTTGTTGCGATGTTGCTTCGAAAAATGAGGTTGCCAAAACCATTCAACGCGCACAACAAACAGGACCAATTTATGGACTTGTTTGTGCATCAGCCATATATGGCCCCATAGGCCCACTTGAAACAAATTCTTTACTTGAATGGGAACAAGCCATTCAAATCAATGTTCTAGGGACAATCTACGCCATCCATGCCGCACTTCCACAAATGAAGCAGCAAGGTGACGGGAGAATTATTCTATTTTCTGGTGGCGGGCAAAACGCTATTGAAAATTTTTCTGCATATGTTGCTAGCAAGGGCGCCATTTGGCGACTCACTGAAAGCCTAGGGAAAGAACTGGCCAGCTCCAATATTTTTTTAAACGCCATAGCGCCAGGAGCCGTGAATACACAATTTTTAGAAGATCTACTTGCTGCGGGCCCTCAAAAAGTCGGAGCAGAACTATACAACAAATCTCTTGAACAGAAAAAAAATGGAGGGGCAAACCCCACTAAAGCAGCTGACCTTTGCCTGTATTTGATGTCTGAGAAATCTCACGGCCTGTACGGAAAAACGATAAGCGCCCTTTGGGATGATTATCGTCAGTTTTCTGATTTAGCTTCGATTAGTCAATCTGAACTGTACACCTTCAAAAGAATTGTAAAATAGCTACTACTTCGGCACGCAATCTTTAACATAAGAAAACAAACCCATACGACAATTATATTTTTGGCTACGCTCGGGTAAATCATGTTCAACGTTTAAATATTGAGTCAGCGGCCAGGGTTCATGTGAAAATGAAAATTGATTGTACTTGAGCAATATAAATTGTTCTCTAGCAAAGACACATAAACAAATTGCAAACAACAATTTGTTTTGCATAGGGTGAGCGTACCAGCGACGAAACAGCAACAGAAGAAGTGCCAATAACGAAGCAAAAAAAACAAGCAATGGGCCAAAAGCAAATCTCGGATCAGGAGCGGTTACAAAAAAGAACACCAAGCTCATGCCCGACAACAACAACAAGACTAGTTGTACTCGTTCTTCTTTATACAAAGTTCGTGATTTCACCAGAGTCGTTGCAATAAGAAGAACACTTAGCAAAGGCAAAAATACTTTGAGCGTTCTATAGTACGCCTCAACAAATCGAAACTGCGAATTTCTGTGCCACCAAGAAGCTACCCAGTCCCACCCAGAAAGAACCAAAGTACGATCAGCCTCTGGGTCTCTAGCCCACCAAACAATTCCATTTTGAACCTTGTGGACCACAGACAGTGGAGTTCCCCATGGCAACGATTCCATACACGTTTGTGAGATGGGATAAACCAAACATCCAGTACTCAGAAGGTTTCTAGCAAACCACACACAAGCCACCCCAAAGGCGGCAAATAAAAAAACAATCAAACCTCGTCGCTCTTGAGACGAGTTCCTTGTCCAATCCCAGACATTCACTAAAACTATGAATATTGACAAAAGAGAGGTGATTTTAATGAACAAGGAAAAACAAGCAAAACTCATAGATAAATAACGGCATAATGTTTCATTTCTGAATTTTGCCTCAAGAAAAAATGATACGGATGCCATAATAAACAAGGCCGTTGGCCAATCTGCACTAGGTGACTTTAGATGCCCCATGACAACTAAATGTGACGCAAAAACAATACCCAACATTGTTGCAAAGTTCCAAAAAACAAGAGTATCTATGCGGTCATTAAGTGCCTTTTGAATTCTAGCAATTAAAATCCCCAAAACAGAAATTGTTACAACAACATTAATGGAAAAGCTAAATGTGAGACCTCCCAAAGGAGTTCTTAGCCCTGACGACAACAAATGCCATATGGAATTAAAGCCCAAATGATCGTTGATAGCGGTTATACCCAGAACAACAGGCTCTTGGTTGTACCAATTAATAAAAGGCAAATAATATCCAAATGTGTCTGTGTTAGTTGTTGAGATGGCCGCAACAAACAATACGTATATAGACACAAACAGCAATCTCAACCACCCCTGCTTTATGTCACTCAGTAATTTCTTACGGTGCCAAACCAAGGATATAGCGCTTAAGCTCACAAGAAAAAATAAATTCATGTATGGGTTTAGCGGAAGAATGGAATTCAATATTAGACATAAAACCGCATAAGCCATAAGGCCAACAACGGCGCTTAGCTCAAAAGAAATCAAACTACGATTCACATTAGCGGCAACCAAAGTGTTCAACACGAGTGTCCCGATTAGAAAAAAAATAAAGAGCAGAAGAATTGCTGAAAGTGCAAGCGCCAACACATCCCTACAATAGCTGAGATTATAGGTTGAGAAAAGATTCAATTAGTTTTAGTCATCTGTATGAGTGAAACCTTTTTTTGATTGGCCCATAAGCTATGACGCCGCTTCTTATTATTCCATTGTGGCAAAAAATTATCTGGGCACAAATATTTTTGACATATTGTTGCACTCATGGAACGCGCTTCAAGCGCCCTTTTACTTCTCCTTTATATCCCTATTTTGCACTATCTTTGGCTTTAGCTATGCCAATGCGGTTCTTGCTCAATCCATTCTTTGCCTGATATTTGTTGCCTACACTCTTAAAAAAGTCATCGCTCTCAAAGCCGCTGAAAACGCACCATTTAATCGCATCATCTTCGTTCTATTTTTTTCTATATTATGGCTATCCAGCGGTGTGCTGTATGCAGAAGGTAGCGTTTTTGAGTTACGACTAGACCTCTATTCTTCAATACTGTTGAGCCTAAGCCTTATCTCCCTATTGGATCAAAGCCGTTACTCATTTTTATGGATAGCTTTTGCCTTTTCAGAACGCTTTCACAATGTTTCATCTTTCGCTGCCGCCGCAGGCGCATTTACATTACTAGACCTTATTGCCAGAAGGGACTTCAAGTACTCGTTAACGATTGTTAAAAAGTGTCTTATGGCAGGGTCGCTGTACGTCATCCTAAGATTTAATCAATTCATAGTGCTAACGAAGGCCTACCTCGGACATGTTGATGGAGAGCAAGTCACACTACGTGGTGACGCCCCTAACATGCTCTCCCTTTCTTTCCTTAAGTTTTACCCTAAAGGTTTATGGACGGAATATTTACTCTATCCTTGGGGTCGAATTGCTTTTTTCTTAGGATTGGTTTCCGTCATTGTCGGACTCATTCAATATCGACAACAGTTGTTACACAGCTCCAAAAGACTACTCTTTTTTCTGACGTTTTCATCACTCGTCATAGGCATACTGCTCACCATTAACCCTATTCGCAACAATCTTTCCGTGCTTCGCTACGCACTTGTTCCCTTTCTTTTGGCATCGTCGCTGTTTATTTCTCATCTAGCAGCCAACACTTTTTTTGCCCGCAAAACCAAACTTATTATTGCCAGCCTCTGCTTATTCATCGGACTTTCTGCCTTCGGTGAATACAAAAGACTGTTACGGCTCTGGAATGAAACCGACTATAACGGATACAGGGAGCACTCTTTTGCAAAACAAATTGACGAGCAGCTGATGTTTGTCCACCAAGACGCCCTCAACAGAAAACTAACACAAATCTCAATTTACCCGCTATTTTATTACGATTTTAATTTGTCCGACAATATTTGGGATATTTTCTACGCTAGAAACAAAATACCCGCACTTAAAGTGCAGTCGTCTCTGCCGATGTCGTACCAGAACCCCATTCAGGATGTAAAAACAGCTCTCACTAAAGCTCATTATGTAGTGATTGGTGAAAACTGTCTTGATCCTAGAGTTATAAAAGTTAATCAACAAATTAAAGACATTTTTCCTGAAATACAGAAACTTATAAAAGAATCATGTCATCGTTCACCGGTTGCACACTTTAAAACAGCAGTTTGTGAATTTGATGTTTTAAAGTGTAACAATTAAGCGCTTACTGCGTATCACTTGATTTCGATTTCAGCCTATACACACTTTTGTTTTGAGATTCAAAATAGGTGCGTACGTTAAGTTCTGCAATCAACCCTAAAAGTATGCACATACCCCCCATGATCGCAGATGTAACTGACAACAAAGGCAAAGGAGTTTGAATGAAAGATGTTTCCCTAAAATACTTTAAAAAAAGTGCCAGCAAGCCAGAAAAGAATCCAATAGCTAGGCAGCCAACACCAAATGTTCCAAAAATATACATTGGCTTTTGGTAATATTTATTTAAAAACTTAACAACAACCATATCAAAAACAACTTTAAATACGCGCTCAAGGCCATATTTAGAATAGCCATGTACTCGCGGTCTATGGTTCACAACAAGCTCAGTGACACGAGCCCCCTCCCACTTGGCATACACAGGAATGAATCTGTGCATTTCACCATAAAGGCGAACCCCTTCAATCACATGCCTTCGATACGCCTTCAACGAACATCCATAGTCATGCAGATGCACACCACTCATTTTGGAAATAATCCAATTAGCCAACTTACTAGGCAATGTTCTTAAAAAGGGATTGTCTTTTCTGTCTTTTCGCCAACCAGAAACAACATCAAAACCTTCTTGTAGTTTTTCAATCAGCCTAGGTATATCTGCAGGATCATTCTGCAAGTCAGAGTCCATAGGTATAATGACATCACCCTTGGCATGATCAAACCCGGCCATCATGGCGGCCGTCTGCCCGTAATTTCGCGCCAACCTCAACACAACAACTTTGTCGGGATTTTGTTCATACAACCGCCGCATAACAGCATGGCTTTGATCAGTGCTGCCATCGTCGACAAAAACAACCTCCCACTGAACACTCCGCATGGATCCCAATGATCTATTCAGCTCCTCAAATAACTGAACAATATTGGCTTCTTCATTAAAGGCAGGGATGGTAATTGAAATTTTCATTGCTGTACCTATAAAAATTTACCGATATTGATGACGTGTCAAGGTTAATCGCAACTAATGCTATTGGCACGATCAGACTTGTAATCCCCTCTAAAAAGCTCAATTTTAAACCTTAGCAAGGAAAAATAAAAAACATCAGAAGACATGGGATTTTGTACCGATAAACATGAAGGAATAGAGCTCTGGGATACTTTTATATACGCAGGGGGTATAGCAACGCGACCAAACATTTTAGGCACACCTTCTTTGGCTTTATATGTAAAATCGGTGATGCGACTAAATAAATTAAAAAATGAAATGGAATGAGGCATTCTCACAAAAATAAGAGCCAAAAATACCAAGCCTAAAAATAGTGAATTCTTTATTTTGAATTTCGGAACCACGAACTCACCGTGCGCACTAGCCAACAGACCAATCAAGGCAACCACAATGGCACCGCCTATATAATGATCCAAATAAGCAAGAACCCACAATAGAGGAATATCGTTTCGTCCTACTGCCAAAAACGGCGAGAAAAAACCTGCTGTTGCCTGTATAGCGCATAAAATTGCTGAAAAACAAAGTATACGGAAGAGCAGCGGACTCTTCTCCAAAGCAACAGCTTTCACGGCTACCCATAAACTTAGCAATGATGCCATTAAAATTCCCAAATAAAGCAGACCACTCCATGTTGCAAATAATGACAAGAAAACCGTAAACGATTTGTCCTTCTTGACCTGATTTAACGAGCTGCCTCCCCACACAATCAACCAGAAAGAAAAACCAAGTATAAGGACTCCTAGAAAAATTTTTGCGGGTCGACCTTTCCAAACTTCTGCGTGCCTAAAGCCAGCCAGCAGCTCAACAAAAAAAGCAATAAAGACTACAAACGAAAGTGTTACTGGATGAAAAAATCCTAGCAATGGCAACATGAACAGTTTTTTTGATTGAGGCATTACGCAAGCCAACCAAAGCATTGCACCAAGCACAATCATTAAGGGCTGGCGTGGAGTGTAGAACAAATAGGGGAATCGTCCAAATCCATTTAAATTTGAAGCCAACAACAGAGCAAAAAAAACTATCGATATATGAAATAGATGCTTTCGAGAAGAATCTCGCGAAACAAAAACAAGCCAAACCAAAAACACTACATATAAAATTGCTGAAGACGAGAAATGAGAGGCCAAGTCAATTTTAACTCCGGAGTTTCTCGCATCTGTTAATCCAAAAATGAGCGAGAGCCCCGACAAGACACCAAAGCTGACAATACTCGTCAGCGGAAACTCCCATAGAACCAGACCAAGAAAGACAATCAATAGCGTCATCATAATCAGGCCCGCCCAACGCAGATGTTGGAGAGAATCGTTCAAGAATGATTCTGCCTTATACACCTTAGCCAAATGCAGTCCTAAAAAGCTAAAAATGGGGTGAGAAAAAAACGGATTAGCAACGATGTTCGTTTGATAACTCTTACATTCATCAACGTTCTTCATTCCAGACTGAATGCAGTTATCAATGGCATTTTTATGCAGATCCAACAGAGCAGGAGGAGGAGGATTGAACCGCATTCCTGTAGCTAACGAATTATATCCGTCATTGTTAAAGAGTAACCCATCAACTGTCGATAAAAAACAAGCAATTAAGACCCAAGACACGACAGTAATTGCAATCATCTTCATGACGTTTTCTTTTTTCATCTTCATCCACTATAACCAATATTTACGCAAGAATGGTAGTTCTAAAATTCCACCAACAACGCATTCAACTAAGTTTATAAAATAAAGTAAAAGTGACGCAGCCAAAGCAATCTCTGCAGGAACCTGGTAAGCCGACAAAACAATAACAAAACTAGCCTCTCGAACTCCAAGATTCGGCAGAGGAACCGGCAGCAGAATTAGTAGATTTAAAACTCCAGCAAAAAAGACACACAAGTGCAAAGGGATTTGCCCACCACAACTTAGTATCATTATATACATGATGATTGGGGGCAGTAAGGCAACAACAAATCCAAAAATTATTATACTTATGCGGTCCTTAAAAGGCATTTTTAAAACAAAATTTAATGAAGACACAACATGTTTAAGCACTGAGAACGAGGTCCATCGGTTAACAGGTATTGCCTTGATGTTTAGGCCCAGAAAAAAAAGTAAAACCAAAAGAACCATCACTCCCACCCTCAAAAAAGGAGCAACGGCAATATAACCATCAACCCACGGGATCTTGGAAACTGCGATGGGAACCATTAGCGCCAATAGCAAGGGAAACAATGTTAACAAAAGACGGCTAACAATAATCAAAAAAAGACTTTTCCAGCCATCCAAAATTCGACTATTAATCCTCTGCCAACCAACAACAGCAGCCACATAGGAAGGGAACAAGCCAGAGTAAAAAGTTACGCCAAGTTGCCAACAAAACACAAAGCGTGAACTTAACTGAACGTGAAAATAGTGGGCAAATATAGTGAACTGCTTAGACAGCAAGATACGTCCCACAAACGTTAAACCAATCCCTAAAAATAAATGCCCAATATCTGCACGATAAAGAGTAGAGAGCAATTGATCCACATTAACTTTTGTTTTCAAATACCAAGCCAGCAAAGCAAAAATTAAAAATGAAATGAGTACACTATAGCGTCCACTCGCGGCCATAGGCGTTGGCAGATCCGTCTGCTCATTGTATTGCTGACTCATTGTTTATGAGTATGCCTTAGCAAAGTAATTAACGCATTGCAATGATCTGAGGCCCGTTCTATTCTAATATTAAAACTATCTTTTGATTCGTCGACACTCTCATAGTCAGATCAACTTTTATGTGTGGCTTTACTGGCTTTGTTGAAAATCGAACGGCTCAAGAGTCTCGTCATATTTTGCAAAGCATGTTGAGCTCCATGTCTCATCGTGGTCCCGATGGAGAGGGGTTAGATATCCGAGAGACCGCATCGTACTCCGTGTGCTTAGGCCACAGACGCCTTGCCATCATTGATGTGAATGGCGGAGCTCAACCCATGGCCGACACCAACAACAGACTGCACATTGTTTTTAATGGTGAAATCATTAATTTTATAGATTTAAAAAAGCAGTTAGGGCAACTGGGCCACACCTTTGCCACAAACAGTGACACAGAAGTGATTCTAAAATCTTATGTTCAGTGGGGTACAGAGAGTTTTGAGAAGCTCAACGGGATGTTTGCCTTTGCATTGTGGGATGACAATCATAAAAAGCTATTCTTAGTTAGAGACCGCTCCTCCATTAAGCCACTGTTTTTTTCTTTACTGAAAAATGGTGGACTAGTGTTTGGATCAGAACTCACGGCCCTTTTAAAACATCCCCTTATTGAAAAGAAAATTTCTCGACCTGCATTGGTGAACTATCTTTTTTACGATGCCGTCCCATCTCCTGAAGCCCTAATTGAAGGAGTTCAAAAACTAGCGCCCGGAACTTATCTTCAATGGCAAGAAGGCAAGCTACAGCTGAACACATTCTACAGCATCAACAACATTCGCATTGAAGAAATAGACGAAGATAAAGCAATACAAAAATTAGACTCCATTTTAAATGATTCAGTTTCTAGATATTTAATTTCAGATGTACCACTTGGGATCTTCCTCAGTGGCGGCATTGACTCCTCGTTGGTGGCAGCAATCGCTCAAAAAAAATCAGCAGAACCTCTACATAGTTTTTCTATTGGTTTTGAAGATTCAAGTTTTGATGAATCTCCCTACGCCCGCCAAGTAGCTAAACATATTGGTGCTAATTTTTCTTACGAAATTTTTAGTGAGGCACAAATCTTAATTGAATCAGACAACATTTTATCTCTATTAGATGAACCCTTAGCGGACCCATCTTTAATTCCGACCTATCTTTTATCTAAGTTAGCTAAAAGCCGTGTGAAGGTAGCTCTAGGTGGCGATGGTGGCGATGAGTTGTGGGCTGGCTATCCAAGCTATCAAGCCCATAAACTAGCAGAGAACTTTTATAACTGGATACCGAATGTAGCCAAAAAACATATCATCAAAAAATTTGTAGATTATCTACCTTTTGGCCAAGGATACCAAAGCATTGATTGGAAACTTAGACGTTTTGTAAATCGCTGGGAAAGTAACATACTAACAAGAAATCTGCGCTATAGGGCCAACTGTGATCTAGGAGACCTAGCTCACATTTTTTCTGGACCCCAAGCGCCCAAGCCAAGCCTTTATCAGAAAATGACAACATCACAATTGCCACTCTCAATGGAAGGAGTTTTGGCTCAAGATTTCCTTGAATATCTCCCTATTGTTCTAACAAAAGTTGATCGCGCATCAATGGCTGTGGGGCTTGAGGTCAGGCCTCCGTTCCTCGACAATGAATCCATTTCCTTAGCATTTTCCCTGCCCTTAAAGTTAAAACTTAGAAACAACACAACGAAGTATTTACTCAAAAAAGTAGCTTCAAAATACCTCCCAGAGAACATCATCTACCGTCGAAAACAAGGGTTTGGCATCCCATTACTCCAATGGACAAGCGGCGCCTTGCAAAAACGTTATGTGGATATGCTTAATGATACAGCGTTTTTCCAAAACCAAGGACTAAACCTCGACGTTATTAGGTCGTGGAATCATGAAACCTTGCAACTTAAGGCTGACCACTCAAGGGCTTTATGGGCTTTTTATGTCCTATGGAAATGGTTCCATAGGGTGACAGCATAGGCTCATAACGATATATTGTGCCCAATGATTTTAGTCACAGGCTGTGCAGGCTTTATAGGCTTTCATTTGACACAAAAGCTATTAAATCTTGGCCATCACGTAGCGGGTTTTGACAACCTCAACCACTACTATGACCCCCTTCTAAAACAACACCGTATTGAAGAATTACAGAAATCGCCCAACAACTATCTTTTAAAATTTTACCACGCTGATTTGTGTAGCAAAGAAAGCTTGAATCAAGTGTTTTCAGAAAACAATGTCACACACGTCATTCACTTAGCCGCGCAGGCAGGCGTTCGATATTCTTTGGACAATCCTGAAGCCTATGTTTCCTCCAATTTAGTGGGTTTTGCCAACATATTAGAAGCTTGCCGAAAGCATCAAATCAAGCATTTCGTTTTTGCTTCCTCGTCTTCTGTATATGGAGCTAACCAAAAGATGCCGTTCCATATTGATGACCCCGTGGATCACCCGCTAAATTTGTATGCAGCCACTAAAAAATCAAATGAACTCATGGCCCATTCATATAGCCACTTATTTAAAATCCCCACAACTGGTTTTCGTTTTTTCACAGTCTATGGCCCCTGGGGCAGGCCTGACATGGCTTACTATTCGTTCACTGAAGCCATAGAAGAAGGAAAAGATATTCTTTTATACAACGGCGGCGAACTGCATAGAGACTTTACCTACATCGATGATGTCGTGGATGTGCTCACCAAAACAATCCAAACGGTTCCTTCTCACTCAGCCGACGCACAACTACTGCAAGTTCCCTCAAAATCTACAGCACCCTTTCGACTATACAACCTCGGGAATCGAGAGCCAGTAAAGGTTCTTCATATGGTAGAGATCCTGGAAAAACTTTTGGGCAAAAGAGCAAAAATTAAATCTGCCGAAATGCGAAAAGAAGACGTCGTCTCCACATTTGCCGATGTTACAGAATTAGAAAATGTTTTTGGTAAAATAAAACACACATCATTACACGCAGGATTGTCATTCTTCGTTTCGTGGTACCGTACCTACAAAACATCACACAAGCCGTAATTTATATTTTCTCTCCACCAAACAACCAAGAATTCTCATTGCGAGAAAAAATATAGGTGTTTTTAATATTAGTTTGCGAATCGAGCCATTTTTGAACTTCTTCTTTTTTAAAAAATTTAGTTTGAGGCGTGACAAGTTGATCAAAAGCAACGTGCCTAAAAAACAAGAAATCACGCGATGAAATCCACTTGGCATAACTTGACATTGGTAAAAAAGAAAAAACAGGAATTACCTTAAACAACTGAGCATAGAAAAAAAACGGTACCACCAAAGGAGTCGCAATCAGATACTTTGTAATCCACCATGGCAATTTTGAAGTTATACGACGCAATGGTTCTACAAACCATCGAACCAATGCATTACCTTCATATCCATAAACCCATATATGAAATTTACCATTCGATCTTACATTTCTGAGTACTGACGAAAGACCCAAGGCCGGGTCTTTAAGATGATGTATAACTCCAATGCAATAAACAAAATCAAACGGTTCAGATTGAAATTGGCAAAGATCGAACCGCTTTATTTCGAAAGGAATTTGAAATTTGTTTGCTAGCTCCATATTTTTTTGAGCACTATATACTGAATCACCAAGATCCACCCCAACGATTTTTCGAGGATTGAATTCAAGGAGATGAGTCATCAAGCTTGCATTACCACAACCAAGTTCCAATACGGTTTTATCTTGTAGTGACGAAAGGTCGTGAGGATAAAACCAGTCAACAACTTGCTTGCGTGTATAAACTGATCCTAAAGATAGATGATTCCAAGAATTCGCAAAAGCCTGAGCTGTGTCTCGATCTGTCATTGGCCGCATCTTGCTTTGCTTTGGATGAAATGTCTAGATACATTACAGCACCGCGCGTACAAAACCATCGACAATAAAGCACATTAAACCTGAACAGCTACTTTTTCCCCTGCTGTTCCCTGATCAATTCTAATCGTGTAATTACACACTCTTTTAATGTAATCGTGATTGTGGCTGACAAATAGAACAGTACGGCTTCCGTCTACAGTAATTTCAGAAATTTTATTCATACATTTTTCATGGAAGTGCATGTCGCCAACAGCCAACACCTCATCCAAAATCACAATAGAGGAGTCCAAATGCGCCGCTATGGAAAAGGCAAGCCTCACATACATCCCACTGCTGTATCTTTTCACGGGCGTTTCCATAAACTGTTCAAGCTCTGAAAAGGCGACAATTTGATCGTATTTCTTTGCTACTTCCTTGCGTGTCATTCCTAAAATAGCACCATTCAAAAAAACGTTTTCTCTTCCTGTCAGCTCTGGATGAAAGCCCGTGCCTACTTCCAGCATACTGGCAACCTTGCCCTTGATACGGACCCTTCCACTGGTTGGTCTTGTAATTTTCGATATGATTTTTAGCAGCGTAGATTTTCCAGCTCCGTTGGGGCCAATAATACCAACTCTGTCTCCTTTATGGATTTGTAAATTCACATTCCTAAGAGCATAAAAAGTATTCGAACTTTTATCGTAACGCTCATGAGGCAGTGCCAGTGCGGCGCTGTGGTCCTCGCCTTTGGTTATTTTCATCCAAAAACCACGCCAGTACTGCTGTAATGAACGATAGTTAATTTTGCCGAGATGATAAACCTTAGAAACGTTTTCAATGCTCAAGACGACTTCTGACATTATACGGTGTCCACAAATGTTTTTTCGATACGGTTAAACACTAAAAATCCCACAAAAAAAATAGAGCAAATACTTACACAAGAAACCAAATACCAGTTCCACGGAGCTTGCCCATTTGAGTACAATCCATAGCGAAACATTTCAATTAATGGCGCGATCGGATTCATAAAAAAAAGTGGTAGCCATTTCTCAGGAATACGAGAGGCAGGGTAAACAACTGGCGACACATACATCAGAAGCGTTGTAAGAAGACCGACAATGTGTGAGAGGTCACGGAATTTGACCGTTAATGAAGAAAATAGAATTCCAATTCCCATTGCCAATGTGCCAATCAAACAAATGCTAACTGGCAATAAAAATAGTGCTGCATTAGGACGAATACTGAAACCTGAAAAGTAAAAGTAAAAGTAAATCACAAGCAACAGCATCAGCTGTATCATTAAAGAAAACAAACTTGATATAATTGTGGAAATAGGAATTGTGATTCTTGGAAAATAAACCTTTCCGATAATTCCCACATTGGTCACTAAGACATCTGACGTTCTAATGAGACATGCCACAAAATAATTCCATAAAATTAATCCAGACAAATAAAACAACACATGTGGCGTGTTGTCTGTTGGGATGTTCGCAATTTTTCCAAAGGTCACCACAAAGACTGCTGTCGAAGCCAAAGGAGATATCAAATACCAAAGTGGTCCCAAAATTGTTTGGCTGTAATAAGCTACAAAATCTCGGCGAACGAATAAATAAATGAGGTCCCAAAAGCGGAAAATCTCACGAATGGAAAAATCAAACCATCCCGAATTAGGCCCTATGACTATGTCGAAATTATCTTTATCTTTCATTGCTGTTATATGCTCTAAAACCCATACCGAGTATCTATAGAGAATTACGGGCTGTCAACGATGTCTGGCCATAATTGAGGGGCAAGTCAAAACAATTCAGGGAAGAGGTCTCGACACTCCTTCTTCAGTGACTCATTAAAAACAAGATCCCACGCCGTACCAAAGCTTGGATGCCGGGGCTTCAGAAACTTCTCATAATCGATGCTTTTGATTTCTTTTTGTGCGGCCATGAAACTCAACGGTGTTCCAATATCCCTATGATAAACTTGGTTTTGGTAAGACTGTATTCGTCCCAAATAACGCGGAATTAACTCCAAACTAATTTCGGAAACTGGATTCAAAGTTAACTTTTTTAATTGAGCAAAAACTTCACTAGCAAAAAAGAAAACAGCACCATTCGCCAACGCCGATGGAGGGTTTGCTGCTTTTTCAAAAAATGCAGTCACAACTCGCTCATCATTCAACTCGACGACACCACACAATTGAGGATTTGGAGCTTCAAAAAGCATCATCGTTAGGTCACATCCGACCTGTCTATTCTGATGTGCTGCTGAGAAGTCAGTAAAATCAAAAAAGCTTAGGTTGTCGGCATGAGCCACAAACACGGACTCATCAGGCTCCAAGACGACATGATTGGCAAAATGTTTAACGGTCCCTAAGGTACCACGCAAAGTCTCCTCTTCTATGTAGTGTATTGTGACATTGTTCAATTTTAACGTATCTAAATATTGCTTAACCAATGCTGATTTATAATGAAGGTTAATCCAGATTTCCCGTATTCCACCTGCTTGCAAAAGACGAATCCAGTACTCCAATAGCGGTTTGCCCGCTATTGGCACGATGCACTTAGACAGAAGCTCACCAATTGGACCCAGTCTCGTTCCTTTTCCGGCCGCCAAAAGGAGTGCTTTGCTTGGATGTTTTTTCATAGAAGTAATCCACAATAACCTGCATCAAATCATACGCCGATGCAAACCCCAAAATCGCTTGTGCTATTTGTCAAAAATACCTATCCACGCTATGAAATCACTGAGGAAAAACTATGAATATACTTCTAACAGGTGGAACCGGTTACATTGGTACAAAACTTTGCTTAAAGCTCCTAGAGCTAGGCCATACGGTCGACGTTGTGGACACCTCTTGGTTTGGAAATTTCCTACCCGCACATAAAAATTTAATCATTCACAACTTTGACTTGCGTGACATCGAAAAGCTGCCAAACAAATCTTTCGATGTCATTATGCATCTGGCAGCGATAAGCAACGATCCCTGCGTAGAGTTAAACCCCAAGTTATCTTGGGAGGTTAATGCTCTAGCAACCATGAGGCTAACCGATTGGGCCGCACGTCGAAACACCAAACAATTTATCTTTGCCAGCTCTGGCAGTGTTTACGGAGTAAAAAGCGAAGAAAGGGTGACCGAAGACCTAACACTAGAACCCATTTCTGAGTACAACAAAACCAAAATGGTAGGTGAGAGAATTGTTCTTAGCTACAAAGACAAAATGCAAGTTCACTGCTTAAGGCCTGCAACAGTCTGCGGCCTATCGCCAAGACAGCGCCTCGACTTAAGCGTCAACATCCTCACGACACAAGCAGCAACCAAGGGATTCATTACCGTATTAGGCGGCTCACAGGTAAGACCCAATATTCATATCGACGACATGATTGGTGTTTATCTGCACTTTTTAAACAATCCGTCCCTTCCCTCTGACACCTACAACGCTGGATTTGAAAATAAATCGATCATGGACATCGCAAACTTAATTAAAAATCACATCCCATGTGAAGTGAAAGTTTCAGAATCCAACGACCCTCGCTCCTACCGATTAGATTCTTCGAAACTTTTAGCTACAGGCTACAAACCACAAAAAACAATTCAACATGCCATTGAAGAGCTTTCATCTGCCATTAAAAAAGGCCTTCTCGTGCCTGAAGAAAAAAACAATAATATTGCTTGGATGAAACACCTTAAAGTCGGCTAAAGCCTATTCCAAAAATTTTAAAGACTGAATGAGGTCTTTTTGAGACAATGGAGTGTTACCAACCCTACTGACTTGAATGGCAGATGCCATAGAACCTAGTAAGGCGCTTTGCCATATATTGCCACCTGCAACCAATGACATGGCCGCGCAAGTTACAAAAGAATCACCAGCACCAGCAACATCTTTAGGGTTTAAATTTAGAGCAGGTAGACGATCCGTCAACAAATCCTTATTGGTATCTAAATTAGAATGAACCAAAATACCTTCTGATCCCAAAGTGATAATCACATTTTTAGATTCTGTTTTTGCCCACAAGGCTTCAGACAAAACGACAAGACCTGACTCAAAATCTCTCATTGCCAATCGTGCTTCATGTTCTGTTGGGCACACTAGTAGCATGTTTTTGTAGCGTGAGATGTCTCCGACCTGAGAAGAAGATTGGCTATCCGCGACCATTGGAACATCAGAAGCCCTACACAATGTCGAAACCATCTCAACAAGCTCCTGGGGTAAACAGCCATAATTAAAATCAGAAAAAATTAATAAGTCTGTTTTCTTAATGAGCTTCTGTAATGTCTTATACATTTTATCAACTAGGTCTCGAGAAATGGAGTGCTGCCTTAGCTCACTCACTCGAAATACAGTTTTACCACCGCACCGATACCGCTTTTTCATTGTCGTAGGACGGCTCTGGTCTTCAAAAAAAGAACATTTCACTCCATTTTGCTCGAGTTTTTCCCGACCCCATTTTGCAGCATCATCAGCACCCGTTACGCTTACAAAGTTAACAGTCGCACCCATACCTGAAGCATGTGCGGCAACAATGCCCGCTCCTCCGACATAACTGGAGCTCTCTGTAGGGGTTACAACAATTACAGGATCTTCGCGCGACATTCCCAATGGATCACAATTGATGTATTCATCAATAATTAAGTCACCAACAACTGTGACTCTGATTGAGCTAAATTTTGATAAAAGCACTTTTAAGCTTGATAGTTTAATTTTTCTTCTCTTTATAAAATCAACTGGCTTAACATGATCCGAAGTCTCTTCGTCTAAAAATTCTGCTCTTAGCAGTTCCCTAGAAGAAAAAGAAATTTCACCAGAGCCAAACAAGAGTTTCCCACCATAGCTCTGAATAACCTCAACTTCCGGGTTAAACAAATCCTCATGCTCTTTACCCTTCACCACACAGTCAGGCTTTAGAGCACCAATGAACATCTCCGGAGAATCTTTTAACAAAAAGGCATGTGACACAATGCCAATGGACTCCACCCCTTCGAGTCTCAGTTGCGGAGAAATCAAATGTTCTGGAGGATTATAGTTGTTAACAGCTACAACCAAAAATTCACCGCAATCTTTGGCAAATCTGAGTAAACGCAAATGGCCAGGATGAACAATGTTAAAATTACCAGTTACAAAAACAATGCGCTTGGATCGCCCTACTAATTTTCTAATTTTTCGAATTTCAGACTGAGATGAAGCAGAAAGTAACGATTTTTGAGCCATGAAGCATCAACTCCTTGAATCACTCAGCCAATTTAAGATTAAGGGTTTGCGCATTCATAAATTTATAATCGCCTGTGTAACCTGCATGACTCATAACTTCTCGCCACTCATCTGGCTGCAATATTGTACAACCCAAAAGGGTCCAGTGCCTAAATAGCCAATACTCTTCTGGTGTTTTGTAAGACGCCAAAGTGACAAAGCTACGACCATTGGACACTCGTTGAATTTCCTTTAAGGCAGTAATGGCATCTGTCAAATTCAAGCAATAAATAACCCCAATCGCTATGGCCAAATCAAAAGAAGAATTTTCGTATGGCAAAGAAGTAAAAGACGATTGTTTAATAAAAGGACGAACAGATTCCATTGAGTTTTCAATGGCGTATTTTGATATTTCACAACCAGAAACACGAATTCCCGGTATCAATTCTCTAAAATCATGTAGCAGAAATCCTTTTTCACAACATACTTGCAGCACTCGACTACCTGAAACTAGCTTGTAATCAGTCGCCATGGATCGCGCGACCTTCTGCCAACGACCATCATACTTGAAACCACCATAGCCAAAGTTTCTATCTCCGTCGTAGTAATCTTTATCTCTATAGCAAGCCACAATCCTCTGCTTTATGGTTCTCAGATTAGGGCCCACAAATCGTGGCTTTTCGGGCTGTGGATACTCTCTTAGTGCATCAAATTCCCTCATAAAACATAGTCCTCCACCATTGAGATATGGTCCACAACAACATCAGCCTGGCCTAGGGCAGATCGAGCAACTGTGGTTGTCAGAGCAACACATTTACAGCCTGCGGCTTTTGCAGAAGCAACCCCCAAAGGAGCATTCTCCACTACCATAGATTGAGATGGCTGAATGCCTAGCAACTCGCATGCCTTCAAATAAGGCGCAGGATCGGGCTTACTAGCGGAACACTTTTCCGCTGTAACCACAACATCAAACAAGTTTAAAATATTTGTCGATACCGACGTTTTTACCCTGCGCTCTAAAGCAGCTGTTACAATGGCAGTTTTAATACCGCTAGCTCTTAGCTTTAAAAGTAAATTCTCAACACCGTCATAGGCTAAAAAATTAGGACTTCCCATTAGCTCTTCTTTTCGATGCAACAATTGCTCAGGAGAGCTTTTCTTTTCTGACTGAGCACTCAAAAACATTGAGGCAAGATCAATACCTCTAGTGCCCTCAAGTAAAGTGTATCGTTCATATGAAAGAGCAATTCCCAATTCCATCAATGCCGATGCCCACGCTTGGTAATGTAGTTCAATAGATTTGACCAGAGTTCCATCTAGATCAAACAGAACTGCCCTTACATCTCTCACCTAGCGTTCTTTTCCACCAAAGCTAATGTTTCTTTCATCCAAGGGCCCAAGTGCTTGTAGTGAGGAGACGTGATGATTCGACCATCAACAACAGCTGGACCATCTACATAAGTCGCTCCTGCATTGTTAACATCGTCTTTAATGCTGTAGTAGCCGCTGATTTTTTTACCCTTAACAATATTTGCAGAAATGAGCATTTGAGAGCCATGGCAAATAGCAGAAACAATCTTATTAGCATCATAGAAATCTTTGATGAATTTTAAAATTTGCTGGTCCTGGCGAAGATATTCCATACATTTTGCGCCACCAGGAATAACCAATAAGTCATAGTTTTTGACTTCAATATCTTTTGTATCAATTGTTGGCACAATTTTAGAGCCCAAGTTTCCAAATACTGTTTCCTTTCCAGGCACAGCGATATCTAAAAAGTAATTGTCCTCCAAAAGACGATAGTGAGGATAAATGTATTCATGGTCTTGAACCAATCTTCCTGTAACGATTACTGCTCTTCTTTGTTGAGTCATTTTCTGTCCCTTTCTGAAATCATGTTCTTTTTAAGCTCATCCCTATCTAAAAAAGGGAATAAATCTTCAAATGCCGTATACTCAGTGGATCCATCGGCTCTCTTCCTAGATGTCGCCCTAGGAATTTGCTGTTGGTTATGGTCCAGCATAATTTCACAAATTGCTGGTCCACTCGAATCCAAAACTTTAGCAGTAATCTCTTCGACTTTAGACGTTTTTTCAAGCTTGAAATAAGGGAGATTATGAGCTTCCGCAATTTTTTCAAAGTTCGGAAACGACAGACCAGACTCCTCATTGCAACCCATCAACCGCCCGTTAAAACCTATTTCCTGGGTTTGTTTGATCGTCATATATCCACCATTATTGTAAATCATCAGCTTAATCGGCAATTTGTGATACATCACCGTTGCTAGCTCCTGAATATTCATCAAAAGCCCGCCTTCTCCAGCCAAGCAAACAACACGCTGGCGATTTCTCGCAAAACAAGCACCTATTGCAGCTGGCAACCCCCAACCCATAGAAGCAAAACCGGAATTTGTGAAAAGACGAACCCCTTTTTTTACATCAAATGCCTGATGGGTTCCCTGAAACGCAAGCCCCATGTCCGTCACAACAACATCACCATCACGCATATGCTTTGAGAGCACTTCAATGAAATAATAAGAGTTCACTGGTGTTTCTTGTTTCCTGTATTCAGGCAAAACAACTGGGTATTGCTCAAGCCATGACCGACACTGCTTGCTCCACGCTTGCGTATTCAACACAGCATCATTCATTTGGATTTCGAGTTCTTTTAAAAACACCTTGGCATCACATTCAATTTTCAAATCTAAACGGAGTGTCTTTTTATCCATTTCTGGTCGATCAATATCGACCATAGCTGTATAAGCATTTTTAGCGTACTCAGAAGAGTTGTATCCTGTTTGGGGAAGAGACAACCGGGTCCCGACTGCCAAGTACAAATCTGAATTCTGTACTGCAAAATTGGCACCTCTCTGCGCAAAGGTGCCAGGTCTTCCAACATAAAGAGGATGACTAGAAGGATAGAGGTCATTAGCATTTCTTGCCGTCACAAAAGGAATTTGATGTTTTTCTATAAACTTCAAAAAGGATTCTTCAGCGCCTGCAATACGAACGCCCTGACCAATATGAAGCAAAGGCTTACTGGATTGAACTAGTTTTTTTGCCAGATTAGCTATGGCTATTTTTGCTTCAGCAGTTAAAAGTTTTGATGGGTCTTCGGGAGGAGTGAAGCCAACAAGAGAGTCAGGATCAATTTGTGCATTCTGAACATTGGCCGGGATATCCAACCAAACAGGACCTGGCCTACCGCTCGTTGCTAAATAAATAGATTTCTGCAATTCAAACAAAATTCTACTAGGGTCTTCAAGCATCACCGCGTATTTGGTGACAGGACGGACGAGATCAACAATGTTGATTTCTTGAACACCTAGCTGACGCAATCCCGACTGGCCAATGGTCTGATTTAAAAACACTTGACCTGAAATCACCAAATGAGGAACCGAATCCATCCAAGAGCCTGCAATACCTGTAATGGCATTGGTACCGCCAGGCCCGGTTGTTACTAACGTCACACCAATGGCCAGCTTTGCTCTTGCATACGCTTCTGTTGCCATCGCCGCTGCTTGTTCATGGTGGCAACAGATGTATTTCATTTTTTTTGCCTGAGAGAGGGCATCGCAGAGAAAAATCGAACCTCCTCCAGACACCGTAAATATCGTATCCATTCCAAGGCGCTCTAAATAATTAACAATAAAGTCTGCAACTCTAATGGTTTTTTTCATTGATAGACCCTCCAAGAGTCATTTCGTTTTTAAAATCTTCACTGCTCAAAAAGGGGTACATGTCTTCAAGAGGTTTCGCCAACCACTTGCCATCTTCAGTCACACGAAAACCCATCTTTGGTAAAAATTCGATATCGGAGTCCAAAACAACCTCGATCACCGTTGGCTTGGTGGACTCCAACGACGCAAACAACTTGTCATTCATTTCTGCTGGCTTAGAAATGCGAACTACATCGAAGCCACAAGAAGAAGCCATTTTAATTTCTGGAAGCTCTTCATAATTTAATGAAGTCTCTGCATTAACCAAACGACCACCAAAATAGTCTTTTTGAATTTTACGTATCAACAAATTTCCTCTGGAATTCAACACGAAAATTTTTATAGGGAGACCCAACTTGGAAAAAGTTGGCAATTCCGACAACCCCAGCTGAAAGCCTATGTTCTCACAAACACCCACAACTCGACCATGGCTCCAAGTCGAAATTCCAAGACATGCCGGAATCACAAAACCCGGCAACTCTAAACCCGTAGAACTAATCATACGTTGATTTTTTTTGAGCTGAAACGTTTGCATAGCAAAAACAGTACACGCCCCACCATCAACAACCACACTCGTATTTTCTGGCAAAACACTAGAAAGCTGACGGAAAAACAAATAGGGATTAATGGCATCACGATGAGCATATGCTTCCGCCAAGGGATCGAATTTATGAGCCCAGCGTTGGCACCTGACGTTCCAGTCGCTGTAACTTGGCAACGAAGTACTGCCCAACTCTTTCAATAATTCTTTGCAAAAAAGATCGGCCGAAGACAATATGGGAAGATCAATTTTTAAAGTCGGTTTTTTCAACTCTTCTTCATCTATATCAACCACAACCTTGGTTGCATTTTTAGCGAATAAATCAGTATTTCGACCAATGAGTGGTATCGACAAGCGCGAGCCAACGCTAATGAGTAAATCAGCATTTTGAATGACAAAATTGGAGCGTCGCTGGCCATACATTCCTGGTCTGCCGAAGTTGTATTCGTTATCATCTTCAAGCAAGTCCACACCACGTCGAGACATAAGCACAGGCAGTTTCAGCGTCTCTACCAACGTTCTAAACATTTCAATGGCACCGGCGTGCCGAATGCCAGAACCCGCCAACAAGACTGGACGTTTAGACTGTTGTAATAATTTCAGCAACTCGTGACACTGTTTTTTCAAATTGCCAGACTTTAGCTCAGTATCAGAGTCATGTGCCACAGCAAGTGGCTCTGTATACTGATCTGAACGATCAACCAACATCCCCTGCACATCAATTGGAATATCTAGCCATACTGGTCCAGGCCTTCCTGACATGGCCTCACGAACAGCAAGGCGCATCTCAGAAATAATTTTGTTAGGATCCAATATTTTAGTGGAGTACTTCGTAATGTGCTTGGCCATATCGACAATACACAATGACTTATTGCCAAGCTGCCTTAGCTTAGGATTATCTGTATCTTGGTCTGATCTCGACTGACCTGAAATCACAATGAGTGGCGTGGAATCAACCCAGGCATTAGCAACACCGGCCAATGCATTCACACTAGATCCACCAGAAGAAACCAACAAAAAGGCTGGGCCAGAAGACATTTTGGAGTATGCCTCAGCAGCAAGCGATGCATTTTTTTCAGAATTCAGAGTTAAAAAATTCAACTGTTCTTCTCTAGCAATAGAATCGACCAGATGAACATTGGAGTCACCAACCACAGCAAATGTTTTAGCCTTAGGCGTTTGTTTAATGAATTGTGCAACAAGGTCCGATGCCTTAATCAAAGTGTCAATTTTTCTAACCCTTAAAACATCCGTCGCTGCAGAGAGCTTCCATTTGTTTGAGGAGCTTAAAGCATCTACCGAAAAAATTTCCCCCGTCTTATACAAATTTTGATTTTGTTGGTCTTGAAATGCACCAGACAATACAACAATAAGGTCATCTGGCTTAAATGTACTCCACAGATCTTCGCATTCACCGGGTTGAAGACGGTGAAACGTTAGCGTGCAATGCCCTAAACGCTTACGAGTATTGTACAAACCCTCTAATGACCGATCCAAATTAATGTAATTGTAGTTGTTTAAATCTTTAGAATGATAATGATAGTCTTCGTAGCCCTGCCCTGTGCGGCCGTAAGCATCTTTCAAGCGTACAAGATCTCTTTTATTCACAGGAGTTTCAATTTCTATGACATAAGCTCCTTCGCTAGAAGTCGCTTGTGTTTGATGAAACACACCCTTATCAATATACACCGCTTCGCCGGAGCGTAACTTGAGGGTCGAATTAAGACCGCTACATTCTGCCTCACCATCAACAACAATTAAGGAAGTTGTTTTTACAGGATGTGAGTGCATCGAAGTCAAAGCCTTAGGGCGCAAATACAAAACCCAGACAGCACAGTAATGATTCTGGAATAACAAATACTCATAGCCCCACGGCTTGGTAACAACAACTTTTGAATAATCACAGAAGTCATCCGCCAATTGAGCTGCATCAATCTTCACTGAAGCTTTCGCTTGGTCATCCAATGAAGAGCGATTGAAAGTATGAATCATCCAAAAAACTCTTTTACTTTTTTTACGACAAGTTGAACCTGATCGTCATTCAACTCTGGGTATACGGGCAGGCTTAAAATTTGCCGAGCCTGTTTCTCAGTCACAGGCAACAATCCCTCTTTATAACCCAGCTCGCGAGATACAGGCTGCAAGTGCAAGGGAATTGGATAATTGACTTTCGTTTCAACCCCATGAGCATCCAAGTGTTTTTGCAAATCATTTCTCTTGTCTGTACGTATGATGAAGCGATGATAAATACACTCTTCGTGTGATTTTGCTTCTGGCACCCAACAATAATTTTTAAGTTCTGCACAGTAGAAAGAGGCGATGTCTCGATGCCGCTGATTCCATTGAGGGAGACGCTTAAGCTTAAGATTAGCAATAGCCGCATTGACTGAATCAAGCCGAGAGTTGTATCCCCAGATGACCGCCTCATCTCTTGTTTTTAAACCGTGATTTCGGAGAAGAAGTAATTTCTCAGCTAGAGCAGAGTCTTGAGTAACAATAAGTCCGCCATCGCCATGCACATGAAGATTTTTAAGAGGATGCAGACTAAAACAACCGGCATTTCCAATGCCGCCCACAGGCTTATTGTCATACTTCGCACCTATAGCTTGTGCCGCATCTTCAACCACCAAGAGCGCATGTTTTTTTGCAAAAGCCATAATTTCATTCATGGCCGCAGGTCGACCCGTTAAATGCACGGGCATGATAGCTTTAGTTTTTTCCGTTTTGTAGGTCTCCAAAAGCGTTGGGTCTAAGTTCATATCATCGGCAACATCCACAAAAACAGGTCTCGCGCCAACGGCAACAACGGACCACGCCGATGCAATAAATGAATTTGCAGGAACTAAAACTTCATCACCCAAGCCCACGCCAAGCGCCTTCAATGACAAAAACAAAGCGTCGCCACCATTAGCAACAGCTACAGCATGTTTGGCACCACAAAATGAAGCAACAGCTTTTTCAAAAGCGCCAACATCTTCGTTGAGAATTTGATTTCCGCTCAGACAAATTCTGTCGTAGGCTTCCAAAATTTCTTTTTTTAAATCTTGGTACTGCAGAGCAATGTTTACAAAGGGAACTTTGTATTTTGAATTCATAATTTATAAAATTCCTGAACTGCTTTAACAACATAGTTTTGCTGTTCGCGTGTAATGAATTCATGAACTGGCAAAGAAATCACATTGTCACAGACGTGCTCGCAAACAGGGAAATCTCCACGCTTATATCCAAACTCCTTTGCTGCTGGCTGCAAATGCATAGGAATGGGGTAGTGAATTTTTGCATCAATTCCTTTTTCAATCAGAAACTTTTTTAAGCCATCCCTGTTCTTAGCTTGAATAACGTAAATATGAAAAACCTCCTTTTGCAGAGGATCCCTAGGTGGGATTTTAATTTGCGGAATTTTTGACAATTCAGCATCAAAGAAGTGTGCATTAGAAATTCTTGAGTCGGTAATGTGCTTTATTTTTTCTAGAAGATGGTTTGCCACTATAGCTTGAAGGGTATCTAGACGAGAGTTGTAAGAGAAAATAGCGCACTCATCCCGATTCAACAGCCCATGGTTTCTCATCAAACTCAAACGAGCCTTCAAGTCTTCGTTGTTTGTAACTATAACGCCACCATCCCCCCAAACATTAAGGTTTTTTAGAGGATGCATACTAAAACAAGCCGTGTCCGAATAATGACCAGCATAATCATCGCCATATTTGGCCATAATGGCATGTGCAGCGTCTTCAACGACGAAGAGATTGTATTTGGAAGCAATCTCTTTAATTTTTTTCATATGGCAAAGGCGCCCGCTCCAATGCACTGGAAGAATTGCCTTGGTTTTTTTTGTGATGGCCGCTTCAATTTTATTCACATCAATATTGTAGTCTTCTCCGATATCGACAAAGACTGGCTTAGCCCCGGCGGTCACAATCGCTCCAATTGTCGCAAAAAAAGTGTACGGCGTAGTAATCACTTCATCTCCTTGAGAAACACCTAAGGCCTTGAGAGATAAAAACAAAGCATCCGTTCCACTGCCCACACCAATTGCAAATCGGACATTTTCCAGCTGCGCAAATCGCTGCTCAAACAAGTTCACTTCGTCGCCAAGAGTGTAATCGCCCTTAAGAATAAGCTTCTCAATCTTTCCAAAAATTGTAGAATAGTCCGAAAATTGTTCTCCCAAATAATTGTGATTGATTTTTGAAAAACGATCTCTTTCATACTGTCCAGGAAGGAAATTACCCATCAGAGTTAGCTATCATTCGCACACTTGCTAGTCCATCTAGATTCCGATAAAAGTCTCCCATGAAAGCAGCTGTTTTATTCGAATGCCAGCAAGACCTAAAACTCATCGAGATTAACAATTACCCTCCACTAAAACGGGGACAAGTTTTGGTTAAAATTTTTTACAGTGGTATCTGCCAAAGTCAGCTCATGGAAATATCGGGACAGCGCAGCAATGACCCTTACCTACCTCATATGCTTGGGCATGAGGGCGTTGGCGAAGTCGTTAGCGTTGGACAGGATGTCACAAAAGTACGCCCTGGAAATCGAGTGATTCTTGGTTGGGTCAAAGGCAGCGGCATTGATGCGGGCGGATCACAATTTACAGTCAATAAGCAAATTATAAACGCGGGGGCTGTCACTACATTTTCGGAGTACTCGATTGTGTCTGAAAATCGACTAGTTCTTCTACCAGAGGGAATTCCTCTGCACATTGCCCCACTCTTTGGATGCGCCATTCCCACAGGAGCAGGTCTGGTTTTTAATGAAATCAAGCCTCCAGCAAAATCCAAAGTAGCCGTCTTTGGTCTCGGCGGCATTGGCTTCAGCTCTCTATTAGCCATGAATAGTTTTGATGTTTCCGAACTCATTGCCATTGACGTAGAGGATGAAAAACTAGAGATGGCAAAAAAATTTGGAGCCACCAAAGTCATCAATGCCTCAAGGCAAGACCCTGTGGAACAAATCCTAAAACTAACCGACGGTCTTGGGGTAGACATCTCAATTGAAGCTGCAGGATTTTGCAAAACCATTGAACAAGCTTTTGCCGCCACCAAAAGATGGGGAGGCAAATGCTATTTTACTTCTCACCCTAAGCATGGTGACTTATTGCACTTGGACCCCTTTGAACTTTTATGCCAAAAACAAATTTTTGGAACATCTGGAGGAGGATCCAAACCCGACACCGACATCCCCTTCTTTGCAAAACTTTACCTAGAAAAGAAACTGCCTTTAGACGAACTAGTCAGCAAGCCCTATACGTTGGACCAAATCAACGTCGCCATTGAAGCCGTAAAAACGAAAAAAGTTTTCCGAGCAATCATTAAAATTTCAGAACCACAAAAAGCCTGACCAAAGCACCCACACCGCAACATGTCATGCCCCAAGAGCGGCCAATCCTCTGTTGTGAATTAACTGGGGACAAGATATAGATGTTTTGTAGCAAAAATAGCAGAGAAATTGGGACTACAAATTGATGATCAATGAGAATCGCATTCCGTATTTTATAACTCTTTTAATGTCGTTTTTTTTTCTGGCTATAGGCCTATTGATCAATGAACGGGTTCTGATTCCCTGGCTCATCCCACATGGAGACTACACTCTCACCTCTCGCTATCTCCTGTCTTTTTTTTCTTATGCGTTTATTGCCTTGAGCATCGTTGGTTTTCTGTTTGGCAAAAAAAAGGAAATTAATTTTCTTCTCTTAAACACCTTTGTGATTTTTTTAACTTTTTTAGTTCTAGATCTAATCATCAGCAAAGGCGCATGGTTCAAAGCTCGTGCGCTTCCCGTTCGAAATAGCCACGCGCTTCTCCATCATGCCAACTCTAAAAACGCGACAGGTCCAATTGAGTATTTAGATCGCAAAATCATGTACTACACAAATTCTCTTGGTTATCGAGATTCCAAGATTCGCAATGTAGAAAAAAAGACATCAGCCAAGGAACGTGTTGTTTTTTTTGGCGACTCATGGACGGAGGCCGTTGGCATTGATTATTTGGACGCCTACCCGCACCTCTTTGAATCGATTGCCAACCAAAACAACAGACAAATCGAAGTTCTCAATGGCGGTGTGCACAGTCACTCTCCTTTCATGTACTACAGAAGGCTAAAGATTTTCCTAGACGAAGGGTATACCACAGACAAAGTCATCGTCATGCTCGACCCCAGCGACATTCACGACGAAGGTTGGTTTTTAGCCAACACTGATGACACCTCAGTGTTTAGTAGCCAACCAGAATCTTTGTTCTCTTATATTTTTCCAACTATCTCTGGAATGATTGCTAAAATTGTAACCAGCAAGTTTCCTGGAAAGCTGGCTGATTTGGAAATCTCTCTTCAAATTAAAAAAGGTGGCCTGGCTAAATACGACGGCATACTGATGGGCAAATCCATGACGGAGTATCAGGCGCAATTTGAAAATGAAGCAAAAGCAACAAAAGAAACCACCCTTGTGTATGTGCGAGGACATGGAACAGATTTTCCAAAGCTTTATGCAGACTACGGAAAAAAAGGCATTGAGCGTACTGAGCAATATTTCATTAAAATTGCTGAGCTTTGCAAAAAAAACAACATTCAATTTTATATTGGTCTTTATCCTTGGCCATACCATTTGAGATTTCGGGATAAGCCACAAACTTACAAAAATACATTTCTAGAGATGGCAAAACGCAACCGCTTTCAAGTCATGGACTTTTTTGCGCCACTAATGGAAATTAAAAATTGGCAGGATTACTACCTTGACTCAGGTCAAGATGTTCACGTAAACGAAAAAGGACATGCCGTTGTTGCGCAAGCGATGTACAAAATGGTTTACGAAAACAACGCGCAAAAAACAAAAACGGAAGCTAAAGGACCATGACATACATTTTAGGTGTTTCCGCATTTTATCACGATAGCGCAGCAGCATTAATCAAAGACGGCAAAATTGTAGCAGCAGCTCAAGAAGAACGCTTCACCCGCAAAAAACACGACCCTGATTTTCCCGTAAAATCGATACTGTATTGTTTGAAGGAAGCAGGCATCCAACTCAAGGATGTCGACTCCATTGTATTCTATGAAAAACCTCTACTGAAGTTTGAACGACTACTTGAAACCTATATTCACTTTGCACCCAAGGGATTTGTCTCTTTCGCAAAAGCCATGCCCGTGTGGCTCAAAGAAAAACTTTTTTTAAAGAAAGTCATCCGAAAAGAATTGTCCAAGGTTTTCGATATTAAAGAGAGCCTTCTGCCCAAACTTCTTTTTACCGAGCACCACCAATCCCATGCAGCATCAGCATTTTATCCAAGTCCATTTTCAGAAGCAGCCGTTCTCTGCTTAGACGGCGTAGGAGAGTGGGCAACGACTTCTGCATGGTTGGGCAAAGACAATCAGGTACGCTCCTTGTGGCAAATTGATTTCCCACACTCCTTGGGAATGCTGTACTCTGCCTTCACCTACTACGTGGGATTCAAGGTGAACTCAGGTGAATATAAACTAATGGGCCTAGCGCCTTACGGCGAACCTAAGTACACAAAATTAATCTATGACAATTTACTAAAACTCAAAGAAGACGGTACCTATCAACTCAACCTAGAATTCTTCAACTACCCCACGGGCTTAACCATGATTACGGACAAGTTCTCTGCGTTGTTTGGACAGCCTCCAAGGAGACCGGAATCACCGCTAAGCCAATTTCACATGGACATAGCTCGATCAATTCAAGCAGTAACCGAAGACATTGTTCTTGCTATTGCTCGCTCGGTTCACAAAGAAACCGGGCAAAAAAATCTATGTTTAGCCGGTGGCGTAGCTCTAAACTGTGTAGCGAATGGTAGAATTTTAAGAGAAGGACCGTTTGAAAACATCTGGATACAGCCGGCTGCAGGCGACGCTGGGGGTGCCATTGGGGCGGCCTTGTGCACTTGGTACGAGTACTATGGCAACAAACGAACAGAATTCAAAGACGAAATGCAGGGTGCTTTTTTAGGTCCGAAGTTTTCCGATCAAGAAATTGAAAACTACTTAGATTCCGTCGGAGCAACGTATACCAAGCTGAGCGATTCTGCACTCTACGAATCGCTAGCAAGCGCCTTATCAAAAAATGCTGTAGTCGGTTGGTTCCAGGGGCGGATGGAGTTTGGCCCCAGAGCACTCGGAGGGAGATCGATCATTGGAGATCCCCGCAGCACCAGTATGCAGGCTACGATGAATTTAAAAATCAAATTCCGTGAATCCTTTAGGCCTTTTGCTCCAGCAACCCTAGCTGAAGATGTTTCCGATTATTTTGAGTTAGATCAAAAGGCACCAAGCCCATACATGTTGCTCTGCGCTCCTGTGAAAAAATCTTTAAGAAAAGAGATGACCAAAGAACAAAGCTCTCTTTTTGGAATCGAAAAATTGAATATTCCAAGATCTACTCTGCCAGCAATCACACATGTTGATTATTCCGCAAGAGTGCAAACGGTTGATGAAAATGCGAATCCTCGCTTTTATCGCCTGCTGTCAGAATTTAAAAAGCAAACAGGATGTGCCGTTCTTGTAAACACGTCTTTCAACGTCAGGGGAGAGCCCATTGTCTGCTCGCCTGAGGACGCTTACAAATGCTTCATGCGTACAGAAATGGATATTTTAGTGCTTGAGAATTTTATTCTTTCCAAGACAGAACAGAATCCAACATCTGTAGCACTCAACGATAATGCCCCATTGCACCTAGATTGAAGTGTATTAGGTAACGAATTAGGTTAAGGTGGAACCAGTACTTATGGATCAAGTCGTAAATCAAAGAGCAAAGGAACTTCAGAAATTTGGCATTGTTGTAGGCATAGCCATCATGCTTGTTTTTGGTTTCTTATTCCCAATGATTCACTCTGGATTTGTATTACAGAATCCCCCAACAACTCCCTTGGCGTTGGGCCTTAGTTTGATTGCTGCAGCATTTATAAGACCCCTGATATTGGATACTTTTGAGCGAGTCTGGATGATCCTTGGAATGAAGCTCGGAAAAATCAATACCCGCATCATGCTTTTTCTCATGTATTGGATTTTACTTGTCCCGATTAGCTATATTTTACGAGTTTTTGGCAAGGGCACATTGCAGGAATCGGGCACATCCTTTAAACCCAATAGTTACGGCATTGTTATTGATAAAAAATATACTACCGAACAATTTGAACAGCCCTTTTAAGGAGATAGAGCATGTTAGAACTAATCAAAGACCTAACGAGGTTTTTTAAAAAAACCAATAAAATGTGGTTATTGCCGCTTGTACTTGCATTGTTGATCTTTGGCTTCTTGTTGGTTCTGTCACAAGGCTCAGCATTGGCTCCTTTGATTTATACCTTGTTTTAATCGTTAAAATGAACGGGGGGTTCAAATGCTAGAGTTCACCTCAAATACAAACCAAGCGCTTCCAGCATCGGTAGCGGAACTAAATCTTTGTTGCCCCGCTTGCAAATCGAGTGTCAACAAAGAAGAAGACCGATACCTGTGTACGACATGTAAAAAGGCATATCCAATTGAAGATGGAATTCCTTTAATGTTTCTCCCAAACGAATGGGAAAAAACAGCCGCTGACATTACTCATTCCATGAAGGAATTTTACGAGAAAAAACCATTCCCGAACTACGATGGATTCGATGATGTTGGCACCCTCATTGAGAAAGCACAAAGAGGTGTTTTTGCCAGGATGCTCGATCAAGAAATTCCTTTTGGTTCCTCTGTACTTGAGTGCGGATGCGGGACAGGCCAGCTAAGCAACTTTCTCAGCATCAGCAATCGTCAAACAGTAGGCATAGACATGTGCTTTAACTCTTTGAAATTGGCTAATGGTTTTAAAAACCGAATGGCGTTAAAGCGTGCTCGTTTTTTTCAAATGAATATCTTCCGACCAATTTTCAAACCTGAAAGCTTTGACGTTGTTATTAGCAATGGAGTTTTACACCACACCTCAAACCCTAGACTTGCGTTTGAAACCATTGCCAAAATTGCGAAACCCGGAGGACATGTTGTGATTGGTTTATATCATCAATATGGTCGCCTCTTTAACGATTTTAGAAGAAAGATCTTCCCCTACACTAAAGGAGCTCTTAACTTCCTAGACAAGCGACTGGTTGATAAAAACGCTGACGAACAGCGCAAAGATACTTGGTATGCCGATCAATATTTGAACCCACATGAGTCCAAACACACCATTGCCGAAGTAGTCGAATGGTTTGAAGGCGCTGGAATAGACTTCGTCAGTTCCATTCCAAAGCCCAGACTGTTTGATCCCATTCGACCAAATGACAAACTTTTTTCTACAACTTCAATAGGATCAAAAACTGAACTTTTTATAAAAGAACTATCCATGGCCATTACAGACCACCAAGATGGTGGGTTTTTTGTAGTCATAGGCAAGAAAAGAAAAAAATAGATCAGGGAAGATGTCTAAACACGTCGTCATTAGCGGTGGTAGTGGATTCATCGGTGCCTACTGTGCCGTACGCTTTCTTGATAAGGGATTTCGAGTAACAACAGTTTCCAGATCGGCGCCTAAACTCCCCTCTCCATACGCTACACACAAAAACCTTAATGTCGTTCTAAGTAGTGCAATTGAGCTTCACAAGCTTTCTGTTGAGCCCGCGTCTCTATTTCTCCATACAGCAGCTCAAACTACTTTTAGAAATAGAGCTGATGACGAGATGGCTTGTGAAACTAACAATCGAGCTGTTTTTTCGATTTGTGATTTCATAGAAAAAAATCGCATCGACCGAGTCATTGCCTTGTCTTCCATATCCGTTTACGGATCTTGGGAAAATTCCCCATTAACTGAAGTGACCCCACTTCACAAACCCGATGTTTATGGACTAACAAAATGTCTTGGTGATTTGTTATTAGAAAAACACTCTCCTGCAAAAGAAACTCTTATCCTTAGATTGCCTGGTGTTCTGGGTGAAAACTGCAACCCCATATGGTTGAGTAAAATAATGGCTCAGGCCAAGCAACATTCACCAATACAACTCATCAACCCGGACAGAGCCTACAACAGCCTTAGCGATGTTGCGGACATTTTTGAATTCCTACGATCACGGCATCAAAAAAATGAGTTCAAAAAAGGAACGTTTCTATTTGCGGCTAGTGACCCCATTCCCGTACGCCAAGTTGCAAAAATAATTACTGATTTTTTTAAAAGCCAATCAGAAGTTTCATCTACCGACAACATCAGCAAACCCTCTCCATTAATTGATATTCAACGATTAAAAGATGAGCTGCACTTTACCCCTAGCGCAACAACAACCATCATAAACCGCCATCTAAACAACACCCACACCAACAAAGGGTAAACTTATGAACGCAAACAAAACAATTGAATTTACTGAATACTACAAAAAAAAGTGGCAAGAATTAGAGGCAGCAAAACCACGGCCAGACATTGCAAAGAAAATCACTGAGATTTCTTTTGAAGACTTTAAGGGTTGGGTTTTTGATACCAAAGAGTCACGACGCTCTGAATTGGTAGAACGCGTCTTCTCAGGCGAAAGCTTTGTTCTAAAGAACACTTTTTCCACTGATTTTGTCTCACAAATCAAAGAGTCCACGCAGGAATTTTGGGCATCCAAGCCTTCCGAGTTTCATAAAATTATTGATGGCGCCCCTGACTTTCATCGAGTGATAGATGAAAATGCTGCGGCCTTATACAACGTCTATGCCGTCAAGCATTCACTATTCACATTCCCTTGGAACGATGACCCTCTCAAGGCACACAAAAAATTATGGGACCATTGGGGCGTCTTTAAGGTCTTGGGTGGTTTTCATTTCGATGAGTATGTCAGCAATTTACCTAGCCATGGACGAGTGGATCGCTTTCAGGTGATTCATTACCCCAGAGGAGCCGGTGTATGCGCGGAACACGCCGACCCCTACAAGACACAGCGCTTTGTGATTTCTGTCTTTTTAAGCAAACGTGGTGAAGAGTATCATCATGGCGGATTCTATGTTCGTGATGAGAATAACAATAAATTAGATGTGGAAAGCCATGTGGACTTAGGCGATATGTTTTTCTGCTATGCCACAATCAGACATGGTGTTGAATTGATAGATCCGGAAGCCAAACCAGACTGGTCCGGAAAAACAGGCCGCTGGTATATTGGACTTTATTCCGTCGAAAGCAACATGGTGTCAAACAGAGAAGAATGGCAGAAAAAATAATCAACGAACATACCCTTTAAGGCTTATGAATGTATTCGGCCGGTAGTTCTGCTATCTGTGCCCAGTTTTTTTCAACCCAAGCAATAACTTCTTCAATCCCTTTTTGTAGAGTGACATGCGGAGACCAGCCCAAATCGTTTCTTATTTTTTTTGCCGACAAGCTAAATAGAGCATCTTGCCCAAAGTTTTCGTCCACTAACTCAACAGAGTCCTCAAAATTATGGCCACGCAAAGTACAAATCATCTTCACCAAATCTGCAATGCTTAACAATTCATCATCTGGAGCCACGTGGTAGGTTTCTCCATTTGTGCCGTTCATACAAACTCGATACGTGGCATCCGCCACATCACGTGCATGAACAAATGCGCGACTTGCCAAACCCCTACCATGCAATTTTATTTTTTCTTTTTTCTTTAGAGCGATCACTGTTTTAGGAATAATTCGATACAGCTGCTGATGTATGCCGTACAAATTGGCTGCCCTAGTAAAAGCCACAGGAGTCCCATAGCGTTTATGATATGCGAGCATATGCAAATCACCAACCAGTTTAGAAACCCCGTATGGCGTACTTGGCAAGTAACAATGCGATTCTTCGACATTCAACCCCGTCGTTCCATAGACTTCAGGAGTTGAAGCTGCCACATATTTTTTAAGCGAATCCAGACGAATCAAAACCTGACTCAACCTCACAACACCAAGCGCATTCGTTGCATACCATTGCTCAGGCCATTTCCAACTATTTCTCACTTCACCTTGAGCTGCGAAATTCACAACATATTCTGGCTTGAATTTTAAGATTAACGATTCAATTTGATCAAAATCTCGGTTCACATCTAATTTGTGAAATTGGAATCGTTTGGGTCGTTCCGGCTTTTGATAAAGGTACGGCAAAAAAATAGGGTTGTACTCGTCGGATCGGCTAAGTCCGACGACTTCTGCGTCTGTCTTTTCTAATAAGTACTCAACAAAATGTGAACCAGTGAATGAGTTGCTCGCTAAAACCAAAAACTTCATATTAGCTTTCGCAAATTCTAAGACTCACACAAATTCTGTGAAATCATGTGCAACACGATCAATTGAAGATCCTCAGAAATCTGCATGTCGTCTACAGCAAAGTGAAGAGCGACATCCACCATTTCTTTGGCCTGACCGCCCGAATATCCAAGCAAACCATACGTTGTCATGTTTTTTTCTTTAGCACTTCTGATGGCCTTGAGGATGTTGGGTGAATTTCCGCTCCCACTAAATGCAATTAGCAAATCGCCACTTTCACCCATGACATCGATCTGCTGACTAAAAATATTCTCATAACCTATATCATTGCCTAAGCATGTGATAACGGCACTATTAGCGCCTAAGGCATGTGCCCTAATCCCTTTTCCATTTTTATTTTTTGCCACACCATAATTAAAGTCATTAGCAACATGGGAAGCATTGGCGGCACTTCCACCATTTCCTACTAAATAAATTCTTTTTCCACTTTCCCATACTTTTTTTATAGCCAATTCAAGCTCAGCAACTTTTTCATAGTCCAGCTTGGCCAAAACTTGAGCCAGTCGATCAACATAGCGTTTATAAAAATGAATGGAATTCACAGAAATTACCTCTCACTATTTCTAGTAGTAGGCTATTAGCTTTGCAACTGATTTAACCGTGCTCTTATGGCCTATAAAATAGCCTGTATCTCCAATAGGAAAGGTATCCCCTCAGAGCAGGCATACTCAGACCAAGACAAGCTCCCAAAAGCTGCAAAACTAGCGTTGTTGTCACAACCAAGAGATCGATAATAGTTGTTGCTAGCAACAAACTAAACCTGTGATTACGTAACAAAAATTGCAGGGCCTCTTTCATGGTATTCATTTCCGCCCCAAAGCGCAAAATCATAGCACTTAGGCTTATAAAATACTGTAGTTTTTCCCATGCTTGAATGTATGCGGAGGGGAACAATCCTTTATCGCGATTTGCCATTAAATACCGTGCCCTCTCGAGCACTTTTTCATAACTACGAGCATCCAGACGGCTACGTGAAGAATAGGCAATAGCCATTCTTCGACAGGTACCCAACTGATCGGCCAGGTGTGCACAGCCACCTTTCAGAGCCATAACCATTGCAACATAACCATCGGCAAAAGACCCCAATTCAAGATCAAAAATTCCGTTTTCAATTAGGTCTTTTCGTCTGTAAACAACCATTGAGTTAATAAACCAGCCTGTATGCAGGGCTAAACGGTCTGCAACATCCTTTGGCTTTAGAATTTCATTTTTTGTGGAAAGAATGGGCATCATAAACAGGCCTTTATCTTGGCCGTGACGATCCATCCATCTACTAACCGCACTAATAATTGCCACCTCTGGCTCCACTTTCAAAATGGAACGAACTTTTGCAATGAACTCTGTGCTGACCCAATCATCTGCAGCAGTTAAAAACAGATATTTTCCTTTAACTTGAGGAATCAGCTGATTAAGAGTTACTGATCCACCCATGTTTTTTTCATGAAACTCAAGCCTGGGATTGGCACCATATTCTTTTAGAATTTTAGCCATTTCCTCCGCACTGCCATCAGTAGAGGCGTCGTCGACCACTATCAATTCGAAATCGGGATCGGTCTGAGTGAGAATCGTGGGAAGTGAATTCCTAATAAATTCCTTCTGGTTATACGCCGAATAAATGACCGTAAATAATGGCGAATTCGCTGTCATCTTCAAACTGATCTATAGCGTCAATATAATTTGTGGTCAACAGAGGCACCTACTCCATTCATGGAATAATTGGTTTATTTTATAGCAGCATGAACCCATCTACCAAACTAGTCACCCAACGCGCCTTCGGTGATTTTTTTCTTTTATGTTTCCCCATTTGGGTGCCCTTCATTTTTATATTCAGTCTTGAGTTTTCGCCTAAACTACTAGCACCACTGGCTTTACTTTTTTTTTTCATTCTGAGAGAAGTGCATTTCGGAGCTACTTGGCTTTTTTTCTTTAATAAAGAAAACAGAGCTTGGTTTTTTAAAAGACCTTGGGTTGCTATAGGCTTTCCTGCAATCATATTGCTTTTATTACTAACGATTTTGTTGGTCTGGGGTTACAGCCTAGCTTTCTTACTCACCAATTTGGCATCATGGTATCACGTCACTCGACAGAGCATCGGCGTGAACAAGATTTATTCTTCAGCTAATGCCCGCGCAACCAAAGCAGCATTTTATTATATCTTTTTGTTTTCAACTCTATTTTTAATCGTCGGTTTTTTACGATTTTACTCCAATATTCAGTTTAGCCCTGAGGACATCACACTTCTGACTTTTTTCAGCATTATTGCCTGTCTTTTGCCTGTTGTTTTTTTCATGAAATGGCATGTTTCACGAGATCTTTCGCCGTTATTTCACTTGTCGGCCTTCACTGGTGCCCTAATTTTTTTACCCTATTGTTTTGCAGCCAAAGCAGAACATGCGCTTTTGATAGGTGTAGGCATGCACTGGCTACAATACATTGCCTTAATCTTATACATTTATCATCGTAGATCTGAGGACAAATCAGTCTCTGGCAATCAAAACGGTTTTTGGGAAACGATTTTATCCAGCCCCTCCTTAATTGTCTCATTTTTAGTGATCTATCCTTTGATTGTTGCACTTTTAAACATGGCAGGTCAGTCCAACGGTGGCTGGGTTCAAACCATGTGCTCATTTATCGTGCTAGGTTCTTATAATTTACATTTTTATTACGATGCTTTTATGTGGCGCTTTTCCGACCCACACATTCGAAAAAATATTGGTTCTTATTTGTTCCATAAGCCAATGGCAAAAATTTGATTTTATAACCTCATCTTGAAAACCTTGCTGTACTGAAAACATTCATAGTAAGCTGCCCAAGTGCGTCCCAACACCAAAATAGATCATCTAAAAATCGTCGCATACCCCGGCCGCTGGTCTGATCATCTCTTCGAAGATGCCCAAACTTATTTAAATAGTAAGTTAGGGGCAAATGGTTGTGATTCCAATGAAATTGCCAAGCAGATGACTATTGATATTCAGCCAAATTTTAATGGCGAAGCAATAAAATCTAAATTCCCTAAAGACTTCAAACCCGAAATCATTGAACTATCGGCGAGAATTTTAGATGTTGTTCCCCAAAACCTCGATGCCATTGGCGGAAAAATTGTCATGAAGCTTGGAGATACCAACCATCTAGAAAATGGTGGCATCAGGAAAATGATCGACTACTGCAAAAAAGTAGGAAGTCACTTTCATTGGATTTATCAAGGGGCACAACATTTACATTTTTTTAAAAAAGCGGGATTAAAGAATTGTTTTTGGGTACCCCCATCAATGGTCATTCCCAACATTCAAATGGAACCATCAACAAATCGTCCACTAGGACTAGTATTCCGCGGCTCAACTTCACCACTACATTGGTTACGCGAACAAGCATTACAGTCTCTCAAAAACCAAAAAATATCCGTAGACATGCAAGTCAAACCACTGCTGCAGTCCATTCAAGACTATAACTTAGCAACTGTTTCCTTTAATTGTAGCGGTAACGGTGACCTCAATCGCAGAACTTTTGAAATACTGGCTGCCGGTGGATGCCTAATGAGTGATCGCCTACATCCTTATGCTGGTTTATCTAGCCTGATCGATGAAAAAAGCGAATGGATTGCCTGGAGCTCGTTTGACGAGCTTCATGAAAAAACAAAGTATGCTCTTTTGCACCCTGAATGGTGCCTCAAATTAGCTGAGGCAGCTCATAAAAATTATGTTAAAAATTTTCTTCCTTCAAAATTAAGAAAGAGCTTCTATGAAGCAATTGCAAGAAATGAGATTCCCGAACTCTGCGATCAAACGCTGGACAATCGAGCAAACATACCTTGCACGAGCGTTGAATTTGAAGATGCATTAACCTTTTATGAGCTCGTGCAAGAAAAAAGTAGAACAAGACCAGAGACCATTGTTTCGTTGATAGGAAATGTTGGCCAATATTTCAGTGCCTGCCTAGAGGACTTAACCCGTGTTAAAATCGTAAGAACACCGCACAGCAATGCCGACTTGAGCGTTTACGTTGATAAAAACGGGCGTCACAAATGGACTGATAGCTCTCAAAAAAATTGGTTAACTCAACTGAAGGCCATCTTCTCATGACAAATATACTGTTACCCCCTTCCAGCGGATCTTCTTGGGTTGGAGGAAGTTATTTTTTCGACAATCTAAAACATGCACTAAACCAGTACGCGCCTGACATACACTTAATTGATCGTCCAGATGATCTGAGTTTAGGCTCTAGAAAAAGCTTTAGCGGATGGAAGAGTCGATTTCTCCACAAGCTTGCTCCAAGAAAATGGCTAAACCAAAGATTAGAGCATGACATTGATATTGTCCTAAATGATCCCTCCTGGTCAGATACATTTCCATCCATCGCCTGGATTCCAGACTTTCAGCACCTTCATTTGCCAGGCATGTTTTCAAGTTCCGAATTAAGTGCCACAGATAAAATCTACAGGGACCGGTGCCAAACAGCGACAAGAATTTTTGTAAGCAGTTTAGATGTAGAAAAAGACTTAAAAACATTCAACTCACAAGCCGCAGCTAAATCAAAAGTCATCTCATTTGTATCGCACGTAGACCCTAGCATTTATTCTATTGATACCGCGCAAGTTGTGCAAAAATATGGGCTTCCAAAAAAGTTTATCTATCTTCCAAATCAATTTTGGAGACACAAAAACCATAAACTTGTTTTTGAAGCTCTAGCAATATTAAAAAAACGGGGCATAGACGCCTTTGTCGTGTGCACTGGTCAAATGTCAGACCATCGTAATCCAGACCACATAACCGACCTACTGAAAATGATATCCAATCTCGATATTCAAAAACAAGTAGCCACACTTGGCTTAATTGATAGACCCGATGTCCCAGCTCTGCTTAGGCACTCCATCTGCGTGTTAAACCCTTCACTTTTTGAGGGATGGAGCACATCTGTCGAAGAGTGCAAATCCATAGGGAAGTCCATTCTCTGCTCTGACATCGCAGTTCACAGAGAACAGGCTGCACCCGAAGCAACCTATTTTGACCCCTATAGCGCTGAAAGCCTATCGGACGTCATTGCTAAAGCCTGGATAACAAAAACAGAAGGACCTGATCTTGCGCTTGAAAGAAGTGCTTGTGCCAATATAAGAGCTCGTCAAAAGATCTTTGCCGAAAAATTTTCTTCACTGGTTCGTGAAGTTCTTGTTGCTCAAAAATAAAAATTATTTTGCCATGAGGTGCAAGCGCCGAGACTCATTTGTCACCAATGTTGGATGACGAAGTATAGCCTTTTCTTCCCCTAATGAAGAAACATACATCTTCATTAGTGTTGCATGCTCTGGAATTAAAATTTGGAGTTCACGAGAAACAAGTGACTCACCTCTTTGCACCTGCTTTTTCTTATTGTAGATTTCATAACGGATTTTTAATGGTTTGATAGCCATGAAATCCAATGACGTCGCATATCTATTTTGCAGGTCTAAACTGAATTCAATATCTTTACTTTCCGTTTTGTTAAAAATTAAATCTCTTGTGCATGCATGACCATATGATAATGCGGACCACTCGTGTGGGGCTTTACTGGTCATTGCTCCAGTCGCATGTAACTGCATCAAGGAAATACGCCTATCGAAATAAATTGTTTTTTCGTAATCAAATCCATTTGTTGTTTTATTGTAAGGAATGAATCTAAGCGCAGAGGCATCCTTATAAAAACAGAACTCTCCAATATCAAAAACAGCGTCTTTTTCAACTACAGTTGTTAATAACCCTAAACGATTTTCCCAATCTTTCTGTACCAAGTGCTGAGGGAACTCAATCATCAATGACATTACACTCCACGGAGTGGAGCCAAGAGTAGGACGATGATCCCAGTAAACCAAGCTTGTCCTTTGTTCGGGCAAATTCCAAATGAAAGGCGTTATAGATCCGAACTGGTGCCAAACCACTGACTGCTTTTTGTGTCCAGCCCTTAACTCAGACAATTGATTTCGTATCTCAGTAGGGCTGTTCAACTGGTATTCTGTTTGCGGAACAGGCTGTGGACTCTCGTCATGCAGATTCCAAGCACGTGCACCAATGGTAATTGCACCCAAAACCCAAAGCCCCACTGCTGCCTTAGGAAGTAGCTTCCAAGGATACTTAAAAAGTGAACACTCTTTTAAACTCGCACTTATTTTTGGATTTGAGTTTCTAAAAGCCAAAGAACAAAGCAACCAAAAGCAAAACTCAAACTGTGTTCCCACTCTTGACCCCAAGCCATTCATTTTTGAGTAGTAACGGTCAGGGTTCGTAGAAATACCCCCTATTAAACTTAAAGAAACAATGCCAACCAAAATCATCCCAATGAGATAGCACTCAATAGTTTCAAACCTGCCTTTAAACAAGTGTATGATGGCAGCTATAAATACAATCAGGACAAAGCCCCAGTGAATGCCCAACGGATCGCCAATTCCTCTTAAATTGATACTAATGTAGGCATAGATTTGATGAGGTATTTTTAATAAATGAAAACGCCAGTGTGTTTTAAAGTTCTGTATAGCCATTAGCTTAAATTGTTCATTCAACTCGTTTTTTGAAATCACGTTTTTTGCCAAACGAATTTTAGCTTGTTCCTCGGCTGTAAGGTATATCTGCCCATTCCATGACCCGATTCTCGGGTCACTTGCTGCATATAAAATTGATCCGTCATTGCTAGAAACTGTCCACAAACCAGTGCTTAAACGCTGGACTCCTGCTACAAAGAAGAAAACAAAGCACAGCGGAAGTAGAAATGCGGGCCAATTTCTCCACCGCTCCATCCGAAACAAGAGGATCATACACAGCAAAGGAAGCGGGATTAACAACGGACGAGACACCAGAGCTATTCCCAAAAATAAGCCGCTAAGAAAAAGATGTCTTCTACGATTTTCTTGTTCTAAAAGTGCCCACAAAAAATAAAGAAAATGCAGTATGCAGAATATAAAGCCAAGCCCCTCAGTGTTGGACGTTGCCAAATGACTTCTATAATGAGGATTGAAGAGAGCAAACAAAACAAAAAAAATAGCGCTCCACTTTCCATACCTAGAAGACCAAAGATAGGCCAATGATGTTACGACCCAAAAAAATAGAAAAATTAAAATTTTGTGAACAACAAAAAAAGAAGTACCACCCCATACGGCCCAAGGCCCAAGGATGAGGGCAAAACCTGGACGTGAGGCATCTGAAGCCGGTGCCCGCAACACACCATCGGCCAAGAGTAGAGCATTTCTCCACCATAGCCAGGCATCTCCAAAAGGATTATCGCCGACCATTCCAGAGGCGTGTGCTAAATAATTCCACTGGTAGCATAAGAAAGTAACAATTAAGACGAGCAATAAAAGTTGAGCCCATACAAGAGGGTTCTTCGTTTTGTCAGTGATCTTCAAGAAAACGAGTATAGAAGCACGTACATCGATTGTAAACATTATGAGGCTCTTGGAAGCGCTCATTAGAAATGGTAGTTGATAGTGATGCCCTTTTGGTCTGTATCTCTTTCAAATCAACGTTTATATGTTCCCAGCTTTGATCGATGGGTAGCCGCTCAATTATTCAAGTTAGGCGTTATGGGCAAAAAAGAAAAAGATTTCCTTAAAAAAGAAATCCAACCTGGGCAAACACTAATCGATGTAGGTGCCAATGTAGGATTAGTTTCTGCCCTAGCCACAGAGCTGGTAGGCCAAAACGGTACGGTTCTAGCCATTGAGCCAGACGCGCAACTTGTTTCACTTATGAGACAGTCTTTTGGTGAGCGAGTAACATTAATTGAAGCGGCTGTTGGCGCCGAAATGACTAAAGCCGATTATTTTAGAAATCACATGAACCGCGGAGATAGTGGCCTAGTCAAACAAGGTCTAGCCTCAGAAACCATGTTAGTCGACGTGCTAACACTAGATCACATATGGGAGCAAAGCTTAGGATCAAAACCAGTTCACTGGATAAAAATGGACATTCAGGGATATGAGGTCTTCGCCCTAAAAGGAGCAAAAAAACTACTGACGTCAAGCCGGCCATCGCTAATTGTTGAGGTTTGGCCATGGGGATTTAAAAAAGCTGGTACTTCAACCTCTGAACTTTTTGCATTGTTACAGTCTCATTCGTACAAGTTAACTGCTGAACTCTACGACGGCAAAGAGTTGCCGGATCCAGAAGTTCTTGACCGTACGTGGAATAGCCAACTTCAATACTTCAATTTAGTTGCTCGCCCAATTTGAGAAATTATTTTTTCAAGATTTCAATTTCTACAAAACTACCTAGCGATGGAAATAGTTTCGCTAAGAAACGATCCACACGATCCACAAAAGAGTAAACACGATGACTGTTGATCAACGACCATTCTTTTAAGCCACCTATAAGCCAGTATTTTAAAGGGTCACAGGGCTTATAACGAACAATTTCAAAATTTGGGTATAAATGGCTAAATTTCTTTTTGTCTCTTGAAAATACCATCCATGCCAAAGCACCATTAGCTCCTGACAAAGGGCCTGTGGAACGAAATTGCCATTCGCTTTTTGTCGCTGAAATTTTTTCATTATGTAGAAATTTATAAATCCAAAAACTAAACGGCCCAATGTGTTGATCAAAAAGATATAACCGACCACCTGGAAGTAAACATCGGTATGCCTCTGATAAAAATTTTTCCACATTAGGTATATGATGAAAAACATTCATCATAAAAATCCCTGAGACCGTGTTGTTTTCAAACGGCATATTTGTGGCATCCATGACATAATCTAAATTGTCATAATAATTTACAAGATCACTGGTTTTGATTTGTGGACAAACCTCTTTAACAAAACCAGCCCCTGAACCTATTTCCAACAAAAGTCCATTTTTGGGACAGCTAGATATGACATCTCTATAACCATTATAAACCTGTCTATAAAAAAGCCTTAAAAAGGTTTTGTTCTGAATACGCTCTTTAATAAATTGAGCGCGTTCCGGTAAATCAATTGGATTAACCTCAGAATTTAACGCAGATGTTTCAGAGTATTCTGAAGGAGTCATGGAAATACTCAATTAGCACAAAACTGGCATTAAGAAAAAAAATGATGCCTTCGGTCAAGGCCGGGTAACTAAAAACCACATAGCTCCTTATTGTAAATCAATACCTCATAAGAGCTAAAGCCCTGGCGACATGCAGCTTCTCCTTGGACCTCTTTTGCATCGACAATAGCAGCATCAACAGAAAATCCCTTTGGAGGGGATACAGCGTATCGGAGTCCAGAAAAGTACGGGATTCCCCATTCAGGAATAGCGACAATGTGCTTAGGTGTTATTTTTTGTTTTAAAAATGTAGCAGCGTCTCTAAGGCCCGAGTATCCCTGCAAAACAGTCACACTTGATTTTTGGAACATCAATTCAAAAGTTCTAGGAGCGCTAAACAAGCAAGCCATAACCAACAGAACAGCGGCAATTCTCGAGCGCAATTTATCTTGCATGCTATTTAACATATGACCAATGTAAAAAGCCCACGGTACAAAAGAAATAAGAAAGTATCTCGGAAATCCGTCCCCATTCCAAGCCATTACAAAGTAAGCCGCAAAAGGCAAGGCTCCAGCCAGTAACAACAGCAAGCTTCTCACATCCACTTTCCCCCTAAAGATAGCAAGGCTAGCCAGCACAGGAGCGACAAAAAAGAATACAACCTCTGCAAAAAGATTGTAATATTTCATAGAATCAAGCATTAGCTGGCGACGACGATGTGATAGCTCAGGATTATAAACCTGATCACTAACCAGGGTATCCATTACGACAGTCTGTATTTGTACAAAAATATTTAGAAACGATTGATGAGCATCAAGCCCTGATGTTTTCCCAAGAAAAACACACAACACAGCTAAAGAAAGAAAACCTATACTCTGCGCCTTAACAAAACTCAGCCAAAGTCCTTTTGCATTTTCTTTCTTCCAAATTAACAAGACCAATGACCAAAGGATTAAAGCAAAAACAAGAATTTCAATTTTGCTCAACCAAAGAATAAGAAATCCAAAATAAAAGTGGACATAAAAATGACCATCCTGTCGTTGAACACACCACAAATATAACGCCACCGAGACCATAGAATAACCCAGCAGTCCCATTGTAGGGTCAATTTGAAAGTGACTGGAACCTGCAAATAAAAATGGTGAGAGTAACATCATCAAGGAAGCAACGATGTTTTTAGTATAAAAATAGGGAAGAAGAACTGCGACCAACCCGCACAAGAAGCTCAACAAACGAATGCCCCAAAGACCATCACTTCCTATAAACGAAAACAGCCCCCCTACAAGCATTGTCAACGGCGGTTTGTGAAATGGACTAACAAGTGAATTGATCTCACCCATGTTCATTGAAAACACGCCACTCTCCCAAAAGCGACGACCTGCCATGAAATTGTAGGGTTCTTCAAACACATACTCTCGAGAAAAATGGCTCCAACGGCTAACAACATAAATAACGATCAACAAACACAGTTGCCACACTGCTTTTTGTCTGTCGTTTAAGCCAATATTCATATTAGCAAATGTACTAAACTCAGATCAGGACATCTACCTAGAAAGAGTGTCATTTTTATACTAGTTTTCTAGTCTTGAAGCCCAATCGAGACCAACTGCTGTTTTTCATTATCCTGATATTGGCTCTAGTCATTAGAGCTATTGGTTTAGACTGGGGCATACCGTTTTCAAACGATCACTCGCTTTTTCACCCCGATGAAGTTTTTTCAATGAACGTCATCAACAAATTTAGTTTTAGTCGATTCGATTTTGACCCAAACGACGCTCACCGAGAGGGATCATTAGGCTACTACATATGGTCCATAGGTGCCTTGATTGCACGTCTACAAGATTACAATGTGCCTGCCAAAACCCTTTTTTACTCTCGACTCATTTCCATTTTATTTGACGTTGCCTCTGTTGCCCTGGTTTTTTTAATTGGGACTAAATTGAGCTCAAAAAAAAGCATCGGTTTGTTTAGTGCATTACTATTTGCAATCTTGCCCTTTGAGGTCATTTATTCCAGATACATGCGACCACACACCATGGCTAATTTTTTTGTGTTGGCAACAGTCTATTTCTCAACCTTTCTTGAGGCATCTTCCCCAAAAATCAAATTTCCTTACTTAAAAATTGGCATCCTTGCTGGTTTAGCAACAGCAACCCGCTATCCCTCAGTGATCGTTCTGTTTTTCCCAGTATTTTTATTAATTTTAGAAACATTTAAAAATAAAACTATAGCCATTCAACAAGCAGTTAAGGGATCATTGCTAATAGGCGTGTTTTGGATTTTGGGGTTTTTTATTGCAGACCCTTATTTATTTTTAGACTTCCAAGGAGCTACTAGCGCATTGAGTGCTCAAGCTTCATATGCTGATTCAAAACAATTTACGACATTATCATCCGTGTTTGATTTCAGTAAATCGTGGGATTACCTCACAAACATACTGCCTCTTGGGACATATCCTTTTTTGTGGGCTCTATTTTATGGAAGCTTTGTTTATTTAATCTGTACTCGAAAATGGCACTATTGGTTTATGGCCCTATCCTGTCCCACTTTAATTAATTTCGCTGCAATGACTAAGGGGTATTTAACTTCTGCTGAATTTGTAAGAACTCTTGTTTTCCTATTTCCCTTCCTCTGCCTCATCTCAGGAATAGCGTTTGCCGATTTTTTGAGCCGCTTTAGAAAAAACAAATGGATTTTTCGCCCTGTAATTTTCCTAATTGCCATAATCATTTCCAGCACAATAGCCTTTGACCTTGCCTACGTCATAGGAATGACTGACGGCAAAGACACCAGAGAACAACTAACAAGCTATTTAAATACTGAGTTAGATGCAAAAAAAACAACTCACATAGGCCTATGGGAAGAGGGCCCATACAACTCTTTTGTAGCCATGCCGGCGCTTGACCCTTATATAAAATCAAAAACTGTCCGTGTCTCTGAACAACCAATGGACGCCTATATCAATCGTTCATTAACCCCTGACTACATAGTCATTGGTGCTTTACACAAACCGCACTTTAATGAAGCGATATCTGCTATTTCTAAGTTAGAAGAAACGGGGCGATTCCAGCTACTTCAAACATTTGAAAATTCACCAAAGTTTCTAGGAATAGAGTTCAATCATGAGAAATTTCCTCATGACATGAGCTACCCTTACCCAAAACTGTACTTGCTTAAATCAACAGATAGCAAATCCACATTTTAATTTTTAAAGTGGTTTTTCAACTGAAATAATTGAGTACGTAAAAAAGTCACGCAAGCCAAAATAATACTGGATCACCTTAAAACGCGACTTTTCAAAAATTTCTACGACATGTTTTTTAGATTGAACGCGAGTGATTTCGTCTGGGTGCAATTTCACATTTTTCTTGCCCATAACGCTCTCAAGAAACCATTTCACCCCTTTAAGAAAAATGACACTAGCCCCGAACTCTGGTGGCCAAAAAATGACCATTCGGCCTCCGGGTTTCAAAACTCTATGGAACTCTTCCAGAATTTTATAAATTTCATCCTCTGTAAAATGTTCCATGACTCCTAAATTATAAATTCCGTCAAAAGACGCCGCAGGCAGGGGTATTTGAAAAATGCTTCCATGCAAAACACTGCAATAATTTTTATTGGTCCTTTTGTAAAAGTTCAGCGCATTCACGGAAATATCCAGTCCCGTAATTTTTACGTAATGACGAATATCTGTATCAACTTGACCACTTCCACACCCGGCGTGAAGTACGGAAACTCCGGGAGCAAGATTTTTCTTAATAAAAAAGTTTAAATTTCGTTTAATAATAAATTTACGATAAAACGCTGCAATCAAGTCATAGACTATACCGCCATCGCCCTTATGATCGGTCCAGTACTCATCCCAACCTTGATCATCAACTTGAGAAGCATCAATTTCACCAGCCACTAACGGTTCAGCAACTAAAAATCGTTCACGATTGAGCAGCGTGGTCAAACAAGTTGTAATAAGTAATTTGAGACTATTAAATATTTCCTTGGTGTCCATTTTAGAGTGCCCGTAGGTCCGCGGCGGTAAAGCTATGGGAATCTGTCCAATCGTGAACCCGTTAAAATGCAAAATATACAAACTCTCAAAGAAGAAAGAATAACCCTTCGAACTAACGAGCCCAAAGGCATGTCGAGGGATTTGATTGAGGTTGTACAAACGAAATCCACCAGTGGCATCATAAGGCATGTTCAAAAACAACTTAGTAAGAAAATGTCCTGTACGTGTAAGGGTTTTTCTAAAAAGATTCCAGCCCTTCAAACTCTGCTCTTTCATATATCTGGAGCCAACAACAACATTATGAGAATCCGCTAGTCGCAAGAGCTCAGCAATTGAAGACGGTGGGTGAGTGAAGTCACAATCCATCGTAATAATTCTCTGGTATTGGTTTTCATAAGCCCAAGCAATTCCTGCCAAATGGGCGCTGCCTACACCTTGTTTTCCTGAGCGGTGGAGAACCTTTAAACGTGGTTGAGTTTTAGCCAGCTCATCAAGAGCTTTTCCAGTTCCATCTGGGGAATTGTCATCTACAAATAAAATATCAACGTCTGGATAAAGCGCAGAAACCTCGTTGAACAAGCGAATCGCGTTATCGCGTTCATTGTATGTAGGAATCATGATGACTGGCCTGGGCGTTACGCTCATTTGTCGCTCCTCAACTTCAATTCATTGCTTACCAGCCTTTGAACCATTTCTTCAAAGCTTATTTTCGCATTCCACCCTGTGGTGTTTTTTAGTTTTTGCGCATTTCCTATTCTGGGCACGGGAACGCGCTTAATCACAGCACTGTCCTCCTTAACCCATTCTTGCCAGCGCAAACCAACAGCTTTGAATGCGATTTCTGCAAACTCTGCAACACTATGACCTATACCTGAGGCAATAACAAAATCATCTGGCACATCTGTACCCAATATGCATTGAAATGCCTCCACAAAATCTTCTGCCGCACTCCAGTCAACTACAGATGACAAGTTACCCAACACCAAAGGATCCGTGCGTCCCTTAGAAATATCGACAGCAGCCTTCACTAATTTTTTAGAAAGAAATTTATCAGCACGAAAACTTGATTCGTGATTGAAGAGAATGCCAGAAGACGCAAAGATATCATATTGCTTACGATAAAACTGACAGGACAAAATGCCCTGATGCTTTGTAATGCCATATATAGAATCAGGCTTCATCAAGGAGGACTCGCTAAGCAATTCTGTTTGCTCATTGGCACCAAAAACCAATGAAGAAGCTGCATAAAAAAGACGCGTGCGTTTAGAATATAGACGAATTCCCTCTAAGAAATTCAGCAACCCTGTGACATGAACATCTTGTGATACCGTGAAAAGATCTAACGGAGACTCTTGTGTCTCTTGGGAAGAATGGTGGTATGCTGCCAAATAATACACATCATCTGGCAAAACCTGACTTAGCAACGAGTTTATAGCTTCTGGTTTTGTAATATCCACACTCGAAGCAGTGCAAATCTCCGCAGAATCCTCTAAATGAGATCTACCCAAGCCAACAACCCGACATTGCTTACGAAGCAACGATTGTTTGAGGAGCTGACCATCCTGCCCTGAAATGCCTATCACCAATGCAGTCTTTGAAAAAGACACTGAGAATTGCCCTTTTATCCAGACACAACTTGCAATTCAGGCAATGGAAACACAAGTTTTCCACCCGACTTTAAAAATTCGCCTTCTCTTTCAACAATGTTGTCCCTGAAATGCCAGGGCAATACCAAGAAGTAGTCGGGATTTTGTTTTTTTGCGGCGGCCTCAGAAACAATCGGAATTTTTGTACCAGGGGTGTAACAGCCAAACTTATTCTCGTTAACCTCAGCTATGCATGGCATCTGCTGACTTGTGATTTTGCAATGTTGCAAAATCACGTTTCCTTTTGTTGATGCCCCATAGCCGAACACTTTTTTTCCCAACTTAGACTGCTCAGCAAAGAAAGCGAGCAATTGTTTTGTGTGCGATTCAATACCAACCTTGAACTCATTATACGGTCGCATGGTATGCAGACCAAGCTCGTTTTCCTTTTTAAGAGTATCGGCAACGATTTGCGTTGCTTCGCTATATACAGAATCTTTTTTTGCTAACGCCAAAGAAAAACTACCGCCGTTAATAGCGTTGAATTCGAGATCTATAATTTTAAACCCAACCCTATCCGCCATCCACTTGATTTGCTTTAAGGCGTAATACTCTAAGTGCTCATGGCAAATGGTATCGTAAGCCAGCGTCTTCAACATTGTAGGCAAATAGCTTTGCTCTAAGACCCAAACCCCATCTGGCGCCAACACATCAAAAATATCTTTCATGAATTGAACGGGATTCTCCAAATCATAAAACATAGAAATGGAACTAATAATTTTTGCCTTGCTGGTTGCTCCAAATGACTTTTCAAAAGCCGATTTTGAAAAAAATGTTGGGATTAGCTCAATGTGCGCGGGATAATAACTTTTAAATTTAATTCCAGTAGGATCAATACCCACCAATCGCGCACCATTCTTGGGATACGACTGCAGTAATGTGCTGTCATTGCTACCAATGTCAATCACAACGTCACCGCTACCAACGGATACAGTTGTCAGCATTTTTTTAACTTTACTTTGTAAGTGCCTAACCATGGAAGCATTCAAGCCAGAACGATACCCGTAGTTTTCTCCATACATGGCATTGGAATCACCAGAATGGCGCAATTGAACCAAGCCACACGCCTCAGGATTTGTTTCATCATTACACTTACACAAATCTAACGGCATGAACTCAATGTTGGTTTCTTTATTGGGTGGAAAGATTCCCGTTAGGGCCTGTTCTCCAAGACTTAAGATAGAAACAAGATCGCGATTATGACAAATGCGACACGCTTTTATCTCGGAATACATAATCGACGTAGCTTTATAAAATTTAAGCCATACTGCAATATAAATCAGTCAAAAACAGGCTTTTTTCAGCCCATTGAATGCAATGCAAAAATACACGATTACTTGCCAGATGCCCCACCCATACCCGACATTTTCGCCTCAATAATCTGTAGTTTTTGAAGAGCAGTGGCATCCTTCGGATTCAACGCCAACAGCCGAGACAAATGAATTTTAGCCTCGCTCCACTGCGCTCGCTGCATATAAATTGTGCCTAAATTTGAGAGCGCTGACAGATGCTCGGGATTCAACCGCAAAGACTGCTCAAGACTAGCTATGCCTGCATCGGTCTGACCACTCATGGCCTGTGCTGTTCCCAAGTTGAAGAAGTAATCTGATTCCATTGGGCTTAACACAACAACTCTTTGGAATAATGGAATTGCATCCTTTGCTCTGCCCGCACGCAAAAGCAGCACCCCATAGCGATTATAGGCTTCTAAAAAATTAACATTGAGATCAATGGCTTTGCGAAAATACTCCTCTGCTTTATCCAGCTTGTTTTGCATCGTATAAATCTCTGCAATTCTGTAATAAGGCGCCGCGAATGTCGGTACTATTTTTATGGATTCATGAAGATACTGCAAAGCCTCTTCATTCCTGCCGTCTTGTATAGAAACCCGTGCCAAACTATCCAGAGATCCCGCGTAGCGGGGATCCGCGGCATAGGCCTTTCTGTAACACTCTCTGGCCTCGGCGACGAACCCCCTAGTCTCGTAATCAATTCCCAGGTTGTTCCATGCTCTTGGGTTTTGTGGGCGCACCTTTGTCACAGCTGTCCACAAAGTATGTTGACTTGCATATACTTTATTTTCAGAAAATGTCTTTACACCCAAAGCACAAACCAAAATAGCAATGTTACACAAAACCATACGTGAACTCATTTTTTTCTCGCCCACGAGCTTCCAAAGACCAACGGAGACCATAGCTGCCACTGCACCCAAAGGTAAGTACATTCTGTATTCACACATTGCATCCGCTATAGGGAAGAAACTAGAAGTGATGGCCAGATTAACAAAGAACCAAACCCCAAAAATGGAGCTCAACTTGTTTTTTATGAAGAGCCAAAAAGTGCCCCCCAAAAGGGTTGCCATGAATAGCCCTTCCAACACAACAACACTGGGATCAACAACCGTCCCTTGCCTATAATCAAAACACAACGTCAGAGGAAATAATGCCAATCCAATATATTTAGTCACAACCAAAAGTTGAGTTAATGCATAGTTGTAAGGAGTCACATAAGGATTATCGAATCCGGCAAAAGTAGCCTTTTGCCCCAGCTGATTCACGAAGTAGAGAGCAACCCAGGACAACAACAAACCTGCGTATAGCAAGCGATTCTCTCGAATGGCTTTTGCAAAAGATTCAGCAAAGAAAAGGCGGTTTATAAATAAAACAGTCACAGGTATTGTCACCATGTCCTGTTTGCAAAGTGAACTCAAAATGGCGCACAAAGAAGCAAGGATCAACCACCTGAACTGACGCTTAACAGACTCAAAATGAAGAATGGAAAAATAGACTGCGAGCAAATAAAACATTCCCATCATAGATTGAAATCTCTGTATGATGTAGGTCACGGCTTGAATATTAAGAGGGTGAACGACCCACAAAAGGGCCGCCGTTGTTGCTATTTGTAAAGCCAGCTTTTGACACCAAACTGCACATTTTTGTTGGCTGCAAAGACGATACACAATACCAAACAATGCCACAGCAGACACAAGGTGAATCAATAAATTGAACAGATGATAACCAAAGGTATTATACCCGCCCATAGCATAGTTGACGGCAAGACTAAGCCCAATCAACGGCCTATTAGCGTTGATGTCAGCAAACATACTTTTCCATATGGGCCAAAGTGATCGGATATCTGGGTTTTTTACAATATGGGCCTCATCGTCAAATATAAAAACGCCATCAAAACAATTGGCATAAGACAGCGTGCCAGCAAGCAAAATCAACAGAATCGACACAAGCAAAGAGCGGTCTAAACTTTTCACTCAAAAAGACTAAAGTGGAGTGCACAAAAACACAACCCACTAGCCAATGAAAGATACTTCCCTCTCCTGATAGACCCAAATACAGCATGCTGATCAAAACAGCTAGAAAGCGCATAAAATCTATACTAGTTTTCAGGTCAGATGAGTTTAGATAAGGCCAAGACAGACCAGCCCAATATTGTGCAGAAATTTTATGAAACCAAAGGTTGGTCTGCAGATCAAAACGAAGTTCACCTGGATGCAGCTCTGTTTGAGGATTTGCGACCAGTCGCCGAACAATACATTCGCAACTGTCGACTCAGAGTTCTTTCTTTTTTACCTCCCAATGGGGGAGACAAACTTGTCGATGCCGGCTGTGGCCCCATCCAGTACCCCGAATACTTAGAATTCTCGAAATCCTTTAAAAAACGAATTTGTGTAGACTTTTCCAAAGAAGCCCTTCAGCAAGCAGAGAAAAAAATTGGAGACAAGGGCGAGTATATTTGCTCAACCCTGGAGCAAATTCCGCTTCCCGACAACACTGCTGATGCCGTTGTGTGCATGCACACGATCTACCACATTGAAAAAAGCAAACAAGAATCTGCCGTCAAGGAACTTTTGAGAATTGCCAAGCCCGGAGCCCCCGTGCTGATTGTTTACTCCAACCCAACAGATCTGCTCCGTCGATTAAAAGAATTTGCCTATCAATTGGGATTGAAAAAAAGACCACCCAATAACGGAAACGATGAGCTGTATTTTTATGCCCACCCCAACTCATGGTGGAGTGAAACATTTCAAAATAGCGCACAAGTTGAACTACATTCCTGGCGTATGCTCGGTGCCGAAGAGTCCAAACGATTTATACCCAACAATTTTTTAGGTTCGCTACTGTTTCATGCTAGCGAAGCCTTTGAAAAAACCTTTAATGGGGCCGCCACAACCTTTGGCACATACCCACTCGTGGTTCTAAAAAAACGATGAAGCTGGCCCATTATGCCCCCACCTCGCTGCTTTCATTTGAAAAAGAAGGGCCCTGCTCATTCCACAGCATTCAATTTTCTTCTGAACTCAACTCCATTAACGCCGATTTTGTTTTGGCGGATTTCCCAAATCATGCCAAACTAAGCCAGCACTTCACTATCGGTTATTTGTCTCAAAGCTCATTGAGTGAAATGAAAAAAGAAGACAACTACGCCAAGCTCCTGTCTTACGATGCTTATCTTGTAGAGTCTCACGAAGTCCTTTCGGCACTAAAAAACTTTCTATGGCAAACTCAAAAACAAGTCCCCATTGACCTGCTTTCCTCTGTGGCCTCATCAAACCAATCCTATGCCCTCTGGCTATCTGCGCTGAATAAAAAACGTACAGAAAATCTGAGCACAGCTCAAAACACAGCACAGGTTGAATACATCGTTCGCACTCTCCCCAACAGAGGGAACTATCTCAAAAGAGCTTTGGAGAGCCTCAGCGCACAAACGCACCAAAACATTAAAGTGCAGTTAGTCACCATCGGAGAACACCCTGCACTTCAAGAAACCATAGCGCCTTTTAAATCGCGTATGGAAATCACAGTTCATCATGGGAACCCAGAACAAGTGAGAAGCACACATCTCTGGGATGCTCTGAAACGAATCAAAGCCCCTTATTTTGCCATTCTTGATGATGATGACAGAATTTTCCCGAATCATGTCAGCGCCTGCTTAAGTAAACTTGAACAACACCCGACTTCGTGTGCTGCCTACGGCGGCGTTATACAAACGTGGGAATCGGATACTGGCGCAAAACTCAACTATGAGGCTTCAAACTTAGTTTACTGCCAACCGTACGACATTGAACAAATTTTAGATTTTAAAAATTACATCACCTCAAACTGCTATGTTGCTCGCAGCACGATGCTCGATGAAAACCTTCTGCTCGACCCCAATTTAAATCTCATGGAAGATGGCTGTCTTCTGTTTTGTCTTGCGGCCAAAGCCGACTTTGCTTTTACATATGAGGTTAGCTCTGAGTATTTTTGGAGAGAATCCAAAAAAGACAACTCCTCATTTCAAAGCCAGCAAGCATGGGGTGCAGCTGCCGACCAGCTCTTGCTTCGTTTCTGGAATGTCCCCTTTAAAACTCAAACCACAATGTTAAAACGCAAACGTTTTCACAAACAACTTCGCCAAGACTACGACCCTCTTAGCAAACTAAAAAATGTTGCGCGGCAATTAATCAAACGTGACTAATTCTGTAGCCCCTCCCAAGCTCAGTGTTTTATTGCCAGTCTACAATGCGCAAGCGCACCTTGAACTCGCACTTACAAGCATTCTGAATCAAAGTTTTAAGGATTTCGAAATCATTGCTATTAACGATGGCTCCACTGATGCTTCAGGCGATATCTTGGATCGTCACGCCAAGAACGACCCAAGGCTTCGAGTGTTTCACAAGACGAACGCGGGATTGATTCAGACTTTAAATTTTGGCTTGGAGCAATGTCGGGCGCAGCTCATTGCAAGACATGATGCCGATGACATCTCTGAGCTCAGTAGATTTGAAAAACAAATTTTGTTTTTAGCTCAGAACCCAGATCATATCCTTGTCGCAAGCTACATGCGTTATTTGATTCACAATCGTCCAGAAGGACCACTCGTTGTGGCACCTGCCTATCATGAGCAAATTGTAGATCACCTCATGAGCGCCAATTGCATACCACACGGATCTGTCATGTTTAGAAAAGATTTTGTACTTAAAGTCGGCGCGTATGGCGGGAAAGCAGAAGCACTTCATGTAGAAGACTACGATCTTTGGACCCGACTTGCTTTGCATGGAAAGCTAGCAATCATTCCAGAAGCCCTTTATTTTTACAGGGACCATCAGGAAAACATCTCACAGTCCAATTCCGAATTACAAATCCGACATGCTGCAATCCTAACAAAAACTCTAGTCCAAAATTCGGGATGGTTTGACACCTGTCAAAGTCTTCCCTCTTATGACCAACGTCAACTTGACGCTACTCCTCCCAGCCTTAGTCCGCTTCTTACTGCAGAATATAAATTGCGATTGCTTCACAATTTATTGAGAACGGCTTTGATTATGAAAAAGCAAAAGCAATGGCTTAAAATGCTACATCGATTCAAACTAGCATTTTTCTTAGCTCCTATGGGTTTTCTTAGATGGTTGCGCGGATAAACATGAAGACTCGAACCGCAACTACGCTATTTATTCTTTTTATTCTCATCAACATCGTTGAGCGTTGGGGCTGGGCTGAGGTCTCACAATGGAGAGAAGATCAATCCACAAACCTTTGGCTTGGTTATAAATTTTTTCAATATTTTCCAACTCCAGTAGGCCTTATCAGCTCCAAAAATATTCCCAATCCCAATGGTATGCCGTTGCTGGGATTTTTTTTATCCTGGCTCCCTGGGCTTCTCAGCATAAGTTTTTTTCTCAGCTGCCTTCAGGTTCTTAGCTTTGCCGCACTAAGCTTTTCGCTGCTAGGGCTTAACACTTTAGCCATACTATCCACTGCGCTTCTGTCCAGTACGCTGATCTTTAAAAGCAGTAGCGTAGAATTTTTTAACCAATTCATACTTCTCACCATCAACAACTTTTTCCTGGCTTCATTTTTTGCATGGCTCAAAAGTAAAAACAATTCTTGGCTTCCTGTATTTTTGTTTTTCATTTTGCTTTGCCCAGCACTTTATTTGGGCGGTATCGTGAATAGCATTGCCTACACTGTACTGATTTCTTCTGTACTATTGTGGAACAAACAAAAGCATCAGCAGCGCATCCACATCCAAAAAACGACCATTTATTACTTGATATTCATTGCCCTTTTATTTGTATCCCTTGTTTGGATTCCCTATTTTACCCACATCAACATTGGGGAAAGCTTAGACCAGACACAACAACACTTGCCGCTTTGGAAGCGGGGATGGCGCGTCTTTGATTGTCTTATAAGAACCCCTTTATGGATCAACTACTGGTCTCACCCTGCCGATTTCGTACATTTTGACCGTAAATTGATAGGAGATAGCGGGCCACTCGCAGTGACAATCATCATTTTAAAATGGCTATGGCTCGCTCAAGCAATGCTTTGCCTTCTCGCTTTGGCTTATGAATGGAAACATTGGAAAAAACCAAGTTTCTCTAGTTATTTTTTGTTTTTGTTCTTATTTGTTCTATGTTCTTACGCCCTATCACCACTTTTAGGAGGACCTTCCTGGCATAGAGCCGATAGATTAGACCAAGCCATTCAATTTCAAGCCCCAATTTTGTGCTGTTTGTTTTTACTCCCACTGTTTGGAAAACATTGGCTAAAAAAAACAACCATTGCCAACGCCATGCTCTTCATTGCACTTAGCACCTGGTGTGGATTTCAAACCATTCATATCCATAAAACTTATAAAGGCGCTTATTTAAGTGAAGCTGACGTTCCCTTAATTCACAAATTAAAAGCATTAGAGTTTATTGTTCAGGACTGGAAAGCCATACACCCCGAACGGCGACAAATCCCCGTAACCTATAATCTTGAGGGCATGTGGCCTTACATCGAACCCTTAATTAGTCCCAAGCTACGGCAATGGTACCCAGAAAACCCCATGACTATAGGGCGCGCCTTAGATTTTGAATTGCTCAGATCGTTTCAATTTAAAAACGCTTTTGAAAATCAAATTCCACGGCCGCGTTTTGATGGACGCTATGTTTTGTCATACAACTTTGAGCCACTAGCCCCAGAACTTCATGGACCACGGCTTAGACACTCCCAATTTGGCCGCATTCGCGTTAGTGTAGACCCCAGCAAATGAAAAATAAAACTCCGCTCATTTGGATCGCCCTGTTCTGTGCCAGCATTCTCTTTGGCACTCAGCTTTATCATTCCTCGTCTAACCCTGCCACGTATACGCTGGGCGTAGGAGTTCCCGCTGCTCACAACGGAGGCTTTGATTTTAAAAATGTCCTCTCCTGGTCCCGCGTTTACTTTAACGAAAGTCTAGAAAATTATCTTGCCCTTCCCAATAACTACCCACCATTTATGATTCTCTATAAAGCTCCTTTTTTGCTTTTTTCTGAAGAGACTGGTTTTTTGATTTATTGTTTTTTAAATATCCTCGCCCTTGTTGCCTCTCTTTACATTGCGCTCAAACTTTCAGCACCTCAACTTAGCAAGCAAGAGCTTTGGGGGCGCGCCGTACTTTTTTCAGCTCTGATTTACCCCACCTACCCTGTTCAATTTTTGTTTGAGCGCGGTGTCTGCGATTTCATTGCCATGTTATTTGCTTGGATAGCCATTGCTGCTTATTTTGAGAACAAACCCACGCGGTTGCAAATAGGCCTTAGCTTGGCCGTACAAATGAAAATCTATCCTCTCGCTCTAGGATTCTTCTTTTTAAAACCTTTCCGCTGGAAACCTTTATCCGTTTTCTTGCTTGCGAATTTTGCCCTTTTATTTTGCTTAGGATGGAGACCATTTAAAAAATTTGGTTGGGAAGTGTACTGGATGTTTAAAGACATCAGCAAATACATCTGGGAAGGAAATCACTCCATTAAAAGCTGGTTTGCTCAAATGGAGCTTCCGCCTGAGCTCGCCAATTTAGGATCGAGCGCCACAAACATCGCCTTGCTTTTTCTATTTTTAATCTCTGTTTGGCTTTTTCTTCGTGAAAAACAAAGCAAGACCATCTTTCCGTTATTGGGCATGGCCTTTGGCCTTATGTCCTTATTTACAGGCATTAGCCATGACTACAAACTAGGGATTCACTTCCCAATTTTCATAGCCACAATGTATTCCGCCTACCAAGCAAATAACGGAAAGCCTATTGCCCACCTTTTATTAGGCACCTTGACCTTATCATTGTCGTTGGTCTTCTGGCCTCCAATTTGGGGATGGATGAAAACATTGCCGATGCTAATTGCTTTTCTAAGCTACGCCTTGCTTTATTTCAGAGAACACAACAATTTTAAATCTGCATCCAGCGGCTAGGAATCAAGTCCTTTGTCGACAACTCCGTCTTTTTAAACCACTCAAGCGGCGCGCAGATTTTAGAATTTTGTTTTTCACCTAGCCATGCTCCCCACCAACTAAAAGAAGAATTCGCAATCACAAAATGATCGGCATGACTCATCAAGAAAAGGTCTTCTACATCTCTTGCTTCCCCATTAAAATCGCAAAACCTCACCTCACCTGAGAACTTTAAATTTTCCCTGGCCCAAGCAAAGTCATCAGAGAACACAACCTTCATGCAAGGCCCAACTTGTTTTTCTATATGCTCCACTGCCTTGTAATAATACTCTTGAGATAAGACAGGATGAACCTGACTGGCCAATGGGTTGCTCAAGTAATCCCCGCGGCGCACATGGATGGCAACACTAGGCTGCCGTCTCATTTGTTCAATCATTTTTTGTGTGTCAGAGGATGGGGGATTGCGAAGCCTTAAGCGATGTCGCAAATCACTTTTCTGCTCGAAAAAATATTGCTCAGATTGAAAATAGCCATGAAGCCACGTTTGTTGACCTAAATTTAAGACTTCAGAATGAAAACCAAAGGAACTTTCCTCGTAACGACGAGACGTTAGTTTCATAAATTGAGATACAAGCCAAGACGCAGGCACCTCAGGTATGGCGTACTCATTTAAGCAGAAGCGTCGGGGTGTCGCGCCAGGGACCGCCTTCCTAAAAAAAGAGAGGTCCAGTCGAAGTTCGCATTGGTTTTTCTTTGCTAGTGAAAGCCCCGTGGCATACTGAAATAGTTGGTTCCCTAAGCCACCCATTAATTCAACCACAATCATGATGCACAAAGTTTAGTGAGCTATAGCCATAAAGTCGACCCTTGGGTAAAACTATTCCTAAAACATAAGGAGCCGCTACCATTTTACAAACATTCACATCCCATATTTTTTGCATGATCGTGATTCTAGGATATGGAGAATGGATTAAGCGCTTAATCCTAAAAAACGACCCCAGTTTCTCACCTGCACTCGGTGGAATTTTGGGATTTTTTGGACTTGGCGTACTGGCAGGAGCTCTACAATTAGCATTGCCCTTAAATCACAGCCTTACATCTTCACTCGCATTATTGGGAGTATGGGGATTTCTTTTCTTCATTCGCAAGCTACGACAAAACGCCATTCCAGCTCAGTCTTTATGGCTACTTTTATTTTTACTTCTAGCCTGCTCGATTGCGGCCAATCGAGTTCCTCTGCCATACGACTCTGGGCTTTATCATTTACAAACACAAAAATGGTACAAAGAGTTTCCCATTGCCATTGGGCTTGGCAACCTACATGGACGCCTGGTTTTTAATAACCTTTACCATGTCATTGCAAGCGCCCTCTGGCTCCCTTTTTTTGAACTATCGCTTTCCTACAGCATCAATTCGGTATTTACAGTGCTGTTTTTGTGGGAATTAATTTTATGGATTCAAAGCACAAAAAAACTTGCCGTTTGCCGGCTCTTTGCCTCATTGATTTTTTTGTTTTTTATTTTCGATGCTCACACAAGGGCCGTGATCTACTCTAGCCTCAGCAGCACGGGGAATGATCTTCCTGCCATGTATCTAACCCTTCTAATTTTCCTCTATGCCTTGGATCATTGGGGGCAAAAACAAAGCAATCACGCCTCGACCATCAGTGCTTTAGGATTGCTCAGTTTTCCCATCAAATTATCCTCAATTGGAAATCTCCTTTTTGTTGTTTTGTGCCTATCCACAAAACCACGCAACATCCGTTTGCTGAGTTTTGTTTTTTTCGTATTCGTTGTTTGGGTTGTTCGTGGCTTACTAAGTTCTGGTTGCTTTGCGTATCCTGTAGCTAACAGTTGTTTGGAATTCATTCCTTGGTCTGTTAGCTTTGAGTCTGCAAAATATGAAGCGCTCTGGATTCGCGCATGGGCCATGAAGCCGTTCACTCATCCCGACATTGTCTTTGCTGACTATTCTTGGGTGAAACCATGGTTCTCAGAACTAAAAAACATTGGACTGACTCATAGGGTGTATTGGTTTTTCATTGTAGGCCTTGGTCTGCTGATGTTCAGTCGTATGAAAAAGGGCTTCTCTATAAGCAAACCTTCTTCAGAAGCAATCATTTGCTATGGTATTGCTTTTCTAGGAGTGCTGTTTTGGTTTTTCCAAGCTCCTGACCTACGTTTTGGATTGGGATCCATACTCGTTTTAGCATTGTTGCCCATGGCTTATGCCCTTCAAAAACTATTCCCAGCACTTGTCCTGCACCCACGATGGACGAAGCTACCATGGGCACTCACGGGATACTTTCTGATTCACTCCTTATACATTTTAAAAGAGATTCCACTGAAGCCAGGAGAATTTTCTAGTCCATGGCCCAACGTTGCACACTCAGCCAATCCCCAACAAACCAAAAACTGGGAAAACATTCTCATTCATTCTCCTGAAAAAGGAGATGATCGGTGCTGGCTACTTCCCATTCCCTGTACCCCTTATGTTGACCCACAAATAACCATTAAAAAAATTAGCAATCATTGGCCATACTTTGAAGGCTCACGACGTCGCGGATATCCTCAAGTTAAGCAAAATGAGCTATAACCAAACCATGCTAGGGCGCTTTCGCACGACACTTGCCTTGATGTGGAATGATCGCTTTTTTAGATACTGCGCGCTTGTTTTGATTGCTGGCATCTGGGCTTCTAGCGGGACCTTAGCTCCATATGCGATCACCTTAGATAGTCCTGACATCTTAGAAAAATGTCAGTATCCCGTAAACATTGACCACGAACACTTTGCTGCCACTTTTCGTTTTCTAAGGTGGGAGTCACAAGGCTGGCAATTTAGCGTCATGCTTAGACGACTTCTGTATCCCATCATTGCATGGCTCCCCATGACTCTCTTTGGTTTTATGCTTGGAGGCTTCCTTGTCTCATTGGCAATTCAAATTTATGCCATGTTTTCCTTATCTACATTTTTGCAAAATCGTTTTGATGAAAGAACCCGAAAAATTGCACTGCTTTTGCTGATTTTTTATCCGGGCATACACTACTGGGCAGGATTGCCCTATTCACACCTCATGATTGTTCCCTGTACAATTTGGCTAAGCATTAAATTATTTGAACTTGAGGCCTCATCCCCAAAAAACATTTTCCGCATTGCATTTTGGATGGGTGTTTTGACCACAGGATACGATTTGCTTCCTATATTTGCACCTGCTGGCATACTTTTGCTTGCTCTGCGGAAATTATGGACACAGATTCCTGCTTTCATAGGGGGCATGCTAGTAGCGCCAGTAACAATTTTATTGTTTTTAAAGGCGCGAGGGCAATCGTTAATTGATTCTAACTCTGAATCCTACGTCAATATCATCAAGGCTTATTTGCATTGGCCAGAGGACAAGACAGAATGGTTGGGTATTTTGTCAAATGCACCAAAGCTTGCCTGGTTCACCTACTTGCACAGTAATTTTAGCTATCTCCCATTTTTATTTATTATCTGTTTAACGATTGGTCTATTTTGGAAGAAAATTCGCTTTGAGCGAGTCGAGCTGCTTTTGCTCTTGGTGCTCGTTGGTCTGTTTTTGTTTAATAACCTTGCTCCACCCTACGTTGGGCGCTGGCAAATGCGCGGTGATTGGATTGCAAGAATCTATCAGCCCTTATTCATTGTTTATTTGCTGTATTGTTCACGTACACTAGCTCGCTTATGGACGAGCAAATGGCTCCTTGGGGGAATACTTCTAATGTATGTTGCTGCAAATGGGCTCATCATATTTGGACCTCTCACTGGCCACATTCAAGAAACCCAGTATCAGTATTACAATTTCTACAAACATGCCTCCCCAGAAGCTTATTCCAAAAACTATAAAATCCATGGGATAAGGCCTCTTGGTTTTTGCAAAAGCGCCGCTCAAACACTAAACTAAGCTCACACGTGAAAAAACACCTGCCCCTGATTGCCTCATGTTTTGGTTTTATATTCAGCTGCTTTGTTTTTTACCCCGGACTACTATCTGTCGATTCCCTTGACCAATTTCAACAAGCAAGCAATGGCGTGTTTCGTGATTGGCATCCACCATTTTTGAGTGTTCTTTGGCGCCTGTTGTTGATTTTTGACCGAGGCCCGTCGCCAATGCTCATTTTTCAGAATTTTATTTTTTGGGCTTCTCTTTTTTTATTCTTTAATAAGCGAGCATCGAGTGTTTTTTTAAACGCAGCACTCATCTTAGTTGTGGGCTTTTGGCCGTCAAACTTCATTTTGATGGGAACCATTTGGAAGGACTCACTCATGGGTGCCCTCCTCCTGCTTGCAAGCGCTGCCCTCTCTTGCTTACACAGAGATGCGAAATCAAAAGGCTATCTGATTTTGCTAAGCACTGCCCTCATGGCCACAATTTTCCTGCGACATAACGCCATAATTGCCGTCATCCCCTTCCTTATCTATTTGCTTTGGACCAAGCACTCACGTCTTGTTGTTTTTTCCATTTTAGCAGGACCACTTTTCTTCTCTCAATTTATAAATGCTGAAAAAATGTATCCTATTCAGCAAATATTTTTTCATGACCTAGCGGCCATTTCTATTCGTACAGAGACCAATTATTTTTCTCAGTTGACTGGAAAACAAAATCAGAGCCTTAGCCTAGCTGATCTCAAAAAAATCTACACACCAGATGGAGTTGTTCCTCTTGTTTGCTGTGGACCTGAGGCCGACCAAAAATACGTTCAGTTCACAAACAAACCCGATGAGCTTGAAAACGTTCGAAGCACTTGGGTGCACGCCATTTTAGAGCAGCCTCGAGCTTATTTCCGTCACAGAATTAAAGTATTCAATGAGCTTTTGGGGGTCTATCGATCCAGCGTGTGTGCTCCCTTTCACAGAGGCATAGATGCTAATACTGAAGGGTTTTCCCTAAAAAACAACCTGCTTTTTGATCGCGTACTTAGCTTTTATGACTGGTTTAGAGACTCTTTTTTATTACGAGGATGGTTTTATTTTCTGCTAGCGGCAGCTTGTCTGCTTTATCTTCTAAAGCAAAAACAAAAAAATTATTTCTCGCTTACTCTACTAAGCTCAGCCCTACTCTATGGGATAAGTTATGTGTTCATTGCGACAACTTGCGATTTTAGACTCATTCACTGGCTAACTTTAGCCACGATAGTTGCTAGCATTGAAACCATACCTGGAATGATTGAGAAAAAAACGAAGGCGAACCTCAATGCGTCGTCTTAAAGTTTTACCTCTGTGCCTGGCTTTTTTGGCTTTTCTTTTTCTCACCATTAAATTGTATCTATATGACAACCTAGCTTACACCTCAGATTTTTTTGGTTTTCTGCAAATGAGCCAAACCTGGCTTACGCAAGGCAAATTTATGTTTGAAAATGCCTGGGGATACCACAGCGGCATTCACAATTACTATTTCATACTATTATTTGCCCCCTTAACACTGCTACTAGCAGGCAAGGGACTTGTCTTAGGGCTCTTTTTGTTGTGGTCGTTGACCGTTTATAAATTATACAAAAACAATCAGTTAAACCCGTTTGTAAAAAATACATTTTATTTTTCTTTTTTATTTTCACCTATGGGTTTTTGGTTATGGGATCATCCTCTATATGGCTGGCACTTAGAATTGCTTTTTTTGCCTCTTTCCTTGCTACTAGTTCTGAGCTACTTAGAAAAAAACAAGCTTTTATTTATAGCCTCCATACTGGCTCTTTTTTTATTGCGCGAAGATGCCCCAGTATTATTTTGTAGCATTGCACTTGGCTACATCTACATAAATCAAGAACACCGTAATTTAAAAAACTATGTAAAAATTGTAGCGGCCTCTTTACTAGCTCTTGTCGTTTCCTTGCTCCTTTTAAAATGGAATCAAAATTATTTTGGAGTGGATGGCGCAGGACGCCTTTCAAGCTCGCTTCAGCAATTTCAAAGCAGCCTCGCCCAAGGAGCCTTGCCGCTTTACTGGTCCAATATTAAAAATACACTTCTACTTCTAGGTGCTTCAGCCTTGCCTCTCTTTGCCCTGCTGCCAAGAAATCTTTTTAAATCCTTAGTTGTTTTTTCAATCGTTTCTTTGCCGTTATATTTCATCTTAATATTGGCTGCGCAAAATTATGGTCTAGATGACATTTACCATGGCCTGTTTTGGCCTCCTCGATTCAATCTGCTTGTAGGATTGTTCTGGAGTATTATTTTCATCACCTTACACAAACAAAACATTTCACTGAGCTCGGTACAAAAAATCAGCTTTGTTGTGTTGATTTTCTTTGCTTACATGATTCAAATTGATGTGCTTCAGAAAAACCAAAAATATAATATCACACCTCGTCTTTTCTCCATGATGTCCTCTTTCAAAGCACAGCTTCCGTCCCATCTCCTTAGTGCAGAAGAAAAAGCCTCCCTTAGTTGTCTGTCAAAAGAGTTGCCCAAACACTCTTCTATTCTAAGCAATGGCTATCTATTTAGGCTTTTTGAGCGACACAATTTGCTTTGGATTGGCAGGTCCAGAGAGCTCCAGCAACTCCCATCTATAATAGTGTGTCTTGAAACTCCACAGTTTGGCGATTCCTCTTCTTGCCTAGAAGAAGCCAAATTGAATACACAACTACCTTTGCATTTTCAAAAAAATCAACTACACATTTGGCATGGTCCTGAGTCATCACAGACCCTTCGAACTTGTTTTAAAGAGGGCTCGCCAGCGCCATGATGACACCTAAAGTTTCTGTTATTATTCGCACCTACCAAGGGCGCTTAAATTTTTTAAGGCACGCCATCGATTCCGTCATTCATCAAACCTATCGCCCCGTTGAACTCATTGTTGTGGAAGATGGAAGTACAGAGGCCTCGACAGTACTAGAAAAAATCTCTGCCGCTGAGCCAACTCTTGAAGTTGTTCACATTCAAAATCCTAAGCTTGGGCGCTCTCAAGCAGGAAATACTGCCTTAAAAGCAGCGACAGGACTCTTCATTAATTTCTTAGATGATGATGATGAATTTTACCCTCATCATTTATCCACACTTGTTGCACACATGATAAAAAACAGAAATCTCATTGCTGCCTATGCACTAGCCGATGAAAAACCAACACAAATTCTTTCATTAGACCCGCTTCAACTGCAAGAGAAAGCCCCTTGCGTGGTCTACAACAAAGACTACAAGGACCAAAGCCTGCTTGAAGAAAATTACTTGCCCATACAAAGTGTTCTCTTTAAAAAAGAAGCCTATGAAAAGTTGAGCGGATTTCACGACAAACTTGATCGTCTTGAGGATTGGCACCTTTGGGCTAAGTATTCTCTCTTGGGCCCTTTTGAAAAAGTGGGACACACGCCAACATCATTTTATAGAGTACCAATGAGTAATGAAGATAAAATGAAGCAACACCGTTCCTGGCTAGCTTCGTTAGAGCAAGCACGACAGCAACTGATTATAGACATACAACAACAACGGCCGGATATTTCCATTGCAGCACTAAGAGCAAAGTGGGCTCGCATTGACAGGACACGAAAAAGAAATTTGCTCCTTCAAAAAGCCAAACAAAAAATCAAAGGCGTTTTAGGGTTTTAGCGAAAAAACACACTCACAAAGTGCTGTAAATTTTTTTGAAAAGTAAACTGTTCTTGAAACCACTGCTTAGAAGACTCCGACCATAAATGAAAGTGATTTGAGTCAAGAGAACGAATGCGCTCAAGATCCAATGAGGTCACTGCAGTGCCTGAAAAAACTGGGCCTACATTTCTCTCTCGCAATTGCTTAACAAAGCCAAGTCCTTCTGGGGCAATCGTCAATACAGGCAAGTCAGCAGCCAAATAATCAATCAACTTTGATGGAAAGCTAAGCCGCATAAGGGTCTGGCTCTGCTCCTCTGCGCTATACGACAATAAGCCCATGTCATATGAAGATAGTAGATTGATCAATTCCCCGCGCTCAGGAGCGCCTTTGTAAGAAATTGCAGGGCTCAAAATGTCTTGAGGAGGGGCCTCATATCCAAATAGATCAAGTGTTAAATACCGTTCCAACTCTTTAATTTTTGATAGTTGTAGAAGAGGCCCAATGTAGGGGGACGTATAGCTACCGATATAAATAATTTTTTTAGGTGTATTAGAGCTGGCGATGCGACTTCTTTGCCTTTTATTTTTTAAATCGTCGGTATGCCAAGACGATGTGATAATGAGATCGGCCTTTCGGCCATACCGCTTAAAGTAAGACTGTGCCATGGCTTCAGAAATAACCGCAAAATTTTGAACTCGATGCACGATGAAATTTAAAAAAAAGTTATAGCAGCGGCCCTTCACTAAACCCACAGCATGCAATGCCGACCCTACAACATCATCCATCATCCAAAGTGTTGAACGTGGACAAAACACAAGCCAAGGAAGGGCCACCACCATATCTCGTATGGAATCTGGAAGCACAATAAGAACGGTATTTTCACCAGGATGTCGGCGCAAGACAGCCTTTAGTGAAGAGCAAAAAGCTCCCAACAAACCCTTGCCTACATGAATTAGAGAAGGAGCGCCTTTTTGATGAGCAAAATCGGCCTGAGTCACTCGGGCCCAATCACGAAAAACATTCACAACAGTGGTGTCACGAAAAACGCTTAAATATGAGCTTAGGACTCTAGCGCCCGATCCATTTTTTTTATGCAAAGCGACTCCAGAGACAACAATAACCTCAGTTGGGAGCCTCACTTTATTCATCTTAGTTTGGTATAGCAGCTGATCTTGCTCTTGCAAAAATGGATCGTCCATGGGAGCCTACGCACCGTGCAATTAAGTCGAGACGCCTACATTAAAAAATCCATATCCTACTATGAAGACATTGCTCGTCTTCTGAATTTTTACATCCCTGAAGGAGCGAAAGTCCTAGAAGTCGGCTGCGCTTCAGCTTGGCTACTTGAGAAAGTGTCTTCACGAGCTTCAAAATTAGTCGGTATCGACAAAGATGCTCAAGTTCTCAGCGAGGCACGTGCACAAAGAGACCCCAAAATTCAGCTCATTCACGGTGATTTCGAATCCATGGATTTAGGAGAGCAGTTTGATTTCATTATTATTTCGGATGTGGCTCCATTTGCCTATGATGTGCAAAGCATTCTAGAAAACGCGCAAAAGCATTTGGCAAAAAATGGTCGTGTTTTTGTTTCCAGCTACAATTCCTACCTAAGGCCGCTCTTTCAAGCTGCAGAATCGCTGGGATTGAAAAGAAAGTCAGGCATTGAAAACTGGCTTACCAAAGACGACATTGCCAATTTCTCTGAGCTCTCTGGATTTGAAATTATACGCTCTGGCCACAGAGCCATGTCGCCATGGAACCTACTTGGACTTGGCCGTTTCTTAAATCGTTGGCTTTCACCGCTACCTATTTTTTCCTTAAGCAATTTGTACTACTACACCTTGCTTCGACCCAAAGACAATCAAGCACGTCGTGAAGTAAAAAGCATCAGCGTGATTGTTCCTGCAAGAAATGAAGCAGGGAACATACCTGCGGCCCTTTCCAGGCTCCCTAGACTTGCTCCACATGTGGAACTGATTTTTGTGGAAGGAAATAGCACAGACAACACCTGGGATGCCATTCAGCAAACCATCAATGGCCCACACCCTGACTGGGTAAGCATGAAATGCTTCAAGCAAGATGGCAAAGGCAAGGCCAATGCTGTTCATATTGGCTTTCGTGAAGCCTCAGGCGACATCATGATGATTCTTGACGCCGACCTCACCATGCCACCTGAGGAATTGCCGCGTTTTGTGAAGCCTCTCATTACAGGAACGGCCGATTTTGCCCATGGAAGCCGCCTTGTATATCCTATGGAACAAAAGGCTATGCGCTTTTTTAATATTCTTGGGAATAAATTTTTCAGCATTTGTTTTTCATTCTTGCTAGGCCAGCGCTTCAAAGACACGCTTTGTGGAACCAAAGTCATGTGGAAGGAAGATTGGAATAAAATTCTTCATCTCCGCTCTTATTTCGGTGATTTTGATCCTTTCGGTGATTTCGAAATGATTTTTGGCGCCGTGAAACTCAACCATAAAATTGCTGAAATCCCAGTTCACTACAAAGAGCGAACCTATGGGGAAACCAACATCCACCGTTGGAGACATGGCATGATCTTGCTGCGAATGGTTCTATTTGCAGCGCCCAAAATGAAATTTCTTTAGCCTTTATTGTCCCTTAGATAAAAGCAAATAGATTCCTGACATAACAATGCAAATGGCTATGGTTTTTCGCAAGGAAAACTTTTCTTGCCCTAAAAGCACTGCCACAGGCACGGAGATCACAGGGGCAAGAGATGAAAGTGCGGCACCAACAGCAAGGGGCGTATGAGATAATCCATAAACATAAAACGAAGACCCTCCGACTGCCTCCGCAACAAACACATAACCGTAACGACGATAATCTTGCTTTTCTAAAAACATTTGTGGCCTATGGCCCAGCAGAAAGTACCCCACGATCGGACATAAAATAATGGCAATGATCATTCGCCATAAATTTACAATAAACACATGATTGCCATGTCCAAGTCTTGCCACACAGTATGTGTTCAGTGCCCAAAATACAGATGTCGCCAAAGCAAACAAAACTCCCTTAACAAGATGTCCTTTTGTATTTTCTTTTTTTGAAGCAACAATAACAGCCATCACACCAACGACAGTCAATAAAAGTCCAAAAAACTGAAGAGCCCCTAAGGATTCTTGATTCACAACGAGTCCAAGTAAGGCTGAAAAAATGGGGTAGCTCGAAGCTACAGCCAATGAGGATGGAACTCCGATGTGCTTTGTTGCCATCAAAAAGCAAACATCGCCTAGGGCAAAACTGGCAATCATGCTAATAAACACCCAGAGCAAGTCTTCTGCAGAAATCAGAATGGAGCCCGTAGATAAGAACAACGCCAAAAGCAGATAAAATGGAAACGCCAGTAAGGCACGATTCATGTTGATTGTTGAGGCATCATATTTCTGAGCCAATTTTCCATACACGCTGGAGCCAAACGCCCACGTCAACGATGCACAAAACGAAGCCAGAGGTCCTACGAAGTGATTCACAAAACTCCTTCTTGTGGACTAGTGATCCGAATAATTCGAACAATAGCAATACTCATCACCAGTAAGCCCACCCATTGCTGTGGCCTTAAAGACTCATTTAAAAAAATATAGCCCAAAGCCGTCGACATCATAACTGTCATCCACGATAGCGGACCAACCAGCGACGCCCTGGCTTGGCTATAAGCAAATGTTAAGGCCACCTGGCCTATTGTTGCCGTCACTCCAGCTGCAATAATTTGCCACCAAAATTCTCTAGGAATGTTGTGAAAATTTCCTGAGGAAAGCAGAAAAGAAAATACTGCTGAGACAAACATGAAATACACAACAATATGATTAGAACTCATATGTTTTGTCGCTGACCTAAGCGCCACATATGCCAAGCCAGTGCTTGCCGCCCCCAACAAACCTATGCCCACAACAGAAATTGGATAAATGGACAACTGCTCAAGAGAAAGCTGTGGATTTAAAACTCCAAACATACCCAAAAAACACAAGCTGACCCAGAAGAGATGCCATACGCTGAGCTTTTCTTTTACAAATAACCAAGAAAATATAAGTACAAAAATTGGACTGCTCCACGTCAGAAGTGCGTTCACAGACAAGGGCAAATGTTGAACCGTGTAGAAACTACCTGCAATACCGCCAAAGCCAGCAAGACATCTTGCCATGAGCAATCCTAAACCACGACGAGGGAAAAACGGCTGTCGGGATCGCAAAACAAATGGCAGCACTAAAATAAAGTTAATGACCGTACGAAAGAAAACAAGTTCCCAAACAGGGACATGTGTAATGAGCTGCTTGTTGAGTAAAGCCATGCTTGAGAAACCAAGGGAACTAATCAACATAGATCCAACGGCAATGGCGACATGACTGTCCTTAAATTTCAGCATCAACTTCTGTTTCTTCTAAGGATGGTAATTCCGTAGGTTCACCTTCGACAAATGTTTTTTCAAATGGAAAAGGACGCTGCAACTCCGCACGATACTCCTCATCACTTAAGACCTGCGTTTGCTTCATTTTCTGCAAAATATCCTTCACTCTAGATTGTGCAAAAGAAGTTAACTCTCTTTTTCTATATGAAATGCTGTATTTTTTGGGGCTAGGCAAAAGCATAGCCAAGAACGCAGACTCTCGAGCGTTCAACTGAGAAACATCTTTATTAAAATAGAGTCTTGATGCTGGGCCAATCCCAAAGAGGCCTTCTCCAAATTCAACAATATTTAAATAAATTTCGAGAATCCTTTTTTTTCCAAGCTTTCGTTCCAAAGAAATGGCCAGAGCCAATTCCTGAACTTTTCTTGAAAGTGACTTTTCCTGACTCAGTAAAACATTTTTTGCTACCTGTTGAGTAATGGTCGAAGCGCCTCGAACATAACGGCCCTCTTCAACGCTTTCCGTAAATGCAGATTTCATTTGCTCGAGATCGTAACCTTTGTGCTGAAAAAAAGCCCAATCCTCACTTAGACGAATGGCCGTCACCGCCAATGAACTAACCTGACTAAGAGCAACCCAATGAGAAGGCTTATTTTTAGTAATTTGGACGCTAAAAGGCACTTTGGGCCCATGGTACTTCACGACGGGGTAAGATGTTTTTAATTCTTCAATCTTTGCAAGATTACTAAAATAGCCAGAAAACGTTTTAAGAAAAAAAACTGCTCCTAATAAAAGTACACTAAACAAAAGAGAGGCAGTGAGGATGCGCCTTTGTCGAGAATGCATTACTGCTTATAGTTTCACTTTGGAATTTGAACGCGAATTTTCAAATTGCTCTGGCTAGCTTCTTCAATAGACAACGCACCACCAAGTCGATGCAACTCTTCCCTTAGAAACTCCAAATCGAACTGCTCTGTACGGAATTCAAAATCGCCTTTCCATGAACAATCCAACTCCAACACAGTCAATTTTGGCTCTTGAATGTGTTTTACAGAAATTTTTCTTTGCCCTGAGCTTTGAGCAACAAAGCCACTTACGACAATGGCCATTAAGGTCATGATCATCTTTGCAGAATCCGCAGCCAAATGCAGCTCAAAGGAGTCCGTAGCAAAATGAATGTCATCGCCCGCCTTTTCCTCGTGTGGTTTTATGGATTTCAGCAAATTCACTGGGGTTTTTGCACGCTCAACCCATTTTTTAATACGAGCGCGCAAGTCTTCACTTCGAAACGGCTTTTCAACAATGTCTTCAATTCCTGCACGCAAAGCCGCTATGGCAACATCTTTGTCTGCATTCCCTGTGAGTAAAATAATAGGAACATCTGGGTGGATCGCCTTAATTTCACAACAGAACTCCACACCGTTCATAGATGGCATGCGATAATCCGTGATGACAGCAACGGGATGCGATTTAGAAATTAGCTCAACAGCACGAACAGGATCGGTTTCATACACAATAGGCTCACCTAATGGTGCCAATACTTGTGAAACCAATTCACAAATTTCTTGTTCATCATCGACAATCACAATAGCTCTTTGTTCAACACTCATACGTCCACCAATTTTACTCGAAATTCAAATTTTCTCGACCCCATAAACTTAAAAGTATGGCGCCTCTCATCCAAAGACCATTGTCCTTTTGCTTCCAGTACAAAGCTCTAGGATCATGGTCGATAGTTGTGGGCAACTCTTCTCTTCGCGGCAGAGGGTGCATAATAACGGCATTTGGGCGCATATTCTTCAAGTCTTCGGCCTTTAAAGAGTACGCTCGCATATCCACCTGAGAGGATTCACCAGCCTTGCCATCATACTCATCTTGAATGCGAGTCATATAAATGACATCTGCCTGCGGTATGGCCACTTGAAGATTTCTTTCTATTGAAAAAGGAAGATTCGCTTTTTTGAGTTCAGTTAAAATGTCATCTCTAGGCGAAAATGCCTCTGGTGAAACAAAAATAATTTTCGCTCCAGGGAAAACTCTAAGAGCCAGTGATAAAGAGCGAACCGTTCTACCTCGCTTCAAATCACCAACCAAACAAATGGTTTTTCCGCTGACGCCACCACTTGGCGCAAAATGTTCTTCCATAGTCATCAAATCGAGCATGGCCTGCGTCGGGTGCTCATCAGTTCCAGACCCCGCATTCACAACATTTACAGGGTACTTCAACGTATCATACAAACGGCTGGCTTCATGGACCAGGGTTTCACTTTTGTGTCGTACAATGAGCAAATCAACGTACGCAGCAAAGGTTCGTAAAGTGTCGTGATTGGATTCGCCTTTGGCCTCACTCGTTAAACTGACATCACGAATTTCAGAAACCTTGGCGCCCAAAAGGTAGCAGGCGTTTTGGAAAGAAAGCACGGTACGACTCGAAGGCTGGACAAAATAAAGTAGTGCACGCTTATCTTCCAGTGTCGTCAGCAGATAACGTCGTCCTTGTTCTGTTTGGGATATTTTTTTAAGCTTCAAGGCAAGACGATAATACCGATCAAACATTTCTTTTGTGATTTGTTGAGCTGAAACAAAGTGTTGATTATGCATAGAGCATGCCGCCTCTAAAGCCGAAATTTTTTTGTACCGTTTATGTTACCGCGCCCAGTATAAGTGTTGCTCGAACACTCTCAAGGAATTTACTTAAAGAAAAGTTAATAGCCTGCGCAAATATAATCCCAGGTGTCGAAAGCCACTATGAATGGAATGGCAAACGCGTCAAAGACAAAGAAGTTATTCTATTTTTAAAAACACAGTCTAAGCACTACAAAAAAATTGAACAATTCATTCTCAAGCACCACCCGTACAAAATACCTTGCGTGCTGAGCTGGGAACTTAGCAATGGCCACGGTTTATTTTTAAGTTGGATTAAGCAGAATACTTAGAGTGAAGCATCTAGCTTAACTGTCACAGGACAGTGATCAGATCCCATAACCTTGGCCTGAATTCCGCTAGAAATTAACGCAGAACTAAATTTTTCATGGATAACGTTGTAATCAATTCGCCAACCAACGTTTCTCTCTCTTGCGAACGTTCGCGCACTCCACCACGAATACGCGTCTTTTGTACTGGGGTGCTGAAAACGAAACGTATCAATCCAGCCCTGATTTAAAAAACAAGTCATCCACTCTCGCTCTTCAGGTAAAAAACCAGGGCTCTCGTGATTGGTGTCTGGCCTTGCCAGATCAATCTCCTGGTGCGCAATGTTAAAATCACCATTAAGCACAAGCAGCTTGTTCTGTTTTTGAAGTTTAGCCAGCCATTTTTCAAGTGCCTTCAAGTAGGCAAGCTTGTATTGAATGCGAGCTCCCTTCTCCTGACTATTCGGGAAATAGCCCGTGACCACAATAATGTCTTTGAATTCCGCACTGAGTACACGGCCTTCGACATCAAAATCCTGGTCATCCATACCATGCCATACCTTTAAAGGCTCTTTACGTGAAAGTATGGCAACACCGCTGTATCCTTTTTTCTCGCCAGCAAACCATGTTTTATGCAATGGCGCGTATTCTAAAATATCCTTGGGAATTTGGTCCTCTGAAGCCCTCACTTCTTGCAAGGTAATGACATCAAATTTGGATTTTTTAAGCCAATCCATAAAACCTTTTTTGGCTACCGAGCGAATTCCGTTCACGTTCCAAGAAGCAATTTCCAACATACGTCAACAATCAATCATAGCCTGAGAGGAAAATACAGCATTTTTTGACGACCCCTTCTGCCAAACCAAGGGCGGGCGTAAAATGGACCGATGTTCAAAAACCAAATAACCCCCACAAAATTTCTATTTCTTTTCGTGCTAAGCGCACTGGCACTGCCAAGCTTCCATGCACAAGCGCAAATGAGAGAACCCGCCGCTCTTGAACTCAATTGCAAAACCATACCCGAATTATTCAGGGCTTATTTGGCAAGGCACTACAGCGTGCGAAAATTTGATGATGAATTAAAAAACAAAGTCGTCGACCAGTATTTAAAATTCATTGATCCTTCGAGAAGCTTTTTCATTGAACCTGAAGTTGCCGACGTAAAAAATACGATTCGTAAAACTTTCGAGACCATGGGCAATGACGATTGCTCAGGCCTCTTCACCATCCACAAAAAAATTGTCGAGAAAGCAAAGGAAATTGAAGCTTTCGTGAAAAAATTCGTCGATGCCAAGTACAGGTTAGACGAAAGCGTTGAACTGACTGTCGACCCAGACAAAAGAGGATTTGCAAAAACAGCAGACGCCAGAAACGAACTCATCAAAAAACTTGTGCATTTCCGAGTTTCTAATTACCTCACCTCAGACGTAAAATTACCTGAAGCGAAAACAAAGCTAATCCACTCATACGAGCTAATGACAAAGCGTTTATCTGAACGAAAAGAACAAGAAATTTATTCCAACCTTGCAGACGCCTTTGCCACGGCACTTGACCCGCACTCAGGCTACTACTCCAAAGAAGACTTAGAAGATTTTCAAATCAACATGAGGCTTTCCTTAGAGGGAATTGGCGCACAACTGAGTTCACAAGACGGCATTACCGTCATTGAAGAAATTATTGCCGGAGGTGCTGCGGATCGCGAAGGAACACTGAAAGCAAAAGATAAAATCATGGCCGTTTCGCAAGAAGGTCAGAAACCAGTTTCCGTTATGGACATGGACCTCAAAGACGTCGTTAGACTGATTCGAGGTAAAAAAGGAACCAAAGTCATCTTGAGTATTCTTAGACAAGAAGGGGATAGCAGCAAACGCCTTGAAGTTAAAATTGTCCGCGACAAAATCGATCTCAAGGATCAGCAAGCGAAGCTAAGTGATATCCAAAGCGTCAAGCTACCTAGCGGTAAATCAGCCAAAATAGCTATTTTAGATTTGCCTTCTTTCTATGGAGACACAACTTCAAGGGGCCCCAACAAACGCTCCTCATACGAAGATATGAAAGCCGCCCTTAAGCAAGCCAAAGAAAAAGGAGTCACCGGCCTTGTCCTTGACCTCTCTAGAAATGGTGGCGGCTTACTTGATGACGCCATTAAGATTTCAGGCTTATTCATTAATTCAGGCGGCGTTGTGGGGACAAAAGACTCCAACCAAAAAGTTGAAGTCAAAACCGATCCCGATAGCAGCATTCAATTCAGTGGGCCAGTCGTCGTTTTAATTAGCAGACGAAGTGCTTCAGCCTCCGAAATTTTATCTGGCGCGCTCAAAGACTATAAGCGCGCCGTCATTGTTGGAGACGAGCACACCTTCGGCAAAGGGACCATCCAACAAGTCATTGACCTGCCACCTGATTTGGGCGCTCTTAAAATTACCAATGGAATGTTTTTCATGCCTGGAGGCGTATCCACTCAACACGCTGGTGTGCTAAGCGACATTCAAATCCCTTCTCCCTACAATCTCGATGAGTATGGCGAGAAAAGCTTGCCCCATTCATTGCCTGTGCAGAAAATCGACGCATTTATTGGCCAAGCCGCAAATACCGAAGCACCAGAAGCTCGCTGGAAGCTCGTCAATGCGGATACGTTAAAACTGCTCACACAAAAATCAAAAGAACGTGTGGCAAAAAATCCGAAATTTGCAGAAATCCTCAAAGAGCTAGAAGAGGCAAAGAAAAACAAGGGTGTTGTTCGTTTAGCTGAAGCTCGCAAAAAAGCCGCAGACGAGCAGAAGAAAAGCAAAAAAGATGAGAAGAAAAGTCAGGCTCAAAAAATTAAAGACCAAGATGCGCCTCAACGAGAAGAAGCTTTGAAAATTTTAGAAGACCTTATTGAGGCTCAAAATTCCACAGCACCTGCGAAGACTTAAATTGTGAATGAGAAATGGGGCCCTCATATAAAGAGGGTTCCATTTTTTTTGAATACGCTACAGCTATTTCGTCAACCCGTTCATTTCCTGCAATGCCAGAGTGGCCAGCCGTATACTTCCATTCCAGCCTAGCCTTCCCAAAAGAAGTGACAAGCGACATGATTTGCTCCCACAAATCTTGATTCAAAACTTTAGATCCAGAGGCTGTTTTCCAATTTTTTCTTGCCCAACCCCAAACCCAGTCAGAAGCGCCTTGCAAAACATATTTTGAATCAACACAAATGAGCAATGTAGATTCTTTAGGCAGCCGTTCACTAGCGAGCTTTAATATTTCAATAGCCGCCTGCAACTCCATCCGATTATTCGTTGTTGCTGGCGCATGACCACCGCGCTCAATCAACTCGTCACTTGGCGTAAGCAAAAAACACGACCAACCACCAGGCCCAGGATTACCCGAACACGCTCCATCAGCAAACGCTAGTGCTTGGTTTACAGGAGGAAATTGGCTTGGCATGCTTATTCTTTATTCTTCGACATGGTCCAGGTCAAGCAAGCGGATCTTCTGGCCAAGGATGTCGAGGATACTTCCTCGATAGCTCTTTGCGAATGGTCGGATAGTGCTGGCTCCAAAAACTCTTGAGATCGCGAGTCACCTGCACTGGCCTTTGGTTTGGGGCCAACAAATGAAAGGTCAATGGAACACTGTTGTTGGCAATCGAAGGCACCTCAACAAGTCCAAAAATTTCTTGGATTCGTATTTCCACTTGTGGCTGCAAGTTTTCAGGATAATGAATGCGGATTCGCTTAGCACTTTTAGGCGCCAAAATGAATTCTGGCGCCATTTGTCCTAGTTTTTTTAGGAACTCATAATCAAAAAGTGCGTTCTCTACAGCATTCAAGCCTAATTCCACAAGTTGCTTAAAACTAGAAGCTTGTGCGCTCAACGCTTTAAGAAAATCTTCTCGAATTTCATTTTGTGATTTTTGATAATTTTTTAAATCCACAAAAGATGCCACTAGCCGCACTCGAGCAATAAAGTTTTCAAAAATTTCAACGTCTTTTTGTTCAAAGGGAGCTGGCCAACGCTTTTTTAATTGTTCAAAAAGAATTTGACTGGCCTCAGGACACACAGGGGCTGTGACGCTGGCTTCTTCTAAAACCAACGAAGAGAATCGAATTTGCTCTCGACGAACGACGGCCTGTCGATTTTCCTCCCAAACAAATGACTCTGTCGTAGACACCCCGTAATCCCAAAGCCAGTCTTGCTCAATAGCCGACGCAAGCCTCATGTTCACACGAGATGACGAAGCCATTTTTTGCTCATCCAAATCAAGAGCTAAAACATACTCCGCATTCTTCACTCCGCTATATTCTGCTTGAACCGCCCTAGAACCGCCGCACATTAGAAAATCCACTCCTCCCGGCTTGGTTCTTTTAGCAACTAAATCTGAATAAGAAGACAATAATATTTTACGGAAACGCTCTTCATCTTTACTTAGCTCGTTGCCTGAATATTTTTGAAACTGCTGAGCCGTTTTTTGCACTTGGTGATCTTTTCTTATTTCGTCTAAGTGATCCCACAAGTCACAATCCAAGGACTGCTTAGCGTAGCGTTCTGATAATCTCCAACCAACATGCATTGCTGCTGCCGCATAAGACATCGCTTGCCCCAAAGCGAACTCTTTTGATTTCAAAAGCAAATTCGCCAAGCGAGGATGAGCTGGAACCGTTGCTAGTGATTTTCCATACTCTGTAAGAGTTCCCTGCGTGCCTAAAGCCCCCAAATGCATTAGCAATTCATAAGCTGGCTTGAGTAATTTTTCTGATGGAGGCTCAAGCCACGGCAACCTCATAAACTCATTCATGGATTTTGCTCCAGAAATGAGCAGGACTGGAAGAAGATGAGCAACCCAATCTACTTGCAGTAAGTCTGGATCTTCATATGCTTTTCGCAAATCATAATTTTGCTTTGTAAAAAGCCTAAGACAAAACCCCTCACTTAAGCGCCCTGCACGACCTGTACGCTGCTCACAGCTTGCGCGACTAATGTCTTCCGTTCGCAGGCGACTCATCTGCGTCCATGGAGAAAATGAAGCCTTACGCGCCAATCCTGAATCAATCACACTTTTTACTCGAGGAAATGTTAACGATGTCTCTGCGATATTCGTCGATAAAATCCATTTTTTCTTGCCCGAATCGTGAAAACATTTTTCCTGCTCACTGGCCGGCAAATCGCCATAAAGCAAACACAACTCTTCATCACGATCTCGAATCCAAGCAGACAAAGCCTCTGCTGCACGACGAATTTCAAATTGACCAGGTAAAAAAATTAACGTGTCGCCTGTGAGTTGCTGCTGATATTTCTCACATGACCAGCGCAATAATGAGGCTACGGGCCGATCATCTCGTTGCGGCAAAAACTCAGTTTTTACTGGGTAACATCGTCCCGGCACATCAAGCACAGATGTGCCTATGTCATTTAGCGAAGTCTTTAAAAGATCAACATCCATTGTTGCCGACATGATTAGCATTTTCAAATCGCTGCGCTCGATGCGCTTTAAAAGCATGAAGGCAATGTCTGTAAAAATATTCCTCTCATGAAATTCATCTAAAATGACAACGGAAACCCCTTGAAGAGTCGGATTATTCTCTAAATGCCGCAAAAAAATACCTTCGGTCATATAGACAAGACGAGTTTGTGCGCTCGTTTTATTTTCAAATCTAAACTGATAACCAACCGTTTGCCCCACTTGTTCTCCCAAGCTTTGGCTAACGAAATTTGCCGAAAGCTGCGCTGCCAAACGCCTTGGCTCTAGAACATAAATTTTGCCAGGGAATTGGCTGAGTAAATGCAGGGGAACACGTGTGGTTTTTCCCGCACCAGGCTCAGCTCTTAATATGAGAGAGCGACGAGCACTTAATGCTTTAACAATGGGATCTAAAAAAACATCAACTGGGAATTCCAAGCACCAACTACTTTATCACTATTCAATTGGATAGATAGGCGGGAATAGAGGCATTGGTGGCACGGGAACCTGCGTTCCACCACCTGTTGTTGGCGTAGGAGTCGTCACACCACCACTATTGAATAATCCACCATTAGGAACTGTTGGGTCTGGCCAGGTCCCACTACCACCGCCACTTGGCAATGAAGGGTCAGGATATGGCGCAGGGTTTGGATAAGGAGATGGATAAGGTGAGGGGTAAGGATAGTTGATTGGATTTCCATTAGGATCGGTTTCGATAATTGGAATTTCATCAGGATCAACTTCATAACCTTTGCGATAAACTAGAAACGCGATCAATCCGCCTATACTCGAGGCAAAGGCATCAAACTTTGTAAAACGATAACGATACTGGTCATCGCGTCTATAGAAATTATGATAACGATACTGAACCATATAATTTAAAAATTGTTGGCCACTTTTTTTATCTGCCTGTAGCTGCGTAACTAAATCGGTAAATCGCGCTTCGTTTGAAGGCATGGCAAGAAGTCTTGCGACTTCTTCGGGCTGAATACTAAACATGCTTCTTAATTTTGCAAAGCTAACATCTGTCGCATCATTCAATGCCGCTTGAACTTCTTTTTCAAATTCCAAACCAACTTGCTGCATTTTGCCTAGCTCAGCTAGAACGTTTCCTGGCTCTCCTTGAACTGCGCGACCAGTCCAGCGCCCACGTGTTAAGCGATCTAGTGCCAATTGAATGTTTTGATTGCTCACGCCCATACGGTTCAACGCCTGGCGGTCATCTTTCTTTAAAAACGCGCCCATCCAAGATAGTGCTTTGACTGAAGACTCCAAAACGGCTGCAACCCAAGAGTGAGAGAACACATAACCCATTTCAACCCAATACTGGTAACTAAGCTTTGCAAGCTGCACTTTGGGATTTGCGGCAACTGCTGCCTTGAGGGTCTGCATAACGTTGGTATAGCGAAGCCACTCATCAGCTCCAAAAATCATTTCCCCACTACCCATGTCTTTAATCATTTCGTATTTAATTTCCGCCCCATGCAAAATGGGTGCTAATTGAAAATAAGCGCCACCAAAATCGTAAGTCCCATCAACATTTTTTGGTAAAGCATCCAAAACGGCAAGTTCATTTTTAGCCGCCATGCGAATGGAATCTAAATTGAAATCGCGAAACAAGCGCCTAAATCTTAGGCGAATTTGAACTTCTTCCTCTAAAACGTTGCGTTTTGCTCTTGCTCGGTTCAAGGACTGGTCAAATCCTTTAATCATTTGACTAACTTCTGCATCGCTTAGAGTAGACACCGGGTCCCCAACAAGTTGCGCAAATCTTAAACGGCAAGTAAATGAAAAGGCACCTGGTGCAGCTTGCGCATGCGTGGACACGCTAAGGCTCGCTATGATGAGTAACGAGGAGACGGCCACTCGCCCTGCCTTTACGCAAGGCACAACCAATGAACTGCATACCAATGACAATAAGCTTCTTTTCACAGCCATTTTATCGGCAACTTGGCAATTTTCCTTTACTAGCAAGGCCTAAGTCCTTAAAAGGTTTACATGATTAAAGCCCGTCCACTAGACCAAGACCTGATTAGTTCAGGCCTTTCCAAAGGCCTACCTTGTGGAAAATACACATTAAAGGTGGCTGAAAATACGCAAGAAGTGGACGCCTCCCTTAAGCTAAGATTTCAAATTTTTAATAATGAACTTGGCGAAGGCATTCCTGAAAATGAATCCATTGAACGAGATGTTGATGAATTCGATGAATACTGCGATCATCTTTTAGTTCTTTCAGAAACCAAGGAAGTTATTGGCGGGTACCGATTGTTGTATGGACCCAATCGCCCATCAAAAGGTTTTTATTCTGAATCTGAATTTGATTTCTCAAAACTGAATATTGATTTCAACAAAACTGTAGAACTTGGACGCGCGTGCATTCACCCAGAATTTAGAAAACAAACGACACTGCTGGCTTTGTTTTGGGGATTGCACAGATACATGCTTGCACGCAAAGCCAAGTATCTACTGGGCTGCGCGTCCCTTCCTCCCAAACTCAGCAACGATGATGCCGAATGCACCTATGAATTTTTAACCAATGAAAATCGTGTTTACCCTGGAGCGCCAATAACTCCTTTACCCAAAAACGAGAACCCTGGGGATGCTGGGCAAGGAAATCCACACATCCCGCCGCTACTAGCAGTTTATTTAGAGTTTGGTGCAAAAGTTATGGGGCGCCCTGCCTATGACCCCGTTTTTGCCTGCTTTGATTTACCCGTTTTTTTTGACATGGACCATTTATCAACATGGGGCTCAGAACTGCTAAAACGCTTCGACAAAAGACTGAACTCAGGAGAGTAATTATGCAAAATCAAAAAAACGATACCGGCTCTAAAACAAAAGCACCCTACTCAACAACAACCCGAGGAATCCGCATTGATGTCGAGCCCAAGCTCAACAAAGTTGAATCAAATTCTCAAAACTCGCTCTATGTTTACAACTACACTATTTCCATTACCAACGAAGGAAAAGATACAGTCCAGCTCATTTCAAGACATTGGATTATTACAGACGGGTTTAATAAAACAGAAAATGTTCAAGGGCTTGGCGTGATTGGACAGCAGCCAGTTCTTCAACCCGGAGAGCATTTTCAGTACACGAGCTTTTGTCCATTACCCACACCAACTGGAAAAATGCGCGGAACGTTCCAAATGAAGGGCAGTGACAACCAAACGTTTGATGCCACCATTGGCGAATTCCGTTTGGCCGACACAACCCTGGTGAATTAGATCCTGTATATTTAAGTACGCGCTAGCATTTTGAGCACTTCATCAATGTGCTCAGTTTCTTGCTTCACAAAGCCTCGCGCAAATTCTTCAAGAGCAATGTCAGAGCCAGCTTCTTTTGCAAGCTTCTTGTAAAGCTCAAGAGCCTTGTGCTCAAACTCAAGGCTTTCCTCCAGGATTGCATCAATGCTGTGAAGGTTCGTTTCTTTCACTTCTGCGGCCACAAGTGAGGGGTGTCCACCCAATGAAGTAATTTTTTCACCAACCAATACGGAATGAGCCATGGCTTCATTGGCCTGATCGCGAAACCATTTTTGGATGGGAATGCGGTTGTGCCCCATAATCATGAATGAATAGTGCAAATAACGAGCAATGCCCGCCATTTCCTGGGAGAAGATCTCTTCTAAGATGCTCAAGACCTTCTTATTGCTCTGACTACCCTTAATTTTTGATTTTGTAGCTTTTGCAGCCATGTTTTCCATCTCCTTCTGCGATAATTTCACTTGCGAAGTCATTTTAACCTGAGCTTTAATAACGTCCATCATGAGTCAAAACATTTATCAAAGACCTCGTCGTTTGCGCAGTCAAAAACTCCTCAGACAAATGACCAAGGAAACTAGCCTTGAAGTTAGCAATCTCATTTGGCCTTGCTTTGTTGTTGAAGGCCAAGGAGTTAAAACCGAAATCTCTTCCATGCCTGGAGTTTTTCGTCACAGTTTAGATTTACTAGTTGAAGAAGTTGGGGAAGCGCACAAATTAGGTCTACCAGCCATTGCACTTTTTCCTGCTTTGCCCGATTCAAAGAAAGACGCCAAAGCCAGCGAGTCCAAGAATCCTTCAGGCCTTACACAAAGATGCATTCAAGAATTGAAATCGCGATTCCCAGACCTCCTTGTGATTAGCGATGTGGCGATGGATCCTTATTCGAGTGATGGTCATGATGGCTTGGTTAAAAATGGAAAAATCTTAAACGATGAAAGCCTTCCTATACTTGCGGAGATGGCCCTTGCCCAAGCAAAGGCTGGCGCTGACATTGTTGCGCCCTCAGACATGATGGATGGGCGCGTGGGCTACATTAGGAAAGCTCTAGATGAAAGTGGTTTTCAAGACGTCAGCATTCTTGCTTACACTGCAAAATACGCTTCTGGATTTTATGGTCCCTTCCGCGAAGCCCTAGATTCTGCCCCTCGTTTTGGTGACAAAAAAACTTATCAAATGGATCCCGCCAACCGCAGAGAAGCGCTCCGGGAATTGCGCTTGGATGTGTCTGAAGGTGCCGACATTGTCATGGTGAAACCTGCACTTTCTTATTTGGATATTATTTCTGATTTAAAACAACACAGCGATGTGCCTGTAGCCGCCTATAGTGTCAGTGGAGAGTATGCGATGATCAAAGCAGGCGCGAAGGCTGGTTTTTTTAACGAGCGAGCCTTAGTGGAAGAAACCCACGTTTCCATTAAGCGCGCTGGAGCCGACATTATTCTCAGCTATTACGCCAAGGACATTGCTCGCTGGCTGCGAGAAGCGAAATAGCTAAAATCTTAGCTGTCGTTTTGCACGAGCTTCTTGCTTAAGCTTTTGAAGCTCAAGTTTTGCTTGACGACGACGCTCTTGATAAGTCTGAAATGCACTCACCACAGGATTTCCTTCCAATAGTGGCGTGAACATTTTATTTAGTGATAGCGTTGCCATGCTTGCCAGCAGACTCGATGAAGAGCCAGAGGAGGATGCCTTAAATACAACACCAGGATAAGTATCAAAGCCGTCAAGGTAAGATGATGATGTGTAAAGATTTGTGTCTGAGTAGTAAACCATATCGCCGGTATCATCTGCAGCGTTACTAAATCCTAAAATGGTTTCCGATGTCGTATTGGCGTGGTTCCACAATAGTGACAAAGTCACAATGTCCTTATGGGCCGCAGCTATTTTAAATTTACCAAAATTTGAACCATATCGCTCAAAGTTCACGGTAACCGTTTTACCCACAGCAGTAGTTAGCTTTGAGGCAAGATTTGTGGCCAATGCCGTTGGACCTTCATAGAAACCTGGATCTATTGTCACATCTGTAGAAGTAGCTCCACCTCCTGTATCATAGGTGACTCTTAAAATGTCATTTGATCCTGCAATAACTTCAATTGTGTTTCCTGCATAAATTTTATCACTCACACTAAGAATGGTATCTGAAAAATATGTTCTTGCTCCCAATTTGTCAGTAGCTGTGAAACCCAATGTAGTACAGATGTCGCTTGCAGCATTGGCACACAGTAGCTCTAGTGAGTCGCCTGAAGTTGTAATTTTATAGCGATTAGCATTTATGCCAGTATCCAGATATGTAACCGTAATTGTGTCACCACCCGCCGCCGCTGTCATTGTACGCGATAGTGCAGTCGCCAAACCTCTAGGAGTGTACGTTCCTGATGTCACAGCTGTTGGTGTAATTACAGTATCTCCATTTACCGTGAACTCTAAATTGTTATTGGATGCTGCAATAGTTATGGAAGATTCCGTAACGTAAGCCGACTTCCAATCAATCAAATCGTTTTTAGTTTCAATGGGGTCTTCGCCAAAAGGAGAATCCTCTGGCACTCTCCAGGCATCGTTAGTGTCAGGATCCCCGGTACCACCTGCAATGTAAGTTTCAAATTGAGTGGTGTCGTTCCACTCTTGAATCATAAGCCGAATACGAGCCTTAACCTCACCAGCTCTGCTTAAACACTGAAATTCATAAAATGGATTGGGCCTAGGAAAAGATGTGTACTCTGATGACGAGGTTTGAACCAAGTCTCTTAACGCCACAGGAATAGAGGTATTCGGCAGACCACTTGTGTACCAATCTATAATGGTGGCAGGGGTATAAAAATTGGCCGAGTGAAACGAATAAAATGTTCGGTAGTTCTCAAGAGGCTTTACTTCAAATTCACCTTTGATATAGCCGGCAGAACCTATTGTTTTATAGAACCCAGTTGGGGTTTTATATTCTTCTAAAACTGTCGTCCATTTATCAGACTTTCCAGGGCCTGCAGCACAGTTACCAAAAGAACCACCCCAGTCCACGTTTTCTGAAACCACTGTTCCAGATGTGCCCGATCCGGCCAAAACGCTTGCAGGGTTGGCCTCCCAACAACGATTTTCATAAGTTCCCAAATTAGCTTGCAGCTCCCACGCTTGCGCGCCGGCCGCTGTCGCGTCAGTACCCCCCAAATAACAAGTGTCTTCAGCGCCTGGAACCAGAACCGTACTCTGTGCAGTACAAGGAGATGTCGTTAAACAATCTTTTTCTTTAACTTCATAAAGATTATACGTCCCCTGACAACAGTTGGGCGCTTTAGTATCGCTAACAGAGTGATCGTACCTAGAAGAGCAGCTAATTTTATCCTTTGTAATATAGACGTTGGCATTGCCAGCTAAGGAACCGCCAGATGTATATTGCTCAGTTGTTATGTATTTTCCATCCTTGCTCTTTGCGGCAGCAACAGTTGTGGGACCCACACCCGCCTGATGTGAGTAAAACCAGTACGGCTGAAAATAGCCAATATCGCATTTGCTGCTAGGAAAGTTGTAAATCAACTTTGCCCCATGCATGTACAAGTCGAGCTCTTCAATATTCACAACGCAGTAGACATCTTTACCAGAGGAATCGCTTGGATCAGCTACGCAAGAAGTTGTTCTAGTGAGCGACCCATTGCTGTCGGAGGTGGCAATGCGGTTAATCGTGGCGCGCGAACCATACTCTGGATTATCTACAGCAATAGTAAATTTTGATGTATCAATAGAGTCCGCACCACCGGGATCAGCCGTTGTTGAGGAAGATCCTGTTGTAGAACTCGAGGAACCACTCGCAGCTCCAACAGGATTGGTTGCACCACATCCAGAAATTAAAATGGTGATTAAGAATAACGAAGCAATACAAAATGCACGCATAGTAGAAAAATTTTACTAGACATTACTAAGCATGCACAAAGCTATTGATTTGACACTAAGCCGTCAATTTTCTCACTGATAACTGACGTGCCTTGAAATCAAACTTTTATAAGGGATAACTTGAACCTTAAACTCCGGGAATTCTTGCTGAATTAGTGGCTTGAGCTTGTCGGCATCTCCGACAATAGCTGAAAGCACCGTGCTCTTGCTCCACTGCATTTTTAATTGTGCCGCCACATCTTCCTTGGACAAACTCCATTCAGCAGGGTTGCTCGCATACAACTCATAGCTAGAATCACCTACGACAACTTCTTTACGAGCAGCCAAGCGACCCATTGCTGTACTTCGACTTAGGATACGCTCATATTTAAAGCTTCTAAAATCGTTGTACCATCGCTCAGAATCAAGTTTCGTAAGATACTCGCCCGACACATAAGATTTCTCAGTGGCTTCTTTAAACACTTTCAAGGCTTCTTCTATTCGACTGCTCTGCGGATTAGCTCCAAAACCTAAAGTGTCAAAACTTAGATAGCGACCATCCACACCCATCACGGCATAAGCCAGTCCACGCTTACTACGAATCTCTTCTGGCAAAATGGAACCTAATCCATTGTTGACCAACACATGAGCACCAAGAAGCTGGCTGAGCTCACGATTTAACGCTCCGTCAGCTGACGGAGTCTCTTGAGGCGCAAAAGCCATGCTTAAAAAAACGTTTTGTGTTCGTTCTGATTTGTCAAAAATATAAAAGTTTTTGCTGCCCATTTCTGTCTTAGGCGCTCGTGTTTTTTGAAAAGGAACATTGGCAAGCATTGTTTGAAGTGGTGTTTTCTCTAACTCTCCTTGCCCGGAAAAAACACTTCTTAGCAAGTGCTCAACAAAAGGCTTTGCCTCATTGGGTCCTGTGAAACCCGCCCATACATCGGGACTTTTTTGCAGAAGCTGATAAAACGCATTTGATACTGTCGTCTCTGAGAGTAATTGCACATCTTCCATGTAAGCGGGTTCGCCTCCAAGAACTGAGCGCAGAAAAATTCTACGGGTGTTGTTGGAAACAATGGCTTGGTCGTTGTCTAGCTCCGAACGCATAGACGCCTGAAGCTTAACTTTTACAGTGCGCAATTCTTTGCCACCCAACCTTGGCTTTGACCAGTTCTCTTTTAAAATTTCCGTAAGACTTGCGTATGAAGTTCCCGATACCCAAGGAAATGTGAGCGTCCAATACGAATATTCTCGGCCCACGCTAAAACTAAAATCGGCACCAAACTTAGCGAGCCTGTCTAAAAACTGCTCGCGCCCAAGCTTGGTTGTTCCATACTCCATCAACTCTGAGAGCGCCATTAGTGAAGCGGACTCCACACCACTCTGTCGACCCACAAAACCACCTGGAATGACGACTTGAATTTCTACAACTGGGATGGGCTCTGGCTCATGATCAAAATAAATTTTCGCCTGAGCCTTTTGTTCGCTCAAAGAAAAACAAGCCATTAAAAATAAGATTTTTTTCATTTTCATCGTCCTCATTTGTTTTTCGCACTTTCACGCTTGAGGTTTGCTGTTGCCTTGGCGGGTTGAATAATCATTCGACTAAGTCCTTTGCCTTGCGGTCGTGTCCACGCCCTAAATTCATAGGCAATTTCATCGAATGTAATGTCTTTGACCAAATCTATAAAATCAAAAGAATAAGAAGGAGACCCTGCCTGCGCAAAATCGGAGGCTAATTGCTGAGCTAAATTGATTGGCTCACGGAGACCTGACCAATGCTCTAACAAATAATATTTTTTTAAATTGTCAGCTTTGTTTTTTGCCCAAGATAAAAAACCTTTTTTAGCTTGATCATATGCTTTTTCAATTTGTTCAACGCTCACACCAGGGTTACCCACAATCACAGTCATGGCTAAGCCTGGGTCCATATCGGCGCCACAACTAGCGTACGTTGTTTTTGCGATTCCTTTTTCAACCAGTTCCTTACCTAACCAGCCAAACTTTGCATCGCCCCATAGCGTACACATCAATGATGACGCTGCTATTTTTCGTACAGGGTCTTTATAGGTTGGGCCAAAAAATGCCTCTGCAAAGTAAACGCTTTCGGCTTTCATAGGAACGACTTTTCTGCGAAACGCACGAGTGGTCGTGTTGGGTTCTGGATTTAATGAGGGCTCAATCCAAGACTCAGCACTCATGTGTCCAAATTTTTTCTCCATAACGTCAAGAGCTTCTTCTGTGCTCACGTCACCTGAGATGGCGACAACCGCACGATTAGGTGCGTAGAATCTTTTATAAAATGCCAAAGCGTCTTCAAACGAAGTCGCATCTAAATCTTCCTGCCAACCAATCGGTCCTGTTTTATAAGGATGCACATCATAGGCGAGCTGATGAATTTCCCAATACATTCGCCCCATAGGCGAGTCTTCAGTGCGCATTTTTCTCTCAGAGACAACAGCCCCGCGTTCTTGATTGAATCCTTCGCTGGTAATTTTCAACTCACGCATTCTTTCGGCTTCAAAATTAGCGACATCTTCAAAAAGAGCTTTCGGAACAAGCTCATGATACACAGTCACATCTTGTGTCGTGAAGGCGTTGTAGTGGCCTCCCCAAGCGGAAAGAGTTTTAAACGGCTCGGGATATGACTTTGTCCCGCGAAACATCATGTGCTCAAAGAGATGAGCAAGGCCCGTGCGTCCTTGCGTCTCATAACGAGAGCCCACCTTATATGCCGTTACAAAGGCAGCAACACCGGATTTTTCCTGCGGCAAAACCAACAAATCAAGTTGCGATTTTTGATGTCTGTAATGAGAAACTTTCATTCCGGCAAACGGCTCAAAGGTCCTCTGAAATTCAAAGCTGTGAGTGCCCTGGCCTGATTTTTTTGTCGCGCAGGCGGCGAGCAGAAAAAAGCAGAATGTGAGGGCCAAAAATTGTGTGCATTTTCTTTCTCTAATTCTCATGAGAAAGCAGTTTACTCTATTCTTTAGAAAGAACCATTTCAGACACCCGAGGTGTCAAAAGACTTGCTAAGCTTTGCTCATTTTTTTTGGGTGACTGCAGCAGTTCACGCAATTTTGTTGAGCTAACGGAAACAACAGGAGAGGTCATATGACGAAATGACGTCAATGCCCTTAGTGGATGAGGTAAATCGTCAAAATCAACACGGCCGTCTCGCGGAAAAACCCAAACCGAATGCAGCTCACAAAGCAAAGATTCAATGGATTTAAATTTTGCCAGGTCTTGAAGCAAATCAGAACCCAAAGCCAAAGCCCACGACCGATCCGCTTCGCGAGCTTTCAGCTTTTTTAATGTATCAACAGTATATGACGGCTCGTTAGACTCAAATTCATCCCAATGAACAACAAATTTAGCTTTATACGCATCCAACTCTTTCTGAGTATCCAAAAGATCCTGCAAAAAGGCATCAATGACTTTCCGTTTTTGATTTTTCCACTGAAGCTCAGGCACGGCCTTTAGTGGGTTCACTCCCGTGGGAACAAAATGAATTTTTCGAACCCAAGAATCCTTTAGTAGCGATTGAATGATTTCAAAATGCCCGCGGTGAGGAGGATCAAAACTGCCGCCAAAATAAACATCAATCGTCTTGAACGGCATCATCAAAAAGTTCCTGATTTCCAAGAAGTGTCTGACTGGAAACGGTATTCGTAAATGATCGTGGACCCATTTGAACAAGAATTTTTTCTATTTCTCTCTTGAGAACATCTATGCCCAATCCTGAAGCCGCCGAAATGAGCAGCGGCTCTTTTTTCAAGAGCTTTAACAATCTAGGGTAATACTCAGAGGAAGTGACTTCCTCTTGAAAAGCTTCCATTTTATTGATGGCAACAATTCGCGGCTTATCAAGCAGATGCCTTGAGAATTTCCCCATTTCCTCAATGAGAACGTTGTATTCTTCATCGAGCTCACGGCCTGTCATGGGATTTGCATCGAGCATGACAATCAACACGCGAGTTCTCTCACAATGCTTTAAAAACTTAACACCAAGGCCACGCCCTTCACTGGCGCCTTCAATGATTCCAGGAATGTCGGCCATCACAAAATCAAGCTGCTCGCCGCGCACAACGCCCAGGTTTGGAACCAATGTTGTGAATGGGTAATCGGCGATTTTAGGTTTGGCTGAGCTCATTCGCGAAATCAAAGTGCTTTTTCCAGCATTAGGAAAACCAACTAAGCCCACATCAGCCAACAGCTTTAGCTCTAAGCTTACGGTCATTTGACTTCCCGGCAAGCCTGGCTGAGCAAAATCTGGAGCCTGACGAGTGGAAGTCGCAAAATTCATATTGCCAAGACCGCCTCTACCGCCTTTTAGAACAAGTACGGCGACATCGGGCTCCACTAAATCAACAAGAAGATCTCCAGTTTCAGCATTACGAACGGTTGTGCCGATGGGAACCTTGACAACTAAGTCTTCAGCATCGCGACCATTGCAATCATTACCCATGCCACGCTGCCCATTATTGGCATGATATTTTGCAGAATATTTAAAATCGAGCAAACTTTGCATGTGAGGGCTTGCCATGAAGTAGACATCTCCACCACGACCACCATCTCCACCATCGGGACCCATTTTCGGTTGGCATTTTTGGCGCATGAAATGGACGGCCCCAGGGCCTCCATCTCCAGACTTCAATTCGATGACCACTTCATCGACAAATTTCATACAAACCTCATGCGCCTTAAATGAAAAAAGCCCGAACGCTAAAAATTTGCGCTCGGGCTTATAATATACAATCTAAACTGCGTGCCGATTAAGCGTCAGCAGCTGCAGGAAGAACTGCGATCTTGGTACGGTCTGTGTGCTGTTGGAATTGAACAACACCGTCACACAATGCATACAATGTGTGATCGCGACCTAAGCCCACGTTTTTTCCAGGATGAAACTTTGTTCCACGTTGACGAACAATAATGGAACCACAACGAATTGCTTCACCGCCGAAAACTTTAACACCCAACATTTTTGGGTTGGAATCTCGTCCGTTTTTGGTACTACCACCAGCTTTTTTCGATGCCATAGTCTTCTATCATCTCCCTTAGAAAGAAATGTCTTTCACTAAAATACGTGTGCGAGGCTGTCTGTGACCCAAAGTTTTTTGGGAGTTTTGACGACGTCTATGGTGACGAATCAAAACTTTTTTATCCAATGTTTGCTGAAGAACTTCAAAGCTTACGCTTGCGCCTTTCACAACGGGACGACCAACTTCAAATTGGCCTGGGCCTTTAGCAACAAAAAGAACTTCATCAGCCTTCCATGTGCTACCAGCTTCCACTGTGAGCTTATCCACTAAAAGCATTTGGCCTTTAGCGACTCTGTATTGCTTTCCACCCGTGCGGATAATCGCATAAGGGAATGCTAACGATTCATTTTTAATTTTCTTGGTAGCTTTTGCTACTTCTTTTCCGGTCTCAGACATGTTGAAAAAACCTCCAAACAGACAAGTGCAATATCTTTTGTCTATTTTCGTAGAGGTGTCAACGATTTAAGGACCTTTTTGGGATGATTTACACCATCTTATAGGAACGGATTTTACCCTTAGTCCCACAAGAGGTGCACTCGGCACATTCATGAACTAGGTTTTTGCGCTTATCGGTTTGATACTCAAACCAAAGCTTTGAAAAGCAAATTTGGCAGGTTTCGAAGGCCTTAACCAGGCGCTCGATCCTTATTTTTTCCTTTAATTCCAATATTTTAGACACAGATTCGCTGCGGGGTGGGTTTTGCTCAATGAAAACTCTTGCATCCATGGCGACTCTCCTCCTGAGATCGGCTTGAGCTATCGAAATCCTTTCAACAGCTACACTTACCCTTCGGAGCTCGCTCAAAAACTCTTTAATCATTTCTTAATATTTTTGCGTCAGTAGTTTGACTACTAATATGATCAATCCAACAAACCTAGACGAAGGTATTTTTCAACTAATTCTTTGGCGACTTTGTCTGGAATGCCCTCTTTTTTCAGAACAGCTAACATTGCATTTCGTTTTTCCAAGAGCTCATTGGCTGTATACGTGTAATAAGGCTTTGCGCTGTTTGGGCTACGAATAGTCTGAAGACTTGCGGCCATATTCTGTAACTGTGAATCACTTGGCATTGTGAGTTTTTGAGTTTGTGCCAGCTGATGTCTTTTTCGCAAATCTCGAAGCAAAACGTCTTTCATAAGCTCTTGACGTTTTTCAGAACTCAACCGCGACACCCAATCCAACACTCGGTCACGCTCAGCTCTTGGCATATCGCGCAGTTCTGTTTCGCTTCGTTTAAGAGTTTGACGAATATCAACAGGATACTCCCTCAGAGGTGCCGCACTCTGAGGACTCACCTTTCCTCGTTTTTCTGCAAAAGCATAGCTTCCCGTGTTAGTTGCGGCCTCTTTTGCTTCACGATAAAATTGCGCCTGCGTACTCAACTGCATTCTGGCATTAAAATTAGCCTCCATTGTGGCCGGATTATCTAAAGTAATGGCCTCTGCTTTGCCGTTAAATTCTTCAATTTTTTTATCCATTTCCGCAACAAAAGCATCAAACTTATCTTTAGGAAGTGTGCGTGCTTCAATACCAATTTCTCTAGCTTCAGGTGTACTAGCAATACCAACATTAGAATCCACAACCACACTTTGAGACCTTGGATCAAAGGTGTGTGAGGAAGGATCAAAACGACCGGGATTATTGTGTGGCGCCAACTCAGGAAAAGGAGCCATTGGCTTAAGCTGCACTTCTGTTTCTTCAACAACTTTGATGAATGCAGCATGAACCTCTGCCTTTTGCTCGTTGGAATAAACCACGCCATCAATTTCAATTTTTGTTGCATCAACGCTGCCATCGGCGTTGAAAACTTTTTTAATTCTTTGCTGAATGGTGCTTTGGAAATCTGCAACCCTTGTTGCAGCAAGGGCCACATTTCTTGTCATCATTTCACGAGTGCCCGCGCTCACATGAGGCGTGTTATTGGCAATCTGTGCAAGGTGTTTTAGCTGTTCAATGGTGCCTGTGGGATTATCCCAAACCATTTGCCTGACAATTTCTGTTGGCGCTGTGAACCCCGCAATTTCGTCGTAAATTTTTAGCATTCCCCCGCCCGTGCCCTGGCTTAGGCGGTCAGCCGTTGCGTGTACAACACCTGCAGAATTTAATGGCCCAGGATACTGCAATTTTCCATCTACAGATTTAAAAACCGTACCATCAAAAAAACTTTTGGTGGAGTTTGTCGGTGCCTTTGACAAAGCACCTGGAACAAATAGCGTTGTGATTCTTGACCAAAACCCAGATTCTGGCCCGTTGTGAAACAAGTTGGCCTTAATTCTCTCCTTGAAAAAGGATGTGACTCGTGCGCGCGACGCCGCATTTGGCGCCAACTTCAGTGCTTTTTCATAGTCTTTAATGGCGTTCACCATTCCTGGGAATTCGTGTAAAAATCCTGTTAGAACTCGCGCCTCATTGGCCGCCTGCCTAATTTCATTAGCCGACAAATTCTGATTAAGTAGCCATTTGCCAGAAAAGCCCGCCTCATCAAGCAATTCTCTTAAGGCCTTTTGTGAGGCAAAACCATCTGTGCCTTCTTGAAACTTTTTTCCACTTAAAACATTGAGCAGTAAATTTGAGTCAGCACTTTCCTTTAAAAACAATTCCACACCCTGCGTGCGCTTACCAAAATCAGAATCGTCAATACCAGCAGCAACAGCCCGCAGATACTCCTCTTTATGTAGGCCTGAGTGTTTTAAATTTTCTGCATCATTAAGAATCCTTGCGGCGCCAGGACTTGTATCGATTGATCGTATAACATCTTGCTGATGATCCAAGGAACGCGCCTCTGCTGCCGAAAGCTGACCAGCCTGCACTTCATGACGAAGCACTTCTATTCTAGCTTGCCCGTCTTTTCCTTCTACTTTTCTTAAGAAAAGCGTTCCGCCTGGTTCAGGAGATTGCTGAACAACATCATGCACGACGTCTTCAATTTTATCTGCAGCTTTCAATGACGCCTTTGAGCCACCAATAACAGCTTTAGCCACTCCATCCGGCACAAAAGGCAAACCATCAACTGCGGCCATGATAGCAGAAAGCGTGCAACTACGGTCCGCAAAAACAGGATTGCTTGCAGACATGGATGACTGACATGAAGTCGTTGGACTTGAGTGTTGGTTGTGCTGATTAAAGGCCAACGTTGTTTGAATGATTTTATTGCATTCATTTAAGGCATCCTGACCACTAACACCAAGCCAAGCAGTATCGGCGCCTAAGGTAAACCCTCTAGCCATTTGAACGGCCACAGGTAGCTTAGTTGCTGCACCAGCAGCGGCAGCACCCATGGCTGCTTTTGAAGCGTGGTACACATGGCCTGCGCCGGCTGTTGCCACCGTTAATACTGTTTGAACAATAGCATCACTGGCCACTTGATTGGCTTTTGCTTTTTCTTCTCTATTTTTTGCACGGCACTCTCCTGCCCCCAAAGCCAAGGCAGCTTGGTATTTTTTAAGATCAGAATCGGAAGCACTCTTCTCTGGCTTAGAAAATAATTGCTCCATATTCATAGGCAGCGTTTTCAATAAATGAGGCGCTGTTTGAGCAATGCAGTCCACATCAGCGGCAGAGGAGTGCAAGCACGAAGCTACAGAACTTAGCTGTTTGATTTCATTTTGCGCGCCAGATTTTAATTCGCGAAGATGATTGCTTAAGCGTTCGGAAAGATACTCCGCTGACCACTGATCTTTTGTGCCGGAACGTGGATGAATGTAACGTTTACCAATGAGATTTGAAAAATTGGGGCTCTCCAACCAATACACGGTACGCAAAATGGCTTCCCTGGCTTTTTTGAGCTGCGCTAATCTTTGCGGATTAGGTGGCAACGCTCTTTGTGTACGGGAGCCTTGATAAAGCTTTTCTTCTGCCTCAATGGCGGAAAGTTTGAACAAAGCCTTTTGAGTATCTTGTACCATGGCGTTGAAATCTTCTTTAGCGCTCTTTTGGCAGTCTGGATTGTTTCTTGTATCCCAGTAATACTGACGACTTCCCGGCAAGTTTTTATCGTAAGGAATTTCCGTATCTTTTAAAGGCGGAAGCCCCAGCATTCGATCCGCAAAAGTAATCACACCTAGTTGCGCTTGAGCCGAACGACTCACTCTATTCATGGTGTAGTAGTATTCAGTTAAGGCAGCATATTGCTGATCGGTGCTTAATTTTGCCCGAGCCATACATTGACTCACAAAGGGTTGAGAACCCCTTCTTCCCAAATTGATTTCATTTTGCGACAAGAAAAAACTTTCAAGGTCTTGGGGAGTGGGGAACGTCTTTGTGAGCAAAAACCGACAGCCTCGACTCATGTCGATTCCACTAAAGTTAAGTCCTAACCATTCACTTAATTTTGAACCACCAGCTTTGAGGTCCTGCTTTTTAATTTGATAAAGCAATGCCTCAGGGCACGATTCCTCTACTCTTGTTTCATTTTGAAATTCAAACGCTTTTGTGGGAGTTTGCGTGTGGTTTTGCGCATAAGTATGATTTGCACATACAAATTGCAGAAAATAAATGCACAGAACAAAACCGTGCCTTAAGAGAGCCATACAATCTTTTCGGTACTTATGCGTATGGCTCTTTAGGCTAAAAGTGTCAAAAACCTGTTGGACGGCTTACTAATCAATGATCCTTTTGAAGAAATAACACATTGAGAAGACATCACCGGCCTGTAATGCATCTTGGTTTCGAAGCACTGTAGCCTTAACAAGGTAATAATCTTTATAGGCTCTAGCAGAAAATGATAAATTCCCCGCATCATGAACCGACAGTAATGAATGATCAACTACTGTGGTTGTTAGCTTGTAAAACTCAGCGCTTTTAGCAAGATCAATCACATGAGCCTTATCAGAATCGCTAATATTGTCATAACGATTCGGTACTTCAAAAGTCCCGCTGTGGTTGGCCACTGCCAAATTAAATGTCATTTTAGGCTCTTCTGGTGGAAACAACGGGCCATCATCTGGTGTTGGAGGCGTTGGCGCAGTCAACAGCTTAGCCATTAAAACATTTCCGTATGCAACAGATGGAGATGTTTTTAAATAGCAACGTCCAGACCAATACCCTGCAATTTGGTCCTGCGATGGAAGCGTTCCTTGAGCATAATAACTCTCTAATTTTTCAAAGTTGTTGTTATCAACCAAGACCCGATGAATCTCGGACTGACGTGGTAGTTTTTTTTGTTTTGTTGACGAAACACTTAGCTCAGCAAAAGCAAGTGCAGGCGACAACCCTAATGCTATTAGTAATCCATTCGATTTTTTCATTTTATTTATCCCTCTCTTTATTTAGTTTTCAGTGTGCGACTTGGCTTGTCCGAATAATAAGGACTCGCTGAGTGACGAATTTGATACTTCACATACAAATCAGCAGCACTGGCCACTGGTGTTTGAATGCTCGTGAGCGCAGAGTCTTTGCTTAAGACCTCAACCGCTGCATGAAGCTTGATGTCTTTTTGATACCAAGCTCTTTTTTTATAAATTTCGTATTCCACCACTGAATTATTTTGAGTCGCAATTTCTTTGTCAAATGCAGAATCTGAAACTCTCAGCAAAACTTTGTTGCCTGAATTCAACTCAACAATACTTAAGGTGTTCTCAGGGTTGATGCGAATTCTTTGCGCTTCAAACGCGTAAACTTGTACGCCTTGAGAGTCTGTCCATTCTCTAACGAGCTTGTATTTGTTGAATTTTGAGGAGGGGACAACACTTAGTGCCACGCCATCAAAGCGAATTTCAAAAACTTCACTTTCGTTAGCCAACAAAGGCGCATGTGAATATTCCACCTTGAACTGCTTGGAAACCGTTTGATAAAACGTGCGGTGTTTAACAAGCTTCCAAACCAGGGTGCGCTCCATTCGGCAATTCGTTGAACTTTTGTAACCAAGGTTTTGCATGTTGGTGTCGCCATGCTTAACAAGGACCTCGTATGAAAACCCAGTTTTGTAAACGCCATCCGCATTTTGAATGACGGATCTGAATTCTTTCCATGAGCGTGGTTTTTTATAAAAATAATTGTCTTCAACTAAACGACGAGCTGTCGCCAACCCCACACCAGCAATGGCATCGGCCAGACGATTGGGTTTTTCAGATTGTGGAGCATTGTAAAAACCTTTCCAATCGCCCTCTTTTCCATCGCCAGTGCTTTCATCGCATTCCCAGACATTTTCCCACACAGGCTCTAAACGCTCGGTCACTTTATAGATGTTAGTTTGGATGTTCGCGGAAAACTCACCATCACCAGACAACTGCTTTCCTGCACGTGATTGATTTAATGTCGCTACGTCGCCTTCATATGAAGATTGTGCCGAAGCAAAACCACCAACAACAAATGTTAAAAAAACAAATGCGAAATTCACCATACGTTTCAACCTCCAGTGTTTTGACGTTACGTCTTTATAGAAATGGATTACTAAAGGTTATTTTCAATCACAACATGACCACGCAACAAGGCGTTAAGAACAGATTTAGGTTTTACGCGCCCAAATAGGCTTCACGAACCTTAGGGTTGCTCGCAATGTCTTTGGCCGTGCCTGAAATAGTCGTCTTGCCCGTTTCCAAAACATACGCCCTATGCGCAATGCTAAGTGCTGCAGCCGCGTTTTGCTCAACGAGCAAAATGGTCATGCCCTTCTTATTAATCTCAACAAGTGCCTTTAAAATGGCTTCCACTAAAACTGGCGCAATGCCAAGCGAGGGTTCATCCAGCATCAAAAGAGTTGGTCTTTGCATGAGCGCTCGAGAAATAGCCAACATTTGCTGTTCTCCACCACTAAGAGTTCCACCTTGCTGCGCCATTCGCTCTTTTAGCCTAGGAAACAAATCAAAAATATATTCCAGGTCATCTGCAATTTTTTGTTTTTCTTCTTTGTTGCGCTCATTGCGGATGTAAGCACCCATCTCCAAGTTTTCTTTAACGCTGAGCTGAGAGAAAATTTTTCTACCTTCAGGAGAATGAGCAATACCCATTCGTACCACATTGTGAGCCTGACCATAGTACTTTTTAAGAGATTGCCCCTGCCAAAGAATGTCTCCTGCGGACATAGGCACTAAACAAGATATGGAACGAAGTGTTGTTGTCTTGCCTGCGCCATTGGAGCCAAGCAAAGTCACAATTTCACCACGACGAACCTCTAGACTCACCTCATGAAGCGCACGAATAGATCCGTAGTTGATGGCAATTTTGTCTACTTTCAACAGCACATCATCACGACTAGCCATGGCCAAGACTTCCTCCCAAATAAGCTTCAATCACTCGAGGATTGTTTTTAATTTCTGCAGGAGTGCCTTGAGCAATGAGCTCACCGTAATCGAGCACATAAATTCTTTCACAAATTTTCATCACTAAGCTCATGTCGTGCTCAATAAGTAAAATGGTGACATCAAAGGTTTTTCGTAGATCTTGAATAAAGGCACTGAGCTGCGCGGTTTCCGAAGGATTCATCCCAGCAGCGGGTTCATCAAGCAGCAACAATTTAGGATTGGTTGCCAGTGCTCGTGCAATTTCCAACTTGCGCTGTTCACCATAAGGAAGACTTCGGGCTTCTAAATGGGCTTTGGAGTCCAATCCCAGAGTTTTTAAAATTTGCAGCGCCTGATTTTTCAGGTCAGATTCGCGATTCTTAAACTGAGCCAAACGCAACAAAACATCCACCAAGCTGTAATCGCGGTAGGGATGAAAGGAGACCAACACGTTTTCCAGTACGGTCATTTCTTTAAACAAACGAATATTTTGAAATGTACGCGCAATTCCTAAATGACAAATTTCATGAGGTGCAACGCCATTGATTTCATCGGAACTAAATACAATAGATCCCGATGTGGGAACATACACACCCGTGAGCATGTTAAAGCACGTTGTTTTTCCCGCGCCATTGGGGCCAATCAGGCCAACCAACTCTCCTTTAAAAATATCAAAAGAAACACTGTTCACGGCGGTGAGCCCACCGAATTTTATGGTGAGGTCTTTGACTCTCATCAAAGGGTTAAACGACGTATCACTCATGCGGCCAACACCTTTTGCTGCTGAGTTTTTCTAGCTCTTTGTTTAAAGAATCCCATAATGCCATCTGGCTTCCAGAGCATCATCACAACCAAGACAAATCCAAAAATAAGGGTGCGGAACTGCGAAAGCGTTTCGCTAAATCGCAAAAGTTCTGGAACAATAGTCACAACAAAAGCTCCCACGACAGCGCCAACCTCAGAACCCAAACCACCCAAAACAATCATGGTGAGGATACTCACCGAAATCATGAAATTAAAATTCGTTGGCGAAATGAATTGCAAGTAATGAGCAAACACCACACCAGCAAGGCCGGCAAACATGGACCCAATCACAAAAGCAAATGTTTTATAGTAACGAACGTTGATTCCCATAGAGCGAGCAGCAATTTCATCTTCTCGAATGGCAATGATGGCTCGGCCAAAACTAGAATGAATTAAATTGTGAATAACGACCAAAGAAAAAACCATGGTTGCCAAAGCTAACCAGGCATTGGTCAGTTGAGGAATTCCAGGAAATCCTCTTGATCCTCCAATGGAATCCATATTCAGAATGAGAATGCGAATAATTTCTCCAAAACCCACTGTCACAATGGCCAAATAATCGCCCGTAAGACGCAAGCAAGGCAAACCAACGACCAAGCCAGCCACGCCTGCAGCAATGGCACCTGTTAGACAGGCCAAAACAAAAGCGAGCATGGGATAATCAATAGCAAGTTCAGGAAACCACAGCTTTGTGAACGCCACGCCTGCATAAGCACCAACGGCAAAAAAACCGGCATGGCCCAAAGAAAAAAGACCACAAAACCCGTTAATCACATTGAGCGAAGAGGACAAAATCACGTTGATCGAAAACATGATGAATAAACCAATGAAAAACTCAATCATACTTTCACTCTCTCAGGGCGACCCAAAAGACCCCACGGCCTAAACATTAGCACCGCAATTAAGATGGCAAATGCAATAGCGTCTCGGTATGAGCTCTGGCCGTATCCAATAACAAAAGCTTCAGAAATTCCAAGCAAAAAAGCTCCTACAAAAGCACCGGGGATTACGCCAATTCCGCCAAGCACTGCAGCGGTAAATGCCTTCAAGCCGGCAAGTTGCCCCATGTAGGGTTCTGCATTGTTGTAGTACATGCCCACAAGAATTCCAGCAACTCCGGCAAGAGCTGCGCCTATGAAAAATGTGAACGCAATAATACGGTTAATAGGAACTCCCATGAGTCGACAAGCATCAAAATCCATTGATAGAGCACGCATGGCGCGACCCATTTTTGTTTTCATCACAATAAAATGCAACGCCAACATCATTACAAAAGTCACACCAAAAATTAAAAGCTGATTGCCTTGAATGATCACTCCGTCCAGGGACTCCGAAAGTACTGCAAAATCAAAAGAAAAACTTTCAAAGGGCTGGGGATAAGAGCGAGGCTCAGCACCTGCAATCACACGGGTCCCCTCCAACAAAACAATGGAAATACCAAGAGCTGTAATGAGTGGGGCAATGCGACTCGCATTTCGCAGTGGCCTGTAAGCCACACGCTCAATAAACACCGCGAGCAATCCAGACATCAGCATCACTACAACAACAGCAACACCAAAGGGAAGTTGCCAAACAGAGAGAGCCAAAATGCCAAAGTAGGCAGAGACCATGTACAGCTCACCATGAGCAAAGTTGATGAGCTGTAAAATGCCATAAACCATCGTGTAGCCGAGGGCAATCAGAGCGTAGATTGCCCCTTGAGCTAACCCGTTAATTAAATACTGTATGAACTCTGCCAACATTTAAAACGACCGACTCCTCAACTTAAGGATTCACTCGCTTAAAGAACGTTGCACGATCTTTTTGAGTTTGCAAAATAACAAGCGGCTTAGTGGCATTACGTTTTGCATCCAGGGAAATTGTTCCTGTGACACCAACGAAACCTTTTGTGGCATTAATAGCGTTTTTCAGGGCTTCTTTGTCAACTTTGTTGCCCGAACGCTTGACGGCATCAGCCACCACGAACACAGAATCGTAGCCTAGTGCAGACATGTCAGAAGGAACGGCTCCAAACTTTTTCTGATATCCTTTTACAAAATTCTGAACCTTAGGATCGGGGTCTTGATCAGAAAAGTGCGCAGCAAAGTAATTGCCCACAATGGCGTCACCAGCCAACTCAAATAGCTTTGGAGAACTCCAGCCATCGCCACCCATGAACTTCGAAGTGATTTTCAAGTTTTTTGCTTGGCGGATCATGTTGCCAACTTCGGTATAATAACCAGGCACAAAAATAATATCAGGTTTTTTGGTGCGAATTTTTGTTAGCTGTGAGGAGAAGTCTTGGTCTTTTTGTGAATAAGAAACCTCAACAACAACTTTGCCTCCAAGTTTTTGGAAGGTGTCTTTGAAGCTTGCTGCCAAGCCTTGTGAGTAATCAGAGGAAGAATCGGTCACGATTGCAGCTGTTTTCGTTTTCAAATCTTCAACAGCAAATTTCGCCATGGCAAAGCCTTGAAAATCATCAACAAAGCAAATACGGGAAATATAATCGCCAACCTCTGTCACCTTCACGTTGGTTGAGGCAGGTGAAAGCAAAGGAACTTTAGCCGCTTGTGCGATGGGGGCCGCCGCACTGGTGTTTGAAGAAGCAACAGAGCCAAGTACCACATCAACCTTATCAACGTTAACAAGTTTTCTAACGGCGTTAGCAGCATCGGCAGGTTCAGATTTTTCGTCTTCTAAAACAGCTTTAATGTTGATGTCTTTTTTAGCATTGAGTTCATCAATGGCCATTTTCATGCCGTTGTAAGTTTCCTGGCCAAACGTTGCGGTTCCTCCAGACATGGACAAGAAAACACCCATTTTTAAAGATGGCGGTGCAGCAAAAACACTTTGACTGCCCAAACTAAGCAACCCACCAACACACGCACCCATGATGACGCCACTGGCGAGAAAATTTTTCTTAAAATTAGTGAATTGATTCATGTTTGTTCTCCTCATAGCCGAACAGAATAAATCACTATGAAGGGAGTCGCAATGGCAAGTGAAGAACAATCCGATGGAAAAAATTCATTAATAGGTGAATTCGTTGTTGCCTTCATTCGCGCCCCCGACCCTGTTAAAGAAGCTATCCTCATTCAAGGCCTAAAAATCATGTTGCCCTACAACAGTTCGCTAATTGCCCCGTATCCCATGTTGAGTCATTTGTTAGGCATTTTGCAAAAGCAAGGAATCATTACGGGCGGTGGTAGCGCCACTGGCGGAAGCAGCGGCGGCACACCTCCAGCAGGAGGAACACCTTCGGGTGGTAGCGGCGGTTCAAGCCGTACACACTAAGGCCGCGCCATGGGAGCCTTTGATTGGCGACAATTGCAAGAACTCCTTGCGTTACAATTAAAAAAACGAGAAAACCTGCCCGTCCCTCGCCTTATACCAAATGCTCGCAAAACAGGTTTTGCTAAGAGTTTCGACGACACTCCTATTTTTTGGGAGATGCATGGACCCGACCCAGCCGACTGCCCAGACAAAACACCGCTTGTGTTTTGCTATGGATTGGTTTGCAGCATGAACCAGTGGCGCAAGCAGCTTGAATATTTCTCGCCACACCACCCCTGCCTACTGATTGATTATCGTGGACACCACAAAAGCCCGGTTCCATCCAACAAACAATTCATCTCCATTTCAGCACTGGCCAAGGATGTTGCTGCAGCCATCAAAGAACAACAATTCAACAAACCCGTGCACATTTTAGGCCACAGCCTAGGATGTAACGTTGCCCTAGAGTTGGCGCTAGCTGAACCCGCCATGTGCAGCAGCCTGACACTCATTTGCGGAACACTGAACAACCCCTTTCAAGAGATGTTTGGCACCAATGTTCTAGAAAAAGTCATGAGGCAATTTTTAAATTTACATCCCGAAGACAATGTCCTCGTTTCCGAAGTTTGGCGCTGGATCATCGGTCAGACGGAAGTCACCAAAGCCATCGTGAAAATTGCAGGATTCAACGACACGGCCTCAACACTGGATGACATGGACACCTATGTTAAAGCCGTAGCTGCTGTTGACCCCAAAGTTTTCTTCCCTCTGCTAAGCGAACTCACTGGCGGTATGAGCCACGATGTCGCCAAGCGAATCAAAACACCTTCACTTGTGATTGCTGGCGCTAGAGACCACGTCACGCCAAGAAACGCTCAAAAAGAAATGGCCGCGGCCCTTTTTGATGCTGACTACGCCGAAATTCCAGCCGGCTCGCACAATGTTCAACTGGATTTTGGAGAATACATTTGTTTAAAAGTTGAAGAATTCTGGAGAAAAAGAAAGTTAGCCCAATAAGTCTCAAAATCGATATTGTCATCTCTACTGGCTCAGCCTAAAGTTGCCCAACACATGACGCTTAAACCCAAAGCCAGATCCGTTACAGGCGTGAAGCCCACAGGATGCCCGCATCTTGGAAATTATTTTGGGGCCATTAAACCTGCCATTGATCTGCAAGATGAGTTTGATACTTTTTATTTTGTTGCCAACTTCCATGCGCAAACGGCCAACCCCACTGCAAGCGAACTCAAAGACATGACTTATCAAGTAGCCGCTTCGTTTTTAGCCTTTGGCCTGGACCCAGAAAAAGGTGCTTTTTTCAGACAATCAGACATTCCAGAGGTGACCGAGCTTGCTTGGGTTTTGTCGAACTACTTTTCACTAGGCGATTTATTCCGCGCCCACTCGTTTAAGGCAGCAAAAGACAAGGGCGAAGAAGGCAAACTCAACGTTGGCACATTCAACTATCCCATTTTAATGGCGGCAGACATTTTGCTTTACGATGCCGACATTGTTCCTGTCGGCAAAGATCAAGTTCAGCATTTAGAAATGACTCGGGCCATGGCCCAACGATTAAACCACTATCATGGCAATGTTTTAAAAGAACCCAAAGAGCGCTTGCAAGCCGAAGTCGCTACGGTCCCAGGCATTGATGGACGAAAAATGAGCAAGAGCTATAACAACGGCATTGAACCGCTACTGCCATTAAAAGAACTCAAAAAACAAGTCATGGCTATTGTGACAGACTCCAAAGGCCTCGAAGACGTTAAAGACCCTGAGACGTGTAATATTTTTGCACTCTACAAGCTGGTCTCCTCTATCGATGAACAAAACGAAATGAGAGCGAAATATAAAGCCGGCAATTATGGTTACGGACACGCCAAGCTGGCACTTCTCGAAAAACTCGAGAAGCAATTTGCCGATGCCCGTGAAAAATATGCCAAATACAAAGCAGATGAAGCGTTTTTAGAAACGGTGTTTGCCAAAGGCGCCGCCAAAGCACGCCCTTACGCAAAAACCGTTTTACAACGAGTCAGAAAGGCCTGTGGTCTTGAGTAATTCTGAAATGAAAAAATTGTCTTTGTCGGATCGGTTTTGTTTTTTAATCAGCACTGGATTGGGGCTTGGCTACGCGCCAATTGCGCCAGGAACCTTTGGCTCCTTGTTGGGCATTCCCTTAGGGATTTGGTTTTTAAACATTCCCTCGTGGGCCGCCATCTTAATTTGTGTTGTTTTGTTTTTTATTTTTTCAGGGCTCGCGCATAGAGTAGGGAAAATTAAAGGCGAATCCGATGCCTCCATTATTGTGAGTGACGAAGTTTTAGGACAAGCCATCACCCTTCTCGGTGTACGATACGTTGGCCCACAGGTTATTCTCGTTACCTCTACAGCTCACTGGCGCACACCTGATTGGCCTGTTGTTTTGGCTGGTTTTTTGTTGTTCCGCCTTTTTGATATTTTCAAACCTTTCCCAGCAAGAACTTTTGATAGAACCATTAAAAACGGTTTTGGAACCATTCTTGATGACGTTGTAGCGGGCGTTTACGCCGCGATTGTTTTGTACTTGGGAACCAAAGTTACGTTTAACTAGTTGAAAATTAATCTTGCCGCGCCCCGCGGCATGCACTTCGGCATACCATATGATTATATGGTATTTGTCCTGGGCACAGATTTTGTATGGGCAAGCACAAACAAAACTCTCAAGAGATCCAAACCGGATGGATGTCTAGAGAAAACTTTGTGCAAATTTTCTCAGTACAACTTGCACATTGACCAACCCCTTTCTAAGACAGAAAGGAACCTATTTACGAAGGAGTATTTAGAACCATGGCAACACCACAAACAGAAAAGCAAAAAGCACTTGAGCTAGCTCTGGGTGCTATCGAGAAACAATTTGGTAAAGGCGCCATCATGAAAATGGCTGGTAAAAATCTTTCTGAAGAAATTCCCGTTATTTCCACCGGCTCACTAGGACTAGACCTTGCCTTAGGCATAGGAGGCTGGCCCAAAGGACGTATCATTGAAATCTACGGACCAGAATCTTCCGGTAAAACCACTCTCACCTTGCACGCAGCGGCTGAATGCCAACGCGCTGGAGGCACCGTCGCCTTCGTTGACGCAGAACATGCCTTGGACATCAACTATGCTCGCAAACTAGGTGTGAAGGTTGAAGATCTCGTTATTTCTCAACCCGACACTGGTGAGCAAGCCCTGGAAATTGCCGACATGCTGGTTCGCTCTGGCAGTGTTGACATGCTTGTTGTCGACTCCGTTGCAGCACTTGTTCCACGCGCAGAAATTGAAGGCGAAATGGGCGACTCACACATGGGTCTCCAAGCCCGTTTGATGAGCCAAGCGCTTCGCAAACTCACAGGTTCCATTAACCGCAGCCAAACCACTGTCATTTTCATCAACCAACTTCGCATGAAGATTGGCGTGATGTTTGGAAACCCAGAAACAACAACTGGTGGTAATGCGCTTAAGTTCTACGCTTCAGTCCGCGTAGATATTCGTCGCATGACCCCCATCAAAGACGGCGAAGACGTCATTGGTTCACGAACAAAAGTTAAAGTCGTGAAAAACAAAATGGCTCCTCCTTTCCGCCAAGCAGAGTTTGACATGCTTCACAACCAAGGCATTTCACGCCTAGGCGAAGTTGTGGACCTTGCCTCAGAACAAAACATTGTCGAAAAAAGTGGTTCTTGGTACTCCTACAAAGGAGAGCGCATTGGCCAAGGGCGCGACAACACCATTGCTTACTTAAAGGACAATCCTGAAATGGAAAAATCCATTAGTGCTGAACTTTTTGCGAAATTCGGCATTGGTGTAAAAACGACTCCTGCTACAGCAGCAGCAACGACTGCCGCTGAAAAACTAGTTGTACCTACTGCTGACAAAGATTCGAAGTCTTCAGCAAGCGCTAAGAAGGGCCCTGTTGCTCACGCCTAATGGCATGTGAGCGCAGAGTGCGCCTTTAACAAAAAGGGCATGACATGGATCCGATGAGTTTTGAATTAGTTCGTTCGATTATTTTGTTCATGCCCATTTTTGTTTTAAGTATCACCTTTCACGAGTACGCCCACGCATGGGCTGCCGATAGGCTTGGAGATGCTACCGCTAGATACATGGGACGACTAACACTGGACCCCATGCCACACGCCTCGCTTTTTGGAACATTTATTTTTCCCATTATGAGTCTCATTACCAACGCACCTTTGTTTGGTTGGGCCAATCCTGTTCCTGTCGACATGAGGAATTTCCCAAAGAACCCTCGCAGATCCATGGCCATTGTTGCAGCCGCAGGACCTGCGTCTAATTTAATTTTAGGCATTTTATTCACAGCCGCCTTAGCTGTGGTTTTAAAATTTGCACCCATCAGCGGTCCCATAGGACGAGGAACCCCTGGGGTGGCTGGAGCCGCTCTTGAAATGTTTAGCATGGCCATTCAGCTCAATTTATTTTTAGCCTTCTTCAATTTGATCCCCATTCCTCCCCTTGACGGAGGACGAATCATTCAAGGTTTTGTAAACCAAAACCAGGCAGATGCCATTGACCGCTTTGCAGGCCAAGGTCAGATTATTTTGCTTCTTTTGTTCTTGTTTGGTTTTTTAAAAATAATTGCAGTTCCCGTTTATGCCTTTATGGGAATCCTATTTCATCTGTTTGGAATTACCGGATAGCTGATTTTTATTTTTACCAAACTCAATGAATCTCCACGAACTCACAGAACAACTTCAAAAAGTTTCAGAAATTTACGCCAAAAAATTCGACATCAAAACCAACGCCGACTGGTATGTGCTCAAGCTGCAAGAAGAACTTGGTGAGTTGGTGGCAAGCCACCTAAAACTAAGCCAAAGAGCCCGCACAGGTGAGAAAACGCCATCAGAGCTCAAGAAGAATTTTGAAGAAGAAATTGCAGATGTCTTAGCGATTTGCCTGCTGCTCTCTAAGCACCAAGACATCGATGTTGAGCAGGCCATTCGCAACAAGTGGCTCCAATACTTGCCGGACAATTCCAAATAATATCATCTATTTAGAGTTCCTATATTTAGAATTTTTTGCGCTCTTTCCCTCACCCGCAAGCCATACCCTTTAACAGTCGCTTTACTAGTTTTAGGACTACGTAACGGCCGTTATATGGTTGCCCATATTAATGCACTGCGCTATATGTGTCACCCGAATGCTTCAACTACTTCTTTTACTCAGCATTAGCTTTCTACAATTATCCAAAGCCCTATCTTTTGATCTTGGAAGCTACGAAAAAACTTACACCAAAGCCCCCACAGAACTCGTCTTCAAAACCTTGGCACTTTGGCGCCAAGAGACCCAAAATCTCTACGATAGTGGCGAAGTGGGAATCAGCATTGAGTTCTGGTCAGAAGAAAACATATCTGAAAAAATCAGCTTTCTTCCCACAAATATCAAAAACCTATTCACAATTAACAATTACAGAATTGGTGCCCCCAATGGGCACAAGAATGACCGTTACGTCAAAAGCTATAGCGCAAAAATTCAAGGCCATGACCTTAAGCAACTCATGGAGCTGCCTTTGCATAATTTGGAAAAACTTGCTTCGCTTAGTTTGCAAAAACCAGCACTGCAATTTCAGGTTTTGCCGCAAACTCCACAAAACTTAAGTGCACTCATCAACAAATACCCCCAAGATGTTCATGACACTATTCCTCTGCGCATGAGCAAACATTACATTAAAGATTATCCAAACATTGTTTCCCAGTTTTCAAATCCTGCTCTGAGCTCTCAGCTTGGCGCCATACGCCCTTATTATTTGTGGCCCAATTGTCACAATGCTGTGTTGTATTTTTACGGACTACACAAACGCCTTTATTATGTTCATGAGGCAGCTGAAGAATTTTCAAAGCTGAAATTCGACTGGCTAAACAGCAAGACTTTAGTTCCGCAAGCTGGCGATATTGTGTACCGCGAAGAACACTCCTACGTTGTTCTTGGCCAAGACGTTATCTTCGAAAAAGCAAATTTCTTGGAGACCTCGCCATGGGTTTTCACCCTTAGAGATGTGGCAGCCGAGTACCTCACTGGCGAGCTCAACATTTTGCGCCAAAAAGATTAGTAATAAATTACAGTAGCTCTGCCATCTCAGCCACAGCAGCGGTGTTAAGGCGCGTAATTTCTTTTGCGTAATCGAAATTGAGCTGCTCAAGCGTATCACAAACTTTATGCCAACAAGGTGTGTGTGTTCGCCAGTGCTCAATGGTTAACACTGCTGGAATTCCAGCCTCAATAAAAGGAACATGGTCTGAACCCCAAGGGTTGAGTACTTTATTTGGCGTGAGATTGGTGTACAAGGCAACATACTCAGCCATGCGGTTAGCGAAAGGCTCAAACTCTTTGGACGTTTCCAAATCTACAATGTTGTTTGAATTATAAGCAATCATGTCCATGTTGATGACATGTTTGATTTTTTGCAATTCACCTGCAGCCCTCATTTGGTTAATAAAATAAATAGCTCCTTGCAGGCCGATTTCTTCGTCCTCCGAAAGAATAAACCAAATCGATCGTTTAGTTTTGAGGTTCTGGAAAACTCTAGCAGCCTCCAGTACAGCCGCTGCGCCACTTGCATTGTCATCGGCACCAACCGTTGCCGAAACTGTGTCCATATGGCCAATGAGCACAATGTGCTCGTCTGGCGCGGTCTCACCTTTTTTAAAAGCAACAATGTTGTAGTCATGTTTGGTGGGCAGACCAAATGACCGAAGTCGTTCCTGTGCCCAAACAGTGAATGGCTGTGGGAGTTTTGCGCGATTTCCAAAACCAACAATACTTGAAATCACTTCTTTGTAACTACTAGCTGTAACCTTAGAAATCATATTCATGATTCGAGGGTTGCGAAGCTTTGAGCGCTGCGACCTGATTTTTTTCATCCAGTCTTGTGGAGGTCTGTTATCAGCAAGAACAGACAAGGAAACCTCACGCATTTGATTAAGCAAATGCTGCGGAATACTTTGCTCTTGAACTCCGGGCTTTAATGTAAAGACCTGAACGCGTCCCTCCATAACAACCGGCCGCATATAGGGAGAAATTTTGCGTAAAAGATGGTGGTCGTGATACTTGGGCGCGTAATGTTTCGTACCGGTTGAGCTGTTCACAGAATTTTTTGGCTCAAGAGCAAAAGACTGAACATCCACTGCACTTGCCGATACAAATACAGAAACAAGACACATCGTTAACGGAAACAAGAAATTCATTCGCTTCATAAGTCAAAACCCTCGAGGATTATCATACACTCGAAAATCGACCTTGGAATTGGGTTGACCCAGGATTTTGCGCAAATACCCACAGGCCTACGCTCGCATGCCGTCCGTAAAGAAACCAAGCTAGTGACTAAACGTCCATCAAAGCCCAAAAGCTTGCGACTAAACATGTAGATATGATGAGTTTGACACGTTATTTGATCTCGCACGACTGGCTTAAGTTCTTTCGCGCACACATAAACTGCCTCATCAGCACCCCACCCATCCACCTGTGCATTAATAACACTGCTCTCATCTCAACCAGCCCACAAAGACAGTCATTTTCTCCTTTTCAATCTCATTTTTGCTTGCAATTTATATCCATCGCTACTATGAATTTCGCATGCAAACGAATCTTCTGCCGGGACTGTGGACCAAAGACAGATTTGCCTTTGGTGGAGCACTCCTAAAAGGCTCTCACCCAAAGAAAAAACGGTGTTTTAGACCCAACTTGCCTTTGCATGTTGTCATGCGCTCAAGCAAAGCCGTGGGTCAGCGCTCTTTATTTTTGCGCTCCAAGCAAGTGGCTAAAATTTTGAACACTCAAGCCTCAAAACATTTTGTGAAACTGTACGCCGTGGCCAATGCTGGCAATCACCTGCATCTACTCATTCAAGCACCATCACAAGAGCATTTATCTAATTTTTTACGCGCCATTAGTGGGAGAATTGCTCAGCTCAGTTTGGAAGGGGCGCAAAGCTTGTCGAAGAGTCCAGAGTTAAGGATGTCGACTAAGCATGGTGCAGGGATGTACACGGATTCCACATATGCGGATAAGCATCACAATCTAAAGCAGCAGCAAGCCAAGACAAATAAACAACAAACACAAGCGAACAATCTGAAAGCAAAAATTAGCGACCAGGAATCAAGAAGAAACGAGCAAGAATCAAAGCCCTCAAGCTTCTGGGATGCACGACCATTTTCAAGAATTGTAAGCTGGGGTCGCGATTTTAAGCATGTCGCGCGCTACATAGGAATTAACTCCACTGAAATGCTCGGGCTCACAAGGCTAGACACAAGAAAAATGTTTGAAAAAATTCAGCATGCTTTAGCACAGGGTCTATTACCCAAATCGCCAGGGCTTATGGCGGCAGGTTTTGTATAAATCTACATCTTCAAGCTTTGTGTAACTTGTTAGAGCAGGATTTGCGTAAAAACTACAGGAACCTTTGGCTCCTTGCTGGGCATTCCCTTAGGGATATTTTTTCACGGCCCTACGCTCAAACGCAGAACACTTAGTCCAAAAACCAAGAAATAAAATTTTAGAGGCTGATGTGGTCAAAAAAAACGACCCACCTGAGACAATCCAAGTCCATTTCGCTAACAGATTAATGAGGCAATTCACATAAACATCTTCACAAAAACTTAACTTATTTAGGTCACAAAAATAACCGATAAGACATGGTGATGTTTTTAAGAGGGGTTTCTATTATGATGAAAAAAAACTTAACTTTCATAACGCTTGGCCTGTTGTCATTTAATGCTTTTGCCAATGATTCTGGGACAAACGAAACTCACGCGCTTACAGAACAAGTAGTCGAAACTTCCTCCCTACAGGGCGCAGCAGAAATTCAAACATCAAGAATCACAGCTTTTGAGTTGCTCGAAAAACTGACAAAGCTAAGAAGAGAGTATCAAAGACTTGGTGTAGACACCGCCAAACCAATGAGAAACGTTCTTGTGATTAAAGAAGAGTACATGAAAACGCTAAGAGAGCTCAATACTTTACTCAAAAACGCCAAAGACATGAGTGTTGACGAGAAAAAAATGCTTCGCTCACATCGTGATGCAGAAGCCTATGTTGCTACAAAAGCTTACCATAGAACAGGCAGCACTGGGTTAATGCCACTAATTCCAGAGAGTCATTTGAGTAAAAACAATTATCGAATTCAAAACAAAGAACAATTTGGGAAGTATTTGAGCAATAACACTATCGACAAAGCTATAGCCGAAATAATCAAAAAAAATCCTGACTTGTTTAAAGATATTGAGGCAAAGATGAAGAGCACGCTCGAGAGCATGTCTATCTTTGAACTGACACGCAAGGATACTTTGTCGAGAAAGCTTAATGGCAACATAGAAAACGATCACCGAGCTTGGACGCCAGAGCTTGCCAAAGAATATCTTGAAGTCTACGTCGATGAACCAAAGTAGCACCACTTAAAAGTAGTGCTACTTGTTGCCTTCTGCCTACTTAGCATTTGGAATATACAAATCGTAGCGAACGTTTTTACCCCAGTAACTGTTGGTGACCCGCACATGCTCTGCCAAAGGCCTTGCTTGTATTGGCCGTTTTACAAGCACTCGCTTTTTTGCAAATCCTAGCGCCATCATTAAAAGCAATTCTTCTTTCTGATCTTGATTGCCAATGAGTTTGCGCAACATCGGCATGTCTTTGTTAATGACCGATGACCCTTTCGTTTCTAAAAACATCGGGTCCAAATAAACAATGTCCACACACGAGCGCAAATCTTTCATCCACTCAATGGAATCACCATGAATCAGAAGCAAGCGATTAGCCATTCTAGCAAAATCAACATTCTCAGCTTTTGCCCGTTCTAGCGCTCTGGCGGAAATTCCCACCACAGAGGCAACTTTTTCACAGGCAAAGACCTGACAGCCCCAAGAGCAAAACAGCAGCGAGTCTCGCAAAAAACCAGCCGTAGCATCCAAAATGGAAATCGGCTCCTTGTGGGGTTTCAAGTTTCCCAGTAGCGACTGCTTCAGTAGTTTTTGCCCATCTGTGGGCGCTCGCCCACTCATTTTTTCCCAAAACATGGGCTCCAAATAATCTATTTCAAAGGCATGCCTGGCCTTTGGCTTCTCCGAATACGTTGTCAATAAACTCATCAATGCTCATCCTTTCATTTTTACGGTTTGTTCAAGAAGGAATTGCATGCGTAATGCCAATGAAAATACAAGAACTTAGACCCAACATTGTGGCACACTCACCCCACAGGCGCACCACAATGAGGTGTTGTCATCAAAATCAAGTGAGTGCTAGAAGGCACAGGCATGAAGACGACATTTCAAATTTTTACACTTCTAGGTTTTTTTTCTGCGACAGTTTCACACGCCCTAAACTCGCCATTTAGCGGAGTGCTTCAAATTGACATCACCCCGTGGAAGTCGGCATGCCGAAGCCCTGGAGCTGAAACACCTGTCGATTGTGACCCTCCCAAAAGCGCAGGAAATCCTCAACGAACAACCATCACCATTCCGCAGCCACTAAACCCCGGAGAAGCAAGCTCAGCCAAATCAACAGTAGAAAATGAAAATTTTAAAGTCGTGGTCAGCCTTTTTAGTGTTTGGCCAAAACCTGAAACAAAAATTCTACCGTATCTACAAGTCCAAATAGAGCAAATTAAACCAATCCGTTTTCAGTGCATGAATTCTGTTCGCTGGAAAATTCCCTTTGAATCTTCACCCTTGCTTTGTGCTGGATTTTACCCGCCACAAGGTGTGAGACTTGGGCTCACAAATCAATTTTTATTTGTTCCCACATTTAAGCCAGCTGGCTTGACTCAAACTTTGGCAAAATAATTTCTGGCTTATCGACAGCCACTAGTTCACCATTTTTAAGCCAAACAATGCGATCGCAGTGGGCAATAGTTGAAAGTCTGTGCGCAATGATAATTTGAGTGCGTCCTTCAAAAAAACGTTTTGTTGCTGCCGTCAATAGCTCTTCTGAGTGAGGATCAATCGAGCTAGTCGCCTCATCCATAATAATCACTGGTGCATCTTTAAGAACACAACGAGCCATGCAGATGAGTTGCTTTTCACCCATCGACAAATTTTTTCCACGTTCATCAATGAAGGTTTCAAGCCCCAGAGGCTGCGCCATAAACCATGGGGCAAGCCCCACTTCCTTAAGCACATGCACAAGCTCGGCATCAGACTTCATATTTTCAAAAGAAAGATTCTCTCTCAAAGTGCCACGGAAAAGAACAGGGTCTTGAGCAATCATAGAAATTAAGCGCCTGTACTGCGCTAATGAAATTTGAGTTTTCTCGTAAGGCAAACTCAAATTAAGGCGAGGCTCAAAGCCATCCAACTGAATGCGTCCTTCATCTATGGGATACAAGTACAACAACGCCTGAATCAGGCTTGATTTTCCACTTCCCGTCCTACCAATGACTCCAATTTTTTCCCCTGCGCGAATTTGAAGCGATACATTTTTTAAAATTAGTGGGAGATCCTTCCCGTATCTAAACGATAAGTTCTCAATCCGAACTGAGAGTGCCTTTGCATGATTGAGCTGTTCATTCCTCGGTTCGTTTTGCTGTTCATGAGTGTGCCCTGTTTCGAAAATGGCATCCTTTGGTAAAGCCGTCCCTTGCTCCAAATCCATTCTCAAGTATTGGTCCAAACGCTCCACACCAGTCATGGCCTCTTCAAGTTGAGCCATCCAATCAAAAAACATTTGTATGCTACCGCCAGCTATTCCTACAAAAGTTAAGGCCACACCAATGGAGCCCAAGGAGACTATTCCTGCTTTCATGAGAAAATAAGAAGCCACACCAGTAATTAGCAACATCAACGCCGTTAAGGCTGTCATTTGAAATGCAAAGCTCATTAGAACCACGTTTGTTTTCAGTTTTTGAGAAAGTAGTGTTGAGTCGAGTCTGAAAAAACGCTCAGAAAAAGATTTTTCTTTTCCATAAACACGAATAGTTGCTGCCCCCTGCGTGGTTTCTGCAAAATGTGAAATAGATGGTGACCTGTAATAAGACAACAAACGACGCGATTCACGAATTTTCGATTTGTTGAGTTTGTAGATAAAGTAATTCAAAACAGCCATTAAAATAAAAGCCGGCAGATAAATAGGCTGCATCAACAAGATCAGCGTGAACACCGCTAAAATATCAAAAATGATGGCAAAAAACTCTGCCAGCGGGCCGCCAAACATCCGAAACACATTTCCGTAATCGCTTGAGAATCGAGTCACCACTCGTCCCACGGGTGTTCTATCAAAAAACGACATCGGGAAACGGGACACCCGGTACGTCACTTCACCATAGAATGTGCTGACAGCTTTAGCTGATAAACGAGAGAATAAAATTCGGTAAATCAAGGTGACCACAAATCCAGCGCAAGCCAAACCCAAAAGTAAGTGAATGTAGTTTTGCGAAAGAAAGGATTGTAAAACCTGCGGCACAGGTTTACACAAATCGCCTTTGCAGTAAGAGTCCGCCCAAAAACCAATCACCGTGGTGTTTGATAAAATTAAAATTCGACCAATCAGGCCCATTAAAATGAGAATAAAAAAACTTGTGCCGTGCTGCCGATAACTCATCATCAACGTGCGAAACACATTTTTATTGTACGCACCCTGAAACCTGGTTTCTTCGTCAACAAACGTTTTTTCTTTTTTCACATCAAGCGTGCTCATTTTTCAAAACCTCCGTGAACTTTTGAAAAAGAGCAGAGCGACTCAACAATTCAGCATAGGAACCAACATCAACAATCCGGCCTTGATCCATGAAAATGACTCGGTCAACTTTTGGAAGAACTGACAGACGATGCGTAATTAAAATTCTAGCTTTCGTCTTCCACTCTCCATTAATGAGCTGCTCTAAAAGCTTCGCCTCTGTATCCACATCTACAGCACTCAAGGAATCATCTAAAATAACAATGGGTCTGTCATAAAAATGCGCTCTGGCCAAACCAACCCTTTGTTTCTGGCCTCCAGAAAGATTCACTCCACGCTCGCCAATTTCCGTATCAAGGCCAGCGGCCAAGTGCTCTTGCTCAAACATGAAATTGGCAGCCCTGAGCGATTCCTTAATTTGCAAATCCAGTGTTGATGGTGCCTCATAATCAAATGCCACGTTATTGCGAAGAGTTGTGCTGGCCACAAAACCATCCTGAGGAACAAAACAAAATTGTTTGCGTCGTTCCTCATTCGAGAAATGCTGCACACTTTTCCCAGCAATGGAATAAGAGCCAAATTCTGCAGAAACCTCTCCTAGGAGTGCCTGCGCTAACATTGATTTTCCGCTACCCACTTCACCAACAATGGCAATGAGCTCTTCTTGGTTCAAATCCAGATTTATTGAATCGAGAATTTTTCGATCTTCAATTTGTAAATTCAATTCACGAACCTGCAAAACTTTTTCTGAACCTAAAGATTCAGCCGAGCTCCCGGAAATTTTTTGTGGATAAATGGGTGTTTTAAGAAATCGTTCTACGCGTTTTAGCGAAGTCCACCCGTCCATGGAAAACGTAAACACCCAAGGAAGTGCCCGAAAGGGGCGTGACATGAAAAGACCTAAAATCCACAACAAGGCCAGAATTTCTCCAGGAGTGACCTGCTCCGCTCCTCGGCTAGCCACGTAAGCGCTCACACCTATCAAGTTCATAAAAAAGCTTATTGAAGACCCAATAGAGGCCATCACCTGGCCATTGGTCACCATGGCCACGCGATTGGCTGTCTCTTCATCTCGCTTTATAAAAATCTTTTTTTCAAAAGCCCTGACCCAACCTAAAACACGCAAGCTTCTAATGTTTTGCACCCACTCGTTAACAAACCCAGACCGTTCAGCGGAGAGCCGTTTAAACTGAGCAAAAAAACGAGCCTGGCGCCATGACAACAAAACAATCAAGGCAATCACTCCGAGGCTCACCGCCCAAAGCAAACCCAAATTCACATCAAACAAAAAACCCAACGCTATAGGGGCCATAACGAGTGGAAAAAAAACCGTCGCACCGGTGGTCAGGGAAAGTTCTATGATTGCTGTTGATCCCGGTACGTCAGTTGCGTAAATAGAAACCACCTCACCAACCGTTCTACCCTTTAATGAATCACCTCTTAGCTCTATCATTTTTTCGTAAATTTTCTTAGATAACTGCCCTTGCAAAAGCACAGCCTCTCGATAGCCAATCCACTGAGATAAAAAACCAAAGAACTGCGCTATGAGCATTAAAGCAAAAGCAACACCCAACAACGCTGGTGCAGAGATGCTGTCAATAAAATCAAAATGCAAATATCCTTTGGCGCCAACGGCCTGATCAATAAAAAATTTTTGAAAAATAGGCGCAGATAAATTGCAAGCCGCTGCCATAAAGGCAAAAAACAAAATCGCCACCCTCATAGGAAAGCGATGCAACAAAAAATACTTTAAATATGATCCTTCCACGAGCGAAATATGAGATATACTCTTTTTCCTTACCTTCGTATATGAAAACTAAGCGATCGCGAAAACAACAAATTGGATTTTTGGGCGGAGGAAAAATGGCTTCAGCCATTGTCCGCGGACTACAACACAGCGCGCTCGCCAAACGCTACCAATTTTGCGCCACAACAAGCTCAGCAAAGAGTGCGCAAAAACTCTCTAAAACGCTAAAAATACCTGTGCACAACGACAACGCAAGACTCATTCGCGAAAGCGATATTCTTGTATTGGCCGTTAAGCCCCAGCAAATCAAAGAAGTTTTAAAACCCTTCACCTTACTTTTTGATCAAAACAAAGTGATCATTTCCTTGTGCGCGGGCATCACTATTTCTTCGCTAAAAAAATTACTCCATAAAAAATCGCCCATTGCTAGATGCATGCCCAACACTCCTTTGAGTATTAAGGAAGGCGTAAGCGCTTTGTCTTTTTCAAAAGCTTTCCCAAGAAAGTCAAAGCAAGCGGTCCTGGCACTTTTTTCAGAACTGGGGCTGACCATTGAAATTAGTGAAAGTAAATTCGACGCCTTTACAGCTCTATGCGGCTGTGGACCTGCCTTTGTTTTTGAAATTGCACATCACCTCGAGCAAACGGCCAAGTCCATGGGCCTTCCTTCCTCTCTAGTTTCTCCATTGGTCGCACAAATGTTGTACGGCTCAAGTGCCTTAATAAAATATTCCAATAAAAGCCCGCAAACGCTCTGCCAAGAAGTTTGCTCTCCCAAAGGGGCCACCATTGAAGGAATTCGCGTGCTCCGAAGCAGGCAAATTGCTCAAATTCTCCAAACTACGCTACAAGCCAGCCGAAAACGCGCACATGCACTTGGAAAACTTCTTTAGCTCCCGACATAAAGTGTCGAAAAGCCGTTAGATGTTCTTACTCACTCAGAACCTCTTTTTGCTATTTTGCGGTCACGCTCTTTGCGATTTTGCATTGCAAAGCGAGTGGGTCGCCACCAATAAAAACAGGCACGCTAGAGACAAATTAAATGCTGAGCAAAAAAAGCAATTTGAGGTCATTTGGCCCTGGCTCATGGGAGCACATTCCCTGCACCACGGCCTGGCTGTGTTTTTATTCACCCAAAATTTAACTCTAGGATTACTGGAAACCGCTTCTCACTTTGTCATTGATTTTCTGAAATGCGAAAAAGTTTTTGGATTTCATCTTGATCAGATTCTGCATCTGCTTTGCAAAATTATTTGGGTGGCTCTGCTGTACTACCAAATTGTTTGAGTCAGCAACAGCAACGCCGTTATTAAAAACAGGAAAGCCAACGTGCCATGATGGCGTAGGAAAAAACGAAACGATAAAAATAAACTCAACACTCCCCATGGCAATAGTGGCGCAAAAGTTATTTTAGACAAGATTGCCCCGCAAAAAAACAAAACCAGCCCCCAGGCAAATGAGCTTTTTGCAGAACATCTGAATGTGTGCGCAATTAAAAATCCAACACTGTAGCCGTATATAGAAAACAAAACCTGATGCCATTTTTCAAAAGGGGATTGAACATGGCCTTCACTAGACAGCAAAATAGACACCAAAATACCGAGCAAATAAAACGTTGAACTTAGAGGACCCAGAATTTCACGGCCCAATTCCCAAGACGCTTTCACCGCCTGCAAACTAGAATTTCCACGGTAAATGACTTTTGAAATTGGGAATGCCTCAATAGACAAACCATCACGCCTAGCTTGCCTGAGCACTTCAATGTCTATGGCGAAGCCCCCAGCCTCCCACAAATGATTCAGTATCCAAGAGCGAGGCAACGCCTTCAAACCAGCTTGAGTATCACGAATCTTAAGACCTAGAACACTCGAAGCCATGCGGCGAAATAAACGACTTAAATGTTTACGATGCCAGCGCTGTCCCTCACTAAAACCCTTGGAACGATCCGCAACAACCAAGGAGGATGATTTGGAAATTGCATGCTGAGCAATTCCCCAGACATCCTGAGTTTCAAAGGCCACATCAGCATCAACCCAAACCAGAGTATCATGGCTTGCCGCAATGGATCCCTCAACCAAGGTGGCTCCCTTGCCCTTATTGACAGTTCGTTGAAGCAATTTAATTTCTAGTTTTGCTGCTTTGTTTTTCAAGTCTTCAACAGCTGTGCGCAACTTGCTTTGCTCCTCAGAGCGGCTGCCATCGTCGACAATGACAAACTCAACAGGTGTGTTTTTTTCCACGGCATGTGCGTTCAATTCAAGAATTTGGGCAACAAGAAGGTCCAGAGTTTCACCTTTGTTGTAGTAAGGAATCACAAAAGAAATTCCGTTCATCGTTCAAAAATCCTACCATGAAGCTCACTGCAAATCGCGCAGCAGCCTTACAAAATACTCACGGGTACCAAAATCTGGGAACGCCAGAGGAAAAGCAGGGTCATCCCAGCGCTTGGCAATCCACGCCGAGTAACGCAAAATTCTTAATTTTCGAAGATCCTCAATTAAAGGAACTTCCTCATGGGGAAATGGGCTAAAGACTTCATAGTTGCGAACAAACAATTTGAAAAAATCTTCGCACTCTTCCAAAGGCCCAGGCAAGAGTAACCAAAGATCTTGAATCTTTGGCCCCAAGCACGAATCGTCAAAATCCAAAAAAAACGGCCCCGCCTCACCCCAGAGCAAATTAGAAACATGCAAATCGCCATGAATACGCTGTTGTTTGGGAGCACAGTCGTACCAACGATCCTCAAGAGGTTGGAGCAAAGTAAATTCTAAATCGGCAATCAGAGGCTGCAGTTCTTCTGGAACCAATGAGCTGTTCAACAAATCATCCAGAGATTGCTCGCCATACGTTTGTGGGTTCAGTAGCGGCCTGTGTTTTGATTTTTTAAGGGCACCAACCGAGTGCATGCGCCCCACAAGCCGACCCATCCAAGCAATTTCATCTTTACCTAGCTCTGAAATGGAGCGCCCCATGGCTTTTGGGAAAACACAAAACAGCAATCCACCATCTTGTTGCAGGGTTTGCCCATCATCAAACACGAGAGGTGCCACAACAGGAATTTCTGCTTGTTTGAGATCGCTCAAAAAGTCATGCTCTTCTTGGATACACTCATGCGACCAACGGTTAGGTCTATAAAATTTTACAATTAAACTCTTAGCACCTGGCCAACGAGCGTCGGCCTCTATACCCACTTCATAAACACGGTTTTCATAGCTATTGAGGGCCATGCAAAACCCTGTAGCTCGCACATTCAGACGCTCAACTGCAGCTAGGATTCTTTCCGGCAGCAGTTCGTAAAAATCAAGCTTTGATGGTTTCATCTAGCAGTGGAGCAAGAGCCTCTACAAAATTTGAGAAGAGATCACGCTCAGGCGTGCTATCGAGAGGAAATTCATAAACCAATTGCTTTTTGTTTTCGCTAACTGGGAATTTTAGAATTCCTTTGAATTTATTGGGAAAACGTGTGCTCGACTCCAGCACATCTCTTTGAGACGGGCTCAAAATTAACATTCCTGTTAAAGGCTCATCTGCTGGTCGCAATTCGCAAAGAGCACCATCGCGATACATCGCCACGCACGCCCAACCCACAGACTCACTTTTCCATTCCCACTCCAAATGCAGTCCCGCAGAACGCAAACTTTGCATAGCCGCATCCAATGAACGGAAGAGTTTCGCTGGCAACATACCCCGAATCGTACTGCTAGAAGGCTTAACAGATTTCCTTTTTAGTGGGTGTTTATCTCTTAGGGTCGACATACGAAGGAGGCCAACCTAGCCGTTCTCTCTTTTGCTTTCCAGAAAAAAGCATCCGTGCTATCGAACAAAGCCCGTGTCAGACTTAAAACTAGCCTCTTTTCATCTGCAGTCTCATATTGCTGAAATTGACGAGCTCTGGGGGCAAAAAAACCTCTTAGCGATCAATATCTTAGGCTGCCCCCCAGTACGCCAGATGAGACCTGAGCTTATTGACGACCGTACACGCCTGGACTTGCTATGGAACGGCTCTAAGCTGGGTTTAAGGACAGAATCGGGGTTTTTAAACATTGAAGAGCCAGATAGCGCCCATCCGCAGATCCGAGCGGCCATGCGGCTACTGCTTGCCACCCCTCTGCCTACACCACTGGCCTCCATTCGATTTCGTTTGAGTTGGGACCAGAAAATAGGTCTGTGGCTAGACATGCCCAATCTTGCCATTCGAGACCTCCTAGATGAAAAATCATGGCTGCAAGAACTCATCACCAAGCATGATTGGCAAATTGAAATTGGCCAAAAACACAAACAAGTCGTCTTGGAAAATGGTGAAGCCAAACTAACTGAGTCACAGCCTCGATGCTGGTTACCCTCTTTTGATTTGCAAAACGATGCTCTTCCCATTCACAGCCTCATCAGTCTTTTTTCACAACCTGGACCCGAAGCAAATCGGGCCATTATTGCGGCGGGCTTGGATTTGCTAGACCAATTTGAAGTGCCCATGTCAACGAGCTGGATGGAGTGGGGAGCAGGCTATGGAAATTTGAGCGCTGCTTACTCCACTCGGCTTGGAGAAGTTGGGTTTAGTACTGAAATGGATCCTGCTGCTGCCACACTACTTAAAACAAACGCAGAATTATATTTTCCAAAAATTCAAACGGGCACTCGCTCTAGCGCTGAACCAATGAGCACCATGCCGCCTGGGTCGCGCGCTTATGAATTATGGTTACTAGACCCGCCTCGTAGCGGTTTTCCAGATTTGCTCGGCCAAATTCCTCAAATTCTACAGCGGCCACGCTATGTGCTCATGTATCATTGCCATGAAAATGGTTTGCGCGCCGATACGGAAATTTTAAAATCATCAGGTTATCATTTAAAAGGATGGAGCAGCGTGGATGCATTCCCAGGCACTGCCCACCATGAAGTCATTAGTTTATGGGATCGCAAATCAGGGAGACCTCAATGAAATTTCTAGTGACCAGCGCGCCAGGCTTGCAGGGCCTACTCAAAGAGGAACTCCTTGAAATTGGCATTCCCAATCCCACGGAAGAAGAAAGCGGAGTGGTAAGTTTCGAGGGGGAATGGAACGAAGCCTCGAAAGTCCTCATTCGTTCACGAATTGCCTCGCGCCTGCTTCTCTCGCTTAGGAAGTTTTCGGCAAGAAACGTCGCCATGCTCTACGATCAAGTTCGCCGAATTGATTGGGACGATTTCTTGCAACCAGAAATGGCTTTTGCTGTATTCGCCCATGGGAATCCAGGTTCTGACACCGACTTTAAATTATCCTTCGCACCACTGAAAATTAAAGACGCCATTTGCGATGAAATGCGCAAACGTTGCCAGGGATTTCGTCCCATGGTGGACCGCCAAAACCCAGATGCGCGCATTGAAGCGTTTTTCAACGGCGGAAAATGCGAGCTCTCCGTTGATTTGTCCGGTGAAGCTTTGCACAGACGTGGCTACAGAGAAGACAGTGGGGAATCGCCCTTACGCGAAAACCGCGCAGCAGCCTTGCTCAGATTTGCGGGTTTTGATGGCTCCCAAGATTTGCATGATCCTTTTTGTGGCAGCGGAACCATTGCCATTGAAGCTGCTCTTATACAGCAAAAAATTGCGCCTGGATTACTCAGACCCACCGAAAACTTTGCTATTTCAAAACTTTTTCCAGCGGCAAGCGCGGCCTTTGCAGAAGAGCGAAAAGCGGCAGAAGCCGAAAAAAGCCGCACGCCCCCCAAAGAAAACCGCATCCGAGCAAGCGATCTTCGCTCAACACCGCTGATCAACGCCAAACAAAATGCCAGAACAGCACGTGTTTATAACTACATTGAGTTTTTCGAAGCCAACGCCCTTAAAATTTCAGGAGAGAATCTCTTTTTGGTTTTCAACCCACCCTACGGCGAACGTCTTCGCGATTTAGACTCCGCCATTGCTTTACTTAAAGATTTTGGACATCACATTAAACATAACTGCCCGGGAACTAAACTCCATCTCATCATTCCCAAAGGAGAACTTGAAGGAGCCATTGGCTTCCGCGCCAGCAGACGCCTGAATATTGAAAATGGGCCCTTTGCCTCTGTTTTTTTAAAATTTGAAATCTATAGTGGATCCAAGAGAGGAACCGCCGCTTCAGATGAAAAGACTCATTAAGCTCATAAAACTCATTAAGCTTTTTTGGGATGTAGACGGTCTTTATAAGGCCATGATGAAAAGAAATGGCGGCGTCTACAACAAACAAGAAGGCTGGAGAATTTGTGATGACACGGCCGCCATACTATTCAAGCTTGGCTGTATTGAAGTTCAAGCCGTCGGCGATCAGAGACCAACAACGGAGCCTTGCCTTGTGCTTTCCAACCACATCAGCACCATTGACATGCCCTTGATTTTTTCACAAATGAAAGTGTCTTTTGTTTCTAAAAAGGAAGTGGGTGACTACCCCATTTTCAGCAGCAGCATAAGGATCACCAACAGCATCCTCATTGAGCGCGGAAACAAGCATTCCAAAGACGAAGTGCGGGCCCAACTTGCACACGCCATTTTGCATGAAAAAAAACAAGTCTGCTTATTTCCTGAAGCAACAACAAGCCTTAACGGCACGACGTGGAAGAGAGGGTCCTTTGCCCTTGCCAAATCACATCACATCCTCGTTCAGCCCGTTCGCCTCACCTATGAACCACTCTATGGATGCGCTTTTTTAGATGAAGAAATGCTCATTCCTCACCTATGGAGGCTTTTGGGGCAAAATAAAATTCTAGCAAAAATTGAATTCGGCAAGCCACTATATGTAGACGATATTGACGCTACAGCCGACAGATTGCAGAAATGGTCCAGAGATTGGTCCATACAAAACGCTTAGACTCTTTTTTTACTGAACTTTTTTGAGTTCGTGGATGCGTTTGTAAAGCGTCGGGTAATCGCGCATGGTTCCTTGCTCAACGGCAGCTTGTTTTCCAATGTAGTGGTCAAAGGATTTTCGGGCGATCTCCCAATCCTTATCCTCAGTCCATTCTTTTTCATGTCTTTCGTCATCCAACTCTCGTTGGTAAAGTGTAGCGTGCAGCTTCAACAATGGCCTTGCCATGCTCATAGGCTTAAACCCTGCTCGTCGCAGTATTTTTTCTGCACTTTGATCGGCTTCAATTTCCACTGCTGGAGCAAAGCTAGCGTACTCGTTCATAATCACGTTGAAATTATTGAAACTTAAATCAGGCACGGTCATGACAAAACGATTCAATCCACCTTTTTGATCGAGGTTTTTAGCTCTAGCCTTGTTCTTATCTTCAATCACAGACTTCATTCGTGGACCCACTTTGTCGTTTAAAACAAAATCCACATCTTCCATTAGCATGGAGAAATAATGTTTGGTTGCCGTACGAGCCAAAATGTAAAAGTTCTTCACGTAATGACCGTGATCACCATGTGCAAGTTCATGCGCAATGGTCGCCTTTAATTCCGCGTCGTTCATGAGCTCTACAACAGCGGAAGTCACATAAACCGTGCACCCCGTATTGAAGGCGTTAATTTCTTTGCTCTTGGTCACAATAATCCGATAGCAGTCTTGCATGGTCACATCCAAAACGTGTGGGCGAATAGCTTCCAACGCCTTCTCCGCACGTTTTTGCAAATGAGGCAAAGCTCCACGTTGCATAGAACGATGCACATACATCACGGCGTCTACCACTTCTTCAGCTTGTTTGTATTGGTAGGCGTCCTTGAGTTCTTCTTCCGAAGTTTCGGCAAAGTTGGCAAGACTCATGGACAAAAAGTAATCAGCAGTTTTTTTCAATGGTGCTGGCATTTGCGAAAGATGCGCCCATAAAAAGGGATTGCTGTCATGTAATGCCTTTTTGCCTTTTTTCAATTGCCCCTGCAAAGCCAACAACTGCGGACGAGTCATGCTTTCCATTTTGGGATACGCGCTTGCCATTTTTTCGCTGTAGAAATCGTTAATCTGCCGTGACTGCGCAACAAGCTCAGGGTGTGCTTTTCCAAAAACAACTTCATACGTTTTCTTAAAGAACGGCGCGCTCTTTTTATCTAATTCCTCGTAACCATCTTTTGCCATGGGCGCATATTCATTTGTCCACCAGTTTGTCCAATAATTACGAACCAAGCTTAACTGCGGCTGAATCCACTTTTTGGTGTGGAATTCCCCTGCAGATTTCACATCATCGCCCAAATGACTTAAAAACAAACGCCACTGTCGTGTTTCAAGAGGAGATTCTTCTTTCTTTTTTTCAATGGGTTCAATATCAGCTAGCGGAATTTCAATTTGAAACACACGCGCAATATCTGCAAAAAACTGTTCTTCATTAGTGAACGAAATTTTTGCAATAATTTTGTCCTGATCTCTCACCAGCACAACTGGTAGTTGACTTGGGGAAAGACAATGCGCCTCAAAAGCCTCATTGTTTTTGTCAAAACGAGTGGCCAACGTCGGAGATGCCAATTCATGAAAGTCAAGCCAGCGTTTTTGGTCTTGCTCATTTGTTACTTTTTCGTGAACCAAAGTCCAGCGAGCTTTGTCCTTTAACTTCCACTGCGAATTGTTCACAACATCTTCTAGTGTTGCCTGAATAGAAAGACAGCGACCACAACGAATCGAGGTCAACACATCAACATCCAATGCAAACACTGGTAGTGCACACAATGTTGAAAAAAATAGAAATGTAAAACGACGAATCCATCCCATAGAGGCAGGGATAATAACGACCGCAATGCAGAGCGTCAAACGCTTTCTTTGGCCAGCTCCATACGTGGGTAAAGCCTCGGAATTTCTCCTAGTTTCTGCCCATCTGGCAGGGCCTTTAAGGACTGAGACCACAAGACGCCCGTCCCATCGGCCTGCGCACCAAGTGCTGCCTGTAGCTTTTGAGACCCCTCGGGCATCACTGGCGCCATCACCACTGAAATGGTCCAAAGAGCGTCCATTGCGGCACCTAGCACAGCCGCTAGCCTTTCCTTTTGCGCGGGATCTTTAGCCAATGCCCATGGCTTCTGATCATTAATGTATCGGTCACACAGCGCCACAGCTTCTGCCAATTGAGAAAGCGCCATATGGTAGCGACATGCCTCAAACTCTTGCTCAAAGCGCCCTGGAAGCTCATAAACCTGTTTTAAGAGTGCCTCTTCAGCAGAACCTCGACTTGATTTCGACGGGACCTTAGATTCAAAATTCTTGTGGGTCAGCGTCAACACACGCGAAGCCAAATTGCCCACACCGTTAGCCAAGTCAGCATTGCAGCGGTTAACGAAGTTCTCCCACGTGAAACTTGAGTCGGTTCCATACGACATTTCTCTAAGCAAATAATAACGAAGAGGATCGTTACCATAGAGCTCTCCAACCTGTAGAGGGCTCACCACATTCCCCAAACTCTTGCTCATCTTAAGACCATCAGAAAGCCAGAAACCTGAAGCCTGCAATCTAAAGAAAGGCTCAAATCCAAGCGCCATCAACATCGTTGGCCAGTAAACGGCATGCGTTTTCAAAATGTCTTTACCAATAATATGAACAGCGTTGTCCCAGAGATCTTTTCTAAATGACCTGTTTTCCCCCGAAGGCAAACCTTCGTAACCAATTCCACCTAAATAATTTAAAAGAGCATCAAACCAAACATAAGTGACGTATTGATCATCAAACGGCAAAGGGATGCCCCACTCCAAACGGCTTTTAGGCCTTGAAATGTTCAAATCTTCCAAATCCTGCTCAAGGAAACTTAACGTCTCTTTCATGTATTGAGCTGGCTGTATCGCGTCAGGATGTTTCTTATAATATTCAATGAGCCGGCTGCGGTACGCAGACATTTTAAAAAAGTAGTTAGACTCTTTGCGCTGCTCTGGAGGTGTTAGGTGATCAGGACAAACTCCCTGCTCATTCCACTCTTTGTCGGTACGAAAACGCTCACAGCCAACGCAGTATTTCCCCTCATAGCTTGCAAAGTAAATCTCACCCTTGTCCTTTAAAACCTGCAGCGCCCCCTGCACTAAGCGATAATGCTTAGGCTGAGTGGTTCTATAGAAAACATCATAGCTGAGCCCAAGAGACTTCCACGTCTTTTGAAAATCCTCAGAGATTTCAGTGGCATAATCCAGTGGAGCACGCCCGTGCTTCGCCGCTATATTTGCAATTTTCTCTCCGTGCTCGTCGGTACCCGTGAGATAAACCACCTCCGCGCCGCGTGCGCGATGATAGCGCGCAAGCACATCAGCAAGGATTGTGGCATAGGCATGACCCAAATGCGGCCTTGCGTTTACATAGTATAGAGGTGTCGTAATATAGATTTTCTCTCTGAGATTCCCACGCATACGGCCCAATTTAGTCGAAAAAGAGTGTTTTTGCTTAGGCTTTCATAGGGAAAAACACATATTCTTTCATGTTTCTCGAGGGAAAATGTGGATTTCTATAGTGAAAAAATCTTTAAATTCTTTTTTGCACTCTTGCTAGAGCAGAAATTCATGTTAAAAGAATTCTTATCAACGAGTAAAAAACTCTAATTTATAGAGTGAAAACCGAAGGAGAATAAATGGCTAAAACAACAAAGAAAGCTACCGCGAAGAAAGCTACGGCTAAAACAGCAAAGAAAGCTACAGCTAAAAAAGCTACAGCAAAGAAAGCTACCGCTAAGAAAGTTGCTACAAAAAAAACAGCAACAAAGCGTAAACCTAATGCTGCTTTCATGCGTCCAATGAACATTAGCGCAGAACTTGCTAGCGTTCTTGGTTCAGACAAAGCTCTTCCACGTACTGAAGTTACAAAACGTATCTGGGCTTACATCAAGAAGCACAATCTTCAAGATGCTAAAGAGCGCCGTAACATCAATGCTGACGACAAACTTCGCACTGTATTCGGTGGCAAGAAGACTGTCTCCATGTTCGAAATGACAAAGCTTATCAACAAGCACTTGTCATAATTTTCGACATAAGAACTTATTGTTGAAATTTAAAACCCCGGTTTCTCTTCAGTGAGAAACCGGGGTTTTTCTTTTTTGTAAATTCAGCAGCTCTGCAACTGCAGTCCAAATTTATTCTTTAGATTTATCGAATGCGGCCATACCGCCCTCAGGCAACTTCCCTGAGTTGATGGCTTCTTTCAAAACTTGACTCACCTTAAACGACATCACACGACGAGGAGAAATTTCCATAGCCTCACCAGTCTGTGGATTACGACCCATGCGAGATTTCTTATCTCTCAAAATGAAGTTGCCAAAGCCGGAGATTTTTACGTTCTCTCCATCTTCAAGGCCGACTTTGATTGTATCGAATACGGTTTCAACCAACTCAGACGCTTCTAATTTAGAGAAGCCGCAGTTTTGAGATACTTTTTCGACAATATCAATTTTAGTTAGGGTCATTCATCCTCCGAAAACCCCATCATAACACCAACTTGGAAAAACAAAAGCGAGGAGAAGCGTCAAGAAACTAGAGGAGAATTGGGGCGTTTCTTTCTTAGCAGCACAGTCTTAGCCGAAGCCTTGCGCTGTTCTTCGCGCAAACGGAGATCTTCAGCAACGCGTTCTTTGTGAATTCGCCTTTGTTCGCGTAGATGTTCGTACCACTGATCCAAATCTTCAATGTCCAAAATATTGGCAATCACCTGAAGGGAAACCTTAGAAACCTTAATGGTTTCACCCACACGGTTAGCCAAAACAAACAGCTCTTCATGATTCTTTGTGCCCATCAACGCACAGACGCCGTTACTCTCTGGGAAAAAATGAGAGCGAATGCATTTAATGGAAGGCGCTGACTTCGCAAAAAGAGTGACAGATCTCCTGTACTCGGTCATTTGTGCTGGTGAAATATAAGGCATCGCCATAAGGACTTAGACTTATAGCGGAGCCGGCACCTTGCTTTCAAGGGGAACCTGACTAGGAAAGATCGAATTTTTTAGGAAACAATAAGACATCTTGAAGTGTTTTTTTGCCCAATAGGCATTGCAAAAGCCTATCTAAACCCACAGCAACACCTCCGGCAGGGTGTTTTAATTGCCCCAAAGCCTGCAAGAATGATTCGTCCAGTGGTGGACTAAATCCATATTTTTGCTTTCGAATTTCAATATCGGCAAGACAGCGACGACGTTGCTCAACTTCATCCGTCAATTCACCAAAGGCATTCGCCAGCTCAATTCCCCGCCAGTAAACCTCAAAACGCTCACAATACAGCGCGTTCTGTGGTTTTACTTGCGCCAGTGCGCACATGGAGGCCGGGTAATCCCACAAAAACGTAGGACCTTGCTGACCAAGCTTAGGCTCAACATACGTCACCAAAATTTTATTGAAGAGCGTTTCAAAATCATCAGAATGTGAAAATAAGTTGGGATACTTGCTCTCACATTGTTTTTCTAAACTTTGCTTGCCACACAAGATATCATCTAAAGAAATCTCTGCGTACTTTAAAAAAGCTTCTGCCACGGTGATGTGATCTACTTTCGACCACAAAGCGGCTTCAGCAGAAAAGGCATTCGCCAAATCTTTTAATAGCAATTCAAAATCATTTGCAATGTCTTTGTAAGATCCAGGGCAACGGTACCATTCAAGCATTAAAAATTCAGGCTCATGCTCAGCAGAGCTTTCTCCATTGCGGAAACTCTTGGCAATTTCAAAAATTTTTGGGCAACCCAAAGCTAATATTTTTTTTAAATGATACTCAGGAGACGTGGGCAAGTAGAATGTCTTTTTTTGTCCTTTAACCATGCTAGGAACGTAATCGGTTTGAAAGGGCTCCAAATAAACTTCAAGACCTGGGTTAGAAACCAGTGTTGGCGTAACCAGCTCTAAAAAATCGCGTTGTGAAAAAAACTGCCGCACGCTCTGTAAATATTGGTGCCTGACACGGACCAACTCCGCCTTTGGATTCATTCTTTAATCCAACCAGATTGCTTCCTTTTTTCATAGAGGCTTTCATCACTTTTGTAATAGGCCTCAAATTCTGATTGTGCCTCGCCCGCTATAGGCTGTGTATTGAAAACACCATGAATGGCGTAAATGGAGCAAACATTAGAAAAAGGAATGGCGTAATCTGGAGAATCTTCCCAGGTATTGCGAAAAACAAAATGAGGTTTGCCAGCAATTTCCTTAGTCCCGACCAGAAGAAACGCATGCTTGGCACCGTCCTTAACTTCTTCGGCGTCCACGGCTGTCCACTCAGCCAATAACTTGGAGTAATACATGTGGGTGGCATTTTCCTGCATACTGGCACTCACGGGAACTCCAGCACAAAGCATTTCTTCTATTAACTCAATTCGGCGCTTTGCCGATTTCTGTGTTTTACAATCAGTTGTTGCCGTTTTTTCAAACGAATAACTGACTCGCTCTAAATTCTTAAGCAGAGCAAATTTGCGTCCCTCCTTGTCAATCATTTCATCTTTTGCGCAACTTGCTGTGGTGCAAATACTTCGCCTATCCAAATAGCTTGGATTTGAAAGCTCGTATTGGATTTTTGTAATTTGCTTTTCTAGCTCTTCTACTTTTTTAGTCTTGCTGTCACTAGACGGATCTGCTTCCAGCTGATCTTTCTCCAATTGTAAATCTACAAGCTTGAGCTCTTTTTGCTTTCTCTCAATGTCGTTAGACAATAAAACCTTACTCATTTTAGCTTGAGCATCGGTCAATTTACTCTTATCCGAAGCATCCGCCCATGGAATTTTCTCATATGCCAACAAATCATCAATCAAGTCTTCCGTATGAGCACCAGATAGAAAATCTAAATAATCACGTTTCACAGGAGAGACTTCACGTTGCTTATCGATCCATACAGAAATCCGATCGGCCCCACGCTTTGTGCAATAATTTAAGAAGGCAAACTCTTCTGAAAGATTGTGGATTTTTCCGCTTTGGCGAAACAACGCTGCTTCCATGCTAGCTACTGCAGAATAAGCAGCGCAAGTCCCACCCTTTTGCACTTTATGTGGGCCCAACTGAGAGGCCAAAGTCATCTCTTTAATGCTTTTGCCAGCACAACTTAGCTGGAGCTTGACCAACTCCGGGTAATCTTGCGCGACGACCTGAGAAGATAAAGAAAAAATGACAAGCAAGAGCACTGGCAACATACCTCTTGCTTATCGGCATATGTCAGAAAAAAGTTAACTGGGTTAATAGGGGGCGAATTGCCCCATAAATAATGTTGCCGAAACGCTAAGCGGGCACATGAGTGCAGGGTGCTTGCCCGATAAATGATACCACCGTAGCGAGTAGTAAAGGACCTTGCGGGCGACGACACTATGATAAGGCGTTCCACATTTCACCATGGCTTAGGATATTGGGGCCTTTATTTTGAATAACCTGACCTGTTCACAAACAAACTACACACCATAAGCCTGACGTATGTGCTCCTATGTCCTGTTGTTATTTTAAAAATCTATTCTTTTCACTGTCGATGTAAAGGCCTAAGGCATGTCCGCATTTATGCTAAGGCACAAATAAGTACAAATCATTCGCGATCAGCACAACCCTTTAGTGGAACAAACTATTCGCGTTCACAACCCGTCTATTTATATAAAAAAAATACACTTGTTGTTTGGGCCAGAGGGCAAACAAACTGCCCACACTGTTCCCAAACCCACTTGTAAGACTTCATACTGTTTTAATTCCATATTTTTGTCTTTTTTCCTTGCCAAAACACACCCATCGCTACTATAAAAAAACCATGCAGATGACTCTTTTGCCGGGACTGTGGACCAAAGACAGATTTGCCTTTGGTGGAGCACTCCTAAAAGGCTCACACCCAAAGAAAAAACGGTGTTTTAGACCCAACCTGCCTTTGCATGTTGTTATGCGCTCAAGCAAAGCGGTTGGACAGCGCTCTTTATTTTTGCGCTCTAAACAAGTTGCTAAAATTTTAAGTGTGCAAGCCTCAAAACATTTTGTGAAACTGTACGCCGTGGCCAATGCGGGCAATCACTTGCATCTACTCATTCAAGCACCATCACAAGACCATCTATCTAATTTTTTTCGCGCCATTAGTGGAAGAATTGCCCAGCTGGTTATGGAGGGGCCGCAAAGATCATCGCAAAGTAAAGAGTTAAGATTGTCAGCGAAAAGTGGCGCAAAAATAAGCACAGATTCTGCACGTGCGGATAGCCATCACAATCTAAAACAGCAGCAAGCCAAGACAAATAAACAACAAGAACAAACAAACAATCCGGAAACAAAGTCTTCAAGCTTCTGGGATGCACGCCCATTTTCAAGAATTGTTAGCTGGGGACGCGATTTTAAACATGTCGCGCGTTACATAGGAATCAATTCCACTGAAATGCTCGGGATCACAAGGATAGACATTAGAAAAATGTTTGAAAAAATTCAGCACGCTCTGGCACAGGGCCAATTACCTAAAACGCCTGGACTTGTGGCCGCAGGATTTGCGTAAAATATTTACGCTCCCGACACACTGATAAATACATCAACCCACTCCGCACTCGTCCAATAACAGCTATTGAAGAAAACCGAGAGCAATACATCAACCATCAGTGGATTTTGGCATACGAGCACTTTCTAATGCTCATCCATTTTCTAATGCTCGCCGCCGTCAGACGCCTCAGCTTCAGGTTGAAGATCTGGTTCCACCGGTTCAGGTGGCAAACATCCAGGCGCTGGCGCAGCATCACCACCACAAACAACTGGTCCTTGATTTTCACGTTCAAAAATCACTTTAATTTGATCGCTTAGAACCTTGCGAATACTTGCAACATTTTCTTTATATGCCTGAGCCAATGTCTTTCTTTGCTCTTTGAATTCTTTTCTCGTGATCTCTTCACTTTTTCGCTTTTCTTTAAGCACATCCAAACTTGCCTTAAACTCGCTTTTTAATTTTGCGCGATCTTCTTTGTAAGTATTCACAAGAACTCGAATTTGAGAACGCCCTTCTGAACTCAATCCATGTCTTCCGCGACCTCCGCGCTCTTGACCTGATGATTCTCTACGCTCTTTGTGAGCACCCTCACCTTGTTCGCGATGCGGTGGACCCTTTCTGGGCTCACGCTCTTTAGGCTCCGACGCCACGGAAAGATTCGCGATGAGCACAAAAACAAACCCTAAAACAAAAGCCTGATTTGAACATAATTTTTTCATGACTAAGTTATCGGAAGAAGACAAGACAGGCTTTAGGTTTGCGCCCAGGCCAACACCACCAAAGACCAGTACCTAAAACACGCCACCATTCTCCACTTGCCACAAAGCAAGCAAGCCTTTAAACCATCGACGTGACTCAGCCCACAACGCGCATTCTTGAAATCAAAGCCTTCTCTAAATTTGTTGATTCTTTAAGTGAAGCTCTTTGGGAACTCCCAGGGGTCCTCGGCATTGAAGAACAACCCGTTGATGGTCCTGGCTTTTTTCAAGTTGGTGAAGAATTCGAGGTTCTTGAATTTGGTTCAGATGCCGCAAAAAAATGTGCCGATTTTTTAGATAAGCAACGTTTTCGCGGGCGTGGAGATTTGATTTTAAAAGTCTACATTGACCCTGCGCTGTTTGGTCTAGCAAAGGAAAAACTCCAAAGCCTCCAAGAGCAAGGATTTCGCTTTGAACTTCTCCAAGACACGGAATTGAAAAACATTGATTACCTAGATGAATATAAAAAAAACGTTCGTGGCGTAAGCGTTGGCGAGAATCTCTGGGTTGGTCCTCCGTGGGATCAAGCCCCAGCAGATAAAATCAGTTTTATTGTTGAACCAGGATTGGCCTTTGGGACAGGCGACCACCCCACAACGCAACTTTGTTTGCTGGAGCTTGAAAAACTGAGTTCCACTGAGCAGTTTAAATCTATTTTAGATTTAGGCACCGGCACCGGAGTGTTGGCACTCGCCGCTCAGAAGTTTTTCCCTCAAGCAAAACTAATGGTGAGCGATTTAGACCCGCAATGTGAGTTTGAAGTCCAAAAAACATTTGGCCTCAACCATCAATCTTTACAAAACATTCAAGCTTTTTATGGGCCACAAGGAAGTGCCGCCGCCATTCGAAAACATGGCCATTGTTTTGATTTGATTATCTCCAATATTTACGCAGAGGTCTTGGCCTCACTGACACCAGACATTCGAGCTCTTTTAAATTCCAAAGGGCTTTGGCTTGTTAGCGGCGTTTTAGAGGGTCTCCCAGAAAACAAACTCCTTGATGCTGCGGAGCGCGCGGGTTTTCGAGTACTTTCTCGTGACGCTCTTGAGAAAACCACTCCACAGTTTAATGGTAAGGAAGGTCTGCTTGAGGAAACCGAAGTGTGGGTCAAGCTGTGCTTTCAACGAGGGGAGTAATTCGCAATGATTCTTACAGGTCCAGAAATCGAACGTCGTTTAAATTCCGATATCTCTATTGAGCCTTACGACAAAAAAGCTCTCAACCCAAACTCTTACAATCTTCACCTTCATAACGAGTTGCTTGTTTACAAAGAGCTTCCTCTGGATATGAAAAAAGACAACCCAGCAGATAAAATTATCATTCCTGAAGAAGGTCTTTTGCTGGAGCCAGGAAAACTTTATTTAGGGCGCACAGTTGAGTACACCGTTACAAAAAATTTAGTCCCCATGTTGGAAGGACGCTCAAGCATTGGCCGCCTAGGTTTATTTGTTCACGTTACTGCAGGTTTTGGCGATACCGGCTTTGCTGGATTTTGGACTTTGGAAATTCAATGCGTTCAAGCCATTCGCATCTACGCTAATGTTCCCATTTGCCAAATTTTTTATCATGAAGTCAAAGGCGACATCATGGAATACAAATCAGGCAAATATCAAAAAAACAGCGGCATCCAAACCTCACGCCTGTGGATGGATTTTCAAAAGACTCCTGAAACAACCGTGTAGGCCCATCGAAATTGGTTCCTTAGCGTCCCTTCATTTCGGTCATAGTTTATGGTTATAGATTAGCCTTCCATGGCGACCAATCATCCTTAAACTTAACGACTCAAGAAATCAGTAAACCTGCCGAAAAGCACCCGTAGCCTTGTTAGGGTTTACGGGTGCTTTTCGACTTCAGGGCCTTGGTTATCTGTATAATAACCAGGGCCAGCTTTAAAATAAGTAACAGGATCTGCAGAAACTCCATAGAAGCTCCCTCCAGACCGCGCATCTTCCTTAATAGCCAAACCCAATCCGATGGGTGCCTTGCCCAAGCAAAAACCATTCCAGACTAGATAGCTTTTTTTATAAACAGAACAATTATTAATGATTTTGCCCAGTCCTGTGCATTTCCATTTTCCTTACACCAAACAGCTTAAATCACACGACCTTAGTTCTCAGAGTAAACATGAAGCGACCGAAAAGTTACTTGGTCTTATTGTATCCAATCAATGTTTCATTAGAACGAAAGTACCTAATTAGCTCAACCTCTTTTTGTTCAACCTCTTTTTTGGATTCAGATTCAAATAGAATTTCTTTGCGCAAAGAAAAATCAGCTAGCTGCGTCTTACTAAAATCGGCAGCAACAAGCTCATTATTCCATGAGCCAAAATATCTTAGTGAGTGCCCCTTCTCCCCCACATCTTTCCCGATATAGCTTTTCCCGTTGGGAAACGTGATTTTATAAACAACGTATCTAAAATACATTGTTTTTATTTTACCAATTTGATCTAAGACTGTACTCAAAAAAAATACCGTCCAAAACCCTTCCTTCATTCTGTCCATATACGCCTCACAATCAGCCGCCTTGCTGGTGCTTGAGCTAAAAAATTCCACTGACAAATTACTGACACAATTTAGCTAAAGGCCGTGTCATGAATCGACGATGCGTCAGATGAGATGAAAACATTATTGATCACAACCCTACTTGCTGGAGCTGGATTGAACGCTGTTGCTCAAACACAACCCGATCACCTCGGCCAAGCCAAGCAGCTTGTGGATCGCATTGACCAGATGGTCTCCAAGAATAGTGTGAACATTGAGCACGTTGACTTCAACTGGAAGCAACTTGAAGATTTACACCACCAACTTATGGAAACCATGGCACTAGACCCCGCCAGACTGGATTCCAAATTCATTCCTCCAGCGCTAGAACCCGAGTCCCTAACTCGCGACCTGATGACAAGCCTTGACCTCATCAAACACGCTCGCTTCGTAGCCGAAAAATACAAAGCTGAAGCGGTCTTTGACGAATACGTCGCACAAATTGAAAAAATCATTCAGCTCAGAAAAAAACGTCTCTACAGTGAATCCAGACGTATCGCCAAAAAAGGCATTGTCGAAGAAAAGTACAACAACTTAGTGAACGCCATTCAAGACTCTGCAGCAGGCTCGATTCAGCTAGTCCTCACACCAAAAGATGGCACGCACGAAGAACTTTTTGTTCAAATGCAAAATTTGCGTAACACCATTGCCGAGGCTCATGGCCTTGATAATCGCTCTGTTGCCTCTGTCCAAGAAGACAGTGGCCGACAAAAACTTATTAAAATTTTATTCTGGATTTTAGTTCCGCTAATTTTCTTAACCGGTCTTTGCGGAGGATGGGTTTGGCATAGCAAACTCTCCGAGCAAGATCACAGACGTATTCGTTTATAACTAATTAGCTAAAAACTGCTTTAATCAATATGACAGCTGCCGGTTGAGCAGCCACCACCGCTTGCGCCATCGGTTGCGCAGCCGCCAGTTGAGCAGCCACCACCAGAAGAGCAGCCACCAGAGTTTGATCCACACTCGTGACCACCCTCTTCGCAAGGGCGCTTAATTTTGCCTTCCCATACCAACATTTCCCAGTCGGTCTTGAATTCTTGCGCAGCGAAGCTACGTGCAGCGCTAAAGCTATCGAACTCCCATGCAGCAATTTCTCGGTAAGGCAGTGTGCCGTGAATAAAAACTTGGAACTTTTCTTGGTCGGCACTTTGATCATAGACAACGTTAATTCCTGCTTCATGTTGAGCCCTTACAAGCACAACGCGACGCGATAAATCTTCATCCATGGCCATAATTTGTAAAAAGTTATTCACTAGTTATCCTCATATATAAATTTTACTTAATTGAACATAAGTAAAACTTTAGTATTGCGAAATCAACGCAAATGGATGATCTCATAGGTATAGGCTTTTAAGCAAGAGAAGAAGAGGTGCAAATGTTCCGCTCATTCCCGCCAACCTTCACAGCAACAATCTTGCTAGTAGGCACGTGCTTAAGCCCAGAGCTTCTAGCCCAAAACCACCAAGACGTTCGTGAGAGTGCCTGGAAAACAGCTTTCTCCAAACCTTGCCTTTGTGATGACAGCACCCAAGAAGCCATCCCAGCCCTTTGGTCAAACTGGAATCAACCTCAGCGTTACTTTGATTTTTTATCTCTCCTTGCCAACAGCATTGACGATTTCACTGCCGATAAAAACATTCCCAATAAAGAAAAATTAATTTTGTGGAGCATTTATGAGCTTGGCACATTTGATGTCGCTAACGCTTTAATCCGCGCCAGAAAAGCTGGCGTTGAAGTCCGCGTTGTAACCGATGGCAAGTCAGTCCGCATGCCACCCAAAAATCATCCTAACTATTACAACTACCGCGATCGTGGCGTTCTTACTCGTGCCGTTTATCAAGACCTCGTCAATGCTGGCGTTAGCGTAAGTTTCTCAACACCAGAGTGGACTCCACAAAGCACACTGTTCCCTCCGCTCATGCATGAAAAAGTTCGTGTGTTTGCGCAAAAATCCGCCAAGGGATTGCTGCCATTAGTGGCCTATGTTTCCACTCACAACGACACCTATAGTGACACCATTGGCGATCCCCTTGCCACAGTCACCATGGAGCGCATGAAAAAAGGACCCTTACAACGAAGCGAGATTGCGCCCTTGTCCTTTGGGAACGTGCAACTTAGCTTTGTGATTCGCCATGCAGTCCTGATTCAAAACCTTATTGCTAATTTTTTAATTCAAGAAAAAGTTTACGGGCAGGGAACGGGAAGAATTTCACAAGTTCCCGACACAAAGCCTGCCGCCTATTCAATGAAAGATGGTAGTCGCATTGTTCTTTCTTATACCAACGGAAAACCTAATGGTTTTAACCCAAACATGTTGCAAGCCCAATTCATCATGGATCACCGCACTCAAATGCAAAGTGCGCTGTTAACAGAATTTGTTTTTTCTCACACCAAAACTGAGCAAGCCTTGCTTGAATTGGTCAAAGCCAATCCAGCCATTCGTCTGCAAGTCGCCATTGATGGCAATTTCGCTTTTCAAGATTATTCCATGGGCCGTTCCATGGCTGGCCTTTATACCGTGCAAGGATTCCGCTCTGACTCAAACGTTTTGTATCCTTGGGCAAAAGAGATTCGCAAAAACACCTACGCACTTTCCTTCAATAGCCACCAAGACAAATTGCACCTGAAGAACTCCATTTATTCCTATAAAAATGCACAAGGCGCCTTCCGTTACAGAATCTACACAGGTTCCACAAACCTCTCTGGCAACGCTGCCTCTAACAGAGAAATTAGCTTTGAAATTGATACAAGCTCCCCGCACTTTGCAAAAGTCATGTACGCACAGTGGGGCCTTTTGATTAAAGACCCTTTCATGAGACCTCTTGCCAAAGAAGCCTTACTTAATCGACTCATGGCCTCTGCAAGGGCTGCTGGAGATAGACCAAATTCAAACTTGCAAACTGTTTTAGCAAGCCTCAATCAACTCATTTCAAATTTGGCAAACAGCACAGTGGCTTTTGCGCCCATCATGAATGCAGCACCCAAACCAAACCCTACGGTCATGGCCGTTAACCAATTTTATACGCAACTAAACTTGCCCAAGTCCGCGCAATTTGTTTCGCAGGACTTGCACGGAAACATTCAAAAAACATCTCGTTTTTGGTCAGGACTTTCCTCAGTTGAAGTGATGCTGCTTTTGACTCAAACAAAAAATGATGAGCCAAACCCTGCAAGACATAAAGCCGTATTAAATTTGTTTAAGTAGGGTGCAGATTAGCGAGTCAAATAACGCGACTTCGCTAGTTCAATGAGAACTTCTTTAGCACCCATTGGACCATACCCAAATTTTTGCTGTAAGCCTTGATACGCTTGCTTCGCAAGTGTTGCGGCATCTGAAACATCTTTGGTCTGCGCATTCAACATTTCATCAAACCCACTGACATCAAGAATGAATGAGGCCATTGCCGTCATCCTGCCAGCCTGCTTTTCAAAAACCTTCTGCTTCATTTTTTCAATTAAGTCCGGGAAAATATCAGCAAACGGCAAACCGGTAGCAAAGTTACGGCCAGAGTTCTCAATGCTCCAAGCCCCAATTCGAGACACTAACGCTTTTCGATAATCTTCAACATTCCCAGAAATGTTCACGAACGATTCGAATTCGGAAAGTAACGATTGATCAGGGTCTTCTGGCTTTCCTGTAATTTTATTGCGCACTTTTTCTGTACGTACATGAGCTGTGACGTGAGTCATATATTTCGTTAAAAACTCAACAAGCTGCGTTTCTGACTCTAAACCAAGCGACTGCCTGACCTCAGAATCAACCCAATCCAGCCATTCATTACGAACCACTGCGAGCATGCCAGAGAAATCAAAATAACCATTCACGGCTTCTTGCCTAAGGTACTCAAAATCGCGAACGTTTTTCACCATGTTTTTTAATTCACTCAAAATGGCGTTGGGCCCTAGTGTTGGACACTGCTCATTTTGCGCGGCCATCTGTATGAGCGCTTTAAGTTCTCGCGCTGAAGCGCCAAACATTCCCTCGTAATAGGGCTGCGTTTGGTGTTCCGCCACCAACTCTTCCACATGATTTTTCAACTCTCTTCGCTCATCATCTGTGAGCTTTTCTGGCAATTCACCGGAGTCATACAACTTTGCTTTAGCCAGTGGAGTAAGACTCTCAAGAACTCTTGTGAGCACAGAATTTTTATTTTTCACCATTGGTGGCTTAAGGCGTGTGAGCACAGCCCACAACGCCAAAACCGACGTTGTATGAGGTAGCACTTCTTTATCGCCTCGCGCACGCTCAACATCGGTTTCATAAATTTTAGCTTCTTCACTGTAGCGAAGTAAGTAGGGAACACGGATGAACTCGAGCCTGGTTTTAAAGGAATTGAATTCTGGATGCTCACGAAACGCCTCAAGCTGAGCATCGTTGGTTGTTGCCACAAACACAGCGTCCAAAAAGGCCACGACGTTGGCCAAATTCACTGAGCTTTTTTCACAAGTTCCCAGCAAATATTTAAAATGCTCCACGGGACGTTTTAAAATATCATCGTATTCAACAATGCCACGATTTCCATCAATCAAATCTCCTTCAAGCAAAAACAAACTCAAGCTTTGCAGAGCTGGTGGCAAGTTGGAAATGGAGCGATCCAAGGTGACCTGTCGAATGTGAGCATCCACACCAAGCTGAGGCTCCACAGTGACAAGTCCTCGACGAAATCTGCGCGATAAGAAAAATCGTTCCACCCGTACGTGGCGAAGAACTTTTTTAAAATCACCCATGTACTCTTTTAAAAGAGCATCAAAGATCATAGCGTTCTTTTGAGAAATTTCTGTCTTTAAAAACAAATCGCGAAGCTGCTCTAAGCGGCCTTTGTCAGCAGCATCCTTTGTGTGTTTTATCCATCCTTCAAAGATTTCACCCCTAAGTTCGCGTGGAATTAAATAAATGGGATTCTCATAAAGTTCACTGCGGACTATGGAACCAATACGAGCTTGATCGAGTCTTGCAAAACTCTCAGTTGATCCCTCTAGCTCGCGAGACGCTCCAATACCTAAAGACCCTTTTCCAGGGCTCTCTAGAGGAAAAATCCAAGAAAAAGAAAACAACGGACCCTCTGGCTGCTGTGAATAGTATTCCAAGCCCTCAAACAAATTGCGCACAATGGAAGATTTCGCTGAACCATTTGGTCCATGCAGTAAAACTAGTTTGTCGGCACGCCCCGCGCGCACAAATCCTGTGAGGATTTGCAGCAGCTGGCTTTGCACATGATGCTGACCTAGCACTGGCCTAGGCGACTCAGAGAACGCTTGATTAAAGACCTTATAGCGCGCCTGAGGCTTGCCCCTGACACTAACCTTCTCAACGCCTAGGTGATGTACGGAATCGTGTAGATAGTGAGCAGCGCTACGGAGAAACTTGTAAGGCGTGTCCTCAACTAATTGTAGGTACTCTTCAAACGACAAAACCCGCTTTGACTCATCAAAGCGGGTTTTAATAAACTGACTAATTCTAGAAACGGCATCAATCATAGCTCTAGGTTAACATAGAGCTATAAAATGTAGAGCCGGCTAAGTTTCTTATTCTTCCATCAAAGGCGCCACAAAACCGATGCAACGGGCGCGCTTAATTTGCTTGGTCAAACGTCTTTGGTTCTTAGCGGTAACGCCAGAAACTCGACGTGGAACAATGCGGCCAGTTTCGGTGATGAAACGCTGAACAACTTTAAGATTTTTATAATCAAGCAATAAAGATTTATCCAAAATGAAAGGACAAACTTTTTTACGGCCAAAACCGCCACCGCCACGAGGTCTGTCGCCTCTGTCACCACGATCTCCGCGATCACCACGGTCGCCACGATCTCTATCGCCGCCATGTCCTTCAGATTTGTAATTATCTTCTCTCATAAATTACCTTTTATTCCCTTTTACTTCTTCGTTCTTTTTTTCTTAGCACGAGCTTTTTTAGCTGCTTGTTTTTTGCGCTTTTTTGTTTTTGCTGTGCGCTTATTGTCACCACGTCCCATAGTCTACTTTTTCTCCTTAAATTTCGGTCCAACGACTTCTAGCCGCATTGGGGTTATTGGTCAATAACCCTTTACAAAGCGAGCCGTGAACTGGTCCAAAAGGGATACAGGCTTGGTCGTTTGTTTGGATGAAAATTTAGTTTCAAGAACAGCAATGTCCAGTGCTTTTGCATGGGTCTGGGGATCTAAAACCAAACGCATGCGAACTGTAAACTGCGACTGAACGGACAGATCGCTTGGCTGCAAAGCCAAGGTCAAATGCGATTGTGCAGGAGTATTTGACGGCAAATAACGCACCCCGTAAGCCACATTGGCCCCCGTATTAGCGCTACGGAAAATCACATGAGCCGCTATAGTCTTACGATCTGCAGACAACTCAAACTTAACAACAGCAATCATGCAACGGTCTGGACTCATCCAAATGCCGTCAACTCTTGGCCAAGGAGAATAACCGCTAAATGGCTTTAGAGGAATTTTTAGTCCGGCCAACAATGGATCAATATTTCTAGAGGTAGGAATTAAAACTCGGCACCTGTTCGGCGACGGGAAAAGACTGCTAGTAGGTTTGTATTGAGCCGCAAACGACTGGCCGGAAATGGCCAACGCAAACACCCATACTAGATTCAAACAAAATTTAATATTCACTCCCATAAACGTACCCCCCGAAAACTTCTAACTTATGCCTGATGATTCCGCAACAGCCCCCGCCTTATTTACGCTAGCCAACGACCGAGGAGAAACACTCGCAATTTTGCTACTAATGTTCACCTTCATGGCTGGGTTAAAATAATAACCGCGCGAGCCGTTCATGATGTAACGGTTCTCACGTGGGTTAGGCTCTATTAACTTCCTTAACCTATTGATATTAATATAAATATTGTTGTCATGGCGAAGAGGATTGTACTCTTGGCCCCAAATTTCTTTAGCCAAATCTTCCTTGGAAAACTCTTTGCCAGGCTTTTCAGCCAACAAACACAACAAACGCATCAGGGTGAACTTGTTATAAAAAGGAATTTCTCCGAGGTGTTTTTCGCGAACATAGTGAGTGTTTTGATCAATTTCAATGTCGATGGCCTGTACTGGCACGAAGTGGAAGTCTTCAAAAAACTCGTTCACGTAACGTTGAGCATTAGGATCAAGCTTGCCCAACTCTTCAGCCCAAGCATCGTAGCCTGGCACCAAGAACCGATCCAAAACGACTTTCTCGGCTTGTAGGTTTAAGCGCTTAATATAACCCTGAGCTTCGTCAACAACCTTTTCATCCATACGGCGACCAAGCTTACGGTCCAAAACAAGTTTCGCCAAAAGTGCGCGAATCACCCAACGATCATGCTGACCCGTTCTTGCCAAAACCAAAAGGTCTTCCACTTTTTTAATGGAGTCTGTTGGGTAGCCAGAGGTGGAATCCAAGCGAGCGAGCAACTCCAAGCAAACCAACTGGTGACGAACCAAATTAGCATCGCCATAAAACGCAATCGCTTCTTGTAGCATAGTGCGAGCTTCTTCATGCTCAGCAGCTTCCCCGTTACGCAACAACACTTCTGCCTTGAGTAAACGAAGACGCATTAACTCGCGTTGATTTTTTTCGCGAACAGCAACAATCACAAGCCTATCAATAAGCTCGTTGGCATTGGCGTAGTCGCCTTTGCGAATAGCCAACAAGGTTTGACCACGAATCAATCGGCGGCCGTAGTAGGACATTTCATCTGTGCCAACAGATTGAACAATGCGTTTGTAATACATGTCAGCGTCATCGTACTTGCCAATGACCGTGCAAAGCTCTGCAAGAGTTAAGTTGGAGAGAATGTTAATTCTCCAGAACTCAATTCCATCGGCGTTGTTTTGTGCGAGCTCCAAATAAATTTTTGCTTTTTCCGCGTCTTCTAAAGCCGCATAGCATGTGCCAATAGCCCAAAGGATGTAATGATAATCGCCAAGGTTTTTGTTGGCTGCAAATATACTTCGTGAGCGCTCAAGGCATTCAATGGCTTCCTTGTAACGGCCTTGCTTTCGCAAAACGCTACCTTCAAGAATTAAAATCTTACCTTCGTAAAAAATTGGTGAACTTGGTGTAAGCGTTGCGCGAAGTTTTTTGACTTCCTCAACAACTTCATTGAAGTAGCCATCGGTACGAAGCACCTCAATGATGTTGAGCTTGCTGGAAAAAATCATGTTGTCATCTTTGAGCTCTGTTGCAATCTCCAAAGATTTTTCAAAGCTGGCTTTAGCGCGTGCTGTGTTGCCAGAGTACAACCAACCGTTACCAGCAGAGAACAAGCACCAGCCAAACTTGATAGTGTCAGCATTGCAGGTGATGGGAATGTTTTTTACTTTTTCAATGTAAGCAGCCATTTTCTCAAATTCACGCAACTCAGCTGCAATTCGAATGAGGTGACTGTAGGCTTCAATGACGTGATGGGCTTCGCTAGCTTCTAGATTTTTTTCTTTGTTCGCGACATAAGCCAAGAAATCCACTTCAGCGTTTTGAAGCTTGCCGCTAACTTTTAATTCTTTGCAAATTCGAAGAATTTCGGGATCCGCATTCTTGATGATTGCGTCGGTTTCTTCCTTGGTGATAGCTGACATGTATCCCTCTCTTTTGGAGAAAAGCCTATCCAGAAGGTGTAATGAAATTTACAACGCGAAGCAAGAAATAAACGCTTGAAACCTCGTGCTGACATAAGAATTAAGTTAGTGAAAACAAAAGGGCCGCAATGCGGCCCTTTCCATGAAACTCATAACTATATAAAATTACTTATTAATCCCCTGGGCGAATCATATTTTCTGGGCGCACCCACTTGTCGAATTGCTCGTTTGTAAGCAGACCTAGCTTTAAAGCAGACTCTCTTAGCGTCAAGCCCTCTTTATGAGCCGTTTTGGCAATTTTTGCCGCATTATCGTAACCAATGTGCGGGTTGAGCGCGGTCACAAGCATGAGAGTATTTTCAAGATGCTTTTTAATGATGCTTTCATTTGGTTCAAGTCCATCCAAACAGTGATCAACAAACGTTGACGCAGAATCGGAAAGCAAGCGTGCAGAATGAACAAAATTGCGAATAATGAGAGGCTTAAAAACGTTCAGCTCAAAATTTCCAGAAGCAGCGCCAACGTTAATGGCAACGTCATTTCCAATCACCTGACAGCAAACCATAGTCATTGATTCTGACTGTGTTGGGTTCACCTTGCCCGGCATAATGGATGAGCCTGGTTCATTTTCTGGGAGAGACAACTCTTGAATGCCGCAGCGAGGGCCGCTGCCAAGCCAGCGCACATCATTGGCAATTTTCATAAACGAACACGCCAAAGTTTTTAGCGCTCCATGAGCAAATGCTAAGGCATCATGGGAAGCCAGTGCTTCAAATTTATTGGGCGCTGAAATGAATTTGTGACCGGAGAGTTCAGAGATTTTTTTTGCGACCAAATCGGCAAACTTCGGATGGGTATTGAGGCCCGTGCCCACTGCGGTTCCACCCTGAGCAAGCTCTCTAAGGCGAGGCAGCGTTTGCTCAACTCGCTCAATACCATACTCCACCTGAGCGCGATAACCGGAGAATTCTTGTCCTAATGTCAGCGGTGTCGCGTCCATCAAATGAGTGCGTCCAACTTTGATGATGTTGGCGAATTTTTTTTCTTTTTCCTCGAGCGCTTTTTTTAATTTTTTCAAATTAGGAAGCAAGGAATCTTCAAGCATCTCTACTGCGGCGATGTGCATGGCCGTGGGGAAAACATCGTTTGAGGACTGACTCTTGTTAACATCATCATTGGGATGAATAGGTTTTTTTGAACCCATGCTTCCGCCGAGCATTTCAATGGCGCGATTGGAAATCACCTCATTGGCGTTCATGTTGGTCTGCGTACCTGAACCTGTCTGCCAAATCACAAGAGGAAAGTGGTCGTCATGCTTGGCTTCAATGACTTCATCGGCCGCCTTGCAAATGGCGTCGCATTTGTCTTTGGGCAAAAGCCCCAATTCACAATTCGCTAGTGCTGCTGCTTTTTTTAAAATCCCCAGCGCGCGAATAATAGGACGAGGCATGCGATCATCGCCCACTGGAAAATTAATGAGCGAGCGCTGAGTTTGAGCGCCCCAATACTTGTTGGCGGGAACTTTCATTTCCCCCATAGTGTCTGTTTCAATGCGAAATGATGTTGTGTTCATGAGGTAGAAAATTACACCCAGATGAAAACAAAAACAAAGGCTTGGAGTGTAAGAGAGAAAAATGGTGAGTCGTCACGGGCTCGAACCGTGGACCCTCTCCTTAAAAGGGAGATGCTCTACCGACTGAGCTAACGACTCACGCGAACCACGATCTTGTAGGTGGTTTTGCGTTATATATCAAGCATTTTTATGGGCATCGCACAATATAACGCGCTGCATTCGACAAATAATCAGCTTAGGCCAACTAAAGTGTCCAGATATACTTGCCGAAAGGGAACAAGTCACACAACACTTGTTTGTTGATAAGGAGATTTAAAATGAAACGAAGGAACTGGAATTTTACACAATCAACATTGGCTCTAGGCCTTTTAATCCTAGGTGCTTGTGCTTCTAAACAAGAAGGTACAACAGCATCAAACGATGAAGGCGCAGATCGTGCACCAGCAAGTGCTGTGGCTGCCAAAAAAGTCGTCGAAGTGGGCGTTGAAAGCGTACTACGCAAACTTGCACAGACAGGCGCTGACGGGATTACCGAGCAAAGCGCATCACAAATGGCACGCAAAATTGAACGTGCAATGCAGTTTGTAACCGCTGACGAGCTACACAAAGCACCTGATTTGAGAGCTTTCTTAAATTCATCTGCTGATTCTGTAAAAGGTCCACAAGTTAAAGCAGCTTTGGCAGCAGCCGAAGGACTCATTTCAAAACAAGCTGGTATAAGTGACGTTGCGAGAAAAAACTTCACTAGTTACATGAATCAAATTGAACAACGCCTTGGCAAAGCTGTTAGAGCCGCAACACCAGCTGATAAGCGCAAGGAGATTACAAGACAATCCACCGCACTGGCCTCGTTGATAAATAAAGGTCTTGCAGAAGCTACCAGCGTTGCAACGATCGTTGCGAAAGTGTCCGATGAGCAACTTAAAAACAGCCCAGATGAAGTTTTAGAAGTCATTGTGAAAGCTCACCAACTTTATGGCAAGAACGTCAACCCTGACCAAGTTGTTGAGCGTCTAAACAAGTGGGACACTCTTGGTCGCGGTGGCTTGCTAGCCGCTTTTGACGAAGCATTCTTGATTAAAGCTGCAAACCCAACCAAGAGCTCCGACGAAGCCCTCGAAGAAGCGCTTGATGGCATTTTGCTAAGAAGCGGAATGAGCAACGCTGCTGAAAGAAAAGCCAAAGTTCGACAACTCGTCGACTGCGGCAAGATGGCTTAGTTTCCTTAATCAATACGGTACCGAGGGGATTTTCCCCTCGCGTAACCAGTCCAATCCTTCGCAAGAAATCACACCCGTTTTATCGAGCGTAATTCGAAAGGCTCGAAAAACGGGTTGTGCTATTTTAGCCCCTTCCGTGGGCGAAATTTGAATCCAGGTTGCCGCATAAATTTGATAAACGCGATGGCCATAACGAGTACGGAAGTTGCCATCGGCTGTCACCAAGTGCATTTTTTTGTACGCGTCTTCCATGGAAATTAAAAAACGGTCAAAACGATAGCGTACAATTTCGCGCAAGCCCCATGGCACGGAATCTTCTTTGCTGGTGAGTTCATTCACCTGAAGAGTCACGCGTTTTTTAAAATGGAGAATGTCCTCGTTGAGGGCTTCCTCAAGCTCTCCACCCAAAATATTATAGCGCGCCTCTTTAAGGTCATCCCTGAGCTTGACAGCATCAAAAGAGGCGACCCACTCTTTAATCAAGCCAATTTGCTCTTCCTTGTTTTTATCTGCCCTATGCAAGAATAGTTTTTTTTCAAAATCGGCCAACCACCTTGCTCCCGATTTGAACAGAAACTTTCGCAAAGAATCCTTCATAATGTCTTTAATGACATACGCCACAATACCAATGGTAATCAGCGCTACGGAGTTAATCCCGATGCGCTCTTGAATGTTTGTGACCTGATAAAGCTGAACCATGATGGCAAATGCGGCGGCAATGGCGGCGGCCAAAGAATACACAGGAATGAATAACTTATTTTCCGTACTCTCACCTGAAACATGAATGAATAAAGATTTCTGAAAGTATTTTTTCAAAAGACTAATGCGGCGAAGGTACAAGTTTTCATCGCCCCAGGGAGCCTCTTCATCTTGGGGGTCTTCCACATGTAGTCCATAGCTGCTGCGAATTTGCGCCTCAGCAAGAGCGCTTTTTTTCAAATGATCAAGAACAGGGGCCGCAGCGGACTGCAGCTGCTTGGCCGAGTTAAACAGCTCAGCTAAGCGCTGAACATAAATGTGAGAAATGTACTCATTAAACAAAAGCAAGTCGTGGTCCAATGACGTTTTTGCAAAATCCGTGCAATGCCGACCGGACAAATGTCGCTCATGCAAAAAGGCCCTGTAAGTGTCCATCAGCTCTGCGACAACGGAGAGGTCGTGCAAAAATTGCGAGCAGTTGTCGACGGACAAATTAGCTTCATAGCTGATTTTTAACTTCGCAATTTCTTTGCGCACTTTCCTGGTTTGCGTCTTCACGAAAGAATCAAAGTCGATGGCCAAAATGCGTAGGCGCTCACGACTGGGCAAATCGCGCAGCTGCTGAAGATGCTCCTTGATGATTTGAAGATTGGGCTCGTTTTTGGGATTGCTCAGGTGCGTGTGCAAACGAACATAGCTTTGAAATTCATTGCGCAGGTGACTAACCGACTCCACCTCGTTAAGCCCCAATGTTTTGGGAACAAACAAAACAAAGTCGACGTCATAAGAAAACTGTTTGGAGTGCGGGTCAGCTATGCCGTCAAAGCCAAATTGAAATTCCACACGATCTTTGTCGTGACGGTCGGCTTTAATGAAAAAACAGTTCAGTAAATGATCTTCTGTTTCATCAAAAATAGATTGGGTTAAGCCCAAGCCTTCATAATTTGAATCGAGCATTAGACTTTAGCCGAAACCTCTCCTTGTGAAGCTTTCCAGTCGGCAATGAATTTATCTAAACCACTTTTTGTTAGTGGGTGCTGATACAATTGCTGCAAAACCTTGAGCGGCAGCGTAGCTACATGTGCACCAGCTTTTGCGCAATCGAGCATATGCACAGGATGGCGAATACTCGCAGCCAACACTTGTGTTTGATAATTGTAGTTTTTAAAAATTTGAATGGTTTCGCGAACCAAAAGCATGCCATCAGTGCTGATGTCGTCCAAACGGCCAATAAAAGGGGAAACATAGGTAGCCCCAGCCTTTGCAGCCAACCACGCCTGGAGGGGAGTGAAAATGAGGGTCACGTTGGTTTTAATACCTTGGCTAGACAGCGCCTTAGTCGCTTTTACACCGTCTTCGGTCATGGGAAGCTTCACAACGACGTTCTTATGAAGGGCGGCAAAATTTTGACCCTCTCGAATCATCCCTGCTGCGTCCAAAGCTACCGACTCAACACTGATAGGACCATCAATGATTTCAACAATTTCCTTAATAACGTCCTTAAAAGGGCGGCCTGTTTTAGCCACCAATGAGGGGTTGGTCGTTACACCATCCACCACACCCATTAACGCGCCTTGTCTTAATTCGTTTACATCTGCAGTGTCCAAAAAAATTCTCATAAAGATTTCATTAAATTTAATTTGCGCAAATGTCGATAGGCTATGTGTTGAGACTCTTATGGATTATTGGGGCTGACCCCAACTCACTTGGAGCGTTTGAGAAAGCTCTCTCCCAAAATAAAATGGGAGCAGAGTATTTCGTTCGTTATGCAGACTCTCCTGAAGAAATTCCAGATGAGCATATGAATGAAACAGGTGTTGCAACAATTATTGATGCCTTCCATCCTCGCTTTCCTGGTTTTGAAGGTGTGAAGCATTTGCGCGAGCGCGGTTTCCAAGGGCACATTTACTTAATGGGAGAGCCATCGACAGATAGCGCGCACGAAACATTTCAGCAGCTAACCGTGTCGGCGTATCTCCCTCCTTACGAGCGACTAGACATTGCCTTTGCGGCTGGACTCATTCATTCACACTTCTACGGATTACAAAATGGAGCGTTATCGCACTTTTTGTCTGATGGCGGAAGAGCAGCTTCAACCAACATTAAATCTTACGCAGACTTCAACCGCTTCTTGTCTACGATTTCGCTATTTGCAGGAAAATTTGGTGTCGACCAAAGCTTGCTCAAAAAATTATTGCTGGGAATTACACTGCCTCATTTCCGTACGGAAAATGGGACCATGATTGTCGATACGCCGTTTGTACTGAGCTACGGCATGGATCCTGTGAAGCTTCTCTTGTCCTGCTCAAGCTTTTCTAGAGGCAGCGACATTATTGAAATTGAAAACGAATTTTGCACAGCTGTTATGCGCATGAAGGACCAATCGGTCAACAGCACCATTTTTCCTGAGTTTAACCATGTTTTAAGGTCTGTTGAGAACTTGATTATTTTCTTAGGAAATCCGAATTCCGCAGAAGAAAGCACGGAGTCCATGCAACTACTCAGTGCCATTGGATTCCACCAGCCAGGAAAAACTGTGGCCAAATCTATGACGTTAGCTGGATTCGCCAAACTCACACAATCACATGACGTTGACCTTGAGATTGCAAAACTTCCTCTCAAGCGCCCCGATATTGCCGAGGCCGTTGCCACAAAACCAAGCATTCCTCCCTCTATCGCCTCAGCAAGTGAAGAATCGCTGCTTCCTGCAGAAGAGCAAAACCCAACAACGCCAGCAGCCGCTACCGATGATAGCGCCGACTCTACACTAACACTGAACCCCGATGAAATTGATCAACTGCTAGGGCCTGCCTCACCAGAGGACGTTGCTCCTCCTGAAGCAACAACCGAATCCGAAACTTCAGACTCTGAAGTTGCAGCAGATAGTGAAAGTGTTCGTGAAGCAAAACGAGTCGCCGAAGAACTTTTGGCAGCCTCTGGCGCTGAACTAGAAACAAAAAACAACGAAATCAACAGACTCAAAGAACTTTGCGTTTCCATGAGTGCTGACATTAAACGCCTTATGAAACAGCGGCGCGAACCGACCTCTGATAAAGAACTCAAAGATGCGTACACGACCGCTCAAGAAAAAATTAAGAAATTAACCGAAGAGAAAAATAAATTCGATGCAGAAGTGAAGGCAAAAACTGCTGAAATCGAGTCATTAAAAGCTCAGGTTAAGACATTAACCGATGAGCGTGAGCAACTTGCCAAAACTGCTGCGTAAGAACACGTATCGTTACAATCCAGCTTTCATGAGTTGAAGAACATAACTCGCTTTGATGTTCATCCATTCATCCACATTCAACTTCAAAAATTTAAATTCATCTGTTTGAATGATTCTAGCGTCTCTGACATCTTGCACGTCTGGAGTTTCCGCACGTTTTGCTTGATATAATTTTTGGAATTGATTGCAGACAATCATCACACAGCTAAGAGCGTATAACGGAGGATCTGAGAATTTTAGCAGCTTGGCGTTGTGGTGAAAATCGAGCGCACGCTCTACTTCAGCCAAGAATGGTGCGCGCCCTAAATACAGTGCCCCAACCTGCGCATGATCAAAATCAAATTCTTCCGTTTCAGCCTCATGAGAGGGAATACGCTCTTTGATTTCCTTGCACCCTGTGGAACGCAAAAATGCTTTTTCAAAACCCGCAGGGTCGTAGCAAAGCAAGAGGATTTTTCCGATGTTGTGAATGAGTGCTGCCACCATGGCGTTTTTTTGATGAGGAATGGAAATTTTTTGAATAATTTCGTTGGCAAGAATTCCACTTCGCAAACCATCCTGAAATGTTGTTTGGATGTATTGATCGACTTTTTTTAATCGATCATCACTGAGTACTTCAAACTTTTGTGTTTTGGCGTAGGCCTGCACAAAATCAAACAAAACCCCTCCAGCGTAGGCCTGTCCTGGATAAGAGTTCTTAATGGCAATGGCGACTTCTTCTGCTTGCTCTGCAAAAGGAAGATATTTTTTAAAATCGGCAATGTTGGGAATAATTTCCCTCATGGCTTCTTCTTCTGGAGACAATTGCAAGGCGGCCAAGGGGGCTTTTTCTGTATCCTGTGCCGCGGCACCATCTGGTGCAGGATCGGCCACCACTGCCGCTGGCTTATTCTCTTGTTTGGCAGCCTCTTCTTTAGCCTTAGCGAGCATTTCACCTAAGATTGACTGAGATGCTGCCACAAAGCGTCGCTCAATGCTGCGACCAACAATCAAATCACGAATACGACTCTGTCCCATGGTTGTGACCAATTGACCAAGCGTCTTTGCTCGCGAACCAAAACCGGTTCGCTGCACTGTTAAGCGCACCCACTGAGTTAATTCAGGATCTTGGCCAAGTACCTTGCCAATGTCCTCGGTCGTTTCGCCTCCAGCCATAATTTGGCTTAGCAGATCGCTAACAATTTGAGGCGGCGCCAATGGACTTAGACAACGGTAGTAAAAATCAAAAACGTTCAATTCCATATTGCTAATTCATATTGTACGGCCAGGCCCTTGACTTTCCTAGGGCCCAAACAGAAACTTAAGGCGATTTTCTCAATAAATTTGGAGGTTTTAGGCTCATGATAGCTGTATCAAATCTAGTGAAGAAGTATGGCGAATTCACTGCCGTCAATAATATCAGTTTTGAAGTCCCCAAAGGGCAAATCATGGGCTTGCTCGGCCCTAACGGAGCCGGGAAGTCCACAACCATGAAAATTTTGAGCTGTTTTATGCCGGCCACGTCCGGCACAGTCAAAGTTGCGGGCTTCGATGTGTTTGATGATCCCATGGAAGTAAAAAAACGCGTGGGGTATCTGCCGGAAACGCCACCGCTTTACTTGGAAATGAGAGTTGGCGAGTACATTGAATATGTCGCCGACCTAAAGCACGTTCCCAAAGACAAGAAAAAATCTCGAGTCGATTTTGTCGTCGAACATTGTGGACTCAAAGAAAACTATCGCAAAGTCATTGGTGCACTCTCTAAAGGATTTCGTCAACGCGTGGGCATTGCTCAAGCCATTGTGCACGATCCTGAAGTGGTCATTTTGGATGAACCAACAGTAGGACTTGATCCGGTACAAATTGTAGAGATTCGCAATCTCATTAAAGGATTGTCCGGCACACACACCGTCATTTTGTCGACCCACATTTTGCCCGAAGTCGTCATGACCTGTAACAAAGTTGTCCTCATCAACCACGGACATGTTCTTGCCGATGGTCGCGTTGAAGATCTCACCAAGAGCAGCGGCGAGAGCTTAGAGCAGGCGTATCTGCGCATTGTCAGTCAAGACAAACACACTCTGACAGGAGGAGTTTAATTATGTTTTGGTCAAATATTTGCACCATGTGGAAGAGAGAAGTGAAAGCTTACTTCTACACACCACTTGCCTATGTGTTCATTGGAGTCTTCAGCCTTCTCATGGGAGTCATGTTCTCCTCATTTTTGGGAACCTATTTAAGCTACACTATGCGAAGTCAGTTTGGCATGGCACCAACGGTGACCATTGACCGCCTTGCTGAGGCTTTTTACGCCAACATGCATGTGATTTTGATGTTTGTTCTGCCTTTTTTCACCATGCGCTCTTTCACTGAAGAAGCCAGACAGAACACGCTCACACTTTTGATGACCTCGCCCATTAGAACTTGGGAGCTAACTTTGGCAAAGTTTTTTGCTGCAGGGACCATGCTCTTTATGAAACTTTGCGTGACATTCATTTTCCCGCTCTTTTTGTACGCTTATGCTTCCGATAGAGGGCCAGACTTTGGTGTTGTGATGAGCACATACCTAGGATTGTTTTTAGTCGGCCTAACCTACATTGGCTTTGGTATTTTTTGGTCCTCTGTCACCGAAAGCCAATTGGTTGCCGTTGTGTTGTCCTTTGCGACCAACTTTGGTTTCTGGCTTATTTCACTATGGGGCCAAGGCGACAGTGGCGCACTACAAGATGTCCTCAAACATCTGGCCATCAATGAACAGTTCATGAGCTTCGCCAAAGGCACACTGGAAACTCAAGGCTTGGTTTATTTTTTCAGTTTGATTTTCCTAGCACTCTTCTTGACGAATCGTTCACTAGAAAGCCGCTCCTGGAGGTCTTAGATCATGGCATTATCACAAATTACATTTTACTCATTCATCGGTTCATTCTTCGCCTGGATTTTTGTTTGGGGCTTTGTTCCCGGACTTTGGATTAAAGAATGGTTTGGGCCAAGCATTGCTGGCATTGCCTCCATTTCTTTTCTCATTTGGGTTGTCTTAAGCTTGGGCAAAATCCGCCTGTGGATGCAAAAACGCAGCACGCAGTTCATGATTAGCCTTGCCATCACCGCCCTCGCCTTACTTGGAATACTAGGAACCGTAAACTGGCTTGCTGTAAAAACAAACAAGAAAAAAGATTTAACAGCAAACAAAATCCATTCTCTGAGCGATCAAACCAGGAAAATTCTTGGCGAGCTCAAAGACGACATCCGCATTCGCGTGTGGACTACAAACCTTTCCCGAATGTCAGCCAACCTCAACATGGATAATTTCTTTGAAGATTTTAAATTGGCCGGCAAAGGAAAAGTTAAAATTGAAATCAAAAACCCGAACGAGGATCGCCCAGAGGCAGAAAAAGATGCCGTTAGAAAAGACAACTTAATTATTGTCACTCAATTTAAAGGCGAGCAAGCAGGCCGGGAATCGCGCGTTGAGAATTTCAACGACAGCAAAGGCGAAGAGCAAATCATCAACGCCGTCATTCAAGCCAACAAAGGAGCAAAGAAAACCGTTTGCTTCATTGCAGGCCACGGACAGTCCTCAGTTAGCGAAACCACTCCATCCGGACTTTCCGCCATCAAAGACAGAATGGAAGGTGCCGCCTACCAAACCAGAGAAATTACACTGGTCACCTCCGATACCATTCCTGCGGACTGCGAGCTTCTCGTGAATGCTGGACCCAAAACAGCACCTCTGCCTGCTGATATTGAGAAAATTCAAAAGTACCTCGAGGGTAAGCACCAGTTCATTAACATGGTGGGCCCTGGATCGCCGGCAGCTTGGCGCGACTTAACGGTCAAATACGGCGTGAAAATCCGCGAAGATTTAATTGTGGATCGCCGCGTGAATCCTCCGGTTGTCGTTGCCACACAAAACTTTTCACCTGATGTTGAAATTGTACAAAACTTCAAAAAACTTGTGGCATTTCCTGAGGCCTCTTCAATTGAAGTGAAGCCCGCTGCAGCTGATGCCAAATACAAAGTCACAACGTTCATTCAATCCGAAGGACACACTTACGCCAAAGCTGGCAGCATGAAGTCCATGTCAAATTTGAACAAAGCAGCCTCTGATTTAAGCGGCCCACTTCCTGTTGGTGTCATTATTTCTCACGAAGATGCTGCGGCTGCCGCTACCACAAAGCCAGATGATCACGGTCATGATCATAGCAAAGAAGGCTCCACCGAAGAGAAGAAAGCCATTGTTTCAAATATTGTCGTCTATGCCAGCCCATTATTTGCGACCAACGCCATGGTTACTCAGCTTGGCAACGAAGACTTATTTTTGAACACGGTCAGCTTCATGCTTCAGGACACGGAGATGATTGGCATTCGTCCAAAAGAACTCAGCCAAGCAAAACTTGAGCTCAGCGAGGAACGTCTGCGCGCCGTTTATGCCACTGTACTCATTATTGCAGGACTTTTTGGAGTGGGAGCGCTACTGGCCTCGCGTCGCCGCAGCCAATTCACATAGCTACTCATATAACTAAAGATGAACGACTCGCGCGACCCTCTTATTTTTGGACCTAGTAACGCAGGCCAGCCGAAGCCAGAAAACCGCGAGACTGGCGCTGCATCTGACGCCGAGGGATCGCGCCAAGCCAGTCAACAAAACACCACTCCGACGCTGGACCTCAACACGTCAAATCCGCTTGAGGATTTTTCGTGGTTGTTTTTAAAACCAAAACAGTTTTTTCGGTTTTTTTCTTCATCCATAGAATTCAACTCATGGCTTGCGGCAAAATCGTTTGTTGGGCTCATCATTCTTATTTTTCTTCGCGACATTGTTGAACGAGGAAACTGGGTGGAAACGCTCCAATCCGCTTTGCACCAGCTTTCGCTAAACATGCCTCTTGAGCAAAAACTATACTTTGAGCAGCGAGGCCTTGGCGTTGATTCACTCACAAAATTACTTAGCGCGGGCGCTCTAAGTTTTTGGCAGTTTCGCTTTTTGCTGGGCCCAGCCACTGTCATCACTCATTTGCTATTTTTAGTGGCATCGACATTGTTGTTTTTGCCGCTCGTTGGTGTCTCCAAAAAAGACATTCGCTTTTCAAAACTGTTTTGGATGAATTGCTACGCCAATTGGTACACCATTCTAGGAGTGTTCTCTGGTATTGGCTCATTTTTAAGCGCGCTACTGATTCCACTAATGACCATTCGCGGAGTTCAGAACATGTTTGGGCTTTCTTTTATTCGCGCCTTTTTTGCCGTTTACGGATTCTTCATTATCACAACACTGCTTGGTGCCTTGGCGCTGATTTCAAGCCTTGTTATTTTAGCCTCAGCGCTGTCCTGATATTTTAGGCTCAAGCCCGTAAACCAAACGTAATGGCGCTGGATTCTCTTGATACGACAACTTCATTGCGCGCAACAACTCTTCAGCTATGGGCCACACAGGATTTCCAAGAAGTCCAACCATGGTCGATGACTCGCTAGGTATTTTCACCTCATGAGCCACCTCAGATTGAAGTTCTAAAAACTCATATCCCAATGTTAAACATTCTTGTAAGGAAAGTGTCTTTGCTTGCTGATGGCGAAGAGGAATAAAAAATGGCTTCCCTTTAAGATGGTATGTAGGAATTCCGTACAATGAAATTTTCAACGCACGAGACAGCCCCTGAGCAAACGCTGCACTCATGCGCAATCCAGTGAATGCACCAGGACCACTGAGCACTCCCAGCGATTGAATTTGGGTTTTATCAATGGCAGCACCGCTTAAGAGCTCCTCAAACTTTGCGTTCATCTGCTTTGAAAGAGTCATGGATTCGGTGTCTGTCCAAGAAATGGAAGCTATGACATTTTGAAATTCAGCGTCGGACAACACCCAGAGCCCCGTTGTGGAAACAGCAGCCAAACCCAAGTGATAATTCTGCTGACGTTGGTTTTGAGCAGCGGGCGCCATGGGCACAAAAAATCAAACTTCCGGAAGAAAGGCAATCCCTTTCCTCCGGAAGCTTGTGGGTGAATTTATTTAGGACAGGACAAACAGTGCTAATTACTGATTCATTGCTGAAAAGTAGTAGTAGGCTGTACGATTCTCAGGAATCGAGATTGCTACTGCACCTAACAACGATGAGCTTGCAATGTGAGCACCGTTTAAGGTGAAGGTTGCGCCTGGACCGGTCAAAGTTCCATACATGGTATAGAAGTTGTTCCCGTCAATTTGCATTCCACCTTGTGCGCTCAAGCAACCACTGCGTGTTCCCAAGCCTTGCACACCAAATGTTCCATCAGCATTCATGTTGAAGCGTCCAGTAGCGTTGAGAGATCCGTCCCCATTTCTGAAGACTGTGATTTCAACATAGTCGTTGGTGTTAGCAAAGAAGCCTGTGCCTTTTGCAACCACGGCGTCAGCTGGGACGTTTCCGCAAGCTGAAGCTGCTCCCACTGTGGGAACTGCTGCCGTGTTCTCATCATCACCGCAAGAGCTAAGAGCTAGTGCGAGTGCTAAGAAAGTGCTGTACTTCCCGAGCTTGTTTAAGTTTGTTAGTTTCATATAATATCCCCCTTATTTCAAAGTTGGTTTGTTCACTTATTCCATCACATCGGCCAAATCGAAGGACATGGATCCTACGGTTCTGGTCTTTGTTGTGTTCGCCAAGATTTCACGTGCCTTAGTTAATACTTGTTCAGTTTGAGACTGTGGAAGTGGTTGGTTCCACCATTGTGTGTAAGGCATTGGAGCAACACCTAAGCACTGAGCAATGGTGTATTCACCTGAGCGGCACTTCTCAGCTTCTTCTTCAGAAGCTTCAAGAATGGCTTCTTCATAAGAAGGAAAGTTGTGGAACTTTAATGTGGTGATCATGGGACCATTCAAAACCGCTTGCTGTCCTTTGACACTCACCATGCCGTAATCATCAACAAAGATGATTTCAATTGTGCGGCGATCATCGGTTGTAGACACACGCTTCATCTCAGCAAAAAGAATATGGTCATCGCGGTTAAACTCAACTGCGCTAATGCCACGATCGTCTTCGTATTCAACTCTGAAGTCAGGAGCAATCTTGTTGCTTGTTAATGTTGCGAACTGAATGCAAAAGGTCACATGACCTTCGAGATTACGAACTACTGTGCCACCGAAGAAGTCTTCGAGAGCTGGAACACTTAAGCCTGTGATCCGCTGATCATCTGGGCATAGACGAGTAGGATCGGTGTCTGTGCTTGGAATGGTAGCTGCATTGTTAGCATTCACGGATGCTGCTGCTGGCGCTAACTCTGCTTGCTTTGCACAAGCCCCTAATAGTACCAAGGTCCCCAATACCATATTTGAGTAGTTCATAAATTCCCCCTACCACATTCATTGCGAAGACCGTGCCGAGCAAAACGGGCTTAACAATTGGCGAGTAAGTATTTGAATTTAAATAATTTTAGTGTTTTTATGAAAAACCAGTGAAGCCTCACTGTCGACTAAACCAACACACACCTGTCTAAACTTTATACAAAAGGTACGGCCTACCTTTTGGTGTCGCAGTTGCGTCATTGGCGTCTTGAATAGGTCTCAAAACCCTCAAAAGTCCCTATTCTTTGACCAGATAGGGTTTCAATTTTTCCATCAAACCAGGGGTTTGCCCTAGCCTCTTCGGCCGTGGATGAGGCCTTTCTGCGTGCGTAAATTTTATAAGAACGACCACTTAAACGGAGAGTTCCCTCCATTAAATCCTCGGCATCCATATTTCGTAAAACCACAGGGTTATCGACACTGGCAAACAACACCTGTGAATGCTTGGTTTTTCCATCATCCAAACGCACGGTTACACGCATATTCACCGCTGCGACATTGTTAATATTGTCCTTTAATTCTGGAATTTCTTGCATTCGAACTTCCATAGAAAGGGTGCGCGTGTTGCGTTTAACAAAGGGATCTATGGAAAATTGAGGGCTTGGAAACAACTCATTCACGGCGGCTGCGCCCGCAATATTAAGAACCATACCTTCTTTAACTTGAGCTTTTGTTGCAGTGACTGCAGTTGGAGAGCTTTGAGGTGCAGGCATGCTGCTGTCTTGATTGGTGAGCACTGATTCTGAACAACCATAAACTAGCGCCGATACGCCAATGAACTTTGTAATGGGCGATCGAAATTTTAAAAATGGCAACGACATAGCTTCTCCTGGATTAAGGAATGCCAAAGTCGTGCCAACGGGTTTTCAAATGCTTAGGATGCATAAGGGCGTACACAAGCCATCCACTGCTTAACAATTTTTGTAATTGATGTAGAAGTTAAGCGGCTTTTTTTGCGCGATCGTTAAAAATAAACTGTCGAAAACTTTGGGGCAATGGGTTCTGCTGAAGCCATCCCCTTACCCAAGACATGCGTACAGCAGAGACATCGGCAGGCTTTCTTCCACCGTAACTTAGCTTTAATAGCGTTTCAGCAATGTCCTTATGAATTTCACAAAACGAGCGACAGTAACTGAGTCCGCGATTGGGGTACTTTTCTTCTAGATAGGACACAACAGAGAGAGCCAGCGCCATTTGATCTTGCTGCGTTTGAAGAGTGCCATCGCACCAAGCAGCTTCTACCCAAACAGAAACCATTGCCTTCATAGTAATATCTTCTTCGTCATGGAGTGCAGGCAGCTTTAAGAGAAAGCGCGATCTTTAAGCAAGGAAAAATGACGGCTCAACCTCTACAGATCTTTTGTTAAAAGGGGCCAGGTAAAATTAGTTTACACTTTCTATATTGACTCGCAGCGTTGCCATAATTATCTCAACAAACCAAGCAAAGTCAGGAAGTCAGTATTTGCTCTGACCTCCACCAGTAGAAATTTGCTACAGTGCGCAAATCACCGGAAAAATCCAAGTCTGGCAACTAAAAGAAGGAATCTAGAAACTATGAAAACATTACTATCACTCATCACAATACTCGTCGCCTTCGGCGCTCAAGCTCAGCAACAAGACATTCTTGTTGGCAATTACGGCAGGATAGAAAATGGGAGCCCACTAACAATTGTAAAAGTTACGCGAATTAACAGCGTTGGCCCCAGACGTTACAAAGCTAGTATTTCCAATAGATGCAGCACGTCTCTTAACTGGAATGGCAATGTCTGGCTTGGAAGATGCGAAGAAGGACGTCGCGGAACACTCAGTCAAATAAGTTATACTGTGAAGCTTGGAGTAAAAATCAACCACGGCCAAACTCAACCAAAGATGCAGCTTGAGATTTTTGAGTACGGTGGCGGCGGCGAGTACGGTGACGACAACAGCCTTCTCACTCTAAAAAAATTAAATTAACGCAGACTGCGTAGCAAAAGGTAGGCGCCGTACCGTTATACCGTTAGAAACCGGGTTTGCCGGAGAACTCAAGAAGCTTTTCGATGTGGACCCATTCCCAGCCAAGCTTATCAAGCTCAGCCAAGAATGCGGTCACATCGGAATGAGTTAGCTGCGAGCCCGACATAAATCGACACTGAAACACATCAGCAAGCTCCGTGTTGGTTGGCTTTCCTGGCCACACCTTACTGCCACGATTGGCGACAAATTCCAGTTTAAATTTTCCCACAGGCGTTTCAATAACAGGAATTGTTTTTTGCGCAACAAAGACATCAACGCCAAGTAATTTTGTTTTTTCATTTAATAAATACATTTTCAAATCTCCACCTAAGACAAATTGGCAATGATGGCATCGGTGAAACTTTTTGTATTCCCGCTTCCGCCCAAATCACGTGTGCACAAATCCTTGCGAACCAAAACTTTTTTCAGCGACGCTTCAATGTTCTGGCTTTCCTTGAGCATTCCCAAATGACGAAGCATTGCCGTTGCAGAAAGCAACAGCGCCGTTGGATTTGCAAGACCCTTCCCAGCAATGTCCGGAGCCGATCCATGCACGGCCTCAAAAATAGCGCAGGTTCGACCAATGTTTGCGCTTGGAGCAACACCTAGACCACCAATGAGTCCTGCGCCCAAATCGCTCACAATATCCCCAAACAAATTTGGCAAAACCAAGACATCAAACTGCTGGGGCTTCAGAGCCATTTGCATACAGCAATTATCAACAATGATGTCACCCGATTCAATATCAGGAAATTCTTTAGCGACCTCACGAAACGTTTCCAAAAACAAACCATCCGTCATTTTCATAATGTTTGCCTTGTGAACGGCCATGACTTTTTTTCGCTTTTCTCTTCTTGCCAGCTCAAACGAATAGCGCGCAATGCGCTCGGAGCCTTGCCGTGTCGTGATTCGCAAACATTGTGCGTAGTCTGGGCTTTGCATGTGCTCAATGCCACCATAACTGTCTTCAATATTTTCACGAACAATCACTATGTCGATATTTGAAAAACGGCTTTCCACACCAGGAAGACTCAAAACCGGCCGAACGTTGGCAAACAAATCGAGCGCCTTACGAATGGTGACGTTGATGGATTTATACCCTTTTCCAATTGGTGTGGTCATGGGACCCTTGAGCGCAATGTGATTGCGTCTTAAAGCATCCATGCCCGTGTCGGTAATTCCAACTCCGTATTTTTCAATACAGGGCATTCCGCATTCGACCGTTTCCCAACCAAGGGGAACTTTTGCTGCTTCAAAAATTTGCACAACTGCATCGGAAATTTCAGGGCCAATGCCATCCCCTCGCATCAAAGCTACCGTGTGTTTAACGTTAGAACTCATAGTCCATCCAAATTATCACAGCTTTTTTATTTCGCATTCACAAAAGAGTGCTTGTAGCTGTCGTCAATTTGTCAGAATTCGTCTAAACAATTCGCATGACCCAAAGCAATCCACAAAACCCCTCAGTTGTCGTACCCGCACCACCTCGCCCCGCCAATTCACCACTAGCCGGCGTCAAACACATCATTGCGGTCGGCTCCGGAAAGGGCGGCGTTGGAAAATCCACAGTAGCCGTCAACTTGTCCGTGGCTCTTGCCAAGCTAGGCGCCAAAGTCGGATTGCTCGACGCCGACATTTACGGCCCCTCAGTGCCTACACTGCTTGGCACCACAGAACCTCCCATGGAAGACGAGCACAAACGCATTCACGTTCCTACCGCTCATGGCATCAAGTGCATGAGCATGGGACTTGTCGGGGCCAACGGCCCAGTTGTTTGGCGTGGACCCATTGCCTCTCGCGCCATTTCTCAATTCCTCGGTGAAGTGGATTGGGGCGAGCTCGATTATTTAATTATTGATATGCCCCCAGGAACTGGAGACATCCAACTAACCATTGCACAATCGGCTAGACTCTCCGGCGCCATCATTGTCATGACCCCACAAGGTCTAGCGGTAGATATTGCTCAGCGCGGACTTAAAATGTTCCAGCAAGTGCGAGTGCCCATTTTAGGTCTCGTCGAAAACATGAGTGGCCACGAGTGCGAACAGTGCCATCACGTCACCAATATTTTTAAAAAAGGTGCAGGAACCCAATTAGCCAAGGCTCTCCACCTTCCACTGCTAGCTGAGTTGCCACTCGACCCCATCATGGTTGATGAGGCCGACCACGGAAAACCTGTCGTCATTAGCCGACCAGAATCGGCAACTGCTAAAAAATACTTTGCCCTTGCCCAAAACATGGCAGCTGAACTGAGCACACTGATGAGTGGCGGACGCCAAAGCAAGCCTGTCATTGTGAGCATGGATCCAAGCGCCCAAGCCAAGGCTTTTAAAATTACATGGACCGATAACAAACAAAGCCTCATTAGTTTTAAAGAACTGCGTTTTCTTTGCCCATGCGCGAACTGCGTTGACGAAAACTCTGGTCAGAGAAAAATCAAAAAAGAATCCATATCCGATGAAATTCAGCCACTTAAAGTCACAACCGTGGGCAACTACGCCGTGTCTGTGGCCTGGAACGATTCCCACGATACCGGCATCTATAGTTACGACTATTTAAGGTCAATCTTGGTCAAATAACTACTTTGACCTTGCCATAAGCTCTCAAAATCTCTATTAAATCAGCCCACTATGGCAGATGCATCAGGATTATCAGCAGCGCAAAAAAAAGAACTCAAAGCTGCCCTCGAAACCAAACTCGCGGGCTTAACTACTGAAATTAAAGATTTAGAGGCTGAGCTCACCGACGAAAATTCTGACGGCAATTCTGCGCCAGATGAAGTTGATCGCAGCAGCTTTGAAGAAGAAATGCAGCGTATGCAATTAGTCCTTGATGGCAAAAAACGCCTTCGTATGGATGTTGCTCATGCTCTTAGAAAATTCGACACAGACCTCTACGGCATCTGTGAAGAAACAGAAGAGCCCATTGGCTACAATAGACTCAAGGCTTCTCCCTGGACACGACTCTGCATTGAAGCTCAGCAAGAATTCGAAGCAAGACGCAAAAATTCTAGCGGTGGCAGCATGGGCGGAAGTCTCCCAAGCTATCCTTCCATGGGCAATTCAAGCGGCGGAGAAGAAGGCGAAGAAGCGCCTCCAAGCAAAAGCGACGACGAGTAATTCATACACTTCAACCTCTGTACGCGTGTTTGTTGCTTGGCTCACGCCTAGCAGGCATGAGACCCCTAATAGTTATTACTGCGCAATTCTTTAAGCGAATAAAAAGACCCGCGCCATTCTATTCCCCCGCGCCAGACGCTCAACCACACAGCTCGCACTAGCGTAAAGGAAATAACAAGAGCCGCCCATGGCAGCAGCGGAGTCATTCGAGGGCTTAGGTCGCACTCTTTAAGCTGTAATCCATAAACCGCGTAGAAAATAATCACACTCGCAAGGCTCAAATAAAAAGCAACTCCCGAAACCAAAAATGGCAACACAAAGGGAGCAAAAAAAAGAACATTTTGAGTGATGAGTCCAAGCAGAGCCCAAAGAGGATTGTACTGAAAGGCAGAATAAGTATTTTTTTCCAGGCCTCGAACAAAATCAGGAAATTTTGCGTACCACTCTACAGAAATATCAAACATCGCAGCTAGGCAATCTTGATGAAAACCATTCTCCTTAACTAGCTTACCAAGCTTAATATCATCATCTGGCCGAAGTGCAATTTTTTGATGCCCTCCAATGGCCTGATACACTTTTGTTCGGAGCAAATTAAAGGCCCCAATGCCAACATGTGCTTTTGATTTTGGGTCTCGCACCTCCCAATGTTTGAAGTTCACAGAAAATAAAATTCCAAACAAGCCCACAATCGAACTCATCCAATGATTGGCTCCTGTAACTTTGCAAATACAAGCCAAATGGTCCACACGGTTTTGCTCGGCATAAGTGATGGCACGTTTGAGCGCCAGTTTTGAAAAATGTACATCAGCATCGGTAAACAAAACATAATCTGTGCGTGCTGCCATTCCACCAAAGTGCAAGGCGTGATTTTTTCCAAGCCATCCCGCAGGAAGATTTTCCACATTCATCACTTCAACAACAGGGTATTTTTGAGCAACCTCACGCGCGCGAGCTTCTGTAGCATCAGTAGAGCGATCATTAATGAATATAATTTTAAGATTCGGGTAATCCAGCTGCGCCATAGTGGTCAGCGCCGGGCTTAACGAGTGCTCCTCATTTTTTGCTGCCACAACAATGGACAAGCTTGGCCACTCTTTTAGAAAACGATCTTCACCGACATGCTCAAGCTTGCGGAGCTTGGAGCGTGCATAAAAAAACATCACTCCAACGTAAAAATAAAAGGCAAAAATAAAAAAACTCAAAACCGTCATTTCAACCTCGTCATTGGCTCATCCGCAAAACTTCCTCAAACTCTTGTTTGCTCACTGGCGTAATAGACAAACGACTTCCCTTTTGCAAAATGCGCATGGTTTGAAGCTTGGGGTTCTTTCGAATTTCTTCGAGGCTTATGACTTTAGAGAATTTTTTTACAAATTTAACGTCAACGCAAAACCAGATGGGCTTGTCCTTGGTGGCCTTAGGCTCAAAATGGTCGCTTTTTTTATTGAACCCCGACATGTCAGGATGTGCGGCACTGCAAACACTCGCCAGACCCGCTACACCAGGGGGCTCGGCATTGCTGTGATAGAAAAGAACTTGGTCGCCAATGCGCATGTCGTTCATCATGGAATTGCGGGCTTGGTAGTTGCGAACCCCTTCCCAGGCAGTTTCACCATCTCTCTTTAAATGATCAATTCCGTAAACTTCAGGCTCAGATTTCATTAACCAGTATTGCATGGGACTAAGCTAGCAATTATCGTCCCGGAAATGAACCGCTTAAATCAGGAAAAAAGTCTCTATTTGCGCCAACACGCCTCAAACCCCGTGCATTGGTTTGCCTGGGGCAATGACGCTTTTGAAAAAGCGGAAAAAGAGAACAAGCCTGTTTTGATTTCCATTGGCTACTCCACCTGCCATTGGTGCCACGTTATGGAAAAAGAAAGCTTTGAAACAGAAGAAGTGGCTCAAGTGCTCAATGAGCATTTTATAGCCATCAAAGTTGACCGCGAGGAGCTGCCAGCTGTGGATAGTTTTTACATGGAATCGCTTCTGGCATTTAGCGGCAGAGGTGGTTGGCCACTAAACATGTTTGCATTGCCTAACAAAAAACCATTTTTTGGCGGCACTTATTTTCCAAAAGAAAATTTTATTGGGCTGCTCATGCAAATTCGAAAAGTGTGGGACCAGCATAAAGACCAAATTATGGAACAGGCCAATTCCATTCTAGAACATGTCGGGCAAGGACATGTTTTTGATTCCGTCAAAACAGAGCTGCCACTTCATGAAATTCAAAATTCGTGGAAAAACAAATGGCTCCCTGAACTTGCAGCGCACTCTCTAAAACAACATGACCCCGTTTGGGGAGGCTTTGGCTCTGCCCCAAAATTTCCACGCTCTCATCAATACAACGCGCTTATGCGAGCCCTCGATCTCATTTCAGATGCCTCACAAAAAAAATCACTTGAACATTGCATAGAGCAAAGTCTTAAGGCCATGGCCTATGGCGGTTTGCGCGACCACCTGCGTGGAGGGTTTCATCGCTACAGCACAGACCAAGAATGGCTGGCCCCACATTTTGAGAAAATGCTCTATGACCAAGCGTTGCTCATCCAAACATATTCGGAGTCTTTTAAGCAAAATAGAAATCCCATGTGCTTGCGTATTGTTGAGGAAACTTCTGAGTTTCTTGAAGCCGAAATGCGACTACCTGAGGGCGGTTGGGCCGCAGCACAAGATGCAGACTCAGAAGGTGTGGAAGGAAAATACTATATTTGGAGCAGGGCTGAGCTAGCAGAGCATTTGAGCAGCAAAGGATTTTCTTCTGCTGAAATAGAATCGTTTTTTAGAATTCATAATGTTAGCGAGAGTGGAAACTGGGAAGGTCACAACATCTTGTCTTGCTCACTTTCCCTGAGCTGGAGTGAGTGGTCAGCTCCGCGCATGACTGAAGCCCGAAGTCATTTGCTACAGTTAAGAAAACAAAGAATTGCTCCACTCACAGATCACAAATGGATTGTCTCATGGAATTGTTGGATGGCCACAGGACTTTTGCGCGCTTCTTTAAACACCTTAGACAATTTAAAAGTTTCTGAGAAATTGCTTTTGAGTGCTGAAAAAACAATAAATGCCACGTTAAATTTAATTGGAGAGAATTTTGAAATTCCACACATAGTTTATGCTGGCAAAGCAAAAGGTGCCGGATATTTGGAAGACTATGTATCACTTGTTGAGGCTCTACAGTTTTTAGCCATTAGAAAACCTCAAGAAGCTCAGCGTTTGGTTCAGGCAGCCGAGAAAATTCTTGCTTTAATCAATGCTCGATTTAGAAAAGACAATGGAACTCTTTCACCGTTTCAGCTTCATAAGCAAGATGAGGAAGTTCCCTTTGCAAAACTAGAAGACCAAGACGGGGCCACACCAAGCGCTATTTCTGTTTATATTGGTGCGTTGTTGCGGCAGGCAGCTCTAGCTTCCAAGCCAGAATTTTTATCTGCAGCACTAAAAGAGCTAGCGCCACTACGGGTGATTTTAGATAGATTCCCGAATGCACTTAGCCACTTGCTTGCGGAGTTAGATGCGCTTTTTACATGTACAGTGAAGCTACCAGAATCTGAGCTGACTGCCTTTTGGAAAGAGCTGAGCTCATCTAAAAAACTTGCTGGGCAGATCATTCCTGTAATTCATGATTCAAATAAGGTTGAGGTTTGTGATTTGAATTCTTGCTTTTCTGTTGAAGAACACGTCTCGGATCTAAAAAAGATTTTTTGAATTTGTGAGAGGGCTTGGGGTGCGAACAGAAGTGATTTGGTTTTGATCATAGTGGGCCACTATGCTAAGTATAAGTCGTTATGAAAAATTTGTTTATTTTTTTATTGGCTCTAAGTTCCGTTTCCACCTATGCCAATTGCGATCTCAGCAAAACTGAAGTTCGAGATATGGTGAAAGCCTATCTTAAGACCAGGGTCACGGGTGATCTGAAAAGAGCATATTGGATAAACAGCTTAAAATCAGATACGTATTCAGTATTTTCAGTCCAGTTTAAAACTCAGGATCCGAATTTGAAAAAGGATCAAGTTACCACACATATGATTTCTGTTTCTTGTATGAACGGAAGACCATTTATTGATTTGGATACTGGATGGTCCATACCTCTCGATTCACTCCATCCTATCGAATAAACACACTTCACTTCACAGCTTGGCTCCCCAGGAGTGCAGCGACCCATGGCTCTGCTGGCTTGATTATCGGAGCAAGTACCAGAATGCTCTCCTTCCTAAAGTCTCGAACCATAACCACAGAACTCCAGAAACAACCCCCGTCCAGAAGACCACGGGGTCATCAAAACCCAGAAGCATCTCTCGCTACACATCATCCAACAGCAGATTAATATTCAACAATTCCATTGATTCCTGTCTTTTCTCTTGCCAAAATACACCCATCGCTACTATATAAAAAACATGCAAACGAATCTTCTGCCGGGACTGTGGACCAAAGACAGATTTGCCTTTGGTGGAGCCCTCTTAAAAGGCTCTCACCCAAAGAAAAAACGGTGTTTTAGACCCAACCTGCCTTTGCATGTTGTCATGCGTTCAAGCAAAGCTGTCGGTCAGCGCTCTTTATTTTTGCGCTCTAAACAAGTTGCTAAAATTTTAAGTGTGCAAGCCTCAAAACATTTTGTGAAACTGTACACTGTGGCCAATGCGGGCAATCACCTGCACTTACTCATTCAAGCGCCATCGCAAGATCATCTATCTAATTTTTTACGCGCCATTAGCGGGAGAATTGCTCAGCTTGTTAAGGAGAAAGCTCATATATCTGCCAAGGAAAATCAGAACGCAGATTCAAATGAAGGCCCCAAAACAACGCCACCAACTACCTTCTGGGATGCGCGACCCTTTTCAAGAATTGTCAGCTGGGGACGCGACTTTAAGTATGTCGCTCTCTACATAGGAATCAATTCCACGGAAATGCTCGGCCTCTCAAGGCTAGACACAAGAAAAATGTTTGAGAAAATTCAGCATGCACTTGCGCAAGGGCTGATGCCTAAAACGCCAGGGCTTATTGCGGCAGGTTTTGTGTAAAACGTTACAAAAAGATTCAAAAAAATTAATTCCACTAGCTTGCATTGCAGAACAAAACCGAGACAATTATTTACAAACCACTTGAACAGTTCTTAAATGAAGTGGCAGCAACCAAAAGCTAGCAGCCGTAGAAACTTCTGTGGTCTTAAATCCCTGAGGGCACACCTCTTTAGCTTTCGCAAAACATTGATTTGTATAAGCGGCGTCGCAATCAATGACATATGAATTTTGACCTTCAGGACCTCCGTGGTTCTTATAGGCGGTTGCACAAGAAACAAATAAAGGGAGAATGACGAGTAAAAAACTAAGTTGTCTCATAGAGTTTTTGTTTAGCATTAGGCCTTTTTTAGAGCAAGCGCGTACAATGCCAGAGATGCCGAAGCATACCGCCACCGAAGATAATTTTTTGTGCACGCCATTCTCTAAGAGCTAAAAAATCTTCAAGATTTTTGCTTTGATTTCTAGAGCCACACCAGCCAGTGGATGATTGCCATCAATGGTGAGCTGGTCATCGGTTTTAGAAATCACACGAAATCTTTTTGGTTTTTTATCGGGACCTGGCGCCTCAAAACTGGCACCAAGCTCAAGTGCCCATATTTTTTCTGGCAACTTATTTTTAGCTAAAGAAATTTTAAGCTTGGGGTCTGGCGCGCCAAAACAAATACTGGAATCTAAAATTTTCTCCACACTTTCGCCCTCCGCAAGACCCAAAAGCGCAGACTCCACGGCAGGAAATAAAATACCGCTACCTAATTTGAGACGAAAGGGATCAGAACCCTCTGTGGACTCTAAAACTTCATGCTCCGTAGACAGAGTATACTCCAAGAAAATTTCACTATCGGCCACAACCCGTCTTGTGTTTGATTCCCTCTCAAGCATAGAACTAAGGACTAGATGACATCTGCCCCATCATTCAACATGTTTTTTTGTTTAGAAATCGTATTTCTCTGCATTTAGGACTCAAACACATGAACCATAGTCCCTACAAACACTTAGCACACAAAAGCATGGGCAAATCAGCTGGCGGGCTGGACATTTGGCAATATCAACTCACAACGGGCCCTAAGAATTTTTTACTCATCGGTGGCGTGCATGGCGACGAACCCGAAGGATACTACCTTGTCGAAAAATTTATGGAAAGTTCTCTGTGGCAAGCACTGCAAGGAAAACTTTCTCTGCATGTCATCCCCAGACTAAACCCAGACGGTTGCAGCAAAGGTGAACGTCGAAACGCCAATGGAGTTGATCTTAACCGCAACATGCCCTCAAAAGATTGGACCCCAATTGCCGCAAAAGAGCGCTACTTTCCAGGCCCCGCGGCAGGATCAGAACCAGAAACCAAACTTTTGATTTCCACCATAGAAAGCATCAAGCCTTGTGCCATTCTTTCCGCCCATTCTTGGGAACCCATGGTGAATTTCAATGGACCAGCTGAGGCTCTCGCCAAATGCATTGCTCAATTCAATGGCTACAAAATCACAGACGACATTGGCTACCCAACACCAGGCTCGCTAGGCACATGGGCTGGATGGGAGCGCAGCATTCCCACCATCACACTAGAAATTGAACGAGGCCTCTCTGAGGACAAAGTCTGGTCCACCCACTCAACAGCGCTACAAAACGCCCTATTGTTTGCAGCAAACAACCAGTAAAGGAAACACCATGTCTGTACACAAAGAATTACAAAAAAATATTGAGCATCTTTTTGATAACCGCGCAGAACTCAAATCACAAACAAACAAAGCACATGTTGAACGCGCCGTTGATTTGCTCTCGCAAGGAAAAATTCGCGTAGCCTCTCCTGATGATTCTGGAAAATGGCTGGTACACGACTGGGTCAAAAAAGCGATCCTGCTATATTTTTCCGTTCGCAGCATGGAGCCTATGGACGCAGGAGTTTTTGAGTTTTTCGACAAAATCCCCCTAAAAACCAGACTCAGCCAGCCTGACGTTCGCAGCGTTCCTGGAGCCATCATTCGTCATGGCTCACACATCGAAGCTGGCGCCATTCTTATGCCAAGCTTTATTAACATTGGCGCGTATGTCGGTACAGGAAGCATGGTCGACACGTGGGCAACCGTTGGCAGCTGCGCTCAAATTGGCAAGCATGTTCATTTGAGCGGCGGCGTCGGCATTGGCGGCGTTTTAGAGCCACCACAAGCAAGTCCTGTGATTATTGAAGATCACGCCTTTGTTGGCTCAAGATGCATTGTCGTTGAAGGAGTGCATGTTGGCGAAGGCGCCGTTCTTGGTGCGGGCCTTGTTCTCACCGCTTCAACAAAAATCATTGATGTGAGCGGCAATACGCCCGTTGAGCACTCAGCCTACATTCCGCCACGCTCTGTGGTCATTCCAGGCACAAGAAACAAAACATTTCCTGCCGGTGAATACGGCATTCCAGCGGCCCTAATTATTGGTAAACGCAAAAAAAGTACTGACGAGAAAGTTTCTTTAAACGATGCACTTCGTGATTATCAAATTGCCGTTTAGTGGCTAAAAAAAAGAACCCACGGTGACAGCGAACTGAACACCGTGGGCAGTAAACAAGTCTCTCCCCCAGGAGAAACAATCTATACGTCTATAGTAACCCCAAGTGCCAAGTAATTGACCCTCTCTTAAGAGTCAAAGAAAAATTATAAGCGCCCTGCGTCTAGTGGCTGATTTTAAAGAAATTTATGAGGCTTTAAAAAAAGCTACCAGCGCATTTTGAGTTTGAATGTGGTCGAATTCGAAATGGGATCTTTCAACCAGCGTCCATTCACAACCAAGGACAATTCTTGCCTGTAGTTATATCCATAGCTGCGCTGGGATGAGCTCAACAATACAAACGGCAAACGACCCGTGTAACGACAGCGCGACCCTACAGAAGAAGCGGCATACAAATCAACAATATGCTGTTTTTCTAATGTGTTTTGATGAAAACCAACAAGATCATAATGATTCTCAAACACCACCCGAAGCGATGTGGGACAATGAACGCCCGCAGGCAAAAGAACGTTCAGCCAAACAGGTGAAGCAAAAATGCTGGCCCGCTCTGACATGTATTTATAATCAACAGAAATGTCAGCCCCATCACTGGATCGGAGATAATTATGCTTCCACTCGTCCGCTTGCGCACCAATAGACAGACACAAAAAAGAAACCACGGCCAATAACAATTTTTTCATGCGCATGAAAAAACAAAAGCACTGTGCGCTGTCAACGAGAATCTATTTTTTCGCTCTCGCCTGATTGCTAGGCAGCGCACCTTTTAATTGCGCAAGAGAAGCAAACGCGCCTCCACCAAAAGCTGGTTTTGCCGGTGACGAAGGAGCTCGCGATTGTTGCGAATTTGTTTTTGAAACAGATGACTGTGATGGTGACGCCGCCTTGTCTGACTTTACAAATTCGGAGCGTAAGCTAAGAGCAATTTGGCCCTTTTCCTTATCCACAGAAACCACTCGCGCCTTCACGACATCACCCGGCTTAACAACCTCGTGAGGATCGCGGACAAAGCGGTCGGCTAGCTCAGAAATATGAACCAGACCATCACGATGCACACCAATATCAACAAAAGCACCAAAATTTGTCACGTTTGTCACAATCCCCGGACATTCTAAACCAGGGTATAGATCTTTAACTTCTTTGATGTCTTCTCGGAATTGAAACAACACAAAATCGCTGCGCGGATCACGCCCAGGCTTCTGCAGTTCATCGACAATATCTTTAAGAGAATACTCTCCGAACACACTTTTTAAAGAGGCATCAGTGAGAAGTTTTTTTGCACCTTCGCCCAACAACTCCTCAGGTTTGCAGTTGAGTTTTTCGGCAGCAGATTTTAACAGAGGATACTTTTCAGGGTGCACACCGGTATTGTCCAAAGGATTACTACCTTCTCGAATTCTCAAAAACCCTGCCGAGAGCTCAAACATTTTCTCGCTAAAACGGGGAACTTTCTTCAGCTCATCTTTGCCCTTAAACAATCCATGTTCTGCCCTAAACTGCACAATGTTTTTTGCCGTTGCAGGACCAATACCAGAAATGTGCGAAAGCAAGGTGTGAGAGGCCACGTTCACATCAACACCAACCTGGTGAACGCAAGATGCCACAGAGCTTGCCAGCGTCTTTTCTAATTTGGATTCGTTCACATCGTGCTGATACTGACCAACACCTAAACTCTTGGGGTCGACTTTAACGAGCTCAGCAATGGGGTTCTGCAAACGGCGCGCAATAGTAATTGCTCCACGCACGGTTAAGTCCAAATTAGGGAACTCTTCACGAGCCACTGCACTTGCAGAATAAACACTGGCACCAGCCTCTGAAATCATCACCACTGGAATTTTAACTTTGACCTCTTCTAGGGTTTTCTTCAGAAACGTTTCCGTCTCACGGCTAGCGGTGCCATTTCCTACAGCTATAGCTTGAATGTTGTTCTTTGCCACAAAAGCCAAAACAATCGCCTTTGCCTCATCGGTTTTGCCAGGCATATCAGGATACACAACTGCATTTTCAACAAAGGCACCGCGATCGTTAACAACTGCCAATTTACATCCTGTGCGAATGCCTGGGTCCACACCAAGAACAGCCTTGTTACCAAATGGAGCTGCCATCAAAAGTTTTTTTACGTTCTCAGCAAACACGTGAATGGCCGCCGTTTCTGATGTGGCCTTCAGTGCCGTGTGAACCTCATTTTCAATAGAGGGAATGACAACGCCTTTGAGTGCCAAGCGCGCGCTTTTTTGTAAAAGATCAATCTCAGAGCTTTCTAAGTTTTTTCTAAACGCAATTGGCGCAACTTCTTCTTCAAAGCGCTGTTCAATTTTCTCGGTTTGCAATCCTAGCTGAACAGAAAGCTCTTCTTCAGTCCATCCACGACGGATGGCCAAATAACGATGGCTCGCTTCTGGACGATTTAAATCTGAAACTTTTTCTGTGTATTCAAAATAGCGTTCGTATTTTGAAGCAGGTTTTGCTTTGTCGCCTTTTTTAGATAGCACTGAGCCTGCCGTGAAAGCTTCCTTGCGCACAACTTCACGTAAATTGGCCATTTCCCCTAGCTTCTCAATGAAGATATCACTCAAGCCTTTGCAAACAGCTGCTGCATCTGTAAATGGCGTATCGGCCTTCACATAATCCTTGGCCCTATCTTCGAGTTTTCGGGCTGCCTTAGGGAGCAAGCCATGCGCAATATCCCAAAGTTCAATAGACAACGGCTCAAGCCCGGCTTCTTTGGCAATGGTGGCTTTTGTTTTTTTCTTTTTCTTAAAGGGAAGGTACAAGTCTTCCAAAATGGTTTCTTCAACGCACTCAACAATCTGCTTTTTTAGCTCATCACTGAGCTTGCCTTGTTCCTCAATTTCTTTGAGGACAAATTCTTTGCGTTTAGAGAATTCTGCAAACGTATCAATCAAATCAAACAAGGATTGGACTTGAACCTCGTCCAAATTTAACGTCGCCTCTTTTCTGTAGCGCGCAATGAAAGGCACCGTTGAGCCCTCTGATTTTAACTGAACAACAGCCTCAACAGATTTTGCAGGGACAGCAACTTTCTTTTTCCCCAACCACTCTAAAAACGTCACGTGAATTCCTCCCAATACGGCGTCAAATCAACCTCAGCTTTGATTGTTTTTAATAAATGAAATGTTCCACCCAATTTACGATGCAAGAAAATCAATTGGTGTGGTGGCGGCGTATGCTTGGATAGCCGCAAAAACTCTTTGCCAGTGTTACGCATTTTATTGGCATAATCAGTGTCAGAAAAACAAAATGGTTGGCGATCCTTATGAAAAGGTTCAATGCTCATTCTCAACATCTGAGCAAAAGCTTCTCGACAATCCTCAGATTCTTTTAAATCAATCAACCCCATCTTAGAGGCATCTGAAATAATGTCGCACGTTGTGCCTTCCGCGATGGTTCTTAACAGCTGCTGATATTGTGTGCGGAATTCTTGGGAGTAGCGGCGAGTTGCACCAAAATCCAAAGCCACCAAATACTCAGCATTTGGGTGAATCAAAAAGTTAGCAAAATTGGGATCGGTCTGAACCAGGCCAGACTTAAAAAACTCATGAGAATACAAATCCAAGAACATACGAGCGACTTTGTTTCTCTGCTCAGCCGAAGGGTTCGTCTTCATCCAAGCGTCTGGCTTAAGTCCTTCTTCAAGACTCATGGCAATCACATGCTTGGTGCTCAACTCGTCAATGACTCGAGGAATTCTAATTTGTGTGAGATTAGCAAATGCCACGGCATACTCTTTGTGGAGAGCCGCCTCTTGAGTGTAATCGGCCTCTTGCTTTAACACATTTTTCAGCTCTACAAACAAAGGATCCAAATCGGCCTGGCGTCCAGAAATTTTAATGAGACCTCGAAACAACGACTGCAATAAAGACAAATCCGTATCAATGGTTTGATCAATACCAGGGTACTGAATTTTGATGGCAATTTTTTCTTCTTTATAAACGGCCCCATGAACTTGCCCGATGCTGGCTGACGCCAAAGGTTTTGCTGAGAGGTCTTTGATTTCCAAAAATTTCTCAGGTCCCAGTTCTTGCTTTAATATTTTCTCCACAGCATGAATTCCCATGGAATCGCTATTGTCTTGAAGCTGGTTGAGCACATCAATCACGTCGGAAGGAAAAAAATCCCGAAGCTCAACACTTAACGCCTGCCCTACCTTCATGGCCGCGCCCTTAAGGTGCCCAAGGGTTTTCACCAAAAGCTGCGCTTGCTCAACCTGGTTTTTAAGCTGAGAAATTTTGGCATTAGAAGAGACCAAGGAGTCTACACGTCGGCCAATTTCCTGTTGGCCCAGTTTTGCAGCCAAACCCAGCAACCTTGTTCCCCTGCCCAATAATGTTCTTGGGGGCGCCTTAGACGCTTTTTCTTGCTTTACTCGTTTCATATTTCAGCTGTAAAAACTCTACTATGATTTTGAATGTTAACCATTACAATTTCTTTATACTCAAAGATGTGGAAGCCGCGCGTCTTCAATTTTTAGAACGTTTTGAAAAATATGAAAAACAAGTTTTGGGAACGGTTTTAATAGCCAAAGAGGGGGTTAACTTCTCCCTGGCAGGCCCAAAATCGCTGAACTGGGATGTGGATTTGCTGGCCTGGCTACAATCCATTGGCGCCGACGATTTCAACTTCAAAAAAAGCTACAGTGCCGCCGTCCCCTTTCGTTTTTTAAAAGTAAAAATCAAAAATGAAATTGTCTCAATGGGTACCCCAGATTTGAACGTGCCGCAGCTCACTGGGCATCACATGCCCTCAGCTGAGTGGAAAAAAATGCTCGAATCCCCTGAGGAGTGGCTCATTTTAGACACTCGCAACGATTTTGAATACGAAATGGGCACATTTGAGAACGCCCAGAAAATCAACATGCAGCAATTTCGCCAATTCGTCTCCATTGCCGACCAATGGGAATCCACGGTTCCTAAAGATCAAAAAATTGCCATGTTTTGCACCGGCGGTATTCGCTGTGAAAAAGCCTCAGCTTACTTAAGAAAAAAAGGCTTTGAAAAAGTTCACCAGCTTGAAGGCGGAATTTTGCGCTATCTCGAGGAGCAAGGCGGCGCCGGATGGAAGGGCCAGTGTTTTATTTTTGATGATCGTGTTAGTGTAGATCCTGAATTAAACCCAGAAATCGACATGGACCGAACTGAAAATGAGCACCCTAGGCGGAAATAAAAAAGTCGAAGATTTTTCAACAACCGAGGAAACTCGTTTTGATTGGGCATTGCTCCTGACCATGGCCATCATCATTGCCATTGGTGTTTTAAACATTTACTCCGCCTCACAAAATTTAGCTAAGATTGAGCATACCAACTTCGCCTTCAAGCAAGCCATCTTTGCTGTAGGCGGATTTGCGCTTATCGGCGTCATCATGATTTTCGATTACCGCATCATAGAACGCTTTGCGTGGGTCTTATACGGGCTAAATATGATTGCTTTATTGCTGGTGCCCTTTATTGGTCACGTCAGATATGGCGCCAGACGATGGCTCGACATTGGCCACATCATGTACCAACCCAGCGAATCCATGAAAATTATTTGTATTTTTGCGTTAGCAAAATATTTTCACACCAAAGACACTGTGAAAAAAATGGATTTCAAAGACTTATTTGTGCCTCTTCTTATTTTAGGTGTTCCTGCACTAATCACCATCACTCAACCCGATCTTGGCACAGGTGGAAACATTGCCATTATTGGAACCATCATGCTGTTATTTGCTGGCGTGAGAACGAGGGTTTTGGTGACCGGTTTACTTGTCGCAATCATCAGCTTTCCCATAGCCTGGGAGTACGGGTTAAAACCTTATCAGCAAGACCGCATCCGCACATTTATTGATCCCATGAGTGACCCCAAAGGAGACGGCTACAACGCCCTTCAATCTATGATTGCCGTTGGTTCAGGACAAATTGCTGGCAAAGGATACATGAAAGGCACGCAGACCCAACTCGACTATACTCCCGAAGGCCACACCGACTTTATTTTCACCGTGCTAGCAGAGGAATGGGGCCTTCTAGGAAGCCTCACTCTCTTCGCCCTTTACATTATTTTATTTTACCGCTGCATCAACATTGCTGCTTCTGCCAGGGACAAATTTGGCTCCATGGTTGGCGTCGGCATTATTGGAATGCTTGCCTCTCAATCCCTCATTAATTTGCTGATGGTCACGGGACTATTTCCGATTGTAGGAATTCCCCTCCCACTTGTGAGCTATGGGGGAACCTCTATCATGACAGTTTCCTTAGCTCTTGGGACTCTGCTTAATATTGGCTATCGACGCACGCTCTTCTAAGTTGTAAACACGTTCCATGGCACAAATCATCTATACAATGAAGGGTCTTTCGAAGACCTATCCTCCCTCAAAAACTGTTTTAAAAAATATTTATCTTTCCTTTTTTGAAGGCGCCAAAATTGGCATTCTCGGCCTTAACGGCTCCGGTAAATCTTCTTTGTTGCGAATTATGGCCGGCGTTGATACCGATTTTCAAGGCGAAGCCTTCATTCGAGACGGCGCAAAAGTAGGATATCTCCCACAAGAACCGCAGTTGGATCCAAGTAAAACAGTCAAAGAAAACGTCATGGAAGCCGTCCAAGACACCGTTAATTTACTTAAAGATTTTGAAAAAATTTCTGAGCGCTTTGCCGAAGATTTATCGCCTGAGGAAATGGAAAAATTATTAGCCAAGCAAGCCGAGCTCCAAGAAAAAATTGAAGCCGTGGATGCATGGAATTTAGACAACATGCTTGATATCGCCATGGATGCGCTCCGTTGCCCACCCGGCGATTCCAGTGTGGAACATCTTTCTGGCGGTGAAAAGCGCCGAGTCGCTCTTTGTCGCTTGTTATTGAGCAAGCCCGACATGCTTCTGCTTGACGAACCAACGAACCATCTAGACGCGGAATCCGTCGCGTGGCTTGAGCGTCATCTTGCCGAATACAAAGGCTCGGTTGTGGCCATCACCCACGATCGTTACTTCTTGGACAACGTTGCACAATGGATTTTGGAGCTGGATCGCGGCGAAGGCATTCCTTGGGAAGGAAACTATTCTTCGTGGCTAGAACAAAAACAAAAACGTTTGGCTGTTGAAGAAAAGTCTGAAACCAAAAGACAAAAAACTCTAGAACGCGAATTGGACTGGATTCGCCAAAGCCCCAAAGCGCGCCAAGCAAAATCAAAAGCGCGTATTTCTGCTTATGAAAATCTTGTCTCAGAAGAAACTCAAAAGCGAAACGAAGACCTCGACCTCTTTATTCCGCCAGGCCCACGCTTAGGGGAATTGGTTGTTGAGGCTAAAGGCGTTTCAAAAAGCTTTGGCGACAAACTTCTTTTTGAAAATTTAGATTTTTCACTTCCTCGTGGTGGCATTGTCGGAGTGATTGGCCCTAACGGCGCTGGTAAATCGACACTCTTTAAAATGATCTGCGGCCTTGAAAAGCCAGACCAAGGAACATTCCGCGTTGGCGAAACAGTAAAACTTGGCTACGTCGACCAAAGCAGAGACACCCTCAATGCTAACAAATCCATTTTTGAAGAGGTCACTGGCGGCGGAGAAACGGTTCGCCTAGGAAACAAAGAAGTGAGCTCACGCGCCTATGTGGCTCGCTTTAACTTTTCAGGGAACGACCAGCAACAAAAAGTAGGAACGCTCTCTGGAGGCCAACGTAACAGAGTGCATTTAGCAAAACTTCTAAAAGAAAGTGCCAACACTCTTTTGCTTGACGAACCCACAAACGACTTAGACGTCAACACGCTTCGTGCACTCGAAGAGGCGCTTGCGAACTATGCTGGCTGTGCAGTGGTTATTTCGCACGATCGTTGGTTTTTGGATCGCATTGCCACACACATTTTAGCCTTTGAAGGTGATAGCAAAGTGGTTTGGTTTGAAGGCAACTACCAGGACTACGAAGCCGACCGCAAAAAGCGATTGGGTGTTGATGCCAATACGCCTCACAGAATCAAATATAGAAAACTTACAAAGTAGCGGATCTTAGACGTAAGATCCGCGCTTGATTTTCTCGAGAATAATTTTTTCTGGCATTGTAGGGTCACGTGGCGCCACAGAGAAAATAGACTGCTGTTCACAACGTTGCTTGTTCTCAAGAAGCCAATCTAAAATTTGCACAACTCCCTTATTCTTTTTATCTTTGAAGAAGGGGTCGTTTTTCAGTGCATCAGCTGCTTTTTTAAGCGAGCGCGCATCCTGCGCATCAGACTCTTTCACATCATAAGAATGAAGGTCATACTTTTTAACATCTTCAGGCAACACACCCAGGAATTTCACTTCTGGTGCGGAAAAATCTGAGTTGCGAATCAAAGACGCCGCAGAACCAGCCTTCAAGGTGCGGTAAATGTTCTGCACGGTATAGGCGTCGAGATCGCCGTAGAAATAAATTGGGCACTCCAGCTGATCTTGAATGGTTTTACACCAAGAACGAACCCCGTTTGATGGAACGCCTTGCGCGCCCATTACAATCACGTTGTGCCGCTTCGTAAAACCGTTGGTCACAAGAGTGTTTGCCGTACCTTCGGATTCAATCACCAAACAAAAATCAATTTTTCCTTTTTTTGGTTTGATTTTAAAACTTTGCGGACGGTTTTTAGGCTGAAAAGGCGATGTCCCCAGTGAACTCAAGTCGATTGTCGCCTTAGTTCCATCGGGCAATTGTTCCGTCACAATGAGATTTTGTGAATAGGTTTGGCCGCCTCGATCGTTGGCAAAACAGTTCATTTCCTCACGATAGCATTCCAGCATTTCACAAATGAAATCAATAATGGAATCGCTTTCTGATTGGTCTGAAAAGTCCAGAGGCTTTAGGCTTTTATTAGACTTACATTCACCTTTGGCCATGTAATACAATTCACGCTTTGTGTTTACGCCACCGGTTTCAACGTTCCTAAGCAGAATCTCCATTAAGAAAACAGCTCGTGACATTTTTTGAACAGAAGAGACGTTCAATTCCGTTCGAACCATTTTATCGCCCGGGGTGAGATAACCCACCTTAGGATTGTAAAAAGCGTTATCCAATGCGCACTTTGTCGCCTCGAGAACGGGGCGCTTGGCTTTTTCCAAATCTGATAAAATTGCCAAACAAATTTCTTTTGAATGCTCTGGGATACTTAAGTCATTTTTAGATGAAGCACTTGCCATAATTACTCATCTCCCTTGGAGGAATCTTCCTTGCCAGAAGCCCCTTTTGCGCTCTGTTTTTTCTCAAGCGCTGCGTGTTTTTCAACAGCAACTTGCAGCTCATCTTCAGCCTCAGCAGCATCTCGACCCAAAATTTTCATCAATCCGTCCCTGGCCTTTTGAAGGCGGGCAGCCGGTGCTTTTGTGATGCGACCTACAATCTCAATGAGAATAGGACCGAACTGTTCAATGTGACGAATTTTTTGCTCTAAATCAGCAGCGCGTTTTTCTTTGTTAATGTAACGAGACAATCTTTGACCAGCTTGAATCAACGCCAAACGTAATTCCTCAACCAACTCATCAGAAGCATCAATGGTTTCCTTGGATGCGTTTTTAAATTTAATGAATGGAGAGACTACAGACACGGCCACAATGTAAGGGCCTAATGGAATTGAGTTTTTTGGTTGCTGCAAACCATATGTTTTCCAATTCACCGACTCAATGGCTTTTACAATGGCGCAAGCCGCCTTATCGAACTGAAGAGGAACGCGATTTGCAAAACGCAAAACCTGGGAAGGGTCATCGGATTCACCGCCTCCGTTTTTTAATCGCGCAATGGCCACTTCAACTACAATTGGCTTGGCATCGCAAATGGCCGGTTTTCGGGATACCACACTGAAGAAATCGACCTCACCAAGACGATTCACACTCTTAGACAAAGCCTCTTCACCAATGCTCAACACGGAACGCGTTGAAGGCGCCATGAGTTCAACGTTCTGAAGTGCAGTGAAAATAGATTTCATCTCTTCTTGAGAAAGGCTTGCCAGAGACTGCGTGAACAATCCCTTTTTCACGCCTTCTTTTTTAATCATGTCTGTGATGGTTTGGTCTGAAATGCGCGAAAATCCTTTTTTTAAAAAAGTATCTACGGTCGACTTACCAAACAAATGAGCATGAGTAATAAACTCACCTAATTTCATCGTGTGTGGGTGCGGGGGAACGGCCTCTGGAATGTCGACTTTATCTTGGCTAACTCTGTCGAGTAGCACTGGTTTTTCATCATTGATTTTATACTTAAGCTTCATGTGCGGGTTCACGACACTGGTCGCGACCAAATAAGTTAACAGACCGCCTTCGCCATTGAGCTGGATGCGTCCTTCAAAAACAAATTCAACTGAAATGCCACTTGGCCGATCCCAGTTGATGCTAGTGCGTTCCTTTAAAATCCCCTGGTTTTTCTTGATGTCGACTTCAACAATGCCTTCAATAGCTGAGCGCATTTTTGGTGTTTTTGTAATCACTCGCACACCTTTAGCGCAGGTCATTTGAGCCCATGTCGTTGCAGCAGAAATACCAATACCTTGCTGACCGCGGGAACAACGTCCTCGACCAAACTTAGATGAGGCTAAATATTCACCATAAACTCGGGGCAAATCTTCAACATCAAGCCCAGGTCCATTGTCCGTGACTTTTACACGAATAATGTCGGCATTTTTCTTTGCACCTTGGCTAACGCGCTCAATTTCCACGTCAATATCGGGCAAAATACCTGCCTCTTCGCAAGCATCCAATGAGTTATCGACCGCTTCTTTTAGCGTTGTTAAGACCGCTTTTGTAAGCGACGAAAACCCCACTTGTTGCAAATTTTTCGAGAAATATTCAGCAGTTGAGCTCGATGTGATTTTTTTATTTTCTGTACTTGTTGCTGTAGCCACGGCCAAAACCATAACCGAAATTAATCATAATAAAAAGCCCACCGAAAATTTCTGCGCTGCGTTGAGCTTATAAATACTTCGATTCCTACCGAAACGAAAGCATGCGGATTGCCTCATACTCAGCCAATATGGCTCGAGTTTTTTTCGTCGTTTTGCTTGGTCTCCTCTCAGCCACAATCGGCCATGCACAGCGAACAGGAGAAATCAAAAATTGGATCGCCATGGAAAAATCGCCCATTAGCGAAAGCATGCGCGTAGCCTTGGAGTTAGGAAAAGAAAAAATCACAAACCTGAGCAACTCGTCGCTAAGCCGCGTTCTGCGCCATACGCGCAAAGCAAAACCAACCGACATGGTTCAAGTCAACGACTACCTAATGTCTATTTTAAAGGAAGATGCGACCATTGCAGCAATATCACTTAAGCACTTGGCGGCATTTGAAACATTCAAAAATACTGCCCCCTCACTGCATCGATTTATATCGTCCCTAAGCGACGATGAGCTTTTCTCACTCCTTTCTTACTTTAAAAACAACCCTCAAGAAGCTTACGAGCAGCTTGTTTGGAATCGTCTAAGCCCGAGCGAAAAAACACTATTCAACAAAGACCTATGCAACTCGGCCTTTGCCAATTTTCTTGGCATCATGGGGAAACCCCTGAAATTACGCCTGCCTGAGCTGGAATTTGCACCAAATCAGACCCATTAGAACCCTAAAGTAGGGCCTAAAGAACAGGCCACAAACATCATATTTCTAGGCTCAACCACTGGAATCTGCTAAGAGAACTCCGCATGGCGACCCCCAGGACTCTCAAAATTAATGAGACATTTTTGAGCCTTCAAGGTGAATCCACGCACTCCGGACGCCTGTGTTCTTTTGTGCGCCTCATGGGCTGTCCATTACGTTGCACATATTGCGACACGGAATACGCCTTTCATGATGGCAAAACAAAAAGCTTCGATGAGCTTTTTGAAACCTTGAAAAACTACGGAGCTAAGCTTGTTGAAGTTACCGGCGGTGAGCCGCTTGCGCAAAAAAACTGCATCGCTTTCATGCAAGAACTAGTGTCGCAAAATTATGAAGTGCTTTTAGAAACCAGTGGCGCCTATCCCATTCAAGATGTTCCGCAATCTGTCAGCATTATTTTGGATGTTAAAACACCTGGGTCAGGCGAAGCCGCCAAACAACTTTGGGACAACATGGCCTGGCTTAAACCAAACAAAGATGAAGTGAAATTTGTTGTGAAAGACAAAGCCGACTTCAAATACGCACTGAAAGTCTGCGAAAACTACAATCTCTTATCAAAACACGTGGTTTTAATGTCTCCTGTTCATGGCGTTTTATCCAATAAGGATTTAGCAGAGTGGATTGTAGAGTCCAAAAAACCTTTCCGCTTTCAAGTCCAGCTCCACAAGTATATTTGGGGCGAGAATGTCAAAGGAGTTTAAATGATGAGCGCCTACGTTCCTCAAGAAAAAACATCTGCCTTGGTTGTTTTCTCCGGAGGCCAGGATTCCACAACTTGTCTTTACTGGGCACTTAATAAATTCGATGTCGTTGAAACCATCACGTTCAACTACGGGCAAAAACACACCGTCGAGCTGGAGTGCGCCAAGAGAATTTGTGAGCTCAATGCGGTTCCTCAACGAATTGTGGATATCTCTTCGTTTGGATCGCTCAACGCCAACGCCCTAACCGATGCCTCAATTCCAGTTTCAAATACTGGTGGATTTCAAAACCTCCCCTCTACGTTTGTCCCTGGAAGAAACGCCGTATTTTTCACCTACGCTGCGGCCTTTGCCGCTACTCGCGGTATACGCGACATTGTCAGTGGTGTTTGCCAAACCGATTATTCCGGCTATCCCGATTGTCGCGACGACTTTGTGGCCGCTCAGGAAAAAGCACTCTCCTTGGCCATGGATACCTCATTCACATTTCATAGGCCGTTGATGTTTTTGACCAAGGCCGAAACTTTTCAACTGGCACACAGACTCAATGCTCTTGATGCCGTCATTGAACATTCCCACACCTGTTATGAAGGAAATCGAGTCGACTTTCATGCCTGGGGATATGGCTGCGGAAGCTGCCCTGCCTGCGAGCTTAGAAAAAAAGGCTATGAAGAATTTCGAAAAATTTTCTCTGGCCGCACTCAGTTAAATTTAATTAGCGCTAACACAATGGAGAAAGACAATGCCTAAGGCCGAAGGACTCACCAAACCTTTTGAAAGTGAAAAATCAATTGATACAAAAATTTTGGAAACCTTTGCCTATAAAGGGCCCCGCCAACACATTGAATATGTTTACGAAGAATTCTCAGCGGTCTGTCCCTTTTCAGGACTTCCTGATTTCGGAACCGTCATTGTGGAATACATTCCAGCTAAAAAGTGCGTCGAATTAAAATCGCTCAAGTATTACTACATGAGCTATCGCAATGTCGGCATTTACCAAGAGGCCGTGACATCGCGCCTTTATAACGACATTTATGCCTACCTCAAGCCTGAGAGATTGGTAATCACGACCATCTACAAAACTCGAGGCGGCATAGACACAACTTGCGTTGTGGATTCCAAAGATCAATAAATAAATCAGTAGCAGTTACTGAGCTTTTTTAGCACCTGCTGCGATTTCTAAAATCACAGGAAGCGCTTCTTTTGGATAAAGAGCTTTCATTTGTGAAATTAGCTCTTCTTTGGTTTTTACTTGAGTGGCAACTTTCTCGTAATTTTGAATGTATGCTTCATTTTTACTCAGCAAATCAGCTCCACCTGAAGTTCCGTGGCCTGCCAAAACCTTTACTGGTTTCAATGCCTTCAACAGTTGAATATTTTTCAACCAACCATCAGAGCGACCTTCCGCTAGCCACAAATGAACCTGAGAATACACAGCATCTCCAGCAAGCAGTGTCTGGCTATTTTCAATAAACAAGGCTGTTGCCGCGTCACTTTCACCAGCCTCAAGATCAATCAAACGAATGTTTTGACCATCTACGGACAGGTGCTTTCCTGAGAAGGCCTCAGGCTTAACCAGAGTGTCTGCAATTTCATCCTTATAGACCGATTTCCAATAAGCTTGCTTCCCAGAAAATGTTTCCACCATACTTGCAATCACTGCCGGACGAGCCAAGACCTGTGCCTTGGGAAACTCTTTTTTTAGAACTTCCAAACCAAAATAATGATCGGGATGGCCATGGGTGATGAATATAGTTTTCAAGTTTTTCTTTTTCGCTTTCACAAGTTGCACAACTTTGAGCGCTTCTGACTTTGTGAATTGAGCATCAACTAAAATGGCATCTTTTTTACCTGTAATCAGATGTGAATTTACAAGAAATCCCGCCTCTGAGGCGGTGTGGGTAAACACCTGAAGGGAAGCACCAGCAGCTTGAGTTGTTAAAGCGTTAAGAGTTAATAAACTTGTTGTTAGTATTGTTGTTTTCATAAGACCTCCTATGTCTTGCCACGAATTGTTTCGTTTTGTGAGGCTTATTGTACGCAAAACACGTTTTAAATACTTCCCGAATTCCGCCAAGCAGTTTTGGGAATCAGACAAAGCAGCTACTTTGGCGCCATAAAGCGACAGGCTTAAACTAAAGATTATTCATGGGGCCGAATGCCAATTGGCTTCTTTTGTGTGACGAATGGATTCAGTAAATCTCGTATTGTTTTAAATACTTCTTTAAGTTGTTTATCGCTGTTTCGCTATGCAAAACACCTGACAACATTGCAATTCCTTGCTCAGTAAATGCAAATGGCAAATACTTTATGTTTTGCCCTCGCTTCAAGGTCACAGTTTGTGACCTTGAAAGAGCTGCCGCCTCTTGCGTACTCAACTGGAACATAAAATCTTCAGGGAATCTTGCATGCTTAAGTCGCTTAGCAAAATGTATAAAACAATACCCCCAACCTCTTGCCATGAAAGACATTGGCCATGCAACATCATCAAGTACCCCACGGATGAAGCTCAGGTGGTGTTTAGCCTTACACTCTTTGTTTCAATTGTAGTTGGTCTACTAAAAACAGGGTTAAGAGCCTATTTCAGCTCTTTTTTCTTTTACTCCTTCGTTTTTTCCTACGCTTACGACTCAAGATTCACTAATTCAAACTTTTATAAGAAAAAGCCGAAAACGAATCATGGGCATTCGTTTGACTGCATTGGGCATGAACTTGCTGTTATTGGCTAGTTTCACAACAAGCCCTGCCACGGCAAAAAACTGTAAAGTTCACTTTGCCAAGGTCAATCCGCGTCACAATGCCTATCCCGAAAAAATAGCTTTAGAATCATTAAACCGAACGATTCCACTCAATGCATGGGTAGACCTGAACAAACTTAGCGACAAGGAAATACGGGCTTTCTTTCAAGAACTCCTCGACAATGAATATTTGGTTGAACTGAGCTCGGGTCAGCAAAGCCGAGTTAAACACTTTTATGTCGGAAAAAAAAACAAACGCACCTATCTCCAGCTTGGTCTAGAGGATTTCACAAATCCCAAGAGCAAATACCATAATACCGTTACTCTTACCGACTTTGAAACCTACAAACAGTCTAAAATTAGAATCAGCGCAACGCCCTCAAAAATTGAGCATCCTATCTTCATAATAAGGAAGAGCTTAGATGAAGATCTCGAGCGGACAAAGCTTTCCGAGAACGACATTGCGCTTCTGAAAGAAAAAGCTATGGGAGTGATGACCTTTGCTGATTTCCTAAAGGATCGCCGGTTTAAAAAAAGCAAAAAAGACGTCATGCTTCTTGGCAATGATGGCTTTGTGTACAGAAGGCTCGCCGAAGAACGTCAATACGAGGTCTTTGATACTGTCTACTCTAGATACTATGAAGATGGTACGCTTCAAGAATCAGCCGGCCCCTGGGACACGGATACCGGTCCTATAAAAAAAGTTACTGACCGTTTTATGACTGAAATTTCCGGCTATCAAATTGTTTTTTTGCTTCCAGAAAATTTTCCCTCTCAAAAAAGTCTATATGGAAAAGGAAAACCTGGCTACACCTATGATGAATGGCTCTGGCTTAAGAAGCATCCGGAGACTTTGAAGAATGCAATATTTGTCACAGGCGACACCACCACCATTGGTCCCAAAGGCTTATGGAACATAAGTGGGTCGAACGAGCATGAGAAGCAAAAACATTTGACTAAGATATTCGTCGACCCAACACCTTATGAACTCAAATGATTTTATAAAGACGTCGCTCGGCGTACCTTGAGCTACTTTTAAAAAACTCGAAGTGTCGCGTTCTCACTGGAACCTTGGAAAACATTGGCCATGCAACATCATCAAGTACCCCACGGATGAAGCTCAGGTGGTGTTTAGCCTTACACTCTTTGTTTCAATTGTAGTTGGTCTTCTAAAAACAGGGTTAAGAGCCTATTTCAGCTCTTTTTTCTTTTACTCCTTCGTTTTTTCCTACGCTTACGACTCAAGATTCTCAGGACTAATGTCGAGAGGAGAACTAGCGTTGGAGCTAGTTCTCTTAAAAATTGCATGATGTTTGTGGCATCTTGCATACGGTCCTCCTTACGGAGACCCGTCCATGGATCGACCCTGCCCCCTGCGGGCTTTCGCAGCATCAATTTGTGCCCCTGGCACAAATTGCCGCGCAAAATCCGTGAGGCAGGGCTGCCCGTACAAGTTCCATGCCAGGCCTATACTCCAAATCAGATTATTTACTTATTTTTAAAAATTCAGAGGGAAGGCGGCCAGTTTGGCGCCGAAAAATCTCAATAAATTGAGCCAAGGACTGATAGCCAACATCGTAGGAGACTGAGGTCACAGATACATTTGGTTTGCGGAGCAACTCTTTGGCTTTTTCAATTCGTAACTGCTGCAAAACTTGCTTAGGCGCAACTCCCAACTCTTTTACGCAAAGCCTATGCAACGTTCTCTCACTTAGACCCGCTTTTTTGGAGACAAGCTCAAGCGATTTCGCTTCGTCTATGTTTTCCTCCAGCAAAGCAACTGCCTTTTTTAGGCGCGCATCCTTTGCCCTTGAGACCCAATCAATGTCCACTTGAACCTGTTCTTTTTTATTCAATTTGCTTTCAAGCAAACTGAGAAACACTTTTTCTAGAAGCTTGAGAGTTGCCGCTTCTTCACAAAGTAAGATTTCAAACAAAAGCTCTTTTAAAATTTGTGATGAAGGGAAAACACCTGGTGTTTTCATGGGCGTTTTGAATGCCGATTTTTTAATTAAAACTATGAGCCGCTCACCTTGTTCTTTTGCCGACTGAAAAGCGTGCTCAATTTGTGTTGGCAAAAACAGCATGCGCCCTGGCGAACAGTGAACGGGCTTATTCATAGTCAAAACTTTGATATCACCAAGCAAAGGCAAGAATAAAACATGTTCCTCGTGAGCATGAAGTTCAACTTCTTTTCCAGGAAGGTTGTGGTGGACGACATAAAGACCGCCAACTGATTTAAAAATGTCCGTTCCTTTTTTCATTTTCTTAAATCAAACCCCAATTTGACGACTTTTTAACGCAGTTGCGACACCAAAAGGTAGGCCGTACCGTTAAGTTGGTAGTCCCAGCAGGAATCGAACCTACAACTACTCTTTAGGAAAGAGTCGTTATATCCATTTAACTATGGGACCAAACCTTTGAGTATCAAAACTTTGGCTCTTTTAGCATACCATTTGAACTAAATTATCGTTATCATAGAATTATTCGCTATGACACCAGATTTAGCAACTAAACTCATGCCCTACCTTTCTTACTTTCTTTATGCGCAGCTCATGCTGATTTGCTCGCTTGTTATTGTGGGTGGAATCCTGGTCCTCAAAAGGGTCATGAAAAAACAACCATTTGAAGGCGATGTCGAGTTTGATCATGAGCGCATAGCCGCTGAACTCAACACGGAAATTGCGCGCCTAAGGGATTTGCGCAACCGACTATATCCAAGCAAAGACCCTATAGATCCAAATGCCGTCATGAGCCCAGAAGACATGGCCGCTCTTCGCGTCTCCATTGAAAAAGATTACAAAGATAAAATTGAAAAATTAGAACAAGAACTAGTTGAGGCCAAAGCAAGTGCTGGCACGGGCACACCAAGCGCAGGTGGGGATGAAAACACCAAGCAAGAATTAGCAAAAGCGCAAAACCTGGCCAAAGACTGGGAGAAAAAATACACCACGCTCAATAAAGAGCATGAGGCTCTTAGCAAAGGTGGTTCAGCAAAAGAAACGGCCGATCTCCAAACCAAAATTGCAAATCTTGAAGCCGCTCTCTCGGAATATGAAATTTTCGAAGAAGAATTCTCCATGGTCAAAAAATACAAGAGCGAAATTGAGGATTTGCGAGCTCAAATAGCAGAATCAGGACGATCTCCAATTGAACAGAAGGCACCTAAAGCGTCAGCATCTGCCGCCTCTCCACTCGACGTTAGCGCTCCGCAAACGGAAGAAGCTCCAGCAGCAGAACCTGTCGCCGCGCAAGCTGCCCCAGCTCCGACACCTGCTGCCCCTGCACCAACAACACCGGCACCTGCAGCAGCAGCACCAGCATCTGCGGGAGTTGGTGGATCCACTCAATTGACCAATGATGATATTGCAAAGCTTTTTGCCGATCTTGAGAATGTTCAATCAGAGCCAAGCACCGCTGCAGCCGCGGCACCAGCACCAGCGCCTGCGCCAGAAGCCGCTCCAGAAGCAGCCCCTGCTGCTAATGTAAATTTGGACGATGAGCTCAGCCAACTTCTTGCTGAGGCGGAAGCTCCGCCACCAGACCAATCTCCAGAAACAGAACTTAAAGTTACAGCAGCTCCGTCTGCAGCGGCAGATATGCCTGCACCCACAGGACAAGACCTGGAAGCTGCAGCAGAGGCCGCAGCCTCGGGCGATGACGATCTCATTGCAGAATTTGAAAAATTGCTAGGATCCACCCCTAAAGACCAAGCATGAAAAACATCGTAACTCTGTTTTTTGTTGTATGTTTTCTTAACCTCGATGCCAAGGCAAGTACTCAGCAAGAAGAGACACCATGGCTCATGAATGCTTTTTTATCCATGTCTCAAACACAGCCCGACCGCTTACTGAAACTTGCCGACAACTTGTTTTCAGAAGACGCTATACGAATTTCTTCTGTAGATTCCGCTCAAGCCTTTGACTGGCAGCATCGGCTAGCCATGGTTTCTGCCCTCTCAGAGTTTTTTGAGCCAAATTTTAAATCGGCAACAGCCGTTAGAAAACAAAAGGTCAGGACCCTGCTTAAAAAAGCCCTGCACAAAGACCCAGCCCTCATTGTTCGAGATGGAACCGTTGAATCGCTTCGACGCATTTTCCAAATGCAACCTGCAGAAGCAGCCACATGGAAGACAGATTTGGAAAAATCGTTTTTGGATTCCAAGAATTCTGCCAATGGCGAAGGCTACTTTATTAGAGAAACCTTGTTGTACGCTTTGCGTGAAGGATCACTTCCACTAAGCAAAAAAATTAAAGCAACAACGCTAAAGGACAAGAACAAACGCATCAAAGAACTTGTCTCCCTTTGGGACAACTCTGTTGGTAGCAATTTTAAGGTCAAATAACCCTTACTCGGTTTTAGGGCTTGGTTTTTCACTTTTGGCAGCCGCGCCAGCACCCACTTTTTTGCGACGTAGAGTTTCCCAAATTCGCAATCGTTGACCTATGCGGTACAAAATGACCTCTTCTTCCAATTGATCGGTTGGTGCCCGCTGCCAATCAGAAAAAAAATTCTTAAACGTTGAAAGCTGCTTGGTCACCTGAACCCGTGTTGCAGGCTCAGCAGTTTGAGCAATCAATCCCTTGGAAAGCCTAACCTTAAGAACGTATTTGACCTCTTCCATCCGGCCATCTTCATTAGGATATTCAAATAAATAAGAGTTATAACGGGCCTGAATGGGTTCGGTTTCAATCACGCCACTTTCCCTATCGCCACCAGAAATCACATATAAATCCAAAACGGCAAGGGTTGCCTCCCAAACGGCATCATAGGGGGCGGGGTAAATTCTTGAATATGGGAAATCCAAAGGTCGAGCCGGTGGCTTGCTGCTCACGCAACCCATCATTGACCCCATCAACAAGGCCGCGAGAACAGTGACAAAGCTATTGACTAGTTTAAAAAACAAACGCAGACTCCCCCCATTAATTTAGCAGGGTTAGCTGTAGCCGCAAGTCGGCAGATATATTAACTTTTGCTTATGTCACTTAAAGGCCTGGGTAGCTCAGCTGGTGAGAGCGGCGGATTCATAACCCGCAGGTCGGCGGTTCGACTCCGCCCTCAGGCACCAATCGACATGGGGATTAATGGCCAATTCCGTATTCTTCTCTAAAAGCCAAATTGTCCAAATCCCAGTACCCGGTTCCCTTAAGTCGAGATATTAAATAAGTGGGACTAGGATCGCTTATTTCAACCAAATCATTATTCGTGGGCAGGTAGGCACCAAAGAAGCAGAATGGTTTTGAGGAATCCAATGTTTTTTTCCATGCCTTCAAAATAAGAGCGCAGTCGTAATTTTCTGCGTATTCAAGCCCAAAAACATATTCCTTGGCTTTATCCTCTACAACGACCTCTGGGATAGGATTTTTTTTATCGGCCATCGCGCAGTGAAAAGAGAGTGTCTTGTTTTCAAAGCACTGCCAACGTGAAAAAGACTGCCAATAGTTCGGATCATTCAGTGCTGCGCTTATCGTGGGCCTGTTTGCACGATTTTCATATTCCAACATCCAATCGTCATAATTTAGTAGGGAGAGGGGATGAGACAAATAAACTCCAAGGCCCAAGATCGCTAACAATGCCAACGTGACAAGAGATCTGTTAAAAATCCGATTTCTCATTTTTTAGCTTTCTTTATTTTCTTTCTTTGACTTTTTAATCGTTTGTGACGTGTTTTCATTTTCTGCATAATATCGTCAGTTTTTTCATCTTTTCCAATATCGTTAAAAATTCCTTTGTACTCCGCTCCGGCCTCCTCCCACGATACCTTGCGCTTGAGCCTGCGCTCAAGCAAATGTCTTTTATGATAAAGCCATCGAACACCTGCCGCAATATTGGGCTCTGTTTGGCGACTTTCTTCTGGGGTCAGTGAAACTAAGTGGTCACGGAGCTCGCCCTCAGGATCTTGAAGTATCACTCTTGTGGATTCTGTGATTTGAATCAATCCCCGCGCTGGCCCCATTTTGCTTTGCACGTCTCGAGGAATTTCAAAACCAGATTCCGTCGAAATCAGAGCTTTTATAAAATCAGCCGTGACTGGATTATCTGGCTTTAGAGTTTCATTCCAAAACTTTGTCCATCCAGCAATGCTAAGATCGTAACCATTGCCATTTGGAAAATCCAAGGCATCAGGGACGGGCATAACATCAGGGTCACTTCTTAACTCTTCAAAATGAAGACTGGCTATCTCGCGTAACTCCTGAGCAGTATAAAATTCTTGTTTACCTGGATTATTTCTACAGTGCCCTCTACGAAGGGTTTGGTAGCCCGGACCTTTTGCACTTGGCGGGACCGTGAGGTCATGTTCCACGACCCAGTGTTCACCAATGGCGCAAAGCCTCCATGGGTGAGTTTTTTTAATTTCGGATGCAGGAGGCTGCGACGAAGAAGAGGGCTGCTTTGGAGTTGCCTCAGACGGGACTTCCTTTTTTCTAAATATACTATCTACAACCTTGTCGATTCCTTTTTTGATCAATCGATTCAATGTAGATTTCCCTAATCGTTCTAAAAAAGAAGACATGATTTATTCTACCGCCGCGAATCTACATTCATTTCTCATTTCCACGCAGAGAAACAGTCTCTTCATATTCATTTCACACCTAAGCCGCCACCACTACAGCATTCATTTTTAGCTTTTCTGCAAAACGAATCAGCTTGTCCAAAGAGAATAACTCAATTTTACATTTAACGATGTCGTTAACTCTTGCCTTATCGATTCCCAAACGACGAGCCATTTCCACTTGATTTAGATTGTGGTCATGCATGTAAACAATAAACCGCTGACAAAACTGAAACTTTGTTCGATCAAGTAACGGAGCATCTTTGGAGATAATTCGTGTGGGCTCAGCTTTCTTGAGTTTAGCTAAAACTTTTTTTATTTCTTTTTGACTTGGATATGCCATAATCATTTTATCCTTCTATCCCTGTAAGAACTAATAACACCGATATAAACTTTTCCTTTTTCTAAAAGCCAAATAAGCCGATAACCTCTGCCGTTTAACTTTAAAGCCGAAGCGAAATATTCATACACTCCTTCAACTGCCACTGCTTCCGATTCTGTTTCTGCCAGCATTCGCACAAGATCAACAATAATATCGTTCGTTATTTCAGGATGTTTTTTTGACGTGTGGATCAAGAACAATTGCAGATATTCGACGCCTGTTAATAACGATCGGTTCAATACTGATAAGCTTACGAAGCACTCGACAAGAGTCTCACAAGTTGCAGAATTATGCAACTTATTTTCCCTCCCCGGAACCATAGGCTCAGGCAAAGTAATGTTGCCACTAACCGTCTTGACAGGTGGCCCTGAATTTTTTAGTAATTTCAAATGCTTATAGGCAAACAATCGGCGGCTCAACTCCGCCCTCAGGCACCAATCGAATGGATTGCGCTAATCGCCATAGCCATAGGCGTTTTTCTTCGCTGTTTTGACCTCAACAACACCCCCAGATCCGTCGACATCGATGAAGCCTCTATTCTGTATTGGGCAAAAGAAACGCTCAAATGGGGTAAATTTTATGTTTATGCCCCTGAGGGAAACGCCTGGGAAATGCTCCCTGGCTATCTCTACCACTTTGCCTCCAACTTTTTTTGGTCACCACGCGTGCTCCCCAATCTTTGGGGCTTGCTAGACCTCTGGCTTGTTTACCTGCTCGCTAAAAGACAATTTTCACATCAAGCAGGCCTTATGGCAGCAGCACTGCTAGCGCTTTCACCTTGGCATATTTTTTTCTCGCGCGTTGTTGGAACTTGCATGGGACTAACAACACTTGTGCTTTGGGGGTTTTACTTACTGCCGAAAAAACAAAGTTTCTGGCACATGTTTCGACATTGTTTTGGATTGCTCTATTACACCATTTACCGAGTATTTTTTATTTTTGAGTTTTTATATTATTTAAAGAAAAAAAATTACAAGCAAGCACTCTGGAGTATTTGCGGAGCACTCCTATTTGGTCTCGTTGTTGCCATCTCCGAAAGCCCGCTGACAGAAATTTTCACCCGTGGCACCTACAACTTCATGGATGTGAAACTAAACTATGCTGAAAATATTATCTGGTCGTTTCTAGTTCCTTTTTTCCCACTTGCCGAGCAGTTCCGCGCCATCACCGATCACTTCATGTCCGATTACGTTCACACGGGATTTAATCTTGCTTTAGGTTTTTCCCCTGCCCCAGGCTGGGGAGCAAGTCTACTTTTTCTTGGATCACTCGCCATACTTCTTCGCAAACCAAAACAAATCACAAACCTACCTTTGTTTGTTTTCATTGCGCTCATGTATGTCGCCCTTGCGTTCATGGGCCCAAGCCATTCCCGCTTTCAATTCCTAGCTCCACTCATAGCGCTCATTACCGTTCAAGGTTTTGAAAAACTAAATACGACAAACTCATACAAAGCACTTTCCTTGGGGCTTGCCTTGCTTCTCATGCAAAGCACCTACTTCATTTCAAATCTATCCAATGAAAATAAAATGCAAGCCGTGTTCCATAGCCGCTACCAGAGGCTTAGCTCAACTTTGCAAAAAGAACTGGGCATCCGTGCCAACAAAACAGAAGTTTATGTTGCCTCATTTTATGGATTCCGCACAGCACGGTATTATTCTGATCTGTCTCAAAAATTCTACGCCCTGGTTTTGTTTCCACCATATGAGGTTGAAAACTTAATGAAAACCTTTGCGCAAAGTTCATCACAGTTCATTGTGATTGATACCTTGCCAGACAACGCGGAAGACTATAGTGGCTACCCGTATAGCGCTAAACTTTTTGAATTAGAAGCCTACATACGCTCACGCGCCATGGTCTTAAGTGAAAAAGAACTTGTTGATTCAGGAATTAAATTAGGAAAATTGCTGGAGATTCAATGGCATTAAAACCAGTGACAGCAAAAACAATACTCGACACTCTTAAGAAAAACGGGCGCCAGGACCTAGCCAATTTTCAACAAGGTTTTTTTAAAACACATCGTGCAGGTTACGGTGAAGGCGATTTGTTTTTTGGATGGAGCGTTCCTCCAATACGAGCACTTTCTAAGCAATACAAAAACCTGGAGCTTCCAGAAATCATTGTGCTTTTAGAATCGCCTTACCATGAAGCAAGACTTCTTGCTCTTTTCATCATGGTTTTGCAATACGCAAAGAGCTCGTCCAAACACCAAAATGCACTTTTCCGCACATACATTCGATACAAGGCCTATGTTAATAACTGGGACTTAGTTGACGCCTCAGCGCCCTACATTTCAGGCCCGCACTTATTCAACAAAGATAGAGCGCTTTTGTTCCGCCTGGCAAAATCAAAGCATTTATGGGACCGAAGAATTGCCATTATCAGCACACTTTATTTTATTAGAAAAAATGACTTTAGCGACACAGTCAAAATATCCAAACTTCTTTTGGCCGACAAACATGACTTGATTCACAAAGCCTCAGGCTGGATGTTGCGCGAAGCAGGAAAAAGAAATCTCGCCGTACTTTTGTCGTTTTTAGATTTGCACCACCGCAAGATGCCAAGAACCATGCTGCGCTATGCAATTGAAAAGCTAAGCACCAAACAGAAAAAACACTACATGAGAAGAGATTAAAAATTTTCCTGCTAAACTGAGTTCATGTCTAAAATTCGCTTGTTTTTCTTTTTATCCATAAGCTCCATTTCTGCACTTGCACAAAACACCATAAGCGACACCTTTATGTGTGAGCTCTCATTCATGGGGGACAAACACTATCCAACGTTTGGAATAATCAAACATCTTAAGGTTGTTCGCCAAGACAAGGACTCTGAGTTTTTAGATTACAAAAAAACATTTGCCCAAGACTCTTTAAGTGCTGAAGCAAAAAGCGAAAAAAATGAGCACTTAAAAATTAGCGCTGACATTTCATACACACACTACTTTAGCGCTTTAACAAATAAGGCGCGTTTTTCCAGATGCTTTAACGTCTACTTTCAAAAAGATGATCTCATTATTCCTTTTGAATGTGTCAGCGCAGGCCACGACCCATTTAATCTTGAAGACAAAACTTGGTCAGACGTTTCCATAAATAATGGCAGACCCAATTTTCCCATCAGAAACTGGCAGCTTGAAGTTCCTTTAGATGAAGGGACATTGAAATACCGCTGCTCTAAAACACAATAATTAGCCGCCGTGAAAAAAGTTGTTTTAATTAATTTTGGAAGCCTAGGAGACATCCACCCCTTTATTGGCTTGGGTCTTGCCCTTCAAAAAGCTGGTATAAAAGTGGTCTTTGGCACCAACCTCTCGCACGTCCCTCGCGTGCAACAAGCTGGACTAGAGGCTTACGGCGTAGGTCCAGACCTTCGACCCGATGATCCAGAGCTCATTGCTGTCGTCATGAACTCCATCAAGGGCCCAGAAATTCTACACAAGAAATATATTTTCCCTTCCTCTGAAAAAGGAATTGCGGACTCTCTACCTTTAACAAAAGATGCCAATCTCATTCTTACGGGAATGTTGGGCTATTTTGTCCCCACACTTTCTGAACTCACAAAAGTTCCCTGGGGAATGGCCATGCTTGCCCCTATGGCATATTGGTCTGCCTACGACCCTCCTGAATTGCCCGCCATTCCTTTCTTGCGCCCACTCAAATTTTTAGGACCAACATTTTTTAAATATTTTTACCAAGCTATTTTTTCCGTAAGTACCAGTTGGGCAGAGCCACTCCAAGCAATTCGCAAGAAGAACGGACTGCCCCCTCAACCCAACCCAATGAAAGCCTCCACCATGACAAGTGGGAGTATTAATTTGGCTTTATTTTCAAAGCATTTCGCAGCACCACAGCCCGACTGGCCAAAGAACCTTATTCAACCAGGCTACATGAGTTACGATGGCCCAGGAAATGATGCTGTTTTAAACCCGGATCTAGGCGCTTTTTTATCGCAAGGTGATTCTCCGGTTTTAATGACACTCGGATCAACCAATGTTCACACACCAGGCGAGCTGTATGAAATTTTTCATGAAGCTCTACTGCCACTCCAGCAACGAGCCATCATGCTCGTAGGCTCAAAAAATCTTTCTGAGTACAAAAAGAAATTTGAAAGTAAAACTGTTGCAGTTTTTGACTACGCGCCTTACGCAAAACTTATGCCTCATTGCTCAACCATAGTTCATCAAGGCGGTGCAGGCACAACCGGACAATGTTTGCGGGCAGGAAAGCCATCAATCATTGTAGGAAGCGCAAACGATCAGCTAGATAATGCCAGACATGTTGAAGAAATTGGCGCAGGTGTAAAACTTCCATTAAAAAAATTGTCCGTATCTACTCTTAGAGAAGCGCTCATTCATACACAAAGCGCCGCCATGAAGCGCGCGGCATCCGATGTTGGTGAGCACATTCGTTCAGAAAATGCTGAGGCCACGGCAGTCTTGGCCATTCAAAAACTGATTGGATAAGCAAATGAACCTAAAAGAATTGAATGAACAAATTTTAGTTGTCCCCTTTGTTGAACTTGAGCCACATTTAAAACGAGGTGCGGTCATTGTGATTGATGAAAGCCTAGATTTAGCGGAAGTTGGACTGCTCATGGCGAACGACAACAAAGCAGCCATTGTTGATTTGCTAAACGAACATCTTATGACCAAAGCCAGTAGCGTAGATTACGAAGCCTGGCGCAGAGAAAAAAGATTCTTTAAGTTCCTCGTGATTCAACCCTTTGTGGTTGTGCAAAACTACGTCGCACTCTCCCCTACCAAGCACTAAGAAAAATGCTCACAAGGTCAGGAAGTCAGAATTCTCTTGTACGACCTTTTTTAAAATTTGATACAGTGCACAAGACGTTAAATGACCAACTTCGAAAGGAATTTTTACATATGAAAATCAATATCTTAATAGCATCGGCTCTGTTCTCACTGGTTTGTGCCAGCAGCACCTTAGCCTCTGAGCCAGTAGTAAACTGCACTCCGTACCAAGGCCACTTTTTGAGAATTTACAAACGAGACAATCGCTTCGTTGGTTTCTATAAATCCTATGGCCACAACCAACACGTAGTGCAAATGAGCTGTAAACGTCTTACTCGCAAACCCTACCTCTTCGAGTGTAGAAAGAATAACCTTATAGCTACAGTTTATTCCCAAAACGGCAAGCTTGCGGTAGAGCATTCACTTGATGGCGATTTTGGTCCAACAGATAGCGGTTACCTGTACACGATGAACTGCAAATAGTATCAAGTCCTAATGGCACTACAAACTTCAGTTTCGTCACCTGTTGGGACTCTTTACATCGCGGCATCCTCCGAAGGCTTGCAATATGTGGGATGGGAAAAGCAACCCATCCCCGTCACAAAATCGCTAGCCAGCTCAACAGCTGCCGAGAAAAAAATTGTAGAGAAAACCAAACAGCAACTTGCAGAGTATTTTTCAGGACAGCGAAAAACATTTAACATTCCTCTTTGCACCGTAGGCACAAAGTTTCAAAAAGATGTTTGGAATGCCTTGTATAAAATTCCCTTTGGTCAAACCTGTTCTTATAAAGACATTGCTGCAAAAATTAAAAAGTCCAAAGCAGTTCGTGCCGTGGGATCAGCCAACGGGAAAAACCCCATATGCATTATCATCCCTTGTCATAGAGTCATTGCTGCCGATGGTTCACTTGGAGGCTACTCCGCTGGGCTCAAAAACAAGGTTAAGCTATTGGAACTAGAGCGCCAACAAGGCAAATAGCTGCTTAAGACTTGCCCCAATTCTACCGATAAATTGGTCATGTCAGGTGTGCGCAAGCTATTCATTTTATTCGCAATCCTCTGCGCGCACTCGTTTGCTTTTGCGCAAGCAAAGAAAATTGGAGTGTATTCTGGAACGTTCAACCCTCCTCACATGGACCACGTGGGGCTTGTCCTTCAAGTCAAAACCAAACTAGGACTCGATACCATTTACGTGATTCCCAATGTCAGCAGCGATCACAAAAATAATGTTCTAAGTTATGAGCACCGAAAAGAAATGACCAGACTTGCCTTTGGCAACGAACCTGGAATTTTTATGCCAAACCAAGAACTAGAAGACGCCTTCCGACAAGAAGACATGTTAGGCGTGTTGAAAAAAATTCACAGCCAGTACCCCGAGGCCAATATTTATCAAATCATGGGCGACGATAGTTTTGTTAGATATCGCAAAGTTCCTGAAAACGTTAGGTTCACAAAAAATGTTTCTTTGGTTGTCATTGAGCGCGAGGCCATAGAAGCCATTCCACATACTTTAGGCGCAACACCCATCATCTCCATGAAGGTGAATCACCATGATTTATCCTCAACACTAATTCGCAAATCTTTGGATCAGGCAAAACCACACGAAGCCATTGCCCCGGCCGTTTGGAAATACATACAAGATAAAAAACTTTACGGTTTTGTTGCTATAGAATGCTCAAAGCTATTTGCAACACTTAGACCATCAATCTAAAAACCCACAGCTTGTTTTTGTCACAACTCTCTTACCTGCTTTAAGTTGTGATGCAATCTGCTCAGCCATCGCCTTACGCGCTCCAAAAGAGTACTCATGTGGATGAATGTTTGCTTTTTCCAAATCACCAACAGCATCAGTATTTTGCGAGCAGAACATGCTTGCACGGCCTTCACCCTGAAGATTTCTCATGATGTAATAAGCCTCAGTGCAAGAAGCCACTTCACGAGTTTCTTCATTAATACTGCACGCCACTATGGGGAAATAAATGGAACCATCGGTTTTGCCATTGAACTCCAAAAGAGCAACAAATTTCATTCTATCAAAAACTTTGGGCAGCTGTGTCCCACCAGTAAGTAACATTGAATGCGTCTCACCAACGCCGCCCCAAGCCGTTGTCATGGAATCGCTTAAATTCATTCGAAGAGACCACGTGGAGTCTTTTCTTGGATGATCAGTTACAAATCGGCAATCCAAAGAATTGGTTGAATCATTCCACTTCATTTCATCAATACGCGAAGGGCGAACAGCCTTAAGTATACAGACAGCATTTTTAAACGCAGGGCCTACGAGTTCTTCATTGTCCAAAAGCAGTTTTGTTATTCCTGCAGCAGCATCGCCTTGATACTCAATAGTAATAGGGTTTTGCGCATAAGCTCCAGCAACAAAAAAACAGCCAAGAACTAATAGAGCATTTCTAATCGATTGGTTGATCAATGACATAGGTACCTCGCTTGAGCGAGGACTTAGGCAATTGCACCACCACGGTCAAGTCATTAGCGCTAATTTACGAATTCTTATAGGCCAAACTGTACTCCACGAGGCCAGTAACTTACCTCAATTTCATGGCCCGAAGGGTCTGTAATGTACCATGACTTAGAGTGCGGGTAGTCCACCGCTCCTCCATACTCAACCTCAATCTTGTACTCCTTCAGTAAGCGCTCCCACAGAGCAACATCCAAATTCTCAAAGCGAATTCCAAAATGAGAAACTTGATGATGAGAAAATGGTCTCTGCCCTGGTAATCCCTTATCTGGATACTCATACAAACAAAGCATGGTTTCATCTTTTTTTATGATGGCCCATCTTACTGTTCTATTTTCTTGTCGCCGAACTCCCGACTCAACGCACTCAAAAGCAAAGAGCGAGCTATACCATTGCTGTGTCTGCTCCAGGTTCGTAACTGTCATATTGATGTGATCTAGTTGTATTTTCATTTTCATATATCTCCTGAGGAGTATTGAACCTGATATAGACATAATAATCACTAAATGGTTATTTAAATAACCAATGGCCAACACAAAAGACACCCTTTCTAAAAACTTAGCCGCAAAGCTACTTGAGCTCAGACAAAAAAGAGGCCTCTCACAATATCAGCTTGCGAAGCTTGCCGATATTCCCAGATCTACAATTACTGTAATGGAGTCAGGAAGCGCCAACCCTTCAGTTATGACTCTTCAAAAAATTGCAGAAGTCTTGGGCTGCAAAATTGAAGAACTGCTAAGCCCATCAAGACATTATTATTTGCACATAAAAAACTCGCAGATACCCCTGCATCCCAGATCCAAAAAAGGCATTAGTATAAGAAAACTACTTCCTGACTCCATTCCACATATGGACTTTGATGAGGTTATCTTAAGTCCAAAAATGACAATGGTGGGCGCGCCACATACCACAGGAACAAAAGAATATATGATTTGCACCAAAGGAAAAATTCAAGTCTCGCTTGATGGACAGCCCTTTGATTTATCCGAAGGTGACGTTCTGGCTTTTCCTGGCTCCATTAAACACAGTTACAAAAACACAGCGGCACAAGAAGCGCGTTTTCTTAGTCTTGTAGCACTAGCCCCACTAATTTAAGGATTCGCTTCAGCAGATAAACGGACCAGCTTCATGACTTCATCAAAAGGAAGGTTTTTGTTTGTGCCAACAAATTCATCCACGCCTCTTCCTTGTGGGAACCAAACGATTTCTGGTGTCATAGCTGAGGTCCAATAGCCCCCAATTATTTTTTGGTCTTTATCTAAAAAAAGCTGATAACTATAATTGTGTTCTTTTGAATGTTTTCCCGCAGCAATGTCCGCTTTTGTAGGGCCGTTCATAGCGGCGGCTCTCTCCTGAGTTGAGCTGAAAAAACCCAAGTTTGGCTCACCAGTCAGCTCTACCTTCAGTTCAACATTCACAAAGTGCGTAGCCTCTTCTGGAACCTCAACATTGAGAGGCTTGTTCCACTGCGAAAACTTTGTGACCTCGCCCAACGTTCTCTCATAGCCAAGTGATGTGCTGTTCATGATTGGTTTTCCAGGCATGGCATCGAATATAAATGGAATGCGAGCTGTTCCAAAATATGAGCGTATCATGGCATCAAATGCCCCAGGATTTGCCAAATGATCAGATTTCCAAACAGCCCAATTAGGCAAAGGAGAACCCATCGCTGCATATTTTTCTACATAGAAATAAGAAGCGCCAAGCAACGCCTTCAAATCGCTGGGCTGAAATTCTAATTCAATTCCATCTTTGCTTTTAACAATAATTGCCCGAGATGGCTCACTATCTCTAGTAATGACGCCCGCAGCGCAACGACCATTACAAAACCCTTCCCAGATGCCAATCATCCCCTTACGACCAGGACCTCTGTTGTAATACTCCGTTTGCGTAATTGGGAAATGATATAGCCCAAGAAAAATATCCATTTTCTCTGCTGGAGATAACTTATTTCGCTCTTCTTGAGACAGCTTTAAAACTGCTGTCTTAGCTTGCTCGGGGCTAAGAACTGCTCCCTTCTCACCTTCAAATAAAAACTTATACCCGGTATTTTGCTCTACCTGCCAACGATTCGTTAACCCGCCCTTTTGAAAAGGGAAAAAATAGCCAGTCCACGGCATTTCCTTTTCATTGAGGCGAAATTTTTGTGGGCCTTTATGTATATCATTTACAAAATCATTGGCCTGAACATCTGACCGACCAGCGTTATCGAGCGCCCTATACAACCATCCACAACTTTCTTTAAAATTATTGGCATTTGAAGTCTGGCATAAAAGTAAAATTAAAAATAAAAAACGCGCTATCATTCAATGATTTTACAGAAAATATCCAAGCCGGTAATGCCAAATATGCATCGTTATGAGATGTCAATTAGTTGGCATTTATAAAATTCATGAGCAATGACCAATCTGACTCTTTGTCTCGATATGGAATGCCAAAGTAAAGGCGACTCTCTTCAATTTCCAGGTGCGGCGACGACAAAAAAACTCTTCCCTGCCCATAGTTAAATTCAACAATGGCCACTTCGTTAGACTGGCTAAAGTAGCCTAAGATTTTTAATGCTTTAGTTTTTTGCTCTTCATTAGTCACTCGGATGCCGGGACCTTCCAATAGCAGCATTTCATAAGGCTTATCTGACGCATCCCCAAGAATATCAATATCTACCATTCCACGCTTAAAAACAGAATCGTTCATTGAGCTGCCATCGTAGGCCACCCCATCAAGAAGACCAATTCCATACGGTATGACACGATCGATAGGCTTTTTATTTTTAAAGTCATAGCCACCCAATCGATGCGACATTGCATAAAAAGCTCCAGCGCAAATGCCAATATAGAAACCACCTGCCATGACATAATGACGAATTTCTTTTGCTCCTTGATGGCCTAATTCATCTAGATACTCCCATGATTTTCCACCTGGGATATATAAAAAATCATATTTCTTTTTGGACAATACCTTTTTTTCCAAAATATCGTGAGCACTAATTCGTTCAAAAGATATGGAGTTGGATTTAAGCATTTTTTCAAAATGCGTTCGGCTTGGCGACCAATTACCTTTTTTACTGTAAAAAACCGCTACAATTTTTGCATCTTTTTTTTGTGCATTTGCTGGCGATATTGAAATAGTAACAAATAGCAACAATAAAAACCTATTCATACGATTACTATGACAGATCAAAACCGAGTCATCTAGTGGACATCATCTAAAACAACATAAGGGTAGTGATTTAGCGGGGTCCACCACCAACCAGGCCCTTTGAGCCACTCAGAATGTTGCGCATGACGTATTGGTTTGTCTAAAAATTTAGACTCCAAATCTAACAATCTTCCATCCGCCAACTCAATAAGAGTATGACCAGAATTCTCATAAGAAACATCACCAAAAGAGAGCAGACCAGGACGAACTCTGTGCTGAATTCCAAGCTTTTCAAAAATGAAGCTGGCTATCATCGAGGTTTGCATACACAGCGCACACCATGGCTTAGACAAGTAATACTCAAATGGTAGAATAGGCCTTACGTCGTTTGTCTTAAAAACAAAATTGGCAGGGCGTTTAATGTCCTCTGAAAACATAACCTGCCTTGTAGATTCACCTGCTTCATAAGTTGTTTTTTCAAAAAGCGGGCTTTGCAAGTTTCGCGTGCTGTGATTGTGATTTTGAAAAAAAACTTTTCCAAAATACCTCAGGTCGTCAATCACGGCCTCTGGATTGTTCAACTGCACTCCTCTAACTTTCATAGCATCAACATATGAATCAATAAATAAACTCAGTTGCGATCCGGGACTTAGATCAACCATAATAAATGGTGAGGAGTGAAATCCGTCGGAGAAAATAAATCTCTTGGGCCAAAGCTTACGGCTCGCTAAAGATTGGGCCATGTCAGCAACATGTGCCGCCGCACCTTGAGGCATAAACGGAGAAACAATAGACACAATTCTTGGAGCGTGATCTGGACTCAGCGTATATTCATGAATATGGGCAACGCCAACAACAGTCTGCACGGGGTTAAAGCGCCAAAATCGTGCAAATTCCAATGAACATGTATTGGCGTAAGAAGACGCCTGAAAGACATGAAATATAATAAACAAAACCAAGGCTCTAAAAACCACAATGCTCTATTTTAAACTAAAAACCATATTTTTCGCTGTCAGAAAACATACAACGACATCCTTGCCTATTAAAAATGAAACCGTTGGCCGTATCGCTCGTCAACAAACTATGAAATAATTTTCAACCTCCTATGTTTAAATACACAACAGACTGCACCGTGCAGTTTCACAAGCATCACACCATAGCTGTATTGTTTCTCATAAGCCTTGGATCGTGCTCTTCGCAACTCAGCTCGACATCTTCAAAAAAAACACTAGTGGAGTGCGAAGTGGGAATTGTCGGAGGTGGCGCCGCCGGCACCTACCTCGCCTACAAGCTAGCCCCACTCTATAGAGAACGACTTTGCCTTTTTGAAAAAGAATCCCAACTTGGCGGACGAATGAGCGACGCCGCATTTGAAAGCACAAACACCAATCAAACTGTTTGGATCGGCACTGGCGCCAGACGAGTCAACCATGCCCAAGAACCTATCTTGAAGCTGGGAAAAGAGCTTGGCATTTCCTTTGAAACCCCAGAAATGCGCTCTCAGTTAATTTGGAATCAGTTTGGTTATGGCCACTCTCCAGATGATTTTATAAAATTCTTTCCCAAACTCAAGGGACCTCTGGATAGAGACAAATCCACAAATCGAGAAGATGAGCTATATGCTCTACTATTGAAACACAAAGACAAAGCTTCCTTGTATCCAAACCTTAGTGCCTACATAGAGGACATCGCAGGCAAAGACGCAAAATCGTTTTTACATGCTGTGGGGCGCTTTCATGGAGACTTTGATTACGACATTTCTGCCTCTAATTATTTAGACTATCTGCAAGCAGAATTGAATACCAGCGGAACAAATCACTATCCTATAGGGGGCATGAGCCAATTTGTTAAACAAATGGAACTACAGATTCGCAAAAGAGGGGCGCGCATTTATCTATCTGAACCCGTTCTTGAATTCCATTCCATCAACAGCAAGGAAGGCTACCGTGTAGAATCCAAAAACTACACCTCAAAGATAAGTCGACTTGTGTTTGCCACGCCCCCTTCAGGATTCGATATCATCAAGGGTGAGCTTGCTTCCCTCATTCAAGCATCACCCGAGTATCAATCTCTTTTGGCAATTCCAGTTGTTGTCATCAATCAGCAATGGACTGAGCCATGGTGGGAAAAAATTCCACCAGCTAAAAATGTTAAAGGGAGCAACGCTAAAATTTGGCGAGCATGGAGCAACCAACAATGCGTGAACCACACGGAAATTCCACAAGAATCATATGCCAAATCAGCTCACGCCATTCGCGCCGTATACACGGACGACAAAAAATGTGTCGATTACTGGCAAAACGTCATGAAAACTCAAGGAATCACTGCTGTTGAGAACCTCGTCATCCAAGGCCTGCAAAGTCTCTTTAATCACAAAGCGGGGGTTTCAAAACTGCAAATTCCCAAAGCAATCAAAACGACCTACCATTTTTGGCCAGCAGGCTGGTACTATGTCCGAGCTGGAGCGAAGTTTAGCAATTCAGACATTGCGCAATGGTCACAAGAACCCCTTAAGGGCAAAAAAAATCTTATGTTTGTAGGAGAGGCTTATTGGCCCAACCGCCCGGGATGGAGTGAAGGCGCTTACCTTTCAGCAAACGCCTTAGTCCAAACTAATTTTTCACATTGAAACTTTGTGAAGAGTATTTTTGTCTATATGTTGGAAGAGCTCTTTTCGGCCCTTCATTTGAAGCTGAGAATTTTGCTCGTAGCTAAAACTTCCATCAGAGTTAACCGTTACCACTAAATCATAACGAACTGTTTTAAATTCTTGATCCAAAAAAAGGTTCGAGCAAATGCCATAAGTAGACGAACCAACCTCTGCTGAAAGCTTAAACGATGTCGCATTTTCCTCAACAGTCCCACCAGCTATCAACGCCACACCACGAGGTACCAAAAAACATCTCATCACTTGTTTGGCCTTAGCATCCCATAGCCAGTAACCCACTTCTTCATGAAAAGGTCCTTTGTCTGGCTCAGCCATATTCCAGGCCACCGTTGAGTATTTCAGCCCGTACAATTCTTGTTCGTGGTTGTTCACCGGACCAAACGGTTCAAAGCTCACACGTTCTCTGTAGGGATTATTTTCAACTCCTCGATCATCAGAAGGAGCACGATCAGACCCTTTACTACCTTCCCAAATTCCTGCCAGAGCAGCTAGCGGCCCCAATTTTTCCACAATTTCATTTGACATAAATGGCCCCTTTTTCAAAAATCCTACTCCGTCTTTCCCATTTCTTAAATACCTTTTATACTGAAAAGATGCGCCATTTCTTTTTTCCATTTTTATTCATTACAATCTTCACAACGCTCTCCTTACCCGCACTATCTGCGACACAAAAAAAGAAAGAGCCCACCATACAAAAAGAAAAGGCAACAGAAGACACCACAACAAGTAAAGCAGAAGATGTTGATGAAGAAAAAACTACTGCAGAAGACAGTACAGACAATGCGGACAGTGAAGCAAACAAAGATGTAGATCCAAAAAATGAATCAACTTTTAATCTGGGTACGCATCCTATTTATATTTCTACCGGTCTCCTCACACTCTTTGGTGAATTTAAAGTTGCAGATAAATGGTCCATTTATACTGATTTTTTATATATTTCATCAGGGCCAATTGAAGTTACCGGACTTACCGCGCAAGCAAGATATTACTTTAAATCAACTTTCAAAAATTCTTGGTTTATCTATCCAGGATATAGCTATGTTCAAGCCACCATTGATTTTTTAGGATCCACACTTGCAGCTACATCGACTGGCGTAGTTGCAGGCGGAGGCTACCGCTGGATAGTAGCCGACCACTTCAACATTTCTGTTGGACTTGAGTACCTATTAGGAGCTGAATATCCTCACTTATTTTTCCCAATCGGCTGGGTGTTTTAGTTTTTTAGCGCTCCATAAAGCACCTTGTGCCTCACTACTTATGAAGATTTCACTCGCTCCCCCGGAAGCCCTTTTCTTCTTGCCAAGCACCCTTCCTCAAATTAGCTCAACCCTAAGCTAATTAGCCAAGGGGAACTCGTGAAAATGAAACTAAATTTCTGCACTTTTTTATTTCTATTTTTGATCAGCTTTTCAGCACAAAGCAATGTCGTGGTCGACATGACAACATCGACGTGCACTTCATGGAGCGCCGGAAGAATTGACTGCTTTGCAAGGGGAATCGATGGAGGATTGTGGCACAAGTGGTTTGATGGTCGCGGATGGTTTGGCTGGGAAAATCTAGGTGGACAACTAACCTCTGCACCAAATTGTGTTTCCTGGGGCCCTCTTAGAATTGATTGTTTTGCAAAAGGGGTTAATGGATCCATGTGGCACAAGTGGTATGACGGACGCGGGTGGCTCGGTTGGGAAAATTTAAGCGGAAACTTAACTTCAAACATCAGCTGCACTTCATGGGCTCCAGGTAGACTAGATTGTTTTGTACGTGGCACAGAGGGCAGCATGTGGCACAAATGGTTCGATGGGGGCGCTTGGTTTGGCTGGGAAAATCTAGGCGGAAACTTAACGTCCTCACCCAAATGCACCTCTCCTGGTCATGGAAAACTAAATTGTTTTGCTCGTGGAACCAATGGTTCTATGTGGCACAAATGGTTCGATGGCCGTGCCTGGTTTGGCTGGGAAAACCTAGGTGGAAACTTAACGTCCGTACCAGAATGCGTTTCTCCAGCCGCTGGGAAATTAAACTGTTTTGTTAGAGGTATCGAAGGCAATATGTGGCACAAATGGTTCGATGGTCGCGCTTGGTTTGGTTGGGAAAACCTAGGTGGACACCTAACGTCAAACCCAGAATGCGCATCTCCAGGACCTGGAAAGTTAAACTGTTTTGTTAGAGGCATCGAAGGCAACATGTGGCACAAATGGTTTGATGGCCGCGCTTGGTTTGGTTGGGAAAATTTAAGCGGTGGCCTTTCCTCAAGTGCTGAATGCTTATCTCCTGCACCTGGAAAGCTAAACTGTTTTGTGCGCGGAAATGAAGGAGCATACTGGCACAAGTGGTTTGATGGTCGCGGGTGGTTTGGATGGGAAGGCCTTGGCGGTTCTCTGTAAAGATTTACCGCAAAAGCCAACCCGCCACAGTATTACGAACTTAGCTTTAGCAAATACTCTTCCAGCTTATCAAAGGAACCGGTCCAGCCCATTGTCATTCCAGCGCGAGACTTCAAGAAGGTTTCAAGTTCTTCAGGAGTTGTAGGCCCGTGCGCTTCCCATTCAATAGTCACTCGTGTCCTATTGGGCTCTTCTTCATTCAAAGTCACAATGGTTAACATTGTCTCTGGCCAGGTCGGCGCCATTGGATGGCGTGAAATATTTTCTTTCTCATCGCAAAACTGTTGCGTGTACACCAAACGATTAGGTTTGGTGATTTCTAAATAATTTGCTCGCCCATACATCTTAAGCCCCTCTGCATTGTTCATGTAGTAAAACGTGCTTCCTCCTGTTCGAATGTCAGCCCTCACAAATGTCATTTCAAAACCTGTAGGCGCAAGCCACTTGGCGTAGTGCTTAGGATTAGTCCACACATCAAACATGGTTTCAAGCGGGACATCAAAGCTACGATTGATGACAAACTGATCTTTGTTTTTTGTTTCTTTAGCTAAATATTCAGCCAATCTATCCCACGTGGCGTCTCCACCGGCTTTCTTCACAAATATTTTAGTTTTTGCAGCAGCTTCAGGAGTGGGGAGTGCCATGGTCATTTCCATTTTTGTTTTTCCTTTGTAATCGGAAAAATTAACCGTCACTCGAAACATAGGAGCGCGCTCATCATTTCCACCGTGGTCATAAACCAGCCGAGAATATTCTTCGACTTCAAGATATTTTGTTTTGTTCGGATAATCTGATCCATCAGGGCCATGCATAGTGTAATGCCACATCCCACCTACTTTTAATTCTTTACTATGAGTTGTTATAGTAAAACCACGAGGACCCCACCATTTTGCAGCCTTTTCTGGGTCCACCCACGCATCCCAAACCGTTTTCACTGGAGCATCATAAATTCGAATAATGAGGATTTCGTTGGGTTTACTTTTTGCGGACATGTTTTTTTCCTTTCGCTTTCTCTTGAGGTGCAATCGTTTTTAAATACTCGTCCAAACGATCCAAACTTTCTTCCCAAAACACTCTATACTGCTCCATCCAATTTGCGACTTCCTTGAAGGCAGTGCCATTTATTTTACAGGGCCGCCACTGAGCATCTTTTGTTTTTGTGATTAATCCTGCCTTCTCTAAAACTTTTAGGTGTTTAGTAACGGCAGGAAGAGTCATTTCCTTTAAAAAAGGTTTAGCCAAATCAGAAATGTTCGCCTCACCTTGTGAAAGACGAGACAAGAGGACTCGTCTCGTGGGATCAGCAAGGGCTGAGAAGGTCTGGCTTAGCTGGTCCTTCATAGTTTTACTTTCACACTTCTTCTTTCATGTTTGACTCTTAGTAATTTACCTATCGGTTAATTTACCAATTAGTTAAATAATAGTCACAGAGTAGTTGCTTGTCAAAATAAAGCCTTATTTTTTAGTAGATTCATGTAGTTATGCTGTTTTCATTTGTTTTGAAAACACTTTGTTTGCAAAATTATTTACAACCTTTCTCGCGGCGTGTTAGGCCGTATTTATGAGCACAAACACCACCCCGCTTGCGCGGGCATACTTGCAAAGAGAGCTAATAAGGCGCGGTGAAAAAAACCCATCTTACTCCCTGCGCTCCTTTGCAAAAAATCTTGGCATCAGCCCCACGGTGCTCTCTTTGTTTTTGTCAGGAAAAAGGCCAATCTCAAAAAAAACATACCTACGTATTGCTGAAAAAATCGACCTTTCGACCAATGAGCTAGAACTACTTCAACAAGAGCAGTCCGTATTAACTTCACGCAAACACAGTGGAGCTAACAGCACCGCAGCCACACCAGCCTATTCAATGGCGCAAATCAACCTGGACACCTTTGCACTAATTGCCGACTGGTATCACTACGCCATTCTAAGTTATCTTGAATTGCCAAATTCTAAACTCGACCGCAATGAAATAGCCAATCACTTGGGCATCAGCGTGCACGAAGCGGGGTCAGCCATTGAGCGATTGCAAAGGCTAGAGCTTATTGAAATGAGCCATGGACAATGGAAACAAAAAATTGCGCCAATAAAAATAGAGAACAAAGAAGCCCTGGGTGCCACAAGAAAATTTCACAAGCAAATGCTTGAGCGTGCCATTGAGAGCATGGAACAAAATAGTTTTTCCTCAAGAGATATTTCCTCTGTCACTTTTGCCATGAACAAAGAACTGATTCCTTATGCTGTTGAAAAAATTCGCCAGTTCCGTCGAGAACTTATGCACGACCTTGAAACACGCGCCACTCCAAGCGACGTGTATCACTTAAGCGTTCAACTTTTTCCGCTCACCAAAGACAAGGAGTCCCCATGAACCGTTTTAAAACAATATCCACCATTATTTTGTCTATGTTTTTATTAAGCGCACAAGCGCAAAACAGAACATCTGGAAACGAAGGCGGCCATGGCGGCGGCGGCTCAAAACGAAAAGCCCAAGCCTTTCCAGACATGCCCAAACTTGAGAAAGCCATCCAAATGGTTATTCAAGAGCTACAAGCCTCTCCATATCATCAGAGCTTCAAGCTTGATGTGCAATCAGAGTTGGAATTTCTTTGGCAGCAAAAGGAACATAAAATGCTTTACGTTCCGTCTCTTGTCATGCCAATTGATCAAAACAGAAAAAATATATCAGAAAAAGAACTCATGGTTGTCGACGCCTTTACTCCAGCAGAACTGGGTGCTGCGATTTATTTTTCTAAAGGCGCACTGGATTCAGAGATCGATGTTTTAGCGCTCACAGTGCTTCACGAAACCTTGCATCATGTTCTTCCTACTGAGTTAGCTAAAAATGAGGCCTTTGTTGATTTTCTTTCTGAATCTATTCATTTTGAAAAAAACAATCCGGAGCTCGTAGCTGCAATCTACAACCTTTTCAGCGTCAACCCCCAAACTCGAGACATCAAATCAAAATCCATTCAATTAGCGCTAGAATTTAGTCAAAATATTTCAAAACAAAGCACACCTGCGCAACTACAAAACCTTCTCAACAAAGGAATGAGCATTAACTCAGGCGCACTATTTGAAAATACAATCCGTGCCGAGCGATGGGACTTGGTTCAGGTACTACTAAAAAATAAAGACCTACAACCCCATACACCCAAGCAGAACATAGGCTTTTGTGACACAAAAGCTAACTTAGATAAAATTAAAATCCATTTACTAGCGCAAAAAAACTATGATTTTTTTGATATTTATTACGGTCAAGCCTTAGGTGAAGACCCAGGATTTTGCCTAGCCGCCCAAGACCGCCTTGAAGAACTAGAAATGCTTATCAACCATCCTAACTTTGACCCAAACTACAACATCTCGGCAGTAAGGCTCTCTGCACTACTCATTCACAAAAGTGAAAAGCTGACCAATCAAATTGTTGCAAACGTCAAAACGAATATTTTCCGCACCTCAGATCAACTTGAGCACTACGAACGAGAATCCATTCTCTCCTCTTATATTAACCAAGCCAGCAAGCAATCTTGGGATTTTGTGTTTGAAGAAACCAAGACAAAACTGCTCCAAGCCAAAAGCCATAAAGACAAAGCATTTGCCGCTATGGGCATAGTTGACAGTGTAGAAAGAGCATTGAGCTTAAGACTCACTCGAGCCTGGGACCAGAGCTATGAACAAGCATCTCAAAATTTTAGTCTTCATGATGCGGTCTTTTTAGAACGCTCCCTAGAACTGCTCAAGCTTGTCGATTTTTATCAGAATACAGTTAAGCCAAATGAAGAAATTGGCATTTCCAACGGGATAAGCATTGTTGTGGATTCTATGATTTCTATACTTCAAAGAATGGCAAAAAAACATATTCAAAGACACATAGAGAATCAATCCGCCATTGATGATGCTTTAATTTCCATGATTGCTAATTATGCCAAGCGCTCCTCGCCTGCGATTAAAAACATCATTCATACGGCATTTAAACATAGAACTTATTCCGGTCATTATGAAAAATTCCAGAAGCTTTTAGATGAAAAACCCTCTATCTGAAACTATTATTAACCTCAATGACCATGATATCCAGGAGCAGTGTCAACACGAATGTGCAGCAAGCTCTTTAGCTGATTAAAGAAAATGCTACAAACTCCCCCAGCCTTCTGTTTTTGACGCCTTTGAGTTTGTTTTGCTTCAAAGACTGCAATTTCTTCTGCTGAGGGCTGAAAAAGAAGCACTCCTTTTTCTCGAGTCGCTTCAACTGTTTTAGTAACACCTTCGAATGAAATTGTTTTCTCTACAGGACTATATTCGTAAACAGGCCTTCCCATTTTTTTGAGCTGATCTAGAGTTTCACTAGAGGCTCCTTTGGGTATCCACCATTCCTTCACATCATCTGCACCAAGATCGCCCCAAATTTGAGCTTCAATATAGCCAGGCCGCTTCACTTCAATAGCATTTACTGAATCGGCAGCCGTATGTGTTTTAAGTTGCCCTTCCCAAGACAAATTTAAACTATCGCCCATCGTCCAAGTCATTCTCTCTTTGATGTGATCTTTAAAAACGGCAACAACCTCTCCATAGCGCGAACTTTCTATCATGAGTGGTGGACGAGAACTCGAATGTGGAACAACAAAAGCTGACTTAGGTAAAAGCTCATCAAGCACTTCTTTTTCACTTTCTTTAAGCTTAGAACTAAACGTCAAATCCATGAGTCCTTTTTCCGCACGAAGACGACTTTCCATGTATGATTGCGGATACTCCGCGTAATCGGTTCCGCTAGTAGTATAAGTTTGATGAACATTTCTAAATCCATATTCTAAAATATGACCAAGCCGTCTATCGCTTCTATACATTCTAAGTTCAAAATTGCTTTGATCCTCAATCTGGCCTGGTGCATGTCCCTGACGTCGAAGTCTTTCCACAATAGAGCGGGCTATTTCAACTGAAGAATATTTTTTAAAAACAGAGTTTGGAATTTGTGCTCCGTTTTTTAAATTTATTATTTCTGAAATAAATTCTTCTTGAGCAAAAGAAACATGTGAAAAAGAAAATAAAAATAGCAGAGTTAGCCAAACAAACACTTAGACTTTTCGGCATAAAACCTTTGAAAAATAAGCGCTTAAAGTTTGCTCATGTCAAAGTTTTGTCAAAACACAAAGGAGAAAACCCAGACTCTCCGACGTGGCTAAAAATAAATGCCAACGTAGCCACCTGAGCCACTAATTTTCCCAACAAACACCAAAATACCCATGTTAATTCCTCCATCAGATGTGTAATCCACTCCACCTGTGGAACTAATCCCTTTTACAGAAGCAGAAACAGTAGTACCAAGCACATCAACCGTTGCACTTCCTGTCATATAATCTGCACCAATAAATGGAGAGACATTCCAGCCTGGCACCAATAACCGTGCACCTGCCGCTGCCACAGTGATATTCGCCGTAAATGTCTCACCACCTGCTAAAATAGGAACAGTTTTTTTTCCATAACCAGCATTAATTCGGAACAATCCCCTTAGAAAATTTATACCCAGGTGCCCCATGTAAAACGGGCCACCCATCACCGTGGTATACACTCCAATATTTTTTTTAGAGCGAATATTTGATTCTGCAGAAAATGCAGTTTGTGAGAAAACCAAAACGAACAAAGAAAACAAAATACTATGAACGGTTTTCATAAAATCTCCCAATAAGTGCGTTCATTATAGCTGAATAAAAAGAAAGTTTTCTGCACTTGAATGCCAACAAACAATCTCGCCTCATTAACCACAGAAATGGTGGAGTTAAGGGCTGTAGTAAAATGTGAACTGTCTGTTCTTAGCCCTCTGGCAAACGAACACGCATCGCAAGGGCAAACGCTGTCCTCTTTGTAGAATACTCAAAGACTTCCACATCCAGCACGCACCTTTAACTTACGAAGACCATGTATCTAGCCAGCACTCAACATCAGCAGTGTTCGCCAAATATTGGCAAATACATGTAAAATGATAAATTTTTTTAAATAAAATAAATAGTATTAATGACTTATATAAACATGTGTTCGCCGCAAACGAACACTAATTTACGCAAATTATTGACCCGCCGCATCGTTCCCTGTACATTCCGCAGCATGTTTAGCCAATTTCAAAGCTATAGGGAATACCTAAAAGAGCAGCTCTTAAGTCGCTCAAAAAAGAATTCCTCTTATTCGTTACGAGCCTTCGCAAGAGATTTGGATTTGGCCCCCTCCACACTTTCTGAAATCTTAAAAGGTTCAAAAAACCTATCTCCCGAAAAAGCGCATCAAGTGGCGACACTGATGGGTCTTTCAACGAAACAAAGAGATTTGTTTTGTCTTTGGGTTCAAAGCGAAGCAACAAAAGACCCCTCGCTTAAAGCTCGACTAAGAGAAAGAATTGAAAGTTCCTCAAGCAAAGGTCGAGCTCCTCGCGCTGAGCTTTCTGTTGATTTGTTTTGCGCAATTTCAGAATGGTACCATGCCGCGATCTGCGCCATGGCGCACGCTCCAAATTTTTCAGCAGACATAAAGCAAATAGCAAAAACGTTGAATATTAAAACTCTAGAAGCCCAGCGTGCACTTGAGCGCCTCTTAAGATTAGGCATCTTAACACAAGATACTGTTACAAAAAAAATCAAACCAAGCGAGGATCATTGGGTAGTGGATTCCCCCATTCCTAACGAAGCACTTCAAAAGTTCCACCGTGACATGCTCAAGCACGCAGAACTGAGCCTGCAAACACAAACACCCTCTGAAAAAGTACTGGCTACAGAAACATTTCTGCTCGATGAAGCAGATATGCAAGAATTCAAAGAAATCACCGAAGACTTCATTCAAAAAACTTTGCTCAAAGCAAAAGAATCAAAAAACAGAAAAGCGGTTTATCACTTAGGTGTGCACCTCTTTCGTTTGTCTAAAAAGGAGACCCTGTCATGAAGAACATAATTTTTACAGTTTTACTTATCTCTCTTATGAGCCAAGCCCGCGCTCAGGATACAGCACTACCAGCCGTAGCGGAGTTGGCTGCAGCTGCTGACGGATTCGGGACTCGCGGTGGCGGGCAAACTATCAATATAAATGATAGACCTGCACTACGAGACCTGGTCGACAAAACAGTCTGCCGACCCATGAGTGCCGGGGCGTTTGCCGCTCAATACGTTGTAGGGCTGCAAGATTGGCTTGGTAGACTTGAGCTAAAGCACTGGTATCTAGCAGATGCGTTCCGCCGTGAAATAAAAACGCTAAAGATGTGTTTAACAGAAGCGCCATTGCGCTCAATTCCCACAGACGATCAAGATGCCGTAACAATTTTTGAGGACCAAGCTGAGCTTGTGGCCATTCGTTTAAACAACAGCATTTATTTGCGCATGCCTCGCTATAAGGAAATGAGAAGCGATGAAGACCGCAAGTTTTTATTCATCCATGAAATAAGTCACAGCTTCATCCCCATGGATACGCCTCGTCGAAACGAATCCCTGAAGAGTCTCGTAGCTACTTTGGCAAACCCTGAAATTGAACTGGACTCTTTGCAAACCGCATTAATTGCCGCGCGCAGCACAATTCCAGCCGACTTATCAAATCTTAAGGCATGGAAAGAAAATATTTTAATAGCACTTAATGACAAGCTACCTTTATATGCCCGCCGTCTAAGCGCTGAAAAGTTAAGTCCTCGACTAAATGAATTAGCTCCAAAAGACAGATCCACCATTCAAAACATCAACGCAAACATTCAAGCCAATGAAGCAATTCTTTTTGAATCAATTAAACTTGCAAACTCAAAGGCAATTCACGAGCAAATGGTATTACTCGGTCGCGACTCCCTATATATAGGAGACGCCAAAGCCCCTGCATTTAGCTGCGCTTCTGCATTTTGCCAGATTATTAACAATAAGGATATTCAACTTGAACTAATTGAGTTTTTACTAAAGCAAAAGCCCATCGCACACTTGGGCTACGGTGAGCCCAACCAAGTTGTTACGGCCTATGCCAATTTGTGGTTGCCAATGTTTGAGGAAAAAGAACAAGGCTTAGGCTACCGCTATCTTGACCAACTCATTGCCAGCAAATTCATCTTCAACCCTGAAAAAAACGCGCTTTACTGGCGCTCCGGCGGGCTTGGCCAAAAAGACCACTTGAGAAAAATTAAAGATAAAAAAGTATTAGAGCACATTTTTCAGAAGGCAAATTATTCAAACGTACAAAAACGAAGAATTACAAACCCAGGAAAGCTGAAATAATTTCAAACAGGAGTTTTTATGAAAAAAATACAAACAACATTAGCTTTACTTACAGTACTCACGACCGGAGCAAATGCACAAAATATTCAAACATACTGGGCATGCCAAGCGCAATGCATAGCGGTGGACAATATTAAAAAGCAAATGAAGTCATTTGGTTTAATGATGGCCGTTAGCCCAAACTCTGACCTTGAAGCTTTTCAGCTAATGCACTCAGCATGCAAAATGAAGCAGAATCGGATACTCGGCCAAGGGCATGGACTCTCTCCATACATGGCACTCAAAATTAGTGCCAAAGAAACCTCAGAGTATGAAACAGAAAATTCCAATAACCACTCAATCTCTCAAGCCAAGTCTCGCACATTATTTTTTTTAAAACGAAGTGACGCTGTCTCCACCACCCTATCTTCTCACTCTCGGCACAAGGAAGCCCTAGGAATCGACTACGTCGTCGAAGTATCAACATTCCAAGATTGCAAAGAAAGACAAGGAACACTCCCTTACGTTGGAGACGAGGACGCCCTACCGTAAACAAAAAACAAATAATATTTTTTAAAAGAAGGAATAAATTTATGAAAAATCTTAAAAAAACAATGGCTGCAACTTTAATGCTCTCATGCTTACTCAGCACCACATCTTCATTTGCTCAAAACACAAAAAGAAAAAAATATATAAAGGCTTTAGACACTGATCGATCAATGAAATCAGGCATGATGTCACAATCAGCTACATTTATAGGAGTCATAATTGCCACAGGTGGCCCTGAAAATGCAAACAAGCTAGTACTAAATTCTTTTACTAAAACCGGCTTAACCTCCATACTTGTTGGTGGCGCGATATTTGGTTCTATATTAGCAACGGAGATAGCGGCGATTAAAGAACACAACAATTATATAGAGAATGTTGAAAGCCTAGAGAAATTACGTTCAGAGGTTAGTCAGCTACAAACAATATCTCGTGCAACATTAAAAACAAAGCAAGTACCAAGTGACACCACTTTTATTGTCAATGCCCAGCAAATTAAGTTTAACGACATAAAAGACGACGACGATCAAGCCATGCGATTCTCCAATGTCATTACCACCCTAAGTGAACTGGCTAAGTACGGACTCAAAAATCCAGAAAAAGAAATCGGCGCAGCTTTTAGAGAAATCATGCAAGTTAACGACGTTGCCGAGGAATCGTTTGAGCCGTGCATGCAACTGATGTTTTTAGCTGCGATGGCTGAACGTGTTTAAATGAAAAATAGTTTGGTTGATGTGACCACATCAACCAAACTATTTTTTGGGTCCTTTCGAGTAGAGACGCGCGCGCTTTTCGCCAGTTGACCTGAGGTGTTTAGACCTTACTAGCGTCTCCATATCTCGTTCCAAAGTTCGGCGAGGGATATTGCCCAAAATCGCAATCACATCTCCAATTGAAAATTCCTTCTTCTGCTGACTCAAACTCAGGATCTTTGCATGCCGCGCTTCGGGCTTTCTGCCCATGCTGTTGCGAATTAGTTTTTTGCTTTCTTTAAAAACTTCTTCAGCAGATGTCGCAAAGCATTCGGCCAAATACTCCACAATAGGATTCAGAGAATTTAAAGCTTTGCACTGGCGAATTGAGGCATAGTAACGGTCCCGGGTAGCCATTATAGTTGTTTCACTCGGTACAAATTTCGCGATTTGAGCTCCATTTTTTAGTAGCAGTACATGCTGCGCAAGTCGCATTGTACGACCATTTCCATCGACAAATGGATGGATGGCTACGGCAATATAATGAAATGCAAAGGCCCTTACGAATGGATCTGCATCTTGATTTTCATCGAGCCATGCCCACAGCTCCTCCATAAGACCTGACAAATTGTGAGGCTCAGGGCAGTCATCGATTTTCTTGCCGGTTGAAACGTCAGCAATATTGACTTGGATGGTCCGAAGAGCGCCTGATTGTTTTTTATCGCCAAGGGTATTGCGAGTAACAAGTTTCTGTAGGTCGCATAAGTCTCTCAGCCTGAATCGACCCTTTTCGCTCGCTAGCGTTTCGGCATATTCAAGCGCATCCCGGTAGTTGATAATTTCAGTTTCATCTTTGCTTAGATCATCGTGATCTTTTGCTGCGAGGATCTGAGTGACGCCTCGTTCTTCAAGCAGGTTCCCTTCGATCTGATTGGAGAAGGTAATGGCCCTGATCTTGGCTTGCCTCAGGAGCTGAAGCTCAAGCGGCTGGCCTAGATACTCTTCTAAATAGGGCTTTGTTTCTGCAATTCTCACAAGAAGCTTAACCAGCTTGTCCGTGTATTGAAGATCGAAGGGGATTTTATGGGTTTTTAGGAGGGGGTATTTGGCCATAGGCCCATTATCCGCCATATATCCGCCATTTTCAAGTGTGGCGGATATGGGATTCCGCCATATATCCGCCACACTTAAAAGGGCGATAAGGGCCAATTAGATAACTAATTTTTAAAAAAATTGGTGGACCTAGGTAGACGAGTTTAGAACTGGCTGCTGGGAACTAGCTCTTGAGGAGATTGTTAGTTTTGGGAACCTGAATTATCTTTAACCGATGCAAGGATTCGTCATTAGTTACCCCGACTGCATCATGGAGGAAGTTAAACCGACCATCGAGTTGCTCAGAGAGCGAAGTCCTGTCCGTCCGTTGAAAATTGTAGATCTAAATAGCTTGCCATCGCCTGGTACCGCCAACTTTCTTGTGATTCCCGGAGGATCTTGTGACCAGGCAGTGATAGACAACAATCTACATGAGCTTATTTTAGACACACTAAAGCGCGGTGGATTCGTCGCCGGTATTTGCAATGGAGCACTTGTTCTTGCCAGTGCAGGAGTCCTGAAAGGTAAGAGATGCACACATACCGCTCATCCGAAGTACGCGCCATTGCCAGAATTCAAAGAACTTCTAGATTTCGCTGAACTTGCTTTTAAGGGTTCAATCTATGTGGATGAGGATGTAGTCATTGATGGCCAGATCATCACATCCAAACCTCATGCGGCCGAGAGGTTTGCCAAGGCTGTCGAAGAAAAATTCAATAGCCTAACAAATACCAGATTATTTTAGTCATGATTGGTAGGCCCAACCCGGTGATCACAAATCACATTAAACAATAAAGCAAATCTCAAAACCACTTTCGATTTTTCATTTAGGCGAGGAAGATTTGTTAAAAGTACCGCAGCGGCCCAAAATGGCCGTGAGGACACTTTTAATAAATCTGACGAAGCATAAATGGAAAAGCGGAAGTGGTGGGCCCACCAGGACTTGAACCTGGGACCAAGAGATTATGAGTCTCCTGCTCTAACCGACTGAGCTATAGGCCCTATGATAATGAAGGCAGTATATTACTGGAAGAGGCCCATCACAACGTTAGGTTTCAACAAAAGTCTTCAAGCGTTTTGCGCGGCTTGGGTGACGAAGCTTACGCAACGCCTTGGCTTCAATTTGTCGAATACGCTCACGAGTCACGGAGAAATCCTGACCAACTTCTTCAAGAGTGTGGTCTGAAGCTTCGCCAATGCCAAAACGCATACGAAGAACTTTTTCTTCTCGTGGTGACAACGTTGCCAAAACTTTTCTGGTTTGTTCAGACAAGTTCAAGTTGATAATGGCTTCACTTGGATTAATCACTGTTTTGTCTTCAATGAAGTCTCCCAAGTGTGAATCTTCTTCCTCACCAATAGGAGTCTCAAGCGAGATGGGTTCTTTAGCAATTTTTAGAACTTTGCGGACCTTCTCCACAGGCAATTCCATTTTAGCGGCAATTTCCTCTGGGGTTGGCTCGCGACCAATCTCCTGCATCAAATAACGGCTTGTACGAACAAGTTTATTGATGGTCTCAATCATGTGAACAGGAATACGAATGGTGCGGGCCTGGTCGGCAATAGCGCGCGTAATGGCCTGACGGATCCACCATGTCGCGTAGGTTGAAAACTTATAACCACGACGGTACTCAAACTTATCTACGGCTTTCATCAAACCGATGTTGCCCTCTTGAATCAAATCCAAGAACTGCAAACCGCGGTTGGTGTATTTTTTAGCAATAGAAACAACAAGACGAAGGTTCGCCTCAACAAGACGCGCTTTTGCAATGTCAGCCTTGCGCTCACCTTCAACAATTTGCAAATACATTTCTTTGAGTTTTTCGACAGGAAGACCAGACTGCATTTCCACTTCTTCCAAGCGAACACGTTGCTCTTCAACAACGCGCTCAAGACCTTGGACATCTTCCCAGTTACGATTCCCAGCTTGTTTAAAAGCAGCAAGCTTAGTTTTAGGATCTGTGAAACGGACCTTCAGGTCCTGGAACTCTTCTACGCTACGGCAGCGGACCTTGCCCAATTCACGAGTCAAGATTTGCTTAGCATCTTCGATGGCCTGAACATAACCCTTCATTCGACCAACAATGCGGTTGATCGTCTTACGGTTAAAAGAAATTTCCTGGAACGCGTTGAACATGTTATCGCGCGCTTGCTCAAGAGATTTGCGGTTGCCCTTACCAGAGGTCATTAGCTCTTCGAACTCTTTCACCTTATCAATGGCGAAAAGAATTTTTTCTGCGTATTCGGATTCATCCACTTCAGGATCTTCTTCATCCAAACCACGAACCACATCGCGCACTCGAATTTTACCAGCGCGGATACGCTCACCAACAGAGAGAACTTCTTGAATCCCAATTTGGGAGTTCAAGACGACTTCCATAACTTCGGCTTCGCCTTCTTCAATTTTTTTGGCAATTTCAACTTCCCCGTCTTTATTCAAGAGAGGAACAGAACCCATCTTACGCAAGTACATGCGCACAGGATCGTTAGCGCGAAGTAACGCGTCTGCATCTTCAACAGCAGCTGCTTCAGCAGCTTCTTCTGCGGCGGCAGCGGGAGCCGCGGCGTCGCCGTCTTGCTCAACAATTTCAATTTTCTTATTGCCTAGGAAATCAATAGCTTCTTCAAGCGCCTCAGGGGAGTTCATTCCCTTTGGCAAAGCATTGTTCACTTCCTCAAAAGTTAAAAATCCTTTTTTACGACCAACATCAACAAGCTTGCCAAGAGCAATCACGGCAGCTTCAGGAAGTTTTGATTTTCCAGATTTCTCAGCAACAGCAGGAGCTGCGCCCTTTTTCCCTTTTTCATTTTTTGCAACAACAGCAGGGGCCTTAGAAGTTGCTTGAACTTTCTTCCCATCAGATTTTGGGGCTTCGACTTTCTTGGCCTCTACCTTTTTCACTTCAACTTTTTTAGCTTCAACTTTGGCGGCTACTTTTTTAGGCTCAACTTTTTTAGCGGTTACCTTTGTAGCTTCTTTTTTCTTGGAAATAGGTGCGGCTTTTACTGTCTTGGGCATGGAATACCTGGCTCCTGTGTTCTGGCTTTTTTGGCCTAAACATAGGGACATACTAATTTATTTCGCTTTTTCCAAACTCATTCTTAATTCTTGTATTCGTTGCAAAAATTGGGCCTTCTCCTCAAAATTTTGCCGCGATTCCGCCCTTAGCTGCCCTTCAAGGCGAGAAATTTCCAAATGGACACTCTCTTGAAACAAAATAGTCTCCAGTTCTTTGAATGATTTCAGTGCCTTATCTGCCTCTGAAGAGCTTCCTTCCTCTGCAACAGACCCAACCAGGCCCCGAAGAATCAAGCTTCGAAGCTCAGGATCCAACGATGAATCCTCCAACTCTTGCTTGATAAATATTTTACCAAGCCGCCCCATAGAGTGCTCACTTGCCATCTTTTTCACCATTGGGCCAAGCAAAGTGGGCCTAAAATAGGTCTCTCGCTGCTGCCAATCTGACTCTGTTTGCGGGGTCAATAGATCCCAATTTTGCAACCAAAGGATGAACGCATCTTCAGCCGCCTTTTCAAGCTTCGTGTATTTTTTCTTTTTCACATTTAAGTACAAATTTTCTTTAGCAGAATACGAAGCATTCTGATTTGCTCCGTAAGATTCTTGTCTCTGATTTGGTAAAAATTCTCTTAAGGAAAGTTTTAGATCCTCGGCACGCAAGCCCATGTGGCGCGCCAACTCATCGGCCAAAACTGTGCGATGCGCCTCGTTGTTTGTCATAGACCAAACATCACCCAAACGGTTTAGCGTTTGAATTCGATTTAAATTTTGTTCTTGGCACTCTTTTAAAATGAGCAAAGCCCACCAAAGCAACGCGTCGGCTGCGCTCAAGAGCTGTTGCTTAACTTTTTCTTTGGTGAAACCTGAACCTTTGAGCCATTCGTCAGGATCTTTTCCATCAAGACCAGAGAACACCTTCACCTCCCAGCCTCGAGATAAAAACAACGGCAAACTTTTCCTGGTCGATTCTATTCCCGCGCGGTCAGCATCCATCACCAACACGGCTTGCTTAGTATGGCGCTCAAGCAAGGCAAGATGCTCTTCCGTTAGAGCTGTGCCCATAACGGCCACTGCAGGGACTTCAACGCGTTCAAAAGCCCACTGATCAAAATAACCCTCAACAAAACAAACAAAATTGTCTTCACGAATCAGTTTCAAAACACGATTGAGTCCATACAAAACTGTTTTTTTCTTAAACCAATCGGACTCCGCAGAATTTTTATATTTGGGATTATTTGCCTCTACAGGTTTCAACGTGCGACCTGAAAAGGCAATAGGCCTACCTCTGGCGTCGTGAATGGGAATCATTAACCGGTCCATAAAAAAATCAACCGCACGACCTGAGTATTCACGCACGAGACCTGTTTTTTGCGCCAATTCATATTCTGATTTTTTATCTTTTACTTTTTTAGCAAGTGCCCCATTTTCTGGAGCCCAACCCAATTGAAAATGAATCCATTCTTCCTTGGGAATATTGCGCTCTAGCAAATATTCTTGTGCTTTTTGCGCGCCTGGAGTGGACCCTTCAACAAGAACCCGCTGAAAATAATTCACAGCTCTGTCCAGAAGCTCAAAGCCCGCATCTTTTTCTGATTTGCTTCCCTGCTCTTTGCTGCCTGAATCTTTATTGGTTTTTGCTTGAGGAAGCTCAATTCCGTATTGCGTCGCCAACTCTTTTAACGACTCAAAAAAAGGAATTCCCTCAACCAACTCAAGGAAGGTGAAAATATCGCCACCACGGTTACATCCGTAGCAGTAAAAATAATTATCAACAGTGTTCACATGGAATGATGGTGTTTTTTCTTTGTGTCCAGGCAAAGGACAGCAAGCCTTAAAACCAGTTTTCTCTTTGACAAGCTTGGTGTGACGGCCAACAACAGCAGACAAGTCAGCGCGGTCTTTCACCCACTCTTTGACTTCTTCAAAAGATCTTGCCGTTGTCGCGCTTGGTGCCATACGGGACCACTTACATGCCGAGTGCTTTTTTCACTGCGGCTTGAACGACTTTGCCTTCTGATCGAGACCCAATTTTTTCCATGGACGCCTTGATGGCCATTCCCATGGCCGCGCCACCTTGGGGAAGTTTGCCTTCCGCCTTAAGGGCATCAACAACTGCTTTTACGGCAACGTCAACATCCGCCTCAGACATCTGCTGAGGCAAGAATTCACGGATAATTTTAATTTCATTTTGAGCTTCATCGACAGTGGCAGTGACGCCAGCCTTTTGAGCCTGCTCAAGCGTCTCTTGAGTTTGCTTGAGCATGGTGAGCATGGTTTTTTCAACTTCGGCATCTGTCAAATCTTGGCGAGTATCAATTTCTTTTTTGCGAATCGCATTGAAAATCAAACGAATCACTCCAAGACGAATGGGTTCTTTTGCCTTCATGGCATCCGTCATGGATTTTTGGATTTTTGCTTTTAGTTCTGATTTGATTTCAGTCACAATTTCCCCCAACTAAACTGGCCTATACAAAAAGAGCGCTTGACCTCTTCAGCCAAGCGCTCCCATGTTTTTAAACTAACGTTTGGTCACTAAGTTATGACCCAAGAAAAACGGCTTAACGGCCGCCTTTTTTGGACATACGCTTGATCGCAGCAAGCTTTTTACGTTTTGCTTGCACGGAAGGCTTTTCATAGTGTTCACGCTTACGGACTTCCGTTAAAATACCTGCTTTTTCGCATTGCTTTTTAAAGCGACGAACGCCGGACTCAAAGGATTCCCCATCTCGGATTTTTACTACAGGCATGAATTCACCCCCTTCCAAGGATAATATCTAAGGGGCCAAGAGTCCCTGATTCACCAGGTTTAGTCAACTGCCTATTTTGACGGCTTTCGTGGAGTTTGGAGGGGGTTAATCCATCATTCGGTTCACAATGGAACCAAGCTTCTGGAGTTTGAGTTCCATGGACTCGTAACCTCGGTCAAGGTGATAAATGCGCTTCACATTGGTCTCACCTCGGGCCGCAAGCCCTGCCAAAACAAGACTGGCCGATGCGCGCAAATCGGTGGCCATCACTGGTGCCCCCTGCAAGCAACCAGGCTTACCACGGATAAACACAGCGGAGCCCTTAATTTCCAAATCTGCACCCATACGAATGAGCTCTGGAACGTGCATAAATCGATTTTCAAAAATGGTCTCTTTAATCATGGAATCGCCACTTGCCACACACATCAGCGTCATCCACTGCGCTTGCAAGTCAGTAGGAAAACCAGGATAGGGCACTGTCACAACATTCACAGGTTTCACAACACCAGAAGAAATGCAGCGAATACCCTGCGCCGATGATTCCACTTTTGCGCCAGATTCTTGCAAGCAACTCAGAAAAGCTTCCATGTCGGCAGCACGAGCGCCTTTAACCAAAACATCTCCACCTGTGAGATGAGCCCCCACCAAATACGTTGCCGATTCAATTCTGTCAGGAGGAATTCTAAATTTCATTGGACGAAGGGTTTGCATACCTTCAATGGTAATTTTGGAACTACCTTGTCCTTGAATTTTTGCACCCATCGTAATGAGAGCCTCACACAAATCTTTTACTTCTGGCTCTTGAGCCGCGTTTTCAATAACAGTTGTCCCATCGGCCAAACAAGCAGCCATAACAGCATTTTCTGTGGCGCCTACAGAGACCATGGGAAATAAAATTCTTCCACCTTTTAAACGTTTTTGTCCTGCAGGAAGTTTTGCCTCTACATAACCAGCAGCTTGTTCAATTTCAGCACCCATTTTTTCAAAAGCCATCAGGTGCAAATCAACAGGACGCGCACCAATGGCACAGCCACCAGGCAACGACACTCGAGCTCTACCAAAACGAGCCAATAAGGGCCCCAAACACAAAAAACTTGCACGCATTTTTCGAACCAAATCGTATGGGGCTTCAAATTGCGAAATATTTTGCGATGAAATTTTCCATTCTGATTTTACTTGCGTCGTTTGCACGGAAATTTCAGCACCCAAATGAACCAAAAGCCTATGGGTAGACTCCATGTCCTGAAGCTTGGGAACATTTTCTACAATGTGCGGCCCTTCAGAAAGTAGCGTGGCAAACAGCACTGGCAAGGCACAGTTTTTTGAACCACCTGCCTCAATTTCACCTTTAAGTACAACAGGTCCTTTAACAACGAACTTTTCCATTCGAGCAGTTGTACCCTAGCTGTAATCTCTATGCAAAGCGACAACCTTGCCGAGCACACGAAATTCGCTTGTGGGTTCAACCAAAATGTCTTTCATGCTTGAGTTTCGCGGGCGTAAACAAACAGGGTCAGATTTTTTCTTAGGCCAATGAATTTCTTTAACTGTGGCCTCACCGCTTACAGAAACAACGGCAATATCTCCACTCTTCACACCAAGCTTGCTGTCGGCAACAATGGTGTCCTTGGGGAATATGCCGGCCTCAATCATGCTCTCACCATGAACCTTGAGCGCAAATAAAGATTTTGAAGGTTTAGACGCCCAAAAAGGAAGCGTCCCCAAATTTAGCTCTATTGCTTCCTGCAAAGAACCTGCTGCAACTTCTCCAATAATGGGAACTTCCATGAAATTGTCGACTCGAGGAAGTTCAACAAGACACAGGTGTTCTTGTTCATACGTAAGATGCCCCTTTTGAATCAGTGCTTTCACATGATCTTGAATGGTTCCAACAGCTTTCACATCCAAGGCCTTTGCCATTTCTCTAAACGAAGGCATTCGACCATACGAAGCTACTTGCGAGCGAATATGTTCGAGCAATTCCTTTTGGCGTTCCGTTAATTGACTTTGCGGCACCATTTCATTTTTTTTTCTAAACATTATTTGTCACCCCTTGCATGTTCCATACTATCGTATGGTACATTGTTTTTATGAGCTATGCAAGTCTCCCCCAATTAGATCTCCTTAAGAAAATCCTTTCTGTCCTAAAACGCTTGCACAGCGTCTGCCGCCGCAGAGTCCACAAGTTGAAGCGCTCGCCCTCCCCAATAGGCGTGAAGACTTCTGGGCTCTGCGGTTTACTTTTACTGGCGCAGTCCATTGAATATCATGGGCGCAGCAAGCCACTGACCTAAGCAATGCTTTGTTTTGTGATTCTGACGAAGCGGTTTTTTCCAGACATGTCTTTGTGAAATTCAACAGTCTCAACCCAAGATAGCGTGCGGGCATAAGAGTCAATCCACGGCATCTGCGCAACACCAAGTTCAAACCAAAGCTCGCCACCTGGCCTCAAGAGTCTTGGAGCAACCTTTAAAATGTCTTCGTAAGCTTGATGCGTTTTTGTAAAATCCCGTAACGCCCGCTCGTGCACAAGCGCCGAAGTGGGCTCGTGTTTTTTTACGCCATCATCAAGCTGCGCAAACTCTGCTTGCGAAACATAAGGCGGATTAGAAACCATCACATCAAGCGATTCCGCAGACTGACCCTCTGCCCACGAGTTCCAATCCCCTTGGTAAAATTGCAAACGAGGCACCTTTCCTTTTTCTTTTTTAAAGAATTCCTCTCTTAAAAGATGATTCGCGTTTTTTTCCAAATAGATTGAAGCCTCCGACGATCTTTCCACAAGTACGCAAGACTCAACAAAAGCATCGGCCTCATGCAAAATAGACAGGCCAATACAACCACTTCCCGCTCCAAGATCGGCAACATGAAGTGACCTTCCAAGATTTGCCGACATCACCATGCAATGTTTTAAAACAAGCTCAACAAGTTCTTCAGTTTCAGGACGAGGAATGAGCACGCCTGGGCCCACGAAAAATTCATGCGCGCGAAAAGCCCACGAGCCAAAAATATAAGCCAGCGGCTCGCCTTGCTTGCGCCTGAGTACAACAGATTCAACAGTTATTTTCTTTTGCTCGCAAAATTCCGCAATCCATTGCCATTCGTGCTCAAGGCCCAGCGCCTTCAACTCCTCTAGCAGCAGATCCTTAATCATCATCCTCAGTGGACATCGGTCTAGCTACCGCGTCTTCACCCTTTAGCATGATGGTTTGATAATGGTTGGTGAGCGCTTGAATGAACGCGTTGATCTCTCCAGCCATAACATCGTCAATATTGTACTGCGTGAATCCAATGCGGTGATCGGTCACGCGCCCTTGCGGGAAATTGTAGGTGCGGATGCGCTCATTGCGCAGGCCTGTGCCAATTTGTGAGCGACGTTGCGCGGCCTCGGCTCCGTGCTGCGCATCTTCCATTTTTTGGAGCAGTCGCGAGCGAAGCACTTTCATCGCTTTATTTTTATTTTTCAATTGCGATTTTTCATCGCGACAAATGACGACTTCGTTTGTGGGCAAGTAGGTGATGCGAACAGCAGAGTCCGTCGTGTTGACGGATTGACCGCCGTTGCCGCCAGCGCGGAACACATCGATTTTCAAATCCTTGTCTTCAATTTTTAAATCAATTTCTTCGGCCTCAGGCAACACGGCCACTGTGGCCGTTGATGTGTGCACACGCCCTTGCGTTTCTGTTTTTGGAACACGTTGCACACGGTGAGCACCGCTTTCATATTTTAATTTCGAATACGCCCTATCACCTTCGATTGTAAACACAACTTCACGAAAGCCGCCTGCCGCGTTTTCAGCAATGCTAATGAGCTCAGTTTTCCATCGATTTTTGTCAGCGAATTTCTGATAAGCACGATACAAGTCACCAACAAAAAGACCCGCTTCATCCCCACCAACACCTTGGCGAATTTCCATCACAACGTTTTTGTCGTCGTTAGGATCTTTGGGTAGCAACAAAAGTTGGATATCTTGTTCTTTTTGCACAAGAAACTTTTCAAGCTCAGCTGCTTCAGCAGAAGCCATGGCACGAATTTCGGCATCGGACTCTTCCATCATGGCGCGCGCGCCCTCATACTCGCTTAGCGCTTTAGAAAAAGTCATAAACTCCATGACTTTTGTTTCTAGATCGGCGCGCTCCTTGGAAAGTTTCAAATACTCATTACGATTATTGATGACCTGAGGTTGAGTGATTTGCTCGGTCAAAAAATCAAAGCGACGTTTGGTTTCTTCCAAGCGCCCGAGCATTTCTTTTGATGCATGAAAAGCCATTTGTTCTCCGTGAATATCTAGACTGACAGAAACACAAAAGCCCAAGGTTCCTAAAGTGGAACCCTTGGGCTTTAAATTATCTAAACAGTTTAGCTATTTTTTAGCGGAAGTAGTCTGAGCTTTTTGAGCTGCAGTGGCTTGGAACTTGCGGTTAAAACGTTCAACACGTCCTGCAGTATCCAAAAGCTTCATTTTTCCGGTGAAGAAAGGGTGACAGTTGTTGCAAATGTCGACTTTCAACTCAGCTTTAAAAGCACGTGTGTGAAAATCATTACCACATGCACATGTTACATGGCACATCACATATTTTGGGTGGATATCTTTTTTCATAAGTCCTGCCTCTATAGCCTTAACCGTTCATGCTGGCAATAAATTCTTCATTAGTCTTTGTTCTTGAGATTTTATCGATCAAAAACTCCATGGCGTCCACAGCCGTCATGGGCTGCAAAATCTTACGCAAAATCCAAAGACGCTGAAGAACCTCGGCCTTGGTAAGCAAATCTTCCTTACGAGTGCCAGATTTCGCCACATCCATACAAGGAAATATGCGTTTTTCCATGAGTTTACGGTCCAGGCCAATTTCCATGTTACCTGTGCCCTTAAACTCTTCAAAAATAACTTCATCCATACGAGAACCGGTATCAATGAGGGCGGTCGCAATAATGGTCAAACTTCCGCCATTTTCGATATTACGAGCAGCTCCAAAGAAACGCTTAGGACGTTGAAGAGCGTTGGAATCCACGCCACCAGAAAGAATTTTGCCCGATGGAGGAACAACAGCATTATAAGCACGACCAAGACGCGTAATGGAGTCGAGCAAAATGACAACATCATGCTTGTGCTCAACCAGTCTCTTGGCCTTTTCAATAACCATTTCAGCAACTTGCACGTGGCGAGTAGCGGGCTCATCGAAGGTCGAGCTAACAACTTCACCCTTCACAGAGCGCTTCATGTCAGTAACTTCTTCTGGACGCTCATCAATTAAAAGAACAATGAGCTTAATTTCAGGATGATTTGTCGTGATCGCATGTGCGATATCTTGGAGCATAACCGTTTTACCGGCTCTAGGTGGAGCAACAATCAACGCCCTCTGCCCTTTACCAATCGGAGCAAAGAGGTCAATAATTCTGGTGGTCATGTTCTTAGGATCGTACTCCATCCCAATTTTTTCAGTAGGATAAAGTGGAGTTAGGTTTTCAAAAAGAATCTTCTCTTTGGATTGTGCGGGGTCTTCAAAGTTAACGGTATCAAGCCTCAATAGGGCAAAATAGCGCTCACCTGGATTTGGTGGGCGGACAGTTCCCGTAATGGAATCGCCCGTGCGAAGGTGCCACTTACGAATAAAGCTTGGAGCAACGTAAATGTCGTCAGGACCAGCTAAATAGTTTGAATCAGCTGAACGCAAAAAGCCAAATCCGTCTTGGAGAATCTCCAAAACACCTTCAGTAAAAATTTCACCATCTGCTCGAGCGTGCGCCTGGATCACCGCAAAGACAAGGTCTTGTCTGCGCATACCAGAAGCATTCTCAACACTGTATTTTACAGCAATATCAACAAGTTGCTTAATATCCATCTGCTTGAGTTCGCGGATGTTTAGTCTTTCAAAAATTGGCTTTGGCTTTTCAATTTGGTTGCCGTTGGCATCAACCTGAGGAGCTTGATTCGCCTGAATATTCGCATAGTCGGCAGCATTTTCTTGCTGATTAAAGTTTTGGTAGTCATTGCGTTCATGTCTGTCGCCACCACGATCATTTCTGTCGTTACGGTGCCGATTGTTGTTGTAGCTATTGCCCTGGTTTCCACCACCATGATGACGCTGCTGATGGTGACGACCTCCACCACCTTGGTGGTCGCCGCGGTCACCACGATCTCTGTAGTTTTGCTGATGACGCTGCTGTTGCTGCGGCTGATGAGATTGATTTTGTTGCTGCTGCTGTTGTTGAACGGGCTGATTTTGCTGCTGCTCTTGCTGAGGAGCCGCCTGTTGTTGATTTACCTGCTGGGACTGAGCGCCATTTTCTTGCCGCTGATTTGTTGATGTATTGGACTGAACTTCTGGCTGCATGGCCCTCTCCTCTGTAGCTTCAACAGAACCGTGATCGTGGTCATCAGTTTCTTCTGATTTCGTTTTTCTAGATTTTGAAGGGGCCTTAGATTTGGGTGCGGCCGCACGTGGACGACGCTTTTGTTCTTCTTCAGTCATATGGAATTGAAACTATCCTCCGGGTTGTGTGGGAAATCTTCGTCAATATTTTTGGAGTGAAACTGTGAATTCCCAGCTAGATTTAGACTGACACCATAAACGTTTTTGGAACTCCCTGTCAACTGTCTGGCGCAAACGGGTCCTTGTGCACATCTAAATCCTTGTTACTCTTAGATAAATGGGCACTAAAAAAGCAGCTTCTCAACGTTCACCGTGGACCGCAGTATTTGGACTTTCACTTCTTGCGATTGCTCAAATTCTTTCACTGAGTTCCTATAATCCTCTCGATCCAAGCCTCAACACCATGTCTAGTTCGTGGAAAGCACCAACCAATGTGCTTGGCTATGTTGGTTCATGGGCGTCTGATCTTCTGTATCAGAGCTTTGGATATGCGGCTTGGGCGCTGCCCCTACTTATGATTGTGGCTGTGATCCGCTGGATTGCTCAAGCCGACAAAGACGCCGCCATTTTGGGCTCTCGTGGCTGGGTCGCAACACTCATTGCTCTAACCTCTATTAGTCTAATGATTGCACTGAGTGGATGGAGTGGCGCTTATGCGGAAAGCTTCCCGCAACAAGGACTCTTGGGCTCCGCACTTTCGGCCATTCTCATTCCTTTTGTTGGGCGCGCTGGTGCGTATTTGCTTTCACTGACTTTGGTTTGGTGCTTTTGCTTGGTGTGGTGGCAGGATTTGCCTGAGTACTTTGTACGCATCATTGCCAGAGGAGCGCGATGGTGTGGAATTCTTGGAAAACAAATGGGGAAGACTCTCTGGTCTGGCCTTGTTCCCAGCAATAAAAAAATATTCCGCAAATCTGCAGAACCAACAATGGCCACAACAAATAACCAGCCGGCCATTGCCTCTGGGTCTGGCACAGAAGAAGAACAAGATGAGCGCGACGATATTGAAATTGCGGCCATCAGCGTAGACCAAGCCAGCGGAAGCGCGCCCATCATTCGCTCACAAACACAGCAGAGCACGAACGATCCAAACGCTGCTTCGAAGAAAACAAAGCCCAAAGCGCTCACCGACGAAAGTGGCGAGCATGGCCCCAGAAACTGGAGCCTTCCTCCGATTGCACTTCTTGAGCCCGCTAAAAAGAAAGTGAAGGGGCCAAGCGAGCAACAACTGCTCGATACGGCCAAGAAAATCTCCTCAGCATTGAAAAGTTTTGATGTGGAAGGAAGTGTCACAGAAATTTCTCCAGGACCCATCATCACAATGTATGAATTCCAACCAGGCCCCGGCGTACGAGTACAAAAAATTGTGTCCGTTGCCACAGACCTTGCCATGACACTCGGTGCGCCAAGCGTGCGCATTATGGCTCCTATTCCAGGAAAATCCGTTGCAGGAATTGAGGTTCCTAATGTCGACAAAGAAGACGTTGTTTTAAGAGATGTTTTTGAGCAAACACTTGAGCGCGCAAAAAGCATGAGGCTTCCTCTTACACTTGGAAAAGATGCCGAAGGAAAGCCTGTACTTGAGGATTTATCGCGCATGCCTCACCTTCTTATTGGCGGCGCAACCTCCATGGGTAAGTCTGTTCTGGTCAACTCACTTCTCACAGGACTTCTGTGTCGTTACACACCAGAAGATTTGCGACTAATCATTGTAGATCCGAAACTTGTTGAATTTAAAATGTTTGAGGACATTCCTCACTTGCTGCTCCCCATTGTCAACGATCCTCAAGACGCAAGCCAAGCCTTAAAGTGGGCAGTCGCCGAAACCAAACGTCGCTACGGCCTTATGCAAAAGCATTCCGTTAAAAACATCGACGGATACAATGCCAAAGTTCGCGAAATTGAAGCAACTCCTGAGAAATTTTTAAAAGATGGAGAAGAAACTCCTAAAAAAATTCCTTTTATTGTCATTATCATTGATGAGTTGGCAGAACTCATGCTCACCGGAAGAAAAGACGTTGAACAATCCATTGTCCGCCTCACACAGTTAGCTCGTGCTGCGGGGATTCACCTCATCATGGCTACCCAACGCCCCTCTGCAGATGTTGTTACGGGACTCATTAAAAGTAACTGCCCAAGCCGAGCCGCGCTTCGCGTAGCCTCATCTTCTGATAGTCGAATTATTTTAGACTGCACCGGCGCCGAACAACTGCTTGGTCGAGGAGACATGTTCTTTACCAACACTGGGCCCATGGGACTTAAGCGCATGCAGAGCTGCTATGTTTCAGATGAGGAAATTGAGAAAATTTGTGATTTCTGGCGCTCACAAGGGGAACCAAGCTACAAAGAAGAAATTCTTTCCTCTCAAGAAGAAGATCAAGCCTTTTTGGATGACAGCACTGAAGGCCGTGACGAGCTTTGGGAAGATGTTTTGGATTTTGCCAAGGAAAAAGGAAAAATTTCCACATCGCTTGTTCAGAGACGTTTTCAAATTGGATATACCAGAGCAGCGCGCATCATGGAGCAATTGGAGAAGGCCGGAATTGTTGGAGAGCAAAGCTCGGCCGGTAAACCTCGTGATGTTTTGATTTAGTTTTCGTGATAAAAAACTACCATGAATAAAATCGCTACGCTCTTGGCATTATTTACGCTTGCATCTCAGAATGCGCTCGCAGCCGATAAAGCGGCTGCGACAAAACCTCTAAAAAAGGAAACCAGCAAAGAGCTCATCGATGCTGATACAAAAATTGTTTTAAAAGCCGTTGCCAGTCACTATGAAAAGCTCGGCAACTGGGAAGCAGCCTTTGTCCAAGAAACATTTTCTACGGGGCTTGGCACATCGAGCGCCAACGAAGGGCGCTTAACGTTTCTTGTTCCCAACAAATTCCGCTTTTCCATCTTGAGCCCAGAAAAATCTGACTTCATCAGTAACGGAAAAAACGCTTGGTACATTCAATATCCCAAAGGAAAACAAAAAGGCGCCTATGTCAGACACTTTACGGACTTGTCGAAAATTGAGCTAGACCGTTACCTGGTCTTGCTGCGCGGATTTAAAAGCGCAGAGCTTAAGGACGAAAAAAAACTAAGTTCCAATTTTCTTCTTAAAGGAAGCACAAAAGGAGAGTCCTTCTCTCTTGAAATTCAGCCCAAAAACGCTGCAGAAATCACAAAAATTACCATGGAGTTTAAACGTGGCGTCCTGCACCCACAAACAGCAATTCTAGAGGATGCCGTTGGCAACACCACGACCATTCGCATTCACTCCGTTCAAAATATTGCAGACCCTGAGGCAGAAAACATTCAGCTACGCCTGCGACCTGACCACCCTAAAGACGCTAAGGTTGAACGCTTCTAAGCACACTTCTTGGCGTCAAAAAAAATACTTTAATGCAACCCTCCTCATGCTAATCTTAGAACCATGAAGTGGATTCTGATTTTGGTATTGAGCACATTTTTTGCGTCTTCAGGTGCCTCAGCCACCGCCGAATGTGAGCTTAGATTTTACAGCGTCGTGTCTTGGCGAATTCATGTCAAAGACAAGCAGAAAAATAAAATCAACAAAACCTTTATGCTTCACCACAAAAGTGACGACGCCTGTAAAGATGGATTGAGCATTATCCAAAGGGAAGTTTTGAGCGGAAAGTGCGTGGTGGATTGGCAGAAAACTCATGACTACATTCAGAGGCTACCCCAGTCTGAACAAAAATTTAGTCAATGCCTAAAGCGCGCACACGATTTGATACCCCAAACCCCTCAAGACCACCCCACTACTGACCCAGTCAAAGGTACCATCAGCCCCACAAACAGCTCGCATCAAGACCCAAGTGAAATTGACAGTTAAAACCCTTATTTTCAACGTCTTAACCTCTCCCCGCAGTACACCCCGACGAATAAATTAAGTGCGTTATCTAATACTTTCAGGTATATAGAGTCGCCATTATGCCAAGCTTTGATGTCGTCTCAAAAGTTGACCTTCAAGAGGTCGACAATGCCATTCAACAAGCGTTGAAGGAAATTGCTACTCGCTACGATTTCCGTGGATCAAAATCTACAATCACTTTTGAAAATGGCGAATTAAAAATTGTTGCTGATGACGACTACAAACTCAACGCTGTAAAAGAAATTTTGCTCACGCGCCTCAACAAACGCGGCATCAGCCCCAAATCTCTCGACATGCAAAAAGTTGAAGACGCTTCTGGTTCTATGAAACGCCAAATGATTAAAATCATCTCAGGACTTGATTCTGAAAAAGCAAAAGCTGTTAACAAATACATCAAGGAACTAAAACTCAAAGTCACAAGCGAGACACAAAAAGAGCAATTGCGCGTCACCGGGAAAAATCGTGACGACTTACAGGCGACCATTGAAGCTTTGCGTTCTCATGATTTTGGACCGCCATTACAATTTATTAACTTCAGAGATTAAGCAGGACTCTTCATGAAAAATGTACACTTCATCTCCCTTGGCTGCGCAAGAAACCTTGTCGACTCCGAGGTCATGGCAGGTCTGCTCAATAAAGACGGCTATGCCATCACAGGTGAGGCCAATAAGGCCGATTTGATTGTCGTCAACACTTGCGGATTCATAGCCGATGCCAAGCAAGAATCTATCGACACCATTTTAGAAGCGGCTGAGCTTAAGCAAGAAGGCAAAGGCAATTGCCAAAGACTGGTCATCACAGGATGCCTAGCCGAACGCTATCCTGGGCAAATTAAAGAATCCATTCCTGAAGTGGACTTGGTTATGGGCACGGCTGGCTTTTCCAAAATCGTCGAGGAAATTGACAAGCTCAGCATTAAAGAGCGCGACTCAGCACCTCATGTCGCCATTCACACAGAACGCCTCAAAGATTACGATTTGCCACGAATTAATTCGCAGCCTTTTTACACTGCTTATCTGAAACTAGCTGAAGGTTGCGCAAAACGTTGCAGCTTTTGCATCATCCCCAAACTTCGCGGGCCGCTGCGCTCACGAGGCATTTCCTCACTTGTGCGCGAAGCAGAAGATTTAGTGAAGACTGGTGTTAAAGAGCTAAGCCTCATTGCTCAAGATTTGACAGATTACGGACGCGACAGAAAAGACGGCGCAACACTGGATCAATTGTTGCGCGAGTTAGTAAAAGTCCAAGGCGTTGAGTGGATCAGACTTTTCTACGCTTATCCTGATCAGATGTCAGATGAGGTGATTCACCTCATTAAGACCGAAGATAAAATTTGCAAATACGTCGACGTGCCCATTCAACATATTTCCGATTCCGTTTTAAAAAACATGAACCGCAAATGCACAGGCGATCAAATCCGCAATATGCTAGTGAAGTTGCGCAAGGAAGTGCCAGGAATAGTGTTGCGAACTTCGTTAATGGTTGGCTTCCCCGGCGAATCAAAAGAAGATTTCGAAGAATTACTAGCCTTTGTACAAGAGGGCCATTTAGATCAAGTAGGAATTTTTACTTACTCTGAAGAAGAGGGCACCGCTGCAGCCAAATTCAAAGACGATGTCTCGGCAAAAGAAAAAGAACGTCGCCGCAAAGTTTTGTATGAAGCGCAAATGGAAGTCACCAACCAAAAAATGCGTGCATGGATTGGGCGTGAAATTAAAGTCCTGGTCGAAGGCTTCCATCATGAGACTGATTTGCTTTTGAAGGGGCGTCACTATGGACAAGCTCCGGGCGTTGACAACATTGTCTTAATTAACGAAGGCACGGCAAATGTTGGTCAATTTGTGAATGTTAAAATCACAGATGTTGCTGGAATCGATTTAGTCGGTGGGATTGTTTAAAAAACACGAATGATCCCACACCTGCCAAAACTCGCCAAACCATGGCCGCAAAATCCGCAACACACTCTACTCATTTTACGTGTGCAACCTGGCGCCTCTAAGTCACAGTGGGATGGTTTTTTTGGCGATCAAGCCATTAAAATTCGCTTAAAAGCGCGCCCCATTGAGGGGGCCGCCAACCAAGCCCTCAGAGAATTTTTATCTGAGACCTTTTCTTTACGACAAAGTGATGTTCAACTTATATCTGGTGAAACAAATAGAAACAAACAAGTGGTCGTCGCGCGCCCGCCACAAGTCGTGCTTGAAATTTTGCGCGCTCATTTGCAGTAGTTTCATTGCTCTTAATATTGCCGAAGCTTCTCAAATCGGTCCAGAATTTCCCACTCACCGATTCCCAACCGACGAAAGTTTTCATTTCAGCTTCCAAGCTGGAAAACTAAACTCTGACTCCAACTTTATTGATCAGTTCACAACCGACGCCATAACTGGAAACGGCAGCGTGGATGTTTTTCGTCAGCAAATGGTCATTGAGTTTCAACCCAACAGACGATTTTCTGTTGGTGGCTTTTTGAATTATCACTCTCTAAGCCTCCGCAAATCAGGGGCGAGCTACAGCACAGAGGGCTTAGCAGATCAGTGGTTTTTTTCTGAGTATCGTTTTTACGATGTCGTTGGCGCATCCATGGGGCTGGCTTTTTTGGCAAAGACCCCAGGTTACAAAAACCCTGTCATCAAGCAACTTCAAGGACCTCCGGCAAAAGATGGAGCAGCCCTGCTTGGAGATGCACAAAGCGATTTTGGCCCACTACTTACACTTGAGCTATGGCCTACAAAGTTATTCCGGACCAGAGTGGATTTTGGATACCTTTACAGGACAGAACAATATTCCGGAGAGTTTCCGCTTTTATTCTCCTTTGGCTTTGTGACCCCCAAAATTGATTTGGATTTAAAAATTCGCGGCAATCTGAGCCAAGGTAACGATGCCTACGTCGGTGGAGCAGACTCTTTGGCGCATTACTTTCCCTCTCGTTATGCGCAAGCAAAAAACCCTTGGCTCATTAGCTTGAATCCAACAGCAGAGCTTTGGCTAACAACCTCTTGGGCCACACTTGTTGAATACACTTATAGCTGGATGGGTAACCAATCTCCGCACTTCCATTATTTTTCAGCAGGATTGCGGTATCGATGGGCGCAAAGTCACAAGCGAAACAAAAAAACATTCCAAGAAAAAGATATTTCTTACGATCAAACCCAAGGTGTTTTTGAAGGTGAGCAACAAACCGAGCCACTACAGAAAACAAGACCTCGGGAAATTGATCCCATCGCAGATCCCGAAATTGATTCCGGAGAAAACTAAAATTTAACGCAACTGCGACACCAAAAGGTAGGCCGTACCTTTTGGTGTCGCAGTTGCGTTAAATTGACGCAGTTGCTGGCTAAATGGAGCTAGGCGCCTGGCTTGTTACCGCGGCCTACGCCGACGTATTCAAAGCCGAGATCCTTCAGGCGCTCTGGTCGGAAAATATTTTTACCGTCATAAACAACAGGCCCTGAGAATACATTTCTTAAACGACTGGCTCCAAAACGCTGGAACTCCTGCCATTCCGTCACCAAAACCAATGCCTGCGCATTTTGCGCGGCCTCTTGAGCTGACTCGCAAACAGTAACCTTCGTCTCTAGTTTGTTAAACGTAAGCCATGCTTTAAATGTATGAGACGCCTTGGGATCATAGACCTTCACCTTGTATCCCGCCTTAACCAATTCTTCCGTCAACGTGAGAGCTGGTGATTCGCGAATGTCATCGGTTTCTGGTTTGAAGGCCACGCCCCACAACGCAATGGTCGTTTGTTCTGCTTTTGGAAAACGTTTTTTAATATCGGGGATAAAAAATAATTTTTGAGAATCGTTAAAAGTATCAACCATCTCAGCCAAAGAAGCATCCACCTGTCTTTCTTTGCATTGATAAATAAAACTCTTCACATCCTTGGGGAAGCAAGAGCCTCCATAACCAAGACCCGCATACAAATATTTCGATCCAATGCGCGAATCAGAGCGCATCACAGATTCTACTTGTTTAATATCTGCACCAACTGCAGACGCCAAACGACTAACTTGGTTAATGAGGGACACTCGTGTTGCCAACATCAAATTAGAGGCAAGTTTTGAGAGTTCAGCTGTCTCATGCTCAGTCACAAACAACGGATGGCCGTTGTGCAAGAAACTTTCATAGAGAAATTTCACCTTTTCAACACCCCAAGGATCTGTCCCACCCAACACAACGCGCTCTGGACGCATGAAATCTGCAATGGCAGAGCCTTCCTTTAAGAATTCAGGATTGTTCACAATGGCAACCTTGTGTGGAAGTTTCATTTCTTTCACAAGCGCTGCACACTTTCTTGCCGTGCCTACAGGGACTGTCGATTTAATGACCAAGACAATGTCATGAGTTGCCGCTTTGGCTACATCTTTAACTGCCTGATAAACATAATCCAAGTTGCATGAACCATCCGCGCGCTCAGGAGTTCCCACGGCAATGAAAATAACTTCTGGTTTTGATTGCGCGAATAACTCTTGAGAAGAGGAATGAAGTGTTAATCTTTTTCCCGCCAAAGAATCTTCAAGAATTTCTGTAAGCCCTGGTTCATAAATTGTTGAAACCCCCTTTTTTAAGGTCTCGAGTTTTCCAGGATCCACTTCAACAATACCGACCTTAAAGCCCAACGCCGAAAAACAAGCTCCAGCGACAAGCCCTACATAACCAGCACCAATCACACCAATCACATCTGTTGAAATATTATTTTCCATTTTCCATTCCTTTCGCGGAAAAACCCACGCTAGCAAAGACATTGAGGTCACCAATGTCTTTTTGTATTGCACTAAGAGCGGCAGAGTCACTCAAACACTGCTGAGCCTGTAGTTGGATTTGTAACAATTCCAAAAACACGCCCTCTTTTGCTCTCACATCTCCCAGCAAATCTGCGGCCTGTCTGCACTCTTTTTTCTTGAGCATCAGCCTGGCCTGCAGAAGCTTAGCAGAAGTGTCCTCGTAGTAAACCAGGCTGACTAAGCGATTTTCCCAGCGGTCGCGCAGAGCTTCACAGAGCTTTGAACGTCCGGAATCCAGCGAAGAACACTCAAAGCGATCCACCAACAATTTCACCGAATCAAGCAATCGCTGGCGATCCTTCCTAACAACAATGCTTTGCAGTGCTCTTAAAACTAAATCAATATCTGGCGGCGTTTGATTGAAAATTTGTAGAACCAATTTTTTTTCTGATTCAATATCTTTTTCACTTTCAAAAAAATCCAAAGCCTCAAGCTGAGCTTGTTTGTGCAAACTCACAGGAAGCGGCTTGGCTACTTGAGGCGCTGCAGAAGCCCCCATGACCGCACAGAAGATGCTTACAAATAAAGAGATGATTAGCACGACAACAATGAACTAAAACACCAACGTGCCACGCAGCTGGAATCCCCATGCAAACTTGGAATCCCAACCAAAGGCCTTACCAGGGAACAAGAAACCAATCGCATAGCTTGTTGAGAAGTTGTCATACCATTTTTGTGTAAAATGACTGTCGAATTCATAACCAACCAAACGTCCATCATTGGTTCCAAGACGAGTCAGGTAAGAGTTACCGAAATCAAATCCAAGAACATGGCCACCACTTTGGAACAAATAACGTGAGCTCACTTTTGTGAGGTAAGCACCAAGGCCCGTGTAGTTTGTGTTTGGCGCAGAACCCACTGGCATGCCCGAAAATCCGCCGCGAATGTTTCTTTGCGAATAAGAGTTAGCCAAAGACTGGTTGTATAAAATTAAGAAGGGCTTGTAGTTGGGATGAAAAACAAAAGGAGCGTCGGAAGCTCCAGAGGCAAAACCAAAGTCCAATCCCCAAGACCAAGAGGTGCTTGGTTTATAATCCACTTGTGTGAGCAAGCCTGTTGAAGTGCTGCGACGATCTTGCCCAATAGCTACCAGCTCTCCTGCAATATTAAATTTACCTAGCTTTTGGCGCGTGTAGATGGAAAAATCATGAGACCCAACCATCCATGAATTTGAAGAGGGTCCGCGGAGTGACTTCGCATATAAAAGCCCAACCTCAGAAGAGTTCTCAGGATTTGTATACTCAATGGTCCCCTCATAAGATTCCATATCATCAGCATCGATGTGTGCTTGACCTTCTTTTTGTTTTTCAAACGACGCTGTAATTTTCAAATTACCAACAAGGCCTTCAAAAGAAACACGATCAACCGTGGACCCAAAATCGTCATTCGCCCCAAGTCCTGAGTGGTAAAGAATGCCCAAGCCCCAGTTCTTGGGCATGCGGCCCACACGGAAAACACCAAAATCAGAATTCCAATCAAGCCAAGCACGACGCACATAAATTCCACCGCCGCTTGCGCCAAGTGTAGAACCAAAATTTTCTGGTGAAGGACTGTCTTGCCAGTGATTGGGATCGCCGCCTGTTGGTCTTGGCTGCTGATACATGTTCAACTCTGAGCGAACAGCAAAGCGATCATCAATAATCACGTCTGGCTTCAATAAAAAGCGATGCTCCCAAAACGTTGTCGAATAACCCTCAGATGGCGTCACATCGAGGTCCATGTTGTGAAACATGTTGCTCCCGAGACGATAATTACCACCTAGTGAAAAGCTTGCTGCTTTCAAAGATTGGCTAACAAAAAATAGAGACAAGGTGCTGAATGTAAAAAAGATTTTCGTCATATGAACACTACCCTTCTAGATGAATATGGAGAGCTTGGATAGGTGGGGGAAAACTTTTCGGGCCTCAAAGTCCAATCGGGGGAGATGACTGAACAACCCTGAGGCCCGACACGATTCATAGATCGTAACTGGACTATTTCTAGGCAGCGGCCTTACGTATGTCAACAACGGTATATTGTCACATAAACATATGGTCACTAGAGCGTTAAATGCGGCGAGTTGGGGCTTTTTTGACGAGAAAAACCTTTAAATTTCAAAGTGATATGATTTTAACAATGAAAGCACTTTTGCTGCTAATTACAGCGGCCCTAAGCGGAATGCTTGTTTTTGCCGTTGGATTAGGAGCTCTAGTTTGGAAAGTTGACCGCGAGTGGTCTCCTATTCTTGAGCCGCGATTAAAGGAACGAACTCAGGTGTCTTCCATTCGAGTTTTTGCCAATGATGAGCTCGGGGAAAAAAAATGGATTGGCTCTATCACTTCGGGGCGACTCGAAGAGCGCAACCTTGTTCCTCTTACTCAAATTCCACCATTGCTAGTGCAGTCCATTGTGACCTTAGAAGATCCTCGCTTTTTAGAGCATGGTGGTTTTGATTTGTTCGGAATTCTTCGCGCCACATTTAAAAACTTACTAAGCCTTCGTTACGCCCAAGGCGGCAGCACCATCACTCAGCAATTAGTGAAAAACGTTTTTTTATCGCGTGAAAAAACACTAAAGAGAAAAGTAACGGAGCTCATTTTGGCAGCTCTACTAGAAACAAAATTCAACAAAGACCAAATTCTTGAGGCCTATCTTAACGAAGTTTACTTAGGACAAATGGGCCCCATTGAAATTCACGGTGTCGCGCGCGCATCGGAATATTATTTCAGTAAAAAAATAGTGGACCTCGAGGTTCAAGAAATGGCCACACTCGCCGCACTCATCAAGGGGCCAGGGGTTTACTCCCCATGGCAGCACCCGGACAGATGCAAAGCTAGGCGAGATCACGTTTTAAAATTAATTGCAGAAGCCAAATACATTCTCCCCGAGGAGTACGAAGCTGCCATAAAAAAACCACTACCGGGAGCATCAAAAATTTTAGCGCCTACTCGAGCAGCCTTCCTCATGGACGCCCTTCGCGAGGAACTTTTATCTGAGAAGGGCGAAGAAGCTCTGCTCAAAGGTGGTTTTGACATAGAAATTGCAGTTGATCTTAATTTGCAAACGGCCGCAGAAAAGGCGCTGCTAGAATCTAGTGCCGGCAAACCCGTGCAGTTTCAAGGTCTCGTTGTTGCTGCCAATCCCAAGACCTGTGAAATTGTAACCTATGCTGGCGGAACCGATTATCGTCTCACTCAATTAGACCGTATTCGACAAAGCAAGCGCCCCATTGGCTCATTATTTAAGCCGTTAGTCACCTCTCACTTGCTTGAAGAAGATTCACAATCTTTAAACTTAGCTTCTTTTACAGAAGATCAAAAATTTGAATGGAGTTACGACAACGGCCGACAAAAATGGGCTCCTTCAAACTACGACAACAAATTTCGAGGCTGGGTTTCTTTGCGTGAAACACTTGAAGAATCGTTCAACGTTCCGCTGGTAAAGTTTTTTTATGACCGAGTGCCTAGTGGAGACTTCACCGTTTTGTTCGACAACGTGAGATCTCTTGGACTCGACATCCCACCTGAGCGAGCACTTCCCTCGGCACTTCTTGGCGCTATCGAAGAGAGACCAATCGACACGCTTCTTGCTTATGTAAAAATGGTTAGACGTGCTTTAGGAATGGCTAGTAACGCTGCAGATTTTTCATGTCGCCTGAGCCTAGCCAAATACCAACCCAATCCAGGAGACAACAATGCCGATGGCATGACTCGCTACGGGCAGCTCGGTGCGCGACTAACCATTGCCGCCATGGAAGGCGCCTTAAGGCGAGGAACTTCGAGAGCCTTAGGAAACAAATTGCCTCTCACTCAAGAGTGGGCAGGGAAAACAGGAACTAGCTCCGATTTGCGTGATTCTTGGTATGTCGCACTTTCTCCTGAACTCGTGGTTTTGGGTTGGATTGGTCGAGATGACAACCAAGTCACAGGACTCACCGGCGCAACAGGCGCCCTTCCCATTGTTTCCAGACTCGTAGATCTGAAATCAAAAAACAGCGGGGATTTTCGCTGGCCTATGCCGCCTTTTTTGCAGTGGAAACTGGTGAACATCAGTGATCGCTGTTTAGTCATGAACGAAGACCTCCAGAAAAAAATAGCCTCCATTCAACCGTCACCAAATGTAACCACACCTCCTCCAGAGGTGTTTGAGCATGAAAATAAAAAATATCGTTATGATTTATTTCGGGAAGGAGCCGAACCACAACCATGTCAAAACTAAATTGTGCATTTTTGCTAACCATCATTTTTTTTCCCACTGAACAGACTCGTGCCGAATCAAAAAAAACACACATGGCCCACAGCCATCACAGCGAACACAATGGCGCCGTCATCATGCTGGGCGATGATCACTTCGAGTTTGTTCGAGAATCCAAGTCCATGGTTCATGTTTTTGCCTCTGATAAATTTAGAGAACCCGTAATGGCAGGAGAGTTTAGTCTGGAGTTTTCGCTGTTAAGCAATGCAGGCAGCCCCAACGAACAAAAGAAAACACTAAGCTACAATGCTTACAAAGAAAAACCCTACGCCATCATGTTGCAGATACCAGCAAATAGCAGCGAAAAAGACGTCATTGAGTTCAAGGCGCCACGCCTTCAATTGCCTAAAAAAGGATACATTTCCAGCAACAAGCCCCAGCGTATTAGTCTAGAGAAAATACCCAAAGCACAGCAGGGCAAGCACAAGCACTAAAGCTGCGCCTCAATTTGCGATAGTAGTTTAAAGCATTCTTCACGGACAGCATCCACGCCTGGAAATTCAAGAAATGTTTGTCTATGCGCTGCTGGGTTTCGCACATCCTGAAGCGCCATTAGTTTTTTTGCAATTTGCACAAGCTCAGCATCGGCAATGCCCTTAAATTGCAACAAAGGCTTCGCACTGGCCTGGGTTTTTCTACAGAACAGCAGCAAGACCACGGCCCATGCACGCAAACCATCCAGTGTTTTAAATTTATCTTGAAGGATGCGCCCATTCAAAATGGCTTTGCTTAACGATTGCATTTTATGAAGAGGAAAACTTTGCGGTGAAAAATCTGCTGAAAGATCAAGCGACTTCATCACTCGTTCAGCGTTGGGAAAATCCTCATTGAGGTGTGCGCCGTGGACCAAATTCTGAAACTCATGCAAGCGCTGCTCTAAGCGAGGGAAAAGCATGTGTCGCCCCAAATGCTTTTCAAAAAATAAATCTAAAGCTTTGCAAAACTCCAAAACAGAAAATGCTTTATCAACGGATCCTTCAAAAATTTTAGTGTGTAAAAAGGGTAGTTCAGCAGAACGTAACGCCGCCTTCACTGACTCATCAAACAGAGGGAAGTTTTTAAGCCGCTTAGACAAAGCCGCATCAATAAGAGACAAATCCGCATGTGTGATTGAGCCCGAGGATTGCGACGTGTCCCCCGGCTTCGCAGCCAACAAAATTCTCTCCCGATAATCAACTAGCGCATCTTTTTTGGGGTGTTCTGGATTTTGATTCAGCACCTCATCCAAAATAGAAATAAAATACTCATGGCCCGTCTCAGGAACAGCAAGAGCTCTTGTAATTTTGTCGACAACCTCGACATCCTTGTAATGCGATTTAAGGAAATCAATAACCACTCGTTTTGCGCGCATGCCAGGCAAAGAACAAAGAGCATCCAAACTTCTTCCCGACACAGACGGATTGCCATGTTTTAGAAGCGGAGCCAGTACGTCGGCAAACGATTCTTTTTTTAGAGCCTTAAGAGCCACGACCGCAGCTGTCGCATCGGCTTCGCTTTTGAGCAATTCCACGATGTCTGCAGAAAGTTTTTCATTGGGAAAGAGCGACACAAGCTCAAGAACCAAAGCTCGAAGTTCAGCATTCGCAGTTTTTGAAAGTCCTTGTTTAATTAGTTTTTCAATATGAACATTGGAGTGAGGGGAAGGACCCTCCTTTTGTCGAATCACGGCCTTCAAAAACAGTGTGGGGTGATCGCTTGCTAGCCATGAAGAAGATTTGGCATCAAACAGAAGAGCGTGAGCCCTCTTGCTTGGGCAGCTCTCAAACAAAGCCAAGGCCGATGGCAGAAGCTTTTTTTGAAAAAAAAGTGGCTCGAGATCTTTGACTATTTTGTCATCGCGAATTTTTAATTGAGCAAACACACGCAGAATGCGGCCTCTGATAATTTCAGAACTCTGCTTTGACCAAAGTTCATGGCCTATTTTAGCTAGTCGCTGATGAGCGTCCGTACGATTAGGCATGGCCATTCCTGTATTGGCCAGTTGATTCATGTAAACAACCTGACCTGCCTCATCCAAGGAATCAAAAAAACCGTCCTTCAACATTTTTTCAAATTCATCAACAGGCTTCGATGCCGTCAAAGACTGAGCAGACATGGCTGCATCTAAAATTTTTAAATTTCCCGACCACCCAGCCTGAAGAACCTCTCGAACTGGAGCCAAAACGTCTTTTGAAAGGTGTGCTGAAACGCTTTGCAAAGCTTCAATCAATTGTTCAGCGCTTAGCTGCTTCCATGGAACTAATTCGAGGTAGAATTTTTCCAACTGAGGGAAACTCAACCCCTTTAATGCAAATAGCAACTTCGACAAAGATTGAGTATTAGTAAACAACTTCAAGCCTTCAAAAACGTCCTCAGCTAGAAAATGATTCAGCTCCATTGGCAACGTTGCATGAGCCTGTTTGTCTGAAAAAATTCTTTGTAGGTAATCTTCAACACTCCACTGCGAGCGGATGCGAATTTGCGCTACGGCGTTTGAAAAAACTTGATGCTCGTAGAGATCGGTGGAGTATTTTGATTCCACCGCCATGAAGGCTGAAGGGTCTCGAGCCGTTTTACCAAAAGAAACTAGTGCGCTTAAATAAAGATAAGGATGAGAGCGCTCTTCAACTAATTTTTGAAAAACTGGCAACGCTTCTCGCGCCTTAAGCTCACCTAAAGTTAAAATTAAGTTTTTAGAGAGCGCATGCTGGCCCTTCTCCAAGGAGAGTTCCAGATCTTTAACAAAAGTTTGTAATAAGCTTCTATCTGGAAGCTGGCCTATGGCGCCGGCGACAGCCGGCTTCAAAGTCTCAGGACAAGTGAAATAGAGCTGGGTTAGAAAACGCGCTGCCAATTGGTGCTTTGTTTGGCCCAAAGACCAAATAGAAAACTCGGAAAGGGCGATGTCTTCAAAATCTGTGGCAAGTTGAAATAAAAATTCCAAACCACGTTGGGTCGAGTGTTGGCTTAGTGCTTTAATGATTTCTAATTTGGTTGAACGCCAAAGACATTCTTTAAAGAGGTGAATTAGCTCTCGGTCGGCATCATAACCCTGCAGTTTTGAAAGAAGCTGGATATGCTCAGTACGCTCTAATTCACTAGAAGAAAATTGAAAGCGTCGCAAAGCTTTCAAAGCCTCTTGAGGCTTGGCTTGCTTGGAAAGTTCCTTTTCAAATAATTCCTGTACAATTCCCATAGGCCTTAGGGAAAGTATATCCGCAAATCACTCAACGAGTAAGGCGTCAGATAAATTGACCTTTCGAACATGAACCTTGCTCAACTTTAGGCCATTCATCATTCCCAGAACTAAAATCAAATTACTGACTTCTGTTGCGGCATACTGGCCACCAATTTCGGCGTCAGTCTTAGCGGCTTGCTTTTGAAGCGTTTTTTGCAATTCTTCGGTGGTATAAAAATCATTTTTGGTCGCCAATTGCCCGACGATGCTAAGTCCGTGCACACTTCCTATTCCAACAACCATCGATCCAGGCGCTGCAATCGCAGCTTTAATATTGGCTGGTATTTCCTCGACCACTTTCGCAGATAGTGCCACTGCTGCAGGCACTTGCGCCTGGGAAATGGGATTCGGTGAATGAACTTCCTTAGGATCTTTAAGATTTATTTCCTGAATGACCTTATTTTTAAAACTCACAGCAGCCATCTGCCCATCATAGAAATGGTATTGTTTTTTTTCCAAGTCTTTGAGAACCAATTGCTGGCTTGAGCCACCAATGTCCCAAACAACCATAGAAGAGGGCCTAGATTTTTGATCTAGCGAGTTCAAGGCAGCCTCATACCCCATCACAGCTTCTTCTTGTTGAGTGATGACTTTGATGCTGACCTTTGAGATGTCGCTTAACTCCTTAGCAAATCGCTCACCGTTCTTAGACTTACGAAAAGCCGCAGTCGCCACACCACTAAAGTGTGTAGCCCCACTAATCACAGCCTCTGCCCGTAAATCCTTCACAGCCTTGATACCTTCACTTTGCACCAACTCAGAGAACTGCCCGTTCTTACTTTCTGAGAGGTCTTGAGCATAGGCAACCTTTCGGCTGACATCACGAAGTAACTTCACAATTTTGTGCTGACAAGTATCAACTTGAGCCACCTTCATTTTGGTTGATTCAGAACCAATGTCAAAAGCAGCTCGAATAACAAGGCATGATGAATCTTGCGTCTTTGTGCTTGCCCCAGTTTTTACATCGGCAAGAACATTCAAAGATAGCAATGTAGAGCTAACAGCAAAAAACAAATGCAAACAGTCTCTACGGTTCATCATCATGCCCCTAAGTTTCAAAATATTACTTCTTAGCTTTCAAAGCTACAGTGAGCACAAACTCATCATGAATGACTTTATCTCCAAGGCCTTTGAAAAAAGAACCTGATCCATAACGGATATCCCATTTCGTGCGGTCCAACTTCACAGTTGCATCAGCACTCAGAGTATCGCCTGTAACACTAACTTTTGCAGGAAACGTCACAGGAACAGTTTTCCCTTTAATGGTGAAATCACCAGTGATTGTCGCTTGCCCGTCAGCGGCAGGCTGAACTTTTGTGATTTTCACGCTCGCTGTGGGGAATTTGTCGGTACCAAAAAAATCATCTGCTTTAAGGTGACCCACAAGCTTAGCATTCGTATCAGGATCTGGAATGTCTTTGCAGCTAATCGACGTCATATCCATAACCACATCACCACCAACCAATTGGCCATTTTTTACTTTTAAAGAACCGCTTTTCACGGCAATCATTCCATCGTGTTTTCCTGTCACTTTTGTGCCCAACCATGCAACAGAACTGCTTGCTTGATCGACAGATAGCACTTGCTCAGCGACAGCGGGTGCCGCTTTTTTCTTTGCGCCATCTGTTTTTGCAGCAAGTGCGTGAGCGCCAACAAGCAAAGTTACTAGCGCGAATGACGTATATTTTTTAAATTGAACCATGTGAATTACCTCCTGCACTAACGTTGAATTGAAGCTGTAGTTCTAATCGATACACCCAAATATTCAATGCATCTTATTCAATGTAGGAAAAATTAAGACGGGACTAGAGCTTACGCATCAATACAAAAAAATACATTTTGATGTCACCCAAGAAAGAATAAAAGGGATACTGAAACGTTGCAGGACGGTTTTTCTCAAACACAAAATGCCCAAGCCAAGCAAGCCCGTACCCTATACCAAGAGCAACAGCGACTCTCGCCCCCAAATGTCCTTCCGACAGGACAAGCCAAGTGACGGCGAGTGTCGTTCCCGTAACGTGAAGCCAACGGCAAACTCGGTTTTGATGTTGGGACAGATAAAAAGGCCAAAACTCTGAGAAGGATTGAAAACGTTTTTTTGACTCATTTGACATAAAAAGCACCCTCTCTAATGATAGTGCAAATGACGAAATATTTACAACAATCCTTCTTATTATTCTTCTTGGCTCTTTCTGGGGCATGCTCCACAAAACAAGCGCAGCAACGACCAGTGACCGCGTGGAATTTTGATTGGGACGACAACATTGCCTACATGCCAACAAAAATCATCTTGTTTGAGAAAAAAAATGGGAAAGAAAAGGCCGTCAGCACAGATGAATTTTCCGCAATACGTGAGCATGTTGGCAAAGATGGGGAATGGAAAAAATACACACTACGTGCCGAAGATCGTGTTAAAGGATCGTACAGAAATTTCTCTGATCACCCCGATAAAAATCCCTTTCTTGATGATTTAAAATTCGCCGTTGAAGAGCAAAGCAAAGAACAGTGGCAGGGCCCAAGCTGGGAATCTTTCCGACTTGCACTAGCAAGCCCTGTTACAGCAGCAAGAACAACCATCATCACGGCAAGGGGCCACTCCGAAGAATCCATGCTTGCCGCTCTTCAATACTTAAAAGACAAAGGGTATTTTCAAAACTTACCACCCAAAGAAAACCTCTTTGGCGTTTCCAGTGCCAAGTGGAAAGGCGTCGCCTCAAGTCCTTCAAATACCAAGGCACAAATCATGCTTGATTTGTTGGACAAGCTTGAAAAAGAACCAGTCCCTGAAAACATTGTGCAAGTCTGGAATCAAAACGGGGACGCTAAGGCCTCTTTACATCTTTGGGGATTTTCAGATGATGATTACGGCAATTACGAAGCTGCTTTTAAAAAATTGGGACCAGAAGTCGCCAAAGGACGCTGGCCGCATGTCAAAATTACGTTATTTTACACAGGATTTAAAAAAGCAAATGTGAAGCCCCATTCTCGAGTGATCAAAAGCGATGGGACTTTAAGAGAAAAACTGCCTGACGAGCACGAAGGACTGCCCCTGAACTAACGACAGCGTCGAATTATTGTCCCCCAAACAGTACACTAAAGCATTCGGTTTTTTGCCCACTTAGCCGAAAAGCATTCATGGGCAAAAAGAATGAACGCAAGCGGCTCCTGATCAACCCAACCTTTCAATTAAAGTTTTTAGGCTGGATGCTCTCTGGAGCCATTGGAGTTCTCTCCATTTTCTACACCTCAAATCTGTATTTTCTATGGGAACTACAAAAACTCGGCAAGGATATTGGGCTTCCCATTGACCACACTTATTTTGAATTCGTTCAGGTGCAGAGCGGGCGAATGAACCAGGTTTTTGTTCTGTCTGCGGTTGTAACACTTTTGATTATTACAATTTTTTCTCTAATTTTGTCGCATCGAATTGCCGGACCCATCCATCACTTAAAAACATATTTCCAGCGTTTAAGCGCCACCGGCAAGGCACGCCAAAAACTTTTCTTCAGAAAGAGTGATTTCTTCCACGAAGTTCCCGAAAATATCAACCGCTTTCTCTTTGATGAACAAAAAACTGAACAGAAAACAAAAGAGCACTCATGAAATTTCCACTAGGTCTTTTTTTATTTTTTGTTTTTGCCGCGTTTGGAATGCACTCGTGGCTATCGTTTGATGCGCCATTAGCCCAAACCTCCAAAGAAAACTTCATTAAAACAATGAGAGAAACAAACTCCGCCAAAGCAAAAGATTTTCAAACAGCCATTACTAAAATCACCAAACAACAAACAAGCAGAGCCGAAACGACTGTCGAGCGCGCACCTTCCAACGTGGAAAGCGTGGAGCCGACAAAAAGTGATGATTCGCCAATTGAAGAACTCTCTAGGCTTTGGGAGCAGAATCCGGATAGCGCGGAAAATTATTTATTAGAAAAATTAACAGACCCCGAGATGCCAACAGATGCTCAAAGAATACTGCTTCTTCATTTTAGAAAAATCGCCGGAGAAAGCGAACAGTACCTCAGAACCTCACAAACGCTGCTCACACAGTCGCCCAAATGGGAGCTTCTAGAAATTGCGGCGGATGCTGTCATGTCAAAATCGAGCCCAGAAGAAGCTGCGGCGACATTGATCAACGCACACCAAACTCAGAACAAAAAAAACCAGGATTTCATTTCTAAGCGCGTATTTTTGCGCTCACCCAATACGGTTTTCCCGAAGTTTAAAGAGTTGCTTGGGGACGCGCAGCCTTAGCAGCATAAATGGTATCGGTCACAAGTTTTAGCGCCTGATCAATGGCTCCGTCGTTATGAATGACTTTAACTTGAGTGCGACGAGCAACCTGCAAACGCTCAATGGCTGCTTCAAATTCTGTTGTTAATGTTTTGTACCAACCCATATCGACAGAACGGAAACCGTCATCAATGTCGCGCGTTTTCCAAATTTCGGGGTTCACCTTAACAAAGAAAATATAGTCGTAGGGGTCTTCCTCAAACCAAGACAAAATAGACTGTTCAATGAGGTCTCGTTGTTTTTTACTTAATCGTTCAGGGCTGTTTTCTTGAATGAGTTTTGTGTAAACCGCAATGTCGAGCAAGCAGCGATCCGTGATCGTCAGTGCTTTTTTCATTTCGCGAGCTTCTTGCTCGGCCAAGATGGAATGAGACAAAACCCACCACTCCGTTTTGAAATCAGCGCCCGTGTCGCAAGGATAAGGACATTCTCGAACGGTTTCTCGCACAACAACGGAATCTGGAAATGCCGTGCAAATGGCCTTGCATAACGTTGTCTTACCAACACCTTGTGCTCCAATTAACGCGATTTTCATGGGTCGATCTCCTTTTTTGCCCCAGTAGCTCTTAGCATGACCGGATGCATTCTCTCTGCAGAAATTTGCAAAATTTGACTAATTAATGCGGAGCCCAGACCCAAACGTCACACCGCGGTTCGCACATTCGCCTTAATTCTTATTTCAAAGGTCAAGAATATGTTCGCCTGTACCGACGAGCTTCTCATGGAGCCAAAAAACTTTGACGGCTTCATTTAGGGGGTTTTTGTGAGACAGGTTAAATTTTTATTATTTGTAGGATTTTCAATATTTTACACCCAACATTTGGCCATTTCGAGTCAAGTGCTCGAAGCGGTTCCTGGTGAATTTATTGTCCGAAAAAAGACCCTGCGAACCACTGATTTGTCGAGTTCAGGCTTCGAAGTTAAAAAACTGATCAGCCCAAGCGAACGAGTTTTCCTTGTCAAAAGATCACTGCTTAGCGGACTTAGCGTATCCTCCAGTGGCGACCAGGGCATGGTGCAAAACATTCAAACACTGCCTGAAGTCCAAAGTGTTGAGCCCAATTACATTGTGAGAACTCAATTTGGCTCCAAACCACCAGCGCCAGCACCTCAGCCCACACCCGCGCCGCAACCCTCTCCTGCTCCACAACCCACGCCCCCCACTCCTCAACCAAGCCCCACACCTCCACCAACAAGTGGAAACGTCACTCCAAACGACACAAACTTTAAACTCCAATGGGGCCTCAACAACGATGGATCACAAGGAGTCGCCGCACAGCCTGGAAAAAAAGGAGCCGATATTCGCGCCCCTCAAGCGTGGAGCATGGGTACTGGCTCTAGAAATATTGTGGTTGCCATCGTTGATACAGGAATTGATTACAACCATCCCGATTTGCGCGGCAACCTTTGGGTGAAACCAAAAGACAGCGCAGGCGAGGCAGACACCTATGGCTTTAACGCCATTGACGGCACACTCAACCCACTTGATGACAACGGCCACGGGACACACGTTGCCGGCATTATTGGTGCAAGTGGAAACAACGCCGCAGGTGTTGCTGGGGTGAACTGGACCGTGAGCATGATGGGTATCAAATTCCTCAGCTCTCAAGGAAGTGGAACAACCGCTGACGCCATTACTGGAATTTATTGGGCCGTGGATCACGGCGCACACGTGCTCAACAACAGCTGGGGTGGACCCGGCTTCACGCAAGCCCTCGACGACGCCATTGCTTACGCCAATAGCAAAGGAGTTGTTTTTGTTGCTGCCGCAGGAAATGATCGAGGACAAAACTTAGATCAAAAACCGACCTACCCTGCTTCTTACAAGCAACCCAACATGGTTGTTGTAGCCGCAACAACAAACAAAGATCAGCTTGCCTCTTTCTCAAACATTGGCGCAAACACAGTTCACATTGCAGCTCCTGGTGAAGATATTTATTCAACTTACCTCAAGGGAACTTACAAAAAATTAAGCGGCACCTCCATGGCAACGCCTTTTGTTACGGGTGCCATTGCTTTGCTACTTTCTCGTGAACCTAATTTGAGTGTGGCTGAAATTAAAGAGCGTTTGATGACGTCATCAGACAAACTTTCATCCTTGCGATCAAAAATCATCAAGGGCGGTGGTCGACTAAACGTGCTCAACCTACTTTCCAACACCGTAGTGCCCGATCCGTTCACTGCACCAGAAGAACTGTGGTCAGAACCTCAAAGCAGGACCGTGGAGAGTGAGCACCCTTACAGGGCCAGCCAAACCAAACAGTGGGTTGTTGAGCAAAGTGGCGCCAGAATGATTCGCATTCACTTTAGTCGGCTGCAAACAAAATCGTCTACAGATGTGATTCGCATCATAGAATCTTCAAGTGGAGAAGTTGTGCAGAGCTTTAGTGGTTTTTTCCCCCAAGCCTTCTGGAGCACCCCTGTGATGGGTTCAAAGTTAATTATTGAATTGCAAAGCGGGCCAAATGGATCGGAGCCAAGTTTTGGTTATGGATTTTTAGTGGATGCCATATCTGTTGTGAAATAGTTAGAAACCAACGCTGGAAAGACACAACGAGTAGTCACCGCTCTTAATACTTTCGTATTCAAGACAGCGCTTGTCATATTCTGCTCGGCTGAACACATAAGAATATGGTTTTGTTACAGACTTCGAATTATAAACATTTGATACTAAAAAATAATTTCCCTGCAAACGACGCAAAAGGATAGAGTGGGACCTTAGCAGGGTTTGCCATGTTTTCCCTTCCTTATACATTTTTGCAAGCGCCTCATAATGACCATCTTCCAACTCACCTTTTAGGGCAGCAATTTCAAGTTCATGAGAGATCTCTTTAACTCCCACAGGAGCTGAATCTGGGTACTTCCTAAACGATGTTTTATCAGTTAGAGCAAGCTTTTCTAGCTGAGCAATGAGTGCGAAGTAACGGACGCTATTGGCACGAGCCACCCAGCGGTCTTTAAACTGCACATTTTTTACACACAACTTGTCGAAATAATTTCGTATTACGACATACATTTCTTCACGTGCGTCAGAACTAAAGCTCTCACTGATTTGTGGTTTATATTGAGCAATATATTGATTCAATGTCTTTGCCTTTACCTTTAACTCCTCAATGAGCTCAGCTTTTTTTTGTTTTATTTCTTCAAGCTTTTGATCGATGTTAGCTATTTTTTTCTTTTTTTCTGCAGCAGCTTGTGCAGCAATGGCGCGCTCTTTAGCATTTCCAAAAACTAAATTGATGTCGTCGTCATCCTGAAAATATTTCGAAGTTGACGGTCTTTCTTCTTTAAGCCTGTATCTTTGAGCATTAAGTTCTTGGACTATTGCGACATGTAAGAAAAAGTCTTCACCGGCATTTACAAAACTCGTGTCTTCAAACAACCTTCCAGATTGCGAAACCAAACTGCGGAAAAACGATTCAGAGGCAATGGCGCTTTTATCTGACAACCATGTCGGCTCTTCTGACACAGCTTTAATAACAGCCTCTGTTAAATGCTCAAGACCGCCATGCTTAGCTTCATATTCCCATTTTTGCACAAACTCCAACAAACGTTTTCTAGTTCCAGAAACATCTGACACGCTTTGAAGCCCTTTATATATGTTTTCATCGATACGAGAGATAGTTTGTTTCTCTTTAGGGCAAATACTTCTCGTTTGTGGACTAAACTTTATCCAAGCACGTCCCGACTCCATAAATCTTCTAAGACCCTGAATCTCGCTAATTGGTGCTTTTGCGTCTTCAATTGATTTTCGTTTTGCGACGATGGATCCTCTGTGCATTTCTCTCAATTGTTTAAACCAACCTGGGGTGATTTTTTTATCGGTGTGCATCCTAATTGAGGCATCAGAGACAATCTCTCCATAAAGATCGTCATTATCAATATTCGCATAAGCTCCATGATTCAGGGAGGCGAAACCCAAACCAGATAACAACTTAGGGAAATTTTCTAGATATGCTTTTGCTGACTCACGCTCTTCCCTTACTAAGCGCTCAAAGAAATCGTAGCATTCTTGTTGAACAACTTTTTTATTGGCGCTGCCATCTTCAAGCTTTTGTAGCAAACGACGTGCCCGGATGATGTCCATACTATCTTTCTTATTGGGATTAAGATCTGTCTCACTCATCAAATAAGCCCAGTGTTTCAAACTGGCTGCTAGAAAAGCCAACTTCTGCTCTTCTGAAACATCAATTAACATGGACAAACTAAAGTACGCGCTATCAAGAGCCACGTCTCGAAATGGCAAATCAATTAGCGCTGAACCTTGTTTTTCTAGTTCTGTTGCGTAATCAATGGCCCTATCCACAGCATTCGCTAAAATATTTCTCAGAAGACCAGGATTTGCTCCTGCAAGAATCGCGGGCCTTTCAATTTGGCGACCATCGTATGAAGGGATCCCATAACTTAGTTCCATTGCTTGGTTTAAAACCAAAACAGAAACAAGGTAACGCCTCTTCACCCCAACTTCTGAAACGAAATCAATCGCCGCCTCTGCAAGCAAACGATGCCCAGAGGCTTGGTCTAATTTTGCTTCTGTCTCTAAGGCATCTTTTAAAATTTTAAGCGGAGAAACATTGGATTGAAGGTCTTCAAGATCCTTGGGGTTAAGGGGCCGCAACCTAGTCCCCAGTAAAAATGGGTTTTGTACCTGTGCGTGCGCGGGCAGTGCAGACGACACTAGCAGCACCAACAAGGCTTGTGTTTTTACCCACTGTTTAGACATGCAGCAGAGTATATATAGAAAATTAACGCATTGCAATAAGTAATTGTAATAAATGGTGTTTTGACACATTTGTGTCAGCCAACAAGGCAAAATGTGCTCAAAAATTAGACAGCTGCTTAAAAGAAGTCTCCAATTTTTTCTGAACAATAAATACATTCCAAGCGCTTAGCTCTGGCATGGTTTCTGTAACACCCCCTGAAGGCGCCGCATGCGCACGTTTTGTATTTTTAAAATTAAAGGAGATCTCAACATATGAAAAAACAACTACTCATCGCAACCTGCACACTACTCATTCAACCCTTAAGCGCACTTGCTGCTGACAAGGTAGAAACCCAACGAATCACAACTCGCACAAACATTAAATTGCCAATGGCTGTTTCGGCTTGTGGAGCAGCGACCGGCCTTGACCTATTAACCGAAAAAGTACAAACACGCGCGCAGTTTTCTGTTACCTATTGCACCAAATTTCAAACCTACACAGCTGATGTGATTAAAGGAAAACTCTGGCAGAAAAAAGAAACTAACCAACGCGACGTTGCTGAACACTGGAACATTGAAAATGAAATCGTTAGCGTCGACAACCAAATGGACAACTTGCTTGGACCAAGCAACAGCACTGTTGAAGGCGCTATTATTAACGGAATTAGCAATATTGGTGTCATTCAAAGATGCGAACAACAAAGAAGTCTTATTGTTCAACAAATTCAATCCAACAATGCTGCCGGATCTGCAAATCCTTGCATCAAATAGTTCATTAAAATGAATATGGGCGAGAATCATTTATGAAAATAAAAATTCTCGCCCTCACTTTTCTTTTTTACACAACTTACAATCCTCTACACGCCTTTGACCTCACTCCCATCGTAACGTCGCCACAAGCCATCTCTTCAAAACTTCAAGCAGACTGTCTGCGGGTTTTTGGAATTGCAGATGCGGATTCCTGCTCCCGTGGTGCCAAAAGAATGAAACAAGTTTTAGAAAAAACTGAAGGCGATGCCAAAACTTCATATTTAATATTCAGAGAAAAAACCCTTGAACTTCTTGAGTCATCACAGGGACAAAAACTACTAGCTCTAGTGGACCCCTACATTCAATCTGGACAACCCTTCCATCTATGGAAGCTAGTTTTAAAATTTTTCCCAAACAAAAAAGAGGCTCTGCTTGCGACAGCACTACTATTTCAAGATGCTTCAGAACAACGATTGCATATCCAAAAACTTGCCGAGCTCGCTGGTGAAAACTCAGCTGCACTAGAAAAAGTCCAATTGCTAGATTCTGCAATTAGCAAAATCAATTCGCTTGAAGGAAAATCATGGCGAAATCACAAAAGAAAACACACTCTTTATCCTGAAGAAGTGGATTCCCTGCTCTATGGTTCAAGTTTTTATCACTTTTATGTTTCTGCATTCATTGCTGAAGAGCTAACCCAGGAAGGCACGCCTCCTCGAGTAGCTGCATTTTTTGCAGGCTTTTTTAACTACTACTACGAATTTTATTCACGCCAAGGAGCCAAAGGATTTCTTTGGTATTCCAAAGCCAAACCCTTTAACAAATATGATGCTGCAGATATTCAATTAGGCTTTTGTGGCGCCTTTTATGGAGTAAAGATTGCGCACAAGTGCAAGGAAATATCGCTTCCTGCGCTAGTTAGCGAAAAGAAAATTTATCTTCAGCAAATACTTAGTAGCTTCAAAAGCAATTAAGCGACGACTCTAAATTCCAAGGCCTACCATCAAGCCACCCACATACTGTGGCGCGTGCGATTTGGCGGCATCAACCCAGGCAAAAGGAGCAAAAATCACCGGCCCAATTCCTAAATTATATGCAAGGCCTGCGCGAACAAAGCCATAACTCCCATCACCTGCCATCATTAGTCCAGGTAAAGCGTAAATTTTTAAACCCAGCATTGGAATGGGATAAATGGCAGGACCCGCACCAATCATACTCATTGATGGAGTGGAAAATGTTTGCTCGGCAATAACCGTCAAACCAATGAAAGGAATGGGCTGGTAATCATAGTGAAAACCAAAAATGCTTCCCGCATAAGTTCCCGTGCGATAGCCAACAACAGGGCTTACAGAGTGCGTACGCGAGTTAGCGACATAAGAAATTGATACTAGTGCCAAAATTATGGCGCTCTTTTGAATCCAGTGTTTTGTCATGAATTTAGGCTAGCACAGCTGCACATAAAGTAAAGTTTCAGGTCTGCTGTGAGCAACCTAAAGTTAATAATCCGTTAAGACGATATGAGTACTGTGAAGCCATTGCATCGCTATGAAATTCGCGACCTCATGCTTGGTGAGGGGCGCCACTTTGTGCTGGGCACAGCCTTGTTGTTTTTATTTGCCGGCTCTTTGTGGTCTCATTTTTCCATGGGGCCAGTGACTATGGAATGGCCACTATTTTTGTGCTGGTCCCTTATCCACGTCTGCGGGTTTTTGTGCATTCCCTTTAAGCGCTTAGATAAAATATTAATTGCTTCTTCTATTGTCGCGCTCAACTTGTATTACTACTTAGGCCTTGTTCGCTATCAATTGCCGTACCTGCCAACAGCTCCTCTGTTTTTCATCGTTAGCTCCATAGCTGTCTCTGCACATATGGCCTTGGGCTTGCGCGCCACCGGTGCCGCCTGGTCCACGGCATGGATGAGTCACTTGCTTTGGATTCACTTTTTCATACATTCGGAAAAAGCTCCGCTCTTTGACTTCGCAAGTAAATTTTTAATTTTGTGTAATTTCATTTTTGTAGCCACATACATTCTTGCTTTTCACTTTTTTGAAAAGCGCTTTCATTCCAGGGTGAAAATGATGAGCAGTAAAGAGTTGTTCGACGAACAAAGGATTCAGGCTTCAAAGCTGCAAAGCCTTGGAACACTAGTGGCCAGCGTTAGCCATGAAATCAACAACCCACTTAGCGCCATCAAGGGCTACGCCTATACCGTTGATCAAGAGCTGCAATCGCAAAACGCCACAAAAGAGCAAACCATCAAACACGCTAATGAACGAATTTTATTCAATGTTCATCGTGTAGGGAAAATTGTGAGCAATTTGAAAACATTTTCTCGCGACACAAGCCACGACGAACAACATCCTGTTTCCATAAAAGACGTGATTGACGATTCCCTATCTTTAGTTAGCGCCGACATCCGCGCCAAAGGAGTCGAGTTGTTTGTCGACATCCCGGAAAACGATGCCATTGTTAGAGGAAACGCCATTGAGCTCAGTCAATTGCTGGTGAATTTACTGTCCAACGCACGAGACGCTTGCTTGCTTTCTGAACGCAAGAAAATTACAACGGGATTTCGCATTGAAAACAACCAAGTTATTTTATGGGTTGAAGACACCGGTCCAGGAATTGATTCTCAACACAAAGATAAACTTTTTCAGTCCTTCTTCACAACAAAGGAGCTAGGCAAAGGCACTGGACTTGGGCTTTACATTTCTCAGAGCATCGCCCAAAAACACCAAGCCAATCTTCAATTTAAAAACCAAGAGGACTCTCTGGGTAAAGCCCGAGGCGCCGTCTTTTGGATAGCACTTAGACTTGCCGATTCACAAAACAGCTCAAACGATTCGACACCGACCGCAGCCTAATTTATATTTCCCTTACCTATGCGCATCATCACAGGACGATTTCGGGGCCATGTTTTGCAAGCTCCCAAAACACAAGATACGCGTCCAACCACTGATGCCAACCGAGAAGCTCTTTTTAATTTGCTAGACCACAGCCTTCACCATTCCTACACGCGATGTTTAGATTTATTTGCAGGAACTGGTGCACTTAGCTTTGAATCACTGTCTCGAGGGGCCCAAAGCGCGGTTCTCATTGATCAATCACGAGCTGCTCTGGAGAGCATTGAAACCAACTCTAGAAAATTAAAACTAGAACCACAGGAACTCTGCACCATTCAATCCTCGAATCCCAAGGACTGGAGCCAACTGATTCAAAAAAAAGCGCCTGCTTTTTTCCCTTTTGACACCATTTTTTGTGACCCACCCTATCAAAAGGGACTCGTCGAACTCTCCATTTGCGCTTTAGAAAAAAACGCCGACACTCTTTATGCTCCTGATGCCTTGCTGATTGTGGAGACAGATAACAAAGAAACTGTGAACCTCAGCTCAACGCAATGGAAATGCATCAAAGAACGAGCAAAAGGACGCACTCAGCTTCTTTTCTACAAAAGGGCTTAGTGCTAAGCTGCCCCCATGAAGCGACGTGCTGTTTACGCGGGGACTTTTGACCCTCCAACACTAGGCCACCTCGACGTCGTGAAACGTGTTCAGCCATTGTTTGACCATATTTATCTTGTCGTGGCTGACAATTATCGCAAATCAACCATGTTTAGCGCGCAAGAACGAGTCAGTCTTTTGCAACAAGCCATTGCAGATATTTCCTGCGATAAAACCATTGAAGTCGTTTCCTTTTCTGGACTTCTCGTGGATTTCTGTAAAAAAAATAACGTCAATGTCTTACTTCGTGGCCTTCGCGCCATGAGCGATTTTGAAAATGAATTTCAAATGGCCACCATGAACCGCCGCCTCAGTCCAGAGGTTGAAACTCTACACATCATGACGGATGAACGCTTTTATTTTGTTAGCAGCACTATAGTCAAAGAGGTCGCCCATCATGGCGGAAACCTGCAATCGCTAGTTCCCAGCAATGTCATTACTGCCTTGAAAGAACGGGTACAAAAAAAATGATACAAGAAAAAGTAAATTCTTCTGCAACGCTTGATCTTCTGGAGAGAGTCAGAAAAATGAAAGCGCAAGGTTTAGATGTGGTCTCCTTTGCCGCGGGAGAATCTGACTTTCCAACTCCAGACGTTGTTGTTGAAGCCGCCCACAAAGCCATCTTAAGTGGAGAAACTCGCTACACAAACACGCAAGGGATTTTAGCCATTCGAGATGCTGTTGCTAAAGATTATCGGAACCGACTAAAGGCAACCTGGGTTCAGCCTGAAAATGTCATTGTCACCTTTGGCGCCAAACAAGGAATTTATTTAGCGCTAGCCTCCATATTACAGCCAGGAGACGAAGTGCTTGTCCCTAAACCTTATTGGGTTTCTTACCCTGGCATCGTCAAAGCATCTAGCGGTGTTCCTGTCTTCACTGAAACGCAAGAAGCCAACGGCTTTTTTCCAACAGTAGACTCTTTAGAAAAGGCAAAAACGCCTAAGACAAAAGCCATTATTTTTTCATCGCCCAACAACCCAACAGGAACAATGATCAGCAAAGAACATCTTCAGGAAATTGTTTCCTGGTGCCAGAAAAACAAAGTCTATCTTTTATTTGATGAACTTTATGACCGTATTGTTCTTGGCGCAAAAGAGCATGTCTCAGCACTTTCTTTGGTCAATGAAGAAGGCTCAGAATACGTTCTTTCCATTAACGCCACATCCAAAAGCATGGCCATGACAGGCTGGCGCATGGGCTACACTATCTCACACAAAAACAACATCAAGTCACTGAGTGCTCTCCAAAGCCAAATGGTGACCTGCGTTCCTCCTTTCATACAAATTGCTGCAGCCGAAGGATTCAAAACAGCAGAAGACTTCACAAAACCAGTTGTGCAGGCTTTTAAGAATCGTGCAAAATTAATTAGCGAGCTTCTCTCAAAAATTCCAGATCTTCATTTCCTCAAACCCGAAGGTGCTTTTTATGTTTTTGCCGATTTCTCAAAAATCATGAAAAAGAAAAATATTCAAAGCGACAAAGACCTCACCGAAGCCCTGCTTGAAAAAGCACATGTTGTCATGCTTGCTGGGTCTTCCATGGGCATGCCTGGATGGATTCGCATTTCATTTGCTTGCTCAGAAGACGAAATTCGCAAGGGTGTTGATCGCATAGCCAAATTTGTTGGCTAATGTTTACCCGCTTTATTCATCTATGAACTTTTCTTGATTTAGCAGTTCATGAAAAAAAGGTACGGCCTCTTTGTGCCCTTGAAAGGCCAAATACGCGCCTGACAAACTCAGCAGCAAAATCCCAATAACAACATAAACCATCTTCCAAAGCTTCCCTGCCTTAGAGTTGGGCTTGGTACGAAGGCTGCTGAAAATAAATGTTAAACCAACAGGGATGGCCCAAAACGGGAACGTTCTAACAATCGTATAAAGCCATCCCATCGTTCGGAATCAACCCTGCGCTAAAAGTTTTTTAAATTCTTCTGTAAGCGCTGGGACCACTTCAAACAAATCACCAATGGCGCCGTAATCTGCACGCTGAAAAATAGGCGCTTCGGGATCGGTGTTAATAGCCACAATCACCTTAGAAGTCTTCATCCCCGCCAAGTGCTGAATTGCGCCGCTAATGCCGCAAGCAATGTACAATGTTGGGTTCACAGTTTTTCCTGTTTGACCAACTTGCATGGCATGAGGAGCGAATCCGGAATCAACAGCTGCACGAGAGGCACCAACTGTTGCACCAATCACGGAGGCCATGTCTTGTAGAATTTTAAAGTTGTCTGCTGATTTCATGGCACGACCACCGGACACAATGCGCTCTGCTTCCGTTAAATCAACTTTTCCAGCATCACCGCCGCCCTCAAGAGCCACGGTCTTTGATTTGTAATTTCCACTTGCCGAAGGAGCATCCGCAACACTCGCAGCCGCTCCACCACCAGCGCCAATACTCAAGACATTGGGGCGTACTGTGACCAGAGCAGGAAGTGCTTTGAATTTGATTTCAGCGAAATATTTACCAGCAAGCATTGGGCGCTTAACCGTCAACTGCGATCCTGCTACTTTTAAAGAAATGCAGTCCACAGCAAGTCCCGCATTCAAGCGAGCAGAAAGAGTAGGAAACAAGTCTTTAGCTAAACTAGACGCTGCAGCCGATAAAATTTCATAACCACCCTTAAAAGCGTCGGCAACAACTTGTGCGTAGGCATCTGCATTATAATATTTAAAGGCATCGCCTTTAGCTACGAGAAGTTTTTTTGCACCTTGAGCCCCAACATCTGCAGCAATCCCAGCAGCATCGGCTCCGAAGGCAATCACGTCCACCTCACAACCTTGTGAGGAAAGAGCGTAAATGACCTCTAGGCTAGATTTTTTTACTTTAGCGTTTTTTATTTCTGCGACGACAAGTGCTTTTGGCATTTTATTTTGTCCTTTATTTACAAACGATCGTTAAATGACTTTGGCTTCGTTGCGTAGGGCATCAACAATTTGCTTGGCCAACTCTTGTGGTGTTCCTTTGAATTTTTTCCCGGCTGCGCGCTCTGGGGGCAGCTCAAAGCTCACATATTCAATTTTAGAATCTGCAGGGGTCACACCCAAAGTATTCAATGGAAGCACATCCACTTTCTTTTGCTTGGCTTTCATAATCCCTGGCAAAGAAGGGTAGCGAGGAGTGTTGATACCTTTGTGAGCAGCAATCAACATGGGCAAAGCCATCTCAATGACTTCTTCATTTCCACCATCAATGGCACGGTTGGCCTTTGCTGTTTTTCCATCGTCAGAAATACTTAGCTTGGTCACAACAGTTGCGCGCGGCCATCCTAAAAACTCAGAAACCATTTGAGGCACAGCTAAGGCATCATCATCGATGGCTTGCTTACCGCAAAACGCGATATCAAAAGGCCCTTTTTGCTTGAGCGCTTCAGCCAAAGCTTTCGCCACAACAAAGGAATCACATTTTTTTAAATCATCTTCAGAAACCTGAATGTGAATTCCTGTGTCACACCCCATAGCAAGTGCAGTTCTCATGGCCTCAACGCAGCGGTCAGGACCAAGACTCACAACGACAGCCTCGCCTTTGTATTTGTCTCGAGTTTTGATGGCCTCTTCAACGGCAAATTCATCATAAGGGTTCAGAATAAATTTCACGCCAGTAACGTCTAATCCGTTAGCGGCCAATTTAGGTTTTGTTTCGGTATCAGGTACGCTTTTAATTAAGACTGCAATTTTCATAACTTAGGAGAATAATACTCCTTACAAGTCTCGCCAATAGGGGGACAAAAAAAGCCCTGTCAAAATTATAGTTTTCTTTGCAGGTGGCCGATAAGTGTAAAGACTTATGTTGGCTAATCGACTTAGTGAATTGCTTATTCGTGACAAAATTTTGACCCCTGACGGGGCAGAAAAGGCCTTGGAAGAAGCACGCTCCAAAGGCTTGCGCTTTGTCGATGCCGTTTTAAACCTTAATTTGGTCGATGAGCGCTCACTCATCAATTTTTTATCTAAGCAAAACCGACTCACCATCATGGATCTGGCCAATCACAGCATTCCAGAGGATTTAGCCAAACTCGTTCCTGCCTCTCTTTGCCGCAAACATAAAATTGTTCCTGTTGCCAAACGTGACGACTGCCTAATTGTTGCCGTCAGTGACCCAACCAACATTCATTGTCTTGATGATTTGAGATTTCAAACCAAGCTGCGCATTGAGCAAGTGCTTGGGCTGCCTTCGAGCATCAACGCCTTGCTCGATAAAGTTTATGGTGTGGACATTGCCGCCATCAACAGCGACATGGATAAAGAACTTAGCGGCATTGAGATGCCTACCGATGGCTCATCAGACGAAAATGATGTGAACCCAGACGATGGCCCCATTGTGGCATTTGTTTCAAAACTACTCACCGATGCCGCAAAAAAAGGTGCCTCGGATATTCACATTGAACCTTTTGAAGGCGCTGTAAAAGTTCGAATTCGTATTGACGGCAACCTTAGTGATTTGGTCAATCCACCACCTAAAATTAAAAATGCTCTCGTCGCGCGCATCAAGGTTATGGCCAAGCTGCGCATTGACGAGAAACGCTTGCCACAAGACGGACGCATCCGCATCAAGCTCGATGAAAAAAGAATTATTGATTATCGCGTGAACACCCTGCCAACCGTATTTGGCGAAAAAGTTGTTTTGCGTATTTTAGATAAATCAAACGCCTCAGTTGACGTGGAAAAACTCGGATTTGAAAAAGATGATTTAGATAAATTTAGGAAAGCCTACAAAAAACCTTGGGGCATGTGCCTTGTCACTGGTGCCACAGGTTCAGGTAAAACAACCACACTTTACTCTGTACTTAATGAACTCAATTTGCCAGATGTGAACATTTCTACTCTAGAAGATCCCGTGGAATATAATTTCAAGGGCATTAACCAAACACCTATTCGTGAAGCTATTGGCCTGACGTTTCCTGAAGGGCTGCGTGCTCTTTTGCGCCAAGACCCAGACATCATCTTACTTGGTGAAATTCGAGACAAAGAGACTGCAGAAGTCGCCATGAAAGCTGCTCTCACAGGTCACATGGTTTTATCTACATTGCACACCAACGACGCGCCCTCAACCATTATGCGTTTAAAAGACATGGGTCTTGATGTGTTCACCATTAACGCTGCCTTGCAAGCAATCGTTGCGCAACGACTTGTTCGCAAAGTCTGCTCACATTGCAAAGCCCCTGACACGCAATGGTCCGATGAATCGCTAGAAAAAATGGGATTCCCAAGAGCCATTCTTGGGAAATTTAAACCTATGAAGGGCCAAGGCTGTGGCACTTGCGGTGGAGCCGGATACAAAGGTCGTTTAGCTGTTCACGAAGTTTTGCTGATTACAGACACACTAAGAGAATTGGTCGGATCAGGAGCAAGCACACTGCAAATTCGCAGACAAGCTGTTGCCGAAGGCATGCGCACACTTAAAGTCAACTGCATGCGAAAAGTTGTTAACGGACTAACCACCATTGAAGAATTACAAGGCGTCGACGCAGGGTAATTGTCATGGCAGATAAAAAACTCGAACTCAATCACCTCTTCAAGACGATGATTGAAGAAGGTGCATCAGATTTGCACATTACTGTTGGGTCGCCTCCTGCATTTCGCGTGCATGGACGGATTGTCCGCGCAAAAATTGCGCCTCTTTCTCCTGAAGACACGCAGCGATTATGCTTGAGTGTTTTGGACGACCAGCAACTTGAAAAATTCAAGCGTGACAAAGAAATTGACTTTGCCATTGGCATTCGTAACGTCACAAGACTGCGCGTAAACTTTTTTATTCAGCGCGGGTCCATTGCCGCAGTTTTCCGTCGAATCCCTAATGAGATTCCTCCTCTAGAAAAGCTGGGATTCAATACTCATGTGCAAGAACTCGTCAACAAACCCAACGGCCTCATTCTACTGACTGGCGCGACAGGTTCGGGGAAATCAACAACTATCGCCTCCATGATTAACCGAATTAACTCAAAGTACCGCTACCACATTGTCACACTTGAAGACCCCATTGAATACACACACTCTCATGCCATGAGCATTGTGAACCAACGGGAAATTGGGACAGACTGTGAATCGTTTAGTCGCGGCCTTCGCCAAGTTTTACGTGAAGACCCTGATGTGATTTTAGTGGGCGAAATGAGAGACCGCGAAACGACGGAAGAAGCCTTGCGAGCTGCAGAAACTGGCCACCTTGTTTTTTCAACATTGCATACGAATGGTGCCATTGCCTCCATCAACCGCATTGTGCAAATGTTTGGCGGTGACTCTCAAGAATACGTGAGAACCGTTTTGTCTTTCACGTTAGAGGGAATCATCACACAAGCCCTCTGCACAAGAGCGGACGGCAAGGGCCGCGTTCTTGTTTATGAATACCTCGCCATGACCCCTGCTGTGAGAAACCTCATTCGCGAAAACAAACTTCACCAAGTCTCAAGCCTCATGCAAACTGGGCACGAAAAATATGGAATGCTCTCCATGAACCAAAGTCTTGCTGAGTGTGTACGAACAGGAAAAATTACTATCGACGAAGCCATTGCGCATTCACACGATGTCGATGACCTTCTCAAAATGACGGCTCCCTTTTTAAATTCTAGGAGAGCCGCATGAAGTACAGGTATGCTGGCTTTCAATCTTCAGGAAAACAAGTTCGAGGTGAAATTGATGTCGCTGGTGGCGAGACCGAGGCAAGATCAACACTAAAAAGCAAGGGCATCTGGGTTAAGCAGCTTGTCGCTGTTGCAGGAGCGGCGCCAATGGCTACAGCAGGTTCCGCAGCCCCGGCTCCTGGCTCAGCAGCTAAAAAACCACGCTCACGAAATACAAAAGCAGTTCCTGTCTCTTTTTTTGAAAGCCTCCCTAGCCTTACAGAATTCACGGCCTTCATTCGGCAGCTCTCCACAATGATTGGCGCAGGTATTCCCATTGTGCAATCTCTTGGCATTTTATCTGAGCAAATGGACAACAAAGCCTTGGCACGAGCCTTGGGCGACATGAAAATTCGAATTGAAAGCGGAATGAGCCTTACGGAAGCAACGGCTATACATCCTAAAATTTTTGATCGCGTATTTCTAAACCTTATTGCTGCGGGTGAAGCCTCAGGTACCATCGACAAAGTTCTTTTGCGGCTTGCAACTCACTACGAAAAATCAGCAGCCATTGCAAGAAAAGTGAAATCGGCCATGACTTATCCTACGGTCATGTTGGTTATCATCACTTGCGTTGTTATTTTGCTACTCTACATTGTTGTTCCAAAATTCGCAGAAATGTTTGCCTCTGGTGGAAAACAACTTCCCGAAGCCACGCAAATGGTCATGACCCTTTCACAATTCGTGCAAGATAATATTTTATTTATTATGGGTGGCATTGTAGCCGCGGGATTTGGCCTTCGTTACATTTTCACAAATGAGCAAACCAGAAAGCAAATTGACCCTGTATTGTTAAAGCTTCCTTTTCTTGGAAAGCTCATCATGAAAGTCAGCATAGCCCGATTTTCTAGAACACTAAGCACCATGATTGAAGCAGGCGTTCCCATCATTGAAGCGCTAAACATTACCTCTAAAGTTTCCGGCAACTACGCCATTGAAAGCGCGGTTGTTAAAACCAGAGAAGCCATCACATCAGGTAAAACACTCGCTGAGCCCTTGATGGCAGCAAAAGTTTTTCCAAAAATGGCCGTAAGCATGATTGCCGTTGGTGAGCAGACTGGCGCCCTCGCGCAAATGCTAGTCAAAATTGCCGAGTTCTACGAAGACGAAGTAGATGGCATTATTGGTGGCCTAAGCTCCATCATTGAACCATTGATGATGGTCTTCGTGGGTATTATTGCCGCAGGCATTCTCATCCCCATGTACTTGCCTGTCTTTAAAATGGGTGAAGCATTCGGAGGAGGCTAAGCAGCCATGCAGATCCTCCTTCACCAAACAAAATCGCATTTTATCCTAGGACTTCGTGCCGCAGTATATGCCTTGCTCATTGGATTACTGAGCTTTGGAAAACCTCTTCTTTCCATTGAGTCCATGGGGTCTTCTAGCTACAATCAAATTTTCTTACTTTCCACTCTTATCATGGCTGTTCAAGCCTTGGTTAGTTTTCTTCCAAAGCCGGAAACATCCATAGTCCCATTGTTTTTGTGCGACATCATTATCAGCTCAGTTATCATTCGTTATACCGGAGCCAGCACTTCTCCATTCATTGTACTGTATCCGCTTTTGGCACTAGGAAGTAGCATTTTGTTCACATGGCCAGTGGCTACAGGATATGTCGCCATCATTTTACTATTTTTAATTGCAACTGTTGGAACAAGCACATCCATCATTGGCACCTCCATGGCCATTCTCACAACAGCGTTGCTGGGCATTTATCTTACCCAAGCGCTGTCGCGATCAAGCCTAAGTCTGAAAGTTTCTGAAGACGCCAGAAGACGACTCGAAAATCTTCAAAAAATTATATTAAGCAACATTCCAAGCGGCTTACTGAGCATCGACAACACAGGCCTCATAATCCAAATAAACCAAGTTGGACTTCAAATTCTTGGGATGAAGGAATCTGACGTCATCCACAAAAAACTATGGAACATCATTCCCCAACTTCCCGAGACTGCCATTCATGAGGCTCTACTTAAACCTAAATATTTAACAAACCCTGGTGCCATCAAGACGGAGCGACCAACCGTTCTTTATAAAAACGCCCAGGGTAATGAGCAGTTTCTAGGGTACTCCATCGCACCGCTCACAGATATCGACAAAAACCAAACTGTGGGCACGCTTGTCGTGTTTCAAGATCTCACCGAAATTACGAACCTTGAAAAAGGGCTGCGCATGTCAGAAAAACTTGCGGCCGTGGGAAAACTTGCGGCCAGCATTGCTCATGAAATTAGAAACCCCTTGGCAGGAATTTCAGGTAGTGCACAGCTATTACAAAGTTTGCAGGATTTGGAAGATGAAGACCGTAAACTTTTGGAAATCATTTTGCGCGAATCCAAAAGACTTGATTCCCTAATTTCAGAATTCTTGGAATATGTTCGCCCTCCGCAGTTAAAACTTGACCCCATCAACATCAAAGAACTGGTCACTCAATTGATTGAAAATCTTCAGGTCAACTCCAAGTGGAAGGAACTTGGCTGCAAAATTGAATTTCAAGTTCGTGAGAATGGCGAACTGCCACAAATCTTAGGTGAGCCAAACAAAATCACACAGGCTTTGCTTAATTTGGCCATGAACGCAGGACAGGCGGGAGCCAAACACGTCACAATTCGCTTTTTCAAAACAGGACTGCTGGAAATTGTCGACGACGGTCCAGGAATTTCAGCTGAAAATCAAAAACGAATTTTTGAACCCTTCTTCACAACCAAAGAAAAAGGCACAGGCCTTGGCCTTGCCATCACCTATAAAGTTTTAGAGGCCATGGGCGCTAGAGTCAGTTTTTTGTCTCCTGTTTCCGACTTTGCGCCTCCAAGAGGAACGTCATTTTCCATTCAGTTCCAATTGTCTTCTTCCGAAGGTAAATTGGAATCATGAGCACTGAAATTAAACCCCGCATACTTGTCGTTGATGACGAGCCCAGTATCCGCGAGTTTTTGCAAATCATGCTCAAGCGCGACAAAATGATTGTTGAAATTGCGAGCAATGGGCGCGAGGGCTTGGAAAAATTTAAGGAATCGCCATTTGATTTGGTGATTACAGACATTCAAATGCCAGAACTCTCAGGCATTGAGTTGCTCAGCAAAGTCAAAGAGCATGACCCCAATGCTTTGGTCCTCATGATTACAGCATTTGCGTCCACCGAAACCGCCGTTGATGCCATGAAGCTTGGCGCGTTTGATTACCTCACCAAGCCATTCAAAATTGAAGATGTTAAAATACGCATCCGAAAAGCGTTAGAAAGTCGCACTCTTGTTCTTGAAAACCAGAGAATGAGAGACGCTCTTGGAGAGCGCTACAGCTTCTCAAATATCATTGGCTCATCTCAACCAATGATGAAAGTTTTTGACCTCATCAAGCGTGTTGCCCCAACAAATTCCAACGTTCTTGTCTTAGGAGAGAGCGGCACAGGTAAAGAACTTATTGCAAAAGCCATTCACTACAATAGCTCATTAGCGTCAGGCCCCTTTGTTGCCGTGAACTGCGGAGCTATACCTGAAGAGCTTATTGAAAGTGAAATGTTTGGACACAAAAAAGGGGCTTTCACCTCTGCTGTGACTGACAAAAAAGGTTATTTTGAAATAGCTAATGGCGGAACACTTTTCTTGGACGAAGTCGGAGAAATGCCACTAAGCATGCAAGCCTCCATGCTGCGAGCCATAGCTGAAGGCGTTTTTTACCCTGTCGGTGGCACAGAAACGGTGGCCAGCAAAGTCAGAATTGTCTCGGCCACCAATCGAGACCTAGAAAGCCAAATCACACAAAAGCAATTTCGTGAGGATTTGTATTTTCGACTAAACGTCATTTCCATTAAGTCGCCATCTTTAAAAAGCAGAAAAGAAGACATCCCTCACTTGTGCCAGTTTTTCTTAGAAAAATTTGGTTCACAATTTGGAAAAACTATTAAGACCATACCCAAAGAGACAATGGACCTTCTCATGGCTTACAGTTGGCCAGGCAACGTTCGTGAACTTGAAAACGTCATTGAGCGAATGGTTGCCCTTGAATCAAACACCTCTCTCACCATTGATGGATTGCCTGACCAAATTCGCGAGCCAATGAAACCCAAAATTGATAATTTGGCCAGCACTCTAAGCTGGAACCAAAGCGGCGTGAAGCTCGACGACATTGTGGCAAGCGTAGAGCGCGAGTTTCTCCTTAAAGCCTTGGATCAATCCAAAGGTGTGAAAAAAGATGCAGCACGACTGCTTGGCGTTACCATGCGTTCACTACGCTATAGATTAGAAAAACATGGACTCGACTCAGGAGGGGGCGAATCCGATGGTGAAAACGAAAACGCCTAATTTACTACCCTTACTTTCCCTTCTCTTGCTTTTATCATTGAGTGCTATTCGACTGAAATTTGAATTGGCTATGCCGCCGCTCAAAGGCCTAGGCACTTCTTTTGACCCACGAGCTTCGTATTCTCGACTAGAAGCCATCCAGAATGAAAGAGAAAGCTCACGTTTTAAAGATGCGCTTCGCGGGTCTGGCGGAGCGGACATTTCTTGGCCTGGACTTAGCTCGCTTCAAGCGTCTTGGACTTGGCTTGAGGTTTTAAACAATCTCTCCAACGAAGGTACTTATGCTGGTGAGTACTCTTGGTTGTTTTCAAAACTCAATACGATATTGCTGAAAACTCCGCCAAAGGAACTTTGGACTGTGGCCATGCTGTCTCCTTATTTTTTTATGATGGCAGAGAACGACAAAATTGGTGGCACCATTTTAATGAATGAGCTTTTGTTGCGCGGTAAAAATGAATTTCAAATTTGGTTTTGGTCGGCGTACCACGCCAAAGAAAATCTTAAAGAAAAACGTTTAGCTGGAGACCTTTACAAGCATGCTGCTTTATTTCCACAAGCGCCACCCTACTTAGCATCACTTTCCATACGTCTTTCAGCGGGCGATGAGTACGTCAAAGATGCCGAAAAATTTGGACGCCTTTTGCCCAACCTCCCACCAGAGCTCATCGAAAAACTCAAAAAAATCCGCCCCAACTTGTTCTGAAGTTGCACATTAAAACTATGCTGCTTTTTTTCTAGCCTTATGCAGATCATATTCAGCCTGCATTCTAACCCACATGGCAGCTGACGTGTTAAGAACATCTTCTAGTTCAATGGCAAACTCTGGCGATATGGCCCGCTTTCCATTCACAATTTCATTAATTTTTCGAGGAGAACACCCCATAAGCGCAGCCAGAGCACTTTGATTTAGACCCATTTCAGCCATATAAATTTCTTGAAGTACAATTCCCGGGTGCAACGGTGCTGGATTTTTAATCATATATATTCTCTCCTTAACCTTTGTGGTAATTCACAATTTGTACATCATCAAAATACCCTTTTTGGTATTTAAAAATAATGCACCAGGGGAGCTCTACAGTAACGCTCCAGTATTCTCTCAAATCACCTTTCAGTTTATGCAAGCGTATGTTTGGCGGCTGCCCTTTAATTTTCAAATCTTCCATTCTGTCCGTGTTATACATAATCGTTAAAAGCGCCTTTACCCGCACCCACAAAGCCCTGGGCAACACTCTAGACTCATTATCTTCCCAGATATCTTTAGCTGTTTTGTTCCCCAGAGACTTAATCACCTATACCACTATACGGTATAATGTATAACATTGCAATAATTTTCTTACAACATTCTTAAACGCAGTAATTTGCAGACTCCCGAGCTTGGAGAGCCAGAGAAATACAAGAAATTGCCAAAGATAACGGGAGTGGTGCGCGACTCTGATGTGGCATCGACACAAATATCGTCCCCCTGTCCGCGAATGTCTGTATGCTGAATGAGATCCCACGATTTTGAGGCCGCTGAGTCGCTACTCCATTGTTCATATCCAACAGAGAACAGTTTTAAAAATCCATTGTTATTTTTAGCCACAAAATACAAGCGCTTGTTGTTCACCGTATCTTTTACAAAATAACGAAACGAATTGGATGAGAGAGAGAAGTTCGTGTGCTGAATGACGTTTGTTGAGCCATCTGTTGAATACAAGTTTGGAACACCATTGGCGTTGTTCGCCGTAAAATACATTCGAGATGCTCCATTGAGCGTGAAATAACCAATCATTGTAGGGTTATCGTTACCACCACTTGAGGTATTGGAAACTTGAAAACTATTGGCGGCATCTGCAGCAAACACTTTTCTCATTCCACTTGAATTTTTAGCCGTGAAATAAACATAGCCTCCGCCAGCCATAAACGATTTGGGGTCGTCATCGCCATCACTTGTTGGGTACTGCTTTAAATTAGCTCCTGTGTAAGAGTACAACTTTCTTCCCGCCGTAGTTCTTGCGCTAAAATAAAGTCTCGACCCAAAGCTTGGGCTAAGCACCGTTAAATCGCGAGGATCATCATCCAGCTGCTGACTTCCTGATTTATGCTCGTTGGTCACCTGAGCTGCAGTGGTGGCTCCTTCTGGCGCTGAAAAAAGTTTTGCCTTTCCGCCATCTTGGTTTGAGGCATCGTCCGTGTGATCGCTTCGTGCTACAAAATAAACTCGACCATTAAAATATGTCAGATTCTGAGGAGCATCATCACCATCAAAACTTACCGATGGGTGAATATAGTTTGTGACTTCATCTGGCGTAGGCACCGTGTTGATGGCCCCTGTTGTCGCATACACACGGCGAAAACCCGTACTTGTGTTGGCAGCAAAATACAAGCGCGCTGAAGATTGAGTAAAATGCATAGGCTCATCGCCATCAGGATTGATTCCCGTTTGCTGGGCAATCTCTGTTCCATCAGTTTGGTATAAATAATTACCTGTGCCATCACTTGCGGCAAAAAACAGCTTTGAGACACCTGAATGATACGTCAACTGTGTTGGAGAGTCGTTCCCAGATGCATTTAGCCCACTCACCTGCTGAACAACGTCAGACGTATCAATGTTGTATAAGCGAGTAAAAGCATCTTCATCTTTTCCAACAAAATACAGATAATTTCCACCCACAGTAAACGACTGCGGATTATCGTCTTCTTCATCGTTAGATGTCGTGGTACTTGAAAGCGTTAGCGTCACATCATTTTCCGTTGCAGCATTGCCGTCAGTATCCGTTAAGTGGTACACCTTTCTATAAATATCGGTAGAGCTGGATTCATCATTGGCGGCACTAAAATACAATTTGGAATTGAATAAGGTTAAATCTTTTGGATTATCACTCACAGAAACCGAACCAGTTGTATTGGAAACTTCTTGGAGTTTTTGCTTGCGAATATAAATTTGGTTAGCGGCACTATCTGCAGTAGAGCCACCTGTAATTCCAACCGTGACATCAAACGCAACCGACGCAGAGGCCGATGTGCTTGCATCAAGTATAGCTGAGGTTAACGTGAGTGAATTGTAAGAGCAGCTGGCACCAGTTAATCCCGATTTAATGCTGCAGGTTTTATCTGAATTACTTACACCAGTTGGAAAAGTCGCCGTAATGGTTAGTGGTATGGAAGAAAATGAAACAGCATCGTGCAAAGATAATCCTGATGCGGAATTTAATCCTAAGGGTGTTGGCGTTGGCGCAATAATTGGAGCTTGCGCTGTGCTGATGGCGCCGCCATAGGTGCCATTATTTTCATTAACAGTGTGAGCTGAAACAACAACAGGGGCCACAGGCGCACCTGCGGAGGTAATGGTCATTGATGTATCGATTTTACTTAAATAAAGCGCAAGCGATGTTGTAATGACGGGCGTTGTTGGAACCAATGCACCAGGTGTAAAAGATATGGATGTCACCGCACTGCTTGGTATGACATAGTCAGAACCGCCCACTTGCACGCCATTAACTTGAAGTTGTGTGGCTCCAACTACAGAGGGCTTAAAATAAAACGCATCAGAAATATAAAATCCTGAACTAAATGTTGCTGTTTTTGTTACCGCGCCAGCATCAGAACAACCACTTACAGCATGAAATGTTCCCGTACCTGCAGCAATGCCCAACGTAGCCGTAACTTGCGCTGGAACCGCAGTATCCGCGCCAGCATGACGGCTTCTTAAATAATAAGGACCATTGCAAATCGCATTGTATGTTGTAGGTGCCGAGCCACCAAAAGTTAGTGGACTTGCAAAAATAAGAACCAAATCTTTTGTGGTTTGCGCCAAGGTACCATCGGTAAGTGTCGCTGGGTTTGTGTCATCAGCAGTTAATGTTGCTGTTGCCGCAACTGCTTTAAAATAAAAACTAGATGTTGCCGATGAGCCAGCGCTAATGGTTCTTTCCGTTATAACGGAAGTACATGCACTGTCGGAATAAAATGCAGTGCCTGCATTATGAGTTAAGGCAACAGTTGTATTGGCCGTAACATTGGCCGTTCCTATGACACTAGATCCATCATGGTACACAGATTCAACCGTGTAAGGACCATTACAATAATTATTCGTGTAAATTGTTGTTGGTGATGCTGTTCCAAATCGCAGACGATTTGGGGGCGTTGCCGTAATGGAAATATCACCACTTAATACATACAGTTCATCTGAGCCATTGCTTTGCCCAAGCGTGTTGTTCTTTTGAGCCTTCAGTTTAAACGTTCCGCCTGCGGTTGCCGCAATGGCAACTCCGGCAAAAGTAGCAACGCCTGAAACAGCAGCAACACTTGTAGTTCCAGTCAGTGTGCCTGTACCAGAATAAATACTTAACGTCACCGTAGCTGTAGCATCAACACCACTTGTGACAGTGTTAGAAAATACGTCTTTTAGCGTAATAATTGGTTGCGCAGCAAAGGCAGCACCAGACGCCGTTGCCCCAGGAGTTTGAGTGAAAGTTAAACTAGCCGCCGCCGCCGGAGTCACCGTCACATCAGCTGTGGCGTTGGCAAGTCCCGTGTGCGACGCTGTTAGCGTTACACTTCCCGTGACTGTACAAGTATTTTGAAATGTCTTTTGCCCGCCATCTGTAGACGCCATCGTCACACTCACCGTACTTGCAGTGCCCGTACATCCAATAGGCACACTCACACTAAACGTTCCCGCAAAACCACTCACTAGCGTGCTGTTGGAATCTAAAATTTTAATTGTATATGTTAAAGGCTGCCCCGCCGTTACAGTCGATGACGCCGCCGTTAGTGTCATGGACCCTGCCTTAATCAAAACTGAAGCAGACCCATTAATTGCAGAACCACTGTACGTTGCTGTGATTGTATTAGACGTCCCAGCTGTTGTGGCTGTGATGGTGGACTGATACATTCCAGGACTGCCACTTACTGCACTAAAGGCACCAAATGTGCCACTGCTCGTGCCTGTTGCGCCAAAGGCAGCAGCAATGCTTCCCACGTTCACGCCACTGACTAAATTCCCTTGCGCATCTTTTAATGTCACATACACTTTTGCAGTTGCCGTTCCGTTAATCACAATAGAGCTGCTAACGGATATGGAAGATTGACTCACACTTACGCTACCCGCCTCAACAGTAATTGTTGGCAGTGTGCTTGTTAGCATTTTGCCATTCACAACTGCCATAATGGAGCTGGCAGTTCCCGCCGCATATCCAACGAACTTCGAAGTGTACACTCCTGGACTAATTTCTGTTGGTGAAGTGAACGAACCCGTGCTTGTCCCATTACTTAAATAAGTGAACTCAATTCTTAAGCCGCTTGTTTTTGTATAACGGTTGCCATCTTTATCTTTCAAAGTGAGAGTTACAGTAGTTCCCGTGCTGTCGCCCGAAGTAACCGAGGAGCTTGCCACCATCACAACCGATTGAGATAGTGAAACACCAGCGCTTGCGTCTGTTGCCGCACTTGTTGTGCCGGTCTCATCAATTTTCACGCCATTACCCGCAGGCACGCACGCGGCGGCCGACAATAAAATGACAATAGAAAAGAGAGAAGTCTTTCTCACACTTTAAGTCTATGCCATAGCCTTCGTGCCGTGTTGTTAAGATTTCGTTCTTAACAATAGTTTCACAAAGAGCACACACAACCCTCATTTTTCTCAAGTCTTCTTCCGATAAACTAGGCATCAGGGAGGATCCTCGTGAATTGGCCACTCGGCTTTGCCGTACTTTTTTTACTATTTGGATGCGGACAAAGTCCGCTGAAAAGCCAGTTCATTAGTGCATCACAAGTTCAATCTGACCTCAATCAAGGAAAGCTTGACCTCTGGGCTAGGAGCCCAAACGTCGATGGCAACAGCTCCGCCATTACATTCAGTTTTGACTTAGACAAAATCCAGCGCACATCACTTTTTTTCAGCAACGTCGATGACGTCCTCACAGACATTGGCAATGCTGACTTAAAAATTATGTACTCAAAATCCAAACGAAAAGCGCCTGCTTTTTTTAGCGCTGTCGGCAAACGCATATCGGCTACATCAGATGATTTTCTTGCTTACACCAGTTTTTATCATCTCAATGAAGCCATGTCTGAGAGTGAATCCATTTTTGCCTCAGTAGGATTGCGCTCAAAGTTTCGCTCAGCTGGAATTTATCCACTCACAGCATACGTTGCTCAACCTGGATTAAGCACCGGTGAAGCCTTAGCCAAAACCGGTTACTACCCTGGAGAGCGCGCCATTTACCTATACAAACAATCCATGGGTTCAGAAGCTTTTTACGCTGTAGCCCACGAGGCAGACGCCATTTATCACGAATTTGGTCACGCCGTTCAGCACGCCTTAAACGCATCACTAATTGTTCCCCCTGTTGGAACCAATCCCGATGTTGACGCCATACTTGAAGGTCTTGCCGATTATTTTGCCGCCACCATGCTCAAAGACGACAAAATTCTCCGTTACCTTTCTGCCAACGCCAATTCCCTCTTTGATTCCACAAGCCGCCTTGGCAAACTTCACAATCGTAGCGCAGACAATACACTGGTCATGTCCGATGCTTTTATGGACGAGGCACATCTTGATGGACGAATTTTATCTGGCGCACTCAATGACATACGAAAGCTGTTAAGCGGCAAGGAAGTTTCACTTTTAGATTGCACCGTTACAGGAAGTGAAACCTGCAAGCGCCAGCTCAGCACAGGAACGCTGAGCTCTGACAATGCCTGGAAAAAAACGCTGCTACTTTCCCACCGTGCACTTGAAGACATCACTATTAGTTCATCATTTCACGCCTACGGCAAAGCTGTGCTGGCACGCTTCACCACTGAAAACGTTGCCTACACAGAACCAGTTTCGGCCATCCTTGTTCAACGAGGAGTCATTGCCAATATTCGAGACACTACGGCAGCAAAAAACCTCGTCGATTTTGATGCCTCAAGAACACTCACCGCAGGAACAAATTCCTCTACAAACGATGTTCACTTTGGAACAACTCTTGGGTTCTATCCGTTCCCCAATGCTCCAGCCATCGCCAATGGCAACAGCACGGTTGAGCGCTGTGAGGCAATTTTGATTTACCCCCGCTTTAAAAACAACACGGTCAACATGGAGTCTGTGACCAACACAAAACTTGCCGACCTCTTCCGCGTCACCGTCACACTTAACGATGTCACTGGTTTTTCTGAGGTGGCTTTCCCCAACACATCCATTCCTGTAGACCCTCTTGATGATCAAACCGAACGACTAGCAAATACAAAAATTTTTGGATACATCCCCGCTAACGACTCTACTTTTAGTGACACCAATAATTTGGTGAGCAACGCCTCTTCTCCTTGGTATCAAAGACAAGGCGATTCTTTTTTTACAAATCCCATTGAAGCCATTGTCAGCAACGGTGGACAAAGCGTGAGTTGCGTGCGCTCAGCTCTTGGTGGTCGCAAACCCATTTCTGATTGCTGGTACCCATCTGATGTGGGCTGGCTTGTAGAAGCACCGACCCTTGCCGAAACACCCGTGAGCACCACATTTAAAGTCACCTTGCAGCCCTACAATGCGCTAACTATTACAAAAAAATTAGAAAATATCTCCATTCAGCAATCACTCTCGGTTTCCTTAAGTTCAGGCGACTTTTGTGAGCAAGAGTAAAAATTAATATAATCTTAATAATTACTTAACTCACCGCAGTATATAATCATAGAAGACAATATAGTGACTAAAGTTTGGCGCACGTGCGCCGATAAGTCTTTTAACCGGGAGGGAAATAATTATGAAAAAGCAAACAAAGAAAAATCGTCGTCGTGGTCAGTCCTCAGTTGAATATATTTTGATCATCGCTGTTGTGGTTGGCGCCATCATGGCTTTCGGTTCAAAATTCAAAGAAAAAATTACTGGCTTAACTGACAGTATGTTTAGCGGCGCAAACAACAACGTTAATTCGCTTACCAGCGGAAAATAATTCAACACCGGGATTTATATTTCATAATTCCCACGGTTCGTTGAATGACAATGTTATGAAGACTTTCAAAGAGTCCCTTGTTTGGATACAGTCCAGCAAGCGGACTCTTTGTCGTTTTGAAACAAAATTACAAAGCAAAAAGGGACAGGCCTCTCTTGAATACATTTTACTTGTCATTTTAATTTCAGGAGCCGCCTTTGCATTTGCCTCAACAATGAATGAAAAGGTCTTTGGTGAGGGCTTAAGACAGCTCCCCCAGAGTATAAAAACCAATGGCAATCTTCTTTCACAACAACGCTAAACGCCGGAGCGGCCAGAGCACCGTTGAATACATCCTCATCATGGGGCTTGTTGTTGCGGCCGCAACACTTATGAAATATGGCGTTGTCACAGGAATGAAGCCCATATTGGCGCAGCGAAAAACTGAAATCACCGAGCGCGCACCCATTGGCGGCCCCAATAAGAACAAATACACAGACTACTACAACCCCAAAGGTGGCGCAGAGGTCCGAGTACAAAAATAAGGACCTGTGGTATGGTTTCCCTATGAAATCTTCCAGGAAAAAAGGACAATCCATGGTTGAGTTTGCCTTGGTCTCAGTTGTTTTTTTATTTCTTGTTGTCCTAACCCTTAACGCCATTATTGCTTTTAGCGTTTACCAGTATGTGTCTTATGCCGCATTTTTAAGCGCGCGCGCATTGCAAGCTGGCGCCACCAGCCCAACGCAGCAGAATGCGGCTGCGTGCTCAACACTTGCACAGCTTTTGCCTGGGCTTAGTGGAATTTCTGGAAGCAGCTGCAATGGCGCCAAAGGAATGCTGACATTTTCACATTTCAAAAAACCATTAGCAAGAATTAACCGCATTTCTATTCCTGACGCTAACGCCTTTAAGCCTCAAGCAGGAAGTCTCACTAGCGGCACGGCCAATACTGCCGACACTACTCGTGATGTCATTATACAATTTGAAGTGGATTTTTTAACCATACCGCTTTCAGGTGACCTCAGTGAATTTCAAACTATTGCCATGACGGCCAAGAGCTCGCTTGGGCGTGAGGTCACACAAAGTGAGTGCCTTAGTTATTTTGAAAATTTTTTGGATCCCTTTATTCTCAGAAACAAAGCCAAATTAAAATCTGAGCAATGGCATAAAAACATGGACGACAATGGCTGCTAAGAAAACGCGCACCTTAGGACAAACGCGCACATTGATACAAAAAAAACGCCGCAAGCAATCAGGCCAAGCCATGCTAGAACTCATTCCCGCCATCACATTGTTTCTCATCATTATCACGGCGGCTTTGGCTTTTTTTCGAGTCATGAGAGAAGCCACGCTCAGGCAAGAAGTCGTGCGCAACTTAACGTTTGCAAAGATGGCCAACATGGGAACACTCACCTCACCACCCAACCAAATTGATGCGGCAGGAACGACCCCAAAAGACTTACGCCTGAAAGGATCGGACGTCATCACAGGAGCAGCCAACACCTTCATCAGTGAAAGAGATGCCTGCTTTGCTGTTTTGCCAAGCAACGCCAACACCTCTATTCCCGTCACCGGCGTATACATCATCCAAAAATACCTAACACCCGTCGACATCCAAACCTTCTCCATTGTTCACCGCCAACCCAACGGCCGCTGCCAACCCTAACAACGCAAAAGGTACGGCCTACCTTTTGGTATCGCATGTGCGTCAAAATTCCAACATTTCAGGTGTTTAGCTAGGTAAAAAAAGTTTCAAGTAATTTTAACCAAGCTCCGATAGGTTGTGCATGGGATTTGTCGGATTACTAATGTTGTTTGGTTGCGTGTTTGGCGGTTACGTCATGGGTGGTGGTACCTTCGGCGTATTTATGCACCCAAACGAATACATCATCATCATCGGTGCCGGTATTGCCGCCATGATTATTTCTGTTCCCACAAAGCACCTAAAGACTATCTTTGTTTATGGATTAAAATCTTTCTCCATCAAAGACCCAGGCAAAGGAGAAATGGTAGAAGCACTTTCACTTTTGTATGAACTTTTCCAAGCTCAGAAAAAAGAAGGGATTCAAGCCATTGAAACCCACATTGAAAATCCTGAGCAATCAAAAATTTTCACCAAGTATCCTCACATTTTAAGCAATCACCACGCGCTGGAGTTCATTGCTGACTCCATGAGAACATTTATTTCTGGTGGTCCAACGCCTTACGACATGGACGATTTGCTCACCGGTGACATGGAAGCCATGCACGAGGAAGAGCATGTCATTCCATCTAGTATTCAGAACCTCGCGGACTCCTTTCCTGCGATCGGAATCGTGGCGGCGGTTTGCGGTATTATCGTGACCATGAATAGTATTGCTGCTGGTCCCGAGGTCGTAGGTGCAAAAGTAGCCGGCGCCCTTGTCGGTACCTTCTTGGGGATTTTCGTGGGTTACGGATTCGTAGGCCCTGTTGCAAAACGTCTCGAGCATCATTACGCAGCCGAAGGCCGTTTCTTCACCGTCTTAAAAGTTGCCATTCTTGCAAACTGCCGCGGATTGCCTCCACAGGTTTCCGTTGAATTTGGTCGTCGCGCAATTTCGCCAAGTGAAAGACCCTCATTTAAAGAGTTTGAGGAAATGCTTAAAAACGCTGCAGCAGCTGGTGCGAAGAAGGCGGCCTAAGTTATGGCTGATGATAGCGGCGGCGGCTCAACCATCATCATCAAGAAAATCAAAAAAGGCGGTCACGGCGCCCATGGTGGTGCCTGGAAAGTTGCTTACGCCGATTTCGTAACCGCGATGATGGCGTTCTTTCTTGTAATGTGGATTATTGGCATGAGCCAACAGCAAAAAGAAGGCATTCAAAGATATTTCAATGACCCATTGAAATATTTAATGGGCGCAGAGCAAGTCAACTCTGGTGTCTTTGAAGGCGCCAGCGGAAAACAACTCATCAACTCACCCAATACTGGTGGTGTTGTTCGCTCCAACAAATCAGGCGGTATTTCAAGAATTCACTTGCTCGCTAAAGAAGTCGAAGCTGGCATGACTCCGTTCCGAGCGGATGTCTTTGGTTTTAAAGTTCATCCTGATCGCATTCAATTTGCCATTACAGCACAATCTTTATTTGGCCCCGGCTCTTCACTTTTAAAAGCTGACAGCGAGCCTTTGCTAAACCGTATTTCAAGAATGCTCTCAAAACTTGACGCGAATATTTTAGTAGAAGCTCACACGGACGACTTGCCTCCTGACAACCACCAATTCCCAACAAACTGGGAGCTTTCCGTTTCACGAGCTGCAACAGTGGTTCGCTATTTTAGCGAAGCTCATCACTTTGACCCCACGAAACTCACAGCCTCTGGCGCTGGCGAGTACCGACCCATTGCCGACAATCGCACACCAGAGGGTCGCGCTAAAAACCGCCGCATTGATATTTTTGTCATCCCCGACAAACCACAAAGCATGGCCAAGGGAACTGCCGATGAGAACGAAGAAGTCGTAGAAGAAGATCGAGAACCCGCAGCAGCGTCGCACGATGATCACAACGGCGCCTCCAAAGAAGCTACAAAAACCAATGGCGGCCACCATTAATTAGGTGGTCAATGCTGTTTTACCAACGCATCAAAAACTACTTTTTAAAGGGATTTTTTAGCTTTGGACTGCTCATTGCCACCCTTTCAAATGCGCAATCCTTTCTTCCCAAGATTCCCAAACCATTCCCGAAGTGCCGCATTCAAATTACACAAACTCTGCACAATCATAAAAAAGAAAAAAGCGAATACATCGTTAAGGCAAAAAATAAAAAAGATTGCTTAAAAAAATCACAGCCCTATAAAAACAACTTTGCGCCTCACTTGGTTAAAGAAAAACTAGTTGAGGCTAAGTATGAGTAAAGCACGCCTTCTGTTTGCTCTGACCCTAGCATTAGGCACTCACTTGTATTTTTCATCGGGTTTCGCTATTAGCCAAACCCCGCACAACATCAATGCTGAGCAAGCAAAGGAAGACTCTAGTCCATCATCATGTACCGTTTTTCATATTGGCAACAGAGAACTACTTGCGCACGACAAAGATGTTGCCGAAATGAGTGCGCCCTACATTTCACAAAAAACCAACACCATTGTAAGCATTCCTGACAACAAACGCCTGCGGATGACAAACGGGACGACGGGTAGAAAACTAGACCTCGAATTTTCACACCCCATCACAAATGTACAGTTTTCAAAAGACGGTGTGTGGTCTTATGTCCAAACAGAATCTGGCGAAGGCGCTTTTGTGAATCTCGCAACGGGGAGCAAACAGAAAGCCAGAACCCACAACAACAAAACAGACACAGAACTTGAAGCCACTATAACCGCGCAGTTTCCAGACCCTGAAGATTATTCAAAAATAGGTCAGACTCCCGAAGGCATTGCGGCGCTCACTCGAACGCCAGGAATGGTCTTTAACCATAACTCAACTCAAGCCCTTTCCATTTCAGATGATGGTAGTGTTCAGGTTTTTGACTTAAACAGTGGGGCCGCCAAAGCCACACTAGAAATCAAGGACAACTATTCTCAAGCAACTTTTACTAACAATGAAACACATGTAGTTCTAATCTCGGCAACAAACAAAAAAGCTTCTTTCTATAATCTTGAAACTAAAAAAAATGATCGCGAAGTCCTGTTTGAAGGCCCTCCGCTTGGCGGAATATCAGACAGAGCAACCTCTCTTGACAATGCCGCACTCCAATTTGTCGTTTTAAATGGAAAAAATGACTACTCGCTAGTCACACTTACAAAAGATAAAAAATTTACATTTAACATCAAAGATAACTCCCTTGAAACATATCCAATTTCTGCCAATGACGACTATATATCCATCATAAAAGTTACAAAAAAAGCATCCACAGAAGACAATTCTGCCAATGACACAAGCACAAAATACGGATCTGAGCTTTGGAGTGGAAAAACTGGAGAAGTCCTTGTTAAAATTGATGACGATTACAAATCAGTAATCCCTATACCAGGCCAAGGTAAAGCTATTGCTTTCTCTGGTGCAGATATTGAACCGCATAGAAGAGTTTACCTTCACGACTACAAAACAAAGGATCAAACAAAAGCAGTATACAAAGGAGCTGTAACTTCCGACAACTCTACTTTTCTTGCAATAGCTTACGAGCTTGACGGAAAAATTCATTTTGTAGATGCGGCCAACAATAAAACAACCCTTCTGGCCCCTGACCCTCGCTTTAACAATGCACTACTTTCTCATTATGACAACAAAACACAGAAAGCCATCTTCTTAGACACAACAACATATCAGCGCTTTTTGCTTGATTTAAAAACACAACATCTTGAAAACATCCCACTTCATCTTAGCGCTACAGACATTACGTTAAACACCAATCAGAACGGTCAAAGCGAAGTTTTTTACAACGAACATGGGCAGGCAAAAATATATAACCCTCAAAGCAAAAAAGTTATTTCAGTAGGCGCGCAATCCATTCGCAACGCTAAAACCGTCTCTAAAAATGGAGGCGCCATATTTTACGACCACAAAACCGCCTGGTCACACTCGCCAAATAAAAGAGCATGCCTTCACGTACCAAAAATTGGCGATACTGCAAATAAACAAGTCATCCCTTACAAAGATAAGCTTATCGACCTTTGCAAAAAAGATTTTGTCGAAGATGAATGGAACTCAATATTGCCAGCAATTCCCGCCGACCCGTTATCAAAAGAAGAAGCCTTGTTTTATTTATTAAAATTTCAAAAAAAAGACGGTTTTATTGCTGAAAGAGACGCCGGAACCTTAGCCGCAGTTGTTGAGCATTTCAAAGAGGACAAACCAGATGCCGTTTTCTCTGCTTTAGAGAACGTGCTACTTTCCTCAAACCAATTATACGAGCGCTTCATTCGCACTCTTCTAAATCCTTACAAACCAATGCCTTCGTCATCAAAAGAGTTCAGCTGCCGTACTAAAAATGAAGACGATGCCATCACACAACAAGCACAAAATTATTTATCGCTTTTAGTCCAAACGCACCCTGACACAGCAGAAACTGCGTCCTTTGAATTGCTCTGGCCCTTACAACATCGATTTAAGTCGCTATCTAAGCAAGAGAAAGAAAATCACCTCTACAATATGGCTAAAGCTTTGGCCAACGGCGCCGTAGCCGATCCTCAGTTTGCGGGCCTCTTCGCCTCCAAAATATACAAGCTTGCCTACCAGCGCATGTCCCCACTTTTTAGCTTGCCATCCATTCCAATGACAGATCTAAGTCTGGCTCGCGAAGAATCGGGCTTAAAACCTTTTTTACTTGGTACAGGAACATTAATTTCGCCATCACTCAAAACTGGCCCAACTCACTCAATGCCGAGCAAATATGGATTTAACTATATTGCACTTGACCCTGTATCCATTCCGCAAGGAACTAAGCCTGGAAATGTGGACTTAAGCGTTCTTGAAAATACTTCGTGGATACACGAAGGAAAACGGTACTCAGCAGATGTCTCTGTTGACGTGCTAGATTTTAAAAACAAGAGCATTGTTTTTAAAAACAAAGCGCCTCCTTATGAAGAACTTTGGAAAGATGGCTCATTAACAGGAATGGTTATTGCGGGAACCAATCTTCTAGATGACGCCAAAGGAACCATAGATGAGTACCTCAGCTACTACCAAAACAATGGTTTTAATTTCAGCTCAGAACAAACGACAACCTCGCTGCACACACTGGTTAAGGACAAAGTTAAAGGTGGGGAGCTCGATTATTTCATTAAAGAAGCACATTCAGATGGAGATGAAAAAAACTTATTCCGAATGGACAGAACGGCCGCTTACATTGTTGGTGAAAAAACCTTAGAAAACGGAAAAAAAGAACGTGTTTATTTGGTCTACCCAAACCAAAAAACAAAAGAAACAACCCTTCTGGCCAACGATGAATTTGGCGCGTGGATTCAAGAGCGTGAGGCCAAAGGGCTTGGGCCGCTGGTTTATTTTAATACCAGCTGCTGGTCTCATACCAAAGCTTTATTCGAAATTGAGGCTGCTGCTTCTGATAGACTTTTAAATATTCCCACGCTGAACATGGCCAGAATGTTTAGAAACTATACTGGAAATGCAGAATATCAGCTCTTCACGGCTTTTCGTGAAGGGAAAAACTGGGAAGACATACGCAAAGCCATGGAAAAAAATGAAGCTTACAAATATAAAAAAGAAAACGTTTTTATGTTTCCCGATGAAGACACTTACCAAAGCAAAATATTAGACATGATTAAAACACCTCTAAAAATTCGCGTAAAAACTAAAGACGAAAAAGGCATCCCCTACAATATTGATGAGTTTCAATAGTCCGCTCAGGCTAAACAAGAGCCCTTATGGCGTCTTCATTTAAAAAAACCATTTTAAAAGGATAGCAAGCTGCTCTCATCAAGCCCTCTTTAACGGCAGGATCATGGCTCATAAAAACCTCGGCTTCATTCTGATTTTTGGCATAAAAAATGACAATTCCAAAATTGTTCTTTAACTCTACGTCCGTTCGACCAACAATCAACGCCTCACCCCTTTGAGCCGCGATTTTCAAATACTCCGCATGAGAAGATAAAATTAAATTTACGCTATCATTCCATGCCTTAGGGTCATGATATTTTTCCTCTAAGGTTAGCTTATAAATAAAAAGCTGTTTCATAAGCTCAGGCGTTCGTAATTTACGTAGGAATAAGGAATCGGCGCAGTCAATTCTGAGGCACCATCTTCAACAGCATTGAACTGTTTTTCATCAAACTTCGGAAATAGCACATCACCAGGAACGTCCTTATGAACCCACGTCACATAAAGTTTGTCCGCAACAGGCAAGGCTTCTTGAAAAATTTGGCCACCGCCTAGAATGAAAATTTCCTTTTGAGACTCGTTCCCAATTTCTTTTTTTGCAAGAACAATGGCCTCGTTAAAAGAAGAAACAACGCTGACTCCTGGAATTTTTAATTCCGTGTTTCTTGTAATGACTATATTTAAGCGACCAGGCAGCGGCCTACCAATGGAATCATAGGTCTTGCGACCCATAACAATGGGATTGCCCATGGTTAGTTTTTTAAATCGCTTCAAGTCCTCAGGAATGTGCCACGGCAATTGATTATCGCAACCAATCACCCTAGATTTTGTCATTGCCACTATCAGCGAAATTTTCATAGTTCCTTTTATACAGCGATGGGTGCTTTGATTCCGGGGTGTGGGTCGTAGCCTTCCAAGGTGAAATCCTCATACTTGAAATCAAAAATAGATTTCACACTAGGATTTAAAATCAATTTTGGAAGCGCCTTGGGCTCACGCGAAATTTGCAACTGCGCTTGTTCAACATGATTCAAATACAAATGAGCATCGCCAAAGGTGTGAACAAAATCGCCAAGCTTTAGTCCTGTGACCTGAGCCACCATCATGGTCAGCATGGCGTAACTTGCAATGTTAAAAGGAACGCCCAAAAACACATCGGCACTTCTCTGATACAGCTGACAAGAAAGTTTTCCCTCGGCCACATAAAACTGAAACATCGTATGACAAGGAGGCAAGGCCATCTTATCAACATCAGCCACGTTCCACGCACTCACAATGTGGCGCCTGGAATCAGGGTTTTTCTTGATGCCTTCAATGAGCGATGCAACCTGATCCACCTTGCGACCATCTGGCGTTGGCCAAGATCGCCATTGATATCCGTACACTGGCCCTAAATTTCCATCCTTGTCGGCCCATTCATCCCAAATGCTCACGCCATTTTCTTTAAGGTACGAAATATTTGTACTGCCTTTTAAAAACCAAAGAAGCTCATGAGTGATGGACTTCATGTGAACCTTTTTTGTTGTCACAAGGGGAAATCCATCGGCAAGATTAAAACGCATTTGATGGCCAAAGAGGCTCAACGTTCCAGTGCCCGTGCGATCCATTTTTTTCACGCCGTGATCAAGAATTGTTTTCAGTAAATTTTGATATGCCCTCATGAAATTCAAGACTAAAGGCGCACCAGCACTCTTTCAATGAGTGGCCGTTTGCAGCATGAAAAATTCACCTAGTGCGCTTGGTCGAAGCACCAGAGCAGGGATGAATAAAGACTTAATCGCAGCGATGAAAATACAACGGCTTATCGATACTAGACTCTAGCTGCCAATTCATGCCTTCAATTTGATTGGTCGAATTCTCCACAAAGCTGACTTTTCTGAGAGCCGCGGGGACACCTGCGGCAGTAAACTCATGAGCGCCCGTAGGATAAACAGGCAATGTCACCACTCGCAATTTCACAACTAGGTCGCTAGCCGCCTCATCAGCTTTTTCATCGGCTTTTTCACTAGCCTTTTTATTAAGCAAGCTCACCGTAGCCCTGCCATATGCTTTGTGGCAGTAAGAACCCACATAGTCGTTTAAGCTTCGAAATGGCGCAACTCTTGGAGGATCTGGCCATTTCTTCTTAGCTTCTTCTGCATCTTTGGCGTCTTCTTTGGCATCTTCCCTTACCCAATCCATTGGTTTTTTTCCAAGGACATGCTGCCATAAACGCAAAGCCACTTTTTCAGGAGAGACTTTCGAGGCATTCATTAAAACAACAACTCCAAAACCAGCTTCAGGAATTAACGACACATTAGCCAAGAAGCCATCTATACCACCATCGTGAGTGATGAGCTGATGCCCTTCAAAAGGAGCCTGCATCCAGCCCATGGAATACGACGCATTCCCAATTTTAGAATATGGCTTGTACGTTTCTTGCAAAAGCTCAGGGGAAATTAGCGTTGTTTGGCGAAACACACCTTGCGACAAATGCATCTGCAGCCATTTAGCCATGTCTTCTAAATTTGAGTTAATTCCTCCTGCAGGATTCATAGCAGAAAGCTCATAGAAAGGGAGTTTGTGAATTTGTTTTCCATCAGAGGCGTAAGGAAATGCAAAATCGTCACTCTTTTGAGATTTTTCAACAGAGAGATTCGTTGATGTCATCTCAAGGGGTGTGAAAATTTTATCTTGTATTAAATCTTCCCAAGAGTTCAAAGCAACCGCCTCAGAAAGCAGGCCAATCGTAAGCCACATGTAGTTGTTGTAAATCCATTTTGTTCTTGGCTCAGCAGCAACATCGAGATGGGGAATTATCTCGTAAAGAGAACGTCTGCTAAGACCTTCACGTCTATACCAGGCCAAATCATGCCGCCCAACCCCGGTCCAATGTCCCATCAAATCTCGCGCCGTTAATTGAGCAGATGCTTTTTCGTTGGCAATTTTAAAATCTGGCAAATACGTCTGAACAGGTTTGTCCAAATCAACCAGGCCCTCTTGCTTAAGCAGAGCCAACAAGAATCCAGAAAATGCTTTTGTCGTGGAGCCTATGGCATAAAGAGTTTTGGGCGTCACAGGAAGCTTTTTTTCAACATCACGGTAACCCTTGGTGAACTGCACAAGCGGGCCATCTTTTGTCACCACCTGCACGGCAATCCCTGGCAGAGCATACTCTTGCATAAGCTCATCTAAATACTTGGAAAATTCTTGTTCCCATTCAGGCTTTTGGGGTTGAGAGGACGCAATGTTTGTCTGCGCATATGTCTGTGCATAAAAACTTAAAAAACAAAAAACGACTAAAACAAGATTTTTAAAGCGACTCATAGCGAAGACATCTAATGATTGCGTCAGCTTAGATCAACACAAAAACAGCCATGACAGGCCCAAAAAAATAGGGCAGTTTACCCGAATGTCTTCATGGAACGCCAAACTTTACATTGCCAATAAGAATTATTCATCATGGTCCTTGCGCGCATGGCTTTGCATGAAAGCATTTGATGTTCCTTTTCAAGAAGAGCTTATCGCATTGGGAACCCCCGAAGCAGATGCAAAGCTTAAAGCACTCTCACCTTCAGGCCGCGTTCCACTTTTAGTCGTCAACAATGAACTAAAGATTTGGGAATCGCTTTCCATTTGCGAATTTATTGCTGAGCAATTTCCGGAAAAAAATGTTTGGCCCAAAGAAATGGCCGCCCGTGCTCACGCTCGAAGCATTTCCAATGAAATGCACTCTGGCTTTTCCACACTACGTGAAGAGCTAACCATGCGAATAAGAAATTTTTTTCCTGGCTATGATTACTCCAAAGCGCAAGCAGACATTTCCAGAATCGAAACACTTTGGACAGACTGCATGAATCTCTACAAAGGACCTTATCTCTTTGGGAATTTCTCTGCAGCAGATGCCATGTTTGCCCCCATTGTTTTTCGATTCAACACTTATGGCGTGAGAGTCAATGAGTACGCATCAAAATACATGAAAACCATGCTCAACCATCCTGCCATGAAAACGTGGTACGAGGCCGCAAAAGCAGAAGCATTTACGATTGAAAAATATGAATCTATGCGGACCAAGTAAATGACTCTTGATTCTGCGAATTCTGATTTTGCGCTCCCCGGTTTTGAAAGCCCACAAAGGCGCTACGCCATAGTGGATGTTGAAACCACTGGCCTCTCTCCTCAGCACGGAAACATCATTGAAATTGCCATGCTTATTAGCGATGGGACTCGAGTAATCAATTCCTACTCCACACTCGTAAACCCAGAAAAACCTCTGCCTCCCATGATCAAGCAGATCACGGGCATTCATGATCACATGCTCACAACGGCTCCTCGATTTTTTGAGGTCGCACGAAAACTTGTGGAGCTGAGCCAAGACGCTGTTTTTGTCGCGCACAATGCGCAGTTTGATTATAGTTTTTTAAGGGCAGAGTACTCACGACTTGGTTATGATTTTTTACGCCCACAAATGTGCACAGTACGACTTGCGCGAAAGTTTTTTCCTGGCCTTCCCTCATACAAGCTCTCAAAACTTGTGGAGTCCCTTAAGCTTCCCGACGTCAAACCTCAGCACCGCGCACTCGGCGACGCCGAAGCAACCGCCGTGCTCTTCCACGAAATCATCAAAACCGCCGGCCCCAACTTTAAATAAAGGTGCCTAGCTCCATTTAGCCAGCACTTGCGTCAACACACTAACAATTAAAGATTTAACGCAGATGCGACACCAAAAGGTAGGCCGTACCTTTTGAATTACTTGCCTTTAACTTCAATGACCCAATGTTTGGACCCTACGGTGTTTTTAAGCAAATAAGTTCCCGGAGCATCCGGCACTTTCACATCTTTGTGAAGAACCTTGTCTTCCAATACTTTTCTAAATTCGCGACCACGATGTCGCAAATCATCCCAGACTATGCACCAACCCCAGTGAGTTGCCATCTCAAGCATATGCCAATCGCCAATGGTGTCTCCAGCTACAAAATAAGGTGCGTGCACCTCTTCTGCCTTTAAAACTACTTTTTTAGTTTCTTCCCAAACCAGTCCCGGTTCAGCCAACTGAGGCACATAAATATCATCAACCGTTTCAAGCAAGGTTCCCAAAACTCTGTCCACATGCACGCCCAGGTGCTCGGCCACCGCAGCCACATTCATCTTGGGACTACCGCTTACAATCCATGCGTTGGCCGAAACTTTTTTGGCCAAATCCGCAATAGGATTATTGAACGTAATTGTTTTTGCTTTCAGCGCTTCTTGGACTGAGCGTCTTGAAGCATTGAGAACCTCTTTGGGTGGCAACCCGGCCTGAACCAACGTCTCCCAGTTATACACTTGATTATGCCCACCAAGCCTATCCACCATAACCTTGCGCAAGTTGTGGTAAGCATCGTAGGACAGGTCACCTTCAGCATCGCGATGTTCATGCAAACAATCTGGTGTGTGCTCATGATGAGAAAGTCCATCACGCAAAAGACCCCACGCCACATGAGAGGCCACATCACCCGTAATAAGTGTGCCGTCACAATCAAAAACCCAATGAGCCTCTTTAGGCGCTGGTTTTAAAATTTCATTTTCAATGAAATCATGGTTATTGGGAATTTTTATGAGCTCAATTTTTGCCGTCATCGGATCAACAATCATATCATTATTTTATAATTTCCATTGCAGACGTCTCTTGACGCCTGCAATAGTTTTAAGAACTTAATACTTTTGCCTTGCCCCAAGGCGCTCTTTTTTATATGCCCCGTGCCACACATAGGGGGATACATCGTGAAATTATTTGTTTTAGTTATTGGATTATTTATCAGCATAAGTGCATTTGCAGTTCAAACCATTGTTAGCTGCACCAGCTATTATACCTTTGGAAACCTCCCGTGGGTTGAAACTCAAAGCAAGCTGCGTTTTACCGCCTATGTTGTTCAACCCGAAAACGATCTTCACAAAGCTGAACTTTCAGGCGCCTACCAAGCAGCCGCAGTCTACTTAAAGGCTGATCCAAACTATGTTGCTAAAAAACCGCAATACTTTAACATGAATCGCTACGGCAGCATGAGAAATGCACGTTGCTGGTTTGATGTATTACTTCCAAAAAACTTGGCGTACAAAACCAAGCCCTTCTCTGGCTACACACGCCTATCCTGCGGCAATGCCGCTGAAGGCACGCACTCCACTCTTGAAATGAAATGCAACATCATTAAAAAGTTGTACTAAACAAAGCCTGATTGTTGAGCTTTAGGAATCCCTAGTGCATGCTAAACGCATGTACCGGGGATTTTTTTTCATACAGATTTTCATTTACTTCGTTTTATCTGGCGTCGCGACAGCCAATACGCAAGCTCCTTCATCAGCATCTGCATCCGCAAAAAAAATATTGCACTACAATCCTTTTCGACAGTGGCTGAGCGAACGGCACGAAAAATTTAGCGAGCAAAATCCCGGATTCAACATTAACAAATTGCCTGGCTATAGAAAAAAATTAGCTGGGCTATTTAGCAAGCAATTTGATGATTTAACGATTGCAGACGATGACCCAAGAAAAGTTCAGCTTGGTTTTTTAGCAAAGACTAAAGAGCGGCTTCACGCTCTGAATGATTTATTAAAGTCTAAAGAGGCCTCTATGACGTTGCTGAAGTTGCGGAAATTATCCAGCAAGTGCGAAACATCCACCTTTGAGGAGACGCTGGATAAAATCAATTCCATTATTGATCAGGCAGAAAACATGAAGCACGAAGACCCACGCTATGAGGATTTTGATGCCCAATTAGACAACGCTTTTGCTTGGCTCTTAAAACATTTTGATGCGTGTTTAATAAAATAACGCCGCTGCTGGCTAAATGGAGCTAGGCACCTTTTAAACAGCGAAAAGCGGAGTGGTGTCGAGGAATTTCCAGCTAGTGTCTGGAAGTGTTTTTGAGACGAAGGCATTTTTCTTTGCTGCATCTTCAAAATAAACCACCATGCATCCGCCGCCCCCAGCACCGCAGCCCTTTCGAGCAGTAGCGCCATGCTTGCTGGCATAAGCCCAAGCTTCATCAAACACGGGCGCATTCACTTGCGGACTCAACAGCATTCGCTCAGACCACTCTGCATTCAATAGTGAAGCAAAGTTCTTCAACGAGTTTTGTCTTAGCTCAGAGGCCATCTGCGCTGAAATGTTTCGAATATTTTTTAACGATTGGTAAGCTGGAAATTCATCTCTGTGATGAAGTTTTTTAAACACATCCCAGTTGTTAATACCGGAGTGATGCGGCTTCCCTGTGTAAATCAGCGCCGTTCTTGCACCCAGCTCTCTAGCCAAATCGTCTGACAAACGCTCAACTGAGCGCTGATTGACTCCCATTTTAAAAATCAACAGCCCACCAAATAGACCAGGAACATAATCTTGGTCGCCCGCAGGAAACTCAATTTCAGCGGCCTCTAGGTCGCGTACCGTCTGCTGTAAGCTCCACAGAAATTTTTCTTCAAAATGACGTGGTTGATGAATTTGTTTTGCCAACGCCTTAGCAACCGCCACGCCCAAAACTGAAGAACCTCCCAGTCCTGAACCTGGAGGAGTTTCAGAGGACGTTTCAATTTTCCAAGAACCGGTTGCCTTACCTGTTGTTAAAAAATAATGAACTAAGCGATTCACCCAGCGCAATGGATTCTGCTTAGCGCTTAACTCAAGGCTTTTCCCCAATTCATGCAAAGAGGAATATTTCTGCTGTAAATTCAAATCTAAACTGTGAATGGTGATTTCCTGTCCTAGCGATTCATGAGTCACCTTAGCTTGGGCACGAACCTGAATACCCATCTGCACCAGCTCAAGCCCGCCGCAATATAAATATATAGGCCACAAATCCACCGTGCCACCGGCAAAGTCAATTCGACAACACGCTTTTTCCGTAACCTGGCTTGATGTTGCTAACATGCCAACCTACTTTCTATAAATTCCATCCTAGCTTGCTCTTCAAATAAAGGGCAGCCCCCTCGCCTATGATGACCATCACGCACATGGCATAGAGAATTCCTGTGGCGGATTGCGTAGAACGCAGGCTAACCGTTTTTTTGACCATAAACGCAAATATCAATGGGGCCACAATTCCCCACAAAATTCTCATAACAAAAACAATTAAACCAAAAAGCCCCAAGCCCAGCCAGCCATCACCCCTTAAGCCAAGCAAGGAGTGATCGGCACCAAGATATACAAGACTCCCGGGGTCATTTAAATTTGCACCAAGAGGAACTCCCATGACATCCACCGGAGGCGCGACATCAGAAGGGTTTAAAACCAAAAAAATGGTCATCAAAATTTCTGCTGTTTTTAAGACCAAAGATAAAATAATAAAATTTGAAACTTTGGCTAATTCACGAATGTGCATTCCAGGAACCGTCAAAAACCAGTGGCCTAAAAATTGTCCTGAAAAAATACTTCCAAAAACAAAACCACTAATCACAAAATTCAGAACATCAAAAAATCCTTTGCCCCATAGAAACAAAACAGGACAAAGCAAAACGTGCAGCAAAAAACCAAGAACGCGAAGCATGCGCGCCTGCCCATAAGCGTATAAAAACGCCCCCAACACAAGCGAACCCGCCGCGAACAACATGTTGTTGGTGTGTGTGGAATTCGCCATCACCAATGCAACAGCCGAAACTGCTGTACCTGCTGCAATCATGGCCGCTAGTCTTGGAAATCTCTCCGAGGTTTCTACTCGCGAAACAAAAGCCAACACCAAAAGACTGCCCCATAGAAATCGTAGAATTAATTCAAATGCTAATAAACTCATGTTACTCTTTTTCTTAGCTACAGTTATACAACAGCTCGGGGGGGCTATGGAAATTGATTTTCGCTTTTTCTTCACACTAATTCTTGGCGCTATCAGCACGGCAATTGCCGGCAAGAGCTTTTTAAAACTTTGGAAAGCCATGATGCTTGGGAAAAAAGAAGACCTCAGCAAAGAAATCCCTCAACGCATAGGCATTGTGATGGCAAACATTTTTGGTCACAAAAAAATGTTCAAAGATTTTTGGCCTGGGTTTGCTCACGCCATCATTTTCTTTGGTTTCATTGTTGTAACGCTAGGAACCGCCGAACACGTCATTGAAGGACTCTTTCATGGGTTCAGCCTTTCATTTCTTGGACCCATTTATACAGGCTTAGTTTTCCTACAAGACGTATTCCAATTTCTCATTGTCGCCGCCGTTTTGTATTTCTTTTATCGTCGCACCGTTAGCAGGCCAGCGCGCATGCCTAAAGAATGGGCCAAAAGAAAAGACGGATTTATTGTTCTCTCGCTAACCGGCTTTCACATGCTAGCCAACATTCTTGCTGTTGCATTTTTTGTGCTCTCCGGGAATGAACATGCTCACGCAGAAGCTCGTCCTCTCTCTAGCGGGCTGGCTGAAGTTCTTGCAGGATTAAATTTAGATACTGCCACAGCCGATCAGCTGGGATGGATTTCCTGGGGCGTCCACATTGCAACTGTGTTTGCATTTTCCATGTACATTCCAAAATCAAAACACCTTCACATTATTGCAGCAGGTCCCAACGCTTTTTTTGCAAGACTAGAACCCAAGGGAACCTTTTCAACCATCAACTTTGCTGACGAAACACAAACACAATTTGGTGTTGCCAAATTTAACCAATTCTCATGGAAAGATATTTTGGATCTTTACAGCTGCACCCAGTGCGGCCGTTGCAATGAGTTCTGCCCTACAGCAACCACTGCAAAACCTTTGCGACCCATGGAACTCATTTATGACTTAAAAAAACACATTGATGCATCAGCCGAACCTTTGTTCAAAGATCCTGCCGCTGAACCAAGTAACCCCCTCATTGGCGATGGCCCGCTATCAATCACAGAGGACACCATCTGGGCGTGTACGACTTGTCGTGCCTGTGTAGAGGCGTGCCCTGTTATGATTGAGCATGTCGATAAAATTGTCGATATGAGAAGAAACCTGACCATGATGGAAGGGAAAATTCCAGCAGAACTTCAAAACACTTTTAAAAACTGGGAAAATCAAAGCAACCCTTGGGGCTTACCGCAAGACTCTCGTGATGAATGGGCAAAGGGATTAAACGTAAAGACATTTGCCGAGCATCCCAACGCTGAATATTTATTTTATGTTGGCTGCGCTGGAAGCTTCAATGATCGCAACAAAAAGATATCTGCTTCCGTTGTAAAAATTCTGCAGAAAGCAAACATTGATTTTGCCATTCTAGGAAAAGAAGAACTCTGCAATGGTGAAACAGCCAGACGCGCAGGCAATGAGTATTTAGCCAAAACTATGATTGATATGAACATTGAAGTTCTTAAACGCTACAATGTCAAAAAAATCATTGCCTCTTGCCCTCACTGCTTTAATTCTTTGAAAAATGAGTATCCAGATTTTGGATTCAAAGCAGACACCGTTGTTCATCACACTGAATTCATTGAGCAGCTGATTGCAGAAAATAAAATCAAACCTGTCTTGGGTGTTGATGGAAAAGAAGCCAAAGACAAAATACGAGTTGCCTTTCACGACTCCTGCTATCTCGGTCGCTACAATGAAATATATGAAGCACCAAGAAACTCTCTACGTGCAGTTCCCGGCGTTGAGGTTGTTGAGCTGCCAAGGGCAAAACAAAAAGGCTTGTGTTGTGGCGCAGGCGGTGCGCGCATGTGGATGGAAGAAACCATCGGCAAGCGCATCAACGTTGAACGCGTAGAAGAAGCTCTCGAACAAAAGCCGGACGTGATTGCAGCAGCATGCCCCTTCTGCCAAGTCATGGTTGAGGACGGAGTCAAAGCAAAAGAAGCCACCACACCGGTGCGCGACATTGCCGAAATCGTCGCTTCATCAATCTAAAAGGTGCCTAGCTTCATTTAGCCAGAAGCAGCGGTAAAAATTGGTCATGGGCCACAGCAACGAAGTGACCATGACCAATGGGCAGACTGTACATCAAGGCTGTATAACGATTCTCCGTCAGCATCTGCGGAGCAGTCCGCCTCAGTGGCCTCTCTTTGAAGCTGTAAAACAGGTTTTTCAGCATTCTTATGTTCAAGCACAAGAACTTTTTTATTTGCTTTTGATTTAAATTCCGAAAGAGCGGTTCCCTTTTTAACTAAAAAAGCAAAAACCCCATCCGTTTTATTCAAATCAGAAGCACTAGGTATTTTAAAAGGTATCTCTGTTTTAACCACTGACTCATATCGATGATGTATTCCACCATCGTTTTCGCAATACTGTAAAAGCTTTGCTTGCTGTACTTCAACCTCTCCAAGCTCAGCTCCACCAGCAACCACTACATACTTTCCCGATGGTGCAACGTTATCTCCCCACCCCTCTGGAAATTTCGCAACCAATTCTGTTTTCTTGCCTTTTTTTCTTTGAGTTAAGACACCAACATCAGAAGATGGAAGCAAATACGCATCATATTTTGTTAATTGAATTTTTGGCTTTTCATCGATTAAAAAATCCTCGACTAAATATGCGGGAATACCTTCGCAAATTGAAAATCTATGTCCATAAAATGTCCCCTCCGGTGGCCACGAACTCCCCTCGAGCTTTTCGTGAATTTTCCAGTACGAGTTTTTTGTGCACATTTTATATTTTTTTCTAAGCGCAACCGCCTCTCCAACATCCTCCACCTTTGATTTTAAAATTTGATCTTTATACGTCTTCTCACATGTGTGTGTTTTTTTTGAGGCCAAGCACCCAGACCAAGAGTCAGCAAACGCCATTGCTAATTTCTCAAACATTGTATTTTTTGGCTTTGCTGCAGAAAAAGCCAAAAAAGGCACGCCAAGCAACACCACAAACACCATCAGTTTTTTTATAGACATTTTTTGATTTTGATTACGCATTTTTCAAGAGAGTAGCTGTGTTTGACTATAAAAACAATGCCGCATACCCTGAAGCAAATGCGGATGAAATACCGATGGCTAGTCTGCAGTCTCGCACTACACAGCATTATGATTGCCTGTTTTTCAGATTTTATAAAAAACATTTTTCCAAACAAACCACACTCTTCTGAGCCAAACCCAACAACCTTGATTTGGATTCATCCGGCTTTGCCTCAAACTCCGGGCATAAAACATAAAAAGCAAGCTTTTGTCCCACTTAAAAAACTATTTCCAAATCAATCTGACATTAGCGCCTCAAATAGCTCTTCGGGGCATTCTCAAATTCACATTTCAGGAAAAGACGATTCTGCCACTTTCAAGAATCCTCACGTCTCAGTTGAAATTTTTGGAAAGCCAGAGCAACTGCCACTGCTACAAGAGATGGCAAATCAATTGCACAATTCTTTATCGTTTTCCGCCGACCTTCATTCTCTAAACCAAACAGGACTTGTTAAACTGCAACTGCAATTAAACGAAGCAGCGCTAATTGACGAGTCTTCCTTTAAAGGACAGAGTCAGGCCAAATATTTATTGACCTACACATTAAAAACAACGCACCAAACTTTTTCAAAGTACAATCCACCGCTCTTAAAGTTCTTAAAACAAACACCGGACTCCCGCGCGATTGTTCACATCCGTTTTCGCGCAGGTCCCACACAAGAATTTACCACCAACCCCACTCCGCAGCTTTTAAAACAACGAATTCAAATGGACCGGCACTACCACACAAAAGGAATCAAGTTTTTTGGCGGAACCCTTCACGGTGAGAACACTGCTGTAAAATGGAGCTTGGGTTTTGATGTCGAGAGCTTATTGAGTAGAGATCATCGCAAGCGCTACGGTTGGAGTGGGCAGAAAATCATTGAATCACAAGCCAGGGCAAAGCAAATTGAATACGACGAGCTATACACTAGCTACATGCATCGCGGCTGGATAGAGAATGGATCATAATAGGTCAACAATTACAGTTGTTTACGCCTGCACACAATTCATACATCCGTGTCTTTTTTCTTTACAGATTCCCCAAGGCTAACTACTTGTTTCATTGATGACCGCAAAGCACATTTCTTTAATTTTTTTAGCATGCACAATGCTCGTTTCATGCAACAACAACAAACCTGGCGTTAACTCACCAGAAAGCTCCTCTGTAATTTCCACTGTCGATCCTCAAGTTGGCGCAGAAAACTTCAAAGGCAGATACCTCTATACAGACCCCAGTGGATGCTCAACGGGCGAAAAAGACTACTCATCACGCGAGCAGCTTTGCACTTTACTTGTTGATCATAACGCCAACCAAAATTGCGCGGCAGACATGAGACAAAAAAGATTTGAAGATGATTGTTCTGGACGTGAGTGGATTTTTCCAAATCAAAGCTCACTTGAAGAACCCCAGCCTCTTGATCCTAAAGAACGCCTTTTCCACGTCAGCTCACCGCGCGATCTAAGCCCATTTAAATACTTTGTTGGCAACTACGCAGTCGTCCAACCCAAAGCAAGCTTTGCCATTTTAAGAATTGAAGATGATGGATTTCGAATTGGTTTTTATTCGAAATCAGGCGATGGCACCTCTATGATACTTGACCATGAGAGCTTCCCTCTAAACTACAGGACAGGACTTTGGTCCGAAGCCAAAGCTCGCTTCTGGGGTACACCAGGAACATCCGCCTCATGGTCTAGAGTTTCTCTGCTAGTGAGGGTTTCCGGAGAATCAATGGAACAAGAGCAGCACGCGTATAGAATTGTTAAAATCAACGACACTCAATTTGAATTCACATCTATTTCTGAGCAGAAAAATGCACGCGGAAAAAAAATCAAATACAACACTGTCGTAAAACTTAAGAAACTAAATTAAAGATCTAAAGCCACTCTCGCGGAGTTTTCAGCCAGCCCATTAATCGCCGCTCTTCATCAGTTTCCTCAAGAGACGCCTTGTAGTCATAGTGCACGACCGGCGGCAAGCTCATTAAAATGCTTTCCGTGTTTCCTTTTGTGTGCAAACCAAAAACAGTCCCTCGATCATAAACCAAATTGAACTCCACATAGCGCCCACGACGAAGTAGCTGGTATTTTTTTTGTCTTTCTGTAAAACTCAACTCTTTAGTTTTTTCAACAATAGGAGCGTAGGCATCCAAGAAGGAGTCACCACACTTACGAACAAATTGAAAAGTTTCCTGCGGATTTTTTTGCAAATAATCAAAAAAGATTCCGCCAATGCCCCGAGTTTCACCTCTGTGAGGCAAAAAGAAATACTCGTCACACTCTTTTTTGTATTTATCATAGGCATCTGGGGAAAAACTGTCGCAAGCTTTTTTCCAAACACGATGAAAGTGCTGAAAATTTTCTTCATGGACGGTGTAAGGAGTTAGGTCGGCCCCACCACCAAACCATGAGCGATCTGGTTGCTCAAAATAGCGGAAGTTAGCGTGAACCGTGGGAACTTGCGGAGAAGCAGGATGAATGACCAAAGAAACACCAGTGGCAAAAAATTTTGAGCTTGTGCTACCAAGTTTTTGCATCATGGTCGGAGGCAGGTCACCTTCAACAGCTGAAAAGTTCACACCACCTTTTTCAAAAACTTTCCCGCCCGAAATAACTCCCGACAGTCCGCCACCGCCGCCTGGGCGATCCCACGCCGCGCGCTCAAAACGTGCTTGAGGTTCAAGAGCCTCTAGACCTGCGATAATCTTATTTTGCAGGGATTTCATGTATTCAACAACTTGCGCTCTCATTCCTTGCTCAATCGACATACTCAACTCTCCTTAGCTCATCTGAAAGTTCATTTTGATTGTCAGCACACGGAGGAAATTCTTTTCCGTGCACCTTTAAAAGCTCATCAATGGCAGAGACAAAACTATCTCCCGGAGAGTTGTGGCTGAAGTCTTGTGCAAGCTTGGCGCCAAGTTCGGCCCAATAAGCTTGTGGAACTTTTTGTATAACGCCTTTATCGGCATAAACGTAAACAGCGTGCTCTAGCATGGATATATAAATTAAAATTCCTGTCCTGGATTTTGTCTGGAAAACTTCAAAACGCAAAAAAGCCAATCTGGCCGCACGAGAAACGTGCTCCAAAAAAACAGCTCGCGGCACCAAGAAACGCAGCACGTGCCGTGATGAGCTTAAGAAATAAAAACCAAAAGAGGTTAACAGTGCTGCTGCGACGGCTGTTTTGTAAGGAAAATCAGCAACCCAACCAAACATGTAAGCCGTGAAAGAAACTAACAGCAAAAGCAAAAACAAAACTGTCGAAAAAAAATAACGATACACAAAATAATCGCCCGATGTTTTTGCTATTACAGGTACAAACTCCAAAGACGTTTTTGTTTCACCACGAGCAACATGTTCTCTGAGTTGCGCGTGAAAGGTTTGACATAAATTTATGAAAAACTCTGATGTCATCATTTACCAGCTCCCGCTCGATCCGCCGCCACTAAATCCGCCGCCGCCGCCGGACCATGACGAACCTCCGCCAGACGACCAACCAGAAGACGACGACCCCCAGCTGCTGCCGCCAATTACACCGCCGAGCAATCCACGACGGCGTCTGCCGCCGACCATTCCGAGCGCCGGGCCAATAATGAAGAACAACAAAAAGAATCCAAAAAATAGAAGACCAAAAATGCTCTCACCCCACGTTTTTTGTGATCGTGATTTTTTTACAAGGTCTTTTGCCACCATGGGGTCGCCACTAGCAAGGCCGAATATTTTACTTACTGTTTCGTTTAAGCCCTCGTAAAACTGTCCACGCTTAAACAGCGGGCGAATAATTTGGTCAATCATGCGCCCAGCTAAAGCGTCAGGAATGGCACCTTCTAAACCTTGACCCACTTCAATTCTAATTTTTCGCTCATTGGGCGCGACCAAAATTAAAACACCATTGTCTTTTTTTTCTGTCCCCAATTTCCACTGATCCGTGGCGCGAATAGAAAGAGCTTCAATGGGCTCATCTCCCAAACTCGACACAATCCAAATTTGCGCCTGCACCAATTCTTTTTGAGAGCGCAAGCGTTCTTCAAGCAAAGACAACTCAGCATTGCTAAGAAGGCGCGCCTCATCAATCACTGGCGAGCTCAGCGCAGGAATCTCTCTCTGCTGAGCAAACGATGGATTAGCGCCAAGCAAAGTTAAAGCCAGCGCTAAGATAACCTTTCGGCCCCGGTACAACGCCAACACTTAGAATTTTACTTCTGGGGCTTTTTTCACAGCCTCACCATCAGCCGTGAACTGTGGTTTTTTTTCGTGTTTGAAAAAGATAGAATTTGTTAGGCTTGTTGGAAACACAGTCACTAGATTATTAAACGTCTTTACTTGCTCAATGTAGCGTTGACGAGCAACTGTGATTCGATTCTCTGTCCCCTCAAGTTGCACTTGCAAATCGCGGAAGTTTTGATCGGCCTTTAAATTCGGATAACTTTCCGCAACCAGCATCAGACGAGACAAGCTTCCTTTGAGCTGATCTTGCGCGGCTTGAAACTTGGCCAAATTCTCTTGGCTCAAATCTTTAGCATCAAGTTTAATTTGCGTGGCAGAAGAACGCGCACTAACTACCGCATCTAAAGTTTCCTTTTCGTGCTTAGCATAGCCTTTTACAATCTCGACAAGGTTCGGAATTAAGTCGGCGCGACGCTGATATTGATTCATCACCTCGGCCCACGATGCATCAACCTCGTTGAGCTGGGTTGGAATTTGTTGATATCCGCAAGATGTTAGTACAAACAAAACAAGTAACTGTGTGAGTGTCTTCATGCCACGGATCTTATAGCGAGGGACCTCTTCACGCCAAGGCCAAAAAAAAGAAAAACCCCAACGGAGGCGACACTTCCGTGGGGTTTTTATTCTTGTTAATCAGGACCTGCTGAGGCTAATATAACGACACAGCACTGATTTATAAAATACATAATTGACTCAATATTATACCTATAGTGAATAATGCCAATGAATCCAATTTTTTGGGAACTCAGCGTTCTGGGTAGAGCCATTCATTTTCCAAACCTTTCAAGTGCGGCGGCCAACATTGGCATAAGCCAACCCCAACTATCTAGAATTATTAAAAAAATTGAAACCGAACTCAACACTCCACTGCTTTCAAGAGAGTCCAGAAGAAACAGTCACTGGACCCCAAGCGCGCTCAAAATTGCCGAGGCCTACCTTAAACACAACAAGAAAATTGGTGAAGAACTAGAGCAAATCACCCAATCCTCTTTGCCCAAAAAAATCTCCATCGGCTTTCTTGAGGGACTCATGCCGCTAGCCGCTCAACTTGGCCAACATTTACTCAAATCAAATCTTGTGACCCAACTTGAAATGGATGTTTTTGACTTAAGCATGTTAGAGGAAACGTTCTTACGCGGTGACCTTGATGTGGTTCTTACCGCACGCACGCCGGGAAGAAAAAAATACAACCATGTCAGAACCCTTGGCTATCAACGCATCACAAAACATAACGTGGCAGCAACAACAACATGCCTAACGTTATTTGAATCCACCGCGCTCCTGCAAAAATCCAAAGATGCATTAAAAAGTAAAAACGTGATTGTCTCCAACTCCTTGGCATTAAAAAAATATCTCGTCGAGGAATACAAAATCTCAGCAGACATTCCCTCCGAGCTCCACTCAAAAGCCCAGTCCAAAGACGACAGAGAGGTTCTTTTGTTAGCCTCGCCATCATTTCCAGAGAGCTTCTGGGTTGAGGTTGACAAATTCCAACCCAGCGCAAAAAATAAACCTTAATTTTAAAGACTTATGAGTTCTTGTTGACTCAACCGTGGCAAGATAATTTAAAGGGCGGACCCTCAAATGACTTTTACAGAAATCAAACGTTTCTTACTCGGTGATCCACTAACCAACGCACAACTTGAGCACGAGAAGCTGCCCAAGTGGAAAGCTCTTCCTGTATTTTCTAGTGACGCGCTTTCTTCGGTTGCTTACGCCACAGAAGAAATTTTGCTTATTCTTGTTGCGCTCAGTGCAGCCGCAACAGCATGGAGCCTTCCGATTGCGCTAGTTATTGGCGCGTTACTTGTCATTGTTTCACTCTCATACCGCCAGACCATTAGCCTTTATCCAAACGGAGGCGGAGCCTACACTGTCGCCAAAGAAAACCTGGGGCCAGGCGCAGGAAAACTCGCGGGCTCTGCCCTGTTGATTGACTACATTCTCACCGTTGCCGTATCCATTTCAGCAGGTGTTGCCGCCATCAGCTCAGCCTTCCCGTGGTTTGCCGAGCACAAAGTTTTATTGGGACTCATCCTCATCACCATCATGACCCTTGCCAACTTACGTGGCGCACGCGAATCAGGGCTTATTTTTTCGATCCCCACTTATTTCTTCATTGTCTGCCTTTTTATTTTGATGGCCGTTGGGTTTTACCAGGGCTTTCATGAAGGAAATATTTTCACCAGAGAAGCTGGCGACAGCATGAGCTTTGATCACTATCCATCAATTGGCATTTTTATATTACTAAAGGCCTTTTCCAGCGGGTGCGCAGCCCTCACGGGGATTGAAGCCATATCCAATGGCGTTCCAGCGTTCCAATCTCCTTGTGATAAAAACGCAAAAAAAACTCTCACCATCATGGTTATTTTGCTTGGGACATTTTTTCTTGCCGTCACTGCACTTGCCCACTTCAACCATGTGCTCCCTAAAGAAAACGAAACTGTTTTATCGCAAATTGCCAGAATGGTTTTTGGCCAAGGCCCCATGTATTATTCCATACAAATTTCTACAGCTTTGATTTTAGTTTTAGCGGCCAACACAGCCTTTGCTGACTTCCCAAGACTTTGCTCGGTGCTTGCCGCCGACAGACTCTTGCCTCGGCAACTCACACAACTTGGTGATCGGCTTGTGTTTTCTAATGGTATTATTTCTCTTGGCGTTGCCGCCGGATTCCTTGTGATTTTATTTGGTGCCGACACCCACGCCCTCATTCCACTTTACTCTGTAGGCGTTTTCCTTTCTTTCACGCTGAGCCAATCAGGCATGGTCATTCACCACCTAAAACATAAAGAACCCAACTGGGTTAAAGGACTTGTGCTGAACCTCACAGGCGCCATTGCCACTTTTGTTGTTTTACTTGTTGTTGGCATATCAAAATTTTATGACGGTGCATGGATTATTATTGGAGTCATTCCCTGCACACTCTTCGTTTTTAAATCCATCAAAAATCACTATGAAAGCGTTGCAAGACAGCTTGCTCTTCCATCCCAGTGGACACTCGATGCGCCAAACCCCGCCATTGTTGTGATGCCAATTTCAGGAATTCATACAGGAGTATTAAAAGCGCTTCAGTACGCACGAGGCATCTCTCAAGATGTGCGCGTAACCACAGTTAACATTCGTCCCGAAACAACAGAACTTCTTCGACAGGTTTGGGAGGCCAACGCCCCCAAAGATGCACAACTCGTTGTCTTGGACTGTCCCTATCGTTCCGTCATGGAGCCTGTGATTGACTACATCAACAGACTTGAAGTTGAAAATCCGGGAAGAACCATTACCGTTGTCATTCCAGAATTTGTGACCAAGCAATGGTGGCAAAATTTCTTGCACAACCAGACAGCTTTCTTTTTGAAAGCTGTCTTACGATTCATTCCTCGTCGTGTCGTAATTTCAGTTCGCTATCACCTGGATGACTAATAAGTCATCTTTTTGGCTTTTATGCCAAAGAATTCCGCCCCATAATGAGTGAATGCACACAAAACAACGCCTAATATCTTACTTCTCTCTTTTTCTAATTACCGCTGCTGCCCTGCTTTTCTTAAACCAAGCTTCTGCCCTAGATTTAGAGCTGACTAAGGACTTAAAAATTGTACAGTCCAGAGTTAGTGCCGATTTCTCCAGCGGCAAGCTAAACAAAGATGACCTGACCTTTATTTCAAGAATTATTGCCGAACACATGCGTAGCTCGTACCACAACAAAACCCCATCTGATTCAACCAATGCACAAACAACAACTCAAATTCTTCAAAGCCTTGAGCCGTTCATTAAAGATTGTCCTTCACTTGCCCAAGATGTAGTTCTCACAAATGAATACTTCGCCGAAATGGTGGATGCCATAACTCACGGGAAAACAACATTCACCATTACAAACAATGAACATAAAGAAGTTATAGAAAACTACCTTAAAGCTATTGATAAAACCTCCCGCTCGACTGCTGGTACGGTGCCCATATATTTCGGTGGAATTGCGGCATCAATAGCAGCTGTCAGCGTCGCGCCAGTTTTAGGTGTTGCTAGTATTATAACTTTACCAGTTGTATATGTTAGCTCAGAGAAAAAAAACAAAGCTCTTAGCGAGGAATTAAAACTAAGGGCAAGCTTTGCTCTTTCCGATATGTTGTCGGATGCATTTACTAAATCGCTGACCGCATGTATTGATAGCAAGAAAAAACCTTCTCACACTCCGGAGAGTAAAGGCGACGCGCACTAACCTAGGGCTCAAACCGAATGCCTGTCTTCCGTAACAACTGGCGCTTAGGGGCTAATGCTTCTTTTCTTTGGCAGGTTTTTTAATGACCAAGGACATTGCAGAACTGGTGAACAAAATGGTCCCAATAACCATAAGACTATGAGAAGCCTCAACCTTAAACCAAAGGTCTAAAATCATCTTGGCGCCTACAAACATCAAAATTAAAGCAATGCCTTTGTTGAGCAAATGAAAACGCTCGAGCAAATCTTCTAAAACAAAGAAAAGAGAACGAAGGCCCAAAATGGCAAAAATGTTTGAGGTGTAAACAATAAATGGGTCTTTTGTAATTCCCATGACTGCTGGGACAGAGTCCAAGGCAAAAATAATATCGCTTGCTTCAATCATAATTAAAACAGCAAACAAATCGGTTGGGCGCAAACGGCCGGCCTCACGAACAAACAAGTGACCATGATGAGGTTCTTTGGTGAAGTTCAAATAACGATGCGCAATCTTCATGACCTTGGACTGAGTATAATCTTGGTCTTCTTCTTTTTTTGTTTTTAAAAAACCAAAGCCGCTGTACACAAGGAAAACACCAAACACCACAATGAGCCAATGGAAACGTAGCAATAGTTCAGTGCCAGCAAGGATCATTCCTGCTCGCATGACAATGGCACCAAGGATTCCCCAAAATAGCAACCGATGTTGATACTTACGGTCAACCTTAAAGCTGGTAAAAATCAACGTGAATACAAAGAGGTTATCGACTGACAATGATTTCTCAACAACATACCCCGTAAAGTACTCAATAGCCTTAGCACTGCCTTCAACTTCATAAATGTACCACCCAAACAAAGCACCCATGGCAATCCAAAAAATGCTCCATCCAATGGCTTCCTTGAGTTTAACAACGTGTGATTTTTTATTAAAAAGCCCTAAGTCTAAAACAAGAAGCCCAATAATAACGGCATGAAAAATTAACCAAACTTGTACTGAGTGTCCGTAAAACATCATAAGCTCGCAATGCTATATGATTCCAAGAAGAACGCAACAAAAACAAACGGAGCTTCGCTTTTTACAATACCGAATGAATGGCTTGGCCCTCTGGTGTGGCGGGGTTTACATTTTTTTTCAACTCGCCGGCAGCTTTAAGCAACTCTTGATTCCCAGATTTTTTTGCAGCGCCATAGGCCGTATGCAAAAGCTTTTTCATGTCTTCAACACTTCTAAAATCAAAAGACCTCAATGTCTTTAAATCAAACAACTCTTTAAGCGTGGGAACTCCCGACTGTTTCCCCATGGACGTTAAAACAACGGCGGCATTTAGTCTGACTTCTTTATCTGCATCGCCAAGCTGTTTTTCAAGTGCAACCAAATAGCGATCACCTTGAATCTGTCCCAAAAAAGCACCGACAATTTTTCTCACGGAAGAATCTTGATCGTTAAACAGTGGCTCAAGCGCCAACAGCTCTTTTGAAGAACGATGCGCAGGATTTTTTTCTAGAATTTGGATGTAACTCCAAACTGCAAAAAAACGCAGCTCAGAATCCGCATCACGAAAAGACTTCTCAATGACAGGCAAGCTTTCCACTTCACCCATTTGACCAAGGGTTAAAAACAAATACCTCTTCAAACGAACATCCGTTGTGTTCTGATCAAGAATGGAATTGAGCTCAACGTGAAGCTCGTGTTTTTTTGCTGCATCAAGTTTTGCAAAAGAACCATCGCGACTCATTTTTTGAAGATCTTCCGCCAGAGCATAAGCAGCCTGCCAGCGATCCCCACTGTTTTTTGCCAAGGAGATTGCGGAAACTTTTGTGAGTAAATCTGTTTTTTCTTTTTTCTCAACAAACTGGCTCGTGAGACGAATGGACGCCCAAATCAGAAAACCCACACAAGGCAGTATAAAAAACCAAAACATATGGGAGGCCGCTTGTGGCTTGGACTCAACCACTTGCTGAGGATTGGAAGGAGGAAGGCTTGAATTGCTCATATCCCTCTATTCACAGAAGAGTTTTGCCAGGGAGTCAACGTGGCCATCAATTCGCCCATTTCCCGTTATCCACAAAATTGTGGATAACTGAGGATAGTTTTGTGAGTTTTACATTAATAATTCATTAAATTCAGTATCTTATACTACTTGCACAGATCTGCGACAAAAACTTGTCAATTGGCATAAAAAATTAATTTCTCAGCTATGAGAAGCCCCTGAGTAAAATTATTTTTCTTATTAATTTCATGTATTTATATTAAATTTTACGCTCTTTTTTGTCTATAAATTAACCGAAATTCGCACAAAGTTGGTCTAACTCACAGGAAAAACGATCGCATAAAGTTAATGTTTTCAAATACTTATGTATAATTGTGCGGCGCGCTTTTTGCTGCTTCCTAAGAGGTGAACCCAAACCTTAAAGCGAGCGAACAAACAAGCCGATTCATGCATGAAGGGGAGTTTTGCGTGAAAGGCATTGTGTTGTCAGTTGCTGTCCTGTTTTTGACGTTGCTCACCACCAGTACCTACGCGCAAAATTCTGACGAGCGATACAATGAAGACGGGCTACCAGTTAAACGATTTATTGTTGCTGTTGATAGCGGAGACTCTTCACAACTAGGCGTACAGTCCCTCACCAAACAATACAATGTGTCCGCAGTTGCCGACGAACTCTATGAGAACGTTCATGGCGTCGACGGTGTGAAAGAACTACGCAAAGAAGGATTCGTCATTGTTGAAGGTGATGAGAGAAATATTCTTGATGCCTTAGATAAAATGTCCGGCGTGCGATTTGTAGAGGAAGATCATCGCATTTCCATTTCATCTTCAACGAACCAGCCCGCACTTCGCGAGACAGTAAACACCTGGCTCAATTCAGACCTCAGCCTCAACTCTACAGACGCAGCCGTCGACGCTGCCAACGTCAACAACGCACCAGACTGCTCGTCTGGTTGTGTAAGCGTTGCTGTGATTGATACTGGAGCAAAAGTCACACACGACTACATTGAAAACGTCGTTGTTTCCTTCACAAGCGGCAATGACATTGTCAATTCCGGCGCATCTTCAATGACCGATCCTCATGGGCACGGCACGCACGTTTCAAGCTTGGTGAAATCCATTCGCGACCAAGCCATGACCATGGGATACACCAACGCAAGCAAAATTAGAATTCTTCCCATCCGAGTCATGGACGCCAACGGAGATGGTTTTTTGAGCGATCTTGTAACCGGAATTTCCAGAGCACGCACCCTTGGAGCAAAGGTCATCAACCTTTCACTTGGAGGTCCGTCATTTTCAAACTCGATGTATGAGGCTATTCGCGATGCTTACAATACTGATGATGTTTTCTTTGCTATTGCTGCAGGCAATTCCAATCAAAACTTAGATTCCACATCCTCATATCCTGCATCGTTTAGTACAGAAATTCCTGGCGTCATTAGCGTAGGATCTCACATTGCAGGAAGCAGCACACGCTCGAGCTTCTCTAACTACGGTGCTGGCACCGTAGACGTCTTTGCCCCTGGCAGCCCAACATCGGGAATTACTGGAGCAGGAATTACCTCAGACACCGCGTTTGTTGGTATGCAGGGAACATCCATGGCTACACCCATTGTTGCAGGAATCGCAGCCGTTATTCGAAACATCAAGCCAGCACTTAACGCATACGAGATTAAAAATTTAATCACAGGCAACGTTAGCGGAACACATTCCCTGTTCCGCTTTGGAAAGGTAAATGCCAAAGCTGCTTTTGATGCTGCTGTTAGCGCCACTGCGTCCGGAACAAAACCCAGCGCACCTGCAGCCTCTTCTTTTAGTGTAAGTTCTGCGGGTTCAACATCAAGCGGCGGTGGAGGAGCTCCGGGCACAGATTCCTCAAGCGGTGGTTGCATGTCGCTATCTGTTGGCAATTCGCACAGTTCAAGTGGCGGTTCAGGCCCCTTTGGCGGCAACTCACTTGGTCTTTTTGCAGCGTTCTATTTTGTCTTCCAGTTTTTACGTCAAGCTCGACGCAAACAAAGTCAGAATCGATTATAAATTCCGTTCAACATGTTAGAGACTTTAATTGGCACATTTTCGGGATCATTTTTTGCCGTTTTTGGGCCATTTCTACTTTTACTACTCTGTGGACTAGGTCTACCCGTACCTGAAGATATCATCTTGGTCGCGGCAGGTGTTTTAAGCGCGCAGTACCACCTAAGCTGGGTCGCCGTTTCAGCACTCATGTATCTTGGAATTCTATTGGGCGATTCCATTATCTTTTTTGTAGGCAAGTATTTCAACGACAGAGTCTATGACAATAAATTCATTTCGCGACTCGTGAGCCCCGAGAGAAAAGAAAAAGTCAGAGCCGCTTTCGAAAAATATGGCCAAGGCGTTTTGTTTGTTGGACGGTTTTTACCAGGCTTGAGAGCTCCCATTTTTTTCACCGCGGGATCACTCAAATATTCCTACGCCAAATTTGTTTTTTGGGATGGCCTAGCTGCGTTGGTATCAGCACCTTTCTTTGTTTACTTTGGGCACTGGGCTTGGACTAATTTTTCCGACCAAATTCCTGTTCTTGAAAAAAAGATAGGTGAGTTTCAGACATATTTCATGTTGGGTGCTGCAACTCTTGGTGCTATTGTTTTTATTACATTATGGCTGCGCTCCAAAAAAAATTCAAAAAAACAAGCCTCAACAAATTAACATTTCTATTCCTGTTTTTTGCACAGGCAGCTATTTGCGCACCTATAAAAGTCCTCATCACACAATCCATGATTGGAAAAGGTAGTCTTGGCGAATGGATTGCCGAGGCTTTTTCAAAATCATGCACGGATTGTTCGGTGCAATGGATCCAAAATAATGATGCTGGTGGAATCATAGGCAAGTTGAGAGGTGATTTTAAAAGAAACGCAAAAAAAATTCCTTACGACATGGTTCTTGGCCTTGAAAGCTTTCATTATCAAACAGCAAAAAAAGAGGGCTTGCTCGAAAGTGGTCACGCCTTTGAAAGCGCGCCCTATGCCATTATTGTAAACACCAAGAAACTGCCCGTTAGCTCTTGGCCAAAATCGTGGAAAGAACTCCCTCAAAAATTAAACAAGCAGCTACTCATTCAAGACCCACGCACGAGTGAGGTTGCTTTGGGGTGGCTAGAATCCATTTTTTCAAAACAACTGCTCACACTGGCGGAATCGAGTAGCGTCGTTGGAAAAATTTTCCCCTCATGGTCTTCCGCGTATTCTGCTTTTAGCAAAGGAGAGTATGCCGCTGTTTGGAGTTATCTGAGCAGTGAAGCCTATCATCGTTGTGAAGATAAAACAGAGCAGTTTTTGGCACTACCCCTAAAGGAAGGTTATCCAACATTCACCGATTACGTCGCGCCCATCACGGGTCAGGGCAAAAAAAAGAATGTCACAGCATTTATCGATTTTCTTTTGTCAAAAACAGTTCAAGAAAAAATTCCTGAAAAAAACTGGATGTTTCCCACAAACAAAGCCGCACAACTTCCCGACTGCTATAAAAAAATTAGTGCCGTACACTCCCTTCCAGAAAACACGCAACTCACACCCAAACTATTTCAGTCGTGGGTAGATTCATGGAGCTTGCAACCGTGAAATGGGCAAGCCGAGTAACGCTGCTGCTAGTTTTTATTTTTTGCGGCCTGCCCCTGCTCATGGCCACCACCCGGCTTCTGCAAGAACTACCTCTGTCCACGGGCCTTACGTCCTCTTTTTTTCTTCTTGTTTTAAAGTCAATTTTTTTTACACTTTCTCAAAGTATTTTATCGACCCTCAGCTGCATCTTTGTCGGAGGACTGCTTAGTCTCCTATTTTTATTCAGCCCCGAGAGCTTCCTTAAGTCTGTTCTCCTGAGAATCATTAGTCTGTGCGGAATTGTTATTTTCTCTGTTCCCTCCGTTGCGCTGGCGCTACTTGTGCTTCAGTTGAATCAAAAAACAAATGGGTTCATTCCCGACCAAGGCCTGCTCGCCATTGTGTTCTGTCATTTTTTGTTTTCAACATTGCTATTCACCTCGTCCACACATGCCCGATTAGAAAAATTTTTACTGACCGGAGGTCGAGACCTCTGGGATGCCTCCACCAATTTGGGGGCGCGCGGTTTTTTTAGAATCAAAAGCATTCTCTGGCCGGAAATTAAAAAAGAGGCCATACATTGGGGGCCCCTGCTATTTTTGATTTGCTTTCAAGCCTTTTCAACCATCATCATTCTTGGCGGCCACCCCTCGAAGACAAGTCCCGAAGTCCTGCTGTTTTTCACGCTATCAAATGAATGGGACAGCGGTAGAATTCTTGTTCTTTTGCTAACACAGTTTTTTTTCGTGTACCTTGTCACACAAAAAATTGCCCTTCACACCCAATCTTATTCTTGGGCCACGCAGGGACTTCATGACAAAAGCGCCTCTCTGAGCAATTGCTTGCCAAAGCCAAAACAATTTCTAAATCTTTTTTTAGCAACACTCCTTTGCTCATTCCTTCTCTTTCCCTTCATAGACCTTTTAGTGACACCCATGACGGCAGCAAACTACTCAACAAAGCTTCGCTCATTTCTAAATGACACCTCAGTGTTGTTGCCCACAATTGTACTCTGTTTCACAACCGGAGTTTGTTTTGTATTCTGGGCGTTGTTGCTCCTTTTTTGCCATAGCAAAATTCGAAAGCAGCTTAGCTCATGGCTAGGAATTGGTAGCACATTTTTAGCTGTTGCCTGGATTTTCAGCGGCTTTGATCCCTCGCGATTTGAATCCTCAAGCCTGCGTCTTTTTTGTGTTGCGCTTGGAATTAGCTTTTGTTCATTGCCTCTGATTGCCTTTTGGATTGAAGATAGGAAAAAATCCATTCCACAGGATTATCTAGACGCTTCTTGTGCTCTAGGAGCAAGCCCGGCACAAACCATTTGGCACATTGAAATGCCGCAAATGATCGATTTATTCACGAGACTTTTTTTTATAGGCTTTATTGGTGCCTTAGGTGAAATTCCTTTGTCTGGGCTGTTTTTAGGTGAAACAGAAACCCTAGCTCTTTATTCAAGGCGAATGGCTCTTCGTTACGATTTTGCCGGCATGGATGCCATCTTACTGTGCATGTTCTTGTTTGGCCTGCTCTACGGTGTTATCCAAGTCCTTGATAGTCGGAGAACGCGCCTTGCTTAACGAAATACATTTTGAGAATTTTTCTTTCCACATTCCTGAAATTGGTCCTGTTCACGTGCAGGGAACCATTCGAGAAAGTGAGTGCGTGCTGATCTGCGGTCCCTCGGGATGCGGAAAGACAACGTTCCTAAAGGCCATCGCAGGCCTGCACCCCATAACAGCAGGACACATGCAGCTTGGATCACTCCCCCTTTCCTCACAGCCAGCAAACCAAAGGCGCATTGGTTACGTTTTTCAAGGCGGAGCACTTTTTCCACACCTTAATGTCATAGACAATGTCGCGTTTGGGCTGCGTTTTTCACCCCACAGCAAAAACTGGACTGAAGACCTCCGACTCAAAGAAGCGCTTCGCTTTCTTGAAAAAGTTGGCCTTGGAGCATTGGCAAACAAATCCACCCAGCAAATCAGTGGTGGCGAGAAACAACGTGTAGCGCTCATCAGAACCCTGATTACCCAACCCGCCATGCTTCTACTTGATGAACCACTATCAGCAGTGGATGCAACGAAGAAAACGGAACTTCAGGCTTGGATACGTTCATTGCTTGATGAATGGAAATTGCCCACCCTTTATGTCACGCACGACTCAACAGAAGCAACTCCGCTAAAAGCGCGCGTTGTTCAATGGAAGGAAGGCGCCAAATGTGTTTTAGATTTTTAGTTTTGGCAACACTGACCCTGTTATCTTGCTCAAAGAAAACAAACGTCTCCCAAGGAAGCGCAACATCAAACCAAGCGCCAATCCCCGGCCTTGATCACATTCCACAAATTGTATTAGTCCTTGATGCCAATACCTCTATTGAGGATCAATGGGGACTGCCGGCCGTTGATGAACTTCGCAACTCTCTTTCCGCAAGAGTCGAAGTCATTCAACTCAAGACACCAGAACAAGCCAAAGAGGACTTGTTGCTTTGGTCCTCAAGGGCCGTCGACATGATGATTTTAGGTCGCGGCCTTCCTCAAAAAACATGGACAAAAATTCAGACCCCTCAGCAAAAACAACGCTTAACCGTAGCCTTAAATCCCCCCCCCGCGATTCATGACCCCAGGTGGATTTCTCTTCAAGTTGATCTTGTAAAAGCGGCCTCACTCATTGATCAGTTCTGTCAGTTACGTTTGTCATCTCACGGCTGTGATATTGTCGGGAAAGTCAGCCTTAATGATTTCCCAAAGTCCGCCCAATCCAAGCTTTCCAAACGCATTCGACTAGATTCACAGCTGAAGATTCACTTAGGCGCCAATATTAATAACGCGACATCTGAAAATCTTTCCCCTGCAGCTCTTAGCATTTCCGTGCAATGGACAGAGCTACTCAGACACTGCCTTTTGGAATTCTTAGCCGGTAGATTAGCTTCGCAAAACACATACGACATCGATTTTAAAAGCGGCTTTCTACAAACAACCATTGGACCACGTATCAGCTCAGTAGCTAGTGACAAAAAAATGGCAGATTCTTTTTTAACCCAGTTTAAGCTTAATGAACTTTCCAAAAGAACACGGTGACCTAAATGAGTGACCTTGTTTTTATTCATGGCTTTTTGGGCTCATCACTAAACTGGGGACCCACAATTCATCGATTAAAAAAAGCGCAAAGCGAAGGCTTTGTCTCAAAGGACTGGGCTTTCTCAGCTGTTGATTTGCTCGGGCATGGGGCGAGGAAAGCACCCCCCGAAGTTAAACTAGACCTCAACATCACAGTTGATGATTTAGAGAAGCAGCTCCCCAAAAGCCCCTTTTATGTGGTTGCTCATTCCTTTGGTTTAAGACCTGCGCTTGCCTACGCTAAGCGTTACCCAACCCAAATTAAAGCTCTCATTGTTGAAGATGCAGCCCCTGAACTGAGCCAATTTGGTTATCAATTTCTAAAAAAAATATTCACGCAAACGCCTGAAGAGTTTTCATCACGCCAAGAAGCTAAACAATATTTTGACACTGAGTATGGTGAGAACTCAGCAATGTCTCGTTTTTTGCTGAGCCAAATTAGAGAAAAAGAAAACAAAAAACTTAGCTGGCGCTTTCGTGTTGAACAAATGCTGGGGCTTTTAGAGGAGTCATTTACGCTCCCTCTTTGGGAAGAATGGCAAAGTTTTGATGCTCCAATAGTCTTAATTGTTGGCGAAAACTCAAACTATATGAACGAAGAACGAGTAGCCAAGAGTATTCAACTTCGTCACGGGAAGCCGATAAAAACTCATCAAATTAGCCAATGTGGTCACTGGGTCCACTCTGAGCAACTTGAGCAATTTTGCCAAATTGTCATAAAAGAAATTGGTCAATTTTAAAAATTAAGCGTTGGTTCTGGAACGTATTTCCGTAATGGTTGCGCCAGGTGCGGTAACCTCGGAAGCGTTAGCCGACAAAACTTGTCGTTTTGTTTTTGAGCGTAAAGATAAACCCGAGCTTGCCTTTTGGATGGCATCTCTTTTCTTAATGACAATCCACGCCAGCGCAGCAACGGCTAGCAAGCCAATGAGTGGAAGTAGCCATTTCTTGGCCTTATTTTGAGAACTTTGATTATCCAACATTGGCATCTCGTCAGATGCTTGCTGATTTTGACTATTTTGAACACTTGCTGTTTCTACTTTAGGAGCCGGGCTCACAGCTTGCGTCTTTTCTGACTCAAACGTTTTTGCACTAGCTAGACTTGAAGGCAGATCCAAAGCGGCAGGCGCCAACTCAATAACCTGTCCTATTTCAATGAGGTTCGGATTCCTAAGTTTAGGATTGAGGGCTCGAATTTCTTTCCACAGTTTCACGTTGCCATATTTTGCTAACGCCAACTTTGAAAGCCAATCACCCTTACGAACAGTGTACTTTTCTAAAGGAACCCCAAAATCTTGTGCGAAAGATTTCATGTTCGCAGAGTCGCCGGGGCGATTCGGAGAATTATAATAAACGACAGTTCCTGCAGCGAGCTTGATGTTTGAATTCCATGCGGCCAACTCTTTAGCTCGCGCTGCGGATCCATATATTTTTTGAGAAATGCCCGCCCATGACTCTTGATCTGAGCGCACAAAGTAAAAGGCGTTCACCCAAGATCCGTTTTTTTGAAACGCCTTTTGTCGCACTTCAAATGAACGGTTTTTTGACGGATTCGTATTGGCAAAGGGACTGTGGTCGCCAGCTCCAAGTTTATCGTCTTCGCTGAACTCAGCTGCATTGCCACTGACATCACCGCTAACGGTTTCATCTTGTGCTGTTTTTTTCAGATCGCGAGACGAGCAAGCCACAACGCTAAACAACAATAGGGGGCTGAGCATTTTCCAATTTCGCTGCAGCAATGAAATGCGGTAGCTCAAGAATGCACTCTCCCCATCATGAATTAAGTCTACGGTCTTTTTTACAAAGAACAAGAGACGGCAAAAGCGGATTATTTGACTCTAAAAAAATTTTTGTCGACCTGCGCGCAAAACCAAAGGCGTGAGATATTGAGAACAGGCATGACAACTTTTGGCATTGATGTCTTTATCAAAAAATTGACACTAGATGGGAAGCTAAAAAAAGAATTCCAAAACAAAAGAATTGCCCTTGTCGGACATCCCGCCTCAGTACTTAGAAATATGTCTCACTCCATTGATGCGCTCTTAAGTGCCGGCGTTCAGCTAAGTTGCGCCTTTGGTCCCCAGCATGGAATGCGCGGGGAAAAACAAGACAATATGATTGAGAGCGATGACTACATAGACCCCATCGCAAAAATTCCGGTGTTTAGTCTTTATGGAACAGTCCGCAGACCGACAAAGGCCATGATGGACTCCTTTGATATCGTTTTGTTTGACCTCCAAGATGTTGGGTGTCGCATTTATACATATATAAGTACACTTTTTTACGTTCTTGAGGAATCTGCCAAATATCAGAAGAAAGTCGTCGTACTTGATAGGCCAAACCCTATAGGCCGCCCCATTGAAGGGCTTGGCCTTCACAAAGGCTGGGAGTCATTTGTTGGAGCTGTTCACCTGCCCATGAGGCATGGGCTAACTCTTGGTGAAGCCGCTCTTTGGATGAAATCTCGATACAATCTTGATGTGGATTTAGAAGTGGTGGCTTGTGAAAATTACCTTCCAAGCTCAGCACCTGGGTTCGGGTGGCCTGAGAAAGAAATCTCATGGGTGAACCCAAGCCCGAACATCCCCACGCTTTGCACTGCCCGATGCTACCCTGGCACCGTTATGCTTGAAGGCACGAACCTTTCTGAGGGACGAGGCACCACAAGGCCTCTTCAAATTTTTGGAGCCCCTAAAATTGAACAAAGCAGCGTTCTAAAATGGATGTCTCTTTTTGCCCCACAATGGATGCGTGGATGCCTTATTCGTAGCTGTTATTTTGAGCCCACCTTTCACAAGTATAAAGGAGAGCTGTGCTCTGGCTTCCAAATTCACGTTGACGACACTGCGGCCTATAACCACACAGAGTTTAAGCCCTATCGCTTAATGCTGCTTTTCTTTAAAGCCATTCACCACACACACCCTGGGTTATTTGCTTGGAGACAGCCCCCTTACGAATATGAGCATACACGCCTGCCCATAGATTTAATTTGTGGGGACCCCTGTATCCGCGAATGGGTTGACAATGTCCACAGCAGCGCAGCAGACCTGGAGCAATTATTACAACGCGAAGAAAAAGCTTGGCTTGAAGAAATCCAACCGCATCTCCTATACAAGTAGGCAATGACAAACCCTGTTTGCATTCTTAAGTTTGGTGGAGCTAGCGTTGCTACTCCAGAGAAAATTGCTCATGTTGCCAAGCTCATTTCTCAAATTCAAAAAAGCAATCCTCAAGAACGCTTGGTCGTCGTTGTTAGTGCCATGGGTGACACCACAGACGAGCTCATTGCACTTGCGCAAAAGGTTTCATCCCACGCCCTGAATCCAGAGTATCGCCGAGAACTCGACATGCTACTCACAACAGGCGAGCGAGTTTCTATGGCCCTGCTCTCCATGTCTTTGCGCGATCTAGGAGTTGAAGCCGTCTCTTTAACAGGCTCACAAAGTGGGATCATCACAAACTCAAGCCATGGCCAAGCATTGATTCAAGAAATTAAACCGTTTCGCATTGAAGAACATCTCAAAGATAATCGCATTGTCATTGTTGCCGGATTCCAAGGAGTCTCCACACAAAAAGAAATTACAACTCTTGGACGCGGAGGAAGTGATACAAGTGCTGTTGCTCTGGGCATTGCGCTTAAAGCTAAAAGCATCCACTTTTTTAAAGATGTCGAGGGAATGTATTCCAGCGATCCAAAGACCAATCCCAAGGCTTTCTCATATCCAGAACTTCATTGGCAAATGGCTCTTTCTATGACAAGTTTTGGTGCTCAAGTCCTGCACCCACGAGCCATTGAACTTGCCTGGAAACATTCTCTTCCACTTAAAGTTGTTTCTGTTTACAACACAGACAAAGGAACAAGCATTGGAAATTATCCGTGGAAGCAAAACTACCCTGTAGCGAGCAGCCTTTTAAAGAAACAAACCTTGTTCATAAAAAAAACAAGCTCCAGCAAAGACATCAAAAAAATTAGTGAAACAATTCAAGAAAAAGGCCTTAGCCCAACTTTTCTTTCCATGACCCCAACTCATCTTAGCGTTGCGATTCCTGACGAGTCGTCGTCGCAGCTTGCGCATCTATCCTGGGATGTCGTTGAAAAAAATAAAACAATCCTCTCCTATATTAAAGGAGATGGCCTACTTTCCTCACTAGACTTAGAGCAACTTCTGCCTCAGCAAGCACCTCTCGCCATGGTAAGGACAAAAAATCTACTTCAAGTAGTGTTCTAGAATTGCCTGTAAAAGCACGGGCTGTGGGCCACTTTCAAAAAATTTACCATTTAAGAAAATGGCGGGAGTTCCCTGAACTTTTGCAACAGATCCTTCGGCAACATCGGCATTAATTTTTTGAGCAACCGCAGGGTCTTCTATGCATTTCTCCAAATCTGCGCGTGAAGTTCCCGAATGTTTTTCGGCGGAAACCAGAATAGACTCTGCAGTCATTTCTTTTTGATTGGCGAAAACTTCTTTCTTATAGTCAAAGAAAGCAGCATTGCCCTTGGCTTGATGTACACAAACGCCAGCTTTTGCTGCCTTACACCCCAGTGGATGAGCAGAGTGTTTCATTTCTGAGTTGCAAGAAGCATCTAAAGGATAGTTTTTGTACACAAAACGCACTCGATTTTCGTACTGCTTTAGTAAACTAGGAAGTAGCGCTGCCGATTTTGCGCAAAATGGGCACTGAAAATCGCTAAACTCCACAACTGTCAGCTTGGCTTGATCAGGAGCCGCACCAAAGCTTGGAGATTTACCATCGTCAGTAAAGCGCATAGGTGTCATGCCATCTGTTTTCTGAATGACTAACTCAATATATTTTGAATCAACTCTTCCAGCCGCTGCGCCACCAAGCGAGCTCATCATTACAGCTGGGGTTATAAAATGCAAAGCAATCACAACGGCAACAACAATCCAGGAAACCTGCGAAAATGTTTTAAAACCACTCAGAGTGCTCTCTGTTGGGAGCGACTTGGTTTCAACTTTCAGCTTCCAAGATAAAGCAAATAAAACCAAATTCAAAATGTAAGAGGTCAGACACATCAAGCAAAGTGCTTGAATCACAAAAATAGACACGTACGCTTGATAAACCGTCGGAATTAACCCAATAGCGGAAAGTGCAAACAATAATTTGGCCGCCCATGAAGGCATTTTAGATTTGTCTTCAAGAACGTTGAAAAAACCAACAAGCGATAACAAAAACAGCAGAAAAGAGAAAATCATGGCATGCGTTGAGACAGGTATGCCTAAAAATTCTGAATGTGCAGAGAGCGCCACAGCGTCGCAGTTTAAAAATGAACTCATGTTGCAAAATGAAGGCTTCATGGCCCCTTCGGCCAACAATCCCTGCCTGTGCCATAATGTATAAAGAGCAACAATCCAAGCAAAGGCTGAGACGCCTGCTGTGAGTTGAAAAAGTTTTTGAAGTTTATTTTTAGTGTTTAGATTTGCTGACATTCAAAGAAATCTATCACAATTTTGAGTTCTCAAAAGGAGTACCCTAGCTGAACAAAGGGAAAAATAATGCTGACAGGAAAATGAAAGTTCACTCCTGCAGCTGCGCGAACCCCGTGGCGGCTTAGTAAATCTACTCCCATACTAATAAAAGGAAGTATCAACGAGGTGTCCAACCCTTGGAACAATCCCGATCCGCGTATGGAAAAATACGTACTCCCTCCACCCAAAAACAGCGATAAAGGCGTTAGCAAAGGGAAAAATCGTGCGCCTATAGCAGAGGACCTAACTTTAAAATCGCCGTCCTCAAAATAACCAGTGGAGGCAACAACTTGGAGATGAGGGTGTAATTGAAATCCCGCAGCAAAACCAAAATAACTCGGCGTAGGGTCGCCAAATCCCACATAAATACTAAAGGGCGCGCTCATACGAATGGGTTCAGACTTCTCCTGCACCGCACTTTCATCACGAACGGGCTCTTGATCAACGACGTCTTCGCTCGCACACGCCATTTGAACACAAGCAAACAATCCGCAAATAAAGGCTACTGCCTGCGTGTGTTTTAAAAACATGCCAATATCATACAACAAAAAACCATCACTTGTGGTGTAAATGTCTTGTCTCTTCTACAATGGAAAGAATATGAGAATTTGGGTTTTAGGTGGTGGAAGTTCATCAGAAAGAGAAGTGAGCCTTCGCACGTCAAGCAACGTGACCGAGGCCCTCAAGCAAGCCGGCTTCGATGCACAATTTTATGATGTCAAACCCGGACATTTAATGAATCAATCTCAAGGCCCCAATTGGAATTCCCCTCCTGACCTTATTTATCTTGGCTTACATGGAACCTGGGGAGAAGATGGCGTTGTTCAAGGATTTTTAGAGTCCCTGAAAATTCCATACATCGGAAGCAATGCGGGATCTTCTGCCCTCTGTTTCCACAAAGGCCTCACAAAAAAAATTCTATCTGCCAGGGGAGTTCCCGTCCCCATGAGCCATGACATTATAGGACAAGAAGGGCTTTCCTCTCTTCTCGATACACAGAAAAATTCTTTTTATGAGAAGAAGTGGTTCATTAAACCATCAAGACAAGGATCAACCGTTGGCATTGAACGCTTTGATCCAACACAACTCAAAGACAAATCCCCTAAGGATCATTTCAAAGCATTGGCGCAAAAAGCATTAACTTTTGATCCTTATTTACTCATTGAAGAGTGGATTGAAGGAAGAGAGTTCACCGTTGCCTTACTTGATGGGAAAGCTCTGCCACTGGTTGAAATTCGCCCCAAAAGTCTTTTTTATGACTATAAAAGCAAATACACCGCTGGAGAAACCGAATACATCTGTCCTGCAGAATTCACTCCAGCAGTGACCAAGCAAATACAAGACATTGCCGAGCTTAGTTTTGCAGCCTTAGAGTGCTCCGACTACGGACGCTTAGATGGCATGTACTCTGATCGTGATGGGCCAAAGATTTTAGAAATGAATACTTTGCCTGGAATGACTGCGACATCACTTGTTCCAAAATCTGCCAAGGCTAGTGGCATGGACTTCCCTCAATTTTTAAAAAAACTAGTTGAAATTAGTTCCAAACGACAAGGCATAAAAGGATAACCCTCTTGAGAATTGCACAGATCAAACAGCATTGGCGCAAAACCTTTTTAATTCTCTCTTTTTTCACTTTTGCGCTGTTGTTTGGCTGGCTCTACTCAAGACAAAGTTTCTTTTTACTCTCAGATATTCAATTCACCAAAGATATTGACCCTGAGCTTAAGAGAGAAATTTACGCCATCAGCATGCCTTATATGGGACAGGGATTGATTGGCGCAAACCTTTCTGCACTCCACAAAAAACTTTTGTCGTTATCAAAAATAGATAGCCTCTCTCTGAGAAGGAAATGGCCATCGACCTTGATTGTCGATATTCACGAACGCACGCCTGTTGGAATTGTTTTCTATCAAGAAAAAGCATGGCTTGTGGACAAAGAAGGTCGCCTAACAAAGACGATTAAAAAACCCCAAGCGCTTCCTCTGCTAAGAGTTGAGGGAGAAAGTAATTTTTCTGAACTTGTTTCCTCGCACAAACTAAATGATCTGAGCAAACTCAGTCTGGAACTTGCTAAAATTCAAAAAATTCAGGGAAATCATCTCGACCCCTCCATGATTGATGTCGTTTCCTGGGATGAAACACGCGGAATGTACGTAAAATCTTACGGATTGAATTTGGAAATCGATTTAGGTGTTCAAAATTTTGACGCCGCTTGGACCAGAGCGGACGCCGCCTACGGTTTTTTACTGTCTAAAGGCAAACAGGCATCGCACCTAGACGCTGCGTACCAAAACAGGGTGGTCGCTCGCTTGCAGAATTTTACAGATGGGTTAAATTTAAAGGAGTTAGTGCGCCGCAAGAAGCGCTTTTCTGCGGCCGTGAACTAAGGAACGGGGAAGGCCTTAAGTCATGAAACCAGACGAATTTATTGTCGGTCTAGATTTTGGAACAACAAAAATATGTGCAGTCGTGGGTCAAGTTGTCGACGCGCCTGAAACGGCTAGCGGTCAGCAGCTGAAAATTCTTGGCGTCGGACGAGCACCATCTGAGGGCATCAAGAAAGGTGTTGTCGTTAATATCGACGCCACCGTTGAAGGTGTACGCAAAGCTGTTGAAGAAGCCGAGCTCATGGCCGGTGTTGAAATTAATAAAGTGGTCGTTGGCGTTGCCGGATCGCACATCAAAGGAATCAACTCCTCTGGTGTCGTTGGCATTAAAGGAAAAGAAGTTGAGCGCGGAGATGTTGAACGCGTTTTAGATGCTGCAAGATCGATTGCTATTCCAGCAGACCGCATGTCACTTCATGTTCTTGCGCAAGATTACAAAGTCGACGACCAAGACGGCATTAAAGATCCTCTTGGCATGATGGGCACTCGCCTTGAAGCCAAAGTTCACATTGTCACGGCTGCCCGTTCTGCAATACAAAACATCACTCGTTGCTGCCAAAAACGCGGCTTAACCGTTGCAGGACTTGTTCTTCAACCGCTAGCTTCCGCCAAGGCTATTTTGTCTAAAGATGAAATGGAGTTGGGAGTCGTTCTAGTTGATATTGGTGGCGGAACGACAGACGTGGCCATTTTCCACAAAGGTAGCATTGTTCACACGGGCGTGATTGCCCTTGGTGGCGCACATATCTCTCAAGATCTCGCCATCGGTCTTCGCACACCACAACTCGATGCTGAGCGCTTAAAAGTTGCGCACGGCTGCGCACTTCGCTCCATGATTCAAGACGGTGAAACCGTCGAGGTTCCTAGCGTTGGTGGACGTCCACCCCGAATTGTTGACCGCAGATTGCTTGGCGACATCATTGAGCCACGTATGGAAGAAATTTTACAACTCGTGAATCGTGAAATCATTGCCTCCGGCCATGCCGACGTGCTCGGCGGTGGAGTCGTCTTAACTGGCGGCACCACAATGATGTCGGGCATTGCCGAGCTTTCCGAATTTGTGTTCGACTTACCAGTGAAACGTGCTTCACCCGAAGGCGTGACTGGTTTTGCGGATATTGTTTCATCTCCAACCTTCTCAACATCAGTTGGACTTGTTTCTTGGGGTTCACAAGACCGTGCGGCCACTAGCCGCATTTCCAAGACACCTGCTTCTGTTGAGAAAGTGAAAGATCGATTCAAGACTTGGTTTTCAGAAATGTTCTGATCCCTACCTGGAGGGATTTTGAAGTGATGTTTTTATATTGGGAGGAATACAAACTATGTTCGAACCTTTAATTGATAATGAGCCTCAAGCGACGGAAGCGCCCAAAGCTGCTGCTGAAAATGTGGCAAGCCCTACAGCCCAATTTGAAATGGCTGGCGAAGATGTTGTCGTGACCGAAGAGAGAATTCTTGGTGCACGAATTAAAGTCTTTGGAGTTGGCGGCGGTGGATGTAACGCCATAAACGCCATGATTCGCGCGGAACTTATTGGAGTTGAGTTTGTTGCTGCAAATACAGACAAACAAGCTTTAGCAAAATCACTTGCTCCTCATAAAATTCAATTGGGAAGAATGCTAACTCGCGGATTGGGCGCAGGTGCTAATCCAGATGTGGGCCGCAACTCGGCAGACGAAAGTCGTGAAGACATCATGAAAATTCTCGACGGTGCCGACATGGTATTCATCACAGCAGGAATGGGTGGCGGCACAGGAACCGGAGCCGCTCCCGTTATCGCAAAACTCGCCAAAGAAATGGGCATCCTTACCGTTGGTGTTGTGACTAAGCCATTTATTTTTGAAGGTGCAAAACGCACCAAACATGCAAGCTCAGGAATCGAAGCATTGCGCGAGCAAGTCGACACATTAATTACAATTCCTAACCAAAGATTACTTGCAGTTGCTGGATCAAAAACAACAATGCTTGAAGCGTTTGGAAAAGCAGATGATGTTTTGCTTAACGCCGTTCGCGGTATCAGTGATTTGATCAACATCAATGGACACATCAACCTCGACTTCGCTGACGTCAGAACCGTCATGATGGGTCGTGGACTTGCCCTCATGGGAACAGGATTTGCGGATGGAGAGAATAGAGCTGTAAACGCAGCTCATATGGCCATCTCAAGCCCTCTTCTTGAAGACGTTTCTATTCGTGGCGCCACAGGCATTATCATCAACATCACAGGACCTGAGAGCCTCACCCTTCATGAAATCTCCGAAGCAGTTTCTTTAATTACAGAAGAAGCCGACTCCGATGCAGAAGTTATTTTCGGCAGTGTCTTTAATAATGAAATTGGCGAGTCCGTTAAGGTGACCGTCGTTGCCACAGGATTCCAGCCAACCGTTAAAAAAGAAATTGTAAAACCTGTATTCACAGCGACGGAAAAAACCAACAGCAATCAAGGACAAGGTCTTGTTGAAGCCGTTAGCAATGTCCAACAAGCGGCCGTGACCCCGCAAGCACAAACTGTTGAGTCTTTCTGGGTTAGCTCTCAAAAAGACGCAGCAGCCGTTTCTGCTCCCGCTAACGCCGCACCAGTAGTCAACGAAACCGCAGCGACATTTGAGGCTAGCGCCCCAGAAGAAACCCCTGCTCTTGACCAAGCTCAAATTGAAGCTGCCCAAATGAGCTTCTCTTTGATGCAAGCAAAGAAAATCGCTCAAGAGCTTGGCCTAAAGCCAGCTTCAAGCGATGACCTTGAGATTCCGGCTTTCTTAAGAAAAGGGTTTTCTGATCAGCGCTAATTTTTGATTATTGAAATCTTAGGAAAGCGGCTCAGGGTCTTTAAGCCCAGAGCCGCTTTTCTTTTAGGTTAAAAAAATGATTCGGTTTATTCAGGGCTTACTCATTACTGCGTTCTTAGTGTTTAGCGTGATTGGCCTGCTTTATTTTTCTGATTTGGCTATTTTATCCCCATTAAGAAAGCTTTCTGTTTATGAAAACTCCATTGAGCCCTGGATCAACAAACAGCTCTCCAGTGGAAGTGTCAGCACAGATTACGTTGGAGAAGTGCAATCTTATAATGGCGATGCCACCTCAAGAACTCAAGCGGAACTTGTCCCACTACCTATTCGTAAAAGCGGACAAAAGATCATCAATAAAAGCTTAATCAGCACGGGAAATCAGTCAGGCGTAAAAATTCAACTCGACGACGACAGCGTTGTTGAGGTTGGGGCCAATACGGTTGTCTACATCAATATTGAAAAAGACCCCAACAAAGACAACGCCGTTGAGTATTCTCTTCGCCTATTAAGCGGTGGAATTCTTGCCAAAAAAGGCGCCGGCTCAAAATCATCACTTGTTGTCCGCTCCCGAAGAGGGGATGTTCAAAAAATTGAGGGCACCCAAAGCAAAGGGTTTATCATCAAGCCCAATCAGTCTTTGCTTGGTGAAACAGGGGCCTCTGCAACAGGAGCGGAATCTGACTTGGTGGCCGTAGACCAAGCCCAAAACGCAGAATCTCTTCAGGCCATGCAAGATAAGGCAGAGGCAGAAGAACTTGCCAGACAAAAATCCATTGCCGACCAAAAAGCCAGAAAAAGTATGGAAGAAGATATTGCTAACTTCAAGGTCGATATTCCTGAGCTTCCTGGATTCAGTGACGCAGAAATTGCAAAAGAAATCGCAAAGACTGAACGTGAAAAACAAAAAAACAAAGAAAAATCCTTGGTTTTAAATATGAAAAAAAGCAGTCGCGAAGATTTTAGCGATGACTATCTTATTTTAAGGGCCCTAACTGAACAAAAAAAAGGCAATGGCATTAAAGCGCAGCAACTTGCGGCCCTAAGCCTAACAAGCAAAGGATACTACAATGCGGTACGCTTTAATGAGGCCACCGAAATCGCCCTCGAAATTCTGATACAGGGTTACTATGACAAAAAAGGCTGTGTCCAAGCCACAGAGCTTCTTAAAAACATTGGAAAACAATTCTCTAAAGACAAGCGGGCAAAGTCTTGGAATCAAAAATGGGCTTTAAAAGTAAGAAAGCGCTGCCGCTTACCTAAAGGAAAGACAGGGATTGGATGAAACATTTTTTTCATCGAAAATCCGCCAGCCTCATTTTCTTGTATTTATTTTCTACTCTGGCGAATGCCGACATGCTTTCACAAAAGCTTTTTTTAGAAAAATTAGAAATTCAATATTGGACAGACAATGCCTCAACAAAGCGCTGTCTTCTTTGGCTTCCTTTTCAGGGAGCAAAAAAATCAGCGGATGTTCAAATTAATGAACAATACGAGGCAACACTAACAACGACAATTCAAGCAACCATCAAAGGCAAATGTCCTGTGCAATTTAAGCCTAAATCCATTGTTAAAGAAATTCCTACCCCCGCTGAAGAGGGAAAAAAACCAGACCCCAACGTCAAAACTTACATCGTTACAATTTTAGCGCCATTCACAAGACTTTCGGTGATAGGAAGCAATTTTGAAGACTCCATTTTATTTGAAGCACCCGTTCGAGAACTTCAAGATTACACCTTTTTTAGTTTCTTAAAGCGCTCAAATCTCTACATTGACACCAGATACATGCGCGCAACAACCGATAAAGTCGACAGTAAACTAAAAACCATTCACATGATGCCCGTCATTGGAGGGAACGCCGCTGTTCCTTTACCTTACCTCAATTTTTTAATGGTTGGGGCGCAAGCCTACCAAAGCTTAGGAAATACTTTTTCTAATTCTGGAACTGAAATTCGCTTTTCAGATTTATCCATTAGCTTACGCGCTAGTTATTTAGGAAGCGAATCCATGGGGAGACCTCAACTTGGAACATTTGCTGAGTATCGTCGTTACAGCGTCATTCAACCTGCTGGAACCTCATCTCTTGCGGTCACGGCATTTTCTCCTCTTGGCGCAGGCTTTGAAGGGCGCTGGTTTCCTATGGCCATAAAAAAACCATGGCACAATCCTTGGTCTCGCCTAGGATTTAATACTCTTTTTCGCTACCATCCCTCAAAAGGCGCTGGCTTAAACACAGCGTCTGGCTACACTCTTGAGAATGGCTTAGATTATCGTCTTGATAGAAAATGGGCAGCAGGAGTTGGCTATTCATACATGAAGCAAAATGTAATTTCTGGAAAAAAATCTATAAACGAGGCTTTTCACTCCTTCTTTTTTCGCTTCACGCTCATTCCTTTTGTTGGTGATTTTTAAATGAGAAAATTCATTTTCTGCTTTTGTTTACTAGTCATTTCCGCAGAATTATTCGGAGCTCCGCTACAGTTTAATACCTACAAAACCTGGCGCGCATCTCGATGGTATTTGATTGGCAAAATAGAAAGCCAATCCCGCATACGCTGGCTTGGCCAAAAAGAAACCACAGACATCTCACCTGACGCTAGATGCAAAGGAGAGAAAAAAAGTTTTCCTTCAATGAAAAGGGATTCCAAGCTTGATTTAGAAATTGCAAAATCAGGAGAATGGATTGCCGTTGAAATTTCGCCAGAGAGTACCGAGGAGGTTTTCACCTTTGACTTTGGGCTTGATGTCGCAAAGCTTTGCAGTCGAGAAGTTACCCTCCGTTATGGTTTTAAAAATGAAAAAAACAGGCTTTGGCCAAGACTCTTCTTGTCCCCCATGGGAGGAGAGTACTCAGGCCAGAACATCGATTTTATTGTTCGATCAGAAAACGACCAAGTTGACGTCATTGCAGAAGGAATGATTGGTCTTTGGCAAGCCAGCTTACCCAATGCCTCTGCCGCTGGAAAAAAAAGCATTATTTTTGCTTTGTGCCCAACAGCCAGGGTGGAATGGACCTTTCCATTTTATAGAAAAATGGGTCTCATCACATTCATTGAACAAAGCTTTCAGGCTCTAGGTGGACTAGGTACGAGTGTAAAAATAACAGACGCTGCGGCTGGTGCTTTTTACCAAAAAAACTTCATTTTCATGCAGGGGTTTTTACTTCGAGGACAAAGCTATTATTTTTTCCATACTGCAGAAGATAGAGTTTCCGCACCAAGTTTTGGCAAACGCGAACTAAGTGCCTTTACCCTAGGGGGCTCCGGCACATTAAACCTCAGCACTAGATGGGTCATGGGAAGTGAGTTTCACTGGGGGTTTAGCCCAAGCCTGTTAACCTCCCACCCAAGCAAGCAATACATCATTTATAATTTAAATAGAATTGGCTTTCGTGTTTCAAAAATTTCAACATTTCTTCTCGAAGGTGGTATTAAAATTTACAAGTCATCAGGCCTTAAAGATGAATCTGTTTTAATGGGACAATCGGGCGTTAGGATTGAGCTTTAGTCTTAGCACCTTTGACAGCGTTTCTTGTTTTCTTCGCCTCATACAACGCATCATCGGCAGCTTTAATCACTTCCTGAGGGGTTAGCCCATGCAGAGGAAATTCTGCAACTCCCATGGAGCAAGAAACAAAACCAAGCGGTTGTTTTTCACGGTGCTCAAAGGCCGTTGTTTGAATGGTTTCTCGAAGTTTCTCACCCAATACTAAAGCCTGAGCTAAGTCTGTATTTGCCAAGAACACGACAAATTCTTCCCCACCATAACGGGCAATGACGTCTGTCTTCCTAAAAACTGTTCTTAGAACACCAGCAAAGCGACGCAACAACTCATCACCTGCGGGGTGACCGTTTTGATCGTTGTATTTTTTAAAGTGGTCAATATCCAAAAACAAAAGACTAAACGCCTTTTGGTTTCTTTGCGCTAGAGCCACTTCTCTGTCTAAGAACTCCTTAAAGTGGCGCACATTGTACAGTCCTGTGAGACCGTCTCGAATGGCAACTTGCATGATTTTTGCGTGTAATATGTTGTTTTCAAATGCAGTAGCTACTGTACCAACAGTTCTTTTAAAAAGATGCACGACATCTTCATTCCAATCATTCTTCCACATGACAAAAACACCGTGAGGAATATCTCGAATAAAACAAGCTTGCATACGAAACTCACGCTTATCATCAGAACCCTTTTTTAAGTGCTCAACAATAGGCTTGTTGTCTCCAAGCTTTTCAAAATAGGTTTTCAGCTCTGGAGTGTTATCGAAAAGTGTCGGAGGCGTTGGCAAGAATTCTGGAACCTTCATAGATTCCTCTTTCATGCAGGCACGACTTAACACTATTTTTTTAAGCTCTGGATCTATCTTATAATAAACTGCTGATGCTCCAGGAAACACATCCCTCAAACCCTCCACTGCAATTTGTGTGGTACTGATGATTTGAAGGTTCTTGTTTAAATCGTTTGTAAGTTTAGCAAGAGTATCAATTTCTTTATTTTTACGTTGAAGCTCTTTAATGAGGAACTCAGTGTAGTAGCGCATGTAAATACGTCGACACACGTGCTCTAAAACCGGTTTAATATCTTCAATGTTCTCAAACGGCTTAGACAAATAATCGTGAACACCCGCTCTGAGCGCCTCAACTGCGGTATCAAAAGAACCATAGGAGGTCATGATGATGACTTCAATTTCCTCTGAAATTTCTTTCAGCTTTTTAGCCATCTGAATACCATTTATGGCACCCATTCGAATATCACTAATGACAACGTGAGGAGTATAGCCCTGCTCGACCATTTTTAAAGCAGTCTCTGCACAGTCCGCAGTCTTAGTAACGTATCCCCACATTTTTAATGCTTCATCAACAACAGAACGAATGCTCTCCTCGTCATCAACAACCAAGACCTGAAATGATGAGGGTTCAATTTTAAGTGCCAACATTTTTCTTTTTCCCAGGCGTTGGAATTTCTACTTCAATATTGAGCTGCTCAGCCAATGCCGTTAAATCTTCTTCTTCGTTTTTGCTCTGGTTTCTTCTAGGAGCTTGCATAGGAATAACGTTTGATAAATCAACAGAGACATCTTCAGCCAATGAACCTTCCGTTTGCACTGTTGGCGACTCACTAGCAGCCTCAGTTCTTGGGGCTTGAGCATTCATGCTTGGCATTGAGAATCCGAGCGCTGAAGACAAATCTTCCTCCGTGTTTTCTTGTGTGTTTTTTCTCGGCAAACTCATCACAACCGAAGGTTCAACATCAAAACCAAAAGCAGTTTTTTCTTCCGCTGCTTTTCTGGGTCTTGAAACAACAACCTCTCCTTCATTATCAGAGATCTTTTCTGGCGGCGCAATTGCCGGAATTTCGACATGTTCATTGTGAGAGGGCTCACCGCCAGTTTTGCGATGATGTGTGGCGATAATTTGCTCACGAACTTCCGGAGTTCGCTCTTGCTGCGCCATAAAATCGATATAGAAAACTGTTCCCTCTCCAGGAGCAGACGTCAGCGAAATCCTTGCCTTGTGATTAGAAAGAATACCCATGGTGACAGATAACCCTAAGCCTGTACCCACACCTCTGGGTTTTGTTGTGAAGAAGGGTAAGAAAATCTTCTTTTGCACTTCATCTGTCATTCCCGCACCTTCGTCTTTAATGATGATTCGAGAAAAGGCGCCCTTGAATTCATCAGACTTAAAGGCTGTTAGTTTACCAATTTCAGGGTTGGACCCTTCTGGGTAATACTTCGTTCCTAGCGTCACATTTCCGCCTTTGGGCATAGCGTGACTCGCGTTTTGCAACATGTTCAGAACAATTTGCTCAATTTGGTTACCATTACCACTTACCATCCATAAAGAATCATCAAATTCTGTCTTAATATGAACGTTGTTTAGCTTGAGCGGATGTTCCATCAAGTGAGCGGCCTCAACAGCAATAATTTCTAAATCCATCAAATCAAATTGTGCCTTTTCTTCACGAGAAAAACGCATCAGGTTGTCAATAATTCCACGACAGCGCTTGGTTTCCTTTTGAATGGTTTTTAGATTTTGAATAATTGGATTTTTTTCATCAATACCTAATTTTTTTACACTCAAAATTGTTAAGTCTGCCTTACCCAAGATTCCTGCCAGTGGATTTTTTACTTCGTGCGCAAGTCCTGCACTTAAGGTTCCAAGGGCTGCCATTTTTTCATTTTGAATCAAGGCCGCCTGAGATTCCTTAAGCTGCCTATCGCGCTCAAGTAAACCCTCGCCCATACTATTAAAGGCTTCGCCCAAATCCCCAACTTCGTCATTTTTTTCTTTTTGCACCCTGACTTCAAAATCACCTGTGGCAAGAATTTTTGCTGCCTGAGCCAAACGCTCAAGTGGTTTTGTAATTCTAAGAGCCACAATTCTTGCAGCAAAAAAGCCAACACCAACCAGTAGAGCAATCCAGAATAATTGTTCTACTATGAATCGTTTAAATTCATACAATAGTTCTGCCTCACTCACATAAGAAGAAAAGGCAAGCTTGGTTTCTGATCGTGACAGCGGCAACTTCACCCAGGCCATCATAATTTTAGAATCTTCAGCATCCACGGAGCGCAGCAGGGGTGAGCCGCCCTGAGACATGGAATCACCATCTGTTTTTTTAATCTGGGTGTATAACTTTTGGAACAACTCAAAACTTGCTCCTACAGAATCCCACAATAGCAGTGATGAATTTTTATTCTCTTCAACCAAAAGCATTTTCATTGGACCAATGGCCTGTACGTCATCTCCTTGAATAGCTTCTTTTTTTATTATCCCTTCAATGAGAATTGTTTTTTGAACGTTATCTACCCGAGCCGTAAGAGGTTCTGTGATGTGAATTTGATTATTTTTTAACTCAAACCTAGTTAGTGTTGGCGCCTGCACAGAAGAAGAAAATAATTTTGCCTGTTCATTTGCTTTTTCACCTGAAGCCTCTGCACTCCATAATTTGTTTTGAACCTTAACAGCAACCCAAATGTTTTTTTTCAGCTCAACGTTGCCCCGTTTGGGGTCAAGCAAACGCAAGCCAGCTTCAATCAATTCCAAACGATATCGCTCAAAACGTTTTGTATAAGTTTCAGCAACTTGATTGGCTTGCAAAATTTGAAGTTCGCGAATTGTCGCAATTTTATCGCGCTCCAAAAAATCAAAAGTGACTTTAAGCGACACACCACCAAGCAAAACAACAAACGCAAGCAAAAGAAGGCCTACTTGAAACCTTAAAGGAATTCGCATTTTCTTTATGAATCCCAAAATTTAGGCCCTCCTTTCCACCAGTACTTTTCGGCAGTTTTACGAGGAAAGTTAAGGCAGTTAAGTACTTGTTATTATGAGAAAATAACACATCGCAACAGGCCCCCTGCCAGCCCCTATGCTGATATACTTAATATAAATGCAACGTGTTTTAATCATTCAAACTTTTGTCAAAAAGTATCGTGAACCGTTTTTTAATCAACTGTACGCGATGGCAAAAGCCAACAACATTGAACTGCACGTACTGTACAGTCCTCCAACTGACTTTCATCTAGAAAAAAAAGACGAAGCCATACTCAGTAATGAATTCGCCACTCGATCGGCGGGTAGATGGCTCTGGGGATCCAAGATTTTATACCAACCCGTATTCAGCAAGATATTGAATTCAGACGTTATAATTATACAGCAAGAAGTGAAGCACCTATCCTTATATTTTTTAATACTATTATCGAAACTACGAATAAAAAAGTTTGCTTTTTGGGGAATTGGCTACCCGCCGTCAGTTTCTAAATCTTATCTATCAAATGTACTAAAAAAGTTGACTTTAAACCTTTCAGATTTTTGGTTCGCCTATAACCATTTATCCGAAAAATATTTGCTATCTCAAGGAGTAAACAAATCGAAAATTCAAGTCGTGCTTAATAGTACCGACACGAAGACCCTTAGAAATGATATTGCTGATATTGATCAGCATGAAATTAATGCACTTAAAATCAAATTAAATATTAGCCCGAAGTCTACTGTTTTGCTTTTTTGTGGCGGATTGTATGCAGAGAAAGGAATTACAAACCTTCTCCAAGCATGTGTTCTTGCATCGGCAAAAACAGATATTTCACTACTTATAGTTGGAGACGGGCCACTTAGGGATGAGGTTGCAAGTTATTCTAGCCAATACAAATGGATTCACTATATGGGTACAGCATTCGGTCGCGACAAAGCATTGTATTTTAAGTCAAGCGACCTCTTTGTTTGTGGCGGCCTTGTTGGACTACAGATATGCGATGCTTTTGCAGCAGGATTGCCTTTGTTGGCAACATCCATGAAGGGCCATGGCCCTGAAATCGACTACCTGGTTCATGGGGAAAATGGCTTTATAAGTGACGCCAGCCCAGCAGCCTTATCAGACCTAATTGCTAGAATCTGCAATGATAGTGTTTTACTACATAAGTTAAAAACCAAAGCAAGTGAAGATGGTGAAAAGTATACCATTGAGACAATGACAGTGAATTTTTTAAACGGAATGAAAGAATTTTTAAAAACAAAGTGAACCACCCCTCAAACAACGATAAAATTGCAGTACTAGTTTCTTGTCATAATCGAAAACATAAAACTATTGCTTTTTTAGAAAGCTTTTACAGACAGCAAAATCAAAAATTTTTGTACTCTATTTTTCTTTGTGATGATGGCTCCACCGATGGAACAACTAAAGAAGTTCGTGCACTGTTTCCCCAGGTAAACATCATTCAAGGCGATGGAGGATTTTGGTGGACCAAAAGCCAGAATGCAGCATGGAGAAAAGCAGTAGAATCAAAACACACCGCCTACCTGTGGTTTAATGACGATGCAATTTTATATTCAGATGCACTTCAAGAAATGGAGAATGCTTATGAACAAACACACAAACAAGGAATTGTTGTAGGATCATTCCAAGATCCACACTCAAAAAAGCCGACCCATTTAGGGAGAATCGTTTCAACAGGCATTTCATGGCGCTTTCTCCCCAAAGAGCCCACTGGCCAACTAGAGCGTTGCGATACTTTTAATGGAGCCGCCGTGTTGATTCCACACATAGCTTATCTCAAATTAGGTATGCTCGATGAAACTTTTAAACAAAGGTGTTCAGACTTTGATTATGGTCTTAGAGCAAAAAAAATAGGAATTCCCATTTATGCATCCAGAAAGTACATCGGCGCGCTTGCTGCTGATTCAAATAAAATGAATTACCACCATAGCTCGCTCAACCTGAAGACACGCATTCAAAAAGTCCTGCTACCAACGGGCCTCCCTCCAAAAGAATGGTTTGTTTTTTGCTTGCGACACGGGGGAATCTTGGCTGTATGGCGATTTTTAGCCCCTTATATAAAGATCCTATTTGGTGCCCAGAACGGCTAATTAAAAGCCTTAACCAATTATTAATAATTTAATAAAATACAACACTTTATAGATAAAACGCTAAAGTTTTTATGCTCCGTGTCGATATATACAATATGTCGCGTCATAACGGTGCCAAAGTCATTATTCATGATTTTAATACGAAGTCTAAAAATGACGATTCCCAGCTGATAGAGCTCCGCCCAGAATATAGCACCTGGCAAAAACAATTGAACTTGTATTTGGACCAAGGACTTGCCAACACTGATCTAAAAATACAGCACCACTTAAGCGTCTTTATTGCCCAGCATACTGACAAAAAAGTCATGTACCATTTTTGCAAACGCATTTTTGATTTCCTATTTGCGACCTGTGCGCTAATTTTGATGTCTCCTCTACTTTTGATTGTGAGCTTAGTGGTAAAGCTCGATTCAAATGGGCCCATCTTCTTTAAGCAACTTCGCATTGGTTATCGTGGCAATGCTTTTTGGATTTTTAAATTCCGCACAATGTACATGGATACCCCGACATTTTCACCAGGAAAAACGCCCCTCTCTACTGTCATGGCTCCAATTCATACAACTCGATTTGGACAAGTTATTAGAAATTGGAAAATTGACGAACTTCCTCAACTGTACAACGTCATTAAAGGCGAAATGTCGATTGTAGGTCCACGCCCCCTTCCTGTCGAAGAAAGTGCTTGCACACCTGCAAAACATTACTTGAGATTTGCTAGTCGCCCAGGACTTACCGGACTTTGGCAAGCTAATCATCCAAATACAATATCTGGAGAATTAAAAATAAAGCTTGATGCGGACTATGTGCGACTTCAAAGCATGAAACTTGATCTTTCTCTAATTTTAAAAACACTTTCCACTATTCTCAAAAATAGAAAGCACTATAAATAAAGCAACAATTACTGTTATGCTGTTCCAATGTCCGAAACAGTAAAAATTCTATTTCTTCTAATTTTTATTTTCTTTGCGCGGCCGGAACCCGCTCATGCACAATTAGGCGACAACAAAGACCCTCCGAACCTTCAACAAGTTGACCCCATCCCTATGGAGAAAATACCGCCATCACCGGCGCTCACGCTTAATCACGCAATGAAAAGTTTCCGACTAAGGGATGGTTTTGTTATTGAACCTGTAGCTATAGAGCCTCTAGTTCAAGACCCAGTCCACATGAGTTTTGATCATTCAGGAAAGCTATGGGTTGTTGAAATGTCAGGATATATGACTGATTTAGAGGGTAGCAAAGAATCCCTTCCCTTAGGAAAAGTTGTTGTTCTCGAAGATAAAAACGGCGATGGGACCATGGATACTCGCCACGTCTTTGCTGAAAAACTAAAAATGCCTCGTTCAGTTTTTCCAACGACAAATGGTACGCTTGTAATTGACCCACCATTACTTTTACTCTTAAAAGACAACAATCGAGATTTAAAGTCCGATCAGACTATAATATTAGATAAAAACTTTACAAATCACTCGAATCCAGAACATGAAATTAATTCTTTTGTTTGGCGCTACGACAACTGGATATATTCCGCAAAAAACAATAGAAAATTTCGTTTATTAAGCAACGATACAATTAAAACTGCGCCTACCTACAATCGAGGGCAGTGGGGATTAAGCCAAGATGACCTCGGACGGCTTTATTTCAACTTTAGTGAAGATCATCTGAGAACAGAGCTAATTTCATGGGACTGGGCCCTCCATCTGTTTCCTCAATTCAAGGCCCCCTCAGGACTCGACATACAGGTAACGTCAGATCAGAGTATTTTTCCTGCAAGATCAACCCCGGGAGTCAACAGGGCATACATGCCTGGCGTTCTTAGTGAACATAAAATTAAAAAATTTACAGCGGCCTGCTCCCCTCTCATTTACAGAGGAAATTCTTTTCCAAGTACTTATGACAATGACGCTTTTGTTGCCGAGCCAGCAGGCAATTTAGTTAAGCATGTTGATTTAAACACAAAAGGCAGACACCCTAAAACTCTTGAGTTTTTAGCGTCTACTGATGAACGCTTTCGCCCAGTTCATTTGATCGAAGGGCCTGATGGCGCCATTTATGTTGCCGATATGTACCGAGGGGTTATTCAGCACAAAACTTACATGACTAGTTATTTAAGAAAGCAAATTGATAGAAGATCGCTTCTACAACCACAGAACTACGGCCGAATTTATAGAATTCGTCCTAAAAATAAGACATTAGAGAAAAATGATTTTTCAAACGTTGATTGGATCAAGCAACTCACTTCAAGTAGTGGATGGTGGCGCAACAAAGCACAACAGTTGTTGATTGAAAATTTTTCTCACAACCAAACCATTTCAGCACAAATACAAGGTGAGCTTAAAAAAACAAAGAGCTGGAAATCTGAGCTTAGTATTTTATGGACATTATTGGGGATGAACACCATTTCGCCACAACAACTTATTGACATAGCCAACAAATCCAACAACTGGCAAACTAAGAGTAGCGCACTCTGGGCACTCAGAGAACAGGCCAGTCCTGAAACACCCTCATTATTTCATCAACTACTTCCCCTATTGTACTACAAAAACTCAGAGGTAAAAAAACAGCTATTATTTCTTTTACACGCAGGGGGACCAAAAGAAAGAATAAGGTTGTTAAGTCACTTTCTCGAGAACGAATTCATTCTAGATGATGTGACAATAGACGGTGTGGCTCTTCAACTGTTGAACGAATTGCACCTGTCTAAATTTCAATTAGAGATCAGCTTAAGGGAATCAGATTTTAACAAGAAGATGCTTTCTTCTTTACTTAAAATTGCAATATCGCAAAAGATGGACTCCGATGTTGTTTCTTATTTTAAGAAAAAATCGGAAGTATGGATAAAAAACGTAGTCGCCGAACACACAAGCCTCGTCACACAGAACAGCATAAAAAATAGAATAGCTAACAATCTAAGCCGTATTCTATTTAAAACTAAAGCCATGTTTTTTAAAAAATATTCAAACCAAGACTCAAAGGAATTAGGAATTGCTGTTTATAAACAAAACTGTATTATGTGCCACCAATCCCATGGCATGGGAGTAGAAGGGCTAGCTCCACCCTTAAAAGGCAGCTCTTTTGTTTTAGGAACAGAAGAGAATTTAATCCGCATTGCAATCAACGGACTTACTGGACCATATACCCATAATGGAAAAACATACGACCTAGTCATGCCCGGCTTTCAATTCCTAAATAATCAGCAAATATCCGCTGTACTTAGCCACATCAGAAATGAATGGGGGAATAACGGAGCTACGATTACTCCTGAAAAAGTTGAAAATTTTCGCAAGGTTCTAGAAAAAAGGTCAGCCCCTTGGACCACCGACGAACTAAACGCATCAAAATGAGTAGAGTTGACTATGCCTCATCAAACAACTTGCCCCTAATCCCACAGCTCACCAACAAAAAAGCAAACAAAGCATTGTACTTTAGATAACGAAAAAACAACCTTTTAGGGTCTTGGCACAAGCGGTGAACCCAACCCATTCCCAACCCAATTAACAACGGATGCGCATCTTTTTTATGACCAGCAACAACATCTAAAGCGTAACCAACCGTTAATATAGCCTTACAATTTATTTTATTTTTTAAACTAACAGCAAGCAATTGCTGCTTTGGAGTCCCCAAGCCGATCCACACATAATCAGGCTGTGTACTTTGTATTTCTGATAAGACAACCTTCTCCTGCTCTCTGCTCAACGTTCCGTCTACGGCAACAACATCCACAAAGGCCCCCACCACGCGTGAGCCACTATTTTCTTTAGCCAATTTCTCTTTTATGGCATTACAATGCTTGGCTGACCCTCCAATTATATAATGACTGCTTTTTGTTGTTGAATCAAAAAGCACTTTCTTAAAAAAATCCGGTCCTCTACAGAGATGAATATCTTCCCATTGAAATTTCATAATACGATATAAGGGAAATCCATCCACTACTCGCAGATCAACATCACTATACCTTTCAGAGAACCCCCTCGAGTAATGGCTCAAACAAAGTACGTGTGTATTACAAAAATCTATTGCTATTGGCGCACTTAAACGGTCTCTAGATTCAATTATTTCCAGTAATCTGTCTCCACCAGACACAAACAATTTTCTTTGTAAAAAAAGTCTACAGTCTTGCTTGCTCATTAAGCAGCCCTATCCGTTTTCCTCTGATAGTAGCGCAACGCCCCAGATTGCTCTAAGTTCTCTGAGAGCTGGCAGTTAGTTAAAATAGAGAAGAGCTCTGCGTTTTCGTGTCTATGTTGATTGAGCACACTGTATGTTTTCATTAACTCATGAACTGATGATTTGGCCTCATGACAGCAAACAAAAAGCCCATCGCTTCTTGAAGACATTTCCAATGTTTCTGGGAAAAATACTGGAGGGGCATCTAATAATATATATTCATATTCTTTTTTTAATTCATCAAGTGACGCGCGGAACGTCCCACCAAAAAACCCTATAGTTTCCGCATCTAAAACCTTTTTATTAAGTCGTGCAAAATCAAATGACTGCTTGCCTTCCGATCCAACAAAACGCTCTAAACCTTCAACACTAACAGGAAATGGTTTAATGCCAATCTTGTATTGTTTTTGCACATATTCATTTAGGTTTCGACTATCTGCCCTAAAATCACAATCTATGAGCAATACCTTGTGTCCCAACTGCGCAAGTGCAGCCCCAACAGTCAGAGAGGCAACCGATTTTCCTACACCCATTTCAGAACTTGTGAACAGCAAAATCTTATTGGTTTCAACAGATCCGCCAACTCGTGCGCCAAGAAGCTTTCTCTGCACATGTTGTAATGCCATAAGTACAGAATTATCTACACTAAGTCGCTTGATAGCACCTGGCTCAGTAAAATCACCTAAGTGAGGAATGCATCCTGCAAAAGACAGCGGCTTGTTTAGAAGATCATGTTTAGAAAAGATGGTCCCCTTTCTCCATGACCAAAACGATACTCCGATCACAATTCCCATTAATGATATCAGCACGCCAACAAAGAACTGTAGTGCTTTGTTCGATCCCAGCAACCCTGAGGAAACTTGAGGGTTCTCAATAATAGACAACTTGCTGAATCCCACATCTCTTTCGACCAAAGAATTTAAGTAATTCTGAGTCAGTGTTTCTAAAAGTTTTGTATTAATTGAATGGGTCAACAAAAGCTTCGAGAGCTCTGCCTGTAGAGCAGGATATTTTTGAATTTTTCTTGCATACTCTTTAGAAATTTTTCCAGCTTTGCCAAGTTTTGATTTTAACGCTGCGGCCATTGCCTTTTGCGTCGACAATCCCTTTACCGCGTCATTCATCATTGAAACCAAAACATCTCCAGAATAAATTTGACGTTTAGAAACTTCCTTAGATAAAGAAGACTGCAAAAGCTTAAGACGCTCTTCCAAATTTGCAGTAACACCATTTGGCATGCCGCCAACAGTTTGTGCTGCAGATAGCTGGCCAATCTGAGAAACCATGGCGTTAACTCTGTCTTGAGTGCCTTGAACAAAAACGTCTTTTACCTGTTTTTGCAGTTTACTTACGTTTTTTTCCATTTCCTTAACTAAGGCTTTTTGACTTTCATATTCAATTTTTGATCCATCAACTTCCTTTACGACTGACATGTACTGTTCGTAACGTGACGCCAAAATGTTTGGATTGTCAGAAAAATCATTTGCTACAATAAAATCAGCAACCGCCTTACCGCTGTCTTCTACGGATATTTTTGCCTCAGCTATTTTTTTAGCCAAAAAATTAGAGACGTTGGTAGCATAGTCATTCGCAAGCTTAATATTCAACTCCATCAAGCCGTCTGTAATATAACGAACTGTCTGAATAGCCTTCTCTGGATCCCTGCTCTTATAGGAAACTGTAAACGTTCCACCGCTTAACTGCGGCTTAAAATCAACACTCGATTGAAACGATCGAAACTCCGAGTTGCTCCATTTTTTTCTAGTGTTAACATATTCTTGCCCAAACAAAACCGCTTCAACGCTTTCTCCAAGCTGATCCAGAATGCCCTCGTCCAAAAAATCACCGTCGGCCTTGTCTTTAGGAGCCTTATGAGAAGCATCCGCCTCTTCAAATTTCTTTTTTACTTTTTCGAAAACAGGATACGATTTCACTAAAGCCTCTTGGCTTGTAATGAACATCATATTTTCCATTGCAGCAGTAGGCGATGCCCCCATAACTTGATTGAATAAATTGGCTCGAGTTACAGGAGAAGTGAACACCTTAATATTGGCAGTGAATCTAGCCTGGGTAGCCCTCACCAATACCGTTACAAACAGTAAAGCAATACCTGCGCAAGCCAACAACGTTCGCCACTTGGTGCGACAAACTAACCAGCAATAGAGGATAAGCCTACTGTTCATTATATAAAGCCTCCTTCACAACATCGGAAATTTGGGTTAAATACTTTAATTACATGCGTTTTATCTTTCCTTACGTTACGTTTTTCCTTCTTATATGCTTTACAACCTCTACGTTGGCGCTAGCTCAAAATTCAGTATCCAAAATATATGCCCCTCCAAAAACGGTAAACTCACGTTCAAGTGCTGAGTATTATTCAACTAATTTAGACAATCTAGCATTGATAAAGGTCAACATATGGGGAGAAGTAAGAGAACCAGGAATTCACTACATACCCATTGGAAGCACCTTACTTGAGAGTCTGGGCGCCGCTGGAGGTCCCAAGCCAGAATCAGCAAAACTCCCATATGTTACTGTCGTAAGAGAAAATTCTGAATCCTCCGTGGATTTGTTCGATGATGGACGAAAATATAATTTACAATCCAATGACACAATCATTGTAGAAAGTTCGTTTCGAAGAAACTACCCACTCATTATTAGCGGCATATCTGTTTTAATTTCAGCGCTTACTTTTGCCGTTGTTACGAGCAAAAAGTAATGCGTCAAACCATTGTCGCAGTCGACTTTGATGGAACACTCGTTCAGTTCGACGCAAAGGGACAGGCGAACGCATTGCCCGGAGCATCCGAAACCATGCACAAACTCAAAGAAGACGGTGTACACATCGTCATTTACACCTGCAGAACAGGGCTCGCCGCAAGGCAAGGATCACTTGCAGATGAGGTCCGCTACATAAAAAATACCCTACAACAACTGAACATCCCATTTGACGAAATTTTCATGGGCGAAAAGTTGGTAGCAGATTTCTATATCGACAACCAAGGAATTGAGTTCAACAACGACTGGCCGATTGTACTGAAAAAAATTAAATCCTCCACATAGAAAGACCCAGCATGTGTCATTTATAAAAATCACACTTCTAATTATTGGCGGAGTGATTGGGACTTATTATTTTTACAAAGACCCTAAGCTCGGCATACTTTCTGTTCTTGTTTTGTTTTTTTTTGACGCCTTTTTCAAAGAACTTCCCGGGCTTGGTGGAGCGATATCTTTATATCCAGCAGATATTTTATTTTCATTCTTAGCTGCTGTAGGGGTACTCCGTTTTTTTATCCCCTTTCAATTTAAAATATTTAGAACCCTCTGGTTTATTTACGGCATGATTAACTTGTTTTCACTGTACAGAGGTATTCATGAAAACAGCATCTATTTGGCAGGCGTTGAGTTCCGTTTCTTTTTTTATTTTTGGGCAGGAACCTTTTTCTTTTCAACATTTAATTACAGTAAAATAGCCCATACCAACTGGCCCAAGTTGCTCATCATTACTTCTCTGGCGCTCTGCGGATTAGCGTTCGTGCGATGGATTGCCGACATTGCTCTAGATATGTCTGATTGGAGGAGTTTTGGGGGTTATGGCTTACGCGTTCATAATGCAGAGACAACTTTCTTCATAGCTCAGTGTTTTTTTGTTTTACTTTTTTCCACATGGCATAAGACATCACCAACAATGCCAACCACTGGCTATTTCTCCACAAAAGTAAGCCCTTACTTGATGAGCATATTAATCATTTCTATTATTCTTTTGCAGCACAGAACCGTATGGGTGTGCACCATGTGTATTTTCATCCTTTTCTTAATTCGTGGAGATTTATCTAACTCCTCATTGAGTAAACGACTTAAAATATCATCTTTAATTTTTTCAGGAGTACTTCTCCTTGGCCTCATGAGCCTATTTTTGAAAGAAGATTTGCTTGATGCTCTTACTGAATCTAGCTCGAACCTCCAAACCTTTTTATGGAGATATGAGGGGTGGCTAAACTTGCTAGAAGGCATCGACAGCCCCGAAAAACTATTTTTTGGGAAAAGCATGGGCTCTGGCTACATGCGACTAATTACAACTACCATGATGTCGAGCAGTGTCGTAGATGTTAACCCGCACAACTACTACTTAACAATTGTTTTACGGCTAGGCCTTATTGGGCTTTTTATTCTTATGTTTTGCTGGATTTCTATAACGGTTAAAAAGGTGGTTGAAAAAAAAATATCAGAGCAGCTTCATTTTGAAGGACTAATGTTCAACATCCTTGGCGTTTCTTTGTTCATATTCAGCATCACATACGGAGCCCATTACGAACAGTGCATTTGGTTCGGGTTGGCCCTATCATATTTTGACTCCGCAAAAGAAAACCTTTCTTCATCTACCCTCTAATTTGACGAACCAGAGATCCCACGAGATACTCAAGAGGCACACACTAAAGGGGCGCAAAAGGCAAATGACGACCACAACCTATATAACAACAACAAGCCACAACATAGGTGATGATTTTGTAAGAGAAGGCCTTATTCATTTACTTGAACAAGCCGGAGTAAAAGGAAAAAACCTTTTCGTTCACAAACACAGCCCCATTACAGCCACTTATGGATTGGAGTGGATTAGGAAAAACAAAATATCGAAACACTTAACGCCTATTACTAAAATCTTGCGTCTAAAAAACAGAATTGATGATGCTGATTTGCTGATTCAAAGTGGAGCACCTATTTATTGGTGTCACCCAGGAGAATCCCATTGCTCAACCAACGAGTGGTTTGAGCCTTTAATCAAGGGACTATTCATCAATAGCAGAAGAAATAGAAAGTTTTTCAACTTAGGTGGCGGAAGCTGTCAAACCTATTTTTCTGATGGTTCTGAATTTTTAAAATGTGAGAAGTGTCTTTCATATATAAAAGAACTTTATGACATCTGTGACCTAACAATTCTAAGAGATGCCTTGGCTCAAAATATTTTAAGCCGAACGGGTCGCCACGCAAAAGTATTGCCATGCCCATCAATATTTGCAAAAAGTCGTTTTGGCTTTAACTCCTTTTCTCAAGGGGGAGACTATATCGTTCTTAACTTTATGGAAAACGGTGGCCACTTTACGTTTGGACAAAAAATCGACTCCTTAGCCTGGGAAACCGCTTTCAAACAGCTCGTATCTTCCACGGAAAAAATGGGCAAAGTTGTTATTGCTTGCCACACTAAAGAAGAATCCTCCTTAGCAGCAAGAATAGCCCCATCGACCGAGCGCTTTCTAATACCAAACGACCATGTAGGGTTTATTAAGTTTTATTCACGGGCAAAATGGGGAATCCTCAATCGCGTGCACGGGGCATTTATGCTTGCTTCATTTGGCAAACCTGCTGCCGTAATTGGCAGCGACAGCAGGGCCCGTATGATAGAAAACTTAAAACTCCCCTCGTACTACGTGAATGATGTCCCCACTATAGGCGTGGACACAATTATTGATGCGGTTTTATCTAAAACAAAAAACTATCACGAAGAAATTCAACAAATTAGTACAACCGCCCAGCAAAACTACTTTAACGAATTGAGCACCCATCTTTGACCATATTGAAAAAAATTATTTCTGCCTGCCGTATTCGTGTTCTGCTAATACTTGATTCAATTTTACTTAGCTTTATTGCTACAAGAGAAAGCAAACACGACATACTGCTAATTCGCACAGATGGTATTGGCGATTTTATTTTATGGCTTAACACTGCCGACAAATACAAGACTCTCTATCCCAATAAAAAAATTATCCTTCTAGCGGATTCTGCCTGGTCGAATTTTGCCAAAAATTTTCCGTTTTGGGATGAGGTTTGGACAGTTAATAGACGACGCCTTAAATCATTTTCTGTATATAGATGGAAAATCTTGTTTAGAATAAAAAGAGCTGGGTTTTTTCATGCCATTCATCCAAGTTTCTCAAGAATCATTCTAGAAGGCGACTCTATTATTCGAGCCAGCAATGCAGTAGAGCGTATTGGCTTCGACGGAGACACCTCCAACATAACTCCTGCCCACAAAAAGCTTTCTAATGCTTGGTACACAAAGCTCGTTCCAGCAACTAAAGAACCCCTAATGGAGCTGGACCGGAATGAAGAATTTGTGCGCTTTTTAGACCCACAGTATACAAGAAAAAGAACAGCCACTCTTTTACCTAAACTATCTTGTAAGTATTTAGAGGTTATTTCAAAAGAATATATAGTTGTTTTTCCTGGAGCATCTTGGCAAGGCAGGCAATGGACCCCTTTTCAATTCGCTACAGTAGTGAGTAAGCTTCAACAAGAAACAAACCTTCAACCCATCATATGTGGCGGCCCAAACGACGCCCACGCCTGCAATGCGCTTCAAAACCTGCTCTCACTTGAAGCTAGTTTTAATACCTGTGGTAAAACATCGCTCAATGACCTTGTTGAAATCATTCGAAATTCAAGACTAGTACTTGGCAATGAAACCTCTGCCATACACATTGCTGCAATCCTGAACATCCCTTCTGTCTGCATTTCAGGCGGAGGTCATTTCGGTAGATTTATCCCTTACTCCCATGGCTATCCCCTAACCAACCCTTCTGCAATCATACATAAAATGTCCTGCTACGGGTGCAGCTGGATTTGTAACCAGTCACACAAGAAAAATGAACCCGTTCCTTGCATACACAATGTAAAAGAATATGATGTTCTAGCTGAATGCATGCGAATAATAAAAAAATAACCCCATCCAAAGATCACTCTGCATTTTTAATCATTCCAAACGGTTTTCGAAAATTGGCTGCGTAGTGTACTATTGTTGTGTGCACGTAAAAAACAAAACGAACCCTTTGTACTATCTAAATTTTATAAAAAACAAATCCGGTTTTTTATTATATGGGGTCGTCACTAGCAGCATAATGTCTTCACTAGCAGAAAGCCTGGGTTTCGCTCTATTTATACCCATACTTTCTACAGACACCTCGGCCAATGAAGGCTCAGCCAAAATACGTTTTTTTATAGATCAAATACATGAAATTTTAGGGCTAGAGTCATCACTTCAAAGCGCTTTATTTTTAATGCTATTAACCTTTTTTTTTAGAGGCCTACTGAAGTTTTCAGAAGTGACCCTACGCACATTTCTTACGGCAAAACTTTCTTTCCACATACGAACAACTGTTTTTAATTCTTACAGCCAAATGAGGTATGACAGTTTTCTCGGCATTGCAAAGGGTTCCCTTGGAGCAACGCTAACCACAGAAACGGCACAGTCTATTGCTGCCATCACGCACTTTTTAATTTCTTTGGCAAGCATTGCGAGTGGAGCTGTTTTTTTTATTCTAGCCTTAGGGGCAAATGCACATCTCACATTGATTGGTGTTTGTATTGTTGTTTCCTTTTACTTTAAAACTAAATTTCTTGGCTTAAAATCTGCTCAACGGTCTTCACTAAACGCAAAAACCAATGTTCAGATTATGTCGCTATTACAGCAAACCCTTTCTTCATATAAGTATCTAAAGTCTACAAATCGCTTCTCTATAGTTAAATCTCACATCTTTGATTTAATTGGCGATATGTACAAAAATCATAAAAAAATTGGGCTTTTTGAGGGTACTCTAAATGGGCTGCAGCAGCCCATTTCTGCGGGCGCGCTAATCGCGTTGATTTACTATTCAGCTGTCATACAAAAGCTTCCTATTCAGGAAACACTTGTTAGCCTAGTTATTATTTACAGAATTTTCACAAATCTAATGGCTGCACAGATTCAATACCAATACTTTTCAGGGATGCGTGGTGGACTTGATAGCGTAATTTCTCACATTAAACTTTTCGAGGAGAAAACAGAAAACCTTTCTAACAACACCACGATTTCTTTCCAAGATGCCGTCGCATTAAAAAATGTCAGCACTACAGTGAATGAAAGAACTATATTAAAAAATATATCGCTAAGCATACCCAAGAACAAAGTCACGGGGCTTATAGGGCGCTCAGGCTCTGGTAAATCAACAATCATAGACACCATCACAGGACTTCTCACAGCGACGTCGGGGCAAGTATTCATTGACAATGTTTTACTCGACAGAACAAACATCACTTCATGGAGGAATCAAATTGGCTTTGTAAGCCAAGACCTAACCATATTCTCAGATTCAATTCTTAATAATATTTCCCTATGGGATCAGAACTCAACCTCCAATATTGAAGAACTGTTAAAAACCGTTGATTTGTATGGCTTTATTTGCTCCTTACCTGATGGCCTTGAAACAAAACTTGGCGACGGAGGAATTCAGCTGTCCGGAGGACAGCGTCAACGCCTCGCCATAGCCAGAGAGCTATACAAAAAGCCGTCATTATTAATTTTAGATGAGGCAACAGCAGCACTCGATCACCAAACAGAACTTAACGTTCGCAGCGAGCTCGAGAAAATTAAAGACAGCACAACTCTCTTTATTATTAGCCATAATCCTGAAACAATTAGAATGTGCGACTACATTTATATCGTAGATAGCGGTCTCATTGTAGAGGAAGGCGAGACGTCTGGTTTACTTAACAACACTTCCTCACTCATTCACACCGTTCTAGGCAATCAAAAACACCGTCCATGAAAACACTTAATATTGTGATATTCGATCCAACTCCTTCTGGATCAAAAGGAGGCGCAGAGCTTTCCACATTTTCTTTGAGTAAAGAATTAAGTCTCCTTGGCAACACTTTATTTCTTGTGTACTCATCCTACGGATCACTCGTTCCCCAATACAGCAACTTTTGTAAGCATGCGACAGCTATAAAACAAGCTGAATTGGACAAGCGCCAGCCCATACGGTCTATTCTTCTTTTTATATTTAGCCTAATTTTTTTATTTTTGTTTTATAAAAAAAATAAAATCAGAATTGACTACGTATACACACACAGCATGAATCATTCGTTGTTTTGCGGAATATTTGCAAAAATTTATGGAGCTAAGTTGATCATCCATCCAAGAGTACCGCCCGCTGCAAAACCAACAATTCAAAAGAAGCTGGGTTTCTTCTTTGCAAAGAATACGATTGTACCTTCTAAGTCTATGCAAGAACTATGGTATCCATATATTCGTAGCAAGCCAACTGTGGTCTACAACGGCTTAGATCCAGCCATTTATCTTCCTTCAGCGGAAGCACTAAAAGCCGAGAAAACAATTCTCTCATATATCGGAAGAATACACCCGACAAAAGGGATTGAAGTGCTTATTGAGGCCTTCATTAGTTGCTTAAATTACCGCAAGGACATTGTGCTAAACATTGTTGGAAGCCCGTATAATGAAGATAAAGATTACTTTGTATTTTTAAAAAAAATTGCGCAAGCTGCGGGAGATAACATTGCATTTCTTCCACATACAGAAAACATATTAAACCAATACCAAAAATCTAGTTTAACCATTCTGCCCAGCCTTTGGCCAGAGCCTTTCGGAAGGACTATTGTTGAGTCTATGTTGTGCGAAGTTCCTGCAATTGCCTCAAGAGTTGGAGGAATTCCAGAGATTTTTAAAAGTTTTCCAAATTCTGAACTGTTTTTAACCGACCCAAACGATCCTCAAATGTTGTTAGACAAAATTCTTTTCCTAATTGACTGGAGAGAAAAATTCCCAAGGCTTGGAAAAGAACTTAGGCAATATGCAAAAAGCAATTTTTCTATAAAACAAAAAGCTCTCACCATACACGAGCTTTTATGTTCATCTAATTTTTCTTAGTAATTTCTCGATCCAAGACGAGAAGGCAAACGATTCGCCCAACGTCTGTGTTCTCCAATCCTGCACATTGCCCGACTTCTTGGACACATATGGAGGTTCTAGTATTTTTCTGTATTCTGGGTTTTGGGTCATCTCGCGCACTATTTTAATTTGCTCATTATCATGTGGCAGCCATCCCATAGAACCATAGCAGTACTTGTAGTATAAATTTCTTCGTTCTTTGTTGGCAGAAGAAAATCGACGCGTCCCATGCATACAGGCTTCGGACATGATTACCAAATCTCCAGGGTTAAGTTCTGGCTCGAACAATGTTGTGACGTTACTAAAGTCTCCTCGGTAAACCTGCCCCCAAGTTTTTGGATCTATCAGGTTGGACTTATGACTCCCTGGAAGAAAGACAAGCCCCCCATGGTTTTTCGGTTGATGTTTTAAAATATAACAAAACAGTAAACATGAATTCGTTGGCCTCCCCTGATGCCAATGATACTGAAAGAATCCTTGATTTTGATAAGGACCAGCATGTAAATTTTCTGCACCCTCTACCTCTCCTGGCTTGTACTGAACACCCCAGGCATGATCAAATCTAAAAAACGGATTTATCCATTCTTTACAAAAATATAAAACCCTAGGGTCAAAAATCAGATCTACAAATTTTTGATTCCCAGTTAAAAACTGAAACTTCGGAAACGTATTCATCTCCGGCTCTTTGTCTATAAGTTCATTTAATATGCCTACATTTTCATTTAGTAAAAAGTTAGGCAGTATACAAAATCCATTTAGATCGAATTCAAAAAGTAGTTTATCTATATTCAATTCCATTCTATCCCCACCTTTTTTTCTTCATTCCCCACAAAACACCTGCTTTATGCATAAAAGCACACCACCTAGTTACAAATATTTTGGGTCCTAAAGGAAGTAAAACTATGCCACTTACGAAACACCAAAGCAGTTTAACTACAACCGCCACTGTATTTTTATAGGTTGGTTTTGAAATCAGGCCAACCTCTATTCCATATCGCCAGTTTCTTTTAAAGATCCAAGATAGTTCGCCACTACTTCTAGATATGTAATGTTTTACCTTAGCCCTGGGCACATATCGACCAACAATTCCCAGTGCGGACAACTGACGAATCATTTGACTTTCTTGACCCGTCGCCTGAGTTGAAGATCCAGGCCCAAAGCGGCTGTCGAAACCTCCACAGATTTGTATATTGCTCTTATACGTAGCCCAATTAAAACCTAGAAAAAAAATTTTAGGTTCTGAATAGCCAAATTCATTTGGATACTGCAGCCCTCTTACAGACAAAGGCAGATGCTTTAACTTCCATTCTTCTATTTCTTTTTCATAAACCGGAAAGGCAGGGCCTCCAAAGTACGTTTTCACCGAGTATTCTTTTGCAGCGTCAAAGTAAGCCATCAAGCACTCAGAATCTATATCAACATCATCATCAAAAAAAACAATTAGTGGATTCCCTTCCAGCTTATTCACAACACAATTCAACGCCTCGCTTTTATTTGCTATTTGATAGTGGTGATATACAAGCGGTAGCTGTTGTTGATACTCACAAAGCAGCTGTTCAACCCTACCTTTGCTTCCATTTTCGACCACATGAATAAGCAGATCTCTCGGCAGGACCGCTTTTAATAGTGAGTTAAGGGTTCTTCTGAGTGAATCTTCTCGATAACAAGTGGGTATAATTACAACCATAAATTAACCAGTGTTCGTCATGCAATCATATCTTTAACCTGTGTTTAGAATTCATTTTTTTTGCCAATAAATTGACCCCAGCATTAGATCTGCAACTTAGTAGTAAGCTAATAGCTCATGATTATAGTCGATCTCGTAAACTTATTGTTGAATCCTTTAAAGGGTCAGTTGATACGATATCCATCCAAAGATCTACAGCGCAGAATGCTACTACTAAAAAACAACAAGATAAATTCAATCTTAGACGTTGGAGCAAATATTGGCTCATACGGCAAGACAATGCGAAAACTAGGATTCACGGGACGCATCGTTTCTGTTGAGCCTCTATCTGAAGTATTTCAATCTCTAAAAAGAACCGCACGAAATGATCCCAATTGGGAAACATACAATTTTGCTCTAGGTGATAAAGATGAAACGTCTACTATTAATATAGCGGCGAATAAGGACAGTAGTTCTATTTTGGAAATGCTACCCAAACACATTAACAGTGCGCCACAAGCAACATATATTGGAAAAGAAAATATTAGTATTAAGAAGTTAGATTCTATTTTTCACACTTTATTTGATAATGATGCTCGAGTTTTTTTAAAAATTGATACACAAGGCTTTGAAAAGCAAGTACTAGACGGAGCCCTCCTCTCGCTGCCAAAAATTTCGGGTATACAAATAGAAATGTCACTTGTTCCCCTGTATAAAAATGCCCTTCTCTACAAAGAAATTATTCAATATTTAGAAACTTTAGGATTTAAGTTGCAGTCTTTAGAAAATGGTTTTGCCAACATGAATACAGGTGAGCTGCTTCAAGTCGATGGCTTATTCTTTCGCTAACTCGTCAATAAGTTGACGATTATGAACAACCAGGAGTCACATGAAAGACGTCAGTCTCCTCCGGAGCAGTGGACCCTAAAGCTTTTTTGTGCCAATTCCGAAACGTCCCATGTATGGCAGATATCTCAGGCATTTCTAGGATACGCAGCTGGATTAGCACCGAGCTGCGTGCTGGCGTGAAGAAAAACGCCAATGCTGCGCCTGACAGAGACGCCGATGGAAAATCAGGCCAAGGACAACAAGAAAAAAAACATCAGCTCAGCCAAGAACAAGAAGAGGCTGCATTAAAAAAACTTCTCACCATGCACAAGTTCAACGAGCTTGGCTTAAGTGCGCGAATCATTCGAGAAGAAGGCCGCGTGGTGCACATTGAAGTCACCGACTCCAGTGGCAACGTTGTACATCGTCTGCCTTATGATCAAATTGTGAAAATATTCTTAGAGGGCAACACCGAGCAAACCACCGGCGTGCTTCTAAAAAGAACTGCTTAATATAAATTCCTACGACTTTGCGCAACTGAACACAAATAGACTTCCACGCCTCTTATTGTGTTTTGGATTTAACGCTATCGATAACCTTTCAACAAGCCCTGCCGTGAGCTCTGTCTTAAATTCAAAATGTTTAGTCATGTCTTGTGCGGCTTCTAACTGATCTTGCCTAAACACAACAATTCCTGAGCAGTCCTTGGCGGCTGCTAAAAGTTTTTCTTTATCAGACACACTATTATACTGGATCGTCTGTGTTTTTTTATAAGGGAAAAAAACATCGGGTATGGGCGAAGTGGATTCGTCCACAACATATAGGCGTTCAATCCAAGAATTTTCATGAACGTAATCTACCAGTGAAAAAATATTTTTTTGAACCGTTATGAATGACGCTGGAATAAACACAATAAAATTTAAAACCAACATACAGCCTAGCCTAGCCCTGTGCCGGCGCACATCTTCAAGGAAATAATTCAACACAGGAACTATCAGCACAAAAAGCAATGGCAAAATAGAAATCATGTAACGTTCATATTTGTTATCAAACAAAAAATGAAGAGCGACAAAGAGAGACGAAGACAAAATAACAACCCAGTATTTTTTCCAAAAATCACGCCAAAAACCCTTTGGGTAATGCGCCAACCAAAATGGCAGTAGCAAAAAAGCTGCGATGACTGGGAAATAAAAATAAAAAGGTTTTGTGTTATATGTCCCACCAAACTCGGCATTGTAAAAAAACATTTCTTTAAGAGAGGCGTGCAGGGAGCCTCGCATGAAATAATCTGGGAGACCTGCCAAAACAAAAAAGAAGGCTCCTGCAATTGCGCCAATAGCTGCGTCTCTAAAACGCACAGACAAAGAAAGCCGCTTCACTACCAAAGGAACCAAGGGAATGACAATTCCGGGAAACCCAACATGCGGCCGCAATACAAAACCCAGACTCACAGCAAAAGCCGCATAAACCAAAAGAGACCAGCTGGGCTTGCGCAAATAATCCATTAAAAAAGCTACACACAAAAGCAACCACGGAGCCGCAGGGACTTCGAACATGGGGCGAGTCAAAACAAAAGGAGACAGGTAGTGAAAGCCCAAAATTAAAAACGCAATTTTAACTAAACGGTCATTCTCTTTAAAAATAATATTTAAAGCCCAGGCCATGATTGCAAAGTTCAGAAGTCCTAAAACAATGACCACTAGACGGTACTGCCAAAAGGGATTTTCAACTCCTAAAAATAGCGCGGCCTTGGCAATGGCCAGATGAGGGATGAGCTGAAGTGGAGAGCGGACTCCCGACTGCCTCACAATGTTTTCAAAAAAAGAATCTTGGGCTGGAATGTAACGAACAATGCCATGAGCAAATTCATCCATGGCCATAAATCCAGGATTTAAAAAAACTGTCAGCAAAAAAGAAGAGAAGGCCAGAAGCAAAATTTGCTGAACACTGTAACGATCCAGACGCAACGACAACATTGTTAAGGATTTAGCCTATAGAGCATTCGAGGGAATGGGATGGTTTCGCGAACGTGCTGTGTTCCACAAATCCAAGCCGTACAACGCTCAATACCCATACCAAAACCTGCATGAGGAACGGAGCCATAACGACGTAAATCCAAGTACCACTCAAAAACGCTTTGATCGAGACCATGCTCTGCAATCTTCTTCTTGAGCACATCAATACTTTCTTCACGCTGACCGCCACCAATAATTTCTCCGTAGCCATCTGGGGCAAGCAAATCACAAGAAAGCGTGTACGTTGGATCCGCAGGATCTTCTTTCATGTAAAAGGCCTTGATGGCCGTTGGGAATCCGTGAACAAAAATGGGCTTGTCAAATTTGGAAGCCAAAATGGTTTCATCTCCGCCACCAAAATCCATTCCGGTTTTAAAATTATCTTTTGATTCTTTTTCAAGAATCGCTGCGGCTTCTTTGTAATGCAATCGTGGGAACGGTTTTTTAATGGACTCAAGCTTTGAAATGTCTCGCTCCAAAACCTCAAGCTCACGCCTTCTTGTACGAAGCACTCGCTCAACAATGTGACAGATCATATCTTCTGCCAATTCCATGTTGGAATTGATATCGGCAAAAGCAACCTCTGGCTCCACCATCCAAAACTCCGTTAAGTGCCTCCGCGTCTTTGATTTTTCTGCGCGAAACGTTGGGCCAAACACATAAACTTTTCCAAACGCCATGGCACCGGCTTCACCATAAAGCTGACCGCTTTGTGTGAGATAAGCTTTTGCTTCATCAAAATAATTCACCTCAAATAAATTCGTCGTGCCCTCGCACGCGCTGGGAGTAAAAATTGGGGCATCAAAACCAACGAAACCACGCTGATCAAAGAACTCTCGCACCGCTGAAATAATTTCAGAGCGAATTCGCAAAGTGGCATGCTGTTTAGATGAGCGAATCCACAGATGGCGCAGGTTGAGCAAAAAATCAGGGCCATGCTCTTTAGGCGTGATGGGATAGTTCTCTGCAATCTGTAAAATATTGATGGACTTCACTTGCATTTCCCATCCACCAGGCGCTTTAGGGGATTTCACGATGGTCCCTGAAACCGTGAGGCTTGATTCTTGTGTGAGCTTGGCAAAATTTTCAAAAGATTCAGCCTCAGTGGATCCGGAAAAAACCACACACTGCATGGTTGAGGATCCGTCTCTCAATAAAAGAAACCCTAGTTTTTTTCCGCTCATTCGAACGTTATAAACCCAACCCTTAAGTGTGAGTTCCGAATTTTCTTCAAATTGGCCTGCGAAAATGTTTTCTATGCTTACGTCCGGTTTTGTCATGTTCATACCTTTTTTACAGCTATTTTATTTCAAGTAAAGCGCTTCTAAAAAGAACGTCAGCTGCTGGCCACGCTCTTTAATGGCGCTTTGACTCAATGGTGACCGTCCTAACATATCTTCTAAGGTTGCGGCATACGAAAAATAGAAGCTAATGGCGCCAAGAAAGCTAATAATTAAATGTGCGGCATCTATTTTGGGGTTCAAAAAGCCCATGGCTTTTGCGTTATCAATAATTTGCTTAATGCCAATAAATAGCGGGCCCCGCACATCTTTCCATAAGCTAATTGAAATACGCCCACCCTCAAGCGCCTCCCACATCATAAGGCGCACAAAATCTTGATTATTGGCCATATATTCGGAGACAACATTCAAAACCATCGACAACGTTTCCCGCGCGTCCCCCTGAGAGGCCGTCTTCAACATTGTCTCTTCAAGATCTTTTTTCATCATCAACCATTGGTGCTCAAAAACCGCCCGGTACAAACCCTCTTTGCTGCCGAAATAGTGGTACACCATTCGTTGGTTAACCTGAGAAGCTTTAATAATTTGACTTAGGGCACAGCCCTCAAACCCGTTTTCAGCAAACAGAGTGGTTGATTTTCTTAAAATCCTAGCCTTGGTTTCAACCGGATTTCTTTCCTGCTTTTGCTTCACTCGTTTTTTCTGCATCTACTTGATTTTGTTTGATTTAATTTCAAAGTCAAGGCCCGTATGTAGCTGTCTAGTTACTTATTCCATTGACGGCGCATTGCGATAAAAGATATAAATAATCGTTCGATTACTTGTGGCCCGGAACGAATAAGAAAGGTACTAAACCATGTCTAGAGAAATTGAAAAAACAAACTCTGCAAAACTCTTCTCAAAGGCGGCGCAACTTTACATCGTACTTGCCCTAGCCCAACTAAGCCTGAGCTTTTCCTTATCATCCTCACCAAGCATCAGCCTTACAGTGCTGCGTTTTGTTGCTGGCATTTTGTTGTGGTCGCTTATGGAATATTTGCTACATCGCTTCCCCTTGCACGCCAAACTTGACGGAACACTGCTGAAAAAATTAATGGCCCACCTTCATAACGAACACCACAAAAGACCTGACGAGGCCGCGGTGCTAGTCACAACTTTTGCTGTGAGCTTTCCCATCTACACACTAACATGCGGGCTGATTTGGGTGATAAGTCACTCAATTTCTCTTGTCTTAGAGTTAGGCGCTGGAGTCATTGCAGGATACCTCGTTTACGAATGGGTTCATTTTTACACCCATCTCCTACCTGCAAAATCAAAGTTAGGGAAATTTTTGAAAAAATATCACATGAGTCATCACCATAAAGATTCCAGCCGAGGATTTGGCGTCACAACTCCAGTATGGGACTTTGTGTTTCGAACATGGCCTGAAAAAATTTAGCATGCAAAACTCTACGACAACACCAACATCCGAGGTACTCTTAAGGCATTCCTCTATGACAACACCAAGCTTCGAAAAAAACATTGATCAAACAAAACAATTTTTTGCAACAAATGCCACAAAGCCGCGCGAGTTTCGACTCGATGCTCTTGCTAAACTTAAAATGGCATTGCAAAAAAATGAAAAAGCATTTTTAGACGCCCTTCGAAAAGACCTCCGTAAACCTGAAATGGAAGCCTATGCCTCCGAACTTGGCTTTTTATACGAAGAAATTGCTCTGACTCAAAAAAAATTAAAACAATGGATGGCTCCAGCATTTCACCCCTCACCGTTGAGCATGTGGCCTGCAAAAAGTGCCATCTATAAAGAACCCCGAGGACTCGTTCTCATTATTGGGCCATGGAACTTTCCTTTACAACTAGTCATTGCTCCTCTGATAAGCGCAATCGCTGCTGGGAACTGCGCAGTTCTAAAGCCATCAGAACTTGCGCCAAACACGAGCGCCCTCATTGCAAAAATGATTGAAGAAACATTCGAGCCTACTTACGTTTCATGCGTTTTGGGCGGAGTAGAAGAAACAACAGCGCTGCTGAATTGCTCATGGGATTATATTTTCTACACAGGAAGCACACGCGTGGGAAGAATCATCATGCAGGCTGCAGCAAAGCATCTAACACCAGTGACACTAGAACTGGGCGGGAAAAGTCCTTGCATAGTAGATGAAAGCGCAGACCTCGACGTGACGGCGTCTCGCCTTGTTTGGGGAAAATTTTTCAACGCTGGCCAAGTCTGCGTAGCTCCAGATTATTTACTTGTTCAAGAAAATGTCGTTGAGCCACTACTTGCTAAATTAAAAACTGTTTTAAAAGAGCAATTTGGTGCCGACGCCAAGCAGTCTCCCGATTATGGAAGAATTGTGAACCAAGTTCATTTTGAGCGTCTGCTTTCACTTATGGATACTTCGAAGATCGTTTATGGCGGCAGATCCGACGCTCAAGACCTCTACATTGAGCCAACAATTTTATCGGGCATTTCACTGAACGATAAAATTATGGAAGACGAAATTTTCGGCCCACTTTTGCCAATACTTTCTTTTAAAACATTAAAGGAAGCCACAGACATTATTGATCATCGCCCAAACCCTCTTGCTCTTTATATTTTCAGTCGAAACAAAACAAGCATTGAGCAAGTTCGTTCAGGAGTTCGCTTTGGCGGAGGATGTGTTAACGACACCATTGTCCATCTTGGCAATTCCAACCTGCCTTTTGGTGGCGTGCGAGAAAGCGGAATTGGGGCATACCACGGACGCTTTGGCTTTGAATCTTTTTCTCATCAGAAAAGCTTTGTTGAAAAAGGGTTTTTTCCTGACATCCCGCTAAGGTATAGGCCTTACAAAAAACATCTTCCATGGATTCGGCGTGTGATTCGCTAATGTATTGACGCTTCCGACTTTAATTGATTCGCATTAAACTAGTTCCATGTTCTTAACGTCGATGTTTTTAAGATTGGGTCGTTGGCTTCTGGGATTTACGATTAGTCTTGTTGTTTTTACGTTTCTTGGACAAATCCAAATTGCAGGCGTCACGCTTGAACAGCGCTACCATGAATTCGTGAATTCAGAATCGTTCCAAAGCGTTTCAGAAACTGTTTTTTCACCATTTGAGCTAGGCAAAGAAAAACTTGGCTCTCTCATGCGCAATGAGCGCTTTGAGAAAGCCAAAGATTCTCTTAGTGAGTTAGGCGAAGTCATCACTCCACAAAATCTCGACCCTCGAAAACTCGAGCAAATTCGTCGAGACATGGAAGAGCGGAACAAGGCTCTCAAGGACACTAACGACAGCCTTGATTCTGACTTACCCGAAAACTCTCAATAAGTTTTTAGCGCCCAGCTGCCGTTGTGTGTCCACCACGAGCAGTCGTCTCTTTTGCCGATGTGCTTGGAAGTGGCGTGCACTTTCCATTTTCGTAGATACCGCCGGTACGATTGCATCCACAAATTTCTTGAGTTGTGGCGTCCGTACTTTTGGACAGGCCACTTAGCTCACCCATTCCGGTGTTAGCATGACCTGTGGTGCTTAGAGCAGCAGCCATCAACAAACCTACAGTTCCCCTAATAAATGATTTCATACAGAAATCCCCCTTATGGCTTTTGTTGCAGAAGATGTGCCAGGGCAAAAAATAGGACAAAATATCATAAGGTGCTGATATTATTGTATTTATTTTATTAAAATAACAACCCTAAGTGACCAATCTCTATACATGTGATCGTATACTTGTCAGACACCCGCGTAACAAACTACGGCAATTCGATGCACCCTTATGACGCATGTACGACACCAAAAGGTAGGCCGTACCGAATCTGGCTAAATGGAGCTAGGCACCTTTTAGCGGTGGCCGCCGGGGCCGGGGTTCATGAGCATGCCATTGGCCTGCAAACGAGTGTTGTCGTAAATGCCGTTGTTGCAGCTTTGGCCTGAAGGCGAAGAGGCATACGCCATGCCCGCCATCTCGTTAGCCGCAACCTCACCTGTGCCCATTTGCCCCTGCACCGCGACTCCTGCATAAGAAGGAGGAACAGCGTACTGCTGAGCATTTGTCACTTCAGACAAAAACATAAAAGGAGATACTGCGAAAACTTTAAATGAAACAAACTTCCATAGATTCTTCATAAACTTTCTCTCCTTAAACTTATGTGTCCGGCGTGAGCGACACGCCCTGAGGTTGAACAACGTTGAGTAGGTTCTGGAATGTTCCTACGATTCTCTGTGCGGCTTCCATTTCTCCAGCAGAAGCAATGCTGCGGTCTTTTGAATTCAAGACCTCTTTCATGTTCCCATTTGAATCGTAAACAAGCTTAATGAGATTATTGCCCCACTCTTTTGAAGTTTCTTTGATTTCAACAGGGCGACCTTTGCCATCATAACGGAAGAACACAGTGCGCGCGTTGAGCTTTGTGCCCTCTTTAATTTCTTCTTTCAGATACGTGATGCGTCCATTGAGATCATACGTAAGATCAATCTTCTTATTCTCAAGAGAATCAAAGGCTGTTGCCAAGTTCCCTCGTGAATCGTACTTGTAACTCAACTCACGACCAGCGCGCTTGATGTTGGCCACTTTCTTATGAACGTTGTCATAAGTAATTTCCGTAATTGTCCCATTGGGAGAGGTCTTCTTTTTGAGCAAGCCATCTGAGTAGTAGTCAAACATGGTGACTTTTTTATCGTTCTTCGCCGTAGTCCACGCTTGAGAATTCTGTGGAAGCTTATCGGCCTCTCCATTCATCCACTGGGAAATAACCGCAGGTGTTCCGCAGCATTCTGTGAAAATAGTTTCCATAACCTGGCTTTTAAACAGGGTCACAGTACGTGCATTGTAGCGAGATCCGTCGGGGCGCTTTTTGAACTCATACCAAAAACGTGATGTTTCCTTATCTTTTGAACCCTCTTGAGAACGAACCACTGTCGTTCCAAACTTATTCTCAGGATCCAACGAATCAGAATAATAGTCATAGCTGGTCACAACACCGTCGATATCGCGAAAGCGGGTAATCCAATCTTTAACCTTATTGTACGCCATGGCACGATGTGTTCCGTCCGCATAACTGATCTTTGTCATGTTGTGCTCATCATCGTACTCATACGCATAACTTACGCCATCAGCGCCAACAGCTTTCACGAGATCGCCATTTGTGGAGTATTCGTAACGGGATTTTTGATCGCCCTTTTCAATAAGAGTGATGCGCTTATAAGATCCGAAATTACCCCATGTGATTTTTAGCTGATTATTGAAATTGTCTTTAATTAAACTCAAAGAACCATTCTCATAACTGAAGTCGACATAGTTTTTATTTTTATCGGAGATTCGAGTAAGGCGTCCTTGTTTGTCGAAGTTGATAAGCTTTCCTGAAGTACTTTCTAGCTTATAAACATCACCATCAAGCTTGATGGTTTGAAGGCCAAAGGCTTTGCTTGACCAAACACTCACAGATTTTGCGTCTTTCTTGCCTTTCGCCGCTTCGGCAACCACTTCTTTATCGAAGTTCACAACGTTACCGCCGCCACCTTCAAAATAAACAAGCTTATCTTTTTCAATTTTGAGATACCCGTCAAATTCAGTCGACCAGCCAATACCAAAGCTGCCGCTAATGAAACTTGATCGGCTATTGTAGGTGCGAGTGACCTCAAGATTAATTCCCTCTGTTGGAAGATAAAAATCTCGATAAGCAATATAGTAGTTACCGTTGTTCACGTTGACCCCTGCCATCGCGCGATTTGCCGTGCAAATCGAACCAAAGCATAAAGCCGAGAAAAGCATCCCTTTTAAGCGCATAAATCCTCCCCGAATATCCAGTTCCTTATCTTAACAGGCGTTTTTTAAATTCCGCCGTCAAAGATTTCACACCTTAATCTTCACAATCTTCATGATCACAACAAAGCCCATAGCTTCGAGCAAAATCATAACCAATAACATTCCCCAACCAGGAATTGTTGTGAACAACGGAGTCATTTGCTGCGGATCTGCCAAATACAACATCACGCCCAAACCCCACGGCAGCAGTCCCACAATCATTGCCGAGCTCATACCCTGCGCTGTCATGGCCGAAATTTTACTGTAGAGTTTCATTCGCTCACGAATGGTCTTTGTGATGGTTTCAAATGTTTCCGCGATATTACCGCCCGTTTCCCGCAAAATATTGACGCTCGTGACGAACATGCTGACGTCTTCGCTCGGGATTCGCTTGGCTAAATTTTCAAATGCCGCTTCAATGCTAAGACCGAATTTGTTTTCACTTAAAACCAAACCAAACTCATCACGGATTGGTGAGGGCATCTCATCAACAACAATTTGCATGGCCTGGGGAATGTTAAGTCCCGACTTCAGCGCGTTAGCCATAAGCACCAAAGAGTCAACCATTTGGACTGAAAATAGCGCCACTCGTTGAGGACGAACGATTTTAGCCAAATAAAGTCCCGGGACACGAAACCCAAGAGAAAAACCAATCACGGCAAACAACATGGCCAGAGCTGGTGATGAAAGCATCATCATAAAAAACAACGCCGCCACCACTCCACCCGCCATAAGCTCATCGCGCAAAACCTGCTTGGAGTCTTTGCGGATAAAGAGACTTTCTGAAACTTTCAGCGTCTCCTCATGCACGCGAACAAAACTGGCAAGAATTTTTTCGTAGAATGCATCAAAGTTAGCGTAGATCGCTATGAAAATGGAAACACCGACCAGTCCGCTAAGTATAAGTGGATTCATACTCATGCCGCCTTAAAGAGTCCTCTAGGAACGTTCTTGCCAAGAGCCATAATTTTTTCCACAGCCTTTGGAACAAAACCCGTTGCCACATGTTTTCCAACTACTTTTCTGTTGGCATCCATACCTGTTTGTTTAAATAAGAAAATATCCTGCAAAGTAATAACCTCACCTTGCATGCCTGTAATTTCGGTAATGTGAGTCACTTTACGACTACCATCTGAAAGGCGCGATTGCTGAACAAATAAATGCACAGCGCCTGCTAGTTGTTCACGAATAGCTTTTGCCGGCAAATCCATGCCTGCCATCATCACAAGAGTCTCAAGACGAGACACTGCTTCGCGAGGATTGTTGGCGTGAACTGTTGCCATGGAACCGTCGTGACCTGTGTTCATGGCTTGCAATAAATCCAGGGCTGCGCCGTCTCGAATTTCACCAATGATAATGCGGTCAGGCCTCATACGAAGCGTTTGTTTGACGAGGTCACGAATGGTGATAGCGCCCTGACCTTCAATATTAGGAGGACGAGTTTCCAGACGACCAACGTGATCTTGCTGCAACTGCAATTCCGCAGAATCTTCTACGGTCAAAATGCGTTCAGAGGCAGGAATAAACCCACTCAAAACGTTTAGCAGTGTTGTTTTACCAGAACCCGTGCCACCGCTAATGACAACGTTCATTCGTGCTTCAATACATAGGCGCAAGAAGTCAGCCATTTCCTGAGTCATACTTGCAAAGTTCACAAGGTCCTGTGGCCCAAGCCGTTTCTTGGGGAACTTACGAATAGTGAGCATGGGACCATCAAGTGCCAGAGGAGGAATAATGGCGTGAACACGACTGCCGTCGGCCAAACGAGCATCGACGTAAGGAGTTTTTTCATCAATTCGGCGGCCTACAGCCAAAACAATTCTCTCAATGATGGCCATCAGCTGGGCATTGCTAGAGAATGTTGTTTTGCAAAGCCCAGGCTTGCCGGCTCGTTCAATATAAATTTGATCAGCACGGTTCACCATGATTTCCGTGACGGCTTCATCATAAAGCAAATCTTCTAAAGGCCCCAATGCCAGCGCCTCATCTAAAACTTCTTTGATGATTTGTGCTGTTTCTTCTCGAGATTTCCAAGGATGATCTTCAACTCCCAAAATGTCGGTTAGGATTTTTGTTGCCTTGCCGCGAAGCTCAAGTTTCTTTTCAGGAGAGACGTTTCGTTCGAGCTGTTCTTTCTTCAAATCCATCTTGTCGACAAGCTGCGCATGAAGGCGAAGTTTGAATAGGCTTCTTGGATCTTTGGGCTCTTTGCCCATTTTGCTTTTGCCACCACCACCAGCATCTTCAGCTTTTTTCCCGTCTATAGCGCCTGTAAGAGCTGCCGAAGATCCGGGGCCAGTCTTAGGTCTTTGCGGTCTGTTGAATTTTGAAAGCTGATCAAGCACCTTTCGCTCAATGAGCAAACGACTCAACTGGAAAAGAGCGGTAGTAGCGGGGCTTTGTGGCGCACCAATGGAAAAAGGAACTCCCTTAGCCAAAGCTGCGTTCGTTGCTGGAACATCTTCAGGAACAACAGAAAGAACCTGTCTTCGCAAACTCTGCTCAATGAATTGAGGATTGTAAGGATTATTAGCAGGATATCTGTTGAGAATAATTTTTGTCATGTCAGGCGGAATCAACGCCGTCTGCATTTTATCTAGAATTTTTTTAGTCTGGTTTAAAACTAGAATTTCAGGATTGGTAACAACCAACACCAACGATGCCAAATCTAAAATTTTAAGCATGGAGCCTTCAAGATGACTTCCACAATCTATAATCGTAATGGGAAATGTCCGACGTAGCATTTTTAAAGCCAAATCGAGTTTATCTTCGTCAAGACTTAGTAAGCGTTCTGGGTTTTGGCACATCTGCAAGAAAAACAGAGGTTGCGGAACATTGGGAACTTTTACTTGAGGGCACTGCGAACGAAGCAGTGCTGAGTCAGCAACCTTACCATCAATAATGGCATCGCCATAAAGAGGCATTTGCTTCACACCCAAAATCAACTGCACATCGCCGGAGCCATTGGGGTCACAGTCAATCACCGCCGGTCCATTCTTTGCATCAGCCGCCATGGCCATAGCAAAGTTTGCTGCAAATACAGACTTACCTACGCCACCCTTACCGCCAACAACAGCAATAATATGCCCGCCCTGCTGGGGTGTTGCGACTTGCTGTGCAGAACCTGGACCTGGTGCTTGTGGTGTACTCATGTCAGGCCTATCTCCTTAACCGAAAGCGTCGACGAAGTTGGTCCGTCCCTTCGCCTGGCGACTGCAGGCGTTGAGGAGTGATGAAAATAATGAATTGCCCTTTTTCATCTTTGAATGATTGTGAGCGACCCATTTCAAATAAATTAAAACTTCCAATTTGCGATCCCGCGCCGTTATTCACCTGCTGTCCAGGAACGCCACTCACCCCACTCGCTGCTTGCGAATTAGCTGCAGAGGCCGGATCCCTTTCGTACGAAACCGCGCGACGCTCAGAAATCATTCCTGCAAGTGCAGCACTCTCATTGTTGTTAAGAACTGCACTTGTTTTTAAAGTATTTGTAATTTGCGAAGGAGTTGCGCCACTTTTAATTTCAGAAGTTTCAGCTGCAATATCTAGCTGAAAACGGTCTCCACCAGAAACCGATTTCACCTTAACGCTAATGCTTGTGTTGGCATTAATGGGTTGCTGTGTTTGTGAGGTCACGCCATTCACTGTTGAAATTTGTGGAACAAACACTGTGAATGTCTCTGTAAATTTAGCCTCTGGCGGCTCTCCATTTCCTGTTGTGCCATCGCGAATTAAAACGTTTGCCGACTTCAGCACCCGTGCATAGCCATGAGCTGCCGCAGTATCCAAAACAGGGAACAAGCTTTTAATCGTACCTGCAAATGCAGATGTAATTTTTCCAATAGTGGAGTCATAGCCAACCTTGCCATCAAAATCGATTGCAGGGGCCCAAGAGAATTTGAAGAATTTTGTGTAGTCTTTATTCAAGCTCACAAAGTCTGCGCGAATACTGAGCATCTTGTCTGGTTCTTCACCTGCGGCAAGCTTCACTCGAATACGGTTGTAACATTCAGGAATCAAGTTTTGCCCTTTTCTGCTAATGAACTGCCCTTCCCCTTGAGGCGGCTTTAAATCATACGCATCTGGCAAATACGCCTTACATACATCTAGAGCAGATGTTCTTGCGGCTGGACTTTCAACAGTTCCTTCAAGCATAAACTTGTCATTGAGAACCTTGACCTTCACAATTTGCTCACGGTCTTTTCCGCCATTGATTTCTTCTTGCATTTTTTGGGCAAGCATTTGGTTGGCAATGGGAGAGACCTCAACCAAATTAATAATGGGAACCGTTCCGCCTCCAGAACCTCCAGTTGCCCCTCCGGCTCCTGTGAACTTAGAAAGAACCGTTAACACTCGTTTCATTTCTCGAGGCAAAAGAATTTGCCCGTCGACAACTATTTTATCGCCAACAATACGCAGCTCGAGTCCCTCAACATTGCCAATCAGTGAGCGCAACTGAAACAAGACATCGACAATGTCATTTTTTGCCACGGTGACTTTGTAGATTTTCAAAAGTTTGTCTTTGATCTTAGATTTTCCGCCTTCAGCAGGAAGCGCTTGATACAACAACACTTGTGTGGAGCCCACAGCGCCCTTGGCTTTCACCCGTCTTGTTCCTGGGGTGAGGCTATTATCTTTTTTACTGTCTTCAATATCAACAACGCCCACCTCTGTGACAAAGAAATCCATTTGCGATTCTGTGAGGCCAAACTCTCTTGCATCAATAATGGAACTAGAGTTTGAATTCAGAAAAATATCTTGTGAGCCGAACTCTGCTGGCCCAAGTTCTTTTCCGCTAATGACCTTTTCAAAGGTGGTGTCGGCAGGTGCGCCTTCATATTCGCGAGTTTTGGGCACCTTCTTTTTTGCCGGCGTCTGCGCCTGTATGTCGGTTGAAAATGACAAAAGAGCTCCGCTCGCCAACATTGTAGACAGCAATCCTTTGCTTAGCTTGTTCATTTATTGCCCTGCCCCTGCTGCGCCACCACGACCCATTTGCCTTAATCTCTCCTTAAGAGCGCGCTTTGAATCAGGCCCTAAAACATCTTCAACCGTAGTCGAGGGAATGTTGGCGACGACTCTGTCTATTGGGTTGCGAAGAGTGTAATAAATTTCTCCTCCGCCGTTTCCGAGCATGTACACCAACAACTGTGCATCACTTGGGGAAACTTCAACTGTGACAAAACTAAAGGTTCTGTCATTGCGTTTGTTTTTATAAATTCGGCCTCCGGTGAAGGCGTCATCTTCATACGCGGTTGGAATGACGTTCTGAATCTGCTCTCCAACAGCCAAGATGTTCACGTTTTGCAAAATAGTTTTTACCTCAGACTCTTGCCCTTTTTCTGTTTGATAAAAAACGTTAGAGATGAGGTCGACTCTGTCTCCTGGCTTAATTAATTTTCCAACCCCGGTGAGTTCAGAAATAGGCAAAGACAGCGCGCGGTAAGTAACCGCCACTTGTGAAGCCAATCCCGTGTCAGCACCCTTCAATAAAACTTTTGTTCCAAGCACCTGCTCATCGGCTTGAATAGGGGCGCTGGCAACAGATCCTTCGAAGGTTGCCAAATCCCAAGCATCACCATTTTTTGAAGGGATGTGCGCGCCTGGCTGCACGAATTTTTTTGGAACCACAGCGACCTTAAGCATGTCGCGACGAATTTCTTCGAACTCCAAGATGTTCTTGCTGGCAACAACAACAGGCACCAAGTCCCCGTATTGCTTTGTTAATTGTTCTTCACGATCGCTAACGTACATGAAGACCATCATGACTCCCAACGCGGCAAACGCGAGGCTTACAATGAATGCTTTAGACTGGTTCATGCAGTCTTCATCGGATTTTTAAAATTCAGACTTGAACAATTGACGCCGGTCGCCGCTAAAAAAGCTTAGAGGAAAGCGTCAATATTTTGGGGCGCTTAAAGGACCAGCCCCCGTGGGTACGCCTTTTGCTTGGGCAGAATACCCACGGATGGCGTGTTTCACATTTTTGCACGGACGCAGCAGTCAGAAAGGAGCTCTCATGACTCACTTCGAACTGCTTATCCTCTTCGTGAAACTTCTCCAGATTGTCATATCAATCTGGATACTTTGGTCGAAGCGAAAACACCACTAACCAGTGGTGTATAAGCTCGGCTAGTTTTTGTTAGAACTTTAGCATGAGATTAAAAAAGTCGACTGGTTTTAAATGGATTTAAAAGCGCCATCCGTGGGCCTTATGTTATATTTCACTTTCTTATATGAAAAACAAACTTTTCATAGCGATGCTCCTGACATTTTCAACACACGCAAACGAATTAAACCTTTCACATTACGCCGCTCAAAGAGAAGGCGCAGGAATTCCCGTTGAAGCCATCAAAGCAGAATACATCGTCCTCAATAGTTTTCTAAGATTTGCAAAAAAAGAAAAATCAAATTTTGCCTCCAACACCATCAAGCAACTGGAGTTTGCCGATTTGTTTTTTACTGATGACAGCTCGCCTTCTAAAGCTCGACACAAAAAACTCAAATCAAAAACAGTTTGGCCCAAAGAACTTCTTTTTCACCAGTTAAAACCCATGAGGCCCCTATTTCACAGGTCATCTGGGGGCCAATTAGAGCTACCCCAATTTGCTTTTCAAGAGCTGCTGACACCTGCTGATATTTTTAGAGACAAGTTGGCTTATTTGTCCAAAGCCGACCCCTGGGATGAGAAAAGTCCACATCACAAATGGCAGCTAGCCTTATCAACAGCTCTACTTGAAGCAAAAACTGAGCTAAGCGGCCCCTTTGAAATCAAAATTCAAAAACGCACCCCAGGCCTTCGTGTTTTGGAAATCCACGTTAAGGGCAAAGGTGCGGGTAAACTATATACAGGCGCAGAGTTTCAAAAACTTTTGGGGCACTCTCTGGTGAAATCGCTTCTTTTCTCCGCAAAAAATGCAGAGGGCGGAGGCCTGCTACTTGAAGGCAACGGTTTTGGGCACGGTGTAGGACTCAATATTGACGGCTCCGTTGAAATGGCTCGCCAAGGAAAAAAAGCCACAGAAATTCTCGAATTTTATTTTCCTCACGCCAACACTGCGCTACCTTAGGGCCCACATGACAGAGAGCATTCGCGATTATTTTTTTACTCTGCCCGATGAGCTCATTGCGCAAAAACCAGCAGACTCTCGCGAAAATGCGAGGCTCTTGCTTGTGAGAAGAAACCCAGCCCAAGGCCTGCCACAATTCGAGGATCTGCTAGTTAAAGACTTACCCGAACTCATCAAAAATGAGGCCTCATTAAAAAACTCTCTATGGTTAAGAAACCGAAGCAAGGTTTTTCCTGCGCGCTTTTACGCCAACAGACCAACGGGCTCAAAGCATGAAATTGTATTGATCGAAAAAAAAAGCAACGGCCACTGGTACGCCTTAATTCGTGGAGAGGGAAGCTTTAAGTACCCACAAAAACTCATTGCGCCCAATGGCGACTCTTTTTACGCCACAGAAGCACGAACGCTCGACTTTTCCACACTTGAAACTCCTCTTGAAAAACTTCTCGACACCTTTGGCGAAATGCCCCTTCCCCCTTACATCAAAACGCGCAATCAAGACCACGACCGCAAACGCTACCAGCCCATTTGGGCGCGCGAAGACAAGACGGGGTCGGCCGCGGCACCAACAGCATCACTGCATTTTACTGACACCTTGCTTGGTGAAATGGAAAAAGATGGTGCCTCATTTGCCGATGTCATTTTGCACGTGGGACTTGGCACATTTGAACCACTACGACACGAAAAACTCGATGACAACGAACTCCATAGCGAATTCTTGGAAATTGAATTGGCGCAAAAACAAAAGATTGAATTGGCCATTCAAAACAAACACCCCATTGTCCCCATTGGAACAACCGCTCTAAGAAATTTAGAAAGCGTTGGCCTGGCAGGCAACGCACATCACGCGCTTGCCAACATTGAAAACAACGCTGATGGCTCTTTGTGTGGTCGAAGCAAATTATTCATTAAGCCAGGATTTGAGTTTCGCTACACATCGGCTCTTTTTACCAATTTCCATTTGCCAGAATCGTCACTGCTAGTGCTAGTGAGCACATTTGCTAAGTCAAAAACCCTTGCGCTTGAGGCGTACAAACACGCCGTAAACAAGAACTACAGATTCTTTAGTTTTGGCGACGCCAGCTTGTGGATTTGAAAAAGCTAACAAATAATTAAACAAGGCATAGTTTTTGTATGGGCAAACCCCGCCACGTAAGGCGGGGCAGACCCAGGGATGGGCACTGAAAGGAAGTGCCCATATGAACGAGTTTACCGAACTCATTCATTTTTTCGTCATTTGTGTGAAATTCTTGAGTGAATTTTACAAGTTATGGAAAACTTGTAGGAAGCCTAAGCGCAAGAAGCGTTAAAGTAAGCAGCTGTTGGTCGTTAATTTGAGCTGAAATCATGCTACAAAGTGGAGATTAGGCCCGCCCCGCCTTGCGCTGGCCTAGATGCATTTAAAATGTACTTTTTTCTTTTCAAATTAATGGCTTACGAGTATACAGGCGGGCAGATGTTGCGTGGCGTAATTTTGTCTTTTACTGCGTTCATTGGTGCCTTCTTCTGCCAGAACACGCATGCCTTTCGCACCGCTGTTTTTGCCCCCGAAATTCATCAGCAAAGTGCTTTTGTTTTAGACCAAAACAGACTGTTCAAAAACGAAACTTCATTAGAAAAACTTAGACCCATTTGGGTTCATGCTGGCGATTCCCTTTCTTCTGGTTGGGGCAATAAAAGCTCACTTAGGGCTCAGCTTGAAAAAGCTCACACCCAAGCACTTCCTGAACCCAAAAGCCTTGCAGACATCTCAACACACCTGCCCTCCATTGAACATTCTTGGTACGCAGGACGTGCTTTGGATTTTGGCCTGCTGGGGTTTTTACAAAAACAAAATCAACAATGGCTTGTTGTGTCCACAGCTCTCGCGGGCGCAACACTGCAAAACACAGCAAGCGAAGATGTTTTAGATTTGCTTGAGCAAGTTCAAGAAAAAAACCGAGTCCAGCTTGTGACGCTAAGTCTTGGTGGAAACGATGTCTGCGATGGTCTTGCACCTGCGCAATCTAGATACGAAAAACTTTCTAGAATCAAAAAACAGTTTTCAAAAAACACGAAATGGTTTGTGTGGGATTTAATGAATCCTGTCACAGCCCACGAATCGCTCACCCATGAAATTCAAAATCTTCCCGATTCTATAGCAAAAACAAGGCTTCAAAACTATTGCGCGCAAGCTTGGCAGAAAGCCTACTGCCCAAGCGCAGTACACGCTCCACAAAAAGCACTTCACATTCGTCAGCAGATCCGTACGGAATACAAAAAAATTTTTGGCGATACGCTTTTTCAATCTGAGGTAATTTTAAAATCAGGCCATTCTCTTTTAGATTTAATCAGCACAGATTGTTTTCACCCTTCAAAGCTAGCGCAGTCTCTGCTTTTACAAGAACTCAAGAAAGAATTCTCAAAGTGAGCAGCTCCTCTCGCCTATCCTTCACTGAACTTGTTGCCCCTGGCGGCGCAGGAAATGGCAACGCAAGACGAGGCGTCATCAACACTCCTCATGGCGAAATTCAGACACCAATTTTCATGCCCGTTGGAACGCAAGGAACAGTGAAAGCTCTAACTCCTAAGGATTTAATTGCGGCCAATGCGCAAATTATTTTAGGAAACACCTACCATCTTTGGGTTCGGCCAGGTCCTGAAATTTTACGCGAGCAAGGCGGATTGAGAAAATGGATGAATTGGCAGGGACCCATTTTAACTGACAGCGGTGGCTTCCAAGTTTTCTCACTCTCAGAACTAAGAAAAATTAAAGAAGAAGGCGTTGAGTTTCGCAATCACCTAAATGGCGCAAAAATTTTCCTAAGCCCTGAGGTTTCCATTGGAGTACAAGAAGCAATTGCCAGCACGATTATGATGGTACTGGATATTTGCCCCGCACTTCCTTCAGATAAAAACACCATTCAAAAAGCCATCGACACCTCCACTCGCTGGGCGCATCGCTCACTTGCTGCGCGCACTCAAAACGGCGGAGCTCTTTTTGCCATTGCACAAGGCGGCCTTGAAGTGGATTTACGACGTGCACACATTAAAGAGCTTGGCTCCATTAACGAATTCGAAGGCCTTGCCTTAGGCGGATTCAGTGTTGGAGAAAACCCTGAAGACATGGTTCGAGTGCTTCATGAAATTGTTCCCGACATGCCCCGCCATAAACCACGCTACCTCATGGGGGTCGGCACACCGGAAGATTTGCTCAACGGAGTGCACGCGGGAATTGACATGTTTGACTGCGTGATGCCCACAAGAAATGCAAGAAACGGAACGCTCTTCACAAGTCTTGGTGCGGTGCGCATTAAAAACGCTAAGTATTCTAATTCAAAAGAAAAACTTGATCCTTCCTGCACTTGTTACACCTGCCAGAACTTCACAAAAAGTTACCTGCGCCATTTGCACATGGCCAACGAAATTCTCGCGTCCATCTTGAGCAGCATTCACAATATTCATTTTTATTTGGAGCTCATGAACCAAGCCAGAGCCGCCATTGTTGCAGGGTCCTTTGAAAGCTTTCGACTTGAGAACCTGGATCGTTGGCGACAAGCCTAAGTAGTGTTAAACCTATTGCCTCAAAATTGAGGAGGCAAACATATGTTATTTCAAATCTTTTTCGCATTTCTTGCATCGGCTCCAGCGTGGGCTCAAGACGCAGCACCCGTAAGCAGCAGCATGCCAAAACCAGACCCCATGCAAGGTCTGCTCATGAACCTTCCCCTGATCTTGGGAATTGTGGCGTTGTTTTGGTTTGGGGTCATTCGACCACAAAAAAAACAACAACAAGAACAAGAAAAATTTGTATCGAGCCTCAAAAGAGGTGATGAAGTGGTGACCAATGCTGGAATTGTGGGAACCATCGTTGGACTCACCGAGCGCATCATTACCATTCAAATTGACGAAGGCACTGAGATGCGAGTTCTACGCTCACAAATCAACAGCCTGTTTAAAAACAATACCAGCACACAACAAGGATAATTTACGACATGGATAAAAGTTTAAAAATTCGCGTTTTCGTCTGTGGATTCATCACTTTGTTTTCTCTTTGGTTGTTGGCTCCAACCATTTATAGCCTGAACAACCCTCAGGCCGAAAAGCTCCCCTCATGGATGCCAAACACGGCCATGACCCTTGGTCTTGATCTTAAGGGTGGCGTGCAGCTTGTGATGGGCGTTGACTTAAATAAAGTTATTTATGATCAAGCCGCAAGCTACGGAAGAAACCTCGAAGGTGATTTAAAAAAAGAAAACGTCAGCGCCACAAAAATCTCAGTGAATAAAGATACTCAAGAATTGGAAATGACTTTTGCTTCTCAAGCTGATGCAGAAAAAGCCGCGGCTTATGTAGGCAAGCAGTATTCCGTGCTTGATGTGCTTTCAACAAGCAACAGCTTGCTTGTCATGAGAATTTCCAGAATTCAGCAAGATTACATTCGCAACAACGCCGTTTCACAAAGCATTGAGACCATCCGAAACAGAATTGACGAGTTTGGTGTTGCCGAACCTGTCATTTCGCGAAAAGGCGAAGACCAGCTGCTCATCCAATTTCCTGGAGCAAAAGAACCTGAGCGACTCAAAAGTCTCATTGGTCAAACCGCTCAACTGAACTTCCAAATTGTTCATGAATGTACAACGCCTGACTGCCTCATGAAGCAACGTGCAGACTTGCAAAGCAAAATTAAATCCGCAGAAGAAGCTGGCAAATATAATCGCGATTCTTTCAAAAGACTCTCTGAGTACCGCGATAGAATCAACACTGACCTCAAAGGACAGCTTCCTCCGGATACAACTGTCGCCTTTGAAAGAGAAAGAGACATCAACGTTGTTGGCAACATCCAACTGATTCCCTTTTTGCTTTCCACAAAAAACATTTTATCGGGCGAATACATTCAAGAAGCTTTTGTCAGAATGGACCGAGGAAGCGGACTTAGCACTGGCCCTGAGCGTCCTGTCGTTTCCTTCCAAATGAATCCAGCTGGAACCCCCATGTTGAGCAAACTAACCACAGATTTCCGTGGCTACTACATGGCCATTGTCTTGGATGGAATTATTCGCAGCGCGCCCGTCATTCAATCTGCCATTACAGCAGGATCAGGACAAATTACTGTTGGTGGCGGATCGCTTGAAGAAACAAACAATGAAGCTCGCGACACAGCCATTGTTCTTCGAGCAGGAGCACTACCAACCTCAATTGAAATCCAAGAAGAACGCGTGATTGGACCAAGCATTGGGCAAGAAGCCATCGATTCAGGAAAAAAATCACTTTTTGTCGCAGCCATCTTCGTTTTCTTGTTAATGCCAATTTACTACGGAACAGCTGGTCTCATTGCCAACGTTGTAACCTTGGTCAACGTCTCTTTGATTTTTGCCATCTTGGGATCGATGGGCGCAACGCTAACCCTCCCAGGTATTGCAGGAATCGTGTTGACCATTGGTATGGCGGGAGACGCCCTCATTATTATTTTTGAGCGTATGCGTGAAGAAATTCGAGCAGGGCGCAATTCAAGACAAGTTCTTGAAATGGGTTTTGATAGAGCCTTCACAGCAATTCTTGATTCCAACATCACAACAGCCATTGGCGCCTTTGTGTTGTTAAATTACGGAACAGGATCCATCCGCGGATTTGCCTTAACGCTGCTTGTGGGTATCACGGTCAACGTTTTCATGGCGACCTATTTTGCCAGAACCCTTTTCCTCATTGCTTCAGGCAATCAGAAGAAAATGGTTGGCGTTGGATTGAGCGCCAAAGACTTACAAGAAGCAACTGCATAACGTTAATTGAATTAACCAAAGAAAAGATAGGTGAAATAAAATGGAACTATTTAAACCAGGAAACCTTCAGTGGGATTGGGTTAGCAAATTTAAATTTGGCTTTGTCGTTTCAGCAATTATCTCGGCACTCGGCATTATCTCCTTTTTTGCTCCAGGGTTAAACTACGGCGTAGACTTTCGTGGCGGCATTGAAGCACGAATCAACTTCAAAGACTCCTCCGTTACAGACAAGGCCATCAGAGAGTCTTTAGATGGCAAACTAGAAAACCTCGGCGTTGTAAAATACGAAGGAACCGCCTCGGCCAATACCAATGAGTTTTCCATCACAACCCAAAACACCTCAAAAGATGAGGCCCAAAAAATTCTAAATGAAACCCTCACTCAAAAGTACGGGCCTCAAAACGAGGCGTGGAGCGTATCTTCATTTGATGCCGTTGGACCACGAGTGAGCATGAACTTACGACAAACAACCCTGTTATCCATCATCTACACATTCATCTTGATCACGCTCTATATGTACTGGCGTTTTGACTTGCGCTATTCCCCCGGAGCGCTTGCTTGTATTTTTCATGATCTCACCGCAGCTATTGCTTTTATTGCATTCACCAACATTGAGTTTTCTACAACCATCGTGGCGGCTCTGCTCACACTTGCGGGCTACTCCATCAACGACACAGTTGTAGTTTATGACCGCATTCGCGAAGTTGAGCACAAATATATTGGCAAGAGCAAAAACTGGATTGTGAATGAGGCCATTAACTCCACACTTTCAAGAACAATTCTCACATCAGGAACAACGATTGTTTGTTGCATTGTTCTTTATCTCTTGGGTGGCCCAGCCATTCAAGACTTTGCGCTTGTTCTGCTTGTCGGGATTATCGTTGGAACCTACAGCTCTGCCTTTGTAGCAGCTCCGCTCTACATTTGGGCTGACAAGAAATTTGCGTCTGGCGACAAGAATGCAAGCTCAGTGGCGTAAGCGCCAAACAAGCACAGACACAGCATCATCCACAGGAGCCCCTAGCGAATTTAGCTCTCGCTTCGGGGCCCTTGCTTCACAAGTCTTATGGTCTCGTGGCTTTCGAGACACAGCATCTGCAGATGCTTTTTTAAATCCTAAACTTGATCAAATTGATTCTCCATTTGTTCTTCGCGACATGAGCGGGGCCTCCGAAAGACTTGCTCTAGCCATAAACAACAATGAACGCATTGCCGTTTATGCCGACTACGACATGGATGGGACAAGTGGCATGGCGCTGCTGGTTTCTTTTTTCAAATCCTGTGGGGCGCAAGAAGTCATTGCCTATCAACCCGATAGGCTCACCGACGGCTACGGTGTCCACCCTGCCGCCATTGACGCTCTTGCCGACAAAGGAGCCAAAGTCATTGTCACTGTCGACACAGGAATTTCTGCACTTGAAGCAGCTCTAGTTGCCAAGAAGAGAAACATTGACTTCATCATCAGCGACCACCATCAGCAAATTGGGACTCTCCCCGAAGCTCTCTTCACGGTAAACCCAAACCAAACCCTAGACACCAGCGGACTAAGTTTTTTATCTGGGGCCGGCGTTGCCTTTTATTTGGCCATGGCTGTGCGAGCAAAGCTAAGGGAAAAAAACTATTTTAAAAATACTCAAACAGAAGAGCCGGACTTGCGACGCTGGCTTGATTTGTTTGTCCTGGGAACCGTTGCTGACATTGTAGAACTCAAAGGATGCAATCGCATTCTCACCAAGGCAGGGTTGGCTAGAATTTCCAAAACTGAGCGCCCTGGACTTTTCACTCTCTTGTCTTCTGTGTTGGATTTGAACAACCCTATTTCATCACGTGACGTGGGCTTTTCAGTCACACCAAAACTCAATGCCGCTAGCCGCATGGGCCAAGGACACCTTGCCGCTGAGCTGCTGCTCACGGAATCACCGTCTAGGGCAAGGGAAATTGTTGAACAGCTGTTATTGCTCAACTCACAACGCTCAGCCATTCAGCAAGAAATTTTTAGCGAAGCTCTCGACCAAGCAAACGAGCTCATTGCAAAACACAATCCGCCAATACTGGCTTTGCACGGACACTGGCACGAAGGAGTTTTAGGTGTTGTTGCCTCGAAAGTAACAGAAACATTTTCTCGGCCCGCCATTATTTGCGGAGTTCTAGAAGACCAGCAAACACTCCGTGGGTCCATGCGCTCACGAGCACCCTTCAGCTGCATTCGAGCGCTTGAGCCATGCCGCGAACTACTTATCCGTTTTGGTGGTCACAGCATGGCTGCGGGATTGCAACTAAAGAAAGAATTATGGAGCGCCTTTTGTGATCGCCTTTGGTCTAGCGCCAACCACTTTCTAAGCTCCCTTGATAGCGGAGACATAAAAACAGCCATTGAGTTTGATGGGGATCTTGGCCCACTTGACCAGTGCACGCTTGATCCAAAATCAGTTCTTGAACTCGAAGACATTTCGCCCTGGGGTCCCGGAAACCCTGAGCCCTTGTTTTTACTTAAAAACATTGCCTGCTCTCAGTTCTCCCTTTTGAAGGGCACACATATCAAACTAAAAACATCTGCAGGCGTGGAGATGATTGGCTTTCATAAAGCGTCAGAAATTCAACGCTACAAAGACGCGAACCACGAAAGAATTGACGCCTTAGTTGTACCAGAATTGAATCGCTTCCGCGGCCAGCTGAAGGTACAATTAAGAATTGAGCATGTTCGAGGCCACGAAAACTAAAATACTTCTTCTTGATCCCGATCAAGACTTCTTGAATGCGCTTCGACCTGCGCTCAAAACGTTGGAACCCTACTCCATTTTAGAATTCATCTTGTTCACCAAACAAGAGCGTCCACAGCTTGAAGAAATTATTCTTTCTTCAATCCCAGACATTGTTTGCGTGAATTTGGATTTGGACGACGAGTTGGCGTTTGGGAAAGAAGCCAGAGAAATTTTGCATGTGCCACTGCCTCTGCCCCCTATCGTCATAGGAACTACAATCCGAGGGGAAAACCATTTTCAACAAAAGGCATACCAAGCAGGCGTGCAAGATTTTCTTGTTCGACCATTCACGCCGATGAACCTTGCCCTCAGACTTGATGTCGCACATAGAACAAGAAAACTGCAACGACAACTTGGGAACGCCACACACAAGCTTTACTCTATGAACACGCAGCTTAGCGAAATGAATGCGCGGCTTGCCGAAGTTACCGTTACTGACGAGCTAACCGGTTTGCGCAATATGCGCTTTATGAATCAGTACCTAGAAAAACACTTTCAAATCATCAAACGCTACAAACACCCATTCACACTAATTATGATGGACTTGGATCATTTTAAAAATGTGAATGATGAAAATGATCACCTGGTAGGGTCAGCCGTTATTAAACAGGTCGGCCAACTCATTGGAGTTACACTTCGAGAATCAGACATTAAAGGCCGTTATGGTGGAGATGAATTCATCATGGCGCTGCCTGACACCAGTATTGATGGTTCCAGAATTCTTGGGGAGCGCCTCAGAAAAGCTGTCTTAGGTTTAGATATTAAATTGGGCGAAAATAAAGAACTACAGCTTACTTCTAGCATTGGCATGGCAACTTTTGATCCAGAAAGACATCACTCTTTTACTGATTTACTAAAAGATGCGGATGCCGCTCTTTACGCAGCCAAAGAACAGGGCCGCAATTGCGTAGTTCACTTCTCTGATTTGATATTGTAGGGCGTCAGCTTATGCTGTTCTTTTTCCTGTCTAAAACGCCTTTCAACAAGCTCCATGGCTCCTTCAATAGAAAACATTTCTAGAAGGCGCCCCTCGCGGTAAGGATCGGTGCAATGAACCGCTTCAAAATCGTTTTCAAGCGCAGGATGAACCAACACTTCTTTTGAACGATGCTTAATGAGCATCCTTGAAAAATAATCAATGTCTTTCATGTCGGAGTGCGTGGGATAGTAGACCTGCTTTGAAAAAAAGCCATGTTTGCGAAATGTAGGGTAGAAAATCATGGCGACAATGTTAATGGGAAATTTTAACGTTGACCAAAGGGCTGCATCGTACATCATTCGAACATCAAAAATCTTTTCAGCTTTCAAAAGATCCGCAACAGCATTCATAACTCCAGGGACAAGATGAACATGCTGATGAGAATTAAAAAAAACTGGATTCACGCCAGACTCGGTCAAACAGCTCATTTGCTTGGAGAAAATTTGCGTAATTTTTTCTTTGTCTAATCGCCCAAAGAGCCAATCCATCAATAGTCGCGCCGGAGTAGAAACAGCATCTTCTCCTTCGGATAAATTGAAGTGCAAGCCAAGCTCAATTCCTGGAACTTGTTTTAGCTCTTCAAGATCGGTCTTGAAAAAAGGAACCGTGCTCATAATTCCCACTCGACGAACATAGCCTTTTTGCGCAAGTCTCAATATTCCGCGATTTACGCCAGGAGACATCCCCCAATCGTCAGCGGTGATCACATGCGTTTCAATCAGTTTCACAATAAGGACTCCAAAGCCGTCACAACTGTCGCAAGATTTGACTGTGCTTTATCAACCTTACCCTGTGCTGTCTGTGCTTGACCGCCGCCACGACCACCAAGCTTGGGGGCCAACTCTTTTAACAAATTTCCTGCATGGTGCTGTGGTAACTTTTGGTTATCCAAGGTGATAAGCAAAAGCTCTCCGCAAAGTAAAACATGAATAGCAGCCGCGTTTTCTTTTCTACATGCGTCGGCTCTGTCCCTAAGCAAGTCACCCTCAGAAGCGTCAAATTCGTAAACCACAACAGGCGTGTTTTTATAATTTGTTTTCCCTGTTTTTGAGCTTGAAGAACCTCCGGACGCCAGCTTCTTCTTGAGAACCTCAATTTCTTTTTGTAGTTCTTTTTGCTCTTTTAAAATTTTCTCAACACGCTCTTCAGCTTGCAGAGCTGGAACTTTTAGAACATCTGCAATTCTACTTAATGATGCCTGCTGTGTTTTGTACCATTCCATTGCAGGTCGGCCCGTAACCGCCTCAATGCGACGAGTGCCAGAAGCAACAGCCGACTCGCTAAGAATTTTGAAAGTTAAGATGTCACCCGTTTGATTGACGTGTATCCCACCACAAAGTTCTGTTGAGAAACCAGGCACCTGAATGACTCGAACCTGATCGCCGTACTTCTCACTAAAGAAGGCCAACGCTCCTTTTTTAATAGCATCATCATAGGAACAAGTTTCTGCATTAACTTTTATATTTTTAGAAATCTCAGCATTCACCATTGCTTCAATGGTTTGAATCTCATCAGAGCTAAGCGCTTTGTTGTGTGAAAAGTCAAAACGCAATCGGCCCGGCTCCACAAGTGAGCCCGCTTGCTCTACATGCGTTCCTAAAACTTTCCTCAGCGCCGCATGAAGCAAGTGGGTAGCAGTGTGATTGGAGCGAGAATCGCGACGATGCTCAAGATTCACAAAGGATTTAAGCTTATCTCCTTTTTTTATTTTTGAAGCAGCCGCACCTTCCACAAATATGGCCTGACCTCCATCAAATATTTTTTGGCTATCAACAACTTGAAGTTTTTCGCCGGACATCAGCTCAACAACACCCGTCTCAGCAGCTTGACCACCACCCTCAGCATAAAAAGGTGTTGGGCTAAGAGCTAGCCACGCACCAGAGGCGCCAGCGGTAACGGCCAACACCTCAGACTGCAGTTCGTGCTCATTGCTATATCCTGTGAATTTTGTTGTAAATCCCTGGGACTTCCATTCCTTAACCTGGCCCAAAAGAGATTGGTCGCCAGAACCTTTCCAGGATTTACGCGAACGCTCCTGCTGCTTAGTCATCAGCTTTTCAAAACCGCCCTCATCAATAGACAGTCCTCGCTCCCTAGCAATAAGACCCGTAAGGTCCACTGGGAATCCATAGGTGTCATACAATTTAAAGACAACATCTGCGGGCAACGTCTTGCCTTGAGAATGAGTCGAATTCATTTTTCCAAAAGCCTCTTCAAGTAAATGTAGGCCCCGCTCAAGAGTTTCAAAAAACTTTGCTTCTTCTTCTTTTAAGATTTCTTGAATGGTATTTTTTCTTTGCTCAAGCTCTGGATACGTTGCACCCATTTGAGAAATTAACGTAGGTAGCAAATCAGCAAGCAAGGGCTCACTCATTCCCAAGCGCTTAGAGAAACGAACGGCTCGTCTAAGAATTCTTCGAAGTACATAGCCGCGACCTTCATTGCTTGGCAAAACACCGTCGGCAATTAAAAAACTAGTCGAGCGCAAGTGATCGGCAATCACCTTTAGTGCTGAGCTTTGCCAAGAGGAATCGCCTGGGACATAAACCAATTTTTGTTTTGTCTTGGCATTAATTTTTGAAACCGTTTGGTTTAACAATTCAGCTAAAATATCAATGTCATAGTTGGTTGGCTTGCCCTGCATAATGGCGGCCATACGCTCAAGCCCCATGCCAGTATCCACCGCTGGCTTTGGAAGAGGATTTAATTTTCCATCAGCCGAACGATCATATTGCATAAATACGCAGTTCCAAAACTCAAGCCAGCGGTCTCCATCAACCTCTTTGCCTTGATCCCAGAAAATTTCAGAGCAGGGTCCACAAGGGCCGGTGTCGCCCATGGCCCAAAAGTTATCTTCTTCAAAACGCACAATGCGATCCAAGGGAACGCCTTCTTGTTTGTGCCAAATTTCAGCAGCTTCATCGTCTGTGGTGTATACAGAAACACGCAAACGGTCTTTAGGAAGACCCAGTGTTTTTGTTGTAAACTCCCAAGCATAATGAATGGCGTCTTTTTTGAAATAATCGCCAAAACTAAAATTGCCCATCATCTCAAAAAAAGTATGGTGTCGTGCAGTAAATCCAACATTCTCCAGGTCATTGTGCTTCCCGCCAGCACGCACGCACTTTTGAGCGCTCGTGGCGCGGGTATAGGCTCGTTTTTCAAATCCTAAAAAACAATCCTTAAACTGATTCATTCCCGCATTCGCAAACAAAAGCGTTGGGTCTTTCTCTGGAACCAAGCTTGAACTAGACACGCGGGTGTGTCCTTGAGCTTCAAAATAAGATAAGAATTTTTCGCGAATATCGGCCGTTTTCATAGGCTACTGTTTTAGCCTAGAGGATGAAATTGCGCAAAAACCTTATTGAGTTCATCATCAGAAATTTTGAGGTATTTTTCCGTGGCATTCAGGCTGCTGTGCCCCAGCAAAACCTGTACAAAACGGACATCGGCCCCACCCTGAAGCAAATGAGTCGCAAAAGAATGGCGCAGCACATGCGGATGCACATCATCAACCCCCGCCAAGAGCGCCCGCTGATGCAAAATATTCCAAACAGCCATTCGACTTAGTGGCTTGAGCCTTGGCCCTAAAAAAACAAAATCCTTGTTTCTTTTGGGCGCCCGAGAGCTCAGTTTTTGACAACTTGGGGTTTCCCGGAACAGCCGCGCCCAATGAGCAACTCTGTCCGTATAGGGAACAATTCTTTCTTTTGATCCCTTTCCAAAAACGCGCAGTATTTCCGATTTTTCGTCAAAATGAGACCAGCAAAGCTGCGTTAGCTCACTCACCCGCAAACCACACGCGTACAACAGCTCCATCATAAAGCGATTTCTTACGTCTACATCTTCACGCGCTTCAAATTCCAAAAGACGCAAAATATCATCTACGCTGAGCGCCTTTGGTAGAGTTTTTGCGGCAGCACCTCCGGGAATTTCATCAAGGATGGATTCCCACTGCGCATACCGAAAGCTTTTATAGCGAACAAAGGTCCTTAGGCTTGCCCCTCGCCTTGCTACAGTGGATTCGGACAATTTTTTATTTTCAAAGGACTCAAGCGAGCGAATGATTTGTTCTTTTGTCGGAGGTGATTCCGAGCAAAGATCAACTCCCGAAAGAGCCCATGAGTTTAAATCATGATGGTAAGAATTCACCGTATTTGGCGACAACCTTCTTTCCATCTGCAAGAAAACTAAAAAGTTTTCAACCTCAACATCATGGTTCTTTAAGCTCAATAAGAACCTCCGTTTTGAGAATTTCTATTTTTTGAGATGAGTTTTCCGATTTTTGATACAAAACATGAGACCCATCTAAAATATTCAGGCGAATTAGTCCCAAACCATCAGAACCAACACAACTGCTAATTTTGCCTACGGGTTTTTCTCCGCTTTCTTCGTTGATGTAAACAAAATCATTTTTCAAAGGCCCTTTAGCAGAAAAGCGCGCAAAAGATTTGTTCACGCGACCTCGATATGTTCCCCTGGCAACAACCTCCTGGCCCAAATAACATCCTTTATGAAAACTAATTTGAGATGAAAAAGGATATTCAAGCGGCAGCGTTTCTTCCGTGAAATCCACCCCCCACAATGGCAGCCCTGCGCGAATGCGACACAACGTCCACTCTTGCTCACTTAGTGCTTTTGCTTGATTTAATAATGTTGGCACTTCCTCTTCTGACTCAATCCACAATTCATAATGTCCCGGGCTTATGCCTCCACGAGGAATCAAATAACCCCACGATTCTTTTTTAGCTTCAAAAAGAAGATCTTTTGATCCGGGATAAGGAGAAGCGAGCGCCATTTTTTCGACTGACGGCAAGACATCAGAGAGCACACTAACCACTTTTTTAAATGGTGCTTTGTTTAAAAACTCTAACTCGACCTGATCGGCCACTAAATATTTATCTAAGGCCTCAATTGTTTTTGCTCCATTAGGGCTTGGCACCGAAAACAAAAAAGATTCTTTGTTTTCACACAAGAAAACTGCGGAACTAATGGTTTTCCCTTTAGTATTAAGTAGCAATCCTTCCGCAGTTGACGGCAAAGCATGTGTCGCGGCTCGCTTAAAATCGCACGTCCACATTCCATTTAGGAAGCGCAAAGCATCGGGACCCTTGGCGCGGAACCACTCTCTAGATTCCAGATGAAACTGCGTACGATTTTCTGACATGGTTTGTCTCTTAATTCCCCTTACGAATACCTATTTTAACTCTTTACGTGTAAAGTAAAAAGTACGCAAATAAATAGGGGAGGATTTCCATAGTGCGCAATTCATTTCAATTCATTTTTTCTGCTCTTTTAGTAGGGCTTAGCTTCAACGCAACGTCAGCACCTCGTCACCCGGAAGTGCTTCGTCACAAAACCCACGTTATTGAGGTTTTTGTTTCCAGCAAGCAAGAACGCAGCAGGCTTGCCTCCCTTGGAGTCGCCATTGAAGACATGAAGAGCGACAGACTCTACGTGTTTGGCGACAATCGTGAATACCAAAAAATTCTCCGTGCCGGGTTTCGCGTCAATGTTTACAAAATGAGACCAGATTGGCTAAACGCCAATTTGCGCCCTGACTTTGCCAACCCTATTTACGATAGCGCACGACCTGGGAAAGGTAAAAACAACCTCCTTTACCACTCAACACCAGAAGTTGAGCTAGAAATGGCGAAGCTCGCCGTAGATGCACCAAACATTGTTAGCTATCTGCAGTACGGCAAAACACACGAAAATCGCACTCTAAAAATGCTTCGCATTAGTAGCAAAACACCCGCACAAGCGGAAGCTCAAAAAATTCCTGCCATTTTTTATGTCGGCTGCCACCACGCAAGAGAGCATCTTTCTGTTGAAGTGCCTTTAATGTTTGCTCAATACTTAGTACAAAATTATGGCAAAGACGCCAACATCACTCGCCTTGTGGACACTCGTGAAATATTTATTTCTCCAATCCTCAATCCCGATGGCCACACCTACGATTTCAAAGGAAATAAAGGTAATGGCGTCATGTGGAGAAAAAACCGCAGAGACAACAAAGATGGAACCTACGGCGTTGACCTCAACAGAAACTACGGTTTTATGTGGGGAACAGGCGGCTCATCTAAAGACACAAGCTCTGATGTTTACATGGGCACAACTCCCTTTTCTGAACCAGAAACCCAAGCGCTCAGAGATTTCGTAAGCTCCAAAGCTCATCGTATGAAAGTGCTGCTTAGCTTTCATACATTTTCAGAACTCATCTTGTATCCTTGGGGACACACCTTCGATAAAATTGGGGCAAAGGCCGGCAACAAAGAAGATTTGCCTGTTTTTGAAAAAATGGCTCGCACAATGGCTGGGTGGAATAAATACAAACCCCAACAATCCTCCGAACTCTACATTGCAAGCGGGGACACAACTGACTGGGCCTACGGGCAACATGGTATTTTTGCTTTCACTTTTGAGCTCACCCCAAGCAGCATGTGGGGCGGCGGATTCTACCCAAATCCTAAAGTCATCAGCCCAACATTTGAAGCCAACTTAAAGCCTATGCTTTACATGCTTGAGTACGCAGATAACCCCAAAAGAGTTCTGACTGAAAAAGCCCCACGCTTTCTTGCTACACCTGCACTAGCAGGAATTGGCATTGCAAGTTTTGATGACGTTAGTCTTTAAACCGGATCGACTGCATCTCAATTCCAATAGTGAATGGTTATCGGGGCCTCCAGATGGAGGTCCTGGCTCTTTAACTCCCATTACTCACCTGCGCACTTGTGAAATGTTGTCGAAGTCTATTGTTTTGCCAAGCAATTCAAACGACGTTCCCCATCTTATTATTTCGGGTCAGCGATTTGAGTACAGCTATGAAGATGCACCCGATTTTGTAGATCAAATTGATTTTGATTTAGAAAGAAAAACTGCAACGCTACACTTATTGGGAAATAAAAAAGTAGAATTTCATGCTCTCAATAAGCAAGGAAAAATAAAACTTCCTCTGACTATAATCAAAGAGGCTCCTTATTGGGATCATCAAGGACTTCATCTTAAGCTCAGCAGAAAAGCTTGGCACCTACTCACACACCACCAGCAAATTGAAGTTAGTGCCGATGGTGTGTATTGGTCTCTACCTCTACTTACAGCTAATAGAAGTTAGAAGATGACTACGCTCGCTTCTTTCTACTAAAACACCGTCATTATTAAGACGAGCCACCTCACGTCCTCTAGGAGCATAACCGTGTGTGGTGGCAACAACAACACCGTAACCAAAACCTAAATACCTACAAATACCCTTCAGCCCTTGATAAACAGTTGTAAAGTGAAGATTTAGTTGTACATATTGTGGACCATGACAGGTGAATACTCCGCTTATATATTCAATAGAGGAACACTTTTCTTGCGCCATTTGTCTTGTGTTTAAAACTAAACTTACAATGTCTCTTGAAATAAAGTACTGCCCCTCTGACTCAACATTGGCCCCAACAGCAAGTTCATGAGTTGCCAAATCTAGCTTTTCTTTTTTACTTAGCGCGTCCCAAGCCTTCCACTTTAAAGTTGTGCGAATTTCTGTGTTTGAAACAACCAATGTTCTAGCGGTTCTGTCGAGCTCTTCAGCCGGAACGCAAGTGAATTTTCTGGAAGCTTGGTATAATTCTTCACCTTGAATAACAGAGTTTAGCTTGTCTATTTCTTGTTGTTTAAGGTTTTTTAGTGCAATTCCTGCACGTGCAATGTAATCAATAAAGCTAGCGCAAGACTGATGCCCTCCATTGCCAATTTTATCCTGAGCGGCTGCGCCCAAAGACAAAGCAAAAAAGCCAAGCGAAAATGTAACTGTTAGTATTTTTTTAGTCATTTTTTTCTCCTTTAATTACTGTTAATGGAAATAGCTGAACACTTAGTCTGTAAACTTCAGAAGGACTTCCTTCTGTTAAAAACTCCGCAAGATCATCCTGGAATTGACGAATTCTCTCTTTGGCTTGCGCGAGCTTAGAGAGGTCAATTGCAAAAGTTACAGAGCTTAAATCTCTAGTTTTAACTGTGTTTTTATGAACGGACTCTTTAGCCAGTTCCAGCGTTTGTAAATGTGCCTTGCGAACCGATATGTCCACAATATCGTCACTACTTCGGAGGCGATTTGCCAGTCGCTGCAAAGAACCATCAGATTTGCGCTCTACAAGTTCTAACATGATCAAGCGCTCTACAACCTCTGCAGCTTTTTTCTCACCAATGCCCAGCCGCTCTGCAATCCAGGCAGGGCTGCTCTGAAAATTTGTAGTCTTCATTAAGGACAACACCGCCAAGTGTTCCCAGTCGCTCATCACACGAAATTGCGCCGATGTTAGCTGTAAATATTTGGGATCAACCACATCGCTTGCTTCACGGTTGGCCTCTTTTTTATAATGTTGCTTTTCAGGAAAATGACTTAGCAGCTCATGCCTTTCTTGAGGATCAAGCATCAGCGCATGAGAAATGTTTTGAGCTAATTTTTTTGAAACTTTTCTTTTCCCACAAATAATAGATGAAAGAGTGCCAGGATTAATTCCAATTTTAGAAGCCAATGCGCGCATCGAAAAGCTCGCATTTTTTTCTTGGGATTCTGCTAGTCGCTTTTGCAGAATCCTCTGTAGTGCCACTTGCTCTTTCATGACGGTATTTATATAGAAAAATGATGCGTAGCGCAATTAAATTTGCAACAAAGTGATGCATGTTTTTGCATCACCAATTGCACCAATTAAGTACCTGTTTTTAAAGATTATTATAAACTTTTACGGCGGCCCCACCGCGCTCATCACGAGTAAAAACCACAATGGCTGCGGGCCTTGTCGTTGGGCGTGCGGCCGGAGGCTCAAAGTTTGCAATATTAGTTAGCAGAGTTCTAGCCGTTCTAAAATTCCCATCCGAAGTGAACCATGTCGTAATTAACTCTTCTTGCTTGGTTTCTCCGGTGTATCCCAAATATGTTTCTCGTGAAGCGTCTGTATAAGAGGGAATCATTGTTGTTGCCGTTGTTGGCAAAGAGCTCAATGGCGCATTATCAATCATGGCATTGTTAAGAACAGGATTTGTATTTTTATTTGTGTTTGCACTCACTGTTAATATTTTAAAAGCTTCGCTTTTGGCACCATTACTTGACGTCACCGTGTAAGTCACCATGTAGCGCTTTCCAATCACAAGCGCGGCTCCTGTGAGTCCATCCAGAAATGTCGCAGGAATTGTTATGTTGACCGCACTCAAGGCGTCCGTATTCGCAGCTGTTGTAAAATTAATAGATCCTGTCTGCTCCGGGAAAACATCAACACCGCCCTCGCACGTGGGGACAATGCCGCGAGAAACTCCAGGATCTGCACATCCTTTAATTTTGTATGTTAGTGACTCGGCTGCATCTTTATTAACGTAACTAACCACTGCAGTAATGCCAACGGTAGCCCCAACAGCTGGGTCAGGATTACTGGCAACAAGACCCAAAATTCGAAGGTTTTCTAATTTTGAATATTTCGGCAATGTGCTGGGAGCACACGAAAAAAGTATAAAAACTAAACCACATATTTTTTTCATTAGAATTCTCCTTTCACGCCAAAGGTTGGGAAAAATGGCAAACCAGAAATGGCCTCGCTTTTGGAATAATCGTAGGCGTAATTAACCCCTTCTGGATTTTTTGTGTTCAACGCATTTTGAATGTCTAAGTAAAAAGACAAAATCCATTCATCATAAATAACTTTTTTATCAATGCGGACATCAAGCTGATAAGTGGCCGCCGTACGTTTTGAATAAAAATCGCCACGAATAGGAATGTAGACATCGTGATCGGAATCTAAGGTTGCTCCCGTAATTGGAGTCGTGGGTTTTCCTGTGGCAAAACGGAATTTTGCCGAGAAGCGCCAGTTTTTAATAAAATCATAAGCGCCAACAGTATTTAGCACGTGCCTTTGATCATACTCGTAATCATACGTTGACTTGCCTTCTTGCCAGCGTCGACTCTTAGAAAGAGTATAATAAAAAGCAAACATCCATGGAGTCTGGTCGTAACGAACTTGAGTTTGAACACCAACAACATCACCATAGCCACCATTGTTGTAGCGTTCTGGCACACTAGCACCACCGCGCGAAACCGTTCCCAGTGACTGAACCACTAAGCGATCTAATTTTTTGTAAAAAGCTTCACCTGAAACAAAAAGCCCTAGGCCTGAGCTTTGTCCAAAATCTTTATCGACTCCTAAAGCATAGTGAATGGCTCGTGGGGCTTTAAGATCAGGATTCCCGTAAACGTCACTTGTTTCTCTTTCTTCTGGCGGTTGGTAGTAAACCCCCGACGCAACACGAGTGCTTAGACCATCTCCAAAATCGTATTTGATGGATGGGCGAGGAGACACCACATGTTCTTTTGTGATTTTGAAAAAATCATAGCGAAGATTTGGATAATAGGTCCACGGCGACTCCGCAAAACGAAGTTCGTTTCTGTCGTACAAACCAATAACTGTTGTTTTTCCCTCGCCCTTAGTTGAGAGACGGTCTCCTGAACTAAACGGGTTGGAAATTCCACCTTCTGAGTATGTATTAGGAAGTGCTATGTTGAATTTTGACCAGCGATATAAATTGTCATAGCCAATGTATGTTTTCCAAGAAGGAAGAAGTCTTGTTTCGTACTCACCACGTGTGGTCAGAGACCAAATATCCAAGCTAAACTTGTTTGCGCCTGCATCGACATCAATCACATCTCGCCCAAAAGCAATGGACTGCCTCAAATACTCATCCTCTCCAAGTTTTCGCTCATACTGAGGAATGATTCTGTAGAAATTGGTGCTGTTAGAAAAGGTTCCTCGAAAAGCGGGGTCTGTCTCTGCGGGTTCTTTTAGTAGCAGCTCCAAACGGTCCCAACTACCGGCCAAAACAACTTTTAATTTGTCTTTTTCTGTGAGTTGATTTTCATACACACCATTCACGTCTGTGAAGGCCGGGACCACTGTAAGGTCAAAGCCTGAACTTCCGCTTCGAGATATAAATTGGTTAAGGACATAGCCAATGTAACTTTGGCGGGCGCTGAATAAAAAGGCAGCGTCTTTTCCGGCCGGCCCCTCAATTAAAGCTCCAGCATTAATTAAATCAACAAACCCGATTCCTCGAAAGCGATCCCCCCTTGGAGAGCGAGTCCAAAGACCAACCCATCCACCGTTGGCTCTTCCCAATTCTGGACCGTAGCCTGCTGAAAATGTTTCAACCCTGTCCACGGCCTCAGGAAAGACAACAGAGGAAAATCCGCCAAAGTGAAACAAAATGGGAACTTCGTGGTCATCAATCTGGTAATTCGTATCGTCTGGTCCCGATCCTTGAATGACAACTCGCGAAGAAAACCCACTTGTGCGGTTTACCCCTGGTAAAACCTGCACAGCTTTAACCGGGTCACCACCAGTGCCAGGCATGTTAACGAACTGTTCTTGCTTTAGTGTTTTAACGGAACCATCTCTTTTTTTTGCTTGCGCCGTGATGGTTGTTTCATAAACTTGGTAAGAAGACTTCTCCAAATAAAGAACTCTTTCTTTTGCTTCTGAAACTTCACTTTCTAAAAAAATTTCTTTTTTCTCAAGCTTGTTGTAACCACTCAAGTTAATGATGACCTTGGCTTCGCCCAAAGGAACCCCTTCAAGGGAAAAGCGGCCATCTGACTCTGTTACCGTTTTTAATTGATAAGGAAGAACAAAAATATTCACTCCCCCTAGTGGTTTCTTTGTGCCTTTCTCTAACAACAGCCCCTTAAAAACAGACGTTGCTGTTGGCACAGGATTAACAGCTACCGGCTCAACTTCTGTAGTGGGAAGATCCTGCCCTTGCACAAAACTTGCAAAAAAAACACTGAATAAAAAATACGGCATCCATTTCATCATTCGCAATTCACCTTTTTTCAACTAGCCTCTCCACAACTCACTTTTCCAACACAAACTTATAGGAATATCTCATCCAAACAGCAACCTTCTCAGCTCCTAGCTCGGCTGGAGAAAATCGAATTTTTTTTACAGCTTCCACTGCAGCTTCATTAAGACCAAAACCTGGCCCTGAAACCAATTTTACCTTTCTCACATTGCCTTTTTGATCCACAAGAATTTCCATAACAACCGCTCCCTGAATATTATTCTTGCGGGCCTCTTCTGGGTAAGGAATTCTAAATTCTGACAAAAGCATTGGCATGCGGCTGACTAGAAATTCTTCAACAGGTGGAGGAATGTCGTTAGGCAAAGCATCAGCATCGTCTTTGTTTAATTTTAAATTATCTTCCTCTTTTGCAACCGTATTTCCCTGCTTAGCCACAACACCTTCTCCAGGAACATCTGTTGTGAGCGCCTGCCTTGAAACACCAAAAACAGCCCGAGGCTTAGGCTTGCTTGGTGGGGGAACGGGCTGAGGTTTTGTGTTTTGCAATTGAGCAGGATTGGCGGCTGCTGCAAGTTTTCCTTCTTCAGGCAGCGGCCTATCAATATCTTCAAGAGTGAATTCCACTCTCTCCACTTTTGAATACTGCTGAACAAGAAAAACACCTAGGGCGGCAAAAGCCAGCGCCAAATGCAAACCCACGGAAACAAGTAGTGGGTCTTTTTTTAAAAGCTTTCGCTCAAGGCTTTCGAACCTCAAAAGCAAATCTCCTTAATCCTGCACCTTTAACGGCGTCCATGACCTTCACAATATCGCCATGCTTTGCTTCTTGGTCGGCACTAATGACCGCCTGCAAATCGGCATTCTCTTTAACACCACGAGTGGCCTCAATAATTAGCGCCTCAATGGAACTTAGCTGACCATTTAAAACAACTTGCCCAGTTGATGTCACTACAATGCCCATGGTTTTGGGGGCCACAGCATCGCTATTGGCAGCAGCTGGCAGTTGAATATTCATAGCCTCTTTGATCATGGTGGGTGCTGTGACCATAAAAATCACAAGCAAAACCAAAACAACATCCACAAAAGGAGTCACGTTGATATCGGAGATGTCTCCTGAGTCATCGTCTGAGTCCGAGAGTTTTGCCCCCATTAGGATTCCATTCTTGAAAGATATAATTCTTTGAGAGATTCACATTCACTCATCAAGTTTTTCACGCGACGATTGTAAGTATTAAAAGCAACAACCGCGGGGATGGCAACAAACAATCCAACCGCTGTTGCAACAAGAGCCTCAGAAATTCCAGCCATCACCATGGCAGAACCCTGAGAAGAGGCGCCGGGAGAAGCCAGCACACCAAAGGCTTGGATGATACCAAGGACCGTGCCGAACAATCCAACAAATGGGGCGTTTGAGCCCAAAGTTGAAAGAATCGTGAAATCTTTTTCTAGAATTGCACGCTTACTTATTGTGTAACTTTTCACTGCGTGCTCAACGAGTTCTGGTTTTTTGAGACCAGATTCTACAACCTGTCTAAACAAGCCCAAGCGCAAGGTTTTTGCATCGCCTACTTTTTGTTTTAAAACGCTGAAGTTTTTTTCTTCAATGAGTCGTCGAAGCTCGTCCGTTACATCAGCATCATCTAAGGCTTCTAAAACCTTTTTACGCTCTAGAATGACCTTAACTGACCACACCGAGAGCCCCAAAAGGACAACTAAAACTATTTTTGTTAACCACCCAACAACAACAATCCATATTGGCATGGCAAGGTTATATCGCGTAAAATGTAAAACGAATAGAGGCTCTTTGTTTAGAGCTCTAGCGGAATGGTCACAGGGCCCCAAGCGGTAAAATGAATGTCCATGTCCGTACCAAAGGCTCCATAAATCTGCCTGTACGCATTTCTCTCAATGCGTAAATGTCCAACCAGCGATTTAAACTGCTCTTTAGCCAAGCGAGGCTCCATGGCCTTAATAAAAGATGGGCGAAATCCGGAATCAAGAGTTGCGGCAAGTGTGAACTGCGGAACCCAGAGAATTCCACCATCCTCTTTTTTTTGATCTTCCATATAATCTGACAAGTTTAAATTCATGCGACCTTCGCGATCAGGAAAAATTCGCAATCCCTTAACTCGACTCTTAATCCATTCTTCCTTTTCGTGAAGCTGACTTGCTGTGCAAGCCGGCTCCTCATCTTCTTTTGTCCAGCCAACCAACACCACCAAGCCAGGCCCCAGAAACTGTAACTCCACGTGCTCTGATGTCTCAGGTTGAACATAAGAAATCTTTGTTAACCCACTAACTCGTTGAATAATTGCACGCATATGCCTAACTATAATCCCTTAAAATGAACAATGACAAAGGGTTTTATGCCAATGTAGCGCTTCAAAAACCGAGCAATCTCGCCAGCGAACTCTTGTTCGTTGTCAAAATCCCTAATTTTTGAGTGAGCAAAATCTTCAATGGCATCAACGACTTTATGTTTTTTTAAGTACGACTCCGGGCCAACGCCTTCCAAAATAACATTAATGCGCCCTATAGAATCAACGACCAAAGAGACAACTCCGCCTGCGGCCATTGTCTTTCTTGTTTTTACAAAAGCATCTTTGCTAGAAACGCTGAACTTTTGAAAACGGAGAATATTCGGAGAGGTCTCCCTTAAAACTTCTTCTGACAACTCCCATAGGGAAGATTCCTGCGACGGTCGAAACTGCAAAGCCCAGCCATTTTCACAGATATGAATTTTTGCCTTGGACACGCCTGCGGCAACATCAGCACAAGCCATAAGTTGGCGCAGCTCTCCATGAACAGGAACCACGTGATGTGGGTTTAAAACTTCTATCACTGAAGCAATTTCTTCTCGGCGCGCATGACCACTAGCATGTACAGGCCCACCGGCACTAAGCTTAGCCCCTTCCTCAAAGTGAACAGTAACTCCTTGTCTTAGTAAGCCATTTAACAAACGGGAAACTGTTTTTTCATTTCCGGGAATCGTCTTGCTACTGAAAATGATGGTGTCTGATGGTCTTGCCTTAAAATCGGGATGCATTCCTGAAACCATTTGTGACAGAACGCTTCTCTGCTCTCCTTGGCTTCCCGAACACAAAATTAACTGCTCGGCATCGGGGTAATCCGACAATTGATCTGGGCCCAACAATGAAAATGTTTGCTTGGCCTTTGGAAAATATTTTTGCAAAACCCCGACCTGCTGCGCCACTTCCCAGCTCTGTTGAAGACTTCTTCCGGACAGGCAAACCTGTCTGCCCAACTCTTTCGCCTCTTGAATCAAAGACGCAACTCGAAACACGTTTGAAGAAAACAACGTTAAAAAAACTCTACCCTGTGATTCCTTAATGAGTTTTCTTAAACCAGGAAGCAGATCCAGCTCCGAGGCCGAGCGCCCTGGCCTCTCTGCATTGGTTGAATCTATAAATAAAACATCTGCCCTACCATCTGGACCAAACACCCGATATTTTTCTTGTGTGATTGTTCCATCGGCAAATGCCTGCGGATCAACCTTAAAGTCTGAAGTGTGAACAACTTTAAGAGGTCTGTTGCTGTGTGGATCCTTCCACTCAAAAACCAAAGAACAAGCATCAACAATGCTGTGCCTAGTTTCCAAATAACGTATACGAACTCCCTGGAGATTTATTTCTGAGTCGCAATCAACCTGTTCAATGTATTTTTTATTTTGCGGATCGTTTAAGCGAAGTTCAATTAATTTTTTAGCAAACGGCGGAGCCCAAATTGTTGGAGGAGAAACATTCACAGCCTGCGCTGCCTCGAAAATGGCGTTCACCGCACCTATATGGTCTTCGTGACCATGGGTGATAAGCCAATTTTTTACCCGACCGCCTTCAAGCAAAGGTTTATAATCAGGGTAAACAACATCCACACCCAAATCATTAGCATCAGCAAACAACACTCCCGCATCGACAGGAAAAAGACTGTCGCCGAATTCAAAGACCATGCAGTTCATTCCAACTTGACCAAGCCCGCCTAGCGGATACCAGCGAAAAGAGCTCTGCTCACCAAACATAATGAACAACCGCCTGCAGCTTCAACGAATGTCCTGATCGTTGAGGAGACCATGGTTCATTGGCAAACCGTGCAGAACTAACCACGCGTTGCTCATAACCGAGCAACGATTCTATGCTTATGTTTTTCTCAACTTCAAAAACAGGTGACAATTCCACAACAAACACGCCATCTTCACGAGGGCCAAAAATGCCCGCTAGGTTTTTTTCACGACGAAAACCCAAACTCAAAGGGGCGTTCCATCTCTTCCACTTCCAATCCAACACTCCCAACATTTCAAAAACCTGCGCCGAAGAAGACCAGAATGTTTCTCGGGGTTCATAAAACAAGCGAAGCCCCAGCCCGACACTTTCAGGAGACCACGTGGAATCTCTGCGAATCATCCAGCCCCAACCACTGGTGCGAAATCCTTCTGATTTGTAGACAAAAACGGGGTACAACTCGGCATGTCCATCTGTATCACGACGATCCTCAAACCCCGCAAACAAGTGTCCTTCTCCACCCCAACGTAAGCCCCCTTTAACATCAAGCCCAAAGCGGGTTGCAGAATAATTTGGAATAACCGTCGCCTTCTCTCTTAAAAACTTTTTGTAAGAAACTGAGAATGCTCGCTGCAACTCAACTGAGTCATCTAAATGCAGTCGAATAGCGCCAGAGTGAAATGTGCCAGAATAAACGTTGGGCTGGCTGACTCGTCTTCTAAACGTGTAGTCCAAAAAAGCTTTTCGTGAGAATACAGGGAAAGACAATTCCACGTTTGACCTCACATGATGCAACACATCTCGTGTTGATTGGCCTGGGACTCGCAAAGCATATAGTTCTCGGTCTGCCTCAAGACTCGCCTGCACGCTATTTTTACTTTGTTTTTGCATGACCGCAGAAGACAGTGAAAAGTCGTAGCCTCTACTTTGTGGAAACAGCCACGACATTTTAGCTTTGGAAATTGACGTCAGTCCCTCGTAGTTAAACCCTGGGCCATACTGATACGAAGCGCTTGTCAAAACACCCGCCTGCATTTTTTCTTTTTCGTACGAGTTCACAAGCAATGGAACTCCAACGGAGCCCTTGAAAACGCTCAAACCGGTCTTGTGAGAGCTCGTGCTTGAACAACCCTCTACAAAATAAAACAAATCGCGCAGCGCCTTTTCAAACTCTATAGGACGATTCATAAACTGCACACAGTCATGAAGTCGTGGTTTTTCACTGTCGGAATTTAGGCAGCTAGATTCATAAAACAAGAGTTGCTTTGTCAGAGACTGTTTAATTTTTTCAAGTTCTTTTAGCAACAGAGCGTCTTGGCAGTTTCTTTGCGCAATAAGTGTAATTCTTTCGTACTCTTCAAGAGAAACTTTGAATTTTTTATATGTTCCCCAGATGTCTTCTGCTGTTAGTTTTGAGCCGGCCTCAGGCGATGTCGTTTTGCGGTTAGAAGGATCGTTCCCCCATAAAGATTTATCCCATAGGGCTTCAAATGAAGCTTGAGATAAACCAGAGAGGCTCATGGCAGATAAGAAAATGAGGTGATTGATCTTCACTTCTTAACCTCAAGCTCGGGGATATTACCTAGAATTTCTCTTGCATAGGCATTCACAACTTTGTCTTTGCCCATCAAGAGCTCTTTGCGGTATTTCAAAATAACGCTCTTTTCTTTTTTAATGTTCACACGCTCTTTATTCACACGGCTTAGCTGAGAGAGTTCAGTTAAGTATTGGCGGAATAACACTTCTTTTTCTTTGTCTTGAATATCGGCCTGCAACGACTCTCTTAGCGCCCAAACCTTTAACGACAACCCGTCCATTCGTCCGCCATCAAAGACTCCTGAGCGTTTTAGAATTTCTGCATACTCGGCCGCATCCTCAAGGTAAGCGTTCTCAATTAGCGCCGCTATATAGCGGGCTAGCATCGCATCTCTTTTTTCCGACGACCACGCCAGCTCCATAGCAGCTCTATATCGCTCCAAGCGCTCTGACTGATAATTTGTTAAATCTTTTGAAATCCACCCTGGAGGCTGCTTTTTTTTGAACGAGGCCTCTAAAACATCAACACTTCCAATAAGTGCTTCCATTTTAATTCTCTGATCTAATGTTTTTTGCAATGTTTCTGCGTATATTTTTTCTGCTTCTAAAAACAAATTCTGCCTAACCAAGGCCTCCGCAAGCAATAAAGCCTCCTCTTCACTAAAAACCAAACTAAACTGGTCGGCAAAGAGCTGTTGCTTGGCTTGAATTTTTGCCAGCAATTGATAGTTTTTTTGCTCGTAGGCTTTTCGAATAAGCAGGGCCCAAACGTGCTGTTGGATGGAAAGATCCATGTTCTGAGAAATTTCAAACCAAACATTAATCGCCTTGGATTCTTTTGACATTCTTTTGTAGACGACTTCACCAAGGGCTCTTTCAAAACCCGGAGAAAGCTCCCCATCAAAACTCTGAATCGCTGAAAGCAAGAATTCCCAAGCTGCATCAATTTTATCTGCCTTCTCTGCCTTTTTAACTAAGACAAAGCGGCGAAGAGTTTCTTCTTCTAAAGAATCAAAATCGTCTTCACTTGTTTTTTCCAAATGCCCCTTGGTTCTATGAATCACATGAATCCATTTGCTCTCATCATGTTGCGCCAACACCTCAGCACGAACTTTTGGCTTAAGGCCGGAGAAAACCGATTCCACCTTCAACATGAGCTGATGTGAGCGCTCAAGATCAAAAAAGATAGAGTCTCCTAATTGTTGAATTTTTCTTAAAAGAAGACGAGAGACTAAATCTGCCCGCTGCAAGGTTTCCATCTCTTGAAAAGAAAAAGGCACGCGATCTTCCCCAAGACGCAACGACCATTCTGCCTTAAGGGCCAAATCATTTTCAATTTTTTTTGGCTCCAAGGAATTTAGTCTTTGAATTTGGGCAAACTCCTCTAATCTCTTAAAGTAGTTTTCTGTTTCCAGAAGAAACTGTTCCCCCATTTTTTGATACGTCGTAATGGGGTTGGAAAAAGCAACTTGATAGGCCAGAGTCAAGCTAGGCAAAAAAGCGAAATAAATTCTTCGGCTCATTCAGACGCCTGCCTTAATTTTGTTATGTCATAACGAATCAGCTGCACGACGGAATAAATTTTATCTTTTTTCTGTTTATTCGGGAACACAGCGGGGTTTTGCAACAAATGCTCAGCAAAGGTAATAGCTGCCTCAGACTCAATATGGCGGCCCAGCTCAGCTTCTGACCTTGCCAACGCTAGCCACAACCTAACGGCCTGCTCTTCACCTGCGTAATGACCAGAAACCAAATACATTCGACTCAATCCTGAAACTCCCTGATACTGTCCAGCCTCTGAGAGTGAGGCCAACAAGGACGTGTCCAAGACCTGGGCGCGAACAGTCGTCGTGCCCACAAAGCATAAAAAAAGAATGCCACTAAAAAAACGACTACTTTTTTGAAAGTATTCTTTGAACATCCACATGCAATTCACTTCCCAGCCAACCCTTCGGGTTAACCTTAACCTGAAAGGCCGCAACCTCTCCTTGTTCTCCTACAAATACTGGGGCAAAACCCTCGCCGACCAGACGCCTTGGGCGTGAACTAAAGGGATCCACCGCCGTTTTGGCATCAGCATAGACTCGAATTAAAACATTTCTCTGTCCCACAGGAACACTTCCAAAAAATGAGGAATACCACCGAAGCTCAGCTCCGCTCACAGGAAACAATGAACTCTGCGTGTCTCCATCAATTGATATCAGCACACGGTGTAGTGAAATGTTTCCCTCTTCTTGAAGCCGTAAATGCACACCTAATGAGGCGCTTTGAGTCCCCAGCTGTTCTGTTTCCTTAACACCTAGACTTAGGCCTTGATAATTTTGTAAAATATCTGCGTATTGATGACGAAACTGCGCTTGGAACTGAAGAAAATCTTCTCGTGTTGACCAATCCGTAGCCTCATCATCACTAGCCACTGCCGTCAGCTGGCAGGTGAGTGCCAAGAAAAAGGCACCCACCCTTAAAGCATGTGAAAACATTTCACCATTTTGCCATGACCTTTGGCTTTTAGGGATAGCCAAACCCGGCAAAACAAAAGAAAATAGAAAAGAATGTTTAGGACGACTCCCTCTCGACCCACCTTAAGTGCCATTGGGCTACTCTTCTTGCTTGGCTGCGAGAGCTCACACAAAACAACACCATCACCTTCAACGACTTTTGTTTTGGCCGTTGACACCCCTCCTTTACAGCTTGATCCAAGAATGAGCAGCGACGCCACGTCTGCCGTGCTTGTGCGCATGCACACCCTAGGGCTTATTGACGTGGATGAACGGCAAAACCCAATTCCTGCAGCAGCAAAAAAATTTAGCACTACAGATTTTAAGAAGTTTGTTTTTGAATTGAGGGACGACCTTTTTTTTCACGACGGCACTCCTGTCAAAATGGAAGATCTTATTTACTCCATCGAAGAATATAGGTTGCCAACAACTCGAGTGAAGACAGGCCTTCAAGAGCTTATGTCTTTTTCACAAATTGCTCAGAACACAATTGAGCTTAATTTTTCTTCTCCTCGATTATCTTTTTTAAGTTCGGAACTACCCAATTTCAGAATTTTACCCAAACATTTGGCGGGCAAAAAAAACTATTCCGACTTTCCCATTGCCTGTGGCCCATGGAAGTTAGTTGACGCCAATAAAAACAACCTTGTTTTTGCTCGCCACAAAAACGATCCCATTTATAAGTTTTCCTATGAATCCCTTGTTGTGAAGACCATTCAAGACCCACTGCTCAGAGAGCTCTCCTTGCGCAAAGGAGAATCCGACGCCACCATCAACTCTCTTCCCATTTTACGAATTCATGAGTTAAAAAACGACTCTGCTTTTCAGATTCATGCGACACTGGGGAGCTCTTATCAATATCTGTTACCCAATTTTCGCCAGCCACTCATCCAAATAAAAGACGTTCGCCGTGCCTTAGCACTTGCCACTCCAAGAGAAGCACTCATCAAGCATCGTCTTCATGGCCTTGCCACACTGGCAAACACTCCTCTTGTTCCTCACGATAAATTTTACCACTCTTCACTAAAACCTCTTCCTTCAAATTTAGAAAAGGCAAAGCAAATATTAAAATCCATTACACTCCCCACAAAAAACATTCGACTTATTGCCCCCTTCTCAATGGAGAATCAAAACTTAACTCTTGTAATAAAAGATTCCTGGGAGCAGCTTGGTTTTCGGGTTCGAGTGCAACTTTTAGAAAACGCAGCCTTCCAAAAAATGAGCCAAGGCCCTCTTTACGATATTGCACTACATAAATGGTATGGCATTCCGGATCCAAGCATGCTCTCACGCTTATTTCATAGTCGTGAAATCAAGTCTGGGCGTAATCGAGGCGCCTATCACAACAAGTTGATAGACTCACTGCTTGCCGAATCCGAAACACAAACCCATTTCCAAAAGCGTCAAAAAATTCTCTTCTCTGCACAAGAACTCATAGCCGAAGATTTTGCCCATTTACCTCTTTGGTACGTCGATGACATTACCGTTTTAAGAAAGAACATTAAAAATTATAAAGCACCCATAAAAGCGGCATGGTATCCTTTGTTCACAACAAGCAAGGAACCGTAAGATTTATGATCATGGAAACAGATGCCAATGATTTTATTTTATTTCCACGAGACCCTCTGCCCATTCTTCTTGTCGACGACGAACAAAATATTTTAGATGCGCTCTCTCGTGACCTTCGAAAAAGTGCTGAATGCATTTGTTTTACGGATGCCGAATTGGCCCTCAAAGAACTAGAGACGCGGGAGTTTTCTGTTGTCATAAGCGACCTCCGCATGCCAAAAATGCATGGGCTTGATTTTTTGCGACGCTGCTGCGAACTTCGTCCTACAACTCAACGAATTTTGCTTACCGCTTTTGCAGATTTGGCCAACGTAGCCACAGCCATCAACCAAGCTCGACTCAATTTACTTTTAACAAAACCCTGGGAAGCCGAAGAGTTACGACGTGGCGTTGACGAGTGTGTCGCCCTACACCGCTTGGCTCGTGAAAATCATTCATTGAGACAAATGGCGTTGACTGACCCCTTAACACAAGTTGCCAATAGGCGATATTTTTGGGAGAGACTCGAGGCAGAGCTTTCGCGAGCCAAACGATACAGCAGACCTCTTTCTTTAATGATTTGTGATATTGATGATTTCAAAAAATACAACGACACCTATGGGCATCTTCGTGGTGATGCCGTTTTAAAAGATGTCGCCTCCTCGCTTGAGAAGGGGAAAAGACTCACCGATCTTGTTGCCAGATACGGCGGCGAAGAATTTTGCGTCCTCTTGCCTGAGGTGAATCTTCGCCAGGCTACGGAGATTGCCTCTCGCCACCTTGAAACAGTAAAGCTGCAAACTGGAATTAGCCTGAGCATAGGTGTTGCGGCATACCCGGAAAACGCGCTGTCTTCCACAGAGCTCATTGACACTTCCGACAAGGCTCTTTTAGTTGCAAAAAAAACCGGTAAAAGCAGAGTTGTCGTTTCTTCATTCTCAGCCGCAGCAGGAGAAGAGCCGTCGTGAGCCAAAAACCTCATTTTTTTATTCCCAACAGCTCACTAAGTGAAAACTTAGTCATTGAAGAATCGCTACTGCCAAGTGATGTTCAAAATCATCTTCGTGCCCTGCGACTGCGCGAAGGGGACGAGCTGAAAATTTTAAATGGCAAGGGCCTTGTTGCCGACGGCATTTACTCTCAAAAAAAAATTCAGCTCAAAAAACTAACAGCACATCTTCCCTTGGCCCCAAACATTCATTTAGTTCTAAGCCCGCCACGCGGAGATGCTCTTTGGGAGGCCATCACCCAGTCGACTGAAATTGGGGCAAGCCATCTCTCACTAATCCGCTCCGACCACTGTCAGTTTGGAAAAAACCAAGCCCCTTCTTTTGATCGCGCTCAACGAATTTCAGACGCCGCCATGGAACAGTGTTGCCGACCCTGGAGAATGGAGCTATCCACTCAGTGGAGCTCACTTGAAACTATGCTCCAGAAAAAAAATGTCCTTCATGTTGTTGCCGATGAAGGCCTGGCGGGAAATGACGAGATTGGTTTTTTTAATGGCGCTCCACAGATAGATGCCACTACACCTATTTTTTTATACATAGGCCCAGAGGGCGGTTGGTCGGACAGAGAGCGACAGCTTTTTGACAACGTCGCCCTAAAACTGGGGCTTGGTTCTCTTGTTTTACGAGTGCCCACAGCCTGCGTAGCCAGCATCCACTTTTTAAGAATTGTGTACACGGCGAACAAAAGACTGTAAAATATAAGCAATGATGCACACACCCACGGATTCTCCGCCGAATAAAAAGCGTTTTTTAGAACTCCCTGAACTGCCTATTCGCGAAATGCGTTCGCTCGCGTTTTCCGTAAAAACAAATTTTCAAAATTCCATACCTGCAGAATATCACCTCCAACTAGGATCTCAGTGCATTGACCATGCCGTTGTTATTGTCGTTGCCGCAATTTTTGTAGGTGCTGGACTTTCTCTTTTCAACCTTAGCAACCATCAAGCACCATTGATTGCCAATCCCTTTGTTTGGCTTTCCATTACTGGTCTTGTGTTTTGGATTGGCTTTGTTTACCGCAGCCTCGCCTTTGGTTTGTTTGGTGAAAGCGTGGGGTCGCATCTAAACCGAATTCAACCTGCTGCAGCTCCTGGCTCGCCACGATTTTTTATTGAGATTTTTTTGGAAAGTCTTCACCTAGCCCTACCTGTTCTTTGGATTTTAGATATTGTGTTTCGCTCTCAGTTCCACTTTGCACTTGGCATGAGAATGACATACAGACTGCGACGATCAACGAGTCACGCTCATGCACAACCCTAGTTCGACAAGCACTATTCTTAGCTGGAAAGAGGCCGCGCTCTTAGCCGAAAACTGCCGCAAAGCAGGGGGCCTTGTTGTGACCACAAACGGATGCTTTGATTTATTACACAAAGGCCACGTCAGCTATTTGCAACAAGCTCGCTCTCTTGGAGACCTCTTAATTGTAGGCTTAAACTCTGATGAGTCTGTTAAAAAAATCAAAGGTCCAGAGCGCCCCTTAAACAACGAAACTGACCGTGCCTTTGTTTTATCCGCGCTACGATGCATTGATGGCGTCTGTGTTTTTTCAGAAGAGACTCCCGTGGAATGGTTAAAAACCATTCGTCCCCACATTCACGTCAAAGGTGGCGATTGGGTTCCTGAAAAAATGCCCGAAAACGCAACCATTCGTTCCTGGGGTGGAAAAATTATCACCATTCCTTATGTGGATGGATATTCTACGACTTCGCTTATCGCAAAATCAAAAACAGTGCGCTAAAACGCAAGGACATGAACGCAGAACTTTTTTTAATTCGTCACGGACAATCTCAGTACAATTTAGAAAATCGTTTCACGGGCTGGGTTGATGTTGCCCTTACCGCACAGGGCGAGGCTGAGGCTCTTGCCACAGGGAAAAAATTAAAGGCCGCAGGCTTTGCTCCAGACATTGCCTTCACATCAAACCTCCAGCGTGCGCAAAAAACACTGGCCATTGTTTTAAAAGAACTGGGGCTAGAGCAAATTCCTATTTTAAAAGACAAAGCTCTTAACGAACGCCACTATGGAGATTTACAACACAAAAACAAAGCGGAGACCGAAGCACAATTTGGTAAAGAACAAGTTCACATTTGGCGTCGAAGTTACGACATAGCCCCTCCTGGTGGAGAAAGCCTTAAGACAACTGGGGACAGAACTCTTCCCTACTTCCACTCAAAAATTATTCCTGAACTTCACGCAGGAAAAAAAGTTCTCATTGTGGCTCACGGGAACTCGTTGCGCTCTATTGTAAAAGATGTCGAACACATGACCCCAGAGCAAATTTTAAAAACAGAATTGGCCACTGGCGAATTTCGCGCCTACGACTTCGACACCAAAACGGGAACATTTAAATTAAAATAACGTTCGCTAGAATTCTAACGAGGTTCTTAATTTAAAAACCCAGCAAAGCCTTCTTCGCAAAAGCCACGTTTTAGGGCACGATCAACATCCGCCTTCCCCAATGACCAAGGAAGAATAGACGCTCTCACAAACTCATTGTCTATTTTTGCTACAGCATCCTCAAATTCTGTACGCGTTTTGAAGCGTAGCTCTATTCTATTTCCATCCCATGTAATCACGTCATCTGCGGCATCATACTGACGATTCATTGCTTCAAGCTGAACACGCACGGGACCATCAATATCGGGCGAAAAATCTATTCGAAAAATACTAATCTTGTCGGCGGCATCAAAAACAATTTTGTCTTCTTGCGACAACCTATCAGATACAGAAAGTGCTTGACCCAACTCTGAGGCCTTCAGATTTAAAGGACTAAATGTCAATTTTGTTGTGGGCACAACTAAATAAGCAGGACGCCATTCTCGTTTTAAAAAATTTCGATATTCGCCAATGCTATCAAATGAAACACTCGCCGTTTTTCGACGATACAAATCCTCTTCCTCTGCGATTTCTATGGGGGCAGCATCTCGAATGTGCTCGGCACTAAAAATGACAAAAATTCTTCCTTTTTCATCGAACTCAATTCTATTCAAGGCCACTCGTCCACTCAGCTTACTCAGTTCGGGAAATCGTTTTTCAAATGCCTTCAAAACATCTTGAGGAACAAACTGCCCACGGTCAAAGTAATCTTTCCCCTCCTGAAAATATAATCCTGCAGGAAAATGCATCAACGTTTTCCGCTTTGCATTTGTTTCCTCAATTTGAAAACGACTCTGCGCCCAAACATTAGCAACAAAAACTCCACTCAAAAAAACAACAATATTTATTCCATTTTTAAAATTCAACCGATTCATGCCATGAGTTTGAGTCCCGTGAGCTCGACTAGCAAGCCAATAAACCGCCAGTGTTTAGGGCTTTGCGATTACGTTTAAAAGCTATGAGCTAGCAGCATGGAAGCAGAGAAGTGGCTGTCATAAAAATCGATTTGAAAACCAAGTTTTGCCAATAACTCAATGCGACCACCAAGCGTAAAGTGCAACGCAAAATTGTTTACGCCTCGACCATTGACGTTATTGGCAAGCAAGTCGCCACGCATTTGTGAATTCGCCCACGCCAAACCAATTCCTGCATACGGCTGCCACAAAATTAAATCTCTGGAAATTTGCGCATCCATCTGAAAAGCGTGCGCCGTTAAATCATCAAACGCATCAACATACGTGTACTGCGTCAGCAAGCTTCCTGCAGTTGCAATGTCATAGTCGCGCCAAAACACCCACTGAACACCACCACCATAGGCCATGATGCCATCGTAAATATCTCCAGGTGCTGCTGACGCTGAAACCCGAAATTCTGCTGGCAAATCCCACGTTGCCCAAACGCGCGGCAAGGGAACAATTCTTGGAACAATCGCTGTGCCATCACCATGATCAAGCAAACTATTTCGAGAGACAAAGGTTGTTTCAATGCCAACATCTAAGCCAAGCTCTGGATTAGGAACCGCAGGCGCGGTCCACGAACGATGTGAAGAGGGAAACACAAGAGTATCAACGGCGTCTGTGACTTCTTTTTGATTTAATCCGGCAGAGAGCTCTGTCGCCAAAACATTGTTCAAAAAAATCAAATTCAAAAGAAAGCCAATTCCCGCAAAGCGCGATAAAATTTTAATCACCATGGGCCCCATAATAACATCGCTTCAGCCCCACATAGAAGAGTGGATTAAAGATCTCCGATTAAAACATCGGCGAAGTCCTCGAACTTTGGAATCGTATGCCGCAGTTTTAAAGAGATTTCATGATTTTTTAGGGGAGCAAGCACTCACCCCTGCAAGCCTACAAGACTTCATTCAAGACAGCTCCTCACAGCTTGCTCCCAGCTCCCTTGCACAATGGACATCGGCCCTAAAGAATTTTTTTACTTGGGCTGAAAAACAAAAACAATTCGGGCCTGAGTTTAAAAAAATCATTCAACGCCCACGGCTGACAAAAAAATTAACGCAAATTGTCGAAGAAGAGGATCTTCATCTCTTAAAACAAATGATTGAGACTAGGCCTCAAGAAGAGCAGCTTTTCTTTGAGCTCATTTATGGGAGCGGATTGCGCCTATCAGAAGCCTACAATTTTGAGTTTTCAAAAGCGGACCTTTCTACCCCCAAACTTCAGGTTTTAGGAAAAGGTAATAAATATCGGCAGGTTCCATTAACCTCAAAGGCAGTTTCGCTATTAAAAATCATAGGAAAAAACCCCTGGATAGGGCGAACAACGGTGCGTTCGCTTAGGCGCTGGGTGGAAAATTGGGGCAAACTTTGCGCCCTTGGAGAAAACTGCGGGCCCCTACACCCGCATAAACTTAGGCACTCCATTGCAAGCCACCTTCTAAAACGGGGCGCTAAACTCCCTCAAATTCAAAAATTGCTAGGACATGAGCGCCTCGGAACCACCGAGAGATACACCCATTTAAACGTTGACGATTTGGTTCGTGTCTATGACGAAAGCTTTCCCAAAGTTTTGACAAAAAAATCCTAGCGAAAAATTCCCGAAGCTGATGTATCTTAGTTAAATCTATGAATCACATGATTATTTCCGTACTTGCTTCTGTGTTTTTTATTGGCGGGCCGCTCACCCTGTACATCATCATTAAATTGTTAGGGCAAACATGGGGCTCCTTAAACGCAAAATTTGTACGCAGCTCAAACCCAGACGCTCCACTAGCCATTGCCGTGGGTTGGGATGATGAATCCTACAACCTTGCCGTCAACCGCATTCGCGTTGAATTCTCCGAGCCAATTCGCGGAGGAAGAAGCGACGCTTTCAGTCTAACTTTTGAAGACAAGAGCGCCAAAAAAAGAAGCTTTGTTGTTCCACTGAAATTTTCAAAAGAACAAATCGATATGCTTACAGACAACGGTGTTGATGGAAAAATTTCCACCTTCAAAAAATCATATGCCACAATTGAAGTGGAAACCGTAGCAGGCGACACCGTCCGCTGCGCAATTCCTAAAAAGAAAATTCGCGAAGCCTTTTTTGGCAGCGATGCCATGGCTCCCAAAGATGCCGAGCAAATGCCCGCCACCGACCTGGACCCATGGGTTCTTCAAGCGCGCCACTTTCCTTGGAGAAAAGCTGCTGAAGAAGCTGCCGCTGCCCCTGCTGCCAAGGGTGCCGGCGGGCCAAAAGCCAAATCGTCTGAGCCCACGGTTGTGGACTTCATTGTGACTAAAGTTTGGATTGAACCTGGATGCATTGTCTGCGACGCCTGTGAAAACGAGGCGCCAGAAGTGTTTAAAGTTTTGGCCGATACCTGTATTGTGGTTGAAAATGCACCTTTGGGCAACGCGGGCTCCATTGCCGCCGCCGCAGAAGGCTGCCCTGTAGACGTCATCAAATACACAAAAGCACCCAAGCCAGCCGCATAATTTACAGGCTCTTTTGCCCCTCAAAAGCCTAAATTTTAGTAAAAAAATTCAGGCCTTGACCAACTTTCGAGTCATGGCTACAAGAGATGCGTTGAACGTTTGTGGTACGTTTATTCGTTCAATACGGTTGGAGCGGTAGTTAAGTTGGTTATAACGCCTGCCTGTCACGCAGGAGGCCGCGGGTTCGAGTCCCGTCCGCTCCGCCAATTTTACCTGAACATTAAGTTAATGACCCCGTTTTACACTTCAGCTAAACTCACGCCATGTCGATTGATTCAGAAAAAGACCTCGAAGGGCTTCGTAAAATCGGCCGAATTGTTGCTCGATGCCTTTTGCATATGCAATCTAAGCTTGAGCCCGGAATCACAACACTCGAACTAGACACACTTGGCGGTGAATTTCTATCAGCGCATGGGGCACGTTCTGCGCCCAAACTCACGTACAATTTCCCAGGCCACACCTGCATAAGCGTTAACGAAGAAGTTGCACACGGCATTCCTGGTTCAAAAATTCTTAAAGCAGGAGACCTCGTCAACATTGATGTTTCTGCTGAGCTAAACGGATATTTTGCCGACACCGGTGGCTCTGCAATAATTCCTCCAGAGGCCCTTCTTCATCAACGAATTTGTGCTGTTGCCAAACAGGCGCTTGAAAACGCAATGAAAGAGGCGCATGCAGGGGCCAGACTGAATCGAATTGGCCACGCCATTGAAACCGAAGCCACCAAACATGGCTTAACCGTTATTCAAAATCTTGGCAGTCACGGTGTTGGCCGCGCTCTTCACGAAGAACCAAAATTCATTGCTGGGTTTTACAACAAACACGACAAACGCATCTTGAAGAAAAATCAGGTCATCACCATTGAGCCCTTTATTTCTTCGGGCGCACACGAAGCCATCGAAAATGGTGACGGCTGGACACTAGTGACCACTCCGGGAATTTTTACTGCGCAATATGAGCACACCATTGTCATTACCGACGGCATGCCCCTCATTATGACATTGCCAAGCTAGCCCCCTTTGCTTTCCAACATCCTCACTGTAATCTTAACGACATGCTTTATTTTTTATTTGCCTTAGCCTCCCTCACAACAACCTCAATTTTTGCACAGACAAGCAATCACCCCCATGCAAGCGTTGTCACTAAGCAGTCTTCCTGGCAAAGCGCTGGCGAATTTGAAGGCAAAGCCATTATGCGCGACAACAAAACAGGCTTACTGTGGTACCCAGCACTAAAAAAAGAATCGAATTGGAAAAATGCCATAGCAAGATGCGAGGCTCTTGGGCTTCGCCTGCCTAATCAAGATGAGTATTTCGATGCTGAGGTTCATGGAATTCGAAAAGCACTTCCCGATTTAAAAGGAAAATCATACTGGTCATCTTCGCGAATCGACCCGGTATTTACCATTGGCTACAACTCTAAAAAAGGCACCACTTACTACGATTTTTTCTTTACGCCCTATTCTGTTCGTTGTGTAAAATAAACGAGTGCGATTACTAAAGCTCCTCTACGTCCAAGTCCTTATTGGAATTTTCCTTGGTATTGCACTTGGACTTTTGCACCCTGACTGGGGCGCAGAAATGAAAATTTTAGGCGATGCGTTCATTTCTCTGCTCAAAATGCTCATTGCTCCTATTATTTTTTGCACCGTTGTCATGGGTATTTCTAATATTGGTGACATCAAAAAAGTGGGGCGTGTTGGAGGCAAGGCACTTTTATATTTTGAAACAGTATCAAATATATCACTAGTGCTAGGCCTAATTGCAGTGAATGTTTTTAAACCTGGAAAAGGATTTAATGTTGACCCCGCCACTCTTGATGCCAGCAGCATTAGTAAATTCACGCAAAAAGCAGAAGACGTTTCCTTTGTTCAATTTTTGCTCAACATCATTCCTAAAACGTTTTTAGAGGCCTTCACCAGCAATGGTGATTTGCTCCAAGTTCTACTTTTAGCCGTTTTGTTTGGTTATGCATTAAGCCACATGGGAGACAAAGCGAAACCAGTACAAGTTTTAATTAGCTCTTTGTCTCAAGTTTTTTTCCGCATCGTGAATATGCTCATGAGATTAGCGCCTATTGGAGCATTTGGCGCAATGGCCTTTACCATAGGGAAGTTTGGTGTAGCTTCGTTTGGACCGCTGCTTTCCCTTATGGGGACCTTTTACTTAACCTGCATTTTTTTTGTGGTCGTAATTTTGGGACCCATTGCGCGCCTAACAGGGTTTAATATTTTTCACTTTCTTCGCTACATCAAAGAAGAGCTTTTCGTTGTACTTGGGACTTCATCATCTGAAAGCGTTCTTGCTCCTCTTATGGAAAAACTCGAGCGCCTGGGATGCTCAAAGCCTGTTGTTGGACTTGTTGTCCCAACAGGGTATTCCTTCAATCTTGACGGGACCAACATCTACATGACCATGGCCGCGGTTTTTGTGGCTCAAGCTCTAAACATTGACTTAACCATTGGTCAGCAGCTTAGTATTTTATTGGTCGCAATTTTTACCTCACAAGGGGCCTCTGGTGTAACCGGGGCCGGGTTCATTACACTTGCTGCAACTCTAGCCGTTGTCCCAACAGTTCCTGTAGCGGGCCTTGCACTCATCATTGGCATTGACAGGTTCATGTCAGAGGCGCGCGCCATTACCAACCTCATCGGCAATGGAGTTGCTACAATTGTAGTTTCACGCTGGGAAAAAGAATTAGACGTAGAAAAACTTAACAAAGAGCTTTCTCTAAAAAAGCGATATACTTAATGATGTGATCGCGAAGTTGTTCCGTGCTTTGTTCAAATGGCGCCTCAAACAGAGGCCACTTGAAATTTATACTGATGGCGGATTTAAAAAAGGCAAAGGCACATGGGCCTTTGTTGTTGTAAAAAACAACAAGGTCCTCTTTGAAGCCGCAGGAGACGCTCCACTACTTGGTGGGAATCGCCTTGAATTTCAAGCGGCCATTGAAGCACTCAGGTGGCTTAGCCCCAATTCACGGGCAACGATCCATTCTGATTCCAGGCTTTTGATTGATTCCTTGAACTTATGGATTCCTGAGTGGAAACAAAATGATTGGGCTAAAAAAAATGGAAGACCCATTCCTTTTGTAGATCAGCTCATTGTTTTAGATGGCTTAAATCAAAAGCATTCTATTCAATGGAAATGGATTAAGTCACATTCGGGAAATGTACATAACGAACGCTGTGACCATCTGTGCACTCTGGCAAGAACACACACATGATTAGTGCTTAGGTAAAGTTACATTAATAGCGCAAAGAAAATTTAGCGCCATAAACCGGCACTTCAGCGCCACCTGCCACAAAAACATCGTACCAGCTATGAGCAAAAATATTTTTTCTAAGATCATATTTATTTCGGCTAGCCTGCCAGCAAAACAAAAGACCTGCGATATATCGAATGGTAAACTCCATTGAGGTTTTGTTGTTGTGAGCAGCAGAAAATAAGGCAGCAGATGTTAAAGCACCAAGAAACTCAGATCCAAACAAAATAGAACTCATTCCAGGATACAAAAAACCTCTAAAGAGGGCCTCTTCCCCCAACCCCACGAACGTGTATTTAACCCAAGAAACCGGGTTTTTTAATCCTGCAAATCCATTGCCTGCACCAGCTATTGCGCCAACTGCTACAATTGGCGCACCAATTGGATCTTTAATGTTTGCTAGTTGAAAATTTGCAAAATAGTTTTGATATATAGATTCTTGAACGGTTTTTTGTGCTCCTGCATCTTTATAGGCATCGTACATGTTGTACATCCAAACGTTAAACCCTATAGAGCTGAGCAGACCATTTCCACTACCCATAAGCAAAACTGTTGCACCAAACCAACCCACGCCCTCAAGCAAATCACCCTGTGCCACATGGCCAAGGCCGGGGACAACACCGAGAGTCCCATACACACCTGGCCACATCAAAGCATCGGCTCTACTTTTTTGGAAAACAAAAATACTTGCGAACACTAAAAAACAAAGCATTCTTTTTTTTATATTCATGAAACTCATTGCGATGAGCTCACAATTTAACCTTGGTTTAGTAAGTCGTCCAGAGAGGATACAAAGCTAATCACCTAAACCCGAACACGCTTATTTGCATTTCGTAATCGACTCGCTAAGGTCCGAATAAGCCCCGAAACCCACGGGGGCTGCTCGTTAAGCAAACGATCAAACGTCTCTCTTGGAATTTCAATTAAATGGCATTCGTCTTCTGCAATAACATTGGCCGAACGCTCGTTTTTATCTAAAAAAGAAAGCTCTCCCACCAATTCCCCCGAAACCACCCAACCCAGGTTAACTTCTTTTCCTTCACGCATTAAGTAAACGCGCATCTTGCCCTTTTCCAAAAGATACATTTGCTTAGAGGTTTCTCCCTCTTTAAGAAGCAGCGTTCCTGGACTTATGGTTATTTTTTGCACATTGTTTTTTTCGGACTTTTTACAAAATTTGTTTACTCCACAACGACAGTTTATTGACGGCCCTTGCCATGTTACATTTCACTCATGAGTTTCCTAAAGAAATCAACGGCGCGGCTAGTCCTTAGAGCATTAGAGGCCTCAGACTATAGTGCCTGGGTTGAGTTCTGGAATTCAAACACAAAAGCAAAAAATGAGTGGGACATTGCGAACAGACGACGCACAAACCTTAGCCGAAAAGATTTTTCACAAGTTTTAAAATTACAAAAAACTCGCCGGAAAAATGATGACTATTATGATTTCTTGGCGTTTAGAAAATCTGATGGGAAAATTATAGGATCCATCAGCATCATGGATGTTTCTCGTGGACTTTTTCAAAGCGCCTATCTTGGCTACTCCATCTCAAATCAGTTTTGGGGCATGGGATATGGCAAGGAAGCAGTCCGCGCCTGTATAGACCTTGCCTTTACCGCTTTAAAACTTCATAGAATTGAGGCTGGGATTTCTCCTCATAACAAGCGCTCCATTGCACTGGCAAAATCGCTGAGAATGAGAAAAGAAGGGCGAAAAGCGCGCGCGCTTTTCCTTGATGAACGCTGGCAAGACATGATGGTTTATGCCCTGACCTGTGAAGATTGGGGCCTCAAGTTTAGAGGCCCAAAACTCACGCTATCGAATCGTCGTTAATCTTTATTTTGCCACTATTTTACATTAAACAAATGCTTAAAGTTGTTCCAACGAGACTGAATCACCAGCAAAAGCAAAACAGCAATAACAATTGCCATTGGTGCTCCTGAGCGATCAACGAACAGATTAATGCCAACTATGTTCACTATGACTGGCGTTAAAATAATAATTCCTAGGTCAACAAATCGACCCGACAGAAAAAATATGCCCGCTACAAATTCAATAAATTTTGCCAAAGGGATTAAGTATTTCATTCCCACAATTCCAGTCATGACCGTGGTCATTTCAGGAGACATCTCAGTTGGCATTGGAAACAGTCCATTGCCCGTGATGGCTCTTAGCAACCCATCCAAACCAAACACCGTAAACATGAGTCCGAGCAAGAGACGAGCGCCCGTTGTAATTTTTTGCATATTCTGTTTTCTCCTTATTTAATTGGAATTTTTAAATAACTTTTACCGTTGTTTTCTGCTTTAGGTAGGCGTCCCGCATCAATGTTGACCTGAAGGCTGGGAAGCAAAAGCTTGGGTGCTGACAATGTCGCATCTCTTGCATCTCGCATTTTCGTGTACTCATCTTTTGTGGTTGAACTTTTTAATTGTAGATTTTGAGCCTTTTGCTGAGCAATGGTTGTCTCCCACTGCGCCTCACGCTTTCCACCACCCTTGTAGTCATGGCCAACAAAGACTCGAGTTGTGTCTGGAAGCTTATAAAGTTTTTCAGTGATGGATTCGTACAAATCTTTTGAGCTACCAGCGGGAAAGTCACATCGCCCCGTTCCTGTGTCAGGCATAAATATAGCATCTCCTGTAAACACAGCGCCTCCAATGAGATAAGAAACACAAGCTGGAGTGTGTCCCGGAGTGCTTAAAACCTGAACCGTAATGCTTCCTGCATTAAAAAGCTCGCCGTCTTTTAAAAGCCTGTCGAACTGCTTGCCATTGGGGATAAACTCTTCTGGCAAATTGTATATTTTTTTAAAAACACTTTGCACCTCAGTAATGCGCTCACCAATGGCTAAGATTGCCGATGAGTGCTTTTTTTTCACTTCTTGCGCTCCAGAAAGATGATCAGCATGTGCGTGCGTTTCCAAAACATAGTGAATTTTCAAAGAAGCTTCTGACAAAAAACTTTCCAGCTTTTGCAGGCTTTCCGTTGAGGTTTTCGAAGCTGCAGGGTCGTAATCAAGCACAGGATCAATGACAATCGCATCACGCGTTTGTGCATCAAAAACCACATGAGTTAGTGTTGCCGTTGCCTCATCATAAAAGCTTTTAACTTCAGGTTTTGCGTTGCCCATACTCAATTTCATCCTCTTTATTCAATTTGAAGCAATCTATCATGAACAAGCTAAGGCAAAAAACCCAAAAATCTGCTTATATAAAAAACATGAAACTTCATCATAAACTCATTTTGTCTCTTGTTTTAGGTGCAGCACTTGGCACCGTTTTACACTCAGAAATAAACAGCCCGTGGATTCTTGGTCTCAGCCAAATGGTTTTTGAACCCCTTGGACAGATTTTTTTACGCTTAATTTTCATGATTGTTGTCCCCATGGTTTTTTGTGGCCTTGTTTTGGGCGTTTGTCAGCTTGGACAGCACTCTGGCCTTGGAAAAGTCATATCCAAGACACTCCTTTACACTTTTATAACCAGCACGGCATCGGTTTTAATTGGAGTGTTCCTTGTTAGCGTTATTCGACCTGGGCGCTTTGTGCAGCTCAACACAGAAACACTAAATGCGCAGATGCTGAGTGTGGAAAAAATTCAAAAGAATGCAGGAGCAGCCAAGCCAGCACTCCAAGCCCTACTGGAAATCATTCCTAAAAATCCGCTTGAGGCCGCCACCAAGGCGCTCGATGGGGAGATGCTCTCTTTGATGTTTTTTGCTTTGATTTTTGGCCTAGCGCTTAGCAGACTTGTCGTTTCGCAAGAAAGTCGACTCGTTTCTGTTCTTGAGGAAATTTACGAATGTTGCATGAAGATTGTCGATTACGCCATGAAACTTGCGCCCTACGCGGTGTTCGCCTTGGTTTTTAACAGCACGTTTAAATTTGGCTATGATTTGATTGTTTCGCTTTTTGTTTACGTTCTTGTTGTAGTCGCTGCTCTAGCCCTTCAGCAGTTTGGTGTTTACAGTTTCTTGCTAAAATTTATTGGCAAACGCGCTCCCATGTCTTTTTTTAAAGCTTGCCGCGAAGTGTATATTTATGCCTTTGCCACGGCCTCTTCAAACGCAACCCTTCCAAAAACTTTGGAGCTTGCCGAGCATAAACTAAAACTAAGGCCTTCCGTTTCTAGATTTGTCCTAACCGTTGGATCAACTGCCAACCAAAATGGCACAGCTCTTTTTGAAGGAATAACAGTGTTGTTTTTAGCGCAAGTTTACCAGATAGACCTTACACTCTCTCAACAGTTTACTGTCGTCGTCATGTCCATACTGGCGGGCATTGGCACTGCTGGCGTTCCTGGCGGCTCTCTTCCTTTAATTATGATTTTACTTCAACAAGTTGGTATACCCGCAGAAGGGCTTGGGCTTGTTCTTGGCGTCGACAGACTTCTTGATATGTGTCGGACAACAGTCAATGTCAGTGGCGATTTAGTCATTGCGGCCTTAGTCAACGACACCATAGAATCTCCAAGAGAATCGGCACAGCCGGCCTAACAGTCTCTTTATAAAATAAGTTTTTCTCTTATTTTTTTATAAGACCAAAGGCCTAGCGCCACGGAATACAACACCAGAACCCCGCCGTGCCACAAAAGTTCCGACCAAGTCATTTTATCCCAAAACAGAAGCTGCATCAGGCGCACACCGTGAGCAAAAGGCGTGCACTCAACAATAATTTGAAATAATTTTGGCATGGGCTCAAGAGGAAAAAAAACTCCTGATAAAAAATAAATAGGGGCAATTAAAAAAGAATACACACTTTGAAACTGATTGATATTTTTTACATAACTACAAGCAAGCAGCCCCATTGCCGCACATGGAAGCGCGGTGAGCCCTCCAATCACAGCCGCCATTGGCAGCATAAAAACAGAAGGAACTAACCCTACGCAAAATAGAAATAAACTCACACCTAGAGCCATTAAGGCTCCCTTTAAAAAATTCCAAATGTATTCGCCAACAACAACTTCACGAACACCAATAGGGGTAGTTAGCATGGCCTTAAAGACAGATTCAAAAGTCATTCGAACGTAAAACCCGTAACTTGATTCAAAAAAAGATGTGAAAAGGGCTGTGGTTGCCACCAAGCCTGGAGCCAAAAACGCCATGTAGCTCATTCCATTTACATTTTGAATAAAGGGTCCCAGCCCCATACCCAAAGAAACCATCACCAAACTTGGGTCGGCTATTGTTGGAGAAATATTAGCAAGAAAATCTTTCCTGTAAACAACCCAGTTTCTATGAACAATATGCCAACTTAAGCGCAAGGTATTAGTCATTTTGGCTAAGCTCCTCTCCCGTTAATTTTAAATACACATCTTCCAAATTTGATGGACGCATCTGCAGAGGTGTTTGCTTTTGTGTTTCCTGGAAGCTAACCAATGCTGTTAGCGTTGGGGCTCGCAAACACCAGGTGTCTTGTTGCTTATATAAAACCCAGCCATCAACCAGTTGTTTTCGAAGCTGTTCTTCAATGCCTGGAATATTGGCGTAAATAGACACAAACCCTGGAGCATGTTTTTCAATAAGACTTCTTGGCGATCCCTCATCTACAACCTTGCCTTGATTTAAAATAATAATGCGATCACAAAGCACTTCTGCCTCATGCATGTAATGAGTGGTGATTAAAATGGTTTTACCAAGTTTTTTTAAATCACTAACCTTTTGCCAAAGCAGATGACGAACAGCGGGGTCTAATCCCGTTGTCGGCTCATCTAAAATTAACAGTTCCGGCTCAGCCAGTAAGGCGCGCACAAAGGCAAGACGCCTTTTCATCCCCCCAGAAAGACTACGAATTGGTGCTGTTTTTTTATGATCAAGAGACATGTAGCCAAGCAAAGACTCAATGCGCTCATCTGTTTTTTCTTTTGCCAAAGAAACAAATCTCGCAAAAAGCCTCATATTTTCTAAAACTGTTAGCCCCTCATCTAAGGCATTTTCTTGGGGAACCACCCCCAAGCGTCTTTTAATTTGCTGCGCGCGCTGCGTGGGATCTTCACCAAAAACTCGAAGGTCCCCGCCTGTGCGCTCAGCTGCACCGTAAACAATGTTGATAAACGTTGACTTACCTGCGCCATTGGGTCCAAGTAAGCCTACACACTCTCCGGATTGCACAGACAAATGAATGCCGCCTAAGGCTTGAGAGCTTCCAAAGCTTTTTTGAACATTCACTGCTTCGATAATTTTCATAGAGGCTCACATTTTATAGGGGCTTGTTCGCAATTTCTAGCATAGGAACTATTCTTATTTTCACCATTGGTCTAAATTGCAGACTAAGAGGCACACAATATGGATACAGGCTCAATCCTTGAAATAAGAAAAAAACACTTCATTGCTCCGGCCATTCATTATTATAAAGAGCCACTGCAACTTGTGAAAGCACAAGGCACCCGTGTATATGACGAGCAAGACAAGGAATACCTAGACGCCATTGGCGGCATTGTTTGTATTTCTGCAGGACACAACCATCCAAAAATAAAAAAACAACTCTTGCAAATGATTGAGTCCAACGAAATTCAGCACACCTCAACTCTCTACTTGAATCGTCATGCAGCCAATCTCGCCACCGAACTCATTAAAGAAGCACCAGCGGGCCTTGATAAAGTTTTTTTCTGCAACTCAGGATCTGAGGCAAACGAGCTGGCTTTTTTGGCAACAAGAAACGCAAGCAGCGAAACCATCATTGTTAACTTGCGGCACTCCTACCACGGCGGGACAGCGGCAACACTAGCTCAGTGCGGACATCAAAATTGGCGCTTCAAATCGCAACCTGTCACAGCAGCAACTTCTGCCATGGAGCCGTACTGTTATCGCTGTCCTTTTAATAAAACACCTGATAGCTGCGCACTGGAATGTGCAAAAAATGTAGAAACAACTATTCAAACCTCGACTCACGGAAAAATTGCCGCATTTATAGCCGAGCCCGTTATGGGGGTTGGTGGATTTATTTCTCCTCCCAAAGAATATTTTCATGAGGTAGCAAAAATTGTTCACAACTACGGCGGAAAATACATAAGCGATGAAGTACAAACAGGCGCCGGACGCTGTGGCGGCGCCTTTCTTTTAACAAAGGAACTAGGTATTGATGCCGACGTTGTCACCATGGCCAAGGGACTCGGCAATGGCGCGGCCATCGGTGCGGTGCTCATGAAAGATGAACTCTCTAATGCGCTTGGCGGGAAAACTTATTTCAACACTTTCGGAAGTGATCCCTATCAAACCGCACAAGCAAAAATCACCATCGACATTATTCGCGAGGAACGCCTAATTGAAAATGCAAAAAAAATGGGCGCCTATTTGATGGATGGTTTAAAAAACCTCATGTCCAAGCACTCTCTCATTGGAGACGTCCGAGGCCGCGGGCTTCTCTTAGGCATGGAACTTGTTAAAGATCGCCAAACCAAAGAACATGCTAGCGCTGAAACCTCCACCCTCATGGAAGTTTGCCGCAACAAAGGAGTTCTTATTGGCAAAGGTGGCCTATATGGAAACGTGATTCGCATCGCGCCACCACTAAGCATTTCACAAAAGGAGTGCGATCAAATTCTAACAACATTCGATGAAGCACTTGTGGACACTAAAAAGGCTCACCCTTGAGAAGCTACAGCAAGCCAGGCGTGCGCTGTCCTACGTGCGCAATGAGAAAAGAAATTTGCATTTGCGAAGAAATAAAAAAATGCAGAGACTCTTTGAATACAAAATGTCGCGTCGTCATTTTAATGCATCATCGCGAAAAAAAACTTCCCACCAACACCGGACGGCTGGCAAGCCTAGCTCTACCAAACTGCGAAATACGCCTGCGCGGACTGCACGATTCCCCTTTAGACACATCAGGAATTGTTGAGGACTCGCGCCACGCCTTACTACTGTACCCCAGCACTACCGCCACTGTGTTAAGCCATGAGTTTATTAAAACAATTACAAAACCCATTACGCTAATTGTGCCAGACGGAAGCTGGCGCCAGGCCGCCAAAGTTGCCAAACGCGAGTCTTTTTTAAAAGACGTTCCTCACGTTACTCTTCCCAAAGATAAAAATACGCAATACATGCTCCGCCAAGAAACCAAAGATGGAGGATTGGCCACATACGAAGCCATTGCAAGGTCTCTTGGGTTTATTGAAAGCCCAAAGGTACAGGAAGAATTGGAAAAACTATTCCAAGAAATGGTTAAAAGAACTCTCAAGAGCCGAGGCACACTTGAAAGCTTGAACGCTTTAAAGAATTTGTGCTAGCACTGAACCCTGCAAATGAGTAAATCTTCGGGGCCAGGACAAGTTGGACTTTTTGATGCCCCTCCCTCCACTCCTGTCGCAAAAACTAAACCAACAATTCTTAGCGTTACTCAAGTTAGCGAAGGAATCCGCTCTGCACTACGAAGCGCCTTTACCGATGTTTGGGTTCAAGGAGAAGTTGCTGACTTCAAGGGAATTCACCGAAGCGGTCATTTGTATTTTGCACTCAAAGACTCAACCGCCCAAGTCCGTGCGGTCATGTGGAAGGGCTCACTTCAAAAAGTCCCTTTTGAAGTTAAGGGTGGTCTTGAGGTTATTATTCGCGGCAAGGTGGATTACTACCCTGCCGGCGGATCGCTGCAAATTGTTGTTGAGCACATGGAGCCGGTTGGCATTGGAGCCCTTCAACTTAAATTTGAGCAGCTTAAAGAAAAATTAAAAAATGAAGGCTTGTTTGATCCAAGCAAAAAAAGAAAAATTCTTCCTCTGAACTGGCGCATAGGTCTGGTGACAGGAAAAAGCACAGCGGCGCTTCAAGACATTTTAAAAATCTACAAATCAAGATTCCCTCTGGCTGAAGTTTTTTTATTTCACGCCTCAGTACAAGGAGACGCTGCACCTGCTGAAATTTGCTCCGCTATAAAAGCGGCAAATGATTATAGCGTCAAAGCGCAAAAGCCACTTGATGTTCTTGTCATCGCAAGAGGCGGCGGCTCATATGAAGATCTTTTTTGCTTTAACGATGAGGCTGTCGCGCGAGCTATTGCCTCATCTGGAGTTCCAACAGTGTCTGCTATTGGCCATGAAATTGATATCACCATTGCAGACATGGTTGCAGACAAACGTTCCGCCACACCAAGCCACGCTGCTCAAGAAACGGTTCCAGAGTCTGCGCTTTGGCTTGAGCGATTAAATGAAATTCGCACAAACTTTATTCGCCAGGTTCAAGATCTAGCGTTTGATCTTCAACAACGGATAGATTTGCTATTTTCTCAACTCAGCACACATTCACCTCAAAGAAAACTTGAGCTTGCCATGCAGGCTATTTTGCTAAGAAAACAAAGATTCTTAGAATTATCGCGAACACTAATAGAAAAAAGGAAATCCTCCCTTTCTAGAATTAGCGGAATCCTTGATGCTCTTTCTCCATTGAAAGTTTTGGACCGGGGCTATTCCATTGCCTCCCACCCAAACACAGGAAAGGCCGTGCGATCCATTTCCGAACTTTCTCCTGGAGCACAGGTTGATATAAGATTTCCTGATGGCAATATTTTGGCAGATGTCCGCAACATTACTACTAACAAAAATTGATTTAGAATCATTAGTGCTTGAGAGAAAACACTCCTAACTTTGAATTGCTGCATGGACTTGAGTCGACGTACGACCAAATTCAAAAAGTTGCTCTTGGCGGCATGGCAGAAATTTACCGAGGACGGCAAAAAAATTTAGACCGCCCCGTTGCCATCAAGCGAATCCGCCCTGACCTAAGACAAAACGCAGACATTCGCGAAAGATTTAGACGTGAAGCAAAGTCCTCGGCAAATATGCTTCACCAAAACCTTGCTCACGTTTATGACTACATTCAAATCCATGACGATGCTTACATCATCATGGAATACATTGATGGATTAGATCTTGCTGAGGTCATTGAAAAGGCCGGAGCCCTTCCCCTTGATGTTGCCACCATCATTGCTATTAAAATTTTAAATGGACTCTCACACGTTCATGCGCACGGAATGGTCCACCGCGATCTCAAACCTGACAACATAAGAATCAGCGCGCGTGGTGAAATTAAAATTATGGATTTTGGTATTGCCTTTGATCCTTCAGAGGGAAACCTAACAATGCCTGGAATTCTGATTGGCTCCCCTCACTATCTTTCTCCAGAACAGGTCACAGGCTCACGGCTAGACAATCGTTCAGATATTTTTGCCTTTGGAATTACTTTTTATGAAATGCTCACAGCCAAAAGACCTTTTTATGAAACCGAGAGGGAGTCCGTGTATGCAAGAATTCAAAAGGCGTCTTACATAGATCCCATGCAACTTCGACCTGAAATTCCCGTCTTCTACTCTCAGATTATTCAAAGCTGTTTACAAACTGACCCCGATAAGCGCCCTACAAATGTGAATCGTATTTCAGCAACACTCATAGAATATCTGGCCAGAAATTATTCTTTATCTTTTGAAGCGCGAGTAAAACAATTCTTAATGCAAAACAATCTTATGCACGGAGACCCTAACCTCATTGACGTTGCAGAGCCGACTTCGCCAGGAGCAAAGTCTGGCATGGGAGCAAGTCTTTCGCGAGCTGAGAAAATTAAAAAATGGGTCAGCAAATTTTTAATTTTCACCGCAGGCCTAAGCGCAGGCATTGTGACTACACAGCACTACTTAAGAATTCAGAAGAACTCTGATGCTTCGACAGAAAATTCGACAACCGCAACTTCAGTACCGGCACAGGCACAACAACAGCCACAGGCCTCTCCGCCAAACGCGACAACAAAACAACCCTCAACAACAAAGCCTTCAAAAAGTGGAAAGGCTCGCAACAAAAAAAGGAGCAATTAATGACCTCATCTTTAATTTTAGCCACAATCTTGTCTCTTGCTAGCGCGCCTCAGAACATCATCGACTGGAAGCCGGGCGATACACTTTCATACAATGTTTATGTTGAAGGACAGGGATTGGTCGGCACCTCTGAAAAAACATGCAGCTCAGATGCTGGAAAATCTGTATGGCTAAGACAAACAACAAAAATCGGAGACCTCTCATCAACAACTGAATCACTCATCAGCAAATATGATGGTGCTCTTCAAAAAATTATTGTGAACGGAGTGGAGCAGCCTCTTTCAGACTATGATTTTACAATTACGTTATGGGAGCGCGTCAGGAAAACGTTTCCGCTTGGAACATTTTGGACTTTCCACGTTGGAGGCCATTCACCAAAAATCAAATACGCCGAGCTTTGGATTGAGGGCGGACACACAGCACTTGATGGGCAACTTCGTCAAATTGTGACAGCAAACGACATGACCATTACCCTTGATCTTGTTTCATTTATAAAAGTTCCCCGCACAGCACAAAAAGATAGCCGCAGTATTTTGACGGTCGAGTAATCCGACTCTAAACAAACACTCTTTACACCGATAACGCCTTCATGACAAAACATGGAAGCGTTATCACACAGCTTGGTTTATTGTTTTTCGCCGCAACTCCTTCATTTGCTGCTCAGTATTTGGTGAAAACAAAATACAATTTATCGGCGCAACAAACACAGCGTTCTTTTAGAAATTTACAAATTGTCGACTCCATCCCGGAACTCAATTTGCTACTTGTAGAAACAACGACCTCAATTCAAGCACAGCAATCACTCAATGAACTCAAAGCAAATTCCAATGTTTCTTATGTTGAAAAAAACTCGTCTGTATATTCTCTTGGGGAAAATCAACCTCTAAGCGATGACCCCTTAGTGCCCAAACAAGATTGGGTTTCTTATTTAAAACTTGCTGAGGCCTGGCAAATCACTAAAGGATCGCGCTCTAACGTGGTTGCTATTATTGATTCAGGAACGTCACTCGAACACCCTGACCTCAAAAACCAGTTATGGAACAACAGCAAAGATCTGCCGGCTAACGGGATTGACGATGACGACAATGGCTACATTGATGATGTTGTTGGGTGGAATTTTGTGGATGACAACAATTCACCGCAAGACCCTCAATTCCACGGAACTCATGTTTCTGGAATTATAGGTGCTCAAGGAAACAACTCTGTTGGCATGGCAGGAATCAATTGGAACATTTCACTAATGACCCTACAGGCTCTCAACAAAGAAGGAAAAGGAAGCCTAAGCGCCATTATTAAATCCATCGCATACGCCGTGAAAAATGGCGCAAAAATTATCAATGCAAGCTGGGCTACCAGATCCTACTCCCCCGCGCTCTATGATGCTATTCAGTGGGCCACGTCCCACGGCGTACTTGTTGTCGCTGGCGCAGGAAACGACAGAGAGAACATTGACCACAAACCTGCGTACCCGGCTGCTTTTGATTTCCCTGGCGTAGTGTCTGTAGCGGCAGCCAAAGTTCCTGGACTGCTCGCCTCATTTACAAATTTTGGAAATTTTAGTGTGGATTTAGCAGCGCCTGGTTTTGCTATTTGGTCTACCGCTTACGATTCTTGGGGAACCGCCAGCGGAACATCCATGGCCGCCCCAATGGTGACGGGTGTGGCTGCTTTAATTTTATCGATGGACCCAACCTTAGCTATGATTGATTTGCGTAATGCCATTCTCAATTCTGTCGACCCCAGTGGAATGTATATTAAAACATCTTCCACCGAAGGAGACATCAACGCAGCAAAAGCAGTTAAACAGTTTCAAATGGGTTCGCAAATTTGGCCTCACTCGCTAAGCCTGGCCCGGCTGAGCAGTTATCAATTCAGCACGTATCCAGAAAAAGTTAGCGATTGGGTTTGGAGCAGCTCCAACAACAAAATTGCACAGGTCACTTCTGCAGGCGTTATCAAAGCCCAAGACGTCGATGGGGTTGTTTACCTAAGCGCTAAAAATTCAAAAGGTAAAAAAATCAAAAGCGGCCCCATCTACGTAGGCCGCGCCCCTCGCTAATCCACTAACGGTACGGCCTACCTTTTGCTGCGCAATTCTGCGTTATTTTTACTGAGCGGGGTCGTTCTCACAGTATTGGTTGATGGAGTCTCCACCACTGGCAACGTTAGTTGCAATTTTCCAGCCTGTGACTTGTTTTCCTGAAGCTTGCGCATTCACAAAAAAGCCCTGTTGTAGTGTTAATTGTAGCGCTGGTTTTTCGTTGTAGGTAATGTAGTTTGCTTCACCTAAACCAGAGAGAACAAGCTTGCCGCCTTCGACGCTCCATCGCCCCTCAAACCATTGGTCATGCAGTTTAACTAACGAGCAAGATGTTGCTCCAGCTTGTTCACGGCAACTAGTGTATTCAGAGTCAGTATAATTTGCAGTGTAAGAACCGCCCTCATTCATATAAACAGTGACGTTTGCTTTAATTGGATTGCCCTGTGCTGACTTGCCAATTTCAAAATCAATAAAACCCGTCGCTAAAAACCAAAGATTGTTTTTGTCCTGACAGCTTCCATTAACCTGATGAAGAAATTTTGAATAGGCATCGCTTGCCTTCTCTCCATTAACTAAAACTGATTCCGTTTGGTCTGACACGTCTTCAGATGTCTTTGATGTTGAGTCCGTTTTTGCACAAGCTGCTATGCCCAAAACGCAAACTGTCAAAACCAATCTATTGAATACATTAGAAATCATAAACCCACTCCTTATTAAAAATTTTCAGCCCCTTAGCTGGTCTAGCGAAATTCATTTTACCGGTCTAGGCTAATTAAATTCCCTTAATGAGCACCACTATTTTAAACAACAACACCCCATCCCTGTTTGACGAAGCACCTGTTTTTGGGCCCAACCTAAGCCAATCTCAGCAAAATGCTTATCGTTTGCTCAAGCAAAGCCAAGAAAACCTCTTCATCACGGGTGGAGCCGGAACGGGAAAGAGTTTTTTAATCCGACGATTTTTAGAGAGTGTTGAAAAACCGGATCGATTTCCATTGCTTGCCAGCACAGGGGCTGCCGCAGTTTTGATTGGCGGACGAACCTTCCACAGTTTTTTTGGTCTGGGCATTTTCGAAGGCGGCCTTGCCCAAACCGTAGAGAAGGCCCTTTCCAACAAACGAGTTGTAACACGCATTAAGCGCATCGATGGTTTTGTCTTAGACGAGGTTTCCATGATTTCTGGATTAGCCTTTGCGGCAGCAGAACAAATTGCCCGACTCGCTCGCGACAGCACAAAACCCTGGGGCGGCCTGCGGGTCATTGCTGTCGGCGATTTTGGCCAACTTCCCCCCGTTTCTAAAAACATCGCACCCAACCAAGCTAAGGATTGGGCTTTTCTAAATCCAGCGTGGGAAGAAAGTGGCCTTCACTTTATTTCTCTCAATGAAATTATGAGAAGTGCAGAAGACCCAGCATTTTGCTCACTCTTAAACGATGTTCGCTGCGGCGTTTTTCACGAAGGACTAAAAGATTTTTTAGAGTGGAGAACCCCTCTTTCCGAAGATGAGAACTTCACGGGAACACACTTATTTGCCAGACGCACTGACGTTGAGCGCCTGAATGAAATTAAGTTGAAAACACTTCGTGGAGAGGCAACCTGTTTTCCGACAGAATATTCTTCTGTAAACGAATTCGCCCTAAAAAGCATTCAATCCCAAGCACCCATTCCACCTCAGCTTTTTTTAAAACTAAATGCTTTAATTATGATTCGGCAAAACGATCCGCAAGGACGCTGGGTTAACGGAAGCCTGGGATTTGTTAGAGCCATCAGCTCAGGAGAATTGGAAATTGAGCTTCTCAACAAACGAGTGGTGCGCTTGCAGCCTTCTCGATTTTCGGTTTTAGATGCTGACGGCAAAGAGTTAGCAGCTGCCTGCAATTTCCCAATACACCTGGCCTATGCAATCACCATTCATAAAGCCCAAGGAACCACATTAGATAAAGCGCTTGTAAACCTAAACAACCTTTGGGAGCCAGGACAAGCTTACGTGGCTATGAGCCGTGTGAGGCGCGCCGACGATTTGTTTATTAGCACCTGGTCTGCCAACTCATTTAAAATCGATCCACACGTTCAACGCTTCTACGAAAACAATGGCCGCTATTCAGATGAAGCTGCTTTTTATTAGTGTTTAATGACAAATAAAAAAAGGGGCTCCAGACTCAACGCCTGGAACCCCTCTTGAACTTAAGAAAGAATTTTCTTATTTTTCTTTACGTGTGTGACGCTTGCGCTTTTGAGCGTGGTTACAGCTCAAAACTTCCAAGCTTTTCGCACCAGCAAAAGTAATTTCAAAAACTTCTGCCTTTACGCGGTGACCGTGCTGGCGGCCTTTATTGGCGCCATCAACAGAATCAACTGTGAGGTCAATTCTGTATCCTGCATCCGCAAGGTTTGCATCGCTGCAACTTAATGTGCCTTTTTCACCTTTTTTACACTGAAGATTATTAGCAACTTGCTTAATGCTACCCTCAGTATCTGTGCTGTATGCGATTTCATTTAGAAACGCGCCATAGCCAGTGATTCCCACTTTATCGATTACAAACATCAGGCCTTTTTTCCCTGCTTCTGGGCTAAAGAGATCTGGGTTTTGGCAAACCATAAGTGGTGCCGACCAGGCCGACGCCGAAAGGACCGCTCCTAAGAGGAACAAACCTAAACCTTTTTTCATTTCAGACTCCTTTTATCGGCCAAAGTTTTGACGAAAAGCAACGGGTTGGTGTGCTTGGTAAAACTGCTCAGGATTCTGAGGAGCAAACCAGCAACGTGGGCGCAAACCGTGTGCAAATTTTTGTTGGTTCATACAAGAAGACTTTGCTGCAGCAACTTCAGCCGCTGGAGAATTATCTCCGCCGTTAGCGCCTTTTGCAGGAATCACGTTGATATCAAAAGCTGCGGGGCAAGCTGCGCCAGCAAAGTAAGTATCAAGACGACACTGTGCTTGTGGGTGGCTTGTAACCGTTTTCTTCACTTGAGTTGCGTCAGGCGTTTCAAATTTAGGAGCAGCTTTGCCGCCACCTAAAGCACCCAAAAGGGTTGCCAAAGAGAGGCCGCCCATTGCGGAACGAACACAAATTGCCTTGTGCTTGTCTTCTTTGTACTGAGATGCGCACTTCTTAACGACAATTTCTGGTGCATTCACTGGTGGCAAGAAGCGAACTTGGTTTTTCATAGCAGCTTCGAAAACTTTTTTACCACAAACGTGTGTTGCCCAATAATCGGACTGTCCTTCAGAAGCAGCCCATTCGCCATTTCCGTAGAAGTAGTAACCAGCGAAGTGGTGCCCTAATTCATGGCAAACAACCAATGCGTAAGCATCAGGAGTTACCTCAGGACGACGTGCTAAGCCGCCGAACATGGCAACGTTCCATGTTTTGCCCGACTGACTTGCATAAGCGTTAACAGTTGAGTCATTCCAGCGCTTATCAACCTTAAGTGTTGCACCATGTTTTTGTGCAATTGGAATCCACATGTTGATAATAAAATCGGTAATCTTATTGAACTGCTCCTCCGTCACATTGGAATCCATGCGGAATTTGCGGTCTTGAAGATGCAATTTGTTGGGTGGCAAAATTGTTGCACTTACTTGTGCCCCATAAAGACACAGCCCCATTAAAGTCGCGGTTAATTTTTTCATTAGATCTCCCTCCTAAGCCAACAATCATTCAATATTTTGACGGTTCAGCAGGGACAAATAAACTGGATTTCAAGACAAACCGCAAATTTAGGGGTCCTTAAAAGAACATAATATTGACGCCCCAATACGTGGATAACCCACCAATTTGGGTCAAAAAAACCCAAAATTCGTCAATAAACTGCCGATTTTAGCTCGCGACCACGCGGCGAACTTCAAAACTGGGTTTTTATTTGAAATATTGTATTAAAGAATCAATCCAAAGCTCTATAGGGCGTGCACAAAAACCAGCTCCGTTGACCTTTTCTGTGCCCATAAACCAATCAGCCTCAACCCCAAAAGGGGACAGGGCGCCCCCCATTTTTTGCGACAAAATCTGAGCCTTTTTTCCAAGCACTCGTTCAATTCTTTGAATCAAATGAGCCAACACCACAGGCTCAGAAGAGCAGCAATTCACCGCCCCCAAGGACCTTTTGGTTGCGGCCAATGAAAACAAAAAATTTGCGGCATCTTGGGCGTGGATAAATGAAATCCGTGCCTGAACATTTGGGAAAACCAGCGGGACCCCTTCTTTAATTTTATCGATGTGAAATTTTAGACGTAGGGTGTAGTCGTCCTCTCCAAGAACAATAGGAAAACGTACCGCCGTTAGAGGCATGCTCATTTTTGTAAAAAAAACATGCTCAGCTTGCCGTTTTGCTTCAGCATAATCTTGTTCTCGACCAACAAATGACGAGCTTTGATGAGAGATCGGGTCAAACGCGCTCTCTGGAATATTTTTTCCTGGGCCATAAACGGATTGGGATGAAACAAAGACATACTGTTTTGCAAGATCTGCAAAAACATCGCACGCAAGCGCGGCCTCGCCAGCATCGTAGCAAACCTGGTCGTAAACAACGTCCCACGGGACGCTTAGCTGCGGATGCTTTTTCGTTAAATTTTTTCGATCTAGCTGAATTCGACTAACTCGATTTCCAAACCCATCATCTACACTTCCGCGATTGAGCAAGGTGACATCTACACCCTGCTCTAAAAATAGCTTAGCTAAACGCTTTCCAAAAAAGCGGTTGCCTCCAATGATGAGCACACGCATTTTAGCTATTTGTAGAGATCAAGATAAACCTGATGAGCAATTTGATTGGCTCTTGCTTGTTTTTCTTTGGGGAACGCGGCAAGACACTCAGACCAAGGCGCCGCGGTTAATTTGTATTTTCCGCTCACACGTCCTGCGAGCGCAGAAAGCAGACCTGAAAATGACTCCTTTTCTTTTCCACACAGGCAATCTTCCTGGAGAACAAAATCGTCGGCAACTGCCGCATCCTTAGGGAGCTTGCAGCTTTCAAATTCCTCTTTAAGCTTTTGGGCCAAGTAAAGAGCTGCGCACTTATTCAGCTTTACGTTTTGAGCGTTGTGGCGCTGGATGTCTCTTCCTTTGGAGTCTTCACCAGTCACCTCAAAACGTTTTTCACACTGCTCTCCTGTGAGTTGAAAAAAATCTGCCTGCTCTTTATTTCCATTGTTCTTGCTCGCGTAATTGTCTTCATTGCGAATTAAGCTTCCAGCCCATGGGTAGCTTTTTTTAATTGCACTTTCTTCAACCGAAGCCCCGTAAGTTCCGGCTTTAACATTTAACGACAATAGTAAAAACAAAGCGCAAAACGCAGACCTTAAGTTAAACTTAATCTCACAACCCATATCGCCTCCCAAAAAATGCTCAACGACAACTCTAACATTCCCCACTTTCTTTCCCAGCCAGTCTTTTGGCAGACAATCTGTTGACTAGCGCCAGAATCAAATTAGGTTTTTAGCCCATGCCTCCAACATACGAGACATTAAACCGCGTCTCCTCCAAGTCAGCTTTAAAAAATACGGGCAAAACCTGGGACCAGTGGGTTTCCTTGCTGGATGCCGCAGGGGCAAGAAGCTGGAGCCACAAAGAACTAGTCCTTTATTTGAAGAAAAAAAAGCTAAGCCCCTGGTGGCAACAAGGGGTCGCCGGCGCCTACTCCGTAGCGATTGGCAAAAAAATTGAAGGAAGAAATGCTAAAGGAGAGCTCTCTGTTACTGCCACAAAATCTTTTTCAATAGATAGCAAAAAGATGTGGGCGCTATTGTGCTCCAAACAAGGCCAAGAGATTTGGCTTCAACCACTTTCTCCTATGCAAATTAAAGTTGGCGCATTTTTTGAAACTAAAGACGGCTTTTTTGGTGAAATTAGAACCATGAAAAAAGGCCTTCGTTTGCGCTTGAGCTGGAAAGACCCAGAGTGGAGCAAGCCAACCTATCTTCAAGTGTTTGTTGTCCCCCGGCCTGACAACAAATGTCTAGTTGCTTTTACACATGAAAAAATCAAGGAGCCAAAAGTAGAGGCCCTGCTTCGGCGTCGGTGGAAACAAGCGACGTCTAGCTTACATGCATTGGCCAACTAAGATTTAACCTGCTCCTCATTTTCAGCAAGAAGAAATTGATCAAGAATGCGGGCCAAGAAAAATGTAGCGCTAGAAAAAACAGCGATGATCCCTGCTATGTTTTTAATCCTGAACAACTCATCTGAATATTCATCTTTCCCAAACCAATAAAGCGCCCCAGATAGACTTAGCAAAAGCACAAGAACCACAGAATCAAAACGACGGCTAGTTGCCATTTGCTTTGGGTTGGCGACGTAACGCAAATCTGCTGCCACTACTTGATGTTGTTTGTTCTTGTCCGACAAGTCCTGCGCTGTTGAATCGGCGTCGACAGTACGAGGAATCAGTAAAATAAAATCTTTTTCTAATGACGGCGACCATTCACATTGCGTTTCAGAATAATGTTTTTTTTCATAGTCTTGAATTTTTATGAGCAACGCAGAATCAATTCTTTTTAATCCATACTTTGCTTTTAAGTCCTCAGGAACACAGTCCTGAATTTGAGCTAAAAAGGCTGACCAATTTGTTATGGGTGCTTTCACCAGCTCCACATGCAGATCATTCAACGAAGGGTCCGCCTGTTCAACCAGTAAAAAAATATTGATTCCAGGGGTTGATTTCCTTAGCTCTCCAACAAGGTCAAACGTTTCCATTCCGGCCACAGGATGCGCACAAATAACGACATCGTGTCCTTTTTCTTTGACCTCAGACAAGAGACTTTTGGCATCAAGTGCTGTGTCCAACTCAGTGGGCAGCATCTTAAATTGTTCGCGGATCCTCGTCAGATAGGTTTCAAATTCACTTTCGCGATTTAACGCCAAACAAATTTTCAGTTTGTTTTCACTCATACCTTACGAAGTCTTCTCGCTTTCTTTTAACTTAGCAAAGCGCTGATTGGATTCTCCTAAGCGTCTAGAAAATATTTTAAATATATCCAGAGCTCTTTGTGGATGGTCGTACATCAAATTCAAAAAGTCTCGTCGATCAAAAGAAATGCAAGCACACGGAGTTTTGGCCACAATCGACGCCGTTCTTGGCTCATTGGTGATCATGGCCACCTCTCCAATCAAACGACCCTTGCCAATTTGGCTAATCGCAAGCAAGTCCTCACCCTTTTGAATGAGCACTTCCACCTCTCCTTCACTAATTAAGTATGCTGTAGATCCCTTTTCTCCCTCAACAACTACAATTTCACCTGGTTCAAAGATGGTTAAATAAAAAACCTCTTGGAATCGCGTAATCTCTCTATCAATAACGGTGCTCATAAGGCTCTTAAAGAGCATGCTCACCTCTACTACACAGGGAATCACCTCATATCCATATAACTCTGAGTGGAATTTGTCGGCCAACGGCAAAAAGCCAAGAGATTCAATATGCGGGAAAAAATCGGCAGGGCACAAAAAAAACGAATGTTTAAATCCTTCGTGAGCTTGTAAACTAATGGCCATCTTGATGAGTTCTTTTGCAATTAAGGGATGACGCGCATAAGGGGAGACGAGCGTCATCATGTCGGTGTACGCCACGCGCCCCTTCAAAGAACTAATGTTATTTTGAAAGTTAAATGCTTCGTTTAACGAAGGCTCGCTTGGGCTGTACTCCAACACTCGAAGCGTTCCAATGGTTTCCCCATTTTTGTACGCAATCAGGTGAATTGTTGTTGGGTAAGTATCAAAAGCATCCACAACTTTTTTTGAAGTTTGAAAAAGGGAATGAACCTTTCTCCCGTGTTTTTCCAAAGCATAAAAACGCAGTGAGAAAACATCGTTCAATTCATTAACTGTGGATGCTCGTTTTATGACGGTTGGCATTCTGTATTGAAAACAGTATAACTCTAGGAGTAGGCAAAACAACAAAATGGGAACGAAAGAGCTGTCAATAATTCGGAAATCTCTATTCACCCTAGGAGCATTAAGCTCTTTGGCCCAAGCAGATCCCCTTATTGATCTCGTTCAATATGGCCTGCAAAAGTCTTTTACTATCAAGTCTCAGCAGCTTCGCCTTGAACAAGCCCAAAACACCAATACAAGCGCTTATTTCCAACTACTACCCTCCATTCAAGCAAGCGGCACGCGCAGTTACCAAGTGGCGCAAGGAGTAAGTGAAGAGGCCATTTCCACAACCAAAACTGACGGGATTGCGGGAAAACTAAATGCCACCTGGACGCTTTGGGATAATTTCCAAAACATCACCGACATTCGCGTGGCAAGAATTGGGCTTATCAGTGAAGAAATACAAACTGACAAAGAAATGCAGTTGTATGTGATTTCTTTGTTGGATGCTTTTATTGAATACCAGGTTTTGCACTTTCAAAGAGAAATCACAAAGGGGTTTTTAAAACAATCTCAGTGGGTGCTTGGGGAGTCGGCCACACTTGCCAGGCTTGGCGCAAAATCAAGATTTGAGACTCTGGACGCTGAAATACAAACACTCAACGCAGAAAGAGATTTGCGCGAAGTAGAGCTTTCTCTTGAATCCGCGAAACGAAATTTAAAGAATCTTTTAAATTCTGACCCTTCCTTTCAAATTCCAATTATTGACCTGCTAAAACTCAAACCATTCTACATGTCTCGTCTAGACGTTAAGAAAGTTAATGAGTGGTCCTCAAACACCGACGCATTACCCGTGGTGCACAACAGAGAGCTTCGCCTAGCTAGTTTAAACCTAGACAAATCATCTGCTGAGCTAACTCAAACAAGCTTGGATTATTTTCCAAAAACCTCATTTCAAATTTCTCAAGACCTAAACCTTGACCGTGTCATTACAAAAAGAAATGGCCCTCCTTACACGGGACTGAACTCAACCACCTATTCCCTTCAGCTTTCCTGGCAACTCTGGGACTGGTGGATTACTCCAAGAAAAATAAAAAACTCCCGGCTCTCACATGAAATTTCAACTTATTCTTTGCAAGAAACAAAGAACAAAGCAGAATCTGAATTTTTAGCGCTTCTTGACCAATACGGAATTGTTGAGCAAAGCATTGAAGGATCAAAAAAGGTTTTAGACAAGGCCGTTCAGCACTTAGAATATTCCAGAGAGATGTACAAACTTGGCAAGCTCAACAACCTATCCATTCAAAAGGCCAACAGCACCTTGTATGAGGCCCAGCTTGCCGTTGCACAACGACTCAAACAGAAATTTATTCTAGCTGCTAAAATCATATACTCTAGCGGGAGTTCTCTTCTGCCAGACTCAAACCAAAGCGAGCCCTAACACCGGACTCCACATCGTCTAGCCAAGAGTAGATAACTGGCAACACAATTAACGTAATTAAAGTAGAGCCCAACATCCCAACAATAATACTAATGCCCATGCTAGCATATGGAACTCCCATGAGCTTTGATTTACCAAGAGCCACCGGGAAGAGGCTTACGACCTGAATTAACGTCGTCATTGAAATAGCAACAAATCGCTGAGAGCACGCCTGCACAATGGCATCAGAACGGCCCAACCCCTTCGAGCGCAACTCGCGAATAAGATCAATAAGTATGATGGCGTTATTCACACCAATTCCAACAAGAATCACCAAGCTCAGGCGAGCCATGACATCAAGATCCATATTAAATAAACGCAGTCCCCCAACTCCAAAAAGCAGAGCTAGCGGAACACTAAACATGACAGATAGAGGAACAAAAAAACTCTCAAACATTGTTCCTAAAATGACATAAATGAGAAAGGTTGAAAAAAGCAGAATAAAGTTGCTCTTGTCTCTCATTTCTTGAATTCGAATGGCGGAATCGTCCTGTGGTGGAGAATATCCTTCTGGCAAAGAAAAGGCATTAAACGCCTTGCGAGCCTGCGCATAACTTTGGTTAAGCAAATCGTCTGAAAGCTGTTCGTTGAATTCTACAATAAGCCGCCCTTTGGCAGTACGGTTTTGGCGAGAAAAAGACCCCAATGACTTTCTAAATTCAAACGATCCCAAGCTTCCGAAACTTGCAAAAACGCCTCCACTGACTTTAATGGGAATATTTTTGAGCGATTCCAGCGTCCACGCACCCACCTGCGGAACAAAAGAAATTCTAGCTCCCACATCTCGCCCTTCATGAGTTAGTGCGCTTACAGAAATTTCTGACATTGCCGAACTAATTTCACTTGCTATGTTTTTAAGCTTTAACCCAAGTGAGGCCATTCTCTCTGAGTGAGGAATAAATAGAATTTCTACTTGACCCTGCTCTTCTTCATCGGTCTTAACGCCCACAACTCCATTAACACCCATCATCTTTTCTTTCATTTCTTTTAAAAGTGATCTTATTTTCCCAAGACGCGGCCCAGCTATTGTGTACTGAATTTCTTTTTTAATTTTTTGTTCTCCGTATGAAGACCAACCCAGCGAAATGGTAATTCCTGCGGGAAACTTCATGTTGTCATTAAACTTTTTTAATTCCACTTCAAGTGCAGATAGAGCGTCATCAAGGTCTTGTTCATCTGCGAGCAATGGATAAACCGTTAGAGAGCCCGTCAAGTTTTGTGGGTTAAACTCTGAAACAACAAATTTAAAACGCAATTGTTCTGCAGCTTGAACCAGTGCGCCCTCATAGTCTTCAAACATTTTTTTTCTTTTTTGAGGAGAAATTTCTGAAGAGAACTTTGCATTCACCCCAACAAACGGGTCTCTTGGCGTGCCCAAGTCCGACTCACTCATGTCCTTGCACCAAAAAACAAGCCCTACACAAAACAGCAACGCACACAAAGACAAGGGTCGCTGCCGTTTCACCAGCCAACGAAAACCACGAACAACATAGGGAGAAACACTTTCTCCCTTAGAACGGCCCCCTTTCCCAGAAAGGGAAATAATAAAAGGAATCAAAAGCAAAGCAACAAACAATGAGGAAAAGAGCGATCCTAAAATTGGGACCTGGAATGATTTCAAAATATCGGTAAAGCTGTCGCCTCCCTCAATAAAAGCAACAGGTATAAAGATGGCGGCATTGGTTATGGTGCTCATCAGTAGCGCAGATTTTGATTCACTGGCGCTAAAGGCACAGGCCTTTAGAAGCGTTAGTCCTTCCCGCTGTAATTCTCTAGCTCGGTCAACAACCAATACTGCGTTATCAACAACCATCCCTATACCCAAAATTAGGCCCGAGAGAGTCAATATATTTAAACTCAAACCCTTCATAGACATCACCCAAACCGTAAGAAGTAATGTCAAAGGAATAGAAATAGAAATGATGAGCGTGTCCTTAAGTCGACGAATAAAAATAAAAACAATCAAAAACGTTATTATTACAGCCTGAGCTAAGTTTGAAAAAACATCATCAATCGCCACACGCAAGTCATCAACACGATTCATAATGCTTTCAAACGCAAGGTTTGATAGTGGCGCTGGGGCCTCTTTAAATTTTTCAATTTTATTTTTTACTTTTTTATCAAGTTCAAAAAGATTTGCGCCGTCTTTATTGAACACCTCAAGAAACATCGAGTTCTGCAGGTTCTTTCGATTTACCTCCTGCTCTGATCGCAAATACACACTCTCACTGGCCACTTGGGTTAAACTTAAGAAGCTCCCGGTGCTTAAATTTTGATCTCTAACTTCGGACAATGAATTTAGCAACTGCCTAGACTTAACAGGCAAAACACCTCTACCCTGAATACCTGCAGTACTTCCTAAACTTTCTCGGTGATTATTGAAGTTCAGTTTTTGTGTCATGCTTTCTGTTGAAAGACCAAGCTCTTTTAGGCGACCCGCTTTAAGCTGATACTCAAAAATCGGTGGCTCAGCGCCAACAACCTCAACTTTGGAGACCTCATCTAGTGATTCAAAGCCTGGAATAAGTTCTTCTTTTAACGTTTTTTGAATTTCAGAAACTGGCACTCGCGTGCTTATGGCATATCTTTGAATTGCTGTAGCCTCTGGATTTAGCCGGGACATGCTTACATTTTTCATATCCAGCAAGCCCAAATCCTCTAAGGGCTGCAATGCGTTTTGAAGATTGATTGTTGCCAAATCCAAATTTGTTCGTGGCACAAAATTAATTGAAACGCTCACTCCCGAAGAATTTGTGTTGCTATTTATTTTCACAACTCCGGGGACGGTTCTCACCGCGCCTTCGACTGCCAACGTAAACGTTGTTTCTAAAAGCTCCGGCCTAGATTTTTCGAGTGCATTGGCTCTTAGAAACAAGAAAGGCGGCGTGTTCTCTTGAGGCATAACCTCCACAGGAATGGTGAGCGTTGCGCGAATTGCAAAACCAACTACAAGAACCATCGCAATGCCTAAAGCAAAGCGCCGGTGCAACAAAATATAACTAAGCAAACTGCTGGGTTTTTGTGTTTCCACTTAACCGATTCCTTGTCATGGCTTCATATACAACGGGGACTAAAACTACAGTTAGCGCCGTTGAGCTAATCAATCCTCCAATCACTGTGACGGCCAAAGGCTGCTGTGATGCCGTACCCTCTCCAAGAGCAAGCGCCATGGGAATAAGTCCAATGATGTTTGCCGCCGTGGTTATTAGAATAGGCCTCATTCGTTTGACGGTTGCTTGCAAAATAGCATCCTTAACTGACGCACCTTCAGCCAGAAGTTGGTTGGCAAACTCCACCATGACAATAGACGTGTTCACACTTGATCCCACTAAAATAATGAAGCCGACAAACACAAAACTTGATATGTTCAAATTAAACAACAACAAGAAAACTGCTACACCAGCAAAGCACAAGGGGACTGCGCACAGAATAATAACCGGCTGTACCAAGCTTTCAAACTGTGCAGCCAGCAGCAAGTAAATAAGGAACACACTCAGCAAAATTGCCTTTCCTAAACTTCGAGCACTTTCCGCTCGCTCTTCTTCCTGTCCCCCAATTCGCCAACCAACATTTTTCAATGCTTCTTGATTACCTAGCTTTGCCTTAACTTTTGATATTGCCGTGCCCAAATCGGTGTCATTCAAATTGGCGGACACCCTTAGCGCGCGCTTTCTATTGATTCTTAAAATTGAGGGCTCTGAGTCTTGGTCTTTAACGGTTGAAACAGAGGACAAATACAAACGCTTATCTTCTGCCTGAACACTCATTTGACTAATTTTTGTAGAGTTGTTCAGGGTTTCTTTTGGCACCATGATGTCAATTGGCCTATCTTCTCCATCCTGAGTTATTTTGCCTGCACTGACTCCAGATAAATAACTTTTTACCGGTGCTGTGAAAAGACCAATATCGACACCATAAAGAGCAAGCCGCTGCCTATCGAAATCAATAACAATCTCTCTATTTAAAGGGCGAATGCTGGACTCCACATCCGTCAGCTCTGAAATGCGACCCAACTCTGAAACCAAAGAGGTGCTCAATCTTCGCAGCAGCCCAAGGTCTTCGGAGAACACCTCAACCTCTACCGGATTAGATTTTGAACCGCCCCCAGTCGATGCTCGTTTTTTATAGAGCAAGTCTGGCACTCCCTTTAAAAGCGCAGACACCGACTCCGCAACCTCCATATTCATGTCCGCTTCAGTTGTGATTAAAAAGCGAACTGAGTTTTGCCCCTTTTCGCCAACAAAGGCGCCAATGCTTTTTACGTTTTCAATTTTAATAATCTTTTCTTGAAGGGCTTTTGCGTAATTCTCTGTTAAATTTATTTCTTGGTCACTTGGATAGCTAAGGTCATACGTTAGCGTAGATCCAACCTCATCAGGAAACAGCTCAGCTCCTCTAAAAAACAAAATCATTACGCCTACAGCGCTAACACCCAACCCCAACTTAAAAGACCATGCTCGTCTTTGCATAAAGAGCGGAATTGTTTTTTTTAAGTGGGCCTCAACGACATAAAGAAACTCTGTAACCTTGGCTAAAAGAGGGTATATGTTTTTGCTATAAAACTGACCCAGCAGTACCGCTATTTTTTTCACAATACGAGATTGAGCCTCCCCAATCGCCCACAGAATCATGGCTGGGATTTTTTTAAAAACTTGTACATAACGCTTAAAATGAATCACGTATAGAGATCCACTTAACGGCCGAATACCTTTAAGTGGTGAAAATATTTTTTTTGATGCTTTGAAGCTCGGCCTATTTGCCGACAGCATTGGAATTAGAAAAACTGCGGCCAGAAGGCTCGACGCCAAGGAATAGCAAATCGTTAAAGCAACATCTTTAAACATGTCTCCAATTTGCCCCTCAACCATAACTAGCGGACCAAACACCGCCATGGCCGTTAAGGTAGACGCCAATATTGCTGAGAAGACTCGACGGGTTCCCCAAAGCGCGGCTTCGCCTTTGTCTTTAATATTTAATGCAGCATTATTAATGCTTTCTAGAACTACTGTGGAATTATCGACCAGCATTCCCACTCCTAAAGCCAACCCCGCCAGACTCATCAGATTGAAAGTAACTCCGGTAAAATGCATTAAGATAATGGTCAACATCAAGGAAAGAGGAATGGCTGTGACAATAACGAAAGTAGGCCACGCACTTTGCAGTAAAATAAAAATAATTACGGCCGCAAAAAGTGCGCCGTTTAGGACCGACCCACTCACATTGTCGATGGCTAGCTCAATAGCCCTTCCTTGGTCAGATAGCGGTGTTATAGATACCGATTCCTCATTCTCTTTGTTGTACGCATTAAGCACGTCCCAGACCTTTTTGGCGACATCTACTGCGTTGGCTTCTGCCTCTTTTCGAATTTCCAAAACCATTGCGGGTTTACCGTTAAGATGTGTTCTTACCCCAGGCACTTCCGTTTTAATTTCAACGCGCGCGATACTCTGTAGTTCAATTGTTTTTCCCGCATCTCTTTTCACCACAACTTTTTTTAATTCATCAACACTTTGAATTGGGGTTCCCAAGCGCACTGCCGCACGCTTCCCATCATGCTCAATGTCTCCTGCAGAGTAGCTTTTGTTTTGCGCTTGAATGGCTTCGGCAACCTGAGAGAGCGGAATTTGAAACGAAGCGATGCTTGTGGGGTCTGCGACAATCTCAATTCGTTCAACAGGCGCACCTAGCAGACTCACCAAAGCCACGCCTTCAATTCTTTCCAGCTGTCTCATGAGGGTGTCTCTAAGTTGTTTGCTCAATAAGAATAAATCAAGTGTGTTGTTTTTTGATGTCACGCCCAAAGATATTACGGGCTCAGCATTTGAGTTGGCTCGTATAATTCTAGACCGGCCCGACGATTCACCCACTCCCGCCCCATCAATTTTATCTCGTATATTCGTCATGGTTTGAAGCGCATCCAAACCACGCTTTAGACTTATAGAAATTTCTGAGCGCTCTTTCTCAGACTTCGATGATGACTTCACCAAACCAGGCAAAGTACTCAGGGCTCGTTCTAAAGGAACTGTAATTAAAGCTTCGACCTCTTCTGCGCTAGCTCCTTTCATAAAAGTAACAACGCTGTAGTCGACATTTTCCATGTCTGGCATCATCTGCATGGGAATTTTTTTGATTGCAACAAATCCCATGGCCATCAAACCTATGCAAAGCATGAGAACGGCCACTGGCCGGCGTATGGCAAATTCAATCACGGATTACTAATGATAAGCCCCTTACCCCAGAGAAAACAGCAGAAACGCTTTCAATAGATTGACGACTTCTAATATTAAAAAGACGTAATTTCGACAAAGGAGCCATCCACCAGGCCAGAAATTCCTTCGCTCACAATTTGATCAAATTCTTCAACATCGCCCTGAATTGATGTCATTCCATTCTCACTAATCCCCACTGTGACTGGGGTTTTTTTGACATAATTTAGAGATTCTCCTTCTGCAGCGGGCGCGCGAATCTCAGAAGAAGCTTCTTTGCTCTTGACGACAAAAACATAGGCCTTCCCTTCATCATAAACAATGGAGCGGGTTGGCGCAGTTAGGGCACCTTTCTCTTCTTGCAGCGGAATTTTTGTCTCAACATACATTCCTGGCAGCCATGAGCTGGGCGACTTTGGAACAACAATTTCCGCATAAACAGAACCCGTCTTCACATCAACAACTGGCGCAAATGCTCTCACAAAACCTTTTGCTTCTTCGCCTGATTTGCTCAGAAACACTTCTTTGTTCCGTGAAAGATGAGTCATGATATTTTGTGGAACATACAAATCTATGGATTGGCTTTTTGTATCCGCTATTTTTAGTACATAGTTTTGAGGGTTATCAATGTAGTCACCTTCGTGCGCACTGAGTTCAGAAACGATGCCAGAAATTGGGCTGCGCAACACCGCACTTGAATCCAATTCCCCCAATCTCTTTCGAATTAAGAAGGCCCGTCTTTCCAGCTTTTTTTGTGAAACTTCATTCTTGGACAAATACTCTTTTTTTGCCAGAGCCATCGTGACGCGAAAATCAATTTCCCTAGTCTGGGATTCTATATTGTCTAACTCACTTTTTAAGGACTGTGCCTCTGAGCTTAAGGTTGCAAGCAATTGTCCTTTTTTTACCTGATCCCCAAGCTTAACAACCAACGACTTAACCGTGGAGTTTTGAGGGAAACGCAATGTAACCTCTTTGTTCGCTCGTAAAAAAGCGTGAGAACTAAATTCTGTTTTTATATCTTTTCTCTCAAGGCTAGCCACACCAACAGGCAAACTTTTCTTTACAGCATCGGCCCCCAAAACTTGGCTCATTACTTTGACTGACTTTTTAAACACTTGAGGAAGATGTGTCGAAAAAACACCCAATAAAAACAAGCCTGCTCCTAACGTCCACTGCTTGGCTGTCAGACCGCGAAGCACCCCAAAATTAAAAGTAAAATGCCGCCACTTCACATCATGACTATCGGCACAAAAGCGTCAAAACTTTATGAGATAAAATTTTGGCAGTACTTAAGGTTGCAGCAAAAGGACCGATACTGGTGCTTCACTAAGTTAATCTTAGTTGATTTATATAACACCATTAATTTTAAGGGGGATTTGTGAAGAAAGTGTTAAGAGGATTTAATTTACTTGCTGGCACGTTAAGCCTTGCGGCTTTTGCGCAGCAATCAGGCCCACAAACTGGCGGCCCAAATAACGGAGCGCAAGGACAGCAGCAAGGAGGGCCCATGGGAGGCTCGCCAGGCGCTCCACAAGTATCTCAAAAAGAGTGTGATGCAGCAGGAAAAAAAGCTCGTCGTTATGCTCTTGGTTGCTTAAACCAAAAAGATTGGAACAAGCGCTCTCAATGTTTTGCTGGTTTTGAAAAAAAGACAGGCATCCCTTCACATGTCTTCGAAGGCTGCAGACAAGTGTTTGAACCTTTAAAAAATGAAATCAAACAAAAAGAGATGGCCAAGTATCCTAACCAAAAATCTGCTGTTGATGAGAACGGTGAACCAAATGGTGGTCAGCAAGGACAAGGACCTAACTCACCTGGAAGCCCACAACATGGCGGCCCACAAGCTGGCGGCCCTAATAACGGATCCCCAAATGCACTAAAGGCATCACAAAAAGAATGTGATGATGCTGAGAAAAAAGTCCGCAACCATGCGCTTAGCTGCTTAAACCAAAAAGACTGGAATAAGCGCTCTCAATGTTTTGAAGGCATTGGCACCAAAATGGGAATTCCAGATTATGTGTTTGAAGGATGCACTCAGGTTCTCAAGCCACTAAAAAACGAAATCAAACAAAAAGAATTGTCGATGTATCCTAACCAGCAATCTGCTGTTGATGGAAATGGTGGCCCTGGAGACGGGCAACACCCTCAAGGACCCAACTCTCCTGGAAGCCCACAGCAAGGTGGACCAAACAACGGCCAACAAGGACAGCAACAAGCTCAGTGGCCTCAAGACAAGTGCCAAAAAGAAGCGCCAAAACTTAAAAAACTTGGCGAAAATTGCCTCAACATCAAAAAAGCAGATCTGCGTATGAATTGCTTTGATAAAGTTGGCAATTCCTTTCCTAAAGGATTCTTCGAAGGCTGCCGTGGCGTTGTAGAGCCAATCAAGGCAGAAATTGAAGCCAAAGAAAAACAAAAATATCCTAACGATGCTCACGGAGTTTCTCACAACAATCAAGGACCCAACTCTCCTGGAAACTCACAGCAAGGTGGACCACAAACTGCAGGACCAAACAACGGGCAGCAAGGGACACAACAGCAAGCTTGGAATTCTGAAAAATGTACTAAGCTTATGCCTGAGCTTCATAAAGGTGCAGAAGGATGTTTAAAAAATAAAGATCCAAACCAGCGCGGGGCTTGCTTTGAGCAGCTTGGTACAAAATTTCCTCCAGGTTTTTTTGAAGGCTGCTCTTCTCAAACTGAAGCACTAAAAGCAAAAATGAAGGCCAAAGAAAAACAAATGTATCCCGACCAAGAAAGTAAAATTTAATTACTTTAATACTTGGTAGACTCAGCCCTTGCTTGACCTTGTGTCAGGCAAGGGCTTTTTTTATTTAGTTTGCAATCAGCAAGCCTAGCTCATTGTAAAATCGAGCACATTCATTCTCTGATACAACAATTTTTTGTTTGTCAGCAATAGCGTCCAGAATATGCCCTCTAGCCTCTGCTATTGTTTTTGTTTTTGCAGGAAGATTGTAATATTTTTTTAGCTTTTTAAGGGCAATTTCCTCAAATTTTGACTCTAGCCAATTCTTATTTAATGTCTCATCTACGGACTCTAGCGCGCGCATCATGGCGTAAAAGTTGGAATGCATAAGATAGTTAACAGCATTATCAATAAAGCCCACTCTCTCATATTTTAGCGCCTTCAAAGAAACGTTTTTAGGCAACACGTACATGTCTTTTCCCGAAAGCGCACGTAAATCTGGGTGAGCCGTAAACCCGGCCATGTCACGGTAGTAAAAATGGCCGTTAAGTTTTCCGCCCTCTAGTTCAACTAAAACATTCTGTTCGTGCGGCTCTCCAACAAAACCAAATTGCGAAGCAAAATAAAAATAGTGATCAAGCAGTGGCTCCATAATAAAATCAACGGCCATCTTCTTGGGAGTTAATTCCATTTTTTTAAGCAAATCGACTATTTTGGGATGATTGTCTGGGCCTCGCGAATAAATAGAGAACATGGGAACCACCTCTTTATTCCCTCCGAGCTCAAGCGGTGGGAGGTCTCGCAGAGTCATTCCTGCATCTGCTCCTTTGGGTATAAAAGAAATAGGCTCTCCTAGAATATGGACTTTCTTCTCTTTTAACTCCGAGCTCGGTATAGAAGAAAAAAATGTATGCATAGCAAATGCACGCTCAATTTGATTTCGGCTCAAAAGACGCCTAACCCCACCCACCTCTGCATCGAGGCTAATTTTAACGCCGAATGGTTTGGTTGAGCCATCCTTTTTCCAAACGACCATTGACCTGTGAGAAGACAAGGGGGTTGCAACATAGTCATCGACCCACTCATAAGGCGCAAGTTTTTCTTTAAAAAACTTCTCCGATTCCGGATGAATTAAGAAAGGGAAATACTTTTTTCCTTTCTTAACAACCAGGTTTTCTTCTGGGATTTGCGTATTCGGCGGCATATAGGAGTCCAGTTCCTCCAGTGGAATTAAAGCTGCACGCATAGGAATCAACGGCTGGTTTTCTGGCAAGTATTTTTCATCAAATGTGTATTGCATGATTGATGCAAATTGATCTGTGTTTTCTATTCTGTCGTTGCGCAACTGCTCAAACTGAATGAGTGTTCTTAGCTGTGGGTTATTAAAATTATATTTTGAACGCACCCGCAGGCCCCGTTCTTTCATTGCCGCTTCGGATTCTTCCAATAAAAGCTCAGTAGATATATTTTCTACCTGTTTTAAATTTTTGTTTTGATAAGCGCTTTTAAGTCCAAGGTCTAGCGCAGTTAAGCCCTTTTCTTTGGCTGTCAGTTCAGACTCAAGCATGACTTTAAAAGCATCATTTCCTTTTAATTGTTTTTTTAAAATATTGGCTCGAGTCTTTGGCGCTAAGTGCGTATTTTTTGAATCCTGAACAATGACAACAAATTCGTCTTTAGGGTTCTGCACCTTTAGCGTTTGCAAAGCTATAAGATGGCCCACCGTTGGAGGGTCAAAGGGGTCTTCGATCAAATATGTTTTAGCGGTGGTCGCAAAGGAAAATAAAAACAAAACTAGATTAAGCAGCCGTCCAATTACTTTCATCCTTAGCTTTTCGGAAGTATTTTGCTTTGTCATAACGACTGTTTATCCAATTTTTTGACTCATGACGGACGAGAGCTTTACCGATAAATCTACGATGGTTAATCATCGTCCAAAGATACGTCGCTTTATTTTACAATTATGTTTTTTTGCTTTTGTCGCAGCTCTTATTCAAAACCGTGCCTTTGCGCAAGACCAAGGCACTCCTGCGTGCCACATTATGTTCGGAAAAATTAAGACATCGTTTTCAGGCACTCGAAATTCGACCATCACACCCACTGTATATTCACCAGAGAAAAACTACGCTGCTTCAGGATCAATCATAAAAAGCACCCTGAACAAGCAAGTTATTTTAAACGACCCCAAGAGCATTTTTATTGCTTTTTTAGATGAACACCTTGTTTTGCTTGGCCCACAAAATAACATGTCAACGGATGGCACCATTAATCCCTTTGAGGTGGTCGAAAATACGGCCCGCTATACGCTATACAATTTAAAGGAAAAAAAAGTTCAGCGCACTTTTGAACTTGCCAATATAGTTCAAGGAATTTTTTCTTATTCTCAAATAGGTGACCGCGCAAACAATCATGCGCAAGTGTACGTTCGACACAAACTAGTGCCCGTAAACAACAGCAATTCCCTTCTTTATATTGAAAAAGTGGGTGAAGTGAAAAAAGTTAAAGCATTCAACAGCGCAACTGGAGACCCTGTTTACGAAATTCCACTAAACGAACATCAGTCCGTTGTACTAGGAGATTCTTTTTTTTCCATTGTCCACAATACTGAAAACACCGTTTCTATATATTCAACACAGACCGGACAAGAACTAAAAACCATTCCTCGCTTAAAAGAAGGCATAGTTCATCACATTGAAAGTCAAACAAGGGGGGTGTTTGCACTAATGGAGTGGACACCGAGCTGGACGCGGGTTCCTCCTCTTGAGGCAGGACCCAATGCCCCGCCACCAACCGTCACTCCACCAGACCCAAACAAACCCACATCATGGATTACAATTTTTAACCCGCACGACAACACATTGGTAAAAAAATCGAATATTGATTTTGGAATTCAATCTACAAGAGGGCTTTCGACCAGCCCTAAGCTTAACTACGTTCTACTGAACGAAGAGAAGAAATTGCATATTAAAGATATCAATGGGGATGTTCCCTGGTTTGCCAAAGAAGAACCAATTCAAGTCACCTTCACTCACGACGAACGGTTTGTATTGGCAAAGTCAAAAGAGGGTCCTTACAATATATTTGACCTTCAATCAAAAAAAGTTACTCCTCTGCCCCTTAAAGACACAGCAGAATGGGCTCAAATTTCTGATTATGACAAAAAATCAGGCCGGCTTTTTATTAGCACCCAGACATCATCATCACCCCAGAACCTTGCAAACGATGAGGCATTTTTATTTTATATTTTCGACCCCGCGACAGGACAAATACGGGCTATAAAAGGGGTGACCCCTGGCTTTAGTAAAGACTTTGGAATCTCGACAGTTTATTTACCAGAAAACAACAGCGCCATCTCATCCTCTTTTTATTCGAACAAAACAACAGAAATTCCTCTTTCTGTTGCGCCCAAACAGGGTGAATGGACAGGCATTGAAAACTTCAAATTGTTTTTAGCAAAAAAACAATACTCGTCCACAGCAACACACCTTGACTCTTTTCGGCGTTTTGTAAACGAAGCTGCACCTACAGACCTTGTAGGTACAGATATTCATGTTTTTTTACTACGACTTTATAAAGAATCTCCCTCTACCTTCTATACAGTGTATTGGGAACTTAAAAATAAATTGCCTACAGATTTGTTTTCAAGAGAACTGGCGCTGTCCCAACTTTTCCCCCCCGAAGAACTAAAAGAATTAAAGCAGACGTACTTTAAGGAATTTGTTCGACGCATACGAGACATGAAAACGGCATCAAGCCCCTTTTTCCCTTCAAATCCAAAAGCAAACCTCTTTGAGGATTTCCATGTTTTTTATCCCCTCTTTCATTCGATTGACAAAAAAAAGAAGAAAAATTTGGTCAACAGAATTTCTGGCCTTTATCTCAATCAAGCTATGGCAGTTCCGGAGTTCCAACAGGTTTTTAACCAAAAGATTTTCCGTTTTATTAAACACAATGTGAAGCTCGCACTTGGTGTCGAAGGAAAAACGTCTCCCCTTACAGACTTAGCGGTTACAAGGCCAGGTGGACTTTTTCCTTCTGGCAACAAGGAGAAGGGGCTGTTCTCAGGCGTGCTTTTTTCTACATCACCTATCAAAACAGCCACCGGTGAAGTTTCAACTAAGAATAGTTTTGGATTTTACCACCTCAACATTCCAAAGTTTTTTACAGCACCAACCCAAAAAGAAGAGCATGTTTTAGAATGGCAAACCTTTGGGCAATCCTTTAAATCAAAAGTTACGGCGGCCCCAAGTGACATTGATTTTTCTAAATACTATCCAGCCGAAGTCTCTCCAAAATACGCGGATCTCTGGGATGACGACAAGCGCTTAGGGGGCATGGTTGTCATTGGAGACAACATGTCTGAGCAAGAAGAGCTTCTTGGTGAATACCAAAGCTATTATAAATCACAGGGATTTAAATTTTCAGCACCCGTCAAACTAACAAAAGTTAGAGACTTCTTAAAAGAAAAAGTTGAGTCTGGAGAACTGGATTATCTTGTCAAAGAGGCTCATTCCGGTGGGAATGAGCATGTTCTTGTTAGCATTAATCCAAAAGGCGAAATGCGGATTGCCAACAAAAAACACGCAGATGGCACAAGCGAGTCGGTTTATTTGTATCTACCTGAACCCAAAAAGCCAACAGACCCCTGGGGCGTGCGCAACAACACCGAGAACGCCATTACCAATAAAGAATTTGCGGAATGGATGAAAAAACGGACTGAGGTCCAGCAAAAACAGTTACTCTTCTTTAACACCAGCTGCTCAAGCGTTGAAATGGTTTGCAAGGAAATTCAAGACATTCAATCTCCACAGTTCATGGCGTATGGTGCCGCAACACTTAATGACACATTTGTTAACGCCGAGGATTCCGCCTTAAGACAGTTCATCCATGGCATAAGAAAGAAAAAAACTTATGCCGAGATTCGTGAAATGATGCAAAAAGACCCCAGTTACGCAAAAAAAGAATCTAACGACTACCTGATGCCTGATGAGCCTCGCTTTCAAGAACTTGTCGTTAAAAAGCTAGAAAACCCAGTCGACGTTGATGTCGCCATATTTGACGAAAAAGGCAATCGCTATTACTTGGACCAAGACGATTAAGCTAAATGATTTTATAAACAAAGCTGGAGAATACTTAAACATGTCAGGACTTATTATTCGCAAAGCCACAAAAGAAGACACCTCTCTCATTTTGGGGTTTATAAAAGAACTTGCTGATTTTGAAAAATTATCTCACGAAGTGCTCGCAACTGAAGACTCTTTGAAAACTGCCCTGTTCACGAATTCGCGAGGAGCTGAAGCGATCATTGGAGAATTTAACGGGAAAGCGGTTTCTTTTGCGCTCTACTTTCACAACTTTTCAACGTTCCTTGGAAAATCTGGATTGTATTTAGAAGACCTCTACGTACAACCCGCCTACCGCTCAAACGGCATTGGCATTGCCATGCTAAAATACTTATCCGCTTTAGCTGTTGAGCGTGGCTGCGGCCGTTTTGAATGGGCTGTCTTGGACTGGAACGAAAAAGCTATTGCGCTTTATAAAAAGATTGGCGCGACTCCTATGAATGAGTGGACAACGTTTCGTCTCAGCGGCCAAGCCTTGCTTGATATGGCAGCAAAGCCTGCTTAATCGGTATTACCGGCTTCTCAACAACGATAGAGACATCATTTATGAGCACTCGCATTGGTATTTTCACGCGCAATTGACTAGATAATAGAGGTTTTTTAAAAAAAATTGGATCATTTTGTTTGAACTTCTCACTTGAATTTCAACGAGTTGGAGGACACTTAAACAGCGGCTCATCTGCTTGGAACACTTTTTGCGACGGCAGAACTATGGACAACAAAGAAGCTAACCTATCTACCATTGGAAAAATAATAGAAAAACGCATTTTTATCATTCGCAACGTAAAGGTAATGATTGATAGTGATCTCGCGCAACTCTATGACGTCGAAACAAGAATTTTAAACAGAAATGTTCAACGGAATTTATCGCGCTTTCCAGATGATTTTATGTTTCAGTTAAATGAACAGGAATGGCTAAACTTGAGATCCCAATTTGGGATCTCAAGTTTAAAATACGGTGGACGGCGCTTCCTACCATTTGCATTCACAGAAGGTGGCGTCGCGATGTTTTCAAGCGTTCTAAACAGCGAAAGAGCCATTCAAACCAATGTTGTTATCATTCGCACCTTTATTGAAATGCGTGAAGCTTTGTCAGGCAATAGCCAACTTCTTAAGAAGTTAGAACTTCTTGTTAAACGCGTGGATACACACGATCTTCAGCTACAACAAGTTTTTCAAGCAATGAGAGATTTAATTGCGCCAACATTAAACCCAAAAAGGCCTATTGGAATTAGAAGTAAATAAACCTGAACAAATCACTCTCTCGACACCCACCACTCACCGACCTAAGCGAGGATTTTTCCCAAAGACGAGGAAGATTTTCGAAAAGTACCGCAGCGGCCTAAATGGCCGTGAGGACACTTTTTGGAAATTTGACGAAGTATTTGGGGAAAAGCTGAAGCTTAGAAATGGCGCACCCAGCAGGAATCGAACCTACAACCTCTTGATTCGTAGTCAAGTGCTCTATCCAGTTGAGCTATGGGTGCAACTAAAAAACTGGAGACAAATTCATAAAGGAAATGGGGCCAAAGTTCAAGTTTTTTGGCGTTTAGAGCGAAAGAAATTCACCAATAAATCCCGACACTCCTGCTCTAAAACGCCGGATTCAATGAGAATTGTGTGGTTCAGGCGCTTATCTTGATGAATTTCATAAATAGAGCCCATGGCGCCTGCCCTGGGGTCCTTGGTCCCATACACAACCCTATCCAGTCGAGACAAAGATAGGGCTCCCGCGCACATCACACAAGGCTCAAGAGTGACAACCATTGTTGCCCCCGTCAAACGCCACTGCTTTTGTTTTTCTGTTGCGCGCCTCATAGCTAAAATTTCAGCGTGTGCCGTTGGATCTTTAATGAGCTCTCTTTCATTGTGTGCCTCAGAAACAATGTGGCCATCGGCATCGACAAGCAACGCACCAACAGGAATGTCTCCACGCGCCTCAGCCTCACGCGCAAGCTCAAGCGCGCGCTTCATGTAAGGAATCCAATCACGCTCTGGAGACTGCTTAAGCTTCATTTAAAATTTTTCAACGCCGCCCATGTAGGGACGCAAAGCCTTAGGAACCTCAATGGAGCCGTCTTCTTGTTGATAGTTTTCAAGAACGGCAACAAGCGTTCGACCTACAGCAAGACCAGAGCCGTTTAGCGTGTGAACAAACTTTGTTCCCTTGAAGTTTTTTCCTTTGTAGCGGATTTGCGCCCTTCGCGCTTGAAAGTCACCGCAGTCAGAACAAGATGAAATTTCTCTATAACACCCTCGCTGATCCGTTCCCTCTGTCAAAGAGCCGGGAAGCCAGACCTCAATGTCGTAAGTTTTTTGTGCTCCAAAACCCATATCCCCAGTGCAAAGCAGAACTGTGCGGTAAGGAATTTCCAACCCCTCAAGCACAGCCTGAGCATCGGCAACCATACCTTCTAGTTCTTGCTGACTTGTTTCTTGCGCTGTGAATTTAACCATTTCGACTTTGTGGAACTGGTGTTGGCGAATGAGCCCCTTCGTGTCTCTTCCATATGAGCCCGCTTCGCTACGAAAACACGGTGAAAAACTCATGAATTTTTTAGTCAGCTCCGCCTCGTCTAAAATCTCATCGCGAAACAGGTTTGTAACGGGAACTTCCGCAGTAGGAATTAAAAAACGATCAATTCCCTCAAGCTTAAATAAATCTTCCTTAAACTTGGGGAGTTGTCCTGTGCCAAACAAAGTATCGGAATTCACAATATAAGGAGGGACAATTTCTTCGTAACCCTTGCTTCTGTGCAAATCCATCATGTAGTTGGCAAGCGCTCGCTCAAGCTGTGCCACAGGTCCGCGCAAAAAAGCATGTCGCGCACCAGTTACTTTTGCAGCACGGTTAAAATCAATGAGCCCCTTGGCTTCGCCAATTTCATCATGCGATTTGGGCTGAAAAGAAAATTTCTTAGGCTCGCCCCAGCGTCGCACCTCTTTATTGTCATCGGCCGATTTTCCCACAACAACAGTTTCATGAGGAATGTTGGGAACTCCCTGCAAAATATCCTTAAATTTTGCTTCCGCTACAGAAAAGTCTGCTTCGATTTTCTCAATTTCTGTACCTAAGTCTTTTCCTTTTTGAATGAGTCCTTGCGCCTCATCTTTTTTTCCTGTGCGCATAAGCGCAGAAACCTGTCCTGAGACATTGTTTCTTTCCGCCTTCAGCTCATCTGCCTTTGTTTGAAGCTGCACGCGTTGCTTTGCCACAATCTGCAGATCATCAACCAATGTTTTTGTATCGGATGAAGACCAGCCGCGATTCTCCAGTGCTTTACTAAATTCTTGTGGATTGGTAGTGACGCGTCTCCAGTCTAACATGGCCCTAACTTCCTCTACTGCCTATAGCAGCGGTTTACATCAAGGAGGATAATTGGACATTCGTTTTTGAATGTCTCCAGCATCAGGCGCCCCTGGCACAAGCTTTAAGTATTTCACAAAGTGCTCGCGAGCCGCGTAATGATTTCCTTGCTTATCATAAACATATCCTAAAACACGGTGAGCTTCACCGAGATTTTCATTTCTAGCCAACGCCGTATCTGCATAAATTTTGGCGTTGGTCTCGTCGTTCATGGCCAAATAAGCTTGAGCCAGACGGATCATGACACGAATATCGTCTTGGAAGCTTTTTTTGTATTTTTGAAAGATTTTAGGAACTTCCTGAGGGGCGTTACTCGAGAGCAGATATTCCGAAAATTCAATAAATGTGGCTAGCAAGGGTCGAAGCTCAAGCTCCTTGTTATAGGCCAGGGCCATTTCCTGAAATTGCCCAAGTTTCTTTCGAACACGAGCCGCTGCTAACCAGGATTCTGGAAAATCAGGGTCAACCGTAGCCGCTGTTTCATAATTTCTAGCAGCATCGCTTAAACGCCCCAGGTCTTCTAAAACTTTTGCAACCTTCATATAAACCGCTGCCGATGCCGGCCTGTCTTTTAATGCCCGATGATAAAAAGCCAGCGCCCTATCTTGGTCTTGTTTTAAAACGTACAAGTCGGCAAGCTTTACCCTGACATCAAAGGAGGATGGCTTTCTTTCAAAAAGCTGTTTTGCCGTTTCAATGGCGCTCTCCAAAAGCCCAGCCTGCCTTTGCGCATCGACATATTCCAACACAACAGCAGTATTGTCCGGGTCTTGGTCGACCATCTGTCGGAGCTCTTCGAGTGCTTGCTTAATTCCCAAATTTGCCATGATTCTGCAGCGTAACTGCAAAAGTTTTGAGCGCAAAACCAACTGTCCTTTGCCATTGAGGACAGCAAGCGAAGCTGACTTCAAACAATCCACATTTTTTTCTTGTGACTCCAGCGTCTTCGCTAAAAAATAATGTCCCCATCCGTCTTGGGGAACCGCTTTTGTATATTTACTTAGCTCGTCAATGGCATTCTCTGGCTCTCGCCCTAGATGATAAATAACACCTAAATATTTTTGGGCTTCTGGCAACTCTTGTGGAATGGCAACAATTTTATCATAGGCAGAAAATGCCGCCTCCATTCTATACATATTTGCATTTGCCCACACTTGGCCGCCCAAGCAGCCTATTCGACGAGGCTCCATCTTCACGCATTGGTCAAAAAACTGCAGCGCTTTTTTCCAATCCTGCACTAGTCCAAAATTTTCACCAATTAGCTGATAGGTTTCAACAGCGGCCACCGTCACATCAGCCATGACCATGAGTAAAGAAATATCCAGCGAGCTCAAGCTTCTTTTGTTTGCTCGTTTCAAAATTTCGTCAGAAATTAAAGAAGCCTGTAATCCTTCTTGTCCAAAATCCCACCATTTGTTGATTCTATCGGGCTTAAGCCTGTCGTAGTTCCCCAGTAGCCACTGCACGTTGTCTGCTGCTTTTGCCGATGTGCTTTGTCTTCCAAAGCGAGCCAAGAATGCAGAAAACTCTGCCCAAATAATTTTTTGTACCGATTCAGGATATAAAGAAAGAACAGCGGTTGCGGCCATGAATCCAGCATAAGGAAGTTGCGGATTCTGCCCATCGCCATAACGCCACTGTGATTCTGCCAGCACAAACCATAAATCTACAGAAAAATGCAGGTCTTCTGATTGGGCCTCTATCATTCTAAACAGCCCTGAAGATTTTTGAAGAAACGCTTTTCTCAACTGAGACGCAGCCACAATTGCCGTGTCTTCTTCTTCACTAGAAATTAGAGAGGGAACGGAGGTTTCATCTTTTGCGCCTGTTTGCCAATAGCGATACCAGTGAGCATCATCAAGAATGGATTGAGACAAAAGCCCCTCGTTTACTTGCTGAAGCAAAGAAACAACTTTATCCCAATTCCCCAGCTGATACGGTTCTATGGCTTCGAACAAATGAAGATAATTTGATGGAACAAGTTTTTTTCTTTTAAGTGCCTCAAAAATATCAAGCCCTTCGTTAACCAAGTTTTGCCCTAAGGGCGGATCAATCACGCGAAGAACCGAGCCAAGCCAAATGAGGTTCCAAGAGCGACGACCCCAATAAGACGCACTCCCTCGCTGATTGCTTCCTTCATTTTTTAAATCGTTTAAGTCTTGAATCCAGGCGCGCGCATGAATGCCTCTTGGTAGCGACCACTGGTCTGCTGCCACGATACTTTCTGGCATTGCTTCCGGACCTAACTGAAAATTCAACAAAGCGGCGTTCAGCGCACCAGCGTATTTTAGAGGACTAGAAACCTGTCCTTTCCCAGAAAAAGTTCTGAGCGTTTCCTTCTTTTTGTTAGGAACCATGGAAACAATTCCAATAACAATAAGCGAAATGGCTAAAACCACCAGCAGCAACGGCCTGCTTGCTTTCTTTGCTTTACTGCTTGCTTGTTCTGCAACAACGGTGATGGGTTTGATGTAGTTGTCATTTTCAGGGCCCGTGCCAAGCATGGCAGCCTGTGCTTTTTTTGCGTCTTCTGCTGGCGCTTGAAAAATAGGCCTCTGAATCATTGGCTTAGATGGAAGGTTTTCAGAACCTTCGGCACCCTGTCCAGATGACTCAGGCCTAATTTGCGTTGGTGGCGTGGCAATAGTAACGGCCTCTTCTACTTTTTTTTGCTCAGAGGAAGAGGGAGTCGCCTTTTTTTTGGGTGCTTGTTTGGCGTTAAATAAATCAAAAAAATCTGGCTCTGAAAGAATGGATCGCCAGTTGGTTTCCCCTTCAACCAAAATGCTTTCTTCACCATTTAGCCGGTTGTCTTGAATTAAAATTAAGATGTCTCGACGAAGATAGGGACCGTAAATTTTTTCTTTATTGGGAACTCTGATTTGAATTTTTCGCAGTGCTCGACTTTTTAGACTGTCTTCTTCTTTACCAAAGTTAAGACTTTCTAAATCGTCATCTCTCACCGAGCCAGGCCCTCAACCACGTTCATCCAGGAATTCATTCGACCAAAACCCGTCAAAAGAAAAACCAGAACTATGGCAGCTAGAATTCCTACCCACTGAGGAGCAAATCCTGCGGGCTCGGCAACATCAACTTTGACCTGTGAGCCCTCTGCCGTTTTCATATAAAGAGGAACAAAAATACGTAAATAATAGGCTAAGCCTAAAAGGCTCCCGAGGATCATGGCCCCTACTCCCCAATAGAGCCCCATGGACCACGCCTCGGACAGCACCACGTATTTCCCTAAAAAACCTGGTAACGGTGGAATTCCTGCCAATGAAAAAATGGCCAAAGATAAAACAATTTTTGAAGAAGCGCTGGCCTTTGTTGTCGATTCAGCGAGCTCTTGCAAACTCAAATCAGAGTGCGGATTTTTCCCTGCGCTTCTCACCATCATTTCAATGGAAGACAAGGCCGCAATGACGCCAACTCCGTATATAGCAAGTGATGTTAAAAGAGACCCTGTCGATTGAAATCCACAAACTAAGGCCAAAGAGGCATAACCTGCGTTAGCAACGCTTGAGTAAGCAAGAACGCGTCTCAACTTATCTTGAGCAATGGCCAGAAGATTTCCTATAATAATTGTTACAATAGACAACGCGTATGCTGATTCGCGAAATGCAGAAATTTCCCACAAACCGGAATTATGGAAGGCTACGGCCATTGCGGCGAAAATAGAAATTTTAGTTGCCGACGCTAAATAAGCCGCAAGCCCTGTTGGTGCCGCTTGATAAACATCCGCGGCCCACATGTGAAAAGGAACAAGTGCCACTTTAAAACCAAGCGCCACTAAAACAAGCAATGCTCCGGCAATGGCAAATGGTGTAGACGCAGCACCTTGCGATAAATTCGTCGCAATCGTTAAAAAATGAAAGCTTCCTGTAGCCCCAAACAACAGCGCAACACCCATCAACAAAAACCCTGAGGAGAAGGCGCCCATCAATAAATATTTTGTCCCTGCCTCAAGACTTCTTTCTCGTTGCGTATCTAAGGCGGCTAAAACATAGCCACTAACACTGAGCAATTCCAAATAAACAAAGAAGGAAATCCAGTCTCTTGCTGCCGGCAACAAGGAAAGACCCAGAACAGAAAGTAGCATTAATGGGGACCACTCTGCATGAGCGTGTTTGGTTTCATGTGAAGTTCTTGAAAACAAACTTGCCATTAGTGCAAAAACACCAACTACAGCTCCAACCATTTTTGTAACACCGTCTAATTCAAGTGAGCTGCCGAAAACATTTACAGGCAGATCTCTCACTTGCCACAAGAGCCAAGCAATGTATGGAGACAGCACAAAGACATGCAAAAGACGAAGCGTTGTTTTAGAGGCTTTTAATCCTGCTGCAATGGTCGCAAGAGCAATACCAACACAGAGCCACAAATAAGGGCCTAGCGCATCCCACTGCCAGTGATTGAGCTCAAAAAGTTCTTTTTGAAAATACGATGGCACGGTTCACCTCAAAAAAGCAGTGACCACGTATTCTATGGCGTGGTTAGCTTGTTGAATAATGGGTTGTGGAGAAAGACCTAAAACGAGCATGGCAACAACAAAAGAAGATACTGCGACCCATTCACTCCAATTCAAATGAATGGCGTGTTTTTGAACAGCAGGCCCCTCTTCTCCAAAAATAATTCTTCGAACCAGGCTCAGCATATAAACGGCACCAAACAAAATACCAAGGCTGGCCACCAATGAAACCGCAGGACTAGATTTAAAAGCTCCTGCTAAAATTAGAAACTCTCCAACAAAACCGGGAAGCCCTGGAAGCCCAATACTTGCCATTGTTGAAAACACAAACATTGAGGCCAACACTCCTGCCTTAATGGCAATGCCTCCATGCGCAGAGATTTCCCGCGTATGAGTGCGATCATAAATTATTCCGAAAATTAAAAAGAGCGCTCCCGTGCTCAAACCATGCGCCAAGTTTTGAAACATCGCCCCTTGTATGGATTCTTTTTGCAAAGCAAACAACCCGATCACCATAAATCCCATGTGAGAAACGGAGGAATAAGCAATGAGTCTTTTGATGTCTGTTTGTTTCCATGCGGCAAACGCGCCCATCAAAACACCAACACAGCCAAGCATCATCATTGTTGGAGCTGCAGCCTGCGATGCTTCTGGGAAAATAGGCAAACACCAACGAACCATTCCATAAACACCTAGCTTTAGTAACACTCCTGCCAAAATAACCGAACCTGCCGTAGGCGCCTCTGTGTGGGCATCTGGCAACCATGTGTGAAATGGCCAAAGTGGAATTTTAACCACAAAGGCCGCCATGAATCCCAAAAACAGAAGGCCGTGCAAAGAAGCCCACCCATCAAAAGGAAGTTTTAGTGCTGCAATGTCGTGCCAGCCTAAAGTAGGAAGTTGCGACTGAAAGGCTAGAGCCAAAATAGCGGCCAACATTAAAAGTGAACCCGCCATTGTGAACGCAAAGAATTTTAGAGTTGCGTAGATTCTTCCTTTTCCACCCCAGATCCCAATTAAAAAATAAAGTGGGATGAGCATGAACTCCCAGAAAATATAAAATGCCAAAACATCTGCTGCCAGCAGCGATCCAACGCTGGCACCATTTAAAAACGAAAAAAGAGCTAGAAAAGATGCGCCAAGCTCTTTTTTAGAAAGAGAATAAAACGCCAAAACCAAACTTAAAAAAACATTAAGTGCAATGAGCGGAGCGCTTAGACCATCGACAGCTAAAGAAAGGCTGCTTTTAAAAATGGGCAGCCATTCCCAAGAGAATACAATGGGGAACGTGGCGGACTGTGTGCCAGGAACAGCTTCCGGAATTTGTTTAAGCGCAGAGAACAAAAGCCCAAGCCAGACAAAATTAAAAACTAAATTTGCCCAACGAGCCCAAGAAGCCTTCTTATAAAGAAGTAGTAAAAAAAGACCCGAAACCATTGGCCATAAAATTAAATATAAAAAACTCATTGAACTACCACCTTAATGAGAGCCAATAGCACCCCGGCACCCAAAACCAAATACAAGGCATATGTTTGAACATTTCCCGTGTGTAAAACAGACAAAAGCTGACCCGAGACCCTGGCTGTATCGCGAAACAAGTGAAGGGTCCCGTTAATTAAAATGGTGTCAAACAGCCAGGTGCCCCATTTCGCCATTTGCGAAAGTGGTTGTATGAAAATGAAATCATAGATTTCATCAACGAAGAATTTGTTTTGTGACATTTTCTCTGGAAGAGAGAGCTGCTCAGAAAAAATTTCTTTGGCAGGGTTTGCGTACTTTTTATAAGAAAACCACGCCACGCCAAGAGAGCACGCTGTCGTAAATAAAATCAACACAGCCTCCGCTCCATGAGATAGCGGCTCGTGATGTTCAAGCTGAGGAACTGCCCCGTACCAACTGGCCTCAAGCAAATGTTTTAGAAAATGAATGCCGCCAATAACAGCCGGCGTTTCTATCCAACCAATCACACAGGTGAGCACCGCTAAAACAATAAGGGGCACCGTCATAATCCATGGGCTTTCATGCGCATGTTCTGCTTCTTTTGAACGAGCCTTTCCGTGAAAAGCCAGGGAATAACAACGAAGCATATAAAATGCTGTCATTAGAGCCGCCATCAAAAGGAAAACATACGCTGTTTTGTTGTGCTCAAAAGCGATTCCTAAAATCATGTCTTTTGAGAAAAAACCAGCCGTAAGAGGGAATCCAATAATGGCAAGGGTCGCCACAAGGAATGTCCAGTGAGTGTGTTTCATGTGCGATTTTAAATGGCCCATTTCATATAGATCTTGTTTCTCGTGCATGCCGTGAATCACAGATCCTGCGCCTAAGAATAAAAGAGCTTTAAAACACGCGTGAGTCACAACGTGAAAAAAAGCTGCAGTGGGGTTGCCCAAACCAATGGCGGCAAACATAAAGCCAAGCTGTGAAACAGTTGAGTAGGCCAAAACCTTTTTAATATCTCGCTGAGTGAAAGCAATCATAGCAGCCAACCATGCTGTCGCTATTCCAATAACTGCAATGACATCTAAAACAACATGCTGAGAAGCAAACACAGGCCACATTCTTGTTGTGACAAAAATTCCAGAGGTCACCATTGTTGCCGCGTGAATCAGAGCAGAGACCGGCGTTGGGCCGGCCATGGCATCAGGCAACCAAACATATAAAGGAATTTGCGCGGACTTTCCTGTTGATGCCCAAAACAAACCAAAGCAGACAACCATCCACACATAAGGAGGAACAGTCCCATTGGGTTCGGCGAATACTTTAATGATTTCACGAATCTCAAAACTTCCAACAAATCCACCCAACATAAACAGGGCCAACAAAAAACCCAAGTCGCCAACTCGGTTAGCAACAAAGGCCTTCATTCCAGCTGCAGTGTTTTCCCCTTTTTTATACCAATAACCAATGAGCAAATAGGAGCAAAGACCAACGCCTTCCCATCCCATAAAAATTCCGACCAAGCCAGAAGATAGAACCAAAACTAGCATGGCAGCCAAAAACAAATTCAAATAAGTAAAAAATCTCCAGGGACTTTCATCGTGGCTCATGTAACCAATGGCGTAGGTGTGAATTAAAGAACCAATCCCGGTAACCACCAAAAGCATGATGGACGTTAATGGTGTGTATTCTAAATGAAAAGGAACTTTAAAAGACCCTGTTTCAAACCAAGTGAACCACTGATCAAGAGCAAGCCCTTGTCCATATTTAGAAATAGCAACTACAGAAACAAGAAACGCTGAAAACGAAGCCAGTGTTGCGACGACGCCAGAAAGTGTTCCATTTTTTGATCGAAGCACGCAGCCGTTAATCACGGCGCCGAGCAACGGAAGCAAAATAATCCATCGAAGAAGATCCGTTGGTGTGTGTGCTACCATTAATTCCATAACAATTTACGCCTTCTCTTTTTCAACCCTTTAGTCGCCTAAAGTCTTCAAGCCAGACAGATCCCGTGTTTCTGAACAGAGCAACCAACAAAGAAAGCCCAAGAGCTGCCTCTGCTGCTGCCACCAAAACTATGAACAAGAAGAGCGCTGGCCCATCGGCCAAACCATGCTGGTAACTAAATCCCATTAAAACCAGATTCACTCCATTGAGCATCAGCTCAAGGCACATTAACGCCATCAGTCCGCTTCGACGAGAAAGAAAGCCAAAGACTCCAATGCAAAAAATAATGAGCCCCAAGAAAACATAAAACTCTGTAAGTCCCATTTCCGTCATTTTATTTCTCCACCTGAGATTTTGGTTTCGCCAAAACGACGACCCCAAGCACGGCGGCCAAAATTAAAAAGCCCGTAACCTGGAAAGGAATCATGTATTTTGAAACAAACAACTGGGACACACTTTGAATATGTGTGGCTTCAATGAATTTTGCATCTGTGCCGGCAGCTCCAAAATTAGTCGCTGTTAGCTTGCAAAAAATTGCTGCAGAAAAAAGCACCGTAACAATTCCCGCAATGGCAATGACCGCCCTACGACCAGGAATCATCACACTGAGTGGCTTTAAATCTAAAAGCATGACAACAAAAACGAACAAAACCGAAATAGCTCCGGCGTAAATTAAAATTTGGGCAGCAGCGACGAAAGGAGCTCCTAACGCAAAGAAAAGACCTCCAGAAAAAAACAACGTAGCCATTAAACACATGGCCGCGACAACAGAGTTAGATAAAGTCACCACGCAAAGTGAAGAGAGAATTGTCATGGCGCCGACTATGATATGAAAAAGGCCTAACTTAGATTCCACAAATTATCCTCCACTGCGATTCAAGTAATAGGTCACAATCATAGTTGCAATGACGTTAATGACTCCGATGGGAAGTAGTTTTTTCCAACCCAAGTCCATTAGTTGATCGTAACGAAAACGAGGCAACGTCCATCGAACCCAAACAAATATCCACAAGAACACTAATGATTTAAAAAGATAACTGCCCAGCTGCAGTGCCGCCACAACCCAACTTGCAGGCTCAAGAGCAAGCCCCTTGGCCATAAAGAATTCTCTAGCGGCCACCTCAGAAACAAACGGAATGTTGTAGCCACCAAAAAAGAGAGTCACAATGAACGCAGACGACAGATACATTGCGGCATATTCACCCATAAAAAACAGGGCAAATTTCATTCCAGAATATTCAGAGTGGTACCCGGCCACAAGCTCAGATTCACCCTCTGGCAAATCAAAAGGAAGGCGATTGGTTTCTGCAAAAGAGCAAACCCATAGCGTTAAAAATGCGATTGGCTGCAAAAACACTCCCCACGTTGGTAGGCCAGAGCCGGCCTCTTGAAGTTTTACAATCTGCCGCAAGTCCAGCGTTCCATACGTCATAACTAAGGAGACAATGGTAATACCAATGGCAATTTCGTAGCTAATCATTTGTGAGCTTGAGCGAAGCGCGCCCATAAGTGAGAATTTGTTGTTCGAGGCCCAGCCCGCACATAAGACCGAGTAAACATGCAGACTTGAAATTGCCAACAAGAACATCACACTTACGCTCAAATTAGAGACACCAATATTGTACTCCTGCCCATTAATCACCACGCTCCCGGCTAACGGCATAACGGCAAAAGCAAAAAACGGAGGAAGCACGGCGAGAACTGGCGCGAGACTGAATAAAATTTTATGAGACTGCGCTGGCACGTTCTCTTCTTTGAAAACCAACTTCACAGCATCTGCAATGGTTTGCAAAAGACCAAGAGGGCCAACGCGATCGGGACCAACACGTCTTTGCATCCAGGCCGAACCACGTCGCTCAACAATAACCATCAGTGGAACTATTGATAAAACAATAATTCCCACCAGGAGAACCATCAAGAAGGACCAAGTCATCTGATTTAATTCCACAGCAGAACCTCTCTAAACTTATTGTTGTCTGTCTCGAATGGCTTTAAGTAGCGCACCCATTTGTCCGGAAACCCTTGGTAACGCTTTTTCAACTTGATCGTCCGACTTCGCAAGCACTTCAAATTCCTCACGGAACTTTTTAATGATGGAGGTCACCGGCATTGCGCAAGCATCAGACAACACGCAAATGGTTTTTCCAGCCATGTTGTTGCACGCGGAGACAATGTTATCGATATCTTTTTTAGAACCATTGCCGTGCAAAAGACGCTCGGTTTGAGAATAAACCCAGTTGGTTCCTTCACGGCAAGGAACGCACTGACCACAAGATTCGTGCGCATAAAAACGCGCAGTCCTCATTGTCAGCTCAACCATGCTGCGACTGTCATCAACAACAATTGTTGCTCCACTTCCGAGCATCGATCCTTTTGCGGCTACGGAATCAAAATCCATAGGCACATCAAAATCTTCCGTCTTCAGCACGGGCGATGACGACCCTCCAGGATAACAAGCCTTAAATTTTCGACCAGGAAGAGGTCCTCCACAAATGTCGTTAAGTAAAACATTAAGAGGCATTCCCACGGGAACCTCATAAAAGCCTGGACGCAAAACATCTCCCGAGACAGACGCCAAACGCGTTCCTGCAGTTCTTGCCGTTCCTCCGCCAAGCTTCATAAACCACTCAGCCCCATTGTTGATAATTCCTGGAACCTGAGAAAGAGTTTCCACATTGTTCACAATGGTTGGACCGCCAAACGCCCCGCTAATTGCAGGAAACGGTGGCTTTAATCTGGGCTGACCACGGTCGCCTTCTAGCGATTCAATGAGTCCCGTCTCTTCACCGCAAATATATGCACCGGCCCCGTTATGAACGGTGATGTCGAGGTTTCTTCCTGACGAGAAAATATTTTTTCCGAGATAGCCAGCCTTGTAAGCCTCTTCAATAGCCTGTTCTACGCGCTCAATGGATAAGCGAAACTCTCCACGAATATAGATGTAGGCTGTTTCGCTGCGAATTGCCGATGCCGCGCAAATCATTCCCTCAATTAAGCGATGAGGAAGATGTTCCATGATTTGACGGTCTTTAAATGTTCCAGGCTCACCCTCATCTGCATTGCAAACAAGATAAACAGGCTTCGTGGGGTTCTTGGGTATAAATCCCCACTTCACGCCCGTGGGAAATCCTGCGCCACCGAGACCTCGAAGGCCTGAATTTTTAACTTCATTAATTAAATCGTCGGGAGCCATTCCGACAGCTTTTTTTGCTGCTTTGTATCCGCCCTGTTTTTCATACACAGGAAGCGTCCAGGAGTTTGGCTCGTCAAAACCAGCAAGCACAACTCTCTTTTCTAAAGGATGTGCTGCTTTGATTTTTTGGGTCACGCCACACCCCCTTGTTTCACTCTTTCTTCATAGCTTGGGCTAGCCCATTTGTGAGAACGAAGAGCCTCAATGATTTTATCTAGTTTTTCAATATCGAGCTCTTCATGATAATCCCACTCGTTAACCTGCATTGCTGGTGCCGTTCCGCACGAACCCAAGCACTCCACAGCCTCTAGCGTGAACAATCCGTCTGCTGTTGTTTCTCCGAGTTGAATTCCTAATGTTTTTTGAAGATGAGAAATGAGCTGATCACAGCCCCTTAAATAACAAGACATCGTCTGGCAAACGCCAAGAACATACTGCCCCTTTTTATTCAGACGAAACATTGTATAAAAAGAAGCGACTTCGCGTATCCTTGCAGGGCTTAAGTCCATGCGTGAGGCGACGTAATCAATAATGTCAGGCCTAAGCCAGCCCTCTTCAATTTGAATTTTTCTAAGCAAAGGAAGTAAAATGGCGTCTTTCTTCGGGTACCGAGTCAGCAACCATTGAAACTTTTTTTCTGTTTCAGGAGAAAATTGATAGGCCATTCGCTCTCCTTTTAAACCCCTTCTTTCACAATTGTTGGCCCAAACGGATCAAACGTTTGCTCCATGGGATTATCGTTAGGGAATTGTTGTCGGTAATCGACAACAAATTCTTTTCTTAGTGGGTGGCCCACAAAACTTGCAGGCAGCAACATTCTTCTTAAGTCTGGGTGACCAGAAAAATGAATTCCAAACATGTCATAAACCTCGCGCTCCAGCCAATTTGCCCCTGCCCAAAGGTCCGTCACTGTTTCAATAGCAGGAGAGTCTCCCGCAGAAATGACGGCAACCACGCTTGCCCTCACTTTTTTTGTCATGGAAATTAAAACATAAACAACATGAAACCTGGGCGATTTCGGGTATTCATCGTAGGCCGTTAAATCGGACAAATGATGGAACGCAAAATCAGGATGATTTTTTAACTCACCCAAGAGAGCATGCGCCTTGTCGGCGCCAACCATAAACTCAAGCTCTCCTGGAGCAGACTCTTTCACTCCAAGAATGGCCGAACCAAACTTTGCTTGAACATCTAGCGCCCACTTTGGCAAATCTACTGCTGTTCCCATAAAATTATCTTTCCCACTCCAGTGCTTTAACTTTGAGCTCATACCAAAGAGTCAAAAGGAAAAAAAACATAAAAAAGGCCATCATTCCCAAAACAATTACGCCTACCGAAGACAGGTCCTTCCAGGCAACAGCAATAGGAAGTAAAAATGCGACTTCCAAATCAAAGAGTAAAAACAAAATAGCAACCAAGTAGTATTTTACACTGATTCTATCGCGCGCCTGCCCCACCACGGGGACTCCACACTCATAGGGCTGGGTTTTTGCGTAAATTAAATTGCGAGGGCCAAGAAAGCGGCCAACAAAAGTTGCGCCTCCAGCAATCACACAGGCAAAACCCAACATGCCAAGGATTGGCAAAAGGTATTGCGCCGGATGAAGCAATGAGGTGTCCATCATCTCACACCTGGGAAAAACTCAATGGAGCTTTTGGCAAGAGTTAAGATGGGCTGCCAATACAGCCCCAGCACCAATGTTGGAATAGCCAACAAAGTCAGAACAATTTTAGCAGGAACCGTATCTAGAGGAGTTTCTCCCTCTGGCATTTTCACTTCGGGCTGATCAAGGAACATCGCGCGAGCAATCTTCATATAATAGTAAAGTGAAATGACAGAGTTAATGGCTGCCAAGATGGCAAAGCCGTACATTTCTCGACCAAGCACAGCTGAGAACAAATACAGTTTTCCAATAAACCCAGCAAAAGGAGGAAGACCCACTAGCGAAAACAAAAACACACCCATCATGACTGCGTAGAAAGGCTTTCTTTGTGCAAGCCCTCGAAAGTGTCGAAGATGGTCGCCACCAAACGTATCATTAACCTTACCCGCTACCCAAAAAGCACCCAAATTCATTAGGCAATAAACAACGACGTAAAACAAAATGGCATAAATACCATCATCTGTTTGTGTGGTTGCTCCCATCAAAACATAACCCGCATGCGCGATGCTAGAGTAAGCAAGAATGCGCTTCACAGAAACCTGACCAAGTGCCGCCAAGTTCCCCATAAACATTGTGAAGATACTGGAGACCATTAAGATTTTAGGCCAGTTAAACGATCCAATGGTATGAAAACTTAGCGATGAAAAATCGTTGGAAAGAGCAACTGTTGCATTCGGATCTACCGGCAAAGTAAATCCTGTAATAAAAAACCTCAGCAACAAAGCAAAGCCAGCCGCCTTGGGCGCAACTGACAAAAGAGCAGACACTGGCGTGGGCGCTCCTTCGTAAACATCAGGTGTCCACATGTGCATGGGAGCGGCAGAAACCTTGTAACCAATTCCAGCAAAAATCATGAGCACAGAAATCCAAAGTAGTGGACTAATTTGTTCAACAGGCGTTACAGAGAAAAAGTGCCGAAGTTCGGTAAGCTCAAGGCTGCCCGTAATTCCATACAACAAGCTCATGCCATAAACCATTATTCCTGAAGCCATGGAGCCATACACAACATATTTCATGGAGGCCTCAACGGACGCAGACTTTTCTTTATTAAAACCCGCCAAGGTGTAGCTAAGTATGGAAACAGTCTCTACAGCCAAATAAATCATCACAAAGTGATTCGACACACCCATGAAAATCATACCAACCGTTAGAGCCAACAAGATAGAATAGTATTCACCGCGCCGATCGTCTTTAATTTCGTGAGAGCCTGCGCTCGCCGAAATACCCAGCGCCGTTGCAAACAGCGCAAACAGGGAAAAAAACAATCCAAAAGAATCAAATACGAGCATTCCCCCGAACGCCTCTTGAGCGGGTTTGCCAATCATCAAAATATAAGGAACCGACGACAACACCAGTGTTAAAAGAGACCAAAAAACTAAGAAGGGGTTGCTGTGCACCCACAAACCAAACAGAAGCACAAACACGCTTCCCGCCGTCAAAATGAGTCCCGGTAAACTATAAAAAAGAGATGACATCATGATTATTGGAGAATTCCTACAAGTTGGTTAAGAGTTGCTTTCATTAAATCCAAAAAGGGCTGAGGCAAAATACCTACCCACAAACAAAGAAGGGCCAAGGGAAGAATACAGAAAACTTCTCTGGCATTAATTTCTGGAATTTCATGAGCCAAGTGCAGGTGCCCCGTAGCCACATCTTTATGTTTGGTGGTGAAGGGGCCCAAGAACACCCTCAACATCATCCACAACAAATAAGCTGCGGTGAGAACAATTCCTGCAGCAGCAATAATGGTTTCTGTCTTATAAACAGGGAACGCGCCCATAAACACAAGAGCTTCGGAAATAAATCCGTTAAGGCCAGGCAATCCTAAGCTGGCAAACACTGCGACAGTCCAGGCCGCTGTAATCCAAGGAGCCTTTTGTGCAATCCCACCAAAACCAAGCTCTCCTTCAGGCGTCACAATGTAGCGGTGGTGTAGACGATCATACAAAACACCCACCAACATAAACATCATGGCAGCAGACAGGCCGTGGTTGAACATTTGAAGAGCCGCACCCTGCATTCCCGCAGGAGTGAACACCGCAAGACCAAGCATGCAGTATCCCATGTGAGAAACAGAAGAATAAGCGACAAGCTTTTTCAAATCTTTCTGTGCCATTGCACAGAGCGCGCCGTAAATAATGTTAATAATACCCAAAACGGCCAGAGTATAAGAATATGCTTCCGTAGCCTGAGGAAGAACCGAGAAGTTCAGGCGCAACAGACCATACACACCCATTTTCAAGAGCACACCAGCCAAGATGACCGACACGCCTGTTGGTGCCTGAACGTGAGCCCAAGGCAGCCATGTGTGAAACGGAAACACGGGAACCTTCACCGCAAAACCAACAAACAACATCCACCAAATGGTTTTGTCGAAAGCCAAGCCTTCAGCACCACCCCATCCAAAAATATGAATACGGTATTGAGACCAATCCATTGTCGCCAATTTTAAAATATTAAACGTAGGAACCTGTTGGCCATTGGGGCCTTGGCTGTAGAGATAAAGAGCCAACATTGCCACCAACATCAAAACAGAACCCATCAATGTATAGAGGAAAAACTTAATGGCAGCGTATTCTTTTTTCTCGCCACCCCAAATACCCACAAGGAAATACATGGGCAACAACATGATTTCCCAAAACACGTAAAACAAGAAGAAGTCTAAAGCACAGAAAACCCCCATCATGCCGACATGAAGAAGGAGCATCATCATAAAATAGCCTTTAACCATTTTATTAATGTTCCAACTTACAAAAACGCAGAGGAAGCTCAGCAAGGCCGTCAAAAGCACCATCATAATGCTCATGCCATCAACGCCCATGTGATATTCAATATTGAAAGAAGGAATCCAGCTAACCTGCTCTATGAATTGAGGAGCCGCATTGCTCCTATCAAAAGATTGCAGCAACTGAAATGCCAGCACCAGCGGCACGGCTGTGGACGCTGCCGCTATCCATTTAATGGCATTTGTCATTTTGTTTGGGACAAACAAGAGCGCTACGACGCCAACCAAGGGGAAAAAAGTCATCCAGCTGAGAATGTGGTTCATTTACAAATTCCTCTCTATCCTTTTTCTACATCTACAAACTACAAAACACCTTTAAACAGAAACAGCGCCACAAGGGCCGCAACGGCGACCAACAGATAACGCTGAATTTTTCCATTTTGAAGAGATCGAAGACTAGCGCCAAACCAATTTGGGATTGCGCCACCAACACCATCAACCAGCATGCCATCAACAACAATGTCGTCAGTAAGGCCTGCGGCGTTTTGTGAAACCATTGTGACATCACGCCAGCCATCTACAGCCACGCGATCAATTGCCTTGTCATCAAACACAGCATTTCCTTTTGCAAAAGGAATCAGCCACTTTTGAATAACAATTTTTATGTAAAAGAAATCAAAGTAATAAAGGTTATCAATGAGTTTATGAACAAAGTTTGGCCACATTTTAGAGAGCCCGTCGGCAGAAATTTTCTTAGATCCAAAAACAAGGTAGCTAAAGAAAATGCCCGCACCGGCAACGACCAAAGAAAGTATCATTGCTGGGATGTGTGCCGAGTGCTCAAAGTGCGCCAAGTGCTCGCGATGCTCTACCACAGAAGGAATCTTAAGTGCTGGGGCCTGAACCAAACGAACAAACCAATCGTTGAGTCCGCCCAAGACCTGATCGCCGTGCCCCAACAACCCACCAGTTAAAGAGCCTGTGTAGAAAATGGAGAGAGACAAAAAGGCCAGAACCACAAGAGGCAGCCACATATTCCACCCGCCCTCGTGGGCATGGTCGTAATGATGATGGTCGTGTGGTTCGCCGAAAAACGTTTTGAAAATTAGGCGGAACATATAAAAAGCCGTAAGACCCGCGGTGATAAACGCAAAGACAGGCAGAAGAAGATGCTCTGGGTGCCCGTAAACTCCAAGCCCCATAACCGCTGCCAAAATTTTATCTTTAGAAACAAATCCGCTAAAAAACGGTACACCAGAAATGGCAAGTGTTGTAATGAGCATGCAAGCAAACGTAATGGGGATTTTCTTTTTTAGTCCGCCCATGTGCCGCATGTCCTGCTCGTGGTGCATGGCATAGATCACAGAACCCGAGGACATAAATAAGCACGCCTTAAAAATAGCGTGTGTAATAAGATGCATGAACGCCGCTGTATATGCGCCAACACCTACAGCCAAAACCATGTATCCCAACTGAGACAACGTTGAATACGCCAACACCTTCTTAATATCGTTTTGTTTAATGGCCAAAATTGCCGCAAACAGCGCCGTAAAAGCACCAACATAGGCGACTATATTAAGGACATGACCAACTTCGAGCATAGGGAACATTCGAATAATTAAGTAAACACCCGCCGCGACCATTGTTGCCGCATGAATCAGCGCGGACACTGGAGTTGGGCCCTCCATGGCATCAGGCAACCACACCTGCAAGGGGAACTGTGCGGACTTTCCAACCGTTCCCAGGAAAATCATTAGCCCTGTAAAAAATGCCAGTGAAATTCCAAAAATTTCTCCGCTAAACGCACCAGACTCTAGAGCGGAATAGATGTCCTGGAAACGAAACGACCCCACAACACCAAACAGAGTCAACAAACCAATAAACAACCCCGTGTCTCCCACACGAGTTGTCATGAATGCTTTTAACGAAGCGTTTGCCGCAGAAACCTTGTGTCTATAAAAACCAATCAGAAGGTATGAGCACAGGCCCATCACTTCCCAACACATAAATAGAGTTAATAAGTTATCAGAAACCACCAACCCCAACATTGCTGCCGTGAAAAGAGACAAGTACGAGAAAAAAGAGGTGTAGCGATAGCCGTCTTCAGGCTTCCCGTGATGGTCTCTCATATAAGCCGACGAAAAAAGATGAATTAATGTTGCACAAAGCGTGACCATAAAAAGCATGATGGCCGTGATGTTGTCGATGTGAACACCAATCTCAAACTTGAAAGGATGTGTGGAGGTTCCAATGTCCAGCCAGGTCCAGGTGTGACCAACACTCCAATCAGGACTATTCGCCGTGAACATGGCGCTGAAAATTTTACAGGCAAAAAGAAAGGAACCAAAAATTGCTCCTATACTTAGGAAATCACCCTGCCTTGGTAATTTATTTCCAACAGCTGACAAGACAAAATAAGATGTCAGCGGCAACAACACTATCCACAATGCGTACTGAACCAATACCGGAGCCTCTGCCATCTGATTATCCCCTCAACTCAACGGCTTTGTCTGGATCCACATTTGACCGCAGAGCAAACACCCGAAGAACAATTGCCAACGCCACTGCCGCCTCGATGGCTGCAATGATAATGATAAACAATGAAAACATGTGGCCATTTAGTGTTGTATCCGCATGTTTTTGAAGAGTTTGAAAGGCAACAAAGTTAAGGGCGGCGGCATTCAAAATTAATTCAATGCCCATAAACAAGCCAATGGCGTTCTTACGACTCAAGGTTGTCATAACCCCAAGCGCAAACAACAGCGCCGAAAACACCAGATAAATTGTGAGATTATGAGATAGGCCAGCCATTTAGTGCTTGTCTCCCTTGATGAGCTTCTCTTTAACCTTGGTGTAGTTTGGTCGAGCCACAACGGTTGCTCCAATTAATCCTGACAACAAAACAATCGCTACAAATTGAAAGGGAAGAGCATAAGATGTTGTTAGAGCAATACCAATGTCCTTTGTTGTTGGTGCCAACACAGGGACCACAGACTCGCCCCAGTTTGTCGCCAAAATCAATTTCACAAGAGCCAGTGCCACCAAAACAGACAACACAAAGGGCATCATCATTTTTCGCAGCCCCTCAATAAAACGCGCTTTATAAATATCTTCGCTCATCATGATGGCGAACAAAATGACAATGATTACCGCGCCAACATAAATAATAAGTTGAACGCCTGCTAAAAAATCTGCACCAAGGGCTCCGTACAAACCGGCCACACTCAGCAATGTGAAGGCCAACGAAATGGCCGCATATAAAATGTTTGGATGTAGGGCAACAACAACCGCGCAACCCGACCCCATAAGTACACAAAACAAAACAAACCAATCAACAAACGCCATCGCCATTCTCCTACAGCAACCCGACAAGCTTGCCCACAAGCTGGATCATGCTTTGTCCTTTAAATATCCACATCCAAAGAGCACAACCAACCAAGTTAACAAAACTGATCGGAATTAAATATTTCCAGCAAAGGCTCATCAACTGGTCGACACGAAGACGAGGCAGCGTCCAGCGAATCCACATAACAATGAAAACCAAAACGGAGGCTTTTGCCAAAAATACGCCAATCATCAATAACGCTTGGATGAGAGGAGAAAGATTAGCCCCGCCGATTGCCAAACCAATATGGAAATCGTTTAGATTTAAGAATGGAAGGTGCCAACCACCCAAGAAAATAGCCGTGGCAACACATGCAAACATAATCACATCGGCGAATTCAGAAAGAGCGTATAAACCAAAGCGCATTCCTGAAAACTCAGTATTAAAACCCGAAACCAGCTCAGACTCCGCCTCAGCCAAATCAAAAGGAGTTCGATTGCATTCCGCCAAAGCCGCAACAAAGTAAATAAAGAAATTGATCAGCAAAAAGGGATTATGAAAAACGTTCCAAAAATGGCCGGCACCTGCTGCGCCACCCACCCAAGACTGACCATCAACAATTCCGACCATGCTCAAAGTCCCAGAAACCATCACCACGCTCAGCACGGCAACACCAAGTGGAATTTCGTAAGAAACAATTTGAGCAGCCGCTCGAACGCCCCCCATCAACGACCACTTGCTGTCAGAGGCCCAGGCGCCCAACAAGATGCCCAGCGAGACCAGTGAGCCGATGGCTAAAATAAAAAAGATCCCTATGTCTAAGTTAGCCCCAATCACGTTTCGCGCAAAGGGAATGGCCGCAAATGCACCCAAGGCGCCGGCCGTCACAAGCGTTGGCGCAACGTTATAAATAAAACGATCCGCATTTGCAGCAACAGCGTCTTCTTTTAAAAACATTTTAATGCCGTCTGCAAAAAACTGCAGAAGCCCTAACGGACCAACACGGTTTGGGCCTATGCGCTCTTGGAAGTCAGCAGCAACCTTACGCTCAATATAAGTACACAAGCCACCAATAGGCATAGCAAACAACAAAATGACCACAACGGCCGAGAGAATTGAGAAAATAATTAACGGAACCTGGATACCCAAAACTCCGTTCAGTTGACTTAAAAAATCAGTTAGGCTCACGCGTTTTTATCCTTTGCTTTTGAATGTGCCAGACGCTCATTTAAAGCGCCCGATTCAACAAGGGCTCGGCGTTTATCTACAAACTCCTTTACCCAATCAATATCGCCCGTTTTCCACTCGTAAACGAGACCAACAAACAAGACAAAAAGGAAGCCAAACGCCAGCGCCAGAGGCTGCAGCGCAACTCCATTTGCAACCGCGTCTTTAATCAAGGTCATCACAGGAAATAAAAGAGCAACCTCTACGTCAAACACCAAGAAAACAATGGCAACCATGTAAAAGCGCGGATTGTATTGAACAAAAGCGCCGCCTTTGGGAATTTCGCCGCACTCATAAGTCATTAACTTTCCTGCGTACGGATAATCTGGTCGCAAAAATTTTGAAACAAATAAAATAATTAAGGGCAAGGAGCCCGCCAAAACAACAAACGCCAACGCGTTACCTAATTCTTGTAGCATTGGTTAAAGTTTTACCACATTTTTTTCAGATCGCCTCAAGGCGCTTTACAAGGAATGTAAAGACTTAGGCGCATATTGCTGCCAGGCGACATGGGATGGATCTTCTACACTTTTCTCTGTAAATTGATTTTTCCTTTATCATGAACACACCCAGCCGCCGTGAAATCATTTCCGGAATTCCAAATTTATCGGCGTTGGCGTGGGAATTAGCCAAGTCAATTCGAAGCCAAAACAAATCACTTTTTGTAGCCGTCGTTCCTTCCGGGCAAGTTGCGCTGGACTTGCGTGACGATTTAAACACCTTGGTTCCCGACATAAAAACCTTTTATCTTCCAGCACTTGAAAATGATTTTTTAAGAAACCGTGGCGCCTCTTCATATAGGCGAACTGAGCGAATTAGATCGTTTTGTCGACTAGCTGGTGTTGAGGAAACTATCAACAACACGCGCTCACTTGTCCTTGTTCCTGTTGAATTCTACACACAAAAAAGCCCCTCTCTTTTGTTTTGGAAAAACAATTCCTTTCGACTGAGTGTTGGAACGCCTTATGATCGAGACACCCTTGTTGCCCGCCTAACAGATTTTTCTTACCTTCCTGCAGAGCTTGTGGAGCAACCCGGACAATTTGCCTCTCGAGGATCTATTGTTGATGTCTTTTCTCCACTTTATGAACATCCGCTGCGCTTTGAGCTTTTTGACGATGTGATTCAATCCATTCGCCGCTTTCATCCGGACTCCCAAAGAACCATTGAAGATCTTCAAGAGGCATGGGTTCCCCCCGCCAGGGAATTCTTGTTCCCTCAAACTGATGAAAAAAAAGATGCTTCAAGAAAAAAAATTAGAGAGCTTCTAGATAAAGCAGACTGCCCCAAAGAACTTCGGGAAACTATTTTGGGCCGCTTTTCCCAAAACTCTTTGTTCGTTTCTATTGATTACTGGGCCCCTCTACTGAATCCGGAAATATTCACAGGGCCATTTACAGCGCCTATCGATTTTTTTGTAGAACCACACGGTCTTGATTTGGAACTTAAAACAACAAGCAGGCAAAACACAAAACAAATGGACGCTGCCTTATTAGATGGCGACTGGGTTCCGCCCTCATCAACGTTCATTCACAACGACAACGATTGTCTTTTATTTTTTCAAAACAAACTTAAAACAGACGACGGACTATGGTTAACCACACGAGGGAAAACAGGGCTCGATTTTGAACCAGAGACAAAAAAAGTTTCTTTGTGCAAAACCTTGGATTCGTTCACCGGCAAGCTGGCTTCTTTAAGGGCGCAGCCCCATCTCAGCCCCTTTGAAGAACTGAGTTCTCAAATTAAACGATGGCAAGACGAGAAATATCGCTGTTTTTTTATTTCACCATCCCCCTCTCAACTTGAGCGAATTGCGTTTTTGCTAACCCCCCACGCCACATCTGTTGAAATGACAAAATCCGTTGTCGCAACAGAAAACACGACCCCTCTCTCCCCACACGCTTTTGGAGTCACAGGGCAACTTCAGTTTGGATTTATTGATGAAGGGCTGCGGCTCGTTTTTTTACTGGACGAACAGGTTTTTGGGATCAAAAAAAAGAAGTCACTAAGTTCCCATGGTTCCTTTCAAAGTAAAAAAAATATAACCAACGTTTTTTCTGATGATTTTTTGCTCCTCGACTTAAAGGAAAAAGACCTTGTTGTTCACAAAGAGCACGGCATTGGTCGCTATCTCGGAATGAAGGCGATGACCTTCGGAGGGATTCCCTCTGAGTTTGTAGAGATTGAATACAAAGAGAACTCAAAACTCCTTGTTCCTGTCACAAGACTCAATACGGTTCAAAAATTTTCTTCCTCCAATGACGATTTTTCTTTAGATAAATTGGGCGGCCAGACCTGGGAAACTAAAAAATCAAAGGCCAAACGCGACCTCGAATCCATTGCGGGGGATTTGCTTCATCTCTACTCACAAAGAGAGTTGGCAAAAGCCGAAGCTATTGATCCCGGAGAAAACGCCATACAAGAATTTGCAGCCACGTTTCCATACACAGAAACCACCGACCAACTTTCTGCTATCAACGCTTGTTTGGGCGACATGAAAAAAACAAGGCCGATGGATCGCTTGGTTTGCGGTGACGTTGGTTACGGAAAAACAGAAGTGGCCATGAGAGCCGCGCACGCCGCAGTCGTGGCGGGATATCAGGTGGCCATTCTGGCCCCGACAACGCTTTTGTGTGTTCAACATGAGTCCACATTTAAAAAACGCTTTGCTCCTTTGGGATACAAAGTCGAATCACTGTCTCGCCTCAAATCAAGCAAAGACAGCAAGGACATTTTTTCTCGCCTAAGCACAGGCGAAACGCAAATCATCATTGGAACCCATAAACTTCTTGGAAAAGAAGCCTCCTTTCACAAGCTTGGCTTACTGGTTGTGGACGAAGAACAGCGCTTTGGGGTTTTGCATAAAGAAAAAATTAAAAAACTTAGAACCAATGTTCACGTTCTCTCCCTATCGGCAACCCCCATCCCCAGAACACTCAACCTTGCGCTTTCTGGCGTTAAAGAAATTTCCATTATTTCAACTCCGCCACAAGACCGCTTGAGCGTACGCACACACGTCGTCCGTAAAAAACCTTCGCTGCTTCAAGAGGCCATTTCGTCAGAGGTTTTGCGTGGTGGACAAGTGTTTTATGTTCACAATCGAGTTCAGAGCATGCCCAAGGAATTTGCGTTGCTTCAATCTCTGCTACCCAGCATTTCCATTGAATGGGTGCACGGGCAAATGGACCCCGACGAGCTAGAGAAAAAAATGCTTTCTTTTTATGAAGGACGCACTCAAGTTTTACTGACAACGGCCATTATTGAATCAGGTCTGGATGTTCCCAACGCCAACACGATGATTGTGGATCGCGCAGACATGTTTGGCCTTGCTCAATTGTATCAAATCCGCGGACGCGTCGGGCGCGCAAGCCAAAGAGCCCATGCTTATTTTTTACTTCCAGAATCTGCCAACATCACTCAAGATGCCGAGGAAAGGTTAGCCGTTCTGGAAGCCTATCAAGAACTCGGCTCAGGCTTTCACATCGCAAGTCACGACTTAGAGATTCGCGGCTCAGGTGACTTGCTAGGCAAGGAACAAAGCGGAACCATTGCCAACATTGGTTTTGACGCTTACATGGAGCTGCTTCAAGAATGCATTAACGATCTTAAAGGCGTTGTTGAGGACACTCACTTTGAGCCTGAAATTAATTTAGGAATGAACACGGTCATTCCTCACGATTACGTCCCAGAAAACAACTTGCGACTACTTTTTTATAGAAAGCTTTCCGCATCTTCAAATGAACACGATGTTGATGAGCTCATACAAGAAATGAGTGATCGTTTTGGACCTCCACCTTCTAGTGTTGAAAATCTGGCCATTGCAATGCGAGTGAAATGTCAGCTTCGCCGTCTTGGGGTTCGGCAGCTCAATGCCGGCAAGGGCGGCTTTGCCCTAAGTTTTGATCCAAAAACTCCCGTGAATACCTCTAAAATTGTGGCTTCTGTTAAAAATTACCCCAACCACTTCCAGCTTTACCCGGATGGCCGACTTATCATTAAACGTCCTCATGAAACGCGCCCTGGAGAAGGTGTCTCACAAGAAAAAATTCTCAGAGGAATTGAAGGAGCGCTGGCACAAATTGAGAGCTGGTGTTGATTTTTTTGCGAAAACCAATTCGCCCCCGGTTCGCATACACAAAAAGAACTGCGTATTAGTCAAAATCCCAACCCGTAGCGCAAGGTTATAAGCTCTGTTACATTTAAGCTTACGAATTTATTTGGGAGGTTTTAATAGTTATGTTGAAAAAATATTTCGCTTTTGCGGTGGCAAGCCTGACCCTTTCTTCTTCAGTCGCCTTAGCGGCAAAACCTGGTGTCTTGGCGAAAATCAACGATCGAGAAATTACGGTTGATGAATTTAACAAGCGCTTTGAGCAAAATTCAAAACTCGTTCCCGGGAAAACTCCCGCTAAAGACGAAGTGCTCAAAAACATCATTTACTTTGAGCTAGCCACACAAGAAGCAAGACGCATTGGCCTTCACAAAGAAAATGCACTCAAAGAGCAGTTTGATATTTTGCTATATCAAGCCCTTGTTCGCAAAAACGTACAACCAAAAGTCGACGCTATTCAGCCCTCTGATGCAGAAGTTCGGCAATATTACGAACAAAATCCTTTGCTTCGCACAAGTCACATTGTGTTCTTAAGCCGCCCCGATATGTCTCAAAAGGACGTACAAGACTTGCGCGCGCGCGCAGAACAAGTTCTTGCAGAAGTTAAAGACAAAAAAGCTAGCTTTGAAGATTTAGCAAGAAAACACTCCGAAGGCCCAAATGCAAAAGCTGGTGGAGATGTGGACTGGGGCTCAAGACATAAATTATTGCCAGAATATTATGATGCCGCGTTGGCATTAAAGAACGTTGGCGACACCAGTGGAATTGTAGAAACTCCTTATGGTTTTCACATTATTAAGCTAACAGGCAAAATGGCTTACTCGGACAAAGTTGACCCTGTTTATAAAGATTTCATTATTCGCACTATTCGTGAGCAAAAAGGCCAAAAGGTCTTTGATGAATACTTCGAAGAGTTGAAGAAAAAAGCTCGCGTTACCGTCAACAATGAACTGCTAAAATAATCTTCGTAAAACAAAAAGCCCCGGGGTGGAACTCCACCTCGGGGCTTTTTTTTATCTCAATCTTGTCCCACTCGCTCAAAAATACAATCAACATCTCCCATTTGAATTGCAATAATTTTAGGGTCAAAAGATATTCGTCCAGCCTCTCTCCACGGGCCCCTCTTCATAGTTTTGCCGTCATAATAGCGCACGCCTTTGCGAATCTTTTGTCCGTCCAAATAATAGCGCTCTTCATACCGTTCCAAAAACCCAAGAACGGGGCCAAGAGTAATTCTTTGTGATGAGCCGGGTTGGCGCATTTTATGAACAGAGACCGCACCCGCATCTCCAACCTGCACCACAAAATAAGGAGATAAAACAATTTGTTTTATCTGTTCTTTTGAATCTCTGATGACTTTTATTTGCAGCGCCGATGAGCAATGTCCAGAAACGGGGGAAAACTCTTGGCCATTATAACTAGCTATAGTTTCCAGCGCTGTACAAGCTGTTCCTAGCGTTAAAATTAATACCGATAACCCTATTCTACGTATGTAGTTTTTCATTTTTTACTCCTTTACCGAACAAAGTGAGTATTGGTAGACGAAGCCTGTTGAATGAACTGTCGATTTAGCAAAGTGAGATAGCGACTCGTCTCGACCATTATTCATATATTTCTGGTACACATATTCCATAATTAATTTGCCCCCTGTGATTGCTCTTACAAAGAGCAATCCATGGGCTTCCGTCCCGGAATTCCACATTTTATATGCTGCTAGATACGTCTTTGATACTGGTTCCAACACAAAGGCCTTATACGCTGAGCTTCCCGCATTAACCATGGCATCTTCGTCGCCTGAAAACTTAAAAACTCCTGTAGATACGCTTGTTCCATCTGCTTGCGCATAAAGACAGTCAAACGATTTTCCTACTGACATTTCTTGAACGCTGGGCTGGTGTCCGGCCACAAACAAATCTCTTAACCTAAGGCCCGCAACCCCTAATTTTTGTTCTAGCTCTTTGCGTGTGTCTTCTTGTGCTGGTGGGGGCGGAGTTGTTGGAGTCTCTGGCTTTGGCGGACAAGGTTTTTTTGTTCCATTGGCCATGGCCGGGGCGGCCACTCCAACAATAGTTAGAGTAAAAAGAATTGCCATGTTTATTCTTGCTCGTGCTTTGGACATAGGGGTATCCTCTTAGCTTTCTGCGCCGATGGTTAAGCTTAGCGCAGTGACTAAGTATCGTAGACTCCTCAATGAGCCAACGGACACGGATGGACATCTACTTAAATAGGCGTTCTTCCAAAACAAAGACATTAGAATTAAGGCTCATCGGCCCAAAGATTTTCCACTCCTTGCCGGAAGTTCCCTTAAGATCAACTTCAAAACCCCCGCGGCGAGACAGCTGAATCATTAACTGTTGGTTAGCAAAAATTCTTACTCCGTTATTTTTTAGAGGAGCTCCCAAAGACTCATCAGCACTTAAGCTAAGCCTGTAAAACTCTGAGAGCTCTCCATTGGTAGGCAGTTTTTTTAGGGCAGCCATATATTTTTCCGCCGTATTGTTCCAGGCCCTAACAATCAGCCGAGTTCCTTGCTTTACAAGTCGAATGGAAACAAACAGCGGGGGAATTTTCTTTGATTGGCTCAGAAAAGCCAAATCAAAGTGCCGCGCACCCACCTCTTCTCTCTCACATAAAAACGCTTTAAGCGCCACGCTCTCTAATTTTGTTTTTTCTCTCACCATGGCCGCCAACTTCACACAGTTGAGCTCTGGTGCAGATCCATTTTTTTCTAGGTATAACTTTCGTTTTTCTGCCGCAGATAAATCATAACGATCTAGAAAGGTGTCTTTCATGGAATCAGGAATAGATAAGAATGTTGGTAGCAAAACATCAGGAGAGCTAAGATGCAATTCTCCATTTTGTTCATAAATTCCCCATGGAGGAGTCCCATTTTTCAAAGCCTTTTTTATTGTCAACTCCAATGGCTCAAACTCTGTCCAGGCTGTGCCAAGCGTTAGCCAATGCTTTCCTTGAAACAAAATTCCTGACCTGTGCGACGCGCGCAAATGACTCACATTTCCTCCGTCACTAAGTCCTCCCGTACCGCCATCACTTAGACCACCCGTGCCTCCGTCACTTAAGCCGCCGGTCCCACCATCGCTAAGACCGCCCGTGCCTGCCTCAGCAAGCGCGCCTCTAAAATGCAAAACTCCGCTGAACAAATCTTTCGTTGCGCCACTATACGTCTCCGTCAACATCTCACCTATTGCAGGTTTAGTTTTCCTAAAATGAGCCAATATTCTTTTATAAATTGTTGAAGATGGAAGTGCAGCTAATCGTCGTCCTTCATCATCAACAGCAGTCAGCATTCCCACCATTCGACGAAACGGGCTGTTTTCAAGCGATACTCCTTGTAGGCGATACGTCGACGCCTGCCCGGCAGGATCAACTTGCGCCAAAACAGCTCCACCGGATTGTCCCTTTAGTCCTTTGCCTAAAAACATAAGCATTGGTCCAGCATCATCTCTGCCCGGAAGGCCACCATAAAACGTCGACGCCCATAAACTTCTTGTGCGGTGACGAACTATGGAATCCTTTAGAACAGCGTGCGCCTCAATTTCTATATCAATTTGTCTAAAATCAAGCGGCAACACAGCCTCTACATCATAAGCAGGACCGACATACAGGGCACCGGCAAGAGCCGCACAAGGCGTTGTTTTTTTTGTCGACGAAAACAACACCAAATCCATAAGATCATCTCTAAACTCAAGGCGGAGGTCTTGGCTTTGAAGAATTATTTTCTGTTTTTGATTTAACAAGGAATCAACAACGTGTGCTGCGGTTATCCAATAAGACCTGTCTTGTGGGATGATTGACAACTCCGCAAGAATGTTTGAGTCCATAAGTGTCGCCATCTCGGGACGAGAGCGAAAATAGTCCTCTGGCGTTGTACAAATTTTTGTAGCTGTTCCTAATAATTTGTTTTTTTCGCTATAAAGTCCAGCAACAACTCCTAAAGGTTTTTGTGGCTCTGGCCTTCTCAATAATTCTTTTCCATAAGTAAGCTGCTTGCTTAAAACATCAACCTGATCGGCTTGCGAGGCTGCGCCTAAAACAAACGACAAAATTAAACAGAAAGGCTTTTGTGTTTGAGAAATCATTAATCAACCTTAATTTCTACAAGTAATTGTACTTCGTTACTTCCGGGAAGGACCCAGGCCGAGACACCTGTCTGCGTGTATAGTTTTTCGTGAAGCCTGGTTAATAATTTATGCAAACGACTGTCGTGCAAATCTGAGCGATAAAGACATGGCGTGAGTTGCTCATGAAGAGCTCTCTTGCTTATTTTTTTTCCTGCAGGTCCTGCCAATATTTCTAGAAGTCGGCGCGCTGTCGGGCTTTTAGTGAGGTCAGCAATAACCCTTCCCTCAAAGGACAGCCTCATTCCCTGAAGTGCAAACACCCCGCGCTGTTTTTGTACCTGTTGATTGAGTCCAAAAAAATGGTTCAACGCCTCAGCCCAAGATCCTTTGCCAACAAAAGCCCTTAGAGCTTCGTCGTAGGGCGGAGTTAGTGGAGAGCGAAGAGGAGCATCGGTATTTCCAACACAGGTGGAAACTTGTTGTTTCCATATTAAAAGAGCGCCCTCTCTATTTCCTTTTTTTACTGCTTGTAGGGACCTAAAAATACCAAGCCAGCTGCGATCTCTCCATGTCATGGAATGACTTGTTAGATGTGTTTTTTCTTCCGCACTACCGCACCCCAACAACTCTAAAGCAATGTCTCTCATTTCTGTTTGAATATGGTTTTGTGCTCTTTGTTCTTTTGCAAAAAAGGACTTTAACCAAGAGGCGTCTTCGTCCAACCCCAAAACAACTTTAGCCTCCAGCAATGACCAAGCCAAGAGCCTCTCTTCACCTGTGCTCAACTTGGAGAAAGGCCCCCTTGTCATGAGCTCACAAAGAAGAGATTTGTCTCCACGGTACAATTGAATATACAGCTCAAGCCTTGTTTTAAAATCGCCAGACAGCTCCTGAAGCTTTCTTTCTGCCACATCTGTTCGACCCAAATCCCAAAGTACCCAGGCCTCATTTTGCGCGGCTAACTGACGGCGATACTCAGAAACATGTCTTTGTTTTTTAATTTGGGAAAACAAATCCAACCCCAAGAACAAGCGTCCTTGTTCGACATAACAAATAGCTTCTGCAAATCTTGCATCGGCTATCAGTTGAGAATTTTCTTCATTTTGTAAAAAAAATCTAGCTCTCCTTGCAAGGTTAAGCGCAAGGCCCCAGCGGGACTCCTGCCGGCACAATGTGGAACGCGCCAAAAACAAGCGCGCCTTAGTTTCGACATCAAGTAGATTTTCTTGAGACAGCTTTCGAATTTTTTTTCTTAGCAAAGAACGCGTTTGTTCGGTCGCAAAAAAGGCCTGCGCCCTATAAAGAATAGCCTTCTCACTCAAGGATAACTCGCCGTCATTTTGCAGCGTAATTTCACGAAAATTCCCTTGCTGTTCCCATTTTTGCAGCTCATGTGTCAACGGCTTAGACGGCACAGGCGCAGCAAGGCCCTCTAGAGACCTTAAGAACTTCAATGGTTTAGCCTTCGACAAGGCCGTTCGTTTAGAACCCATATACCGTCTATTCCGCAAACCAGGGGCCATGCCTTGCCTTGCTTTTGAGCCCCCTCTAAATAGTTGAAAGTAGAAGCCCTTCCATTGCGTAACAACTGACTCGCGGATAAACTCTGTTGCCGCATGAAGAAGTCCATTTTTAGACCCTCATTTTGCTTATTTTTGATTTTCACCTCCGCCCTTGAAGCCAAACAACTTGTCGACAGAGTCGCCGCGGTTGTGGGAGACCAGCCCCTACTTCACTCCGATGTTGAAAAGTTTCAAAATGAAATTAAAAAAAGTCCCGGGCTTGCCAATATTTTTGGTGTCGACGCCAACCAGCTAACCTTTCCAAAAGCCCTGGATCACTTGATTGAAGAAAAAATTATTGAGCTGAGTGTAAAAGAATTATCCCTTAGTGTTTCTGAGGCAGAAGTTGATAGTCAAATTGCAAAAATCGCCTCACAAAATAAAATTTCTGTTGAGCAGCTAAAGGGTTCTTTGGCTCGCGAAGGTGTTAGTTTTGAAACGTACCGCGGAAACCTGCGCAAACAGCTTGAGAGAAGAAATCTTTTTGAACGAGAACTTCGAGCTCGAGGACAAGCTCTTTCAGAAGACGAACTCAGATCCCAGTATTTCAAAGGCGCTCCTCAAGAATTTAAACTCACCTTAGTTCCTACAAAATCCAATAAAAAAAGCACGCTGAGTTATGGCCAGCTTATGAAATCTCCCGGTGGAACGGGGCTAGACTGGACAGATTTTTCAAGCCTCTCCTTAAACATCCAGACGGCCATTAAGGGCGCCAAAGCGCAAAGCGTGAACGGCCCCGTCAACATTGAAGGAGCATGGACCCTTATTCTTGTCGAAGACATTCGACAAGGAGATGAGGAGACATTCCAAAAAAACAAGCAAGAACTTGCTTCAAACCTTCAGGGTCAAGATTTTCAAAAGCGTCTTGATTCCTGGCTTGATAGAAAGAAAAAAGAATTTCAAATTGTGGTGAATCCTTTATGAAAAATATTTTTAGAGAATACGACGTTCGTGGAATCGCAGATACAGACCTAACTAGTGACCGCGTTTGGGCATTGGGACGCGCACTTGCGGAGCTGATAAAAAAAACAGACCCAACCCTCTCAACCTATGTTGGTCAAGACGCCAGAGTTTCCTCGCCTCGCCTTGCCTCTGCTTTAGTGGCAGGACTTGAGGCCGGCGGAATCAAAACTCGCATGACAGAGCTTGGGCCAACCCCCTTGCTTTATTTTTCCGCAGCACAAAAAGATGCTGCCTTCCCCACATCTTCAGGAATCATGGTCACGGGGTCTCACAATCCACCCGAGTACAACGGGTTTAAAATGGTGATTGGCGGAAAAACACTTTTTGGCGACGATATTCAAACGCTCTATACTTCTGTTCAGGGATTTTTAGCCCAAGCACCAAAAACAGAAGGTGCCATACGAAAACCAGAACACTCTCGATTCAACGACTACATTTCCTTTATTAAAGGCAACATTAAACTTTCAAGAAAAGTTAAGGTTGTTTTAGATGCAGGCAATGGAGCAGGTGGTGAGCTTGGCGTTGCTGCCTACAAAGCCATCGGCTGTGAGGTTGTTGATATTTTTTGCACACCAGATGGCCGCTTTCCAAACCACCACCCCGACCCAACGGTTCCCAAGAACCTCGCTCACCTCATTGCCAAAGTAAAAGAAACTGGCGCAGAGCTTGGCATTGCTTATGACGGAGACGCGGATCGCATTGGTGCGGTTACAGCAACAGGACAAATCTTGTTTGGCGATCACCTCGTACTTTATTTTTCTAGAGATATTTTAAGGGATCTTCCTGGATCTACCATTATTTCCGAAGTGAAAAGCAGTCAGTTTCTATATGACACTTTAGAAAAATGGGGCGCAAAGCCCATCATGTGGAAAACCGGGCACAGCCTTATCAAGGCCAAACTTAAAGAAACCCATGCGGCGCTGGCTGGAGAAATGTCAGGCCACATGTTTTTTGATCACCGCTTTTTTGGTTTTGATGATGCCATTTATTCAGGAGCACGCCTCATTGAGGGCTTGGCCGCAAGAAAAGAAACTCTTGATGAATTTTTGGCATCACTCCCTCCCGCAATCAACACTCCAGAGCTTCGCGTAGACTGCGCTGACTCTAAGAAGTTCGAGGTCGTTCAGCAGTTCGTTGCTCTAGCGCGCAAAAAATATGGCGCTAACGTCAACGACATTGATGGAGCGCGAATTAAAATTGGTACAGGATGGGGACTTATTCGAGCATCAAACACACAACCCGTTTTGGTCATGCGCTTTGAAGCAGAAGACAGAGCAAAGCTAAAAATGATCCGCGACGACTTCGCAGGCATTCTTAAAGGAATTGATTCTCAAATAGAGGTTCCTCAAGTTTAACGGATGGAGTCCACTGATCCCATTATTATTCGTGGAGCAAAAGAGAATAACCTTAAAAACATTTCTCTTGAAATTCCCTCGCAGCGTTTTGTTGTCATCACAGGCCCCTCTGGGTCTGGAAAATCGTCTTTAGCTTTTGACACTCTCTTTGCTGAAGGCCAACGCCGTTACATGGAGAGCCTTTCTACTTACGCCAGACAATTTTTAGAGCAACTTGCCAAACCCAATGTTGATTTCGTTGATGGCCTCTCTCCTGCCATTGCCATTGAGCAAAAAACCATTTCTCAACACCCCAGGTCCACCGTGGGCACGGTTACGGAGATCTACGACTTTCTGCGATTGCTTTATGCAAGACGTGGAGAGGTCCGCGATGTTGAAACTGGCGAAGTTCTCAAGGCCAGCACCGATGAGGAAATCACAGAGTCTATTCTTTCCTTCCCTGAAGGTGGCAAGGTCCAGCTTTTTGCTTCGGTTGTGCGCGGTAGAAAAGGCGAGTATCTCAGAGAGTTTGAGCAATGGCGACGTGCAGGTTTTTCCAAGGTGCGTATTGATGGGAAAATTCACAACCTTCACGACCCCATCCTCATCGCCAAACACCAGCACCATGACATTGATATCTTAATTGATAGCTTTCCGCTTTCAAAAACAACAAGTGGCCCCCGTGTTAGTGAGGCCCTGAAAATTTGTACGAAAGTCTCCGAGGGCTGGCTTCGTGTTGTTTTTGCCTCTGGAGAAGAGCAGCTATTTGGCAAAACCCTTTCCAGTAGCAACGGACAAAGCTTTCCAGACCTAGAGCCACGCCTTTTCTCATTTAACTCTCCATACGGGATGTGCCCCAAATGCAAAGGACTGGGGCTTTTAGAAAAAAAATCGTCCGGAAAAAAAGACCGCGATGAAGAAGAAGACGAAGAACTTTTGTTTGAATCTTCAATGGACGGGTTTGAAACTTGCGGAAGCTGTAACGGCACGCGACTGCGTCCAGAATCACTAAGTGTCTTTTTTGCCAACACAACCATTGCCCAGATTTCGCAAATGAGCTGCCTTGAGCTTACTTCTTTTTTTCAAAGCCTTGCGCCCTCCATCGCCAAGCATCCTGTCACAGCACGGCTTCTTGATGAGATTTCTAAGCGCCTACGTTTTCTTATAGATGTTGGCGTTGGGTATCTCTCCATGGATCGCCGCTCAGGCACCCTCTCTGGCGGAGAGGCTCAGCGCATTCGCCTTGCCACACAATTAGGAACTCAGCTTAGTGGCGTGATGTATGTTTTGGACGAGCCAAGCATTGGCCTTCACCCACGAGACCACCAAAAGCTTATTGATTCCCTAACTAAGCTTCGTGACCTTGGAAACTCCGTCATCGTTGTTGAGCACGACGAGGAAACCATGCTTGCTGCCGATTATATTATTGATGTCGGGCCAGGCGCAGGAATTCACGGCGGCAACATTATCACCGCAGGCACGCCAACAGACATTCTCAAAGAAAAATCCATTACCTCAGATTATTTGAGCGGCAGAAAGTCCGTCACAGATCAGCGCGCGCGAAGACCAGGAAACGATAAGCTCATTGAACTTAAAGGATGCTCGGGCCACAATTTAAAAAATGTAGATTTAGCTCTTCCTCTTGGGAAGTTTATTGTATTCACGGGAGTTAGTGGTTCTGGAAAATCCTCCCTCGTGCAAGAAACTCTTGAGTCCGCAATTGCCAAAAAACTTTACAGATCCTCTCACGAGCCACTAGCTCACAAAGAGCTTCTTGGACTTGAGAACATCGACAAACTTGTACACGTCGATCAACGAGCCATTGGGCGCTCACCCCGAAGCAACCCCGCAACATACACAGGTTTATTTTCTGCCCTTCGCACCGTGTTTTCTCAAACCCCTGATGCACAAATTAGAGGATACACCCCAGGCACATTTTCTTTTAACGTTAAGGGTGGGCGCTGTGATGCTTGTGAGGGTGCTGGCCGCATTAAAATTGAAATGCATTTTCTTCCTGATGTTTATGTTCCTTGCGAAACCTGCAATGGGACCAGATACCGAAGAGAAGTTCTTGAAGTGCGCTTTAAAGGAAAGTCGATTTCCGATATTTTAAATATGTCCATTGAAGAGGCACACCCTCTTTTTGAAAATCAATTTTTAATTGAACCCAAGCTGCGCACTCTTTTGGATGTAGGTCTTGGTTATATTAAGCTAGGGCAGCCAGCCGTCACTCTTTCCGGCGGAGAAGCACAACGCATTAAGCTTGCAAAAGAGCTCTCAAAAAGAAGCACAGGTAAAACTCTTTATTTCTTAGACGAGCCAACAACAGGGCTTCACTTTGACGACATTAAAAAACTTCTCGATTTACTCCAGCGACTAGCCGATCTCGGCAACACCATTGTTGTTATTGAACACAACCTAGATGTCGTTTGTGCGGCAGATTGGATTATTGATATAGGCCCAGGTGCAGGTCACGCGGGCGGAAACATTGTTTATCAAGGAACCCCTGAAGGCTTGGCTAAACAGGGAAACAGTACACCAACCTCATCATACGTTGCAGATTACTTTACCAGACGGAAGTGGCACCCCTAAGCATCCTCCTCACGTGAAGAACGCTCACAAAACTCCACATCTAATTGATTTTACTATTTTATTTGACAAAATAAACGCGATGCGTTAGTGGTTTTTCGGTGCGTAATTGGCTCAAACATGTTTGTTCTTTTTTCTCAGCGGACGCGCTCTTTTCGTTTAGTCATGTATTCATGATCAAAAGCCCTTCCTTTTTCTTTCTTGTAATTTTCTTAGCCACAGGACCCATATCGCATGCACGGTATTTCTCTGCCACTGCGGTCGATTCCAGCGCCCTAGATGAGCTTTCAGAAGAGGCTCGCGTGCTTTGGGAGAAAAAAGAAAAGAACCTCATTCCAGCGCTAGCATTTCAAGCGCAACTGACTTCGTTATATGAAAAACTAAATTCGTTTTTAAAAAGCACTTGGATTTCCCCAAGCGGATCTCTTGCCCACAACAAAATTTCTCCCTTGTTAAGAAACCCCCTGCACAATCCTCCCCATCCCTTACTGATTCAGCTACTTTTTGTTAACTTAGCAAAGGCAAATAAACTGTTTTACATTCCGGGCTGGATAAACGACCTTGTTGAATTTGAATCCCTAAACCGCTCTATCCACAATGATTTGCCGATATATCCAGGAAGAACCTCTCCCGAACGGGCACGTGACCTAAAAAAGAAACTATCAAAACTTGTTCATCAAAAAGATCTTCACGTGTGGGACGTGCTGTTTAACACCATAAATCTTTTGAGCCGCCTTCCTCTTCAGTCCTGCTCTGAACTGGGCGTCTCCCCTCAATCAAATCAATATTTGATTTATCATCTCATCGCAGATTCTTTAGGCACTTGTGAACACTTCAGTAGACACACTTTTCAGAGCAGCGGCCCCTTTCAAGACAAAGATACTTTTGGGTTTTGTGTAAATTCACACTTAGTCGGCAGATTAAAAAATGAAGAGGCTAGTGCTGAAATGCCAATTACAACATACTTGGTATCAAAAACGGCCGCACTATGCGCAACAGACTTCCCCGCAGAACGAAGATCTTTTAATGAGAGAGTTCAAAAGGCCGTCTCTTACAACTTAGACTTTCTTGGCGTGAAAAAATAAAAAAAGCCGCCAAGGTTTTCACCTTAGCGGCCTTGATGTCTCTATATTTAGAGAAAAAAAACGACTTACTTGCCAGCCAATGTGGAAGCAACGAGGTACGCAAACAATACCAACGATTCCATAAGAGCCAAGCTCAAGATGAAAGGTGTGAATACTGTTTTTGCAGATGCAGGGTTGCGGCCAATGGACTCAAGAGCAGCAACAGCCGCGCGGCTTTGTGAGTAACCCACAACAGCGGAAGCAATACCCATGCAAAGACCAGCGCCCAAGAATGCATAAGCATTTCCTGGTGTAGCAGCAGCATGTGCTTCTTCTGCCATAGCAAGTGCGGGAACAAGGCTAGCACCGATTACTGCAAGATTAATTTTTTTCATTTTAGATCCTCCTTTGATCATCCCTAATTTTAGTGGTCGTCGTGGGCCGTAGCCATACCGACATAAACCGTTGTTAACAAAGTAAATACGAAGGCCTGAATAATACAGACCATAGCACCCAAAATTACAATTGGAACTGGGCCAAAGCCTGCAATCATATGAGCAAAAAGATCACCCAAGCCGCCCATCTTTCCTTGCAAACCTTTGCCGAGTTCTTGGCAAACATTTAAAATACTTCCATACAGTTCATGGTCACCACTGATGTTGGAGCGCAAACGCATGCCCAACGTTACTGGGCGAACAAAGTGAGAAATGGTTTCAATAACAAACATCACAGGGCCCAAGAAAATAAGAAGAACTCCGCCCAAATGTCCTGTGAAGTGCTCCAAATACTTGAAGCCGTGGGAGCGAAACCCTTGATAGTTATAATACAAGAAAACGACCAACCCCATCCCGATAGTTGTGTTGATGTTGTCCGTAGCAGAACCAAAACCAGGCAGAAGGCCCAGCAAGTTGCTTGTCAGAGTCCAAATAAAAATAAACAAAATAATAGGAAGATACTTTTCGTAATGATGGCCAATAATATCTTTTGCGATTTCTTGAATGAACTCGCCTAAAAGTTCAAATATATTTCGTATCGAAAAAGTCCGATCTGGAACAAACTGCTTGTCGTCTTTTGTCGCCGCAGTTAAGCGAGGTGCCGCTAGTGCATAGAAAACACCGGCCGCAAGCAACGTAATAATGGTTGTTGCTGCTGCACCAATATGCGAATTTTCTTTTAAAAAGTCGCTATGTAATAAATCCCACCAAACAAAATGATGACCTTGTGCTGACATGTAGGGGAAAGCTATAGCGTTCCCAGTGTGAAAAATCTACAAATTATTATAGATAGCTGCTTTTTATTCGGCGCGTTGATGGGGTTATGGGCGACTCACGTTGTTGGACTCAATTTCTGAGGCCAGCTTCCGGATTTGTTCTTTTTGCTCGGAACTCATTCCTTCATAGAATTTTTTTGGGTCTTTTGCGGCTTGTTCAAGCAACTGCTGCATTTTTTCAGGGTCTCCACCCGTTTTGGCCTCTACATCAGCAAAAACATCGCTCGATATGTTGTAAACCTTTTGCTCCTTAACGGCGTCTCCACCGACCAGTTTTTTAACCTGAGCGTCGGCGGCCTGCGCTTTTGTGTCCCCTGAAATGGCGGCGGACCGCTGATTGGCGTCCATTAAAAGTTGCTGCGTTTTTTCTAGTGCATCGTTAGGATCTGTTGCATGCACAGTTGTAGAAATAAAAATCATTCCGACAGATAAAAAATGTCTAATCAACATCCCCTCATTATGCCCAAGCTCTCCTTTTTCGGCACATTAAGATTTCATAAAGATTTCCATGTGTTTATTTTTATTTAGTTATGCGACGCGGGCTGATAGTTCACAATGAGCTTGTCGCTGTCTGTTAGCGCCAAAACCAAGTCCACATCTTTTAAAACAAGCGTCGCCCCCTCAAAATCATACTGCTCTGCTGTTAAGGCCTCGGCCACACCATTGGAGTGAAGTATTTTTACAATCATTTCGTCTTTGCTTGTTGGCGTGTATCGCAAAGGAAAGCGGCTTTTTTTAGATAAAATTGTATCCCCAATTTTATCTAAAATAGCAGAGTAGTCGCTCTCGCCCATGTCCATAGTCAAAGATCCGTTTCCAACTGCGCTTGAAAATGATTTGTAGCGAGTTCCCTCATCAACGGCAGGAATGCGAAGGCGTGTTTGCGTAACAATATTTCCATTTCTATAAAAGGGAAGAAAATCTATACGGTCATCGCTCTGATAGCGCGCAGCTTGCATGTTGTTAATGGTTGCAATTTTTGTAGGAACAATGGCCGCCACAAAATAACTTCCCGCTGTGACCGTATTGCGATCCAGAGAACCAAAAAATTGATCCACCTGCGATTTAATTTCACCCACATCTTGAAATTTGTTTTGTGCTGGGCAAACTCCAACTTTAATTTCTTGCCCTTCTACAATTTTACTTGGGCAGCCCAAATCTTGCATGTAGCAGCCATTAGTACAGCAGTATTGATAATCGGATTCAATAAACTGCCTTGCCGCAGCTGCCGATCCAAATTTTGATGTGTTTGCCGCGACCAAGGCATTGAGGTCGCACTGATAATTGGTTTCTGGGCTAAAGCTAGACAAATCCTCAGTGATAGAAGGAAGGGAGATGGTTTGGTCGTCTTCATCACTAAGAAAAATAATTCCGCGCAAACTTCCGGCCCTAAAAAAGGCGCTGGATGTTTTTTCATTCACATTTAAAAATTCTATGAGCGAACCAAGGCCGCGCTCAGAACCGCTACCAGCGCTTCCCACAGAGGCATTGATCATGAACTTTTGAGACAGCTCCACAATCCAAGCACCCGTATCTGTTGTTGTGCTGGGCATTTTTGTTTCAATCACAGGAGAGCCCGAACGAACAGAGTCATTTAATGCGGTATTCACACATTGCGAAACGGAGTTTTCTCCATCGGCAGGACTTAGACATTTGGAGTTTCCTCCCGTGTCGGAGGAGTCTCTAATTTTACACTGTGGCCCAAGCACTAACGGAAAATTAACCTGATCATCGTCTGCAATGAAATACGGTAAGCGCTCTACGCATAGACCAGAAACGGGGCCATCATGAATCCCAGCAAGAAGTTTCGCGTAATCAGTCCCTCGTTTCCATGCGGGAACAAGGTCGCCAAACGTAATGCCATTTTGAAATACTCCTGCCGTAGTGGCCGAGTTTGTCAGGCTCACATTCATGCCAGCTAGTGTCGCAAGCTTGCTGTCATTGGTTGTTGTTTTTCCTGCAACTACACGAGATGCAATTAATTCACTTAAATGTTTGCTCTTATATCCTTGTGTTCCAGGCAATGTCCTATTGATGTAATTTTGAAAAACAGGGTTCGCCAAGTAGGTGTCTGTTGTAATAACCCCGATTCGAATATCCCAGCTTGGACTAAGGTACTTGTCCGCAAAACTTCGCAGTTTGTCTCGCAGGGCCTTTTGCGCCACATCCATACTTGAAGAGTTATCAATCACCATTAGCAAATCAACCGTGGTGTTGATGTCAGAACTTACCGCAAAATTTTCCTCTTCTTGGCTGTAACGAAATGTTCCTGGAAGTTGTTTTGTACAGGCCGACAATGTCGCTACTATTATGATGATTTGAGCCGTGTTTTTCATAAAAACTCCTTACTGACAAACCTTGTTTTGCTTTGAAGAAAGGGTCCAACTAACAACCGAGACTCCTGTGCGTTTATTGATCGCGGATCGAAGTGCTGCCAACTCTGTTTTTAATTTTTTTTCACCTTCAGCAACGTCAGCCCCCACAAAACCACCCGCATCTTGTTCGTCTACAGTTGCCATGTTGTCCCAAAAATCTTCTTCTGCTTTTGGGCAGATCTTTTGGCATTCTTGTTCTGTCTCACAAAAAGTTGCCTCAACTTTTGCTTTTGGGTTTCTGATTTTTGTTTGGAGTATCAGCACGGTGGCTTCTTTTTTCTTTTGAAAAAGAACGGCTTTGCCGTCAACCAATACACAGGCGGCCGATTTTGCCGCAAGCTCGTCGTCAATTTTCATTTCGTGGGTTGCCGCAAAGTTCAGTTCTTGGGCCTTGCTTTCAAAGCGTGCATCAACACAATTCTTTTTTTCTTCATGAACAGGGGCCTGCTTGCTCTCTGTTTCCACGACCTTAGCAACAGCATTGCTTGGTTTTTTTAGCTCTTCATTTGTTGTTATTTGTTTGTCAGTCGAAATTTCCGCGTTTTGACTGTTTTTTGGATAGACCAGCAACACCTCATCTTGAAGTTGAGTCTTCTCTGTTCTTGATTCCGGATTTTTTTTAAAGAATATTCCTGCAAACACCGTCACAACGACAACACTTGCAAGCCCTACGATTTTGATTGTTTTATTGCTAAACACACAAGCCTCCTTTGTGACTTTTTTCACAACTAGCCTGCGTACATTCAGCAATGGTCTTCCCGCTCTAAGCGGTGTTTATCATAACTACTTTCTTAGCGTTAAAATCCAGCGCCCTTCGTCTTTGCGGATGCCCGCAAGTCTAAGTTCTTCAGTTTTTGCCACAACGCCCTTAGCGTTTGGCACAATCATTAACTTTAATTTTAAATTTTCTCGAAGAGCGGTGTGCGCATTAATTTCCTCATCACAGACAAACTCCGCCCCAAGCATGTTTTGGTGTTGAATTTTTCCAGACAAAACAAATTCATTTCTCACACAAAAAGCTGCCACATCCTTCTTTGAAAACAAAGAAAGGGCCTCAATAGGATTTTGTTGAGGCGCCGCTTCCGTTGGGCTCCAGGAGGAGTCGGCAGATGACCAAATCCACGAGTACTGCGACAGCTTCGCCTGTTGACGAAGTTTTTCAATGTCCGCATGAGAAAAGGGTCCATTCATTTCTCCAGCACGTGCTAAAAAATACTGAACTTCATTTTTTTGACTCATAACCCAGCAACCTCCTTTTTTGAACAACGATTCACGAGCTGAGCCTTTAACGACCCCAGCTCGTCTTCCCAAAACTCCGTTTTCTCTAAATCGGTAGAGGCCACGCCGCCCCAACTCATCACGTCGGCCTTAAAGAAGTTCTCTCTTTTCGGCTCCACTTTCTTTTTCCCATTTAAAGAAACGCCCATAAGGTCTTTTGTCGCCTTTTGGTAAATTTCAATTTCTAGAAAATATAAGTTATCGGCGACATCTTCTAGCTGCGCTATCATTTGTTCATGAGTAAGCTTCAATTTGTCTTCTATGTTTTTCACCAACCACTTGTTTTTTTCCTCAGATAGCTTTTTGCTGACTGCGGTTATTTTTTTCCACACAGGAGCGGCTCTTCTTAGAGCATCGTAAACGTCCATTTCTTCTTCAAGTTGAGCAAGACCTGTTTTAAAACCCGTCGAAAGAGCATCAGATTCTTTTCGTTTTGATTGTTTTTCCAAATCAGCCTTTAGTGAAGAAACCAATGTCAAAAGTGTTTTTACTTTTTCTTTTTGAGTTTTTTGTGCACTAGTTAAGACACTTTCTAATTTTGCATTTATTTTTAACTGATCGTTAATTTCTGCCTGTGTGGATAAAAAGCGTTGTGTTCTTATCCACTCACCAAGAATTTTCACCGGTACGCCGCTTGTTGTAGGGTCTTTAATGGCCTTCTTTAAGGCCGCGTAGCTTGGTTTGTTGGTCTTCAGCCACTCCAAAATTGGTCCGTATTGTTTTTTATAGCTTTCTACAGCTTTCGTTGCCTCTGGGTAGTGGCAGGTTTCGAAATATGAAATACCCATAACCAGCAAACTTTCTGGCGCATAGGTCGCCTTTAAATTAGCCATTTGCATAGACGTTGCCACCCCAACCGCCTCTCCGTACTGACGACGACGAAGGTGTGTCCAGGCCAACTCCCCTAGAGCTTCAACAATTTCATTGGACGTTTTTTTTACTTGTGCATATTGTTGTTGTGCTTGCTCATATTGCTGTACTCCATAAAAAAGTCTTCCTGCCGTTAAGCGCAAGCTGTTTTCATATTCTAAAAGTTCTTTTGCGCCCTTCCCGCTAGAAAAATAAACGTTCATTGCCTCCACGGCATCCATCCATTTTTCTCGGCTCAAGCTGCTTAATGTTTTTGCAATAAGAGAATACGGGCTTTCCTGTGGTATTGCCTGCACAATGTTGGCTTCCTTTTTTCCTTCTAAAATTAAACGAAAGGCCAGTGCTGTTTTTAATTTTTGATCTTTAATGTTCTGAAGTTGTGCCAAAACACTCTCCGGAAGAACTCTTGCTGGCTGTGCTTTCACAATCTCTAACAAACACGCCAGGGCCGCTTCTTGGAAAACGGAAAGAGCTCCCCTTCCCTTTGAGGAAAGGCTGGAGAAACTTTTTTCAGCGGTGTCATAAAGTTTCATTCGATACAAGGACAGGCCAAGCCAATACTCCGCCAAGGCTTCTTGCTCTTCATTTTTTGCTTGTCGACGCAACTCTGTTGCCAAAGAAAACCCTACAATGTTTTCTAGCGCTCCTTTTTTATATTCTTGAAAGCGTTGCTCCCATATCGAATCAACCACTCCTCCCAAATTCCACTGTTCTCCGTTTTGGCAAGCAAACTGCCAAGAAGGGGCTACTGCCTGAACACCTGCCGGAACCAACAACAAAGAAAGAACTATTCTCGTTTTCATTATTGCCCCCCAAACATGAAATCAATTTGCAGACTTAGGTTGTGGGTGTAATTGCGACGTGTTCCTTGAATTTCTCCAATTTTTGTAATGATTTCTTTTTCCTTAACGGTTTCTTGGTAGCTTAAAACTCTGTAATCCATTCTTAGCGCCAAAAGCTTCCCAATATAAAAGCGTTGACCAAGACCAACGGTAGGTGTGAACGATTTGGGGTCGTTTTCTGTTTTTGTAAATCCACTTCCCAAAGAAACATGCATATCGTAGTAAACAATGGCAGAACCAAGAAGGCTCAGCTTTCCGTATAGAAAGCTTCCGGTTCCCTCAACTCCGTAGAAAAGTTTAGGCTCAACGGTGTTGGCCTGCTTTCCTCCATCTCTTAATGTGTTTAAGGCATTAGAGGCTTTAACTTTATACTGCCAAGCCATGGCGTTGATTCCAAGGTATTCGTTGAAATTGTAGCCAACGCTTCCTCCATAGTTCCCAATCGACAAAAAGGGGTCACTTATGGATTCCGAGAACAGCAGACCAATTTGAAATTTGTTTGCTTTTGAGTAGACCCTGTTTTGAACAACTCCAAGCTTGGACTCTTCTCCTTGTGCCCAATACTTTGTTTTAATTTTTTCAACGTCCACCGCCTCCGCCTGAGATTCATCCGAGGAAGGTACATTTTCCACAGGCGCTTGAGCAAAAGAGACAGAAAAACACAATAGGCCTAAGTACAGGGCAAAGTGAATTGCCCTTATTTGACGACTCGTTGTCATGACAAATCACCTCCGCAAACTTTTAAATATAAAAGGGTAGGTGACGGCCACTTCGACCCCGGATTTGGGACTGGGAAAAGCCCAGCGGGTCAAGCGTTTCAAGATACATTCATCAAGCCGTGGATCCCTTAACGACGACTCCTTCACAGAAGCCGTTTTAATACTACCTGTAGAGGCAATCACAAAATCAACAACTAGTTTTCCTTCAACATCTGGATTGCGCAAAATTGACGATTCGTAACAATAACGAATCTCTGAAATTTTTGAATGAATAATTCTTCCAACCTCGTCACGACTTAGCCCTTCATCAATAGAGGCTTCGTCGAGCGCAAGCTTTAAATAATCTCCGCCCTGCCCAGAGAGCTGTACTCCACCGCCTTTTCCATAGCCTGCCCCTCCAGCTCCGCCAACCATAGCCACTTGCACTCCTCCACCGTTTCCACGGCCAAGCCCTGAGCCTTCTCCGCGACCAAGTCCGCCAACGTCGGCAGAATTAACTGACGCCTGACGAATTCCTCCCTGGCCACGAGAATAATTGGAGTCTTGTTTTGCACTTAGCGAACTAAGTCCACCAGTCAAAAGGCTTGTGAGTTGTCGAGTCATTGATTTTTGAGCAGCTGCAGCTTGATCCACTCCTGAACTGTGTGCAGACGCTTTTTTTGCAGCTTCTTGTTTAGCCAAAACGGCGCCCTTCTCTTTTGCTTTCTCATAGTTTTCTGGCGCGCCTGCTTGTTTTTCTTGCGGCAGACGAATGCTAACCGTAGGCAACTCTTCTATTGGGGAAATTTCTGTTTTATTTTGCGGGAGCAATAAAACACTTAGTGTTAAAACTAAAGCACAAGCAAAGCTTCCTTGAACTGCTCGATTATAAAAACGTTGGTCAGTCGAATCATCAAATGCATCTTTGGCGGAAATCGTTATTTTTTCTGCCCCTTCAATTTGTGCGCGGCTAAGTTTTTTTTCTGGGCTAATTTGTCTAGCATTAAACTCCACGGAACCAACAAGACTTTTCCCCCAGTTTAAAGAAACGGGCTCACCCAAAACTCCATTTTTAATAGGGTAAAAAGATAAATTATCTTTGTTCTTTTTTAAAATTCCACGAATGGGGTAACGAATCATTCTAGACCCTTGCTGGTCCCATAAAAACTGATATTTATGTTTTCCTTGTGAGGAAATCTCAATGTATGTCTTCATTGAACGTACCTCATATCATCAAGCCCATTCTTCATTTCAATTCGAAATCCACTGCGTTTTCGGTACAGGCGCCTTTTGTCTGTAGCATCAAGATCATCATTAAGCTGATTTAGTGAATCTAAGGGTTTTCTGTTCACGCCTTCGACTAGTGTTTCTTCAAAATCCAGCGCACGACTACGCTTGGCCGTTTGAGCTTGGGCCGCAGAAGAAAGAAGGATTAGAATAAAAATGCTTGCGCCGTTTTTCATGATGAAAAACCTCCTTGCGCCAACTGTGGTGCGGCCCCTTTGCTTTCTTCATTTAAAAACTGCTTGTAAACTTCATGCGATTCATAGCTAGCGCCTAGCGAGTAAAGATACAGCGCTTCTGAAATCATGCGGCGTCTCTGTTTTACGTGCACCTTGTCAGTCGGCATCTGCGCCAACAACGTACTGGCAAGCATCATTTTCTCTGCGGAGATGGCTTTTGCAAAAGCCTTCTCTAGTGGACTCAGCTCTTCGCCCATAAGCTTAGAATATTGATCGATTGTAAAAACATACCCCTGAGCACCTTCTGGCAACTCTCGCTTGGCTGCTCTTTGCATCAAGTTTTGCGCTTTTTCACGCAAAGGCCCCTTCATTTCCTCAACTGTAATTTCTTCATTCAAGTCCATATAAGCCATGCCCAACTGTTCGAGCGCTGCCTTTTCCACAAAAGACCATTCAAAGGTTTGAATCATTTTCTCGGCCATTGATTCAAGTTGTTTTAATTTTTTAACTCGACGACTTACGGTATACGGGTCGTTTGAAATTTTATATTTTTTCTTAAGCTCTTCTCTGCCTTCACTTAGTTTTTGCTCAACCAGTGGTCCTAATTTTTTGGTGCTCTGTATTTTGTCAAACGCGCTGTAGCCCGACCAGTGGTCCATCATAGCCAAAACATCTTGTTCTTGTTTTTGGGTTTTAAAACACAAAGACGCATTTTCCGCTTTTTGACAAAGTAAAAATTGCTCTTGAAAAATAGCCAACGCTTTTTTGTCTTCTGTTAAGTAAGCCAGTCGCAGGAGCCTTGTTTGTTCTTTCTCGTTTAGCTGTCTTTGTGGATAAAGTTGAAACAGGGCCAACTCATCTTTTAAACTTTCTTCAAACAATAACTTGTCTGCTAAACTTTTAGACCTCTCCACAAGAGCCATTTCTTTTGCTTTTGGGTCAGCTCCCACGTCAATGACAAAAGAATATCGGTTTTCTGCTTGTGACAGCTGCCCTTTGTCTTTTTCAAACTGAGCCATGTACAACAAACAAAAAGAGGCCTCCTTGTTTTTGCCATACTCTTTAACGCAGCTCTCGGCTTTTACGAGTGCATCATTCTCTTCGTTTTTTTCTAAATGCTTTTCAATTTGCTTGGTTAATGAAGAAACAATGGCACCGCGAACTTTTGGATATAAAGACTCGTCTTGCCTTACCCAGCCAAAGCCCTCAAGTCTTTTTCCATACTGATACAGCCGCTGCCAGTCTTGGCTTAAAATTAGTGTGTCTAAATATAAATTAAGAGAAGCATCTCTGTTTTTCTTTAGAACATCATAGGAAATAGCTTGCTCAATTCTGCTCAAAGCTAATTGTATTTTTTTTGCTCCATACAGAGCACGAATGCCTTCAAACTCATATTTTGCCAAATCGGCTTTTGGTTTGTATTTTAATTCATCAATCCATTCAAGCCATTCGCTAAGCTTAACTTCCGGGGCTCCTGGCGTTTCTTGACTATAAGAACTAACTTGAATGTCCTTAACTATTCTTTTTTCTTCTATTAGCTCTTGGTATCTGGAGCCCAGCGCCCTTAGTTGAATGTCTTCTAGGTTCATCCCTATTGTCGCCTGCCTAGGCAACTCACTAACAATGGCTCTGTAGTGTATGGTTGCTTCATCAAATTTTTTTAATTTAAACAGGGTCTCTGCCAAATTGTAGTGTGCTTGGGCCACAACGGGGTCCTCGGCAACAGACATCTCAATAAATGCGGCGTAAAATCTAGAAAGTGGGGACAAGAGGTCTTTGACGCCTGGGATGTTTTTATTTTTTTCTATGCTCACGTTGAGATATTCAATGCCTTCGCTGGCGAGTTTTCTAGTTTTTAAGACAGCCTCAGAGCTCAGTAAATTTTTATCTTGTTTTAACAACAGAAGACTAAGGCTCAAAAGAGCGTCCATTTCTTTTAGATTTTTTCTATTAAACGCATTCTCCATTAGAACGCGAAAGGAATCTATTTTAGATAAGCTCGCGATGCTCGCCTGATAAACCAACTGAGACCACACCCGAAGCTCTGCATCTTGGTTTCGAGAGCGTAGCAATCCTGTAAACCTGACGACAACGCTATCTATGTTGTTTTGTTTTCCGACAATATTTTGAAAGCGCTCAAAAGATGCCTCCAAAGAAAAGTCTTCTGGGGTTTTCTGATAGCCGTCAAAATAAAACAGGGCAACATCCCGAATCCCATTTTCTTTCATGGCGAGGTCGGAGTTTAGGGGGTCTTTTTGCTCTGTTTTCGCGTTATAAAAATCAATAAATCGTCTCAAGTAATCCAGGGCTTCTTTGGTTTGTCCTAAATTATATTGAGACCAGGCGGCTTTATATAAGGCTTGCGCATAGTGAGGGTCGTTCTTTTTTCCTTCCACAACAGAAAGAAATTTTAGTGCGCCAAGATGGTCATTTCTGTCGCTAAAAATTTCAGCAAGGCGAATATTGGAAGAAGGCGCCTCTGGTGCTGAAGCAAAATCGCGAACCAGCCTATGGTAATCTTTTTCTGCCAAAGCCATTTTTTTTAAGTCAGCGTAAGCCTGTGCTCTCGCAAACAAGGCCTCACTTAGACGTTCATCTTGAGGATTTTGCTCCAAAAACGTTGTGAGCGTTGTAACTCCGAGGTTTAAATATTTATCATACTCTTTAAGGTCCGGGGCACGCTTGTTTCTGTGCGATTTTTCATGAGCAATACGAAAAGAAAAACTGGCCGCATCAACATAGGCCTGTCCTAAAGCAAGTTGCAAAACGGGCTTCTGCAAACTGTCGGGACGAAGCAAATTTAATTTGTTTTGAATCCTGGATATAGCCTGCAGCTGCACATCCAGTGCGGCACGGTCTACAAGACGCTCAAATTGCTCAGGAGCCATTGGCTTTTGAGCTTGAACAGAAAAAGAATCAACGGCTATTGCGTGTTCTACTGAAAGAAGAACCGCAAACCCAATTAAAACTTTTTTACTGTTCGGCGTGCCGTACTTCATATTACTCAGCACCTCGAACGGCCAGTTTAAAATCTGTGCGGCCTGCCGCTGCAGAGCTAGCAAGAATGGCCTTTATAGAATCATAGGGAGTTCTTCGGTCAGCAATAATAATAATGTGACCGCTTTTTTTCTGGTCTTGAATTCCGCTAAGCGCCTTGTAGATGGCTGGAGAAAAGCCTGAACCGTCTACATCTTTATTTTGAAATCGAAAGTTTTCAAGTTCTGCAACAGGCTGTCCTTCTATTAAAACCGCCTTTTCTGAAAGCTCAACTTTAACTGCCTCTACTGGCTTTGAAGAGGTTTCAGAAAGAGGAAGCTCCAGGCCTGCAGAGGGCGTGATCACCATGGCTCCGCTTGCGTAGCTTTTTAATAAAAAAACAAGGATGACGGTAAAAATGTCCGCCATGGCCGTGATGTTCAATGAAACATCTTGAGCTCCTGCTTTTTTAAGAGGGAGAAAACTTTTTCTTTTCATTAAAATCCCCCAAGCTGCACAAAAGGAATCACTGGTCTTAAATGGTCTACAATTTTTACAACATTTTCATAAACCACAGTATCTTCTGCTGAAACACTCACGGAGTTGATTTTAGGAAACTCTGCTTTCATTTTTTGTATATTTTCTAAAAGCTTTTCCTTGTTTCCATCCCAAGTTTGAACCGGGGACTGCCCAAAACGAACCTTTAGTGATCCGTCTTTTTGAATGTGAATACTAAGTGCTTTTTCTGTTTGCTGTTGAATTTGATTGCTTCTTCCTTGGTCCACGCCGGCGTCCAAAAGTTGAATGCTAATGTACGAAAGTGATGCCAATAAAAACGTAATTAAAACAACTAAGCAGTCGATAATGGGAGCTAAGTTAATTTCAAAATCTTGCTCTCCTCCGCCAACGTGACTCATGACACTCTCCTTTCATTTAACGCTTCCGATTCGGGAGAAGACTCTCCATCTTCAAGAAAGCGCAACTTCAAGGCGTCCATTGTTTTCATGGCGGCTTCATCGACTTGAGTCATAATTTTGCTCGATTTGCTTGTGAGGATTGCAAAAGCAACCATGCAAGGGATGGCCACAAACAAGCCAAGCATCGTCGCATTCATTGCCGTTGAGATACCAGCAGAAAGGAGTGCTGATTTTTGTTGTGGGTCAGCATTGGCAACCGCTTGAAAGGAGTGAATCAGTCCCACAATGGTTCCAAGAAGACCCATCAAAGTTGCAACGTTTGCAATGGTGGCCAAAAAGGCTGTTCTCTTTTGGATGTGCTGTTGCACATCAGAAACACAAATTTGTAACCCTTGCTCAATGGACTCATCCGGAAGATGTGCTCGCGATAGTGCAGCCTTCACAACTTTGGCCGCTGGCTTTTCATAATACTGATCGCAAAGTGCAATGGCCTCTGCTGTTTTTCTGCGCTTCACAAGTTCTGTGATTTTTTCTAAGAACGTTTTTTCATTCTGGAGAGGGTAAGCCACAAACAACGCCCTAACCCTCTCAACGATAATGGCCAGGCCAAAAAAGCCCGCAATGAGAACTGGCGCCACGTGAAAAAAGTTGTTTTGGATAAACGTAAGCAGATCCATACAAGGCTCCCCAACGGGACGATTCCCGTTCTCGATTTTATCGAGGGTCTGTTGAATCAGGCGAGGTCGGAGACTATCCGCTTACATTCGTATTTTAAATTTGCGTGCCTGTATCTCTATTAATATCCGAAAACTTTAGTCCAAATCAAAATAAGTTTTCATGAAGATTATTTGCCTTTAGATTCAGTGTTTTGCAAGAACACGGCATCCTCAGGACAACAGGGCGGGCAAATTTCAAGAGGTAGTTTGTTCACCGTCTGTGCCGCGGCACTCTGCCTTTCTGTGCCTTTATCTGGAGAGGTCTTTTTCATTAGGGATTGCGCAACGATTCTCATGCTTTTCCACTGCAAATTTTCCGGGATTGTCCTATCAACCTTAAACATGAGACTGTCTGGCAAACCAAAAACTGCGCCGTAGCGAGACATTAGTAAATCCCACCTGGTTTCCTCGTCATCTTTTGTGAAATCAACACCCAGAGAAACGACACGACTTAAGTCAGAGTACGCCTCATAAACATAGCCAAAAGATTCTCCTAACGAAACGGCAACACTTGTCTCTTGGCCTCGCAGTAAGAGTTCTTGAACCAGAAATGCTCGGTGATAAAAGTGATATGATTTCAGGTTTGGGACACGAAATCCAGCAGGATATAAATATCTATAGGTGTCTCCTGAGACGTTATTTAAATTCAAAACGTATTGTACGGATTCTAAATATTTCAGATCCATAACTAAAGAGGATAGATGTGCTTGTTTCACATCTTGCGTTTTTAAGTATTGCTCAAGATGATTGTTCCTGCCCAAGAAGACACCAAGAACACGAAGAGCAACCGTCTTTTTTCCTTTGCACGCTTTTAGTGTATTGCCGTATAGACCTGCCTCTGGAAGCCTATTTCCCCTCGTATTTTGTACAATTTCTAGCTTCAAATTATGCAAGCACTCAGCCGCCTCGACGTCTTTGCCTTCTATGAGGCGTCTCCAGTAACTTGCGTGCAAAAGACCACCTGCGGCTTTAGGATTTGAGACTTCAAGAATATCAAACAGCGCTCTAGTCCCTTGCTCACATTTTTTAGCATCAAGTTTGTAAACTTTTTCACAACGACTAACAATTGACCAATACGTTAATGAAACGCCTTCTGAGCCAATTTCACCGGCCTCAGGATCATCCTTAGAAACAATACTTTTGCTTAAACGATAGGCTCCCTTTGCGTTTTGAAAAATACTATAAAGCGGGCTGATCAGCGCGCTTCGATCGAGTGGGCTCACGCCATTAACCAATCTTGCTGGAGCACTCGTTTGATGTTTTGAAAGCATTCGTGGATTGGCCAGTGTCGCCCGCGGACCAACACTCAAGCTCAGCACTTCTTCATCATTTGATTGATAGAGCTCAATTGAGGAACGCTCGTCACTTGCTACTTTTTTTGTCCCCACAGGACAGCTCAATTCTAAGGATTTGGAGCATCTATGATAATTAAACCAGTCTTCAAAGCTAGCCTCGTAGCGCTCCTCTGGACTCACATCCTGGTCTTGTAAGTAGGCAGGCGAGAACCTGTAAATTCCTTTAGGAACTTTTTCACACTCATAAAATGAGTCATTATTCTTTTTAATTTCAAGTGTTTGTGCCTTTAAGCCAAAAACAATCCCTAGCAGCCCAAGCCCAAACACCGCTTGACTGACGCGGTGCATTATAATAAATTCTTAACATATTCTTAACCAAAAATTCAAGGAGATAATCCAAATGAAAAAGCCACTCCCACTTTTTTTGCTTAGCGCCTCTCTTGTTGCCTCAATGACTAGTTTTGCTCAACGAGGAGAAAATTTTGATTATCGAAAAGATGGTCAGCAAATGAGCAATGCGGGTCGTGGCCAACAACAGCAACCGCGCCCACAGCAGCAACCTCAACAACGACAACAACCACAGCAGCAACCTCAACAACAGCAGGCCCTTCAAGGAATTCCTGTTGAAAAAATTGAAAACTACGCCAACCAACAAGCGCGCACTGTTGCCAATAGAATTGTAAGAACCTACGGGTTGGCTGAGCGATGGCGCTACAATTTTTCAATTGGTTTTTGGAACACTCTTTTAAATTATCAAAATAACCCTTCAGCTTATTCGGAATATTCTAGACAAGCAGATGCTGCCGCTCCTGCGGGCGCCGCCAAGGGCCAGCATGATGGTGCCGCTAAAGCTCATCAAGATGCACACCCCGAAGGAAGCAGAATGGCTACGGCTCGCTTTGTTGAAATAGTTGATAAGGGCACAAGCCCTAATTTAGACTTGCCCTCTGATAGAGTTAATTTTGGCGGACTCAACGGACCCATGGGTGAGCCAAACATGGAAGATGCCTTGGCCCAATTAAATCCTCGACTATTACAGGCCATGACAATTTTAAGTTTTGCTGATGATGGGTTTTCTGTCACATACAACATGTGGACCGGTCGCCATAATTGGGACCTTGTTGCCCTCTACCGTGGTGGTCGTTTCTCTGATTTTGAAAAATTTAATTTCTTAGATTCTTGGTTCCGCGGTGACTACGCTTACTCTGAGTGGAAAGAAAACGGTTTGGGTGGTCGCTACGATCACAACCTATACAACAAAATGGATTATTCAGAGCGAGCTCACTTTGAATCCGTATTTAAAAATGTTTACAACGGCGTCATTGATTCTAAAATCCGCGACGTTGTTATGCAGCTTGAGCCTGGAGCCATTGCACTTGGAACCTCCATTGGTAACGATGCAGGCCGCGAATACGTAGCAAGAAAAGGTTACGCAGATGGATATAATAGTGGATACACTCAAGGTTCAAGAAAAGGCTACAATGAGCAATACAACCCTTCCCTGCAGCGTGGATTTTTAGACCGAGCAGACTTCCTCACAAAAAATGCTGAATTGCATGACATTGCTGCTACCCTAACAGCAGCATCAGGAGCTTTTAGCCCTGGCGCAGTGGTTGGAGCAGAAGTCACAGGAATGAAAAACATTGGCCGTGTTGCAGCTCAGCTTTCCTCTGCTTCACTTCAAGGAAATGGCCTAAAAAATGGGACCGAAAAGCAAATTGATATTTCCATTGCCCCCTCATCATCCATGAAAGAGCGCGTTGCAATTGAAAGTCTTGCTACAATTTCTGAAGCGGCCCCCACAGATCAACGCGTAACTGTTCGTTTGAATTTAGGCCCTGTCAGCACCAACGTGAGTTTTGCTATTGGATTTAACGACACCGTCAAACAATACAAAGCAATGCTAGATGAAGGGAAAGATGGATCTGCGATGCGCGCATACATCATCAAAGAAATACGCGCTGAACTAACTTCTGCTGTCGCGGCAAAACAAAAAGATCTCTACAAAGGAAATGGCTCACGACTTCAAAAGTTGGTTGATCTTCTTCGTGGCAGCAAAGCTGGCGCTGATTTAAAAGCACCTCTGATGGCCATTACAAACGAAGCAAAAATTTCTAAAATGTGGTTAACCGCCGCTAGAACAATTAGACAAGGATACGAAGAAAAAGTGAATCAACTTTAATTCATTCCTTTTCTCTAAGCTTCGCAAATACGAAGTAGAAAACAAAGATAGAGCTTACAAGCCCCGTGGCCACCGCCATGGGGCTTTGTTTTGTCTGCGGAGACAAGGTCAGCACGGCTCCCGCCAAAAACAACTGGCCTATTAAAATGAGGCACGCAAATAGAATCTTGGTTACTTTGTTCGGATCTTTTTCACCAGAAACCGCTTCTTTTTCGTTCACATCAAAAATGATTTTTGTTCCGTAGGCCAGTCCTCCAAAACTAATGAAGCCGACCACTATCCCTATCAGCAGACCCATCAACATCTTCTTTTTCCAATCTTTCCTGAATACGTTGCAGTAATTTTATAGCATGCGTAAGTGATAATGAAAAAAATAAAGTTATGCCCAGCAGTGTTGGCCACGGCTTTAGTGTTGGCCATTTTTCCTCTGCCATGTTTCCAAAAAACCACCCCAACGCAACGGCAACAGCCACCTCGGTAACTACAGACATACCAATCCCTAAAAATACGGCGTATCCTTTAGTTTTTTGCGATTTTTTGGAAGACATTTTTAATTTTTATTTCCCAGTCTGATTTTAATATTTCGCCGTGAGCTACGCTTAAAAAACAAGCTTCAAAGGGGCTTGGAGGAATCATGATTCCCTCCTCCACGAGACCCCAAAAATATTGATTGAATTTGTCCAAATCTGAATTAACCGCATCTATGCCATTTGTGACGGGGTCTTTTCTAAAATACAAACTGATCATTGACCCCACTCTCTCCACACGAACTGGAATTTTGGCACTTGCTGCTTCATTGTACAAAACGGACTCCCAGTCTTTTCCAATTTTTTCAAGCAAGTCATAGGGTCGCTCTTTATCTATCAACTTCAGCATGGCAATTCCCGCCGCAATACAAACCGGATTCCCCGAAAGCGTGCCGGCCTGATAAACCGAGCCTTCTGGCGCCAGATGGCTCATGAATTTTGCGGGACCAAGAACGGCGCCAAGGGGAAATCCTCCTCCAACAATTTTTCCAACTGTCGTAAGATCCGGAACAATCCCGTAAAGCCCCTGTGCTGATTTTTCATGAACGCGCAGGCCCGTCATCACTTCATCAAACACCAACAAGCTTCCATATTTTGTGCAAAGCTCTCTGCATTTGTGTAAAAATTCTTTTTTGGGAGGAATAACTCCCATGTTTCCAACAATGGGTTCAAGAATAACTCCTGCAATATTTTGCCCTTCTTTTTGGAAAAGCAAATCAAGCGCGCCAATATCGTTGTATTCAACGACTCGTGAATTTTGTACTAGCTGTTCTGGTATTCCGGCAGAATCAGCAACCGTTTCCTTGCTGGTAGAAAGCGTGGCCACCCCACTACCTGCAGAAACAAGCAATGAGTCTACATGCCCATGGTAGTTCCCAGAAAATTTCACCATTAATGGGCGCCCTGTAATTCCTCGGCAAAGACGAACCGCTGTAGCACAGGCCTCTGTCCCAGAGCTGGTCGCTCTAATTTTTTCAGCGCCAGGAAAACGCTTCAGCACAAGCTCTGCCCACTCAATCTCGGCCTCTGAGCTCATGCCAAAACAGCTAGAGTGTGGAAGCGCTCTAGAAACAGCATCCATAATTTCTTTTCTGGCATGTCCAAACAAGTGTGGCCCGTAGCTCATCACCAAATCAATGTACTGATTTTCATCAGCATCCCACACGTAGGGTCCTTTGCCTCGAATGGCAAAAACCGGAGTTCCTCCAACGCGGCGAAAACTTCTCACAGGTGAATTCACGCCTCCAACCAAAACCTTTTTTGCGCGTGCGTTTAATTCCTCAGATTTTTCTAGCTTTCTTTTCATTTTTTCCTACTGCCTTTTCTTGAGCGCGTTTTGAAATACGGTCAATCTTTAGTTCTATAACTTCTTTGTTGGGATATGTGGCAAGACTTTGCTTATAGGCCTCAAGAGCCATCTTCATATCTTCCATGGATTCATACGTTTCACCAAGTCCAAAATAAGCCTCTGCCACCAAAGAGCTTTGTCCTGGTCGTCCTTCCAGTTTCGCAATAAGCTCTTGGAAGGTTGTCTTTGCCAATAAAAGTTTTCCTCCTGATAAATAAGCTCGACCCAGCTCATACAAAACCCTGGCATTTTCTTGGTGGCCCGGGTAATTGGCCAAAAATAATTTAAATTTTTCAGCGGCATCAGAATACCTTGAAGCATCCAAAAGTGCGCGCGCCAAAGAGAGAAGTATTTTGGGACCATCAGCCCCGATGTCTGGGTTTTCTTTTAAAACAATTGAATATTCTTCCGCCGCAGCTAATGGATTTTCCATGCGGTTCATATAAATTTGAGCAACGGCAATTCGCGACTGAATTTTCACGCCCGAATCATCCGAGCGACGAAGAACATCCCTCCATGCGCGAATAGCGCGGGGATAATCTTTCAGCTGTTCATCATATATTTGCGCAATGCTCATTTGAGCCCGTATGGCGAGAGGCGATTTCTGCCCGAAATTCACAACGCGCGTGTATTCTTCGATGGCCCTCAAGAACTGTCCTTGCTGCGCATACTGCTCAGCAAGGTTCCAGTGTTTTTCGTTCACATTAACGCTACAGGCCCCAAGCCAGAGCGCCAAAGAGAACGCCGACGAATTAGTGAACCGTAGGTTTAGTGTCACCTACACTGTCCTCATCTCGAGCAATGGCGATTGCCTGAACGGTTTCCGTCTCTTCCATTGTAATCAATCGCACGCCTTGCGTGTTGCGACCAATTTCAGAGATAGAATTGCTTGGTGTTCGAATCATTTGGCCACGGTTACTAATAATCATCAAGTCGTCGCCCATTCGAACTTTCTTAATGCCAACCACAGGCCCAACCTTGTCCGTAATTTTCAAGTTGATAATTCCTGAGCCACTGCGACCCTGAATGCGATATTCGGAAACAGGTGTACGCTTCCCGTACCCTTTTCCTGTGACACTTAAAATCGTGTAATCGACATTGTCATCGCTTGGCAAAATTTCTACGCCGACAACGGCATCTCCGTCACCAAGCTCAATTCCTTTAACACCTCGAGCGGTTCTTCCCATGGCACGAACGTCGTCTTCTGAAAAACGAATGCTTTGCCCTTCTCGAGTCGCAATGAAAATAGTGTCTTTACCGCTGGTTATTGCAGCATCAACAAGCTCATCTCCATCATCAAAGGTTGTTGCTATAATCCCACCAACGCGAACATTAGAGAACGCCATCAAATCCGTTTTCTTCACAATTCCTTTTTTCGTTGTCATGAAGACAAACTTGCCTTCTTCAAACTGAGACACTGGAAGTACGCTAAGAACGCGCTCTTCTTTGGCCAAGGACAAGAGCTGAACTAGAGGACGGCCATGCGCCGTTCTGCTCATTTCTGGAATTTGGTGAACCTTCAACCAATGCAATCGACCCAAATTGGTAAAGCAAAGCAGGTACGATAGCGTGCTCGAAATAAAGATGCTGCTTACAAAATCCTGATCTTCACCACTTGCCGTTCCGATTCCTGCCCCTTTTACGCCGCGACCTCCGCGACCCTGGGCCCTGTACACTTCAACAGCTGTGCGCTTGGCAAACCCTGCGTTTGTAATGCTAACGACGACCTGCTCGTCTTTAACAAAATCTTCAACATTGAATTCTTTACTTTCTTCTGTTGAAATTTCACTTCGCCTTTTATCGCCAAACTTCTCTAGAATTTCTGCAAGTTCGGAGCGAATCACCTTAAACAACTCCACATCACTTGAAAGCACTAGCTTGTAGTAAGCAATTTCTTTTACAATTTCCGCCAATTCATCCAAAAGCTTTTGGGTTTCAAGCGCCGTTAAGCGCTGTAGTCTCATATCCAAAATGGCTTGCGCTTGAATTTCTGTTAATCCAAAGCGCTCACCTAGCTTCATCTTAGCGACATCCGCGCTTGCCGATGTTTTAATGGTCTCAACAACCGCATCAATGTTTTGAAGGGCAATTTTTAATCCCTCTAAAATATGGGCGCGTGCTGCCGCTTTTTTCAAATCAAATACAGTTCTTCGAGTCACAACCTCTCGGCGATGATCCAAGAAGGCTTTAATCATTTCTTTCAAATTGAAAACACGTGGCCTGCCGTTATCAATGGCAAGCATGTGAATGGAGAACGAGGTCTGTAATTGCGTTTTTGCATAAAGCGTATTCAGAACGACGCTCGATTGCTCGCCTTTTTTAAGATCAATAACAACGCGAATCCCTTCACGAGAAGATTCATCGCGAATATCAGAAATTCCTTCAATGGTTTTCTCTCTAACATGATCGGCAATACCAGAAATCCAATCGGACTTGTTCACCATATAAGGAAGCTCTGTAACAACAATAGCCTCCCTGTCCTTGCCTACTTTTTCAATTTCAGCGCGGCCCTTCATAACAAAAGAGCCTCTGCCATGGCGATACGCGTTTCTGGCGCCACTAATGTTGGCCAAAATGCCTCCCGTTGGGAGATCAGGCCCTGGCACAATTTTAATCAAATCTTCAACACCAACAGAGGGGTCGTCAATAACCGTAATGGCCGCACGAACCACCTCTCCCAAGTTATGAGGAGGAATGTTGGTCGACATGCCCACGGCAATACCCGTGGAGCCGTTAATTAATAAATTTGGAATTCTGGTTGGCAGCACTCGCGGCTCTTGCAAAGAACCATCGTAGTTTGGTGAAAAATCAACAGTTTCTTTTTCAATGTCCTCAAGCAGCTGACCCGCCACTTTAGACATTCGACTTTCCGTGTACCTCATGGCCGCAGCGTTATCGCCATCAATAGAACCAAAGTTTCCTTGGCCGTCGACTAAAGGATATCTCAATGCAAAATCCTGAGCCATTCGAACCATAGATCCGTAAACAGGGGCATCGCCGTGTGGGTGGTATTTACCAATCACATCACCCACAATACGTGCCGACTTTAAGTAGCGCTTGTCATATGTATTCCCAAGGTCGCTCATGGCATACAAAATACGGCGCTGAACTGGTTTCAATCCATCGCGCACGTCAGGTAGAGCGCGGCCGGCAATAACCGACATGGCATATTCAAGATACGCCCCCTGCATTTCGTCTTCAATTTTTACTGTTTCTATTTCTTTTTTCTGCTCTTCCATTTAAGGATTCCCTTTTCACTAAATATCTAAGTTGCGCACTTTAAGCGCATTTTTTTCAATGAAGTCTCTGCGGCTTTCCACATCTTCGCCCATGAGAACTGTGAAAATTTGATCTGCTGCTGCCGCATCATCAACACTCACCTGAAGCAGTGTTCGTTTTGTTTTATCCATTGTCGTTTCCCAAAGCTGCTCGGGGTTCATTTCTCCAAGACCTTTGTAGCGCTGGATATACAACTTATCTTTTGCCTTATTCATAATTTCATGAACAAGCACGCCGGGATCATCAATCATAATATGTTCAGATTTCGCAGCATCTTTCTCATTGGCAATCACAAGCTTAAACGGCCGTCCGCCCAGCTCTTTTACAAAACTACAAAGACGCATAGCCTCTGCCATATCGGGGCTCTCAACCAGTTCCTTGGAGAGAGTTGTTCTGTAGCGCGCTCCACTTTCCGTAGTATCAATAATCAACTTGAAGTGCCCTGCATGTTCTGCGTCTGCCAAAATTGAGTATTCTAACGGCATCAGTTTTTTAATAGCCTCTGCGCTCTCCTTAAGAGTTGCTTCGGATTTTAAAGCCCCCTCATTAATGTGAGAATCTAAAACCAGAGCCTTTAGCACTCGAGGATCTCCCTTGCGTGAGAGAGCCTCAAATACATTCATGAATTTTTGCATCTGAACAATTAATCGCTTGGAGTCGTCCTTTGAAAGGCGAGTTCCTGTCTGTGTGACCAGATATCCACTCTCAAGACATTCTTCAATAAGGTAGTTTTTAAGCGCCTTTTCGTCTTTAACGTAAAATTCTGTTTTTCCTTTTTTCACCTTAAACAACGGCGGCTGCGCAATGTACAAATAACCTCTCTCAATAATTTGTGGCATTTTTCTGTAAAAGAATGTCAGCAAAAGAGTTCGAATGTGAGCACCATCAACGTCCGCATCAGTCATAATGACAATTTTATGATAGCGAAGCTTTTCAATGGTCTGCTCATCACCAATACCAATACCTATTGCTGTAATGAGAGCCCTAATTTCATCGTGACCCAGCATTTTATCTAAGCGCGCACGCTCAACATTTAAAATTTTACCCTTCAAAGGCAAAATAGCTTGCACCTTTCTATCTCGTCCTTGCTTTGCAGACCCGCCCGCGGAGTCTCCTTCTACAATAAACAACTCACAAAGCGCTGGGTCGCGCTCTTGGCAGTCAGCCATTTTCCCTGGCAAGCCAGAAAATTCCAGCGCGCTTTTTCGTCGAGTAAGCTCGCGCGCTTTTTTAGCAGCAAGGCGCGCGCGCGCGCCGTCAATTGCTTTATTAATGATTTGCTTGGCAGCAGCAGGATGGGTTTCAAAAAACAAACCCAGACGCTCCGTCGATGCGTTCTCAACCAAGCCCTTCACTTCTGAGTTCCCAAGCTTCGTTTTTGTTTGGCCTTCAAATTGTGGCTCTGGAATTTTAACAGAGATAACGGCGCTCAACCCCTCACGACAGTCGTCACCTTCAATACCATCTTTGAAATTTTTCAAAAGATTATAGTGTTCGCCGTATTTATTAATCAAACGAGTCAGCGCGGATTTAAAGCCCATCAAATGGGTGCCGCCCTCATGCGTGTTGATGTTGTTGGCAAACGAATAAACGCTCTCCTTATAACCATCGTTCCACTGCAGAGCCATTTCCACTTCGATCATGTCTTTTGTAGTCTGAAAATAAATAATTTCTTCGTGAACCTTGCCCTTAGATTTATTGAGGTGATCCACAAAAGACTTAATGCCGTCTGGGTAATAAAAATCATTTATTTTCCCCGAGCGCTCATCCGTAATTTTAATATGAAGTTCTTTATTTAAAAACGCCAGCTCGCGAAGACGCGCCGAAAGAGTTTCAAAATTATATTCTGTGGTCTCAAAAATTTCAGCGTCAGGCTTAAATGTTACAGTTGTCCCGCGCTCCGCGGTTTCACCAACCACAGCCAAAGGCGCACGCGCCTTGCCGCGATCAAAAGTCATCTCATGAACTTTTGATTCACGCTTAATTCTTACTTTCATCCATTCCGACAATGCGTTTACACAGGCCGCACCCACACCATGCAAACCACCAGAAACTTTGTATGCTGAATTTTCAAATTTTCCGCCAGCATGAAGCTTTGTTAAAACAACCTCTGCCGCAGACACGCCCATTTCTCTGTGAATGTCTGTTGGAATTCCTCGGCCATCGTCCACAACTGTAATGGAGTTATCGACGTGAATTAAAACCTCAACACTCTTACAGTATCCAGCCAGGGATTCATCCACAGAGTTGTCTACAATTTCATAAACCAGATGGTGTAGACCGCGAACTCCGGTATCCCCAATGTACATCCCAGGCCGCTTTCTAACGGCCTCAAGACCTTCCATAACTTTAATTTGCGAAGAATCGTAATTTGTTGTTACGATTTTCGAATCCAATTTTTCTTCGGACATCGGCATTGTGCTCCTATTTAAATGGGCAAAATTACTGAATTTTTACAGCTTTTCAGGTATAGCTGGAAAGTCCCTGCAAGTCATCTCAAAGGGGTGTTTTTTTTGAAAAATTACTCACCATAAGTTATTGATTTTAAAGCACTCAAATCTGTTGATTTCTTAGACAACTGACTGTGTAAAATTGATACAAAATGCCGCGGCGCACATATAAGTGTTTTGATTTGCTGGTTTGCGTTGATGGCATAGTTTTTCCATACAGTTAACTATGAAAAATCGATTTTTTTGCCTCGTTTTATGTGCTTTTTTTACCCTTAGCGCTTGTACAAAAAAAGAAGGGACTAGGTCTTCTTCTCTAAGCCCTGCTCAAGGCAGCGCTCCTTCCGCAGAAACAACAACTGCACTCTCAGCACAGCCAAATACATCTTCTGAGGAGACAATGGATCTTCGTTTGCTGGGATTGAGTGATGAGGCAGTGAAAAAACTTGCTCTTTCTCCAACAACCCTTCTAGACGCCGTCATTGAACAACATGTTAAGGCGTATAACGAATTAAAAAACGAGAAGGTTACAGTTTCGGAAATTAAAGACCTTCTTGAAAAAATTTCCAAACAAACAAAAACCACTCTCTCTAGACTGCCTATTAAGGCTAGTTATGAAAAAGCCATTGAAGTTGAAAGCAAAAAACCTCTCGTCTTCAATAAAGAGGCAACAACCCTTGTTCACATCCTTCTTGAAGGCAAAATGCAAAGCTATTCTGCGACAGTTCTTCATTTGGTCATAGACCTAATGAATAGCTCTTATAAGCAATTTATCTCCTCTGGCCGCGTTGTTCTTGTGCAAAAAAATCACTTTAGTGCTGGCCTGATTTTAAAAACAAACAACAAGCAGGTTCTAGTTAAAGTTGAAACCTTGGCCAAACAAGGTGCCTATGCCTCCTTAGGAGACGCTTCAAAGCTAAGCGCGTCCTTGCGCATTGTAGACGCCAATGCTTTCTTGGCGACAGAAGTGCTGGAGTCCAAGCTTCTTCAAGAACATCTTTTAGAGAATGCTCGCGATTCTATTCTCAAACAAACAGCGCAGCTTCACTCTTTGCCTTTAGCTAAGCTAGAAGAAAAAATTGAAAAGCCACTAAGCCCATTAGAGTTGAAAAAACAACCCTTAGATTTTAGTGTTTTTGCTTTTGGGCTTTTAGCTCTACCAACAGGAGACCACGCTCTTGTACCTGCGGCAGGACATGATGAACTCTCCCACAGCCTTCTTCGTTTTGTGATTCCCAAAACAAACCCTCCTGTAGTTTCAACGAAAGACCGCGTTCTAGATCACCTTGTATTTGAAGGCTCAGTTTATTCTTCTGACATAATTGAATCCCTCAAAAAACAACTCCTCAGCAAAGGGCTATTCCAAAAAGGTGCTAAATTAAAAATCCGAATCACTGACGACGCAAAGAGCGTTTATAAAATCCGCAGCTCTATATTTTTACTAGATGTTGAGCAGTTTTCTAGATTATTACTTGTTTTAAATTCTGCGTATGCACAAGAAAAACAAAACCAATTTAAACAACTTGTCATAGCAGCTGATGACAAAGAAGAGGCTGTTTCTTTGTATTCCGTAGGACAGCTCATGCTGGCATTATTTGTTGAACATCCCGAGAAAAAGAATACTTATTACCGTTTAGACCAGTTTATTTCTATTTTATCGAAGAAAAACTGAGCTCTTTTGTACTGGCGTCCTCTCCTGAATAATAATGGTAAAGAGATCCGTCTTTAACTTGGTATTGAGATAGCTGAAAAGGCGTTTCTTTAATTTGTGTGACCAGCGCCAAATCGGTGCCTGTCATAAAAATTTGTCCTGAAATGGAAAAAATAAAATCGACTAATTTAGTGCGCCGGCTTTCATCAAGTTCACTGGAAAAATCGTCAATAAAAAATAACGGACTTTCTCCACGTCCTTCTTTAACCCACACCGCATGCACCCATTTTAAGCCCAAAGCGATGAGCCGTGCTTGTCCCTGCGACGCTTTTGTTCGCGCCTCTAGTCCATCCAAGGTCAAAGTAAAATCATCGCGGTGAGGCCCTCGGTGCGTCCACCCTGTCGCTAGATCGGCGGCAAAGTGTTCCATTATTTTTTGTTCTATGCTTTCTACAGAAAGCCGTTCTTCTTGGTAATCGGGAAGAAACCTTGCACCAACAGTACCAATTCTTGTCTGGTGAAATAATTGATTTAAAATTTCAATTAGCCGCTGTTCAAATTCTGGCCAAAGTGCCGCTCTAAGTTCCATTAACCCATAGGCTTCTTGCGCCAGCTGTTTAGTCCATGTCTCTAAATGAGCTGGTGGCAAACTCAATTGTGAATTGCGTAATGTTTTTAAAATCGCATTTCTATTTTTCAATGCTTTCTCAAAGCGAGAAAGAGTCTCTCCGTAACCTGGACAAATGTCCGTGTACAAATCATCCAAATATGATCGCCGAATCTCTGGTGCCCCTCTTAAAAGTTCATGGTCGTCCGGTGAAAAAACAACGATTGGAATGCGTTCAGCTATTTTTGTACTTGGCGCTCTTTTTTGATTCCACTCCCAAAACCAACGGTCTTTTTCGCTAAGCCCACAGGCAATTTCTATAGGGAAGCCTGCATCGTCTTCTAGTTCCAAATACGTATACGGCTTCATGCCATTTAATGAAATCCAATCTTTTCTCTGAGCATAAGGACGAAAGCTTTTGCCCTTCAGCGCTCCATAAAGAGCCTCTAAAAGATTTGTTTTACCCTGCCCGTTTTCTCCCCAAAAACCGTTCAGTCCCGAAGCAGGGAAAACTTCTATTTGATTTAAATTTCTAAAGGTATGAATTCGAAAACGTTTGATTTTCACAAAGAAAAAATCGGTGGCCTATATTCTCATAGGCATAACGACAACCCTATAGCCTTCTTCTTCTTCAGAACCGAGCATTGCAGGTTGTAGTTTTTCACCTAATTTAATATTGATTTTTTCACCTTGAACATAGCCAATGGCATCGAGAAAAAATCTTACGTTAAATCCAGTTTTTAATTCTGGACCGTTGTACTTAATGGCAACTTCGTCATTCGCTTCTCCTAAGTCAGGATTCACTGTAGAAAGCACTAATTTATCTTTATTGAATTCGAAGGTTACAACTTTTGATCGATCAGAAACCAATAGTGCCATACGACGAAGGCTTGTGCTTAATTCGCGCTTAGAGACGGTCACTGTTGATGGAAGCTCAGCTGGCATCACTCTTCTATAATCTGGATATTCTCCATCAATAGGACGAATCCAAATGTGATAGTCGCCAACCGATGCACGAATTAAATTTTCATCACAGCTCATTTCAAAAGTTTCTGCTGTTGTACTTTCTAATAATTTACGAAGCTCAGAGGCTCCCTTTTTAGGAATAATTAAACCCTTTTTAAGTTCCAAGGTTCCAATTTCTTCAAAAGGCGCGTCCATCAAAGCTAATCGATGACCATCTGTTGCAACGGTTCTCAAACATGGTTTGTTATTCTCATGAACAGTTTCAAAATAAATTCCTGTTAAAAAGTATCGAATTTCTTCTGTTGAAACAGAATACTCCGTTTTTTGAATCAATCTTATGAAGGATTGCACATTGAGTTTTGCAGTTGTCAGTTGTCCTTTAGGGCTTGCTTTAAAGTGTGGGAAAGAATCAGCAGAAAGTCCTATGATTTTAAATTGGCTTTTTCCAGATTGAATCGTCACACGATTTGTATCGTCTGCGCGAACTAAAATATCTTCTTGATCGCCGCATTCTTTAATAATGTCGTAAACATTTCTAGAAGGAATGGCGACTCTTCCTGTAGCAAGTGTTTTACAAGGAACTGTGCAACTTAAAAAGATTTCTAAATCTGTAGCTGAAATCTGTAATTGATTGTCTTTCACTTCACAAAGAGCATGATTTAGAGAAGGCATTGTATTTCTTCTCTCAACAACCGTAAGGGTTTTTTCTAATCCTTTTAGAAAGTCTTTCTTTGAAAGCTTAAATTCCATATTGATTCATCCTTTTTTGATCTATTTTTCTCTTCTGTATTCTTTAATTCATTAATAGTTGTTGTGAAATACTGTTGTACTAAGGAATTTCATTGGATTACATGCCTAAGTTATTGAAAATTAATAATTTAGTAGGTGGATAATTTTGTGGATAACAAAATGGGATCAAGAGGGGTTTGAATGAAACCATGTTTTCGTCACGACTTATCCACAGTTTCGTCATGTAGTTTTCCACATGTTCTTCACGCCCCTGTGAGCATATTTTCAAGTTGTATGATTTGACCTTTAAAAACGGGGTCGGCAGCTATGCAGTCGTTAATAAAGGATTGGCCATGCAATACTGTAGTGTGATGTTTGCCGCCTAACTCTTCAGCAATTGCCGTACAGCTTAAAAAAGCAATCTCTTTGGCCAAGTACATGACCACCTGACGAGCCTTCGCCACAGGCGCCTTGCGTGATTTGCCACGAAGCTCAGAAGCCTTGATTCCATAAAACTGAGCAACGGTTGCAATGATGTCTTCAATTTGAACAATCTTTTGTTTTTCACTGACGTAAGACTTAAGAACTTTTTTAACAAGATCAGTGGAGATGGGCACATTATAGATGGCCGCATGCCCAGCAAGCTTTGTCAGCGAACCTTCAAGTTCGCGAATGTTGGCCTTAACATAGCTCGCGATTAAATAAGCAACTTCATCGTGAAGCATGATTTTATCGGCGTCCGCCTTTGATTTTAAAATGGCGACACGTGTTTCCAGTTCTGGTGGCTCAATGTCAGCAACCATTCCCCATTCAAAGCGAGAAATAAGCCTGTCATGAACGTCAGCAATTTCTTTGGGTAATCGATCAGAGGTAATGACAATTTGTTTTCCGGCCTCAAAGAGACTGTTAAAAATGTGGAAAAACTCATCTTGTGTAGAGGACGCACGAGACAAAAACTGAATATCATCAATTAAAAGAACATCACACTGGCTTCTGTAAAGCTCATGAAGCTTATGGCGAGTGTCGTGACGAATAGAATAAATAACGTCTTCAATGAATTTTTGAGTAGAAATGTAACAAATTCGTAAATCTGGTCGCAAAGTTCCTAAGCGATAACCGATAGCCTTAATAAGGTGTGTTTTCCCAAGACCGGTCTTTCCTGCAATGAAAAGAGGGTTGTAAATGGTTGGCTTGTTGGCCACGGCCAAGGAGGCCGCATGAGCAAATTGGTTACTTTTCCCTACAACAAAGGTCTCAAATGAATACTTTTGTGTGAGGGAATCGCCGAAATATGTGCGAATAATATGCTCTCTTGGGGAGTCTAGAGCTTCTTTTATAGGATCGTGCGCAGCTTGGGGGCTAGAGGGGCTCGCCGGAATGGTGTTTTCGGTTAAAGGCAGCTCAACTGTTGCAACAATAGCATCCAAATCCATCATAAATGAATATTTTCCCCCATGAACTAGAACCTATTTATGGAAAACTTGTGAATAAGTCGAGCTTGAACTTGATTTCTTATACGATTTTGTGCAATAAGCGTTCCCTACGTATGAAAAGAACTTATCAGCCAAGTCGGACTAAGAGAAAACGAACTCATGGATTTTTGGAAAGAATGTCCACGCCTGGCGGACGTAACGTGCTAAAAGCTCGTCGCCGCAAAGGACGTAAACGCTTAACTGTGTCTGTGTCTGGTAAGTCACGAAAGGCTTCCTAAGCCAGAGTTTAAGTGATTGTATTTAAGCCTCTCAATCGCGGTTGGCATGTTGGCCCTCTGTCGATGGTCAGGATTGAAATTGCAAGTCAGGGGCGCCGTCCTGCTCGAAACGTTGTCATAACGGTGCCATCCATCTGTGGAAACTCTGTGAAAAGGAATCGATTTAGAAGAGTTGTGCGCGAGTACATCTCTTCCCAAACTGATGGGGTTGATGTCGTATTATGGATTCGGTTGTCGGCAAAGTTCCGACTGGGAAAGAAAATTGTTTTAGCGGATTGGAAAGACGCTTTGGATTTGTGTCTTTCAAAAAATCTGCCGTAACGGTTTTATTCCTCTTATATAAATATATTGTATCTCCGGCGCTACACACCTTAGGCGGCGCTGGTTTTGGTTGCCGTTTTTACCCGTCATGCTCGTGCTATGCCAGAGAAGCGGTTGAGCTTCATGGATTTTTGCGCGGGTCTTTTTTATCTATTAAGCGCATTTTGCGCTGTCATCCCTGGCAAAAAAACGCGGGAGCGGATTTCGTACCCGGCTCTCAACAAGAAGGGTTTGGTCTTTCATGAAAAGGAATTGGTTTGTTATTGGGGCAATTTTTGTTTTTATTATTGCCTATGAAGTGTATGTGATTCGTCCATACAACGACAAATTAACCGCACTACAAAAACAAACGACAACCACGGGCTCGGCAACCAATGCGGCGACGGATAAAAATGCAGTGGTCGCCTCCAAACAAAGTGTGAGCAATGAAAACAAAGCGGCGGCAGGCTCTGTTCCTGTGGCGCAACAAAGCACGCTTAGTTCCTCAGAAGCACAAGCTGCTTCGTTAAATCTAGACGGTGCAAAAACCATACAGCTGACCAAAGAAAGAACCCTTTCTGTTTTTTCCAGAGGGGAAATTGGCCGTGCAATTTTGACGGACTATTCTCAAAGGGAAACCAAAGAAAAAAAACCAATCATTGTTGTGCCAAACGCGTATCGATGGACGTCAACGCAGTCGACGGTTCAGGATTGTTTTTCGCAACTTCAGGCAGCAAACATGGCAGATCCTCTGACGGAAAAGTTTTCGGCGCAATCCGCAGCAGGTGGGCTTTGCCAGCTTAGTTATTCTAAGAGCACGGCGGTGCCTGGCCTCATTTCAGTAGAAATGAAGCTGTCTGGTTTTGATGTTGCCCAGCTAGGCCATATTGAATTTTCTACTCGAGACGATATTGGACATGGCACGGACCAAGACCTTAAGTCGTTTGTTTATAAGGTTGATGGGTCAAGCAAGTGGTACAGGGGCAAAGAAAATTTAAAGCCACACGATGTACCTAAAGGAACCATTGATTTTGTTGCTTGGGGCGACAAATATTTTGCTTCAGTTTTACTTCCCAAAGGGCAGCTCAATCCAGATGTATGGTCTCAACCAGTTGTTGGTTCTGAGGAGCTCGTCACGCACGGGGTGCGCTACCCTCTTTTTGCGCAAGCCAAAGAAGCAAGCGGAATTACCTACGCGTTTGATATTTATTTTGGTCCTAGAGATCCAGAACTTCTTGCTCAAATTAAACCAGGATTAGATGAAGCCGTTGACCTTGGTTGGTTTGCCTCTGTTTCCAAGGCAATGCTGTGGTGTTTGAAAAAACTCTACACAGTTTTTGGTAACTATGGCGTGGCCATTATTGTTCTCACCTTACTTGTTCGTCTTTTGTTCTGGCCGCTCAATAAAAAAGTATATGTTTCTGGTCTTAAAATGAAGGCCATTCAGCCTGAAATTGAAAAACTAAAGGCCAAATACGGCGATGATAAATCGAAAATGGCGGACATGAATAAAGAACTAATGGGATTGTATAAAACCCATCAGGTGAATCCGCTTGGAAGCTGCTTGCCGCTGTTGTTGCAAATGCCAATTTTCATTGGACTGTACGGAGCCCTTGGCCACTCTTTAGATTTGTATCAGGCGCCATTTATGGGATGGGTTCATGATTTGTCATCAAAAGACCCCTTTTATGTTTTCCCCATTCTTTGGACGCTGAGTTTGTTTGCCTACGCAAAAGTGAATCCCGCAATGTCTGGTCCTCCGCAGCCCGGAATGCCCGACATGAGAATGGTCAACTACGGCATGAACCTGCTCTTTGGATTTTTATCCAAAGACTGGCCTGCCGGACTGACCCTGTATCTATTCGTCAGTAACCTCGTTGGTATTGTTCAGCAAGTGGTGCTACAGCGAGCAGTGAAGCTACAACCCGCAAAAGAAGGAGTATGAAGTCATGGTTGGGTTTATGAATAAAGCATTAAATTTGTTTGGCCTAGGTGGAAAGAAGGAAGGAGAAGTTGTCGATTTGGATTTGTTTTTAGGCGAGCTTGCCAACAAGCTTGGCTATCAAATTAATTTCAAACGAGCTGACAGCGCAGAACCAGGAACCTTCTATGAGATTGAAGGAGAGGAAGCAGAATCTTTTGTTGGTCGCTCAACAGAAATTTTGGACGCCTTGTCTCATCTTTGTAACCGCATCGTGCGCCGTCAATTGGGCCCCGTTGCAGAGGGAGCACAAGAAGGCGAGAAGAACGAAGAAGAGCTTCTCAAAAACAGAGTTGTTTTTGATACAGCAGGCTTCCGTACAAAAAGAGTTGAAGAGCTAAAAGAGTTGGCACGCAATCAAAGAGAGCGCGTTGTTAGTTCTGGTGGCAAGCCCTCTTACATTCCAGCGCTTAGCCCTTCGGAAAGAAAAGTGATTCATACACACCTTGCTGAGCTGGGTGATGTTATGAGTGAAAGTATTGGTCGCGGAAACTTCAAGCGCATTCGAATTCGCTTACCCGACGATTCTCCTTTAAGAAAAGAACAGCCTCGCTCGGCCGAAGGCCCAGGGAATGGTCCTCGTGGCCCTCGTCGCAATGGCGGCGGAGGCGGTCAGTTTGGTCGTGGCGGTGGAAACCGAAATGGTCGTGGGAACAATGGCGGCGGAGGCGGCCGTGGGCGATTCAATAAAAATAATAACAACTATGGCAACAACAATGTTGACGATAATGTTGGAAATTACGGAGCCCCAGTTTTTAACGATAATCTTGATGAAGGCGCACCAATGGTCGACGACAACATTGGAAATCGTTTAAAACCAGGCGAAGAAACACCATATAAGTTAAATGATTAGTTCGTTAAGTGAGTCTACGCTCGCTTATTTCAAGCGCATGGGGTTGCCCATCGCGGCTGTCGCAACAGCCGCGGGCGGCCCCATTGCTGTTATTCGTGTCTCCGGAAAAAACATTGCACAGACAGTCTCTCCGTTGTTGGGAGAGCTTCCTCCTCCGGGACAATTCCAATTTAAAAAAATTAAAACGTCCGCAGGCGAAATTATTGATGAAGGTCTACTTCTTTATTTCAAGGCGCCACACTCGTTCACGGGCGAAGATGTTTTAGAAATCCAAACTCATGGTGTGGCCACAGTTTTAGAAAAAATATTAAAAGAACTATATTCTCTTGGCGCCCAAGAGGCGCTGCCAGGAGAGTTTTCTTTTCGTGCTGTTAAAAATGAGAAAATGACATTGGCTCAGGCCGAGGGCCTTCACATGGCGCTTGCCATTGATGGGTTGTCCACTCAGTCGGCCTCTCGCCTGCTTGCGACGGGAACAGAAGACTATCAAAAAACAACACAGCGAATGACCGCGGCCCTTTCTTCTCTTGCGGCGGCACGTGCGCGCATAGAGGCCGCTATAGATTTTTCTGAGGCTGAAGCAGAGCAGGCCGAAGACATTGCCTCTGCAGAGCTTCGTTTAAAAGAAGTTCAAAAAGATTTAGCCCTGTTGCTCACAAGCTATTACACATTTTGTGAAAGCGCAGGAGAGCCGCGCATTGCTATACTGGGCAAGCCTAATGCTGGCAAAAGCACATTGATGAATGTTTTGTGTGGAGGCCGCCGCTCTATTGTTTCTGATATTCCAGGAACAACGAGAGATGTTGTGGAGGCTCGACTAAAATTAAAAAATGGACAGTGGGTTCGTTTGCTTGATACCGCGGGCCTACGCTTTGAGGATGGCGTTGATGGTGTTGAGTCGGAAGGAATTGAGCTGGGGCTGGAGGCGGCAAAAGGCGCGCGCGCGCTTTTGGTTTTAGAAAGCCTTGCAGAGCCTGCGGAAAAAACGAACATTGATGCCTTATTAAGTAAATATTTTCACTCAAAACCTAAAATTCATATTGGGACCCATGCCGATAATCTACGAGTGAGTAATGATCCAAGAGCTGTCCGCGGCTTGGCTGTAGATTTAATTACAGAGGGAAATAAAGCCGCCGCGTATATTATAGAAAATATTGAAAAAAGTCTGGCCGACACTCAAGGCAAGGTCAGCGCTGAGTGGTTGGTTTCCACCCGTCAGGCGAAGCTTATTGAGCTTGCCGTTGGCCATGTAGAAGAAGCCTCTGCAGCACTTAAAGGACTTCGACCTATAGAGCTGGCAGGAGATTTGTTGAGATTAGCAGAGGAAAAGCTTCGTTTTGCGCTTGGAGAGAGCCTCGATGAAAGTTATATAGGCCAAATCTTTGCACAGTTTTGTTTAGGAAAGTAAATGGAAACGTTCGACGCCATTGTTATTGGTGGTGGCCATGCTGGAGTTGAGGCCACGCGCGCACTTTGTGCGAAAGGCCTGCGCACGGCCTTAATTACTCTTGATGCTTCTAGAATTGGTGACATGTCTTGCAATCCCGCCATAGGGGGCGTCGCAAAAAGCCACTTAGTTTATGAAATAGATGCACTTGGTGGTTTGATGGGGGCTTGCGCAGACCAAACAGGCCTTCAAGCAAGACGCCTTAATTTAAAAAAGGGGCCAGCAGTTAGGGCCACGCGCGTTCAGTGCGATAAATTTTTATACACAAAAACAATGAGCGGATGGTTTGGGTCCCTCAGCCCTAAGCTAAAAATCATTCAAGGAGAGGCCGCCGAAATTTTATTTTCTGGAGCAAGCACTCGCGGGGTTTTGCTTGTCGACGGTAGCACCCTTCTTGCTCGCTCCGTGATTGTCACCGCAGGCACGTTCATGCGAGGCCTTATGTTTTGCGGCGAAGAGCGCTCTGTTGGTGGACGCTATGGAGACAAGGCGGCGGATCGCTTAACCGAATCCATTGTTAACTCTGGACATAAAATTAAAAGATTAAAAACAGGAACACCTGCGCGACTTAAGGCCGAGAGCATTGATTTTTCAAAGCTAGAAAAACAGTGGGGAGACCCGGAGCAAAGGCGCTTTTCCTGGAGAGAGCGAACAGGTCGCCTGCCTCAGCTGGCCTGTTATATGACCTACACGTCTGAGCGAACTCACGACGTGATACGTAAAAATTTTTCCAAGAGCCCTCTATTTTCTGGTGAAATTCAAGGCGTTGGACCGCGCTATTGTCCTTCAGTAGAGGACAAGGTTAAGCGCTTTCCCGAGCGAACACGGCATCAGGTTTTTTTAGAGCCCGAGGGTCTTACAACAAATTCAATTTACCCCAACGGCTTAAGCACATCTCTTCCTCCAGACGTTCAGCTAGAATTTTTGCGTAGCATTTCAGGGCTAGAGTCGGTTGAATTGCTACGGCCAGGATATGCCGTTGAATATGACAGTATAGATCCAACGCAGTTAAAATATAGTTTTATGTCTTCACTGGTCGAGGGGCTTTTTTTCGCCGGTCAGGTGAATCGAACCTCGGGCTATGAGGAGGCTGCGGCACAGGGATTGTGGGCAGGTATAAATGCGGGCTTGTTTTTATCAAATGAAGAGACACTAATTCCTCAGAGAGGCCGATCTTATATTGAGACGCTGGTTAGTGATTTGGTTGAAAAGGGGACAGAAGAGCCGTATCGGCTATTCACCAGTCGCTCAGAGTACCGATTGCTTTTGCGTGAGGACAATGCTCATGATCGTTTGCACTCTTTAGCGACAAGACTGGGCCTAGTTTCAGAAGAACAAAAAAAATGGTACAGCGCGGTAAGCGTCGGGACGGAACTTTGTAAGCAGCGGCTACTTCAGAAAAAGCAACGACTCTCAGCTGACAAGGTTATTACCCTTTTTGAGTATCTTAAAAGACCAGAAATTACTTGGGAAGACTTGGCTGCAGATCTTGATGATCAGGACTCTGATCTTGCGCTTGAGCGCGTTGAGATTGATGCTAAATACTCTGGATATATTCAAAGACAGGAGGCAGAGCTGCGACAGCTTGCCGATGCCTCTGCACTTTATATTGATTATAGAAAGCCAATAGCGGATATATCCTCTCTTTCTAGAGAAGACCTAGAGAAAGTATTCAAGACAAGGCCAAAAACGATAGCAGATCTGGCGCGTATTAGCGGAATTACCCCCAGTGCTGTTTTGGCAATTTCAAAATTTGCGTCCATGAGTACGCCTGACGGTGTTTCACGTGAAACAAATTAAGCAGCTTTTGATTTCAGAGGCCACCAAGTGGGACAAAACCCACAGAATTGTGGGTCCTGAAGGTGTTTCGAGCCTGCTGGCGGAGTCAGAGGAGGCGTTTCGCTCCTTTAAGCGCCCAGATGCGCCTGCAGTGCTTGTTGATGTTGGGGCTGGCGCTGGAGTTCTTGGGTTCCCGTGGCTTTATCTTGGAATGGGAGCTGCGACTGTCTTTATTGAGCCCGCAACAAAAAAAGCCGCCTTTCTTCGATATTTTAAAACACTCCTTCCAAAGGAGCAGCAAAATAGGGTCTTGATTATTGATAAACCACTAGAGAGTGTTTCACGTGAAACAATTCTTGATTTTTCTGGCGATCGCCCGTTGCTGTTCGCCGCTAGGGCCTTTAGCGGTCCACATGATTTAAAGGCCTGTGTGCTTGCTTCTGCCTTTAAAGAAGAAACTTTTTTTGTTTTTTCATCTCAGGCATCTAGACCTGGATCAAAAAGTTTTGTATTCGAGAAACTGCAATAAATCTCTAAGATATTACCAAATATCAATAAGTTGTGTGAGTTGTGTAGAAGGGGTGGATCTTGTCTGCAAAAGTAATCTCAATAGTTAATCAAAAGGGCGGAGTTGGAAAGACGACAACCGTTATTAACCTGGCGGCGGCGCTTGCTATGTTGGGTAAAAAAGTTCTTTGTTTAGATTTTGATCCACAAGGAAACCTAACAACGGGCCTTGATATTCCATCGCGCGATGTGTCAGAAAAAAACTCATATTCGCTTCTTGTTGGCCTAACAACTCTTGAACAAAACATTGTGAAGTCTAGTGTTGATAACTTATGGATTGTTTCGTCGGACCCAAACCTTGCAGGTGCCGAGGTTGAGCTTGTTGATGTTGAGCGAAGGGAGTTTCGTTTGCGCGATAAATTGGCGCAAGAGGTGTTGGATAGATTTGATTATGTCTTAATAGACTGCCCCCCATCTTTAGGCCTTTTAACTCTAAATGCTTTGTGTGCAAGTCATTCATATCTTGTTCCTATGCAGTGCGAATTTTTCGCATTGCAGGGGCTTACTCATATTCTAAAAACAACAAAACTTGTAAAAACCTATTTAAATCCAAAACTTGTAGAAGAGGGAATTCTTCTCACGATGTTTGATTCTAAATCAAATCTCACAAAGCAGGTTTATTCTGAAGTTCGCGGGTTCGCCAAGGAACGAGTTTTCTCTACAGTGATTCCTCGCAGAATTAAGCTTGCCGAGAGCACCTCCCACGGTCGCCCAGGTGTTTTGTATGACCCCACGTGTTTGGGAAGTCGCTCTTATGTTGAGTTGGCTAAAGAACTTTTGCTTAGACAAGAGGGTAAATTAAAACCGCAAGTGGCCAATCCTGTGCTCCCACCCGATCCCGTGGATCGTTTACAGGCGGCATCGCAAGTGGTTTCTCAGACGACAATTGAGGGAGTAGTTTAAATATGGACACAGTTAAGCCAGTTGAAAATCGAAAGGCATTGGGCAGAGGCCTTGCCGCACTTTTAGAAAATTCAAATCCAGCGCCGCAGCCAGAAGTTGCGCCTGTCACGCAGGCAGCGCTCGATCCTTTTTCTGCGGTAACTCAGAAAATAATATCAGCAGGAATTCCTGAAAAAGTAGTCAAAAAAGAAATTGCAGGCCTCACGCAGTTATTTGTAGAAATTGAAAAAGTTAAGCCAAACCCTGCGCAGCCACGAAGGCATTTTGAGCCTGTTCGCTTGCAGGAATTGGCCGATAGTATTCGCGAGCAAGGCGTGATTCAGCCAATTTCAGTCAAAAAACTGGCCGATGGCACTTATCAAATTGTGGCGGGCGAACGTCGATGGAGAGCTTCGCAGATTGCTGGACTTACAAAAATCCCCGCAGTTTTGCGCGAACAAGAAAGCGCGAACCTTGATCATGACTTAGCAAGCTTAGTCGAGAATATTCAACGTGAAGATTTAAACCCGCTTGAGCTTGCTCAAGCCTATGATCGGCTACTCAAGACTAATCACTTTACTCAAGACACGCTCTCTAAGAAGCTCGGGGTTTCCAGGGTTAGCGTTGCGAACACACTTCGCCTGCTTCGGCTTCCTGGTGGAATTCAATCTCTTCTTGTTGAGCGCCGCTTAAGCGAGGGACATTGTCGGGCAATTTTATCTCTTCAATCTGAAGAACAAATGCAGGTGTTCGCAGAAGAAATTAGCCAAAAACAGCTTTCTGTAAGAGAGGCTGAGGCAATGGTGAGAGAAGCGCTAAATCCTTCCAAGGCCAGCGCTCCTGCTTCTGGCTCAACCATGAACCAGGCGAGTGCAGAGGATAGTAAATTTGAGCCGTTGTCTGCAGAGTTGCGCGAGTTGTTTGGGACGAAGGTTGTGATTCGTGGAAATGACAAAAAAGGGACCGTTGAAATTTATTACACTGGTGCAGATTCTTTAAATCGTATTTTGCATCAACTTCGCGGAACTAGGGCATAGAGACATATGAATCACGGAGAACTAACGGCAGTCCTTGGGGCGGGAACGCAGTTTGAGGGCCGCCTTATTTTTGAAGGCGTAGTCAGAATAGATGGTCAGTTTAAAGGAGAGGTCTTTACTCGAGACACTTTGGTTATTGGCGAGCAATCTAAAGTCTTTGCAGATATTGACGCTGACATTGTCATTATTGCTGGCTACCTAGAGGGATCTGTTCGGGCCACAAGTCGTGTTGAAATCCAGTCGACCGGCTGCGTTAGTGGTAAGGTCGCCGCTCCAGTGATTCGAATTGAAGAAGGCGGAACCTTTGAAGGGACCACGCAAATGCTTTCGGCGTCCACATAGCTCTGCAAATCTACGGACTATAAAAATCTAAAAAAATTCGTGGCTTTGGCTTGACCGCCGTGCTCCAGCATGTTTTTAAAAGTGCCACACTTTCGCTGGAGGTTTTGAGGCCAATGTTAGGTCAACTTGCACAACAGCTCGGAATTAATTCAACAATTTTTATTATGTTTGGCTTGGTCGTGGGAACGTACGCCATTTTGTACCCACTTATTCTTCGTAAGCTCACCGACACGATTGTCGAAAGAGATGCGCGTACACATGGCCGAATTGCACAAGTCGCAGAGCTCAAGGTTAAAGTTGAAGAGCTGCGTTTTGAGTATCAACAAGAAATCCAAAAGGCTCGAACACTGGCTGCGCAGGTTTTTGATGTGATTCGCGCAAAGGCCACCGAAGAGTATAAAAAAACGGTAAGCGCTGCACGCGAGCGCGCAAACGACCAAATTAAAAAAAGCAGAGAGTCGACAGAGGCTCAGCTAAGACAGGAATTTGCAAAAATTAAAGGACAGGTTCCAGAGTTGGCTGCAGCTGTTGTTCAAAAGTTAGTACAAACTAATTCTGCCTCTAGGGCACAAAAGGATGCGCACGTATGAGCGACGCTTTACATGAAGTGGCACATGGCCCCGGTCTTCGTGAAATTTATGTTTTCATCAACATTTTGACAGTTGGCCTGATTGTTTTTTTTGCTGGTAAAAAAGGGTTTGCGGCCATGTTAAAGAGCCGCGCTGACACCGTAGCCCAGCAAATGGAAGATTCGTTTGGCCAGCTAGAAAAACTCAAAGCAGAAATGCAAGAGATGAAAAAAGAACTCTCAAACCTTGAGGGTCTGAAGGCTAAGTTTATTTCTGATGCTGAAAAGGATGGAAATGATTTGGCGGCGCAAGTGGTGAAAGATGCGCAAATTACGGCAGAGAGAATTGTTCACGACGCAAAACTTGTTGCAGAGAACGAAACAAAGGCGGCAATGGAGCGTCTAAGGGCAGAGATTGTTTCTGAAACGGTTGATGCTGCGGCACAAACACTAAATCGCGATCACCGCGACCAAATCCATCAAAAATTTGTTAGTGATTTCTTGGCAGGAGGGGTGAGCAATGGCCACTAATCCAGCAGTAGCAGCACGTTATTCAAAGGCCCTTCAGCAGTGTGCACAAAGTCCGGCTGAAATGACAAAGTTAAATGAGGAGCTTGTTCGTCTGGCGGAGACCATTTCAAACTCTCAAGAACTTTCTGATTTGTTGGGCAGCAAGGTTTTCTCATCAGAAGAAAAGTGGAAAGCGCTTTCTGAAATTTTAAGCAAAGCAGATGCTTCAAAAACACTTCACGGTTTTTTGCGTCAGGTAGTTGAAGCGGGTCGTGGAGATATTATTGCCGACATCTCTGCTGAATTTACGGACCGAGTTTATGCGCTAACTGGAGTTGTGCGTGCGGAAGTTGAAACAGCGCGGGACTTAAACCAAGAACAGTTAAGCGCAGTTCGTGAGTCTCTCGAGCGTCGTTCCGGAAAAAAAGTTATTTTAACAACCAAAAACAACCCAGCCCTTTTGGCTGGAGTTCGAGCTCACATGTCGGGAATGACGTTCGATTCCTCACTTCAGAGCAGTCTTTATAAACTTAAACAGCAATTGCTCTCAGCAAACTAAGAGAGCGGAAAGATACGAAAGGAAAAGCTAAACAATGCAACAGTTAAGAGTTGAAGAAATCAGCGCTCTCATTAAGAAGCAAATTTCTAACTTCGAGACCCGTCTTGAGGCTACAGAAACCGGCACAATTATTTCTGTCGGTGACGGTGTGGCGCGAGTTCACGGCCTTGAAAAATGTATGGCCGGTGAAATGCTAGAAATGGCTGGCGGTCTATATGGTTTGGCCCTTAACTTAGAAGAAAACAACGTTGGTATGGCAATTTTCGGTGCCGATACGACTGTAAAAGAAGGTGATGCCGTAAAACGCACAGGAAAAATTTTGCAGGTTCCTGTTGGTGAAGGCCTTGCTGGTCGAGTTATTAACGCGATTGGTTTGCCAATCGATGGTCTTGGTCCAATTAAATCCACAGAATCGCGCGTTGTAGAGCAAAAGGCTCCAGGGATTGTTTCCCGTCAGCCAGTAAAAGAGCCACTACAAACCGGTATTAAAGTTATCGACGCCCTTGTTCCAATTGGTCGTGGTCAGCGCGAGTTGATCATTGGTGACCGTCAAACAGGAAAAACCGCTGTTGCGCTTGATACAATCATCAACCAAAAAGGCAAAGGCGTTTTCTGCGTTTATGTAGCTATTGGACAAAAACAATCTACAGTTGCTCAGGTTGTAGAAAAACTTCGCGCTAACGGCGCGCTTGAGTACACAACTGTTGTTATGGCGGGTGCTTCTGAAACGGCTCCTATGCAATACATTGCGGCCTACACCGGTGTAACAATTGGTGAGTGGTATCGCGATAACGGCAAGCATGCCTTGATTGTGTATGATGATTTAACAAAACAAGCGCAAGCGTACAGACAGTTGTCCTTGTTGTTGCGTCGTCCTCCAGGTCGTGAAGCGTATCCTGGCGACGTGTTTTATCTGCACAGCCGCTTGCTAGAGCGCGCTGCTAAAGTCAGTGATGAGTTGGGCGGAGGTTCTCTTACAGCACTTCCTATCATTGAAACACAGGCGGGTGACGTCTCTGCTTACATTCCTACAAACGTGATTTCTATTACCGACGGGCAAATTTTCTTGGAAAGCGATTTGTTCTATTCCGGTGTTCGTCCTGCGGTAAACGCGGGTCTTTCTGTTTCTCGTGTGGGTGGTAGCGCGCAAATTAAGGCCATGAAGGCCGTAGCGGGTCCCTTGCGTCTTGAGCTTGCTCAGTTCCGTGAATTGGCCGCTTTTGCTGCGTTTGGTTCAGACCTTGATCCAGCAACACAGCGCCAGTTAAATCGTGGTCTAAGACTTCGCGAAGTTCTTAAGCAAGGTCAGTACAGCCCCATGAACGTTGAAAAACAAATCGTCATGATCTTTGCGGTTACCCAAGGATACTTGGACGCCGTTGCTGTTGAGCGCATTAAAGAATTCGAAGATAAATTCTTGGCGTTGATGGATAGCCGAGGAAAAGAAGTTCTCGACACCATTCGCGAGAAAAAAGTTATGGATGATCGAGCTAAGAAAACATTGCAAGATCTTCTTAAAGAATTCACAGCACAATTCTCTCCACGGGCTTAATTGACGAAAGAGAGGACGTAACAAGTGGCTTCACTTAAAGACATACGCCGCAGAATTACGAGTGTGAAGAACACTCAGCAAATTACGCGCGCTATGAAAATGGTTGCAGCTAGTAAGCTGCGACGAGCACAAGAGGCGATTAATGGAGCGCGACCTTTTTCTGAAAAAGTCGAAGAGCTTACAAAGCGCGTTGTTGCTGACATTGCGGCAGCAATTCCTGGTGCGGACGAATCAAAAAGAGCAGAGCAGTTAATTAAGCTTCACCCTCTTTTGCATAAAGAAGAAACCCTAAGCCCAGAAGAGCTTGCTCTTGCAGGGCCAGAAGCAAAGAAAACGCCCGTTGGTTTGGTTATTGTAACCTCGGATCGCGGACTTTGCGGGGCGTACAACTCGGCCATGATTAAATATGCATTACGCCGCTACAACGAACTTTCTGCGGACCCTACCATTGAGCTGAAACTTTATTTCTATGGCAAAAAAGGCATGGAAGCGTTTCGTCGCAAGGGAATTCTTGGTCATCACGATGTCGAGTTTTGGCAAGGCAAGCTTACGCGCTTTAAAACGGATCGCGTGGCAAAGGTTTTGACTGAAAAGTTTCTATCTCGAGAAATTCAACGAGTAGAGGTTTGCTTCACTCAATTTAAGTCTGCGCTTCAGCAGACACCAACACACAAAGTTGTTTTGCCGTTGGAACTTCCATCTGTAAATACTGCGGCGGCAATAGATGGTGCTGCGGTTGTTCTTCCTTTTGTGTACGCCCCAGAAAAAGAAGTGTTGCTTGGAGAGCTTCTTCCACAGCAACTTAGCATTCAGTTTTACAGAATTTTTGCGGACTCTTTGGCAAGTGAACTTGGTGCACGTATGACAGCAATGGAAAACGCAACGAAGAACTCTGGCAAGATGATCTCTGGTCTCACCCTTGAGGCAAACCGAGTTCGTCAGGCTGCAATTACAAAAGATCTCATGGAAATTATTGGTGGCGCGGAAGCGCTTAAGTAAACGGATTAGGAAAGGATTTAACGACAATGGCAACAGCAGATACAAATATCGGACGAGTGAATCAAATTCTAGGAGCCGTAGTGGACGTGGAGTTTGCCTCCATGAACCTTCCTCAAATCAACACGGCATTAAAAGTTTCTAACCCGTCAATCAGCAAGGAAGAACACAACCTTACTTTGGAAGTGGCACAACACTTAGGAGAAAATACAGTTCGTTGTATTGCTATGGACGGAACGGACGGACTTGTTCGCGGACAACCTGTTTACAACACAGGCAAGCCAATTCAAGTTCCTGTGGGTCGCGAAGTTCTTGGGCGCATTGTGAACGTTATTGGCGAACCTATTGACGAAAAAGGCCCAATCAACGCAAAGAAAACCTACCCCATTCACAGAGCAGCTCCTGAGTTCAAAGAGCAAAGCGTAAAAGTTGAAGCTCTATGGACCGGCATTAAGGTTGTAGACTTGCTAGCTCCATACGCTAAAGGTGGAAAAATTGGTCTCTTTGGTGGTGCTGGCGTAGGTAAAACCGTATTGATTCAAGAGTTGATTCGTAACATCGCAACTGAGCACGGCGGTTTCTCCGTGTTCGCCGGTGTTGGAGAGCGTACTCGTGAAGGTAACGACTTGTACTTGGAAATGTCTGAGTCAGGCGTTATTGCAAAAACAGCGCTGGTGTTTGGTCAGATGAACGAACCACCAGGAGCGCGTGCTCGTGTAGCTCTAACAGGTCTTTCCATTGCGGAATATTTCCGTGACGAAGAAAACCAAGACGTACTCTTGTTCGTCGATAACATTTTCCGTTTCACACAAGCGGGCTCAGAAGTATCGGCTCTCTTGGGTCGTATCCCTTCTGCTGTAGGTTACCAACCAACATTGGCAACGGAGATGGGCGCGCTACAAGAGCGTATTACATCGACAAACAAAGGTTCTATTACCTCTGTGCAAGCGGTTTACGTTCCTGCCGACGATTACACTGACCCAGCTCCTGCAACGACCTTCTCTCACTTGGATGCAACAACCAACTTGTCCCGAGCTATTTCTGAAAAAGGAATTTACCCAGCGGTAGATCCTTTGGCTTCAACATCGCGTCTTTTGACTGCTGAAGTTGTTGGCGAAGAACACTACAAAGTGGCTCGCGATGTTCAGAAAATTTTGCAACGCTATAAAGAATTGCAAGACATCATTGCGATCTTGGGTATGGATGAATTGTCAGAAGACGACAAGCTAGCTGTAGCTCGCGCACGTAAAATTGAGCGATTTATGTCACAGCCATTTTTCGTTGCCGAGCAATTCACGGGCGCGCCAGGAAAATATGTTTTGATTGAAGACACAGTAAAAGGATTTAAAGAAATCATCGATGGCAAGCACGATGCTTTGCCAGAACAAGCTTTTTACATGGTTGGCACAATTGAAGAAGCAATCGAGAAAGCTAAGAAACTATGATTTTAACAATTCTCACAGCAGAAAAGAAACTCGTTGACCGTGCACAGGTTGAAGAGATTCTTTTGCCAGGCATTGAGGGCCAGCTGGGAATTTATGACAATCACGCCAATTTCGTTACAACAATTGAAACGGGCGTGATGAAGTGGCGTCAGGGCCAGACTTGGCAAAGCGGCGCAATTTCTCGCGGATTCCTAGAAATCATGGATGGCACAGCGACAGTGCTTGCGGATGTTGCCGAACTCGCTCCACATATTAATGTTGAGAGAGCCAAGCAAGCGCTTGAAAAAGCACGAGCAAAAATTGAAGAAGGTGGCCTTGATGATGGCGACTTCAGTAAATACAAGCTCAAGCTGGCTCGAGCCATGGCTCGTATGAACGCTCCAGGCGGAAGCGCCGGAGAATAGTCCTTCGTGGCCAAAGCGCATAGCGTATTTACCTGCCAGAGTTGTGGATCAAAATCGCCACGCTGGCAGGGAAAGTGCAATGACTGTGGCAGCTGGAATTCTTTTGTCGAAGAAACCGTCGACAGGAAAGCTGCTGGGTCCAAAACCAGCAGCAGCTCAAGAACAGGAAATGAAGCCGTTTCCCTCTTTGATGAACTTAATTTTCAAAAACTAAACTCACACAGAATGCCCTCTGGCTTTGCTGAGATTGATCGCGTATTGGGCGGTGGCTTTGTGCCGGGCTCTCTACTTTTGTTTGGCGGTGAGCCGGGCATTGGTAAATCCACATTCTTGCTGCAAATTGTCGGCAAGCTCGCGGCCGAAGGACACGAATGTTTATACATCAGCGGTGAGGAGTCCGGTCCGCAAGTCGCAGCTCGAGCCATAAGACTGGGACTTGATAAAAAACTGCCTATTCAATTTTTATCAACAGCAAGTCTCAACGAAGCACGAGACGCTATTGATAAAGTAAAACCAAAATTCATTGTCGCGGACTCCGTGCAAACGCTCAGCTCTGAAGATATGGAATCAGCAGCAGGAACGGTTTCACAGGTTAGAGAAGTCACACAAGTTTTTTTAGAAATCGCAAAACGCCAAGGCATTACAACCATGCTCGTGGGTCACATCACAAAAGAAGGGTCCATAGCAGGCCCCAAACTTCTTGAGCACATGGTTGATGCCGTGTTTTATTTTGAGCAAGCAGCAAGCGGTGGGTATCGGTTATTGCGTGGGCAAAAAAACAGATTTGGCCCCACACATGAGCTTGCTGTTCTTGAGATGACAGGCAAAGGACTCACGGAAGTTCTCAACCCTTCAGCACGATTTTTAGCAGAACGATCAAAAGAAATGCCGGGTTCAGCCGTCATTGCACATCTGGAAGGATCGCGTCCTTTTTTAACTGAGGTGCAGGCTCTGACTCAAAAATGTTATTTTGGGTATCCACGAAGAACCGTACAAGGTGTGGATCAAAACAGAATTGCTGTTTTACTTGCGGTGATTGAAAAGCAGTTAGGACTTTCTTTTGCAGAGATTGATGTTTACTGCAAGGTCGCATCTGGCGCACGAGTAGAAGAACCCGCGGCAGACTTGGCTATTTTGTTTGCGCTTGTTTCTGCGGCTAAGAACAAAGCAATTCCGCCAGATGTTTTGCTCGTTGGTGAAGTGGGTTTAGGAGGAGAACTTCGATCTGTTCCAGGAGTTGCTTCTCGTTTATCTGAAGGAAAAAGCGTGGGGCTAAAGCGAGGAATTATTCCTGTCGGTGCTAAGCGAGAAATTGAAGATTCTCGCGGCGTAGAAGTTCTCACTGCGCAAAATATTAAACAGGTCGCCGAGCTACTTGGATTTTAACGCTGAGAGCGTTTTCAAAGAAAAAATAATTATTTGATCAATAATGGTAGAATTTGGTAGTCGTTCACGGGCTCGAACCGTGGACCCCCTCCTTGTAAGGGAGGTGCTCTAACCAACTGAGCTAAACGACTCCGGTGTCAGTGTGACAGGTCCCCTATAAAGCCAATAACTGTGGCATTCGTCAACAAAAAATTTTCTAATGATTCAAGTGTTTAGAGGCCTAAAGGGGTATTTTAGCCCGCTGCCAGGCCAAATCCCATAACGACTGCACCTCTGGCGAAAGAGCCTGGATCTGTTGGGTATTTAAAGGAAGGGGGGCATACAGTGCGCGATGAGAAGGGCCTAGTTTTTTTTCAAGGGCACGGCACACAGATGTGCTTACGCAAGAGGTTCCCGTTTGTTCGGCAAAATGCAAGGCCTGTTTTTGGGCCAGCACAAAGCGCAGCCACTCTTTTGCGGAGGCGGGGTTCTTGCTTTGAGATAAAATGGCAACGGTATCTACCCAAAAAGAGCCGCCTTCTTCAGGAAAAATAAATGAAATAGAATTTGGTTTTTGCTTTGAAGCCAAATAGGCATCGTTAGAAAATATTTGCGCGGCCCAAACGCTGCCTTCAATTAAAGCCTCCTGCGGTTCACTAAGTATAGTTTTCGCTTGCCCGCGAAGGTCCCGAAAGGTGTTGGCAATAAGGTTGATGTCTTTTTCATTTGTAACGTTTAGCCCTTTTCCCAACAGAATAGAGACAGAGCCAAGAGCCTCTCGGGGATCATCTAAAAAAGCAAAATGAGAGAGGAGGTTTTTATTTTTATAAACATCTTTCCATTTTTTTATAGTTCCAGAAAACAAATCGCGTCGTATGGCAATGCCGGTGAGTCCCCACCCTACGGGCTTTGAGTATTGATGTTTAGGGTCGTAATGATTGTTTTTAACAGCAAAGCCCATCCAATCTTGTTCTTCAAAATCCAAAGAACTTATGTTTTGCAAATGCCCTTCTTTAATGAGTTGAGAAACGGCGTAATCAGAAGGGTAAATAACATCGACAGAAGAAAATTCACCGGAGCGAATTTTAGCTAGAAGCTCTTCGTTAGAAGAATATTTTTTATACTCAACACGAACTCCCGTTTTGTTTTCAAATTCACTTTGAAAGGAGGGAATCTGATAGGAGGCCCAAGCAGCGACAACAAGGGGTTTGCTTTTTTGCGTGCTCTGATGAAAGCAGCCGGTGCTAAGCAAGGGGATGAAAAATGCAGTTGTCTTAAAAAAACTCATGCGGTGGCCTCTGCTGGTGCGCTTGAGTCGTGTTCACTTAAGGCATGTGTCGTTACAAAAAAGCCCAAGACATTTGCTGTGGTTAAGAAAGGATCAACAATAGCATCAACTGCGAGTAGTAAAACAACGCCAACCTCAGGCGGCAGATTAAAAGGAGTAAAAATTAAGGGGACAAGGGCGATAATTCCTGCAGGAACCATTCCACAAATGAGCCCCATAACAAGAAGCTGAACAATGGCGCCAAAAGTAAAATCTATTTGATAAAGCTGATGCACAAAAACAGTGGCAAGGGCCATGTACATCGTTGTTCCTTGCCTGTTGAGATTCACACTCAGGGGAACAACAAGATTGATGTCGTTGCGCGATTTAGAAAAATGTTTTTCTAGGCTTAAAATAATGGAAGGAATAGTGGCAAAGCTACTATGTGTAGCAAAGGCAACAAAGAAGGGCTGTCGTATGGCATACAAGACAGATCGTAAGGGTTTTTTTGATTGCCGCCATAAAATTAGAACGTAGAGAGTTAGCATGAAGAGCACAACTAGAAGGGTTGTAAAAATAAAATTCGACATGGCTGAAATGAGATCAAAGCCCAGCTGTGCAATTTGGCTTGAGAAAATACAAAACATGCCAAAGGGTAAAAGGTAAAGAGTCCAATCAATAATCCGCAATAGTGCGGCGTACATCGCTTCAAGGCCAACTAAGGCGACTTCTCGACTTTGGGCATCGACAAAGCCAAGCGCCAAGCCAAGCAAAATAGAAAAAAACAAAACAGCCAAGTGATCTCCGTCTCCAAGAGAGGCAAAGGGATTTGAAGGAATCATATTTTTAAAAATTTTTAACGGACCCCATTGTTGATCATCGCTAGAAGGAGCGTCTGCCGTGTCTCCTGCGTTGAGATACGCTCCAATGGCGTTACGTCCAGATTCTGAAATGGATTTTCCGGGAGCCCCTACAAAGCCTGCAAAAATTCCAAGCGTCGAGGCAACGGTTAATGAAAAAATAAAAAACAACACAATCTTTGAAAGGCGCTTGGTTAGGCCATGAGTGGCTATGAGTCGACCAAGGCTTGAAACAACGGCTGTTAAAAGTAACGGGATGACCGTCATTTGCAAAAGGGTGATGTAAATTGAGCCCAGCGTTCCTGAGGAAATGGATAATTCAGGAAAATAAATTCCAGAGACTATGGCTAACGCAATAGAAAGCAGAACAACCCAAGGATTTTTTAAAAGCTGTATAAAAGATGAAAAACTCATTTTTTACTAAGCCTTTTTTTAGTTTGAGGGCTGTGTTTGTTAACAATTTTGTCGAGGTCTCCTGAGGAGTTTAGTTCTGTTAAAAACAAATTTACCCAAGATAAGAGATGGGTGTTCTTCCAGTTTATGGCAATGCCAATGGGGTCAACTCTGTTGCTGGAAACTTCCGTCTCTATGTAAATGGCGTGCTGTGGGTTTTTTCTAAACCAGTTTTGCACGCTTAACGAATCCGTAAGGGCGCTTCGAAGCTCTCCAGCAAGAACGTCGCTGAACATGTCGGACTCGTTGCCGTAAGGGACAAGATAAAAATCGGTATAATTTTTTTGAGCGTAGTTTTGATAGGCGGTACCTGCAGCCACGCCTATGGTTTTACGGTTGGTGTTTTCAATGGGGAAAGGGCTTCGATTTAAAGAAGCGGCTTTTCTTAGTCGATTGCTAATCAGAGTTTGTTTCAGAGTTAAATAAGGCTGACTAAATTTCACCATGCTTGCCCAGGTTAATGTTGTGCTAAGCGAAGACAGGCCTATGTCGTAAGCGTCTTTAAAAACCAAGGAGACTAGTTCTTCTTGATTAAGAGCCTCTCGTTTAAAATCAAGCTTAACTCCAAGAGATTGCGCCATAGTTTTTGCAATGTCGTAATCAATCCCAGCATCGTTACCTGTGGCATCTTTGTAGACAAAGGGCGGATGGTTTTTTGCAACGGCAATGACTCGTAATCGCCCACTGGCAATGATTCGAGACATTTCAGGCGCAAGTCGTGAAAGCGGTGCACTCCAGACGTGCGCTGTTGGAAATAAAAAACAGAGCGCGGCTTTAAAAAGAAGCGCTCTGTAGTTGTTCCACCTCTTATGACGCATACGCTGGCTAAAAGGAGCGAGGCACCTTAGTGGGCGGCAGGAGGCGGTTGAGAGGGTGCGCCACGTCCTTTAGTTTTTGGTGTGACAAGTGCTTTGTAATCAACGGCGGGTCTTGGTGTCCCAAACTCTTGAATGAGCGGGTCTTTATCTTCAAGAACCAGCGCGTGCCTTAACACTTGATCAACGTGTGACACAGAAATGATGGCCATTTCTTTTAAGATGTCTTTGGGCACATCATAAAGGTCTTTCACGTTTTCCTCAGGAATAATGGCTTTTTTAATTCCCGCACGGTGCGCGGCAATTAGCTTTTCTTTCAACCCACCAATGGGCAGCACGTTTCCACGAAGAGTAATTTCACCCGTCATAGCAACATCTTTTCTTACTGGGCGATTTGTCAGCGCAGAAGTGAGAGAGGTTGCCATGGTGATACCGGCACTTGGTCCATCTTTGGGCACGGCCCCTTCGGGAACGTGAATGTGCAAATCAATGCGTGTGTAGAATTCCTTTGGCAAACCAAGCTGAGCATAGCGACTGCGCACATATGAGTATGCCGCTTGAGCAGACTCTTGCATTACATCACCAAGCTTCCCTGTGACTGTAATTTTTCCACGGCCTGGGACCACAGAAACTTCTGTGATGAGCATTTCTCCGCCGACTTCCGTCCACGCAAGTCCGTTGGTTGTTCCAATCTGGTCATGCTGATCGATGGCCCCATACTTATAGCGCTGAGGCCCTAAATATTCTTCCACTTCTTTTGCAGTGACTTCGATGTGCTTTTTCTTTGTACCCATCTCGACATATTTTTTTGCAGCCTTGCGGACCAGGGACCCAATTTCTCTTTCCAGGTTTCGCACCCCAGCTTCTCTGGTGTAGTGGCGAATCAAGTCTAAGATGGCATCGTCTGTCACGTGAACGCCTTTGTCTGTGAGGCCGTGATTTTCAAGCTGTTTTGGGAGCAGATGGTTTTTGGAAATATAAAGTTTCTCATTTTCCATGTAGCTAGAAACTGAAATAAGTTCCATTCTGTCCAACAAAGGCAAAGGTATTCCGCTCACCGAGTTTGCCGTGGCAATGAACATCACGCCTGACAAATCAAAATCAACCTCAAGGTAGTGGTCGCCGAAAGTTTTGTTTTGCTCAGGGTCCAAGACCTCAAGAAGAGCAGACCCTGGATCTCCTCGGAAATCTGAACCCATTTTATCAATTTCGTCGAAAAGAAGGACAGGATTTTTGGTTCCTGCTTTTTTTAGAGATTGAATAATTTTCCCAGGCATCGCGCCAATATAGGTTCTTCGGTGCCCACGAATTTCAGCTTCGTCTCGCATGCCACCAAGGGAAATGCGGACAAAGTTTCTCTCGACTGCTCTAGCAATGGAGCTTGCCAAAGATGTTTTTCCCACGCCAGGAGGGCCAACAAAGCACAAGATGGGTCCCTTGATGTCTTTGCGTAAGCTTTGAACAGCAAGATACTCAATAATACGTTCTTTGATTTTCTCTAGACCGTAGTGATCGTTATCTAAAACTTTTTTAGCGTGAACCAGGTCTAGGTTGTCTTTAGTTGTGTTTTTCCAAGGAAGGGTAATAAACCAATCCAAGTAATTTCTAATAACGGTGGCTTCTGAAGACATGGGCGCCATTAGCTTAAGTTTTTTAATTTCAGCCTCGGCCTTGGTCTTTGCTTCTTGGCTCATTCCAATGGTTTTGATTTGCTTTTCTAGGTTTGCAATTTCAATTTTAAATTCATCTCGCTCACCAAGCTCTTTTTGAATGGCGGCAATTTGCTCGTTTAAGTAGTATTCCTTTTGGCCCTTCTCCATTTGTTTTTTCACACGTGTTCGAATACGGCGCTCAACTTGGAGAATTTCAATTTCGCTGGTCAATAGAGCGTAGAGGCGCTCCATTCTTGCTATAGGATCTGCAAGCTCAAGCAACTCTTGTTTGCTTTCAAACTTCAAAGAGAGCTGAGCAATCATGGTGTCAGATAAGCGTGAGGGGTCGTCCACATTTTGAATGGAGATGAGAACCTCAGGGGGAATTTGTTTGTTGAGTTTGACGTAGTCTTCGAAGCTTGTTTGCAGGGAGCGAACCAAGGCGTTGGCTTCAACGACGCTTGAAAGAGCTTCGGAAAGTTCTTCAACTTCGACAGACAAATAGGAGTCGTCTTCTTTACTAGAAACAATACGCGCGCGGCGCTTTCCTTCAGCCAAAACTTTTAATGTTCCATCGGGAAGCTTTACCAGTTGTAGAATGTTGGCAAGTGTTCCTACAGTAAAGACATCTTCAGCGCCGGGGTTATTGTTGGTGCTTACTTTTTGTGCGCAAAGCAGAATGTCGGTTTTGTCTTTCATCGCCGCTTCAAGCGCATTGATGGATTTGTCTCTTCCAACAAAGAAGGGAACCACCATGTGTGGGAATATGACAATGTCCCGAAGCGGGAGCAAGGGCACAACTTGTTTTTGGTTGAGAGCAGACGTGTTTGATTTAGCGCGTTTCTTTTTTGCGACCATACTTCTATTTTGACCGCAAAAAAGAGGAAGAACAACCGCTAACTGAAAAGCGCCAGTTTTTAAGCGCTTTCTCGATTAGTCGTATCAAACGTCAACAAGGGCTTCACTTTCTTTGTGATGCTTTCTTCGGTAATCGTGCAAGTTTTGCAATTGCTAAGATTAGGAATTTCATACATCACGTCAAGCATTGCGCCCTCAAGAATGGCTCGCAAACCACGAGCACCCGTTCGGCGCTTAATGGCTTCGCGTGCGATCGCATGAAGCGCGCTCTCTTGGAAGTCGAGTTTAACGCCTTCAATCTCCAGCAATTTGGCATATTGCTTGGTGATCGCGTTCTTTGGTTTAGTCAAAATATTGATCAACGCCGCTTCGTCAAGGTCATCGAGCGTTGCGATGACAGGAACACGCCCCAAAAATTCAGGGATCATCCCAAACTTAACAAGGTCTTCGACCTGAACTTCGCGGAGAATTTCCCCTTGTTTGGCTTGGCGTTTTTCAGAAACGTTCGCGCCAATGCCAAGAGATTTCTTGGAGGTGCGTCCTTCAATGACTTTTTCAATGCCAACAAATGCGCCACCAACAATGAACAAGATGTTCGAGGTGTCGACTTGGATGAACTCTTGCTGAGGATGCTTACGGCCACCCTTAGGAGGAACGTTTGCGCGAGTCCCTTCCATCAGCTTAAGCAAGGCCTGTTGAACGCCTTCGCCACTCACGTCACGCGTGATGGAGGGGTTTTCTGATTTTCTGGAAATCTTGTCAATTTCGTCGATGTAAATAATGCCTTGTTGCGCTTTTTCAACGTTCCACTCTGCAGCTTGTAGCAAGTTCAGAATGATGTTCTCAACATCTTCACCAACGTAGCCCGCTTCTGTGAGGGAAGTCGCATCTGCGACGGTAAAGGGAACTTTTAAAACACGCGCTAGGGTTTGAGCTAGTAGCGTTTTTCCTGTTCCGGTAGGCCCAATCAAAATGACGTTTGATTTTTGAATTTCAACGTCATCTTTTCCTGCTTTGGGCGTGTAAATTCTCTTGTAATGGTTGTGAACCGCAACAGACAAAATCTTTTTAGCGTGTTCTTGACCAATAATGTAGTCGTCCAAGATTCCTTTAATTTCGGAAGGACGCGGAACTTTTGAGAGGCCCGTTTTTGTGACTTCTCTTTGACTTTCCTCGGCAATAATTTCGTTACATAAAGTCACGCACTCATCGCAGATATAAACGGATGGGCCCGCAATCAACTTTTTAACTTCTTTTTGAGATTTTCCACAGAACGAACAACAAAGATCTCCACGCATGTTACTTGATGTCCTTTCTTCTGCTCACAATTTCATCAATGAGGCCGTACTCTTTTGCTTCTTGAGGAGACATAAAATTATCTCGGTCCATGTCCTTAAGAAGGTCCACAATGGGCTTGCCCGTGTGGGTATTGTAAATGCCGTTTAATAAATCGCGAAGGCGCATAATTTCCCTGGCATGGCGCTCAATGTCTGCGGCCTGACCACGAACTCCACCAAGAGGTTGGTGAATCATTACTCGTGAGTTGGGAAGCGCGTAGCGCTTGCCTTTTGTTCCTGCGCACAACAAGACAGACGCCATGCTGGCCGCCATTCCTGTGCAGTAGGTGTTCACTGGGCAAGAGATGTATTGCATAATATCGTAAATGCCGAGGCCTGCGGTGACGCTGCCTCCAGGACTGTTGATATAGAGATGAATGTCTTTTTCTGGATCTTGTGATTCAAGCCACAACAATTGAGCAATGATGACGTTGGCGACATGATCGTCAATGTCGGTGCCCAAAAATAAAATGCGATCTTGAAGTAAGCGAGACCAGAGATCAAACCCTTGAATGCCTCGAGAAGTATTTTCAATGACCGTTGGGATGGGCATGTAGCCCGCTTTTGTGTCACCCGCGCCTGCGGTTAAGTCTAAACCCGGAAATGAGATTGTTTTCCAGTCTGATGCCATCGAAAGTATGCCTCCTCAACAGTATATCCCCTTTTGGGGATTTTTTGTTAGGAGAGCGAGTTTCGAATGACCCAGTCCAGCGCTTTAAGTTCAGTGACTTGGCGGAGTAAACCACCAATCAGGCCGCGCTTTTTGAGATCATCTGCAACTTCGGCGGGGTTGCGCCTAGATTGCATGGCAATCCTAACGATCTCTTCTCGGATGTCTTGCTCAGAAGCTTGAATGTTCTCTTTTTTGGCAATAGCGCCTAGCAGCAAAGACGCTTTTACCTGTCTTGTCGCGGTCTTAGACATTTCGTCGCCCCAAGATTTTAATCGGTCTTCGATGGATTTTTCATCAAGACCCATTTGGGATAATTGAACACCGGCGTCCATGGCTAGCTGTTCCATTTGGCGATTAAACATGGTTTCAGGCACATCAACGGGATTGTTGTCGATTAACCAACCAATACCTTTTTCTTGTAGTTCGCGTTTCACGTTGGTTTCTTTTTGATTTTTGATGTCTTCGCGGATGCGCGCCTTAAGCTCGAGCAAGGTTTTAAAGGGTCCAAGTTGAGCAGCCCAAGCATCGCTTGGCTCTGGTAAAACGCGAGTGTTGAGTTCGTTAAGGGCAACTTCAAAGTCGAGAGTTTTTCCTGAAACAGGAAGACGCTCTTCAGCTTTTTCTGGCATTGGGAATGTGACTTTGAATTTTTTAGTTTCGCCGGCCTTCATTCCTGCAATGTTTGTTTCAAATTGCTCAAACAAAGCGCCACTGCCAAGTTCAACAAAAACATCTTTTTCTGTCGCTGGGGCGAAAATTTCACCATTCTCTCGAGCTTCGAAATCCAAACGAGCAAAAAGGCCCTTTGTGGCGGTTGATCCTTCAGGTGCTTTTTCATGGCGAGCCATCTGAGTGCGAATGTTTTCAAACGCCTTAGAGACGTCCTCGTCAGTAACCTCAACGCTTGGTTTTTTCTCCGAGAAATCGTTGTATTTTTTTAGATTCACGGGCGGAGTATTTTCAAATTTAGCAGAATATTTAAATGGGGAACCTTCACGAAGGCCCTCGACGTTAATTTCAGGCATATCTACAGGCTCAAAGCTATGTTCACGAAGAGCCTCGTTAAGAGTGGCTTCGACAATCTCTTGAATGATGCGGCCTTGTGAGGATTCTGCGTATGTTTGTTTAATTAAATGCAGGGGTGCTTTACCCTTGCGGAAGCCGTTGAGCGTGGCCTCTTTGGCAAGTTCTGAGTAGTAGCCATTGACGTGGTGATCGACGCGCTCTGTGGGAACTTCAATGTTGATTTTTTTATAGTGACCTGTGAGATTCTCGACTTCGATTTTCATGACTTAGCGTTATGGTCTTTTGTCGCCAAGAAATCAAGAAAAACTCCTAGGAAAATAAGACCAATGGCCATGGCGTGTCCGGCGGAAAAATGACGAAAAAGGGGTATGGCCTCATCGCGATAAAACTCCGCAGCAAAGCGGAGGAGGCCGTAGCCAACAAGTCCAATGGTCGCAGGCTGAGCAAAACGAAGCTTTTTTAGAAAAAAAGGGCGAGCGTAGATGAGAACACAGAGGAGGAGAAGTCCCAGGCTTTCGGCAAGCTGCAACGGCAGTACGGGGCAGCGCGCACCTGTGCAGCATCCAGCAAAGTAGCAGCCCCATTTTCCTAGGCAAAGTGCGGGGGCAAAGGCTCGGGCTGAGGCATTCAGTGTCTCAATATAGGAAAGAGGTTTAGAAAAGAAAAAAAGGAAAAAAAACGCACCGTAGATGGAGCCTAAAACGGAAAGCCCAGAAGGAAGGCCGTAAACCATGTGCGAGATGATTGTGGCGCCAATGAGGCCCGATAAAAGTAGTCTTATAAAAATAGAGCCGATCCGTTGAAGTGACAGGGTTGAGTCTAATCGTAATAGTTCCCTGGCAAACAAGCTAAAGCCCAAGACAAGGCTTAAGGCAAAAAGGAAGTTGTAAATCATCTTTTATTAGAGGCTAGTTTTTCTTCTTGTTCTTTTTTAAAGGAGTGAAAAACAAGCAAGACCGCGGCAACAGAAATGGCTGCGTCGGCAATGTTGAATTTGGGCCAGTGGCAGCGCTCTTGGGTGAAGTGATAAAACAAAGGGAGGCACGAGCTCCCAGAGGGATAACTCCAATCGATAAAATCAACCACATAACCAAAGCGAATTCGGTCAATGAGGTTTCCTATGGCCCCGCCAAAAACAAGGCCCATGGCGACAGGTGCGAGGAGCTCTTTGGGATCAAGTTTACGAACAAAGAGAAACCAAAGCGCGCAAAGAACGGCAATGGGCAGTAAGTAAAAAAACCAGGAGCGAAACGGGTCAGGAAGATTTCTCATAATGCCGAAGGCGGCGCCTGGATTGTAAACAAGAGTAAAGTTAAACCACGGTAAAAAGGGACGGCTTTGTCCTTCGTGAGACAACAGTTCAAGAATGAGGTTCTTGGTGTACTGATCCAAAGAAATAACAAAGGCTGCAATGCTGAAAATAATGGCGGAAATACGACCCATAATGTATTCATAGCGGTAGATGACGACTTTGGCTACTGATTGGGCGCTGTTAAAAAAACTTCGTTCTCATTTTTTAGAGCAAAAAAGTACGGGAACAGAGAACTATTGGCATTCTGAACAAGAGCTTTCTCTTTATGATGCCTCTTTTGCGCGAAGAATTTCTTGGAAATGGGACTATGTTTGTGAAGAATTAAAAAAAAGAACGTGGTCGTGGCCAGCAGAGCCTGAGTCTTTGTTGTTTGTTGACTGGGGCTGTGGAACTGGGGTTGCGACAAGACAAATTCTTGAACACTTCCCTGGTCTCAGAAAGGCGACTTTTCAGGTTTTTGACCGATCAAAAATGGCGGAGGCGTTTGCGCTCAAAAAAATAGCAGAAGAATATCCAGGAGTAGACGCAAAACCTTTTGCTGGAGGATCGGGGTTTGAGGGGAAAAAAATTGTTTTGTTGCTCAGCCATGTCATTGGGGAGCTTTCTCCGCAGCAGCTCGGCGCTCTATTGTCCTTGTTTGCCATGTCGTCTGCTTTTATTTGGGTCGATTCCGGCAGTAAAGAGTGCGCGCGCAAGTTGTCCGATTTGAGAAACCGACTTCTTCGCGGAGAATGGTCTGTGTTTGCTCCTTGCACTCATCAGGGCGTCTGTGAAATGAGCAAGGACGAAAATGAAAAACACTGGTGTCATTCGTTTGCTCGCCCACCGCGTGACGTGTTTCATGATGAATTTTGGCGCACGTTTTCTAAGGAGGTGGGTGTGGATTTGCGAAGCCTCCCACTTAGTTTTTTAGTGATGCAAAAACCTAAAATCCCAGCGCATGCCGAGGGGTTGTCTAGAGTTGTGGGAAGCGTGCGAAGCTATAAAGGGTACGTGAAGTGGCTAAACTGTTCTTCTCAAGGACTTGGCGATGTAGAAATGCAAAAACGCTTGAAGGCCGAAGAATATAAGCAGTTCAGCAACAATGACTTGGACCCCTCGCCAGTGTTTAGGGTGAGTGTCGAGAATCATCGCGTTGTGAAAATTGGTTCCTGATCTTTGGTGGGGTTGTTGGTTTTTTGTCTTTGAAAATAGAGGCAAGCATTCTTCCTAGCCCTTGGCCTTTCTGCTATGATCTTCAGATTCAGGAGTAAACATGTCGTCGACGTTTCGCTTCCCAGAATATGGGACAAATTATAGTTTTGCGCAATTTGAAGAGCAGGTGCTCTCTTACTGGAAAAACGGAAAAGTTTTTGAACGCTCAAGCAAGGTTGATGGCACAAAACCTATTTTTTATTTTTATGATGGCCCCCCTTTTGCGACGGGTCTTCCTCATTACGGACATCTTTTGGCGGGAACCATTAAAGACATTGTTCCTCGCTATTGGAGCAAGCGTGGATATGTCGTTCCGCGAAGGTTTGGGTGGGATTGCCACGGACTTCCTGTTGAATTTGAAATGGAAAAAACGCTGAATCTTGCTGGCTCACAAGACATTCAAGCATATGGCGTTGCTAAGTTTAATGAAGCTTGTCGCGGGATTGTTCTTCGTTACGCTGGCGAGTGGCAAAAGACCGTGGAAAGAATGGGTCGTTGGATCGACATGGACAACGACTACAAAACCATGAACCCGGAGTTCATGGAATCCATCTGGTGGGTCTTTGGTGAGCTGTGGAAAAAGGGACTTGTTTACGAAGGAAAAAAAGTTGTTCCTTATTCCTGGCGACTCACAGCGCCTCTTTCTAACTTTGAGGCTTCGTTAAATTATAAAGATGTTCAAGATCCCGCAATTACGGTCCTCATGCCCTTTGTTGATGACCCAACAACGGCACTTGCCATATGGACAACAACACCATGGACCCTTCCTTCGAACTTGGCCGTTGCTATTCACAAAGACTCTTCTGTTGTCAGTTACGCAAAATATAAACTTGAGAGCGCAATGGGCACGGTTTCTCACGTCATTATGGCGGAGTCGCGCGCAGAAGCTTACGGACTAAAAGAAAAAATAAAAAACGTTGCAGCCGCAGAGTTGCTTGGAAAACATTACAAACCGCTTTTCAGCTGTTTTGAAGATGAGGATAGAAAGGCGGACCGCGCTTTTCGTGTCGTTTCTGGAGAGTTTGTTTCGGCAAGTGATGGTACGGGCTTGGTGCACATGGCGCCGAGCTTTGGTGAAGACGATTACTACGTTTGTTTGAATGAAAAAATTCGTCCCGTAGACCCAACAGATATGCAGGCAAATTTTACTCAAGCTGTTTTAAAGGATTCACGATTAAGCAGCATTGTAGGTGTGTTTGTTAAGGATGCAGATAAAACAATCATCAAGGCGATTAAAGACGACCAACGTTTGTTGAAACATGAAACCCTTCAGCACGCGTATCCTTTTTGTGAGCGTTCGGACACTCCTCTGATTTACAAGGCCATTTCAAGTTGGTTTGTAAAAGTTGAAGACATTAAAGAGAAAATGATTGCCAATAATCAAAAAATTTCTTGGGTCCCCTCACATATTAAGGACGGGCGCTTTGGAAAGTGGTTAGAAAACGCCAGAGATTGGTGTATTTCGCGAAATCGTTTTTGGGGAACGCCCATACCGGTTTGGAGATGTGAATCTTGTTCAAAGGTTGAGGTGATGGATTCTCGCGCGCAACTCGAGAAGCGCTGTGGCGCTCCTGTGCCCGATCTTCACAAGCACTTTGTTGATGAGTTGCGTTTGGATTGTGTCTCGTGCCAAGGCAAAAAAACAATGAAGAGAACCCCTGAGGTTTTGGATTGTTGGTTTGAAAGCGGCGCCATGCCATATGCGCAAGGACACTACCCGTTTGAGAATAAAGAACTGTTTGAAAAAGGATTTCCTGCCGATTTTATTGCGGAAGGATTGGACCAAACTCGAGGCTGGTTCTACACGTTGACGGTGTTGTCTTCTGCTCTATTTAATAAGCCTGCGTTTAAAAACTGCATAGTCAACGGAATCGTTTTGGCTGAAGACGGTAGAAAAATGAGCAAGCGCTTAAAGAACTACCCCGACCCCAATGAGCTCATTGGAAAATACGGGGCGGATGCTCTTCGCTTGTATTTAATGCAATCTCCTGCAATGCACGGGGAAGATTTGCGCTTCAGCGAAAAAGGATTGCTTGAACTAATGAGGGCGGTGATGTTGCCGCTGTGGAATGCGTATAGCTTTTTTGCTTCTTACGCCAATATTGATGGGTGGACACCAGAGGCAGGCAAGCAGCAGGCCAAGAAGGCGACCTCTCTTGATTTGTGGATTGAGGCGCGCGCAAAAGAAACAGAAGTTTTAATTCACAGAAGCCTGACGGAATACAAACTCTACGAAGTGGCACCGGCGCTGATACATTTTATTGATGATCTGACGAATTGGTACATTCGAATGAACCGAGAGCGCTTTTGGAAAGAGTCCAACGAACAAACAAGTGCTGATAAAAATGCAGCCTACTCCACTCTTTGGAATGTGCTAAGCCGAGTGTCCCAGCTCTTGGCCCCAGGCCTTCCTTTTTTGGGAGAGGCGCTGCATGCGGCTCTACATGGAATTAAGCTAGAAGAGCTTGCAGGAAAGAGCGGATGGAAGAGCGTTCATGAAATTCCGTTTGGCGAAGAATCCTCATACACCATTGGTCATGAGGATCGGCTAATCATTGACCAGGTGTCGGCGGCACAAAAAATGATTTTGCTAGGCCGAGCCCTCCGAGGAGAGGTGAAAATTGGAATTCGTCAACCTCTTAAAAAATTCCGAGTTGCGGGATTAAGCGCTGATGATCAGAAAAAGGTACAGCCTCTTTTGAGCCTGGTTGCTTCTGAGTTGAACGTTAAAGAAATTGAAATGGCGGCGAAGGCCTCTGATTTGGTTGATGAGTCCGCAAAACCTAATTTTAAAACACTTGGAAAAAAAGTTGGAAAAGACATGAAGGCCGTGCAAGAGCAGCTTGCCAAATGGGGGTCTGCAGAAATTGCGGCCTTTGAAAAAGCAGCCTCGGCAAAGGTTTTAAACTATGAGCTCGACACCCTTGATGTCGACATTGTTCGCAAAGCAAAACCGGGCAGAGCTGCGCAAGCGCTTAACGGAATTGTGGGCGAACTGGATACAGAGCTAAGTGCAGAGCTTGTGCGTGAGGGGCTTGAGCGAGAAATTATTAACCGCGTGCAGCAGCGCCGCAAGGACGCCAAGCTGCATTTGGCAGATAGGATTGAAGTTCGCTGGGAGGCCACGAGCGCGTCTTTGATAGAAAAAATATTGGCAGAAGAGTCCGCTAAACCTCGAAGCATTTCCGAGGAAACTCTTTGTGTGAAGTGGAGTCGCGATGCAGGGGCTGTTGCTGTAAGCGAAGATTTTGCAGAGCACGGAAAATTGACGTTCGACGTGCTTAAAATTTAGTTTTTTTAAAAGACGTATATAATTCGAGTATGGCCTTTGTTTCGCTCAACGACATTTCGAAGTCCTACGTCAAGCCCGTGCTTGCCAATGTCGACTTGCATCTCTCACAAGGAGAAAGTGTGGCGCTCGTAGGCGCTAATGGAGCGGGAAAGTCGACTCTCATAAAAATAATTCTTGGTCTTGTTCAGCCCACAGGCGGGACCGGTTCTTTGATGGGTTTTCCCCTAGGAGATGCGCAGTCGTTACGGCGAGTTGGGTATCTGCCAGAGATTCCTGCGTATTGGCCAGAGTTTAGCGCTAGAGAGTTGTTGGAACAGTTTGCAAAGCTGCGAGGACTAAATTGGAGCTCGGTTAAGGATAGAGCAGAAGACTTGTTGTCGGAAGTGGGCCTTAGTCATAGAGCAAGTGCACCCATGGCAGGCTACTCCAAGGGAATGTTGCAAAGAGCGGGAGTTGCTCAGTTGTTGCTTCATGACCCAGAACTTATTGTACTAGATGAACCAATGAGCGGCCTTGATCCTCGCGCCCAAGAAAAGCTTCGACAAATTCTGCTCAAGCTTCGAGAAAAAGGAAAGACAATGATTGTGTCTTCTCATTCCTTAGAAGACATCAGAAGCCTTTGTTCGCGTGTTGTGGTTATTGAAAAAACAAAAGTCACAGAAAACGGTCCTACGGCAGAGGTTTTAGACAAGTTGGTGGAAAAATACAGAAGCTCTGAGCCCTGGGATGAAGATCCCTCTGGAGAAACTAATGTCTTTTAATGTGCAAGAGCTGCTCGCGGTGATGTTTCTGCGCTTTAAGCTACTATTAAGGCAAAAGATTGGGTGGGTTTCTTTGGCCCTAACCGTTGCCGTAGCGCTAATCTCTTTTATTTTTGCAAACACCTCGTTTGTTAGGCCAGAAAAAATATTTTTAGATTTTAGCCTTGGTGCACAGTTTGTTTTGCAAAACTCGCTCGCTATTTATTTAGGAACGCAGCTTTTTAGTGACGAAAAAAACAGAAAAACACTTCATTTGTTTTTAAGCTCTTCGGTGAGTCGAGGGTCGTGGCTTGTTGGAAATGCGGCCGGCATTTTCTTGTTGATTTTGCTGATGGCTTCAGTGTCAGGCGTGCTGACGCTTTTATTGTTTAAACTTGGTTACTCTAAGCCAATAGAGTGGATGCCTGTTCAGTCCATTCTTCTTGGTGTTGTAGAGAGCTTTGTTTTGATTGCTGTTTCTTTGTTGTTGTCGTTGTTTATGCGTCCGCTGATTGCTCTGGTCGGGACATTTTCACTGTTTGTCTTTTTGCACTTTATTCCTGACCTTCAAAAAATTTTAAACAACCCTCTGGTAGAAATAAACGATTTTTCAAAAAGCATTTTTTCTCTCTTCTTTTGGGGATCGCGCTCGTTACCCCCACTACATTATTTCGATTTAAAACCACTTGTTGGATACGAGCCCATGCTTTCTTGGATAAGTTTTTTGTCATTGTTTGCACTAGGCCTTCTTTGGGGCGTTTGCTTGTTGATTTTAGCAAAACATAGAATAGAGAAGTTGGATTTGTAGTGGACATACTGATGTACCCTTTGGCGGGGCTTTTGGGGATGCTCATGGGTTCGCTGAGCACAATGATGTGTTACCGAATACCAAGAGAAATCCCGCTGGGACTAACATCACACACAAGAAGTTGCTGCCCCCATTGCCAGCAGGTCATTCCATGGCAGCAAAATATTCCTCTTTTTTCATATTTGTTTTTGCGCGGCAGGTGCGGGAGTTGCAAAGAAAAAATTCCTCTGCGGTATTTGCTCATAGAGCTGACGACCACAGTTCTTTTTATTTTTACGGTCTGGGTCTACGGTCAGTCTACGCATCAGCCGCTGGACCCGCTTGTTTACTGGGCTGAGCTCGCGAAGGTTCTCTATTTTGTTTTGGCCCTCATCACGACAACGTTTATTGATTTGGAGTTTAGAATTATTCCGGACAGATTCTCCATTGGAGGGTTTGTTGTTGCCATGTCCTGTTCGTTGTTTTGGGGCATTCCTCCGTTTTTTGAATCACTCGCAGGCGCGGCCTTTGGTTTTGGCGTTTTCTGGCTGATGGCTTGGGGATATGAAAAGCTAAAAGGAATCGAAGGCCTCGGCTTTGGTGATGTAAAAATGATGGCCTGGCTTGGGGCGTGGGTTGGCCTGCAATACACGCCATTTGTTATTTTGATTGCTTCCGTTAGCGGAGCGTTGGTTGGGCTCCTCATTATGAGACTTCAGAAAAGTGGAATGCAAACAGCCATCCCCTTTGGTCCTTTTTTGGCGTTTGGCGCTTACGCTGCGTGGGTTATATCGCAGCTATCCATTTGATTTCCCAGTTTTTTCAATTAAACTTGGACTTGCGGCGGCATGATGTTTGGTATTGGGGGAAAAAAACTTATAGGTCTGGATGTTGGCAGTAGTGCCATCAAAATTATCTCCGGTACGCGGGGCCGCAAATCCTTTGCCGTAGAATCACTAGTTGCCGTGCCTCTTCCGTTTCGAGCGAAAGATGAGAGAGGAATAGCGAATCCAGATGCGCTTCGAGGCGCCATTGCACAAGCCTTTGAGCAGCTCGGAAAAAAAAACCCAGCCATAGCAACCTCAATTTACGGGCCCGGAGTTCAGGTCAAGCACATCATCATGCCCAAAATTCCTAAAAAGGAGATTCCTGCGCAGGCTCGTTTTGAAGCGCAGCAAGTTTTTCCGTCAGACGTTGCCAATATTTTGACAGATCACGTGCTTATTGGTGCCGGAGTTCAGGTTCCAGGAGCCCCCGCGGGCACCCCTGGCTGGGAATTGCTTTTGGTAGGTGTTCGCCAAGAAGAAGCAAATTTAATTTACACGCTGGTGAACGATGTCGTCGGCAAGGTACTGGTGATGGATGTGGATGCCTTTGCTGTGGCCGATTTCTTAGATGGCCTGGTGGATGTCCCCAAAAAAGAAGCTGTTGCGTTTATTGATGTTGGCGCGAGCGGCACGCGTGTTTTTGTTCGATATCAAGGAGCTACCGTCTTTGTTCGAGAATTTCAGCTTGGAGGCTTTCATTTTACGGAGAGCATTGCGCAAGCTCTGGGTATGACGGTGGAAAATGCAGAGTCTCTTAAGATTCAAGATGGTGCAGGAATTCCACAAGAGGCGGTAACGGCGTTGCAAGGAATCCTAAACTCGTGGCGATCAGAGCTTCGTCAATGTGAAGATGTCTTTGTATCACAGGCGCAGAATTTGCTGATTTCCAAATGGTATTTGCTTGGTGGCGGCAGCATGACCCCTGGTTTAAGAGAATCGCTGATGGGCGATCGAGTAGGAGAGCGGCTAGCCCCCATTGATGCCTCGTCGCTTTTTTCGGCGAAGAGTAAAACCGTCAACTCTGAAATTTTAAGTGCGTGGGCCCCAAGGCTATTTTCCGCCGCCGCCCTGAATTGTAGGAAGGCATAATATGGCGGGAATTAATTTAGTACCATTACTTCGAGGAGAAGGTCTTTCCGACGCGGGCAGTGTTGATTTAGCCACCGAAGACCTCGAAGGAGGTGGCGAAGAAAAAACAGGGATTAACTCGCTACTGGCGAGATTTGGCATTTCAGACAATGACGACAGCATGCGCTTTGGAGTGGTCGACTATGTTAAGCTGGCCATTGTTGTTGGTATTGTTATGGCCTACTTCAACATTCAAAAGGCCTATGAAGACAAAGTGCAAGCAATGGTTGCTGAAAAACAAGAGCGCATCACTAAACTCTCCACAGAAATCAAAGCAACTAAAACAAAAATTGATAGCTATCAAACGTACATCAAGGACGCAGAAAACTATGACAAGCAAAAGGCTGATTTGCGTCGCAAGTTAGACATGTTTAATACGACAGTAAAAAACAGAGATTTTCTTGTGAAGATTGTCGATTTTGCCGTGTTGAATATGCCGCGCTCTATCTGGCTTGATGAAATGAAAGCAGATTTGAGCACAAAAGAATTTACTTTAAAGGGCAATGGGATGAGTTTGGCTGACGTTGCCGATTACATGAAAAAACTAGAGGGCGCGGTTTTTTATCCAACCTGGGAGCTAAAAGAAACGGCCGAGTCGCAAGCGCGATCAGCAACAAACTCAAGAAGTCTTTCTGTGACGGATAAAAAGAAAACACGCTCTGTGGACGGGTCCAAGCGCTTTGAATTAACGGCGAAGGTGGTGGATCAATGAAGGGACTGATTCTCTTTTTTATTCGCCCAATTTTCATTGTCCTTTATGCAGGGGCAGCCTGGTATTATTTAGAAGAGCAGCTTACGACGCAAATAGCAGAGCAAGTTACGCCAATGGACGCGCAGATTTCGGCCAAAGAAGGCGAATTAAAAACTCTCAAATCAAAACTCAACACCGGCGAGGCGTTTCGTGCTGAACGAGATAAAAAACTACAAGAGCTGCAGGAGCTTGCTAAAGAATTCCAAGGAATCACACAACAGTTGCCCAAGCAGCCAAGTGTCTCTGAGCTGTTGAAGGTGATTGGTGGTTTGATTGATCGAACGGGGCTTGATTTGCTTTCTTTGAAGCCCCAGCCCATTAAGCGCCAAGAGGTTATTAGTGAAATCCCCGTTCAGGTTCAAGTTCGTGGAAATTATTTGAAGGTTATGAGTTTTATAGATTCTGTTGCCTATCTAAAACGGGTAATGCGTGTTGATAAAGTTACATTTGACACGGCTGAGTTTAGGCAAACAGAAAGTGACATTAAGGCAGACCTCAATATTGTGGCGTACTTTTTTGAAGGTGGTGGAGGGTGAGTCGTTTGAACTTTCTTCTGCCGGCCCTCTTGCTGTTTGTTTTTTCTGGCAATGTGTTCGCACAAAAAGAGGAAGAGCAAGAGGAAAAAAAGGCGTACACGTTTGATCCGCGAAAAACTCTTCGTGACCCCTTTTCTCCAACCCCAGAACTATATGGGCTACAAACAGCCAATGATATTTTAAAAATTGAAGTTCTACAGCTCAAACTCATTGCTGTGCTCTCTGGGCTTGGCGCCCCTCAGGCCATGCTTCAGGCACCCTCGGGTTCTGTTTATATTGTTCAAGTTGGCGACAGGGTTGGCCGAAGAAATGGGAAAGTCGTCAAAATTAAGTCACAAGAAATCCATGTGCGCGAGTCATTCATAGACAACCGTGGAGAATCAAAGACAAATGTCATAACGCTGATGCTAGCTGAATAAGGTTTTTCCTCTTACAATATGATTAGGGGAGAGCGTTATGCGCAAGTTATTTGCACACGTATTTGTTGCCACTTTTTTTATTGGCTCAGTGAGTTTTCTTTTGCAGCAAAAAGAGGCGCAAGCACAGGACTTAAAAAAAGAACTCGATGCACTCGATGATGTTCCAGAAGACGATTTGTCTAGAGTCATGGAGGACAGTGACCCTCTAGAAAAACTTCCAACCGAAGGGTCAAAAAAAGGGGCCAAGCAGTCCGTGGATTCTCTTCCCGAGGACGACGTTGATCCTGATTTAGAAAAAGACAATTTTGATCCAGACATCCAAAAAGAAAAAAAAGAAGCTCAGAGCAAAGTTGAAAAAGAAGAAGCAGAAGAAAATATCGATGCGGCGGAGTCTCTTACGGGCGCGGCTAGCGAACCAACATCAAAAATTGTAGGACTGCGATTTAAGCAGCTGCCGGATCGTGTGCGCTTAACGGTTTCTGCAGACCGTGATTTAAAATGGACAAGAGAACTTAGACAATCTCGAAGACAGGTGATTGTAACGTTTCAAAATTCTAAAATTGCAAGAACCATTCTTCGTCGTGCACTGGACACAGGAGAATTTGATGGGCCTGTGGCATTGGTTCAGGCCTTTGAAAGCAAAACAGGCGTTCTCAGCTCATCGAAAATTTTATTCCAGCTACGGTTGAGTGTGGACCCAACAATTACGAAGAATGGTAATGACGTCTATATAGATTTCCCCATTCTTGATGGCACGCGCCGCCGGGACACGACCATGAAACAAGATGCTCAGTCCATCCCAAATACGCTAACCTCTCTTGGAGGAGGAAATAATTTCAAAGGAACGAAGGTTACGTTTCGCGCAAAAGATGCGCCACTTTCGGACGTGCTTCAGTTTTTAACACGAGCGTCTGGAAAAGATTTTATTATTTCCTCAACTCAAGCGGAAAGCGCAAAGGTGACTCTGAACGTTCGAAATATGCCGTGGGACCAGGTTCTCTCTATTATTTTACTTAACGCCGGTCTTGGTTACCAAATTGTAGGAAACTCTTACCGCATCATGACCATCGATTCTTTGAAAAAAGAAATTGATGAAGTGGCGGCTTCACGAAAGAAAAATGAAGAGCTCACACCACTAGAAACTAAAATTGTTCCCGTGAGCTACGCTTCTGCAAAAGACATTCAAAAAAACCTAGAAGACTTCAAAAGCAAAGAGCGCGGCAAAATTTCAGTCGATGAACGCACAAACACGGTCATCATTACAGATGTTCCAGATGTGATTGAGAAAATGATTCGCTTTGTGCGCGCGGTTGATAAGCAAACCTCACAGGTTCTTATTGAGGCGCGTATTGTCGAGGCTTCTGAGGAATTTATTAGGAGCATTGGCGTGAATTGGAAGCTTGGAGAAATCACAAACGCACGTCTTTCTAATTCTTTTGTGAATATGGGTAAGGTCGGAGGAAAGTCGGGGGTGTCTCTGGCGGAAAAGGGTGAAACAGGAACCTCTGGTGGAGGATTGCTTCGTATTGGAAATTTGGGAAGTTTAGGAACCATTCAGGCGCTCTTGCAGCTTGGTGAAAAAGAGGCAAAGGCACGCATTATTGCGAGCCCTCGAATCACAACCCTGAACAACAAGCCTGCGGAAGTAAATCAAGGTGTGACTCAAAGTTTTAATCAGCCAGGCGTTGGAGATGCTCCACCGACAACGGGATTCGTCAACATCAACACATCGTTTAAGGTCACGCCTCAGGTGACAAGCGATGGGTTTGTTCTTTTAAATATTGATTTGACCCGAGAAATTCCCGTCGCAGGACAGGGCGGAGAAAAAGAAATGCGTTCTGCAAAAACACAGATGCTTGTTGAGAGCGGAAAAACAGGAGTGCTCGGTGGCATTTACACCATCAACAAGGTGAGCTCTATTGAGGGGTGGCCCTGGCTTAGAAAATTCCCCATTTTTGGCGCGCTGTTTGTAAATAATTCAACCAACAATACAAAAGTTAACGAGCTGCTGATGTTTGTTTCTCCTAAAATATTAAACTCCGACGTGTCTCTTTCAAATTATGGTGCGAGCGATGACCTTTCGAGAGATGAAGACAAAACCGACATTGATTTCAGTAAACTCAAAGCGGTAGATGACCGCAGAGAAGGAGAAACTCTTTAAAAGAATGCGTCGAATTATTGGCAAGCCTCCAATAAGGGCATTCGTTAGAGTGTAAGACTATGGCAATTTGGATTTTTCAGATTCTTATAGATTTTTTCGTAGTCGCTTTAGTGCTGATGGTTCTTCAGCAAAAAAAACGCATTGAGCGTTTAGAGCGCGCGTTAGATGCTGCAGATGCGCAGAACTCTGCGGCATCAATCAGCGCCGAGAAGGCAGAAATTATTTCTACAGCGGTCAATACACCGTTAGGAGAGAATACATCCACGCTGAGTGAAAAAAATATTATTGGTGCAAAAAAAGCATTTGTTGCAGGAGCTGGACCTTCTGCCGATGCTTATGAGCGAGCAGATGAAATGATTTCTAAGGGTGTTGATATGAAAGAAATTGGACAAAAAACAGGCCTTAGCCTTTCAGAATTGCGCCTTTTAGGTAAGGTTTCGACTAGGAATCATTAATAAATACAGATAATTGTGTGAGGTTGGAGCGCTAAAAATGCTGAATTGGCTGCCAAAAACGAACGATGAGTGGGTTGCAGTAATGTCTGTTGTGGCATTACTTGTTTTTTTAGAGGCAGGACCCAAGTTGTTGAATTTAATAAAGAAAAATAGAGACGGACGCGCTAAGTAGTCAAATTTGTGACTTGCTGCGCGAATTTTTTTCGCACAGAATTAACCGTGGATAGGCCTTCCAGGGTCTCAAAAATAGACAAAACGACTGCAAACCGGGCCCAAAGTTGGGACGTTGCAAAATTTTATGTTGCAAGTTGGTTTTCAGCGGATATATGGTCCTAAGCGAACAGGGGGAATGACAATGAACGAAGGAATAAACATGGATGTTTTAAACGGTAACGCAGGAAGCACTCTTGGAGCAGCTAATGCAGTCGCAGCTAACGCGGGCGGCAATGCAGTTAGCGAATCAGGCAAGCTTGTTAAAACAATCAAGCGCTACCAAAACCGTAAACTCTACGACACACATCAGAGCTGCTATGTGACTCTTGATGAAATCGCAGAAATGATTATGCGTGGTGAAGAAGTTTTGGTGATCGACAACCGATCCAAAAAAGACATCACCTCTGCAACTCTCACACAAATTATCTTTGAAAAACAAAAACGCTCAAAGACAACAATTCCTGTATCTACACTTCGCGATATTATTCAAATCGGTGGTGGCACATTCTCTGGTTTCCTTGCGAAATCACTTGATGCTGGTTCAGGCGTTCTCACAAAAGCTAAAGCGGATCTTGATCGCGCATTCGGAGCAACAACTCCAGGCGAAAGACTTCGTGGTGCTTTTAAAATCACACAATCTGCTGCTGAAGATTTGAAACGCGCTCTTGATGAACGCGCTCAAAATCCTGCAGTAAGCAAAGAAGCAATCTCTGCTGCTCAAAGCCAATTGCAAAATCTAAGCACACAGCTTGGTAACATTGAAAAGTTGATTGATGTTGCTGAAAGCCGTGGTTCAGGCAACGCGTAGTTCGTTAGCAATTGCTAAAGTAAAGTGATTCCCTAAGCCCTTGGTCCGCTCGTCGGATCGAGGGCTTTCTTTTTTTGCTGTAAATAATCGTCCAAAGTTTTTGCAGCTTCCGTATCCTTAGATTTTTTAAGAACATCTGTGACTTGTTCAAGCTGGGTTATTTCTTGCTTGGTTCTGTGATCATGCTCTTTCATGGCGTTGTTAAAAACGTCTTCTAGATTGCGAAATTCGTCAGCATTGCGAAGTTCTAGGCGTACTCCGCATTGGCCTGTGGCAAAGTTTAACAGCTGACGTTTAAGCGCATACAGCGGCCCTGCAATTCGGTGAGTGAGCACAAGGCCAAGAAAGAACAGTGCGGTGACCATGGCGACAAAACTCGCGATAACATACAAAGAAAGCATTCTGTATTCTCGGCGCAAATTTGATACGACGTCAGGGAATTGAATGACCGCCTCTTGAATAAACGTCTCGTAGTTTAATTTTAAAAAATAAAGAAGAAGGCCAGAGAAAAAAGCAAAAAGCCCTCCACCGACAAGACAAATGAGAAGTGTAAACCTGTATTGAAAATCTTTTTCAACAACGAGGCGTGCGTGCCTTCTTTCACCAGAGCGTGCTTTAAATTTAGTCGACATGTGGGCAATCCTCCAGGCCGGCAGCAATCATGTGAAGCTTCGAGAGGAAGCCATACATTTTTTGTGAGTTGCTGAGTTCGCAGGGGCTAAGCCCGCGCGATTTTGGAAAGGGATGTTTGGGCGCGGCTCCAGAAGAGCAGTCTAAGGGTTCGTAAACTGAGCCGGGCTGATTTAAGTTTTCAAAACGCCCTGATGCGGGCGGAAGTGTTTCGTGAATTCTCATAAAGCCACCAACGGGAACACCGTTTATAAGATAAACAGAGGGTTCGCCCACGACAAGGTGTTGTTGGCTACTGGGATTGGGATAGGTGAATGCAGTGGGAACGCCTTCTTGAATGATGACTTTTGAAATGGGCACGGACTCTTTGCCTTTTTTCATTTTTCTTCTGACAGCCGAGGCTTCATCGAATAACTGTTGGGCGTCGTTAACAGTAATAATGCCCATGCCATAGGTTCCAGAATCATTCTTAATATAAACGTGCGGCTGTTCTTCAATTCCTCGTGCGGCGTATTCTTTTGCTATTTTTTGCAAAAGCTTTGAAGTTTCGCCAGCAACCTTGTCGAGTCCTGCGGTATCGGAAAAATCAACATGATCGAGTGCAACAGATTCTGCGCTCAAATACCAAGAGTCAAAAAACGAAAACTTTTTTTCTAGACGCCTGAGTAGAGATGTTACGATTTCTTGGTGGGTTGATTTTTTTCTTTTGTACCAGCCAAGATTTGTTGAGGGGAATGTTGGCAGGGAAACGTTTTGAATAATTTTAGGGACGCCACCTGACATGTCGTGATTGAGAAGTAGAGCATCTGCACCCAGGAGCGCTTGTTCTGCTGGCAAGTATTCTAAAAGGGACCCGGACGTTGTTTTTAGAATCCAGGGCTTGGGAATGCTGGGAAATCCTGGCCAGAGAAGTCGCGCTTCGCAGCCCGCTTCTTTAAGCAGAGTTAAAATGCCCGCGAGGTTTTCTAAATAACCAGGGTTGTTTGTATGTGCTTCAGGGACAACAACAATTTTCCAGGGAGGCGTTTTGAGAAGTTTTGCGGAAAAAAATTCTTTCATGCACTGAGCGCCTCGCGATTTGTCCGAAGCGCTTAAGTTATTAAAACCCGCAGGAAAAAGATTCACATCAACTACGGCAATTTTCCAGCCAGCATCGCGAATGTCCATGGAGGCATAAACGGGGTATCCGCAAACAGGAGAGCTTGCTTGTAGCTCAAACAATAGTTCGGCAGCGTGGTTTTCTAGGGTTTTGAAAAAAGAGAGGGATCTGCTGATTTCCATTTTGTATAAATTTTCTCACCCATTTCCTCGAGTTGAAGCATGGAGAGATGATCTGAAGAATAACGTAGACTCTCGCAGAGCACCAGGCCCCCTAGGGATTTTTGGCGCTTAAGCTGAGAGCGAAGGCCCTCTTGCATTTGATACTGCGCGTGCATTTGCTCTGCGATTTTGTCCCCAACAAATGTACTCAGCGTTTCTTGGGAGGGCGGGGGCACGAATGTTAGTGCCTTGTTTAAAACAAGAATGTCGGGAGACCGCAGGCCGCGACCAGTCAATTCTTGAGAGAGCATTTCAAATTCACGCAAAGGAATTGGTTCGAGGTTGGCAACCGAAATGAAGCGAGTGTTGTCTTGTTGGATCCAGGCTTCAATATCCGAAGAGGTTTCCTTTAAAATGGAATAAATGGGGCGAACCTTTTGAAGCAATTCTGCAAACTCCCCAAGGAAATTGCCTCCAAGGAATGATCTAAAAATATCGATGGCCTTAGGGGGAACAAAAGCATTCTTTAATTTTTGAAAAAATCCAGAAGAGGGTTGTGCCGCGGTTTCTTCACGCAAAAACATTTTTAAAATGCTTTCATCAAAAAAGCGTAAAATATGTTTTGGGCTTTCTAAAAAATCTAAGGCATGTCGCGCGGGTGGAGTGTCGAGGATACAAATATCATAATCGCCGCTTTTCCCAAGGCTAATGACTTTTTCCACGCCTAAATATTCTTCCAAGCCGCCCATTTGCATTTGCATGATGCGAAACAGGCGGTTTTCTAAAATGACCTTGGCGCGCTCAGGGTTTTTTAAATGACGCTCAATAAAATCATCAAAATAAGTTTGCGTGTCCAGCCAAAGTGCTGAGAGGCGCCCACCGTTGGCGTGTGTGGTGATGAGTTTGGGTTTGTTGCTTAGAGACTCAAGCCCTAGGACTTGCGCTAGGCGCTTTGCTGGGTCAACCGTGACGACGCAGGTTCTAAAACCGTTTTTTGCAAGAGCTACGCCTAGAGCCGCGGCGCTGGTGGTTTTTCCCACTCCCCCCGCCCCAATAACAATAAAAAGTTTTGATGTGATCATGGCGACTTCGATTCCGCCATGGCATCACAAAGCAAGGAAAGAAAGTTTTGCTTGGGTGCTGTGACAAAGAGTTCGGGGATCTGGAAGTTTGGAGAGATGTTCTTTAATAAGGTAATTTTTTGCTCTCGTGCCTGTTGTTCAAAGAGAAGCTCTTTTTTCCATTCGGAGGACAGGGAAGAATGCTCAACATCTTCGGTGAGTTTTTTTGAAAAGGGAAAACGCAGGTCGACAGGAATTCGATTGAGGACCAGTTGGGAATCAGAAATTTTCATTTGGCTAAGCTGTGAAACAATTTCTTGTGATTCTTTTAAGGGAAGTTCTTCTGGTGTGCTTACAACATAAACGTGGAACAATTTAGAATCTCTAACCCAAGACATGATTTCATTGGCCTGCTTGAAAATAACACCAGAACCGAAAACCTCTGTCATTCCTTGCATGCTACGAAAAAGCATTAACCCGTGGCCAGTGGCCGGAGCATCAACGACAACGTGTCGCCATCGCTGGCCCATGTCCTCACAAAAGCCGGAAGTCGATTCCCAGTGAATTTTTCCAAGCAAAATGGCGGGCTCAAGTCCGGGACAAATATCAACAAAAGACGACACAACTTTGTTGCCCAAAACCAAGTCGACAAGGCGTTCACGGATTCCCGCAGTGGCTTCGGCAAAAGAGGAATTGAAATTTCCTATTGTCAGCAAAATACCAAAGTACTGGCGAAATGTTTCTCTTGGAAGAATGCGACATCCCCAAGCATTGTTGATTTCAGGCAAAGAAATGGGAGTAAATGATTTCTCATTTTGGCCGCACATCTCAAGGGCGCGTCCAGAGCCCTGAATATCGATAAGCAAAATGGGCCCTTCGTTTGTGTCTGCGAGGGTTTTGCATAGCGCGGCCGCAAAGGTGGATTTTCCAACGCCACCCTTTCCTGTGATGAAGTGGACTTCCGTTTTTTGGGTCATGCGCGGGAGCTTCCGTGGTTTAGAATGCTGATGTGTTGGGCAAGGTGTTTAGCTGCTTTTATAAAAGCCAGACTCACGGCAGACTGAGGAGAGCTTGTGATGATAGGGGCGCCGGAATCGCCTCGTTGAACGACTAGTGGGTCCAGTGGAATGTTTCCAAGATAAGGTATGGATCGTTGATCTGCCTCGTGTTGCATGCTCTTGTCGCCAAAAATTTTTGTTTCTTTTCCGCAGTGTGGGCAAACAAATCCGCTCATATTTTCAACAATTCCTAAAACAGGAACTTCCATGCGGCGAAAAAAAGCAAAACCTTTTAGTGTGTCCGCCATCGCCATATCTTGCGGTGTTGAAACAAGGACGGCTCCGGTAATGGGGGTTGAATGAACAAGGGAAATGTGAACATCTCCAGTTCCGGGGGGTAAATCAACAAAAAGATAATCAATTGGTTCGTGATTCTTGTTTGAGGCAGATGACGTCCAATCAACGTCGAACAGCATTTGATTCACGGCTTTTCCAATCATTGCTCCTCGCCAAATCACGGCTTCTCCCGCAGGTGCAAAAAAAGCAAAGCTCATTACCGGAATGCCGTATGATTCTGGTGGAATGATTCGGTTGTTCTTTACTTCTGGCATTTTGTTGGGCAGACCAAACATCATGGATTGCGAAGGCCCATAAATGTCGGCATCTAAAACTGCAACGCGCGCACCTAGGGCTTGAAATGCCAGAGCCAGGTTAGCCGTGACGGTGGATTTTCCAACACCACCCTTTCCCGACCCAACCGCAATAACGGTTTTGACTCCAGGTATGGTTTTTTGGTTGGGATAGTTTGGGTTTTGCCCGACAAACGTGGCGGTGCGAACTTGCGCAGACATGGTGACTGTAACTTTTTTGACTGAGGGTATTTTTAAAACGGCCTCTTCTGCTTGCTGTTTAAGCAGATCTTTTACTGGGCATGCAGGCGTTGTGAGTTCAACGGTAAAGGAAACTTCAAGTGAGCCCAAAAGCCCTTTCTTAATTTGAAGGTCTTTAATGAATCCAAGGCTGACAATGTCCTTGTTGAGGTCGGGGTCCATGACTTGAGATAGTGCGGCAAGGATTTCCGATTCATGACTCATGAGCCAAGAGAATGCCGCGACTTTACTCGTCTGTCCATTTCCGATTTGTAGTCTTTTTGCTAAACTTTGACTCTTTGGAAGTAGGGAGACGAACTCAGTATGTATAAAGTAAAAATGAATCGACGCGCGTGTCAAATGCTAAGCCTTTTGTTGTTGGCTGTGGCGACAGGCTCCTGCAGTAGCTCAAATCGCCAATTCACTGAAGGTGAATATGATGATGTGGACCAGGTTCGTATGCTGGACGACAAATTTAATGAAGCAGATATTTCTGCACTTGCTGAAGAAATGATTGGCTCTATGGCAGCTCATCCAATTTTTAATGAGAAAAAGGTGCCCCCTGTTGTTCAGGTTGAATTCGTAAGAAACAAAACTTCCGAGCATATCGATACAAAAGCAATTACGGACAGTGTTCGTACCGCTCTAATCAAAACCGGAAAAGTGCGATTTGCGAACAAAGAAAATCGCGATCTCGTTCAAGATGAACTGGCCTATCAACAAGAATCTGGGAATGTTCGTCGCGATACTCAAAAGGCCAGAGGGGCAGCTATTGGCGCGGACTATACGCTCACGGGAGATTTGATTTCAAACATCCAAGAAGTGGGTAATAAAAAACTTATTTTTTACCGTCTAACGTTGAATCTGACCAACATTCAATCGGGCATTATTGAGTGGTCCGAAGAAAAACCAATTCGTAAGCGATTTAAAAAGAAATCCGTTAGCATGTAGTTTTTGTGCGAGCACTGAAAAGCGTTTTATTTGTTCTTGTTTTATCGGCCTGCTCTAGTGATAACTATTTGGCCTCTAGCGGGCACGCCTCTATGGATCGCGGTGATTTTCAAGCGGCAGCAGAAGCCTTTAAAAAAGATGCGGATAAACCAGGAACAAACCAGCTGCTGTTTATGCTGGACCAGGGTTCCGCACATTTTTCAGCAGGACAATACAAGGAAGCCATTGCTGTTTTTCTGAAGGCTGAAAAGCTTGCTGAAATTAAAGATTACACAAGCATCAGCGAAGAGGTTGGTACCTTGGCGACCTCTGACAACATTCGAGGATACAAGGGCGAAGATTTTGAAAAGGTTTTAATTAACGTCTACCTTGCTCTTTCTTTTGCTGCCATAGGTGACGTTGAGGGTGCGCAAGTTGAAAGCCGAAAAATCAACCAACTGCTTTACAAGATGATTCATGATGGAAAGCGCAATTATGAAGAGTCCCCCTTTGCCCGGTATTTGTCAGGAGTTTTGTGGGAGGCCTCAGGCGATGTTAACGCAGCATATGTTGATTATAAATTTACTCACCAATTGGATGCGTTTTTTCCTGGACTGGGCTCTGACTTGTTGTCGACGTCTAAGCGCATGGGCTTTCAAGATGAATTTTTAGAATGGAAAAAAAAATATAAAGAAGAGGTTCCTCGGCAACTCGCTCCAGATGAAGGAGAGCTGGTGGTTGTTTTTGAGCAAGGACAAAGCCCCATCAAAGAGCCGCGAGATGGTAGAAACTCAAGTCTTCCAACGTACATTTCAAGAAGCACGAACGATGCGGGCGCGCAGGTTGTGGTGAATTCAAAGACTGTCGAGCTGCAGACGGGTCTTGATATAGATACGCTGTCAAAGCGCTACCTTGATGACAGAATTAATCGAATGACAGCGGCCAAGCTGGCGGGCGTGGTAACGAAGGGGGCTCTTGCCGTTGGTGTGGCCAAGCTTTCAAAGAGCGAGGATTTAGGTTGGTTGGCTTTTTATTTGTTGATGTTTAGCGATAGGGCCGATTTGCGATCGTGGAGAAGTTTGCCAGGACAGTTAAAATTTGCCAGGGTTCCCTTAAAAGAGGGCCTACATCATGTGAGATTGGATGTTTTGGGCTATTCCGGACTCCCCATACGTTCAAAAAACTATGAGCGACTGGAAATACGCCGTGGAAAAAAAGTTTTTTTAATGGCACGTTAACAAACGACGAGCCGTGAGGAGTGAACAATGTTTGGCCCCATTCAAACAGTAATTTTTGATTTAGACGGAACCCTGGTGAACTCTATGGGTTCAGTGATTCGCGGCTTGGGTGAGGCTATTTATTTTGCTACAGGCACGCGCATTCCTAAAGAGGAATTGATTTTGTCTTTTGGTCCCGCGCCACGAGGAATTTTAACAAAATGGTTGCCCGAAGAAAAAGTAGATTCGGCCTTAAATTGGTGGCTTGAGTTTGAGAAATCCCTTTCACCAGAGGACTTTGACGTTTTTCCTGGGGTTGAAGCAATGTTAGATGGGCTGAAAAATCATGGCATACAGCTTCTGGTTTTTACCGGAAGAGATCGTGCGGGTAGTTTAAGAATCATAAACTCGCATGGTTGGATTGGTAAATATTTTGATGAAGAAAAAATGTCATGCGGTGATGACGGCATTCGACCCAAGCCATCTGGTGATGGCATTGTTCGATTGCAAAAAAAATTAAATTTGGATTTATCAAAAACGCTAATGGTTGGGGACCATGCGCATGACATGGCCGCAGGCAAAGAGGCCGGATGTAAAACGGCGGCAGTGCTTTGGGACGTGCCTCCAGGAAAGGGCACTCAGCGATCGCGCTTTCGCGAAGGCTGGGAGAGGTGGGATAAGGTTGAGTGCGACCTTCGGCTAGACAACCCACAAAGTCTTTTAAATTGGTTTATTGCCAGTTCAAAAACTTAAGCCGTCGCGTGTCCTTTAAAAGAAAGCTCTTTTTCTGCAGTGTCTGCGTTGATTCCGACATCAATTAAAATCTGCTCTCCGTCCATGAAAACACCTTCAAGCAACTTTTTGGAAAGTGGAACTTGCAGGTGTTTGTGAATGGCGCGTTTTAGTGGACGCGCCCCATAGGTGGGGTCGTAGCCGGCAGCTGCTAAAAAGTCTTTTGCTCTATCTGTCAGAGACAGGTGCAGCTTGCGCTCAGCCACCAGGCGATTGACTCGTTCAATTTGCACATCAACAATTTCACGAATGAGGGTTTTGTCTAGAGAGTTGAAAATGACAATGTCGTCAATGCGGTTAATGAACTCGGGCCTCATTTGAGTTTTAATGAAATCCATAATTTTTCTAGAGGTGGCGGCCTTGTCTTGAACGCCTTCCTCTAAGATGAGGTGAGAGCCAAGGTTGGATGTCATAATGAGGACAACGTTTTTGAAGTCAACAACTCTTCCCTGGCCATCCGTAAGTCTGCCGTCATCCATGATTTGAAGTAAAATATTTAAAACATCAGGATGTGCTTTTTCAATTTCGTCGAGCAAAAGCACGTTGTAGGGACGACGCCTGACGGCTTCAGTGAGTTGACCGCCTTCATCGTGACCAACATATCCAGGAGGCGCGCCGATGAGTCGAGCAACAGAGTGTTTTTCCATGTACTCGCTCATATCAACGCGGACCATGGATTGTTCATCATCAAACATAAATTCTGCGAGCGCGCGTGCGGTTTCTGTTTTTCCAACACCTGTTGGGCCTAGAAACAGAAAGCTTCCAATGGGCTTGCTTGGATCTTTTAATCCGCTGCGAGCCATGCGGACGGAGTCAGCCACGCTTTGCAGGGCGGCGTCTTGCCCCTTAACTCTCTTTTTTAGAGAAGTCTCAAGCTTGAGAAGCTTTTCATTTTCGCCCTTGAGAAGGCGATCCACGGGAATCCCTGTCCATTTGGCAACAATTCCCGCAATGTCGTCGGCGCTAACCTCTTCTTTAAGCATGCGATCGTTTGGTCCAGCTTGTAATTCTTTTTGAATGTTCTCTATGGATTTTTGAAGGTCAGGAAGTTTTCCATATTTAATCTCTGCCGCCCTTTGAAGGTTTGAGGCGCGTTGCGCCTGCTCAAGCTCAAGCTGCAGTTTTTCATAATCCTCTTTGAGCGTGCGTTGTTTTTGTATGATTTGCTTTTCTGCGTTCCAACGAGCTTTGAGCTTTTCGACGGCATCTTTTTCGCTGGCAATTAAATTTTCTATATCTGAAAGGCGCTGCTTACTTGCAGGATCCGTTTCTTTTCGTAAGGCCACACATTCAATTTCTTTTTGTGTTAGTGCTCTGACTTTTTCGTCGATGTCTTGAGGCATGGAATCAATTTCAATGCGGAGTTTTGCAGCTGCTTCGTCGACAAGGTCAATGGCCTTGTCTGGCAAAAAGCGATCTGCAATGTAGCGGTTGGAAAGAGTTGCGGCGGCAACAAGCGCTTGGTCTTGAATGCGTACGCCGTGGTGAACTTCAAATTTTTCTTTTAAGCCGCGAAGAATAGAAATACTTTCTTCAATTGTGGGCTCGCCGACGTAAACTTGTTGGAAACGTCTTTCGAGGGCCGGGTCTTTTTCAATATTTTTTCTGTATTCGTCTAATGTTGTTGCGCCAACACAGCGAAGCTCTCCTCTGGCAAGAGCTGGTTTGAGTAAATTGCCTGCGTCCATGGCACCATCTGTTTTGCCTGCACCAACCAGTGTGTGAATCTCATCAATGAATAAAATAATTTCTCCGTGAGACGCCTGCACTTCTTTGATGAAAGATTTCAAGCGTTCCTCAAACTCCCCCCTGTATTTGGCGCCGGCAACCATGGCTCCAAGGTCCATGGATAGAACCTTTTTTCCTTTTAGAGATTCAGGAATGTCGCCTTTGATAATTCTTTGTGCAAGGCCCTCGGCAATGGCGGTTTTGCCTACACCAGGCTCACCAATAAGCACAGGATTGTTTTTTGTTCTGCGAGAGAGGACTTGAATCACGCGTCTAATTTCATCGTCGCGCCCAATGACGGGGTCAAGACGACCTTCTTTGGCCAAGGCCGTGAGGTCTTTGGAGTATTTTTCTAATGTTTGATATTTTTCTTCAGCATTGGCGTCGTCTGCTTTTTGTGATCCCCGCATTTTTTTAAACTCCTCTACAAGGTTTTGTTTTACAAAACCTAATTGTTTTAGTGGCGCGCTCAGCGATGTGGTCGGGTCTAAAAGCCCCACAAATAAATGTTCTACTGTGACAAAGGCATCTCCCCATTTTTTTGCTTCATCGGGGGCGGATTGAATGAGGCGCCCTAGTGAACCTGAGATGGTCATGTTTGCAGGATTCAAGGAAGCAACAACGGGGAGCGTTTTTAGTTGCGCATTGGCCAGCCTCTCAGCACCTGCGTAGAGATTGAGTTTCTTTAATAGAGCCTCAATAGGGGCAGCCTCACTTAGCAACGCTTTAAGCAAGTGAGTTTCCTCGACGGCAGGGTTCTTTTGGGCCTCCGCCAAGCGCTGGCTTGCTGCCAATATTTGCTGTGCTAGGGCCGTAAACTTTTCTAGGTTCATACCTATAACTTGGGGTCGCATTTCCCAAAGTCCAGCCACCCCTCCACCCCCATTCGGTACGGCCTACCTTTTGGTGTCGCAGTTGCGTTATTTGTAACAAAATTAATGGGTTTGGTGGGAATGTTTTTTTGGCGTACGTGTGTTTACAAAACAATTCAGAAATACCGATACTTTAGCTGTGTGGTATTTGTATTTATTTTTCTTAATTAGCGTCCCATCAGTAGGACAGGAAGCTCCTATTGTTCCAAAGGATAAGTTTATAGAAGAATATGTTCTTAAAGAGGCAATGGAGGAGTTTGTAAAGAAGCCCACACGAGAACGTTTTTTTAATGAGATCAACCAAGGTTCAGATGAGGAATTAGGTAGGAAGAGTGCTCAATTGTCTGAATATAAAAATCAAAACATTGAGATCTTGCTTGAAAGGATTGCAGCGCAAGATTCTGATCTTTTTGACAAGATAGGCGCTATCAAACTTAAAACAACAATCCAGCAGGATTTTAATGTTAATTCAATTATCTCTTTTTTAAAAAAAGCAGGGTTTAGGTTAGACGTCAAAGACGAACGCACTGAACAAACGCTCATTGAAGATATTCGGTATTCCGTAGAGAAAAACAGCGCACTCGATCAATCAATGGAGGAGCTGTCTGCTGTGAGGCACGATCGTGTCGATGCGAAATCTTGGCAAAAAGACTATGAGAAATTGCTGGCTTGCTCGGGGGTTAAAACTACGTCCATTAATTTAGAAACGCAGTTTTTGCCTACAGAGGACCAGGGAAAACTAGGCGCTTGCTACGCAAAAGCCCCCAAGGCCGTAGCAGAGGCCGCCTTATCGCGAAGTGGAATTAAAAATGTGAAACCCTTTTCGACAGAATATGCCATGGTTCTTGCGCGCGATAAATATCGTGATGATTGGTCTAAATTGAGTCATATGCTTTATTTGTTAAAATATAATGATGAGGCATCTGATCCTGATGTTAATAAACGCCATGAAGCAGGTGGAATTTATCACGGGGGCATAGAAGAGCATGTGGCCACTGCTTTAATTGAGCAATCTACGGTGCCAGTCGACGATGAAGTCCTCCAAAAAAAATATAACACGCTTGTGGGATCTCACAAAATAGACCCCAACTGGGTACAAGACCGAGATCATCCATATCAAGAAGTCTATGGCATGATTGACCCCACTTATGGAATCGCTTCGTCGTTGTACAGTGAAAAAAAGAAATTTGATGAACTGAGGACTTCGTTGAATGCAGCTGAAAAATCATTTTTAAGCAGTGTGAGGAACTCAAAAAAGCATCGAATGCAGTCTACGCGTGACCTAGGGCTAGCTCAATTATGGAAGTATGGTGGATCCAAATGCGATGAGCAGAGTCGACTGCGCATGATTGAAGCTTTGATGAAGGCCCTATGTGCCAAGCTACCAGTTTTGTTTTCTTATAACACGTCCGGTAGTTATACGATTTTACCTTTTGGTACTTTATATAATGTTGGCGAGATAAAAGCGGGCAATCACGCAGTTGCTATTGTTGGCGTGGAGATGTTCAATGGAGTTCCTATGTTTGTTGGCCGCGGGTCTTATGCTAAGGGAACAAGCAGCAATCCCTATGCTAGTTATGAGCTGATCCCTTTTTCACGCATGTGCCAGGCCTTTAATGCCTCTGTTATTTATACAAAACAAGAAGCTGCCATGGTTCAAAAACTATTTCCTGAGGGATTTAAGCAAGGTGAGGCGCGTACAAGTACGACTCATTAACGCACCAGCGACACCAAAAGGTAGGCCGTACCTTTGTACCGTTATTTACGGATGTTGACGTAGTCTTTGAGGTGTTGGTTGATAACGTTTTGCTGGTCGCGACTGAGGTTCACAAATTGAAGGCCTAGGCCTTGAGGGTGTGTTCCTTGGCCATCGCAAACCCAAACAACCTGACCGCGAATATCAAAAAAAGCTTCTTTATCTTTTAAAACAACTCTCAAATGGAGCTGTTCTCCGAGCGCTGCCGCTAAATCGGTGCACACAAAGAGCCCCGTTAAAGAAACGTTCGCAGTTTTGGCTCCATGAACATGGTTTAGGCCCTTCGAGAATATCTCAACGGCTAGGTTCATGGAGTATCTGGGGGCTTTTCTTGGGTCTGGATTTAAGGGGCCGTCCATTTGATTCACTTAAGAATGAGTGTAACTCTAATTGGGGGACCTTCAAAGACCCCTTGACGTCAACTCTTTATCTGTTACAGCTAAGAGTGCACGTTGCATATAAGGAGATGATCATGCCAAAAAAACCAGTCAAAAAGAAACGCAATAAAACGGCTCGCCTAAAAGCTAAGCTTAAAAAGAAGTTTACAAAAGCTCGTCAGCGTCTCACAAAACAAAAGAAACGCAAATATTCTTAATGGTTATACGACGGGGGTCAAAATTTTGGCCCCCTTGTGAACCCAGCTTAGGCGGCTTGCTTGTCTGGCTGTCTTGTCGTTTTGGGCGCCTTAGCTTGCTTGGCTTTCCCTGCCGACTTCCCTTTAGATTGTTTTAAGGGGACGATTCCAAAAAACACTTCATCACCCACAGCCGTAAAGGCGTACCAGGTTCCTCCGAGGTTTTGATAAAGAACTCTGACTTTTTGGTTGGGGTTTTTTGAACTTTGTTTGCGTTTCATGGCGTCTCCTCCTTGAGATCACTGGTTGGATATGTTTTTCTCGGAAGATATGGCGCAAAACTTTACAGATCTTCCTAGTTCCGTTGAAAAAAGAGACATCCTTTACGGTGTCAAAAAAATGAGTGTTAAAGAACTCACAGAGTTGGGCACTCGTTTTGAAAAAGCAGGATGGATTAGTGACGCTGTAGATTTCTATACTCAAGCAAAAGACCACTCTTCGCTTAAAAAACTTCAAGAACTCTCAGCCGCAGATGGCGATGTGTTTATGCTTCTTAAAATTGCGCGCGTGCTTGGAGAAGAGGGATCTTTTACAGAAGATTTAAAAAAATGTTCTGCTCGTGCGGAATCACTTGGAAAAATTCGCTACGCCATGAAGGGCTACGAAAAACTAGGAGATGCGGCCAAAGTTGAGTCTTTGCGTGCAAGCATTGCTCAAGATGGCGACATTGTTACTGACGAGCAATCAAAAATCTTCATTCCCTTGGCCGAAGACGACGCCGCAGATGCGCTAGAAGAATAATTTATAACGCGTCTGCTGGCTAAATGGAGCTAGGCACCTTTTCTAGAATTTGAATTTCTTTTTGAGGTCCTCGACTGCCTTTTGGGCTGGAGGAGGAAGATTCTCGGGCTTGAGTTGCTCGGGCTTAATTCCCGCCTTCTCTAAAGCTTTTTTGGCCTCTTCTTTTAGAGCCTCTGCCGCTTTTGATTTTGCCGCTTCTGCAAGGATTCGTGGTCCGACAATGCCAACCGTATATCCTACGTCAGGCTGAGGATCGACCATGGTTCCTTTGACCTTAACGGGCAATTCAACTTTTCCTGTTGGCCCCTTGAGTTCAGAAATTCGAACAACATCAGGAGAGACAAACGTGGTTCCAAGAAAATCAATTTGCTGATCGAAGTTCACGGTGCCGTTGGCCTTAAAGCGAATATCCTTGAGTTTTGATCCGCTGTCTGTGAATTGAATGTCGAGGTCATCCAGGCGAACCGTGCGTCCTTTGATGGATCCTGCCATTTTCATAGTTGAAAAGTCGCCGCTGAATTCTTTGTCGTCGACTTCTTTTCCTGCCTTTTCTTTAAGCTGCGCAGGTAGGCCTGCAACAATTTTGCTCATGATTTTGTTCAATGGAAAATTTGTTTTCCCATTTTTTACTTCACCAGAAAAATTACCAGCTAAAAACTCGTTGAGCTGCTCGCGACGCAATCCTTTTCCTGTGATTCTACCGTTACTAACAACGGTTCCTGTGGCGACTCCTTGCCATTCTGGCGCGTGAGCTCGGGTCATTTCACCAAGCTTCACTCCTTTAAGATCAAATCCAAAATTGTAGCCAAAGGCCTTAGGATTTAAATCAAGTCCGACATCGACGGTCATTTGTCCGTCATAAGCACCAATGCCTGTTTTGTTTACGGTGAGTTTGCGTTTGCCGTAGTTCACGTTGAGCGTGGCGTTGGTGTATCGTGCGCCAACGACGCGAATATCGCCAAGCTTCATTGAAAAATTAGCAAAGAGTTTGTCGAGCATTGGGTTTTTAAGCGCTTCTTCAACTGTCGGAGCAAGTTTATCGAGAGCTTCATCTAAAGGAACAGGAGGTGTTTTTGGTGCGTTCTTCGCGGCAACTTTTGCAGCTTCTTGCGCAGCCTTGGATTCCGCATCGGCTTTTGCTTTAGCTGCTACAAATTCAGCAGAGCCAGGTGTTGGCAAACCAAGTAGTTCGTCAACGTTGAGGAGTTTTGATTGGACAGAGGCCTTCAGGTTGATGGGATCTATGCCTTCAGACTTAAATGACAAGGCCAAATCAGAAGAGGCAATTTTTAAACTGAAAGGGTCCACGCTTACGATAGGTTTTTTTGCGTTGCCAGAAATTTGAATTCTGCCATTTAATTTTTCAATGCCGTGTTTGAGCTGTGGTGTTGATCCTTTGATGTTGGACAGGGTCATGACCATGTTGATATTGGGATCGTTAAGAGCTCCTTGAGCTTTCAAATCAAGAGAGGCTTGTCCGCCCAAGCCAAATTGTTTTACTGGGGCAATGAAGGTTCCGAATGGGGCAAGATCAATTTTCTGCGCGCTCATCTGCATTTCAAATTTTCCAGGATTTGTGGGCTCTGCTGGCTTTTCTAATGAGAGGGTTGATTTCAGTTCAACATTGGCAAAACGCAAATCAAGAGCGTTCATTTTTACGACCACAAGTTTGGGGTTTTGCACAATGTTGGCATCGATGCTTGCGCCAAGTGCGGTGCCGCTTGGTTTGTGAAACAGAATTCCTGATTTCACATCAAGACCTGCGAGGTCGGCTAAAAATTTTAAGCCAACGTTGTTGTTGTCTCCTTCGGGGTTTAGGGTCAGCTCACCAGAGGTTTTAATAAGCCCTTTGACTAGAGTGTCGCGACCTTTTTGCACAAAAACATTTAGCGCTGTAGAAATTTTCATGGGCGCGCGAAGGCCAATGTCGCTTAGGGAAACACTTAGCTCGTCAACTTTTAAAACGTCGTCTTTGGGGCCATCAAGTGCAACAATTTCAGCAGCTGCACCTTGGATTTGAAAATAAAACCGCGCAGCCAAGATTCGTTGAGCGAGCCATGGAGGAAGTTCAGAAAGAATTTGGCCAACGGCCTTAGGTGGGCCTTGTTCTTCTCCTGAAGCCGATTGCCCGGCGGTTTCTTGTTTGGCCGTCTCCGGGTTTGGCGCAGGCAGAAACTCACTAAGGTTGCTGCTGCTTCCTTTGCTCACAAGTGTGATTTTGGGAGCATTAATGGTTAGCGACGCTGTTGGTGCTGTAATGAGAGAAGAAAGCGGCATTTCAAGCTCAACGGAGTCAATTTTTATAAAGGGGTTTTTGTCCTGGGAAAACTGAGCTGGAGAGGTCAGGGCAACGTTGTAAACACCGACGCGAATTTTTGGGAACAAGCCCAAGGAGATTTTATCAATGCTGACTTTTCCGCGCAAAGATTTTTCAGCCGCCTCAATAATTTTTGGACGAAGGCTGTCGATGTTGTAGAAAAAAGGAATGGCAATGAGAGTTCCCATCACTAGAACAGCAAAGACGCTTAAGCCAATTAAGATTTTTTTAAACATAACAACAAACTCCTTTTATAATTATAAAACCATCACCCTGGAGGCCACTTCATGGCGCGGCCACCAAGGATGTGAATGTGCAGGTGAAAGACACTTTGTCCGCCATCTTCGTTGGTGTTTACGACAAGGCGGTACCCTTTTTTTGAGAGACCTTCCTTTTGCGCAATTTCAGAAGCCGTCACCATCAAGTGACCCAGAAGGGTTTTGTCATCGGCGGAGCACTCCGCCATGGAGCGAATGAATTTTTTCGGAATTACAAGAATGTGGGTTGGTGCTTGCGGGGAAACATCTCGAAAGGCCAAGCAGAGCTCGTCTTCATGAACAATTTTTGCAGGAATTTCTTTGCGAATAATTTTGCTAAATATGGTTTCCATATGAGACCCCATATTTTTAACACGGCTGTGCCGTTGAGACACAGCACCGTCAAAAGACCTTGCTCGCGCTTATGCTGCGCTATATCCCGGCCTTGTGTTGGGTACTGTGCGGGCCGAGGGCTGTGGCCTCTGCTAGTGTGAGATGGGAGCGCGCTTCAAAGGGGGAAAGCCGGATGGGGCAGTCTTTAATTTCACATCTTGCGCAAAACAGTTTTGCGCAGGGGTCTAGGTGAGCGTGAACCTCTCCACTGAGGCCTGATTTTTCCAACAGAGCCACTCCAAACGACTCTACAATTTCGTGTCCTCGGGCGACATCGTAGAATTCGGGAATGACAACGTGAACATCGACGTGGGTGTGTCGACCAGAGCGAAGTGTTCGCAGCTCATGGACAGTAATGACGTCGGGGAACGACATTTGGTTGATATTTTTCACTAGAGATTCAACAACCGTGGGGTCTTCAGAATCCAAAAGCGCGTTGGAAGAATTCTTTACTAAAATAAAACCTGTTCGAGCCAGTAAGCATGCCAGTACCAAGGCAATGACGGGATCAAGCCAGACCCAGCCCGTTAGTTGGACACTGAATAAGGCAATCAGAAGTCCAATGGATGTATAAAAATCTGTAAGGACATGGTGCCCGTCTGCGACAAGACTTGTGGAGTGAAGCTTTTTCCCTTGGCGCACAAGATACCAGCCAAGACCTCCGTTGATAAATCCCGCAATGAGGTTGATGGAAAGCCCAAGTCCCATTTGCTGAGGAATCGTTTTGTTCAGGAGGCCTTGTATCCCCTCATAAAAAATCAAAACAGCGGCTAGCGAGATGAGGCCGCCTTCAAATACGGCGGAAAAATGTTCGATTTTTCCATGACCGTAAGGGTGATCTTTGTCGGCGGGTTGGTTTGCGAAACGAATGGCTCCGAGTGCAAAAACAGCGGCGACAACGTTGACGATGCTCTCATAAGCGTCGGACTTAAGGGCTGTTGATTTGGTCAGGCTGTAGGCGAACATTTTGAGGGCCAAAACCAGCACTCCAAAACACAAAGAGATCAAAACGGTTTGAAGACGCTCTTTGGCTGGGTTTGAAGGTGTGTTTTGGCTCATGCGTTAAGGTTTAAACCTAACTCAAGAGCCCTCCTCTGTAACGTAGTTTTTTGGCGATATTGACAGAGGGGTATGGCGCCCGGTTAACTTGATTCCCTTATGGCAATAGAATTTCCAGATTACGTTAAAAACAAAAAACTACGTCAATGGGTCACCTCAGTCGTTGAACTTTGCAAACCTGATCGCGTTTACTGGTGCGATGGCTCCGAGACCGAATATGACAAGCTTTGCGCGGAGATGGTTCAAAGCGGAATGTTTAAAAAATTAAATCCCGCAAAAAGACCAAACAGTTATTTAGCGCTTTCTGATCCGAGCGATGTGGCTCGTGTGGAAGACCGCACATTTATTTGCTCTCATCGCAAACAAGATGCGGGCCCCACCAACAACTGGATGAATCCAAGAGAGATGAGAACAAAGCTCACGAAGTTGTTTAATGGCAGCATGAAAGGGCGCACACTTTATGTTGTTCCCTTTTCCATGGGTCCACTGGGCTCTGACATTTCTCAAATTGGAGTTGAGCTCACAGACTCCCCGTATGTTGCCGTGAATATGCGCATTATGACTCGCATGGGAAAAAAGGTTTTAGAGCTTTTAGGTGATGACGAGTTTGTTCCTTGTTTGCACTCTGTTGGTGCGCCTCTGTCTCCAGGACAAAAGGACGTTTCTTGGCCGTGCAATAAAGAAGAAAAATACATTGTTCATTTTCCAGAAGACCGGGAAATTTGGTCCTTTGGTAGTGGTTATGGCGGCAATGCGCTGCTTGGAAAAAAATGTTTTGCGCTTCGAATTGCATCCACCATGGGGCGTGATGAGGGCTGGCTTGCCGAGCATATGCTCATTTTAGGTGTACAAGATCCTAAGGGCGAAAAAACCTATGTCGCAGCGGCCTTCCCAAGTGCTTGCGGAAAAACAAATTTTGCCATGCTCATTCCACCAGCTTCTTTTGAAGGGTGGAAAGTTACAACGGTAGGCGATGACATTTCTTGGATTAAGCCAGGCGCTGATGGGCGATTTTACGCCATCAATCCTGAGGCCGGGTACTTCGGCGTGGCTCCTGGAACATCCATGAAAACAAACCCCAATGCCATGGCGGCAATTACAAAAAATACAATTTTTACAAACGTAGCTCTTACGCCTGACGGTGACGTGTGGTGGGAAGACATGACGGAAACGCCTCCAGCACAATTGACCGATTGGCAGGGGCAGGCGTGGACTCCTGGCTGTGGACGAAAGGCGGCCCACCCTAACGCTCGCTTTACAGCACCGGCAAATCAATGTCCCTCGATTGATTCAGAATGGGAAAACCCTAAGGGCGTGCCGATTAGTGCATTTATTTTTGGTGGTCGCAGAGCAAATGCAATTCCTCTTGTGTATCAAGCGGCCAATTGGAATTTTGGTGTTTATCTGGCGGCAACCATGGGGTCTGAGACAACTGCGGCAGCGGCAGGAACCATTGGGCAAGTCCGCCGCGATCCTTTGGCCATGCTTCCCTTCTGCGGCTATCACATGGGTGATTATTTTAATCACTGGTTGCAGATGGGTCGCAACGCCGCCTTTCCTCCAAGAATTTTTGGTGTGAACTGGTTCCGCAAAGACAAGGACGGAAAATTTTTGTGGCCAGGTTTTGGCGAAAACATGCGCGTTTTAAAATGGATTGTGGATCGCATTCATGGTCGCGGTCACTCCATTGAAAGTCCACTTGGTTGGATGCCTTGCTATGAAGATATTGAGTGGAAGGGCTTAGACTTTTCCAAAGATCGCTTTAAAGAATTGATGGCCGTTGATTCCGAGGCGTGGAAAGCGGAAGTCATGTCACATCAAGAACTTTTTGAGCGATTGTATGATCGGTTGCCAAAAGAATTTGTTTTGATGAGAGAACTTATTTTGTCGAGTTTGTGGAGAACGTCAGAGAAGTGGGAACTTGCCTCTGAACGATAGTTGTAATTTCTTTAAAGGAGAAAAAGACATATGAAAAAAATTAGTGCATTCGCTTTAACACTTGTTATTGGTTCCTCGTCAGCATTTGCGTTAGATTTAAATAAAGCAAAAGCGGCAGCACAAGCTGGAGCAAGTCAGGCTGCGGCCGCAGCAAATGCAGAGGCAGCTAAAGTGACTCCTCCTCCAGCTCCTGCGGCTCCCGTTTCTGCTCCTGCTGTAGCAGCACCTACAACGCCCGCTGCGCCTACAGCCGCAGCGGCGCCTGCTGCAAAAGCAGAGGTTCCCGCAGCACACGCAAACGAGGTCAAAGAAAAGCTTGCTACGAAGGTTTCAACTCTTAAAAAGAAGAAGAAAGCTCACAAATAAAAGAATAATAAGTCTTTTATAATTAGGGCCTTATGCAATGTAAGGCCTTTTATGTGTCCCCTTGCGTCATTGTCTACAATAAGGGCTCTAACAAGGAGCCCTTATTTATGAAAAAAGCACTTCAAAGCACTTCGATCGTTTTATCGCTCACCATCTTTGGAGTGCCTTCTTTTGCGGGTGGCGGGCACGATCACAGGGCAGATTCTGAAATTAAAAAAGACTTTGTGAAATGCGACAAGCTTGTCAGCAATTTAAGCCGAGAAAAAAATCTAGATAAACTTAATGAGTGCACAGACTTTTATTGGCACAACGGTGATGGTGACGGTTTGCCCGGCATGTGGAACAAGGTCATCAAAATCAACTACAGAATTTTAGAACTTGATCCAGAAGATGGTGACACGTACACAACAACGGCATGGTTGTTGTGGTCTAATTATGCGGCATGGACCAAGAGGCCTTCAGAAATTCCAAATGGTGAGAAGAAGGCCGATGAGGCAATTGCTCTTTTGAGAAAAGGCCGCTTTAACCTCAGTCGCGATTACAACTATCATGTGGTTTCTGGGCGCTTGTTGTCGGCACTTGCATTTGGATACTATGAAAAGGCGTTGCCAGAAGTGGTTTCTTATTTTCAACGAGCGGTGGTTATTGCCAAAACCGCACAACAAAAATCACGTGCGTTGGTTGAGTTGGGGCATTTCTACAATCCCATCTTGAAAACGGTTTATGCAAACAAGCAAAAAGTTAACAGCAAAGAAAAGGCAATTGAGATGTATCAGGCTGCTTTGCAAATTTCAAAACCATGCGGCGAAGCTTGTGTCAGAGAAACCCTTGTTTCCGAGAAGTACATAGAGTCGCTTTCAAGGTTAAATTAGTTTTTAAAGCACGAATTTTTTTAAATACGGTCAGTTCTCTTTGGCAATACGCTCAAGATACTGGCCGTAGTCATTTTTATTAAGAGCTGTGGCCAATTCAAGAAGCTGCGCTTTTGGAATAAAGCCATTTCTATACGCAATTTCCTCAACACACCCTACTTTTAGTCCCTGACGTTTTTGCAAAACAGAAATGAACTGGGCGGCCTCTAGTAAGGATTCGTGTGTACCAGTATCAAGCCATGCGTAACCGCGCCCCATGAAGTCGACTTTGAGAGAGCCTTCTTTTAGATACAACAAATTTAAATCTGTAATTTCAAGTTCGCCGCGAGGAGATGGCTTAAGCGATTTTGCAAGTTTTGGAGCGCGTGCATCGTAGAAATATAAACCAGGAACAGCAAAATGCGACTTGGGTTGTTTGGGCTTTTCCTCAATGGAAAGAACCTTGTTGTTCTTGTCGAATTCCACCACACCGTAGCGTTGAGGGTCGGTGACGGGGTATCCAAAAATTTGCGCACCACTTGAAAGCGAGGATGCTTTTTTAAGTAATTCTGGAAGGCCGTGTCCGTAAAAAATGTTGTCCCCCAAGACTAAGCAAGAAGGACTACCATTTAAAAACGATTCTGCAATGATGAGAGCTTGAGCAAGCCCATCTGGGCTTGGCTGTTCAGCAAAACTCAAACGAAGTCCCCACTGCGAACCATCGCCTAGTAATCGTTTAAACAGCGGTAAGTCGTGTGGTGTGGAAATCAGTAAAATATCTTGAATGCCCGCTAGCATAAGAGCCGACAGGGGGTAGTAAATCATGGGCTTGTCGTAGATGGGCATGAGCTGTTTTGAAATGACTTTTGTAAGAGGATGTAGTCTTGTTCCTGATCCGCCTGCTAGCAAAATGCCCTTCATCATACGTGAGTATTAGACTAGAGGACTCGACAAGCGAAGACAAGTCAAAGTAGATTTTTAAACCCATGACCGCAAGAAAAACAAAACACATTTTGGTGACGGGTTCGGCAGGCTTTATTGGAAGTGCGTTTGTGCGCATGCTTTTGGGCAAGGCCACTGACCCTTCTAAAAAACACCCCACACTTTCTGCCGATGCAAAACTAGTCAGTTTAGACTTGCTAACCTACGCAGGCTGTTTAGAAAATTTAGACCCTGTAAAAAATGATCCCCGACATGTTTTTGTTAAGGGTGATATCTCAAATCGATCCTTGGTTGAGCAACTTGTGAAAGAGCATCGTATTGATACGATTGTTAACTTTGCAGCCGAAAGTCACGTGGATCGTAGCATTCATTCCAGTGAACCGTTTGCAAAAACCAATGTGCTTGGAACAGTAAATTTGTTGGATGTGGCGTTAGCGCATGGATTAAGTTTTGTTCAGGTTTCAACGGATGAAGTCTATGGAACGCTTGGCGATGAGGGCGCATTTACTGAAGAAACGCCAATGGCGCCAAACTCACCCTATTCTGCCTCCAAGGCAGCCGCAGATTGTTTTGTGCGCTCTTATGTTCACACTCACAAATTAGATGCTGTCATCACAAGATGCTCAAACAACTATGGCCCCTACCAGTTTCCAGAAAAGTTTTTGCCTGTGGCGATTACTTCACTGATGGCTGGTAAGAAAATTCCCGTTTATGGCAAAGGATTAAATACGCGAGATTGGCTGCATGTGGATGATCATTGCGAAGGAATTTATTTGGCCATGACCAAAGGGCGCGCAGGTGAGGTTTACAACTTTGGTGGTTTTGGTGAAGAGAAAAATATTGAAATGGCCAAACGCTTGGTGAAAATTTTTGGCAAAACTGAAAACGATTCCATCACCTATGTGGAAGATCGCAAAGGTCATGATTGGCGCTACGCTATGGATCCTCGCAAGGCTGTTGAGGAATTGGGCTGGAAGGTGAGGTGGCCTCTTTCCGACGGCATTGCTCACCTGGTGAGCTGGTATAAAAACAACGAAGCCTGGTGGCGCCCTAAGTTATAGGGCGAACGATGTGCGCCCAAAGAGCGTGGGTTTTAAGCTAAGCGCCTAATCGACAACGTTCTCGCCGCCATCAACGCGAATGGTGTTGCCTGTCATGAAATCGCAATGAGGAAGTGAAAAGGCAACCATGGCTTTTGCAACATCGTCAGGTGTTGTGAGTCGGCCAAAAGGGTTTCTTGCTTTTGCAGTTTCAATCATGTGATCGTTTCCAGGAATTTTTCTTAAAGCAGGTGTATCTGTGACGCCTGCTAAAATGGCGTTCACACAAATCCCATGTGGGGCGAGTTCAAGCGCGAGCTGACGGCAGTAGCTTTCAAGAGATGCTTTTGCAGCACTAACGGCGCCATAAGCTTTCCAAACGCGTGATGAGCCCGCAGAGGTCATAGCGTAAATGCGAGCATTTTTTGTGAAGAGTTGAGCTTTGTGCAAATCTTGTGACCAATAAATTAAAGAGTTGGCCATCACATCCAAAGTCATTTCAATTTGTGCTTTTGTAAGAGTGTCTTCGCCAATCACAGGTTTTAGTGCGCCAAAGGCAAGAGAGTGCATGAGAATGTGAACGTTGCCTTTTGCTTTTTCTGTAATAGTCGCAAGGCATTCTTTGCGCTTTTCATCGTCAGCGGCATTCATGTTAAAAAACACGGCTTGGCGGCCTAGTTTTTGAATTTTTTGCTGAATGGCTTCAACATTTGCCATGCCAGCTTTGCGGTCCATGTGAACGCCAAAAACATTCATTCCGGCTTCTGCAAATCGTAAAGCAGCAGCTTCACCAAAACCGCTTGACGCACCAAGTATTAATGCCCATTTTCCGTCAAAATTTTCACGCATGCAGAGGTTTAATCACGACTAAATGGTCTCGTCAAAACACTGGCTTGGAGGGCGTTGTTGCACAGTGGAAAATAGAGGTTGGAGGGGACTGCTTTGCCAATAGAAATGCCACAGCTATCTGGATCAAATCCTGCATTGCAGACCGCTTTGGAAAAACTCACGCGCGCAGAGCAAAAAAAACTCGGCAAATTTGATGAAAAACTAAAAACACAAAATGACACCATGAAGATTGTGAAAGACTTCAAGGGCAAGGTTGGCGCCATAAAAGACGCCATGACTCCGTTTAAGAAAGTAGAAGACTTCAGAGATTTGTTGGGGATTTCTTCTGACCCAACAGTGCTCACTGCACAGGTTGATAAAACACTCGCCAAGCCAGCATCCTACGAAATTGAAGTTATGGAAATGGCCAAGACAAGCTCCATTATGACCACCGGATTTCCAGATAAAGACAGGGCGGAAGTTGGCGTTGGTTTTCTTTCTTTTACGACTCCGGATGGTGAAGAAAAGAGTGTTTACATCAACACCAGCAACAACACGCTAGAGGGTGTTGCCAAGGCCATCAACGAGGCAAAAGTTGGTGCGCGGGCTCAAGTGATTAATGATGGAACGGATGCCGAGGAGCCATGGCGCCTAGTTGTGACCAGTGAAAAAACGGGCTGGAAAAACGATTTCCAGTGGGCTGAATTCAACATGCTTGATGGCGATTTAGATTTGGACACAGATAAGAGCCGCGAGGCCAGTAGCGCGCTTATTAAGTTGAACGGTCAGGCTATGTACGCCGATGAAAACACAATTAAGAATTTAATGCCTGGTGTGACAGTTGCTTTGAAAAAAGCAAAACCAGGAGATGTCATTAACCTTGAAGTGAAGCCCGACTACGAAAAAATTGGAGAGAAGGCAAAAAACTTCGTCGACAAAATGAACGATGTCTTCAAGTTCATCAACGAACAAAACAATTTGGGATCAAAGAGAGATCCAACAAAACCACTTGGTGGCGATGTTGTCACGCAAACCATTGAATCGCGTTTAAGAACCGTGGTCATGACAACGGCAAGGGAGTTGCCAGAGGCAAAAGTTCAGGCCCTTCGGGACATGGGTATTGTGTTCAACAGAACGGGTTCGTTGGATTTTGATCAGAAAAAATTCCAAACGCAGTTAGAGAATAATTTTGATGAAGTCGCCTCTTTGTTTGTGGGTGACGAGCAAATGGTGGGTTTTGCGTCCAAAGTTGTGGACGTTGCCGACAGCGTGGTTCGTCGTGGAGACGGGATGATGTCCGTGCGAGAAACTGTACTTCAATCTCAAATTACGAATTTAGAGAGACAAAAAGAGCAGGCAGAGGCGCGCGCTCAAGAGCGTATGGATCGGGCAAAGTTTAAATTCAGCCAGGCTGAAGCGGCTGTAGAAAAAATGAAGTCTATGCAAAATAGCTTTCAAGGCGGGTCATTAATTGGTTGAGGGGGATACTAGATGAGTTACGGGGCAAAAACATATAAAAATACGTCCATAACGACGGCGACACCAGAGCAGGTGTTGTTGATGTTGTATGAGGCTGCCATTAAATCGCTGAAGCTTGCAAAGACGGCGATGGAAAAAAAGAATATTCCTGAAAAGTGCAAGCACATCAAAAAAGCAACGGACATCATTACAGAACTTGCCAGTACCTTGGATCATAAAAAAGGAGCGCAAGTTGCCGAACAGCTAGAGTCTCTTTATTCCTTTTGCACAACGGAACTTTTGAAGGCCAACATCAACAATGATGTGGCATCTATTGAAAGCGTCACCAAGATTATGACCACTCTCTATGAGGGATGGGTGATTGCTGTTGAAGAAGTGATGAAACAAAAGAAGGCGGCTAAACAAGCATGACAAAAATCCACATTAGTCTTTTGGATAAGAAGCTAAGAGAAATCGATCTTCGCCTTAAGACCCTTTGGATTGATGACGAGTCTTCGGCCGATCACGCCGAGGCCGAGGAAACGAAGTGGGAGCAGTTTGTTTCACTCTTGCTGGAGAGAGTTGAAGTCATCAAGCTTTATGCTTCTTGCGGAAAATTTTTGGAATCTGAAACAGTGGCGCCTGCGTGGATTGATCATTTGCTAGAGACCAGAAAAGAAGTTCGGATACGGCAGCTAGGAATTAAAGAAAATTCGAAGCAAATACAAAAAGGCAGCAAAAAATACAAAAAGGCGGCGGAGCGTCCGCAGATTAAGAAAACTAGAGAGTTGGAGGCATAAGTGGAAACGGTTTATTCTCGAGAATTGCAGGCAGCGCGAGTGTTGTATAGTCATGGTTCAAAGGCCGAGGCCTCAGGAATTTTGGAACATGTTTGGAATTCGTTCCCAGCAGGAAGCGCTGAGCATTTTGCCGCTTTTAGCGCGATGATGGAGGTTTGGGCTCACAAAAACCCTTATGAAGTTGCGGCATATTTATTACAAATTGCTCAAGGTGAAACGCAGCAAGACCTCTGGAATGCTCTGTCTATTTCAGAACGAGCCATAATATTTGATTGGCAAGGGCAGCTGGAGTTTGTTGTTGGAGACAAAGACACGGCGTTTGAAAGCTTGTCTCGTGCGGCGAGCCTAGGTCGCGACGCTTCGCTTACGTGGAGACTTCTTGGTGAGCTTTATGTGACAAACGGCGATCTTGAGCTTGGCGTGCGTTACGTTCGACGAAGCTTGCAAGTGCATCGTCAGTTGGATTTGGATTTACTCAGCGGCAAAGATTATTTGCTGGGCGCTTTTTCTGGCGCGCATCCCGTGGCCTTGTCTCACGGTGTGGAAGAGTTTTTAAAAGTACTTTTACTCGCGACTAAACTGGCCAAGGGTCAAAAAAATCTGAAGGCTGTTCGTGAGCTCATTGTGGATATGATTCATCAATTTCCTTACGAGGAAAGGCTGCTAAAAATTAGGCTTTTAATGGAAAAATCGATTGTTCAGGCCTCTTTGGGGATGCCTGTGCAGGGATATTCTTCACAGCAAATTGAGCTTAGGTAGCTCAATTTGAAGGCCGACATTTCTGCAGTTTTCACGCAAGTTACTGTAAATTAAGGGCTTAATTTTATTCCCAACTTCTTTATTGAATCTTAACAAAAGAGCGTGCTATATTGATGCATCGCGTTGATAGTTTCTACGTTGGCTCATGCAAGCGCGAGAATTCAAATTTTCTAGTTTGTTAAGGAAGGGCCTAAAAATGAAGTTATTGACTGCGAAGTACTCACTTCTAACCACACTAACGGCGTTCACATCGCTTGTAATATCTGTTCCTGTTGCGCAAGCTCAAAACAACAGTGGGAGCAAAAAAAGCAGCAGCGGCTCCAGTGGAGGCTCTTCTTACAAGCCATCACAAAACTTTAGTTCACCATCGTCATCTTCTCGGCCCTCTTCGAGCGGCAGCGGTTATGGAGGCAGCAGCAAGCCTTCATCTTCTGGAGGCTCTTCTTACAAGCCATCACAAAACTTTAACTCGCCATCGTCTTCTCCATCGCGCCCGTCGTCTTCAGGTGGCTCGTTTGGTTCAGGAGGATCGCTTTCTTCTAAACCGTTGAGCACGGGCACCGCACCTTCTGCACCAAAATATAAAGCGTCTGAGAGTTTTACTCCTCCTAGCTCAACATCACGCCCAAGCACATCGACATCGTCATCACCACAAAGCACCCCACGCGTGAAACCATCTGAGAACTTCTCGGTACCAAGTTCACGCCCAAGCACATCGACGTCGTCGTCACCGCAAAGCACCCCTCGCGTGAAGCCATCTGAAAATTTTACTCCTCCAAGCTCTTCTTCACGTCCAAGCACTTCAACATCTTCTACACCCAAATCGAAACCATCTGAGAACTTCTCCGTGCCAAGCTCGCGTCCAAGCACTTCAACATCGTCAACGCCCAGCTCACCACGCGTGAAAGATTTCGATTATAAAAATCCAGGTCAAGGTGGCGGCAACGCGACTCAAATGGCAATTGATGAGGCTCGTAGAAAAGAAAATAACAGACAGCAAAATTCTCGAGACAACCGTGACAACAATACTCAGCAAGACCGTAACCGTAACAACGGCGGAAGCGGCAACCAACAAGTTCAACGTGAACCCATTGGCGTGAAGCGCGATGGTAACGGTAACTTGCGCTCTTCCGAAGGTCATAAAATCGATAAGGTTTATAATGATGGAAGCTACTTGGAAAATCGTGGCAACCACTCTGTACGTAAAGATGCCAATGGTCGTTTGTTGGACAAGCGTACTGTCGACAAAAACGGTATTGAAAAGCTAACGGCGTACAACAAATATGGTCAGCCATCACAAACAACATTTAAAGATCGTGACGGTTCACGAGTAACTGTTTCGGGCGCTGCCACCATTCGCGAGAGAGTTGTGCAAGGCAGTGATGGTCGTTACCAAACCGTGCGTAATGTTCAGCGCGCCAGTGGTCATTCTTATACAGAAACAAGAACAACCAGATCTAATGGTTACTCAAGAACTTATATTTATAACAACACAACCATTGAAAGACATTATCACTATGTAACTCCATCGTATTATTCAAGCTGGAGATATGGCGTGTATCGTCCTGTGACTTTGTTTGATGTTGCTGTCTATAGTGCTTTTGATTACGACTACCATTATTCTCGAGTATGGGCGCCTCGTCCTTACTGGGCAACTCCAGTTGTTTATACTTGGAGCTGGCATAGAGATCCTTGGTACACACATGATGTCTACGGGTATGGCTACTACTACAGACCCTATGTTCGTTACACTCACCCCGCTTATTGGTTAACGGACTACATCATTTCAAACAGTCTTTCTGCATCCTATGCAAGCGCGCAGGCTCGTCGTGCTGAGCTTGAGCGTGAACGTGCTGAGCTTGCCAATGCACAAGCACAAGCAACGCTTGCTCAGGCGCAGGCAACATTGGCTCAAGCCAACGCTGCTCAGCAAGCTGCTTTGAACATGCAGAACTCGCAAATTACTGAAGAAATGAAAGAGCAAATCAACAAGCAAGTGGCTATGGCAATTCAAGCACACAAAGAGAAAACCTCTTTGACTGTTGAGCAAATTGCAAGAAACCCCAAGCTTCGAGAAGAGTACATCTTCGTTGTTTCTGATGAATTGGAAACGCAGTTGGCTAACGATGCGGAATTGACTTGCCCAGTGAACGATGGCGATTTGTTGAAAATTGTTCAGGCGCCAGACACCGCTGATGCACAGCCAATTGTGACTGTTGAAGTTGTGAATTCCAAAAAAGGTAGCTGCCGCCCAGGCGTTCGTTTCAACATTGCAGTACAAACTCTGCAAGAATTCCAAAACGATTTCACAGAAAGAGTTGAGGAAGGTATTATGAAGATGAAGGCCGATCCTTCACTTCCACAAATTAGATAATTTGTGACTGAGTAGAAATAAAAAAGGCCTGGTTCCTGAAGAGGGAGCCGGGCCTTTTGTTTTTTGCGACGCAATCATTGTTAAGGGGCGTCACTAAAAGTTCATTTGCTTGCGGTAGCTTCTTAATTCCTCAAATAAGGTGTTCTGGTTGAGGCTAAGGCAGATTCCGTTCTCCACTACGACTGCCCCATCACAGATGACCGTTGTGACCTCAGATCCGTTAGCTGAGTAAACAAGGGCGCTGCTGACGTCATGCAAGGGTTGTAGGTGTGGCCTGTTTAAATCAACCAAAATCATGTCTGCACATTTTCCAACTTCAAGACTGCCAATGTCTTTTTCCATATGCAGCGCCTCTGCTCCGCGAATGGTGGCAAGCTCAAGCATGGTTACGGCGCTGATGGCCGCACTATTGAGGTTGGCTAGTTTTTGAAGTTTTGCGCCTGTGTCCATTTCTGAAAAAAGAGAAAGATTGTTGTTGCTTGCACAGCCGTCTGTGCCAAGCCCAAGTAAGACCCCGTCTTGAAGCATTTGGGGAATGTTGGCTGCGCCAACACCAATTTTCATATTGCTCTCTGGGTTGTAGATGGCGCCGGTTTTTGTTTTTGCCAGAAGGGCTCGATCGTTTGGTGTGAGGTGCACACAATGTGCGAAAATTGAGCGCGGTTCACTCATCAACCCCAGTTTGTGCAGACGCTCAACAGGTGTGCATCCATGTTGTTTGTTTTGCCCTTCAAACTCTTCTGTGGTTTCTGAAACATGGATTAGAAGTGGGATGTTTTTTTTCTGAGCGTAAGAAAAAGATTTTTTCAGAGTGTCATCAGAGCAGGTGTAGGGTGCGTGTGGCGCAATGGCTGGCGTTACGCGAGATCCTTTGTGCAAATATTTTTCACACATGCGGTCTAAAATTTTATAATTGCTGTCATCCTGCGCCCTGTTGTCCGGTGCGGGAAAATCAATGGCAGATTCGCCCACAATTGCGCGCAGGCCAGATTTTTCAATGGCCGCCGCTGTTTCTTCTTGGAAATAATACATATCTACAAACGTCGTGCTTCCGGCAAGTGCGGATTCCAACAAAGAAAGTTCTGTACCAATGCGGACAAAGTCTGGGCTTACTAGGCGCGCCTCAAGAGGGAAAATAATTTTATTGAGCCATTCTCCAAAGGGGAGGTCGTCGGCCATTCCTCGGAGCATGCTCATGGCCAGATGTGTGTGGCCGTTGATTAGTCCCGGCATAAGGATTTGGTTTTTTCCGAGAATTGTTTTTTTTGCTTGAATGTTTTTTGCAGCTGAGGCGGAGCCCGTCCAGGAAATTCTGCCGCCATTCACGGCAACAGCAACGTTGTTCTCCACTCGATAATTGCCCTTTTGCATGGGCAAACAAATGTCGGCAAAGACAAGAAGGTCGGCAGAGTTGGGAGGAGTGGTCATGCTTTAAATTCTGCCTCATTCTCTGCGAAATGGAAAAGTGCTTTCACAAGGAGTGCTGCAATTTTTTTCCCTTCAGCTTCTACTTCTGTGTGATCCAGTGCTTGTCCTGTGAGGCCTGCGCCCAGGTTGCTAATAAAAGAGCAGCCAGAAAACGTTGCGCCCATGTAGCGTAGCTGTAGAGCTTCCCAAACCGTAGACATGCCAACCGCGTGCAATCCCCAGCTGTGAAACAAGCGAACTTCGGCAGGGGTTTCATAGCTTGGGCCAAGGCATCCAAGGTAGTTTCCTTCGTGCGTGGTAATTCCCTGCGACTTCAACGCCGCAGCCAGGTGATCGCCAAGAGTTTTGTCCCAGGCCGTTGTCATGTCCGGAAATCTTGGGCCAAGAAGTGCACCGCTTTCGCCAACTTGGTTGTGTCCAAATAACGGATTTTTTCCTGTGAAGTTGACGTGGTCACGTATAATCATCACAGAGCCAGGTTTAAAGTCTGGTGTTAGTGATCCAGAAGCATTGGTTAAAATGAATTTTTTTGTCCCCGCCTGGAACGCAGAGGTTAATGGCTGAACGACATCGCGAGGTTCAAGCCCTTCATATCCGTGGAGACGGCCAACTTGAAAACAGATGCTGTTTCCTGTTTTTTTATGTTTAAAATAGCGAAATACTCCTGCATGCCCAGGCGCCGTCGCAGAAGAAATGTTTGGCACCTCAGAAAATTTTAAAGTGCCGCAAGGCTCCCAGGAACTTTGCGAGCTCAAATTTTCAAAAGCACTGCTGAGGCCAGAGCCTAAAACAAAATGTATGGAAGGTGCAGAAATAGTAAACTCTTTGAATTTTTGTTTAAAGAACTGTGCGCTCATGGTCGAACTTCCTCAATGACAAGTTGTTGAGTGTTTTGGATGATGGATGAATCTGGCGCTGCGCCTTTAACTGTAAAAGCATCGCGCAAATTGTTTTCTAGCGAATGAAATTGTTCTGCCGTGTGGAGGTGAGCTTCAAGCAAAGGGGTTCCTGGCTCCACGCTGTCACCAACTTGGCAAAGAATTTCGTATCCTGTGGTGGGATCAATTTTATCACTCGATTTTTGTCTTCCCATGCCAATATCAAAACCAAGCAAGGCCAATTTCTTGGAATCAATGCCGTGTAGATACCCTCTTTGGTTGGACTTTACTAAGAAAGTAAGTTCAGCTTTGGGCAATTTTTGCTTCCAGTGATCAATGGCCCCTTGAGCTGTTGCCATTTTGTTAAATAGCTCAAGTGCTTTTCCGTTTAGCAAGGTGGCGCGCGCCTGCTCTTCTGCTTGTTTGCGATTGTTTAAAAAGCCGCTAAGCAAGGCTAGCTGCACCACTTGCTCAACGCATAGGTCGACAAGAGGCTTAATAATGGATTTTTGTTTTTCATTTTTATACTGGTTCGAAAGAATCATCAGCGATTCCTTGACCTCAACAGCGTTTCCAACAAATGCGCCAAGTGGCTCTTCCATTCTTGTCACAAGGGCAACGGCTTTCATTCCCGCAAGTGTTGCGACTCGTACAAGAGACTGCGCAAGTGCTTTGGCTTGTGCGTGAGTTTCCATAAAGGCGGCGTTGCCACATTTCACATCAAATAAAATGGCGTCGACACCTTCGGCCCATTTTTTTGAAACAATGGATGCGGTGATTAAGGGGATGTTTTCAATTGTCGCAGAAACATCTCGAAGAGCGTAGAGTTTTTTATCGGCAGGGCAGAGGTCGTCAGCTTGGGCCATCATCACTGTACCGACATCCTCAAGGCAGGCGACCATTTGCGGCGTTGATGGGTACATGCTGAACCCAGGGATGGATTCTAGTTTATCAACTGTTCCACCGGTGTGGCCTAGGCTTCGCCCGCTCATCATGGGAATTTTCATGCCCATGGCTGCGGCTATGGGGGCAACAATAAGAGAGACTTTGTCTCCCACGCCACCCGTGGAATGTTTGTCTACAAAAACAGCCGATTTCAAAGAGGGACTCAGCTCCCTCCATTGAAAACTTCGCCCGGAGTTTTTAATGAAGGTGGTCAACGCTACGGTTTCTTCGCTGGTCATGCCCTTAAGATAAGAAGCCATCAACCATGCTGTAATTTGATAGTCAGGAATTGTGCCGCGAGAGAAACCCTCAACGAGAAACTGCATCTCATTTTTTTCCAAAGCCTTGCCATCGCGTTTCTTGCGAATCAGCTCAGTGACTAGATAGGACATCAACCCCCAACTTTTCTATAAGCGAACTGGCTTTGCTTGCTCCGTTTAAGCGCTTAACTTCATGGCCTAGGCCAAGAGCTTCTAAGCTTAAACGAGCGATGGTGAAAAATCCATCAAGCTGCCCAAGAGATTGGGGTTTGAAATGTTTGTTTCGGCTATAGACCATCAAAGGGACATTTTCTCGTGTGTGGTCTGAGCCTTCGTGTGTGGGATCGTTGCCGTGATCGGCCGTTAAAATGAGAAGGTCGTCTTCTGTACACTCGGCTTCAATTTTTGGAAGGAATTGATCAAAGTACATCAAAGCTTCGGCGTATGTTTTAGGGTTTCTTCTGTGGCCATGAAGCTGATCAAAATCAATAAGGTTGGTAAAAATTAGACCGCGCTGGCCCTTGGTTTGTTGCATGAACTTTACGGTGGAAGCAAGGCTTGTTTCGTTGCGTCCGGTGTGGTCGACAAGGTTCACTGAGCGATGAGCAAAAATATCTTCTATTTTGCCAACGCCAGCAACAAAGCACTGATGCTCGCGAAGAATGTCGAGCATGTTTGGTTGCGGGGGCGGAACACTTAAATCGCGCCTGTTTTCTGTGCGCTTAAATTGTCCGGTTTTCTCACCAACAAAGGGTCGCGATATGACTCGGCCAACACCCAGGGGGTCCATGTACTTTCTTGCCGATTTGCAAATGTTGTTTAGGCGATCAAGGCCAAAATGTGTTTCAGAACAGGCAATTTGCAAAACGCTATCGCCAGACGTGTAAACAATGGGCTTGCCAGTGCGAATATGCTCTTCCCCAAATTCGTCCAGAATGGTTGTGCCAGAGGCTGGTTTGTTGCCAAGCCATCCAGGAAGGTTGTTGTCTTTGCACCAAGACTGCAAAAGTGAATCTTCAAAACCCGAGGGGAAAACGGGAAATTCTTCTGTTAGGAGGTTGCCCGCAATTTCCCAGTGACCTGTGGTGGTGTCTTTTCCGGGGGAAAGCTCGCGAAGTTTTCCAACGGCTGCTTTTGGGTTGGCGACTTTAGTGATGCCAAAGTCTTCAACCAGTTGACCCAGTCCCCAGGCCGACATGTTTGGTAGGGAGTAGTGGCTGAGGTTTTTTTTACACCATTCAGAAATATGAAGCAGCGTATGCGCTTTTTCGTCACCAAATTTTGCAGCATCAGGAGCTGCGCCAACACCAACACTATCTAAAACAATTAAGATCACTCGTTTCATAACTAGGCTTTCTTTTGAGCTAAATATTCTTGAATCATGGAAACAGAGGAAGAACTTCCCACTCGTGTGGCTCCCGCGTCTGTCATTTCTTTAAAGGCGGCATAGGTGCGCACGCCTCCACTGGCTTTAATGCCCATGTTTGGTCCGACGGTTTGGCGAATAAGGCGAATATGATGGGCCGTGGCTCCTGAGGGGCCAAAGCCAGTGCTTGTTTTTACAAAATGCGCACCCGCGTTCACGCAAAGCAAAGACACCGTGCGAATTTCCTCGTCACTCAAGTAGCAGGTTTCAATGATGACCTTTACGGGAAAGGGTGCTGCAGCCTGTACCACTTGGCGAATGTCCTCTTCGACCACGGGATATAGTTTTGATTTCATGGCGCCTAAATCAATGACGGTATCAATTTCTTTTGCGCCATTGGCAATGGCCCACTTGGTTTCGGCGACTTTGTTTGCTGTTGCGTTGGAGCCAAGAGGAAATCCCACAACGGTGATGGGCAGTACAGTACTGCCCTTGAGTTGCTCAACAACAAAGGGAAGCCATCGCGGATTTACGCAAACGGTGCAAAAGTGGTTTGTTTTGGCCTCGTCACAGAGCTTTTTGAAGTCGGCCTCGACGGCGTCTGCTTTCAAAAGGGTGTGATCGATGCGCTTTGCGATTTCAATTCCAGGGACGCTAGACCTATCCATACACTATGAATTAGAAGAGTCTAAGGACGAACGCAAGACATATGCTTGACTATACCTTGGGATGGCCTTTTTACCTGCTCACTTTTATGCTCGCGCTCGTTCTAACGCCTATAATTATTCGTTTTGCGGTCAAATTTCGCTATTTTGATAGTCCGGGTTTTCGCAAAGTTCACAAACGACCCATTCCCAGGCTCGGTGGTGTGGCCATATATTTGTCTTTTTGGGCTGGATGGGGGGTGTTGTGTTTGCAATATCCGCAATTGATTCCTTATGAGGCGTCTTCATCTCTTTGGTACATTTTTTTTGCATCAACACTGATTTGGTTTTTAGGATTGTATGACGATATTTATGGAGCCTCAGCCCCACAGAAGTTGTTTATTCAATCGATTGCTGCAGGAATTGTCATTTATGGCGGCATTGACATCAAACTTTTGCAAAACCCCGTAGGCCACGACGCTTTCTTGCTCTCGCCTTCGGTGAGCTTGTTTTTGACCTTTGCATGGATTGTTGTGGTTTCAAACGCCATCAACCTCATTGATGGCTTGGACGGTTTGGCGGGCGGAGTTTGTCTCATTACCTGTCTGACGATTGCTGTGATTTCTCGTAAATTGGGAATTCCTCACCTTCCCTTTTTATCGCTGTGTTTGGCGGCCGCTTGCCTTGGTTTTTTAATTTTTAATTTTGCTCCTGCACGAATATTTTTAGGCGATTCAGGGTCTCTGTTTTTGGGATTTATGCTGGCCTGCTTGAGCATTTCAGGGACAACAAAAAGATCTACGGCAATTGTGATGTTTGGCCCTCCATTGATTTTAGCCCTTCCTGTTTTGGATGCGGCGTTGGCTGTGTTTCGTCGTTTTCTTGGGGCTGACAACAAGGGCGGGTATAGTCGTTTTTTAAGTCTCTCCAGCTTAATGGAGCGCTTTGCTTCTATTTTCAAAGCGGATCAAGAACACATTCACCACTCTCTTTTAAAAATTGGTCTTAGCCATAGACGGGCCGTTTTAATTTTATACGTGGTGACGACAATTTTGGGAGTCACGGCATACCAAAGCACAGTTAAGGAGCATATGACGGGGACGTTGGTGGTTTTTGCCGTTCTTGCACTGCTTTTAATTTGGCTAAGGAGGAAGGCTTTTCCTCAAGAAAAAAGTGGGATAGTCTCTAAAAAATAAAATGACGAAGAAAAAACGACTCGCAGGACTTTTGTTTTTAGTTTTAAGTCTCACACACCACGTGCAAGGTTTCGCACAAGGCGCTGGTGGCGGAGGCGGCGGTAGCAGCGGCTCGCTTACATCAAGCGTTAGCGGCGACAACATGAGGGAAGCTATTGGCTTAATTATGCTTAGCGGCTTGGTTGGCGGTGTTTTTGGCCTTTCCACTCTTTCATTTTATGAGAAGCCACAAGATCACATCAAAAACATCACTTACGGCGCAGGCGTTGGGGTGATTGTCATGTCTTTGTATTTAACATTTAGTGTGGCAACAACGCCCGTTTCTCCAACGGCATTTGTTCTTCCCTATTTTGATTTAGACTCAGGCGTTTACGGCGCTCAAACCAGTTTGCGCTTCTAGAGCTTGGAGTTGACCCAGGTTAGCGCTTCTATGGTTTGTGGTAGTGACTGATGATCGCTGCAAAACCATTGTGGATCTGTTTTGAAAATTCTCGACACCGCAGTCATGCTCTCCACGGTGACAACACCGTCTCCAGCAACTCCGTAAGTGTCTTTGCATTTGGCGCCGACCATGTAGGCTTTTTCTATGTTGCTAAAAAGCAGAGTGCGGCTTTGGGGGTTGTTTTCAATGGATGCCCATTTTTTGTGAAAGCTGGAGACTTCTTGATATCCCCGGCTGACAACGTTGGGAATGGCAGAGGAAACGCGAGGATCAACCCAACTTAGTTCGGTGTATTTGTCTTGGGCCTCTGGCGTGTAGGTGAAATCTGCAAAACCAGGTTTTGCTTTTTTGTGATGAATCCCAAAAAGTTTTTTTGCTGGTAGTAAATAATAAAGTGAGCGAAGGGTGCCAAGGCGCTCTGGAGCCCAAATGTCTGTGAACGTAAAATGTTTTTTGGGATACCAGAGCAGACGTTGCATTTTGGGGCTGCCTTGAAGAGGCGGATTCATGATGAATGCTGTTTTAACGTGAAGAAGTTTTTCTCCTTCAGCCCATCCGGCCATGGCCTCTAAAAAAATAAGACCACCCATGGAGTGAGTTAGAACATCAAACTCAAGGCGATCCTCAAGAGGGCTTTTGTGTTTTTGCGCAAGATCCATAAGATGCGCGCGCAATTGTTTGGCAAGTTCTGGCACGGGCAATCGCCAATCGTGCGGAAATGTCCAAAAGAGCGATCCGCGCTGTTCAAAAAAAGAGACCAATTTTTCGTAAAGTCCCCAAGACAGACTGGTTGGAAAGAGGTCTAAGCTTCTGAATACGCCAGAGGGTATGACCTGAAAGGCAGATGTCGCGTCCCAATCTTGTCCCGGAAGCAAAAGACGATTTTTATCAAAGCGTAGGTAGTTAACATCGTCGCCCCAAAGTTTTTCGTTGGTTTCTGGTGATTCAAGGTTGGAGCCCATGATGCCGGGAATGAAGAGCAGCGGGCGCTGTAGGGCTTGTGCGCTTTGAGATCCAAGGACCAGGGCAAGCGCTAGGCTAAGAGCCTTTTCTCCAGACAATCGCATCACGATTTTCCTCCTCGCGGATAGTGAGCACTTCTACTCTGTCTTCAAAGACGGCAATCGTGTGCTCAAACTGCGCGGATAGTTTCCCATCGTTTGTTCGAACAGTCCAATTGTCGTCTTCAAGAAAAACATCAGCCTTGCCCATGTTAACCATGGGTTCAATGGTGAAGACCATGCCTGGCTTAATTAACGCGCCGGTTCCTTTGCGACCAAAATGGGTCACGTGCGGGTCTTCGTGGAAGTTTTTTCCAATTCCGTGGCCGCAGTACTCACGTACGACGGTGTAGCCTTTGGATTTTACAAAGGATTCAATTTCAGCCCCGATGTCTCCAATGTGGCCGCCTGGCTTCACGTTTAAAATGCCAAGCCAAAGGGAATCATAGGTTGATTTCACGAGATCTCTTGCTGAGCGGGATGTTTTTCCAACGTGAAAAGTTTTCGAGGTGTCCCCATGATAGCCATGCATGTAAGTTGTGATGTCTAAATTAATGATGTCTCCATCTTTTAATTTGTAGTCATTGGGAATTCCGTGGCAGACGACATCGTTAACGGAAGTGCAAATACTTTTAGGAAAGCCGCGGTAACCAAGAGGGCTTGGTGTAGCTTTGTGCTCAATAATAAATTTGTGGCAGAGATCATTGAGTTCATTGCAGCTGACGCCAACTTGCACATAGGATTCAATATAATTTAAAACCTTGGCTGCGAGCTGACAGGACTCGCGCATCTCACTGATTTCTTCTGGCGTCTTATAATAAATCATAATCCTTATAGATCCTCACGATAGAGTTCGTCTGTCGGAGGATCGTTTGCTTTTTCATCACTACTATTTTCTCGAGATTGGGGCAAATCCGGATTTCCCGTCACGATGATGGCTTTGATGGGTTTGGCGTCTTTTATGGGAGCGCCTTTCTCATCTACGGGAAGCTGTCCGGGCGCGGTTCCTTGAGCGAAGTATTCGAAATAACGCTTTTTTGTTTTAGGCGTGGGAACATCTCCTGTTTCTGCGTCAACCTGTGCTTGAACGACCGATGCAGGAACTTTAAAATCTTCAATAGGCAATCCTTCTGTAGCCTTTTGCATGTACCAAAGCCAAATGGGAGCCGCTGCCTCACCACCAGTTTCATTTCTTCCGATTTGCCTGTCTTCATCAAAACCAATCCAAACACCGGTGATCATTTGTGGAATGTAGCCCACAAACCACGCATCTTTGAAATCGTTGGTGGTTCCGGTTTTCCCTGCTGTAGGACGACCTAAAGGTAAAACAGAGGTGGCGGTTCCTTTCTCGACCACATCCTTGAGCATACTCGTGAGCAAGAAAGCAGTGGAGTCTTTGACAAGAGGTTCTCCCGAAGGAGGCGCGTGCTCTTCCAAAACATTTCCGTCACGATCTTCAATTTTTCGGATGAAGTGAGTGGGAACTTTTTGCCCCTGGTTGGCGAAGACACCAATGGCGCTGACGAGTTCTTCCATGCTCAGTGCTGAGCTTCCTAGGGCAAGAGTCAGGTCAGCATTGAGTGCCGATTTAATTCCCAACTTTTGAGCAAACTCAATGACCGTTGGATATTTCAAGTGCTGAACCATTTTGATGGTGGGAATGTTTCGCGAGTAAGTTAAGGCGTTGCGCATGGTTGTGTCGCCATAGAAGTGATTGCTGAAGTTGTCAGGTCGCCAGACTTTTTCAAGATCGCTTTGCTCGTCAGTGTCGCGATACACAATTGGCGAATCCACAAGAATTGTTGCTGGCGTGAATCCCTGCTCCAAAGCTGCACCGTAAACAATGGGCTTAAAAGCAGAGCCTGATTGTCTCTTGGCTTGTACGGCCCTGTTAAATTGAGAAATGGCGTAATCGTATCCGCCAACCATGGCGCGCATGGCGCCTGAGGGTAGTTCATAACTAATGAGAGCGCCTTGAACTAGCGGTGCTTGTTCCAGGGTGTAGCGAGTGTCTCCTTTGGAGGAAACAGTTTTTGGTTGAACATAAACAACATCACCAATTCTCAATTCGCTTAGCGGGCTTCGAATGACTTTTTCTTCGTAGAGTTCTTCGGGGTTGGCTAGGCTTGCCCATTTGTAATCTTCTGGCTTGATGAAGCCCTTGTTTGTGCCAACGCTAACCACGAGCGATTTTGTTTTGCTGTCCTTGGCCACAACAATGGCAGGGTAGGTTTTTTTTGTTTCCAGTGGCGTGACATTTTCTTCGACTTCGACAAGTTCAAGAGTGCCTTTGGGGGTTAGTAATTTGTAACCGTGAAATTCTTTGACCAGTTCTGCGTGCTGCTTGTTCAGGGCCTTTTGAATTTCTTTTTGATTTTCAAGATGCATTTTGGGTCTGCGGAAGCCCTGTCTTTTATCAACGGCGAGTAGGCCGTTTTTAAGAGAATCTTGCGCAGCCAGCTGAGCCTTGAGGTTCATGGTTGTGTAAACACGAAGACCTGCACCATAGAGCATTTCTTGCCCATACTTTTGAATCACATAGCGCCGCACGTGCTCCGTGAAATAGGGGGCAACTGCGGAGCTGACGTCTTTGTAATCGTAAATTTTCACAGGAGAATTTATGAAAGTGTCGTATTCAGATTTGTTGATGAAGTTTGAAGCCAGCATGCGCCCTAGTACATAGGTTTGTCGTTGCTTGGCAGCTTGAGGATTGGCAATAGGATTGTCGCGACTTGGGGCGCGGGGAAGGCCGGCCAAGATGGCGGCCTCTGGTATGGTTAGTTCTTTTGCACTTTTTCCGAAATAGGTTTGTGAGGCCGCTTCAACACCATAGGCGCCAGAACCCAAAAAAATATGGTTCAAGTAAAGACTCAAAATTTCATCTTTGTTGAGAGCCTTTTCAATTTTAAAGGCCAGAAGCATTTCTTTTATTTTTCGATCAAATGATTTCTCGGGACTGAGCAAAATAGATTTTGCGACTTGTTGTGTGATGGTTGATCCACCCTGTGCAGCGTGACCGGCTTGAATGTTTTTGAGTGCGGCGCTCATGATGCGTACGGGGTTGATGCCGTGGTGATTAAAAAACTCGGCGTCTTCAGCTGCAACAAACGCATTTTTAATGGTGTCCGGTAAATCAGAAACCGTTAATGTTTTTCTTCTCTCAGTGGAGAATTCGCCAATAACAGAGTTGTCGTCGGCCAACACGGTTGTCACAAGCATGGGCTGATAGTTTTTAATGGCGTCCATGCTAGGTAGGTTTCTGGAGTAAACGGCAGTAACAATGATGGCCAGCACAATGCCTGCCAGCAGGCATGACGTTAGGCCAATCACTACAATTTTAAATGTTCTTAGACCTTTGGACATGACAGAAGAATAATATAACATTGAATACCATGAGCGTGCATGTCGTAGAGAGAGTGAGAAGCGTCAGAAACTGGTCGCTAGTTTTGCTGGCAGGATTGTTGTTTTTATCTTGTAAAAAAAGTACGGAGAACGTGAGCGAACTTAAGGTGCTTCGTTACCCTCTTGGGTCATGGCCGCAAAGCATTGAACCTGCGTTTGCGGACACGGGAGTCTCCGTTTTTTTGCTGCGACAAATTGGAAGCACATTGTTGAAGTATGGAAATGATTACGGCTTTTTGCCTGCAGATGCGCGTGAGTTTTCTTGGGATAAGTCCGGACAAAAATTAACACTCCGCCTACAAGACGGCTTGGTTTGGACTGATGGCGTTGAAATCAAGGCCTCGCATTACAGAGATTCCATTTCCTATGCGCTAAGTGCTGAGACCCCTAGTTTTTTGGCTGATCTTTTTTTTGAAATAAAAGGCGCACGTGAAATTAAGCAAGGCAAGGCTCCAATAAGCAGCTTGGGTGTTCGAGCCAATGATGCCCAAAAAACGCTCGAGATAGATGTGCTCACACCCTTCTCTGGGAAGACACTACATTCTTTGGCTTATGTTATTTCCTCTCCCATTCGCCTTGATCTCATGAAACAACATGGAAACGCTCGGTGGATGCTTCCGCAAGACGGGCGTCCGGGAGTTTCCTCGGGCCCATTTTTTATTTCAGAATTTCAAAATGATCGCCGCATTGTTTTGATGAAAACTAAAAAAGAAGAAGGCTTTTTTGAGAGCGTGGACATGCCTTTGGTGAAAGACCCCAGTACCGCTTTGGCAATGTATGAGAAGGGCGATTTGGATGTGCTCTCAGAATTGCCGGCAACTCTTATGAAAAAACTTTTAAAAAGACCAGACCTGATTTCAGAGCCAGGGTTGGCAACTTATATGATTGGCTTTTCACTTAAAAAGGGAAGCGTTACTCGGGATGTTCATTTAAGAAGAGCGCTAGCACTTTCTATAGATTACCCGGATATTCCAAGAATTATTGGTGGTGATGCGCTTGTGGCAACAGGGTGGGTTCCTCCACGATTAATCCCTAGCCCCGCTCCCAAAGAACTTGCTGCTAATTTGGAAAAAGCTAAGGAAGAATTTGCTTTGTGGCTGGCTAAAAAAGAACATGGGCACGGCAAAAAAGAGAATCAAAATAAAAAAAATGAAAGCATTAAATTGTTTATCAATGGAGGGGATCGCCACCAGCTTATTGCTGAGCGTGTTGCCAACACCTGGCGCTCGGCGTTTGGGATTAACGTTGAAATTGAACTTATGGAATGGAAGGGATTGGTGAATCAAATTAAAAATGACACACCTGCCTTGTACCGATATGCGTGGACAGCGGTTTACCCAGACCCGCTGTTTTTTTTGGAGCTATTTTCCACAGGAGCACTCAATAATTTTGGTGCGTGGTCGAACCAAGAATACGACGCACTTTTAAGTGTGTTGTCGCGAACGCCTGTTGAGAAAAGAGATGCTGTTTTTTGGGAAAAACTAAGTCGTGCACAAGAAATTTTAGTGCGCGAAGACCCCGCATTAATTCCCATTTATCACTACACTAAGCAAGTTTTGCTGAAGCCAAGCGTTGAAGGCTGGGCCACAGAACCTACAGGATGGGTTGTGCTAAAAAATCTTAGGCGCAAGAAAGCAAATTAACCAAAGCTATTAACGCTGAGGAATGAAGTTTAATTTCTTGATTTTCTTTTGAAAGGTTTTCCAGGTGAGGTTGGTGTTGTCCACGAACTGAATAATTTCTGCGCCAAATCCCGCAGGGCCCTTTGGTGTTTCTTGTGAGCGAATCCAGCGCACACGAGAAATTCCTTTTACGGGCTCGTTAGTCTCAGGCAAAAGAAAGTGAAAACCAAGCCATGCACCAACTTTTGGAATTCCTGGAGGTGAGCAAAAAAAGCCCATCTCTCCAAAATTTAGTTTGGGTAGATCGAGTGGTTTTTCTGGAATGGGTAAATTTGCAGGAACACCCTCTTGTGGTTTTGTGCGCTCAGCAAAATCGCCGCCGTGGACAAATCGCGCAAGCTCGACGATTTCCTTAAGCATAAAGGGTTTTTTAAACATGGCGCAGGCCCCTTTGTTGTAGGCGTCTTCTGGGTCAATTTCTGAAAACGCACTGATGAAGGCAAAGGGAGGTACCGTGATTTCTTGTTTAACGAGTTCTTCAATCCACGCAGGGCCGGAGTATTTTCCAGGCATTCGGACATCAGTAAGGATCATGGAGCAGCGTGAGTCCGAGGAGGCCTCAATGTTTTTAAACTTAATCAGCGCCATATCCCCGTTGTTTGCCGTGATAACTTTGAATTTCTTAGACTGCAGCTCGCTCTCAATGAGTTCGCAGAGGTCTGGTTCGTCATCCACAACCAAAATGCAAGGCTGCTTTTCTTTTGCTTCTTGTGGAACAGGAGCTTCCTCAGATTTTTTAGGGTCGGGAGTTTGCGACATAACTTAAGCTCAACATTGCCTTTCTATACTTGTGCAGAAGGAAGCGTAGCTTTAGCTGCCTCTGCAAGACCCGCATCAACGTAAATTCCGGTGTACGCACTTTCCTCTAAAGCCTCTCTTGCGGCTTTAGCAACACTCTTGGCATCAATGCCGTGATAGGCATAAATGTCAGAGGGGCGGCCCGATTTACTGTGTTTTTTTACAGCCAATGTTTTCTGAAGAGTGCCAACACAGCTTCCTATGTTATCTAGCAATCCCGGCTCACCATCATGAACACTGACCACGGGTATTCTTCGGCCTCCGAGAGCTAAAAGTTTAGCGCCGCCCACAGCGTCAGCGCTAAATTTATCATTTGGCGATGGGCCATAGAGCGCAGGAGGGTAAGAAACCGTTGCGCCGTTTCCTTGCGATGCACCTTTTTTATTAAAATTAATGTAAAGATCGCCCGTAATCCCAAGGTTTTTTCGTAAGTGTTGGAATTGTGTTTTTTCTGCCAAAGGCCCCAGCAGCAAATCAGAGTTGCTCACTTGGATGACGTTGGCGAAGATGCCCTCTTTGAGTAGTTCATCTGACGCAAGGAGTGCTTCTGTAACTAAGGCGCCCATGGCAAAAATGTGAACAACATTTTCACTGGGGTGGTAGCCGGGTGCTCCGCGATAATCGACAAGGTAATAGCCTCCTTGCAAACAATCCACACGCGTAGCCTCAAGGATGGCTTGGTCGGTCTGTCCCTCAAATCGTCTGTGCTTTTTAAGGCGCGCCAAAAACTCTTTTTGCTCAAGCGCGCGTGTCACGCCACGAATGACAACAGAGCAGCGCCCTGCGTTTCCGTTGGGGCTGTCCTTGCCTTCAACAAAAGAAATAAGGTGGCGACGGATGCTCTCTGTAATAATCCAATCAAGTTCAAGAGCGTACGCAGGTTCCCACGTAATCATGTTGGCAATTTGAATGTCGCTCTTCCAGGCGTGCTGGGCGCCTTCAGGAGAAAGGGTTACGCCTGCGGGTGTGCCCACCAAAATAAAACTGGAATTCCAGTAGCAGTTGTAAAAGAGCTGATCGAGTGCGCGTTTAATGAAGAAGTCATAAACGGTCATCATTGGAATAAAGGGCACACCAACTTTGTCGCCCATTTTTCCGTACGATCCAACGGCCGTCATGGCGTTGCCTTCGGCAATGTCAAAACGCAAATGCTTGGATTGGAATTTTCTTGAGGGAACAATGTCTGGAGATTTGGTGTCTTTGACTCCGTATTGAGTTTCGAAATCGGCAGATTCAGGGCCAAAAATACGCCCATCAATCGCGGCGTTTAGGTTTGTGGATGTTGCCACGTCTGGGGCCATGGTTAAAAACAAATCGGCAGCAACTTTCCAGCGACGCTCTTCTTCAGTGAGAGGCTTGCGTCCAATTTTTTGAGCGGCAGCATCATCAAGGGGAGTGTCAGCAATACGACTAAGCTTTGCTGAAATTTGTCCCAGCATCCATTGCGTGTGCGCAAGTGGAACCATTTTTAAATTGATGCCGACTTCAGTTGGAAATTTGTCCAAGGCATTGGTGTTCTTGAGTTGTACTTTGATGTTCTCGATGTTTTGTTTTTTTTGTTCTTGGCAAGTTTGAATGCCGTTCCAGAGCCATTCGCCACGAGCTTTTAGGTACTGCCCTTCTGGTGAGGAGGCATCAAAATGCTCGAATGAAAAAAGATCGGCGCTGTTTAGGCCAACATTTTTTCTTAGCTCGCGCACTTCGTCTTCTTCGAGCATGGCAGAGTGGTTTGTGGATTGAGCCGCACAACGAAGGTTCCACCCTTTCACGGTGTGGGCGACAATCATGGTAGGTTGCTCTGGATCTCCTTTTGAAGTTTCAAAAGCATCAATGATGGTGGGGAGATCGTGACCGCCGAGATCATGCAAGAACGTGCGCATTTGTTTTTCATCTAGCGAGCGGAGCGCTTGCTCGGCGCCCTTGTCGTAGCGGGCAAAAGCTTCAAGAGTTGTTTTGGCATCATTTTTAAAGAGCAGGGCTTGGAATTCGTAGTCGGAAATGGCGGTTTCAATGACATGCTTAAGCGCCTCTCCTTGTGAGGACGCCCCAAAAATTTTATTGCGGAAACTTCCATGGCGAAGCTGCACAACATTCCAGCCGGAAGCTGCCGCAGTTTTTTCAATGCGGTCATTGTCTTTTCCGCCAAGCGCGTCTTCGTTAAGAATGCGGTCTCCGTCCAGGGACTGACGGTTGTAATCAACAATCCATGTGACATTACCAATGCCTCGCTCAGAAACCTCAGGCAAAACTTCCATTAAGGAGCCTTCACGATATTCGGAGTCCCCCATCAAACACCAAAAATGTGGTGTGGTGGGAATGGCGAATTCTTTAACATGGGCAAGCTGAAGCGCGTGCGCAAGATAAACGGCGTTTACAGGAGGAATTCCTACAGAGCCTGAGGGGAAAAAGTTCCAACGGTCCGGATCAAAGTCAGAGTGATAGCTTTGGAATACGGGCTCGCCTTTGTGAGAAAAGTGGCGCAGGTTTTTCATGGATTGTCTTGCGCGCTCATCGCTCATGCGTGAACCGTCGGCTTCGGCAAACAGACGCATTAAATAATTGTTCGCGTGGTCTGTTGGTGAGGCGTGTGGCTTAACGGCAATGTGATCTTGTGGATTTTTAACCACCATGTGGAGCGCGGAAAGCAAATGAAGTGCGGAGCTACAGGCGGAAGGGTGTCCACCAATCTTTGGGTCGCCCTTTTCAACATCATCTCTAGCGTTTGCTAAATAAATCATGGTCATGGCGTGCGCCTGAACTCTGCGAACAATGGAGTCGAGAATTTTTAGGTCAGGACGTGCGGGTGCTTTGGGAAGATGAAATTGATTTTTTGCCATAAGTAGCGAATTTTATATATCCTTTTGGGCCTATTACAAGCGTGAAATCGCCAAAAATGCGTTTCATCAGCTTACGGTGGGTAATTTCTGTTTGTGAAAAGACAAGAAATGAATTTTCTTAAATTTTTCCTAGATTTCTGCTGCGACTTATAGCATACAAGGGGGTCTCTTGTTTTAGGTGCGTCCTCATCGTCTAGAGGCCTAGGACACCTCCCTTTCACGGAGGTAACCGGGGTTCGAATCCCCGTGGGGACGCCAGTTTTTTAGGGTCATTTGGGTTACAATCTTCTTATGAATCTCCAACAAATTCGTACGACTGAACTTAGAAAGGCCCTTAGTCGATTAATTGAAGCTTTGGCAGCTCCAAAAAATGATTTGGTTCGCGATTCAGTCATTCAAAGGTTTGAATTTACTGTTGAGCTGAGCTGGAAACTTCTCCAACGGTTTTTAAAGTCTAGTGGAGTCAGTGAAGAACTGACCCCTAAATCTGTATTTCGAGAAGCCGCTCGTTTAAATCTAGTCAGTGACCCAGAATCCTGGATTCATTTTATAAATGAAAGAAATTTATCGAGCCACACCTATCAAGAGGCACTTGCTGAACAGGTTTTTGAGTCAGCAAAGAAGCTTCCTCCTTTTGTTGAAGAGTTAATTTTAAAAATTGAAGCGCAATTAAAATGAAGTTTGGATTGAAATCCGCTCATTGGAAAATCATTGAAGATTTGGTGCTAAGGCCAATACATGGCCTTAGCGGGAGCGTTTTTGTTTTTGGATCTCGAGCGCGCGGGGATTTTAAAGAGTTTTCAGATTTAGATTTACTAATTCGAGGAGACATTTCACCAATACTGGTTTCAAAAATAAAAGATGATCTAGAGGAAAGTAATTTGCCCATAAAGGTCGACTTGGTTTTAGAAAAATCAGTAGCAGAATCCTATAAAGAGAATATTTTAAAAGATTGCGTTAGCGCAACTTTATCCACCTAAAGTTTTTAGATTATTCGGCGCTGGCCATATGTCGAATTGAATCTTTTTGGACCCATCAAGTCGTTGCTAATGAATCGATTTTCGGATGGCATCAAAATACGGGGCCATTTGTGGACGAGGGTACCACGCCAAGGCGTGGCGAATGTCTAGGTGTTGGCCCTCGTTTAAAACGGCAATGTTGGCATGCTTGGAATATTGTTCGGCAAACTCTTTGGTTAAAACGCCATAACCTAGTTCGTGGTTTAGCATTTCAAGCAAGGCTTCGTTGTTGTTTACAAAATGGCGCCCGCTTAGAGCAAATGAGAGCAGTTTGAATTTTTTTAAGTAGTCGTGAGTTGTTGTGTCCGAAAAGTTGAAGTCAATGATTCTCTGAGTGGAGACAATGTCTTTTAGGGGGCGAAATTTCCACTTTTTGTTGGCCACCAAAACATACTGCTCAGGGCGCAGTAATTTGCTATCCATTTCTCCTGAGACTTCCTCTGGTGGAATAATGGCAAATTGGCATTTCCCAGACCTCAAGGCGTCGGCAGCCGAGCGCTCATCAGAAATTTCAAAGCTGCTTAGCACATTAGGAAATAGCTTAAGCACGGCTATGGTTTGGTGGATGATTCGCGTGCGCATGATGCTGGTTGGACCCATAATACAAACGCGAACCTCGGCCTGCGTTCCGGCCCCTCTTATTTTTGCAAGAGTTTCTCCTTCAAGGTCGCGCACGGTTTTGCAATATCTGTAGAGAGCTTCTCCTTCTTGGGTCAGCAGCATTCCTCGTCGTGATCTAATGAACAAAGTTGCTTGAAGCTGTGATTCAAGAGAGCGAGTTCGTTGCGTAACTCCTGTCTGTGTGATGCCAAGAAGTTTTGCAGCCGATTGAACTGTTTTGCTTTGAACGATGGCCATAAACGATTCTAGGTTGGGTCCAAGTAAACTCATTTAAAATTATAGATACGCGACTATTATGAATTATTCAACAGTTCGTTATCTCGCTAAGGTGAGCGGTATCAGAAGGAGATAAAAAATGAAAACACTGAACGTCTTAGCCTTTGCCTTAACCTCAGTCATTGTTTCGAACAGCGCATTTGCGAGCTGTTGCGTGATAGAGGGAAAGAAGCGCTGTGGCCGTATTTGCATGTCGAGAAGTGATGGGGAATTGTCAGCTACGCCAACGCTTGTAGGCTGTCATCGGCATCGCAGCGAGCTCTGTTGCGATACGCACGGCAGGTTGCTTGACCTTAAGTCGGAATACGTTGAACAAACAGCCTTTTTAAAACAAAAATAAGGAGCGGCTTAGTCACTATAAAAAAAGCCCCGCAAAACTTAGTTAAGGTTTCGCGGGGCTTTAAACTAGTTATGATGAGCCAAAATGGCTTAGTCAGAACGAACTACTTTGAGCAGTGCTCAAGAGTTTCCAATAAGCCAATCAACGTTCTTCTTGTTGCTTGAGAGTTGCCGCCCTCGAGGTTGCCAAGCGCGCCACGAACTTTGTTCATGTAGTTGCGCTCAGAGCACATTTGTCGACCGCGACGGTAGGTGAGTTCTCTAAAAGGAGCTGTTTCAATGCAGCTAATTTTTGTAGAATCAAAAGACATGGATTTGCAAATCGCCAAGCCCGCGGGATAAATATCTTTATTGTGAATTTTGCTCATGCAAGCAGTTTTGTTGGAGTCAAAAGAAAGCGAAGTGCAGAGCTCAAGCGCGGGTGCAGAGAACAAGGCGTTGGCATTGTTTTTTAAACAATCAATTTTTGAGGAATCAAAAGAAGCTTTTTTGCAAACAGCAGGAATCAAGTCATCAACAAACTCCACTTGTGAAAGTATGTTCATGCATGTTGCTTTGTTGGAATCAAAGCTTAGTTCTTGGCAAATGCGAAGTGCGTCGTCCATGCCTGTTGGGTGTGTGGCAAGAGCTGCAGAAGTTGCAAAAATGCCAAGTAATAATGCGAGTTTTTTCATAGGGGTCCTCCGTTTATTGGCCAGCCATGGCCGTGTTTTGGTATGAGGACGTCCTAGTTTTTTTGGGGCGAATGAGTCAAGAAAGTTTCCTGCTCTCGCCCCATGGGAAAGGGCTTATATCAAGGAATGCTGATGGTGGCGCCTTGGCGTTGGCCAGCCATTTTGACTTGCACAGATTTGCTTCTGCCGTCTTGGAGCTTGGCTGTAACAACGTAGTTTCCGGGGTCTAAAACCTTGAAAAAATGACCATTTGGATTGGTTTTAAAGGCGCGCTCTCCTCTTGTGCGCTTGATGGTATCAATGTCAATTTCGGCAGAAACAGGCCGTCCAGTTTTGGCATCAACAACAGTTACGCGTAAGGTGTTTTGGTTTAAGCGCTTTAAAAAATGTTGCCAAGCTATGCGGTGCTTTTTCAGTGTTGGCTCGCGAATTTCGTAACTTGGTTGGAAGGATTGGTTCACTTCCAAAGTATAAGAAAGCGCGCCGTGAGCTGAGTACATGTGGCCAATGGCGTCTCCATCGACAGTGTACAAAACCTCCCAGACGGTTCCGGGTTTGTAAAAACCCTTGCCGCTATCTGTTGGAAGTAGTGAGGCAAGTTCCTTGCCCACTTTGTCGATCAATTCTTTTTCGGGAGTGTACTCTCCTTGGCAGCCATAAGGGTAAAGCACAAGTTCACTGTAGGAGTGATAGGAAATGTATCCAATGGGTTGAATGGCGTCAGCCAAACGAATAATGGCTTGCGTTTCTGGTTCGCTGCCGTGAGCGTGACCACGGTAAGTCTCGCTAGATTTTGTACCAGAGGAACCGTTGCACTGACCCCAGCGATGAGGATAGTTGCGGTTCACATCTACACCGTGAACGCTTCCTCCTTCGGCTCGCGCATTTTTTCTCCACCAGTTATCCGAGCTCCACACAATGCTGTTTCCGTCCACGTTCATCATGGGGACAACCCAAATATTCATGTCGGCAACCATTCTTCTGGCTTGCGCAAATCCACGTTGAGCACCCAGCAAAAGACTCTCGGCAATGTCGACAACAATTTCTGGAGTCATAACTTCGCGAGCGTGGTGCATGCCATCAAAAAGTACGCTTGGTTTTTCGTAGTAGTCACGGTTTTTCAAATCAGGAGTTGTTGAAATGAGCAGCGCCATGATGGGGCGACCTTGCACAGATTTGCCAATGGTTTCAAGACGAGTGATTTGCGGATACGCCTTGTTGAGCGCTTGTAGTTTTGCAAGAACTTTGTCTGGGTTTAGATAGCGAGGGTCAACGCCCTCTTGGGGATTAGAACCAGAAATACGATTTTCAATAACTTTTCCACGCAGCCCCTTGGACTGAAGAAAATTCAACCCAGCCTGAGAGGTGATGACCTCAATTTCTTTGTTTTGAAAGTTCATTCCAGGCACATCAAAATTGTTTTGGTTTAACCAGCCAGCAAGTCTTGAGAGGTCCTGATGCGTGCTGTTTGGATGGATTTGTATTTTAAAGCGAATGAGCGATGCGCGAGAGGATGGAATGCGAGCTGAAAAGTATTTGCTGGCCGATGCAGCCCCCAACGTAAGAACCAAAAGACCCGCGCCAACGAGGAGTTTTACTTGTTTTTTTGATTTCATTTTTAATGATCCTTCTTAAAGTGCTGCCAGTATTTCGTTAAAGGTTTTGCTTGGGCGCATGGCATGCGAGAGTTTCTCAACGGAGGGGTTGTAATACCCGCCAATGTCCACTTTCTTTCCTTGAACCTCAGTTAATTCTTTTAATATGCTTGATTCTGCGGCTGCTAGTTTTTGCGCGACGGGTGTGAATTTTGCTTTCAGTGCGGAGTCCTTGCTTTGTTCGGCGAGGGCCTGAGCCCAGTACATGGCCAAATAAAAATGACTACCGCGATTGTCGAGCTCCCCAACCTTGCGGGCTGGTGAGCGGTTTTCACTAAGGATTTTTCCGTTAGCTTTGTCGAGGGCTTCGGCCAAAACAAGAGCGCGCTCGTTTTGTTGTTTAGCCCCCAAGTCTTCCAGTGAAACCACTAGAGCTAGGAATTCTCCCATAGAATCCCAGCGCAAATAATTTTCCTCAACGAACTGCTGAACATGTTTGGGTGCAGATCCTCCGGCGCCAGTTTCAAACAATCCGCCTCCATCAAGAAGGGGAACGATGGAAAGCATTTTTGCGCTTGTTCCTAACTCTAAAATGGGGAACAGGTCGGTGAGATAATCCCGCAACACGTTTCCAGTTACAGAAATTGTGTCTTGTCCTTTACGAATGCGTTCAAGTGAAAAGTTACACGCTTCAACAGGGGACATGATTTTAATTTCAAGCCCTGAGGTGTCGTGATCTTTTAAGTAGGTGTTCACTTTCTTAATAAGCTCAGCATCATGAGCGCGCTTGGAGTCGAGCCAAAAAATAGCAGGTGTTTTGGTGGCGCGCGCGCGGGTGACGGCAAGTTTTACCCAGTCGCGAATGGCAATGTCTTTGGTCTGGCACATGCGCCAAATGTCGCCTGTGTCGACCTTGTGACTCATTAAAACATTTCCACCGGCGTCCACAACGCGAACCGTTCCTGCGGAAGTCATTTGAAATGTTTTGTCGTGAGAGCCGTACTCTTCAGCCTTTTGTGCCATCAAGCCAACGTTAGCCACGCTGCCCATGACCCGTGGATCAAAGGCGCCGAATTTTTTGCAGTTATCAATGGTCGCTTGGAACACGCCGGCGTAGCAACGATCTGGAATAATGGCTTTGGTGTCTTGGAGTTTTCCGCTAGCGTCCCACATCTTTCCTGAAGAGCGAATGCACGCTGGCATGGAAGCATCAACAATGACGTCTGAGGGCACATGAAAATTACTAATGCCTTTGTCGGAATCCACCATGGCCACTGCCGCACGAGTGGAAAAAGTTTCTTGAATCATCTGGGTGATTTCTTTTTGCTGTGACTCAGGTAGTTTTTTAATTTTAGCGTACACATCGCCAAGACCATTGCGAGGGTCAACGCCAAGTTCAGAAAACGTGCTTTGGTATTTTTCAAAGACAGCTTTGAAGTACACGGTCACGGCATGGCCAAACATGATGGGGTCAGAAACTTTCATCATGGTTGCTTTTAGATGCAAGGAAACTAAAATGTTTTGCTTTTTGGCATCGTCAATGGACTGCTCGTAAAATGAGCGAAGCGCTTTGATGCTCATGGTGGAGGCATCAATAATCTCATTAGCCTTTAGCGAAAGTTTTTCTTTAAGAACGGTGCTTGCGCCAGATTCTGCAATAAATTCAATTTTGACATCGGTTGCCTGACCCAACGTTACGGATTTTTCACTAGAGTAAAAGTCACCATCAGACATGTGGGCAACATGTGATTTGGAATCTGCGCTCCAGGCGCCCATGGAGTGAGGGTTTTGTTTGGCGTAATTTTTTACAGGGCCTGCAACGCGCCTATCGGAATTTCCCTCGCGCAAAACGGGGTTTACGGCACTTCCTAAAACTTTGGAATATTTTGCTTTGATTTGTTTTTCTGCATCGGTCTTGGGATCTTCGGGAAAATTGGGAACGGCAAATCCTTGCGATTGAAGTTCTGCAATGGCAGCCTTGAGCTGAGGAACCGAAGCGCTGATGTTGGGAAGCTTGATGATGTTGGCGCCAGGTGTTTTGCATAGCTCACCTAGTTCGGCTAAGGCGTCGCCTATTTTTTGTTCAGGTTTTAGCGAATCCGGAAAGTTGGCCAAAATTCGTCCAGCCAGCGAGATGTCTCTAGTTTCTATTTCAATGCCCGCAGCACCCACAAAAGATTTCACAATTGGCAAAAGAGAATAAGTTGCCAGTGCGGGAGCTTCATCGGTTTTGGTATAAATAATTTTATTTTTCATAGGGAGAAAGACTATACCAAATAGATGGCGAATTAAAGTCGTGTGGTCCCTAAATGACGAGTTGCTTTGCTCTGAATGCAACGACAGGTCGTCGCCAAATTAAATCCAAAACAGCAGACTGGCAGACAGCGCACCTAAGGCCCAGAGCGTTGGACTGAGTTCTTGACGACGACCAGCAATCAAAAACAAAATGACGTGGCTCAGAAATCCCCAGAGCAAACCTTTTGTGATGGAAAACGTTAGCGGAATGAGCAGTAGTGTTAAAAAAGCTGGCACAGCCTCTTCAAGTTTTTCAAGACGAAGGTCTTTAACATTTTTAAACATCAAAAAACCCACCAGCATCAGCACCGGTGCTGTGGCATAGGCCGGGACCATGGAAACTAGTGGCGCGATAAACAGGCACGGTAAAAAAAGTAGAGCGCAAAAAACTGAGGTGAGCCCGGTTCTTCCCCCAACCTCGATGCCTGCTGCGCTCTCAATGTATGCTGTGCCTGCTGAAGTGCCAAACAGTCCTGCCGACATCGTGGCAAAGGCGTCAACAAGAAGTCCTTGTTTCATTCGCAGGGGTTGTCCTTTTTCGTCAAGGAGTTTGGCGGATTGCGAGACACCAACAAAGGTGGATATGGAATCAAATAAATCCGTGAACAGAATGGAGAGAATGGCTGGTAGTAGGGACAATTTGAAAGCGCCCCAAATGTCGAGTTTTAAAAATACGCTGGAAAAATCAGGAGGGCTCCAAAAGGTTTGCGGAAGATGAATCCATCCCATGGCCAGTGAAATTCCTGAGACAAGAGCAATTCCAGAAACAAAGGCCAGAGGATTTTTCTTTCTTAGTAAAAAAAGCATGAGAACTAGGCCGGCAAATGAGGCCCATGTGCTACCAGAGAACGTCCCCATTTTTACAAAAGTAACGGGGTCAGAAACAACCCAGCCTGCATTTTTAAATCCAATGAATGACAAAAAAAGGCCAATGCCAACGGCGGCGCCTAGGCGAATGTTTTGCGGGATGGCTTCGGCAAGCTTGACTCGAAACGGGGTGAGGGAAAGTGCAATAAATAAAACCCCAGACCAGAACACAATTCCAAGCGCGGTCTGCCAAGGAATTTTTTCACCTAAAATGAGGCTGAAGGTGAAAAACGCATTGATTCCCATGCCGGGCGCTACGGCAAAAGGGAGTTTGGCATAAAGCCCCATGGCGAGGGTCATTAAAAAACTCAGCAAAACTGTAGCGCTAAGCACGCCAGAAAACGGCATGCCGGTTCCCTCGGTAGATAAAATCGATGGGTTAACAATGATGATGTATGACATCGTTAAAAATGTGCTGAGGCCCGCAAAAAACTCTCGTTGAATTGTTTTTTTATCAAATGTCATCATTAAGAAGGATGACTTACAGGAGCTCATAAGTCAAAATCAGGGCACGATGAAAGAAAACACGACGAGCGCTACAAAATCTATTGAAGAACTAAAAAAACTGATTCGTTCGGTCCCTGATTTTCCCAAGCCTGGAATATTGTTTCAAGACCTCAATCCCGTGTTGGCCAATGGCCATCTGCCCTCGTTGGTTGAACATCTTTCCAGCAAAACAAAACATCTTCACTTTGATGTTGTGGGCGGCATAGAGGCCCGCGGATTTATTTATGGTGCGGCAATGGCTACACATCTTTCAAAAGGATTTGTGCCCATTCGAAAGGCTGGAAAGCTTCCTCCGCCAACAAAAAAAATAACGTATTCGCTTGAGTATGGTACGGACTGTATAGAAATGCAGCCAGGCCGTGGGCGCATGCTTTTGGTGGATGATGTTTTTGCGACAGGTGGAACCCTGACTGCAGCGGCGGAGCTTGCTGTGCAATCAGGGTATGAAATTGCAGGGCTTATTGTGATTCAAGATATTCAACTCAAGCCTGACTATACATGGAAAGGGTTTAAGGTTCTTAGTCTTTGGGGCCCGTGAGCTTAGCCAAAACGAAAGCTAGAAACGCTTAAGCCACCAAAGAAGTTGTCTTCATGATAAACGCTTGTGGCGGTTTCTTCTTCGGCCGCACCAAGTGCAACAAAGAGTGGGACCAGGTGATCTTCGCGAGGGTGTGCAAGTCTTGCAGAGGGTGCGCTTGACCAATTCAGTAACGAGGCTTTTCTTTTTTCTGGGGCTAAGGCAAGGGTGGTATTGAGCCAATCATCAAATTCTTTTGAATCTTTCGTTGCGCTTTCGCTGTGACCAAAATTTCTTAAATTATGATAGCTCAATCCGCTTCCCACAATGAGCACGCCTTGTTCTCGAAGCGCCTTGAGAGATTGCCCAAGCTCAATGTGGACTTGTGGATCATAGTCCTTGCGTATGGAGAGCTGAACAATGGGGACATCGGCGCGAGGATACATCACATAAAGTGGCGTGAAACTTCCGTGATCATATCCTCGAGTGTCGTCAAGTTGTGCTTTGAGGCCAGCGCTTTCAATTAGCGATTGAACTTGCTTGGCAAGCTCCGTGTTTCCAGGTGCCGGATATTGAATGTGGTAAGTGTGCTCGGGAAATCCACCGTAATCATAAATCATGGGAGGTTTTGGGTGAGACATCACGCTGAATTCTTTTTGCTCCCAGTGCGCAGAAATCATTAAAATGGCTCGGGGTGAGGAGGGAAGTTGCTGAGGAATACTGGCCAGTGAACGCTCAAGCTCATCATAAAATGGCATTTCTTTTTTGAGCCACGGCCACGGCCCCCCGCCGTGAGAAATAAAATAAGTCGGCATCCGCATTCGCTAATGGTACGGCCTACCTTTTGGTGTCGCAACTGCGTTATTTTTCGGCTAAGTGCCTAATTTGTATACATGCAACTGGAGGTATCTATTTGAATTTACTGGTGAATTATGGGCCTGCCTCTTGCATGTAAAAGGGATGGGGTATTTTATGAAACAATCAAAAAAAGCGTCTTTTGCATTATCTGCGTTTGTTTTTAGCATCTTTGCTTTCCAGGCCTTTGGGGCCGATGTGGAAAACGCAGCGCCAACGCCTGAGGAAAAAGGGACTGCCGACTTGCTTGCTCAAATTCTCAGTAAGCTTGGTGCGGTTCGCGATTTGCGTTTTGATATTAACTTGGACACGTCGCTGCCGGGCAACCATCTGGCGGATAGCTTTGTGTCCCTGGATTTGCCTCTAAAAGACGCCATTCAAACTCACATTGGAGTGAAACCTACGGAAAAACCAAATTTTTTCATTGGGAACCAGGGGCTTTTGATTGGTGCAGAGGCGGATGTGAAAAGAAAGCAAGAGACGCTTCATGTTCAAGCAAAAATCCAATTCAAAAACCAACAAGGCTCAGCCGTGACTCTTCCTTTGCAGGTAGAATTTGAAAAATATCCGCACTTAAAAGTGCGCATGCACAATATTGTTATTAGCACGGTGATTGCCGATGAAAAAAATGCGGAAGGAAAAGCCCTGCCTTTGGGGCAAGTCATTCAGGGTCGTTGCGTGGCCGATGTGAGAGATTCTTTCATTGATGATGGCAGTGGCCAGGCCAGGGAATCGTGGAAAGCGTTTACAGCCTGCCAGTTCACGGCAACGTTCAATAAAACAAAAAACAAGTACGACGTCAGTATGCGGTTAAAAAACAACTAAGGACGATATGAAGTTTGTGTGGAGTTTTTTATTGTTGCTAGCTGCGGTTGGGCAGGCAACAGAGGGTAACGCCTCTGTTGTTGGCGACATGATTTATTCTAAACTCAAAAAAGAGGGTTTTGAACCCGGCAGGCCGCTGCAAGATGTGCTGGGCCTTAAGGTTGTTTCTTGTGAGCTTCATGGTCAGAAAATAAAAATAAAATCTGATGATTTGGGCCGCTGTGTTTTTTACGCCTTTATGGATTTTGATAAAACTGAAGTTGTTTCTCCTGTTGCTGTTCTTTTTGAAAGCACAAGGACCAAGAAAAAAACCTCTGCGACTTTAACGTGGACTCCTATGGGGCATCGGGTGCCAAGACAGAGCTGGGTTAATCTTTCTCCTATGCTTTATACTTTTTATAGAGTCACTGAAATTCGCCTGCTCATTAAATATATTGTTTCGTTTGATCTTCGCATTGATTTTACAGAAGCTCTTTCTAGAGATGATTTGCAGCTGTCTAAAGTACCGCAAAATATAGTGGAAGGATTTGTGATAGATCAAATTATCTTTATGACGCTTTTGCAGGGTGATGAAGGAACGGTTGCGGGACAACTGAATCTTAATAACAAGGCACAAGGTGTGACACTCTTTAAATCAATTTTTAAAACAGACTGGAATTTGAAGAAAAAAAAGGGCGAGCCCGTGAAGGTTAATGTTAAAGGGCGTCTGGGAGTGGCACAATGAAAAGCACTCAAACAATGGTTGTGCTGACGGCTTTGCTTTTAGCGGCGCAAGGTGCGCGTGCCCAAGAAAACTCTTGCCTAGAGGTCACTCGCGAATCGGTAGATCAATACCTAAATAAAAAAATGGCAGAGTTGGGGCTTAAGCCATCAGCCATTCCAGAGCTCATGATTATAAAAGAGGATATTGACCTCAACATCACACCAGATGGTGTTGAAAAAAATATTTATGTTGAGGGCTTCTTAAAATTTGAAAAAGGAAAGTATCGTTTGGTTCCTGGGCTGGGTCTTACTTTAGATGTTTCTAAGCATGCTCTGTTTTATGTGTGTCTAAAAATTGATGGGAATAGTCCCAGTAATTTCATGCGTGTCATTCACCTTGAGCGCAGTGGACTATTCACTAAGCGTTTTAAGGCTGAGCCGGTATCGCTTAGCATTCGGCCACTTGGAGAGAGCGTTTTGCTTGTTGGTAGTTTGCTGAAATCACTTCGTATTTTAGATTCAAATGCAACAATTGTTGGTACCCAAGAGGCAGCCACCTTTGAGTCCGTCTTTTATTCTGTATTCAATAGAGCCATTAGTGTGGGTGCGGTGCAGGTCGATGTCCATCCCAAATATTTAGAGATGACAATGTCGTCACAAATTCTGGGAACAATAGATGCGGGCAAGGTGAAAAAAAAGCTTTCTTTTGAATCCAGCTGGCTTGTAAAATAATTACTCAATGTAGTTTGTGAAGTATTTGGAGAAATCCAAAATATTCGTATTCATCATGGGAAGGTCTTTGTCTGTTTCAATAACACGGATTCCATTGCTTTCGATCACATTAAAATAACCAATGCCAATGAGTTGCGTGTTTTTACTGCGACCTTCGGCAAAAATTAAACTGGCTAACTGTTGATGTGAGAGGGTCGTTGATGGATCAAGGCCGAGTGCGGATACGAGTTTACTTTGCTCGTCGGCTGTAAACAAAAAAGCAGTTCCTGCACCGTCAACGAAATATTTGTGGGACACTCTCTGTGTTCTTTGTGTGTCTATGGAGGAAACTTTTTTTGCACTAAACTCAGGGTTGATGTTGAGGCTGTTTAGCATGCCCTTTACAGATGAAAATTTTGCCTTCGCCAGCTCTACGAGGTTCGCATAGCCCGGCATGATTTTATATTTTTCTGCTGGAATGGCCTTTAGCTTCCCGCTCTTTTGAGCCAAGGATAACTGCTCTTGGCAGGCCAAAGGCAGTGCTTTTGTTGACGTCGAAGGAGCGCTTAGTTTTGCAGTAATGCTTTCACTACTTGAGTAGCCAGCCTTTTGAGCAAGGCTTAGCAGGGCGTCTTCATTTGAAAGATAATGTGAATTAAATGCCTCGTCAGGAATGTGTTCTGGTGTTTTGTATCTCCAAGTTCTAAAGGCAAGAGACCCTCTGTTAATTTTTCCTGGGTAAATCAGTTCGTTTGGGTAAAGAGTTTCAATGGGAAAGTCGGCGGCTCCATAAATTGATTTTTTAGGAGGCTCTGGAAGAAGAATAATATTTTTAAAACCAAGTTCCTCAAGGCGTGCAACATAAGCTTTTCGTTTTTCAGATGCTTTTAGAAAAATCAAAACATTTTTGTGAAAATATGGAATTGCTGTAGTGAACTCTTCCTTATAGGTGTCTCTGTCCCATCCTTCTTCTTTTGCTTGTTTGGCGAGTTGTGCAATTTTTTGCGCTTCCTCTTCTGCGCTAAGATGGTTAATAAAAAATGACTTTTCCTTTAACCCGTCTTCAAGTTTTTTCATGATGGGGAGTTCCCAGTTTATGGGAAACCCAAGTTTTTAAGAAAGGGGCTGAAGTTCTTTTTGCGCCAGCTCTTTTTTTGCCGTCATTTCAGCAAGAGTAGTGTGTGTAAAAAACGGTAGAACATCAAGATCGCTATCGAGTTTTAGCTCATAGCTTGAGTGATGGTGTGTTCGCGAGCCAAATAAAACGACCGCCTCGCTCCCTTCAAACGCAGGAGAACTTGCAATGAGTTGTCCAAGAGAGGCGAAGTCTGAATCACTCATTCCTTTGGGAATAGGAACGGGCGCACCTTGGCTGTTTTTATAATGTCGACTCAGCACGGGACGTGCAGAGACGTCATTATGATGTGCCGGAGGTAGAGGTGTGCGAGATAAAAACAAAGCAATCTCAGCATATGCGTTTGAGCATTCTTGAGGCGTGCGAGTGACAGAGGATGCCGCCGTTTCTGTGGGTGCTGCGTCTATGTGATAATTTTGTGCACGTGCATAAGCACTATGTAGAATAAGTACAAAAACAAAGAGCCACGTTAAACGAGAAATCACCTAGTCTTTTCGGCAAAAAACTAAAGGGACTGTAAGGGGTGGGTGGCAGCGAATTGACTCATAAATAATGTTACCGAAAAGGTTTTTAGATTTATGAGAGTAAGGGTGCTTGCCTCATAAATGTGTTACCCAAAAAGGGCTTGGATAAACTCTTGAAATGGCGGGGAAATTCCAAATGAGTTCAAAATCCAGGTATGAATATTTTAAAGTTTTGGCAGAACGTTACCAAAAATTAGTGTCAAAAAAGGAACGGGGGAAGCTTATAAGCGAGGCCTGTATTGTGAGTCATTTGCACAGGAAGAGTGTGATTCGGGCATTAAGGCAGTTATTGAAAGCAGTCCATCCGATTCCAAGACCAGGGCGCCCACGAAAGTATGATGAGGGAAGTATATTTGCGCTAAAGCGACTGTATCGCGAGTCTGGGTATCAGTGCTCGGGCAAGCTGCGGGCTATGATTCCTATTTTGCTTGAGCAGTATCAATTGCAGCTGCCCAAAAACACAATCAAGGCCCTTCAGGAGATCTCCCCTGCGACAATGGATCGGTATTTAAAGCCCTATAGGGCGCAGCTATCGAGAAAAGATAGAACATTAACAAGGCCTGGAACTAAGATTTTTAAGCGCATGATACCGCTTAAAAACTTAAGTAACCTTGCACAGGTGCCAGGTGTTTTAGAGGGCGACACTGTTGCTCATTGCGGAGGGAGTTCGGCAGGAGAGTTTTCCTTTAGCCTTACCATGACAGATGAGTATTCGGGGTGGACAAAGAATCGTGCTGTGCCCAATAAAAGTGCAATACGAGTGCAGCCCGCAATTGAGAATATTGTTTGTGGGCTTCCTTTTCATTTAAGCCTTGTGAATTTTGACAATGGCTCAGAATTTTTGAATCATTTGGTGTATGGATATTTTGTTAAATTTTCCAAGGACCAAGGAATAGATTTTCCCATGACAAGATCGCGCAGCTACCACAAAAACGACAATGCCAGAGCGGAACAAAAAAACTGGACGCATGTTAGGCAAATCTTTGGGTATGAGAGGATAGATGATATTCGTCTTGTGGATCTTATGAATGAGATTTATGAGGTACAGAATCTTATCCAGAATTTCTTTATTCCACAGTACAAGCTTAAGTCCAGGGTCAGGGTTGGTGCAAAGATCAAGAAAACCTATGACAAGCCCAAAACCCCTTACCAGAGACTTCTTGAGAGCAATATTTCAGAGGAGCAAAAGCAAAAGCTTAGGGATCAATACGCAACCCTAAACTATCCAAAACTAAAGCGACAAAAAGATGAACTAGTTGCTGCTTTCATTAAACTTCAACAGAAGATAAAATTAGAAAAAAGGGGAAACATTCCAAGCCCTACGATTACCCCTTCGTTCGGTAACACCTAATTATGAGTTAATAGGGCAGAAAACTGTCGCCTTAAATATAGGTCTAGGCCTTCTGACTTCGTACAGAGTTTATAAACGCCTCGATGTCGTTATTTTTAAAGGGCTTCGTGAATATCGCATCAAAACGGGCTTGGGTGACGACTTGTAAGTCGCCTGAGATGAGGGCTTTGGGAATGTTTTTATTAAGGCCAAGAGCAATCTGGTCTCCGGTGGTTTTGGGGAGTCGGTAGTCCAAAAATATTAAGTCGGGTGGGTTTTTTGCTATGGCTTCTATGGCCGCGGCTGGATCGCTAAAAAGCGTTATGATTATTTCGTCTGATGAGAAGCTATCTTTAAAAACTTCAAGCAAGTCTGGCTCGTCGTCGAGATAGTATATTCTAAATGGCATGGCTCTTCACGAAGTCAGAATGAGTTAAGAGATTAAGCTGTGCCTTGAAAAAACTAAGACGCATTTTTAACCTCTAAATTTTGAGCGGTGGGCGAGGGAAATCGAATTTCAAAGCAAGTGTTCTTAACAGTACGAAGAACTTTAATTGTGGCCTTGTGCTGGTCTAATATGCCTTTGGAAACAGAAAGCCCAAGGCCTGTGCCCTCGCCTACAATTTTAGTGGTGAAAAAAGATTGAAAAATTTTTTCCTCAACCTCTTGAGATATGCCGGGACCGGAATCCATGACCTGAACAACAACTTGATTTGATTCTGTGAAGGCGTTGATTTGGATCCATTTTTCGCGTTGCTCTTTTATGGCGTCAACGCCATTGTTGATTAAATTAATGAGCACTTGTTCGATTTCTATTGAGTCACAAGAGAGTGTTAATCCTTCTTGAATGTTCGTTTTTACCAAGACAGAGTGCAGTTTGGTTTTGGCTCCGGTAATCACTAGTGATTCTGAAACTATGTCGGCAAGAAACTCTGTTTTAAAGATAGACCCCTCTGAGGTGCGCGAGAATTTTCTTAAACCCAAAACAATTTTTTCAATTCGTGTTGCGGCTTTTGTTATTGTCTCCGTCTGAGCTTCAAATTTCTCGACGTTGTCCCTGTGTTTTTTTAATAGACGAACGGTCCCCGCTATAATTGCCAGCGGGTTGTTTATTTCGTGCGCAATTCCTGCAGACATTTCGCCAAGAGAGGCGAGCTTTGCGTTGTGGTGTGCTTTGGCCCGCTCCAGTTCTATAACGCCCTTGAGGTGATGATTGGTTTGTACAAAGATGTATAAAAAAATAAGTGAGATGGCCATTGCGCCAATAAAGTTGGCGTTTTTGATGATTTCCATGGGCATGTTCTCTGCAATCCATTCACTGGGAATGAGGGTTGTGCTTAGGGTGACTGTTAGTAGCCAACATAAAAAAGAAAACCCAATAGATGTGAATATTGGCCATCTTCGATGGCTATCAAAAACAAAAATAGGAATCATTGTAGCTGCTAAGTAGTAGTATTCGGCGGCAACTTGATGTCCGAGTCCTAGGCTAGTTAGATAGATGTAGAGGTTGCAGCTCATGATAAAAAGCAGCCGCGCTGGCATTTTCTTCCCTGATTTTTCCAAGATAAGAGTTAGAGGTGAAAGAACTGCAGTGCCGCTTAGGACAACAGCAAATGCCAACTGCGCACCAAGAAAACCATAAAAAATAGAGTACGCGCCAAGAATGGCCCATACAGAATAAATCAGTCGTTTGAAAATTAAATTTCTGTAGATCTCCATAAAGTCTGAAGAAGGATTTGCTTTCACGGGTGCAAACTTTCTGTGATGGTGTTTGGGTGTGTGTCGCCCATGGGTTTACAAATTGAAGTCACAGCGTGATTTATCGGGTTTTGTTGAGGAAACCCTTAGCTCTCTAGAGGGATCTTTGGAGTGATGGGTGGCCAAAAAGGTGACCCATAAATAAAAAATGTTTTCCCGTGCACTTGCTTAACTATACAGAAAGCTTGAATAAATATAACTGTTTGAAAGAGGCGCGATGGCAGGGTTGCTCAGGAACGGTGATTTTGCGGGCTTGTTAACTTACCTATAAACAATCCTAAAATATTCAGTGACAACCGTGGCCTCATCAATATTGGAAACTCCCCAGCTAGAGAGGTGAGGGAGGTAAAACTCCGCATGCGTCTTTCTCCAGTATTCCAAGGACAAGTCCCCTTCTCCTTCAGCAATGGCAATTGCCGAAGGGACGTCTTTAAACTTATTGAAAACAACTTGTTCTGTTCTAAGAATGCAGCTTGGTTCACGGTTGCTGTTTAGGTAAATCCAATAATTTCCGATCTGTGGCAGCGGGTCTCCTGCGCTTATGAAGTCCTCGGCAATACTGCTTCCAGCACACTTTTTTCCACTGAGATATAGTTTTAATAGTGAATCGGTTATTTGCTGATTGCCAGCAAACGAAGCCTCAACTCTGGGGTTCTCTGGGCGTTCGGCGGGCAAAAGTGTGGATAGGTATTTATTCCAACACTGTTCTTCTAAAGGAGTTAGCGTTTTCATTTTTGTTTAGATGAGCAAGACAAGATCATTTGGTTTTGTTAGTCCAGTATCTTATGCCCTTATTGGAAAAGGTCGCAAAAAAATACAAAAGCAAGAATGTCGTGGTGGAAACTGGAACTTTTCGTGGGGATGGAGTTCAGAACTATCTGAACTGGGGATTTCAAAAGGTGGTATCTTTTGAAATTCAGCCTGACCTGTTTCACGCTGCTTCGAAACGATTTCAGAACAATCCTCAAGTTTCACTGTATTTGGGAGATAGCGCCTTGGCTTTAAAGGAATTGTTGGCCGGTTCCTCGCTGACTGAGCCAGCTATTTTCTTTTTGGATGCGCACTGTTCAGCCGGGGAGACCGGCGCCTCAGAGCTTTTTGATGAAGAGCAAGTTTTAAGAAACGAAATGCTGGCGATTAAAAATCATTCCGTAAAAAACCACACTATTTTGATTGATGACATGCGTGGGTTTCAAAAGGCTAACATTGAAAAAATTGTGAAAGACATTTTCCCAGATTATTTGATTTCTTATGAAGATGGTCATCAGAAGAAAGACGTTTTGGCAGCCTATCCTGCACACGAGTTTTTACAGCTTAAGCTTCGAGGTGCTGCGTTACTGCCAGTCCGTGTATTCAAGGCAATTAAGCGCCGATTATAGCTTCAAAATTGCTAGCATCTCTCTACTTTGGTTGCGTAATACACTAGGCACCTTGGGTTACGTTGAAAAAATCTAACTTTAGACAACAGACGTGATCTTCTGCAGTGCTCGCAGTCACTTCCTTTTGAATGTCCCCTATGGCTCTGTATAAAATGTTACGAATTTGTTCGGCCGATTTTGCGTTCACCGAAAGCACAGACGTAAAATGAACGGTCTCCGATTCGTTTTGTTTCCGAATCAGGTCGACGAGAGATCTCTCACTCCACGATTGGTAGAACGGAATGTATTGCGCTGATTCTTTGCTTAAATGAATGGATTGACCTACATACTGCCATTTATCGCCAATTCGTTTGACCAGAAGATTTTTCTCAAGTGTCTCCAAGAGAGATCTGACAACTTCAACATGTAAACTCAAAAGTTCAGCAATTTCTGCTGCACTAAGCTGTTGCTTGAGAGATGTCATGACATGAACCGCGCTTGGCATCCAGGATTGATAATAGAAATTTTGTTCCAAACTAGGGGCTGCCCCGCGCTCAATGATTTGATTCTTGAGTTGGCGCTTTGCCTTTTGAGTCTCCTGTATTTGTTTTAAGAACAAATTACGAAGTCCCCTTTGCTCGCTACGCTCGAATAAAACAAGCTTTATAAAATACGCGCTCTGCTCGTCGGTAAAATTTTGGGATTCGCAAAAAAAATTTGCGCTCTCCAGCGACACATGCTCGTCACTGCTGAGAATTCTGGAGAGCAAGCTTCGATGACATCGAAGCAACCGAGCAATCACTTGTTTAATTCCTCGCCTGTCGGTGTTCATAGAAATCACGGCTTCAAGATATTGCTTATATGATGAAAAATCATATAAATTCGGTAATTTAATGTCCATATGTACATAATATATCACAAAACATGTGAATATTTTACAAAAAATTGATTTACTGCGTCGGGGCCTTCTTGTACGAATGATCTCACAGGAGAACATATGACCATCAAAACCTTACTTACTACCAGAATATATATTGTTTTTATTGCGACCATCGCCCTCTCTTCACTAGCAAAAGCCGAAGAGATAGAGCTTGGTTCTTGCAAAGAAGTTTTGGAGTTTATTGAGCAAGAAGCAAATAAAGATCCGATGGACACTCCCGAGAAGTTCCGTGAAGGCGCCTGGTCAAGCAAAGCTCGAAATCTTTTTTTTCTCTCAGAGCTTCAAAGTATTGAACAAAATTATGTTCAACAACAGAAATACACAAAGGAAAGCTGCAGCATCAAGGTTGAATCACTAGGCAACCAGCAATGGTCGTTTACTATGACTCAGCACTATTTTAAGCCCGCAAGTGATGAAGAAAAGAAAAAGCTTTCTGGAATTAATGGGACCTTTTCCAGTCGCGATCTCTGGATCATAACAAGCGGTACTCTGGGACTTGAAATTAAAGACAAAAGTATTCGTTTCTGGATGTCTAATCCAATGGACATCAAAAAATCATTTCGGCTGATGTACCTAAAGGGCGTCATGAGTTCTGGCGGCTGAAGACTGGATTTGATTTTAAATTGGTTGCATTGCCCACGCCTAAGTAATTGCAATAGCTTGTAAATAACGGCATCCACATTGTATCCGGTAGAAATTCGGCTCGGGGCGCTCGGTCGTACAACTTGCGGGGTATCGTTCCGTCGAGCAACTCCGCTTATGGCATATTGCCTATTAAATCCGGCCTCAACCTGGTCTAATCCGTGACATTAATTTTTACTTTCGTGAAATCCTGCCTAGCCTCAATGCATTTCCAATAACTGAAACTGAACTAAGGGCCATCGCAGCTGCCGCAATCATTGGATTAAGCAACAACCCAAACAGTGGATAAAGAATTCCCGCAGCCACAGGAACTCCGAGAGCATTGTATCCAAACGCGAAAATTAGGTTCTGCCTAATGTTGGCAACTGTTGCGCGACTCAATTCTTGAGCGCGAAGAATCGAGGTAAGATCTCCTTTGACAAGAGTTACATGCGCACTTTTCATGGCGATGTCTGTTCCTGTGCCCATTGCAATTCCAACATCAGCTGCACTCAATGCTGGAGCATCGTTGATGCCATCCCCTGCCATCGCAACGTGATGTCCTTTTGATTTAAATTTCCTAACGATCTCAACTTTATTTTCAGGAAGAACTCCCGCCACATAGTCGTCTATTCCAAGCTCCAAAGCCACAGCTTTGGCCGTAAGCTCTTGATCCCCAGTTGCCATGACAACATGGATTCCTGCGGCCTTTAACCGTCGAAGTGCCTCCGGTGTTGAGGATTTGATTTTGTCTTTAACACTAATGAGGCCAGAAAACTTCCCATCAATTGAAATAAAGAAAACCGTCTCAGCACTAGTCCTGAGTTTTTCTGCATGCTGAATAAAGCTATCATCAACGATGATTTTGTTTTTTGTGAGGAGTTCTTTTGTACCAACCAGAACGGGCTTGCTTAGAACGGTTGAGCTAATGCCTAAGCCTGTATGACTTTTAAAATTATCAGTTGCATGTATTTTGATATCCTTTTTCTTGGCGGCACTCACGATCGCTTGGGCAATCGGGTGCTGACTCATAGATTCTGCTGATGCTGTAATCTCTAGGAGTAAGTCTTCCCCGTTTTTATCAAAAGCAACAACTGAAGAAATTTCTGGACGCCCTTCTGTCAATGTTCCCGTCTTGTCGACAATCAAAACATCTATCTCTCTTAGTTTTTCAATTGCCTCAGCATCTTTAAATAAAATTCCAGATTTTGCACCTTGGCCCGAAGCAACCATAATAGACATGGGAGTCGCAAGACCCAGAGCACAAGGGCACGCAATAATGAGCACAGCAATCGCGTTGGTGAGTCCATGCATAACACCATCGCTACCACCCCAAATGCTCCACGCAGCTAAAGTCAGTAGTGAAATAATGACGACGGCTGGAACAAAATACGCCGATACTTTATCGGCTAATGCCTGGATGGGCGCTCTGCTTCTTTGAGCCTCAGCTACCATTTTCACGATTTGAGATAGCAAAGTATCGGAGCCGATTTTTTTTGCTTTAATGAGCAAAGTACCAGTTTGATTTATTGTTCCTGCAACGACAAAGGCACCGCCTATTTTTTCTACAGGTATCGCCTCGCCAGTGACCATTGATTCATCAACAGCGGATTCGCCCTCTACCACTTCTCCATCAACAGGAATTTTTTCACCGGGTCTCACTCTGAGAAAATCTCCAACATGGATACTTTCAAGAGGTACCTCTTCCGGCTCTCCACTGGAATTAATTCTAAGTGCGGTAGTGGGCGCAAGTCCTAGGAGTGCTCGAATGGCCGCACCCGTTTGAGACCTAGCTTTAAGCTCCATAATCTGACCGACGATAACAAGAAGGACAATAACCGCGGCAGACTCAAAGTACAGGGGAGGAAGTCCATTGTGCGTAGTCCTAATACTTTCGGGGAAGGTATTGGGAATCAGTAGAGCAATAAAGCTGTAAACATAAGCAACACCAACACCAATCGCAATGAGAGTGAACATATTGGCCGACTTGTTTTTCAGTGATTCATATCCGCGCACAAAAAACGGCCAACCCGCCCACAGAACAACTGGAGTTGAGAGTGCAAACTGAAGCCAAGTCACAAAGTGGTGGCCAAGCCTTTCAGAAAGCTTCAAGCTCGGAATCATGTCGAGCATTGCCAATAAAAACAGAGGCACGGTGAGAGGTAGTGCCACGCGAAACTTGTTTCGCATCAGAGTAAGCTCTTCTGGCTCATTGTCATCTAAGCTAACCTCAAGAGGCTCAAGGGCCATCCCACATTTCGGGCAAGAGCCTGGGCCGACCTGCTTAACCTCGGGGTGCATCGGACAAGTGTAGGTACGCTTGTCCTCAGAAATTGATTTCGCTTCGGGATCCTCGTTCCTATGTACAAAGGAATCAGGAGCGGCGTCGAACTTGGCTTTGCATTTGGGATTACAAAAAAAGTAATCCGTCCCCTGATAAGTGCTTTTGCCACCCTTTGCGGTCTTGGGGTCCACCGTCATTCCGCAAACTGGATCTTTAGCCTCTGCTTGATTGTTTTGTTTGGGTTTGGGCAGTCCACAGCAGGCTGCGCCATGTTCGTGGTGATGATGAGTATGTTTATTGTCTTTCATTGATTCTTCTTGTCTAGGCATCGTACCTAAAACACTTCCTTCTCTCCCTTATCATGCACCTTCCCATCGTTGGAAGGTCAAGTTGTCTTTTAAACAATTGTAATCCTTTCCAGAATGCCGCATTATTTCAATAGCCTAGCACAAATACGTTGGTGCGGGCTTGACCTTCCAATAATGGGAAGGTTTAGTGTGGACATATGAATATTGGTCAAGCAGCAAAGAAGTCAGGAGTGAACGCAAAATTGATCCGACATTACGAATCAATTGGTATCGTTCCCAAGGCAATCAGGTCCGATTCGGGCTACCGCAAGTATTCCGATGCTGACGTACATACTCTTACCTTCGTAAGGCATGCTCGCAGCCTGGGCTTCTCCATGAAGGAAATAAAGAAGCTCGTTAGTCTTTGGAGAAACCGCTCGCGTGCTAGTGCCGACGTAAAAAAGATGACCCTTGTTCATATTAAAGAACTCGAAGAGAAGATTAATCACCTCGAAGCAATGCGTTCTACTCTCAAGAAACTAGCTGATTGTTGTCATGGTGACGAGCGCCCAGGGTGTCCCATCTTGGACAACCTTTCAAACCAGTATAGTGGTAAAAAGTAGGACGATTTATGAAAATTGGTTGCGGGGAGAGGATTTGAACCTCTGACCTTCGGGTTATGAGCCCGACGAGCTACCAGGCTGCTCCACCCCGCGATCACCATAAAAGATCGGAACCCCTCAAGGACTATCCTTGGTCACACTCAAGGTCAAGTAAAAATCAGATTTGAATGACTCTGTTCTTCTTCTTGTCCAACGAAAGGGCCAGGTCGTCGGGAAGGTTCTGCTCTACTGTGCCCTGAATGGCCTTTAAAATGTCTGATTTCCACTGATTTCGTCGAAACACCAGACAAACTTCCCTGCTTGGGGCGGGAGTTTCTAGTGGTCGAACGTGGTTTTTCTTTTCAGTCTCACTTAGGGTGCGAACAAAGAGTTCTGGAACAAGAGTGTAGCCGTGACTTTTTTGAATCAAGTAGCGCAGCGTTTCGAGAGTTCCTCCTTCAAAACGAATGTTTTTAAGTACGCTACTTTCGTTTTTTATGGAGCAGACTTTGACGACTTGGTTTCTAAAGCAGTGCCCATCTTGGAGTAGCCACATGTCAGAGCCGTCTAAATCTGTAGCTTGAATTTTTTGCTTAGAAAGCAAGGGGTGATTTTTTCCTAAATATAAATAAAAGGGTTCGTAATACAAAACACGTTCGCGAATTCCGTCTTCATGCAACGGGCCAGCTAAAATGGCTGCATCAAGGCTGTCGTTTTTTAACTCAAGCAAAATGCTTTCGGTTTTCAGCTCATCAATTTGCAAATCAACTCGTGGGAAGTTTTTAGAAAAAGCGTTGATGATTAAGGGTAGTAAATATGGAGCAATTGTAGGAATGATTCCTAGTCTGAAATTCCCACTCACCACGCTGGCATCAAACTTAGCAATGTCGATGAGCTTTTGCTGCTCATGCAAAACAACCTTGGCTTGCTCAATGAGCTGCTTGCCTTTTTGGGTGGGCAAAATAGGTTTTTTAATGCGGTCAAAAATAATGAAACCCAGCTCCTCTTCCACCTTTTGAATTTGAGCACTTAGGCTTGGTTGTGAGACGTGGCAAAGCCTGGCTGCTAGGCCAAAATGACGATGTTTCTCTACGGCTATGATGTATTCAAGCTGTGTAATGGTTGGCATGGGCGGCCTCCTGTTAATAGTTTTAAACTATCATACTATAGAAACGATATATTTTACATATAGCTGCGTTTGGCCGATCCTAGTGAAGTAACCAAAAACATCTAGGAGGATAAAGTATATGTTAGGAGTCGGTAAAAAGTTTCCATCGTTTAAACTAAAGGGAGTTGTTTCGGCAGATGCCAAAACAGCATTTCAAGACATCAGCAATGACAACTTTAAAGGAAAGTGGCTTGTGGTGTTCTTTTATCCAAAGGATTTTACCTTTGTTTGCCCCACAGAAATTAAGGGTTTTGGCGATTTAAACGGCCAATTTAAAGATCGCGACGCGCAAGTCCTTACAGCGAGTGTGGACTCAGAATTCGTACATTTGGCTTGGCGCCAAAATCATGCAGATCTCAAAGACCTTCCCTTCCCCATGCTTGCCGACGTGAAACGCGAACTTTCACAAGGCCTTGGTATATTGGATGAAAACGAAGGTGTTTCTCAAAGAGCAACCTACATTGTAGATCCCGATGGCATTATTCGATTTGTCTATGTGACAGATCTCAGTGTTGGTCGCAATCCAAAAGAAGTGCTGCGAGTTTTGGATGGGCTGCAAACAGATGAGCTCTGCCCTTGCAACTGGGAAAAAGGCAAAGAAACCATCAAAGTCTAAGGAGGCGTTATGACGCTAGAGTTGTTAAAAGAATCCATTAAAGACTACGGCAAGGACATTAAGTTGAATTTGTCGGCGGTGCTTAGCGAGGAGGGCTCACCAGGGCTTTCCTCACAACAAATCTGGGGAGTGGCAGTGGCATGTGCTTACTACACAAAAAATCAGCCACTCATTGAGGCCCTTCAGACGCAGTCAAATGAAGTGCTGAGCCCAGAGTTTAAAGAAGCGGCTAAGGCGGCGGCCACCATCATGGCCATGAACAATATTTATTACCGTTTCACACATTTATCTGAAGACAAAGAGTTTTCAAAAATGCCAGCACGGTTAAGGATGAATGTCATTGGAAAACCGGGAATTGATAAAGTTAGTTTTGAATTGATGAGTTTGGCCGTCTCGGCTCTTGCAGGATGTGGTGCTTGCATTAATTCTCACGTGCATGAGGTTAAAAAGGGCGGATTAAGCAATGAAGCCGTGCAATCGTCTGTTAAAATAGCCGCAGTGATAAATGCGACAGCGCAAGCTCTCGCCATTGGATAAGGAGATTTTATTATGACAAAGGCAAGTATTGATATTGGGATTCAAGAAACAGATAGAAAAAAAATTGCAGAAGGATTGTCAAAACTTTTGGCAGATTCCTACACGCTTTATTTGAAAACACATAATTTTCATTGGAACGTGACGGGGCCGATGTTTCAAACATTGCACTTGATGTTTGAGGCGCAGTATACGGAGTTGGCCATAGCGGTCGATCTCATTGCGGAAAGAATTCGTGCGCTTGGGGTTCCAGCACCGGGCACTTACCACGAGTTTTCAAAGCTAACCTCCATTAAAGAACCTGTGGGAGTTCCTCAGGCCAAAGACATGATTCGTCAGCTTGTGGAAGGGCAAGAGGCCGTTGTGAGAACAGCGCGCTCTGTTTTCCCAGCTGTTGAGGCGGCAAATGATGAAGTGAGTGCTGATTTGCTCACACAGCGTATGCAAATTCATGAAAAAACAGCTTGGATGCTAAGAAGCTTATTGGACGAGTAATTTTTTTTAAAAAAAGAGCGCACTAAATTTGTTTTAGTGCGCTTCTCTCTCCGACTACCCACAAGACATCTCCTGCTTCAATAATTGTGGTTGAATCAGGGTTGAGAATCCGCTTGCCGTTTCGTTCAATGCCAACAATTAATCCTTTTGATTTTTCTCTAATGCCCGAATCTCGAATGCTTCGCTTGCAAAAGTGTGATTGTTCCAAAACGACATGTGACGTAAGAACGTAGTTGAACTCTTCTGAGCTTTCAGAGGACTTGTTAGGGTTTTTCTCAATGTGCTTTCTAAAATGGAGAATTTGGTCGTCCGTGCCGATGACATAAACTTTATCGTAGGGGAAAAGCAGCTCTCCTCTGCTTGGCGCTGAAATTTTTCTTGTTCCGCGCTCAATTAACGCAATGGTAATTCCAAACCGTTCTCTAATGCATAGTTTTTCCAGGCTTTGTCCAAGCACTTCTGATGAAGGGTCAATTTCAAGAGACACAAGGTGCGCATCCCAGGGCGCAAGTGGCGGCATGTGTGTTGCGCTGTCTGCGCCCGCGCTAAGGTTTTTAACAAAACGCCCTTCAATTTTTCTGTAAACGCCCTCGAGGTGATTTGAAAAAACAAAGACCATCAAAACGCCGCCAACCAAAAATACGACAATTGCCAGTTTCCAGGTCAGGAACTGCGTAGACAAAATGGCAAGAAGTAAAATGACAATCAACCATCGAGAAACCTCAAAAGCAAAAACAGACGCTTTTTTTGTGTTTTTAGAAAACAAAAGCGCAGAGGCCCTGTCGGCTTTTCCATAGCTAACAATCATTGCCCAAAAAAATGGAGCCGACAAAAACAAAGAAACGGCAAGCCCTAGTGCGTTTGTTGCTGCTTCATTTTCAATTTGACGGAGCAGAAATGGGGAAAAAAAATGACTTACGCCAAAGAAGATGCCTGACACAATAACGGCATTCATGAAGACCCGAAGTGCGTAGATTTTTACAAGTTTCCACCACTCAGAGCTAAAAGAGGTGTTGTGGTAGGCCGAAGAATAGTTGTTCAGGCGCTGCTTCCATGTTTGTGGCAAGCGAAGGTCTATCCAGGAAAAAATGCGATCCGCAGATTGAATCATATAAGGTGTTGTGAAAGTTGTTAGCGCGGAAACGCCAATGGCGATGGGGTACAAAAAATCACTTGTGGCCTTGAGGGTGGTGCCGAGCGTGGCAATGATAAAGGAAAATTCACCTATTTGTGCAAGGCTTAAGCCTGATTGAATGGCGTGACGAAGAGAGCGCCCTGAAAGTAGCGCACCAATAGACACAAAAAAAACTTTTCCAAATAAAATAACAAATGTGAAAATAAAAATGGGGCCAGAGTATTGAGCAATAATCTGTGGATTAATGAGCATGCCCACGGAGACAAAGAAGATGGCTGCAAATAGGTTTTTAATGGGAGCTGTTAAATGCTCAATGCGTTTGCCCTCACTGGTTTCCGAAAGAATGGATCCCATGAAAAAGGCGCCAAGTGCTGGGGAAAACCCTGCGCTGCTTGTTAGAATAACCATCATAAAACACAGCCCCAAAGAAACAACGAGAAGGGTTTCATTGGTTAAGTGAGCTTTAAGGCGCCCAAGCGCTGTAGGTAAAAAAGAAACTCCGGCAATAAACCAAAAGACCAAGAAAAAAACCAACTTACCAACGACCCAGAGGAGGTCTCCGCCCGCAACGGTTTGGCTGGCTGCAAGAGTTGTTAGTAACACCAAAAGCAAAACAGCAATGAGGTCCTCCACAATGAGGATTCCAAAAACTAGATTTACAAATCCGCGGCCTCTAACACCCGCCTCGTCAAAGGCGCGAATGATGATGGCTGTTGACGAGATGGAAAGAATGGCGCCAAGAAAAAAACTGTCTGTGTTGGACCAGCCCAGCCATTGGCCAGCAAAAAATCCAAGAAAGGCCATGCAGCTAACCTCGAGAATCCCAGTTATGGCAGCCGAGCTTCCAACGGCAGCTAGTTTTTTAAAGCTAAACTCCAGACCAAGACTAAACAATAAAAACACCACGCCAATTTCAGCCCATGTTTGAATGTTCGCGACATCTGTGACGTTTGGAAAAATAGAGACGTGAGGTCCCACCAAAAAACCAGCGGCAATGTAGCCAAGAACCAAAGGCTGCTTTAATTTGCGAAACAGTAGCGTCACCATGGCTGCTGCCGACAAGATTAAGGCAAGGTCACTAATGAGTGGAGGCAGGTGTGGCATTGGGTAACTAGTTTAACATGGATTTTTTTTATGCTGAAGAATTTGCCGGGCTCTTTCTCCAAGGCCTTCGACAATAGATGTAAAGTTTCTAAAGTTTTGAAGTTTTTCTTGGCCAAAGCGGCTAGCAAGTTCTTTTTGAATCAAGCTAACTTTGGCGCTACCTCCAGTGCAGCAAACGCGATCAATGTCTTGTGCACTGATGTTTGCCCTTTTGAGTGTTTCGTCGAGAGTGGTGAATATTTTTTTAATCTCGGATTCTGTGTAGCTTTCAAACTGCTTGGCTGTAATTTTTTCTTGAAGACGTATGCCAGGATAAGAATAAGACACCGCGCCTTCTCCATTTAGCGAAACGGATTTTTTGGCGGCCTCAATGGCCTCAAAAACGGAGAATCCTAGTTGGTTCTCTAAAAGAATTTCTAACTGCGACATCAGCTGAGCGTCTTTTTCGTTTAACGTCCAGGATTTCACTTGTCGTAAAAATTCCCTATTCTCTTTGCTGTTTAAGAGGTTGATGTAGGCAGTTGAACACAAATAAGACAAAGTGCCTTTGGGCATTTGTAAAATATTTTTTCCAAACAGGGCCTGATACTTCACTTCGCTGCCAAAGTTTTTGGCTACACGGTGACGCATAACTTCACCATCAAGCGCATCTCCAGCCACGGGCGCCCCTCCTATGGACAAAACATCCTGAGGTGTGAACTCTTTTGGTGAAAGTTTTAGAATGGTGTAGTCGGATGTTCCGCCACCGAAATCTGCGACAAGAACAATTTCTTCCTTCTTCATTTCTAGGCGGAAGCGATACGCAGCGGCCACGGGCTCTGGTAAAAATTCAATAGAGCTAAAGCCGGCAAGCTTTGCAGCATTCTCAAGGCGGCTGTGTGCAAGTTGATCAAGCTCGGCATCTTCAGAAAAAAGTGCCGGACGCCCCAAGACGACTGAGCGCACATCCTGGTTGAGTTGTGCATTGGCGCGCTCCCGCATTTCTCTAAGAAAGCGCGCAATTAATTCCTCAAGCGTCCAGTGTTTGTTGTCAATTAAGGTTCCCTCGAAGCTTTTGATGGGTAAAAATCGTTTAAAGGAACGCAGAAAGCGTCCATTCATTTCGTTTTCAATGCATTTTTCTATGGCAGCGTTTCCAAAGTGCTGCCCAACTCGAGGCTCAAAATAAACAAGACTTCTTAATACGCTAGGTTCGGCAGAAGACGGGTCAAGAGGAAGTAATCCGTGATTTTTATTTTCATCAATTGCCGCAAGTAGAGAGTTCGATGTTCCAAAATCAATGGCGTAAATGAAGTTGGAATCCATACTGAGAGTATAAAAGAAAACCCCTCTTAGGTCTCGCAACCTAAGAGGGGTTTATAGAAATTTAGCAAGTAGACTTAGTAGTCTATGCTTCCGCCAAGACTTAGAATCATGCGATTCATGGTGTCTAGGGTTTGGATTTCATACTCGGACGGATAACCATCGGCAGACATCGGGATAAACACGATGGACTGTGATGGGTTCCTCAAATCAAGAAATGCTTTGAAGGCAAAGTGTGCTGGTCCATGATCAACAAAACCTTCTAACACAACGGCACGGCCGTCTAGTTCTTGATACTCGGTGACCACAATATCGTTTTCATCAAGCGCACTGTATCCTAAGATGTTCGTCAAATTCTGGCCCAGTGTCGCAGTTAGGCGAGTAATGGCGTCCCTGAAATTTTCTTGTACATAATAGGGGTTGGCACTCATTTCCAAGAGAAGGTTTTGTAGCTCTTCGGTTGGATAGTACGTTCGTACGTATGAGAAGCGAGAATATGGTCTGTATTGTTCGCGGTACCACTCTCTATTTAGAAGGTCGTTGTACTCATCAACATAGAACCAGTACACGAGCGGATTCCAGAAGTAGGTCTGGATTGTGTAGACGGGTCTGACGGAGTAGTAGTAACCGCCTCTAAACCCACGGGTCCAATAGGAGCGATAAGCGTAACCATACTGGTTGAAGTAGTTGTTGTAGAGCGCAGCGCGGACATGAAGACGTGGTTGATACGTGCGCACATAGTGATCGTGTCTCACAATAACATGACGATGCACGTGCTCATTGCGACGGACATAGTCCATGCGGCTACGTCCTTCATTCACACGACGTTGATGATCACCACTTGGGCGGCGAGGACCGGGCGCTGGCCTGTTGGGATAGTCGCCATGTCCAGGACGACGTGGTTCTGGTTGGTGTGGGCGGCTTGGTCTGCGTGGATCTTCGCGACGCGGAGGAGGAGTTGGCTGCTCTGGTCTACGTGGTTCTTCACGACGTGGAGGAGGAGATGGCTGCGCT